>Ga0208764_10000002_pt1 | contig 1094857 bp, 974 predicted proteins | sample ETNtaG_18_FD_185762 | JGI IMG/M metagenome (GOLD analysis project Ga0208764, IMG submission 185762) | Marine microbial and viral communities from oxygen minimum zone, Eastern Pacific Ocean - ETNP201302SV91 (SPAdes) (version 2) | ecosystem: Environmental > Aquatic > Marine > Oceanic ... | reverse complement strand
GATCTCGGGTGATACCTCCGGCTCCGTCACCGAAGACGACGCGGCCACGCTGACCACTTCCGGTGCTCTGGCCGCGACCGGCGGCGATGCTGGCGAAGACCAGTTCACCGCCGAGACCCTGACCGGCGCCTACGGTGAGCTGGTTATGGCGGCGGACGGCACCTGGACTTACAGCGCCGACAACAGTCAGGCCGCCATCCAGGGTCTGACCCAGAACGATTCGTTGACCGACAGCTTCGTTGTTACCAACGCCGACGGTGTGACCACCGAGACGGTGACCATCACCATCAACGGCACCGACGACGCGCCGGTGATTTCTGGTCAGACCTCTGGCTCTGTCACCGAAGACGACGCCGCGACCCTGACCACTTCCGGTGCTCTGGCCGCGACTGGTGGCGACGCCGGCGAAGATCAATTCGTGGCCGAGACTCTGACCGGTACCTACGGTGAACTGGTTATGGCGGCGGACGGCACCTGGACTTACAGCGCGGACAACAGCCAAGCTGCGATCCAGGATCTGGGCGCCGGTGAGTCGTTGAACGACACGTTTACCGTGACCAATGCCGATGGCGTGACAACCCAAGAAGTCACGATCACCATCAATGGTACCAATGAAGCGCCGATTGCAACCGCAGACACCTATGCCGACGGCATTATCCCCGGCCTCTCGGGCGAGTACTTTGCCTACGAGCAAGGCACAGACGGTGCCAACCTGACCAACCTCGGCCAGGTTGAAGCCTTCATCGCCTCGACGACTGCGGACGCAACCTTCACTGGGACCGCCGTCAATTACGGTTCAGTCAGCGGTGGCCTGGGTGGTGATCAGCGTCTCCAGAACTTCCTCAATGGAGATGCAAACTCGCTGTCCAATGACCCGGCGAACAGCTCCGATGCCATCATCAAGTTGACCGGCGAACTGGAACTGGCTCCAGGCACTTACCAATTCCAGGTTCGTGCTGACGACGGGTACAGCATTCGAGTTAATGGTGAGGTAGTCGCTGAATACAACGGCAACCAGGGTGCGAACACACGCACAGGCAGCGAATTCACGCTGGCGGGCGACGGTCCACACTCTGTTGAAATCATCTACTGGGATCAGGGCGGAAGCGCTCAGTTGAATGTGTCTATTCGCGAGCAGGGCGGCCAGTGGCAGGTGTTTGGTGCTCAACAGGCATCCTACCCAGCCGTAAACGATGCGCTGGTGGTAGACGAGGGCAACGCACTGGTGATTGCACCTGACACCCTGTTGAGCAACGATTCCGACGCTAATGGCGACGTGCTGACCATTGAAAGCGTCCAGAACGCTTCCAATGGGACCGTAACCCTGGATCAGGCTGGCAATGTGGTCTTCACACCAGACGATTACTTCAGTGGTGACGCCTCGTTCAGCTACACCATCTCGGATGGCAACGGTGGCAGCGACACCGCGACCGTGACTGTCGCGGTCCGCCCGGTGGCTGATGCGCCCACTCTGTCGGTCTCCGACGCCGCGTCCCTGCAGATCGGTCAAACCACTATCTCAACTGGCTTCCGAGACACGCCCGTCAATCCCGCCGATGGCAACTCTGGCAACGGCATCAGTCAAGGAGCCTTGGAGCGGGAACTTGGCGTTGAGCCAGGTTTCCTAGATGGTCGCTTTGATCCACAAGGTCAAGAAGTAGACGACGAGGGCTTTGTTAACGTGATCGACGGCAAGGTCACCGCCGATTCCCAGAATCTGACTGAGGGTATGACTATTTCCTGGGACTACTCGTTCATCAATGGCGAGGAGGATTCCTCCGAGGTCTCTGATGGCTTCAACGATTTGGTGGTTCTGGTTGTGACCAACCCTGATGGATCGCGGGAAACGTTCCTCGTTGACTCAACCGAAAACAAGTACCCGAACCAACAGGCCGACGGCTCGTTCAGCTTCACCGCCAGCGACTCCGGCCAATACAGTTTCCAATGGCTGGTTCTGAACGGTGGCGATAGCCTCAAAGACTCGTCCTTGACGTTGAGCACGCCAACGGTAACGGTGCCCAGTTTCAGCGGAAACTATGCACCACCGGTCTCGATTTTTGTGGACGCAGGTCTGCAAGATCGGGATGGTTCCGAAACTCTGAAAGTCACCATCGAAGGTGTTCCTGCTGATGCCCTGCTCAGTGCCGGCTCCAAAAACACCGATGGCAACTGGGTGCTCTCTGAGACAGATTTGGACGGCCTGCAATTGATTCCGGCCGCCGGCTTTAACGGCGAGCTTGAATTGACCGTCACTGCGACTTCGACAGAGACCGCAACTGGCGAGCAGCAATCCGTGCAGGACAACCTCAGCGTCACTATTGATCAGACTGATGTGACCGTATTCGGCTCTGAATTTAATGATTCCGGAACGGGAACCAGTCAAGACGATCTGATTCGCCTCTACGCCGGCGACGATCGAATTAACGGTGGCGCTGGCAACGACTACATCCAGGGCGGCGCAGGCAACGACACCCTCACCGGCGGTACCGGCAACGATGTCCTCTCCGGCGGTGTTGGCGCCGATGTCTTCCGCTGGGAGTTGGGTGACGAGGGCTCCGTAGATGCGGCCGCTCTGGACACAGTCACCGACTTCACCATCGATCCTGCGAACGGTTTCACCGGTAGTGGTGAAGGCGATCAGTTGGAGTTGAGCGATCTGCTGCAAGACGCATCCGCCAGCACCATTACAGATTACCTGATGGCGCAGGAGGAAAACGGGGACACGGTGCTGTACCTGAACAAGGATGGTGCGCTGGGCGACAACAGCGACAACGCTCAGCAGTCCATCACCCTGACCGGCGTCTCCATGGACGGACAAAGCTCGGAGCAGTTTATTGACTCAATGCTGAACAGCGGTCACATAAAGATCGAATAAATCGGGAAAGGTTGGACATCGGGGCTCACGGCTCCGATGTCCCTCTGTTCAGCCCCTGTTTCAGTCAGTCAGACTCAACACCACCAGGCGGTCACCCGACTGTAAGTCGAGGTAGTCGCGCCTTGGTGGATTCAGGTGCAGGTGTCGGCCCTGACTGTCAGCCTGCTGTCGGTAAATGCCAAGAGCGATCTCGCCCTCGTCGGCCAGAATGCGTTCCAGCAAATGGAAGTCCACACTGTCTGGTAGTGGGTAATCTCCCGGATCCCGGAACTGGATCTCCGCGCCGCCCACGGTAAACAATTCATCCAGCACCACCCGCAACTCTCGACGCAGCGCAACCTGGGCCAGAATGTGGCTCAAGATCATTGGGCTGATCAGCATCTCGCTGCGGTGCTCGTATAGCAGAGGGCGGTTGTCCGGATCACTCAGCTCAAGGATCAGGTGCGGATGACGCTCCTTTTCAAGAAGGATGTCTTCCAACTGAAGGTACCCCACCATGGCCCGGGCATCGGCTTCTTCGCCAGACGAGAGTCGGTCACTGCTGAGCAGGACCACCGAATCGTAGGAAGACGGGTCAAGCCGGCGCAGCTCTCCCTCAACCATGTAGTCGGCTTCAATGTGGTGGCAGCGTACCGGTGAGTCATCACCCACGTACCTGGAAATGGCCAACGCCCGCTCGGCGCCTGGCACCACCGATACCATATCCAGCGCGAACGACTGATCGCTGTAACTGCCGAACTCCGCCACCAAGCTGGGCACCCGGCGATTCCAGCCCAGCACAAGCACCCGCTGGACTCGGTCGGTACGTGCGCGCACCGCGATTTTTGGCTCCTGCCGAAGGATCTGAGGCAACACCTGGCGCTTGGGGTTCGGCTCGGTTTCGCTGTAATCCCTGGCCATCATGATGACCCGATCATTGGACTCGATGCGGGTCGTGGATGGCGCTACCAACCGGACATCCCAGCCTTTCCCAACCGGGCGCAAAACGCCCAGCACGATCACATCGGACCGCTCAGCCGCCAACTCCGCCAGCGATAGACCAGCCACAGACTCGCCGCCTCGGACGTAGATGCTGTTGCCTTCGGCCCCGGTCAGCAGCTCGTTGTATACCTCAGACAGCCCCGGGTGAAGGATGTTCTGCACGATCAGGGAACTGATGGACGCATCGCCGGCCACCACCTCCACCTCGCCGGGGTAGGCCCGTTCAATCACTGGCAGCTTGCGCACGTCCTGAATTTCCGCGACCACATAGGGCAGCGAAGATTGATACTGCCGCGCCTGAGCTGCGATGGAAAGCAACGCCTTGACCGTTTCGACGTCGGAGGTCACCAGGCTGTCAGCCTCATGGGCAGCGCTGGGCACGATGACCGCCGCCGCGTCGAGACAGGCGACCCGGTGCAGTGCATCCGGCTGTATCGGAGAGCCGGATCTCAAAATGATCTGCCGCGCCCGGCGACCGATGCCGGGCTCACTGCGAAGCTCATGCACCTGTTCCGCCGAGGCATCTTCCGAAAGCACCACCAGGTTCAGTTTCTGGACATCGTGCTTCTCAAGAAACCGCCGCATTCGGCCCGAAGAACTCAACAACTCTGACAGCAGCGGCAGCGTCTGGCTGGTCCATCCCAGCACCACAATGTGGTTCTTCAGGGTGACCGGGGTCAGCCCCCGCTCCAGGTCAGCCATCTTGGCGATCAACCAGCGCGTCAGGATGGCCACCAGCGTACCCATAAACACCACATAGCCACTGACCGTGAGCATGGTCGAAACAAAGCGCTGCCAACTACCAACATCGTCGCCCAAATAGCCGGGATCGGTCAGCCGCAAAAAAGCCCACCAGATCGCCGACCCGACATCCTCAAACGACTCCTCCAGCGGCACCACCACCAGCAGGCCACCCACCAGGGAGATCAGCGCAATAAACGCGGCAACCACCAGCAGTTGAAAACCGGCGCCTTTGACCAGTTGGCGCTCAACGAGAAATTTTATGCGGTCGACAATACGGAAGGGCAGCATGCAGGATCCTGTCAGGTCAAATCACAACGCTAGCATAGCTTATAATCAACTGATTTTTTGAATGATTTCCAACACTCAGAGCGCCGCCACCGAACAATCTTCCACATGCGATCCTGAGTCGTTTCGTCAACCATGCCGTATACTTTCATCATGAAAACTTGCTACCCGCTCTGGCACCTGATGCTCCTGTTGGCCCTTACCGGCTGTGCTGGCATAGCACCGGCACCGCCTCCCCTGGCCCCACCGGAAACGCAATACTCCGCCCAGCTCGTCGATGCCGACACAGGAGAGCCGTTGACCCTGTCTTCGGTGGCTCACCGAGTGCAGAATGTAGACGTAGTCGTGGTTGGCGAATTCCACGGTCACCATGGCGCGCACCTGCTGCAGTCCCGGCTGCAGGCGGCCCTGTACGTGCAAAATCCCCGGCAGGTGCTGAGCTTGGAACAGTTCGACCTGAACCATCAAACGGCTTTGAATCGTTACCTGGAAGGCGAAACCGGGGAGTCAGAGCTGATTGAGGACGCCAACGCCTGGGACAACTACCGGGCCTCGTATCGGCCGCTTGTCGAATTCGCCAAGGCTCGAAATCTGCAGGTCATTGCTGCCAACGCGCCGGGCGATGTGGTGCGGTGCGTCGGACGCAAAGGGCCAGAGTATTTGCAGAATTTGCCGGAGGGCCGCCGTAACCAGTTACCGGCGGCCCCCTTTACCGATACCCCGGCGTATCAGGACAAATTCATCAAGGCCATTTCAGGCAGCCACGGCACTGGCGATACCGCCATGAGCGAGCGCCTACAAAACACCTATCAGGCCCAGCTATTGCGTGATAACACCATGGCGAGCCGGATTCTCGATGGCCTGGAACGCTACCCGGAACATCAGATTTTGCACCTGACCGGCACCTTCCACAGCGAAGATCGCCTCGGCACCGTCGCGCTGCTGCTACAGCGTGCACCCGAAACCACTGTTGCGGTCATCTCCCCAGTGTTTTGGCTCGAGGATGAAGGCAGGCCAGCCCTGGACGCTGTGCGAGGCAAGGGCGACTTTGTCTATTTCATCCAGCCACTGCCCAAAGAGTTCCGGGACCCGGAGCGAGCGCGTTCTGCCATGGCCGAAAGGTTCAGTCGGCCGGACCCAGCGGGCTGTGACTGAGCGCCTTCTGAAACTCGGCCATATCACCAGCACTGAACAGCACCAGCCGAACGTGAGACACACTCGTTAGCCCGGGAGCCGCGTCCGCAATCGCGGAGATGGCCACACGGGCCGCCTCGGCGACGGGGTAGCCGAACACGCCGGTGGAAATGGCCGGAAAGGCCACCGAGGTCAGTCCTGTTTCGTCCGCCAGGGTCAGCGCGTTTAGATAGCAAGCCGCAAGAAGCTGGGCTGATGGCTCGTCTTCGCCATACACCGGGCCCAGGCAGTGGATCACGTGCCGATTCGGCAACTGGTGACCGGCACTGATCACCGCTTGCCCTGGCTTGATGGGTGCCAGGGCCCGGCATTCCTGCGCCAGGCCGGGGCCTGCCGCAGAGTGAATGGCGCCGGCCACACCGGCGCCCGGTAACAGATGCGCGTTCGCGGCATTGACCACCGCATCCATATCAACCTGATGGGCAATGTCGCCCTGCACGCATTCCACACGCAGCCCGGTCATGGTCATCTCCAACACTTGTCGATGAATGTCTCAGCAAGTCGACCGCCCTTGGAGGACTATTGGGTGGCCACCATTTCATCGGTAACCTGATACTCCCCCCTCAACCAGCGCAGAATCTCTGTCGCCGCCGGGTGATCAAAGGCGCCGTAGCTGGCCGTCAGCCTGGCACGCTTATCGTCGCCGATTCGTCCCAGCCCGGTGTCCTGCAATACCAAAAGATCACTCAGGATCTGATCCGCCAGGTCTCGGCCCAACGCTTCCCGTGCCGCATGCCGAAGCGCGTGGCCATACTGGTATTCCGGCCCAAGTCGGTAGGATTCGGCCAGGGTGATGGCCGGCACCGCGGTCAGAGTCGGCTGCAACGCCGGGTTGATGCCGTGGCCAGCGAGATGGGCAGCGTTCGCGGCCGGCCGGCCGGTAAAGCCACGCAGGTGCAGGTGCTGGGACATGCGATCGCCATCGTTGACGGGGTAATTGTCCCAGAGCACCGGTTTGCGCCCCAACACATCGCCAACCCGCTTCAAATGACCGGGCGAAATTTCCCGGGAGCAAACTTCCTCACCAGTCCAGAAAATGTTGATCTCGTGGTCTAGTTTGCGCCCCAGGGTTTCCAGGTAATCCGCCGGCCGCTCGCCAAAAACCCGGTCGAGCACCGGGTCGTCCGAGTAGTAACTGGGGCAGACACTGAGCTGCGCGGCCGAACTGTGATCCCGCACCCAGTGCACAATCTCGGCCTGGGTCTTGGCCAGTTCAGGCGTATCGGAGCGCATGTCATCAAACAATATGGCCAGTTCGTCGATGCCTATCCGATCCAGCGCCGCCAACTTTCGCGTCAGGTCATCGCGGGCCTGATCATCGAATCGGTTGAATACCTCGAACGGGCTCAACCCCACCCCGAATCGCACGCCTTGCTGACGACAGAAACCGGCAAACCTAGCCAGTTCTGCCGCCGTCTCCGCCGGATGGGCTTCCTGCCAGCGCCGGCGTAAAAAAGCATCTGCCTTGGGCGCGTACAGATAAAACCCGTAGCCATGAGGCGCCAGCGTCTGCACCAGATGACGGCGTTCCTGCCAGCTCCACAGCGGGCCATAGAAGCCTTCGATGATGCCTAACGTGGTCGCCATGGTCGCCACTCCCTGTGTCGTTGCGAAAATAATGGAATGGAGCAAATCGAATCGGAGAAACCGGACTTACCCGCCGAGAGTTAACACATTGTATAGCCGCCGCAAGCATACCGTAGGCTCAGGCCATACGAGCACGGTCAATTGCACGCTATTATAGCGTTATCTACAGGGAACGACTTATGAGCACACCCAATCAACGGCTGGCCAGTCTTGACGCGCTGCGCGGCCTGGCGGCACTGATCGTTGTACTGTTTCACTACCTGCCCTATTACGACAAGCTCTACGGCCACGGCTTCGAGCTGCCGTCGATGCTGGCGAGTACCCTGTCGTTCGGACGCTACGGGGTGCACCTTTTTTTCATCCTCAGTGGCTTCGTGATTTTCATGACCCTGGAACGCACCGCCAAAGCCGGCTGGTTTGGCCTGGCACGGGCGTTCCGCCTGCTACCCGCGCTGTGGGCGGCCATTGCCCTCACCTTTGTTTCGGTCCATTTTCTCGGCCCCGAAAGCCGAGCGGTCAGCTTAGAGACCGCCCTGTTGAACACCACCCTGTTGCATGAATATCTGGGCATGCAGCATGTCGATGGCGCTTACTGGAGCCTGGTGGTGGAAGTGACCTTTTACAGCTGGATGGCACTGTTGTTTTTCAACCTGCGCAGTTGGCCGCAGCTGAGGGCCGCCTTGGCTGTGTGGCTGATCATCAGTTACGCCGGCGTACTGTGGTGGAAACAGCTACCAGACGGCCTCGATTTCCTGATCAAAGACCTGCTCTTTGTGAAATACGCGCCGCTGTTCATCGCCGGCATGCTGATCTATCGCCAGCACCGCCATGGCCCGGGGTCGGCCCTTGATGGCCTTCTGCTTACCGCAAGCATCGGCCACGGCTTGCTGGCCTACAAGATGCCCTACAGCCTGTTCGTCCTCGGCTGTTTCGGCGTCTTCGCCCTGGCGGTCTGGGGGCGAATGAACTGGCTGGCAAACCGCCCTATGCTGTGGCTCGGCAGCCTGTCGTACGCCCTGTACCTGGTGCATCAAAACATCGGATACGGCGTCATCGACTGGAGCTATCGTGCGGGCTTGCCCGGCTGGCTCGGAGTGATGCTGGCCCTGGCGACCGCGCTGGCGCTGGCGTCGCTCATCCATTACCTCGTGGAGAAGCCCTCCCTGGCCAAGTTTCGAGCCTGGCGCAAGCGTGCCGAACCGCCGGCCAGTGACGCCCGTGTCGCCAGCTGAGCCCAGCCACCAGCGCGGCACGGTCGAGGCCTCCACCAGGCAGATTTTTGACTAGACTGCAAAGACCCGATTCATCAAAACAACCTCATCATCCACCCGGTCCCGGGAGGCCAGCATGGAAATAAAAACCTTCGAGGATCTCATCGACTGGACGCGCCAGTTGCACGCGCATCTGGCGGAAAGCCTGCACCAGTCGGCAGCCAAAGCCCAGAACGAGCGCGCCAGCGCGTTGCTCGATTACATCAGCAGCCATGAGCGAATGCTGGAGCAGGCAGTGGCCGAGTTTGAGAAACAGGCCGACCCCAAGGCCATGAAAACCCGGCTTTACGATTACGCCAACCACAAGCCCATCGAAACGCACCGCACCTGCGACACCCACTATGCGGATCTGGACTTCGAAAGTATCGAGCGAGAAATCTTCGACTATCACGAGCAGGTGATGGACCTCTACGACGCCCTGATCGGCAAGGCCGAGATTCCCGAAGCCCGGGATCTGCTGGAGGATCTAAAAGCGCTGGAAGAGCACGAAGCCATGCGACTGGCAAGGCAGATTGGCCGGATGGATGATATGTGAACAACCGTACGACCTAGGTCGTAGATAAGCCGGGTTTTCGTTCCGTTTCCTAACGATAATTGTTAACTTGGGCTACCGTTATGAGTTAACTCCTCCCCACCTCGGAGGATGCTCTGAACAAAAAACGATAAGAGGATTGAAGAGCAATGAAGATCCGTTCTGTTCTTTCCGCGGCTGCGCTGGCTGTGGCAACTACCTTTGCCGCCACGCAGGCGCTTGCTCAGGATAAGTTTACCCTCCGTCTCGCCGAGACCTGGGGCCCGAACTTCCCGATTTTCGGCGATGCTTCCAAGAACATGGCTGAAATGGCCGAGAAAATGTCCGATGGCCGTCTGCGCATCCGCATCGACTCCGCCAACAAGCACAAGGCACCGTTTGGCGTGTTCGACATGGTCAAGGCAGGCCAGTACGACATGGGCCACTCTGCCTCCTACTACTGGAAAGGCAAAGTTCCCAACACCCTGTTCTTCACCAGCATGCCTTTCGGCATGAACGCCATGGAACAGTACGCCTGGTTCTACCACGGCGAAGGCATGGAGCTGATGCAGGAAGTGTATGAGCCCCACAACCTGATGTCCTTCCCAGGTGGTAACACCGGCGTGCAGATGGGCGGCTGGTTCCGCAAGGAAATCAACTCCCTCGAAGACCTGCAGGGTCTGAAGATGCGTATTCCGGGCTTCGCCGGTGAAGTCTTCGCCGAAGTGGGTGTCAGCCCGACCAACATCGCCCCGGGCGAGCTCTACACCGCGCTTGAGCGCAACACCATTGACGCCGTTGAGTGGGTAGGTCCGGCCCTGGATCTTCGTCTGGGCTTCCAGCAAATTGCTGACTACTACTACACCGGTTGGCACGAGCCGGCCACCGAGCTGCAGTTCCTGGTGAACAAGAAGACCTGGGAAAAACTGCCGGCCGACCTGCAGGAAATCCTGCGCGTCTCCATGCGCATGGCCTCTTACGAAATGTTGGTGCAGTCCCAGCACGAGAACGCCAAGGCCTGGGCCAGCATTCAGGAAGAGTATCCGAACGTCCAGATCAAGAAGTTCCCGAGCGACGTGTTCGATGCCATGTATGCGGCTAACCAGAAGCTGCTGAAAGAAGCAGCCGAGGGCGACGAGCTTGCCGCCAAGATCGTCAAGTCGCAGCAGGAGTACGCTGAGCAGTCCCGCGCTTACTCAGACATTTCTGAGCGTGCGTACCTCAACACGATGGGCGAAGTCGAGTAAGATAGACGCCCTAATCGAGCCGGGATTGCTCTCTGAGTAGTCCCGGTTTTGTTGTTTATAGTAGCTGAAAAACACGCCAACCCGCTTGGCGGAGGAAAGTAAATGCGGTGGATTATCAAACTGGACGACGGCTTGGCCCGATTGTCCAATCTCTGTGGCTGGGTCGCCTGTATCGCGATGATACTGATGGCCGCCAACGTGTTTTACGACGTAGTGGCACGCTACGCGTTCAATGAAGTATCAATTGGCCTGCAGGAAATGGAGTGGCACCTGTATTCGGTTGTCTTTCTGTTTGGTATTCCCTACGCGCTGCGCACGGATGGACACGTCCGCGTGGATGTTTTCTACACCAACTGGAGCAACAAGGCGAAAGCCTGGGTGAACCTGATTGGTGCCATCATTTTTGTGCTGCCGTTCGCTTACCTGATCGGTGTTTACGGTTACAGCTTCGCCCTGGACTCCTACAACATGGGCGAAGGTAGTGGAGACCCCGGTGGTCTGCCCCATCGTTTCATCATCAAATCGGTCATTCCGATTACCGCCTTTTTCATCGCCACCGCCGGCCTGGGCATGATCACCTTTGCCCTGCGTGTCATGTCAGGCGAGAAATGCTACTCCGGCGATCACAGCGCGGGAGGCCTGGCATGATTGGTATGATTATGTTCGGCGTCGCCATGCTGATGCTGATGCTCGGTTTCCCCGTCGCCTTCACCTTCGGTGGTGTCGCGTTGTTCTTCGGCATCTACGCCGAGGGCATGGATCTGTTTGCGTTCATGCCGTTCCGGATCATGAGCGTGATGCAAAACACCGTGCTCATGGCCGTGCCTTTGTTTATTTTCATGGGTGTGGTGCTGCAGCGGACCAAGCTGGCCGAGCAGCTACTCACCTCCATGGGCCGCCTATTCGGCGGCCTGCCCGGTGGCCTGGCCATCTCCACCATCCTGGTTGGCGCCCTGCTCGCGGCCTCCACCGGTGTGGTTGGTGCCAGCGTTGTCGCCATGGGCCTGATTTCCCTGCCGGTCATGCTGGCCCACAAGTATGACAAGCGTCTGGCCACCGGCACTATCTGTGCGTCGGGCACATTGGGGCAGATCGTTCCACCGTCGATCATCCTGATCATTCTCGGTGACGTCATTGGCATCCCCGTCGGCGACCTGTTCAAAGCGGCAGTCTGGCCGGGTGTTGTCTTGATCGGTCTGTACATTGCCTACATCCTGATCTTGACCCGTCTGAAGCCGGAAACCGCACCGGCCATGCCGAAGGACCCGAGCACCTCGCGCAAGCAGGAAGTCGTGTCGGCCCTCCTCGCGATCATTCCGCCACTGGCGCTGATCATTATCGTATTGGGCTCCATCTTCAGCGGCATCGCCACACCCACCGAGTCCTCGGCACTGGGTGGTGTTGGCGCAGTGGTTCTGGCTCTCATCTACAAGCAGTTCTCGTTCAAGATGGTCTGGGACAGCGCCAAGGACACCGTCAAGGTGACCGCGATGGTGTTTGCGATCCTGATCGGTGCTACGGCGTTCTCCATGGTGTTCAGTTACACCGGTGGCGACTACCTGCTGGAAGAGTGGCTGCACCTGCTGCCCGGTGGCGAGTGGGGCTTCATCATTCTGGCGATGCTGGTCATCCTGATTCTCGGCTTCTTCATCGATTTCGTGGAAATCTCGTTCATCATCGTGCCGATCCTGGCGCCGATTGCCGAAGCCATGGGCATCAACATGCTCTGGTTCGCGATCCTGATCGCCATGAACCTGCAAACCAGCTTCCTGACGCCACCCTTTGGCTTCTCGTTGTTCTACCTGAAAGGGGTCGCACCACCGGAAGTCAAAACGGTGGACATCTACCGAGGCATCATTCCGTTTATCGCGATTCAGATCTTCGTGTTGGCGCTGATCGTGGTATTCCCGGAATGGTTCGGCATGAGCGCCACCTACTAGCCGGCATTGCCGACGTCAAAAACCGGGCCTACGGGCCCGGTTTTTTTGTGCCTGCGCATCGGGCAGTGACTGAACGGCATGATCGAAAACCACTTTCCCCAGCGCTTAAAATCATCGATCACGCTGCAACCTGACAAAAACCGAACCTTTTCTATACTGAACACAGAACCGACGGTCGCCGGCTCCAGCAATGGGCCCTTCTCGCCCACGGTGGTGTGGCTGGCCGTCCGGTTCAGACCGGGAACACGCCGTTCAGGTCAGGAGAAAGGGGGAGAAGGATCCATGACACAGAGCACTGCCCAAAAAACCGAACAGCCGGGCCGTGAATCCACGCCACACGTACTGACCCTGCCCCTGGAAGGCGGGCAGTCCGATCGGAACCCGCATAATTACGAACGCTGGCTGGTCGCCAAACTCATGCGTATGGCTGGTTCGCCACCGATCCGGTTCCAGTTGTGGAATGGCGATGTGATTGATCCTGATGATCGGGAGGTGCAGTTTGTGCTGCGCCTGAAAGATCCAAAGGCCCTGTATTCCTTGGTGGCCAACCCCAATCTCGCCTTCGGCGATCTCTACAGTGCAGGCCGCATCGACATCGAAGGCAACCTGCCCGATCTGATGGAGGCGCTGTACCGCTCGGTGCATGCGGCGCGTGAGAAGTGGCCGCGATGGCTGGACGCGCTTTGGCGAAACCACAATCCCCGATCCACCGGGATCTCAGAGGCCAAGGAAAACATCCACCACCACTACGACCTGGGCAACGAGTTTTACCAGCTCTGGCTGGATCACGCGGCAATGCAGTACACCTGCGCCTATTACGAACGGTCTGACCTAAACCTCGAACAGGCGCAACTGGCGAAACTCGAGCACGTGTGCCGGAAGTTGCGCCTGAAACCCGGCATGACCGTAGTCGAAGCCGGCTGCGGCTGGGGTGGTCTGGCCCGCTACATGGCCCGCCAATACGGCGTGAAAGTGCATTCCTACAACATCTCCCGGGAGCAACTGGTCTACGCTCGGGAGCAGGCCCGTCAGCAGCAGCTGGATCACCTGATCGATTACGTGGAAGACGACTACCGCAACATCCAGGGCCAATACGACGCGTTCGTCTCTATCGGTATGCTGGAACACGTCGGCAAGGAGAATTACCCGGAGCTGTCGGCGCTCATCAAGCGCTGCCTGAAGCCAAACGGCATCGCCCTGCTTCACAGCATTGGCCGCAATCGCCCGATGCTGATGAATGCCTGGATCGAAAAACGAATCTTCCCGGGTGCCTATCCGCCGAGCATCGGCGAGTTCATGGAAATCTGCGAACTGGGAGATTTCTCGGTGCTGGACGTGGAAAACCTGCGCCTGCACTACGCCCAGACCCTGACCCACTGGATGGAGCGATTTAACGACAATCAGGATCAGGTCGCCGACATGTACGACGAGCACTTTGCCCGGGCCTGGCGCATGTATCTGGCCGGTTCCATCGCCGCCTTCCGCGCCGGTTCCCTGCAACTGTTTCAGGTGGTGTTCACCCACGGTGACAACAATCGACTACCCCAGAACCGGCAGGACCTCTATGCAAGCCCAGCCGCACCGGAGCAGGTTTGATGGATTACTACGATCTGATCATCGTCGGCGGCGGGCCAGCAGGCTCGACCCTGGCGCATCGCCTGCAGGCGTCGGGCAAGCGCATCCTGGTGATTGACAAGCAGGCCTTCCCCCGGGACAAGACCTGCGCCGGCTGGGTCACCCCAGCGGTGATGAAAAGCCTCGACATTGACCTGAATGACTATCGTCAAGGCCGAACCCTTCAGCCGATCGAACGGTTCCGCATCGGCATGATGGGACAGGCACCGGTGGAAAACGATCATCGCCAGGTAGTCAGCTACGGCATTCGCCGCTGCGAATTCGACGCCTACTTGCTGGACCGGGTGACTGCACCCACCATGTTGTCGACACCGGTCAAGGCCATTGAGCGCCGAGGTGGCAACTGGCAAATCAACGACACCTGGCAAGCCCCCCTCGTGGTCGGCGCGGGTGGGCATTTTTGCCCGGTAGCGCGACTGCTGGGCGAAGGCCCCGGCAGCCATGAAACCATCGTGGCCGCCAAGGAGGTAGAGTTCGAGATGACACCGGCGCAGGCCCAGCTCTGCCAGGCCCGTGGCGATACCCCGGAACTCTGGTTTTGCCGGGATCTCAAAGGCTACGCCTGGGTTTTTCGTAAGGGGGACTTTCTGAACATCGGTCTCGGCCGAGAGGACAATCATCGCCTGACCGAGCACCTGGAAGCGTTTGTACAGGGCATGAAGGACAGCGGCCGAATTCCCTCGGATCTGCCCAGCCGCTTCAAAGGCCACGCCTATCTGCTTTACGCCCATGCCGAACGCCCACTGGTCGATGACGGTGTTCTGCTGATTGGCGATTCCGCCGGTTTGGCTTACACCCAGAGTGGTGAAGGCATCCGGCCAGCGATCGAGTCAGCCTTGCTGGCCGCTGAGGTCATCCATGACGCGCCGAACTACTCTGCATCGTCACTGCAACTCTACGGCGATGCCATTGCCGAGCGATTTGGCACCCGCGCGACGGAGCTGGAACAGGGCTTTCAGATGCCAGACTGGATCAAAACACCCTTGGCCGGCGCGTTGATGCGTTCTCACTGGTTTACACGCAAAGTGGTGACCGAGAAATGGTTCCTGCACCAGGAAGTTCCTCCCCTGCAGACCGCGGTTTGATCGACCCGACAAAAAAAAGGCGGCCGAGGCCGCCCTTCACTTACTGTCCGGTCTCACTGGTCGTTTTGCCATTGCACGGGCAAAACTAGCTTCAGTGGCCGAGATAGCTCCGATACATCCACACTGTCTTCTCTTGCTGTGAGATGTAATCGCTCATCAGCGAGACGGTGCCCTCGTCGTCGGCGTCGCCCGCCAGGTTCAACAGCTCGCGCTGTTTCCCGATCAGCTTGGCAAAGCTCTCGACGATGTTTTCCATGGCTTCACGGCCATCGGAGACGTCTTTTTTCTCGGTGACTTCCGACTTTTCAATGTAAGTGCTGTAGGCGTGGGCCGGTCGATGCCCCAGTGTCAGTACCCGCTCAGCAATTTCATCAATCTTGAGCAGCAGATCGTCGTACAGCTCTTCGAATTTCACGTGCAGCTCGAAGAAATTGTCACCTTTGATGTTCCAGTGATAGCCGCGCACGTTCATGTAAAAAATCTGGTAGTTGGACAGCAGGTCATTCAGCGAATCCGCCAGCTGAACGGTTTTCTCCGTGTCCAGACCGATAAAGTTTTTACCCATTACATGCCTCCTTGTCGTTGAGTCACTTCAGATGACGATCACTCTATGGCAGAGCACCGCACGGGAGAAATAAAGATCTCCAATGCTCTTGATAGCAGAGAGGTATCAATAATTTCATTTCGATAGCGATTGCAGAATTTTCTACCGACCGACGTGGTCCGGTGACAGGCTCAGACACCCGGACCGCAATCGGTGCAGCCTTCTGCCGGCTCTGGTCCCTTACTGAGGTTACGATTAAGCTGTTTCAAGGCCGTGCGCAGCCCTTCCTCAATGACCGGGTGGTAGAACGGCATCTCCAGCATGTCACTGACCGTCATTCTCTGCTGGGCCGACCAGGCCAACAGGTGGCCGATGTGCTCCGCTCCTGGCCCAAACATTTCGGCGCCCATGAACAAGCCGGTCCCGTGCTCTCCGTACACCCTCAGCAGGCCGGAATTCTTTCCTATTACCTTGCTCCGGCCCTGGTCCTCGAACGACACCTCGCCAACGGCGTAGCGCCCGCGGCAGCGTTCGTCCACTTCATCAATGGTCAGCCCTACTGAAGCGATCTGCGGGTCGGTGAACACAACGGCCAACGCTGTCCGGCGCAAGCCCGCCATCACCTCCGGGTAGCCGCCGGCATTATCGCCCGCAATCCGGCCCTCATCGGCGGCCTCATGGAGCAGTGGCAGCGAATTATTGGCGTCGCCGGCGATGAAAATGTGGCTGTCACCACAACGCAGGGTGAAAGGGTCGAACAGGGGCATGCCCTGGTCGTCCAGTTCAATCTCGGCGTTCTGGATATCCAGACCATCGATATTTGGGCGCCGACCGGTGGCGGCCAGCAGGTAATCGAAGGTTTCGGTGGTCTCGTCCTGACCAAAGCCCGCAAAGGTGATAGCCACGCCCTGGTCCGTGCGCTCCACCTTTTTCACATCCGCTTCCGGATCGAGCGGGAACTCACGATTGAAGGTTTCCAGGGCGTAGCGTTCGATGGACGGGTCTTTGATCGGCCCCACAGAACCACCTTTGCCGAACATTCGTACTCGCACACCCAGCCGACTGAGCGCCTGGCCCAACTCCAAACCGATGATTCCGGGACCGAACACCGCCACCGATTTCGGCAGATCCTGCCACTCGAAGATGTCGTCGTTAACCACCAGCCGATCTTTGGCCTCTTTCAGGAACCCGGGGATATTGGGTCGGGAGCCGGTCGCAATGATGATGCGCTCCGCCTGTACCTCGTGCACGTCACCATTGGTGCCCTCCACCTTCAGGCGCTTAGGCGACACAAAGCGAGCGTGCCCGAACATGCGGTGGTGGTCGGGAAACTTGTCCACGGACTCGACCACCGAGCCGACGAACTTGTCCCGTTCCTTCCGCACGCGCTTCATCACCGCCTTGCCGTCAATATTGATGTCTCCGGCGGTGATGCCGAACAGGGGGCCGGACGCCATGTGGTGGGCGTTGTCGGCAGCGGCGATCAACAGCTTGCTGGGCATGCAGCCGACACGGGCGCAGGTGGTGCCGTACCGGTTGGCTTCAATCAGCACCACCCGGTCGGTGGCTTTTCGCACCCGCTGATAGGCAACCATTCCAGCGGTACCGACTCCGATGATGGCGACGTCTACATCGCGCTTTTCCATAACTCCCTCTCCTTGCAACCTTGGCGACGTCACAATAACGTCGGTGTGGCAGGCGCTCACGCACCAATCAGTATAGAGGTATAGGCAATCGGTGCCGGATTGGATCGACGGGAAATTTGTGGGGAATTAACTTAAGCTGGGGGCTCTGCCAATCAACCGACTCAGGGAACGCAATCGTGTATAACTTTTGGCCGGAATTTCTAACCGTGGCGCTGGTGCACCTGCTGGCCGTCGCCAGCCCGGGACCGGACTTCGCCGTTATGCTTAAACAAGCACTCAGTCAGACCCGCTATCACGCTCTGTTGACCGCCGTGGGTATCGGTATTGGCATCCTGGTACACGTGGCTTATTCGCTGCTGGGCATTGGCCTGATCATTCAGCAGTCGGTGTGGTTGTTCAACGTGCTAAAGGTGGTTGGCGCTCTGTACCTGACCTGGATCGCGGTGCAGTGTCTGCGCGCCCGGGCCGGAGGCATCCACGTGGAAGCCAGCCCCGGTACCACACAATCCGGCTGGGCCGCATTCAGGCTCGGCTTTCTGACCAATGCTCTGAATCCCAAGGCAACGCTGTTTTTCGTGTCGCTGTTCTCGGTCGTGATCAGCCCCGAGACACCGGTGGCCTTGCAGGCAGGGTACGGACTCTACATGGCGGCTGCGACCGCGGTCTGGTTCGCTATGGTCGCGGTGTTCTTCACCCTGCCCCGTGTGCGCCGGGGTTTTAATCGGTTCGGCCACTGGCTTGACCGGATGATGGGCGGCGTACTCCTGCTGCTCGCCGGCCAGCTCCTGCTGTCTACAGTGAGCGGATCAGAGTCTCCGTCTGCGCCCAGCCCAGGCACGGATCGGTAATCGAACAGCCGAAAATCAGGTCGTCGCTGTCGTCCTGCCGCCCCGGTTCCAGGAAACTCTCCAGCATCAAGCCGCGAATGTGGTGATTGCCAGCAGCGCGCTGGGCCATGACTTCCCGGGCGATGTCGATCTGACGCTCGGCCTGCTTTTGCGCGTTATCGTGACTGCAGTCGACCATTACCGCGGTCGACAGGTTGGCCGAGTCCAGGCTCTCCACCGCTGCGGCGATGCTGTTTGCGTCGTAATTGGTGAGGCCGCGTCCACCGCGGAGCACAATGTGGGTGTCCGGGTTGCCTTGGGTGGTGATCATCACGGGCGCGCCACGCTCTGAAACGCCCATGTGATGATGGGGATGGGCGGCCGATCTCATGGCGTTAGTGGCCACCCCGATGCTGCCATCGGTGCCATTTTTGAAGCCCACCGGCATGGGCAAACCACTGACCAACTCCCGATGGATCTGGGATTCCGTGGTACGGGCACCGATGGCACTCCAACTGATCAGATCGCCAAGGTAATCCATGGCAAACGGGCTGAGCGCTTCAGTCGCCAGGGGCAGCCCCATCTGGGACAGGTTCAGCAGCAACCGGCGGGAGCGAACCAGCCCCGCATTCAAATCGCCGTCCCCAGTGCGTTCGGGATCGTACAGCATCCCTTTCCAGCCGACTGTGGTGCGCGGCTTCTCCAGGTAGGCCCGCATCACGATCAGGAAACGGTCACTGACAGCCTCGGCCAGACGTTTCAGTTTCTCGCCGTATTCCAGCGCAGCCACTTCGTCGTGAATGGAACAGGGGCCCATCACGATCAGGGTTCGTGGATCCTCGCCTCGAAGGACCCGGCGGATGGCGTCTCGGTGCCCGGCAATTTGACGGGTAATCGCGTCCGAAACCGGAAGCTGCTGGCGGAGCCCGCCGGCCGTGGGCAACGCCACTTCCTGACGCTGACTTACACATTCATCGGCGGCTGGCGAGCTGGGTGCTTCGTTGCTGGTCAGCGCGTCGGTCGTTGGCGGCATGTTCATATCAGTGTTCCCGTTTCCCTGCGTCAGAATCAAAAAAGCCCCGGCTGGGCTACCAGTCGGGGCTTTTTGAGTCCGGTGGCAGCCTGGGTTTTCTGCCGGGCTGCCTTCCTCGTTATTCGGTCGATGAAGATGCTATGGGCGGCCCCGGCTCTGGCTAAAATAAAAGCCATAACCAAACCACCAAAAAAACACAGCAGCGACCGCAGCGATCGATTTCTCACCGAAAGCTTGCAGAACATTCAATTGACAGGTCGCGTGTGTGGTCTTCATGCTTTTCAATATATACCCCCGGTTTTCAACTTGGCAACCCCGGCGACCAGACTTTTTGGTCGATGAAGGGCTCGGGAGCAAACATGACATCGTCGGATATCCGTTTTTGCCAGCGCTCGTCGCTGGTTGTACCAGCAGTGCTTGCCCTGTTCCTGGCTTTACTCCTGGGGCCTGTATCAGCTCACGCCCAGACGGAAGCCCGGGTGTATGAACTGAACAACCGACCCGCGGAAGACGTCGCCCGTCAGATTCGCGAGCTGTATCAGAATGCACCGGTAACCGTCACCGCCCGTGGCCAGCAAGTGGTGGTTCGGGGCGACCAGCTACTGCTTGATGAAATCGGCATGCTCATTGACACCATGGATGTGGCCCCGGCGCAGCTGCGCATCACCGTCCGTTCAAGCAAGGATATCGGCGGTAAACGCTCCGGCGCCGGTGTTTCCGGCTCCGAGCGAAATGTTGGTGTCACGGTGGAACGGAAAGTCACCAGCACCAGCTCCAGCCAGCAGCGTACGCTGGTGGTTCAGGACGGCCACTCGGCCCACATCAGTTCCGGCCAGGTGAGAACCTTGCCCGTTGCGGTTCGCGGTGGCCGGAACCCAGCTGCGATACTGGAGCAGGTCGAAACCCGCAGTGGCTTTTTGGTAAGCCCGCAGGTCATCTCAGACCGCGCCATCGAATTGAGTATCGTGTCGTTTGAGGAAGACCCTGCGGCTATGCCGGGCTATGAGACCGAAGCAGTGGTCACAATCCGGCGGGTCGAACCCGGAGAGTGGGTAGCTTTGGGCAGCACGGACACATCCGCCAGCACTGGACGCTCGGGCATCACTTACAGCGTGAACAGCAGCCAGACCGAGAGCCGGCGCTTTGAGGTGAAAGTGGACGTGCTACGCTGAGTGCTGGCCGCGCCTGGCTCGGAGCAACACCGACTTGGCTTCGTTGAGCTTGGCGGCCAGATAGTCGTTGCCACCCCGGTCCGGATGAAGCTTCTGGATCAGTCGGCGATGGGCCGCGATGACCTCCTGTTCGTCACACCCGGGCACCACCCCCAGCACATCGCACGCTTCCTGTTCCGTCATGTCGCCGCCGGTGGCGGCCTGCCCCGTTTGCTGCTGATGGCCGCCAGCTGAAGCGCCACCCTGCCCCAGGTGCTGCCTGATCATCGGAGCAAATTTGAGCAACGCCGGCAACTTGCGCAGTAGTGGCAGCAACGCCGCCACCGCCGCGGTCAACACATGCACCCGGCCGGTCAGGACCAGAAACAGCAACACCGCACCTCCAACCACCAGCACCACCTTCCAGATCGCGGTTTTTCGCTTTGCCGGCGACAGCGCATCCCAGCGTTTCAGAATGATAAAAACGGCAGCCGTCAGGGCGATGCCGAGAATCCAGTGCATGGTTGATCCTTCGTTTAGAGTTGGTCGTAATTCTGTCACCGAATTCGGTGACAATACCAGCGCCCAAATGCCGATCAGCGGCGATGACGGCGGTTCTGAGCATCCAGTCATCCTACGCAGAAATACTGACACCCCGGTGACAATCACTGCCTAAATTTTATAGGATGCTATGTTTTAAATTTCACATGTATTTTCCGGCTGCACCGAACCAGAATAAACTCCGATTCCCAGGACCCGACTTATGCGCACTGCCTCCCGCTTCGTGATCGTTATCCTCTTCCTTGGCGTCGTCCTTGGCGGCATTTTTGGCTACAAGTTCTACCAATTTGGCCAGATGGAAGAGCAGATGAGCCAGCCGCGTCCGCCGGCTCAGGTCTCCGCCGTTCAGGCCCAAACCGAGCAATGGACACCCGCCATCAAGGCCGTCGGCAGTATCGAAGCGGTGAATGGTGTTCAGATCGCCAACGAGGTGCCCGGCGTCATCGAGAAGATCAACTTCGAATCCGGCGATACCGTCAAGCAGGGCGATGTGCTGCTACGCATTGACTCAGCCATCGATGAGGCCGCCCTACGCACCCGCCGCGCCGAGGCGCAGCTGGCCCAGCAGGAGTTCAAACGGGTGTCAGACCTGCTGCCCAAACGAGCGGTGTCCCAGTCTCAGTACGATGAGGCCAAAGCTAACTTTGACGCCGCCCAGGCGCGGGTGAACGAGGCCGAAGCCCAGCTGAGCAAGAAGATCATCCGTGCGCCCTTCGACGGCCGCCTGGGTATTCGCATGGTCGACCGCGGCGAATACGTAGCCACCGGCACCCCGATTGTCGAAATCAACATGCTGGACCCGATCTACGTGGACTACACCCTGTCGGAGAAGAATTTGCCCGATGTAGCGACCGGTTACCCGGTTCTGGCCACCGTGGCCGCTGTTCGTGATCGGGATTTTTCCGGCCAGGTAACCGCCATCAATACCTCAGTGAACCCGGAGACCCGTACCGTTCGCATCCGCGCGACGCTGGACAATCAGGAACAGCTGCTCCGGCCGGGCATGTTTGCCACCGTGATGACCCGCCAGCCGGAAGACGACGAGGTGGTCACCGTGCCCCGCACCGCTGTGTCTTACAACACCTATGGCGACTTCGTATTCGTCATCGGCGAGAACGACGAGGGCACCCAGGTCGTCACCCGGCGGACTGTGGTCACCGGTGAAACCCGCGACACCCGGGTTGCCATTCTGTCCGGACTGGAAGCCGGCGATACCGTGGTCTCCAAGGGCCTGCTGAGATTGCGCGCGGGCCAGCCGGTGGCGATTCAGGACGACGCTGCCGACTCGAAGGAGGCGTCTGAATAATGCGATTCACCGATATTTTTATCCACCGCCCGGTTCTGGCGACGGTGGTCAGTCTGCTGATTCTGCTGCTCGGTGCCCGGGCCGCCATGGAAATGGAAATCCGTCAGTACCCGGAACTTGAAAGCACCACGGTAACCGTCACCACCGCTTATCCAGGCGCCAGCTCGGACCTGATCAAGGGTTTTATCACCACACCGCTGCAACAGGCGATTGCCGAAGCCAGCGGCATCGACTACCTGACCTCGACCAGCTCCCAGGGCACTTCCACCATCGAAGCCAAGATGGTGCTCAATTACGACGCCAACGCAGCCCTGGCCGAGATCCAGGCGAAAGTGGCCAGTCAGCGCAATGTCTTGCCGGCGGAAGCGCAGGACCCGGTTATCACCTCCACCACTGGCGATTCCACCGCGCTGATGTACATCGCCTTCTACAGCAGCGAGCTGGAGGTGCCGCAGATTTCCGATTACCTGACGCGCGTGGTGCAACCTAAGCTGCAGGCACTGTCGGGAGTGGGCAAGGCCGAACTGATCGGTCGCAAGTTTGCACTGAGGGTCTGGCTGGATCCGGAGCGCCTGGCCGCCGTCGATATGACACCGCCGGAAGTGGTCGCCAAGCTGCGTGCCAATAATTACCAGGCCGCCGTAGGCAACACCAAGGGTCAGTACACCGAAATCAGCATGACCAGCGACACCGATGTCGCTGATCCGGATCAATTCAGAAACCTGGTGGTCAAGCAGTCCGGCAGCACCCAGATTCGCCTCCAGGATATAGCCCGGGTAGAACTGGGCTCCGAAACCTATGACCAGCTGGCCTTGTACAAGGGCGACCCGGCCACTTACGTTGCCATTGAACTGGCACCGGGCGCCAACCCATTGACCGTCGCCGGGCTGGTCAAAGACGCCCTGCCCAACATCGAAAGCCAGCTTCCATCCGGCCTGAACGTCCGGCTGGCATATGACGCCTCCGACTTTATCGAGGACTCCATCAACGAGGTGATCAAAACCCTGCTGGAAGCCATGGTCATCGTTCTGGTGGTGGTATTCCTGTGCCTGGGCTCCATCCGCGCCTCGGTGGTGCCGTCGGTGGCCGTACCACTGTCTCTGGTCGGCGGCGCCTTTGTGATGCTGATGTTCGGCTTTTCCCTGAACCTGCTGACCCTGCTGTCGATGGTTTTGGCCATCGGCCTGGTGGTAGACGATGCGATCATCGTAGTGGAAAACGTGCATCGCCACATTGAACAGGGTGAAACCCGGTTCGACGCCGCCATCAAGGGCGCCCGGGAGATGGCCGTACCGATCATCGCCATGACGACCACCCTGGTGGCGGTGTACGCGCCCATCGGTTTCATGGGCGGTCTTGTGGGCTCGCTGTTCACCGAATTCGCCTTTACTCTGGCCGGCGCCGTAGTGATCTCTGGCATCGTCGCCCTGACCCTGTCGCCTATGCTGTCCGGAAAAGTGCTCAAGCCGCACGGCAACCCGGGGCGCTTTGAGAGCCTGGTCGAACGCAGTTTCAACGGTCTGTCCAACGGCTATAAGCGGGCGCTCAGCTCGCTGATGGAAACCAAATCCGTGGTGGTATTCTTTGCGGTGGTGGTGCTCGGTTCCATTTACTTCATGGCCATGATGAGCCAAAACGAACTGGCCCCCACGGAAGACCAGGGCATCCTGTTCTATCAAGGGCTGGGACCACAGACCTCAACCCTGGACTACCTGCAAGAGCACGGAGACGAGATCCAGAATCGGATGTCGGAACTGCCCGGTTACGAAGAAGACTTCATGATCATCGGGTTCACTGGCCCGAACGCCGTGTTTGGCGGTTTCAAGATGGCGCCCTGGAGCGAGCGGGAAATCAGCCAGTTCGAAGCGCAACCTCAACTGGACGCCGAACTCAGCAAGGTCACCGGTCTTCAGACGGCGGTCTTCCCAGCCCCTTCATTGCCTGGCTCCGGCGGTGGCCTGCCCTTCCAGTTTGTCATTACCACCGGCAACAGCTACGAGCAGCTCAACCAGGTGGCGGACGAACTGCTGGGCAAGGCCATGGGCAGCGGCAACTTCATGTTCCTGCAGAAGTCGATCAACTTTGACCGACCGGTCTCCCGGGTCAACGTCGACCGGGACCGGGTCGCGGACCTAGGGCTGTCCATGCAGGACATCGGCCAGGCACTGTCCAGCATGCTCGGCGGCGGCTATATCAACCGGTTCAACATGGAAGGCCGCTCCTACCAGGTGATCCCACAGGTGGACCAGCAGTTCCGGCTGGACGCCCAGGCCCTGAATGATTATTACATTCGCTCCGACACCGGTGAGCTGGTGCCCCTGGGCAGCGTGGTCAGCTTCAGCAATGACGTCGAGCCGTCATCACGCACCCAGTTCAACCAGCAGAACTCGCTGACCCTGCAGGGCGTGGTCATGCCTGGCGTCGCCGCCGGCACCGCCATGGAGTACATAGAGAATACCGCCGCTGAGGTTTTCCCGCAGGGCTTCAGTTTTGACTACACCGGCGAGAGCCGCCAGTTGGCAACCCAAGGCAGCGCGCTGGTGGTCACGTTCTTCCTGTCACTGCTGGTAATTTACCTCGTACTGGCCGCCCAGTTCGAAAGCTGGCGGGATCCGTTTATCATTCTGGTGTCGGTGCCCATGTCGGTGGCCGGTGCCATGGCGTTCATCGTGCTCGGCTTTGCGTCGATGAACATCTACACCCAGGTGGGTCTGATCACCCTGATCGGGGTGGTGTCGAAGAACGGCATCTTGATCGTCGAGTTTGCCAATCAGTTGCAAATCGAGCGGGGCATGGACAAGGTCAAGGCGGTCATCGAAGCGTCGGCCATCCGTCTGCGTCCGATCATCATGACCTCGCTGGCGCTGATCTTCGCGATGGTACCGCTGCTGATCGCCATCGGCCCCGGTGCCGAGAGCCGGTTCGCCATCGGCCTGACCATCAGTGCCGGCCTCGGTATCGGTACTCTGTTCACCATCTTTGTGCTGCCTGCGTTCTACATCCTGCTGGCCCGCGATCACAACAAGGCGACTCACGAAGCCTGATCAATCCCGCCCGGCATGGTGTTCCTTGCCGGGCGATTTCCCCGATCTGCCCCGATGGGTTAGTCTGAGGCCTTTCTAATCCTTTCAACCATCCGGCAGCCACCCTATCGTGACACTCGGAACGCTTTTCTGGCTTTTCACCATCGCCTTTGTGGTCTGGTACTGGTGGCGCGCCAAAGCCATCAAGGACTTTGTGCTGCAGGCTGCCCACCGCTACTGCAAAACCATGGATGTGATGCTGCTGGACGACGTCGTTTATCTGCGCGGGCTCTGGTTCAAGCGGGACCCGGAGGGTCGGGTGCGGGTCTGGCGCCGGTTCCTGTTCGATTTCACCAGCACCGGCGAAGAGCGTTACACCGGACGCATCATCATGTTGGGCCAACGCATTATGCACATGGAGCTGGATCCCCACCGGATACCCTGAGTTCAATCCACGCCCTTTTTCCTATCCTCCCCCAAATGGGCGATTTTTTGCCCTGGCCTGTACCCCAATAATCATCAACGCATTAACGACCCATGGCCGCACCAAAGTGGCCGCTTACAACAACAATCGGAGTTAATCATGCGTATTCAGAAAACCGCAGCCTTTGTGCTGGGGCTCGTCCTGCTGTCAGCCTCATTTGTTGCCAACGCCGGCTACACCTCAACGCGGCATCCCATTGTTCTGGTCCACGGCGTCACCGGCTTCAACACCATCGGCGGCCTGATCAACTACTTCCACACCATTCCCTGGAACCTCGAACGCAGTGGCGCCCAGGTGTATTCCGCCAGCGTGTCGTTCGTTAATGGCAGCGAGCAACGGGGCCAGCAACTGGCCAACTACGTCAACAGCCTGGGACACAGCAAGGTTAACCTGATGGCCCACAGCCAGGGCGCACCGACCTCTCGGGTCACTGCCTCGCTGATCCCCCACAAGATCGCCTCGATCACCTCGATCAACGGAGTGAATAAAGGCTCTACAGTGGCGGACGTGGTCCGCGGCATTCTGCCGCCCGGCAGTTACGTCGAAGGCGGGGCCCAGGCCATCGCCAACGCACTGGGCGGTCTCATCAATGCCCTGTCCGGTTCCAACAACCCCCAGGACGGCATTGCCGCGCTTGAAACCCTGACCACCCGGGGCACCACCGATCTCAACAACGCCCTGGGCTGGAAAGGCGTGAACCGCAACGCATGCTCTGGCACCAGCGAGGACGTCTGGATCAACGGCAACCGCATAAAGTTCTTCTCCTGGACTGGCCGTGGCGTGTTTACCAACATCCTGGATGCCACCGACCCGTTCCTCGGCATTACCTCGCTGGCGTTTGGCAGTGAGCCCAGCGACGGCCTAGTGGGTGTTTGCTCCACCAAGATGGGCAATGTCATTGGCACTCACTACGACATGAACCACGTCGACGCCATCAACCACCTGTTCGGTGTACGCTCACTGTGGACCAATCCGGTCTCGCTTTACCGTTCGCAAGCCAACCGCCTGAAAAATCGCGGTCTGTGAGCCAACCATGAGACATCGTCTGCAAACACACCGTCGATGGCTCACCATGCTCGCAGTGCCGGTCCTGATGGCCGGCACTGCGTTCTGGTGGTTCACCTCCGATGATCCCGCCGCCTCGCCGGACGCTTTCACGACCAGTCCATCAGCGTCAGCTCCGGGGTCAGATCAAAGACCCTACTCGACACCCGGAACCGCTGCCGGACTCTCAGCTGACCGCACTGACCCCAACCAAACCGCCATGGCCCGCACACCCGACAGCCTGGGCCCGGAGCCTTTCGCTGGGTCGCTTTCGGGCACCGACATCGACGGAGCCCTGAAAGCAGATCACCGCGGTCAGCTAATCGTGGATCTGGAAACCCGGGATTTCTTTGACTACTTCCTCAACACCGTCGGTGAAGTCTCACCGGAACGGGCGCTGGAACAAATTCGGAGTCTGGCGGACACGAGCCTGCCCCCGGAAGCAGCCGCCGAAGCCATGGCCTTGCTGGATCAGTATCTGCTGTATAAACAACGGGCTCTGGCCGTTCAGGCCACACCCCTGGACGCCCGTCGGCAGAACGACCCGAACTACCGATTACAGATGCTGGAAGGTGCGTTTACTCAGCTCAAACAGCTTCGACAAGGTGTCTTCAGCCCGGAGGTCCACCAGGCATTTTTCGGCCTGGAAGAGGCCTACGGCGAATACACCCTGGCGTCCCTGGGCGTAGCGGCACGTACCGACTTGTCAGCGGAAGCGAAAACCGCCCTGGTGGCGTGGCACCGGGATCAGTTGCCAGCCCCGCTGCAATCCAGCGAGCAGCGCCTGATGGCCAGCAACGAGCAGAATGTTCAACGCATGGCCACCATCAAGGCGGCTGACTCACCAGAATCCGTCGGGCACCAGCTCATGGCCCAGGGTATGTCGCCAGAGGCCGCTGCCAGCGTCACCGACTACCTGAGGGAGCGGGAGAGTTTCGATGCCCGCTACCAGCATTATCAAACCGCCCTGGATCAGCTCGAGGCCTCCGGCCTGAGTGCCGAAGATCGCGAGGCCCAGCAGAATCAGCTGCTGCGCCAGCATTTTCCAGACAGCAAGCAGCAGACCTGGGCGCGCCTGAAAATGCTCGGTAGCAATTGAGCAAACTGTGCGGGCTGGCCGGTCCCCGGCCCGCTCTGATGGGTACACTGGAGTCGAATCCGTCTCAGCAGGTACCACGTCATGACGCCGCAGGTCATCACTGCCCAGCAGGCCTCCGGGTTTCGGAGGCTGCAGTTCTGCTCCGATCTTGAACCCGGTTATCACCAGCTTAGGGCGTCGGCCCTGCGCGAGCGCGCCCGGCTGGTGGCCGGTGCCGGTCTGCTGATTTTCTGCGTGTTCGTAGTGCTTGACCTGGTCATGCTGCCGACGGAGCTGGCCCACACCACGGTCGCGATCCGGCTATCGGTCACCTGCCCGGTGATCGCCCTGGTCTGGTGGTTGTCCTATCACCACTGGCCCAGCCACCTGGCATTTGAACGGCTGTATACCCTGGCCTATCTGGCGGGCGGCCTGAGTGTCGTGGCGATCATTGCGGCTGCCCGTCTGCGGGACTTTCCCCTGCCCTACGAGGGCCTGTTGCTGATGCTGATGTTTGGGTACTTTGCCATGGGCCTGCCGTTTTACGGCGTCAGCCTTGCCTCGGCACTGATCATCCTGGCCTACCTGATCTGCGAACTGGCGATTGGCCTGGCCACCCACGCCGTTATGGTGAATCTGTTCTTTGTGCTGACCGCCAACGGCATTGGTATGGTCGGCGCTTGGCTGACCGAATACCGCCACCGCGCCCACTACCTGGACCAACAGCTGATTCAGCTGCTGCACCAGACCGCAGCCGAAGAAAGCGAACGCAAGAGCCATTTGATCACCGTAGCCAGTCACGATCTGCGCCAGCCTCTGAACGTCATCGGAATGGCACTGACCAATCTCGCGGCGGCTCCGTTGCCATCTGAGCAGCGTGGGCTGGTACACCGGCTGCGAGCAACCATTGGCCACTTCCAGCGGGTACTGGGGACGGTTTTGGATATTTCCCGCATCAACGAGGGGATGATCCATCCACAGCTTCGAACCCTCGATCTGAACGGCTTACTGGAGCAACTTGAGGATCTGACCACCGATCACGCCGACCTGTTCGGCATCCGATTGACGCGCACAGGCAGCGAACCGGACCTGCAGGTTCGCGCAGACCCGGACCTGCTGTTGCGGGCGTTACAGAATCTGGTTTTCAACGGCATTGATCACAGCGGTGGCACGCTCATTGAGATTGCCACCCGACGCCAGGGGCAGACTGTGCAGATCCGGATTGCGGACAATGGCACGGGCCTGGACCCGGACCTTCAGGATCGCATCTTCCAGCCCTTTGTCCGCAGTGGCGGCGGACAAGACCATTCACCCGGGCTCGGTCTGGGGCTCGCCATCGTGAAAGAGCTGACCGAGCTGATGCACGGTTCCTGTGGCGTCGAGCGGCAGCCGGTCGGGACCGCCTTCTGGCTCGAGTTGCCAGTGTCGGACTGCGCTCCCGGGGAAGTTACAGCCAGCCCTGCTGGCGTGCCTGGCTGACGCACTGGGTTCGGTTGTGCACTCCCAGCAACGTGAAGATGGCCTTCAGGTGGGTCTTCACCGTGTGCTCGGTGAGGTTCAGACTCTGGCTGATCCGCTTGTTCGGGAAACCCTGAGCCAATAACGCCAAAACCTCCCGCTGCCTGGGCGTGAGGGTCTGGACCTGATCGCTGACAGAAGCCCGTCCCGGGAAATATCGGCCACCCCGTCTCACGCACCGGACCATGGCGGCCAGGGCCTTTCGGCCAGCAGACTTCGGTAAAAAACCGCAGGCGCCGGCGGCTTGAGCGGCACGGACGGTGGTTTCATCTTCGGAACTGGAAATGACCACCACGGGTGGTTTTTGCAGCGGTAACCTGGGCAGTAGCATCAGCCCGGTTTCGCCCTGCAACGACACGTCGAGCAGTACCAGATCGAAGGTGCATTTACTCGCTAATAAGCCAGCGGCCTGATCGACCGTTTCGGCCAACTCCACCGCGTCAGCCAGGGCAGCCTGCTTCAGGAGCCCGGCCAAGCCCTGGGCGAATAACGGGTGATCATCGACAACCAACACCCGAGGCAACGGCAGGGGCTGGCCCGCCCGGGGGCCTACTACCGACCCTGGGCAATCTGAGGCGACATGCATTGGTGACCCCGCATATTGTGTGTTTTTTGTTACTGCGGCTGACCTACTGTACGCCAGCTAATGCCGGCGCACCGCGGCCTGCTTAACAGTTCTCACCAAAACAACCTCGCCACCGGATCGCCGGGCAAGGTCACTGAAACACAAATGTCACAATTTTGTCGCATTCTTTCGACAACGCTAACCTGCAGTTTTCTCGGAGTTTTACCATGAAAGACACCCCGTTTTCCTGGGCCCGCATGGGGCTTCTGGCGGTGTGCCTCGGCCTACCCCAAGCCCAGGCCAACGATCTGGAAATCCACGGTTCCAACACTGTCGGCGCCACCCTCGCGCCCATGCTGGTGGAAGGTTTTTTCCACAGCCAGGGTAATGCCCCGGTTACCACCCGCAGCACTGGCACCGACAACGAGTCGGTCCTGATGGGCAAGCGCGCGAGCGAAAACCTTCGGGTACTGGTCGCAGCTCATGGTTCCAGCACCGGTTTCAAGGCGCTCAACGCCGGTGCAGCCGATATCTGGGCATCTTCACGTCCAGCCAAGGCCAAGGAGGTCGCTCAACTGAGTGATCGTGCCGATTTGACGGCCCTGGCCAGCGAGCACGTCATCGCCATCGATGGCCTGGCGGTTCTGGTGCACCCATCCAATCCGGTCAGCCAGCTGAGCATCGACACCCTGGCAAGGGTCTTCGCCGGAGAGATTCGCAACTGGTCCGAGCTCGGCGGCGCCAATCGAGCCATTCAACTGTACGCCCGCGACGACCGTTCCGGGACCTGGGACACCTTCAAAAGCCTGGTGCTTGGAAAACGCTTTAGCCTGGATGGTTCGGCCAAGCGATATGAATCCAACGACCAGCTGTCCGACGACGTCAGTGCTGATCCCTCCGGCATCGGATTTGCCGGGCTGGCATCGGTTCGGGACAGCAAGGTACTGGCCATTTCCGATGGCGATGCCCCGGCGCTCAAGCCCACCCGGCTGACCATCGCCAGCGAAGACTACCCGCTGGCCCGGCGCTTGTTCATGTACACACCGGGCGATGCGGCCAAACCGCTGGCCGATGACTTCATCGCCTTTGTATTGGGTGAAGAAGGTCAGGCGATCGTCTCCCGCTCCGGCTTCGTGTCTCAGAACCCGATCGCAGTCAAACCGGAGCTGAGCGCCAGCACGCCGGAAACTTTCAAACAACTGACCCAGAACTACCAGCGCCTGACCGTAAACTTCAGGTTTTCAGAAGGCCGCACACGCCTCGACAACAAGGGCCAGCGAGACCTGCGTCGGGTCGCCAGCTACCTTCAGAGCAATAACCGCAGTGCCGACGACTTACTGCTGATCGGGTATGCCGACGCCCAGAGCAACGAACTGCGCGCCCAGATGATCTCGGAATTACGCGCACTTTCCGTGCGCAAGGCGCTGTCGGATGAAGGGCTGAGAAACATTGCTTACACCGGTTACGGGCATTTTATGCCGGTTGGAACCGCCGGCGGCGACAGTGGTGCCCAGCGCAATGGACGTGTAGAAGTTTGGGTCCGGTCACTCTGATTACTGATCGCTCCTGCCGGTTTTTGCGGATCAGCCCCGGCTGATCCATGAGCTAGACTCCGAGTAAGCACCGGGTGACGCAGGCACCTTCCGAAATTACCCGGACTATCGGAGGTTAAAACAGGAGCGCTCAGTCCATGCTGATCCGGCGCATCATCAGCATCGCCCTGCTGGCCCTTGCCACACCAGCATGGGCAGAGGACAGCTCGGTGCTCAAGGTGGTAACCACCGAGTACCCGCCGTTCGAGTATGTTGAGAATGGCGAACTCACAGGCAGTGACGTCGCCACCGTTCGCTCCGTGCTGGAAATGATGGGTTACACGCCCAGGTTCCGGGTACTGCCCTGGGCCAGGGCAGAACTGATGACTCGCCACGGCACCGCTGACCTGCTCTTTTCACTAACAAAATCGCAGGAACGGCAGCAACATTACCTGTTTACCGATCCCATCAGTGTCGCCCGGGATGTGCTCTACGCCCGAAAAGAGGCGGGGCTGTCCTGGCGCACGTTCGACGACCTGACCGGTCTTCGAGTGGGGGTTTCGGCCTCCTACAGTTACGCACCGGAGTTTATGGCGTGGCTGACCCAGGGCTCAGCCCGGATGGTGGTCATGAATCAGCAGGAGCCCGACCTCGCCGGTCTTCGCATGGTCGCCGTTGGCCGCGTCGACCTGTTTATCTGCGAGCAGCGGGCCTGCGACCATTTGATAGAGTCCAATCGTCAGCGCTACCCGGATCTTGACCGGGTCACTGCTCTGCCAGGCGTGGTAGGCGACGAGCGTTTCTTCCGGGCGGCCTTCTCGAAAAAGCATCCAAAAGCTGACGCGCTTCGTGCTGAGTTCAATCGCACTCTGAAACGCCTAGACCTCGACCCCTCCGACTAAAGTCGCCCCCTGAAATGCGGCAAACACTTATCCATACCCCGGTCACAGATATGTTTGGGTTTTCTATACTGAAAAGGCCATTCAAAACCACAGATCGGGATAATGGACATACAAACCGAACACAACTATGCAATAAACCTCAATGTTCGAGGCATTCAGCCCTCCTCCACACTGCGAATCAATGAGCTGAGCAACCAGCTCAAAGCTGACGGCAAAGACATCATCAAACTTGGCCTGGGCCAGTCACCGTTCCCGGTGCCGGATCGCGTCGTGGACGCTCTGAAAGAGCACGCTCACGAAAAAGACTACCTGCCAGTCAAAGGCCTGAAAAGCCTGCGCGAGAGCATCGCCGGTTACATCAATCGCAGCGAACGCATGCGCTGTTCCTGGGAAGACGTACTGATCGGCCCGGGCTCAAAGGAGCTGCTGTTCATCCTGCAGCTGGCCTACTACGGCGATCTGCTGATTCCTCGCCCGAGCTGGGTTTCCTACGCACCACAGGCCCGCATTATTGGTCGATCCGTGCATTGGCTGCCCACCCACGCCGAGAACAACTGGCAACTGACCGCCGAGGAACTGGACATCATCTGCCGGGATGACCCGTCCCGGCCACGCATCCTGATCCTCAACTACCCGTCCAACCCGACCGGCTGCACCTACACCGACGACCAGCTGCTGGCCATCGCCAACGTGGCCCGAAAATACAAGCTGATCCTGCTGTCGGATGAGATCTACGGCGAAGTGCACTTTGAGGGCAAGCACAAGTCCATCGCCCGCTACTATCCGGAAGGCACCATCATCAGCACCGGCCTGAGCAAATGGGCTGGCGCCGGCGGCTGGCGTCTGGGCACCTTTATTTTCCCGCGCGAGCTCCGTCCGCTGCTGGATGCGATGGCGATCATCGCCAGTGAAACCTTCACCTCCACCAGCGCGCCGATCCAGTACGCCGCCATCTCAGCGTTTAACGGCGGTGACGACATCGACGAGTACCTGGTTCAGTCCCGACGGGTTCTGAAGGTGATTGGTGAATACGTGCATCGCCGCCTGACCGACATGGGCGCCGTCGCCCAGAAGCCAGAAGGCGCGTTCTACGTGTTCCCGGATTTCTCCAACTTCCGGGACCGGCTGGCCCAGCAGGACATCAAAACCAGCCAGGCATTTTGCACCGCCCTGCTGGAGAACACGGGTGTTGCCATCTTGCCGGCCAGTGACTTCGGCTTCGTGCCGGACCACCTGGGTGCCCGGCTGGCGTTCGTCGATTTTGACGGTACCGAGGCCCTGAACCTGTCCGGTGGCGACTACGCCGACATCGAGCTGGGTGATGACTTTGTCCAGCAGGCGTGTCCGCGCCTGGTCACGGCCATGGACAAGATGGAGGCCTGGCTGACCAGCCTCTGATCCAGACGTGGTAGACTGGCGCCCTCATTCGCATTCGCGTAATCCATGGGGGCGCCGTGTCCAACTCCGATTCTCTCCGCACCATCACCGACTTCGCCGAGCAGCTGGCCCTGAAGGCCGGTGAACTGATCCGCCACGAGCGGGATCAAAACACTCTGCGCACCGACCTGAAAGACCAGACCGAGCTGGTCACCCACGCCGACGTGATGGCGGACGAATTCATCACCGGCGCCATCCAGGAACGCTTCCCCGACCACCGCATCCTGTCCGAAGAAAGCATGCCGGACCTGTCCCAGGCCGAAGAGCTGGAGACCCCGCTGTGGATCATCGACCCCATCGACGGCACCGTAAACTACGCCTACGGCCACCCTCAGGTCGCGGTATCGATCGCCTATGCGGAGAAGGGACGAGTCCAGGCGGGCGTGGTGCATGCCCCGTTCTCCGGCGAAACCTTCCGCGCCACTCGCGGTGAAGGCGCCACCCTCAATGGCGACCCGATCCAACACAGTGGCGCTAGCGTGCCCAGGGACTCACTGTTCGCCACCGGCTTTCCCTACACCAAGGACAACCTGCAACCGCTGCTGAGCCGGCTGGACGCCATGATCCACCAATGCCGGGATCTGCGCCGCATCGGTTCGGCGGCACTGGACATCTGCTGGGTAGCCTGCGGCCGACTGGACATCTACTACGAAAACGTCAGCCCCTGGGATTTCGCGGCCGCACGCCTGATCGCCCTGGAAGCCGGTGCAACGGCCGGACATTTTGGGGAGGTTCCGAAGGGGTACCCGGCAGATTTGTACGGGCGGGACATTTTGATCTCGGCTCCGGCTGTCTGGGAGCCTGTTCGTCAAATTCTGCGCAGTGCCTCAGGCTACAGCTGAGGTCTGAGTGCTTGGCGGGCATAGCCTGCACAGAATGTTGGAGGCCATGGATGGCCGGAAACAAGCGCACATGGACGTGCTCGTAGCGGTTCTGTGCAGGCTATGCCCGCCAAGCACCTGCACGGATTCGATGACCAGAACCGCTCTAGCGCCGAGGGTGGCGACTCAACCCCAAACTCCCTCAGCCACCAACCCCCAGCTCTCATCAAAATCCGTCGACGGCAACCGGGTGAATGACGAACGCACAAAGCGCTGAATCCGCCCCTCCAGGAAGACCATCACGAAATCGGCTCCGCGTGCGGCGCTGGTTCGCGGGCGCAGGCCCTGGCGAATTTCGCCTTCTTTCAGGGCCTGGCGCACCTGGGTCTCCAGGCGCTCGAAGAACTGCGACGCGCGTTTGCGGAGGGCGTCGTTTTCACCCATCAGGGCATCACCGGTGAGCACACAGCACAGGCCGGAGTTGCGTTCGGCGAACACCAGCACCAAGTGCACCAGCTGTTGCAGGCGCACCCGAACGTCTTCCTGCTCCTGCAGGATCACCTGGCAACGGGAAAAGACCGCTTCCTCGGCGAATTCAATCAGCGCCTCGAACATTTTCCGCTTGCTGGGAAAATGCCGGTACAGCGCGGCTTCGGTCACGCCAACGGATTTGGCGAGGCCGGCGGTGGTGATGCGGGCTCCGGGATCGGACTCAAGGAGTTCCACCAGGGCCTGGAGAATGGCCTCCCGGCGACTTGGTTTGGGATCGGTCATGACAGGACTACAGCGCTCTGATTTGTCGTTTTTTTGGGGCCGGTCGTCGGGCGCCAGCCCTCGTTTCTTGGTTGGGTCTTAGCTATTGTTGATTCAGAAGAAGGTGCCATCGATGGGCGACGAAGCACTGGCGTAGAGCTTCTTGGGCATACGGCCAGCCAGATAGGCTTCACGACCGGATTCGATCGCCAGGCGCATGGCGTTGGCCATCCGGATCGGGTCCTTGGCCTGGGCAATGGCGGTGTTCATTAGTACGCCGTCGCAGCCAAGCTCCATGGCAATGGTGGCGTCGGAGGCCGTGCCCACGCCCGCATCAACCAGGACCGGCACCTGGGCGTTCTCCACGATCAACCGGATGTTGTAGCGGTTCTGGATACCCAGACCGGAACCGATCGGGGCGCCCAATGGCATGATCGCCACACAACCCATCTCTTCCAGGCGCTTGGCCAGAAGTGGGTCGTCGGAGCAGTACACCATCACCTTGAAACCGTCCTTGATCAGCGCTTCCGCAGCCACCAGGGTTTCGGTCATGTTCGGATACAGGGTTTTTTCCTCACCCAGCACTTCCAGTTTCACCAGGTCGTGGCCGTCCAGCAGCTCACGGGCTAGTTTGCAGGTGCGGACCGCATCCTTGGCGGTGTAACAGCCGGCGGTGTTGGGCAGCATGGTATAGCTGTCCGGCGAGATCACGTCGAGCAGACTGGGTTCGTCCGGGTTCTGGCCCAGGTTAGTCCGACGCACAGCAAACGTCACCATCTCAGACCCGCTGGCCTCAATGGCATGGCCAGTTTCCATCAAGTCACGGTACTTGCCGGTGCCCACCAGCAGGCGGGATTGATACACCTTGCCTGCGATTTCCAGGGGTTTGTCTTCAGGGAGCTGTAATTCGGGAGTGTCGCTCATAACCTTCCTGCGGTTCTTGATCGTTCGTTGAATCTTGGGTTGAAGCCCGGCCGATTGGGCCGGCGGGGCGTTAAAGCTCGCTCAGCCACCACCAATCGCGTGCACGACTTCCACGCGGTCGCCTTCGCTCAGGGCGAATTCCTGATGTTGGCTGCGCGGTACAATGTCTTCGTTCACTTCCACCGCCAGACGTTTGCCCACCAGGGCCATATGGTCAATCAGGGAGCCGATGGTAGAACCCGCGGGGAGCTCCATGACATCGCCGTTCACTTCCACTTGCATAACCGTTACTTACCTCTGTTTTTTCGGGCCTTCGCCCCGAGTGCCCTCAAACGCGGCGGGTCGTAGCGCAGCGACCGCCAAGATCACCCAGGCCACCATGAAACACACACCACCGAGGGGCGTGATCGGCCCTGGCCAGCGCATCTCCGTCAGCACCAGTAAATACAGACTCCCGCTGAACAGCAGGATGCCGGCGCCAAAGAAACCGGCTGACACCGCCAACAAGCGCCGGCTGATCTGGGTTGCCGACAGCACCGACACCAGCACCAAGGCGATGGCGTGATACATCTGATAGGTGGTGGCGGTCTGGAAAACCTCAAGACTGCGTTCACTCACCATACCGCGAAGACCGTGACTGCCAAAGGCCCCGGCCACCACCGCCAGAGCCGCCAGGGAGGCGCCCAGCAGCAGCGGAAGCCGCATGATGGCGGGCCTCGTTTGTACGTGCTCAGCAATCACAGTGGATCTTTTCCCCGGTGTCCAGGTTCATCATGGTCAATGCCCCACCCCAGACACAGCCGGTGTCCAGGCCAATGAACTGATCGCTTCCGGTTTGCCCTTCCAGCGCCGCCCAGTGACCAAATACCACCCGTACATCGTCCGGACGACGGTACCCGAACCAGGGCGCGTAGCCTTCCGGAGCATGATCGGCGGATTCTTTGGCGGTCAGTTCCAGGGTGCCGTCCTCGGCGATGAACCGCATGCGGGTGAAGTAGTTGGTGATCACCCGCCAACGGTCCATACCCTCAAGCCGGTCGTCCCAGCGCTCCGGCCGGTTGCCGTACATGTGGGCGAAATAGTCACCGGCGTCGTCGCCCCGGATCACCGCTTCCACTTCCTCAGCACAGGCCATGGCCTGATCCACTGACCAGATGTGCGGGACCCCGGCATGCACCATCACCAGATTGCGCTTCTCGTCCCGGACCGCCAAATTCTGCTGCCGCAACCAGTCCACCAACCGGTCATGATCGGGCGCCTCCAGAATGTCGGCCAGGGTGTCCTTGCGTTTGGGCGGGTGGCCGCCGAGCGCCACCGCCAGCAAGTGCAGGTCGTGATTTCCCAACACCACCACCGCCGAGCTTCCTAACCCCTCGATGAAGCGGAGGGTCTCAAGCGACGAAGGGCCACGATTGATCAGGTCGCCGGCGACCCACAACCGGTCCCGGGACGGTGAGAAATCCACCTTCGCCAGAACATCCCGCATCCGATCGTAACAGCCCTGGATATCACCAATGGCGTAGTCAGTCATTACTTACCTCATCGACTCCGACATCCGTAACCTGGGCATCGACCAGCAGGTCAGCAATGGCTACGTAATCGGCGAGGCTGAGGTTTTCCGGGCGCAGGCCATCGTTGATACCCAGGCTTTGCATTTGCTCCACGGTGACCAGACTGCCCAGCGCCTTACGCAAAGTCTTGCGCCGGGCATTGAACGCGGTACGAACCACAGACTGCAGCGTCGCAAGATCCTTGGTGGGGTGCGGCAGGGTCTCGTGGGGCACCAATCGAACAATGGCGGAATCCACTTTCGGTGCCGGGCGGAACGCCCCCGGCCCCACTTCAAACAGTGGCTGCACCTTGCAGAAGTACTGCGTCATGATTCCCAGACGACCGTAGTTGTTGTCCCCGGACACCGCGGCCATTCGCTGCACGACTTCTTTCTGCAGCATGAAATGCATGTCCTGGACCGTGCCGGCGTGGGCCAGCAGGTGGAAGATCAGAGGCGTAGAGATGTTGTAGGGCAAGTTACCGATGATCCGCAGGCGCTGGCCAGGCTCTACCAGCTGACCAAAATCAAACGTCAGCGCGTCGGCTTCGTGAATACGGAACTCCGGGTAGTTGAAAAACTTGGTTCTCAGCACCGGGATCAAATCCCGGTCCAGCTCCACCACCTGCAGCCTGGGGTTAACCGCCAGCACTTCCTCGGTGATCGCACCGAGCCCGGGCCCGATTTCCACCAGAGTGTCCTCGGGCTTCGGATGAATGGCCCGGACAATGCGCTCGATGACACCCGGATCGTGAAGGAAATTCTGACCAAACCGCTTACGGGCCTGGTGACCTGCTTTGTTGCTCACGAGCGCGTCTCCTGATGAGCGGCGTTTCGGCTGCGAGCCATAGTCGCACCGACTCGAATGGCGGTGTGCAAACTGCCTGAATCCGCGGTCCCGGTTCCGGCCAGATCCAGCGCCGTGCCGTGGTCCACTGAGGTGCGGACAATCGGCAGCCCCAGTGTGATATTGACGGCGCGACCAAAGCCCTGGAATTTCAGAACCGGCAACCCCTGATCGTGATACATGGCCAACACCGCATCGGCGTTGTCGAGCCAGTGCGGCGTGAACAGGGTATCCGCCGGCAGTGGGCCGGTCAGTTGGATGCCTTCGGCGCGCAGCTGCGCCAGGGTAGGCTCGATGGTTTCGATCTCTTCCCGGCCCAGGTGTCCGCCTTCGCCAGCGTGGGGGTTCAGGCCAGTGACCAGTATGCGGGGCTGTTCAATGCCGAAGAAGGTTTTCAGATCGGCATTCAGGATCCGGGTCACCTGGGTCAGACGCTGCGGTGTGATCGCCGCCGACACGTCTTTCAGGGGTAAGTGGGTGGTTACCAGCGCCACCCTCAGGTCCTCGGTCGCCAACATCATGACCACTCGCTCGACGCCGCACAGCTCCTGCAGAAACTCGGTGTGACCACTGAACGCGATACCGGCTTCGTTGATCACGCCCTTGTGCACAGGGGCCGTGACCATGCCATCGAAGTCACCGGACAGGCAGCCTTCGGCAGCCAGACGCAGGGTCTCAAGCACATAGCCACTGCTGGCCGGGTTCAGCACACCCGGCTCAGTGCTGGCGCAGCCGGCCACCTCAAACACCGACAGCTCGCCCGCGCCCCTGACAGGCACCTGACCCGGCTGCCAGTCGTGCAAGGTCATCGCAAGTCCCAGCTGGGCCGCGCGGGCGGCCAGCAGCTCTTTACTGGCCACGACCACCAGGCCCTCGTCCCGGCTCTGCGTCGCCACCTGCAGACACAGCTCCGGGCCGATACCTGCAGGTTCACCGGCGGTCAGTGCGAGTGTTACCGGGCTGGTCATGATTCGCTGGAGTCTCCGTCAGCGGTTTCCTCGGGGCCGTAGTCGCCCTTGAACTCGACAAAAGCTTCGTCCCGGATTTCCCGCAGCCAGTTCTGCAACTCGGTTTCAGATTTGCGCCGGTAGATGGCCTGCCGCGCTTCCGCTTTTTTCACGTCGCCACTGATGTCCTTCTGCCGGCGCTCCTGCACCTGCAGGATATGCCAGCCGAACTGCGACCTGAACGGACCACGGAGCTCGTTCAGATCGGCCTCAAGCATGGCCTGCTCAAACGCCGGCACCATCTGCCCTCGGTTTACCCAACCCAGGTTGCCACCGTCGGAGCCGGACACCGGATCGTCGGAGTATTCCCTAGCCAAATCGGCAAAGCTGGCGCCGTCCTGAAGCTGGGCATAGATATCGCGGATCTTGGCCTCGGCGCTGGCATCGGGCACCGCCTCAGACGGGCGAACCAGGATGTGCCGGACCTTGTGTTGCTGGATTACCTGCGTCTGGCCGCCACCGCGCTTGTCCATCACCATGACCAGGTGGAAACCGCTGTTGTTTTCCAGCACGGCCGACGGTACGCCGACGTCAAGTTCCGGCACCACCGGCGCCACCAGCGACGGCAGCTGGCTCTCGCTGCGCCAACCCATATCGCCGCCTTCGAGGGCGTTGCTGGCGTCTGACTCTGCCACCGCGACTTCGCGGAAATCACGACCGTCGACAATCTGCTGTCGCAGGTCCTGAGCCTGTTCGCGCGCGGCGTCGACCGACGCCTCGTTGCTTGGGTTGTCCACCTCGATGAAGATATACGCCAGTTTGTATTCGGCGGTGTCTTCGCCCCGTGCTTCCAGGGCGTCCAGGTAATTGTTGACCTCCCGATCGGTCACCCGGACCCGGTTGCCGACCTGTCGCTGCTGCACGCGGCTGGTCAGCATTTCGTTGCGAATCTGCTCCCGGGCCTGGCGGAAGGTCACGCCCTCGGAGGCCAGCTGATTTTCAAACTCCACCATGGTCATGCCATTGCGCTCGACAATGTTGTTCATGGTTTCGTTCAGCTCGTTATCGCTGATGCGCATGCCGAGCTTGTCAGCCCGCTGCAGCTGGATCGACTCGGTAATCAACTGCTCCAAAACCCGCTCCTCGAGCACGTCCCGCGGCGGCAACCCGGTACCCTGGGCGCGCAGCCGGGTGGTGATGGTGTTGATGCGGGCCTCCAGCTCGGTCTGCAGGATGACGTCGTCATCAACAATCGCAACCACCTGGTCGAGCAGCTTGCGCTCCGCCTGCACCGACAGGGACAGCGTAACCGCTGCGACCAACAGCAACGTTTGAACAGCTTGGCGAAGGGTCGCCTTCATAAACACCTCTTGACATTAAATGGCCTGCGGGCGTGCGAACCGGGGGTTAGTCAGAACTCCGGTTACGGAGTTCCAAATCGGCGGCGCTCCCGCTCATCAAAACCGTAAATGGCTTCGGAAATCCGGTCGGACGAACCGCCGCTGCCTCCAAGCCCTTTGAGTTGAATCTGGAACAACAGTCGGGTTTCCAATTCGCTGTCGTCGGTCAGATAGTTCTGGTGCACCACCTGCACACTCCAGCAGCAGTTGTTGTATTCCAACCCGGCCAGGGAACCCACCGTGCGATCGAGATTGGAATCGTATACCCACCGACCGATCAGGCTAACACGATCGGTGACCGGTAAAACCCCAGCAATATCCGATTGCTCCAATTCGTCCTTGCTGTAGGTGTGGCCCAGACTGGCCAGATACCGGTAATCCTCGGAATGGTAAACCAGTTGACTGCGGCCCTCTTCGGTGTCGCCGGTCTCCGGATCCCACAGCCCCGAGGAACGAATTTCCAGCGTATCCAGGGGCGATAGCACCACTTCACCGGCCAGCGGTGACCGGCTTCGGGTACCGGCGCCCTCACCGAACAGGGTCACTTCCCGGTTCTGGAAGTACTGGACCTGGCCAATGCTGAACCGGGCCCGTTCGGCACCGGTCAGCAGATCGTTGAAGCGACTGGTCACCGCGACGGTCAGTTGGTTGGTATCCCCTACCCGATCGCCACCGGTGAAGCGGTCCGGCTGAAACAGCTGATCGAACCGGAAGGTTTGTAGGTCGGTGTCGAAATCCGGGATGTCGTTCTGGTCCGCCTCGGCATCGGCCCAGGCGTAATACAACCGTGGTTCAAGGGTCTGGTTGTAGGGCACGTCGAACAGGCTGGACTGGCGATCAAAATACAGGCCGTTGTCCCACTCGGCGACAGGCACGGTGCGGTCAAAGCTGCCATCGCCCAGACTGTAGTCGTCCAGCTCATAGCGGGTGTAGTCGGCACTGACCGATGGGCGGCTGAAGCCCCACAGCGCCCGCATGGGCAACGCCAGCTCCGGCACCGCCCGCAGACGCTGGCCATTGGCCCGGTCCAGACCCGTCAGCTCGTCGTTGTCGCGATAGAACACCGTGTACTGACTCTCCAGACCGGCTTCCAACCACCCCAATTCCCGTGTGGTGCCGTACAGAACTTCCGGCAACTGGGCGTAGGGCTTGTTGACGTCGGCAATGGTGTCGCTGATGGTCTGGTAATCGTTCAGGTAGGTTTCGAAATACTGATCCTGGTCCCGGTAGCGAACCCCGCCTCGACGCTGGAGATGGGTGGCCTGGTTGATCTCGAGACTGCGGTTCAGGTCACTCAGGTAATCCTCGTCGCTGACCACGGAATAGTCGCCGTAGCCGGTCCAGCCACTGCCGAGGTTGGCGCGGGTGGCGGCATCCAAAGCCCAGCGCTGGCCGTCCTCACCAGGGTTCTCGTCGGTGTAGGCGGTATCATCGTCAATGTAGCCCAACTGCAGCACCGATTGCCCCCAGGGGCTCAGATACCGGCCTTCCACCTCATTGAACAGGCCGCGACCGTGAATGTACTGGGGGGTCAGCGTGGCGTCGTAATGGGGCGCCAGGTTGAGGTAATAGGGCACCGACACAAAGGCCCCGCTGCCGGCGCTGGACGAGCCGAAGGACGGGTACAGGAAACCGGTCTTACGCCGATCATCAATGGGGAAACTGGCCCAGGGCCAGTAGAACACCGGCACATCCAACACCTCCAGGCGAACGTGCTTGGCGGTACCAAAGCCCTCTTCCTGATCCAGGTGAATGTCTGAGGCGACGATGGCCCAATCGTTCTGCTGCGGCGCACAGGTGGTCAGCCGGCCCTCGCGGATGTCTACCTGGTTGTTGGCAAGTCGGGTCAGACTGTTGGCCTGGCCGCGCATCTCCGCCCCGTGAATCAGAAAACTGGCGGTATTGATGTCGAACCGGCCGGAGTCGACGTCGTAATCCGCGCTTTCACCGGTGAGCAGAAACCCTTCTCCGCGGCTGACCAGCGGTCCTTGCACCGACACCCGGCCTTCGGCCTGATTGTAACGGGCTTCGGCCCCGGTAACCTCGAACGCGCCCTGGCTGACCCGAACATCGCCCTCAAGGAACAGCGTGCGGTCGATTTCATAGCGGGCATTGAGACCACTGGCCGACACCGGCGCCGCGCCGCCATCGGCGTCACCCATCAGGGCACCGGTACCGCTGGCGCTGTGACCGTCGGGGGAGGAAGGCAGGTAACCACCCTCGCAAAACACCGGCAGACGAGCGCGCACCGGCTCAGGCAATTGGGCCCGGGGGCGCCAGTCGATCTCTGCCGCGGTCGGCGCAGTATCAGGATCGGACTCGGACAACGCCTGCACCGGGGCTAACCCCACAACCGCAACCACCACGCAACGGCCGAACTGGAACGCTGGCCTCTGCTGATGGCGATCGGAGTTTGGCACGGTGACGGATTCCTGTTGCTGATCAATGGGCCGACGGGGAGGGTCGACGGGTACGAGTGACAGCGGCCTAGTTTACACGTGCCCTAAAGGCTTGTTAACGGAAACTCCGCTGCAAAACCAATTTACCGTCTTTATACTGGTCTGCTAACTTTCGCTGACATCGATCACCCGTTTTTCAGGAACGCCATCCGCATTATGGATAACCGTCTGCAGTTGCTGACCGACTGGGTCAGACAGTTCACAGGTCTGGAGCAGGCTGTCGCCGAGCCGGTTTCCGGCGACGCCAGCTTTCGCCGCTATTTCCGGGTCTTGCGTGCCAACGGGGACGGCCAGCCGACCCCGCTCATCGTTATGGACGCGCCACCAGAACACGAGGACTGCACCGGGTTTCTGGCCATTGCCCGCCACTGGCATCGCCAGGGTATCCGGGTGCCGGACATCCTCCAGACCGATCTCGATCAGGGCTTTTTGCTGCTCGAGGATTTTGGCGACAACCTGATGCTGAACCAGCTCGACGCCCGCACTGCCGACCGTCTCTATCAGGGCGCCCTGAGCGAGCTGGTGCACATCCAGCAAGTGCCCTCCCCGGACGATTACCCCCTGCCGCCCTACGACGCGGCGCTGCTGGACCGGGAAATGGCACTGTTCCCCGACTGGTTGCTACAGCAGTACCTGGGCCTGAACCTGGACAATTCGGAGCAGGCCCTGATCGACACGGCCTTTGCCTTCCTGCGGGAGAGCGCCCTGGCTCAGCCCGAGGTTACGGTCCACCGGGACTATCACTCCCGGAACCTGCTGGTCTGCACCGGCACCGACCGACCGGGGGTCATCGATTTCCAGGATGCGGTCCGTGGACCGGTCACCTACGACGCCGTGTCGCTGCTGAAAGACTGCTACATCGCTTGGCCAGAAGAAGACGTCTGCCGCTGGCTCGAGCTGTTCCGTGCGCAGAGCGCCGAGGCCGGCCTGCATCGGGCCGATGCGGAGACATTCCGCCAGTGGTTCGAACTCATGGGCATGCAGCGACATCTGAAAGCCGCCGGCATTTTTGCCCGGCTGGCGATTCGGGACGGCAAGCAGGGTTATCTGGCCGACATTCCACGCACTGTGAACTACCTGATCGTAGCCAGCGGCCGACAGCCTGCTTTGCGGCACTTTCACGAGTGGCTCAATACTGTGGTGATGCCAGCGATCGAACGGCGGATTGGCCCGGCCCCGGATTCGGAGCGCGGCACCCAGTGAAGGCGATGATCCTGGCCGCCGGCAAGGGCGAACGCATGCGGCCACTGACCCTGACCACGCCCAAACCCCTGCTGCCGGCCGGTGGCAAGCCGCTCATCGAGCACCACCTGGAGCACCTGCAGGCGGCCGGCTTCAATGACGTGGTCATTAATCACGCCTGGCTCGGCGAGCAGATCGAGTCCGTACTCGGCACCGGCGAGCGTTTTGGCCTGACACTGCAATACTCCCGCGAGGGTGAACCCCTGGAAACCGCCGGCGGAATTGTCCGAGCCTTGCCCCTGCTGGTGGACCAGGGCAACGACTGGTTTCTGGTGATCAACGGCGACATCTGGACCGATTTCCCCCTGGCCGAACTGCAACCACCCGCCAACGGCGATGCCTTGTTAGTGCTCACCGACAACCCGGAGCACCACCGGGACGGTGACTTTCACCTGCAAGCCGATGGCACCGTAACTGAACATGGCCCAGAGAAACTGACCTTCACCGGCATCAGCCTGTTGCACCAGCGACTGTTCCAGGGCCTGACGGACCAAAGTGGCAAACTGGGCCCGGTTTTACGCCAGGCCATGTCCGCGGGACGTGTGCAGGGCGTTGCTCATCGGGGCCAGTGGGTAGACGTGGGCACCCCGGAACGACTGCAGCAGCTTGACCAGACCCTCCGGGACAGGACTCGTTAAACCATGGCGGACAGCGTGGAGCAGCCTCAGCTGCCGGCAAGAATGGAAGCCCAGTTCAGCAATCTGCTGCAGGAACTCTCGGCCTGTGGTCACCAGTGCACCACTTTGCTGGATCGAACCCGCCTGCATCGGTGGTGCCGGCTACCGCTGTTTTACTTTCTTGGCTACATCGCCAAAGCGGAAGGGCGCGTCAGCGAGGCCGACATCCGGTTCGCCGAGGGGCTGATCCGGGCCCTGAAGCTGTCCCATCGCCAACGTCGACGCGCCATCAACTGGTTCCAGCGGGGCAAGTCCGTGGAACAGCTGCCGGGACGGCGGGGCCTCACCCTGCGACTGATCAGCCGCCTGTGGCCGGCACCCGCCCTCGTCGTGGCGATTTGCCTGTGCCATGCCGCCCAACTCACCGGCCGTCCTGGCAAGCACCGGCGCTATCGCTGCGAGGATGCTATCGATCAGATCGGCCTGCCGGTGTCGGTCAGCGATGATATTTTTGACAGTTACGCCAGCAAGGTCTGGATCCGTCACGCCGAAAATCTGGCCAAGCCCACCAGCTACGAACAGGCCTGCGAACTGCTGGGCGTAACTCGCCGCGACCCTCTGATCATGATCAAACGGGCGTACCGAAAGAAGATTTCCGGCTGCCACCCGGACAAGCTTGCGCAACAACAGGTCAGCCGGGAAGAGCAGGCGTTGGCCAAAGAACGCCTGCTGCGCTACCAGCAAGCGTGGGAACTGGTTAAACGGCGCCACCGCTCCCTGCGTTAACGGCCCCACTGACTAAAAGCCTTAGAGCGCCTTGAGCCAGGCATCAATGCGGCCGGCAATGGCGCCGGCGCCGTGGGCCGCCAGCGGTCGGCTGATCGCCACCGGCTGACGCTCCAGGCGCTCAACCCCGGCCCGGCGCAGATCCGCCCAGCGTCGCTGGCTGTCGTCTCTGGCAGCGCCGCGGCTAGTGTACAGCTCAAGGATGGCGGTGCTGCCCTCGGCCACTTGCTGCGCCAGTGCCCCGGCATCCCGCTCGTAGAATTCCGGCGCCACCCAAATCAGCGCCCGCGCCCCCTGCAGGTTTTCATCCAAGGGCACCAGATGGTTGCTGGCCTTGCCCAGACCGACCAGGGCCGGTTGATCGTACCCGCGCTCTGCCAATGCGGCCTTGGCCGCCGCCAGACTCTCGCGCACCCGATTGCGATACCCCAGGTCTGGGGCATTGCCGGATGATGCGGCCATGACATCGATCATCACCGACGATTGGTCACCGGCGCTTGCATCGTCGTCCTTGTCATCGGAGGTTGAACCTGCCGGGGATGGTGGCGTCTCCAGATAGCGTTGCAGCGAGGGTGTCGGCGCGGGCAAACCCAGCGCCAGCACCGCCCAGCCCTTGGCGGTGAGCCGCCGACTCAGTTCATCGGCCACCCCGGACGCCGCGTTGTCACCGACGTCTGCGAGGATCACCACTGCGCCGTTGGCGGGTGGCTCTTGCTCTGGGTAAAACAACCCCAGGGCCCGCCCCGGGCTCTCCAGGTCGAGCCAGACCGCCGCTTCCGGGCGCAGTTGGCTCAGGGCTATATCGGACTGTTCGGTGGCAACCAGGGGCCGTGGCATACCCGGGCTGGTCGCCGCCGGCGCTGGGTCGGCTGGCTCTGGCTCGGCCTCCTGAGCGGCTACAGCACCGGCAAGGCCCAGCCACCCGACCAGCACGCCCGCCACGCAGCCGCTCAGACTCCCCGCCAGACGACTTTGTTTGCTTGTGTCCATCCCAGTTCTACGCACAGATCCTGACTCATTGGCTACGAAAAATACCCATCAAACTGCTAGACTAGCATTCCTTTTACAGTCTGTGCGGCGGGATTTGCCGGCATAGCCCAGATCATGCCAGCGCGCGCAAACGTCACCGAGAACGTTTTTGAGAACGCTACTGAGAGAGCCATCATGAACCCATACCTGATTGCCCCATCGATCCTGTCCGCCGATTTTGCCCGGCTCGGCGAAGAAGTCGACAACGTGTTGGCCGCAGGCGCCGATGTCGTTCACTTCGACGTGATGGACAATCACTACGTGCCCAACCTGACCATCGGCCCCATGGTCTGTGAAGCGCTGCGCAAGCACGGTGTCACCGCGCCGATCGACGTGCACCTGATGGTGTCACCGGTAGACGACCTGATCCGCATGTTCATTGACGCCGGCGCCAGCTACATCACCTTTCACCCGGAGGCCAGCAACCACATTGACCGCTCCCTGCAGTTGATCCGGGACGGCGGCTGCAAGGCGGGCCTGGTATTCAACCCGGCCACACCTCTGCATTACATGGACCATGTCATGGACAAGCTCGACATGGTGTTGCTGATGTCGGTAAACCCCGGTTTCGGCGGTCAGAAATTCATCCCCGGCACCCTGGACAAACTGCGGGAAGCGCGCAAGCGGATTGACGCCAGCAACTTCAATATCCGCCTGGAAATTGATGGCGGCGTGAAAACCGAAAATATCCGTGAGATTGCAGAGGCTGGCGCCGACACCTTTGTCGCCGGCTCCGCGATCTTTAACACCGACGACTACAAAACCACCATCGACGCCATGCGCGAGGAACTGGAACAGGCGCGCAAGGTGATTGGCCAATGAGCCTGGCCGGCCTGTTCAGCCCCCGCTGGCCGAGCGTGGCCCTGTTCGACCTGGACGGCACGCTGGTGGACAGCGCGCCCGACCTTGCCGCCGCGGTCGATCAGATGCTGGAGCACCTGGGCCGGTCACCCGTGGGTATCGATCAGGTTCGGGACTGGGTCGGCAATGGTGCCAGTGTGCTGGTGCGGCGGGCGCTGGCCGGTCGTAGCGACTGGGAACCGGCCGAACCGAAAGACGACGCCCTGTTCAACGATGCCCTGGCGATCTTCTTCCACGCTTACGGCCAGATCAACGGCCGGCACGCGGTTGTTTACGACGGCGTGGAAGCCTGCCTGGAAAAGCTGCAACAACACGGCTGCAAACTGGCCGTGGTGACCAACAAGCCGGAGCAGTTCGTGGCGCCACTGCTCGAACAGATGGGGTTGGACCACTGGTTTGACCTGTCCATTGGTGGCGACACCCTACCAGTCAAGAAACCGGATCCGGCGCCCCTGCTGCACGCCATGGAAAGTCTCGGTGGCACCCGAGGTACCACCGTGATGGTGGGTGATTCCGCGGCCGACGTTGATGCCGCGCTGGCTGCAGGCGTTCCCTGCGTCGCCGTGCGCTATGGCTACAATTTTGGCAGGCCGGTGGAAACCCTGGGTGCCGACGCGGTTGTTGATTCACTGGCCGAGCTTTTGTAATCTCAAGGGAATTTACTTTGACCACTTCATTTCGGGAGATTCCTGCCGTGCAGGGACTGAATCTGACTGCAGCGCGAGGCATCCTGACCACCCGCGCGACACGATGGTGGCGATGGCGCATCGGCTGAGCCGGCTTATTCTCAGAAGGCCGACTTGGGCCGACTCAAAAAGCCCGGCGGCTGACCGGCCATAACCAGATCAGCACGCAACCATCCGGACGGCGCATGGAACACCCTGCCCGACCGAGCGCAGATCAGACTTCAGGGAAACAACACATGACACCCGAGCATTTTACCGAGCTCGCCGATGCCGGCTTTAACCGCATTCCGGTCTATCGCGAGGTCCTGGCGGATCTTGACACCCCTCTCAGCACCTACCTGAAATTGGCCAGCGGCCCTTATTCCTATCTGTTCGAGTCGGTGCAGGGCGGCGAGAAATGGGGTCGTTATTCCATCATCGGCCTGCCCAGCCACGAAGTCCTGAAGGTCTTTGATCACCGCATTGAAGTCCGGCGCGGCGGCGAACTGGTTGAAGAGGCCGACGTGGAAGATCCGCTGGCGTTTGTCGAGGAATACCAGGCACGCTTCAACGCCCCCGATCTGGATCAACTGCCCCGTTTCAACGGCGGCCTGGTTGGTTATTTCGGCTACGATACCGTGCGCTACATCGAGAAGCGCCTGCAGAACAGCTGTCCGCCCGACAAAATTGGCACCCCGGATATTCTGCTGATGGTGTCCGATGAGATCGTTGTGTTCGACAACCTGCGCGGCAAACTGCACCTGATCGTGCACGCCGACCCGAGTGTGGACGGAGCCTACGAGCGCGCCCTCGCCCGCATCGACGAACTCGAGGGCCAGCTGCACCGGCAAACTGCAGATGCCCCGCGCACCCCGGCGCACCTGCGCGGCAAAACCGTGGACGAGAGCGATTTTGTCTCCGGCTTCAGCCAGGACAAGTTCGAGACCGCAGTCGGCAAGATCAAGGAATACGTGCTCGACGGCGACGTCATGCAAACGGTGATTTCCCAGCGCATGTCGATCCCGTTCGAGGCCCCGCCGCTGAACCTGTACCGCTCCCTGCGGGTGCTTAACCCCTCGCCCTACATGTACTTCCTGGATCTGGACGATTTCCACATCGTCGGCTCGTCACCGGAAATTCTGGCCCGGGTGGAAGATCAGGAAGTCACCGTGCGGCCCATCGCCGGCACCCGCAAGCGCGGCGCCACCGACGCCGAGGACAAGGCGCTGGAATCGGAATTGCTGGCCGATCCGAAGGAGATCGCCGAGCACCTGATGCTGATTGACCTGGGCCGCAACGACGCCGGCCGGGTGTCAGAAACCGGCACCGTGAAGCTGACCGACAAGATGATCGTCGAGCGCTACTCCCACGTGATGCACATTGTCTCCAACGTGACCGGCCGTCTGGACGACCGCACCAGCTGCATGGACGTGCTGCGCGCGACGCTGCCGGCGGGCACCTTGAGTGGCGCGCCCAAGATCCGCGCCATGGAGATCATCGACGAACTGGAGCCGGTCAAACGGGGTGTCTACGGCGGTGCCGTGGGCTATTTGTCGTTCAATGGCAACATGGACACCGCGATTGCCATCCGCACCGCGGTGATCAAGGACAACACCCTGCACATCCAGGCCGGTGCTGGCGTGGTGGCCGATTCGGTGCCCCGTCTCGAGTGGAAGGAAACCATGAACAAGGGCCGCGCCATATTCCGGGCGGTGGCCATGACCTACAACGATTTCGACCACTGAGGCGGAGGAACGATTTATGTTGCTGATGATCGATAACTACGATTCCTTCACCTACAACATCGTGCAGTATCTGGCCGAGCTGGGCGCCGACGTTCAGGTGTACCGTAACGATGAGATTACCGTGGAGCAGATCGAGGCCCTGAACCCCGAGCGCCTGGTGGTGTCTCCCGGCCCCTGTACCCCAAACGAAGCCGGGGTGTCCATGGACGCGATTCGCCACTTTGCCGGCAAACTGCCTATCCTCGGCATCTGCCTGGGCCACCAGGCCATCGGCCAGGTCTACGGCGGTGATGTGATTCGCGCCGGCCGGGTTATGCACGGCAAGGTGTCCCCGGTGTATCACCAGGACACCGGCGTGTTCCGGGGCCTGAGCAACCCGTTGCAGGCCACCCGCTACCACAGCCTGGTGATCGACCAGACCACGCTGCCGGATTGCCTGGAAGTGACCGCCTGGACTCGCAATGACGACGGCTCGATCGAGGAAATTATGGGCGTGCGGCACAAGACCCTGCCGATTGAGGGCGTCCAGTTCCATCCCGAGTCGATCATGACCGAACAGGGACACGAACTGCTGCGCAACTTCCTGCGACGCTGAACCCGCTAAACACAACGGAGAGCCCCACACCATGGACATGAAAGAAGCTCTGAACCGGATTGCCTCCAACCTGGACCTGTCCCGGGACGAGATGAAGCAGGTCATGCGCATCGTCATGAAAGGTGAAGCCACCGACGCACAGATTGGCGCCTTCCTGATGGGCCTGCGCCTGAAGAGCGAAACCATCGACGAGATTACCGGGGCCACGGAAGTCATGCGTGAACTGGCCACCGGCGTCACGGTGAACGCCGAACCGCTGATCGACATCGTCGGCACCGGCGGCGACGGCTCCAACCTGTTCAACGTATCCTCAGCGTCGGCCTTTGTGGTCGCGGCCGCCGGTGGCTTCGTGGCCAAGCACGGCAACCGCGGGGTATCGTCCAAGAGCGGCAGTGCCGACCTGATCGAAAAAGCCGGCATCAACCTGGATATGAAACCGGAACAGGTGGCCCGCTGCATCGAACAGATCGGCGTTGGCTTCATGTTTGCCCCGGCCCATCACGGTGCCATGAAGCACGCCATCGGCCCCCGCAAGGAACTGGGCTGCCGCACGATTTTCAACATCCTCGGCCCCATGACCAACCCGGCCGGCGTCAAACGCCAGCTGCTGGGCGTGTTCACCCGGGAGCTGTGCCGACCCATGGCGGAGGTACTGCAACGTCTGGGTTCCGAACACATCATGGTGGTGTGCTCCAAGGATGGCCTCGACGAGATCAGCCTGGCCGGCCCGACCCACGTGGCCGAGCTGAAAGACGGCGAGATCACCGAGTACGACATCACTCCGGAAGACCTGGGCATCAAGAGTCAATCCCTGGTGGGCCTCACCGTGGACAGCTCCGAGGATTCCCTGAAACTGATTCGCGCCGCCTTCGGCCGTGGTCACGATGAAATGGCAGAAAAGGCGCGGGACCTGATCGCCCTGAACGCCGGCGCAGCGATTTATGTCGCTGGCCTGGCCACCACCCCGAAAGGCGGTGTCGACCTGGCCCTGGACGCCATCGGTTCCGGCCTGGCAGCGGGCAAGATGTCCGAATTGGCCGATTTCTCCCAATGTTTTTGATTTCCGACGGCAACTGACGCCGCCGGACGAGCCGGTGGGTCAGCGCTTCCGAAACTGTCTGCAGCCATGGATGGCTGCAGCCAAGCCCTACAGGGACGTATTTACGGGCGTGTTTCGGAAGCGCTGACTCACTGGCTCACGCACACATCTCAGCAGGTTCGTTATGACTGACAGACATCTAGACAAGACCCCTACCATCCTGCGGAAGATCGTTGATCGAAAGTGGGAAGAAATCGACGAGCGCAAACGGACAGTCAGCATCGACGACCTGAAGGCCAAAGCCGGCGACGAGCCGCCAGCCCGCGGCTTCGCCGACGCCCTGCGCCGACGCATCGAGCAGCAGACGCCGGCGGTGATCGCCGAGATCAAGAAAGCCTCCCCCAGCAAAGGCATCCTGCGGGACCCGTTTGAGCCAGCGCAGATTGCCGAGAGCTACGAACAGGGCGGCGCTGCTTGCCTTTCGGTACTCACCGACAAGGACTTTTTCCAGGGCCATGAGGACTACCTGGTAGCGGCACGCAATGCGTGCAGCCTGCCGGTAATCCGCAAGGACTTCATGGTGGCGCCCTATCAGGTGTATGAGAGCCGGGCCATCGGCGCCGACTGCATCCTGCTGATCGCCGCCTGCCTGACCAAAAACCAGATGCAGGAACTGGAAGGCATCGCCCACGAAATCGGCCTGGACGTACTGGTGGAAGTGCACGACGGCGCCGAGTTGGACGACGCCCTTACCCTGACCACCCCACTCGTCGGCATCAACAACCGCAACCTGCACACCTTCGAGGTGTCGCTCGACACCACCTTCGACCTGCACGAGCGCATTGCCGCCGACCGTCTGAGCATCACCGAAAGCGGCATCATGACCCGGGCCGATGTGGAGGCGATGACCGAGCGAGGAATTTACGGATTCTTGGTGGGCGAGTCGTTCATGCGGGCTGAGGAGCCAGGGCAGAAGCTGCAAGAACTGTTCTTTCCGATCAAGTAACTCCAAACTCAGACCAGGCTAGCGGAGGCGGCCTGCCAAAATCGTGCGGAGCCATGGATGGCGGAGCCGAGCGTACAGGGATGTATCTACAGCGTATTTTGGCAGGCCGCCTCCGCTAGCCTGCCCACCGAAGTTTATTCCCTTGGCTCAGCCAGCGCTTCCTGCAGCAACGCCAACAGATGCGCTGGCATGCCCTCGGCCAGCTTCAGTGCGGCCTCATGCCCTCGGGGTGACATCTTGCCCCAGGTCCGGCGCACGATGCGCAGCCATTTTTCCCGGTCGTAGTCCGCTTTCTCTTCATAGAAGTCCGCGAAATAGCGCTCCAGAAACACCATGCAGGCGACGTCTTCGAGCAACTGGGTTTCGGCGTCCTGGCGCAGCTCGCGCTTGGTGAGAATGGTTTCCACCTTGTCGCACTCGGCGGCCTCATAACCGCAGCTCGCCATGATCTCCGCCGCCCGCTGCCCGTGCATTCGGCCGCAAGCCTGGCGCCATTGATAATAGGCTTTGCGGCCCTCGGGGTAGTCGCTGCGCGGCATGGTCCAGCGCTCGATGTGCTGGGCCCGGCAGGCAATCTGCATGCGTTCGGACGGCGCCGGCTCCAGGGTGAACAACCAACGGGTCATGTGCAGACTGTAGGCGTACTCCCGTGGCAGCGATTCGCCGTCCACGATCTCCCGGTTCGGGTCGGCGCGGTTGGCACCATCGATTTTGTCCAGCGCACAGGTCAGTTGTGCCGAGGCGGTCATGCCGGTCTCCTGTCGGTTGTCATCAAGGCTGTGATCTTACCCGATGCTCAGCGGGTTACCATGGTCTGGGCACTCTTAACGAGGTCGTCCGAACTTCCCGGGCGCTCCGGTTTGTGAATCCCGGCCACGCAACCGGGGCGTTCGTAAAGCTCGTCTACCCAGCGCTTCAACGATTCCAGGCCATCCATCGACACACCGGACCAGCTGTGGGTGCGCACCCAGGCCCAATTGGCGAAATCGGCGATGGTGATCTCGTCACCTGCCAGGTAACGGGATTCGCCGAGCCGGGTGTTCAATACCTCAAACAACCGCCGGCACTCGTGCTGGTAGCGATCGATGGCCGGCTGGATCTTCTCCGGGAAATACCGGTAGAACACGTTGGCCTGCCCCATCATTGGCCCGACACCACCCATCTGGAACATCAGCCATTGCAGCGCCCGTGAGCGTACCTTGGGGTCGGCCGGGTAGAACTGGCCATACTTCTCGGCCAGATAAACCATGATGGCGCCGGATTCAAACACAACAAATTCGTCGTTGTCGCGATCAACAATCACCGGAATCCGGCCGTTGGGGTTCATGGCCAGAAACTCCGGGGTCTTCTGCGCGCCCTTGGACAAATCCACCGGGATCAGGTTGTAGTCAACGCCCAACTCTTCCAGCAGGACCGAAACTTTGTGGCCGTTCGGGGTCGGCGAGGTATAAAGGTCTATCAAGGCAATCTCCTGGCTTGATTAACGATCAGTGGCAGCGCGGCATCAGGCCTGGGCTGATGGACGGGCTTTGATGCGCTCGAACCAGGCCTGCAGGTTGGTCTGTTCCGGCTTGATGCGCACATTGATTACTCGGGCGAAAGCCACGGTGGTAAAGGCGTTGATGTCCGCCGCGGTGAAGCGATCGAGGCAAATATACTCTTTGCCCTCCAGCTGTTTGTTCAGAAAGTGCATGAATTTCTCGACCTGCAGGCCACACTCCTCACCCCATTCCTTGATCGGATTCATGCGGTCCTTGAAGTAACCACTGGTGTGCTGGAAACACATGCCGGTAGGCATGAAGAAGAACAGCTCGATCCAACGCAACCACTGTTCCAGCTGGGCTTTCTCCAGCGGCGTTTCGCCCAGGAGTTTGGGCGCGTTCGGGTAACTTTCCTCGAAATAGCGGCAAATCGCCATGGTTTCGGCGATGCAGGTGCCGTCATCCAGCTCCATCACCGGCACTTTTTTCATTGGGTTCCTGGCGACGTATTCCGGCGTCAGGTTTTCACCTTTCTGGAGATCGATTTCGACAAATTCTGCCTGCTCCAGCAGCCCTTTCTCGGCCAGGAACATGCGCACGCGGCGCGGATTGGGTGCGGTTTTGGTTTCAAAGATTTTCATTGTTATAGGCTCCGTTCCAGACGGTTTTCAGGATACTGCCACCGGCAGACAAAGGCTGAGCCTGCCCCGAACGGGAAGTTGCGTCAAGAGAGTTGCATCAAGCAACCAATGCTAGCGGACCATCCACGCCATCAGTTGATGGATGATCCAGTCAGGGTCGTCGATGACCAGGTCATGGCCGGCGCTAGGGTGCAGCTTCAGCGTCCATTGCCAGCGCTGCTCCAGGGTCTGACTGCATGTCCAGTGCACCAGGCGGTCGCCCTGGCTGGCCAGCAACAACGCCTCCGGCATCGGGCGCTTTGGCCCCGGCGTATAGCGGGCGGCAGCAGCCATTTGTCGGCCGGCGGTGCGGATACTGACCGGGCGCTGGCGCTGAATGCGATACCACTGCTTGATGAGCGCCAGCGGTGGCACCCTGTTGGAGGTCAGTCGCAGCACATCGTGTTCGCGATCGAACAATTCCCGCCGGGCTAACAGGCGCAGCAGGCGCGGCCAGACGCCAGGACGCATGCGCCGCCAGAACGGGCTGAAACCGGAGCTGGTGTTGATGAGCACCAGATTCTGGATTTCACCTTCAGGCGCATGCTGGGCCCAATCCAGCGCCACCATGGCGCCCATGGACAGCGCGAGAACGCTTATTGGTTTGGGGATGTGGCCAACCTGGCGCCGGACGGCCTCGCGGATACCAATGATGGTGTCCGGGCTGGTTTCGCGATAATGAACGCCGGTACCCGGCAAATCGACCGGGTGAAAACGATGCTCCGGAAAGGCGGATTGCAGGCGCTGGGGGAAATCCCCCCAGTGTCCCTGTTCGCGGGTAAGACCCCGCAACAGAATCCAGTCCATGCTATTGCGCGTCCCGATACCAGTGCATGATCGCGGCTTCTCTCAGCATGGACTCCTCTTCCCGGGCCGGCAACCAGTTTTCGTGGCCAGCCGCGGCACTGAGCAGGAAATCCATCCAGGCCAGGTGGCTGCGCAACACCCGTTTGTGCCGGTGCGGGGCCTGGGGATTGAACAGCCCATCCAGACGCAACAGTTGTCGCGGCCGTTTGCGCACCCAGCGCCAGGACCCCATCTCCAAGGTCAGCGGCAGGAACACGCCGTCGTTGGTTCGATTCACCTGCTTGTAAAAATAGTCCCACAGGTCGCCGTGGGTCAGGTAATGCCGTGACTGCGGCTCGAACTGGTAATCGTGATTCGGATAGGCCTGGTCCCAGATAAGCTTGAGCGCCATTACCGAGGCGATTCGACGCATGGGTCGGCGACGGTAGGCGTAGGGGAACCAGATCTGGTCCTTCCAGCCAAAGCCGGAATGACAATCCAGCGCGACACTGAATGGCCGGCCCGGAACCACGTCCTCAATGACCGATTCCAGCGCCAGGTTTTCCGCCTCCATGCCCTGTTCCGGATCGCCAATATACCAAGGCAAGCGGGTTGATAGTCGCTGACCGCCCAGCATGAAGGCACTGCGCTCCTGGGCCACGATGGGCGCATTGCGCATCAGGTCAACGCCACCGGGGTTGCTGCGCTGATTCAGAAACATGCCACCGGGATTGAGGATGGGCAGGATGGTCACCCGAACGTTTTGCAACAGTTGGCGCAAGTGGTCGTCCCAGCGCAATCGGGCCAGTACCGAGCCCAGCCAGGCCATCACGACCTGGCTGCCAATGCGCTCCAGGCCGTGCACGCCCCCCACCAGTATCAGCGCCGGCGCATCCGACCGCTGGGAGCCAAGATCCACCCGATAGATGGGCAGAGCCAGCTCCGACATCGGGATTCGATCCAGCACCCGAGTGGTCACCCAATCTGGCGCTTCCGCCAGCAAGCGTTCGAGCTGAACCATTTCCGGTAAAAAAGAACGCAACAGGCGACGCTGGCGACTGTCGCGGATGGCTTGCTCCCCGGCGATCGCGGAGTGCGGTGTCAGCATCCGAAGTTCGGTCATTGCAGGCTCCCCCTAGACGGCTGGAGTCTAGCGGCCAAATGCTACAGATCGTTGACAGCCGAGGCCGCGCTCATCGATATCTACGTATGGAAAAACGGCAGTCTTTCAGGGCCAAAACTTGTAACTTTGCTCACAATCCTTATCCTAAACCCCATGTAATGTCTGAGATTCACAACTTTTGTTCGCCAGAACTGCATTCGCAAAGATCACCACCCCTTCGATCTGTTACGGCCGTCCGGCCGTAATTTGTGAACTATCCTTCATACACCAGCAAGTAATTTGCCAATCCAATAAAAGTAAGGAGAAGTGACTATGCGCAAGATTATGTCTGCTGCTCTGATGTGCGCAGCCGCTGCACCGGGACTCGCTCAGGCCAATGAATGCGGCCAGGTGTCCATCACCGAAATGAACTGGGCCTCGGCCTCGGTGGTGACCAACGTCGCCAAGTTTGTCATGGAACAGGGCTACGGCTGTGAGGTCGCGGTCGTTCCGTCTGACACCGTGCCGGCTATTACCTCGGTCGCCGAAAACGGCGAGCCAGACATCGTCACCGAGCTGTGGGTCAACTCCACCGGCGAAGTGTTCAAGCGTCTTGAAAATGAAGGCAAGATCGTCCGTCTGGGTGAAGTCCTGTCACCCGGCGGCGTGGAAGGCTGGTGGCTGCCGAGCTACGTGGTGGAAAAACACCCGGAGCTGAAGACCATCGACGGCATCATGGCCAACCCGGAGCTGGTGGAAGCCCGCTTCAACAACTGCCCCGATGGCTGGGGTTGCCGGATCGTCAACGACAACCTGATCCGCGCCCTGAACCTGGAAGACTCGGGCATCGAAGTCTTTAACCACGGTTCCGGCGAAACCCTGGCGTCGTCCATGGCCTCCGCGGTACAGAACGAAGAGCCCTGGTTTGGTTACTACTGGGGGCCAACCGTGCCGCTGGGCAAGTTCGACATGACCCGCATCGACCTGGGCGAGTATGACGCCGAGGCCCACGCTGCCAACGGCAACAAGGACATCGACAACCCACAGGTGTCCGACTTCCCGGCGGCTCCGGTTCTGACCGCGGTCACCACCAGCTTCCAGGAGCGCGAGCCTGAAGTGGCAGAAATGCTGAGCAAGATGACCTTCAAGACCGCAACCATGAGTCAGGTGCTGGCCTGGAAGAGCGACAACAACGCATCGGCCGAAGAAGCGGCGGTGTACTTCCTGAGCAACAACACCGACACCTGGAAAGAGTGGCTGAACGACTCTGCCCGCCAGCGCCTCGCGGCGATCCTGGGCGAATAACGCGCCCCGAACCTGGCAGGGCCCGCACCGGCCCTGCCTGCCTCCATTCCACTAACCCGATGTCCGTTGACCTGGCGGAGATACGCGCAGGAACCTGACAAATCATGGCTACTTACGACGCTTTATTTTCTTCACTCGGTCTGGATGACTGGTGCTCCGAGGGCAAGAGTGACGCCCCTATGTCCATGGCACAGCTGCTGTCGAAAACCAAGGGCGACGAACCCACCGACGTCTCGCTGTGGGACCTACCGTTCCCGTCCATGGACGCTCTTAACAAAGCCTGCCCGGCGTTCCCACAATCCCGGGAACTGACCAAGGGCCTGGAAGAAGGCTTTCTCGCCGTTAAAGACAGCATGAGTGTTGTCCTTGACCCGATCACCCAACCGTTGAGCTGGGCGCTCGATGGCACCCTGTACGCGATGCTGAGCGCACCCTGGTGGATCGTTATTCCCCTGCTGCTGGCGGTGGTGTTCCTGGTCAGCAAATCCTGGAAGCTTGTCGGCTTTGTTGCCGCCAGCTTTATCACCCTGGCGTTCATCGACTACTACGAATACGCCATGCAGACCCTGGCCATCATCTTTGTCTGTGCCTTCCTCTGCGTGCTGCTTGGGGTCCCCATTGGCATTGCCATGTCCCGAAGCGACTTGATGCAACGAATGACCATACCGGTACTGGACATGCTGCAGACCCTGCCGCCGTTCGTGTACCTGATCCCGCTGATCTTCCTGTTCAGTGTGACCGAGTCCAAGCTCTACGGCATTGCCATCATCCTGTACGCCATTGTGCCCGTGATTCGCCTGACCAACCTGGGCATCCGGCTGGTGGACAAGGATGTCATTGAAGCGGCCGACGCCTTCGGCATGACACCGCGACAGAAACTGTTCAAGGTCCAAATTCCGCTGGCCCTGCCGAACATCATGGCCGGCGTAAACCAGACCATCATGATGAGTCTGGCCATGGTGGTCATCGCCTCCCTGGTCTCGGCTCCTGGCTTGGGGGTTCTGGTCCTGCGCGGTATTCGCAACCTGGAACTGGGCGTGGGCCTGGTGTCTGGTCTCGGCATTGTGATTTTGGCCGTGATCCTCGACCGGGTTACCAAAGCTTCTCTGGCACGCATCAATGCTGCCCAAAAGCACTGAGGACAGAGACGTGGCAAAAGATATCAAGATTTCCATCAAAAACCTGTACAAGATCTTTGGCCCGACACCGGATGTCGGGCTGGAGTACGTGCGCCGCGGCATGAACAAGGCGGACCTGCTGGAGCAGCAAAACCACGTACTGGGCCTGCGCGACATCAATGTGGACATGCGCGACGGCGAAATCACCGTGATCATGGGGCTGTCAGGGTCTGGTAAATCCACCCTCATCCGACACCTGAACCGGCTGATCGAGCCAACGGCGGGTGAAATCCGCTTCGACGGCGAAGACGTCATGCAGTACGACGAAACCCAGCTGCGTAAGCTGCGCCGCGAGCGCATGTCGATGGTGTTCCAGAAGTTCGCCCTGCTGCCGCACCGGACCGTGCTGGACAACGCCGGTATGGCCATGGACGTGCGCGGTCAGAAAACCGAAGACTACGAGGCCGAGGCCCGCAAGTGGCTCGCCCGGGTGGGGCTGGAAGGCAATGAAAACCAGTACCCGCACCAACTGTCCGGTGGTATGCAACAGCGGGTGGGCATCGCCCGCGCTCTGGTGTCGAACGCGCCGGTGATGCTGATGGACGAGGCGTTCTCGGCACTCGACCCGCTAATCCGCTCCGACATGCAGGACTTGCTGCTGGAGCTGCAGGAAGAGCTGCAGAAAACCATTGTGTTCATCACCCACGACCTGGATGAGGCGCTGAAACTGGCCGACCACCTGGTCATCCTGAAAGACGGTGAAGTGGTCCAGCAGGGCGATCCGCAGGACATCCTGCTGAACCCGAACGACCCGTACATCATCGACTTCATCAGCGACATCAACCGGGCCCGGGTGCTGCGCGTGCGGTCGATCATGACTCAGCCGGACAGCGACAACATCGAGTACGCCGGGGACATTTCCGAAAAGGACAACCTGGAGAGCGTGCTGTCGAAGTCCAACGGCGACACCACCCTGACCTTCCGCGTGGTACGCAACGGCGAACAGGTGGGCGCACTGGCCATGACCGATCTGGCCCAGGCCCTGGTTCCGACCGAGGCCGCCAGCGAGAGGGATAACCGGGCCAACTGACGGCCCCGGCGGGATACAAAGCTCTCGGCAGCGTCTATGCTTAGGGGAACAGCCGCATTGCGGCTCCCCGGTCATACAACGATGCTGAGAGCCTTGCTCCTGAGTTGCCTTGCCTGCCTCACGGCCTGTTCGCCGCCGGAGGAACCTCCCACCGTGGCCGTCGAAACCACGGTGAGCGCCCCCACTCTGACCAGCACCGCTGACTCCAATCCTCCCCCGACTTCCGTCGACAGGCGCACCATCACCATCGCCGCTGATCCCTGGTGCCCACACAACTGCCGGGCCGGCGCCCAGCGCGAAGGCTACATGATCGACATTGCCCGGGAGGCGTTTGCCCTGGCCCGCCTGGAAGTGGAGTACGACAACGTCAGTTGGGCTCGAGCACTGGAACTGGCGGACGACGGCTACATTGACGCGGTGGTGGGCGCATTCACCCGGCCGGAAGACGGATTTGTCTACCCCGATGAAGCCATCGGTTACGCCCGCACGGCCCTGTACACCAGTCTAGACAGTGACTGGACCTACGACGGCGTCGAGTCACTGACCGACCACACCCTGGTTACCATCAACGGCTATTCCTACGCGCCATCTCTTGACGCCTACATCGAACAGCACCGGGATGACCCACAGCGGGTCTGGATACTATCGGGGCCCTCACCGCTGGATCGCGCCATCGAACTGCTGGAGCAAGACCGTTCAGACGTTTTGCCTGAAGATCTGCACGTGATGCGCTGGACCCTTGAACACCTGGACAAAAAAGGCACACTGCGCAAGGTAGTCCAGTTCAAGCCGGTTCCTGTCTACGTGGCGTTCTCCGAGACCAACCCCCAATCAGCAGAACTGGCGACCCTGTTCTCCGAAGGCGTCCGCAAACTCCGGCGCAGCGGACGCCTGGACGAAATACTGGCGCGTTACGGCGTCTCCTGGTCGGATTGAGCCGCCGTCAGCAGCGGATTGCCGGACGTCGACAGCACCAATTGCCCCTGCTGGCCAATCCGCATCACTGAGGCCCGTTCCAACGCGCCTATAAATCGCTCTTCCTGCACCATCAGCGACGGCGCGCAGGCCATCCGGGCCGTCGCCAATTCACTGAATTCGATACCGCCGTCGTCCAGCAGCCGGTACTGACCGGTAAACCGATTGCAGGACGCCCGGCCGGCGACCCGATGGTCGTCCAGAAACCTCAGGGTAACCTTGGACCGATCGATGATGCCTTGGGCGGACAGTTCAGTCACCGCCCACTCCGCCCCGCGAATCAGACGCTGGGGATCACCGCCGCAGCCTGTATAGCTGTCGCCATTCAGGGTCAGCCGGGCCTGATTGGGGTACTGGGCACCGCTGACTGGGTCCCGGCACAGCTGGGTGGCCACCGTCAGGGTCGCTCGAAGACCATCGGCCTCGGCGATAAACTCACGACCATGCCGATCGGCGTTGGCGAGGCGACTGCTGAGTCGCACCGGCGCCTGATCCTCGTAGGGCTGGCTGACAATGAGTTCATCGCCCGCCACCCGGGCATGCCAGACCGGGTCGCTGCCGCGGACGGTAAACGACCGTTCGAGCGCCCCTGGCGGCAAACACTCCGGATAGGTTTCACCGCGGATGGTGAGCTCGGCCCGACCGTCCCGGTATTGCAAATGTGTGGAGCGATCACCCGGCGCCTGAAACAGGCTGGCGTCACCGTCTACGGGCTTGAGCAGTATGCGCTTGTCCCGGTAATCCAGGCCCAACAGATCGCGCTCCGGCACCGCGGCGACACGGATCTTCAATTGACCGCAGGCGTAGTCGCTGGCTACGGCAGGCTCGGGCGCCTGTTCTGGCGCGGACGCGCATCCCGACAGCACCAGCACGGCACTGGTCGTTGCCGCCGCCAGTGTCGACCGCCTGAACACGGGAGCGTCACGGTCTGTGTGGCGTGGCAGGCACCGATGACGCAAGCAACCTAGATAGAGTGGTAAGCGTGAGTGCATGGGTCAACATCCTTGTTTCAATGACTCTGGCGCGACATTCTATGCGCCCACCGCCACCATGACCATCGGTTGTTGCACACTTCTCGACGTGCCGGACCCAACTTGCCAACCGCTTCACCCCCGACCGGGCCCGGACTTCTTCTCGAACCCATTCGCGATTATGCTAGAGCTCTGGAACAAGGAGATTTCCCATGGCTCTCAAGCTTTATCAGTTCGCCATCTCGCACTACTGCGAGAAGGTTCGATGGGCGCTGGACTTCAAGGGGCTCAACTACGAGACCGTGACCCTGCTGCCCGGCCAACACCTGAAAACCGTGCAACAATTGACCGGCAGCAAACGTACCTCGGTCCCGGTACTGGACCACAACGGCCACTGCGTGCAGGGCTCGGCGGAGATTCTCGACTACCTGGATGAAACCTTCGCGGAAAACCCGCTGACGCCAGCCGACCCGGAGCTGCGGGAGCAGGTGCTGGCCTGGGAGCGCCGACTGGATGAGGAAGCCGGCCCTGCGGTGCGCTGTTACGCGTACCACCACTTCTTGCAGAGGCCCAAGGTGGTGATCCCGATGCTGACCGCCGGCACGCCGTTCTACAACCGCTGGTTGCTCAGCCTGGTGTTCAGCCGGGTCGACGAGACCATGCGCAAGTGGATGAAGATCAACGAGAAAACCTCCGAGCAGTCGCGCAAGGTCATGGAACAGCTGCTGTCCGACCTGGCCGAGGTGTACCAAAACCGAGCCTTCCTGGTGGGCGACAGCTTCACCCGCGCCGACCTGAGCGCCGCGGCCATTTTTGCCCCGATGTTTCAGCCCAGCGCCTATCCGGTGCCCTGGCCGAAAGCGAACAAGATCCCGAAAGACATCAAGGCCTGGCTCGACCAGTGGCAACCACAAATCCAGCTGCTGTCCCAGCTGTATGAGACCCACCGCAAGGCCGGCTGACCGGCCTGCGGACTCCAACCGTCGACGGCAGACACCGGGTCAGGCGGCGGCCCTGTCGCAAATCGCCAGTGTTTTGTCGGAAACCGACAGCCGGGCTGATCGGGGTCCGTGGCAGAATAAAGCCTGAACAATAACGAGACAGGCAGGTTTTCATGAGTATCACCGATATGCTGCTGGCGGTGCTTGAGGACAGTGGGCTGAAACCACTGTGGGACATTGTGGCGCCCTGGCTGGCTCTGGACGAACGCCAGTTGATCTTTGTGATGGCGACACCGGTGTTTATCGCTGTGGCGGTGTGGGAATACCTGCGCATCCGTCACGACCCCCGCCTGATGGACACCCGGGAGGCGCTGCGCAACTTTGCTCTGGGCGCTGGCTACCAGACCACCGAACTGCTGTTCGCCGGTCTCATCGCGTTTCCCGTCTATGCCTTGTGCTACCACCACCGGCTGTTTGACCTGGAGTTGTCCTGGGTCACTGCGGTACTTACGTTCCTGGCCGTCGATTTCAGCTACTACTGGCAGCACCGGGCCAGCCACCGGGTTCGCTGGTTCTGGGCCGCGCACGTCGTGCATCACTCCTCGGAGCGCATGAACTTCTCCACCGCCATGCGCCAGAACGCCACCAACATTTTTAACGGCAACTGGGTGTTCTACTTGCCCCTGGCCCTGCTCGGTCTGAACCCGGTGTGGATCGGGGTCGCCTACGCACTCAGCCTGGTGTATCAATTTTTCATCCACACCACCGTGGTCGGGCGCCTGCCCGCTGGCATCGAATGGTTGTTCAACACCCCCAGCCACCACCGGGTGCATCATGGTCGCAACCCCGGTTACATCGACCGCAATTACGGCGGCACCCTGATTCTGTGGGATCGGCTGTTTGGCTCCTTTGTCGACGAGGATGCCCAGAATCCGCCCCACTACGGCATCACCCGCCCGGTGCCCTCCAATAACCTGCTGGTGCTGTGGACCCACGAATACGTGGACCTGTTCCGCGACATGGCCCGCCCCGGGGCATTAAGGTCTCGACTCAGACACCTATGGAAACCGCCGGAATGGGAACGACCGGCCTCGGACGACTCAGGGAAACCCCATGCAAGAACACCGGTTCACACTGACCAGCCTGGATGACCACACCATAGCCGGCACGTTCTATCTGCCGGCAACCCCGACCACCGTGATGGTCATCGCCCACGGCATGGCCGAGCACGCCGGGCGCTACGCCGAGTTCGCCCGCTGGCTGGCAGAGCGGAACATTGCCGTTGTCACCTACGATCACCGTGGGCACGGGGCCGGCTGCCCCGAGCGTCAGCTCGGTCTGTACAGCCCGAGCCAGGGCTGGAGCAAAGTCACCGATGACCTGTTCCGGGTGCTGCAACACACCCGGGCCCGGTTGCCGGGCCTGCCGGTGGTACTGCTGGGCCACAGCATGGGGTCATTCATTGCCCAAAGCTGCGTTCAGCAACATCCAGAGACGGTGGACACCCTGATTCTCAGCGCCACCAACCGCATTGCCCGCTTTGAACTGCAACTGTCGGGACTGCTCATTGGCGCCATTCACCGACTCTACGGCGCTCGGCACCTCAGCCCGACCATCGCACGAATGACCTTTGGCAAGTTCAATCGTCGGTTCCGCCCAAACCGGACCGACGGTGACTGGCTGAGCCGGGATCCGGCCCAGGTGGACGCCTATCTGGCGGATCCGCTGTGCGGGTTCCACTGCACCACCGGCTTGTGGCGGGATTTTGTCCGGGGCATGGGCACCATCGACCCCAGGCAATGGCGCAAGGATCTGCCGGTGCACCTGTTCGGTGGCAGCGACGATCCGGTGGGTGAGATGGGGGCGGGTCTGACCCGGCACTTCCAGGCCATTCGAAATGCCGGCATTGAGCGGGTCAGCCTGCGCGTGTTCGATGGCGGCCGGCACGAGATGCTGAACGAGACCAACCGCGAGGAGGTCCGGGCGTTCGTATTGTCCCTGTGCCCGGTCGCAACACCCCGCGCCGAGGCGGCGGCGGGCGCGGCCTGACCGGCCCAACAAAAAAGACCGCTGTCGCCAGCGGTCTTTTTTTCAATCCAGTATGCCTAGCTGGCGTCAGCGGGTGCCGTACACCACCATGGTCTTGCCTTTGACCCGCACCAGCCCCTGATCCTCTAGGGTTTTCAGGACCCGACCCACCATTTCCCGGGAGCAGCCGACGATGCGGCCGATTTCCTGGCGGGTGATCTTGATCTGCATGCCATCGGGGTGGGTCATGGCGTCTGGCTCTTTGCACAGATCCAGCAGGGTGCGGGCAACCCGGCCCGTCACATCCAGGAACGCCAGGTCGCCCACCTTGCGGGTGGTCTGACGCAGGCGGGACGCCATTTGTTCGCCAATAAAATAAAGCACGCGGGGATCCTGCTGGGCGATTTCCCGGAACTTGGTGTAGGAGATCTCGGCCACTTCGCACTCGGTTTTTGCCTTGACCCAGGCGCTGCGGGAATCCATGTTGTCGAACAGCCCCATTTCGCCAAAGAAATCGCCAGCGTTGAGGTAGGCCATGATCATTTCGCGACCGTCGTCGTCTTCGATGATGACCGTTACCGAGCCCTTAACGATGTAGAACAGCGAATCACTCTTGTCGCCGGCGTAAATGATGGTGCTCTTGGCCGGGTAACGGCGGCGATGGCACTGGGAAAGGAAATAGTCGAGATGCTTGGTTTTCTGCTCAACCGGCTTGACGATAGTGACCATAATGCGAGTCGTGCCTCCTGAATACTGGCGAGTCCAATGGTTTTTATGCACCCGGCTATCCCTGCGGGTTCGATCTTTTTTATTTCAAAACACCGCAACTTATAGCAAGAAGGTCCAATTTGGGCAACCGGAAACCGCGGCCAGTGCCCAGGTTGTGAACCGCCGCCCGGCTGCCCCTCGCACGGGACTGTGCTAGCATCCGGCCATCACCTGAAACCCGGGGCCGGAACGACCGGCGCCCACCTGACACTGACGGAGACAACCCGCAATGAAAGCAACCGTTGACTGGACCGGCAACGCCAGCTTCAAGGTCACCAGTGGCAGTGGCCACAGCGTTCAGCTCGATGGCCCGCCCGATCACGGTGGCGAAAACCTGGGCCCGCGGCCGATGGAAATGCTGCTGATGGGTCTGGGCGGCTGCTCGTCGTTTGACGTCATGAGCATCCTGAAAAAAGGCCGGCAGGATGTCACCGCCTGCCACGCCGAACTGGAAGCCGAGCGCGCCGATGCCGTGCCCGCGGTGTTCACCAAGATTCATCTTCACTTCGTGGTCACCGGCCACAACCTGAAAGAGAACCAGGTCAAGCGGGCGGTCAGCCTGTCGGCGGAAAAGTACTGCTCCGCGTCGATCATGCTTGAGCAGGCCGGGGTTGAGATCAGCCACAGCCACGAAGTTCGCGACGCCGACTGACCCTTACGGGCTCGCGATGCAGGCCGGTGCGAAATTGCCCGGCCATGTACTATTCATTGTCATTCGCGGTGTGCATAATACGCACCCTCTCCGCCGGTCTGCGCAAAAGGTGAACAACCCGGTCAGTAGTCGGTGGCGGCCTCAGCAGACTGCCTAACGCAGTTCTGCAGTCATTCATCTCCACGTTACGGAGGGGCTGAGCATGGAAACCAAACTCCAGCTGCACGGTTTCAACAACCTGACCAAATCCCTGAGCTTCAACATCTACGACATCTGTTATGCGCAGACCGAAGAACAGCGGGAAGCGTACATCGACTACATCGACGAGATGTACAACGCCGAACGCCTGACCCAGATCCTGACCGACGTGGTCAAGATCATCGGCGCCAACGTGCTGAACATCGCGCGCCAGGATTACGAGCCCCACGGCGCCTCCGTCACCATGCTGATTGCTGAGCACGAGCTGACGGAAGGCGAGGAGCCGGACAACGAGGAATCGCCCGGCCCGCTGCCCGACACCATCGTGGCGCACTTGGACAAGAGCCACGTCACCGTGCACACCTACCCGGAGAGCCACCCCCACGATGGCGTGAGCACCTTCCGGGCCGACATTGACGTGTCGACCTGCGGCCTGATCTCCCCGCTGAAAGTGCTGAACTACCTGATCCACAGCTTCGATTCCGACGTGGTGACCGTGGATTACCGGGTGCGCGGTTTCACCCGTGACGTGGACGGCACCAAGCACTACATCGATCACGACATTAACTCGATCCAGAACTACCTGACCGAAGACACCCAGGCGGCGTATCAGATGATCGACGTCAACGTGTATCAGGAGAATCTGTTCCACACCAAGATGATGTTGAAAAACTTCGATCTGGATAACTACGTGTTCGGAGTCAACGCCCGCGATCTGGACCCTGCGGAAGCCCAATCCATCGAAGACCGGCTGCGCCGGGAAATGCTGGAAATCTTTTACTCCCGCAACGTCGAGTAACCCGCCCGACGCCTCTCTGCGGGCCCCGGCCGGGGCCCGCAGACCCTTCATCAATTTTTTTGAATAATCATTCCAAGATTCTCCGATTTCATCCCCGGTGTTGGCGCAGTTCAATAGGCGCATCGCAACGCATCACGCCGGAGGCATGAAACATGAAAAATGTACTCGTTATCACCGCAAGCATCTTTGGCCAGGACGGACAGTCCTCGCAACTGGTTGACCGCACGCTTCAGCAGCTGCACGAAAGCCACGGAGAAATCCGGGTTCAGCACCGCGACCTGGCGGCCGATCCGGTTCCGCACCTGGACGCCGAGCGCTTCGGCGCGTTCGTGACCGGAGCCGACGCCCGGGATAGCCAGCAGCAGGCTGTGGTGGATTATTCAGATTCCCTGATCGACGAAGTAAAACAGGCCGACATCCTTGTGCTGGGCGTACCCATGTACAACTTCGGCGTGCCGTCGGTGCTGAAAGCCTACTTCGACCACATCGCCCGGGCCGGAGTCAGCTTCCGCTATACTGAGAACGGCCCGGTGGGGCTGCTGGAGGATCGCCCGGTGTACATCCTCGCCGCTCGTGGCGGCATCTACGCCGGCACCCCGAATGACTCACAGACTCCGTTCCTGCGCTCGTTCCTCGGCTTTCTGGGGCTCAAAGACGTGCACTTCGTATACGCGGAAGGCCTGAACATGGGCGAGGACCAGAAATCCACCGCCCTGCAGCAAGCCCGTCGCAGCATCGCCACCCTGACCGCTTGAGCGCGGCTCGTCAGTTCCCTGTGAGAAGGAGGCCACCATGGCAGAGCGACACCTGAAGCAAGTCATTGCCGGCGCCGAAACATCGGACGGTGCCGGTGTGCGGATCAAGCGGTCCCTGGGCCAAAGCCCTGCGGTTCGACTCGACCCCTTTCTGATGCTGGACGAATTCGGTTCGGCCGATGCCGCCGACTACTTCGCGGGTTTCCCATCGCATCCGCATCGCGGCTTCGAAACCGTGACCTACATGATCGAGGGGCACATGCTGCACGAGGATCATCTGGGCAATCGCGGTGAGTTGCGCAATGGCGGGGTCCAGTGGATGACCGCCGGACGCGGCATCATTCACTCGGAAATGCCGCAGCAGGAAGCCGGCACCATGCGCGGCTTCCAGCTCTGGCTGAACCTGCCCGCGGCGGAAAAAATGAGCGAGGCCGGCTATCGCGATATTCAGCCGGAACAGATTCCCGCCATTGAGGCCGGTGATGCTGTCATCAAGCTGATTGCCGGCAACCTGGAGATAGACGGACGGGTTCACTCGGGCGCCGAAACCGGGCGCAGTACCCAGCCGATCTACGCTGACCTGCATCTGGCACCGGGTGGCACGCTGCACCTGCCGGTGCCGAACAGCCACAGCGGCCTGCTCTATCTGTACGAGGGCGAAGCCAGGCTGGGCGATGCGCCGCTGCGTCCGAGCGCTGCCAACATCCTGGACGACGGCGACCAAATCTCGGTAACCGCGGGTCCGAACGGCGCCCAGCTACTGCTAATCGCCGGTAAACCCATCGGCGAGCCCGTGGTGCAGTACGGCCCGTTTGTGATGAACACCAGCGAGGAGATCGAACAGGCGCTGCGGGACTATCGGGACGGCCAGCTCACGGCCTGATCGAGCTCAGGCAAACGGCTTGCGTGCCATCAGGCGCTGGACCATGGGTCGCACCACCAGATCCATGGCCAGCGCCATTTTCGTCCCGGGAATGACCAGGGTGTCGTGACGGGACAGGCTGGAGTTGGCGATCACCTGCAGCAGGTAGGGAAAATCCACTTCTGACGGGTCCCTGAACCGGATCACCAGCATACTCTCGTCCTCGGTGGGCACATCCCGCACCACGAACGGATTCGACGTATCCACCAGCGGGATGCGCTGGAAGTTGATGTGGGTGTGGGAAAACTGCGGCACAATGTCGTGCACGTAGTCGTCCATGCGGTTGATGATGGTTTCCACCACCGCTTCCTGACTGTAGCCCCGCTTGTTGGTGTCCCGGTGGATTTTCTGGATCCATTCCAGGTTCACGATGGGCACTACGCCAATCAACAAATCGACGTACTGGGCAATGTTGTAGGCGTCACTGACTACCCCACCGTGCAAACCCTCGTAGAACATCAGATCGGTGTCCGCCGGCAGCGGGCCCCAGGGGGTAAAGGTGCCGGGCTTGTGGCCGGCGGTAATGAGCGCCCGGTCTTCATCGTGCACGTACTGGCGATAGCGGCCATTGCCGGTGTGGCTGTAGTCGTAAAACAGCGCTTCCAGCTTGTCGATGTGATTGGCCGCCAGCGCGAAGTGGTTGCGCTCACCAAACTGGCCCTTGGCCGCCAGTCGGGCCATCTGCTCCCGGTTGTAACGGTGAAAGCTGTCACCGCTCACCATCGCCGCACTCAGTTCCTCACTGGCGAACATCCGGCTGAAAATCTGGCCAGTGGTGGTGGTACCGGCGCCCGAGGAGCCGGTGACCGCGATGATCGGATGACGCTTGGACATACAGAATGGGTCCGGAGATCAGGTGAGACTGGTAAGCAATCGCGGTTTTTCCACCACAAAGCCCTGAGCATAATCGACGCCCAGTTCGGTCAGCATATCGAGGATGTCGCGGGATTCAACCTGTGACGCGATGACTTCCCGCCGCATATAGTGAGCCATCTCTACCATCGATTTCACCATGGCGCGGTCGGTTTCGCTGGCGCTGAGCTGACTGGTGAAAGAGCCGTCGATCTTGATCAGGTCCACCGGCAACGACCGCATGAACTGGAACGAACTTGGGCCACTGCCAAAGTTGCCCAGGCAGAAGCGACAGCCCAATTCTTTCATTTCCAGCATGAAGTCGGCGATGGCCTCAACATCGTTGATGGCCGACGCTTCGGTCAGTTCGAACCACAGCCGTTCGATGGGCGCCTCGGCTTCACTCAGCTTCTCGTAGATGAATTCCAGCAACGACTGGTCGTTAAGGGAATAACCCGACAGGTTGATGCAGATTCCGCCCAGGTGCCTGGGGTCCGGCGCGTGATCCCGCAGCCAGTCCAGCATGTGCCCGACCACCCAACGATCCACCGCCTGCATGCGGTCATAGCGCTCGGCCATGCGCACGAAATCCCGCCCGGTGATGAGGTTGCCGCCGTCGTCATACATGCTGATCAGCACTTCGTACTGGGCCGACATGGCGGCTTGGGCGTGCAATGGAATGATTTTCTGGCAGCGCAGCAGCATGCGCTCTTCATTCAGGTCGCTGAGGCCGGCCACTTTGGCGGCAATCTGTTCCTGACGGGACTGGTCATCGGCGTCCAGCGCGTATTCACTGACTTTGCCATGGCCCTGCTGCTTGGCGACCGCCAGCGCCTGCTCCGACGCCCGCAACCAGCGCTCGGCGCTCACCAGCGCCGGCAGCTCCGGCACCACGCCGGCACTGGCTGACAGCCGATAGGCCCGGCCATCAAATTCAAACTCGGCGGCCTCCACCGAGGCGACCAGCTCCCGTGCCGTCTGCAGCGCGTGTTCGGCCGGCGCCAGCAGGGCGAACTCGTTGCCGGCCAATCGGGCCAGCGGCATACCGTCTTCCACGGCTCGGCCCAAGAGGTCGGCCACTTTTCTCAGGGTCGCATCGCCCGCCTGGTAACCGGCGGTGTCGTTGAGCAAGCGGAACCGGCGCAGGTCCAGACGGATCAGGGCGCGTTCGTCCTCCCGCCGGGCCAACTGCTGCTCCAGCATTCGTTCGAATTCCCTCCGCCCCAGCAGGCCGGTCAGCTCATCATGGGTCGACGCCCAGGACAACTGGTCGTACACATTGCGCACCATGCGATCAATGCTTTCATCCACCAGCGGCCGCTCGTACTGGTTGTCCGGCACAATGATGCCCTTGCGCATGTGCCGGGCCAGCGCTTCAAGCTCAAGCTCCACCACACGCATGCCCTGGTGGTTCACAAACACAAACCGGCTGAATCCACGGGCGATCCACACCAGGCGAATGTACTGGGGCTCATCGGGGTTGTCCTGGTCCCGCAGCCAGTCGCCGGTACGCAGTTGCTGGGCCCGATTGATCCAGCGCTGCAGGCTGCGCTGCTCACGCTCTGACAGGGCCTGTTCGGACTTCTTCTCGGGCTGGGCCGCCGGCACCTCCACCATGTCGGGTGCCTTGTCCGGACCACGCACCAGAAACTGCTTGAGTTCATCGCGAATCTGCGATGACGGCAGATGATTGCTGGAAATGGACGCCAGCCCATCCTGGATGACCCGAAGCAGTTCCGGCAGGTTCAGGGTGCTGTCCGGGTCGGCGGAGAACGCCAACAGCGAGTCGATCACCGACAGGTAATCCTGCCACAGTTGGCTGTCCGGACCCTGGCGAATCCAGGTCAGGGACAGCAGGTCGCGCCAACCGCCATCGAGCAGACTCAGCACCGCCTTGGGCACCTTTTTACCCGCCAGTTTTTCATCCAGTACCCGGGCGACCGCCTGCTTGGATTCGGCCACTTTCTGGGCGCCTTCGGCTGCCGCCGCCACTCGCTCGACGTTGCGGCGGTAGACCAGATTCTGACGATCGATCAGCGAATCCAGTTCCTGCACCGTTTGCTCGAACACCCCTGTGTCCTGCTCAAACTCGGTGGCAATCTTCTGGATCAGCTCGTCGACCCGACGCTGCACCACCGGGTTGATGCGCCCGCCTTTCACCCCGAGCTGGGCCAGGCGGTTCATCACCCCACGGACCGGACTGTCGAGGTCATCGAAAAACGCCGGATCCCGCATCACCACCTTGAGCACCGGAACTTCAAGCTGCCGGATCCGCTCCTGGGCGTATTCGCTCAGCTTGGGACTTTCGACCACCGACCGGAAAAACCGGTCAACTACATCCAATGTCCCTTCCTGCTCCTCGTTCAGCTTGCTGTCGCCACTGGCTCGCACCTTTTCCACCACCCGTTCCTTCAGGGTGACGGCTTCGGACGAGGCATCGACCGCCGCCACCTGCAGCTGTTGCAGTTCCCGCTGCAACTCACCGCTGGAGAGTGGCCGGGCGTTGGCCGGGAAAGCCACCGGCTCGGGATCGCCGCGGGCGACCCGGCTGGCGGTCAGGGTGCTCAACAGATTACGAACCGTGGCGAAGGCGGTCTGCGCCGCCTGGGCGTAGCCCCGAAACTCGCCGCCAGTGCGCCCGACCCGAGCGGGGGCACTCTTCTGGGTAGCCGGTTTCTGTTTGGTTGCGGTGTCCTGGGCGGGCTCCGGTTCGGCGGGGCCGGGGGCAGGAGCCGATTCCGGGCCAGGCTCAGGATCGGCGTCGGCCTTGCCGGTGCCGGCCTGGTCGCTGAGGTACTTGCTCAGATCCAGATCCGGCAGCACACCATGGCGAATCAGGATGTTATTAAGTTCCTGGTAGAGCGGTCCCAGTTGCTGCAGCACCGTCTGCTCAAACACCTTCAGGCAGACCTTTTCCACGTCCCGGGATGCTTTGAGCTGATTCAGCCCGGCATGAAAGGCCTCACACACCAGAGACGGCCCGAGCGGATTGTGATGGCCAGTGCTATTGGCAATCCCCAGTTTGTCGAGCCGCAGCTTCAACTGCAGCAGGTCGCCGCGGTATTGGGTATCAGCCTTGGTGACCATCACCCGGATGGTCAGCCAGTCTTCGAATTCGCCTTTGTCCACCACCGACAACTCGGAGCCGGGAAAGCCTTTTGGCGCCGGTTTTAACGGCGACTCGAGGGTTCGGGCTATCTGGTGCCAGATTACCCGTTCGCGGCCCTGCAACTGGCCGGAGGCGTCCATGTATTCGTTGGCCTGCTGGTCGTTGGAGGCCCGCTGGGCCGCCTGTTTCAGGCCAGTCACCATCTGCCTGAAGCAATCGTCCATCAATGGTTCGATAAATTGGATGACCGCCTTGGCGGCCTGATGCAGAACGTACTGAACCCGATCATTGGGCGCGCGCAGGGTGGCACGGTCCTGGTCCCGAGAGCCGCCCCACTGCTGCAGCATGGCGTCAACGGCTTCGGGCGCCGATCGGGTAAAGTGCACCCCCATGGCACCGTCGATGCGACGGACGATGCTGACGTGCAGCTCATGGCGCGACGCGCCATTGCGGAACCGCACCAGCAGTTCCGACGGGTTGCCGCCCGCCAGAGCGCGATCGAGTTTGCGGGAGGTGTCGGCGGAATAGCGCACGAACAACCCCTCTGCGCAGAAATCCGCAATCTGACAGGGCCAGGCCTCGCCGCCACCCAGATCGATCTGAGCCGCGAGCTTGATAGGCTTTCGGGGGCTACTACGACGTTCTCTCGGATCCATTCACTACCTGATCGTTAACATAACCAGAACGAGAGAGCGATCGCATCCGCTCCATCTGGCCTTCGTCCCTGGAAACGGTGGCAACTGCCACCTGCTACTATGGGAACCATGTCTGAAATATCGCGGCCTGGCTCCAACAGGTAACCTTTGCCAATATAACATCCTGACCCATGAAACAGCTTAGTCAGATCTACCTGCTTTTGCTACTGATAACCGGCGTTGCCGGTTGCTCGCCGATCAACTACTACAGCCAGGCGGTCTCCGGGCACTTGTCGCTGATGATGGCCGGCGAACCGGTAGAGCAACTCATTGCCAGTGACCGCACCGAACCGAGTCTGAAAGCCAGGCTATTACTCAGCCGGCAGGCCCTGGTGTTTGCCCGCGACCGACTCGCCCTGCCCACCGACGACGCCTACTCCGATTTCGTCACCCTCGACCACCCCTGGGTGGTTGTCAACCTGGTGGCGGTCCCGGAGTTTTCCCTGACCCCGCACCGCTGGTGCTACCCGATCGTTGGATGCCAGGCCTATCGCGGCTACTTCAACCTGGCGGACGCTCAGGCCGAGCGGGAAACCTTTGCTGCCAGAAACTACGACACCTTTCTCGGCGGCGTCACCGCCTACTCCACCCTGGGCTGGTTCGATGATCCGCTACACACCGGCTTCACCAACTTGGCGGAAGGCCGCATGGTCGCCCTGATATTCCACGAACTGGCACACCGGGTGGTGTACATTACCGATGACACCAGCTTCAACGAGAGTTTTGCCACCGCAGTGGAGTTGGAAGGGCTGCGCCTGTGGGCCGGGGAACACAACAACCCGGAATTCTATGTGCGGGCCCGGCAACGGCTGGATTACCGGGATCAAACCCTGGCCATGGTACAAGACACCAGCGCCCGCCTGAAAACCCTGTACGGCCAGGCGCTGCCCGAGGCAACCCTGCGCGCCCGCAAAGCCGAGATCCTGGCGAGCCTGCTGGCTGACTACCGAAAGGCGGCCGAGCACTGGCAACAGCCGGGGCCCTTTGGCGCCGACCCGACCGGCCTCAATAACGCCAACCTGGCCCTGTTTCGCCAGTACAACGAGTATGTCCCGGGTTTTCGCCAGCTACTCAGGGAGCTGGACTACGATTTCCCGACTTTCTACCGGCACGTCGAAGCCCTGTCTGAACGCCCAGAACCGGAGCGCGTGATGTACCTGAAGACCCTGTCAGAGCGCTTTCACGAAGACTTTTGATTTGCGCTGGGTGTTGTAGGAGGCCAGCTTCGGCCCAGGCAAGGCCTGCACCGACGAAACCTGGAAACCGCGCTCGCGGAACCAGTGCTCGGTTTGGGTGGTGAGCACGAACAAATGCTGGATGCCCTGACTTCGGGCCGTTTTCTCCACCATGGCCAGAATTTCGTCGCCCCGGCCCGCCCGGCGATAAGACGGATTGACGGCAAAGCAGGACAGTTCGCCCGACTGTTCCTCAGGGTAATGGTACAGGGCGGCACAGCCCACGATGGTGCCGTCCCGCTCAGCCACCACAAAGCGATCGATCTCGGTTTCCAGCATCTCCCGGGACCGGCGCACCAGTATGCCCTGCTCCTCCAGCGGCTGGATCAGTTCCAGAATACCGCCGATGTCTTCCACCCGAGCCTGGCGGATCTGCTCATAGTTGTCGCCGCTCACCAGGGTGCCTGAGCCATCCCGGGTAAACATTTCCTCGAGCAGGGCGCCATCGTTCAGGTAGCTGATGATGTGAGCGCGCCGCACCCCTTTAACACAGGCGTCGCAAGCGGCCCGCAGCAGATCGGCGTCATGACCGGTGACGGCACCGGCGGCCAGGCGCTCGGAGGCCTGCCGGGCCGACAGCTCCCGGATCAGACCACCGTCTTCGTCCAGCAGCCCCTGATCGTCGATAAACACCAGCAGTTTTTCGGCCTGGAGTGCTGCCGCCACCTGACTGCCGACATCTTCGTAGGACAGATTGAACGCATCACCGGTTGGCGAATACCCCATAGGCGGCAGCAGCACTATGTGCCCCAACTCCAGCAGTTTTTCGATTCCGGCCACGTCGACCCGGCGCACCCGGCCGGTGTAGCCAAAATCGACGCCGTCCAACACGCCCACGGGCCGAGCCGCGACAAAGTTGCCACTGCTGACCCGAATGCGGGCGTTGTGCATGGGCGAATTGACCAGCCCCATGGACAACTGGCTTTCAAGATAGGCGCGCAACCCACCAATGGCTTCCATCACCATAGGCAGTTGCTGTTCCGGAGTCACCCGTAGCCCTTCACCAAACGACGATTCGACACCGGCACTGTCTAAGCGCGACTGGATTTGCGGGCGGGCGCCGAAGGCCACGACCAACCGCACTCCCAGGCTGCTCAACAGGGCAATGTCATGGATGATGTTGATGAAATTGCCGTGCTCAATGGCATCGCCGGGAATGGTCAACACCACCGTACGCCCACGATGGGCATTGATGTAGGGGGATGAGTGGCGGAATCCATGCAGCCAGTCGTTCGATTTCAACCCGGTCTCCAAGTCAGTTGTCAGGCGAGTGTTACAGGCAGAATTGCTTGATCAGCCCTTTCAGAATCCGAACGGTCGGTTCCAGTTGGGCCAGTTCGATGTATTCATCCGGCTGGTGCGCCTGATCGATGGACCCGGGGCCCATCACCAGGGTTTCCAGTCCCAGCTTTTGCAGCCAGGGCGCCTCAGTGGCGAACGCCACCGCGTGGGCGGTGTGGCCGGTCAGCTTTTCGCAGGCGCTCACCAGGGCGGCATCCGCTGCCGTTTCAAAAGGCGGCACCCCGTCAAACAGAGGCTCAAACTCCAGTACCAATTCCCGGCGATCGGCGATCGGCCGCACTTGCTGCAGGATGGCCTGGCGCAGCGACTCCATGTCCATACCCGGGAGCGGGCGCAAATCAAAATGCAGCTCGCACTGGGCGCAGATCCGGTTGGGGTTATCGCCACCGTGGATGCAGCCCAGATTCAGGGTCGGCACCTGCACCTCAAAATTCGGGTTCCGGTACTGTTCTTGCCAATGGCCGCGCAGGGTCAGCAATTCGGACATGGCTTCGTGCATGCCTTCCAGCGCATTGCGCCCGAGTGCCGGATTCGAGGAATGGCCGGACTGCCCTTCGAACTTCAGCCGCTCCATCATAATACCCTTGTGCATGCGCACCGGTCGCAGGCTGGTGGGTTCGCCAATGACCGCATACCGGGCCTTGGGCTTACCCGCTTCCGCCAGCGCGCGGGCCCCATTCATGGAACTTTCCTCGTCGGCCGTGGCGAGCAGGATCAGGGGCTCCTTTAACTCGGTACCAGCGAATTCCCGGGCTGCCTCGATGGCTAGGGCAAAAAATCCTTTCATGTCGCAGGTGCCCAGACCATACCAGCGACCCTCGCGCTCGGTCAGGGTGAACGGGTCGCTGGTCCAACGCTGATCGTCATAGGGCACGGTGTCAGTATGGCCGGACAGCACCAAACCGCCGGGGCCACTGCCCAGCGTGGCTATCAGATTGAATTTGCCCGGCATGCCCGGCACTTCCAGGATCTCGACGGCAAACCCCAGGGGTTCCAGCCACTCGGCCAGCAACCGGACAACTGCCTCGTTGCTGTGGTCCCACTTGGCAGACGCGCTGCTGATGGACGGTAGGGAAATCAGACGCGTCATCATATCCTTGACGCTCGGCACCGAAGCACCCTTCATTGCAGACTGCGACATACAATCCCCTCGGACCCCCACGGGGCCACTGTTAACGACCGCGCCGCCAGACTTCCAGGCTGGTGACGGCGCGCAGCAGCATCGGATAGGCAACTTCGCCTCCGGCCACTAGCCGGGCCACTTCCAGCTCGCGCTCGCTGACGCTGACCAGCCGGCCCTCGACCACGTTGTCGTTGGAGAGGGTTACCCGAACCTGGCGACCAATCCATTCACTGGCGTTTTCCACCGAAGCAGCATACCACCCCTGTTGACCCGGAATCTCCTGGCCAACCGCGGGCGCCGGTTCTTGCTCGACCGGTTCAGCCTGCACCGTACTGGCTTCGCGCAGATAGGCGTCGGGAACCGTGGCGTCGTTGTACGCCACCTGCCAACTGGCGCCCTCCGGCTCGGTGCCGGCCGCAACGATGGGGATTCCCATGGCTGGCGCCCCGGGTTGCAGGGTCACCGTGAGTTCACCGCCTTCCAGCAACCATTGCCGATACAGCGCCAACAGCTGCCGGCTGGGCACCAGCCCCCTCGCTTCCAGCCCCTGGTTGAACGACGCCAGCGCCTGATCGGCCCAGGCTGGCGGCTCCAGGCCGGCTTCCCGAGCGCAATAGGCGGCCACCCGGCGCATCAGGCCGCCATCCCGGATGGTCAAAGTCAGGGGTTCACTCGTGCTGGCCAGAATTCGCTCCGGTTCCAGAGCGTCGATCCGGGCGTCCGGCCACTCCAGTTCCACGCTTCCGGTACCGGCGGTATTCAGTTCCGCCAGCACGCCATCCGGCCGTTGACGCACCAGGACTTCGCCGCCCAGGGCGGTGATGCCCATGCGCATCAGGTCACCGCTGCCCAGTTGCTGACGCGGGTCCGGCGCGCATGACAACGCCAGCACTGCGGGCTCACCGCGGCTGTTCTCGCCCTCCGCGGTCACCCAATTGCGAAACATGGTCGCCTCCAGCACCAGGCCGAGGCCATCGGCCTGCAGCGACCAACTCGCGGGCAACGCGCCCGGGTCCATCAGTGCGGAGATAAGCTGGAAAGGGGAGCCGGTATCAAACTCCACCCGTCCCAGGTCCAGGGTGCGGGTCAAACGGAAGTCCTGCCAGCTGGCGCCCGACAACACTATCCGGCCGGCCACGCTGGAACTCATGGTCCCGCGTTCGAGTACGCCGTAGGATTCAAGCGCCGTGCGGGCCTCGGCCATGCGCTGGTCCACCAGCCACCAGACCCCGGCCTTGAACATCACAAAGCCCAGCAGGCCAACCAGTACCAGCAATTTCAGCAGGCGCATCATCCAGAGACTCCTCGTACCGAGCGATCAGTTCCGGGAAATCAGGGTACCAACGCCTTCGTCGGTAAAGATTTCCAGCAGGCAGGCGTGGGCCACTCGGCCATCGATGATGTGCGAGGTCCGAACCCCATTCTCTACCGCGTTCAGGGCGCAGCGGATTTTCGGCAGCATGCCGCCGTGAATGGTGCCGTCTTCGATCAGGTCGTTCACTTGTTGCGCGGTCAGGCCGGTCAACACCTTGTCTTCTTTGCTCTTCAGCCCGGACACGTTGGTCAGCAGGATCAGCTTCTCCGCCTTCATGGCTTCGGCCACCTTACCCGCCACCAGGTCGGCGTTGATGTTGTAGGAGGCACCGTCGGGGCCGACGCCGATGGGCGCGATCACCGGGATCACGTTACTGCGGGTGAGCATGTCGATGACGTCCACATTGACACTGGCGACCTCGCCAACGTGGCCGATATCAATGATTTCCGGCCGCTCAAGCTCCGGCGACCGATCCACCACCTCCAGCTTGCGGGCCCGGATCAGGTTGGCATCCTTCCCGGTGAGACCGACCGCGGTGCCGCCCTGGGCGTTGATCAGGGACACGATTTCCTTGTTCACCTGGCCACCGAGCACCATCTCTACCACGTCCATGGTCTCGGCGTCGGTTACCCGCATACCGTTCACAAAACGGGATTTGATGTTCAGGCGCTCCAGCAGGTCACCGATCTGTGGGCCGCCGCCGTGCACCACAATCGGGTTGAGGCCAACCAGCTTCATCAGTACCACGTCACGGGCGAAGCTGCTCTTCAGCTCCTCGTTTTCCATGGCGTTGCCGCCGTACTTGATCACCACGGTCTTACCGGTAAACCGCTGAATATACGGCAGGCCCCGGCTCAGAACCGAGGCCACCTGCATTGCTGTTTCACGATCCAACGCCATCTTGTTGCCTTCTCAATCCGTGGTTAAATAGGTTCGTTGCGCAGCGCTCAGAACGTCGCTGCAATGTCCGGTGCCGCCTTCTGCAGCTGTTCCCGGAACACACCCTTGATTCGCTCCAGCCCCTGCTCGGTCTCCGCTTCGAAGCGCAGCACCAGCACCGGCGTGGTGTTGGAGGCCCGACACAGGCCCCAACCGTCGGCATAGTCTACCCGGATACCATCAATGGTGCTGATGTTGCCATCGCCGAACTGACCGTCCTGACCCAGCCGCTCAATGATTTCGAACTTGCTGGTCTCAGTCACTTCGACATTCAGCTCGGGGGTGCTGATGTCCTCCGGGAAATCGGCAAACACCTCGTCGCTGTGGCGATCCTCGATGCCGAGAATCTCCAGCAGCCGGGCGGCGGAATACAGGCCATCGTCAAAGCCGTACCAGCGTTCGCCGAAGAAAATGTGGCCGCTCATCTCACCAGCCAGCTGGGCGCCGGTCTCTTTCATCTTGGCCTTCATCAATGAATGGCCGGTTTTCCACATGATCGGCCGGCCACCAGCCTCGGAGATAACACCCGCTAATCGGCGACTGCATTTGACGTCGTAAAGTACGTCCGCGCCTGGATTGCGCGACACCACGTCCCGCGCGAACAGCATCAGCAATCGATCGGGCCAGATTATCTTGCCGGTGTTGGTGACCACCCCGAGGCGATCACCGTCGCCGTCGAAGGCCAGTCCTATATCAGCGTTTTCCTCGGCGACTCGGGCAATCAGGTCGGCCAGATTGGCCGGCTTGCCGGGATCCGGATGATGGTTCGGGAAATCACCGTCCACCTCGCAGTACAGCGGCACCACTTCGCAGCCGAGCTCCTCCACCAGCATGGGCGCCAGTTCCCCGGCGATGCCATTACCGGCATCGACCACCACCTTGAGGGGGGCGGCCACGGCAATGTCGCCGACGATCCGGTCCAGATAGGCCCGGCGCACGTCTTCCGACGACTGACTGCCCTGGCCCTGGGCGAAATCGCCAGTCTGGGTGCGCTGATACAGCCCTTGAATGGCGTCTCCGGACAGGGTCTCACCACCCAACATGATTTTCAGGCCGTTGTAATTGGCGGGATTGTGACTACCGGTCACCATCACCCCGGAGCCTGTCTGCAGCTCCTGGGTGGCGAAATACAGCACCGGGGTGGGCACGGCCCCGACGTGGATGACATCACAACCGGTCGACAGGACACCCTGGGCCAAGGCATCCGCCAGTTCCGGGCTGGAATGACGACCATCATAGCCAATACACAGGGCCGAGATGCCCTGCTCCACCGCCTCCGTCCCGATTGCCTGACCAATCAGCCGGACACCGTCAGCGGACAGGGTGTCGCCCACGATACCGCGGATGTCATAGGCCCGAAAAATGTCCGGGGCGAGCTCAACCATCGGCTCTGCGACTTCTTCCACATCCAGCAGATCGTCGCCACCGCCAAAGCCCAAAACATCCTCATCGCCATCCAGCATGTCGATGTCCGGCATGTCCTTGTCCTGAAACAGGGGCTCGTCGTCAGTGGCCGCCGCCTTGCTGCTGGCCGGTTTTTTCGGTCGCGCCATTTCCGCAGCCTTGGCGACGCGCTTGTCCACCACCTGAGACAGCCGATAAAGCACCTCGCCCGTGGAGGCCAGCATGTCCCACTGAAGCGCCGGCAGCTTCACCCGATCGCCGCCAAACACCTTGTGCGCCCACTGAATCAGTGCAGTCACGTCCTGGCGCAAGCCCCGTTGTGCGCTGCTGAGCAGCAACCACACCAGAATCGCTGCCAGCAATACCGGCGCGCCCACGAGCGCGGCCATCATGACGACATCCACCGGAGGTTTGGGCGCGGCCGCCGGGGTATAGCTAATGGCCCAATCGGGATTGGCTAGCGCCCGGGTTTGCGCCGGGCCACTGGCATTGCCCTGGCTGGCGATGGCGCGGGACGTGCCCGCCACGGTCTGAGTCAGCTCCAGCTTGCCGCCAAGCTGGGGATTGACCACCTGCAGCAACGGCTGCAGCCGGGCGGCATCAAAGACCACCAGCAGGCTGCCGATGATGGCGTTGCTGACTGGATTGCGCACCGGCGCCGCCATCTGGACCAGCCAGCGGTTGTCCCGGGGGAAAGCATCCGGGTGCAGGGGACGCCCGGTTTCTGCGCGTCGGGCCAGCTCAAGACCGGCAAAGCCCAACAGACTCTGCTCGCGGGCAGTCCGAGGTATCTGCCGATACGGGAATAGATGAACCTCCTGAATGCCGGGCAAAGCGGAGGCGAGACTGGCTTCCGCATCAGCCGCTCCGGAGGTGGCGGACACAGCCGCAATGACATCCGGGCGCTGAGCCAGCCCGTCGACACTGGCCTGCATCAACGCCAGGTACTGATTCATCCGTACGGCCGCCGATTCGGCCTCTACCGAGGTCTGGCTATTGAACTGCTGGACCGCCGCTGGCTGCAGCGCCAAAAAATGGACCAGGGCGCCAATCACTACGCCGGCCAGCATCACCACAAAGGCCTGACTGACCGCCACGGAATTCAGCTGCTTGAGTTTGGACCCGGCGGACGCTTTTTTCTCACCCTTAGCCTTGGCGGTTTTTTGTACGGGCTGCTCATCCCCGGACGCTTCGGCCGCTTTCTTTTTGCCCAGCTTCATAGTCCTTCCTGCTGTTGTATTTTTTTATCCTGGATACGCACGTTGCGCTCAGTATAGACGCCGGTCTCGAGTTATGGGGTGCGACCGATGTCAGTGGGTTCCGGTGGAGCCGAAACCACCCTCGCCCCGGTTACTGGCATCAAATTCGGAAACCACCTCAAAATCCGCCTGCACCACGGGCACCAGCACCAGCTGAGCGATCCGTTCACCGACTTCGATGGTGAAGGTGGTCTGCCCCCGGTTCCAACAGGACACCATCAGCTCGCCCTGGTAATCCGAATCAATCAGGCCGACCAGGTTGCCGAGCACGATGCCGTGCTTATGCCCTAGGCCGCTGCGTGGCAGGATCATGGCCGCCAGGGACGGATCGCCGATGTGAATGGACAGTCCGGTCTTGATCAGTTCAGTCTGACCTGGCTCAAGCGTCAGGGGCTGATCCAGGCAGGCCCGCAGATCCAGACCGGCGGAACCATCGGTGGCGTATTCCGGAAACGCAATCTGATGTCCGATGCGATCGTCCAGTACCCGCACCTGCAGTTTTTGCTTGGTCATAAAAATCCTGTTGTTGGTAAAAGAAAAGGTATCGACTTAACCCGCAGCCTGGTCCAGATGGTCGCCAATCAGCGCCACCAGGCGCTCGGCAATCTGCTGTTTGCTGTCAGGCCCGATCGACGCCTGGCCATCTGGCCAGAATACCGTGACGGCGTTGTTGTCACTGTTGAACCCCAGGCCGGGCACCGAGACGTCATTGGCGACAATCATGTTCAGTTTCTTGCGCTGCATTTTGTCGACAGCGTATCGGGCCACATCGGTAGTCTCTGCGGCAAAACCCACGGTGAACGGGGCATCGGATCGGGCCGCGATGGTAGCCAGCGTATCGGGATTGCGCACCAGCGCCAGCGCCATCTGCTCACTGGATTTCTTGATCTTGTCGGGTTCACAGTTCTCAGGCCGATAATCGGCTACAGCCGCACTGGCGACAAACAGATCACAGCCGGCATCAACCGCGGCGCTGGCCTGCTGCAGCATGTCCGCCGCGGTAACAACCTGGCGCACCTCCACCCCGGTCGGTGCCGCCAGGGTCACGGGACCGCTGATCAGCACCACCTCGGCGCCGGCATCCCGGGCCGCAGCGGCAATGGCATAGCCCATTTTGCCCGAGCTGTGATTGCTGATGTAACGCACCGGATCGATAGGCTCCCGGGTCGGGCCGGCGGTGATCACCACCCGCTTGCCCGTCAATGGGCCCGGACGGGACGGTTCGGCTATCAGCCCGGCCAACACCAGGGGCTCAAGCATTCGGCCAGGGCCGGTGTCGCCACAGGCCTGTTCGCCCTGATCCGGCCCCCATAGCGTGATCTGCGGGTCCTCCTGCAACAGCCGGATATTGCGCTGGGTACGATGATTGCCCCACATGGCCTGATTCATCGCCGGTGCCAGGGCGATGGGCGCTTCGGTAGCGCAGCACAGGGTCGTCAGCAGGTCGTCGGCCAGACCGTTGGCCAGGCGGGCGAGAAAGTCCGCCGAGGCGGGCGCCACCACAATCTGATCAGCCCACTTCGCCAGTTCGATGTGCCCCATGCCAGCCTCGGCTTCCGGATCCAGTAGGGAGGTACGCACCGGCTCGCCGCTCAGGGCCTGGAAGGTCAGCGGCGTAACAAAGGCCTCGGCACCGCGGGTCATCACCACGCGGACGCTGTGACCGGCCTTTTTCAACAGGCGCACCAGCTCTGCACTCTTGTAGGCTGCAATGCCTCCGGTAATGCCCAGCAGGATTCGTTTGGCGGCCATAGGGGCTCCGTATCCTCGAAAAAAGAAAGGCTTATAAGATAGCATGCTCGGGCGTCGCAGACAGCCTGCAAGCATGGCCCGACGTTTACCGATTGTTACTTTTTGAAGTAACCTCTGTAACCACAGAACCAGGCCGGACGCAGGACGCGACCGGCGACATCACCCTTGCAAGGATTGCCCATGTCATCTTCCTCTTGGCGCCCGGACGAGCGCCCCCGCGAGCGATTGCTCCATCACGGCGCCAACAGCCTCTCCGACGCCGAACTGCTGGCCATTTTTCTGCGCACCGGGACCGCTGGCACCCCGGTGATGGACATGGCACGCGCGCTGATCGCCCGGTTTGGCAGTCTGCGCGGTCTGGTCACCGCCTCACGCAGCCAGTTCTGCGCCACCCGCGGCCTCGGCACCGCCAAATACGCCCAGGTACAGGCCGCTCTGGAAATGGCCCGCCGGGTAATGGACGAGCCCCTGCGCCAGGGCGATCCGCTGCGTTCGCCGGAGGATACCCGACGCTTTCTGACCAGCCGCCTTGGTACTTACCCCCATGAGGTCTTCGCCGGGCTGTTTCTGGATAACCGACACCGGATTCTCCAGTACCGGGAACTGTTCCGGGGCACCATCGACGGCGCTGCCGTCTACCCCCGCGAGGTGGTGCGCCAGGCCCTGGAGGACAATGCGGCAGCGGTGATCTTTGCCCACAACCACCCCTCCGGCGTCGCCGAACCCAGCCAGGCCGACATCGCCCTGACCCGTCGCCTGAAAGAGGCCCTTGGCCTGGTGGACATCAGGGTTCTTGACCATATGGTTGTCGGCCACGGTGAGGTAGTATCGCTGGCTGAACGGGGGCTGATGTAATCGCCCGAGTGGCTGCACCGGAAAACTGGCCAAATTCCCAACAATTTTTTGCGTTGGTGGCTGAGTTCTGGTATAAAAGCGTCCCTTTCTGGCGGCGTCTGGCGAGCAGCGTTCAGTTTAGAGGCGCGAAACAGGGGCGCAAGCGCTCCTCAGCAACCAGAGACGCATTAAAAACGAATTTGTATTATTGAGACCATTGCTCAGGTCGGAGGCAAGTATGTCCAGAGTTTGTCAGGTTACCGGTAAGCGTCCGGTATCCGGTAACAACGTTTCCCACGCGATGAACCACACTCGTCGTCGTTTTCTGCCGAATCTGCAGAACCACCGTTTCTGGGTTGAGTCCGAGAAGCGTTTCGTGAAGCTGCGCGTTTCCACCAAAGGTATGCGCATCATCGACAAAAAAGGCATTGACGCTGTGCTGGCAGACCTTCGTGCCCGCGGCGAGAAATTTTAAGGAGCCGCATCATGCGCGAGAAAATCAAGCTGGTATCTTCAGCAGGCACTGGTCACTTCTACACGACCAAAAAGAACAAGCGTAACACTCCGGAAAAGATCGAGATCAAAAAGTACGATCCGGTTGTCCGCAAGCACGTTGCGTACAAGGAAGCCAAGATCAAGTAATTGTTGATCCGGCATTCCGAAAAAACCCGGCCCTGGTGCCGGGTTTTTTTGTGCCTGGAATCCTTCTCTTTATTTAACCGAGGTGCGCCTCAGAAGGTTTCCAGATAGCCCTTGGGCAAGGCCACATCCAAAGCGATCGGCAGATGGTCGGAAATCGGGTAGCTCACCACCTCGGAACGTCGGATCTCCAGCGAGGGGCTGACCAGAATATGATCCAGCGCCTTTTCCGGGCGCCAGCTCGGAAAACTGTGGGCCGTATCCGGCAGCGGCACCAGGTCGGTTTCCTTTAACGGGGTCTGGGTGAGCAGCTCTTCGGCGTGATTGTTCATATCTCCCATCAGCACCACGTGCTGATAGTCGGCGATCAGCTCACGAATGAAACCAAGCTGGCGTTGCTGTGCGGCCTTGCTCAACGACAGATGCATGAGCACCAGCACCAGCGGATCGTCCTCGGAGCCGTAGCGGGCGATGATCGCCCCGCGTCCGGGTATTAGCCCAGGCAGCTTGTGCTCGGTAACATCTAAGGGCCGGAACCGGCTCAACAACCCGTTGCTGTGCTGGGCGATCTGACCCAGATTGCGATTCAGCTGCTGATACCAATAGGGAATGCCGGCGGCTTCCGCCAGGTACTGCACCTGATTGATGTAGCCGCTGCGCAGGCTGCCGCCATCGCACTCCTGCAGGGCGACCACGTCGTAGTTTCCGATAAGGTGGGCAATGCGATCCAGGGTCTGGATGCGATTGCGGTGCGGCAGGATGTGCTGCCAACTTCGAGTCAGGTAATGCCGATACGACGAGGTATTGATACCAACCTGAATATTGAAGGTGAGCAAGCGGATATGTCGGTGCGGCTCAAACTCTGGAACATGCTCGAAACCGGAGCAGGTACTGCGGGGCGCGCTCTCCGATTTCATCATTCCGTTTAACTGCTTACGGATTCGCTTGTACATGATGCCTGCCCCACTCTGCATCCGCTCCAGGCGTTGATGGCACCCGCGACCCGAGGGCCGCGGGGCATTCCGCCGTTACTCGGCGCTTTCCGCACGCTCCTTGGCCACCAGGTAATCGACAACCTCCAGGGTTGCCTCGTGGCTGCCAGCCATGGACGCACTCACTTTGTATTTGCCATTTACCAGCATAGTCGGAACGCCGGTGATGCGCGCGCCGCGGATTTTTGACTGGGCCTGCTGCATGCGGGCATTCACGCCAAAGCTCTGGTAGTTCTTGAGGAACGCGTCGGCATCGACACCGTGCCCGGCAACAAAGTCGGCCAGGGCCTCCGGTGAGTTCAACGGACGACGCTCACCGGCCAGGGCGTCAAACAACGCGTCGTGCACCTTGTGCAGCTCACCCATGGCGTCCAGGGCGTAGTAGGCCCGGGCGTGAGGCTCCCAGGAACGGCCCAGGGCAGCCGGCATCAGAACAAACTCGATGTCGTCCGCCATGCCTTCTTCCCAGGCTTCAACCACCGGCTTGAAGTTGTAGCAGTGGGGGCAGCCATACCAAAACACCTCGGCGACCTCGATCTTGCCGTTGTCATCGGTGCGCACCGGAGTGTCCAGCTTCTGGTAATGCGTACCTTCTTCCCAGGGCTCGGCACTGGCAGGTGCACCAAACGCAAACATAGCAGCCAGAATAGTCGCCGCTCCAAGTGTTCTGATCATTAGACATCTCCGAAGTCGTGAAGTCGTAAGTGTGAGGGATTATGACCCAGCCAGCGGAGAAAGTTCCACAGACGGGGCAAATCGACAGATTACAGAGCCGTAAGCAACAAAAAACCCCGCCATGGGCGGGGTCTTTTTGTCAGTTGAACCGACACGAACGATCAGTGCAGGCCAGACACATAGTTGGCAACCGCTTCGATCTCGGCGTCGGTCAGCTTGGCCGCTACGTCCATCATGATGGCCGCGTTGGCACCGCCAGCTCGCTCGCCAGCGCGATACGCCTTCAGCTGCTTAGCAATGTACTCGGCATTCTGGCCGCTCAGGCGCGGGTAACCGGCCGGACCATTACCCTTGCCCTGGGGACTGTGGCAGCCCGCACACGATGGCACCCCTGACGCCATGTTGCCGCCACGGTACAGTGAAGCACCCTGGTCGATCAGATCGGGATTGGCCTGATTCAAAGGCATGTCCTGGTCGTCGAAGTAGGCCGCCAGATCCTGTAGCTCCTGATCGGACTTGCCGTCCAGGATGCCGGTCATTTCCGCGATCACCCGATCGCCGGACTGAATGGCGACCAGCTGCTGATGCAGATACTTCTCGCCCAGACCAGACAGCTTGGGGTAGCTGCCCATGATAGGCTTCTGACCTGCCTGGCCATGGCAACTGGCGCAAACCGCTGCGTTCTGCTCGCCTGCTTGAGGATCACCTGCTCCCTGAGCCGTCGCACTGAGGCTCACACCGAGAACAAATCCTGCGATCAGTTTTTTCATGCTCGCTCCGCTTCTCTCATCTTAAAGGTATTCTTTTATCGTGCAGCCGGCAGGCACTGACCAGGCAGGCGCAAAACCGGGGCTGACAGCGGTCGCGCTCGGCGCGCCGCCCGGAATTGGTGTAGCATTATACATTAATCCCTGATAACTGAAATCCAAAGGAAAGCCAACCGCTGTGGACTCCGATCTGCCCCCCAACTCCGTCTCTTTCAACAGTGCCCGCTTCCTGATCAGCGCCTCCCGCCTGGACGAATGTCCGCCGGACTTTGGCGCCGAGGTGGCATTCGCTGGCCGTTCAAACGCCGGCAAATCCAGCGCCCTGAACGCGATCACCGCCCACGGCAAACTGGCTCGCACCAGTAAGACCCCGGGGCGCACCCGGCTGATCAACTTCTTCACCCTTAACCGCGAGGGCTGCCGCCTGGTGGATCTGCCCGGGTACGGTTACGCCAAAGTGTCCCGTGACATGAAGGACGACTGGCAGCAGCACCTGGGTCACTACCTGAACGACCGCCGGTGCCTACGCGGGCTGGTGCTGGTGATGGATATACGCCACCCGCTGACCGAGTTTGACCAAATGATGGTGGAATGGTGCGAGCATAACAAGCTCCCGCTGATGATTCTGGCAACCAAAGCGGACAAGCTGAAGTTTGGTCAGGCCAAAACCGCCATGCTGGGCATCGCCAAGAACCTGAAAGACGTTACCTGCGTGCAGCACCTGATCATGTTCTCGGCCACCTCCAAGCGCGGTGTGGACGAGTGTCGGGAAGCCTTGACGGACTGGCTGGAGGCGCCCGAGGACTGATTGGGCCAACGCAAACGGCGCCCGGGAGATGAGAGCGGGCGCCGGATTAGACGGTGCCCCCGCATTCGATACGGTAGCCCAGATCGATGCAGTCGGCACTCATGCTCTGGCCGGACAGTCGGGCCAGCAGTTCCTGGGCGGCTCTCTGGCCCACTTGCTCCCTGGGTGTGATAACGCTGGCGAGCTGCGGCACCATCACCTGCCCGACATCGTGGCCGTGGAATCCGGCGATGGCGAGAATTTCCGGCACGGCGATACCCTGGCGCTGGCATTCGAAATAGGCACCGATCGCCACGTCGTCGTTGGTGCAGAAGATGGCATCGGTGCCGGGGTTCTCCGCCAGAATGCGCTTTAGAAGCGTGGCGCCGACACTGAATGACGAACGCTGCTCACTGCGCAGGGTCACCGGTTCCAGCCCGGCTTCGGTCATGGCGCGAGCGTAGCCCTCCTGCCGCTGCAGGGTCCGGGCATCCAGCCGGACCGCCAGATACACGATGGCCCGCCGGCCCCGGCGAATCATTTCCCCCACCATGTCATAGGCGGCCTGGACATTGTCAAAGCCAACGGCCTGCTCAAACGGTCGGGTGTGGGTGTCCATGATTTCCACCGTCGGCACCCCGGCGGTCTCCAGCATCCGGAAGGTGCGATCGGTGTGCTGGCTCTCCGAAAGGATGACACCGTCCACGTTGTAGGACAGCAGCGAGGCCAGGCTACGCTCCTCGATCTCCGGGCTGTAACCGTAGTGCGCCAGCATCAGGTGATAGCCGGCCTGCTCGGTCACCGACTCGATGCCCTTGATGACGTCGGCGAACACCTGGTTGGTCAGCGACGGCAGCAGCACGCCAACCGCCTGACTGCGGGATTTGGACAGCAGATCCGGAGCCCGGTTGGGGATATACCCCAGAGCCTCGGCCTCGGCAAAGATCCGGGCCCGCATTTTTTCTGACACGTTGTCGCCGCCGCGCAAGCACCGACTGACCGTCATCTTGGTGGCACCAACCCGGTCAGCAATATCCTGCAGCGTCGGCCGTCTGTTTTTTGCCATTGTTGTTTTCCTGCGACAGCAAAGCGGCGGGGTGGGCCTCAGCCCACCGCATCTTCTCCGGGCTGGGCCAGTTCTGCAAGACACTGGCGTACCAAATGCTCGGGGCTGGCCGTAACATCCAGAACGATGGCGCCCTCGTCCGGCTCGGGTTCCTGCAGCGACTGAAACTGACTCTCCAGCATGGCCTGACCGTTGAAGTAGTGGTCCTCACGCCGGTCCAGGCGGGACCAGATGGTGTCAAAATCGCCGTGCAGATAAACAACGCGCAGCGTCGGGTTGTCGGCCCGCAGCCGCTCCCGATAGACCCGCTTCAGAGCCGAGCAAGCCAGCACCAGGCCGGCCTCTTCTCGCCCGATCAGGCCCGCAAGGTCGGAAAGCCACCCGGCACGGTCATCGTCGGTCAACGGGATACCGCTGGCCATTTTTTCCACATTGGCGCGGCTGTGGTAGTCGTCGGCGTCAAAGAACGGCACCGCCAGGGCCTGCGCCAGCAGACTTCCCACCCGACTCTTGCCGCAGCCGGAGACACCCATCACCAGCAGTTTTGGTTGTGTTGCCATCATTGCCACCAGAGCGCCAGTTGTGGGAAGGCAATCAGCAGCCCGAGCGCCACCACCTGCAGCGCAATGAACGGCAGCAGCGACCGGAAGATTTCACCCAGGGAGATATCCTTCGGCGCCACCGTTTTCAGGTAGAACGCGGCTGGGCCGAACGGAGGCGACAGGAACGACACCTGCATGTTCATGCAGAACACCACACCGAACCAGATCGGGCTGTAGCCCAGCTCGATTACGATGGGCACGAAAATCGGCATGGTCAGCAGAGCCACCCCGACCCAGTCCAGGAACATGCCCAGCACCAGCAGAATAAGCATCATGAACAGGATGGTAAGCAGCGCATCGCCACCGCTGACGGCAAACACCATGTCGCGGACGAAATCGATGCCGCCCATGAGGTTGTAGACGCCGACCAGGGCGGTGGCACCAATGCCAATCCAGATGATCATGCCGCACACCCGCAAGGTGCTGATGGTGGCTTTGCGCACCATCTCCAGCGACAACTCACCACGCACCCAGGTGCTCAGGGCAATACCAATCACCCCCAGGGCCGAGGCCTCCGTCACCGACGCCACGCCGCCGTAGATGCTGCCCAGCACCACCACCACCGACAGGATCGGAAACAACAGCGCCTTGAAGAAATTCGGCGCGGGTGTTTCCGGCTCGCCCTGGTCCGACGGCAGCGGCGCCATCTCCGGCTTGAGCCAGACCCGGATCAAGACATAGCCCATGTACAGAAGCGCCAGCAGCAGCGCCGGCAGGAATGCGCCCTTGAACAGATCGCCGATGGAGACGTTGGCGGTTAGACCGTAGATGATCAGTACGATGCTCGGAGGCAGCATGGTGCCGAGGGCACCACCGGCACAGGTGGTGCCAATGGCCAGTTTGCGGTCATAGCCAAGGCGCAGCATTTGCGGCAGCGCCAGAATGCCTAGCAGCACGGTTTCGCCGCCGATCACCCCAGACATGGAGGCGAGAATGACCGCTACCACCAGCGTCTGGATCGCCACGCCGCCACGCAACCGGCGCCCAAGCCGGGCCATGGCATCGAACAGGTCCCGGGCTATGCCGGAGTGATCCAGCAGCGACGCCATCAACACGAACATAGGCACCGCCAGGAACACGTAGTTGCCAATAAAGCTGTACAACCGGCTACTGACAATCGGCAACGCGTCCGGACCAAACCAGCCGAGGGCGAACAGCAGTGCCACCAGGCCGGTGGCAAAGGCCAGCTGCATCCCGGTCAGCAACAACAGGATCAGCAGCCCCAACATCAACAGACTGCCGTAGCCAATCCCCAGGGAAGCGAGTTCAAACATCGGTGTCTCCCTCAGTGCCAGGGGTGGTGGCCGCGTCTTTATTGCGCAGGTCCCGGATCAGGTGCAGCAGGAACTGCAGGGTCAGAATGACCACGGCGACAAAGATGATGACCTTAAGCAATGCCGGAAACGGTGGATTCCAGGCCGAGCCGGAAGTTTCCAGACGCCAACCACCCCAGGGAGCGACCACCGCCGATTGCGCCATGAACCAGCTCGCGTACAACAGCAGGCTGCTGAACAACAACCCAAGCAGGTGGTGCAGCACCCGCAGCCAGCGCTGGACGGCGGGTGAGACCGCGTCATACACCAGCACGATGCGCACGTGCTTGTCGGTTGCCAGGGCGTACAAACCGCCCAGCACAAACAGGGTGGCCCCGGCAAAGGTTACGGTCTCGTGCACCCAGAGCGTGGGCGCATTGAACAGGTAACGGCGGACAATCTCATACAGCGAGACGATGGCGATCAGGGCAAACACCAGGCTCAGTTTCTTGCCCAGCCAGACGATGGCCTGGTCCAGCCGGGTAAAGCCGACGTCGTCGACGGCCGCAGGGATCAGGTCGCCCGGTTCAGGTCCTGCGGGTTGGTTTTCAGCAGACATAGGAAACTCCCGGCTCCGGCCCCGAGAGAGGGGGCCGGAGTGGCTCGGTAAACGGCAGGATTAGGTTAGAGGAGGCCTTGCGACTCCAGGTACGCGGTGACCGAGTTGAACACCTTCTCGGCATTGGGCGACTGCTCGGCGTAGACCTTCCACTGGTCGCGCGCGATGGTGCGGAACTTGCGACGCTCCTCGGCAGACCAGTCGTGCACGGTGATTTCCGGGTTCTCGCGCGCTTCCATCACCGCAGTCTTGTCGGCCATGGCCAGCTGAGTGCTGATGTCCTGGGCAAAATCCCGGGCCGAGACCGTCATGATGGTCTGGATGTCTTCCGGCAGTTTTTCCCAGGCCTTGAGGCCCATGGCAATTTCGATCAGCGGCAGCGAATGGAAGCCCGGGTACACCGGATGCCCGGCGATCTCGTGCAGACCGGCGTTGTGGTTGGTGGAAAACACCGTGTAATCGGCCGCATCAATCACGCCTTTGCCCAGTGCAGTGTAGACCTCGGAACCGGGCAGGTTGACCGGGGCTGCGCCGGCAGCGGCAAACACCGACTGCACCAGACCTTCAGGAGCCCGCATTTTCAGACCCTTGAGGTCGTCAACGCTGTTCAGGGGCTTCTTCGACACAAAGGATTCCAGGCCGGTACCACCACCGCCAACAAATTTCACACCGTACGGCTGATACAGCTCGTTCATCAGCTCGTAGCCGCCACCGTGGTTGATGTAGTCGATCAGCTGATCGGGGCTGGACCAGGCGCCAACGGTGTTACCAATCAGGCCGAACGCCGGATCCTGACCGGAAAAATAGCCGGTGACCGAGATGTGGCCGTCCAGCACACCCATTTTCATGGCACCCAGGGTTTCGGTGTGACTGACCACACTGCCGACCGGCAACAGATCAATGCTGACCCGACCACCTGTCATCGTCTCAACACGTTCAGCCCACTGCTGCTGCACCTCGAAGTTCTTAACGCCGGCAGGGTCAGACGACTGGAACTTGAAGTTGAATTCGGCAGCGGCGGCGTGCATCGCAAACGTGGCCGAGAGCAGGCCAGCGGCAAGTTTCTTGGTGAACATACGTGGGGCTCCTGATTGTTTTTGTCTCGGTAAATGTTACCGGTAACATTGGCGAGTCTAGTTAAATTCCGAAGGGCTGACAAGCATGGGCATTTGGCCTTTTTCACAGGAGCCTGGAACGCCGGGGCATAAAAAAAACCGGTCTGCCAGAGACAGACCGGCGAAACGTCAGGGTTTGCGACGTGCTAAAACCTGAGAACTCACTCAGGAGACGCAAGAAATGTCCGGATTCCCTACGTCCATGGATAAGACGCAGGCAGTGGCCAAAAGTTCCCCTCAGTCGATCATTTTTTAACCAATCTCATTGGGCCGCCGTTTTCTGCACTGCGGGCTCGGCCTCCACCGGGTCCGCCAGTGTCGGGCGGTAATTCTCCCGAAGGGCCAACACGCGCTCCCGGTAGGCCGGCGTCAGGTAGGGCAGCTCCAGCGTCAAAACCTGATAGATGCCCTGCTTCAGTTCGTTCAGAGTCAGGTTGGCGTAGGTTTCCTCCGCGTGCGCGGTTTTCAGAAAGGCCATCCAGTTGGTAATGATTAACCAGACGTTCAAGGACATGGCCGCACGCAGTTCGTCGGGCTGGGCTTCGATGATGCCCGCCTCCGCCAATCGCTGAAAAATGCGGTTGATGGCACTCAGGCAGCGATTAGTGAACTCCCGGTAGTCCCGGCGCAAACGCTGGTCGCTGTCGAGCAGGTATTCCAGATCCCGGTGAAAAAACCGGTAACTCCACAGACCGTCGAACACCGACTCCAGGTAGAACGTCATGTCGGCGAGGGTCATGTCCCGGTCTTCGGGAATGTCCAGATAAAAATCCACCAGCTTCTCGTACTCGAGAAAAATCTCGTAAATGATGTCTGACTTATTGCGGAAGTGGTAATACAGATTGCCCGGGGAAATCGCCAGGTGAGCCGCGATGTGATTGGTGGTGACGTTGCGCTCACCCCGCTCATTGAACAGCTCCAGGCTGGCGAGCAGTATCTTGTCTCTTGTTTTCATAATGTTGCCGGCGATTGTTAGGTGCCTTGGGGATGGCCCGATCGGCCACCTGAGCTTGCTTGACTCCCTAGAGTATATACTCTAATAATACCGTTAAGCGCAAACTGCGCATTTTTTCACCACCACAGAACAGCAGTCGGCTGGCCCGGTGAGGCCGGCGGTGCACGGGGAGCATAGTATGGGAGCCACGGTCGTTCAGCTTACTGAAAGCAAAAAACAGATCCAGCATACCCACCGAGTTTTTCAGGATCAGAAACAGGCGTTCCGAGACAACCCCATGCCCTCGCTGACCGAGCGTAAGGAAAACCTCAAGCGCCTGAAGCGGGCCCTGCTGACCAATCAGGATCGACTGTTGGACGCCATCGACCGGGACTTCAGCTGCCGGTCCCGGGACGAATCGCTGATTGCCGAGGTGATGCCATCCATTCAGGGCATCAATTACACGTTAAAGCACCTGAGCGACTGGATGAAGCCCTCCAAACGTCACGTCTCGGTGCTGTTCCAGCCCGCCAGCAACAAGGTGCACTACCAGCCCAAGGGCGTGGTCGGGATCATCGTGCCCTGGAACTACCCACTGTACCTGGCCGTTGGCCCGCTGGTGGCTTCTCTGGCGGCCGGCAACCGCACCATGGTGAAAATGTCCGAGTTCACCCCGCACACTTCGGCGCTGGTCAAGGAAATCATCGAAGCCACCTTCCCGGAAGACCTGGTGTCAGTGATCACCGGCGAAGCCGATGTCGCCGCCGACTTCTCCGGTCGGCCTTTCGACCATCTGCTGTTCACCGGCTCTACCTCGGTTGGCAAGCTGGTGATGCGCGCCGCCGCTGAAAATCTGACGCCGGTCACCCTGGAGCTGGGCGGCAAATCGCCAGCCATTGTCGCGCCTGACGTGCCCATGGAGGACGCCGCCCAGCGCATCGCTTTCGGCAAGGCCCTCAACGCCGGCCAGACCTGCGTGGCACCGGATTACGTGCTGTGCCCGGCAGACCGCATCCAGGCGTTTGTGGATGAATTCCGCACCCGGTTCTCCGACATGTACCCGAGCCTGCGGGACAACGACGACTACACTGCCATCATCAACGAGCGTCAGTACGACCGCCTGCAGGGGTATCTGGACGACGCCCGCGCCAAGGGCGCCGAGCTGATCGAAATCAATCCGGCCCGGGAAAACCTGAGCGACGGCACCCGCAAGATCCCGCTGACCCTGATCCTGAACACCACCCCGGACATGAAAGTCATGCAGGACGAGATTTTTGGACCGCTGTTGCCGGTGGTCCAGTACAAAGGCCTGGATGAAGCGCTGCACTACATCAACGACCGCCCGCGGCCCCTGGCGCTGTATTTCTTTGGCTACGACAAGAGTCAGCAGCAGCACGTTGTGGAGAACACCCACTCCGGCGGCATGTGCATCAACGACGCACTTATGCACGTGGCCCAGGACGACCTGCCGTTCGGCGGCGTTGGCGATTCCGGCATGGGCCATTACCACGGTAAGGAAGGCTTCCTGACCTTCTCCCACCACCGGGCGATTTTCTCCAAACAGAAGTTCAATAGCGGAAAGTTTGTGTACGCACCGCACGGCACCGCTGCCCACAAGATGATATACAAGCTGTTCATTCGCTGATTGCGCGCATCGGGGGTCAACACGGCCCCCGCACGCTGCATCGATAACAACAAAAATCCGAGAGTCCCTCATGTCCGACCGCCACGCCGACCCGTCGCGCGACACCGACCTTGTCACCCTGGACCGCCGCAGTTTTCTGCGCACCGGCCTGGGAGGCACCTTGTTTCTGGCTACCGTCAGCACCACCGCCGGACTGACCGGCTGCGCCAGCGCCCCCGCCGGACAACTGGGCGCGGTCGAAACCCGAATGGACGCCGGTTACCAGTTCCAATTCCTGACTCGAGACGACATCGAACTGTTTGAGGCCCTGCTGCCAGCAATGGTTGGCTCGGCCTTGCCGGAGCAGCCCCAGGGCCGGCGCCAGGCCATCGCCGGCACCATCGAACGCATCGACGCCGGCATCGTCAATTTTGGCCCGGCGAACCAGCGCGAGTTGCGGCGTTTGTTCGATCTGTTAACCCTCGGCGTTACCCGGGTGACCGTGGCGCGGGTCTGGTCGCGCTGGCCCAACGTCAGCACTGCCGAGGCGGACGCCTTCCTTGAGCGTTGGCGCACCAGCGGTATCGGCCTGTTCAACAATGGCTACATGGCCCTGACCAAGATCAGCAACGTCGCCTTCTACGGCGGCCGTGAGCACTGGCACCTGTCCGGGTACCCTGGCCCGCCTCAATGGGCGATCAGCGCCCTGCCCCAATTCCAGAACGCCTGACAACCCGACCCGCAACGGAGCCAACCATGTCGTTAACCGATCGTATTGCCCAGGGCCTGGCGGCGGGCTGGAATGTGACCGACGCCGCCACCCTCACCGTTAACCAGACCCACGAAGCCGACGTGATCGTGGTGGGCACCGGTGCCGGCGGCGGCACCACCGCTGAGATACTGGCCCGCAGTGGGCTTTCGGTCATCCTGGTGGAGGAAGGTCGGCTGCATTACCAGAAAGACTTCACCATGGATGAACACAGCGCTTACGCCAGCCTGTACCAGGAGGGCATGAGCCGGACCACCAAGGATGGCGCCATCGCCATTCTGCAAGGCCGCTGCGTCGGTGGGTCCACCACCGTGAACTGGACCTCCAGCTTCCGCACGCCGGATCAGACCCTGAACCATTGGGCCGACCACTACGGCCTGGACAATCTCCGACCAGACGCCATGGCCCCCTGGTTCGACGGCCGGGAGGAACGCCACACCATCGCGCCCTGGCAGGTGCCACCCAACGTCAACAACGACATCCTGCGGGTCGGCTGTGACCAGCTCGGCTTTAGCTGGCAAACCATCCCCCGGAATGTGAAAGGCTGCTGGAATCTCGGCTATTGCGGCGTCGGTTGCCCGACCAATGCCAAGCAGGGCGCGCTGATGACCACCATTCCCGGCGCGCTCGACAACCAGGCAAGGCTGTTCCATGGCCTCCGGGCCGATCGCCTAGTCATGAACCAGGACCGGATTGATCACCTGCAGGCCAGCGCCATGGCGGCCGATGGCATTACCCCATCCGGTGTGAACGTGACCCTCAAGGCCCGTTATTTTGTGGTGGCCGCCAGCGCTATCGGCTCCCCTGGGCTGCTGTTGCGCTCCCGCCTTCCGGACCCCCACGACCGGCTGGGCAAACGCTCGTTCATTCACCCGGTGAATGCCACCATCGCCCAGATGCCCGAGCAGGTGGACCCGTTCTACGGCGCGCCCCAGTCGATCTATTCCGATGAGTTTAATTTCAAGCACGGCGTGGATGGCCCGGCCGGCTACAAACTGGAAGTGCCACCGCTGCACCCGGGCATGTCGGCGGGCGTGGTTCCCGGTCATGGTCAGAGCCAGGTCGACGCGATGGCCCAACTGCCCTGGACCCAGTCGGTGATTGCCCTGATGCGCGATGGCTTCCACCCCGACAGTCCCGGAGGCACAGTGTCACTGCGCGACGACGGCTCGCCGGTCCTGGATTACCCGGTCACCGACTACCTCTGGCAGGGACTGCGCCAGGCCTACCTCACCATGGCCGAGATCCAGTTTGCCGCCGGCGCTCGCAAGGTCCGCCTGGTGCATATGGACTCCGACTGGTACACCACCTGGGCCGAGGCCAAAAGCGCGATCAATCAGATTGCCATGGAACCGCACCGGGTACGTCTATTTACCGCCCACCAGATGGGCGGCTGCGGCATGGGCGCAGATCCACGGGCGTCAGTGGTGAATGGTTTTGGCGAACACCACCAGGTCAGCAACCTGAGCGTGCACGACGCCTCGGTGTTCCCCACCAGCATTGGAGCCAATCCGCAACTGTCGGTGTACGCCCTGGCAGCCCGCAACAGCGCCCGCCTGGCTACCAAACTGGCGGGCTAGCGCCCCGGCATTTTGGGATCGCCGGCAAGCTGCTATTCTAGGGCCCTCACGAACCAAGGAGCTGTGCATGCCGAAAGTCATCTATCCGGGCACCTTCGATCCGATCACCAACGGTCACACCGATCTGATTGAACGTGCCGGCCGCATGTTCGACGAGATTGTGGTTGCCGTCGCCTACAACCCCAAGAAACAGCCACTGCTGAATCTAGAGGAACGCTGCGACCTGGTCCGCCAGGCTACCGCCCACATTCCCAACGTCACGGTGACCGGTTTCAGCAACCTGCTGGCCGAGTTTGTCCGAGACCAAGGCGCTACGGTTATCCTGCGCGGGCTGCGAGCGGTGTCAGACTTTGAGTATGAGTTTCAATTGGCGGACATGAACCGTCGGCTGGCGCCCGAAGTCGAGAGCGTGTTCCTGACGCCGGCCAACCATCTGTCCTACATTTCCTCCACCCTGATCCGGGAGATTGCCTCTCTGGGTGGTGACGTGTCGGAATTCGTTGATCCGGCCGTTGAAGCGGCCCTGAAACAGAAGTTCGAAGCGGCCTGAGACGCGCACCACGGCGTAACCGACAACCAGCCGCCGAGGTTCGAATGAGCCAGGCCCCGAACGGGGCCTGGTTTGGTGCGTATTGAGCTTTAGAGTAACGGTGGCAGCGGAATTTCCAGGCCGTTGACGTCCACCATCAGATCTTTCATCACCGCCTGCATCACCAAATGGTCCCCTTCTTCAATCAGCAGGCCCTGTTTAATCATCGGCGCCAGCTGCATGCGAACACTCGGGTAATTCTCCGCCAGGGCGGTCGGCACGCTCAGGGTCATGTCCCCGGTCAGACGCTGCATCACCATCAACATACCGGCTTTCTCATCGGCGCTGAGTTCGGGATGACGAATCGCCAGACTGCCGTTGACCGGCCCTTCCGGGGTGGCAACACTGAGCTGGGGCACACCCAGGGAGAAGCCAGCCGCCGCCAGCTCCCGCAGGGCCTGGTTGACCTGCTGCATGGCCGCCAACTGCTGCTCCGGCCCGGACGTCGCAGCTGGGCCAGTGCTATGGGCCAGCATCTGCAGGTCGGACATGCCCTGAGTCAACGCGCTCCAACTCGCCAGGTCCAGATCCTCCAAAGCAACTTCCACCCGATGGGGACCATAGCCCTGATCACCCCGGATCACTTCCTCCAGCGAGAGCGTCACTCTTGAATCCAGCCGGGTCTGGTCGGCATTGGTCTCGGTGTTGGTGCTGACGCTAAACGCCCGCAACTTTACCGGTTCGTCGCCCCCCCGGGCCATAGTCATGGAGCCGATCTCGAACTCGCCGCCACCGGTCCAGACGTCAGCAAGGACGTGATTCAGACTCTGCTCCAGGTGGATGTCGGCCAGGCGGATATCAATCTCCGGGCCGGACAGGCTGATCGCCGGCCACACCATCAAAGCGTCGGCCTGGGCACCGGTGTCACTGACCTCTAGCCGGGCCAAGCCACCGCTGGTGCGCAGGGTTTCCCCGGTGGCCTCATTGGCCACCGTCATCACCGGGGCTTCCAGTTCCAGAGTCGCGGTTCCCCACAGACGGGTTTCCAGGGTCAGCCGCGGTTTCTGGTCCGGGAACCAGTCGCTGCCTTCCGGCGACCAGCCTTGCACCGGTTCAAAAGCCAGCAGACTCCCGGTCACCCCGTGGGTCACATCCGCCCGATACGCCACTGAGTGGGATTCACCGGTTTCCGGATTCTGCACCACCAGCGCCCCGCTCAGTTCCGAGCTCAGTACGCCTCGATGATAGGCCCCGGTTTCCATTTTAAGGAACGGCTGGGCGCGGTTCATTTGCTCGGTTGCCTGTTGCCACTGCTGCTCAGTGACGTACCCAACCACCCAAGGCATGGCTCCGGCTACAGCGAGCACCGCGACACCCGTAAACATCCATTTTTTCTGCAAGACTTGTCTCCGTCTCAGGGTTTGCCGGTCAGCCGTTCAAGCAGGACCAGTTGTGAAGCCAGACGCTCTTCGCCTTCGGCCGGTTGGCGCTGGATGTAACTGCCGTCCGATTGCAGCACCCAGGACTGGCAGTTATCCGCCAGATAAGTGTCCAGATCCTCGCGCACCCGGGCAATCAGCGCCGGATCCTCAATCGGAAACGCGGTTTCCACCCGGCTGAGCAGGTTGCGCTCCATGCCGTCGGCACTGGAGCAAAACACGTTGGGGCGATGATTGTTACCAAAGTAATAGACCCGGGTGTGTTCCAGAAAGCGGCCAATGATCGACCTCACCCGAATATTGTCCGATAAGCCCGGCACTTCCGGCCTCAAACAGCAAATGCCCCGGATGATCAGATCGATCTTTACCCCGGCCTGGGAGGCCCGGTACAAGGCCTTGATCAACTGCGGTTCGGTCAGCGCGTTGAACTTTAAAATGATCCGTCCTTTCTCACCATGGCTCGCTTCCCGATCAATCAGCTCCAACAGCCGTGGATGCAGGGTGAACGGCGAGTGGAACAGTTTCTTGATCTTCAGCGCCTTGCCCATGCCGGTCAGCTGCTGGAACAGCTTGTTGACGTCGTCGCCAATGGACTCGTCGCAGGTCATAAAGCTGTAATCGGTGTACAAACGGGCGTTGGCAGCGTGGTAGTTGCCGGTTCCCAGGTGGACATAGCGCCGCAACCGCCCCTCTTCCCGACGCACGATCAGGATCATCTTGGCGTGGGTCTTGTAGCCCACAACCCCATACACCACGATCACACCGGCTTCCTGCAATCGGCTGGCCAGTTCCAGGTTCTCTGCCTCGCTGAACCGTGCCCGCAGTTCGATCACCGCGGTGACTTCCTTGCCTCGGCGGGCCGCGTCGGCCAGGGCTTCAACAATCTCGGAATCGGCGCCGGAGCGATACAGAGTCTGGCGAATCGCCAGCACCTGGGGGTCTTTGGCGGCCTGGCGCAGCAGATCGACCACCGGACTGAAATTCTCATAAGGATGCAGCAATAGAATCGGCTGCTTGCGGATGCTGTCGAACATCGAATCCTTGCTGCGGATCGGCTTGGGAATGGAGGGCGAGAAGCCGGAATAGGTCAGGTCCGATCGATCCACCAACCCACCCACGGCCATCAGGCGAGTCAGGTTCACCGGCCCATGCACCTGATACAGGTCCCGCGCGGTAAGCCCAAACTCGGTCAGCAGGAACTGAGTCAGCTCGTCCGGGCAGTTATCCGCCACCTCCAGTCGGACGCCATCACCAAAGCGACGGCTGAGCAACTCACCCCGCAGCGCCGAGGCCAGGTCTTCCAGATCGTCTTCCAGCTCCAGGTCGGCGTTCCGGGTCAGACGGAACTGGTAGCAGCCCTTCACCTCCATGCCGGGAAACAATTCATCGGCGTGAGCGTGAATCATCGAGGACAGGAACACCAGGTTGTCGCCGCCCTCACAGACTTCGTCCGGCAATCGCACCAGACGCGGCAAGGAACGCGGTGCCGGCACGATGGCCATACCGGTTTCCCGGCCGAAGGCGTCTTTACCGTCCAGCTCGACGATGAAGTTCAGGCTTTTATTCACCAGACGCGGGAACGGGTGCGACGGATCCAGCCCGATGGGGCTGACCACCGGCAGGATCTCCTCGTTAAAGTAATTCTTAACCCACTCGGCCTGGGCTGGCGTCCACTCACGGCGACGGACAAAATGAATATTCTGCTGTTCCATCTCCGGAATCAGCACATTGTTCAGGATGTCGTACTGCTCGCGGATGTAATCGTGGGCGACCTGGCTGATTTCCGCCAGCGCCTGCTCCGGCATCATGCCGTCCTTGCCAACGGTTTCCCGGCCATATTTCATCTGCTGACGCAGGCCCGCCACCCGGATTTCGAAAAACTCGTCCATGTTACTGCTGAAGATACAGCAGAAGATCAGCCGATTGATCAGCGGGTGCGTGGTGTCCAGCGCCTGCTTCAGCACCCGGTAATTGAACTGCAGCTGACTGATTTCGCGGTTAAAGTAGTTGTCGCTGGCATCCAAATTGGACTCTTCGCCCAACGCCGGCATATCCACCGGTGCGGGCACGTTCTGGTCGGGGTCTGCCTTCAGCTTCTTGGCCGTGTCCGTTGTCATAGGTCCTCAATTCCAATCTGTTGGGTGATCGGCATCGGCCGGTCAACTTGATCTGTCGTCCCTGGTTTTGCCGCCATTACCCTTTGAGCAACCGTGCCGCACGCACCGCGAAATAGGTCAGGATGCCATCGGCGCCGGCACGGCGCATGGCCATCAGGCTTTCCATCATCACCGCATCGCCATCGAGCCACCCATTTTCGGCCGCGGCCATGTGCATGGCGTACTCGCCACTGACCTGATACACAAACGTCGGCACCTGCAGCTCGTGTTTGACCCGGTGCACGATGTCCAGATACGGCATGCCGGGCTTGATCATCACCATGTCGGCGCCTTCGGCCAGATCCATCGCCACTTCGTGCAGGGCCTCGTCGCTGTTGGCCGGATCCATCTGATAGGTGGCTTTGTCGGCCTTACCCAAGTTGGCGGCCGAGCCGACCGCATCCCGGAAGGGGCCGTAATAACTGGAGGCGTACTTGGCAGAATAGGCCAGAATCCGGGTGTTCACATGCCCGGCCGCCTCCAGCGCTTCCCGTATCGCCGCCACCCGGCCATCCATCATGTCCGACGGCGCCACCACATCGGCGCCAGCGTCGGCGTGAGACAGTGCCTGGTTCACCAGGGCTTCCACGGTGACGTCATTCAGCACATAGCCAGCCTGGTCGATGATGCCGTCCTGACCGTGGGTGGTGAACGGATCCAGAGCCACATCGGTGATTACCCCCAGATCCGGCTGGGCTTGCTTGAGCGCCCGCACGGCCCGCTGGGCCAGACCATCGGGGTCCCAGGCACCGGACCCGGACAGATTCTTCTTGTCGGCCGCGACCACCGGGAACAGCGCCACCGCCGGAATACCCAGCTGCACCAGTTCGGCCGCCTGTTCCACCAGCAAATCAATGCTCAGCCGCTCAACACCGGGCATGGAAGGCACCGCCTCCCGCTCGCCCTCGCCTTCCAGGACAAAAACCGGATAGATCAAATTATCGGCGGACAGCTGGTTCTCCCGCACTAAGCGCCGGGAAAAGCTGCTGGCGCGATTGCGACGAAGGCGGGTTGCAGGGAACAGTCGAGGGGTCGGACTCGGCACGGATTACCTCCTGAGTGGGATGGCCGGACATTCGATGACGAACAGCGCGCCGGAACGGCGCTTTGCTCTTCATCATACACGGCCAGAGCCGGCTGGTGCAGACTCCCGCTACAGGTTAGGGACGGCTTGTGACAATCGGATTACCGGATCGAATCCAGAGCCTGGGCGCGCACACGCTCCACCTCGGAGAAATGCTGATTCCGCAGATGCTCAATGGCGCCCTGCAACTCCGGCCCGGCCAATCCGGACGACAACAAGGCGTCGCGCGCGTCAGAGTAGGTCTGCCAGCGGCGATCCCAGCGGGCCTGTTCCTGCTCCAGGGCCTCCAGCCGCTTCGCCGTTTCCGCCCCAAACGCCTTCTGACGCCAGTCGCGCAGCGCCTCCGGGTCGTCGGCAAAATCCAGACGCGCCTGCTCGTAATCGGCAAACCGGCGGGTTTCACGACGGGCCTTGCGCAGCGGTTCAGGCAGAGCCTCCTCTGCCTGCTCCAGAGCCCGCTGACGTTGTGCCTCAGACAGGCTCGCATCCTGACTGATGCGCAGCTTCTCAACCTGGAAGCGATCGATGGCTTCATCACGAGCGAAGAAGGCCTCGGCGGTGGCACTGTCCAGCCAGGTGCGGCGCAGGGCCTGGATTTCCTCCATGCGCCGGCGCATTTCGGTGGCTTCAAGCTCTGAGGGACTGCCGTAACCGGCTTCCAGATCAGAGATCGCCAGCTTGTAGTCCAGGTAGGCACCCAACGTCTCCATGGCCTGGCTCCGGGCCGGTTCCGACAACGCCAGCAGCGTCCGCTCGATCCGTGCGACCAGTTGTTCCAGTGACTCCTCACCCAGGGCCGACAGGTAGTACTCAAACATCTGCCGCAACGCCGAGGTCGGCACCAGGTCACCGGCGGCATCAACCTGGGCCCAGCCACCCGGCACGGAGGTGCCGGCCAGCGAGCTGGGCATGCGCTCCGGCACCGGGACCGGACGAGACTGACCCACCAGATCCGACGGCGCCGTCTCGGTCGATGGCCCCGTCAGGCGGGCGTCAGGCTGAACTGTCGGCGGATTCTGACTGCTTTGGGTTGGCATTGGCTCCGACTCTGAGCCGGTCAGGTACCATCCAGTCAGGGCCAAAGCGGCCACAATCAGGCCAATACAGACCAGGGTAAGCTGAAGCGGGGAGCGGGTGAAGGCGGTCATGGTCAGGCAGAATCCGTGGCTGAAACCGAGTGCGGGCTTCGCGCAAGCACGCAGGAAACCGCAAATAATTTGGCAAGATCATAGCCCAGAGTGGAAACCGCTGCCGAGAACGGCATCAAAAACAGCACCGGGGCTTGGGGCCCCGGTGTGTTGGCAGCGATCAAAGTGACCGGTTGTTGAAGCCCACAGCCACCTTGCGTGGTGCGTCGGAACGGAACAGGGTGCCCACTTCCTGGATCTTGCCACCCTGATTCAGGAAGGCTTCGATGTCGGCCTGCAGTTGTGCACGAACCCGCGCACGACCGGCAATGGAATGGCTGTCATCACTGTCGCCACTCCAGTTTCCGGGTTGTTCCAGATTGCTTTCGTCGAATTCACTCATGATGCTCTCCCCATCAACGAAAACAGAGAATCGAGTGCCGGCACACCCCGCAGGGCAACTACACTCAGTCTCGACGAACGGCCGGCTTTGGCGTCGTCTTGGCGTCTTTATAATCCCGTTTTGATGACCGCGCTATTTCCCACAAACCCATTTTTTGTAATTTTTTGTAACTATAAATAAACCACTGATTTTATGTGACAAAATGAAGCAACAACAAGTGTCAGGTAAATTGACACAAAGAATGAATGGTGATTCACTACTTGTAGGGAGCCGGCATGGCTTATCGTGAAACGGAAAAGATGCGCCAGCGCAAGGCCGAGGCGCGACAACGGATTATCGACTGCACCTTTCAGTGTGTCGTGGATGGCGGCTTCCGCAGCGCCCGGATAACCCGCATCGCCGACCTTGCCGGAGTCGCCACTGGCACCATCTATCGGCATTTCGACTCCAGGGAAGAGCTGTTCGCCGGGGTCTTTCGCCTGGCCACCCAGCGGGAAGTCGACAAAGTCGCCGAAGCACTGGCAACCGATGGCGATGCCGCAACCCGCCTGGAAACGGCGCTTCGCCAGTTCGCGGTGCGGGCGCTTCGTGGCCCGATGATGGCGTGGTCACTGATCGCCGAGCCGGTGGACCCGAAAGTAGAAGAGGAACGACTGACATACCGGAAAGCCTACGCCGACCTGTTTGAGCAAGCGATCCTGGAAGGCATCGCCGAAGGCTGCCTGCCCGAACAGGACGCCCGACAAAGCAGCACTTGCTTGGTGGGCGCCATTGCAGAGAGCCTGGTTGGCCCGCTATCGCCAACCCAGGCAGGCCAGAACCCGGCACCCAAAAACGACAACGACCCGCTGATCGATTCCATCATCCGTTTCTGCATACAGGGATTGACCGGCACCAGGAGATAACAATGAACGCGCGGCAGCCGCACCCCGAAAGCCCGGACATCCGCCCAGACGACCGCTACCTGGCCAGCACCCACGAGGTAGTCAACCAGCCACCGGCGCTGGAAAACTACAACCTGTTCGAGCAGGACACCGCCCTCCGCGAGGCGGTAATCCGCGAGGGCGCGGAAGCAGCAACCGCCGATCTGAAGACATTCGGCGCCCTGGCCGGTGCTGCCGCCACTATAGACCTGGGCTTCAAGGCCAATGCCAACAAGCCGGCGTTTCACACCCACGACCGCTTTGGCCACCGTATTGACGAAGTGGAGTTTCACCCGGCCTATCATCAGTTGATGACCATCGCCATGGAACACGGCCTGCACAGCAGCCCCTGGACCCAACCTGGACAAGGCGCTCACGTGGCGCGCGCGGCCAAGTACTTCATGCATTCCCAGGTTGAGGCCGCCCACGGTTGCCCAATCACCATGACCTTTGCCGCCATCCCCTCGATCCGCAAACAGCCGGAACTGGCAAAAAACTGGGAACAGCGCATCCTCGCCAACCACTACGACCCGCGCAACGTGCCCGACAGCCAGAAAACCTCGGTCACCATCGGCATGGCCATGACCGAAAAACAAGGCGGCAGCGACGTGCGTGCCAACAGCACCAAAGCCTTTGCCGTGGGCGCGGAAGGCCCGGGCCAGGCCTACGAACTGGTGGGCCACAAGTGGTTTGTGTCTGCGCCCATGTGCGACGCCTTCCTGGTACTGGCTCAGTCCCGGAGTGGCCTGTCCTGTTTCCTGATGCCGCGCTGGCGCCCGGACGGTAGCAAGAACCCCTGGCAGATCCAGCGCCTGAAAAACAAGATGGGCAACGTGGCCAACGCTTCCAGCGAAGTGGAACTGCGCGGCGCGCTGGCCTGGATGGTCGGCGAAGAAGGCCGAGGCGTACCCACCATCATCGAAATGGTGGCCATGACCCGGTTCGACTGCATGATTGGCAGCTCTGCCGGCATGCGCCAGGCCATTGCCCAGGCCAGCCACCACTGCCGCCACCGCAGCGCCTTCGGCGCGCGCCTGAGCGACCAGCCGCTGATGCAGAACGTACTCGCCGACCTGGCCCTGGAAAGCGAAGCGGCGCTGGCCTACACCATGCGCATCGCCCGCGCCCTGGACAACCAGGACCAGGAACACGAGCGACTGCTGACCCGCCTGGCCACCCCGGTGGGTAAATACTGGATATGTAAACGCACGCCAAACCACGCCTACGAGGCCATGGAATGCATTGGCGGTAGCGGCGTGATGGAAGACTGCATCATGCCACGACTCCTTCGGGAGTCCCCGGTCAACGCGATTTGGGAAGGCAGCGGCAACGTCCAGTGCCTGGACACCCTGCGAGCGTTGCAAAAAGAGCCAGAAACACTGGACGTATTCTTCCGGGAAGCCGCCGAAGCCCGCGGCGCCGACCGCCGCTTCGATCAGTTCCTGGCCCAGCTGCAACAGGACTTCGGGAACACTAGCGACATCCAGTACCGGGCCCGCAACCTGGTGGACCGCATGGCCCTGGCCATGCAGGCCTCGCTGCTGATCCGCCACTCCGACCCGGCTGTCGCCGACGCCTTCTGCGCCTCCCGCCTGCAATCCGCCGGCGGCCTGAACTACGGCAACCTGCCCTCGGGCACCGACGCGGCCGCCATTATCAAACGGGCAACGCCTGTAGTAGGCTAGGCATTTTACGACTCCACGAACACCTGATGGGAACCGTTGGGGACGCCTTGTCAAAATCGTGCGGAGCCATGGATGGCGGAGCCGAGCGTACACGGACGTATACACAGCGTATTTTGGCAAGGCGTCCCCAGCGGTTCTGGCACCAAAGCCTATGTCTGAAGCACTGAGAAAACTCCTGAATCAACCCAGCAGCCAACCGGTGATCACGCCCCATGTCGGCGTGCTGACCCTGCACTTCCAGCTCTACGGCTGCGACGACCTGAAGGCGAAACGCAAGGTTTTCACCGCGCTGCGGGCGGTCTGGGGCAAAGAGCCGGACTTGGCTGTGGCGGAAACCGCCGATCTGGACGCGCTGGACTGTGCGACCTGGACCGTGGCAGCGCTAGGCACCTCATCCCAGCAAATTACCCAGCGCCTGGACCAGGTCGAAAAGGCCATCGAAGAGCGCATCGACGCAGCTATCCTGGACGTCCACCGGGAAATTCTCTGACCCGCCACCTACACTGCAAAGGGGCCGTGTAGCGTATGCTGTCATCAGCCCGTATACTACGCTGCCTCAGGGATGTCAGAGCGCCCGCCGGATTGCGGGTAGCCAGTTTTACAACGCCGGAACCAAACTCCGGCCCTATCCGCCGAGCATCCGGAACCGGCTCGGCGGAAGAGCACTGATCACGTGTGGCACCTATGACCGGAAAGAAAAAATCCGCCCAGGCCTCCGTCGAGGCGATGTACCGCGTATTTACGGTGCCCGAAGCCCCGGAATCCACGCTCAGTCGCATCGACCAGAACATCTCCAGCAACCTCGCCGGCTTCCTGCAGGAGCACATCGTCGCGGTTGAACGGGATCTGTCGGACGTCGAAAAAAACTTCTCCGACTACGCCATCCCCGAGAAACCGGTGTTCGTCTCGGAGCAGGCCCAGTTCCTGCTCGATAAACTGGTGGCCAACTCGGTCCACACCGCCTCCCCCGCGTTCATCGGTCACATGACCTCGGCCCTGCCTTATTTCATGCTGCCGCTGTCGAAGATCATGATCGCCCTGAACCAGAACCTGGTGAAAACCGAGACCTCCAAGGCCTTTACGCCCATGGAACGCCAGGTCCTGGGCATGATCCACCGCCTGGTGTACGAAGAAGACGGAGCCTTTTACCGTAAATGGATGCATGACCCCCGCTACGCCCTGGGCGCCATGTGCTCCGGCGGCACCGTCGCCAACCTGACCGCGCTGTGGGTGGCTCGAAACCGTGCGTTCCCGGCCGAAGGCAACTTCCGCGGGCTGCATCAGGAAGGCCTGTTCCGGGCCCTGAAGTACTACGGTTACGAAGGCGCCGCCATCGTTGTGTCCCGCCGCGGCCATTACTCCCTGCGCAAGGCCGCTGACGTACTTGGCCTGGGCCGCGAGGCGCTGGTACCGGTGGACACCGACGACGACAACCGGATCCAGACCGACGCCCTGCGCGACAAGTGTCTGGAACTGCAGCGCCAGAAGATCAAAGTCATGGCCATCTGTGGCGTGGCCGGCACCACCGAGACCGGCAACGTCGACCCACTCGACGCCATGGCCGACATCGCCCGGGAATTCGGTGCCCACTTCCACGTGGATGCAGCCTGGGGCGGCCCGACACTGTTCTCCCGCACCCACAAGCACCTGCTGCGGGGCATCGAGAAAGCGGATTCGGTGACCTTCGACGCCCACAAACAGCTGTACGTGCCCATGGGCGTCGGCCTGGTGGTGTTCAAGGACCCGAGCCTGGCCAGTGCCGTGGAGCACCACGCCCAGTACATCATTCGGAAGGGCTCCCGGGATCTGGGCAGCACCACCCTGGAAGGCTCCCGCCCGGGCATGTCGATGCTGATTCATTCCGGCCTGAAGATTTTGGCCCGGGAGGGCTACGAGATTCTGATCGACCAGGGCATTGAGAAGGCCCACGCCTTCGCCGACATGATCGACGCCGAACCGGATTTCGAGCTGATCACCAAGCCCGAACTGAACATCCTGACCTACCGCTACTGCCCGGAATCGGTGCAGCAGGCGCTGGCCATCGCCGATCCGCTGCAGGCGGAAAAGCTCAACACCTGCCTGAACCGCATCACCAAGTTCATCCAGAAAACCCAGCGGGAACGGGGCAAGGCGTTTGTATCGCGGACCCGACTGGAACCGTCACGCTACTACCATTTCCCCTGCATCGTGTTCCGGGTAGTGCTGGCCAACCCGCTGACCACGCCAGAGATTCTGAGCGACATCCTGATTGAACAGCGGGCGCTGTCGGCGGAGGAAGGCATTGAAGACGAGATGCGGATTCTGCATCAGATGGCGGATGCGGTGCTGAAACAGAACGAACTGAGCGCGCGGCAGGCCTGAGAAGGTTCTCTGAACACGCATTAACTCGGACGGAGTCGGTCGGGGCGCGTGTCAAAAATTGTGCAGAGCCATCCATGGCTCCGCACGGTTTGGGCTCGGCATCTGCCTTCCCCGCTCCGAGGTAAAGTCAGTTTTAGTAAAGCGCCTCTTCGTCATCCAGCACGTCGTGGATGATGTCCAGGAACATCTTGTCCGCCTCACTCCAGTTTTCCGGAATCCGGATGTTGGTATTGGCGCTGATCTCCTGCGCAATCAGTTCCTTTGCATTCGGCTCGTTTCGATACTTGCGGGCGATTTCCATGGATTTGACCGCAATGGTCGGCTCACTCAGCACCTTCTTGATGAACACCCGCAGCTCATCAATCATCTTTGCCTGACGACTCTCGTTAGACGAACTCATACTTCACTCCACGGATAATTGGCTCTGGCGGGGCGGTGCGAACCGCCCCGGTCTTTGTGCATAGTATGACCAAACTGGTCAGCGGCAACCAGCCCGACTGATCAGATCAGCAGGCCACGCAGAGTGAAGAACAGCAGCGCCGCCATCAACGCGGAGGCTGGAACGGTGATGATCCAGGCCGCGGCAATCTTGAACAGGTGGGAGCGCTTTACCATCTCTTCCCGGTAAATCTTCTTCAGACGCTTGCGCTCGGCTTTCGACAGGGGCACCTGCTTGGTCTTCTTGGCCTGTTTGAGCAGATTTTCCATCTCCTCCACCGAGGCGTTGCGGAAGTCGTCCAGGAAGGGTTTCAGGCGCTGCTGCTCCTCGGCGTCATGATGCTCCATGATCTTGTGCAGCTGAGTCGCGTAGTTGGATTTCAGATACTCCCGCAGGAAGCCGACACCGAACACACCACCGATCGCGATGTGGGTGGAACTGACCGGCAGACCCAGCTGCGAGGCCAGAATCACCGTCAAGGCGGCGGACAAGGCAACGCAGAAAGCCCGAGTCTTATCCAATTCAGTGATTTCGCTACCCACGGTCTTGATCAGGCGCGGGCCGAACAACATCAAACCAACCGCCAGACCCAGTGCGCCTACCATCATCACCCACAGCGGGATGCTGGCGGCGGTGACCACACCACCGGACGACAGTGCATCGTTGATGGCCGCCAGCGGCCCGATGGCGTTAGCGACGTCGTTGGCACCATGGGCAAAACTGAGCAGTGCCGCTGCAAAAATCAGCGGCCAAGTGAACAGCGTGTTCACGCCTTCGCTGTTGTTAGCCATGGTGGACGCACGACGGTTAACCAGCGTCCGTACCGCCACATAAACGATCGCCGCCGCCAGCAAACCAATGAGGGAAGCATCAAGAAAGTCAACTTTAATAACTTTCTTCACGCCCTTGATCATCAGATAGGTGCCAAAGGCCCAGGCCATGATACCCACCAGAATCGGCACGAAGGTGCGCGCTGCCGGAATCACGTCTTTGCGATACAGCACCGTCTTCTTGACGGCGTAAAGGAACAGGGCCGCCAAAGCGCCGCCGAGCACCGGGGAAATGACCCAGCTGGCGGCGATCTTGCCCATCACCGCCCAGTCGGCGATGCCCCAGCCGCCGGCGGCAATGCCAGCACCAAGCACGCCACCGACGATAGAGTGGGTGGTGGATACCGGCGCGCCCATCCAGGTTGCCAGGTTTAGCCAGAGCGCCCCGGCAAGCAGGGCCGCCGTCATCAGCCAGACAAAAGACTGACTGTCGGGGAGCGTCAACGGATCAATGATGCCGCCTTTGATAGTGGACACCACATCACCGCCGGCAATAAGCGCTCCCGAGGCCTCAAAAATGGCCGCAATCAATACCGCCGCTCCCAGCGACAGGGCACCGGACCCGACCGCTGGGCCGACGTTGTTGGCGACGTCGTTCGCACCAATGTTGATCGCCATGTACCCGCCGATCACAGCGGCCGCCATCAGCAGCGTACTGTTGGGAAGATCCTGGCTGAGGGATCCGACGATCAACCACACGCCGATCAAGAATAGAAGACTGATACCAACCCGATAGCGTTCCGTGGTGGGGCTGGAGAGCAAGGTGTCCAAATATCCGGTAGAGCGGGCCATAAGAGATTCTGTCTCGTTTGGTCAGGAAGGGAATTTGCGAATTTTCTGGCCGGCACTATAGTTTTCCTGTCACGAAATTGAAACAGAAACGTCACAGATCACCAAGATCACATTTTGAGCGGAAGTTGGGTGTAAGCATCCGGCAAATTGGCTCATAATGCCCAAAAAACCGCCAAAAATTATAACAACCTCCTCAGGATGCCCATGACCAACCACTCCGTGTCCGGCCAGCTCGTTTCCGGCGAGCGCGAAGGCGCCCAGGTATCACGTCTGATCACCTGGCTGTCGGTCATGGCAATCGCTTTTCTCGTTGGTATTGGGGCGAAAGCCTGGTACGTCGGCCACACCAACCACGCCTGGGTGCTCTGGTCATTCGCGGTGGTGGTGGTGGTCAACATGGCCTATTTCGCCAAGACCGGTAATCGAGGGGTTCAGAAAGCCGGGCTGCTGTTCATGGTCTGGCTGCTGTTCACCTACCTGATCGCCTCGGGCGGCGAGAGTAATACCGGCCCACTGTGGTTTTACGTGTTCCCACCGCTGCTGTTTTACCTGACCAACCTCAAGACCGGCACGGCGGTACTGCTGTTTTGTTATCTGGTGGCGGTCATCGTTTTCCAGTTTCCCGGGCTACCCATGGTTAGCACCGAATACAGCACCGACTTCAAGATCCGTTTTTTCGCCACGCTGACGTTCGAATCGGTATTGTGCTTCGTGCTCGAAGCCAGCCGCCTGAAGGCCCGCAGCGAGCTGGTGGAGCTGGCGCAGACCCACGAGCAGGCCGCCAAAACCGACGAATTGACCGGCCTGTCCAACCGCCGCGACATGCACAACCGGCTAACCGTCGAATTCTCCCGCTATCAGCGCTCGGGGCACCACTTCTCCATTGCCCTGATCGACCTGGATCTGTTCAAGGGCATCAATGATCAGCACGGACATGACGCCGGCGATGAAGTCTTGAAGGCGTTCTCGGCCCTGATGCAATCCGTCATTCGGCAAACCGACGTGGCGGCGCGCTGGGGCGGCGAGGAATTTCTGATCCTCCTGCCCGACACTTCTTTGCTGCAGGCCCTGACCCTGGCCGAGCGACTACGCTCGGAAGTGGATCATACGCCGTTCCGATTCCAAGGCACCGAGCTACCGGTCACCATCAGCGCTGGCGTCTGCTCCATCGCCAAAGCAGGCTCCGTTAATGAATTGCTGAAACAGGCCGATGTATGCCTGTACAACGCCAAAGAAGATGGCCGTAACCGGATCGCACCTCGGGTTCGAAGTCGCAGCGCCAGCCGAACGCCCGCCAACGAAAGCTGAAGGCCAGACATTTCGGGGTTGAGCGCCGCGATAACGCCCATTAAGATCGAACCAAATCCATTGAGGGTGACCGCCGGGGCGCGTCACCCGGCAGCAGGACGAGTAATGACAGCACTACGTATTCTGGTGGGCAGCGTATACGGCGGCGCCCTACTCACCGCCCGGGACATCAAGAAAACCCTGGAAGCCGAAGGCCACTCGGTGGTGGTCCACGAATCCCCCTCGCTTGAGGATGTGGTCAGCTCCGATGAGCCGTTGCTGGTTTGCACCTCGACCACCGGTCAGGGTGAGGTGCCCGCCAACCTGCTGCCGTTTTACGTGTCGCTGCGCGATCAACTGCCCCAGCAACCGGGCCGGCCATTTGGCATCATCGTGCTGGGCGACAGTTCTTACGGCGACACCTTCTGCGGTGCCGGTGAATTGATGGAAGAGGCCCTATACGAGATCTCGGCCCGCAAGGTCGGGGAGACCCTGCGGATTGATGCGCTGGAAACCACAGAGCCGGAAGCCGAGGCCCTGCCCTGGGTACGGGACTGGCTGGCAAAGATTTGAGCTGATATGGCGAAACCGCCATACTCCAGACGATAACGAAAACAAAAAAGCGGTACAGCGTGACACTCAACTATTGGTCAAGATTCTGGGCAACCCTGCTGTTGCTGTTCGCACTCGCCCAGGCAAGCTGGGGGGCGGGCCCTGTCAGCGTGCAGGACAGCCGTTATCTGACGGTCGCCCAAGACTCCACCGCGTTCCCTGCTGACCTGCTGGACGCCGATGGCTGGCAATCCCTGGACGACGAGAGCCCGAATTTCGGGTATATCCCGGATACCCTGTGGTTGCGGCTTGGCATTCCGGAAGAAGCCCTCGTGAATCTGCTCGAGGTCAGCTATTCCCACCTGGACCGTATCCGGTTTTTCCTGATGAAAGATGGCCGGGTGGTCCAGACTGCCACCACCGGCGACGATTTCCCGTTTCAGCAGCGTCCAATTCTGCATCGGCACTTTCTGTTTCCGTTCGACCGGTCGACCGATGCCCACTACGAGATCCTGCTGGAAGTGAACACCAGTGGCACTATGCAGGTGCCTCTGACCTTCTGGAATGAGCAGTCGTTTTTCGAAGGCTCGTTCATAGAAGACCAGATTCACGCGGTCTACTACGGTGTCCTGATCACTGCCATCCTGTTCAACCTGTTTGTCTTCATCGCGCTGCGTGAACGGGTTTACCTGCTCTACGTACTGTCTACCCTCAGCTACCTGCTGCTCATCGGCACGTTAAACGGCATCACGTTTCAGGTGTTGTGGCCCACCAGCCCGGAAATCCAGAACCACGCCATGCTGCTAAGCATCCCCACAGCGATGGTCTTTACCCTCTGGTTCTCACAGGCGTTTCTCAACCTCGGCAAAACCAGCGTCGCGCTCAAACGAACGTTGGCGGTGGCCATTGCGATCAACGCCGCTGCTGGCCTGGCCACGTTCCTGACCGACTACAGCACCGGCATCCGCCTGGTGGTGGCGCTGTCGATTCCCACCAACCTTCTGCTCACCCTGATCGGCCCGCAGCAGTGGCTTCGGGGCAACCGCCAGGCGGCGTACCACTCCCTGGCCTGGGGCGCCCTCACCCTGGGCACGGCCATCACCGCTGCCAACAAGTACGGGCTACTGCCGAGCAATTTCGTCACCCTCTACGGCATGCAGATTGGCTCTGCGCTGCAGGCGGTATTGCTGGCCATGGCGCTGGCGGTGCGTATCTTCCAGGAGCGGCAAAACAAGGTTGAGGCACGGGAGGCGGAGCTACGGGCCATGGCGGCGCGACGTTCGGCGGAGCTCAAACTCATGGACCAGGCCCTGCACAATCCGCTGACCGGCTTGCCCAATCGCAGCAGTTTTGAAATGACCCTGAACGATCTGATGATGCGCAGCCCGGAGAAACGCTACGCGATTACCGTCATTCACCTGAACAACCTCGCCTCGGTGACCAAGACCCTGGGCCACCGCAACAGCGATCACATCCTCTCGCTGGCGTCCAAACACTACAACGCGGTGATCCGGGATTTGCCCGGCGCCATAGCCGCCGAACAGACCGACGAACGCAGCTTTTTCGTGACCACTCTCGACCCACAGACCTTTGCCTTCGTGGTCGACGCGGGACAAACGCAAAAAGCCGCCCGCAGAGTGGTTCAAGCCCTGGAAGACATCCGCTACCCAATAGACTATCTGGGCATGCAGGTGCCATTGGATGCCCGGTTGGGCGTCGCCATCTTCCCGGACCACGGTATGGACGCCAACACCCTGATCCGCCGTGCAGTCATTGCCGAGGGCTCGGAACGGGCCCGGGAACGCGGCATGGCTTACTACAAGCCGTCGCGGGATTCGTTCAGTGCTGATCGGCTGACCATGGTCTCTGAACTGCGCCAGGCCCTGATCAACAACAGTTTGGCCCTGTACCTCCAGCCGAAGCTGTCATTGGCCAGTGGCGACGTGGTTGGCATGGAGGCGCTGATCCGCTGGCCGGACAAGCAGCAACAGCTGCGACCCGATGAGTTGATTCGCCTGGCGGAGCAAACCGGCCTGATCAAGCCATTAACCCGGTGGGTATTGGAACAGTCCCTGACCATGCGCAGCCACCTTCTGGAACACGGCTGGGACCTTGGCATTTCGGTGAATATTTCGCCCAATAATCTGCTGGAGCCGGACTTTCCGCGTTATGTTCAGCGCCTGATGGCCAGTTTCCCTGATCACCAGGGCCGGATTACCTTTGAGGTCACCGAAACGTCCATGATGCAGGATCCAACCAACTCCCTGAATGCACTACGCCTGCTGCACGACAACGGGACTCCGGTATCGATCGACGATTTTGGTTCCGGTTATTCGTCGCTGTCCTACATCAAACAGTTGCCGGCTAACGAGATCAAGATCGACCGCTCCCTGATCACCGAGCTGGAAACCCGGGCCGAAGACCGGGTCATTGTGCAAACCACCATCGACATGTGCCACAGTCTGGGCTACCGGGTGGTGGCTGAAGGGGTTGAAGATGATGGTACCGCGGAACTGCTGCGGGGAATGGGTTGTGACATGATCCAGGGCTACCTGCTGACTCGGCCGCTACCGTTCAGCGAAGCCCTGGACTGGCTGCACCGGTCCGCCAGCCGGCCCGAGGAACTGGCCGGCGTGCTGATCTCTCAGCGCTGACGGATCAGGGCTTCCTGGGTCGTGGAGGCGACCAGGCCACCGCTCTGGTTAAAGAAGTTTCCACGATTGAAACCGCGCCCGGCCGACGCACTCGGGCTGTCCTTGTCGTATAACAACCACTCATCCATCCGAAAATCGCGATGGAACCAGATCGCGTGATCCAGACTGGCCACCTGCATATTCTTGCTCATGAAGGTGACGCCGTGGGGATTCAGCGACGTGCCGAGAAACTGGAAATCCGAGGCGTAAGTCAGCAGACACCGATGCAACACCGGGTCGTCAGGCAGGGTGCCCTGGGCCCGGAACCAACTTTGCTTATGCGGCGGACGCTTCTCCGGCTTGAGCGGATTAATAGGGTCCACCGGTCGAATTTCGATGGGACGATCACGGGTCATCGACTCGCGCAGGTGCTCGGGTACCTGGGGTGCCAGCAGCCGGCCCCACTCCTGCTCCGACTTCACGGTGTCAGGATCCGGCGCCGCCGGCATCTCCAGCTGATGCTCAAGCCCCTGCTCTGCCACCTGAAAGGACATGGAACCGGTCAAGATTTCTTTGCCACCCTGGCGCGCAATCACCCGGCGCACGGAAAAACTGCCGCCGTCCCGCACCCGCTGAACTTCATAGTCAATCGGCATGCTGTGATTGCCCGGGCGCAGGAAGTAGGCATGCAGGGAGTGGCAGAGCCGGTCCTCGACGGTCCGGCTCGCCGCCATCAGCGCCTGCCCCAGCACCTGACCACCAAAAACATTGGGAAATCCCAGGTCTTCACTGTCACCTTGGAAATGGTCGTCCCCGATCGGGGCCAGATCCAGCAGATCAACCAGCTTTCTGGTTACTTCAAGCATGCCTGCTCCTGTTCAAATTCGGCCTGAGTAAGCGGTGCGCGCCCAGGCAGGGCCTTTAGTCGTGAATCGGCGGCACTTCCTTGGACAATGCCTGTTTTTCCATCGCGAAACGGCCGGTGACGGCGAAGCCAAGGACGTCGCCCTGCGGATTGCAGAACAGGGCCTTGACGTCGGACCCATCGGCCTCCACCTGCCATTGCCCCTCGGCTTCCGGTGCCGGCGGGCAAACCGCCGTCGGGCAGCAAGGGGTTTTGATCATCACCGGCATGGTGCCGTACTTCACTTCCGTGCGCTCGCCGGTTAGGGTTTTCGCCAGGGCCCGGGCACAGGCCATCAACGGCAACACGTACAACAGCACATGGCCGTCCACCTCGGCGCAGTCACCCAGGGCATAAATGTCCGGTGCCGAGGTTTCCAGCGCCCGATTGACCACGATGCCCCGCTCGGTTTCGAGGCCAGCGGCCTGGGCAAGGTCGGTGCGCGGCCGTAGACCAACCGCTGAAATCACCAGGTCGGCATTGATGGTCTCGCCGTTGGCAAGGGTCAGGGTCACGCCCTGATCAGCCCGATCAATGCGCTCCACCACCGTCTCCAGGTGAAACCGTACCCCGAGGTTTTCCAGCTCTTTCTGGACCGCGGTCGCCGCCGGCTCTGGCAACAGCCCCGGCATCACGGCGTCAGAGGGCGCAATCACATCCACCTCGAATTCGCCGTTCCGCAGATCGTTGGCAAACTCACAGCCAATCAGACCGGCGCCCATGATCGCCACCCGCTTTCCACCGGCCAGGGCCTTCCGGAACGCCCGATAGTCCAGCAGATCGTTGATCGAGAACACATGCTCCAAGCCGTCACCGGCGATCGACAGCCGGATGACGTCGGCACCCCAAGCCAGCACCAGTTTGCTGTACTCAAGCCGCTCCTCGCCCAGCAACAACGCCTTGCCTTCGGTATCGATACCGGTGACGGTGGCGTAGGTGCGAAGCTCGATGTTCAACTGCTCGGCCATCGCATCGGTGGATGCCTGAGCGAGGCCGTCCGCATCCTTGCCCTTGGTGAAGCCAGTGGACAGCATCGGCTTGGAGTAGCTGACACCGTCGTCGGCCGTGACCATGACAATGGGCTGTTCTTTATTCAGCTTGCGCAGTTCCCGCGCCAGCGAATACCCGGACAACCCGGTGCCGACAATTACGATGGGGGCCTGTTCAGTCATATCCGTGCTCCGGGCTATCAACCAATCTCAATCATTTCGAAATCTTCTTTACCGACACCGCAATCCGGGCAAACCCAGTCTTCCGGCACGTCTTCCCACTTGGTGCCCGGCTCAATGCCATCTTCCGGCCAACCTTCGGCCTCGTCATAGATCAGGCCACACACCACACACTGCCACTTCTTCATTCAAACTCTCCCATTTAATTCGGTTGCTATATTAATTGTCAGACAATCAACGATGCAACTTTTCGATTGGCGTTTACGGGAGGACATTACGCCCCCGACACCTGAATTGGTCAGCCAAACATCATACCCATCACCCGGGCGTTCACCAATGCCAGCGTCGACGGACCTCCCGGGCGTTTAATGCCAATAGCCATAAATACAGATCTGGAGGCCGATGACTGCCCCTCCCTTCCGGCGCCCCAGTCCGGTATAATCGGCCGTTTTACGACAGGACCGACCGTTATGACCGATACCGTCGCCGAAATGAATCAGGTGATGGCAGAAGCCGACTGCCTGGTCGATGAACCGCAGGTTCAGGCCGCGATCAGCAGCCTGGCCGAGGCCATCACCGACCGCCTGAAGGACGCCAACCCCCTGCTTTTCTGCGTCATGAACGGCGGCCTCATACTGACCGGCCAGCTGCTGACCCAGCTGAAATTTCCGGTTCAGGCCGAATATCTGCACGCCACCCGCTACCGCCAGGAAACCACCGGCGGCATTCTTGAATGGAAGCTGCGCCCTGACGTCGACATGCAGGACCGCACCATCGTCATCGTCGACGACATTCTCGATGAAGGCACCACCCTGTGTGCCATTGCCGATTACTGCCAGGCCCACGGCGCCAAAGAAGTCTTGACCGCGGTGCTGGTCGACAAGCAACACGATCGCAAGGCCAAACCCGGACTCAAGGCGGACTTCACCGGGCTGGAAGTAGAAGACCGCTTCCTGTTTGGTTTTGGTATGGACTATAAGGGTTACTGGCGTAACGCTCCGGGCATTTATGCCGTCAAAGGACTGTGACACGGGCGTTCGCCCTGACGGCGGTCGCTCGGAGGAGCGCCGCCTGACCATTCCCCACACGTACTGGTATCGCTCCCTGGCCGCCGCCGGACTCCGGGATTCCCGGGTGCACGGTCCGGCCCGATACTGGTTACAGGTGGAAGGGTCCTTCACCCGCGCCCTGCAAGGCCAGTGTCGACGCTCGTTCCACGTTGAGGTTCAGCACGAGGGCTTTGCCGTGCCTACCCGGGAAGAGGCCAAACAGCTGGCCATTCCCGCCCGCCAGCGGGCCTGGATTCGCGAGGTCCGACTGTGCGGCGACGGTGAGCCCTGGGTACTGGCCCGAACCATCATCCCCCTGGCCTGCCTCGAAGGCCGAGGCCGCCGGTTGCGCCACCTGGGCAATCGACCGCTGGGCGCCTATCTGTTCAGCAGCCCGGACTGGCAACGAGGCCCACTGGAAACCGGCCTCTGCCAGCGCACCAACGCCGGCCAGCCCGCCCTCGCCAGGCGTTCCATGTTCTGCCACGGCGCCCACTGCCTGCTGGTCGGCGAGTACCTGCTGACCAGCCTGTACGACTGAGCCAGCCTTTTATCCGTGCCCCGGCACTGGCTATAATCCCGTCTGCACCTTCTTTCCGATTCAGTCACCGCTCCGGACCCAGCCTATGCTTCTCGACGCCATGCCCGATCACATCCAGAGCCGGCTCTCCGACTACGCCCGGTTACTGCGCATCGATCGTCCGATAGGTAGCCTGCTCCTGCTTTGGCCCACCTACTGGGCACTCTGGCTGGCCGGTGAGGGCAGCCCCGACATCGGCAACGTGATTGTCTTCACCCTGGGCGTGTTTTTTATGCGCGCCGCCGGCTGCGCCATCAACGATTTTGCCGATCGCGACTGGGACAAACACGTGAAACGCACCCAGGATCGACCACTGACCGCGGGCCGTATCAAAGCCTGGGAAGCGGTTGCCCTGTTTGCCGGACTGTGTCTGATCTCGTTCCTGATGGTGGTGTTCTTCACCAACACGCTGACCCTGTACCTGTCATTCGGTGGTGCACTGCTGGCCTTCATCTACCCGTTCATGAAACGCTACACCCACCTGCCCCAGCTGTTTTTGGGCGCTGCCTTTTCCTGGGCGATTCCCATGGCCTGGGCCGCGGAGGCCGGCAGCATCAGCCAAATGGCCTGGCTGCTGTTCACCGCCAACGTGCTCTGGACTGTTGCCTACGACACCTTCTACGCCATGGTCGACCGCGACGACGATCTCAAGGTCGGCATCAAGTCGACGGCGATCCTGTTTGGCGAAGCGGATCGGGCGATCGTCGCCATCCTGCAAACCATGGTGGTGATCATCCTGATGATCATTGGCAACCAGGCCGATCTGGGCACCCTCTATTATCTGGGCCTGGTGGCCATGGCCTGCCTGTTCATCTACCAGCAGTTCCTAGCCCGTGAGCGCTCAAGAGAAGGCTGTTTCAAGGCATTCCTGAACAATAACTGGGCCGGGTTTGCGGTGTTCACCGGTCTGGTCATCGACCTGATGGTGCGGTAAAGCTGTCATATAATTGTCACAACATAAGGGTGTAATAAGGCAGCAACACATCAAGGTCTGACACAGGTTTAGCTTATGTCTGGAAAAACCGTCCTGATCGTCGATGACGAGGCGCCCATTCGGGAAATGATTGCCGTGGCTCTCGAAATGGCCGATTACGACTACATTGAGGCAGCGGATGCCCGGGAAGCTCACGCTCTGATCGTCGACAAACAACCGGATCTGGTCCTGCTGGACTGGATGCTGCCCGGCACCAGCGGTGTCGAGCTGGCGCGGCGCCTGAAAAAAGAAGAGGCGACCGCCGATATTCCCATCATCATGCTCACCGCCAAGGTTGAGGAAGACAACAAGATCCAGGGCCTGGAAGTGGGCGCCGATGATTACATCACCAAGCCGTTCAGCCCCCGGGAACTGGTCGCCCGCCTGAAGGCTGTACTGCGCCGGGCGACACCGCCGGGGATTGATAGCCCGATCGAGGTCGATGGCCTGACCCTGGACCCCGTGGGTCACCGGGTCACCACCGAGAACGGCGCCCTGACCATGGGGCCAACGGAATATCGTCTGCTTCAGTTCTTCATGACGCACCAGGAACGGGTTTATACTCGCGCACAACTCCTGGACCAGGTCTGGGGCGGTAACGTTTACGTAGAAGAGCGAACCGTTGATGTCCACATCCGCCGGCTGCGCAAGGCCCTTGGGGACGGCTACGACCACCTGATTCAGACGGTCAGGGGAACGGGGTACCGATTCTCAACCAGGGCTGCCTAACCGGCCAAGGGCATCCGCTCCGTCCATTACACAAGGCAGCGTTTGATGCAGCACAATTGGTCAAGGCACATTCGACTGATCATTGCCGGCCTGATCGGCGCCATACTGGTCGGCCTGTATTTTGGCAGCCCGATCTATGGCCTAACGATCGCCCTGGCAGTCTACCTCTGGTGGACCCTGACGCAGGTTCGGCGCCTGTACCAATGGCTCAGCAAGCCAAGCGCCCCGGATCAGGCACCGCAGAGTGTCGGACTCTGGGGAGATGTCTTCGACCACCTTCACAAGCTGCACCAGGAACACCTGAAAACTCAGGACCGACTGAGGGCCCAGGTCAATAGGGTTCAGGAATCCACCAACGCGATGCGCGATGGCGTGGTTATGACAAACCACAAGGGCGCCATGGAATGGTGGAACGGCTCGGCCGAGTATCTACTCGGCTTTCGGCGCAACAGCGATCAAGGGCAGCTGATCCACCACCTGATCCGCACCCCGGCCTTCAAGAGCTATTTCGACTCCCGCGATTACCGCGAACCGCTGGAAATCCATTCTCCCGCCAAGCCGCACATTCGATTGCAGGTTCAGATCAGCCTGTTTGGCGACAACGACCGGTTGATCGTCACCAGAGACGTCACCCGTCTGTACCAGCTTGAGCAGATGCGGCGCGATTTTGTCGGCAACGTGTCACACGAGATGCGGACACCGCTGACCGTCATCAGCGGGTATCTGGAAACCCTGGTCGACAACGCCGAGGACCTGCCACCCAAGTGGCGCCGGGCCATCAACACCATGTCGGCCCAGTCGTCGCGAATGGAGGCCCTGATCACCGATCTGATCCTGCTGTCAAAAATCGAGACCGGGGAGCAAACGGTTCATGACAGCCTGACCGACGTGGAGACGCTGCTGAACCAGATCGGTCACGATGCGAAAGCACTGAGCGGTGACCAACAGCACCAACTGACCATCGAGATCAAGGATCGACGCCTGTTGCGGGGAGACGAGAGCGAATTGCGCAGCGCCTTCTCCAACCTGATCTTCAACGCCGTGAAATACACCCCGGCTGGCGGCCAGATCACTGTTGCCTGGTCCACCGACCGCGACGGTGCGCATCTGTCGGTCAAGGACACCGGCATTGGCATAGACCCCATTCACATTCCCCGGCTGACCGAGCGGTTTTACCGGGCCGACCCGAGCCGACACAAGGACACCGGCGGTACCGGACTTGGCTTGGCGATCGTGAAACACGTGCTGCTGAACCACGACGGCTCACTGGACATCCGCAGCAGCATCGGCTCCGGCAGCGAGTTCATTTGCCACTTTCCACGAGAACGTCTGGTAGAGCGGGTACCGGAGCCAACGGACTCGGACGACTGAGGCATTCAGCGCCAGCCGGTTAGCCCCGGGCACCGGCCCGGAAGCGGGCGATAAAGCGGGACAGGTCTTCCAACTTCTTTGGATCCTCATCCACGAAGCGAATGGTGACACTGACAAAATCGGTGTCCTGGCGCTTATCCACCGCCTGCAGCTGGTGCACATAGCCATTCAGGCGGGCCATCTCATTGTCACTGATGTCGATGTCGACCACCGCCTGGTCGAGGATACCCGGGAACACCTGATCGCGCTTGGCCAGCACCCGCACTTCAGTCAGGTTGATGTCCTTGATGATCGACTTGAGCGTGCTGTCAGAAAAGCGCACCGAGGCAACCGTCAATACCGGTCGAGCCGGAGTTCGATTGGCGCTGGTGCCGGCCTCGGCCAGCAATGGCGAGACGGCTTCGGGCGAGGGCTGGGCGCCCGATTTCTGGACCGGCTCGCGCTTCTGGGTCAGCAGGCTGGCGGATTCCTTGAACGCGTCGGCCGGGCTTTCCATAGACTTGCCGCCGCGATCCATGGCCTGCTTCAGACGGCTGCCCATGACCTTGATGATTTTCTTGCTCAGGCCCTCGGGGCTGAATGGTTTGCCCAAATACTCCGAGACCCCCTCCTTGACCGCCTCGACCACGTGATCCTTGTCGCCGCGACTGGTGATCATGATGAACGGTGTTTTCTGGTACTGGGGTTGCTGGCGCATCCACTGCAGCAACTCCAACCCGGACATCTCCGGCATTTCCCAGTCGCACAGCACCAGATCAAAGGCGGCTCGCGACATCAGCGACTGCGCTCGCCGGCCATTCTGAGCGTCGGTAGTCTCAATGACCGGAAACCGCTGACGCACCGTTCGCTTCACCAGATCCCGTACAAAGCTGGCATCGTCCACCACCAGCGCTTTCAGCATTGCCATCGTTACGACCTTGTCTTATCCACAGGCTGTTGTTTCCGCTCCACTATAGAACAAAGCGACACGTCGGAAACCCCACCGCAACAAAAAGACCACAAACTGGGCCGGGTGATCCAAAACCCGGAACCCCGACGTTAAACAATTGTCACTCGGAAGGACCCCGGACGGTATTTCTGTGGTTCGAAAACGCGCTACCATGGTCGCCGGGATTTTCACATCATCGACATTGTGCCGAGGTTTTGTGTGCTGAACGCATTTGCAAGGATTCTGCCCCCCCGGAGTATGGTTTACCGCCTCTCGCTCACCGGTCTCCTGGCCACCCTGGCCCTGCCCGCCGCCGGTGAGGCCACCGACTCGGCAAAGCAGCCGGATAGCTTCGGCCAGTGCAAGGCCCAGCTAGAGGATCGGGCGATTTCCGCGGGCGTCAGCCGCGATACCGCCAGCAGTGTTCTGGCCGATGTTCAGCACCTGAATCGGGTGATTGAACTGGATCGCCGGCAACCGGAGTTCACCACCACCTTTGCCGATTACCTGGGCCGTCGGGTCAACGAGAATCGGATCAGTAACGGCCGCCGGCTGTTGGAGGAGCACGAGGAACTGTTGGCGCGGGTAACTGCGGAGACCGGCGTCCCGGCACCTTACCTGGTCGCCTTCTGGGGCCTGGAAACCAACTTCGGCAGTTACTTTGGCAAGATGTCGGTGCCGAGTGCCCTGACCACCCTCGCCTGCGACCCGCGGCGCAGCAACTTCTTCACCGAGCAGCTCATTGCCGCGCTGCGCATCATCGACGAAGGCGCCATCCCGGCCAAGCAGATGGAAGGCTCCTGGGCAGGTGCCATGGGCCATGTGCAGTTTATGCCCACCGTGTTTCTCAAGCACGCGGTGGACGCCGATGGCGACGGCAAGCGAGACCTCTGGAACAGCCTGCCCGATGCCATGATGTCGGCTGGCAAGTTTCTCGAATCCATGGGCTGGAACCCGGACTACCGCTGGGGCCGCGAGGTAATCCTGCCCGAGCAGTTTGATTACGCCCTGGCCGATGGCCGCCGGCTGCCCCTGAGCAAATGGCGCGAGCTGGGCATCACCGATGCTTTTGGCAACGCCCTGGCCGACGAACCCATCGACGCCGCCCTGGTGGTGCCGGCCGGCCACGAAGGCCCCGCATTCCTGGCCTATCACAACTTCAAAGTAATCATGGGCTGGAACCGCTCGGAATTCTACGCCATCGCCGTCGGCCACCTGGCCGATCGCGTTGCCGGTGCCGGGCGGCTGCAGAACCCGCCACCGGATGACCTGCCCGCGCTGTCCCGAGCGGCCATTCTTGAGCTGCAGCGCACACTGAACCAGCGCGGTTTCGACAGCGGCAAGCCCGATGGCATCATTGGTTCCGGAACCCGCTCCGCGATCCGACAGTATCAGAGCTCGGCCGGCCTGGTCGCAGACGGCTATCCGGGACAGACTGTTCTGGACAAACTGGGGATCAATATCGACCGGTAACCAACCATGGATTCCATAACCCAAATGGCACTGGGTGCCTCCATCGCCGGCGCGGTGGCCGGAAAAACTCTGGGGCGCACCGCATTGATCACTGGCGCCCTGCTGGGCACCCTGCCCGATCTGGATGTGGTGCTGGATTACGGCTCGGCCGTAGCCAACTTCACCCAGCATCGGGGCATCACGCACTCATTGTTTGTGCTGGTGCCCTTGGCCATTGCATTGGCCTGGGGGTTGTGGCGATGGCGACCGGCGCTCAGCTTCCCCCGCTGGCTGACGCTGACCCTGCTGGTGCTGGTGACCCACCCCCTGCTGGACAGCTTCACCACCTACGGCACCCAGCTGTTTTGGCCTCTGGGGCCGCCGATTGCGCTCAGCAGCATCTTTATCATCGACCCGCTTTACACCCTGCCCCTGGTTGCCGGCTGCCTGGCGTTTCTGATTCGCCCGCCGGCCAGCAAGGCCCTGACGGCGGCTTTGGCGGTGTCCAGCCTGTATCTCGGCTGGGCGCTGTACGCCCAGCAGATGGTCAGTGACCGGGTGCATCCGGCCCTGGCCGACGCCGGGCTCGAAGACGCCCGGGTACTGGTGCAGCCGATGCCGTTCAATACCCTGCTCTGGCGCACCACCGCCCTCACCGAGCGCCAGCATGTGGAGATCGTCACCGGCTTTTTCGACGGCGATGCCCCCCTGAATCTCGAGTATTTCCCCCGGCGGCCAGACCTGGCCCGGGCGGTGTCGGGTTTCCCCGAAGCCCAACGCCTGGAATGGTTCACCCGCGGTTTTCTGGAATACGCGATCCTGGATAACCAGGTCACCGCCACCGACATCCGTTTGGGGATTCCCGGTGCCCACCCGTTTACCTTTGTACTCGCCCAACAAACCGGCGACGAGTTGCAGCCGGTGATCAGCAGCCGCACTCCGAGACCCTCGGTGAATCCGCAAGCCCTGGGCGTGCTCTGGGCTCGCCTGACCGGCGAAGCTCCGGTGCTTTGTCTTGCCAATCTGGCGACGCCAGCCCCGGGACAGAGCTGCTGAGAATGGTGCGACTGGATCAATTCATCGCCACCAGCACTGACCTGTCGCGGAAGGAGGCCAAGCGTGCCATCGGCTCAGGGCGGGTTCAGGTAGACGGTACCCCCTGCAACTCCGCCAACACCAAGATCAACGCAACGGCAGCGGTGACTCTGGACGGCTGCCCCTGCAACTTACCGACCGAACGCTATCTCATGCTGCATAAGCCCGCAGGCGTGGTCAGTGCGACCGAGGACAGTGAGCACCCGACCGCGCTCGATCTGCTGCCCGGCGACCTCGCCCACCGCCTGCACATCGCCGGTCGGTTGGATCTGGATACCACCGGGTTACTGCTGCTGACCACCGACGGCCAATGGTCCCACCGCCTGACCTCGCCGCGGGTGCAGTGCCCGAAAACCTATCGAGTCACCCTGGCGGAACCTATAGGCCTGGAGGCGGTTGAGAAACTGGAGCAAGGCGTGATGCTGCGCAACGACCCGAAGCCAACGCGGCCGGCCAGCGTTACGATTGTTCAGGAGCGGCTGATTGAAATGACCATTTCAGAGGGTCGCTACCACCAGGTGAAACGCATGCTGGCAGCGGTCGGCAATCACGTTGAGGGCCTGCACCGAAGTCGCATTGGCGCCATCTCGCTGGACCCGGACCTGAGCCCCGGCGAGTTCCGGGACCTGACGCCGGAAGAAATCGCCTCGGTCGGTTGAGCCTCAAGTACGCTCGAAACGCTGGGCCTTGAGGTTCTTGCGCACCGACCCCGCCTCAAACACCTCGCCATTCATGGCAATGTAGACCCCCGGCGACAGCAGCTGCACCGCCGACCAGGCAAACCCGATGTTGAACAGGGCGTCGGTGCACCGCATCCGGGCCGGCTGCATGGCACCAACGAGAACAATGGTCTTGTCCGTCAGGGTCGATAACACCGCAGCGGTGTCGGCCATGGTGTCGGTGCCGTGGGTAATGATAATGCGGTCGCAATCACTGGCGGTGGCCGCCTCCAGAACCGCCTGCCGGTCGGCGTCGGTCATCTCCAGGCTGTCCTTACGCATCAGTTCCTGGACCCGAAACCCCTCGTGGATGTTGGATTCGGCCAGTAGCTCAGGCAACTGGGTTTGCCCGACTTCAAACTGGCTGTTGGCATCGAAATACACTTTGTCGATGGTGCCACCGGTGGTGAGGATCTGAATCATGACGGCTTGGGTTCCTGTGGGCGTCAGTGGGTGCTGACGGCGTTGTCATTGGCGGCGGCATAGGCCGCGTTCTTGGCCTGTTCGTAGCGTCTGGCGGCTTTTGCGACCTGGCCCTGGGCACCGGTGTCCAGCCAGCGTTTGATTCGACCGGCATCGCCCATGGGTGAACGGGTACCCAGGGAATCGAGCAGTACGGTGACCACCTGCTTGCCATTCATCTCGGAAACCATCACCAGGCAGCGGCCGGCCTCGTCCAGAAAACCGGTTTTGCTCAGGGTCACCCCCCAGCTGTCACGGTGCACCAGGGCATTGGTATTGCCGAACGACAGGCTGTACCGGGGGCCACGAAACCAGGCCCGGTAATACCCGGTGGTGGAGTATTCCTCCATTTCCGGATGCCGGGCTGCCGCCTTCACCAGCTTGACCAGGTCCGCAGCCGACGACACATTCTCGACTGAGAGGCCGGTGGGGTCGACAAACCGGGTCTTGGTCATGCCGAGCTCCCGGGCTTTGGCATTCATCGCGGCGATAAAGGCGTCGAAGCCGCCGGGATGACTCCGGGCCAGGGTGTAGGCGGCAAAGTTCTCGGACGACATCAGCGCGATGCGCAGTACCGCCGATCGCGGTAATTCGGAATCGACCCGAATTCGGGTGTAGGCATTGGCCGCAGCCGGGGTGTGGCGTTTCCGGAAGGTAAGCCACTCATCCAGCGGCACTCCGGAATCGAGCACCACCAGGGCCGTCATGACTTTGGTCAGGGACGCAATGGGCACCGGTCGGTCGGCGTTCTTGCCAAACAGCAGACCGTCCTCATTGGTCAGAGCCGCGGCGGCATTGACCGAGGCCAGGTTTGGCCCCGGCGCGGCCTGGCTCGCCAACGGCGAAGCAAGCAACAGCAGAACAGCAAGGCACGACCACAGGTCGCGCAGAGAGAAGTGGGCAACACCTGGCTTCAAAACGGTTCAATTCCTATGTGCAATGGCTGACGCCGGGCAGACGTAAAACCGGTCCGCCCGGTCGAATTCACAAACTTCGGTCAGGCACTACTATACCAGCGATGCCGCTGCACAATCATGGCAGATCGGTAACCGCCCCTTTGGAGGCGGAACTGACCGTGCGCGCGTATTTCGCCAGCACGCCACGGGTAAACCGCAGTGGCGGTTCCTGCCAGTTGCGGCGACGCTGCTCAAGTTCCTGTTCCGGCACGTCCAGCTCGATTCGGTTGCTGACGGCATCGATGGTGACGGTGTCGCCGTCTTCGACCAGGGCAATCGGGCCGCCCTCGGCCGCCTCTGGAGTAATGTGACCCACCACAAAGCCGTGGCTGCCACCGGAGAACCTGCCATCGGTAATCAGGGCGACATCGTTGCCCAAACCCTTGCCCATGATCGCGGAGGTCGGGCTCAGCATCTCCCGCATGCCCGGCCCACCCTTGGGGCCCTCGTAGCGGATAACCAGCACGTCGCCGGCGACCACCGTACCATCGAGGATTCGGGCCTGAGCTTCTTCTTCCGAGTGGAATACTCGCGCCCGCCCGGTGAAGCTGGTGCCTTCCTTGCCAGTGATCTTAGCCACCGCCCCGGTCGGCGCGAGATTGCCGTACAGAATGCGCAGATGGCTGTCGGCTTTGATCGGATTGTCAAAGGCACGAATGATGTCCTGCCCTTCCGGATAAGGCTCCACGTCGGCCAGGTTCTCTGCCAAGGTCTTGCCGGTTACCGTCAGGCAGTCACCGTGCAGCAGGCCCCGTTCCAGCAGCATTTTCATCAGCGGCTGAATACCGCCGATGGCGACCAGCTCAGACATCATGTAGTGCCCGCTCGGGCGCAGATCCGCCAGCACCGGCACCCGTTTCCCAATCTCGACGAAATCCTCCAGGTCTAGCTGCACGCCAATGGTGCTGGCCATACCTAACAGGTGCAGCACGGCATTGGTGGAGCCGCCCAGAGCGATGACAACGGTGATGGCATTTTCGAAGGCCTGCCGGGTCATGATGTCGGACGGTTTGATGTCGCGCTCCAGCAGTTCCAGCACCGCAGCACCGGCCGCGCGACAGTCTGCCTCCTTGGTGTCGGAGACCGCATTCTGGGCGGAACTGCCGGGCAGGCTCATGCCCATGGCTTCAATGGCCGAAGCCATGGTGTTGGCGGTGTACATGCCACCGCAGGAGCCGGGGCCGGGAATGGCGGTTTCCTCGATCTGCTTGACTTCAATCAGGTCCAGATCGCCTCGGGCATGAGCGCCGACGGCCTCGAACACCGAGATGATGTCGGTGTGGTTATCCCCCGGCATGATGGTTCCGCCGTAGACAAACACCGACGGCCGGTTCAGCCGCGCCAGCCCCATCATGCATCCGGGCATGTTCTTGTCACAGCCGCCGATAGCCACCAGCCCGTCGAAGCCTTCACAGCCGGCTACCGTCTCGATGGAATCGGCAATCACTTCCCGGGACACCAGGGAATATTTCATGCCCTCGGTGCCATTGGCGATGCCATCGGACACGGTGATGGTATTGAAGATCAGGGACTTGCCACCGGCCGCGTCGGCGCCGGCAGCGGACTGCCTGGCCAGGCCGTCGATGTGCATGTTGCAGGGGGTGAGATTACTCCAGGTGGAGGCAATGCCCACCTGGGGTTTCTTGAAATCGTCGTCGGTGAACCCAACCGCGCGTAGCATCGCCCGGCTGGCAGATTTTCCGATGCCGTCCACCACGGGGGATGAGTGGCGGCGCCGCTTGTCCTCGGTCATCGTTGCCTCCTGTTGCACTGGGTGTTGTGCTTCAGGCTGGCAGAAACGAGACCTGCCGGCAATGCCCTGTTGAGGCGTGCCGGCGCGTTTGGTCCCGAATCGATGGTACGTTGTTTCAGCTCAGAGCACTGGTCAGAACACTGGTCAGAGTAGCGTTCAGAGCACTTCTCAGAGCGCTGTCGAGCGCACTGGTCAAAGCAGCAGCGCTACCCGCTTACAAACACCGGACCCACGCCAAAGTTCCAGAGGATCACGGACCCAACTCGGGTCGACACCAGGATCACCAGAGCGACGGTCAGCAGGGCACCGCCATAAAACACTGCCCGGTCCTTATCAATGCCCATGACGATGGGCAGGCCGTCATACATCAGCCAGGCGCCATAGCAGGCGGCAATCAGAAACACGGCGGCGTTGAACCACGGCACCGGGTACAGCAGGGCAAACCCGGCCAGGAACAGCGGTGTGCAGGAGTAGGAAGCCAGCGCGATGCCGTAGGACGGCACGTGCTCTTCCCGCGCGCCGTAGGTTTTGGCCATCCAGTTAACGGCATAGCCCAGCGCGAAAACACCGACCAACATCGCCACGTATGTCAGCACGCTCAGCTGCAGGGCACTGATTTCCGTGAGTTTGATCAGGCGGTCATTGCCCACTGTCCAGCCGAAATGAGCGGTGGAAATGTAGGCGCAGATCGGGCCGATCGCGGCAAGAATCAATACGTAGGCGACGTAGAGGCGCCTCGGGGTGTGGTGTTCTTTTCGAATGGAAGCCCACTCATCATCGGGGTGGGTGAACAAACCAAATGCATGAGACAGGAGCATGGATGACCCCCTTGGATCGCTGTTGTTAGTATAGTCAGGTACGGTCAGCCGTCTCGCACAGATCGGTAACCGCCCTTCTCCTCTACTATAGTCAAGATCAGCGAATGGGGAAGCGGAATTGGTGATTTTTTGTTCCGATGCTCATGCCATCGGTAACAGGGACTTGGGGCCATCACCACCGCGCGGCGTCATGGCCCCAGGCACTCAGCTCAGCCGGGGATCGGTCTCCGCCACCCAGGGCGTGGTCTTGCGCTTGTCTCTGTAGGCCAACAGGCTTCCCACGCCCGTCCAGTCCACCAGATCACGGAATTCCAGCCAATCAATCAGGCAGTAGAGGCAGATGGCCGGGTAGTTCCAGGATTCAAACTGGCCGTCGTCCACCATCGCCGCCAGGGTGCGCAGCGTGGTCATGATCCGTTCCCGCTGCAAATTGAAAAACATCAGGTCCTGGCTGGTATCAATGCCGGACTTTTCCGACAGCAGCAGCGTCACCGCGGAATCGTTGGCCCCGTCGATCAGGGTCAGCTGATTCTGCTGGTCCCAGGTCAGGGGATCCCGCCCCTGTTTGGCACTGATGTACCGGGCGATGATCCGGGAATCCAGGATTTCCTGGCCATCATCTTCCAGTACCGGAATTTTCAGGGCCGGGTTGCTTCGACGCAACTCGTCCCGGCCTTCACCATAGATGTTCAGGTTCACAAACTCGTAGCGCTCTTCATCCAGCAGGATGCGGATACGCCGAACGTATGGCGAAGTAGTCGATCCAATCAGTTTCATGCGTTCTCCGAGGGTTTCACAGCTCAGGATCCCAACAGGGATTCGGGGTCAGTGTAAGGATGGCCGGTTGCTTCCGCCACTTCCCTGTAGGTTACTTTGCCGGCCGACACGTTCAGTCCGGCCAGCAAATGCGGATCGTCTTTCATGGCCTGTTTGGCGCCCTTGTTCGCCAGTGCCGCGATAAACGGCAGGGTGACGTTGTTCAGGGCCAGCGTGGACGTACGCGCCACCGCGCCGGGCATGTTGGCCACGCAGTAATGTACCACACCATCCACGACGTACGTGGGGTCGTCATGGGTGGTCGCCCGGGAGGTCTCAATGCAGCCACCCTGATCAATGGCGACATCGACAATCACGCTGCCTTCGGGCATCCGGCGGATCATGTCCCGGGTGACCAGTTTGGGCGCTGACGCCCCGGGGATCAGTACGCCACCGATCACCAGGTCCGATTCGGTGACCGACTGCTCCAGGGTCTGGGCCGTGGAAAACAAGGTGGTGATGCGATTGCCATACAGATGGTCGAGAGAACGCAGCACGTCCATATTGCGATCCAGCACGGTCACCTGGGCACCCATGCCGACGGCCATGGCCAGGGCGTTCTGGCCAACAACGCCACCGCCAATGATGGTCACCCGGGCCGGACTGACTCCCGGCACACCACCGAGCAGCACGCCGCGACCGCCGGCGGCTTTTTCCAGGCAGTGGGCACCGGCCTGGATCGACATGCGGCCGGCCACCTCGGACATCGGCGCCAACAGGGGCAGACGGCCGGTGCGGTCGGTGACCGTTTCATAGGCGATGCAGGTGGCGCCGGAAGCGACCAGCTCATCGGTTTGAGCCTGATCGGGTGCCAGATGCAAATACGTAAACAAGGTCTGGTCCGGGCGCAGCATCGCGCGCTCCTGGGCCTGCGGTTCCTTCACTTTGACGATCAGCTCAGCGGCATCAAACACCTGAGACGCCTGGTCCAGAATCTGCGCGCCCGCCTGCTGGTAGTCCCGGTCGGAGAAACCAATGGCGGCCCCGGCCTGGGTTTCGACGAAGACCTCGTGGCCATGGCCGGCCAGCTCATGAACCGCGGCGGGCGTCATGCCAACCCGGTACTCGCGGTTTTTGATTTCTTTGGGTACACCAATTTTCATGGACAACCTCCCCACCAATGAACAAATGACAGCTATCTTGAAGCAGTGTAGTCAAACCCTTTGCGCACCGAACAGACATCAAAACGGAGAAGCCCCGATGACCCAATTCAGTTTTCCGGCAATCGCCGGAATCCTACTCACTGTTGCCAGTGCACAGGCAGGCGCCGCCATGCAGACCAAGACCATTGAATACCAAGTCGATGACCAGACCTTTACCGGCTACCTGGCCTGGGATGACGCCATACAGGGCCAGCGGCCCGGCGTACTGGTGGTCCACGAGTGGTGGGGCCACAACGACTTTGCCCGGGACCAGGCCGAGAAACTGGCTGCCGCCGGCTACACCGCCTTTGCTCTGGACATGTACGGTAGCGGAAAGCTGGCGGAGCACCCTGACACCGCCAAGCAATTCATGCAGGAAGCCACCCGGGACATGGAGCAGATCAAGACGCGATTCCTCAAGGCCAAGAGCCTGCTGGCCGACCATGACACCGTGGACGGCGACCGCATTGCCGCACAGGGCTATTGTTTTGGCGGGGCGGTGGTGCTGAACATGGCACGACTGGGCATGGATCTGGACGGTGTGGTCAGCTACCACGGCGCCCTCGGCAGCCCACTGACCGCGGAGCCCGGGCAGGTGTCAGCGCGGATTCAGGTGTACACCGGAGGTGCCGACAAAATGGTGCCTTCAGACCAGGTGGCTGGACTGGTTCAGGAAATGCAGAACGCCGGTGTCGATCTGACCCTGGTCACCTTCCCGGACGTGTTGCACTCCTTCACCAACCCGGAGGCGGACCGGATTGCCGAAGAGTTCGGCATGCCCGTGGGCTATGACCAAGCCGCCGCCGAGCGCTCCTGGGAGGGCACCCTGCGGTTCTATCGGGAGATCTTTGGCCAGTAACGGAACGGGCGTGTCAGAGGGCGGCGGCAATAGTACCGCGCACCTCGTCCTTGAGACTGTCGAGGGTGCGATCGGTGGTGTCTATCGGCGGGTGAACCAGGATCTCAATCACTCCAGGGCTAAACGCCGCCTGGCCCTTTGGCAGCCGATCGTGGGAGCCGCGAATGGTGATCGGCAGAATCGGCAGTCGGCCATCCCGGGCGATGACAAAACCGCCCTTTTTAAAAGGCAGCAACTGGCCGTCCCAAGACCGGGTACCCTCCGGGAACATCAGGATACCGGTGCCGTCTGGCAACTGGGCAACCCCGTTCTTGATGCTCTCGAGGGCGTCACTGCCCCGGGAACGGTCAATGAACAGGTTTCGGGAGGTTTCCAGGGCCAGGCCGAACAGCGGGATCTTGCGCAGCTCTTTCTTAATCACCCAGCGATACTGCAGCCCGAGAGCCAGCACGAGAGCGGGTGGGTCAAAGTAGGAGGCATGGTTGCTCAGAATGACGTAGCGCTGGTCCGGCTGGATATGCTCCAGACCACTCACCCGCAAACGAATGCCACAAACCTTGAGCATGCACCAGGCGTATACCTGAGTGCCATGAAAGGCCGCATCGCCGCGTTTCCCAGTCAGCGCCGCGATCACGATGGGTAGAAACAAAAGGAGGGTCAGCAAGATGGCCCAGGAAAAGATCCAGATGGCCTTGAGGGTTTTGAGCATGAGCGGGTCCTGAACTCTCTACGTCCGTTTTAACGAGCAACAGGGGCACTAAGATTACACAGGGGCGCCAAAATCACAAAGCCCGTCCCAACATGGATAAACGGGCACAAAAAAAGGCAGCCTAAGCTGCCTTTTTTCGTTAATTGCCTGATCCGTCAAGGATTACAGAGCAACAACGTTCTCCGCCTGAGGACCTTTCTGGCCCTGGGTAACGGTGAACTCAACCTGCTGGCCTTCTGCCAGGGTCTTGAAACCGCTGCCCTGAATAGCGCTGTAGTGAACGAATACGTCCGGGCCGCCTTCACGAGTGATAAAGCCAAAGCCTTTTGCTTCGTTGAAGAACTTAACAGTACCGGTAGTAGTAGACATACTTAAACTTCCTGAAATCAATCAATAATCTGCTGCCGTACGCCAACATGGCGCAGGCTTGCGCTAACGGAAATACAGAACTCGCGGAATCAAAAACAGGACGGTCACTACTAACTGCGGAGGTACGTCTTATTCATGAAATGCTTTACTGAATCTTTCCTACGAGCCCCACTCTACTCTTGAAATTCTGGCTTGCCAAGTGGATTTTCAATAATTTAAGTAGGTAGTGGTACCCACACTGTGTATAGCGACAAATGGCTCAACCACGCACCAGAGTGAAGCAATAAAAGCCAAATGCGGTCATCAACAGCGAACCGATCACATGGGCCAGGATTCCAGCGAACGCCATACCCCATCGGCCTTGTTGCAGCGCGGCGAACATCTCGAGGGAAAAGGTGGAAAAGGTGGTCAGCGCGCCGCACAAACCGGTAATGGCGAACAACCGCCACTCTGGCGCCAGGGCGCTGCCGTGACTGAAATAACCAATTAGCAGACCGACCAGCCAGCCGCCGCTGAGATTGGCTACCAGCGTTCCGTAGGGCACAACATGATAGGTGCTGTTCAGCCAGAGCCCCAACCACCACCGCAGATTGGCACCAATCACGGCACCGGCACTCACGGCCACTACTGAAAGCCACATTCGGTCAGGATCTCCTCATCCACTGAAGCCGTCCCACCCACAAGAGGCGGAAGACGGGCGAAGAGCCCGAGTATGCCGGATAAGAAAAAAGGGCGCCAACAGGCGCCCTTTTCGAATTGCGGTCACACACTCGCCGGTCAGGCCGGGTTGTGGTCGATGACCGTATCCTTGTTGCGGGCAAATTCATCGAACGGGAAGTCATCCACCGAGAGCATCTCCAGCACCAGCGCTTCGTACTGACGCATGAAGTCGGCCTCTTCCTGGGTAAACACCCCGGCCTCGAGAGCCGCATCGAATCGCTCCTCCGGATGCAGGGCCGTCATCGGCAACTCGCCCTTGGCGTAGGCTTTGGTGGCCTTACGGTACAACTGTTCAGCCTTGTCGTAGTCTTTCAGCAAGGTGTTGTACTGAGCCAGCGGGTTGTCGATAGAGCCTTCACCCTCGGTGGTCCAGACGCCGGCAATCAGCTTGTTGCGGATCGGCGTGTCGGTCGAGATGGCGCGCGCCAACTTGCGCGACAGGTCATCATGGGGGGCATCCCAACGGCGCCCCAACGGCATGGTGACGGCGCGCAGCGCCAACGCCACAGGCCGGCTGGGCAGGTTCTGCAGGAACTCATCCAGCGCATTCTCGGTGCGATACAGCAACAGCGCCATGCTGTACTCCATCAGCTCCCGCTCACCCTCGACCGGCTGAGATTCGTGCCAATTCTTCAGCACCATGGACGCCAGGTACAGATTCGACAGCATGTCGCCCAGACGCGCCGAAATCAGCTCACGCATTTTCAGCTCACTGCCGAGGGTGGTCATCGCGGCGTCTGAGCACAGGCCAAAGGCCGCACTGAACCGAGCCACCGCTTGGGCATACTTACGGCTGGCCGCGTCAAACGGCACGTCAGCCTTGCCCAGACCCAGCGCCTGGGTGAAGGCGCGGGCGGCGTTACCGAAAATCAGGCCAGCATGGCCGAAGAAGGCTTCGTCGAACGCCTGGATGTCGTCATTGTCCTTGGCCGCCAGCTCTTTCAGCACATACGGATGGCAGCGAATGGCACCCTGACCAAAGATCATCAGACTCCGGGTCATGATGTTGGCACCTTCCACGGTAATCGACACCGCGGCACCGCTGTAGCCAATGCCCAGGTAGTTGCGTGGGCCCAGAGTCACCGTCTTGCCACCGTGCACGTCCATGGCGTCAGTGAGCACGCCGCGCTGGAATTCGGTCAGGTGGTATTTCAGAATGGCCGACGGAACCGCCGGCTTTTCGCCCCGGTCGATCATGTTGGCAGTATGATTAACCGCCGATTGGGCAATGTAGGTCTTGCCAGCGATCCGGGCCAACGGCTCCTGAACGCCTTCCATGTCGGCCACCGGGGTGTTGAACTGGCGACGAACCCGGGTGAAGCCACCGGCGGTACCCACCGAGTAGGCCGCAGCGCCGGCCGCACCGGACGGCAGCGTAATGCAGCGACCCACCGACAGGCATTCCACCAGCATACGCCAGCCCTGGCCGGCCATTTCCTGGCCACCGATGATGTAATCCAGGGGAATAAACACGTCCTTGCCCTTGATCGGACCGTTCAGGAACGGGGTGCCAATCGGGCAGTGGCGACGGCCAATTTCCATACCCTTGGTATCCCGCGGGATCAGGGCACAGGTAATGCCGTAATCTTCCTGGTCCCCCAGCAGGCCATCGGGGTCGAACATCCGGAACGCCAGACCAACCACCGTGGCGATCGGCGCCAGGGTGATCCAGCGTTTTTCAAAGTTGAGCTTGATGCCCACCACTTCCTTGCCATCGATTTCGCCTTTGCAGACGATACCGGTGTCCGGCAGTGAGGTCGCATCGGAACCCGCGCGCGGGCCGGTGAGACCAAAGCAGGGAATTTCACGGCCATCCGCGAGGCGCGGCAGGTAGTGTTGCTTCTGCTCGTCGGTGCCGTATTTGACCAGCAGCTCGCCAGGGCCGAGGGAATTCGGTACGCCTACGGACACCATCAGCATTTCGTTGGCGGCCAGCTTCTGCAGCACCGCGGTCTGCGCCTTGGCGGAAAATTCCAGGCCGCCGTATTCCTTCGGAATGATCATGCCGAAGAACTTTTCCTTTTTTAGGAAATCCCAGAGCTCCTTGGGCAGATCGGCACGTTCAACCGCCAGATCCCAGGCGTTGCACATGGAAATGGCCTGGGTGCACTGGTTATCCACAAACGCCTGCTCGTCCTCGGTCAGGCCGGTGTGGCGATTGATCAGCAGGTTGTGCCAGTCGGGACGACCGGTGAACAGCTCACCGTCCCATCCGACAGTGCCTGCTTCCAGGGCCACCTTTTCTGTCTCCGATACTTTCGGAGCCACTTTCTTGAAGGTTGCGAAGATCTTCGGTGTCAGCCAGCCCTGACGAAAGCCCGGCAGACCGGCTGCGGCGGTTACGCCGGCGCCGATAAACAGAATCAGGGCCAGCCACCCGGAGGCAAAGATCCAGGACAGCAACCCCGTCACTACCATCACACCGATGGCCGGTGTGGCACCCGATTCACGGCGCATCACGACCAGCAGGCCGGCCAACGCCACAACAAACATTAGGAAAGTCATCATAGGCTCTCTCAGTCATCCATGGTTGGGTACATACTAAGACGAAAGTAGGTACGCCCACAGTACCGCATCAGATGAGAACTGAACAGTGGACGCAAATCAGTATGTTATCCCTGCCACACCGCGACTCAGGAGGTAACGATGACCCGGATGCCTTCGAGCGCCAGACTGGCGTGATTGATGGCGTCGCGGGCGGCATCCAGCTGACTGCGGAAATAGTCGATTTCCTCGTCACGGATGGCCGGGTTCACCGCTTTCAGCGCTTCCAACCGACGGATTTCCGGTCCAAAGCTATCATCAAGGCGCTTCAACGCCTCCTGCTTCAGCGGCTCCAGGTGCGGCTCGGACAATCGCTCGGCGTGATCTACCATGGTTTCCACCTGGGGCCGGATCTGCGGCACGATGGCTTGGGCGGTGCGCCGACGAATGTTCGAGCTGAGTTTGTTCAGCTGGTCATGGGGCAGCGCCTTGGACAGCTCTTTGCCGTTTACATCCACCAGCAGGCGCAGCGGTGAGACCGGCAGATAGCGGGACAACTGCAGCGACTCGGGCGCCGGACAGTGCACCGTGTACAGAGCCTCCATCAACAGCGTCCCAGCGGGCAGCGCCTTGACCGATAGGTTAGCCAGCGCCGCTTTGCCCAGACCCGAGCTGGTGACCGAATCCATCACCCCGGTGACCATCGGATGCTCCCAACTCATGAACGCCAGGTCTTCCCGTGACAGCGCTTCTTCCCGGCTCCAGGTCACGGTGATGCCGTCCTCCGGCAATTCCGCCACGTGTCCGGCGTGGTAGTGCTCGCCCGGGCGCAGGACATCGGAATGGTCGCCGTGGTCTTCCACGTCGACACCGAGAATGTCGAACGCTTCCATCATGTAGTCGCGTACCTGGGCGGAATTCTCCTCGGTGTCGATGGCCTCGATCAGTTGGTCCGCCGATTCAGAGCGACAGGAGTTCAGCTCGATCAGCGCATCCCGGCCGTTCTGCAGCAGGGTGCGCAGGCGGCTGGCCTCGTCCGCGGTGGTGGACACCAGAGCGTCGAGCTCCCCGGCGGCTCCTGACAGAACCCGCTGCCACTGTTCCTCGACCTGCTCCTTGACCGCCACCCCGACGGAGCAGCTTTCGGCAAAGGCGTTCAGACCCTCGTGGAACCAACGGTACTGAACCTCCTGGGCGGTGCCTTGCAGATACGGCAGATGAATATCGATGGCCTCGGTCTGACCGATACGATCCAGACGGCCAATGCGCTGCTCCAGCAGGTCCGGATTGGCCGGCACATCAAACAGCACCAGCTGGTGGGCAAACTGGAAATTGCGGCCTTCACTGCCAATTTCCGAGCAGATCAGCGCCTGGGCACCCTGCTCGTGGTCGGCAAAATAGGCGGCGGCCCGGTCCCGCTCCACCAGGCTCAAATGCTCGTGGAACGCGGCACTGCGGATTCCGGCCCGCAGCTGTAGGTAGTGTTCCAGGGCGATGGCGGTTTCGGCGCGGGCACAGATGACCACCACCTTGGCCGGGCGCAGTCCCGCCAGGGTCTTTTCCAACCAGGCCACCCTCGGGTCGTCGGCAAGCCACTGCTCTTCCGACACCGACTGCTCTGGCACCAGTCCGGTCTCACCCCAGGCCTGATCCTGATACATGCCCGGGCACGGCAGCGGTGCGGGATGGGGCCGGCGCTCGGGGAAGCCCTGAATGGCCGCCCGGGTGTTGCGGAACAGCACCCGGCCAGTGCCGTGGCGGTCCAGCAGCGCATCGATGATCGCCTGATGCGGCTGCTCACTGGCCATCAGTTGATCCAGCTCCGCCCCAAGCCAGTTCTCCAGGGCCGCCCGATCATCCGCGTTGATGGCACCGCCCTCGTTCTGCAACCGACGAACCACCGCGTTGATCGCCTCGTACTGCGCCTCCTCCTGCTTGAACGCCTCCAGGTCGTGGAAGCGAGCGGGATCGAGCAATCGCAACCGGGCAAAGTGGCTGGCGACGCCCACCTGTTCCGGCGTGGCCGTCAGCAGCAACAAGCCCTTACTGGCGGCCGACAGGTCTTCCACCACCTGGTATTCGGGACTCGCCTGCTCCGGGCTCCAGGCCAGGTGATGGGCCTCATCGACGATCATCAGGTCCCAGCCAGCGGCCTTGGCATCGCTCTGAGCGCGTTCGCTGCTGGTGAGAAAATCCAGGCTGCACAGCACCAGTTGCTCGGTCTCGAACGGGTTAACCGGGTCGTCGTCGCCGAAGATGTGATTGACCAGGGCATCCACATCGTCTTCTTCGTCTTTTAAAGCGTCGTACCGGTCCTGATCGATGATCGAAAACTTCAGGTTGAAGCGCCGCAGCATTTCCACCAGCCACTGGTGCATCAGGGAATCCGGCACCGCCACCAGCGCCCGTTTGGCACGGCCGGTATGCAGTTGGTAATGCAGGATCAGGCCAGCCTCAATGGTCTTACCGAGGCCGACTTCGTCCGCCAGCAGAACCCGGGGTGCATGGCGCTTGGCCACTTCGTGGGCAATGTAGATCTGGTGCGGCAGGTGCTGGGTGCGGGCACCGATCAAGCCCTGGGCAGCGGACGCCCGCAAGCGCTCCTGGTGCTGAACCGTGGCCATGCGCAGACGGAAGGCACCGTTGCGATCAAACTGACCGGCGAACAGACGCTGGTGAGGCGCCGAAAAATTCACCGAGCTGCTCAGTTTCACTTCCGAAATCTGCTGGATGTTTTCGCCGTCGTCGGCGTGATACATCAACACCCCGCCGATGTCTTCGACTGCCTGGACCACATAACGGTCGCCGTCGAACGTCTCGATCTCCTCGCCCATCTGGTAGACGATGCGAGACAGGGGCGCGTTATCCATCGCGTAGGTGCGCTCCTCGTCGGCGGCCGGAAAACCCAGGGTGACCCGCCGCCCGGAGATATCGGTGACGATACCCAGGCCCAGAGCGGTGTCACTGTGGCTGACCCAACGCTGACCGATGACAAAATCCGACGTATCCAAGAAACCTCCAAACAGAATTTAGTGTCGAGTGGCGCCGTTTTCGCGCACCCAATAAGCCGTGGCACCGCATACCGCCGCAGGCACAACCACAAGATTGAGAACCGGAACCATAGCCGCCAGGGCCACCGGCAAACCAAAACCGAACGCCGACAGGCGAGTGTCGGCCAGCAACCCACGCAAAGCCTTGAAGCTGACCTTGTGATTGTCGGCCGGATAATCCACGTACTGCAGCGCCATCATCCAACTGTTGAACAGGAACCACAGCACCGCGGCAATCAGATTGACTACGGGTATCAGGCCAATCACCAGCAGGCCCAGCGCCCGGGGCAGGTAATACAGAATTTTCTGCAGCTCGCGCCCCAAAACCCGGGGCAGATCCTTGATGATGGCGGCCCAGCCCTCGTCCGTGGTCACTTCCTGACCGGTCAGATGCTTTTCGGTCAGCTCTGCGAGATAGCCGTAGAAGGGCGCCCCGATCAGGTTGGCCACGATCACAAAACCGTAGGCCAGCATTAATAGAATCACCGCGCCGTACAGCAGCCAGAACAGCCAGTCGAGGGCCTGCAACCACGCCCAATCCGGCAGCCAGGCCATGGCCGCGGCGATCAAACCGGCGAACAATTCCGCGAGGAAATAGAACAACAGACCAAACAGCAGGACATTGAGAATCAGGGGAATAATGACGAACAGACGCAGACCGGGTTGGCGAATCAGCCGGAAACCTTCTCCCAGGTAGCCCAGTCCACGAAAAAAGTTTCCCTTGAGCATTCCGGCCAGCCCTCCGCTTCAATGACATTGACGGGTCGCAAAGCATACCATGTTGCCTGTATTCCCACAGCCCGAGGCGACCTACGGAAATTCCCCCATGGCACAATTGAAAAAGCACGTTCTGAACCTGCTGCGCTGCCAACCTCTGTGGCGAGTGGCGCTGATGGTGTCTCTTGCAGCAATTGTCTTCCTGGCCACCACCCCCAATCCCTACCCGGTACCCGCCTCAGCCAGCGACAAGGTGAACCATCTGATCGCGTTTATTGAGCTGACGCTGCTTGCGCGCCTGGCCTGGCCGGAGCTGAAGGCGGCCTGGCCTGCCGCGGCGCTGCTGGCCTACGGCCTGGGGATCGAGCTGGTGCAGGCCGGTCTGCCCTACCGGGACTTTTCACTGGCCGATCTGGCCGCCGACGCCGCCGGCATCGCGGTAGGATTGGCGCTGTGGCCGGCACTCGCTCGGCACCTGGCACCAGATCTGCGACATTCGCCCAAATCTTTGTGAGATATATCTTACATGTACGTGAGACGTTACAGCGGTGTGGCGTGCGCGAGCATAGCCTGGATCACCCACCAAACTCCCAGCCCTCTGTTTTTATTCGATTAATACTGACGACTGTGAAATGCCGCCGTGGCGTAACGGAACTCGTTCACACGTCTGTAAAGCAGGAATTGCTATAGTGTTTACATCAAGGATGTGAAGGATAAGGACGACGCACTGGACGCACCCCGGCAAGGACTGCAGGGAGAGGCAGGGACACATGGACGCCTCGCTTAAAGGATAATTATTCGGAATGCCGGCTAGGATGCCAGCACCAGGGAGTGGCGCAGGGACACGCAACAGGGCGGTTGCTATTGTGCAGGGACGCGCCGACTTGTTTCGACAAAAACTGAATTAGTATTGAAAAGGGTGACCTGCGGGTTGCCCTTTGTTTTTTCTGCTCCGCCCATTTCTCACGCTACGTATATTCGCACCCGATTGAATTCCTCAAACTCGTTCAGATCCGGCCAGGTTCTCGCCTCGATCGTGGTTTGCAGCGCATAGGCTGCATCACCCAGATCCCGGACCCGGGAATCTGCCAGCAGCACCGTCGGCGCCGCAGTCTTGAAGGCCTGGAGCAACGGCCGGTTTTCGGGGTCGTACAACACGTCAGCGGCCGTCACGACGTCCAACTCGTCCGGCCGCTCGTGCCAATCGTTGCACAGGGTAATGCTCACACCGTTCAGGGCCGCGTTGGCCGCCACCGCATCCAGAGAGGCCGGATCAAGATCACAGGCGATCACTTCCCGGGCGCCAGCACGGGCCGCAGCGATGGCGACAATCCCGGAGCCAGCACCAAAGTCCAGCACCCGACGGTCGGCCACCCAGCCCGGGTTGGCCAGAATCCAGCTCGCCAGTACCTGACCACTGGCCCAGCAAAACGACCAGTACGCCGGCTCTGCCACCACGGCCTGGGCCTCCTCATGACTGAGCGGGCCCTCCAGCACCGAAGGATCAAACAGGTGCAACGGAATCTGCGGGCACCCGGCCGGACGAGACACCGCCACCCGGCCGCGACTCAGTGTTTTCTGCAAATGGCGATCCAGGCCGTCGGTCAGCATCGGGGCTCCAAGGGGTAAAAGTTGGGCCCGCCATTGTAGCGCCCTCAGGACGCGGGAACAGGCCCCGGCAAGCAGAAAACAGTGAGGTCCGCTATACTGGCGCCTCATTTGATCAACCGACGACACCCTGCAATGGCAACCAGACCTGACACCGACGACTACCTGTCACTGTTCCTGAACGACGTCCCGCTGATGGACGTTCGGGCCCCGGTGGAATTCTCCAAAGGCAGCTTCCCTTGTGCCGAGAACGCCCCGCTGATGAACGATGAAGAGCGTCACCAGGTCGGAATCTGCTACAAGGAGCAGGGACAGGACAAAGCCATCGAACTCGGCCACCAGCTGGTGGCAGGCGACCTCAAAGCCCAGCGTATCGAGGCCTGGAAACGCTTTGCGGCGCAGCATCCGGATGGCTATCTGTTCTGTTTCCGGGGCGGCCTGCGCTCGCGACTCACCCAGCAATGGATCAAGGACGCCGGTATTGACTATCCGCTGGTTAAAGGGGGTTACAAAGCGCTCCGGCGGTTTCTGATCGACAGTCTCGAGCAACGGATCGACAACGGCGATTTCCAGATCCTGAGTGGCCGCACCGGAACCGGTAAGACCCGGGTTCTGCACCGGCTCCCTAACCCGGTCGACCTCGAAGGGCTGGCCAACCACCGCGGTTCCAGCTTTGGCCGTCAGGTTACCCCGCAACCCTCCCAGATAGATTTTGAGAACCGCCTCGCCGTTGCCCTGCTGAAGGCCCACCATGCCCGGCCCGGGCCGGTGCAACTGGAGGACGAAAGCCGGCTGGTGGGCCGCTGCGCACTGCCGGAGACCCTGCGCGATCGCATGGCGGCGGCACCGCTGCTGGTACTGGAACGTTCCCTGGAGGAGCGCATCGCGATCATCCGGGAGGACTATGTTGAAGGCATGCACGCCGACTATCGGTGCCGCGACGGCGACCAGGCCGGCTGGCAGAATTTCCAGGACTACCTGCTGAGCGCCCTCGACCGGATTCGTAAGCGCCTGGGCGGCGAGCGTCATCAACAACTGCGGTCGCTGATGGAATCCGCCTTGACCACCCAGGAACGCAGCCAGGATGTCAGCGGGCACGATGCCTGGATTCAGGCCCTTCTGCAGGACTACTACGACCCCATGTACGACTACCAGCTCAGTCAGAAACAGGGTCGAATTCTTGTCCGTGGGGGCCCCGACACCATCATCGAGTGGGCCAATTCCGCCACCCCGGCGTAAGCCCTCGGTTAATGGCACTCCCCCTGAAAGACCGAGCAGGGGATTGTCTGCTATAAAAAGTTCAAGAAAAGCCGTTTTTTTCAGAGGCCTGCTTCACTTAAGCTTGGGCCTCACATGTATTTGACCCACACTAATGAACAAGGAGTCCCTTTATGGAAGACCTTTTCGGAGGTGAAGCCAGCGCTTCAGAACTGATTGACCAGGCCATTGCCCTCGTCATGGCCTACGCACCCAAGGTCGTGCTGGCCATTGTCACACTGATTGTTGGTCTTTGGCTGATCAACCGGTTTGTCGGGGTTCTCGACGCCAAACTCGGCAAGAAAGATCCCACCCTGAACAAATTCCTCTGCGGCCTGATTGGCGCCATCCTCAAGATCCTGCTGCTCATCTCTGTGGCGTCCATGGTCGGCATTGCCACCACCTCGTTCGTCGCGATCATCGGTGCCGCCGGTCTCGCCATCGGTTTCGCCCTGCAAGGCAGCCTGGCCAACTTCGCCGGTGGCGTGCTGATCCTGATCTTCAAACCGTTCAAAGTGGGCGACACCATCGAAGCCCAGGGTTTTCTTGGCGCCGTGGACGAGATCAGCATTCTTTACACCATCGTCAACACCTTCGATAACCGCCGCATTGTGATCCCCAACGGCAGCCTGTCCAACGCCACCCTGGTGAACGTCAGCATTTACGAGAATCGCCGGTGCGACATGACCTTCGGCATTGGTTACGACGACGACATCGACAAGGCCAAATCGATTCTCAAGCGCCTGATGGAAGAAGACGAGCGCAGCCTGACCGATCCGGCGCCGCGCATCTGTGTCGGTGGCCTGGGCGACAGCTCCGTGGACCTGATGTTCCGGGTCTGGGTGCCCACGGACGACCTTTGGCCGTACTACTGGGACATGCAGGAGAAAGTGAAAAAGGCCTTTGACGCCGAAGGCATCACCATCCCGTTCCCGCAGCGCGATGTGCACATGTACAAGACTGAGTGAAGGTTGTGAACGGTTGCGCATTGATACATCCGGTAACTCGCAAACCGCGTATCCTCAACTAAGCTGACGGTTAATGGCGGAGTTTACGGGCTCCGCCAGGCCGTCCGGGCCCGCCACAGAGGTAACGCCGGCCCCGAAACGCTGTCATTGCTGGTAGGAGGCTGTCACTATGCCGGTACAGCAGTTGAAGGACTTTCTCGACGAGGCCGCCGTAGAGTACATGTGCCTCTCTCACCCACCTGCGTTCACTGCGCAGGAACTCGCCCACCATGTGAAAATTGCCGGTGACCGCGTGGTCAAGACGGTCATCATCGAACTGGACGGGAAAATGGCCATGCTGGTCATGCCCGCGACCTGGCGCATTCGCTGGGACCGTCTGTCCCGAATCCTCGACACCGATTTCATCGATCTGGCCGACGAGCAGGAATTCCAGGACCGGTTCCCGGACTGCGAAGTGGGTGCCATGCCGCCCTTTGGCAGCCTGTTTGGCATGTCGGTGTACCTCAGCGAGAGCCTGACCGAGCAACCGGAGCTGGCCTTCGCCGCCGGCAGTCACACCGAATCGGTGCATATGAAGACCGCAGACTTCCTGACTCTGGTCCAGCCAATGATCCTGAACCAGGGCTTCACCAAACCTGGGGCACAAAAACCCGCCTGGCTGGCGAAGGGAAGGCGCCGGCCGGAAGGCGTTCGACCCAAAGCCCCGACGGTGGCCGGCTATTAAGGTCGCCGTGTTGGCACTCCGGGTTGCTTGTCTGAGGCGCACCATCGCGTAAACTGGTGGCCACAGACAGGAACCCGATATGACCCACGACTTTGACATCCTCGTGGTCGGCGCCGGCATGGTTGGCGCCGCCCTCGCCACCGGTCTTGGCCAGCAAGGCTTTCGAACCGGACTGATCGATCGCGCCCAGCCCCCGACCTTCGACCCACACGCGCCCCCCGACATTCGGGTGTCTGCCCTCAGCGCCGGCAGCCAGACATACCTGGGCAGCCTGAACGCCTGGGACCATATCCTTTCCATGCGCGCCACGGCATATGCTCGCCTGGCGGTCTGGGACGAAACCCCCCACCCCCTCAGCAGCCTGCTCCCCCGGCAATTGACCCACGTGGAGTTCGATGCCGGCCGAATGGGCAGCAGTCATCTGGGTCACATCGTTGAGAACGCCGTGACCCAGTCTGCCCTGTGGCAATCTGCAGAGGCCCAAACCAATGTCACAATCCTGACGGGCAAAGGCGTGGTGGCCCTGGAGCAAGACGATGCCCGGGCTGTGCTGACCCTGGACGACGGCGACCAACTCACCGCAGGGCTAGTCGTCGGTGCCGACGGCGCACAATCCGGCATTCGGGAACTGGCTGGCATTGGCAGCCATCGCAATCAATACGCCCAGCAGGCCATGGTGATGTCGGTGCGCTACCAAGGCCCGGTGGAGGACATCACCTGGCAGGGTTTTTACCCCAGTGGCCCAAGGGCGTTTCTGCCGCTGCACAGCGCCGGCTCTGAACACCCGGGCGAAAGCTGGGCCTCGCTGGTCTGGTACGACAGCCCAGAGGCGCTGGCCCGACTCAAGGCCCTGCCCCCGGAACAACTGCTGCAGGAGGTTCAGGCCGGATTTCCGCCGGAACTGCCACCTCTAACTCACCTTGAGGCGAACGCCAGTTTTCCCATCGCGCGCCAGCACGCGAAGCACTATTTCGCCAATCGAGTGGTTCTGGCCGGCGACGCCGCCCATACGATCAACCCGCTGGCCGGGCAGGGGGTGAATCTGGGCTTTCAGGATGCCCAGGCCTTGCAGTCGGTGTTGAAAGAAGCCCGACGATCCGGAGCCGATCTGGCTGATCCGACCTGGCTGAGCCAGTACGAACGCCAGCGGCGGCCCGCCAATCGTCGCATGATGCTGGCGATGGATCTGTTCTATCATCTGTTCAGCAACCGGATTCCGCCGGTTCATCTGCTGCGCAACCTGGGCCTGGGCGCTGCCCGTGCCCTGCCCTTTGCTCGCAACCAGGTCGCCCGCTACGCCATGGGCCTTGAGGAGCAACTGCCGGCCGGATTGAGCCAGCTGCTGGAGCGGATTCCGGGCCTGCGACAGATTTGAGCCAGCCCGGCCCAGCGACAACACCCACACAAGGAGGCACACATGTCAGATACGCTGTTCACCAAGATCATCAACCGGGAAATTCCCGCGGACATCGTTTACGAGGATGACCTCAGCCTGGCGTTCCGGGACATCAACCCCCAGGCGCCGGTGCATCTGTTGGTAATTCCGAAAAAGCCCATTGCCACCATCAACGATATGGACGAGGACGACCGGGAGCTGTTTGGGCATCTGTACTGGGTAGCAAGCAAGCTGGCTAAAGAGATGGGTTTTGCCGAGGACGGCTATCGCACGGTGATGAACTGCGGGGAGAATTCAGGGCAGACGGTGTTTCACATCCATCTGCACCTGTTGGCGGGCAAGCCTATGGGGTGGCCGCCCTACACCGATCGTATGAAACAGGCGTGACAGCGGTGGGGCTTAGCGCCCCACCACCCGCTCGGCTTCCTCGACCGGCGTGTGCCGGACGTCTTCGCCCTTGACCATGAAGATCACGTTCTCTGCGATGTTGCAGGCGTGGTCACCGACCCGCTCCAGGGCACGCAGCACCCACATCACCGACATGCACCGGGAGATGTTACGGGTGTCTTCCATCATGAAGGTCAGCAGAGTCCGAGCAGCAGCCTGGTACTCTTCATCAACCCCTTTATCCTCTTTCATGATCCGCAGCGCCTGCTCGGAATCCAGCCGGGCGAACGCGTCGAGGGCATCGTGCAGCATCGTCAGCACGTGGGTGCCGATGTGACGCACCTCCACGTAGCCGCGCGGGGCCTGACCTTCCTCTGACAGCTTGATGGCCAGCTTGGCGATCTTCTTGGCCTCGTCACCGACCCGCTCGAGATCCGCCACCATCTTGATCACGGAAATCACCAGACGCAGATCCCGCGCCGTCGGCTGGCGACGAGCGATGATCAGGGTCGCCTCTTCATCGATCTCCATTTCCATCTGGTCGACGCGTTTGTCCTTGGCGCGAATTTCTTCGGCCAGGTGTCCGTCGCCGTCCATCAATGCCTGGATGGCGTTTTCCACCTGGGATTCCACCATGCCGCCCATTTTCAGGAACTCGGTTTTGAGCTCCATCAGTTCGTCATTGAACTTGTGGGAAATGTGATCCCCGTATACGTCGTCCTTCTTCGTAGGCATATCTTGCTTCTCCAATGTTCCCCGACGACCGAATCAGCCGAAACGACCGGTAATGTAAGATTCGGTCAGCTCGTGCTGCGGCGAGGTAAATACTTTGTTGGTCTCGTTCACTTCCACCAGGTGGCCGAGGTGGAAATAGGCCGTGCGATGGGATACCCGTGCGGCCTGCTGCATGGAGTGGGTTACGATCACGATGGTGTAACTTTCCGACAGCTCGGCGATCAGCTCTTCCACCTTGGCCGTGGCGATCGGATCCAGCGCTGAGCAGGGCTCATCCATCAGCACCACTTCCGGATTAACGGCAATGGCACGGGCGATACACAGCCGCTGCTGCTGACCACCGGACATGCCGGTTGCGGTGGCATCCAGGCGATCTTTCACTTCGTCCCACAGACCGGCCTTGCGCAGACTGTTCTCGACAATCTCATCGAGGTCCGACTTACGGTTGGCCAGACCGTGAATGCGCGGGCCGTAGGCGACGTTGTCGTAGATCGATTTCGGGAACGGGTTTGGCTTCTGGAACACCATGCCGACCCGAGCCCGCAGCTCGACCACGTCCCGCTTGGAGTCATAGATGTTCTGATCGTCTAGCTGCAATGACCCTTTGACCGAGCAGATGTCGATGCTGTCGTTCATCCGGTTCAGGCAGCGCAGGAAGGTGGACTTGCCACAGCCAGACGGGCCGATAAACGCTATGACCTCGTTGCGACCAATGTCCAGGCTGATCTTCTTGATGGCCCGGCTTTCGCCGTAGAACACCTCGACGTCGCGCAGTTTGAATTTGGCATCGTCGGAATAAGGTTTGCCGACTGTCTTTCCTTCTTCAATCACGACATCCGCGGGCGTGCTTTCCTCTTGCACGGGGACAGCTTCCTCATCCGGCTGAGACGCTTCACTGGTAATGTTTGAATTCAGGGTATTCATCTTGATTCTCCTTACCACCGGCGCTCAAGTCGTTTACGCAACCAAATGGCCAATGCATTCATACTGATCAGGAAGGTCAACAACACCATAATGGCCGCTGACGCGCGTTCAATAAAGGCCAGCTCAGGACTACCGGCCCACAGGAAGACCTGCACCGGCAACACCGTAGCGGAGTCGAAAAATCCGCCGGGCACGTCGACAATGAAGGCCACCATGCCAATCAGCAGCAAGGGTGCAGTTTCACCAAGAGCCTGGGCCATGCCGATGATGGAGCCGGTGAGCATGCCCGGCATGGCCAACGGCAGTACGTGGTGCAACACCACTTGCATCTTGGAGGCCCCAATGCCCTCGGCTGCTTCCCGGATGGACGGCGGCACACTCTTGATCGCCGCCCGGCTCGATATAATGATGGTCGGCAGGGTCATCAGCGTGAGCACCAGGCCACCCACCACAGGCACCGAGCGCGGCATGCCGAAGAGGTTGATGAACACCGCCAGACCCAGCAGACCGAAGATGATCGACGGTACCGCTGCCAGATTGTTGATGTTCACCTCGATAAAGTCGGTGAACTTGTTCTGGGGCGCGAATTCCTCCAGATAGATAGCGGCCGCTATACCGATTGGGAACGACAGGATCAGGGTCACAAACATGGTCAGCAGCGAGCCAACAATGGCGCCCAGAATGCCTGCCTTGGAGGGGTCACGGGAGTCGCCGCCGCTGAAGAAGACGTCGTTGAACGACGTTTCGATCACGCCCTGTTCAACCAGCCGGTCTACCCATTGCTGCTGTTGATCATTCAGCTTGATGGAGTAGCCCTCATCGCCGGCGTGTTTTACATACACATCGACATCGGTATGGGACAGGAACGTCATGGTCCGGGTGGTTCCCAGCCAATCGGGGTTCTCCTTGAGGGCATCCCGCAGCGCCACCGAGGCGTACGGGTTGATCAGATCACGAACCGCGCTCCGATCCTCTTCCGTTGCCTCCGGAATCTGCTTGTACAGCGCCTGAATCAATGGCTCGACAAAGTCCGCCATTTTTAGCTGGCGCGCGTCGGTGGCGTCATCCAGGTACATCATTTCGCCGTCCAGGTTCACCTCCATGGTGATGGTGGTCTTCATGAACCCGGTGTAGCCCTTGCCGATGATGTCGGTAAACAGGATGACCAGCGCCGACAGCGCCAGGGCAATGGCAAGGATGCCGTAGGCGCGGAACCGACGTTCCTTACGATAACGGCGTTTCAGTGACTGGCGGACAATCTCCGCCTGTGAGCGTTGGTCAGTCATACTGTTCCCGGTACTTGCGCACAATTTTGAGGGCGATAACGTTCAGCAGCAGGGTGGACAGGAAGAGCATGGCACCCAGTGCAAAGGCGGCCAGCGTCTTGGCGCTGTCGAATTCCTGGTCCCCGGTCAGCAGGGTGACAATCTGCACGGTAACGGTGGTCACGGTTTCGAGCGGATTGGCCGTCAGGTTAGCCGCCAGACCAGCCGCCATGACGACGATCATGGTTTCACCAATGGCCCGGGAAACCGCCAGCAGCACGCCACCCATGATGCCCGGCAAAGCCGCCGGGAAAATGACCTTTTTCATGGTTTCCGACTGGGTTGCTCCCAACGCCAGGGAGCCATCCCGCAGCGACTGGGGCACCGCGTTGATCACGTCGTCAGACAGGGAGGACACGAACGGGATGATCATGATGCCCATGACCCCGCCCGCGGCCAAAGCGCTTTGTGATGACGCATCGATGCCCAGTGAGGCGGCCAGATCACTGATAAACGGCGCTACCGTCAGCGCTGCGAAAAAGCCGTAAACCACGGTAGGAATACCCGCCAGCATTTCCAGCAGCGGCTTGACCACGCCCCGGACCCGCTTGTTCGCGTACTCCGACAAATAGATGGCGGACATCAAGCCCACCGGTACCGCCACCACCATAGCAATCGCGGAAATCAGCAACGTACCGGTGAACAGTGGGATCATGCCAAAGGCACCCTGTGACGCCACCTGATCCGCACGCATGGCGGTCTGAGGGCTCCACTGGCTACCAAAAATGAATTCGAAGAAAGGCACCTTTCCAAAGAAACGGAAGGTTTCGAACGCCACCGAGAAGATGATGCCAACCGTCGTCAGGATCGCCAGGGCGGCGCAGGCAAAGAACAGCCATTTGAGGATCGACTCAACCTGGGACCGCGCATTCAGCCGCGGCTGGATCCGCAACCAGCCCAGGAAACCGGCCAGCACCGCCACCGACACGACCAGCGCCGACATCAGCAGACGGCTTTGTTCCCGAAGCACCTTCAAACGCTCCGCCGCCTCGGCAATCGGCGCTTCCACAAACCCGGGCGGCAAGGCGCCGCTGGCGACGTTACTGATCTTGCTGAGCAGAAGGCTTGCCTGGCCCTCATTCTGGGGTGCCAGCTCCGCCGGTAAGCCACCGACCACGATGAGCTGAATCACCTTGCCCTGGAACGTCGCCCAGAGTGCCAGCACCAGCAACGCCGGAATCCCGCTCCACAGGGCGGCCCGAGCGCCGTAGTAAAATGGCAGTGATTTGAGATGGCGAATTCCCCCCAGCGGCATAGCCAAGGACCGGGAGCGCGCATACCCCAAGCCGTAAGCCACGACGGCAAGCACGAGGATGAGCAGAAACAAATTAGCCGGTTGCATGAAATTTCCTGTCTACGACTTCAAGTGGATGCATATTCTACAGATTCAGAGAATGCTTGGCACCGGACTATCCTCCCTGACGTGCGAAAGGGTGCGGGCCCCGAAAGGCCCGCACCCTTTTAGTTCCCCAAGTGCCTTGGGTTACTTCAGCTCTTCCAGAGCCAGGTTCGGCATGTTTTCAGCCTTGTCCATCAGGTTCATCAGCTGGTCGCGCGGCGGTACGATCAGACCAACGCTCTTCAGGTAGCCGTTCTGGCCCATGGCGGCGTTACTGGTGAACTCGTCGACATACTCCTGCATGCCCGGGATGACACCAACGTGTGCCTGCTTCACGTAGAAGAACAGGGACCGGGCAACCGGGTACTCATCAGCGGCAATCGCTTCGGCAGTCGGAACCATGCCGTTCAGAGTAGCAGCTTGCAAGCGGTCGGTATTTTCTTCGAGGAAGCTGTAGCCAAACACACCGTACATGTCCGTATCGCCGATCAGTTTTTGTACGATCAGGTTGTCGTTTTCACCAGCCTCGATGAAGGCGCCGTCTTCACGAACACTTTCACAGATGGACTTGTGCTCGTCCTTGCTCAGGTTGGCAGCTTCCGGCAGCTCGTCACAACCCGCGGCCAGGGCCAGCTCGTTGAAGGAGTCACGGGTGCCAGACGTCGGGGGCGGACCCATGACCTGAATCGGCTTGTTCGGCAGGCTGGCGTCGACATCGCTCCACTTCTCGTTCGGGTTGTCCACCCACTCACCGTTAACCGGCACCTTGGAACCCAGGGCCAGGAACAGCTGTTCGAGGGTGATTTCCAAGTTTTCCGCTTCCTTGGAGCTGGCAATCACAATGCCGTCAGAACCGATGCGAAACTCAGTGATGTCAGTGACGCCGTTCTTCTGGCACATCTCAAACTCAGAAGACTTCATCCGGCGTGAAGCGTTGGTGATGTCCGGGTGCTGGGTACCGATACCCTGGCAGAACAGTTTCATGCCGCCACCGGAGCCGGTGGACTCCAGTTTCGGAGTGTTGAAATCAGTCTTGGTGCCGAAGCGCTCAGCAACAACCGTCGCAAACGGGTAGACGGTGGATGAGCCGACGATGCTGATAGTGTCACGGGCCATGGCGGGTGTGGACATGGCGGCAACGGAGCCGGCCAGCGCTACAGTTGCGAGTGTCTTGTTCATCTTAATCACGTTGAGTCTCCAAATCGGTTGAACGTTGTGTATGGATCAGCTTTACCGATGAGTGAAGAGTAAAGACGCTGTATGACAACTTTGTTACAGATACGGAAATATAGTCCCAAAAGCGCAAATCTGCTTGCAGCGCCACCAAACACCGTTAACATGCGGGGGTATAACAATACCGAGACTTAACACCAAGGCAGTCCCATGATGGCATTCGATGACGACAAGCCCACCCCTCGGGGAGAGTTAACCCTGCAGGTCGTACCACTCCCCTCCGACACCAACCCCAACGGCGATGTGTTTGCGGGCTGGCTGGTGAAACAGATGGACATCGCGGCCGCCACAATTGCCGGCCGGATTTCCCAGGGCCGCAACGCCACCGTGGCGATGGACCGAATGGAATTTCTGTCGCCCCTGCGAGTGGGCTCCCAGGTGGGCTGTTACTGCGAGGTGATCGAAATCGGTCGCAGTTCCATGAAATTGCGGGTAGAGGTGTGGACCCGGGATCGCACGGCCAAGCACCCGCGCAAGGTGACCGAGGGTTTGTTCGTGTACGTGGCGATTGACGAGCACGGCCGCATTCGGGAAGTTCCCGAGCAGATTGCCTGACCGCTGAAGGTACGCTTCCGACCCGGGCTTAATCGGCCAGTTTTCGTGCCGTGCGCCCGGGACCGCCGAGGGCGATCAAACCCAGCACGGGTCCCGGCAGTAACCAGCACACCACCCAGAGCCCCTGGTGCTCCCACAACCAACTGGTCAGCCAGATGGCCGGCAGCGTGACGCCAAAGCCGATGGCGTTCATCACCGCCAGGGACGAACCGACAAACTCCGCCGGTGCCCGGGCCGCGGCCAACGCCGAAAACTGGGGCGAATCCGCCACCACGGCCACCCCCCACATCACCAACAGCACCAGCAAAACGACCGGCGCCAGCCCGGACAGCCAGGGGTACGCCAGACAGATCAGACCTGAGGTGGCGAGCGCGTTTCGGGCGACCCATTCACTGCCCCGACTACGGCTGAACAAGCCACCACCGATGCAACCCAGCGCCCCGGCGGCAATGACCGCAAACGACAGCACCGGCACAAACCCATCTGACCAGCCGAGCCGGGAGAGCTCTCGCCCTACCAGCAATGGCACCAGCACCCAAAAGGCGTACAACTCCCACATATGACCAACGTAACCGCCCACAGCGGCGCGAAAATTCGGCCACCGCAGCGCCACCAACCCCCGCCGAAGCGGCACCGGGCCGGCACTCTTGGGCAGGTGAGGCCCCTCACCTAACAGATACACCAGCGCCCCGCCGACCAACGCCAACGCTGAGGCGCCAAACAGCGGCCATTGCCAAGGCATGCCCAGCGTCACCCCCCGCATCAGGTGAGGCAGCGCCGTGCCCAGGGTCAGCATGCCTACCAGCCAAGCCAGGGCGGCCCCGGCGTGTTTCGGCGTCCAGGCAATCACCATCTTCATACCAAGGGGATAGATACCGGCAAGACACAGCCCGGTGGCGAATCGCAGCAACAAATCGAAAGGCGTGTGGGCGGCCACCAGAATAAAGGCGCCGTTTACCAGCGCCCCCAGCACACTGGCGATGGCAAAGATGTGACTGGCACCAAACCGGTCAGCCAGACCAGTGACCGCCAGAGTCAGGGTGCCGGCAATGAACCCGGCCTGCACTGCCAATGTCAGCAAGCCCAGATCGGCTTCACTCAGCCCAAGCTCCTGGGATATCGACAGCCATACCCCGTTCACGCTGAACCAGAGTGACGTTCCCAGAAGCTGGGCCAGCACGATGACCGCCAGGGGATAACGCTGAAGCACTGCCGTCATGTCATTGTTTCCATGGATTGAATCGATCGGAGCCCGTCGCTCACCCGTAAAACCCAGACCTTACCGCAACTTGGCCCCGTGGTGCGCGTCTCCAATGGTATTGTTCTGGGCTATTCAGCCTGCGGGTGCCCTGCTACTATCCCTGCCTGCTTTTGATGCTACTTTTAACGCTGCTTTTAACGCCGCTCCCCAAGCCAGCCAGCTCGACAACGGATTTGCCATATGGACGTTTTTCAGGCCCTTTTTCTCGGGCTTCTACAGGGACTGACGGAATTCCTGCCCATCTCCAGCTCCGCTCACCTGATCTTGACCCCAGCGTTCTTTGGCTGGACCGACCAGGGCGTCGGCTTTGACCTGTCGGTGCATCTGGGCACCTTACTGGCAGTGGTGCTGTATTTCCGACGGGACGTGTTTGGCATCGCCCGAGACGGCCTCGTATCCATCGGCCGACGCAAACTGGTCGGCCAGGGTGCCCTGGCGTTTTACCTGGTGATCGGCACCATCCCCGCCGGCCTGACCGGGCTGGCACTGCTCGACCTGATCGACAACGAACTGCGGGCGGTGGAAGTCATCTTCACCACCACCCTGGTCTTCGGCTTGCTCTTGGGCGTGGCGGACTGGCTGCCCAAGCGCCAGCGCACCCTGGACCAACTGAACTGGAAAGACGCCGTGCTGGTGGGCATCGCCCAGGCCATGGCCCTGGTCCCCGGCACCTCCCGCTCCGGCGTCACCATCACCGCCGGCCTGTTCCTGGGCATGACCCGGCACACCGCCTCCCGGTTTTCCTTCCTGCTGGCGATCCCAATCATCGTGCTGGCGTCGGCGGTGAAGCTGCTGGAGGTGGCTACGTCTGATGTCATCGTTGACTGGAGCGGTTTTCTGATTGGCGGGGTAACCTCCTTTGTCATGGCCATCACCGCCATCCACTTCTTCCTGAAGTGGCTAAACACCGTGGGCATGTGGCCCTACGTGATCTACCGGATCGTGTTGGCCGGGGTAATTTACGCGGTATTGATGTAACGGCGGGTCCGCACAGAGATGGACGCAGAGGGCTGATCAAGCTTTCCAAAACTGTGCGGAGCCATGGATGGCGGAGCTCAAGCGCCACATGGACGTGCTTGAGCGGGTTTTGGAAAGCTTGATCAGCCCTCTGCCACCACCATCACTCAGCAGGCCTCAAGAGGGGCATAAGCCAACACCAACCACTTAGCGCCATCGTCAAAATTCACCTGCACCCGCGTGTGCGCCCCGGTGCCCTCTGAATTCATCACAATGCCCTCGCCAAACTTCGGGTGCTTCACCCGCTGCCCCAGGCTGAAGCCGGACTGCTGCGCCGAGTCCTGACTGAACAGGCTTTCGTTCGGGCGCTCGACCATGGCCGGGCGGGTGACGGTGTTGCGCAAGCGAACCTCCTGCACACAGTCACCGGGGATTTCCCGCACGAACCGGGACAGGGCGTTGAACTTCTCCTGACCGTATAAACGCCGGGATTCGGCGTAAGTAAGCACCAGCTTTTTCATGGCCCGGGTGATACCCACGTAGGCCAACCGGCGCTCTTCCTCCATGCGCCCGGGCTCTTCCAGGGACATACCGTGGGGGAACAGACCCTCTTCCACGCCGGCCAGGAACACCATGGGGAATTCCAGGCCCTTGGCCGAGTGCAGGGTCATCAGCTGCACGGAATCCTCATGGGCCTCGGCCTGGGATTCACCGGCGTCCAGAGCGGCCTGGGCAATGAATTCCGCCAGCGGATCGACGCCCTCTTCCACCTCGAAGTCCGAGAGCGCGTTCACCAGTTCCTCCAGGTTTTCCACCCGGGCCTGGCCCTTCTCGCCTTTCTCACTGGCGTGATAGTCCTTCAGGCCGCTGTCGTCGATGGTCTGCTTCATCAGGCCGTGCAACGTGGCGTCGCCGACCATGCCCGACAGGCCTTCGATGATGGCGATGAACGACTGCAGACCGGTTTTTGCCCGGCCCTTAACCTGGCCAGCCTCCAGCAGACGCTCGGCGGATTCCCATAGGGAAATACTCTGTTCCGTGGCGTATTCCCGCAGTTCCGCCAGACTCTTGGCGCCAATGCCCCGGGGCGGCACATTCACCACTCGCTCGAAGGCGGCGTCGTCCCGGCGGTACTGAACCAGACGCAGATACGCCAGGGCGTTGCGGATTTCCTGACGGTCGTAGAAGCGCAGGCCGCCATACACCCGGTACGCAATGCCCTGGCGCATCAAAGCTTCTTCCAGTACCCGGGACTGGGCATTGGAGCGATAGAGAATGGCCGATTCGCTGCGAAGGTTGCCGTCCTGCACCCAGGCCGAAATACTGTCGGCGATGTAGTTGGCTTCGTCCTGCTCGTTGAAGGCGGCATAGAGGCTGATTGGCTCGCCATCGGGGCCGTCCGTCCACAACTGCTTGCCGAGCCGGCCCTGGTTATTGGCGATCACCGCGTTGGCCGCCTTCAGGATCATCTGGGTCGAGCGGTAATTCTGTTCCAGCCGCACCATGCGCGAATTTGGGAAATCTCGCTGGTACTGTTGAATGTTCTCAATCTTGGCGCCGCGCCAGCCGTAGATCGACTGGTCGTCGTCCCCCACCACCGTGAGCGGCACCCGATTGCTGGCCAATACCTGCAGCCAGGCGTATTGAATGGTGTTGGTGTCCTGAAACTCGTCCACCAGAATGTGCTGGAACCGCTTCTGGTAGTGCGCCAGCAGCTCCGGCCGGTGCAGCCACAGCTCGTGAGAGCGCAGCAGCAGTTCACCAAAGTCCACCAGACCACCCTGCTGACACAGGGTCTCGTACTGGCGGTAAATCTTCAGCATGATCGAGGTGAAATGATCGCCCGGATTTTCCTGGATGTGGTCGGCCCGCAGCCCCTCGTCCTTCTGGCTGTTGATAAACCACTGGGCCTGCTTGGGCGGCCATTTGCTCTCATCGATCTGATTTTCCCGCATCACCCGCTTGATCAGCCGCAGCTGGTCGTCGCTGTCCAGCACCTGGAAGTTCTCCGGCAGGCCAGCGTCCTGCCAGTGCGAGCGCAACAGCCGATGCGCGATGCCGTGGAAGGTGCCGAACCAGAGCCCGCGGGCCGGGATGTCCATCATCTGCTCAATGCGGTAGCGCATCTCCTTGGCGGCCTTGTTGGTAAAGGTCACCGCCAGAATGCCCGTGGGCGGCACCCGATCCACCGTCATCAACCAGGCGATCCGGTGCACCAGCACCCGGGTCTTACCACTGCCGGCACCAGCCAGTACCAGCAGGTGATCGTTCTGGGCGGTGACGGCCTCGCGCTGGGCATCATTGAGCGGGTCGATTATATGAGAGACATCCATAGGAAAACGTTCGCTACTGGTTAAATAAACAGGCTTGGGAGTATAACAGGAGAGAAAACGGATTGCCGCGGGCCTGATCCGGCCCTCTCAATTTGGAGGTATCGCATAAAAGCGGGGCGCTTTTCAGGACACGCTACAAGCACATCCATGTGCGCTTGGGTGGGGCCGTCCATGGCCCCACACAGTCCTGAAAAGCGCCCCGCCCTCGTGCTATTCGACTGCAGAGACGGCTTTCGTATTAAAAGCCGCGCGGCACCGTCTGGGCCTCAACGAATTCGAACAGCCCTTCCAGGCCGCCTTCGCGGCCGATGCCAGAGGCCTTCATGCCGCCAAACGGCGCTTCCGGGGTTGGGCCGGTGCCGGTATTCCAGCCACAGTGACCGAAACGCAGGCCCGCTGCCACACGCTGGGCGCGCTCGGCATCGCCGGTGAACACGTAGGAAGCCAGACCGAACTCGGTGTCGTTGCCGGCCTCAATGACTTCGTCCTCAGTGCGGAACAACGCCATCGGCACCAGCGGTCCAAAGGTTTCTTCCCGGTAGCAGCACATGTCCCGGGTCACATCGGTGATGACCGTCGGCGGGAAGAACAGGCCATCGCCCAGGTCTCCCGGCTGTTTGCCGGCCACCAAGCTCGCACCCTTCTCAAGCGCGTCTTCAAGGTGGCGTTTCACCTTGTCGAAGCCGGCCTTGTTGATCAGCGGGCCAAGATCGACATCGCCGTTGATGCCATCACCCACAGTCATCTTGTTGACCCGTTCGGCCAGCTTCTCGCCAAAGGCGTCGGCCACCTTCTCGTGCACAAAAATCCGGTTGGCGCAGACGCAGGTTTGACCACCACCCCGGAATTTGTTGGCAATCAGGTTATCGGCGGCGGCATCCAGATCGGCGTCGTCGAAGACGATAAAGGGCGCGTTGCCACCCAGCTCCAGGGCCAGCTTTTTAACCTGATCGGCGGTGTCCTGAATCAGGGTACGACCCACTTCGGTGGAGCCGGTGAAGCTGAGCATCGGCACATCCGGGCTCTCGCACAGAACCTTGCCAATGACACTGGCCTTACCCATCACCAGGTTGACCATGCCAGCGGGCATGTCGGTGTGCTGATCCATCAGGCTAAACAGGGCAATCATGGTCAGCGGGGTCTCGCTGGCCGGTTTGATCACCGACGGGCAGCCGGCGGCAAGCGCGGCTGAGAGCTTCTTGGCGATCATACCGATCGGAAAATTCCAGGGCGTGATCAGCCCGGTGACACCCACCGGCCGGTAATGGACGGTCCAGGTGCAATCTTTGGGTTTCTCCGGAATGGTGTGCGCGTCCAGAGCCTGGATGTTTTTGGCGCAATAATCGAAGAAACCGGCCGCGTAGTCCACCTCGCCTTGGGCTTCCTTCAGTGGTTTGCCATGCTCCATGCACAGGATCCGCCCAACTTCTTCCCGGTTGGCCTTGAGCGCATCCCGGATATCCTCCAGCCACTTGCGGCGGGTCTCGATGGAGTAAGGATTGGTCAGGCGTAGCGCCGATTTACCGGCGGCGACCGCATCCTTTACCTCGGCCTCCGACATGGAGGCGACGTTCGCAATGACCTCACCCGTGGCCGGGTTATACACATCAAAGGTGTTGCCCTGAGCATTATTTGTCCAGCGACCGCCGATGTAGCCATTGAGCTTTTCCAGCAGTGGTGACTCGATCATCTTTGCTCCTCTTCTGTCAGTGGCCATATCCCGCGCGGGACACAGTTGCGTCGGTTCGATACGTATTCCATAGTGGATGCTGAATCACTGGCTGTAAAGTCGACGGCCAGGCTTTTGCTCACCCTCTGCCGCGCCGTGCACAGGGGCCTGTCGAACCATGGAGGTCGGATAATGAAAGCGTTTTTCCATCCCGCTCAGGATCAGCATATTCCGCAGACCTACTTTACCCGCGGACAGATGCGTCAGCCCCAGGAAGTACCCGATCGCACCGGTGAAATGCTCGATGGCCTGAAAGAGATGGGCATTTCGGTGCTGCAGCCGGCCGACCAGGGGGCCGCCCCGATTTCCAAGGTGCATGACCTCGGCTACCTGCGGTTTCTGGAATCGGCGCATCGGCGCTGGATAAAGATGGACGACTGGGGTGAGGAGGTCATTTCCAATATTTTCGTGCGCTCCCCCAACCACCTGACCGGCATCCTGGCGGAAGCGGCGCGCTACCAGGCCGACGGTTCCTGCCCGATCGGCGCCAACACTTGGCATGCCGCCTACTGGTCGGCGCAGACGGCGCTGGGTGCCGCTGATGCGCTGATAGCCGGCGACCGCACCGCCTACGCCGTGTGTCGGCCACCAGGCCACCACGCCCGCCGCGACGCGGCCGGCGGCTTCTGCTACCTGAACAACGCCGCCATTGCCGCCGAGCACATGAAGCCCCGGTTCCCGCGGATCGTCGTCCTCGATACCGACATGCACCACGGCCAGGGCATTCAGGAGATTTTCTACGACCGGAGCGACGTGCTGTACATCTCGATCCACGGCGACCCCACCAACTTCTATCCGGTGGTTACCGGATTTGAGAACGAGCGGGGCGAAGGCGAAGGTTTCGGCTACAACATCAACATGCCCATGCCCCACGGCGCGTCGGAGGACGATTTCTTCGACAAGCTGGATGAATCACTGGCGGCGATCAAGCTGTTCCAACCGGACGCGCTGATCCTCGCGCTGGGTTTCGACATCTACCAGAACGATCCACAGGCGAAGGTGTCGGTGACGTCGGAAGGCTTCTGCCGGCTCAGCTCCCACATCCGCCAACTGGGCTTGCCAACGCTGGTGGTGCAGGAAGGCGGTTACGACCTGGAAACCCTGAGCGAGAACGTGCAGCAGTTCTTCAAGGGTCTGGCCGGCTGAACGGCCAGACCCAGGCAGACTAAGAAAGGACTTAGGAGGCGGGCGCGTAGACTTTGACGTTGTCGTGCCCTTCCGACTTCAAATGGCCGGCGTGCATCCGACTCATGGCGCCGCGGTCGCAGTACAGCAAATACTGACGATCTCTCGGCAGCTCTGGCAACTGCTGATTCAGCTCGTAGAAGGGAATCTGAACCACTTCGTTGTTGGTCAGCTTCAGGGGGGACTGTTCGCCCTCGAACGGATGGCGAACGTCGATGATCACATCGTCGACACCCGGCGTTTCCACCAACTCCACGTCTTCCGGCGTTGTCGTCGTGTCCAGCAAACGGCTAATCGCCGTTTCTTCCCGAGCCTCAATCGCGCCGGCCAGGACCGAGGCGTCCATTTCCGCCTCATCGGCTTCGACTTTGTGCAGTTTCGCGCGGGTCGCCGGCTTCTGTGAGATCACACCGCAGTATTCCGGCATGTTCCGGGCGAAGGATTCGGTGCCAATCTCCCGGGCGATATTGATGATGGTTTCTTTATCCATAGACACCAGCGGGCGCAAAACCACTTCGTCACTGGCGCGGTCCACCACGTTCAGGTTGCTCAGGGTCTGGCTCGACACCTGGGCCACGGCATCCCCGGTAACCAACCCAACCGCGTTGTTCTTCTTGGCCACTTCTGCCGCCGCTTTCAGCATCTGCCGCTTCAGCACGACACCCCAGTGCCGATGATTGACCGACCGCATGATTTCCGCGACCACGCCCTCAAACGGTATCGAAATAAACTTGGCGCTGTGGGACGCGCCGTACTGCTCCCACAGGTAATGCACCACCTGGCGCACGCCAACCTCGTGGGCCGTGCCGCCCAGATTGAAGAACAGGAAGTGACTGCGCAGACCACGGCGCATCATCAGGTAGGCCGCCACCGATGAGTCGTAGCCGCCGGAGATCAGCGTCATGACCGACTCGACACTGCCCAACGGATAGCCACCGAGGCCACGGTGCTTACGATGAGCGATGTGGAACTGATCGTCCTGCACCTCGACGCGCACTTCCACGTCCGGATTTTTCAGATTCACGCCCGCAGAATCGGAGGCCTGCATCAGTGCGGCGCCGACGGTGCGCTCCAGATCAACCGACCGGAATTTGTGATCGCCCTGGCGGCGGCCGCGAACGGCAAAGGTCTGGCCCTTCAAGCGATCGGCAAAGGCGTCAACCGCCTTGGCGGCCACATCGTCCAGATCCACGAACGGAAAGACACCGATTTCCTGGATGGTGGAAATGCCCGGGATCCGCAACAGGGTCTCCAGCACCTGACTGGCCAGGCCGCGGTCGTCCGGAAACTCGACCGTGACCCGGTCCCAGGTTCCGTCCACCCGGATCTCGTTATCCAGCCGCACCAGCAGCTTGCGAACGTTCTGCCGCAGGTGCCGCATCTGTTGTCTGCGCACCGGTTTGCTCTTGATGGCGACTTCTGGTGCTGGGCGAATAAGTAATTTCATAATCCGAATATCATCGAGTGGCGTAAAGGAGATAATGCGCTTAGTCTACCTTTTAAGGAGCATGCCTCAAAATCAGGCATAGCCGAGACGCCGGCCCGTTTGGCATCCTAGCCCGTCCCGCCGGCAACAGTCAGGAGCTGTATTGTTCATGCAAGAACCCACCATCAATGCCCTCGTATCTCCAGAGGGCAGCCTAGAAATTCTGTCCAATCACGAGGTCAACCGCCTCAAAGACCGGAGCGAGGGCGGCCTGTATCGATTATTCCGCCAGTGCGCCTTGGCGGTGCTCAACACCGGTGTTGAAACCGACGACTGCAAGGCTCTGATGGAAGCCCACGCCGATTTCGACGTGCACCTGGTGCCGCAGCCGCGCGGCCTGAAGCTGGAACTGGTGAACGCCCCCGCCCACGCCTTTGTCGACGGCGAAATGCTGCGAGCCATTCGCGAGCATCTGTTTTCAGTGCTGCGGGATATTATTTACTCCCATTCAATTCCCCAGGCCGCCAGCGGGTTCCGGCGTGATGACCCGGAAGACCTGACCAATCTGGTATTCCACGTTCTGCGCAACGCGCGCGTGCTCGAAGCCGGCCGCCAGCCGGATCTCGTGGTGTGCTGGGGCGGCCACTCCATCAGTCACGATGAATATCAGTACAGCAAGGAAGTGGGGCACCAATTGGGCCTGAGAGGGCTGAGCATCATCACCGGCTGCGGCCCCGGCGCCATGAAAGGCCCGATGAAAGGCGCCACCATTGCCCACGCCAAGCAGCGGATAAAAAATGGCCGATACATCGGCATCACCGAACCCGGCATCATTGGCGCCGAGGCGCCGAACCCGATCGTCAACGAACTGGTGATCATGCCGGACATCGAGAAGCGTCTGGAAGCGTTCATCCGCTGTGGCCACGGCGTCATCGTGTTCCCGGGTGGCGTCGGCACCGCCGAAGAGATTCTTTACCTGCTCGGCATCCTGCTGCATCCGGACAACGCCGACCTGCCGTTCCCGGTGGTGTTTACCGGCACCAAGGAAAACGCCGAATACTTCGAGATGATCGACAACTTCATCCGCAACGCCCTCGGGGACGAGGCCGCCAGCAAGTACGAAATCATCATCGATGATCCGGTCCGGGTCGCCCAGACCATGAAGAAAGGCATGAAAGAAGTGGAAACGTTCCGGCGCGCCATGCAGGACGCCTACTACTTCAACTGGATGCTGAAAATCGATCCGGTGTTCCAGCTGCCGTTCCACCCCAATCACGAAAACATGCGGGCACTGGAATTGCATCGGGACCAGCCGGTGCACCTGATTGCCGCCAACCTGCGCAAAGCCTTCAGCGGCATTGTTGCGGGTAACGTCAAGGAAGAAGGCATTCGCCAGATTCAGGCTCGGGGGCCGTTCGAGATCGACGGGGACTCGACCCTGATCAAACCGCTAGAAGCGATGCTGACCCAGTTCGTGGCACAGAATCGAATGAAGCTGCCTGGGTCTTCCGCGTATCACCCCTGTTATCGCATCGTCAGTGGCGCGGCCTGAGCCGCCCACTGACACTCAACGGCAGTCTTACTTACCGCCATCCGCCGGAAGGCTGGCGTAGTAGGCGGCCAGATTGGCGATGTCGGTATCGCTCAGAGCAGCGGCCTGGCCTTGCATGATCGCGGCCTGGCCGCCATTACGCTGCTTGTTCTTGTAGGCCTTGATGGCCGACACCAGATACTGCTCATTCTGGCCCGCCAGGTTCGGGTAGGTCGGTATCTGGGCAATGCCGTTCTGGCCGTGGCAGGCAGCGCACACCGCAGCCTTGGCTTTACCTGCCTCGGCATCGGCCGCGGAGGCCACGCCTGCCACTGAGGCACTGAGTGCAAAAATCCCGGCAACGGCATAGTGTTTCAGCGTCATTGTCTTTACCCTCTCATCATCGTTTTTGGTATTTGCCCGGAGGCAGTGGATACTGGTTCAGAATCCTTACTGCCCTTATAACACAGCGCAACGCCAAGCCAAATGCGTTAGATCATTCGCTTTTGTTCACAGACACCGTTTGAACACCGGAGACCCCCTCAATGTCCATAGAGGTTCAGGAACTTGAATGCCTGGAAGGCCGCATTGGCCTGCTAACGCTGAATGCACCCGATTCCCTCAACGCGCTTTCCGAAGCCATGGTGAATGAGCTGCAGGCTGCACTGGACCGCTGGGCCGATGACGACCAGATCAGTCTGGTGGTACTCCAAGGAGCGGGCGAACGGGCATTCTGCGCCGGTGGCGATATTCGCAAACTTTACAGCGCCATTCAGGGCGCCGGTGACGCCGACGCCCCGACCCGGTTTTTTACCCATGAGTACCGACTGATCTACAGCCTGCACCGGTTCCCCAAGCCCGTGGTCGGCATCGCCCATGGTGCCGTTATGGGCGGTGGCCTGGGGCTGTTGGCGGCCTGCCGTTACCGCCTCGCAGAGCCGAATCTGACCCTCGCCATGCCAGAAATCTCCATTGGCCTGTTTCCTGACGTGGGCGCCAGCTGGTTCCTGAACCGACTTCCCGGACGGATTGGCCTGTTCATGGGGCTGACCGGCGCCCGGCTGAATATCACCGACAGCATCCGTATTGGCCTGGCCGATCTGGTGCTACTGCCTGAGGCCCGCGCGGAACTGCTCGAGACCCTGCAAGCCCAGCGCTGGACCGGCCAGGCCGCCTCGGACGACAACCGCCTGTTCCGGCTGCTGAACCAGCTGCATGCGCCGGATTACCGCGCCCTGCAGCGTAGCAACCTGGAACAACACGAACAGAACATCGCACGCTTGAGCGCCGGTGATGAGTTGCCCGACATCGTGGATCAGTTGTTGTCGGCGGAGGTCGACAGCGAGTGGTGGAATGCCTGCATGAGCAACCTCCGCGGCGGCTGCCCAGTGTCGGCCTGGCTAATCTGGAGCCAACTGCAGAAGGCGCAGCAGATGTCGTTCAAGGACGTGTTGCGGATGGAACTGGCGATGGCCATGGAGTGCACCCGCCGACCCGATTTGCCGGAGGGCATCCGGGCCAGGTTGGTGGACAAAGACCATCAGCCGACCTGGTCGTTTGCGCGCGTGGCCGACGTGCCGGCCGAGGTGGTCGAGCGGCATTTTCAGCCGGAGTGGGATGACAGCAACGACCCCATGAATCTGGGCTAGCCAACCGGTTCCCGCTCTAGTGCCGAGCCCCGGCCTGGACCAGCAGCATTTCAAGCTCCTGATTGCTGTTGGCTCGGGCCACATCCAGCGCGGTGCGGCCGTTATCTGACCGGTAATTCACCTCAGCCCCGGCGGCCAGCAGCATTTCGGCCGTGAGCAGGTCGCCGGTGGCCACAATTTTCATCAACAGCGACTCGCCAGCCTGGCTGACGTTCACGTTGGCGCCCGCCGCCAGCAGCAGTTTCACCACCGACAGATGGCCCTGTTCCGCCGCACGAATGACCGGCGTGTAGCCCTGGGCATCGCTGGCATTGACCTGCGCCCCGGCAGACAGCAACAGCCGAACCAGGCGCCGCCCGCCCTGCGCGGAGGCCACCATCAGCGGCGTTTCCGCGCCCTGGGCCGCCAGATCTGGCGCGGCGCCCTCCGACAGCAGATACCAGACAATACGATCCTGCCCGGCCATTACGGCCGCCATCAGGGGTGTGCCTTTCTCGGTGAGCGCATTGAGGGATTCACCAGATTGCGCCAGTTCCTGAACCCGATCCAAATTGCCGGATGCGGCGGCCTCGAACAGCGGAGTTTCCGCACGGCTGGCGGTCTCGCGGGTGAGATTGCTAGGTTCTGTTGAAGCACAGCCGGAAAGCAACGACGCGGCCATCCAGGCTACGCAGGTCAGAAGTAACAAACAGCGGGGGGAGCCGGTTCCCTTGGCCATAGCACGCGATCTCGGTCGGTTTCAGTTCGGTCTATTCTGGCCAGCACCGGTAGGGAATTAAATCGAGCGGGTCACAACTCCGGGCCATTCTCGAGGAGTTGGCGAACCAGACCGCGCAAGCGATCCTCACCGTCACGCTGGCCCCGGCACAGTTTCCTCGCCTGCACGGTTGGCCAATCCTGCTGTTGCTGAACGGACGCCATCCACAAGGTCAGTTCCGCCTGGGTGGTCAGCCATTGGGCAACGCCCGGGGCCGCGCACGCTTTCTGCAGCACCGGCAGTGACAACAAAAAGCCACGGTGGCCGTGGGCAAAATGCCGGAGATCCCGTCGGTCATCCTGATCCAGTTGCGCCGCGGCCGGCAGCGCTGCCTGCAACCTGGCCGCCAGCCCGGCTTCCAGGGTGGGCCAAGCCAGTGGCAGCAAGGTAGGCCAATGCTCGGCCAGACGCCGGTTTAGTTTTCCCGCCAGAGCTTGCCCGGCATCGCTGCAGCCGGCCATCATCTGGAGCGGGAATTCGCCGCTGGTGGCTTCCTGGTTCAGCCCAATCCGGACTAGGTCCAGACCACTGTCCCGCCAGAACCTCAGCAGCTCCTCACTGCCGCCGAAACTGGTGCCGAGACTGTCCAGCCCTTCGTCCTCAGCGCCGTGCCGGGCCGCTGCCACCAATTCCCTGCCGACACCCAGCCGTCGGGCACCGTCGGCCACGGCAATCCGGACCACCCGCAGGCAGCGCTGACTTGCCGCCTCGGGAAACCCGCTGTGGCTGGCCAGGGACTGCGGCAGCAAGTGCCCCCGAATCCGGCGCTGACCCAAAGCGACCTGTTCCGCAAGCTCCGGACTGAGGCCGCCTTCGACCGCACCCCACAGTACACCGACGGTGGTCTCGCCAATTCGTGCCCGCCAGCTACGGTTGCTCGGGGCATCCAGCCATTGGCGAAGATCCGCTGGCGTGGTGCGGTAATGGGCATCCACCAACAGGCCAAAGGCCTCCGACAACGCCCTATCGTCAGCCCGGTTTGGGGCAAACGGCTCGATCACTAGCTCGCCCCGGCCAGCCTCGTCGCCTTTCAGCGCAGGGCTATCAGCGGAAAGCAGGAACAGGCGGGAAATCAGGGGCTCGAGCGGATCGGTGGACGACCAGCGAATGGGGGCGCTCAGGGTCTGGGATTGCCACTGCGGGGTTTCCCGATCTAGCACCTGCCGAAACCGAATCGCAAAACCCCGGCCTGCACCTTCGTAACCATGCACCGTGGACGAGAACGCCACCCGGGGCCAGCCCAACAGCACTCGTTTCAATAACGGCGTCGGAATAGCGGCGGCCTCGTCCACCAGCATCACTTCGGCCTCCGGCTTCTCCGCCAGCAGCTCGCGGATTGCCAAAAACCGCACCTGGCCACCCGTTCGGGTAACCAAGGTGGTGTCCGACTCGCTGATCACCTCGTCGCCCAGACGCTCCCGGGCGTGACGAAACAGCGTCGCTACGTTGTCTCGGGACGGTGCCGATACCAGAATCTGTTGTCGCCCTTGCCTAAGCAGCTCAGCCGCCGCCAGTCCAAGCGCCGCCGATTTGCCCCGACCCCGATCTGCGGTTACCACCAATGGCCGACGGCGCCGGCCAAGGCCGAGCTGCACCAGCCGGTCGACCAGACCACGCTGGTCGTCGGTCATGGCCACAGCGAATTCCTGCTCCGGCTGAGCCAGTGCCGGCAAATACTCCGTTGCGCGCTGCTCCTGAGACGGTCGAATCACCGCCGGGTCGGCCACCAGCAACTCCGCCATACGACCTGCAAACGGATGGGCTTGGAGTTCGTCCAGCCCGGTGCGGGAATAGTCCGGGTCGGCAAACGCACGCCAATCTTCAAGCGCCGGCATCAGCCAGAACAGCAAACCGCCCGCCTGCAAGGTTCCGGACAGCGCCGCGAATGCATCCGGCGGATTGCCGTGCCAGCCATCCCAGACCAGCACCGACGCCTCACCTCCGAGCCATTGCCGGGCCTGTTTGGCGGCCAGCGTGGTCAAGCTCAAGTGCGGGCGATCCGCCTCGGGCCCCACGTAAAGACCAGAATCCGGAGCCAGTGCAGGCAACAGTGCTTCCAACCATGCCAAGGCAGAGTGTCGGTCGCCCTCCAGCAACACCAACCGGCGTTCGCCCCGCTGTGCCAGCAAACGCTGGAAACTGCGCCAGGCCTCAAGATCGGCAGTCGTCGGCACATCCAGAGTCATTAACTGAGGTCTACCGAGTGCCGTTTCAGATCGTTCAGGTCACACATTTCCAGCGTGGCCTGATGGGTGGCACGCAGACGCACCCGAGGCGCCGCCCCGGCTTCGAACGCTTCCTGCCAGCGCGCCGCACACAGGCACCAGCTGTCGCCCTCCCGCAGGCCGGGAAAGCCGAACTCCGGCCGTGGGGTACTCAGGTCGTTGCCCTTGGCCTTGGAAAATTCCAGAAAGTCGTCGGTGACCACCGCACATACGGTGTGAAAGCCCAGGTCATCAGGCCCGGTGTTGCAGCAACCGTCCCGGTAGAAGCCGGTTTTTGGATCGGTGCCGCAGGTTTCCAGGGTTTCACCCAGTACGTTTACGGATTCGGATATCTGCATGTCTTTGCCTTCAGCTTGGGGAGCATGCGGCCTTTGGTAAGGATTTCCAAAACCCGCTCAAGCACGTCCATGTGACGCTTGAGCTCCGCCATCCATGGCTCCGCACAGTTTTGGAAATCCTTACCAAAGGCCGCCTCAGCCCGGTGAGTTGTAGTCAAAAAGACTTTGAATAGGTTCTTTCAATTATGCGGGACGGGTACCCGCTCTACCAGTTGGCCAGTACAATACGCGCTATGCTAACCGAACCCCAACACCCTGCCACTGATCTGCCGGATTTCCTCACCGACGAGCAACGCGCCATCATCACCGCCGGCTACGAGCATTCGGTGATCACCGCCGTCGCCGGCAGTGGCAAAACCTCCACCCTGGCCTGGCGCATCCGCTACCTGCTGCAGCAGGGTCACGACCCGGATCGTATGCTGGTGCTGATGTTTAACCGCAGCGCCCGGGTGGATTTTGAACGCAAACTGCAGGAAGTGTGCAGTCAAAGTGGGTTGGCGCTGCCGGAGATTCGCACCTATCACGCCATGGGGTTGCGCCTTTACAAGCGCTTTGTCCGGGAAGGTTACCTGCCGGGTTTTTCGGACAAGATCCTCACCGAACAGGAAATCAGCTTCCAGGCCTGGCAGCTGACCCGGCGCCTTGCCCCGGAGGATCTGGCCGACGAGATCCGCCGCAACAAAAAGGACTTCGTGGAGACCGCCACCGGCTTCATCGATCTGGTGAAAACCACCTTGTCACCGGCCGAGATCGTGTTCGAGGAATTGGGTTACGCCGACAAACACCGATACCTGATCGATCTGTTCCACAGTTTCGAGCAGTGGCGCAAAGGTCAGGGTCGCATCAGCTACGCCGACATGCTCTATGAGCCAGTGATGGCCATTCACCAGAACCCGCCGCTGCAGCGGTTGGTGGGCAACAAGATGGATCTGATTCTGGTGGACGAGTATCAGGACACCAACGAAATCCAGCATCTGCTGCTGCGCTACGTGGCCGGGGATCGAGCCCGGGTGACGGTGGTCGGCGACCCGGACCAGACCATCTACGAGTTCCGGGGCGCCAAACCGGAGTTTATCCTCAAACGCTTCAGTGACGAGTTCGAGAGCCCGCTGGAACAGACTCTCAGCTACACCTTCCGCTATGGGCATCGGGTGGCGTTGCTGGCGAATCATCTGATCTGCCACAACACCGGGCGCAAAGACGTGCTCTGCCATTCCCACCCGTCCACGCCTGCCACCAAAGTGGAGCTGCATCGGGTGGAGAGCGACAGTGACGCGATCGTGCGCATTCTGAGCCAGGCCTCCGGGCCGGAGCTGATCGACACCGCGATTCTGTTCCGGGTCTGGAGTCAGAGTGTGCCGATCGAGCTGAAGCTGCTGGCGCGCCAGATTCCCTACCGGATCGATGCCGGCAAAGGTGCGCTGTTCAGTCGTGAAGTGCAGGCGATGGTCTCGTTGTTGATGGTGGTCACCGGGCGACTGGCCACTCTGCCGGATGAAGACCGCCTGGACGTGGCCCGCCAGCTTCTGCGCTTCCCCCACGTGGGCATGAAAGAGCCCGAACTGGAGGAACTGGCGCGGTTCCTGTCTGGTTTTGCCAACGACTGGCACGAGCGACTGCTGGCGATGGATTTCGACGCTCTGTCGCCCATGGCCGGGCGAAAATTACGCAAGCTGGGCGAAGTACTGGCACAGTTACGCGGCTACAACGGCCCGGTGGCCGGGCTGATTACCGTGTACGCCGAACACACGGACCTGTACGAAGGTATCCGCAGCCTGGCGTTGACCCACGAAAGCGCCGAGGAACGGATCGACACAGTCCACGGTTTCCGTGAGTACCTGAAGAGCCTGGATGTGAACGCCAACGGCGCGCTCGATCACCTGAAGACCCTGAAACAACAGGCGGGTGAAAACCAGCAGGGCGGGGTTCTGCTCTCCACTATCCACCGCACCAAGGGCCTGGAATGGCCGCGGGTCATCATTCCCGGCCTGCAGGAAAAGTACCTGCCCTACAGCCCTCGGGCCGAGGACGATGCCCGGGCGGTGCTCGAAAGCGAGCGGCGCCTGCTGTACGTCGCCATGACCCGTTCCCGCCAGCACCTGCATCTGTTGACCCGCCCGATGAGCGCGCAACCCCACCTGGACGGCGATCAGGGTCCGAGCCGGTTTGTGGAAGAATTCTGCTTCGATCTGGCCCACGAACTCGGGCGCCTGCTCGACGACAACCGACCCCAGCCCGACACCAGCATCGAGCTGAGCGCGCCGATTACACCGGTCAGCCTGCGTTACGCCCAGCGCGAAGGCGTCTCCCTGAACGGACTCGAGGCCACCGACGCCGACACTACTAGCCTGCTCTGGCACCGAAAACGCCTCAGTCACGCCATTTTTGGCGCTGGCAGCGTGGTCAGCGAAGACGAAAGCGCCTTCGAAGTCCGCTTCGACAACGGCGACACCTTAAACTTCAGCAAGAAAAGCGCTCACCTGTACTTCACGCCCCTGGCCTGAAAGAGCGCTGCTAACTCCAAAATACCTCCATAAAGTCAATCGGTTGCAGCGCTCTCGCTTACGATCACGTAATCAAGCGCGCCTCCCCCCTGTGTCACACTGCGCGCGTTTCGCACCGGCGAACTCATCTCACCATTCGGAAAGGAGGTTCCGCATGAACACCATGCGATCAGTCGCATCGGCAGTCATTGCCGCCAGCCTGGTAACGCCCGTCGTTGCCGAAGAGCGCCAGGATACGATTTACATCAACCCCTTCGCAGGTTTCCAGTACTTCGATGACAAGCGCTCTCTGGACGAAAGCGCTACTTACGGTTTCGGCGTGGAATACCGGTTTCTACCTCGCTGGGCCCTTGAGGCCGTGTATTCCCGAGCCAATGCAGACCGTAAAAACAACGCCGGTGATTCCGACTTCGAAGAGATCCGGGTAGACGGCACCTACTACTTTGCCGGTCCCGAAGAAACCTGGAACCCGTATGTCTCAGCGGGTGTCGGCCATGCAGACTTCGGTGTCGACTCCGCCAGTGCGATTCGTAACGCCGGCACCAACCACGATGAAACCCGCGTCAATGTGGGTACGGGTGTCCGCTACAACGTGACAGACACCTTCTCCGTGCGCGGTGACCTGCGTGAATTCCACGGTATCGACGAAAGCACCTTCGACACCCAGGTGTCCCTGGGCTTCAGTCTTGCGTTCGCCCGCACCACGTCGGACCCGGCTCCAGCCCCAACTCCGGCGCCACCTTCGGATGCGGACAAGGATGGCGTGATTGACGGCCGAGACCAATGCCCAGGCACGCCCGCTGGCACCGATGTGGACTCAGCCGGGTGCGAGCTGGATTCAGACAACGACGGTGTGGCGAACAGCGCCGACCACTGCCCCGATACCACGGTTGGGGCCAAAGTGGACGCCAACGGCTGCGAAGGCGTGACCACAACCATCGAAACCTTCGAGATCGAGGTGCAGTTCCCGCTTAACAGTGCGGAAATTGGTGACGCCTACGACGCTGAGATCCGCCGGGTCGCGGACTTACTGAAGGCCAATCCAGGAACCATCGTGGAAATTGCCGGCCACTCTGACAGCTCAGGTGCCGCCGACTACAACCAGGACCTGTCCCAGAGCCGTGCCGAAGCCGTGGCCGCACGTCTGACCAACGCCCTTGGCGTGGCGCCCCAGCGTGTCCGCGCCACCGGTTACGGCGAGTCAGAGCCCATTGCCACCAACGACACCGCTCAGGGCCGTGCCGCCAACCGCCGGGTTGAGGCGCGTATCATGGTTCAGCGCTAGTTCACTCAACCTAAGAAAACACACGCCCACTCCGGTGGGCGCGTTGTTTTTCACTCTACGCTTGGCGGCCCATTGGCCGCCGGCCATCCCTTTTCTCTCAAATTTTCCCTCTGGCCCAAAACGACTGGAACCAAACCACCCTCTCCTGCGTTGTAGTACCGATTTAACCTTCAGTGCCAGTTACCTTTTCTCGGCTGTACTGACCAACGTTCCGGATCGGCCGGCATTCCCTGCATCCGTGGTTCGTAAATTCCAACTTTCAACAGGAGGCTCTGCATGGGCATCATGCGTTCATGTGCTCTGGCTGCCGCCGCAGCCACTTTGGTATCCCCCGTCTTGGCCGAAGGCCGCGAGGCGACCACCTACATCAATCCGTTCGCGGCCTACCAGATCTTTGACAACGAGCGTGAGCTGAGCGAAACCGGCACCTTTGGTGCAGGCCTCGAATACCGCTTTACACCCAACTGGGCCATAGAGGCCGTTTACTCCCGCGCTGATGCCGATCGTGAGGGTGCCCCGGGCTCCTCCGACTTTGATGAAATCCGCCTGGACGCCACCTATTACTTCGCCGGACCGGAAGAGACCTGGAACCCGTACCTGTCTGCCGGCGCCGGACACGCCGATTTCGGCACTGACGCGTCAGCACCACGCACTGCTGGCAGCAACCATGACGAAACCCGGTTCAACGTGGGCGCCGGCGTGCGTTACAACATCACCGATATGGTCTCCCTGCGTGCCGACCTGCGGGAGTTCCACGGCGTGGAAGACAGCACCTTCGACACCCAGGTGTCCCTGGGCATCAGCCTGGCCTTTGTGCACGCAACGCCCCCGCCCCCCGATGCGGATGAAGACGGCGTGAACGACAGTGCCGACCAGTGCCCGAACACGCCGGCCGGCGCCGAAGTGGACCGCAATGGCTGCCAGCCTGACGGCGATCAGGACGGTGTCGTTGACGCCCGCGATGCCTGCCGCAACACCCCCCGCGGTGCCGAGGTGGATGGCCGCGGTTGTGAACTCGACAGCGACAACGACGGTGTCGTGAATAGCCTCGACAAATGCCCGGATACCGCTGCCGGCGCCAAAGTGGACGCCAGTGGCTGTGTGGGCGTCACCAAGACCATCGAGACTTTTGAGATTGAGGTGCAATTCCCACTCAACAGCGCAGAAATCGGTAATTCCTACGATAACGAAATCCGCCGGGTCGCCGACTTCCTGAAAGCCAACCCGGAGACCATCGTGGAAATCGCCGGCCACTCCGACAGCACCGGCGCCGCCGACTACAACCAGGATCTGTCCCAACGCCGCGCCGAAGCCGTGGCCGCACGCCTGACCGACGCGCTGGGCGTGGATTCACAGCGAGTCAGCGCCTCTGGTTACGGCGAATCACAGCCCATTGCCACCAACGACACCGCTCAGGGCCGAGCCACCAACCGCCGGGTGGAAGCTCGCATCAAGGTTCAGCAATAACGCCCACCGGTCGTGCAGGGTTATAAAAAAGGCGCCCTTCGGGGCGCCTTTTTATTCTGCCGCGCTTAACCGCACGCTTCTTTGACCTTTTTCCTAAAATCCTTCCGGACCTGATCGTTCTCTTCCTCGGTGACATAAACCCGGTCACCGTTCTCATCCAGCCGGTAGAAGGTGGAAACACGTGCCAGGTTTTTCAGTTCGGCGCGCATTCGGGTACACAGCTCGGCTTTTTTCGCCTGCTCCTCAGCCACTTTCGCCTGATCCGCCTGGCGAGCCTCCCGTTCCTTTTGCTGCTCCGACAGAAAATCCCGCATTCGCCGCTCACGCTCCTGAGCCGAAGCATCATTGCTGACTTCAGGAGCGTTCACTTCAACCTCGCGTGACGAGGCGTTGGCCGGTGGTCGGTCGCCAAAATGGGTATTGCCATCGGCATCGACCCAACGGTAAACGCCGGCATTGGCTGACATGGAGAAGAATACGGACAAAACGAAGAACAACTTGAGCAAAATGAGGATCCTTGCGCGTTGACGTCTCTGCGCTCGATGACAGCCTGCAGAGTTCAAAGGGTGATTCTGCATGAAAGAGTAAGACAGAACCTGCGATTATGCCTCAGGTCGAAGAAACTCCCGATGTGTAGTGCCGGGCGGCCTCTTACCGCCCGGTACGGGTGCCAATCTAATACAAGCTGCGGGGCAGTCGGTACCCTGCCAGTAGCTGCTGTGTGAACGGGTTGGTATTGCTGGCGGCATGCAGTCGATATTTCATCTCGCCGTCATCCACCTGGAAGCGCACATCCACCGCGCTGTTGCTGACGCCGGTGAGGTCGGCTTTGTCGAGCAGACGGAACAGTGCCCAGGGACCGTTTTCCGAAATGCTGCGCGGCGAACGGTTCACCTGAATCGGGACCAGGGTGATACGGCTTTCAACGCTGTCTCGCAGGGTGTTGGGCCAGACCAGAGGAACGCTTTGACGGGGCCCATGACTGAATTCCACCAGCTGGCCATCTACATTGACAACGCTGCGGCGCTTGTTTGCCGACAGGTTCAGCGGTTCCAGGGCAAACTCCACGTCCAGAGACCCGCCACGGGTAAAGTAGGCCCGGCGAATCCGTTCAGCTCTCTCCAGGGAATTCAGCACATCCCGTCGCACCAGGCTGGCCCGGCGAGCATCACCCACCTGCTCTGGGTGTTCATCCAGAAACAGTTTCAGGTTGTCTCTGTAAAAGGTGTCCAACACCCCCTCAGGCCCGAAAAACTGCTCAAAGTCTTGCAGCGCCACATCTCGGCCTGAGTCGGCGCTGAACGGGTAATGCCGCGCCAGATTCTGCTGAAAGGGCTGATACACCTCCCGGTACCACTCGCGCTCCAGCTGCGCCACCGCTTGGTCCAGCAGCACCCGCCAACTCTCATTCGCCAGCTTGCTGAGCATCCGGTTTAACGGCTCGGGCTGGTTATCGGCCATGCGCTGCAGGGTGAAGATGGGGTCCGCCCCCTGCAGACCGAGTCGGGCCCGCGCTGCAGCCAGAGCAGCCTTGCCCTTATCGGGCGATTCCTGAATGTTGCGCATGTATTGGTAGAGATCACCGACCACGAGCATGATCTGATCCAGCCCCGTTTGCTCGTCACCGACTTGGCGGGTGAGTTCATTCAGGTCGGCAAATTGCCGGTCGATTTCAGCAAGCATCTGAAAGTGTTCGGATTGCTGGAGCAATGCTCGGGCTGCCGCGTCGTCGCCCTCGGCGGCAGGCAGCAAGCGAGTGTTGTGTCGAACCTGGCCGAGCAGTTGCGCCAGGGGCTGATGGCCACTGGTCAGGCTTTCCAGAACCCGGACGCCATGGTTGAGGTCTTCCAGCCGGTGGATATCCAGCCGACTCAGGGCCAGACGCCAGGCACCAATGTACTGCTCGGCGTAGAGGGTTTGCAGACCTTTTTGCAGCTGGGCCTCGTCGGCCTTGCTGAAATCGACGTTATCGCGGCGGCCAAGCACCCAGGCATCAATCAGCGCCAACTCCGTCACCGACCCGGCTTCCCTCAGGAACCATTGTTCTAGTCCGGTGCGGGTCAGCAGCGCCGGAATCAGCCAGGGATCTTCCGCAGCCTCCACCGAGTCGTCCAGCGGCTCTCCGTACTTATCCACACGACCGAACACCGCGCTGAAGGCTGGCCCAGATGCCCGCGCCAGGTCCACCGGTGCCCGGTATTCCTTATTGGCCTTGTCCTGCAGGTCACGAAATACCCGAGTCGGGGTCGCCACGCGTCCCAGTTCATGCTGCGCCCACTGCACGCTGCTTTGGAACGGCGCCAGCGCCATGGTTGCCGTGACATCACCTTCTCGCGCCAGGGCGCCCAGGTCGGTGTGTGCCATGGCGTAACTGAGGTGAGTCAGCAGGCTGCGCTGCAGCTCCCGCTGGCCCGGGAAATGACGCTGCCAATAATCACGCATGTATCGGATGACCAAATCGCTGCGCCGGCCACTGGCGTCGTACAGCATGCGCAGCACCCGCAGGTGATCCAGCCGTGCCGTTTGGTCATCGGATTCCGCGCCCAACTCGCCGAGCACGCCGAACATCAGCGCCGGTAAGTACTGGTAGGCCAGCATGTCCAAATAGGCGGCCTCGACCGCTGGCCCAACCCGGTCACCCTGATACAACCCCATGTCGGCGACCAGCGGCCACTCGGCGTGATGATCGCCGAACGCCAGGGTGGCTTTGCGCAACTCGTTCAAGGGTTCGAGCAGATTCTGTCCGGTCGAATCAGGCTCAAAACCGACCGGTTGCCAGTTATCGAGAAAATTCCGCACCCGTTCTTCAACCTGGGCCGCAGCGTTGGCGTTCTGGAGAAAGAAGTGATGCCAGCCAGCGGTCATTCCCAGGCCACTACCCAGGGCCAGCACCAACACGGCCGCCAGTGTGTGCCGGCGTTTGCGGATCACCTTGCGGTTATCGCCGGCCAGTCCCGCCTCCCGGTATATGATCCGGGGGAACAGCGTCTGAGTGAACAGACTGCGGCTTTGACCACCGCGCTGAGCCGGTTGAATAGGCGTGGCCATGCTGTAGTTTGCCGCCGCGGCCGACACAAAGGCGTCCTCCGGCACGCCTTCCTGAACCACCGAGGTGAAGTAGGTGCCTCGAACCAGCGCGGGTGTCGAGAACGCATCGGACGACAACAATTCAGCCAGGAATTCCTCCAGGGTGGGCTTCAGACCGGCCAACTGACGAGTGAAGGAGTAGACCGCGGCTTTGTCCTCCGCGTCGTGGAGGTCAGCGAGCACCCCCGGCAGACGCTCCGACAGACGACTGGACAGCTCATCAAAACGCTCGGCGAACTCGCTCAGCCAGTCGTCATTGTCGAGCCGGTCGCCAAGGGCAAAGGTAAATCCAAGCGCTTGTTCCTTTTCCTCCTTGCTCAGGCCGCTGGCCAGGGTTCCGAATCCGTAGAGCAGATCAATCTTGGTGAAGCACACGTACACCGGCAGGCGGGAACCGAGCTGCTCCATCAGCTCTCGCAAGCGCGTACGCAGGACAATCGCCTGAGCCCGGCGATTGGCGCCGTCAGTCATACTCAGGCTGGCCACGTCGACGGTCAGCACCACGCCGTTCAGCGGCCGCTGCGGGCGGTTTTGCTCCAACCAGTGAATAAAATGCTGCCAGAGGCGGTGAGTAAGTTCTGAACTGGCACCCTCGCCGTAGCTTTGGCTGAGCAATTCGCCGTCCGGATCGATCAGTACGCCATCGTCGCCAATCCACCAGTCGAAGCCCAGCGGGTTCTGGTCGGCGCGGCTGTTTCGGGTCACATTGGTCAGGGTGTAGGTCTGGCCCGAACGCTGGATCAGACTGGACTTGCCCGCCTGTTCGAGCCCCATGACCAGATACCAGGGCAACCGGTACACCCCCTGCCGGCCCGGCAAATTGGTCTTGAGCGCCGACAGTTGCCGGTCCAACAACCGCTGCTGTTTCCGCTCCAGCGGCAGGATCGGATCTTCAACCTCTTGCTGTGCCTCGGCCTCAGCGTTCGCGACCTTGCGCAACCGGCTGGCCAGCGCCAGCCCCCACACTAGAGCGACCAGGAGAATCACGCCCAGGGTGACCAGTGCCCGCATCTGCCAGGCTGCAAGCGGGTATTCACCGTTCATTGACCAGGTCGGGCCCAACCACCAGGTGACCACGATCAGAGCGACAACACCCAGCACCAGGGTCAGCGGCGCCGCGCTTCGAAGAAATGGCAGCAACCGCCCGCCAATGAGTAAAGCCTTTCTCCACATGGTTTCCATTCCTGCACTTACTCCCTGCTGTGTCTATGCACAGGCCAGCCGATCCAGCTGCCTGATCAAAGCCGGCTCCCACTCATTGAGCGCCAGCTCCTGAATCTGCGATTGCAAATCTGCGATGTGTTGCGTTGCCAAGGCACCCAGACCGGCCTCTTTCAGCAATCGGGCACTGGCGAGCCGCCAGTAGAACCGATCCCTGGGCTCCCTGGCCTCGGCCAGGCCCTCGTTCATCAGCTGCATGGCGGCCGGCAAGGCATTTTGCCCGATCAGTTCCAGTGCTTGATCGAGGGCCTGATCCCAGGAACTGGCATCGGCGCCCGCGCCGTTGGAACGAGCTGGCGCGGTATGGAGCCAGTCCACCGCCTCCGCATCGAGAAACGGGGTGCCGTCGTTAAAGGTCAGCTCGGCCAGCTTTGGCAGCCGCTCCACGAACGCTTTCAAGTCCTCGCGAATTGCCTCAGCGCAGTCATGGAAGCCGAGACTTGTTGCCGCCCGGGCACTGAGCCAATGGCCGTCCAGCCAGAACGGACTGACCGACAGACTCTGCTCAATGCGCTGCCACAGCGCCAGATCCGGAGTCTTGTCCAGACTCTCCCGATATTCGGCAACCCGGTCGGCACTGACCGCCGCCAGATCGGTGCGCACTTCATCCCGGGTCGGCGGAACGCTGGTGATGCCTTGCCAGATCGCGTAACGGCGCATCCGATAACCCAGGGGGCTGTGCGGTGTGTTGGTGGTCAGCAGATCTGCGACCTTCAGCAGATTCTGACGGGTCGCCCGCTCATTGCCCGGGTCCAGTGTCAGATCCGCCAGCGATGCCGGGCCTGACTGAACCATCGACTCTGGCGCAGCAGCGGTTGGTGTCGAGGTGGTTCCGGACGTAGGCGCAACCGGCGCCGGGTCACTGGGTTTTGGCAACTGCTCCACCGCCCGTCTGAGATCGCTGATCGGGTCCAGGGGCAAATCCAGTTCCGTGGCGCGCGTGCCGATCTGCTCCAACAGTTGCAGGCCAAAGCCTCGGCAGTCGCCCACGTTGCTGTCGAAGTTCAGACTGGCAACGGCCTTCACGCTGCGCTGAAGGATCTGCGAAAACAACATCTTGCGCGGCCGCTGCCCCCGATCTCCCGGCCTGGGCCAGGCCTGCTCCCACCAGGTCGCCAGCACCTGCTGCAGCAGATACAGGGACAAGGTGAAGCGTTCGCCATTGCCCCCCTGTTGCAATGCCAACATCAAAAAACCCAGCACCCGCAGATCCTTGCTGCGATCCGACAGGATCATGAGCGCCTCACGTTCCACGCGCGGCCAGTCGATCTCGGTGTGAGCCAGAGACCCGATTTTCATGACCTCGTCATCAAGGAATTCCAGCGCGGCGTCGTCCACCAGTGCCTGTCCCATGGCCGGATCACCCTCCAACGGGCTCAGGACCTGTTCCGCGTAGGGATGTTGTTCAATGATTTGCATGAGTGACTCCCGTCCTACCAGCCACAGGCCGCACGCAGCGGCACGATTGCCTTATCGAATCCGGACAGATCGAACATGAGGCCATCCAGCTCCGAGCTGCTGGATGACAAAGACAGATCAGACCACGTGGCAAGGGTTTTGACCGTGCGAATCGCAGGCAAACCACGGCCGGCACTCACCAGCAAGCCATTGCCTCGAACCCGCCAGTTGGCCCGGCCAGCGCCCAGGTCCACGCTGACCCGCTCATCGCTAATCGGGCTCGGCAGCATCAAAGCCAGCTCGGTGATGTTGTTGTGGCATTGCAGCATCAACAACGGGCGTGGCGGCTTGGCGCCCAGAGCGGCGACCGTAACCAGGTGGCCCGCGGTTCTGCCGGTGTTCCGATACACCACCGCTTGTTCGGCATCGGCCTGGGCAAACGCCTGGCGCCAGCGTTCCGGCTGGTTGGCCAAGGCCACCGGCTGATACTTGGCGGACACCGGTGGCGCACCGAACACAGCGTCGTAACAGGCGAGGCGCTGCAAACGCTTGCCCTGCCCGGCACACGCCGATGCCTCCGCCAACTGATCGGCCTGCACTGATGGCAGCAGCAGAGCCACACACAGAGCAAGATTGATTCGCGCCAATGGCCTCATCGGTCCGACACCTGATACTTCAGACACTTGTGCGCCAGGGTACGCTTGGGCAACCCCAGGCTCTCGGCCGCCTGGGCCCGATTGCCACCGTACTGTTCCAGGCGCTGGCGAATGATTTCGGCTTCGAACGCCTGGGCCGCTGCTTTCAGGTCGCGAATGCCGGAGGTGTCGGGAAGACCCGCTTCGGACTTCGGAGTCACCTCGGGGCAAAGGGCGGGGCCTTGCTCGGCAAACAGATCCTCCAGGCGCAGTACTTCCGGCTGAATGTCGTCCCCGGCCGGTGTTTGCAAACAGGCCAGTTCAATGATGTTGCGAAGCTCACGGACATTGCCGGGAAAGTCGTAGCGCTCCAGCTTTTGCAGCGCATGACTGCTGATGCCGACCGGGCCGGAGCCCTCGCGACGAGAGTACAGGCTTATGAAGTAACGGCTGAGTGCTTCCAGATCCTCGGGTCGCTCCCGAAGCGGCGTCACCCGCAGCGGAAACTGACTCAGCCGGTAAAACAGGTCACGCCGGAACAACCCGTCTTCAATACCCCGTTGCAGCGGCTGATGGGTGGCGGCGACCAGGCGGAAATCGGAATGTTGCTCCTGCTGGGCACCCAGGGGTCGAAACCGCCGGGTTTCCAGCACGCGCAACAACTTGGACTGCAGTGCCAGGGGCATGTCGCCGATCTCGTCGAGAAACAGGGTGCCGCCGTCGGCCTGGGCCAGTAGCCCGTCCTTGGCCTGATCGGCGCCGGAAAACGCCCCTTTGGTGTGCCCGAACAGCTCGTTCTCCAGCAGGGTATCCGGGATGGCAGCGCAGTTAACGACGACCATCGGTCCGTTGGCACGATCCGACAGGGCATGAATACCGCGGGCGACGACGTCCTTACCGCAGCCGGTCTCGCCCTGCACCAATACCGACAGCTGGCTGCCAGCCGCTCGCGCCATCTGGACTCGAAGCTGATTCATCGCCATTGAGTTGCCGACCAGCTCCCGGGCTAGTTGTTCACACTGCCGGCGAAGACTCTCCGCATCATGCAGGGTATCCAGGGAGCGTTTCAGCATCCGCCGCTGCCAAACCTGATCGCGACTCTGTAGCTGACGCACCCATTGATGAACCAGCAGTTCCCGGAGCCCGGTGTACATGGGCTGGGCAACAATGCCATCCCAATCCGGCTCATCTCGGCACAGCACCAGCAGCCCGAGGGTACGCCCATCACTGCCGATCAATGGCTCGATCCACAGGGACCGGGGCCGGTCGCTGGCGTTGAACAGGGTTTGAAAGCCCTGGTGATCCAACCGGTAACTGGCGGCCCGGGACACCTCCCGGGGCTGCCCTGAACGCAAGACATGGCTGAACGGATGGCTGAAGTCAGCACAGTCAAATTCCCCCAGATCCGCCAGCGCACTGCAATGCAGGGTCCGGCCGCTCAGGTCCAACTCCAGCGCCCAGCATCGCGTCAAGCCAAAAACCCGGGTCAACTGGGTGGTGGCGGTATCCAACAGTGCCGGCAGGGTATTCTGCCGGATCAGCGCCACCGCCAGATCGATGCCGGTGTGCAGTTCCATCTGCATCCGTCCCATGATTCGATTCCCTTTAATCCGATTCCCGTGTCGTTATTCGACGGTTCCTGTAAAGCGGTGTTCTGAAACCGCCAGCGTTACCCGGTTGACCGGCTGCCGTGCGGCCAGTTTTTCCAGCAGCGCCAACGAGATCGGAGGCAGGAGTTCGCCCTCAATGATCGACTCCAGCATTCGCGCGCCGTTCTCGCTCCGGGTGGCACGGCTACGGATGCCCTCCACCAACCCGTCCTCCAGTACCACCTCGGTCTGGTAACGTGCCCGGATCTGCGCCGCGAGACGTTCCAGTTTGTCGCCAACGATCTGGTTGAGGGTGTGCTCGTCGAGTGGCAAATAAGGCACGACTTCCATCCGAGCCAGCAACGCCGGTTTGAAGAACGCGGCCAACTCCGGGTACAGCGCCGCTTCGATCTGCTCCGGCTCCCCGGCATGATTCACGATGGTCTGATAGCCGAGGTTGGAGGTCAGGAAGAACACCACATTCTTGCAGTCGATCAGCCGGCCCTCGCCGTCGGCCAGTTCGCCCTTGTCGAAGGCCTGGTAAAACAGGTTCAACACCTCGGGGTGGGCCTTTTCCACCTCGTCCAGCAGCACCACCGAGTAAGGTTTCTGGCGGATGGCTTCGGTCAAAATGCCACCCTCGCCAAACCCGACGTACCCGGGCGGCGAGCCGATCAGGCGGGACACCGTGTGCTTCTCCTGGTACTCCGACATATTGATGGTCGTCAGGAATTGCCGGCCGCCGTACAGCAGCTCGGCCAGTTGCACCACCGTTTCAGTCTTGCCGACGCCACTGGGGCCCACCAACAGGAAGGCACCCATGGGCCGGCCCGGGCGCCGCAGGTCGGCGCGGGCGGTCAGCAGGTGCTGGTGCAGACAGGCGATGGCAGTGTTCTGCCCCTTGATATGGGCCTGCAGGTACGCCGGCAATTGGGTGATCTTTTGCAGTTCATCGGCGGTCATGCGGTTGACCGGGATACCGGTCCAGTCAGCAATCACTTCGGCGACCTGTCGGGCATCAACCCGGGCATGCACCAACGGGTCGTCCGCCTGGAGCGTCGCCAGTTCCTGCTCGATGGCGGCGGCTTCATGACTCAGCTCGGTCCGCTCGTCCGGGGTTATCCGGCACTCGTTCGACAACTCGGTGTCCGCCAGCAGGCCCTGTCGGACCTTCACCAGCCGGGCGACCAGGTCCCTCTGTTGCTGCCAGCGCTCGTCCAAGGCGGAGGACTCGGCTTCAAGCGCCTGCAACCGGTTCTCTAGCTCAGTCTCCTGTTCTTCGTCCACGGGCTGGCCCAGATCCCGTTCCCGTGTCACCAGCGCTTGCTCCATGGACAGCTGGTGCAGTTCGCTGCGAACGTGGCTGAGACGACGGGGTGGTGTGGTCAGATTCAGGCTGATTCGGGCGCAGGCGGTATCGAGCACGTCGATGGCCTTGTCCGGCAGCTGGCGCCCGGCGAGATAGCGGGCCGACAGCTCCGCGGCGGCCTTCAGCGCGCTGTCGGCGATCAGTGCGCCATGGGCTTCCTCGTACACCGACCGCAGTCCACGCAATATGTGTACCGCCTGGGCGGGCGAGGGTTCATCCAGGGCCACCGGCTGGAATCGGCGGCTGAGGGCTGGATCTTTTTCAAAGTATTTCTTGTACTCACGCCAGGTGGTGGCGGCGATGGTCCGCAATTCACCTCGGGCCAGCGCCGGTTTAAGCAGGTTGGCCGCATCTGAACCGCCCTCACTGTTGCCGGCGCCAATCAGGGTGTGGGCTTCGTCAATGAACAGGATGATGGGTGTCGCCGCACTTTTGACGGCTTCGATTACGCCTTTCAGCCGTTTTTCAAACTCGCCTTTTACCGATGCACCGGCCTGAAGGGCACCCATATCCAGGGTCCACAACGCCACCTCACGCAACCGTTCGGGAACGTCGCCCTCAACGATGCGCAGCGCCAGGCCCTCCACCACGGCGCTTTTCCCGACGCCCGCCTCGCCGACAACAATCGGATTGTTCTTCCGGCGTCGGCACAGAATGTCGATCATCTGGTCGATTTCTTGATCCCGGCACACCACCGGATCGAGCTTGCCGTCCCGGGCGAGTTGGGTGAAGTCCGTGGCAAACCGTGTCAGGGCCTCCAGGTCGCTTACCGCAGCCGGGGACACGTCGGTGTCCGCCGCCTGTCGCGGCTGCTCGGCGGAACCGTCTGTCAGGACGTCGAACTGGCGACGCAGCTGTTCCCGGTTGATGGCACTGAATGCCCGCCCCACCGAGGGCATCAGGTAGCGATCCGTGTTCAGGAGCAGTGCCGTGAACAAGGCGCCAGAGCGCAGTTCCTGGTGGCCGAGCTCGGTTGAGGCCAGCAGCCAGGCGTCCTGGAGCAGTTCGATCAACAAGGGCGAAAACGACGGATACGGCTCGGCCAATTCCCGCTCACCGATCAGACTGTCGCCGACCAGCGGCAGCAATTCCTGATGGTTGATCCCGACGCGGTCGAGGATTCGACGCACATCGGACAGCGGCGTCTCCAGCAGTTTGAAGAGCAGGTGCGCGGGAGTGATTTCCGCACCCTGACGACTGATACACAGGGCTGCCGAGGCCTCCATGGCCACACGACAGGTTTCATTCAGGCGCCCAATCAGCGCCGGCAGTTCTACCCGAATCACGGTGATATCCTTATTTAGGTAGTTGTTCCAGTACGCTGAGCACATCCTTGATACGGTCATTCAGCGCCATGTTGTAGAGCGAATACACACCCACCATCGCAACCCCGAACAGGCCCGCAATGCCCCAGAGGGACCAGCTCCGGCGAAGACGGTTACGGGTCGGCGTAACCTGGGCCAGCGCGTCGGTCAACGGCCGCGTTTCTGCATCGCCATTGAGCTCCCGAAGCGTTTCATAGAGTCCTCGGACGATCCGCTGATACTCGTCCCGTCCGTTTTCCATGACCTTGTAGCGACCCTCAAAACCCAGGGACAGGCAGAGGTACAGGAACACCAGCATGTCCCGATAGCGGGCCGGTTCCTGTTCCATGCGCCCGAGAATGGCGAAGACTTTCTCGCCACCCCAGGTTTCATTATGGAAGCGGGACAACAGCGAATGCTGCGACCAGACGCTGTGCGCGCCCCAATCAGTGCCCAGCACCGCCTCGTCGATGAAGGCACACAGGGTGTAGCGATAAGCGACCAGGGTCCGCCGCTCATAGCCCTGTTCGATCAGCTCGCGATCGATGGCACTGATGTCATCGACCACCTGCTGGTACAAACTCTCGACCTCGCGGAACTCCGCCAGCCGGCGCACCCGGATTACCAGACCCAGCAGCGGCGTAGCGGCGTCCACCAGACGGTTGTCCTCCAGCCCGCGCAGTTGGAAACGTTCATTGGCAAACCGGGTAGCCCGGTCCCGACTCTGTGACTCGCGGTCGGCGAACATCAGCTCGCTGATGCCAGTGTCTGCGCTGCCGGTGGCGTAGGGGGAGTCCAAAACGGATGCGTCTGCCATGGGTTAACTCCTGATGGCCCAGAATTGCATTTCCAGCCCGGGGAAAGTGCCCGCCACGTGGAATGCGAAACCACTGGCGTTGTCGAGCATTTGCCAGGCCTGGCTTTGATCATCGAGCCGGAAATACACATAACCGGCGTGGTAGGGCAGTTGCCGCGGAGCCACAGGCAGAGACGCCAGCGGAATGCCAGGCAACTGCAGGCTGATGAGGTCGCGGATTTTCTCCACCGACGCCACCTTGCACTGCTGGGTAAACTGCTTGCGCAGGTCGTCCAGGGGCATGTCCGCCTTGACCGCCAGGATGAATTCGGCGTCGCGCAGCAGTTCGCCCTCCTGCACCGGTGCCACGGTCAGCCCGTATTGGCGCTGCTGGAGCTGGATGGCCAGGGCCCGGGGCTCCAGCACCGTGCTCAGAGACTGACGCAGTACCTGCATCAGTGGGGCAAAGCAGACTTCCGGCAGGTCGTGGTCGTAAGCCGCGTAGCTGGTAGGCAGTCGGCTCTCGTCGGTAAACGTCACCAATTCCCCACACAGCTCCAGCAGCGCCTCGTACAGGCGCTCCGGATGCAGCTGGCGCAGCCGGGCCAGATGGGCGAACCTCGGGTGCGCCCGGTTGAGCATTTGCAGCAGCAGAAAGTCGGCCACGTCGGCAACGCCGCCCTGCCCTGGCGCCCCGACGCGTCCAGCAATGTTCTTGGCCCGCTCCAGCATCAACCCAGCCATTTCACCCACAAACCGCTGCAGCCTCGGCGCCGCTCGCACACTGAGCATGGTGGGAATAAAGTTGGCGTCCATCACCAGACTGCCGTCCGGCCGCTTCTCCAGTATCCGGCCGATGGCCAGAGTGGCGTAGGCACTGCGGTCTTCCCGTTCCAGCTTGAGTGTCGGCGCGACCCCGGCCACGTCGATGGTGTGAGCATCGCCGTCGATGGAGTGCAGGTCTCGCAGCTCCGCGCTGCGGGCGTGAAAACGCCCGGCGTTCGGAGCGTCGGGCCAGGCCACCTCGGCCAGGCTGTCATTGCCCAACGGCAGCGCCAGGTAGACCACCTGGTTCGCCACCGACGCGTCGGTTATTTCCAACGGCTCAGGCATGACGTCGTCCTGGGGCAGGCTGAAGCGGGTACCGTCCGGAAACAAACCGGCCGCCCGCACCAGACCAATCCGGCCGAAACTCAGGTATTCGGCGTTCAGCTCCAGGTCGCTGAAGCCATAGAGGTAATCAGAAACCGCCAGAGCCCGCTCATTGATCTGGTGCTCCAGGTATCGTTGCTGCTGCTGGAAGTGCTGGGGCTTGATGAACAGGCCATCGCTCCAGACCACTCGACTGGAGGTAGCCATCAAGTTTCATCCGAATGCTTGAGTTGGATTTCCCGCTCGCGCAGGTTGACCAGCAAGTGATAGCGCCCCCCAATCGGGTCCACTTTCACGACCTTTTTCCACTGCGACAAGTTGGGGTAGGCGTAAAACGCAATGACGCCCACAAACCGGGTATCGGCGCTGATGTTGAAGGGTTCCACAAACTTGAACTGTCCTGGCACCAGGGAATAGTCACTGTGATCCACGTAGTTCTGGCCCAGCGAGTCTTCCAGGTTGGTCAGCAGCGAATCGAAATCCCCCGCCATCAGCAGCGAACTGTCGCGCATCTCAATGACCTGGAAAGCAATCGGCGTGGGCGCCAGCGATTCGTTTGGATTTACATCGGGCTCCGCCACCATAGTCAGGTCAACCCGGGTCGGCTGGTCCTCCGGGTACCCCACCGGGATATCCGGGTCCCACAGCACCTTGGCGGTTTTGGTGACCGCGTTGTATGGCGTGCTACAGCCCACCAGTACAAGCACGATCGTCAGCAAGCTCCATTTGCAGTACTTCATGACAGCGCATCCCTCTGTAATTGGCGCAAGTGTTGGTCGTAAGCCTGGTCGAACACCTCTTGGAACAGGCGCTCGAAGCCTTGCTGACGACTGGATTTCAATTCTTGGTAGTAATGCTGATACATCTCCCAGGCCCAACGGCCCTCATCCTCGCTCTGACGCAGACCCCGGCGATAACCGTGGAACCGTCGTAACAGAGCCTCCGGGGAGAAGGCATGCAGAATGGCTTCCAGTGCCTGATGCACCGCTGCCTGGGTCGCCAGTTGATGATGCTGCAGACTCTCGAGACTCTCGCGCACCGCCGCCGGCGCAGACAGGTGCACCGGGCTGCGCCGGCTGGCATACAGGCTCTGGATGGTGTCCTGATAGGTGTCGCCCAGGCGCAAGGGGTTATCTTCAATCGGCTGCAATCGGGTGCGCAGGGCCTGGTGCCGATGGTCTTCGCTTTGGTGCAGCGCCAACAACCCATCCACCGCGGCTTTCAGGGTCTGGCCAGCCTCCTCCAGAAACTGTTGCAGGCCCTCGCTGTCGGCAAACTCCAGCTCTGCGTCCATGCCCCGCATCAGAGGCGCAGCGCTGATGTGTTGCCGACTTTGATCGGTCCGCTGTTCCGGGTCTTCGACGGTGTTTGGGGTCGACATCCTGTCTCCTTCTGTTTTCCTGATGGGCAGAGCGAGCGCAACATCGCGGTTCTCCCGGTATTCATCGGTCACCGCGCGTTCTGCGGCCGACCAGCCCGACTCGTCCGCCAGCAAGGGCGCTTCATCCGGTTCGCGGCTCGCCGTCGGCGTGTGCCAGAGCCGCAACGGGTCGCCATCGACCTCCGTTTCCGGTGTCAGTTCGGTGAGTGGTTCCCTCGGCTCACAAACCTGCGACGTCGTTCGGGCCTCGGCCAACGGCACCATTGGCCCATTAATCAGCTCATCGTGACCCGCCTCAGGTGCTTCAACATGGTCTCGGGCATTCGGCTGGTTGACCTCCGCACGCACCCGGTAGCGGCCAATCCGAACGCTATCGCCGTGCTTGAGTCTCGCCCTTCGCCCGCGGCCAACCGGTTCACTGGCGCTGTTCACATAGGTGCGGCCGCTGCGGTCGATCAGGCAGAACTCACCGTCAACAAACCGGATCTCGGCGTGTCCGGCTACCACGCCGGTGCGATGGGGCGACAGCTGCCAGGTGTCGTTGGCCGCCGAGCCAATGGAACCGCCTTCGGCCGTGAAGCAATGCCCAGTCTTGGCACCGCCGCGGGCGTCCGTCGGGTTGGTGAGCGTCATTGTCAGGTTGACGCTGGGCGGTGTTGCCATATCGGATGTCCTCATGCCACGGCTCATCGGCGAATCTGAATGCGCACCGCGGGACGGGTGCGGGCTTTGTCAGGGGTGACGAAGGAGTTCCAGCCCAGTCGGACATCCATGCCCAGCTGCATGGGTCGTATGTCCCGGGCCCGCATCTGCAGCTCGAGGTCATAGGCCAACTGCTCCCGGGTGGTGAACTCCACGAGCTTGACCAACCGGTCGTGCTCGCAGCCATTGGGGAGAAAGTCCGCAAAACGTTCCTGACTGAGATTGCCAATGCGTAACAGGAACTTGCCGCCGCGATCCCGCACCCGCGCGCCCACGAGCGTGGTATTGCCCAGTTCGGCATTGGCGCGCCCTAAACGGGTCTGCTGCTCGCGGGCGATGTCGACTTTTCGCAGGACCCACTGCTCAATGCGGACGTCATCCAGATCAAAGCAATGAGCAACAATGCCGCTAACCACTTCCGGCGATCGACTCCGACCGGCCATCAGGCCGGCGTAGGCCAGCATTTTTGACCAGTTCACCGGAGTGGCGGCCCGCAGCCGGCTATCGCCAAGACCGGCGAGGGCAAAAATCAGCTCGGAGAACCCGTCTGAGGCGCCGGGCTGAAAACGAACGTAGTAACGGTATTTGCGCCAGGCCCGGTGAAACAGGGTTACCAACCGGTGATTGAAGAAATCCAGGAAATGGCACCGGATGCCCAGATTCTGTCCCGCTTCCCAGGCCAGATCCTCCAGGTAGTAGCCCGGCAGCGGTGACTGGGAACCGTGCAGGCCCAGAAAACTCACTTCCATCTGATAAGGGGCGTGCTCGTGTTCTGGCGACAACGCCGACACCACGTCACTGCCCGGAAAACCGAGGCCAGCGGAGGCGGAAAACCGAATACGGCCCTCGCCGGGCTGATCGCCCTGGGTTCGCTCCAGGTCATCCCCATGGTGCCGGTGAATCAGGTCCACCAGCTGAAAAAAACTGTATCGCCGCGCGTTACCCAGAACGGGTTGCAGCTCGGCTACATCAGCGGCTGCTGACCTTGCTGTAACGTCCATGTGTACCGCTCCTGATTGTCAGAATTCACCACATCCAGTTGGTGAAACGCGTTGATACTCGCGTAAAGCGCAAAAAACTGGCTGAGCACCGTGCCGAACAGATACAGATCGCCTTCCGAGGCAAACCCGCTCTGGTCCAGTGTCAGCACGGATCGAATACCTCGCACCGGCAGCCCCCGCAGCATCCGATCCACCGACGTGGTCTCAATGCTCCGGATGCCCGCCAGCCGTTTCTGCGACACCCGCTCCGCCTGTCGGTCCGTGAGCGCCCGAAAGTCATAGACCCGCAGCACCGTGCGCAATGCGTCCACGTCGAGCATGGACAGGTAGTTCAGGGACAGATTGGAGATCAGGGTCCACAACAGGCTGCCGTCGAGGGTCGGTCGCAGTGTGGCGGTGGGCCGGGTCACATTGCTGAACGACGCAAACGCCGGCGAGGTCTCGGTCGCCATGCAGACGTCGCCAATGGCCAGATGTTCGGGCAATTGACGGTTGGTACAGGTCAGAGTCAGGGACACTGCTTCCTGACGGTTCAAACAGTCCGACTCATCACCGCGCACGAAGGCGATGTAGTGATCAAAGCCGTCGCCGCGCACACTTTCCCGGGTGCGCAGCCGGTAGTACAGCGCGGTTCGACCGCGATCCCGCTCCACCTCGTGCTGAAAACTTTCGAACGCCGTGTAGATGCGCGGCTCGCCCCGCCCGGATCGGCCTTCCAGCCAGCCTTCGACTTGCTCCACAGAAAACACCTCAAAGTGCTCTGGCAGGCGGCTGGACGGCGAAATCCGGTATTCCGTTTGCCGGCCACTGAGGTCCACGGGCTCGCCCTCATGGCTGAACAGGTTGACCGCCGGTGTGCAGTACAGCTGCAGGCTCTCGGCCCGGACTTTCACATCCGGTGGCAGTATCCGACTGAAGTGAAAAGTCAGACTGATCTCGTCTGCCTGCGCCGCTGGCAGGCGTGCGCCAAGGCCAGCGACATCCACGAAGCGGAATGCCTCGGGAAAACTCAGGTACTCCTGCAATATGCGATAACCCGCGTAGGCGTTTTTCGGGTATGGCAGCAACGACTCGTCGGTGTCGAAGCCAACCGGCCGGAGCAGCGTCGGCGCGAGCCTGTGTCTGGTCTCCCCCACCACCAGCTCGATGCCCGTGAGGTAGTGATTTAGCCACAGATACAGGGTTTGAGCGGTGTGCTCATCGCCACCGAGGTAGAAGCGCAGCGCGTTCAGATCCAGCTCGGACAGGGGTTGGTCGGTGTGCACCGCCAGGTCGACGGTCACCGAGGATACTTCCCGGGAATGCTCAGCCTGGGCTCCGGCCACGGTCAGCGGGTACAAATCCACCCCACGGCAGGTCCGGAAGCGGCACTGGGTCTGGCGGTTGGCCTCGCCCAGGGGTCGGCTCTTGATTTCGGTGTGGCGGTCAATACGCTGGCGTTCGCTGATGGCATGCAGCTGTGGATCAAACCGCATGATGGTACAACTGGGTACCGGCCGCAGGTAGTTGGGCCACAGCATGGCCAGCAGGGAATGGGTGAGTTCCGGAAATTCGTCCTCCACCTTTTCGCGCAGTTTGCCGGTCAGGAAGGCAAAGCCCTCCAGCAGGCGCTCGACGTCCGGATCTGTGCTCTGCTCCGACAAGAAACGGGTCAACTGCGGATGGGCATCCGCAAATTCCCGCCCCTGCGACCGTAGAAAACTCAGTTCGTCTCGGTAAAATCGGTTCAACTTCATAAAACCACTGCACCAATCGAGGCCCGGGAAGGCCGGATCCCAGCCTTCCCTCACGTCCGTGTCCGTTACACCACCCGGTAGTAACGCGTGTCGTCCAATAACAAATCGATGGTCGTCTTCTCATCCTCTGAGCCGACGTTCAGGTACACCGTTACCTGAAACCGCAACTGCAGCGGGTCCGGCCCCTGTGGCAATGCCACCACGTCGACCCGTTTCACCCGCGGTTCGTAGCGCTCAATGCAGAGCCGGATGGCACTGCGAATCTGAATGCTGAGATCGTGGGTTCCGAGGGTGGCGTCGTTAAAATCCAGCAGTCCGAGGTCCGGTACCGTGGCGCTGTTGCCAGGATGCGCATTCAGCAGCCGCACCAGGTGGCGCTTGATGGATTCCACCACGTGGCCAGTGTCTGCCATCCCCTGCCCGGCCGGTTCGGCAGCCTGTTCAAGACGCTCAAACAGGCTGCCGCGTTGGCCCTGCAGGGATTCGCCCGCGGTCGTGCCAGCCACTGGATCAATCCTTGTCCAGACGGCCTACCAGCGACAGCTCGAAATTGGCCCCCATGTACTTGAAATGGGGCCGTACCGCCAGTGACACCTGATACCAGCCCGGATCGCCCTCGACATCCGACACGCTGACCTGGGCCGCCCGCAGCGGGCGCCGGCTGCGCACCTCGGCCGGCGGATTCTCCTGGTCGGCCACGTACTGACGAATCCAGGTATTGAGTTCGCGCTCCAGATCCTGGCGTTCCTTCCAGGAGCCAATCTGTTCGCGCTGCAGTACCTTGATGTAGTGCGCCAGGCGGTTGACGATCATCATGTAGGGCAGCTGGGTGCCAAGCTTGTAGTTGGTCTCGGCCTCTTTGCCCTCCTTGGTGCTCGGGAACTGCTTGGGCTTCTGCACCGAGTTGGCAGAGAAGAACGCGGCGTTGTCGCTGCCCTTGCGCATGGTCAGGGCGATGAAGCCCTCGTCGGCCATCTCGTACTCGCGCCGATCGGTGATCAGAACTTCGGTCGGAATCTTGGATTCCAGCTGGCCGAACGATTCGAACAGGTGCACCGGCAGGTCCTCGACCGCGCCGCCACTCTGGGGGCCGATGATGTTCGGGCACCAGCGGTACTTGGCAAAGCTCTCGGTCAGACGGGTGGCCAGCAGGTAGGCGGTGTTGCCCCAGAGGTAGTGCTCGTGATCGCCGGACACCTCTTCCTTGTAGTTGAAGCTGCGAATGGGGTTTTCCGATGGGTCGTAGGGCACCCGCAGCAGGAAACGCGGAGAGGTCAGGCCCAGGTAGCGGGCGTCTTCGGATTCCCGCAGGGAGCGCCACTTGGCGTATTTCGGACCTTCGAACACCGCCTTCAATTCCTTGATGGCGGGCAGTTCCTGATAACTGTCGACCCCGAAGAAGGTCGGGGCCACCGACGACAGGAACGGTGCATGGGCCATGGCGCCGACCGATGACACGTACTGCAGCAGCTTCATGTCCGGGGTGGATGGTGTAAACGCGTAGTTACCAACCACCGCGCCCACCGGCTCGCCACCAAACTGACCGTATTCGGTGGCGTAGATGTGTTTGTAGAAACCGCTCTGAGTGACGTCGGGCGCAAACTCGAAGTCTTCCAGCAGCTCGGCCTTGGTGGCGTGCAGCACATCGACCTTGATGTTTTCCCGGAAATCGGTGCGGTCGACCATCAGTTTCAGGCCGCGCCAGGACGACTCCAGTTCCTGGAGCTTGGGCGCGTGGAGGATCTCATCCATCTGGGCGCTGATCTTGCGATCCAGCTCCACCACCATCTGGTCCACCAGGGCCTTGTTGACCGGCTGGCCTTTCTCATCGCTCTTCAGCAGGTTGGCAATGAACGTTGCCACGCCACGGCGCGCCACGTCATAGCCTTCGTCGGCCGGCGCCATGCGGCTGTTAGCCATGACCTGATCCAGCAAGGATCCCTCGGTTTCGGATTCAGCTGCAACGGTTTCGGAGGCAGCAGATTGCTGCACAGCAGTATCAGACATACCACATCCCTTCAGTACGTGTGTGATCTTGATTGGGTAGACACCGCGTTCCGGCGGTGCGGGGTGTTATTCGGCCGTGGCCAGCTCGAGTTCGGCCAGCAGCTTGTTGCGCGCCTGCTCGTCGTCCAGCAGCTCCTGCAGTTTGGAGCGGAACGCCGGCACGTTGCCCAGCGGGCCCTTGAGGGCGACCAAGGCTTCCCGCAGCTCAACCAGGTTGCGCAGCTCGGGCACCTGACGGGCAATGCTGTCCGGGGAGAAATCGTCGAGGGTCTGGATGTCGAGGTTCACCGGCAGGTCGTCGGCCGTCTCATCCAGCTTGTTGGTCACCGTGGTGGACAGACTCAGCCCGGCTTCCTTCATGACCGAACGGAAGTTGTTCTTGTCGACGGAAATGGCTTTGCGTTCTTCGATCGGGGTTTCTTCGGCGTGACCTTTGAAATCGCCGACCACAAACATCTTCAGCGGTAGCTCGGTTTCGGCCTGCTGGTCGCCGGTGGCGGGGACATACTTGATATTGATGCGCTCTTTAGGCGCGACGGAACCGTCTTTTGAAGACATGCGCTTGCTCCCTGTGCAAATCATTTGCAGTTGTTCAATCCCTTGTACGTGCCTTCCTGGCACGCAACGCGATGGACTGTACACAGGGCATATTCCACGCTCAAGCAAAAACTGGCCAGAATGTGAGCCCGGGCAAAGTTTTACCGGACTCATCATTGTTTTGCTCGTTTTTTGGTTCAGCGACGCTTCGGCGTCCAGGCCCAAACCATCTCAATCTCGATCGGTTCTTTGTTCTCGCTGTCACGAATGGTGACTGGCACTGACACATCGCCCTTTTCTTCGGTGCGCATGCGCTCGCGCTGGTCTTCGCTGAGGTGGGCCTCCACCGTCATGTCACCCGTGGCACGACGGGTGTATTCCGCGTGAGCAGTTTTGATTACCGGCACCTTGTCGTCTGGCACGTTCAGGCCAACCAGGAAGCCGGTGGCCGATTCCGCCAGCACGAGAGACGCCACAGCATGCACGCCGCCGATGTGGTTCTGAACCCGACGTTTGTTCGCCAGGCTGATCACGCAGCGCTCATGGTCAAGCGACTCAATACGCAGGCCGGTCGTGCCGGTGAACGGCACCACCTTGCCAAAGAAAAGAGTCAGTGCCCGGGACCGGGCGAACTCAGGCAGCTTATTGATCTTACTTACAATTCCAGAAAGCTTGTTGGTGCTGGCCATTCCCGCCAATCTCCTTATCGAAATTTTCGGCTCGGGACAATACCCCATTCGTCGAGGGAAAGGAACGTTTGGCCAATGACGCTGGTCGGCGGGGTGGCTATACTCGGCCAGATTCTTTCGGTGACATTCCAAGCTAATAAGGAGACAACAATGAGTGACCTGAAAACCCAGTTCGACGAGGCCGTTAACTACATCCAGAACGCCGAAGGCGATTTCCAGCCCTCCAACGAGATGAAGCTGGAGTTTTACGCCCTGTACAAGCAGGCCACCGAAGGCGATGTGTCCGGCAAGCGCCCGGGCATGATGGACTTTGTGGCCCGCGCCAAATATGACGCCTGGGCCAAACTGGAAGGCACATCCAGCGACGCTGCCATGCAGCAGTACATCGACAAGCTGAACGCCCTCAAGTAAGCCCGCCTGCTTGGCGTACCCCGGTCAGATTGACCGGGGTCATGCCCCATTGCGGAAACTTTGCGATGGTAAAACGATTGTCATAAGATGCGCGCACCATAACAACAAGAACGTCATCGGAAGCCGTTTACTCATGGATATTACCGAAGCGCTGGAACAGTCCCAGCCCGGCCTTATTGGCCGCGTCAAAAGCGAGATCCGTCAACAGCAGCTGAACCAGCGTGCCGAGCAGAACTACCTGCATTGGATCACGCGCTTTGTGCTGTTCCACGATATGAAAGATCCCGAGACGCTCGCGAACGAAGATCGACAGCAGTTCCTGCACTACCTTAACGATCGCATTCAGGTTTCAAGAGCTCGCTTAAACCAGGCCAGTAAGGCTTTGACATTTTTCTATCAGGACGTTCTGGGCAAGACCGAGCTTGGTGACGTCGCCGCGGCTTGAGGCTTCAGCGCTCCTGGAGATTGACATTCAGGGCGTCGTAGCTTCGGTTTGACGGCTGGCGGATCGTGTAGCTGCCACTGTGTACCTGCCCCGGAATGGATTTGGGGTTACTGAACCGGAACTCGACTTGAATTTCAGAGCGTCCCAGATCGGTTCGGGTATCCCGCGGCTGGAGCGCCAAGGGGTCAAGGTAGAAGTCATCGTCAGTGGCCGGTTTTACCGGAACGCCTGCGGCTGGGGCGGCAAGCCCGCCCTCAATAATCGTGTTGGCCAGCACCTCTTCTTCGATGGAGCGCAAGGGAATGGTATCGATGGTGGAACGTTCTTCGAATTCGAACGCACTTTCGACCAGGGGACTATTCGCCTTTGAATTCTCCGCCGTTGAATCCTCCGCCAACGCTGGCACAGGCATCAGCGCAAGTGCCAAACCGCAGGCAACGAATCCCACACGCCGCTGCACCGAACCGCTCGAAACTCCCATGTATCCGTCCATGACCAACACCCTGGCTGCGTCGCACGCCCGGCACGGGGCACGACATTTTTTGGTCATTTTATAGACTAATCCGTGAGTATGCGCTTCGATCAGACGGATTTGTGACAGTTTTCACTGTATCGAGACGATTCGAGCGAAAACAACACGCGCGGTAACAAAATGATGCAGATCAGGCCACTGCACGAGTTTGCTTGAGGTTTAAATGCGTCTAAACTGCGCTTTAATCAGCAATTCTCTTGCTCGGCCACGAGACTTTTCCAGTTCTCCGGCTGTCGCGCGCACCTCGCTGTTGCAGAAAAATAAAGAATTGCACCAACAGTACCAACCCGATTGTTCGTCGCGCTGAGGCCAGAAAATGATCCACTCTTTCGGTCCAACCATGCTCAGACTCACGCCGCGCACCCGGCTCGGGTCGGTGATTCTGGCGTTTATGGTGGGTTCCGCCTCAGTTGCCGCCGCCCCGAACGACGACGCCCTGTGGGATATATCCCTGGAGGAGTTGGGGCAAATGCGCGTGGTGTCTATTGCTTCCGGCTCCGCCACACCGCTGGACAAGGCGGCCGCCATCACCTCCGTGATCAGCGCCGAGGACATTGCTGCCATGGGCGCCACGGATCTGGACGACGTTCTGGAGACCGTGCCCGGATTGCACGTAAATCACTCCGACCAGGCGTTTGCCCCCAAGTACATCTTCCGGGGCATTACCTCCACCTCCAACCCGCAGGCGCTGCTGCTGATCAATGGCGTGCCCGCGACAACGGCGATGTTCGGCAATCGGGGTAATGGCTGGGGCGGCATGCCGGTTAAGGCGATCAAACGCATTGAAGTGATTCGTGGACCTGGCTCGGCACTTTACGGGGCCGATGCCTACGCCGGTGTCATCAACATTCTCACCAAGAACGCCCAGGACATCGATGGTGTGGTGACAGGCGCACGGGCAGGCAGTTTTGACACACGGGCCGCCTGGGTGGAAGCCGCTACCAGCTGGAGCGACACCGATATTAGCCTGGTGCTGGAACAGGAAAGCACCGATGGCTGGCGCCGGAGCATTGATCGCGATGCTCAGACCAACTTTGACGAAGCCTTCAACACCTCAGCATCACTGGCGCCAGGCCCCGTGAACACGTCGGTCGACAGCTTCGATGCCCGCCTGGAACTGAACGGCGCGCACTGGGATTTCCGTGCCGGACTGCAGGACAGAAGAGACATAGGCACCGGGCCCGGCCTCGCCCAGGCGCTTGATCCAAAGGGCCTCTACAAGTCTCAACGCATCAACGTGGACTACAGCTACCGCTGGCTGGAAGTCATGGACGGGCTGGACGTGGAATCACGCATCAGCTATTTCAACATCACCCAGGAACCGGAAAACGACATTACCTTGTTCCCACCGGGGGCATTTGGTGGCGCCTTTCCGGACGGTTTCATCGGCAGCCCCGGTTACAAAGAACGGCAGGCTCGACTGGACCTGAACTCCATCTACAGCAACATCGAAAACCACCGGATTCTGTCCGGAGTCGGCGCCTTCTGGGCCGATCTGTATGAGGTTTCTGAAAGCAAGAATTTCAACAGCGACTTCAGCCCCAAAGGGGGAGTGGTCGACGTTTCCGACGACCCGGATCAGGTCTGGATGCCAGAGGAAGACCGAAAAAACTATTACGCCTTCGTTCAGGATGAGTGGCAATTTGCCCAGAACTGGCAGCTGGTGAGCGGACTGCGTTACGACTACTACGCCGACTTCGGCGAAACCGTGAACCCCCGCGCCGCCCTGGTGTGGGCCACCACCGACAGCCTGACCACCAAACTGCTGTACGGCCGGGCATTCCGTGCGCCGTCCCTGAACGAGCAATACGCCGCCAACAACCCGGTGTTGGCGGGCAACGAAGACCTGGACCCGGAAACCATCGACACCGTCGAGCTGGCCCTGGCCTACCAGGCCAGCACCGATCTGTTTTACGGCGTGAACGTGTTCTACTACGAAATCGATGACCTGATTAACGCCGAGCCGGTTTCCGGCCCCAATGCCAGCCAATACCAGAACTCCGGCAAGCGCAAAGGCCACGGCGGTGAGCTGGAGGCTCGCTATCAGGCTCTCAGCAATCTCAATCTGACCGCCAATTACGCTTACCAGAGGGCGGAAGATCAGGAAAGCAAAGAGTCTGTGGGCGACGCGCCCAACCATCAGGCTTATGCCCGCATTGAATGGCAAGTGGTTCCGACATGGTCGCTGAACACTCAGGTCAATTGGGTCGGCGAACAAAAGCGCAGCCCTGCCGACACTCGCGAACCGGTGGATGACTACACCACGGTGGACCTCACCGCCCGCACCAATGGCTTGTGGCGGGGCTTCGATGTTGCGGTGTCGGTTCGCAATGCCTTCAATGCCGATGTTCGCGACCCGAGCCCCTACGCAGACCCGAGGCCGGAGATTCCCGAAGATTTTCCGATGCCGGGACGATCAGCCTATGTTGAGGCCCAATACCAGTTCTAATCGCCCCATCGCCGCCTAGCCGGGCCTTCGTAAACGATGTTGGTGCACCGTACCGGGAAAAAGCTGCCTTCCGGCCGATCCCGGGTGTCCTGATAGCAAGGCGCCATGCCGGTCACAAAGACCGGAGTCAGGAAGGTCTGGTATTCCTGACAGGTCAAACCGATATCCGCCACCAAACCCGCATGCACGGCGGCAACGTTCATGGAATAGCCGTATTTTTCGTTCAGGTAGGCGTGCACGTCCAAAGCCATCTGCAGGTAGCGGCCACCATCGAGTTCATACTCGCGGGCCTTGGCCAGGGTGTAAGGTATGCGCTCGTCGGTACTCGCCAGCGGCCGACCGTAGCCATACAAGGTTCGACCCGCGGCTTTTTCTGCCTCAACAAACTCCGCCAGGCCACCGCCCGCGTCACAGTGTTTTCCGGCTCGTTTGAAGAAATCCAGGGCCCGGACCTCCGGCCGGCGGCCGTAAATGGACGCCTCCGATATGCTCATGCCCGCCACTAACGATAGCGAAGCGGTGGACCGAACGGTGCCGCCCAGCGCTGCCACGTGATTGGGCCAGATGGAAGCATCGGGGTAACTGGTGGACACCCAGAAGGAATTCAGGAGCTTGGCGACATTAACCCCGGGATCGCGCCCCAGAATCACGTACAGATACAGATGGATCCAGTCGTAGTCGCCCAGTTCCTGGTGCAGATCTTTACCGTGCACAATCACCCGGTCACTCAGGTAGGCTTTGCCCTTGCGGGTCAGCCAGTGCTTCTCGGTCGCCAGCAATCGTGTGTGGCTCATGTCGACTCGGCCTCCTGTGTGCGGTCGTCCGACGCACTCTCATCAAGCTCGATGGCAGGGCCGTAGAACGGAAATTTTTTCCAGCCCATTTTCTTTTGCTCCAACGCGTGCACCGCCGCGCCTGGCAGCCGGAGGAACAGATACAGCATGTTGCCCTGATCCTCGTCCATACCTAAGTCCACCATCGCAGCGGCAGCTAGCCCGCTCATCGCCAGTGGGTAGCCAACGTGGCGCTCCAGCGCTTCGCGATTGGCTTTCAGCCAGGCCAGTGCGCCATTGGCCGGCGCCAGCGCCGCCAGGAGATCGAGCGATTGCTGTATCGGGGTCGGAGTGACATCGCCATTAGGATCAAAACCGGGGGCGTGCTCCATCGGCAACCAGATGTCCGCACGCTCGTCCTCATTGGGATTGGACAGTCGTGTGCACCAGAGCGGGTAGTCAAACTGGCATTCTTTCCAGAGCTTGATGCAGATGGACAGCTCCTGGGAACCACCGTACTGTCCGCCGCCCACCGCCAGCGCGGCCATCAGTGCGGAGCTGTGGTTGGTGCCGGCAACCCCGCCGTTCATTGCGGCCCTCACACTGGCTTCCCGTGGCCCGAGATTGGCTAGCACCATGGCCAGCTTCTCCAGCAGGGCGGTTTCCCGCGTCTGTGGCCGCTCACCCTTGAATAACAGGAGCAGGTAGTCGAACCAGCCGGCATTGGGGATCACATCTCCGTAAACGTCGTAGCCGCGGCAAAAACAGGCGCGGGCGGCGAACGGGTTGGCGGGTTCCGGTTCTTCCTGCCAGATGTAGGAGTAATACTGGTACTCGGTGGCCATATTGCGTCCGTTTATTTGGTTTCGTTCAGCACTTTCATTCGTACCCCCATGGGCGGGACCTCGTTCCGGTCCACTTCAATATCCAGCACACAGGGACCCGGGCGGGCCATGATCGAAGCCACGTCGAGTTCACGCAGCTGCTCCATCGTTTGAATTCGATGGGCCTCGACACCGACGGCTTCGGCCATTTTCACGAAACTGACCCGGGGTAATTCGTTGGCAACCTGTTCCGCCCCACTCAACGCCTGGCCATGGCGAATCATGCCGAGCGACGAATCGTTCAGCACCACCATCAGCACGTTGCAGTTTTCCTGTACCGCAGTGGTGAGCTCCTGCCCCGACATCAGATAGCTGCCATCTCCGGTCACGCAGACGACCGGCGCATCTCCGGCGGCCATCGCCATGCCAACAGAAGCCCCGATGGCCCAACCCATCGAGGCAAAACCCAGCCCCACATGAAACAGATTGCGGGAAACCAGGGGCGCAGCAGGCCGGCCGACATTCCAGTGATGGATGCCCCAAAGAAAACTGTTGCCGGTATCAAAGAGGGCCCGGGTGCCCTCTGGACAGGCCTGACTCAGATAGGTCATCAACGCCTGGGGCTTGATCGGGCCGGAGGAGCCAAAACACCCGTCTCGGAATCGACCCTCGACATAGGCAGGAACGCCTTCGTAACCGTGCGGTCGGCTGAGGCTTGATTGCCGTCGCTGTCCTGCGGCATTAGCAAGCAGCTCTTCAACAAGGTGCCGCGGCTCGCCCAACACAACATGGCCGGCCATGGTTGCGCGGGTCAGGTGGGCGGGGTTGCTGGAGAGGTGTATCAGCCGATCGGACAAAATACCTTCCGGGCTCCAGCCTGCCGTTGAGACCTCATCCAGGGCGGCGCCCACCAGAATGACGCGATCGGCGTTTTCCGGATGCACAGCCTCCGTGGCAAGTTGATGGCCCGCGAACCCGAACACACCCCGGTAGAGCGGATGAAAACTGTTCACCAGGCCTTTGGCTCGGGGCGTGGTGACCAGGTTCCAGCGGCGCAGTTCCGCCAGCTGAATCCACTGGCCCGCCGAATGGATGGCGTCCTCGCCCAGCACGATGGTCGCCCGATCGATGTCGGTAAGATCCTTTACAACCCGCTGTACCGAGCCGGCATCGGGTACGACTTCGTTGGGTATGAAGGCATTCAGCCCCGCTCCGTTCGGTACCTCTTGGACGGTGTGCCGCATAACGTCCAGGGGAATCGCCAGATGGACTGGCCCCGGCTGATGACCCAGCGCATGACTCAGCGCGTGCAACAGTTTTGATTCCAGCTGTTCCGGATGGGAAACCAGAGTGTTATAGCGGGTGCAGCTGGCGAACATATCCAGGGTGTTGATACCGGTGCAGGAGGATTCCTGAAAGGCACCCTGCCCAAACCGGTTGAGCGAGGTTTGCGCAGTGATCACCAGCATCGGGATATTGTCGGCGTAGGCGTTGGCAACCCCGGTCAGCAGGTTGGTACTACCTGGACCTGCGGTGCCGCAGCACACCCCAATCCGCCCGGTTTCCCGGGCATAGCCATCGGCCATGAAGGCGGCGCCGGTTTCATGGCGGGCGGTGACCGCGCGAATGCCCCCTCGGCGCTCACTGCGGGCCAGTGCGTTATACAGTGGTTCGATACTACCACCCGGTACCCCAAATACCCGCGTCACTCCCAGGCGCTCCAGGTACTGCAAAATCAGATCACCGCATTCCAGCATAGGCAATTCTTCAGATTTTTGATGGCGCAGACGGTCAAACGTCCTGTGTCTGCGTTATTGATTCAGAGGCACTGGTTTGGCAATCCCGTAACCCTGGGCATAGTCAAAACCAAGCTCTGTCAGGCGGTCCTTCACCTCGTCGCTTTCGACAAACTCGGCGATGGTTTTCAAGCCAGCGGCATGGCCAATACGGTTGCAGGCATCCACGATCCCCATATCGATCGGATCGGCCAACAGATTTTGAATAAAGCCCCCATCGACCTTGAGATAATCGATAGGTAGGGCCTTGAGATAGGTAAAGGAACTCATACCAGTGCCAAAATCGTCCAGGGCAAATTCAAAACCCTCGTTGCGCGCCCGCTCAATAAAGCCAATGGTGTCGTTAAGATGCGCGATCGCAGATGTTTCCGTGATTTCGAAGCAGATGCGGCTCGGTAAGACGGAATATTCCTTCACTTTGCTGTTGATGAAATTGAACAAACCGTTGTCGCTCAGGGAGCCACCGGACAGATTGATGAAGAAGGTGCCCGAGGACTCGCGCCCAAGCCCGGTGCGATCAAGATAGGCAAACGCCAGCTCAATTACCCGTCGGTCAATCCGGGGCATCAGGCCAAAGCGTTCTGCGGCCGGAATGAATGCGCCCGGCGGTACAATGTCCTCACCATCTCGCAGCCGAACCAGAAACTCCGTGCGAAAACCGTCGGCGCTGTCTTCCTGCAGGGGAATCATCTCCTGGTGATAAAGGAAGAAGTCGTCGGTTTGCAGAGCACTCTGCAGACGACTCGTCCAATGCATGTCCCGCTGGCGTTGCTGCATGTTCAGGTCACTGGTCTGGTATACCTGAACATTGTCCCGTCCACGGTCCTTGGCCGCATAGCACGCCAGGTCCGCGTGACTGAGCAGTTCGCTGGCTGTCTTGTAGTTGCTGCCCATAATAACCATGCCAACGCTGAGTGACACGGCAAAGGGCTTTTCTTCCCAGACAAACCGGTACTCGCGCACCTCTTTGCACAGATTCTCCGCGACTTTCCGGGCGTCTGCCGCATCGCAGTTACGGAGTAGCACACCAAATTCATCACCCCCCAACCGGGCCAGGGTATCTGACGCTCTCAGTTTTTGGGCGAGCACCTTGGAGAGCTGCTTGAGCAGCTCGTCGCCGGCGATGTGACCGCAGGTGTCGTTGATAATCTTGAATTGATCCAGATCCAGGTACAGCAACACGCAATCCCGGGCCGATTTGCGCGAATCGTGCAATGCCTGCACCAGCTGACGCTCGAACTCCCGACGGTTGACCAGATCCGTCAGGCTGTCATGGTAGGCCATGTGTTCCAGGGTGGACTCGGCGCGCCGCTTTGCCAATCGAACAGACACTTCGCGCATCTCCCGACGGATTGCCGGTATCAGGCGAGTCAAGTTGTCCTTCATGATGTAATCTTGGGCGCCGGCTTTCATCGCGCTCACCGCCACTTCTTCACCGATCAGCCCGGACACAATGATCACCGGTAATTCCGGTGCATGCTGACGGGCAAGCTCGAGCACGCGAAACGAGGTAAAGCCGGGCAAGCTGTGATCGGTGATGATCAAATCCCAGGTTTCTTCCATGAGCGCCGTTTCCATGGCGCTTTCACTGTCGACCATCTGATAGTAGGGCTCTACACCCCCCTTTTTGAGGGATCGAAGGAGGAGGAACGCATCGTCCTCGGAGTCTTCCACCAGCAACAACCGGAGGCTATCCTTCATCTGTCTCACCTGCAGGCCCTTCTTCAGAATGATCGGGTAGACCCGACCGTTGGTACTTGGTTAACCGTAAGCCAGTAACGCGCCAACAAACACATCTGCTCGCTGAACTTACTGTAGTCAATCTGCTTGGTCACAAAACTGTTGGCGCCCAGCCGATAGGCTTCGCGCAACTCCGCGGGCTCGTCCGAGGAGGTCATCATGACCACCGGAAGCCAATTCGTTCGGGCGGACGACCGAATCCTCCGGAGCACTTCGAGGCCGCTGACTTTCGGCAATTTCAGATCCAGCAAAATCACCCCGAGCGCATCGACCTGGGCCGAAGGCGGAGTGGTTTCCGTGCCAAACAGAAAGTCCAGCGCGGCCTGACCGTCTTCCTGGAGAATGATAGGGCTCTGGCTGCTGGCCTTCTTCAAGGCCCGCATAGTCAGAATCTGGTCGTCTGGGTTGTCTTCAACCACCAGAATTGAAAGTTCCGTCTTTACCATACTCGCTCCAAGCCCCTCGGATAGTCCGACATCCGCACTCAGGCCCGCCCTGAGCGGGGGAACTCTATAAAAAAGCTGGCGCCCTTGTCGACTTCGGATTTTGCGCACACCCGGCCAAAGTGACGCCGGACGACCCGGTCCACCGTCGCCAGGCCGAGACCGGTGCCAGCGAACTCGGCGGGCGTGTGCAACCGGTTGAACGCCACGAACAGCTTGTCGACGTACTTCATGTCGAACCCCACCCCATTGTCCTTCAAAGCGATGGTAATACTGTCACCGGCTTCACAGGCCGACACATCGATTCGACGTGTATCGTTTTTTGCCGAGTATTTCCAGGCATTCTGCAGCAGGTTCTGGAAGGCGATCCGGAGCATGCGATCGTCGCCCACCACCCGTATGTTGGGCTGTATGGCTATTTCCGTGGGGATGTTGTCCGTGGTCTCCTGCAGCTCCTGGGCAAGTTCCTTCAGCATAGCGCTCAGATCAACATTTTTAATTTCCATGGCCTGTCGACTGACCCGGGACAGCACCAGCATACCATCGATCAGACTGCCCATCCGGACGGTAGCCGCCCGGATCCGGTTCAAATAGTCCAGCCCGGTGTCATCCAGATGATCACGACAGTCTTCTTCGAGGGCCTGGCTAAACCCTTCAATCGCCCTCAGGGGCTGGCGCAAATCGTGGGACACGGAAAAGCTGAACGCCTCCAACTCCCGGTTGGCATGACTGAGCTCCGAGGTACGCTCCGCCACCGTGCGCTCCAAATCGTCCTTACTCTCCAGGATTTTCCGATTCTGTTGCTGGATGGTGCCAATCATCTCGTTGAACGCACTCCCGAGCGCCCCAAGTTCATCCTTGCCGTACACCGGCACACGAATGGAGTAGTCGTGCTCCGAAGCAATGCGCTCGGCGGCATCGGAAAGCTCGACAATGGGCTCGGACACCACCCGCTGCAGCCGCAATGCCACCAGGACCAACAAAGCCTGAATGCCCAGCCCAACACTCAACGTCACCACAATAAAGGTCCAGATATGCTCCCGAAGCACTTCCAGCCGGGATATCAGATAAAAGTGACCGACCACATCGCCGTCCAGCGTCACGGGCTCCAGCAGTCGATAGTAGTCGCCCACAAACCCCACTTCGGGTTGATCATTGAGGCTCGGACAGGGCTCGCTGGCATCGCCGTTGAGTACACTCACTACGTTTTTGGTCACGTTAAATACGCAAACCTGCTCGATGGTGCCAATCTGCCGCAAGCTGGCTATGATCGAATTGAGTTGCTGGGCGTCTTCAAACAACAAGGCCGCCGCCGACTGTTCCGCGAGAATGTCGGCGATGACATGCAGCTCCGATTCCAGCTGCTGCTCATAGGTCTTGTTTTCCACCACGATCAGGGCGCTGCAGACCAACAGAATTCCGAGAGTGCTGATGGACACGAAAAGGGCCAGCAGCTTGGTTTTCAGCGGCCAGTATTGCCAGCGCCAGCGTTCGGTCATCGGATCACCCTCAGCGCCAGTTCGAGCAACCGTGAATTGATGTGCAACCCAGCCTGTTGCGCCGCCGTCAGGTTGATCTCAAACCGGATGACGTTCCCTTCCTTGACGTAGCCGATGATGCCGCCTTCGTCGACAAAATCTGGTATTTCGCTGATGGTCAGCATATTTTGTGCGCGTGCGTATTCGGTGATGCTGGGCAGATTACGGGCTTTGGCGTTGCCAACGAACAACACCTGGCATCGGTCGGTTTCAGACAGTGACTGGGGAAACGCCAACCGAAGCGTGCGGCCCTGGGAAACACGACCGTCCAGTCCGGCAAGTACATCGCCAAAGGGATTTTTTCCAAACACACACAGGGTCAGCTCGGTGACCTCCGCCGGCGCCTCGTTCCAGGTAATAAACCGGGTAAAGTTGTACAGGAAGGCGGCCTTGATCTCGTATTCCGAGCGCACAGAGGCATCGGCCGGCCCTAAGGCAGACCACATCAGCAGTGCGGTGAGAAATCGTAAAACCACCTAAGGGCAGCCCCCGGTCATCCTGTTTTCGAACCCTTGCCAGAATCGGCGCACTCCCCTGTGCGCCCGGCAAGCCAGCCCGGAGTGTGTAGATTCATCGAGATCAATTTTCGACGAGCCGCGCGGACTTGTGTCAGTTATCAACAAAAGCCCACACGTTCCGAGAAGGTTAGCATCGGCCACCGGCTCGTCAATAACTGCTTGGTGACCAACTGTGAGCGGATGTGAACGTGGTGGCACTGCAGACAGCAATCTGAGAGGCTATAACCACAAATCCCGTTTGCCCTCGGAACGTCAACCCAACCATGAAAACAAACCTCATCACCCGAGAAGGGTTCGACCAACTGCAGCAGGAACTGGACTTCCTCTGGCGCACCGAGCGGCCGGAAGTCACCCGCAAAGTCACCTGGGCCGCCAGCCTGGGCGACCGCTCCGAAAATGCGGACTATCAATACAACAAGCGTCGACTACGGGAAATCGATCGACGAGTTCGCTACATTCGCACCCGCCTGGAAAGTGTGCGGATTGTGGACTACTCCGAGGAGCAGGAAGGCCGGGTGTTCTTTGGCGCCTGGGTCAAACTGGCCGACGACGAGACCTCGCTGACCTTCCGGATTGTCGGACCGGATGAAATATACGACCGCAAGGATGTCGTGTCCATCGACGCTCCCATTGCCCGGGCCTGTCTTAAGAAGGAAGCCGGCGATGAGGTGACGGTGCGAACACCCACGGCGGAAAAGCTCTGGTGGATCGACGAAATCTGGTATGAGAAAAGCCAAAGCTGATGCCTCAGCCTGAACGAAAAAAACCCCGTAAGAACGGGGTTAAGGCTAGCGCTGTGCTGGAGGGAGAAACGGGTGATCTTGAACACCCGTTTCAAGTCTTACAGCTATCATTATGCACAACCTCAATTACATCAGCGTGGCCCCGAAATTACCGTTTGTTCAGCCTTCAATGGGCCCGCCCCTTCGCCAAATTAGGTTGAACACTCTAAGGCCAACCGCTAGCTTGCGAGCAACGATTTTTACAGCGTAAGCACACGGAGCGGAATCGCATGAACACTCAAAAATTGCTGAACATTGCCCTCGATGGCATCGACACACTGGGCTATCGTCTTGATCAGTATGGCATTACGGGCAAAATCAACCGTCACAACATTGCGGCCTACCTGGCGGCAGAGCAGAAACACCTCGAAGGGGAATGGGACAGCATCCAGGCTAAGGTAGACCGTCGCCGGTCTCAGTTTGAACAACTCACCAAGAGCCTGGAGCATCGTGCCGACGCCATCGTTGGGCCGGTTCTTGAGCGAGTCAATCGTTTGCGCGCCAGCCAGTAGGCTCAGGCGTCGCTGACCTCGGTAGGCGAGCCAGCGGTGTCGCCGGCCCCTGCCGACTGCTCTGAAGCGGTTGCTTTGATCCGCTTTTTGACCCCGGTGAAAGCGGGCATGCGCACCGACACCGTCAACCCGGGGGCGTCCGCACCCGGGTTGGTATCACTCAGCACAATTCGACCCTGATGAATCTCCGCTACCGCACTGACCAGGCTTAAACCCAGGCCATTGCCCGGCAGTGAGCGGCTCTTGCCAACCCGGTAGAAGCGCTGAAACACCTGATCTTTTTCGCTATCTGGGATACCGATACCGCTGTCACGAACCTCGAACACCGATTCGTCGCCGTCTTTTTTCACCGCCACACCAATCACACCATGTTCCGGCGTGTACTTGATAGCGTTGTCGATGAGGTTGCTGACCATCTGGAACAGCAGATCCCGATCACCTTCAATCATCACGCCTGTGGCCATGTGCTGCTCGAATCGCTGGTCTTTGTCCTCGGCCAGCGCCTCGTACAACTCACAGGCATCGGCCACTAGCTCATCCAGCGCCACCGGCTTCATGTCTGCGGTGTTTCCACGCGTCTCCAGGCGGGCGATCCGCAACAGGGCGTTGAAGGTGGCCAGCAATTGATCGGCCTCAGCTACGGCACGACCGGCCTGTTCCCGCGCCTCATCGTTGTCCACCGACATCAGTGTACTTTCCAGCTGATTACGCAGCCGGGTAAGCGGGGTGCGCAAGTCATGGGCGATGCTGTCTGAGACGTGCCGAATGCCCTCCATCAGATAGACAATCCGGTCCAGCATCTGGTTCAGGTTTTCCGCCAGCTGGTCGAAATCGTCTTCGGTGCCTCGGGTCGGTATTCGAAGGGAAAGATGCCCATTCATGATGCGGCGCGAGGTGTTGTTGATGACTTCAATCCGCCGGGTAGTGCTCCGGCTCATCAGAAACCCACCCAGCAGGGCCAACGCCAGGGTTATTCCCATGCCCCAGTTAATGGCGGTTTCGATTACCCGCTTGAGGTTGGTGAGCTCATCCACATCGCGCCCGACCAGCAGTCGCAGACCACCCTGAACCTCAAAGATCCGGGCCCTGGCCAGGCGTTGCGGGCCAGTCCAGCCGACCGATTCGTCCAGGGTAAAGTTGATCCAGCCGCTGTCGGACCGCGTGCCCTTGGGCCAGGATTCGATGTTGCCGGCGAGCTTTAGAAAATCGTCGGTGGTAAGCAGGTAGATGGATTTGGCGTTGGGGTCCCGAGCCACTCGCTCGCGAATGATGGTAATGAGGCCGTTGGCCCCACGACCGCGGTATTGCTCCGCCAGACCGGCGATCTCCGCCTCGATGGTCTCGTCGGTCTGGGCGGTCATGAAGCCCGCTGTACGCCAGTAGATGAAGGCCAGCAGAATAAACACCGAGGTGGCAAACACCACCATGTACAGCAGGGCTAATTGGAAGGACGAGGTCCTGAGCTGGCTAAGCAGTTTCACGTAACATGTACCCTGCACCCCGAATGGTCTGCAGCAGGGGCGTCTCGAATTCCTTGTCGATCTTGGCCCGGAGGCGACTGATGTGCACGTCGATCACGTTGGTCTGAGGGTCAAAGTGGTAGTCCCACACCTTTTCCAGCAGCATGGTCCGGGTGACCACTTGACCGGCGTTCCGCATCAGGTATTCAAGCAGCCGAAATTCCCGGGGCTGCACATCAATGTTCTGGCCAGCGCGCTTGACCGTTCGGGCCAGCAGATCCATCTCCAGATCCGCCACGCGCAATACAGTTTCGGTTTCCGGCGTCTGGCGATTCCGACGCACCAGAGACTCGATTCGGGCCAGCAGCTCAGTAAACGAAAACGGCTTGGTGAGGTAATCGTCACCGCCACCGCGCAGGCCCTCAACCCGGTCATCCACGTCGCCGAGGGCGCTCAGGATCAGTACCGGCACCTGGTTTCCGGTTGCCCGCACGGTCTTGATGATGGACAAGCCGTCCATGCCCGGGAGCATCCGATCGACGATCATGATGTCGTATTCTTCACTGGCCGCCATCAGCATGCCGTCTTTGCCATCGGCGGCGTGGTCGACGACAAAGTCGGACTCTCTCAGCCCCTTCACCAGATAGTTTGCTACATCCTGATCGTCTTCGATTACCAGTGCTTTCACCGGTTTTCCTCCCGATAACGGATTACCAAATTTAAACACACGCTTTAACGACATGTTTTGCCGACTAGAGTACGAAGAAGTCGGCAAGCCGGCCAGTTACGATCTTGTAAGAGGGTGTCGCTTATGGCGACGGTCGCTACCCCCTACCAAACCAGCCCAGACTGTCGCCGGTTTCGCCAGAAGGCCGGTATTCCGCGCTCACCCAGCCTTCGTAGCCCATACTGTCGATGGCCGAGAAAACATTCGAAAAGTTAATCTCGCCGGTTCCCGGCTCGTGTCGACCGGGGTTGTCGGCAAACTGGACATGACCAATCCAAGGCATCAGGCACTCCAGCGACCGGATCAGGTCACCCTCCATGATCTGCATGTGGTACAGGTCGTACTGCAACTTCACATTGTCCGCGTCCACTTCCTCAATCAATTCCAACACCTTGCCAGAGGTGTCGAGCAGAAAGCCAGGCATGTCGACCCGGGAGTTGATCGCCTCAAGGCACAGGGTGATGCCCTCGGTCGCCAGTTTGTCAGCGGCGTAATCGACGTTCGCCACCAGGGTCTGCCAGGCCAGAGACTCCGGCAACGAGTGGGGCCGAACGCCCGCCAGGCAATTAAGCTGGCGGCAACCCAGTGCCTGTGCGTAGTCGATCGCCCGATCAACCCCGGTCCTGAATTCGTCGATCCGGTCCGGCAGGCAGGCAATGCCACGCTCGCCGGCCTCCCAGTTGCCCGGCGGCAGATTAAACAACACCTGGGTCAGCTCGTTGTCGGCCAGGGTGCGACTCAACAGGTCCTTGGGGTAGGCGTAGGGGAACAGGTATTCGACACCGCTGAATCCGGCGGCCCGGGCCCGAGCGAAACGCTCGGTAAAATCCACTTCGGTGAACAGCATTGAGAGATTGGCAGCAAAACGAGGCATGGCGTTACTCCTTGGGCCCGCGACCGAGCGAACCCAGCAGCGTTCCATTCAGGTGCTCCAGTTCCAGCAACAAGCCGCTGTGATCGACGTCGCTGTGACCATTGGCAACCAGTGACAGGTATTCATTATGAACCTGCTGGGACAGGGGCAGGGTAAGGCCCTCAGCCCGAGCTTCGTCCAGGATCATTCGCAGGTCTTTCAACTGGATGCGAGCTGGTGCGCCGGGTGCGAAATTGCGCTCCAGCATACGCTGACCGTGCAGATCCAGAATTCGGGAGCCGGCAAATCCACCCATCAAAGCCTCCCGGACCGCGGCCGGGTCGGCACCACCTTTGGCCGCGAGCAACAGCGCTTCCGACACGGCACCAATGGTAATTCCAACAATCGCCTGATTGGCCAGCTTGGCCAGTTGCCCAGATCCGACCGGGCCAATCCGGGTGCACCGACCCAGCACCGGGAATATCGATTCGGCGCGAGCAACATCCTGCTCGGAACCACCGGCCATGATGCTCAAGCGCCCCTCTTCGGCACCGAGGGTTCCGCCCGATACTGGCGCGTCCACATAACCGACGTCCTGGGCCGCCGCCAGCCCGGCATGGCGCCGAGCCAGTGACGGCTGCACGGAGCTCATGTCAATTAACAGGGCACCGGGTTTCATGGCGCTTATCGCCCCCTGCTCCACCAACACCTGTTCCACCACGTCGCTGTTTTCCAGCATGGTGATGACCACATCAGCATCGGCCACCGCCTCGGCCGGTGAATCGGCAACGGCGGCCTCACCGGAAAACCGGCCGCATTTGCCCGGCGTGCGGTTCCAAAGCGTCATAGGAAAACCGCCGTCAAGCAAATTGCGGGTCATAGGGGCGCCCATGAGGCCAATACCAAGAAAGGCAATGTAAGGTCGCTGCGCGGTCATAACCGATCGTCCCTTTCTGTTGTCTGAAGTGTTGTTCGGGGGCATCGATTATACAAACAAAAACGCCATCAACCGCTAGGTTGATGGCGTTTTCGGGCAATCCGGGCTTGGCTTAGGTGCTCAGGCCACCTCGGCCATTTGCGTCCGAATCTTCTTCATGGCGTTTTTCTCAAGCTGGCGAATCCGCTCCGCCGAAACGCCGTAGCGGTCGGCCAATTCATGGAGCGTCGACTTGCTATCGGACAGCCAGCGCTCCCGAAGAATATCCTGACTGCGCTCATCCAGATTCTGCAGCGCGTCCATCAGACGGCCGTTGGAATCTTCGGTCCAGTCCGCCTTTTCCAGCTGTGTCGCCGGGTCACTGCGACGATCTTCCAGGTAGTAGGCCGGGGCCTGATAGGCGTTGTCGTCGTCATCGTCCATCGGGCCGTCGAAGGCGGTATCCTGGGAGGCCAGACGACCTTCCATCTCGCGGACAACTCGGGGCTCAACTCCCAAATCGGCGGCAACCGCCTGAAGCTCATCGTGATTCAACCACGCCAGCTTCTTCTTCTGACTCCGCAGGTTGAAGAATAGCTTACGTTGGGCCTTGGTGGTCGCCACTTTCACGATCCGCCAATTACGCAGGATGAACTCGTGAATTTCCGCCTTGATCCAGTGCACGGCAAACGATACCAGACGAACCCCATACTCCGGGTTGAACCGCTTTACGGCCTTCATCAAGCCGACGTTGCCTTCCTGGATCAGATCGGCCTGGGCCAGGCCGTAGCCGGAATAGCTTCTGGCGATGTGGATAACGAAGCGCAGATGTGACAATACCAGTTGGCGAGCAGCCTCTACGTCACCGTCGTAGTGCAGCTTCTCGGCCAGTTCCCGCTCTTCCTCTGCGGTAAGCACCGGAATGCGGCCCGCAGCCTGAATGTAGGACTCGAGATTTCCACCCGGAACCAGTCTGTCAATGAGCTGTAAACTCGTACCCATGCTCTAACCTCCGAACCTGACGGCCGTTAAATATAGCAACTGCTATTAAGACCGCCAAGACCCTGAAAAATTCCCGAATCGCCCAGTAAAACATTACAAATCAACTATCTGGGAAATTCACCATGGTGCTCTCTGTCCTAGAAGCTACGTCAGGACTTGCTGCCCTTTCAATACGGTTTTGCCGAAATCCGGATCATCCACCGGCAATTTCGCCGGGTTCTATGTCATCCAGATGACGCTTCACAGCCACCCAGGCGCCGAGCCAGCCTAACACCATGGCCACAATTATCAACGCCAGTGCACCATCCGCGCCCAGCCCGACCAGGGCAAAGTCGCTTCGGTACAGGCCCGCCAGCCGCTCGATTGGTCCACCCAACCACCACAGGCACAGCTGCAACAGGATAAACGCGACCACGCCGCCGCCCAGGCCAAACCAGGCGCCGGTATAGAGAAACGGCCGACGCACGAAGGCATCGGTTCCGCCCACCAATTTTGCCACCAGGATTTCGTCGCGCCGACTTTCAATGGCTAGTCTAACCGTGTTACCGATCACCAGCACCACCGCAGCCGCCAGCAGGATCGACAGAGCCCAGACCGCTCGTGCCAGCAGCGAGGTCATGGCGTTCAGACGTTGCAGCCAGCCCAGATCGACCTGCACCCGCTCCACTCCAGACAGCCCGCTTATGAAACTTACCAGCCCCTCGACACCGGCTTGCGAACGCGCACCCTCCTCCGGAGTAATCAGCAGGGTGTGCGGCAGCGGGTTGTCATCGAGGTAGTTCAGCGCGTCCTCCAGCCCGGAGCTCGCCTTGAATTCAGCCAGGGCCTGTTGGCGGTCAATCAGCTCGACGTCGGTCACCCGGCCATCGTCCGCGATTTCGTCCCGCAAGCCCCGGGCGCTGTCTTCGGACACCGTCAATTCAAGGTACGCGGTCAGACGGGCACTGTTTTCCCAGCCCGAACTCACTCCTTGTAAGCTGGTCAGGAGCAGCAACAAGACCACGGGCAACGCCAACGCCACCCCCATGACACTCCAGGTCATGAGGCTGGCAATCGGCGCGCGCCACAGCCGTTCGGCGCTGTCGCGGGCGACCTTGCGGTGATGGTTGACGTAACTTTCCGCCTGCTGGCGCCAGGGCGATCGGGAGGTCGCCGCGCCGCGGGCCGAATCGGGTTTTCTAGGCTGGTCAGCGGCCACTGGCACCTCCTACCAGGGGCTCGCCACCGGCAATCAGGCGACCGTGCTCCAGTGTCAGGGTGCGCCGCCCCATTTCGTTGATCAGGGCAATGTCGTGCGTCGCGATCAGCACCGTGACGCCGACCTGACTGAACTGACCAAACAGATTCATGATGTCGGCCGACAGCGCCGGGTCCAGGTTACCCGTCGGCTCGTCCGCGAGCAGCACGGGCGGCTTATTCACCACCGCCCGGGCAATACCCACACGCTGTTGCTCACCACCGGACAGCTGCATCGGGTTCATTTTCTCTTTGTTCAGCAGCCCGACCTTGTCGAGTGCCGCCCGCACCCGTCGACCGGCTTCCCTTGGCGATGCCCCCATGACTTCCAGCGGCATGGCGACATTGTCATAAACGGTGCGGTCGAACAGCAGCTGGTGGTTCTGAAAGACCACGCCAATGTGGCGCCGTATGTAAGGAATCTGGCGTCGGGGCAACCGATTCAGCAACTGCCCGCCGACCACCAACTCACCCGCGCTGGGGCGCTCCATCACCATTATCAACTTCAGAAGAGTACTCTTACCCGCCCCGGAATGACCGGTCAGGAACGCCATCTCGCCCCGACCCAGACTGAAATTTACCTGGCGCAGGGCGGTGTGGTCGCTGTCGTAGCGCTTGGTGACCTGACGGAATTCGATCATGGGCGACGGTTACTCCCGAACGGCCGGGGCTTAATCAAACAGGGCATCCACAAAGGTTTCGGCATCGAAGCTGCGTAGATCGTCTACCTGTTCGCCCACACCGATGAATCGGATCGGCAGCTGCAACTGGCGGGCGATGGCAAACACGATGCCACCCTTAGCAGTGCCGTCCAGCTTGGTCAGGGTGATGCCACTGACACCCACCGCCTGCTGGAAGACCTGCGCCTGACTCAGGGCGTTCTGGCCGGTGCCGGCATCCAGCACCAGCATGACTTCGTGGGGAGCGGTTTCATCCTGCTTCTTCATCACCCGAACAACTTTCTCCAGCTCGTTCATCAGGTTTTCTTTGTTCTGCAGGCGGCCGGCGGTGTCGGCGATTACCACATCCACTTCGCGGGACTTGGCAGACTGGATGGCATCAAAGATCACTGAAGCGCTGTCGGCGCCGGTGTGTTGGGCAATCACCGGTACATTATTGCGTTCACCCCAGACCTGGAGTTGTTCAACCGCAGCAGCCCGGAAGGTGTCGCCGGCGGCCAGCATGACGGACTTGCCTTCACTCTGGAATTTTTTGGTCAGCTTGCCAATGGTGGTGGTCTTGCCCACGCCGTTCACACCGACCATCAGGATAACGTAAGGCTGCTTGCCCGAATCCAGCGCCAGCGGCTTGGACACGTCTTTCAGCAGCCCGTGCAGCTCGGCCCGAAGGGCCTTGCGCAGGGCTTCGCCGTCCTTGAGCTGATTCCGCTCGAGTTTGTCGGTCAGGGCATCGATGATCTCGGAGGTGGCAGTCACCCCTACATCCGCCATCAGCAGCGTGGTCTCAATCTCTTCCAGCAGGTCTTCGTCAATTTTCTTGCCCACGGAGAACAGATCGGCCATGCCGCCGGTCAGGCTTGCGCGGGTTTTGCCAAGGCCCTGCTTGATGCGCTCGAAGACACTGAGCTGCGGCTCGGGCTCTGGTGCGGGCTCTGGCTGGGATTCTGCTGCAGGCTCTGAAACGAGCTCGGGCTCAGCCGCCGGCGGAACAACCTTCGCCTCGGCCGGGGCCACGTCGTCAGTTTGCGCCTGTGCCGACTCGGCCTCCGGAGATTCCTGCTCAGCCGCGGGAACCGGCGCCGGACCTTCTGCGACGTCCGGTTTGCGCTGCGGTACCAGCTTGGGGCGAGGCGCCCGACGGCGCTTGCCAGCAAGCTCCAGAACAAAAACCAGCACCAGGAGGGCCAGAAGGCCGATTGAAATCCACTCTGCCGTCATAAAGTCATACCGTTCATCTGAATGGGCGGGAAAAACAAAGGCCGCATTCTAGCAGACTGTCCCGCTGAAGTGAGGGGCGCCCGAATTATCGCGCCACCGTCACTTTCGGCTACCATACCCTTCGTTCAACCCCTCAGTACCTCCAAGGAGTGCAGCCGTGGCACCCAGAAAATCCGCCGGCCGCCGGCGCCCGCCGAATCAGAACGGGCAAGGCCCTCAGCGTACCGGCTCCGGAGTCGGCGAGCTTCGCATTATCGGCGGCGACTGGCGCAGCCGTAGACTGCGCTTCCCAGACGCCGGCGGCGTGCGCCCTACCCCCGCTCGCACCCGGGAGACCCTGTTTAACTGGCTGTCATTTCATCTTGCCGGACGGGACTGCCTGGATCTATTCGCCGGCTCTGGCGCCTTGGGCCTGGAAGCCCTGTCACGGGGTGCTGGCAGCGTCACGCTGGTTGACCATACACCGGAACTGGCCAGAGCCCTGAGGGACAATCTTCGACAGCTGAAATCGGTCCGGGGTCTGGTGGAGTGCGCCAGCGTCGACACCTACCTGGCGCACCGGGGCCGGGATCCGTTCGATATTGTCTTCATGGACCCGCCGTTCAGGCAGGGCTGGCTGGACAAGATTTTGCCGGCGCTGGACCGGCAGGGCTGGGTCAAACCCGGGGGCTGGGTCTACCTTGAGCACGAAAGCGAAGCCACCACACCACCGGTTCCTGCGGACTGGCATCTGCACCGCCAGAAAACCGCCGGCCAGGTGACCTACTGCCTGTACCGGGTGGCCGACGATCAGACACAAAAAACCCCGCCGTAGCGGGGTTTGCATCCTCAGCCAGCCGGCCTCAGGGAGTAAGCACGCAGATGCTCGGCGAACTCCTCCAGGTAACGGATACCGCTGGCCTCCGCCTCTTTGCACCACTCCATCAAGGCATGGAGCTTCTCCTGGGGCTTGAGCCCTCGCTGGCGCCACAGGGCCTGCAGCTCATGACTTTTTTCATAGAGCTGGCGCAGCATGGCGTTGTCTTCGAGGACTGATTCCAGCGCTTCTTTTTCCTTCGGATGAATCAGGGTGATTTCCCGGGACAGCAACTGCTTCAGCTTGCGATAACGAGGCCGGATTTCATCATCCATCAGTGCCTTCTGTTGACGCAGTGCCGGCTCCATGACCCGCTTACGGTACTGACGCATGATGTCGAACCGGTTGTTGGCAATGGCCTGAACGGTCTCGACGTCGACGTCCTGCTTGCCCGGTACATGATGGGCGATGGGCCGGTAGCCTTTGGGTGTCGCCAACCGGAACAGCTGGAACAGGCGAATGTAGCCCCAGCCGATGTCGACCTCGTACCAGCGCCGCGACAGCTTGGACGAATTCGGATAGGTGTGGTGGTTGTTGTGCAGTTCTTCACCGCCAATCAGCAGCCCCCAAGGAGAAATGTTGCGGGCGTTGTCGGTACATTCAAAATTGCGATAACCAAACCAGTGGCCAAGTCCGTTGACCACCCCGGCCGCCCAGACTGGAATCCACATCATCTGCACGGCCCAGATCCAGATGCCGTGCACCCCAAACAAGGCGAGGTTGATGACCGCCAACAGTGCGATGCCCAGCATCTTGTAGCGGCTGTACACATTGCGCTCAACCCAGTCTTCCGGTGTCCGCTGGCCGTACCGTTCCAGGGTTTCTGGCGTCGCTGCGGTGGCGTACAGTTCCGCCCCTTCTAACAGCACCTTCTTGATGCCCAGCACAACCGGGCTGTGGGGGTCTTCTTCGGTTTCACATTTGGCGTGGTGTTTGCGGTGGATCGCTGTCCACTCCTTGGTGTTCTGAGCCGTGGTCAGCCACAACCAGAACCGGAAAAAGTGCTTGAGCACCGGGTGCAGATCCAGAGAATTGTGAGCCGAATGGCGGTGCAGATAGAGCGTGACGCTCACGATGGTGACGTGGGTCATGCCCAGAGTGACCAAGACCAGTTGCATCACCGACAGGTCGAGAAGACCGTTAAACCACATAAAAAATCCTCGATTCAATTCAACGGCTTGCCAAATCCCGATAACGACAGGAGACAGATAGCGGGGGAGATATCAGACCTTCGTAGGGGGGCTACAAACCAATGATGCCACTTTAGCGTACAGGTGTTCGCCGTCACAACAGCAATTGGCGGCAAATTTGTTACTGATTACACTGAGTGTGTTTCCAAATTAGGCAGGATGGTCTGCCTCACCGATTTCCCAACCGCCCGCCCGGAGTAGCATCTGTGCCCGAATTACCCGAAGTCGAAACCACTCGGCGTGGTATCGCCCCTCATTGCGAAGGACAGCGCATCACCGGCGTCACCGTGCGCAACCCCAAGCTGCGGTGGCCGGTGCCAGATGATCTGCCGGAGCGCTTGGAAGGCCAGGTGATCCGCACGGTGGACCGGCGCGCCAAATACCTTTTCCTGAATCTGGACGGCGGCACGGTCATCGTGCATCTGGGCATGTCCGGCAGTTTGCGGATTATTGCCGACCAATCACCACCACTGACACACGACCACATCGAGCTGACCCTGCAGAGTGGTGTGGTGTTGCGCTTCAATGACCCGCGACGCTTTGGCTGCTGGCTTTGGACCGACGCCGCGGACCATCACCCTTTAATCGCCAGCCTCGGCCCGGAGCCGTTGTCAGCGGAGTTCAATGGTCCGATGCTATATCGGCTGTCGCGAACCAAAAAAACACCGATCAAGTCGTTCATCATGGACAACCACGTGGTGGTGGGCGTCGGCAACATTTACGCCAACGAAGCGCTATTCAAGGCCGGCATCCATCCCCGGCGACAGGCCGGACGAATCAGTCTCGACCGCTACCACCTGTTGGCCGAGGCCATTCGCGAAACGCTCAGCGCCGCCATACTCATGGGTGGCACCACGCTTCGGGATTTCGTCAACAGCGATGGCAAACCCGGCTACTTCGCCCAATCCCTGCTGGTGTATGGCCGTGCAGGGGAACCCTGCCCCGAATGCCAGACCGCCCTGAAGGAAATCCGCATGAACAATCGCTCTACCGTCTACTGCCCGGCATGCCAGCGCTGAGGGCTCGACAAATGCACAATTTGCAACGAAAAATCGTTTGAAAATACGCAAATATGATTCATAGTTAACAGAGAAATCATGCCCTTCGTCTACACTGGGAGGCATATTCAGCGTTCATACTGGCGCGGTCGGTAGCCTCGGGGATCATGCAAACCACAGGGGCCAAAAGTTCAGGAGACAGCACGATGACTCGAAAGATTTCCCGCACATTGATGGCCACCCTGGCCGCCTGCCTGTTGGCATTCTCCTCACTGGGGCATGCCAAGGCCGTCGACGAGAGCCCGTCTGCGCTGGCGATGACCGGCGACGCTCTGTTCGCGCGCCCGGTACTGCTGGCGACCACCGTCATTGGCGGAGCGGTGTATCTGGTCTCACTGCCCTTTTCGCTGCTGGGCGGCAATGCCGAGGAAGCCGGCGAGGTACTGGTGATGGGCCCCGCCAAAGCCACCTTCGTTCGCTGTCTTGGTTGCACCCGGACGGGTCGCAAGTCGGAAACGGTTCAGCCCAGCGAGGACTGAGCCCGGCACCCAGTCCGTACTTTCCCGGCTTGCCATGGCCGGACTTCTACGGCAGCCTGAAGACAAATCTTCAGGCTGTTTTTGTTTATGGTGAATTGGTCCTCGCTTGAGACAGTGTTCCTCGACATGGACGGAACCCTGCTCGATCTGCATTTCGACAGTCACTTCTGGCTGGAACACCTGCCCCTGCGCTTTGCGCAAAGGCACAATCTTGATCCCCAGGACGCAAAAGACCAGATCATTCCAATGATCATGGCGGAGCGCGGCACCTTGAATTGGTACTGCACCGATTACTGGAGCGACCGCCTGTCCATGGACATCACCGCATTGAAGTCGGAAGTGGGCGATAAGATTGGCTACCGGCCCCACGTCATTGATTTTCTGGACGCACTGCGCGCCTCCGGTCTGCGTTCGATCATCGCGACAAACTGCCACCCCGACCCGCTCAGGCTGAAACTGGAACGCACCGGCCTGGATCAGCGAGTTGACGGCATTGTCTCCAGCCACCAGCTGGGCCGCGCCAAGGAAGAGCCCGAGTTCTGGCAGGACCTGCAACAACTGGCGCCCTACCAGGCCAGCAGCACCCTGATGGTGGACGACAGCTTCCCGGTTCTGGAAAGCGCTCGCAACGCCGGTCTGGCCCAGTGCCTGGCCGTCCTGGCGCCCGACAGCAAGCAGGCGGCCCACACCCCGCATCCGGAGATCCCCGGCATTCATCATTTCGACGAGGTTCTGCCGGGCCTGCGCCAGCGCCAGCCACTGCCATCGGACCCATGAACGGTTATAATCAGGGCAGAGGTCAATCAGGCGAGGAGACATGACGGCATCCACCACTGACGAAAACCGCGTAAGACTCGACAAATGGCTCTGGGCTGCACGCTTTTACAAAACCCGCACCCTGGCCAAGGAAGCCATAGAAGGCGGCAAGGTCCACTACAACAGCCAGCGGTGCAAGCCGGGCAGAGCAGTGGAAACCGGCGCTCGAGTCACCCTCCGATTAGGCTGGCAGGAAAAGGTCGTGATCGTTGACGACATCAGTGATCGTCGTCGAGGCGCCCCGGAAGCCCAGAAGCTGTACCACGAAACCGACGACAGCGTGAAGAAACGGGAAGACCTGGCCTGGCAACGCAAGACCATGCAAGCCGCCCAGTTGCCGCCGGCACGGCGGCCATCCAAGAAGGACCGCCGGGACATTCAACGCTTCCGCGAGCAAAACAACATCTGACGGTTGCCAGCCAATCCACTCAGACTTGCTCGCCAAATCATTCAACCGGGCTCCATCAGCGCCCCACTCAGTTTTTTTGCAGGAGATACACCATGGCATCCCGTGACCAATTCCAGCGCTTTATCTTTGAGGACAGCCAAGTCCGGGGCGCCTGGGTGAAACTGGGGGACAGTTTTCAGGAAATTGGCAATCAGGCCCCCTACCCAGACTCGGTTCGAGGTCTTCTGGGCGAGGCACTGGTCGCTAGCGTGCTGATGAGCAGCACGCTGAAATTTGAAGGCACCCTCTCGCTGCAAGCCCAGGGCGAAGGCCCGCTTCGCACGCTCATGGCGGAATGCAGCCATGATCGTTATATCCGCGGCCTGGCCCGATTCGACGAGCACGCCGTCAGCGAAGAAACGCTTCACAATTTGCTGGGTGAAGGCCGCATGGCAATCACCATTACCCCAAATCGGGGCAACCGCTACCAGGGCGTGGTACCCCGCGAGGAGGAGAGTCTGGCCGCATGCCTGGAAGAGTACTTCGAGCGCTCCGAACAGATCGCCACCAGCCTGATTCTGTTTGCCGATGAACAAGGCGCAGCCGGACTACTCCTGCAGCGACTGCCCGGCGCTACTGAACAGGACGATGATCTGTGGGATCGGGTGAATCACCTGGCCCGCACGGTCGAAGCGTCGGAGTTGCTGGAACTGGACAGCGAAACGGTCCTGCACCGGTTGTTCCACGAGGAAACCGTGCGACTGTTCGATCCTGAGGCCGTGGCCTTCCGGTGCAGCTGCTCCCGGGAACGCACTCTGGGTGCGCTGGAAGCCATCGGAAAGGACGAGTGTTACAGCATCATCGAAGAGCAGGGCCAGATCGAAATGGACTGCCAGTTCTGCCATGCCCACTACCGGTTTGACCGGAACGACATTGATCATCTTTTCACCGGCCACACTCTGCACTGAGAGTCGTATGTAATGGCCTGAAAGCCAGTCGTGGCGCGGCTTCCAGGGCAGTCGTTTTTTACCTGCAGCTCTGGCATAATAGCGCGCCTGAATTGACCCGATTGTTCAGTTTTCCGTCAATTTTTGGGGGGACGGCCTGAGCAATCACGAAGACATCCCGAGGGCGAGGTCGAAGTGAGCAACACTTATAATGATCTGAGTACAGCACAACTGGTCGAGCAGGCACTGGCACGCAATGAAGGCCAGCTGGCTGCAAACGGTTCACTGGTTGTGAAAACCGGTGAGCGCACAGGCCGGTCTCCGATGGACCGCTTTATCATCGAAGAGCCGAGTACGGCCGATGATATCCACTGGGGCCCGATCAACCGTCCGTTTGACGCCGACAAGTTCGACGCACTCTGGGATCGTGTTGAAGCCTATATCGCCGAAAAAGACCAGTTCGTGTCGCACGTTCACGTCGGCTCCGACCCGGAGCACTACCTGCCGGTGAAAATGACCACCGAGACAGCCTGGCAGAATCTGTTCGGCCGCAACCTGTTCATCCGCCCGGACGCGGACAGCTACAACCCGGCCGACAAACAGGAATGGCAGATCCTGAACGTTGCCAACTTCGAGTGTGATCCCGAGCGGGATGGCACCAACAGCAACGGCACCGTCATGATCAACTTTGCCAAACGCAAGGTTCTGCTGGCTGGTATGCACTACGCTGGCGAAATGAAAAAAGCGATGTTCTCGGTGCAGAACTTCCTGCTGCCGGAAAAAGACGTGCTGCCGATGCACTGCTCCGCCAACGTGGGCGAAGACGGCCAGACCTGCCTGTTTTTTGGTCTCTCCGGCACCGGCAAGACCACGCTGTCCGCTGATCCGAACCGGTTCCTGATTGGTGACGATGAGCACGGCTGGGGCCCCGGTACCGTCTTCAATATCGAAGGCGGCTGCTACGCCAAGTGCATCGACCTGTCCCAGAAGAACGAACCGATCATTTGGGACGCCATCCGCTTCGGAGCCATCGTCGAGAACGTGACCATCGATCCGGAGACCCGCGAGCCGGATTACACCGACACCTCGCTGACCGAAAATTCCCGCTGCGCCTACCCGTTGGAGCACGTGGAGAAGCGCGTTCTGGAGAACCGGGCCGGCGAGCCCTCGCACATCGTCTTCCTAACCTGCGACATGACCGGCGTGCTGCCGCCGGTGTCCATCTTGTCCAAGGAAGCGGCGGCCTACCACTTCCTGAGTGGGTACACCGCGCTGGTGGGCTCCACCGAGATGGGTTCCTCCTCCAAGCTCAAGTCGACATTCTCGACCTGCTTCGGTGCGCCCTTCTTCCCGCGTCCGGCTGGCGTTTACGCCGAGCTGTTGATGAAGCGGATGGACGAATTCGGCAGCAAGGTATTCCTGGTGAATACCGGCTGGACTGGCGGCCCCTATGGTGAAGGTCAGCGCTTCAGCATTCCAACCACCCGCGCCATCATCGCCGCTATCCAGAACGGTGATCTGGACGACGTGGAAACCGAGCACCTGCCGACCCTGAACCTGGATGTACCGACCTACATTCCCGGTGTCGACTCGTCGCTGCTGAATCCGCGCAACACTTGGACCAGCCCGGAGTACTACGACGGCAAGGCCGCCGAGCTGATTGCCCAGTTCGTGGAGAACTTCAAGAAGTTCGACGTCTCCGACGCCATCGTGGAAGCGGGCCCCAAGCTGTAAGCCGGCTTGAACGAAAAAGCGCCCTGCGAAAGCACGGCGCTTTTTTTGTGTGCTGAATCCACCTAAACATGGCGGAATGACATCGCCAACTCAGCGCCAAGACGTCAGTATTTTTTACACATTAACCAACACCCCTCCGATCACTTTTTGCACAAGCTCTTGCTACCATCGCAATTCCTATCTTCTGGCATTGTTGCTGCTTTATGACGCTGGAGCCGATGGACGGCTCTAAATCACAAGGAATCAGAACGATGCCATCACTAATCAAACTACTGCAGGGAGCCAGTTTGGCATTGGTATTAACTGCCACGTCAGGGCATGCCGCAATGATCGATTTCTCGAGTGCGGCATGGTCAGGAGCCAACGGCAATGGATCCTATTCCGTCGGCGGCGTTACCGCATACTCAAATCAGGGAAGTTTGAGCCAGGGCGCTGATGGACTGGGAATCAATTACCGCGATTGGTTTAACGGAACCGGCGATGAACTGGATAGGCACGAAAAATTGACGATTGATCTGGGTAGTACGTCGTTTATTCATGAGATTGTGTTGCATAACCTCTACGCCAACGAATGTTTTTTATCTTGCTGGAATGAGCGAGGAAAATACCGGTTGGATGGAGGTTCCTGGCAACATTTCACAGCAACAATGGAGGGTGGCTCGGGAATGCTTGCGCTCATGGTGGGGGCATCAGCGCAACTTATCGAGTTCAAGGCGCATTCCCCCTTCTTGCAAGGCTATAAGCACGACTATTCAGTCAAGGCCATCAAAACACCAGAACCCGGCACCCTCGCCCTCTTGGGTTTAGGCCTTCTGGGAATGGGGGCTATTCGCCGCCGCAGACCGGTTTAACCTGTACCATCGAAGCTCAGCCTGTAAACGCCCGAGTAAACAACTCGGGCGTTTTTTATTACCCGTAGAAAAACAGCGGCACAAACGCCACCAGCACCAGCGATATTCCCATGGCAATTAACGGCATAATGATGCGTTCATGGCGCTGGTAGAAGGTTCCCGACTCCTGCTGAGCCGCCAGCACCTCAGCCTCTCCTACGACTTGCCGGGTCAGCAGATGGTTTAGCGCCACTGGCGGGCTCAGGTACCCCAGTTCGAATGCCACCAGGGTGACCATCCAGAAATGGATCGGGTGGATACCGCTAGCGTAGGCGATGGTTGCCACCGTGGCCGTCACCAGGATGACCGCCCCAAAAGCATCCATGATCATCCCGAGAATCACCAGGATCACCACCATCAGCAGCATCGCGGACCAGGCACTATCGAACGCCTGTGGAAAACTCTGCATGATGTGAGATCGCTCAATTACCCCGCCAATACTCACAGACAGTCCCAGCAACAGCAACAACGCGCCAATTTCGGCCGTGGTGTCGTTGGTGGCGTTTCTGATGCTCGGTTCGAGACCCCGGGCGCTTTCGTCTCCTGGCTGGTTACCGCTGCGACTGCCTTTGGCGCAGAGATGCTCGTAAACCAGAATGCCCAAGAGCATCACCGGAAGCAGTCGCGGCGCGGAAAACTCATCCATCTGGACATCCAGAGCCAGACGATACAGCAGCACAACCCCGGCAATGACCAGTACATAGGGGATCAGCGGTTTCAACGCTTGCAGCGTGGCCGGCAACGCGACGGCGGTGGGTGCCAGCTCAAACCGGCTCTGACGGTTTACCGTCAACGCCACCAACACAAACATACTGGCGGTCAGCACGAACACCCAGATACCCCATCCAAACAGCTCGTCGGTGGTCACTTCCCGGTTCAGGTAGGCAATCACAACCACCAGCAGGCAGGGACGGAGAACCACCCCCAGAGAGCCGGACATAGCCGTCGCCGCGAGCGCCAGCTGCCGGCGCGCACCCGCCGCCCGCAGTTCGCTGTAGATGACCGCACCGGCAGCAATCACGAAAATACCCGAGGCGCCAGTGTAGGCAGTCGGAATCGCCGCCACCAACACCGCCACGACCGCGAGCATTTCTGGCGGCATGCGCCATGGCCGGAACACGTTAAACACCAGAGTCGCCAGGCGGGTCTGCTTGAGCATCATGCCGACCCAGACGTACAGGGCGACGTTCAGGAACATGTCGGACAGCTCCATCATCTTGCCCAGATAAATGCCGATACCCGAGGCATGGCCAATGAGCGCAAAGTACGTGCCCGAAATTAGACACATCACGGTGTACAGCGGCACCGCCATGAACGCCTTGTTGGGGTCACCCCCCGGTTCCAGGTCATCCGGTATCCGGAAAAGCTGGTACAGGCTGGCCAGGGTCAGACAGCCAAACCCGGCGATCCACAAATTGTGCAGCAGCAGTTCCTCGGACGACATCAGGGTTTCGGCGCCAATGGTGGACTGGCGGAAGATCACACTCGACCCCAACAGCATGACGTTGGCAATGGTCTGAAGTGTGTGGGAGACAACGTAGTCCAGCCGGGTCTCCATGGGCCGCATTGCGATGTGATGGCGGGTCAGGGTTGCGGTAACCGCACACAGCATGACGAGAATGACCAGGATGTAGCGCTGGGACGACAGACCAAAGGCAATCAGATCGGCGATGAACAGTTCAACGGTTCGATAGGCCTTCACCCCTGGGGTCAGCTGCCCCTGAAGGCTTTCGTAGGTGTGGTAAGCCTCCCGGCAGTCGGCCAGGGCACGCTCGATGGCGAGTCTGACCGCCGCTGGGTCTTTTTCTTCCGCGCCAAGCAAAGCTGCCATGGGGTCATCGTCCGCTGGCTGTTCGGCCAGCTCAGCGGCCACAGCGGCCTCAACGTTGCGATCGGCATCGCAGGTGGGTGCCACCGGATCCATCCGCAGTTTGTAATAACCACTCCAGAGCTGCTCGCCGCCCCGCAGCATCTGGTTGTGAATATCACTGCTGGTGGAGAACAATACCACCGCCAACAACAGCAGACAGGCAGGCAGGGACGAGAACCACTCCAGCCCGCTGCGACGCAGGCCTATCTTGGCAAGTGCGAGATTCTGGGACATGGCGGCGTTACAACAGATCGTCCAGGTTCATGGTTTCAACATTTTCCCGGGGGTCATCCCAGAAGCGGCCCAGCTGGCCCAGGGGTGTCCGGTGGCCGGTATTTTCCACCCACAATCGATCCGAAATCGCCACCATCATGTTGGTAGCCATGGCATCGACAAACCGCCAGTCGGGGTTGGGCGGCGTCTGCTCCAGGGACTGGGCGTGATCCCGGATGACGCCCTTGATCCGGTCCTGATCGCCAGCATTGACCGCAGCGATGGCGTGAAACACATGAGGCAGGCGAACACCAGCGGCCTCACCCTGCTCATCAGCAATGGCCAAACGCTCAAAGGCACTCTCTCCGTCAGGTTCGGCGCCAGGAATCATGGCCCAGACGGTGGCGCGCAGAGCCATGGGCGCCCCCCACCACTTCTCGTTCTCCAAGCAGCTGGTGGCGCGGGCGACGACAGACCCAACGTTGGCGGGCACCCCCAGGGAAGACGTAGACTGAACCTGAGCATTCAATGCTTGCAGGCCAGACAACAGGCCGGCCATGTAGATAAATTCGTCCATGTCGTCATCGAAGGCCGGACACTCGCCGGTGCCCGGTGCCCCGTAGTGCGCGTTGTGATGCTGCCAGGCCTTGTAGTACCGCTCAGCCGCAAGCAAATAAGCTCGCTTCTGGCGAATCAGGGCGTCTTCGGCGGCGGGGGCGTCCATAGCGTTCATGGCGGCCAATCCGGTCAGCTCCAGCTCCCGGGCCTGCTCTTCGGCACAGCCACCGGCTGACAGGTAGAGCATCACCGCCAACTGGTCCGGCTCACTGGTTACTCGGCCAAACGACATCAACAATGGCGCGGTTGCTTCGCTCATGGCGCATCCCATGGCCAAGTCGTTGCTGTGCAACAGATAAGGCATGGTGTGATCCCGGGAAAAACCCTGCATCACATCACCGGTGGTCTTGTACATCATGTTGTTGACCATGCTGCAGCCACTCAGCAGCATCCCCACCATGAGCGCAGCGGCCAAAGCCTTACACCGAAGCCAAAGTGTGGAATGGGTCCAGACGGGGTCGAGGGAATGGATCATGGCGGCACCTTCTACCTGTTGCTGTTCCAGCCACTTCGTGCTGTTTCAGCGTTGTTGTTCTCAGGGGTCGTGTTACAGACTGTAACCAAAGGCGCATTATGACCCACAAGATCCTGTTTTTATGAGACCGGCGCCGCAATTGGTGGCACTCATCAGCGCCCAGTTCCGTTCTGGCGTTTGCACATTGCTCGCCGACCCACTATAGATGGAACCAACTGCCGGCCTCGCAGCCGCAGCCCATCCAAAACAGAAATAAAAAAAGGAGTATCCGATGCGCAAACCCGAACTAGCTGCTGCCATTGCCGATCAGACCGGACTGACCCGGGACAAGGCCAGCGAGGTCATTACCGCGTTCACCGACCAGGTTTCTGCGGCCGCTGCGCGGGGTGAAGATGTCACCCTGATCGGTTTCGGCACGTTCAACATCCGGTCCCGGGAAGCTCGGGACGGCAGGAACCCGCAAACCGGAGCCAGCATCCGCATTCCCGCCAGTAAAACCGTTGGCTTCAAGGCCGGCAAAGGGCTCAAGGAAGAGATCAGCTGAACCAGACGGGCCCGCTACACCGGGCCCGTTCTGCTCTGTCCTCAGGACGCGCACTCGGCGCGACTTGCGTCAACCCGGCACCGAATCGCCTTCATCAGCTTGATGGCTCGCTCATCAAACACGCCGTCCTCCAGCAGCGACAGGCGCACCTTGCGCAGCATCTTGTCGTATTCCGCAGTGTCCTCCCGGGGCAAGGTCATCCAGACCGTGCCGGGTATTTCCGCCTCGGCTTCGGCGATGATGTCGTAAGCCTGATCGATGCGCTTGATCGATTCGTCGCGCACCATCTGGGCCGCCTCGTCCGGGAATCGATCCCGGTGAATGATGACCTGGAAGTTCATATAGCCAATGGCGTACTTGACCACCGCGCCGTTGGGCTCAACACCTTTGTAGAGTTCAAGGGGGGTATAGGCCACCGCGGGGGCATAGGCGAGATCAACGCTGCCGTTGTTGAACTTGCCCGCAAAGTTGGCCGAGTTGGAACCCACAACCGAGGCACCTACGTGACGGACCATGCGCACGGACGCTTGATCATAGTCCAGGGTTGCGATGCGCTTACCCTGCAGTTTTTCCACCGAGTCGATGGCGCGATCCCGCGTATGCAGATAAATGGCACCACCCGGGAACACACCGGCCACTTCGTAGGGCCCGTCGACCAGAAACGGTCTGGCCTTGGGCTGGCTCAGGGTGTTGTAGAGCAGGCGCATCTCCGCTTCTCCGGGGACCGCCCCCATGGCTTCGAGACTGCCGGTGAACTTGTTGAACTCACGGGCACGGGTGCCGGTCAGCAAGACCGCATCGCACTGTCCGGCCTTGAAGTCTTCGGCCGCCACCTTTTCATCGGTATAAGCACGCAGGTTCAGCTTGATGCCCTGCTTGAGCGCCACCGGCTGAAAGGATTTGGTGATGGCAAACAACGGACCGTTGGCGCCCACCGGATCGAACACGCAGAAACTGCGCTCCAGCGGTTCGCCCTGGGCATAACTGAATGGGGAGAGCAGAAAACTGACACACAGGGCGGCAGCCGCGGCCACCCGATGCGGGAAGGTTGCTGATGTCACGGGATGACTCCTGATGTTTTTATTGTCGGGTCGCCAGAACATTCGAATAGACTGGCTGCCCACTTTCCTTGGCCGACATTAGGCCGGGCTCAACAAGAATACGTTGGCACCGGTGGCGGTCAGCAAGGGCTTTTCAGCAACAACAGGAGTTTTTGTGATGGTGTCGACAGAGGTACCGTCACCTCTGCCGCATTTTGCAAAGACCAGGACTCAGAGGGCCGTGTGCTGCCAGGCCACTTCGCCGTCTACCAGCGTCAGCCGAACCACACCGGGCACTTCCCGGCCCGTCACCGGCGCATGACGGCCGATGGAAACCAGGCTCTCGTCGCCGGGCGTCCAGTAGTGCTCGGGATCGAAGACGCACAGATCCGCCACCTCGCCCTCGGCGAGCCTTGCACCGCGACCCAGTACCGACGCCGGCCCGGAAGTCAGCGCCCGCACCAAAGCAGGCAGGGTCAGCTCATTCAGCTCAACCAGTTCCAGCCCCAGGGACAGGACACTCTCGATGGTGGACAACCCCGGCTCGGTGGCTGCCAGTGGCGCCTGCTTAGCCGCGGTATCGTGGGGCTGGTGCTGGCTGACGATCGCATCGATCACGCCGTCACGCACCCCGGCAATCAACGCCTTGCGATCCCGTTCACTGCGCAGCGGCGGCCGAACATGAAAGCGACTGTCAAAGCCAGCCAGCGCATCTTCGGTAAACAGCAACTGATGAATGGCGACATCGGCGGTCACCGCGATGCCCCGACTCCGGGCCTCGGCCAGCATGTCGACACTGCGGGCGCAGGACAACTGGCTCAGGTGCAGTCGGGCGCCGGTTTCCTCTGCCAACAGAATCATCTCCATGACCGCAGTGGTTTCGGCCACCTCGGGAATGCCCAACAACCCGAGGCGGGAGGTTACAAGGCCGTCGTGGGCATAACCGTCCGCCGCCAGGGCCTGGTTTTCCGGTCGGAACATTACCGTCAGACCAAAGGTCTTGGCGTAGGCCATACAGCGGCGCAGGACCCGGGCGTTCCGGATGCCGCGGCCACCATTGCCGACCGCGACACAGCCAGCCGACGCCAGACCCGCCATATCACTGAGCAGCTCGCCTTCCAGACCACGGGTAATGGCCCCCACGGGCAGCACACGAACGGCCGCCCGGGTGCTGGCCAGGTCCTGGATCAGGTTGGTGACAGCGCCGGAGTCATTCACCGGCGAGGTTTCCGGCGAGGCGCAGACCGTGGTGAAGCCGCCGTGAGCGGCGGCGCGGGTTTCCGAGGCGATATTACCCTTCTGACCATTACCCGGCTCCCGCAGGTTGCAGTTCAGGTCCACGAATCCCGGTGTGATCAGGCAGCCATCGGCATTGACGGTTTCATCGGCCTGCGCTTGCGCCGCTGCCTCACCAATCGCGGCAATGCGACCATCCCTGATTAACAGGGCGCTGTTGTCGGCGTCTACGCCATGGCTGTCGAGCAGGCGCCCACCAACGATCTTCACAGTACGACCACTGCTTGAAGTTGTACGACTCATGCCTGCCCTCCCTGACTCTGTGTGCGTTGGCGTTCGGCGAGCTGGCCACCCATGGCCATGGACATCACCGCCATGCGGATGGCGATGCCGTTGGTTACCTGATTGAGAATCACCGACTGGGGGCCGTCGGCCACCGCCGATTCGATTTCCACACCGCGGTTGATCGGCCCCGGGTGCATCACGATGCACTCCGGGTGGGCCAGCGCCAGCTTGTCCCGATTCAGCCCGTACAGGCGGTAGAATTCCCGTTCACTGGGCAGCAGGGCCCCTTCCATGCGCTCGTTCTGCAGCCTGAGCATGATGACCACATCCAGGTCCTTCATGCCTTCGGCCATGTCGTAGTACACCTTGCAACCCAAGCCCTCGACGTCTTTGGGCAACAGGGTACCCGGAGCAATTACCCGTACTTCCGCCACGCCCAGCACATTGAGCGCGCGGATTTGGGACCGGGCCACCCGGGAATGCAGCACGTCGCCAACAATCGCCACTTTCAGTCCATCAAATCGGCCCTTGTGCTGACGAATGGTGAGCATGTCCAGCATCGCCTGGGTCGGGTGAGCGTGGCGGCCATCGCCGGCGTTAATGATCGCGACTCCCGGGGTGACGCTCTCGGCGATGAAGTGCGGTGCGCCACTCTGGGAATGCCGGACCACAAACATGTCGCTGGCCATGGCTTCCAGGTTCAGCAGGGTGTCGGACAGGGATTCGCCCTTGGAGGTGGCGGAGGTGCTGATGTCCAGATTCAGCACGTCCGCCGACAAACGCTTGGCGGCCAGCTCGAAGGTGCTGCGGGTGCGGGTGCTGGATTCGAAGAACAGGTTTACGACGGTACGGCCCCGCAACAGCGGCACTTTCTTGATGGTGCGCTCGCCCACCTCAATGAACGAGTCGGCGGTGTCCAGGATGTCAGTCAGCAGCTCACGGCTGAGGCCATCCAGCGTCAGGAAATGGCGCAGCTGCCCCTCCCGGGTCAGCTGCAGGTGGTTCGGGAAAGGATCGTTTGCGGTCATGGGTCGCCTGTGTGCTGTTCTGGGTTCTTGTCGTCAGATGCGGATTGGATCTGTCAGCGTCCGGCTTCCTGGAGCTCGATGTGCAAAGGGTCGGGGCCGCGCAATTTGACTCGCTGATGGGATTCCAGGGCCAGGGAACGGCCAACCACGTCTGGCTGGATGGGCAGCTCCCGCGCGCCGAGGTCAATCAGGGTGGCCAGGATGATACTCGCGGGACGGCCATAGTCGAAAATTTCGTTCATGGCGGCGCGAATGGTCCGACCGCTCATGATGACATCGTCGATCAGGATAACGTCGCGACCCTCGGTATCGAACGGCAGACTTGAGGGCTTTACCCGGGGGTTCAGGCCAATGCGACTGAAATCGTCGCGGTAGAAAGAAATGTCCAGCTCGCCGAACGGTTCATCGAGCCCCAGGCGCTTGGTGAGCACGTCCGCCAACCAGACACCGCCGGTGCGAATGCCAATCAGCGCCGGATGCTCTACGCCGCGTTCTTTCAGCACCCGGCGCAGACCGGCCTCAAGCTCATTCAGCAACTGGTCGATATCAAGCAGTGCGGTCATTCCTTCCTCGCTGTTGTCGTAACTCGGATAGTCAGTGATTGGCCCGGTCGTCCTGGAGGCCGCACCAGGTTTCCAAAATCAGAACCGCGGCCCGGTCGTCGACGCCGTGGCGGCCAAAATCCCGACTGCCGCCACCGGCCATGACCTCACCCTTGGCCTCAAAACTGGTTAGCCGCTCATCCACCATCTCAACCGGCACATGATAGCGGCCATGAATGCGGTTGCCGAATTTGCGGGCCCGGGCACACATGTCGTTCTCGGTGTCGTCCATGTTCAGGGGCAGCCCGACCACCACCAGATCCGGACGCCATTCCTCCAGCAATTGCTCGATGTGCTGCCAGTCCGGAATGCCATCCCGGGCCGGAATCATTGCCACTGGCTGCCCGGTGCCCAGCATCTCCTGGCCTGATGCCACGCCAATCCGGCGGGTGCCGAAGTCAAACGCCAGAATCCGCCTGTGCCCCAGCTCAGGCATGGCCGATGGATTCACTGAGCTGGTTGAGGTCAATACCGATCAGCTTGAGTACGGCCTTGTAGCGGTCTTCCCAGGGTGTGCGAAACAGGATGTCGGTGGTGGCTGGACAGGTCAGCCAGGAATTGCTGTTCAGTTCCTCTTCCAGTTGACCCTCACTCCAGCCGGCATAGCCCAGCGCCACCAGGAACTCCTCGGGCCCGCGATTCTGGCCGATGCCAGCGAGGACATCCCGGGAAGTGGTGAGCAGGACATCGTCGGTGACCTCGGCGGTGTTCTGCCAGCTAGTGCCCGGCGGGTGCAGTACAAAGCCCCGCTCCGGCTCCACCGGGCCGCCGCTGAACACTGGCAAGTCCAGCTCACCGCCGTGCATGTCCAGCTGCTCCAGAATTTCCCCCAGGTGGATATCCAGGGGCTGGTTGATCATCAACCCCAGGGCGCCCTCATCGGAGTGCTCACACAGGTAGATGACCGAGCCGTGAAAGCGCGGGTCCGCCAGGTAGGGTGAGGCCACCAGGAAATGGTGCCTGAGACTGTTGGGAGAGTGCTTTGATGCTGTCATCCGGATGTCAGCCCCCGACGCTGGAAAGACCAGGTTCTTATGATTTCCAATTCATCCACCTTTTCCCCCATGGCGTCCGGAAAAGGTGCAAACGGCGCCGCCATGCGAACGATGCGGATTGCGGCGTCGTCCAGTACCGTGCTGCCGGAGGACTGGAGCACGGCCACTTCCTTGATTGTGCCATCTTTGCGCAGGGAAACCAGCATTCTCAGCGTGCCGTAGATGCCGGCGCGCCGTGCCTCGGTGGGGTAGTTGATGTTGCCAACCCGGGTCACTTTGCTGATCCAGTTATTCACGTACCAGGCGTTAGTGGACTTCAGGGTCGATGCCGCAGTAACTCGCATGACCCGGGGCTTGCGGGCATAGGCCTGCCGCTGGGCATCAAGGCGCGCTTCCAGACTGGCAATCTCCAGGCTGCGCTCCATCAGGCTTTTCTTCCCCCGAACCGGTGCCTCCACCGGTTCAGTGCGTTCCCGAGGCTGGGCCACCGCCTGACTGGAGCGGGTCTCGGTTTGCACCACCTGACGTTCCTGGGCCGGCTGGGGTTCGGTAGTGGCCGCCGGCTCGGGCTGAACCTGGGCCACCTCGGGCTGACTGACCTCTGCCGGCTGCGGCGAGGTCATCTCCTGGGCCTGCTCTTCGGTGCCACTGCCCTGCTGGTTGGTCTGGGCCAGGAAATCGGCCTTCTCCGGCTCCTGCTCATCGTCAAACTGGGACAAGGTGATTTCCATGGTCTGGGCCGACGACCGGGGCGACTCCGGCGCAAAGGAAATCCCCAGCACGATCATGGCGTGCACCGCCAGTGCCATGAACAGGGTGAAGGAAAACCGGTCGAAGTCGCTTACCTGTACTGCCATTCCAGATCCTGGTTACTCGTGAGCCCGATGACAGGCATTAATTCCCTGAACGCGCCTCCAGACGCTTGGCCACCGCGTCCATCAACAGACCGGCGATGTCGATCCCGAACGCCGCGTCGAGTTCGCGGATACAGGTCGGACTGGTCACGTTGATTTCGGTCAGGTAGTCGCCAATCACATCCAGCCCTACAAACATCAGGCCTTTTTCCTTGATGATCGGTGCCACCCGGTCGCAGATCTCGCGGTCACGGGCAGTCAGTTCGCGCCCTTCGCCACGACCACCGGCCGCCAAATTGCCACGATTCTCGCCCTGGGAAGGAATGCGTGCAAGGGCGTAGGGCACGGGTTCGCCTTCGATCAGCAGAATGCGTTTGTCGCCGTCGGTGATCTCGGGAATGTACTTCTGCGCCATGGCCTGATGCTCACCGTAGTTGGTCAGCGTCTCGATGATAACCCCGAGATTAAAATCGTTCTCCCGAACCCGGAAAATTGAATGACCACCCATGCCATCGACGGGCTTCATGATAATGTCGCCGTGACGGGCATAGAATTCTCGAAAACGGCTCGCGGATCGGCTTACCAACAGCGGCGGGGTCAGATCCTCGAACTGTGCGGCGAACAGCTTCTCGTTGCAGTCGCGCAAGGTAGCCGCCGGGTTCACCACCAGGGCGCCCTGTTGTTCCGCCACGTCAAGAATGTAAGTGGCCATCAGGAATTCGCGATCCACCGGCGGATCCTTGCGCATCAGGATGACATCCAGATCTCCAAGCGCCCGCTCCTGGCTGCCGCCAAAGCTGTGCCAGTTCTCCGGGTCATTGTGAACAGTCAGAGTGCGGGTATGGGCCATGGCCTTACCGCCGTCCAGATACATGTCCGGCAGCTCCATGTATTCGAGTTCCCAGCCACGCTTCTGCGCCGCCAACAACATCGCCAAAGAACTGTCTTTCTTGAAATGGATATCCTCTATCGGATCCATCACGATCCCGAGTCGGACTGTCATAGTGCCTCTTGAATTCCAAGGGTTGAAAACACGAACCGGTCAACAGAGCGCACCGGCCATTAAGTGCTATGCTGAGACATCGAATGGTATTGTACCCCAGCCACGAATGCATCCGCAGAAATCCTCAGCCGATTACGTGACGTTGCAGGCGGAAGTACATTTGGTCACAAAGAAATGCTTTTTATCCAGCCATTGATAATCTATAAATGTGCGGGGTTTATAGAACAGCCTTAAGGTTTGTGCTAAAACCCCGATGTAAAAATAATGACAGTCGCTGAGCGCAAGGCAGTTGGACAATGGATGACAACTTCGAGAATTTGAAGATCATGGTGATCGACGACAGTAAAACCATTCGTCGCACCGCAGAAACCCTTCTGAAAAAAGTCGGCTGTGAGGTAATCACCGCAACCGACGGCTTTGACGCTCTGGCCAAGATCGCTGACTCCCAGCCGGACATCATTTTTGTCGACATCATGATGCCGCGCTTGGATGGCTACCAGACCTGCGCACTGATCAAGAACAACTCCTCCTTCAAGAAGACGCCGGTCATCATGCTCTCCAGCAAGGACGGCCTGTTCGACAAGGCCAAGGGTCGAATCGTCGGCTCTGACCAATACCTGACCAAACCGTTCAGCAAGGACGAGCTGCTTAACACGATTCGCCAGTACATTCCCCAGGCGGCACAGTAAGCCTGCTGTAACCCAGAACCATCGAGGAACCCATGGCTCGCATTCTCATCGTTGACGACTCCCCCACCGAGGTGAAGAAGATCTCTTCCATCCTGGAAAAGCACCAGCACGACGTACTGACCGCCGACAACGGCGCAGACGGCGTAGCCAAGGCTCGCGCCGAAACGCCGGACCTGGTGCTGATGGACGTCGTCATGCCCGGCCTGAACGGTTTTCAGGCCACCCGCCAGCTGACCCGCGCCCCGGAAACCGCCTCCATCCCGGTTGTGATTGTCACCACCAAGGATCAGGAAACGGACCGTGTCTGGGGCACCCGTCAGGGCGCCAAAGGTTACCTGGTCAAGCCGGTTAACGAAGACGATCTGATCAAAACAATCAACAGTCTGATTGCCTGATCCCCAACCGTGGAGTAAGCATGTCCGCCCAGACCGCCCCCTTTGCCGTTCTGACGGATATCGCCCAGCGCAGCCGGTCCATGGCGGCCGGCTTGCCGGAGCAACAGGAAGCCGTTGAGCTGTGGAACGGCATCGGCTTTATTCTCGCCGGCGAGCGCTACGTGGCGCCCATGGGCGAAGTTACTGAAATTCTCCATGTTCCGAGATTCACCCACATCCCGGGTGTCCGTCCCTTTCTCATGGGTGCCGCCAACGTTCGTGGCCGCCTCCTGCCCCTGGTAGACCTGTCCAGCTTTTTCGATATCCCCCGCTCCTCCCGCAGCCTGCGTGAGCGCCGGGTGTTGGTCGTTGAAGAAGGTGACGTCTTCAGCGGACTGGTGGTGGACAGTGTGTTGGGCATGCAGTATTTCGCATCCGACAGTTTCAAGGCCGCGCCGGAAGGCGTGCCTGAAAACGTTCGGCCGTTCGTCACCGGCGGCTATGAACGCAATGAAGAAGTCTGGAAAGTGTTTTCAGCCGTCGACTTGCTCGACGATGAACGCTTCCTCGACGTCGCGCAGTGGTAGGGTGTTGAAACTGGCAGGAACATCACCCTGACCGCCTGATACCCGCAAAAAACAAACTTGCCAATCTTGAAGAAGAGGCCGGGAGCCAGAAAATGAAAAACAGAGCCGGAAGACTCAGTATGGGACAGGGAGGCAACAAGCTGGTTGCCGGTCTGATTGCCGCACTGATCGCACTCACCGTCCTGCTCGTTGTTGTCCTGTTTATCATCAACAGCGACAGCCAGAACGACCAGGAATACATCGCCAACACCGCCGAGCTGAGGGTACTGTCCCAGGCGATCGCGAAAAACGCGACCGAGGCCGCTGGCGGTACCGCCGAAGCCTTCAACCAGCTGCGGCGTTCACGGGATGAATTCCAGACGCTCTGGAACAACGTTTCCCAGGGTAATCCGGAAACCGGGCTCCCCCCCAGCGAACTGGCCAACCAGAGTGGCGTAAAAGACAACTGGAACACGGTGCGGGAAAACGCCGACAGCATCCTGTCCACTCAGGACGCTGTACTGGGCCTGCACGAAGTGGCACGCACCCTGAACGAAACCATCCCGCAGCTGCAGGTTGAGTACGACGACATCGTTCAGATCCTGCTCGACAACGACGCACCGGCCGAGCAGATCGCCCTGGCCCAGCGCCAGTCACTGCTGGCTGAACGGATTGTGCGCTCGGTCAACAACGTACTGTCCGGTGACGAAGACGCGGTTATCGCGGCCGACCGGTTCGGCCGAGACGCCAGCCTGTTTGGCCGGGTCCTCGAAGGCCAGCTCAACGGCAACCCGGCCATGGGCATCTCCCAGGTAAACGACGAGGACGCCATCTACGGCCTGGAAGCCGTCGATGAACTGTTCGAGTTCGTTTCCCAGAACGTAGACGCTATCCTTGAAGCCTCTCCCGACCTCTTCAAGGTACGTACTGCGGCCAGCGACATCTTCCAGAATTCTGAAATCCTGCTGTCGGAACTGTCGGTACTGGCGGAAGGCTTCCGGAACCAGTCCGGCTCCCGCCTGGTTAGCCCGACACTCGCCTTCATCATTCTGGCGGCCATGGTGGCCATCGTGGTCATGATCGGCCTGGCTCTGTACCGCGAAGCCCAGGAGCGTCTGTCGACCACTCAGGAGCAGAACGAACAGAACCAGAACGCGATCCTGCGACTGCTGGACGAACTGGCCGACCTGGCGGACGGTGACTTGACCACTGAGGCCACGGTAACCGAGGACTTCACCGGTGCCATCGCCGACTCCATCAACTACGCGATTGACCAGATGCGCGGACTGGTACAGGCGATTCGTGGCACCGCGGTACGGGTAGCCTCGGCATCCCAGGAAACCCAGGCCACCGCCATGCACCTGGCTGACGCCTCCGAGCACCAGGCCCAGGAAATCGCCGGCGCCTCCGCAGCGGTCAACGAGATGGCCGTGTCCATCGATCAGGTATCCTCCAACGCCGCCGAATCCTCTGCGGTTGCTGAGCGGTCGGTTGCGATCGCCAAGAAAGGCGCGGAAGTGGTACAGAACACCATCCGCGGCATGGACAACATCCGTGAGCAGATCCAGGAAACCTCCAAGCGGATCAAGCGTCTGGGTGAATCGTCCCAAGAAATCGGTGACATCGTATCCCTGATCAACGACATCGCCGACCAGACCAACATCCTGTCCCTGAACGCCGCGATCCAGGCCTCCATGGCCGGTGACGCAGGTCGGGGCTTCGCGGTCGTTGCGGACGAAGTACAGCGCCTGGCGGAACGTTCCTCTGCGGCAACCAAGCAGATTGAGGCACTGGTTAAGACGATCCAGTCGGACACCAACGAAGCCGTAATCTCCATGGAACACACCACCGCCGAGGTGGTCCGGGGTGCTCGCCTGGCCCAGGACGCGGGTATCGCGCTCGAGGAAATCGAGAACGTATCCATGTCCCTGGCGGAATTGATCCAGAACATCTCCAACGCCGCACGACAGCAGTCGTCGTCCGCTGCGCACATTTCCAACACCATGAACGTCATCCAGGAAATCACCTCCCAGACGTCCTCCGGTACCAACGCGACCGCGAAGTCGATCGGTAACCTGGCCGAAATGGCGTCCGAGCTTCGTTCCTCCGTTGCCGGCTTCACCCTGCCGGAAGAAGACGTGGCCGATCAGGAAGAAGAGGAAGACAGCGACGTTCCGGTGGTGGGCTGAGTTTCGGTCCGGGGCTGACGACGGTTTATGGCGCACATGCATAACAACTTGTCACCCGCCGAAGGCATCTGGTCCCTGCGCCGACTCCCCGATATGGACGAGGCGCAGTTCAGCCAGTGGCAGACCCTGCTGGAGCATCGTACCGGTATAACCCTGACGGTTGAGCGCCGCTCCTTTCTGGAAACCAACCTGGGTATCCGGATGCGGGAAATCGGTTGCAGCAGCTATCAGGCCTACTACGAACAGATCGTATCCGGGCCTGACGCTATCAGGGAGTGGTCAACGCTGGTGGATCGTCTGACGGTCCAGGAAACCCGGTTTTTCCGGGACCCGGATGCCTTCAGATTGGTGGCGGATTATGTGCTGACCAGACCCAGGGAACAACTGCGCAAGCGCCCCCTGGAAGCCTGGAGTGTCGGGTGTTCCAGCGGCGAAGAGCCCTACACCCTGGCCATGGTGCTGAACGAATGCATGGGTCAATTGGACCTGCCGCCCCTGTTTGGCATCACCGGTTCCGACATCAGCAAGCCCGCGATCGAAAAGGCCCGGACTGGCCAGTTCAATCCCCGCAAACTGATGGGGATGGACGAAGAATTGAAAACCCGGTACTTCCGCCCGGCCGAGCGGAACACCGTGGAAATCGTGGACAGTATCCGGGACCGGGTCTGTTTCACCCGATTGAACGTGCTGGACCTGGATACCGCGCCCATGCACGGGATGAACATTATCTTCTGCCAGAATCTGCTGATCTATTTCCGCCGCTGGCGCCGGCGGGAGATAGTCAGGCGACTTGCAGAGCGGCTGGCGCCCGGGGGGTTGCTGGTGCTGGGCCAGGGTGAGCTGACCGATTGGCAGCCACCGGGTCTTCAGAGACTACCCTCGGAACATGTACTGGCGTGGATCAAACGCCAGACTGACGAAGAATAACCGGAGTGGTTATGGGCAATCACCATGACAGCATCGCCCTCGACTGGGTTCGGGGCGAAATACAGGACACGCTGACCCAAGGTCAGCATGCACTGGAAGCGTATGTCGAGAATCGAGACGACACCGCGCGCCTGCGCTTCTGCCTGAATTATCTGCATCAGGTGCACGGCACCCTGCAGATGGTCGAACTGTTCGGGGCAGCTCTGCTTACCGAAGAAATGGAAAAGTTGACCCAGGCGGTGCTGAACGACACGGTCGCCAACGTCGACGAAGCTGTCGAAGTGCTGATGCAGGCGATCCTGCAACTGCCCCAGTATCTCGACCATCTGGCCAGCAGCCGGGACGACTTCCCACTGGTGCTGCTGCCCCTGCTTAACGATCTGCGGGCCGCCCGGGGCGAAGCCCTGCTGTCTGACACGTCGCTGTTCAAGCCCGATTTAAGCCGCTCGCAAATGCGGGTCACCGGCAAGGTGTCTCAACGTCTGCAGGATCCGAAGGTCCTTGGCCACATCCGCAAACTGCGCCAGATGTACCAGTTTGCCCTCGCCGCGGTGATTCGCGAGGAAGACCTGACGGCGCATTTCGATTACTTGCAGAAGGTCATCCAGCGCCTGATTCGGCTGTGCCAGAAAACTCCCCGAGGCGAACTCTGGAAGGCCGCCAGCGCCTTCGTTGAAACGCTTCAGGCCCATGTAAATCCGGTCAACGCGGCAGTGAAATCCCTGCTGCGGGAACTCGACAGCGAGATTCGCCGACTGACGGATGAGCACGCCGACATCCTGCAACAGCCGGCCCCTGAGGCGTTGTTCAAGCACCTGCTGTACTACGTGGCCCGCGCCCGGGAACTGGACCTGCCCCAGGTGCAGGCCCTGCGTTCGGACTACCAGCTCGATCAGGCACTGCCCTCCGACGACGATGTTGACGCCGCCCGCAGCCGAGTCTCCGGCCCTGGCCGGGAGGCCATTCATTCGGTGGTCAGCGCGCTGAACGAAGAGCTGACCAAGCTCAAAGATCAGCTCGACCTGTTTGTCCGCGCCGAATCCCGCCAGAACAGCGAACTGGAAGATCTGCTGCCGGGCCTGCGACAGGTCGCCAACACACTGGCGGTCCTGGGCCTGGGCATTCCACGCAAAGTGGTGACCGAACAGATTGAACTGGTTCAGAAGCTGAGCCACCAGATGGATCCGGTGGACGACGGCACCATGATGGACATCGCTGGCGCCCTGCTTTATGTCGAAGCCAGTCTGGCCGGTCTCGACAGCGACGGCCAGAGCGACGACGAGGAAATGACCGAGGAAGACCAGCCGATCAACCTGGGCTCCCGGGAGCTGGGTGAGGCTAACGGCGCTCTGTTGCGGGAATCCCGCAACACTCTGGAGCAGGTCAAGACCGCCATCGTTAATTTCATTGCCTCCCAGTGGGACACCCGGGAAATCGAACACGTACCAGGCCTGCTGCACAGCATTCGCGGCGGGCTGAGCCTGATCCCGCTGGACCGGGTTGCCGACATGCTGGCTTCGGCCGAACGCTACCTCACGGACGTCCTGCTCAGCGGCAAACAGGTACCGGACTGGAAAGAGCTCGACACCCTGGCCGACGCCGTCACCAGCATCGAGTATTATCTGGAGCGCCTGGCCGAAGGCATCGGCGAGAACGATGCCATCCTGAAAGTGGCCGAGGAGAGTCTGAACTCCCTGGGCTTCCCGGTCGGTGCCGAACCCACCTGGAGCGAAGCCGCCAGCGAGGACCTCGTGCCCGTGGTGGAGCCCATCGCGGAGCAGGCGCCATCGCCTGAGCCAACCAAAGGGTCGGATCAGGAGCTGCTGGACGACGAGATCCTTGGCATCTTTGTCGAAGAAGCCGAGGAAGTGCTCGAGACCATCCACGAGTACTATCCGCAACTGCGCCAGCATCATGATGACCACGCGGCCCTGACCGAAGTACGCCGGGCATTCCATACCCTCAAAGGCAGCGGCCGTCTGGTCGGGGCCACCAGTCTGGGTGAGCTGGCTTGGTCAGTGGAAAATCTGCTGAACCGGGTGATCGATCAAACCATCAAGCCGACCGACGACCTGTTCACCCTGGTGGATGAAGTCATCGCCCGAATCCCATCGCTGATCCGGGAATTCCGTGAAGGCCAGGCCACCGGCGATGTTGAGGCGCTGATCGCCCGCGCCGAAGCCATGGCCACCACCCGACGCACCGAATCCGCCACTGACGCCTCGGAACCGGCCCATGACACCCAGGCGGTCGAAGCCGAAGCCATTGAACCCGAAGTCGCAGAGCCGGAAGCCCCAACTACGGGTAGCGCTGCGGCCGATGGTTTTGACGATGACGACCTGATCGACGACGAAATCCTCGAGATCTTCATCGAAGAAGCCGGCGAGGTGCTAGAGACCATCCGCGAATACCTGCCGATGCTACTGCGTCAGCATGACGATCGCAGTGCCCTGTCGGAAGTGCGCCGGGCGTTCCACACCCTGAAAGGCAGCGGCCGTATGGTCGGCGCCCTGGCGGTGGGGGAACTGGCCTGGTCGGTGGAGAACATGCTGAACCGGGTCATCGACGGCAGCATCTTCATGAACGACGATGTGGCCGGCCTGCTTGAGGAAGTGACTGGCGCGCTGCCCCATCTGGTCGAAGACTTTGAGAAGCGCCGAGCCCCGAGCACCGACACCAGCGGGCTCGAAGCACGGGCCAATGCCCTGGCCAACGGCGAGATTCCGGATGCCAGCGCCATGCCGTCCAGCGACAGCGATACCGACGTGGACGCACTGGCTGAGGACAGCGAGGCCAGCAACGACGAACACGAGGTGGATCCGGTTCTGCTCGACATCTTCGAGAGCGAGACCGAAACCCATCTGCAAACTCTGAAGGACTACCTGGCGGCGGCCGGAGACAAGACTTCGATCTCCTACACCGACGACCTGTCCCGGGCCCTGCATACCTTAAAAGGCAGCGCCCACACCGCCGGCATCGCGCCCATTGCCGCTGTGATCACCCCGCTGGAGCGGTTCGTGAAGGAATCCCGCGCCCAGAACAAGCGCGCGGATCGTGAAGTGGTGTCCTGCATTGCCGATGCCTGTGGCTTCCTGACCGAGGGTCTCGCCCAGATTCGGGTCAATCCCCAAGCCACCCTGCCCGGCACCGACGCTTTCCTGACCAAGCTCGACCGCCTGGCCCAGGAAACCCTGCACCGCCAGCATGAGGTGAGCGCAGACGAGCCGGCCCAGGAAGAACCGTCGCAGCTGGTTCAACTGTTCCTCGGCCAGGGCCTCGACATCGTCCTGGATGCCGAACAGATCCTCGACCAGTGGCAGAGCGATCCGCAGGAAACCCAGTCTTTGGACACCCTGCGCACGGAACTCGGCCGCCTTACCGAAGGCGCGGTCGATGCTGGCCTGTACGATGTGGCATCGCTGTCCAGCGCCTTGAAAGAGGTTTATGACAACGTCGCCGAGACCGACCAACCGGTCCCCGACGAAGTCTTCTTCCAGACCGTCCACGACGGTCACGAAGAGCTGCTGAATACCATGGATCAGGTGGCCGCCGGGTTGGCAACCGAAGCCAACGACAGCGTTCTGGCCCGCCTGGAAGCTCTGAACCAGGAGCCGGTCGGCGAAACGTCGACACCGGACGCAGCCGACGCCATCAACCAGGAATTCACCGACGATCTTGAAGCCATCGATCTCGGCCTGGACATGGAAGACCTCGAACCTGCCCAGCAAGAGGCAGCGGTTGAGCAGACGGCATCGGAAACACCGCCGTTGCCGGAGACCGATGAAGCCGACGATGAGATGGATCAGGAGCTCGCGGAGATTTTCCTGGAGGAAGCCCGCGATCTCATCGACAGCACGGCCGATGCTCTGCAGAGCTGGAGTGAAAGCACCCACAATCTCGACATCCTGCGTCTTCTGCAGCGGGATCTGCATACCCTGAAAGGCGGCGCTCGCCTGGCAGATATTCCATCGGTCGGGGATCTGTCCCACGAGCTCGAAACCCTGTTCGAGGGGCTGACCGAGCAGCGCCTGTCGGTGAACGAAGATCTGAGCGATCTGTTGTTCCGAGCCCACGATCGTCTGGCCGGCATGGTCGAAGCCCTGGAGGCCTCTGAGCCGCCACGCCCGGCACCGGACCTGATTGGCGAGATCCAGGCGTACATGGACAACGCCAACGGTTCGAGACCGGTCACCGACGTCAGCGTCGACACCGACGAACCGTCCGAAGCATCCGTCAAAGACCAGGTAACCAGCCCTGAGGTGTCACCCATTGCCGAGGTCGACGACCAGGACGCATCCGAGGCGGGCGATTTAGCCACCGATCTGTCGCACCTGGATCCGGAACTGGTGGGTATCTTCCTCGAGGAAGCCTACGACCTGATCAACTCCACCGGCAGTGCCCTGCACACCTGGACCGAAGACCCGTCCAACCGCGCGGTGGCGGCGGAACTGCAGCGGGACGTGCACACCTTGAAAGGCGGTGCTCGCATGGCCGGTGTTGAGGCCATTGGCGATCTGACCCACGTTCTCGAAGACCTGTTTGAGAAGGTGGCCGAAGGCCAGCTGGACGCCAGCGACGCAATGAACGACTTGCTGTTTGCCTGCCACGACCGGCTGGCTCAGATGGTCGAGCAGGTCGCCACCCAGAAACCCTGTCCGCCCGCCGAGGAGCTGGTTGCTCAGGTGCAGGCTATCCTTCGGGGCGAAGACCCGGCTGAGGTGTCTGCGCCGGTTGAGCCCGAGACTGACGAATCCGCGGATTCTGTGTCCAACGATCTTGTACCGGAAGCACAGGCAACAGAGTTACCGGATACCGACGCCAGCACTGAGCAGGCGGACGCCGACCTCGACATCGGCGCCGACGACCTGACCGAACTGGCTGAGCCGCTGACCAACGCCAGCGATGACGACCTGATCGGCATCTTCCTAGACGAAGGCCTGGAAATTCACGGCGCCATCGGCGAATGCCTGGCCCAGTGGCGGGACGAACCGGAGGAACTGACCGGAGTCACCGAACTGCAGCAGGAACTGCACACACTGAAAGGCGGCGCCCGTCTGTCCGACGTCGACCCGATTGCTGATCTGGCCGAAGCCTGGTCCGATGCGCTGGATCCTCTCATCGCCGGCTCCAACAACCAGCAAAGCCTGCTGGCCCTGAGTGACCGGGCCCTGGTTGCGCTGAAGACCATGCTCACGCAGCTCGAAGACGGCAGTCAGCCAAGCCCTGATTCGGAGCTGATCCAGGCTTTGAACAGTGCCCACGAGGCCGCCGCCGAAGACGCCGGCCAGGCATCCGGCGAAGCCGCCGAAGCCGGCGATCAGGTGGATCCGGAAGTCCTGGAGATCTTCCTGGAAGAAGCCGGCGAAATCATGGACCAGCTTGAGCAGTTGCTGGATGACTGGCACAAGGAACCGTCCAACCACAGCTTCAACCAGGAAGCCCAGCGGGCACTGCACACTCTCAAGGGTGGCGCCCGCCTGTCGCAGCTGGTTCAGCTTGGCGACAAGGCCCACGCCCTGGAAACTCGCCTGATTGATTTGGGCGGCAACGCCCCGGACGAGGCCCAGTGGTTGAGCATCACCGCGGACCATGACGCCATCACGGCGCTGGTTGCCGACATCCGTAAGCGCTTTGAATCCGGCGAAGCCGCACCTGAGCCCTCGCCAGCCACCGAGCCCACCGCCGAGCCGGCGACGGAAGAACCGGCTGTACCGGCCGCCACGGCTCAGCCAGCCGCCAAAGCGGCACCGGCGGCAGGGCCCAAGCCCGCGCAACCACCCACCAAAGCGGAGAAACGAGCGCGCAAGAAAGCCAGCGACAGCCAACGAGCTGCCCAGGAAACCATCCGGGTATCGGCGCCGCTGCTGGATGAGTTGGTTAACCTGGCCGGTGAAACCAGTATTACCCGGGGTCGCCTGGAAACCCAGACCAGTGACTTTGGCCACACTCTGGACGAGATGGCGGCCACCATTGAGCGTCTGCGTGAACAGCTGCGCCGGATGGAAATCGAGACCGAAGCACAGATTCTGTTCAGCGCCGAAAAAGAACACGGCCCGGATTACGGTGACGACTTCGACCCTCTGGAAATGGACCGCTATTCCTCCATTCAACAGCTGTCCCGGGCGTTGACCGAATCCTCCTCGGATTTGGCCGATCTGCGTGAAACTCTGTCTGATCGGGTCCGCGATACCGAAACCCTGCTGGTGCAGCAGTCGCGCATCAACACGGAACTGCAGGAAGGTCTGATGAAGACCCGAATGATTCCGTTTGCGTCGATGGTGCCGCGCCTGCGTCGGATCGTACGCCAAATCAGCGGCGAGCTGGGCAAGAAGGTGGACTTTGACGTTCGCAACGCCGAGGGCGAAATGGACCGCAACATCCTGGAACGGATGATCGCGCCCCTGGAACACATGCTCCGGAACGCCCTGGACCACGGCATCGAAGCCCCGGCGGATCGAAAAGCCGGTGGCAAACCGGAAACCGGCGAAGTGGTGCTGTCGCTGACCCGTGAAGGCGGCGACGTGGTGCTGCGAATGATGGACGACGGCAAGGGTATTCCGTCCGACGTCATCCGCGACAAGGCCATTCGCCAGAACATGATGCGCCCGGACGAAGACCTCACCGAGCGGGAAATTCTGCAGTTCATCCTCCAGCCAGGCTTCTCGACAGCCCAACAGGTGACCCAGATTTCGGGTCGTGGTGTTGGCATGGACGTGGTCGCCAGCGAAATCAAGCAGCTGGGCGGCAGCCTGGATATCGATTCCTCGCCAGGCCGGGGTACCACCTTTACCGTGCGCCTGCCGTTCACCGTATCGGTGAACCGGGCGCTGATGGTCTCTACCGGTGAAGACTTCTACGCCATCCCGCTGAACACCATCGAAGGGATCGTGCGGGTCAGCACTTACGAACTCGAGGAGTACTACAAGCCGGACGCGCCCATGTACGAGTACGCCGGTCAGGAGTATCGACTGCAGTACCTGGGCAACCTGCTGAACAGTGACCACCAGCCCAAGCTGCAGGGCCAGGCGTTGCCACTGCCGGTCATTCTGGTGCGGGGCGCGGAGCAGCCCATGGCACTGCAGGTAGACAACCTGATGGGCAGCCGGGAAATCGTGGTTAAGTCACTGGGCCCGCAGTTCAGCTCGGTGCGCGGTGTTTCCGGTGCAACCATCCTGGGTGACGGTAACGTGGTGGTGATCCTCGACCTGCCGGCAATGATCCGCTCCGACATCCTGTCCGAGCGCCAGCGCCTGGCCAGTCTCGAGAAAGCTCGGGACGCCGCCCGCTACGAGGAGCAGATCACCACGGTCATGGTGGTGGACGATTCGGTCACGGTGCGCAAGGTTACCTCGCGACTGCTGGAGCGCAACGGCATGGAAGTGGTGCTGGCCAAAGACGGTCTGGACGCCGTCGCCCAGCTTCAAGACCACAAGCCCGATGTGATTCTGCTGGACATCGAGATGCCTCGAATGGACGGTTTCGAAGTGGCCAGCTTCGTGCGCCACGACGACAACCTGCAGGACACGCCGATCTGCATGATCACCTCGCGAACCGGTGAGAAGCACCGGGAGCGGGCCATGGCCATCGGTGTCAACGAGTACCTTGGCAAGCCGTTCCAGGAAACCGAGTTGCTGGAGACCATAAAACGGCTGACCGGTAACCAGTGATGACCGGCCAGAGTGGCCGGCCTCGAGTCGGGATTGTCTCGGACATCGTGCTGCAGCGGCATCGGCTGCAGGCAGCAACGGCCAAGGTTGGCCTCGATGTCTGCTTCTCCGGGGATCCGGACCGCCTGCTGGGCTACCCGGAATTCCCGGACGCCGGACTCTGGCTGGTGACCCTGGAAGATGAGGCCGACCATCCGGCACTGTTCGATCATCTGCTGGAGAATACCGAGGTACCGGTGCTGTTTGGCCTCGACCCGGCGCCGAAACCTGGCGGTACCGATTATTTCCGCTGGGAGCGTCGGCTGCTGAGCAAGCTGGAGGATCAGCTCGGTCATCTGGAAGAACTGGATTCCGAGGCCAGTCTGGCGCAGTTGGACCACCAGGCGCCGGCCCCTGAACAACCGGCCAGCCTGCCGCACTGGATTACGCCCGCCAGCCCGGGCTCCGTGGCCGAGGAAGTGTGGATTCTGGGCGCCTCCCTGGGCGGCCCGGCAGCGGTCAAATCCTTCCTCGATCATCTGCCTCCCGGACTGCCGGTGGGCTTTGTTTACGCCCAGCACATCGACAACAATTTCACCGACGTCCTGACCCGGGTCCTCGGTCGGCATGCCCACTACAAGCTCAAGCGCGCTGAAGAAGGCTATCGCGTCCACAACGGCGATGTGGTGCTTATGCCTGTGGACCACGAGTGGCGCCTGGATGCCTCTGGGGCTCTGACCGAGCTGAGCAGCCCCTGGCCCGGTCCCTATGGGCCCTCCATTGACCAGGTTCTGTTGAACGTTGCGGACCATTATGGCGCCCGCTGCCATGCTATCCTGTTTTCCGGCATGGGCAACGACGGTGCCATCGCGGCGCCCTTGCTCCGGGCCTATGGCAGCCGGATCTGGGTCCAGGAGCACCACAGCTGTGGCAACAGTTCCATGCCGGACTCGGTCGCTGCCACCGGCTGTTCCACACTCAGTGGAACACCGGAGGAACTGGCCCGGGAGCTGGTGAAAACCATTGAAGAATCCTGCCTGCTCAAAGGCCGGCAAAAACGGGACTCCGCCTGAGGACACAAACCATGAATGACAACAGCCAGACGCTCTCCTGCGTAATGATCCCCATGGGCGACCGGCAACTGCTGCTGCCCAACGTCTCCATTGCCGAAGTGGTGGATTACGCCAGCTCCGAAGCCGGAGCCGACAAACCCAGCTGGCTGGTGGGTTATCTGGACTGGCGAGGCCTGAACCTGCCGGTCATTTCCTACGACGCCGCCAATGGCGGCGCCCAGAGCGTCCCCAGTGGCAATCGTGGCAGAATCGTCGTTCTGAACACCATCGGCGAACACCATCAACAGGTTCCCTTTATGGCTCTGGTCACCCAAGGCATCCCCAGCCAGGCGCGATTGACCGAAAGCCAGATCAAGCGTCTGGATGGCGACGCCGGGCCGGCCGACCTGATGCAAGTAGAGATCGACGGTGACGACGCCTGGATTCCCAACCTGGAATATCTCGAGAGCCTGGCGGCCGAATCCCGTCACTGATTTGTTGTCCCCATGGCGGGAAGCGCCGGAGATGTTATAATGTTTCAAATTTTTTCCGGACACCCGCTATGTCACCCCGCCCACTGCCCTATCGCCCACACGATCACGATTCCTGCGTTGACCAGGCCCTGACCGATGCCCGGACGATCTGCCAGCGCCGCAATACCCGCCTGACCCCGACTCGGGAGCGGGTACTGGAGCTCATCTGGCAATCTCACCGGCCGTTGGGTGCCTACGACGTACTCGCCCAGTTGTCGGACGATGGCTACAACGCCGCACCGCCAACGGTGTATCGGGCGTTAGACTTCCTGCAGCAAAATGGCCTGGTTCATCGCATTGCCTCGCTGAACGCCTTTATCGGCTGCACCCATGCGGGCGAACACCACACCAGCATGTTCCTGATCTGCCAGTCCTGCGGGAACGTGCTGGAATTAACGGCGCCAGCAGTGTCTGACTCTATTCACGCCGCGGCCCAGGCAGAATCCTTTGTTCCGAAGGACATCACGCTGGAAATTGGCGGTCTGTGCCCCCAGTGTCAGGACAACCCATCCGACCGTAACGGAGCGTCAGGAGACCAGGGCGATGTCTGAAACCCTGGCCAGCCTGACCGGTGTCACCGTGGAATTTGACGACCGCCTGGTGGTCGACCACGTCAACCTGACCGTTCATCGCGGAGACATCATTACCATCATAGGCCCCAACGGTGCCGGCAAAACCACCCTGATCCGAGCTATCCTGGGCCTGCAGCAACCTTCCCAGGGCACCGTGACTGTGGCTCGCCAGCTGACCATCGGGTATGTGCCTCAGCACCTGTCGCTCGAACCGACCCTGCCGCTGAGCGTGAAACGCTTCATGCTCCTGACCGGCCGCACACTGGCTGAATGCCAGAGCGCCTTGCAGAAGACTGGGGTCGATCATCTGCTGGATGCATCCGTCCACAATCTTTCGGGCGGGGAGAAACAACGATTGCTGCTGGCCCGGGCGTTGGTTCGGCAGCCGGACCTGCTGGTGCTGGACGAGCCCGCCCAGGGCGTCGACATCAACGGTCAGGCTGCGCTGTACGACTTGATCCGACAACTGAGGGATGAACTGCACTGCGGCATCATCATGATTTCCCACGATCTGCACTTGGTGATGGCGGCCACTGACAAAGTGATCTGTCTGAACCAGCACATCTGCTGCAGTGGGCACCCGGCCGACATCTCCCACGATCCGGCGTTCATCGAAACCTTTGGCCCGAGGGTGGCCGAATCCCTGGCGGTCTACCACCACCATCACAATCACCAGCACGATCTCCACGGCGACGTGGTGGAAGGTGGTTCCGAATCCGAGCCCACAGGTCATCAGGAGTGTTCCGGCCATGCCCATCATTGACTCGGTCCTCGATGACTTTTTCTGGCGCGCCCTGATTGGCGGCCTCGGGGTGGCGCTGGTCGCTGGCCCTCTGGGGTGCTTCGTGGTCTGGCGGCGAATGGCCTACTTTGGCGACACCCTCGCCCATTCGGCACTGCTAGGCATCGCCTTGAGTTTCCTGATCAGTGTGCCGTTGCATCTGGGCGTGGTACTGACCTGCATGGTGCTGGCCATTGCCCTGGTGCTGTTCTCCCGAACCCGCGCGCTGGCCACCGATACGCTGCTGGGCATACTGGCCCACAGTGCCCTGGCCATTGGCCTGGTAACACTCAGCTTCATGCCCGATGTGCGGGTCGATCTTACCGGCCTGTTGTTCGGTGACCTGCTCGCCATGAGTCGGGACGACCTGCTCTGGATCTACGGCGGCGCCGCCCTCATTCTGGCCCTGCTGACCCGGCTCTGGCACGGTCTGCTGATGAGTACCATCCATCCGGAACTGGCCCGGGTCGAGGGGTTGCCGGTGGAGCGACTGCGACTGGTTCTGGTGCTGATGTTCTCACTGGTCATCGCGGTCGCGATGAAAATTGTGGGGGTGCTGTTGATCACCGCGTTGCTGATCATTCCCGCGGCCACCGCCCGCCGTCTGGCCCGTGGCCCGGAACACATGGTCGGTCTCGCCATGGTGTTCGGCTTTATCGCCGTGGCCGGTGGTTTGAGTCTGTCCTGGCACCTGGATACCCCGGCCGGTCCCTCCGCCGTGGTCACGGCTTTCCTGGTGTTTCTGCTGGTGTACGGCACGGCGGGCAAAGCCCGTAGCTGAGGATTTCCCAGGGTTCGCCCTCTGGTCTACAGTAAAGGAACATCACTTAGAGAGTATGGCTGTTGCACGCCATGACTCAGGACGGCGCGCATGGACAGCACCATCACGCAACCACCCGGGCGGGCTGGTTTCTCGCCTGGTTTTTCGTCTGGTCTCTGGCCCGGCCTTTGGGCTCCTCTGGTCATTCTGGTCGTCGGCCTCGCCTCGACCGCGTTCACCGCCCATCAGGAGTCCCATCACGCTCGCACCCTGGCCGAAGCGCATTACCAGGCCCAGCATCAGGCCCTGGTTCATCTGCTGCTGGCCCGAGCTCCGGGCCCCTTGGAAGCTGACAGCACCAGCCGGGACGCCACCCAGAACTGGCTGCAATCGGTCTTCAGTGAAGCACTGCCGCCAAGTATGGGGGTCCGGGTGGACACCCTGGCCCGTCACACCAAACGCCCTCTGCTGCAGATTCGTAGCGACGGCCCTATTGATCCGACCCTGGCCCTGCGCACAGAAGTCACCTCCGAACATTTTCGCTGGATGCTCACGACCGTTCCTGCGCGCGCGCTGATGGATCAGGCCGCCACCACCGCCAGCCGCAACGTCTGGATTGCCGGCGCCGGACTGACCCTGATAGCGACGCTAATGGCCCTGACCCTGTCTCGGCGGTTACATACCCGCACGATGGAGGTATCGCATCTTGAGTCTCAAGGGGCCACCGCCGAGCAACAGATCACCAATCTGCAAGTGGAAAAATCGATACTGCGACAGGCCCTGAACGACAGTGAACAACGCAGCCGCGATTTGGTTGCCTTGTCTGGTGCGGTGATTGGTGAACTGGACGAAGCCGCCTACATCGGCTTCATCTCCCCCCAGATCGCGGAACTTCTCGAGCGGGCACCGGCTGACCTGGCAGGGCAACCGTTCGAACAGCTGATTGCACCTCCCTACCGGGAGAATTTCCGGCGAGCGCTCACCGCCGCCCGGGCCGATCAGACCATCGAGCGCATCGATCTGCCACTCCGCCATGGCGGCGGAGACAGGACCGTCAATGTCGCCCTGCGCATTCGGGCACTCAAAGATCCGGTGCACGGTTTGAGCGGCTTTCGCCTCAGCGCGTTACCCCACAGCGGACTCTGATCCGCACCCCGGGCGGCATTAGGTCAGCGTCTTGTGGGTGCCGTCACACAGGGGCGCGGAACCCGTCTGCTTGCAGCCGCAGAACCATACCCATTCCTTTTTCTCGGCGGTGAATTTCACTGGCGTTAACCCAGTGCCCTTATGGGATCCGTCGCAAAAGGGCTGATTCTGACTTCGGCCACAGGCACACCACAGGTAATTCTTGCCGGCCTCCACCAACACCGAATAAGGCGTTGTCCGCGCGACCAGGGGTTTTTCATCGCTCATGCCTCCTCCTGAAACAATGCTGCCGTCGGGTTTAGCCAGTATAGACAATACCGGTTGCCTTCTGGCCTGGCATTCGATTCGCGATTGTCGTATATTCGCTTTATCGAATATTCTTTTTTTTGCATATACAAACCTGAACAAACCGACGCACCCGCGGGTGCGCCCAACCCGGATCTGAATAATGGGACGATTCGAACGCTATCTCAGTGCCTGGGTAGCCCTGGCTATTCTCCTTGGGATGACCACCGGCAGCCTGTTCCCGGCGGTTTACGAGACCATTGCCGACCTGACGTACGCCCACGTGAATTTGGTGGTCGCGGTGTTCATCTGGGCCATGATCTACCCGATGATGGTGCAGATCGACTTCTCCGCGCTTAGAGAAGTTGGCCGGGAACCCCGGGGCCTGGGCCTGACTCTGGTGGTGAACTGGCTGATCAAACCGTTCACCATGGCCGCGCTTGGCTGGTTGTTCTTCAAGGTGTTGTTCGCCGAGCTGATTGACCCGGCCACCGCCAGCGAGTACATCGCCGGCATGATCCTGCTCGGGGTCGCGCCCTGCACGGCCATGGTATTCGTGTGGAGTCAGCTAACCCGGGGCAACTCGGCCTATACCCTGGTTCAGGTGTCGATCAATGACATCATCATGGTGTTTGCCTTCGCCCCTATCGCCGCCCTGCTGCTGGGCCTGTCGTCCATTACCGTGCCCTGGCAGACCCTGTTGCTGTCGGTGTTGCTGTACGTGGTCGCCCCGCTGATCGCCGGCGTTATCACCCGCCGCTACCTGCTGCGCCAGGGGAGCCAGCGCCTCGACGAGTGGCTCCGTCACAGCAAACCCACCACCGTACTTGGGCTGCTGGCGACGGTGGCGCTGCTGTTCGGGCTGCAGGCCGAGCGTATTCTCGATAATCCGTTGGCCATATCCCTGATCGCCATCCCGCTGCTGATCCAAAGCTACGGCATCTTCATCATTGCCTACTTCGCGGCCCGGAAAATGCAACTGCCCCATGACATTGCAGCGCCTGCCGGTCTGATCGGCACGTCGAACTTTTTCGAACTGGCGGTTGCCGTGGCCATTAGTCTGTTTGGCCTGACGTCTGGCGCGGCACTGGCGACCGTGGTCGGTGTCCTGGTCGAAGTACCGGTGATGCTGTCTCTGGTGGCCCTGGCCAACCGTACCCGGCACTGGTTCCCGCAGCCAGCCACACCCTGAACCACCCTCTACACCCTGGCCAACCCATTCGGAGGCACGCACCATGAGCACCATCAAAGTAGGCATCAACGGTTTCGGCCGCATCGGCAGATTGGCCTTGCGCGCCGCCTGGGACTGGCCCGAGGTGGAGTTTATCGCCATCAATGACCCGGGCGCCGACGCCGGCACCCTTGCCCACCTGCTCAGCTTCGACAGTGTCCATGGCCGCTGGGATCGGGACGCCCACGCCGACGGTACCCATGTCGTCATCGACGACCACCGCATTCGGGTCACCCACAATCGCACCATTGCCGAGACCGACTGGTCCGACTGTGACGTGGTGATCGAGGCCAGCGGCGTGATGAAAAAAGTCGACGTGCTGAATGCCTACCTGAAACAGGGTGTGAAGCGGGTTGTGGTCACCGCCCCAGTGAAAGAAGCCGGGGCCAAGAACCTGGTGGTGGGTGTGAACGACCACCTGTTCGACCCGGCCACCGACCAGATCGTGACCGCCGCGTCCTGCACCACCAACTGTCTGGCGCCGGTGGTCAAGGTGATTCACGAACAGCTCGGCATCCGGCACGGCTCCATCACCACCATCCACAGCCTGACCAACACCCAGACCATCCTCGACGCGCCCCACAAGGACCTGCGCCGGGCCCGGGCATGTGGCAGCTCGCTGATTCCCACCACCACCGGTTCCGCCACCGCCATCATCGAGATTTTCCCGGAACTGAAAGGTCGGTTGGACGGCCACGCCGTGCGGGTGCCCCTGACCAACGCCTCCCTGACCGATTGCGTGTTCGAGGTCGAACAGGCCACCGACCGCGAGACCGTCAACCGGCTGCTGAAACAAGCCGCCGAGGGCGAATTGGCCGGCATCCTGGGCTACGAGGAACGGCCTCTGGTGTCCATCGATTACCGTACCGACCCGCGCTCGTCAATCATTGATGCGCTCTCGACCATGGTGGTCAACGACACTCAAGTCAAACTGTACGCCTGGTACGACAACGAGTGGGGCTATGCCAACCGCACCGCCGAACTGATGCGCAAGGTGGGTGCCGCCTGACATGACCGCCGCCATCCGACAGTATCTGGTCATCACCGGCAACTACTGGGCCTTCACCCTGACCGACGGTGCCCTGCGGATGCTGGTGGTCCTGCATTTCCATCAGCTCGGGTATTCACCCCTGGCCATCGCCCTGCTGTTCGTGTTCTACGAGTTCTTCGGTGTGGTCACCAACCTGTTTGGAGGCTATCTGGGCGCGCGCATGGGGCTGAATCGCACCATGAATCTGGGTCTGTTCCTGCAGATTGCGGCGCTGGCCATGCTGGCGGTACCCGCCGCGGCCTTGACGGTGCCCTGGGTCATGGCCGCCCAGGCCCTGTCCGGCATTGCCAAGGACCTGAACAAGATGTCTGCCAAGAGTGGCATCAAACTGTTGGTACCGGATGCCGAGCAGGCCAGGCTGTATCGCTGGGTGGCCCTGCTTACCGGCTCCAAGAACACGCTCAAGGGCGTGGGCTTTTTCCTCGGCGGTGTGTTGCTGATGGCGATCGGCTTCCAGGGCGCGGTGATTGCCATGGCCTCTGTGCTGGTGCTGATCTGGCTGGCGAGTCTGGTGTTGTTGCAGCAGGAGCTGGGCCGCAGCAAAGCCAAACCCAAGTTCACCGACATTCTGTCCAAGAGCCGCCCCATCAACCTGCTCTCTGGAGCCCGGCTGTTTCTGTTCGGGGCCCGGGATGTCTGGTTTGTGGTGGCCCTGCCGGTGTACCTGCACACCGTGTTCGGCTGGGACTTCTGGCAGGTGGGCGGCTTCATGGCCAGCTGGGTCATCGGTTACGGTCTGGTGCAGACCCTGGCGCCACGGCTCACCGGCGATCAGGCCGGGCGCCTGCCGGCGGTGCTCTGGGCCACGCTGCTGGCGCTGATCCCGGCGGCCATCGCGCTGGGCCTGATCACGGGCGTGTCGCCCCAGGTGGCGGTGCTCGGTGGGCTGTTGTTGTTTGGCGTGCTATTCGCCATCAATTCGTCGCTGCACAGCTACCTGATTGTCAGCTATGCCCGCGGTGACGGCGTGTCACTGGATGTGGGGTTTTATTACATGTCAAACGCCGCCGGACGCCTGCTCGGCACGGTGCTGTCCGGTTGGGTGTATCAGAGTTACGGTCTGGAGGCCTGCCTGTGGCTGTCGTCCGGGCTGATTGCCCTGGCCGCGCTGGTGGCCACGCGATTGCCAGAGCAGCGCCCGGTTTCCGCTTGATGCTCAGAGCGGCCGCAGAACGTCGTTCAGCCGGCCGGTTTCGGTCAGCTCCATGAACTCGTCACCGAGTCGGTCGCTCTCGGCAATGGCCTTGCGCCAGGACCGTTCACGGCCCTGGTCGTCATTCACATAGTGCTCGAAGTCCTTCCGGTCCGGCAGCTTGCGGTCCGGCAGTGAGTCCAGATACTCCTTCGACGGCGCGACCAACACCACATCTTGCAGCCGGGTGGCGTCGCCACGGCGCCAGGGCAGGGTCTTATCAAACCAGCCTGGGACCACCTTATCGGTAAAGTGCGGGTACAGAATGACACCCGGCTGTTCATAAGGCAGATCCAGGTGATAATCCAAAAGCCCGCCGTCGCGGTAGACGCCTTCTGGGGCTCCGGGGATGTTGCGGACACCGGACATGACCATGGGAATCGAGGCCGACGCCAGCAGTGCCGGCAGCAGATTGTCCCGGGTCAGCGCCACCTCGTGACTGGGAAAATCGATCAGCTTCGACACTGGCGCCTTAAGACGGGCGTCGTGCAGTATGCCCCGTTCCATAAACCGGCCCAGATGGCGGCGGCTGACCATGTTGGCGCTGATGGCATTCATCAACCCGAGACTGAGCCGACCCCGGGTATCGTGCTGCAGCATGCCGAGGCTGCGCACCACCACCACGTTCAGCCGGTACCAGGGGTGGTTGAGGATATGTTCCTCACAGCCCGCCAGCAGCGTCTCCAGGAAGAGCACACTCTTGCGGCTTACTTCGGCGGCGCTGACACCCTTGGCGAAACGCTGGGAGGTGTAGAGATCCGCCAGCTTGCTGAGCTGGGCCTTGGGATCGTCAGATGAGGCCACCGCGGCGAAACGCCAGCTGCCAATGGACGAGCCGATCAGCGACCGCTCCTGGGGCACCCTGGGCAGCCAGTCCCCGAAGATGGCCTTGTCCAGGCCACTCAGTCCCAGAGCCTTGGGGCCACCGGCAGCGCCGGGCACCACATGAACATCGTCCGGCCCCAGGGGTTTATCTTTCAGGCGCTGCAGCGCACGGCGACCGGCACGGATGGTCAATGCTGGCGCTCGGGTATGGATAGCGGTCATGTTGGATTCCCTGTCGACAATGCGCGAAGTGTAACGAAGCCGCGGCCTGCCGGCCACCGGGCAACGAGCCAGCAGAGCGTGGGTGAGAGCGTGCCAAGGAGATCAAGCCAGGCAGATCTGCCCTGGCTCCGGTTCCATGTTGACCGCTTCGTGCTACTATTTCCTCGACTGGCCCCGGCAACATCAGATCCATACCCGGGATTCTCTGGCAGCGGGAGTAGGCTGTGAATCTGTTTTCCCCACCCGATCAACTCGCAAGAAATCCCACCCTTGCGGTATTGGGTTTCCGGCGGCAGTTGATTTATCACCTGCATTTCTGGGCCTTTGTCGCCATTGCGCCGCTGATCCTGGTGCAATGGCAAAAACAGCACTACCTGCTGGCCTCGCTGCTGATCCTGTTCTGCCTGAATGCGCTTCTGGTCATTGCCTGCCTGCGCTTTCGCAACACCTATTTCTTCAAGGGGCGGCTGTTCCCGCTGCTGGCGGTGATTGCTGCCGGCTACTCCACCATCCTCAACGGGCACTCCGGCCTCTATTGGGCCTACCCCGCAGCCACCGCCTTATTCTTCCTACTGCCCTTGCGGGAGGCCGCCGCCAGCAACATCGTGTTCATTACGATCATGGCGGTGATTTCATTCCTGTACTTGCCAGAGCCTGAATTCTGGCGCATCACCGTTTCGCTTGGGCTTACCTGCGTTTTTGTCATGGTGTTTGCCTGGCTTGTAGGCAAACTGCAAAACGAACTGACCTGGCTGGCGACCACCGATCCGTTAACCGGCTGCCTGAATCGGTCACAACTGGCCGATATCCTGAATACTCAGATCCAGATGCGGGAGCGCTATGAGCGGGTATCGAGCCTGGTGCTGCTGGATGTGGATTTTTTCAAGTCGATCAATGACCGCTGGGGACACCAGGCCGGTGATCGTGTGTTGAAGGAGATGGCCACCCGGCTTCGCAAGCGGCTAAGGGACATCGATCAGCTGTTCCGGATCGGCGGTGAAGAGTTCATGATCGTGCTGCCCGAAACCCGCCAGCGCGACGCCGATTCCCTGGCGCAACAACTGTTGACCAGTATCAGTGCCCGGCCCTTCCTGGATGACATCAAAATTACCGCCAGCGCCAGTGTCGCCGAGGTGTGCCAGGGCGAAACCTGGTCAGTGTGGTTAAACCGGGCGGATCAGGCCCTGTATCAGGCCAAGGCCCAGGGCCGTGATCAGGTCTTCAACGCCGAGCGCCCGGCTCCAGCTGCCACCGGCACTCTGTCCGACCCGGCCGTAACCGGACTCTGACCAGACGCATCATTCGACCCGCTTGCGGAACTCCCGATAGGCGCCGAACACGTCCCACGGACATTCGAAATGCGGGTAGTGGCCAATATTCCTCAGGCTGACCACGTCCGGTTGGGCGATCAGTTCGCGATAGCGGCGGGCCATGGTCGCGCCGGAAACCGGGTCAGCCGTGCCGGAGATCAGGCGCAGGGGCTGACGGGCATTTTGCAGGGCCTGTACCCAGCGGTTGCGATGACAGCGCCGCTCCTCCATGAACTGGATCAGGTGATGCAGGATACCGCGGCCATTGTTGTAGGTGAGCAGGTGCCAGAAATCTTCCATGTCCGCCTGGTCTGGCGGATTCTGGCTGCCAAACAAGCGGCGAAAACTGCGTTCGAAGGTGCGCCGACTCAGCCCCCGACTAATCAGGCCACCAAGCGGGCTGCTCAGTAGTTTCTGAATCAGCATCGGGTGGTGCACTTCCGGGAACAGGGCGCCGTTGAGGAAACACACGCTGGCGATGGCGAACGGCAAGCTCCCCTCTTGCTCTCGGGCCATCAATTCCTGGGTAACACTGCACCCATAGTCGTGGGCGAACAGGTGCACCGATCGAAGCCCAAGGCCTTCCAGCCAGCCCTGAATCAGGTCGGCCTGATCCTCAATGCTGTAGGGATAGCCCACGGGTTTGTCGGAGAATCCAAAGCCCAGCATGTCCAGGGTCAGCACGCTGTATTGCTGGGTCAGCATGGGCCAGACCCGACTCCAGTCCCAGCTGGCTGTAGGGAAGCCATGCACCAGCACCAGAGGGGTGCCCTGGCCCGCCATGCGACTGAAGATGGCGTGCCCCTCGTACCTGAACCACTTGCCTCCCTGCTGCCACCCCTCGAGAGTGCCCTCCTCGTGTCTGGGCACGCTTTTTTGAGCGTTGGCGACCACCTGTTCCATGCGATATCCCCGGAGCTTTATCCAGCCCCAAACTGTAGAACAAACCAGCGCCCGCTGCCATAGCTCCGCTCGCGTTTCCACGACCGTCGCCGGAAAAGTGGTCTTTTCCAGGGGATACCTCGTAATGCGTAGAGATGACAGGCAAATTGCCTTAAGCTTTGGCCCTCGTAAGACACAGCAGACCGGAATCAACTATGACCAAACTCCTTGACGACCTCGCAGGTCACTACAGCGCCATTATCAATGGGCTCGGTGAGGACACCGACCGCGAAGGTCTGCAAGACACCCCGATGCGCGCGGCCAAGGCCATGCAGTTTCTGACCCACGGCTACCAGCAAAGCCTGTCAGACCTGGTGAACAACGCCGTGTTCGAATCCGCCATGGATGAGATGGTGGTGGTACAGGACATCGAACTGTACAGCATGTGTGAACACCACATGTTGCCGTTCATCGGTAAATGCCACATTGCCTACCTGCCCCAAGGCCGGGTTCTCGGCCTGTCGAAATTCGCCCGGATTGTGGACATGTACGCCCGGCGGCTGCAAATCCAGGAAAACCTGACTCGGCAGATCGCCGAGGCCATCGAGGAAGTCACCAACGCCAAAGGAGTCGCGGTGGTTATCGAGGCCCAGCACATGTGCATGATGATGCGGGGCGTTGAGAAACAGAACTCGCGGATGAAAACCTCCATGATGCTGGGGCAGTTCCGCGCATCTCAGGCGACTCGTACCGAGTTTCTTAACCTCATCGGCAACAATCGCTGATCCCAACCGGATATCGGAGGCTCCATGACAGACGTCACCGGCACTCATCAAGCCCGGGTCCGCATCAAAGACCTGCTGCTCCGCGCCTTTATTGGCATCAAGGAGGAGGAAATCAATAACCAGCAGGACGTGATGATCAACGTCTGTCTGACCTACGACGCCACCGACGCGATCAATGAGAACGAGATTTCGGCAGCGCTGAACTACCGAACCATCACTAAACAGATCATTCGGCACGTCGACGGCAATCGCTTTGCGCTGCTGGAGCGCCTGACCCACGAGGTGCTCAGCATCGTCATGGAACACGAGGCCGTTCAGTGGGCCGAGGTGGAAATCGACAAGCCGCATGCCCTGCGCTTTGCTGAGTCAGTCTCGGTGCGCCTCGAAGCTCACCGTTGATCACCCAGACTCTCCCCGCTCAGGATTCCCTTTGCTATGCCACAGAATGCCCCGGACCGGATTCGCGCCATCCTGGAACAGGTTCGCACCATTGCTCTCGTGGGCGCCAGTGAAAAGCCCCACAGGCCGTCCCATGAAGTGATGGCGTTTCTGCAGCAGCAGGGTTATCGGGTGATCCCGGTGAATCCGCGACTGGCAGGCAAAGAGGTGTTGGGTGAAATGGCGGTAGCCGATCTGGCGTCGTTGCCGGAACCGGTAGACATGGTCGATGTGTTTCTTGCGCCGGAGCGTACCGATGCCATCATCGATCAGGCCATCGAACTTCGCATCCCGGTGCTCTGGTTGCAGATCGGTGTCATCAATGACGCCGGTGTTGCTCGCGCCGAGGCTGCCGGGCTCACCACCGTGATGAACCGCTGCCCCAAACAGGATATTCCCCGCTTTAACATTCGTCCGGTCACCGTCTGAGCGCCGCTTGTCGGCACGACCCAGTTCACACTTCCACTTTTGGACTGTGACTGAAATCTCAGGTCTGACATAATCTTGGCCCTTGCCCTGATCAGGGCCCAGGCCATCGCAGACGGAGTATCTTGTGGTAAAGCCGGTGTCACTCACCAGAAGCTTAGTTCGAGGCTTGTTGAGCCCGGTATTTCCGGCCCTGATTTTTCTGGTGTTCCTGGCATTGGCTACCGGCATTCGGCACGGACTGGATCAACAGGATAATCGGCAGATCCGGGCCAGTCTGGAACACGAAGCCGTTGCACTCGCCAACGGTCTTGAGCGCGACTTTTCAATCCACGTTAAAACCCTGCAGCGCATGGCGCAACGACTGGAGGCGATGCCCGAGACTCCCCAGTCAATCTGGCGTGCCGATGCCCGCCGCTATTTGAATGACTTTGGCGTGTACCAGGCGGTGGAGTGGATCGACCGCAACTTCATCATCCGCTGGCTCGAGCCGGTAGAGGGCAATCCGGACGTAATCGGCTTTAACGTGGCGTTTTCCGAGCAGCGGCGCCGGGATCTCGAAGCCGCCCGGACAACCGGAAAGCCAGACATCTCCGGAGTGATCGACCTACGCCAGGGTGGCCAAGGCTTTGTGATCTATGCCCCGGTTGGCACAGGCCCAGAAAACAACGGGTACATTGCCGGTGTGTTCCGCATGGAAGTTCTTGCCCAGCAGATGCTGAGCAACCGGGTGCTGGATGCGTTTCAAATTGAACTCATCAGCGGTAACGGCGCAACCTATCAAATCCTGCCGTCAACGGACGTAAGTAGCACTTTTGCCCATACCGAGCCGGTCAACCTGCCGACCCTGAAATGGGCGTTCAAACTGCGCCCAACCCATGCGTGGGTGAACACTCATCGCAGCGACTGGCCAGCGATGATTTTTGGCTCCCTGATCGTGTTGGGGCTTTTTGGTTAGCCTTACAACCTTGCTGGTACAAGTCATCCTGAAACGCAACCGGGCTCTGCTGAAAACCCGCAAGGATCTGGACCGGGAAATCGATCAGCGCAAATCGATTCAACAGGACGTCGCCCGGCTTGAATCCACGGACACGTTGACCGGTCTTGCTAATCGACGGTTCTTTATCGAGGATCTGGCCCACACCCTAAAAATGTCCGACCGACAATTGCGTCAGGTTGCACTGGTGCTGCTCGATCTGGACCGGTTCCAGATGCTGAACGATTCACTCGGGCACCAGTTCGGGGACGAGCTTCTGATCAAGGTGTCAGAGCGCCTCAACGACCTGAGCGACGAGCGACTACTGGTGGCTTATGCTGGCGGCGATGAGTTCATGCTGTGCCAGCAACAAATCGACACCATCGACGACGTGATTCACTTGTTGGGTCAGATCCAGCAGTGTTTTAGGGCGCCGTTCGAGGTTCAGGGCGAGGCCCTCACCGTTACGGCCACCATGGGCGTGGCGGTCTATCCACAAAGTGGTCTGGATGCCGATACGCTCCTGCGCAATGCCGACATCGCCATGTATCGCGCCAAGGACCAGGGCCGCAACACCTATCAGTTCTACACCGAGGGCATGCAGGAACGGGAAGTGATGCGCCTTGAGCTGGACAAGGATCTCAACCAGGCTTTGAGCAATGACGAATTCGTGCTCTTCTACCAGCCCCAACTGGACCTGACTACCAACGAAATCAACAGTGTTGAGGCCTTGATTCGCTGGCAACACCCCCGCCGGGGCCTGCTGTCACCGGGGGACTTTATTCCACTGGCCGAGGAAAGCGGTCGCATCACCGAAATCGGTCGTTGGGTTGTGTTGGCGGCCTGCCGCCAGCTGGCACAATGGCAAGGCACCCCCTACGAACACCTGCGCGTGGCGGTGAACCTGTCCGGGCGCGAGCTGGACGACGAGCACCTGGTGGATCATATTCGGGAGGCCTTGGAGGCCGAACAGGTCCCAGCCGATCGTTTGGAGGTGGAGCTGACCGAAGAGGTATTCATCCTGAACATTGAGCGCAATCTGAACCAGTTGTCGCGGCTCCAGCAATTGGGCGTTCACCTCGCCATTGACGATTTTGGCGTTGGCTATTCGTCCCTGGGCTATCTGCGAGACTTCCCGGTCAACCTGCTCAAGATCGATCGCTCGTTCATCAGTGAAGTCACCGAGCGCCATGACGACGCCGTGATTACCCGTGCCGTCATCAATCTGGCCCACAATCTGGGCATGGATGTGGTCGCCGAGGGCGTTGAAACCGACGCCCAGCTGGCCTTCCTGAAGGACAACCACTGCAACATTGCCCAGGGCTACCTGATCAGTAAGCCCATTCCCGCCGTAGAACTGGAAAAGGCCATGGCCGCTGGCACCCTGCTTGAGGGCGTTGCCGAGAGTTCCAGTTTGTAATCAGGCACCGCCAGCGCCACCATTGATTCATCAGTCTTCGGATAGGTTGTTATGACGTCGAAATACCTGACTCCCGAACAGGATCGCAGTATCCGCCGCTGGGAACGCTGGAACCGCAATTATTTCATTGTCGCGTTCCTGGCCCTGATCGTTATTCTCGTATTCAGCAGCCAGCTGGGGCTTTCCAGTGGCACCAGCTGGGGCCCGCTGGGCGTGCTGCTTGCGGCCATCGTGCTACCGATCATCGTCCTGCAGCTGCGGCTGGCCTGCCCGGCCTGTGGTCATAAGATCGGCTGGCAGGCCAAGTTGATGGCGCCGGACCAGTGCAAAACCTGCGGTACCTTTTTGCGCGCCAAAGGTCAGTAGTCGCCCTCAAGAGTTCCGCTCAAAAAACCTTTGACCTGTGAGTTGCTCACAGGTTTTATTGTTTCCTAATCGCTGCACTTTTAAGCATGCCGTGCCCGCTTGGGGTGGCGATAGGAAACCCGCTCAAGCACATCCCTGTGACGCTTGAGCTCCGCCATCCATGGCTCCGCACAGTTTCCTATCGCCACCCCAACCGGCCACTCCGCCATCTGAGGCAGAGGGTTAATAAATGAAAGTCAAAGACATCGCGAATGCCGCTGCCGTAAATCCGGATACTGTCCGGTTTTACACCCGGGAAGGTCTGCTCAACCCGAGCCGGAACCCGGACAATAATTACCAACAGTTTGATGCCGATGATCTGCGGCGCTTGCGGTTTGCCCGCAAGGCCCGGCAACTGGGGTTTTCGCTTCCGGAGATCCGCGCCATTCTGGACCAGGCGGAGGATCATCATTCCCCCTGCCCCATGGTGCGTGAGGTGTTTGAGCAACGCCTGGCCGAGGTAGAGCGAGAAATTCGGGAACTCCAGCAACTGCGTCAGCGCATGACCGGTGCCCTGCGAGCCTGGCAGGATATGCCCGATGGCACCCCGGACGGGCACACCATTTGCCGGCTGATCGAGCACTGGGACGATGCCGGTGTTGAGGCTGAAAATCAGGAGGACAGGGTATGAGCGAGGCCACGTCGCTGCGTACGGCTCTGACCATTTCCGGCGCATCCTGTCAGGGCTGCGTGAAGAAAATCCAGGCGGCACTGGAACCGATGATCGGCGATCCGGCATTGATCAAGGTCGATCTCGAACAACAGACGGTGGCGCTACCCGGCAACACAGACCCGGACGAGGCCGCCCGACGGGTCTCTGAGGCCGGTTATCCCGCTGAACCGTTCGCTGCATCCGAGCATCAAGCCCCGGGCTGCTGTGCCAGCCAGAAAAACATCGATGATAATCGATCAGCGGGCGCCAACGATCGGCAATACGATTCCAGCAATACCCCTACGGATGCCGCTGTTAACGACGACACCGGGGCGACCGCCGACAGTGATAACGAGGAAGTTGTTCTGGCTGTCACCGGTGCTACCTGCGCTTCTTGCGTCAGCACCATCGAAAAGGCCATAAATTCGGTGACGGGGGTAACCCACGCACACATGAACCTGGCTGATAACACCGCCACGGCAACCGGCAGAGCCGATCCTCAGGCGCTGGTGCAAGCCGTGGAAAGTGCCGGCTACGGCGCTCGGGTGATCGAGAACGAAGACCAGGCCGACGAGCGTCGCCAGGCCGAAGACCGTCAGTTGTACCGGGCTCTGTGGCTCAAGATGGCCGTCAGTCTGGGGCTTGGTCTGAGTTTGATGGTCTGGGGCATGGGCTTTGGCACTATGACGGTCACCGAGGCGAACCAAAGCCTCTGGTTGGGCCTGGGCGGTCTTACCCTGGTGGTGATGGTGTTCACCGGCGGTCATTTTTTCACCGGGGCCTGGAAGGCGTTCCGGCACCACAACGCCAACATGGACACGCTGATTGCCCTGGGCACGGGTACTGCCTGGCTCTACTCCATCGTGGTGGCCAGTGTTCCCGACGCCCTTCCGGAGATGGCTCGGCATGTGTATTTCGAGGCATCCGCCATGATCATCGGCCTGATCAATCTTGGTCAGGCGCTGGAACTGCGTGCCAAGGGTAAAACCTCCGAAGCGGTGCGCCGGCTACTGGATCTGAGAGCGAAAACCGCCCGCGTGCTCCGGGACGATCAAGAGCAGGACATCCCGGTCGAGCAGGTCAGACAGGGCGACCACATCCGGGTGCGGCCTGGGGAGAAACTGCCGGTAGACGGGGTGATCCTTGAAGGCGCCACCCGCGTTGATGAAAGCATGCTGACCGGTGAGCCCATGCCGGTCAGTAAGGCTGCCGGCGATACCATTTCCGCCGGCACGCTCAACACCCATGGCGCCATCATCTACCAGGCCACCCGCGTTGGCAGTGACACGGCGCTGGCGCAGATCATCAAGCTGGTGAAAAAAGCCCAGGGCTCAAAACCGGCCATCGGGCGGTTGGCCGACCGGATCTCCTCGGTGTTTGTGCCGACCGTCATGCTGATTGCGGTAGTCGCTGCCCTCGGCTGGTACAACTTCGGCCCCGAGCCAGCGGTGGCGCACATGATGGTGGTGGCGACGACGGTATTGATCATCGCCTGCCCCTGCGCGCTCGGGCTGGCCACACCCATGTCGGTGATGGTAGGTGTGGGCAAGGCCGCCGAATACGGGGCGCTGATTCGCCAGGGCGACGCCCTACAGACCGCCGGCAAGCTGGACCTGGTGATTCTCGACAAGACTGGCACCATCACAGAGGGCCGTCCCACGGTTACCCGCGTACATGCCGTCGATGGCAATGAAACGCAATTGCTGGCCCTGGCGGCGGGACTGGAACAACACTCGGAGCATCCGTTGGCCGACGCGGTTGTTTCCCGGGCCCGCGAACAGGGAGTGACGTTCGAAATGGTCACTGATTTCCGGGCGCTCAATGGCAAAGGGGTCAGTGGCAAGGTGGACAACCAAACCGTACGCCTGGGCAATCGCCGCTGGCTGGAGAACGAGGGCCTGGAGTTGCCGGAATTGGACGAGCCCGCCCGAGCCATCACCGATGAGGCCGGCACGCCCCTGTTTCTGGCACTCGGCTCACGGCTGCTCGGTGTGATTGGGGTGGCGGATGCCATCAAAGCCGACTCCCACGCCGCCATTGCACGCCTGCAAGAAGACGGTATCAAGGTGATGATGGTCACTGGCGACCTCGACGCCACGGCCCGGGCAATCGCCGCCAAGGCCGGTATCGACCACTATCAGGCGGAAGTACTGCCGGAAGACAAGGCCGACGTGGTCAGCGCCATGCGCGGCAAGGGCTATACCGTGGCCATGGTCGGCGACGGCATCAACGATGCCCCCGCGCTGGCTGCCGCCGACGTTGGCTTCGCCATCGGTACCGGTACGGACGTTGCCATTGAAAGCGCCGCCATCACCCTGATGCGCGGCTCTCTGCACGGCGTACCGGACGCCATCGAGGTATCCCGGGCAACGGTCAAAAACATTCACCAGAATCTGTTTGGCGCGTTCGTGTACAACAGCCTCGGCATTCCTATTGCCGCCGGGGTGCTCTACCCGATCTGGGGCATCCTGATGAGCCCGATTCTGGCCGGTGCCGCCATGTCGCTGTCCTCAGTAACGGTGGTCTCCAATGCCAATCGACTGCGTCTGTTCCGAACCGAAACCGGCCAACGCCAAACATCTGACCATCGCCAACAGGAGGCACGGAACTGATGACTGAGTTTCTGGTCAACGCAGCAGGCCTGGCTCTGATGGCCGCCATCATCTGGTGGTTCTGGCTATCGCCCTCGAACACCGACTGATGCGAGCACCCGTATAGTCCACTTTGACGAATCCCTGCATGAGGAATTGCAATGAAACAGCGCACCCTTGGTTTTGCGCTCACCGCCGCCCTGAGCTTTAGTACACCGCTTTTGGCCGGAGGTGCCGCTCAGAGCATTCACGTCTATAAGACACCCCACTGCGGTTGTTGCACCGATTGGGTAAAGCATCTGGAATCCAATGGCTTTGAGGTAGAGGTGACCAACGCCGACAACCTGAACCCGATCAAGCAGAAAGCCGGGCTGACACCCAGCCTGTCCAGCTGCCACACCGCCTTTGTTGGCGATTACGTGATTGAAGGCCACGTGCCCGCGCGGGATATTCATCGCCTGCTTGCGGAGGCGCCACAGGTTCGGGGGTTGAGCGTTCCGGGCATGCCGGTAGGCTCACCGGGGATGGAGTTGGGCGACCGCAAAGATCACTATCAGGTACTGCTGTTCAACGAACACGGACAGACCCAGGTGTTCTCCGCCTACAACCACTGATACAAGAACCTGGTCGGTAACTTCGAAAGCGTGAAGGAAGGATCCGGGGCCCCAGGGGCCCCGGTGATCGCTGGGGATCAGTACAGGTAGGGTGCCAGTGCCAGTTCCAGTCGGGCCTGGGCCGCGTACAGGTTGGACACCGCCACAACCGGCTGCTCCGGTGGCACAGCCGTCGGCCAGGCTTTCTGCAGGTCGCCCAAGGCCTTGCTGGCCTCACGCCAGGCTTCCTTGTTTTCCCGCTTCAACAGCCCTTCGTGGCCCTCGAGATAATCACGGGCAGCGCGGACAAAACCGCGGCCGTCCTGATACTCGTGCACCGCCACGAACTGCTCACCTTCCAGGGCCTCGTCGTACTCAAGCACCGCCTGCTTGGTGAGCGACAGGATCACCTTGGAGACGGTGGCGCCGGACAGGGCATCCTCTCCGACGTTCATGACCGCTTTTTCGATACCGATCCAGGCCGCCTGGAAGTCTTCATTGATGTCAGACCAGTTCTGAACCTGACCGGCGTTCTCTGCCAGTTGCTCCAATTGAGCACCCAGATTTTCTTGACCACGATGCGCCAGCCCCGGCTTGATCATGGGGTATACCTCGGCCCACGGATGAGTCAGGTGCGGGCGACCTTCCGCCGCTTCGCCGGCCTTAATCAGTTCCCGAGCGGCCATCAGGTGGCCCTGCATCATCTGCAGCATGGCGACGTAGGCGCCGTCGGAGTCAACGGCAGAAACAGCGTAGCCGGCCTCACCGCCTTCGCCACCTTCTCCGCCTTCTCCGCCTTCGCCACCTTCGCCGCCGGCTGCAAAGTAGCTGAATGCTTCTCCGGCTTTGGCGCCATGGTGTTCGCCGCCTTCACCGCCCTCGCCACCGTGGTGCTCGCCGCCTTCACCACCTTCGCCGCCGTGATGTTCACCGCCTTCACCACCTTCACCGCCGTGGTGTTCGCCGCCTTCACCGCCTTCGCCACCGTGGTGTTCACCGCCTTCACCACCTTCGCCACCGTGGTGCTCGCCACCTTCACCACCTTCGCCGCCGTGGTGTTCGCCGCCTTCACCGCCTTCGCCGCCGTGGTGTTCGCCACCTTCACCACCTTCGCCGCCGCGGGCAGAGGCGTGCATTTGATCGTCGTGGTGTTCACCGCCTTCGCCACCTTCACCGCCGAGGGTGCCGCAGCCTGCGATGAGTGTGGCCATGCCGATACCGGTCCACAGTTTCAAGGTCTGGTTTTTCATGTAGTCGCTCCTGTCTGAACTCCGCCGTTGCGTTCGGCCAACGACGGTATTATTGAAGGCTCGTTCATGGTGGGGCATGATGAATCATCCTTCATCTCACTTGCAAATTATTCGTATTACGGATTGGAGACCCCCATGATCCTATGCATCGGCGACATTCTGGACGAGGCGCAGCTCCAGCGCGTTCGCGCCGCCCTCGATGCCAGCGCCTTTGACGACGGCCGAAAAACCGCCGGCTGGCACGCCAAGCTGGTGAAAAATAACGAACAGATGCAGATGAGCAACGAAGCCGCCAAAACACTGCGGGCCGAAGTGGAAAAGGCCCTCACCGAACACCCGCTGTTTCATATGGCAGCCCGTCCGGCAAAAATGACGCCGCTGATGTTCAGCCGCTACCGGGATGGCATGACCTACGGCAACCACGTCGACGACCCGGTCATGGGCCGCGGGCCGGGCCGTTTGCGCACCGACATTTCCTTCACTCTGTTTCTTGATGACCCTGAGAGCTATGACGGCGGCGAACTGGTCACCGACACCACCGCCGGCGAACAAAGCTACAAACTGCCCGCCGGCTCCGCAGTCATCTACCCTTCCTCCACCCTGCACCGGGTTGAGCCGGTCAGCCGTGGTCAGCGCCGAGTCGCCATCGGCTGGGTACAGAGCACCATCCGCGACCCGGCCCAGCGGGAAGTGCTGTTCGATCTGGATTCGGCACGCCGGCAACTGTTTGAACGCGAGGGCAAATCCGCCGAATTCGATCTGCTCACCAAGTCCCTGGCGAACCTGCAGCGATTCTGGGCGGAAATTTAGTCTGGGAAGTTTGCTATCTGACGCATGGAGCCATAACCGTTATACTCCGGCCCATCATTTATTTTTTACCAGTCAGGTTCCTTCATGCTCAATGCCGACGCTCTCAGCCAGTTGCGCCAGCTGAAATCCGATATTCACGACAACAAGGTGGTTTTTCCCGGAACGGTCAAGGCCACCAACGGACGCTTCGGGTTCGTGGCCCTGGATGAAGGCCGGGATATTTTTCTGCCCCCGGAAGAAATGCAGCGAGTGCTGCCCGGCGACCGGGTGAACGTTACCGAGCAGGAAGTGGATAAGGGCAAGACTCAGGGCGCGGTGGACGAGCTCCTGGAAACCCGCCTCAGCACCTTTGTCGGTCGCTACCTGATCAAGGGTAAGGGCCATTTCGTGGTGCCCGAGACTCCGGGCATCAACCGCTGGATTTTCATTCCGCCGAAAGAGCGCATGAACGCCCAGCCAGACGATTTCATCTATTGCGAGATCCACAAGCACCCGTTCAAGGACGGCAAGGGCCAGGCCAGGATTCTGCGGGTGATTGGCAAGAGCGGCGAGCCGGGCATCGAGCGCGCCCTGACCCTGGCCACCTTCGACCTGGCCGACGCCTGGCCGGAACCGGTACAAGCCCAGATTGAAGGCCTGGATGAACAGGCCATCGACGCCCGGCAAGGCGATCGTGAGGACCGCACCGCGCAGCCCTACGTCACCATCGACAGCCCGGGCACCCAGGACATGGACGATGCCCTGCTGGCCGAGCCCAACGCCACCGGCTGGAAACTGTCCATTGCCATTGCCGACCCGACCGCCATCCTGGAACCGGGCAGTGCCGCCGAACAGGAGGCGTTCAACCGAGCCACCGCCATCTATTTCCCGGGCGAACCCCTGCCGATGCTGCCGGATGGCCTGAGCACCCGTCTGTGCTCCCTGATGCCGGAGGTCAAACGCCTGGCCCTGGTGTGCGACCTCCAGGTCAACAACGATGGCAGCCTGGGTGATTACAGCTTCCATCAGGCCGTTATCCAGTCTCACGGCAAACTCAGCTACGAGCTGGTTGCCAATCTGATTGAAGGCCGCGAAGACGACGACATCAAGGCCCTGCCCGATTCGGTGGCCAACAGCCTCGATCAGCTTCACCAGGTGGCCACGGCTCTACGCAAATGGCGTAAAGAGCATGCCCTGCTCAGTGGCGATCGCCCGGAGTTTCGCCTGCGCCTGGACGAAAACAAGCGTATCCGGCTGATCGAACCCTCGGTGCAGAACGAAGCCCATCGCCTGGTTGAGGAATGCATGGTGGCGGCCAACCGCTGTGCCGCCGATTTCCTCGGGCAGCAGCCCTCGGGCCTGTTCATCCAACACCCGGGCCTGCGGGACGACCGCATCGACAACATCAAGTCGTTGCTGCAGAGCTACGCACCCGAGCTGGCCGATATCGACGTCACCAGCGCCGACGGGTTTCGTCAGCTGATGACCGCCGGTGACCAGCTGCAGGCCGAGGTGCCGGTGAAAGCCATCCTCTCACGCCAGCTGGCCCGGGCCGAACTCGGCTGCCAGTCGGCCCCGCACCAGGGCATGGGTTTGCAGGCCTACACGACCTTTACGTCTCCGCTGCGGAAGTTTTCCGATTTCTACGTGCACCGGCTGATCAAGGCGGCCATCTGGGACTACCCAATGAAGGCCCTCAACCAGGATCAGTTGGACACCTTGCAACAATCCCAGATCCGGGCTCGCCAGGCTGCCAACAGCCTGGAAGCCTGGCTCAAAAGCGATTTCGCCCGCACCCTGGGCGAAGCGCCAATGACCGGAGTGATCAGCCGCACGGTACCGGCCGGCTTCTTCGTGCGCCTGGACGCCAACGGCCTGGAAGGCTTTGTCAGCTGCCGCGACCTCGAAGGTAAATACGGGTTCGACCCGGTTACCCTGCGACTTATCCACAACAAGAACGGCCGCATCTTCCAGCTGGAACAGCCGGTCACGGTGAGCTTTGCCAACGTGGATGAGGAGCGCCGGCAGATCAATTTCAACCTGGTGTCTGCCGAGGAAATCGACAGTACCAAGGCCAAAGAAGCGGACACGCAGAACGGTTGATAAACCGCTGAGGCAGGCGCATCGTAATCAGGAGCACACGTTGTTTCTGGGAGGTGCGCTATGCCCATCACACCCGATGAGTTCCTGAAAAAGTACGGCTTCGACAAAGAAGACGAGGAAAACGACCACAGCCTGCGCCATAACGCCATGGAGCACGCCAAGCACCTGCGCCGCCCGCACGCAGGCACCCCGCACGATTGGGAGGAATGGGAGCGCTACAAGCGCGAACACCCCGATGAAGTGGAAGAGGATGACGACCGGGATTGAGTCGTCACCCTGGCAGGTCAGCCCAGCAGGCGCTCCAGGCGCTCGTCTTTGGCCCGCCACTGTTCCGCCAGCCAGTCTTTTACGTTGCGGCGATGCTCCGCATCGGCGGAATAGTCACGCCCCTTGAGATAGCCCGGAATAGCCTGGGTGTGGATCTCCATCCGCACCTTGCTTACCCGACCACAGAGAAAATCCCAGAACGTTGGCGCGCCGTCCGGATAGGCGATGGTGACATCCACCAGCGTCTCGATGGCGTCGCCCATGGCATCCAGCACAAAGGCCACACCGCCGGCCTTGGGTACCAGAAGGTGCTGATAGGGTGATTTCTGCTTGTCGTGCTTGACCTGGGTGAACCGGGTGCCTTCCACAAAATTCATCACGCTCACCGGAGTGTGCCGGAACTTCTCGCAGGCCACCCGGGTGGCGCGCAGGTCCTCACCCCGTTTTTCCGGGTGCTTGATCAGATACTCGCGGGTGTACCGCTTCATAAACGGGAAATCCAGACCCCACCACGCCAGCCCAATCACTGGTACCCAGATCAATTGCTGCTTGAGAAAAAACTTCAGAAAGGGTGCCCGACGGTTAAACACCCGCTGCATAGCCAGAATATCGACCCAGCTCTGGTGATTACTGAGCACCAGATACCAGCTCTCCCGCTTCAGCTCCTCAGCGCCGGTCACGTCCCACTCAGTGCCGTGGGTCAGTTTCATCCAGGCACCGTTGCAGGCAACCCAGGCCTCGGCCACGGTAATGATCAGTTTGGTGCACAGCACCCGAAAGCCCTCATGCGGGACCACCAGCTTCAGAACCGCCGGAATGTAGAGCAGAATGCACCAGAACAGGGTATTGATACCAAGCAGAATGGAGTTGAGAACGCCGATAACGGGGGCGGGTAGGAAACTGAGCATGCGATTCCTGTTGTGATAGTTGTTCAAATGGCCGGCAATGATAGCAACCAAGGACCGAATTGGGCAGTGGCCGAAAGTGACCACCTTGCCAAGCGGGTTGGACGGTTCTGCCATAGCCGAAACCGACCGGGTGGCATAAGGTAGGGCTGCGCTTCGTTCGCCTGACAAACCGTTTCACCCGCTATGGAACCATCAATGCCAAACCTCCTCAAAGCCGCCACCGCCAAAGCCGCGGGCCTGACTCGACAAAGCGCACTGTACGCCGGCAACGCGTTCGACCGCGTGTTCCGGGCCGCCAGCCTGGTGAAGGCGGGACAGACCCCGTTCGAGACCCTGCACAGCGATGGCCTGGTGAGCCTGCGCTACTACCCGCCCCTGGCAGAAGACTTCATCGAACTGGACGACACCGTCATACCCGTGGAGCGCACCAGCCACCGGACCCCGATCGTGATCATCCCGCCACTGGCGGTGAACATGCTGATTTACGACCTGTTCCCCCAACGCAGCCTGGTGCGTTTTCTCAGAGCCAAGGGGTTTGAGGTGTACCTGATCGACTGGGGCGTGCCGACCCGGGCCCACAGCCACTACAACCTGCACACCTACGTGGCTGAATTGCTGCCCGAATACCTGAACCGGGTCCGCCACCACAGCGGCGAACAGGAACTGTCCCTGCACGGCTGGAGCCTGGGCGGCATGTTCACCCTGTTCTACTCCGCACTGAGCCGGGACCAGCACATCCGCAACGCCATCATCGTCGGCTCCCCCATCGACAGCCACGCCTCCGGGCTGATAGGCCTGTTGTACCAGAGCGTGTCCAGCGCCTCGGATTTCGTCCAGCGCCGCACCGGCTTTAAGCTGCACAACCTCAAGCCAGACTGGTTCCACAGCCCCGGCTGGGCCAACACTGTGGCGTTCAAACTCACCAACCCCATCGGCAGCTTCAAGGGGTACTGGGAATTACTGGCAAAACTCGGCGACCGGGACTTCGTAGCCGACCACGCCACCACCTCGGCCTTCCTCGACCGAATGGTGGCCTACCCGGGCGGCATCGTGCAGGACGCCGTGGTGCGCCTGCTCATCACCAACCAGCCTTCCCGGGGCAAAATCCAGATTGGCGACGACGTGGCCCGACTCGATAACGTGACCGCCAGCGTCTTTGCCATCGCCGGAGAAACCGACACCCTGGCCATGCCCGATGCGGTCGCCAAAATCCAGCAGCACATCCGCTCAAACGACGTCACCTTCCGCGTAGTGCCCGGCGGCCACATGGGCATCCTGGCCGGCAGCAAGGCACCGAAATCGAGCTGGCTGGAATTGGCGGATTGGTTGGCGGAAAGATCGGACTAAAAAACTGTAAAGCGGACGGCAATCACCCGGAATGGAGCGATTGCTGGAACTGCCCTCCCAAAACTGTGCGGAGCCATGGATGGCGGAGCTCAAGCGCCACATGGACGTGCTTGAGCGGGTTTTGGGAGGGCGGTTTCAGCAATTGCGAACTCGGAGCTAGAGGTTCTTAATGGTCTCAGGCAACTCCGATAAAGAACCAATCACCGCCGAAGGCTCAATCCCCCAGTCCTCGAAAACCTTCTCCGAATCCCGCTTAACCCAAACCGCCAGCAAACCAGCCGCCCGTGCCCCAATCACATCCCAGGCATTGCTGGACACCAAGCACAGCGGCTCATCCCAGGCCCCGGTCTTGCGGCGAGCATAGGCGTACACCGCCGGATCCGGCTTGAAACTCTTGAGATCATCCACCGACACCAGTCCCTCGAACTGATCCAGCAGGTTGTTATGCCCCAGCACCTTTTCCAGCGCCGGGTAGCTGCCGTTGGAAAAGGCAAACATTGGATACTGGCCCTTCAGAGCCTGCAAGGCCGGCAAAGAATCGTCGAACGCCGGCAGAGACAGATAGGCCGTCATCAACTCATCCTCTCGATCTGCTGACAGCTTCAGCTTGTGAGTGACCATCGCAAACCGCAGCGCCTGTCGGGTGCAGACGCCAAAATCCTCATAGGCCCGCATCAACCCCTTACGGAAAGAGAACTCCAACTGCTTCTCCCGCCAGAGCGCCGCCACCGCCTCGGCGCGGTCGCCCGCGTCCTGCTTCAACAACTCCGACATACCCATGGGATCTACCAAGGTGCCGTAAACATCGAACGCCAATCGCATGGTCATTTCCACTGCTCCTCATCCGGTTCGGTTGAACGTGCCGTACATAGCCTGTGACACCCATTGAACGATCACTCAACCGTAACAGATCTGCCGCCTCATGCATCAGCGACCTTTCGCCAACCCCCAACCGCGCGGCTTGTGGCTATTGACCGGCTTGCTTGCCATGTCGGTAATCACCGCCTGCAGCTCAAAATCGACCCTCTACACCCCAAGTGCTGAAACCCTGGACACCGCGACATTCGACACGTTTGAGCAGTACCAGAGTCAGGTTCGCACCCACCTTGAGCGCAACCTGGTCGCGGTGGATGGCTTTCCCAGAGCCCAGCAAATCACCTGGAACCTGCCCTTCCGACAGCCGGCGACGACCCACTGCGCGAGTAACAGCACCACGGGCCTGCTGCTGGTCCACGGCCTTAGTGATTCACCGTTCGTATTCCGGGACCTGGCGACATCGCTGGCAAATCGATGCATCGAGGTACGCACGCTGCTACTACAAGGCCACGGCACCCGGCCTGGCGATATGATCACCGCCAGTGCCGACGTGTGGCGCCAGCAGGTCCGCACTCATTTTGCCGCCTTGGCCCAGGACGTAGATCGCGCCTTCATCGGAGGCTTCTCCCTCGGTGGCGCCCTGGCCACCGAATACGCCCTGACCGGCGAAGGCCCTGAACCCGAGGGCCTGGTTGCCCTGGCACCGGCCTGGCAACTCAACGGCTTGCGCAATTACCTTTGGCTGGCCGGCATCGCTCGGGTGTTTGCCGATTTTGTAGAAGAGGAGCCGGAACTGAATCCGGTCAAGTACGAATCCGTGACCCTCAACGCCGCGGTTCAGATTGGCAACGTGCTGAAGCAGACCCAGGCGGCCATTGACCAGGGTAAACCCGCTGACCTGCCACTGTATCTCATCGCCACCGAAGCCGATTCGGTCATCAATTTGGACTACCTGGTGCAGCGATTCCAACAGGATTTCCAGCACCCCGGCAGCCGCCTGCTGGTGTTTCGGGACACCCGGAGCCCCTGGCCGAGTGCCACGGGGGATAAACGCATGACGGAGTTGAACAGCTACCTGCCCGAAGCCAACATTCTGGAAATGTCCCACCAGTCTCTGGCGATTGCCCCCGACAACGAACTCTACGGCCTGGGTGCGCCCCTGCAACGCTGCCTGGAACCCAACGGGCTGACCCTGAACGCCTGTCGGCAGTTGCCTGAGACAGACCTCTGGTACAGCGCCTGGCACGATGGCGCCCAAACAGTGCCGACCAGCCGCCTGACCTATAACCCCTGGTATAAGCAGATGGCGACCAGCCTCGGCGACTTCCTCCAAGCACCCGAGCCCCAATAACCGTTTCGCACCGGGGTCGGGGCTGCGGTAGACTGCCATTCATGAACCCCGTTGATACATTCAATCTCGACATCCGCGCCCTCGGCACCTTCGTGGCCGTGCTCGATGAAGGCAGTGTCTCTCGTGCTGCGGTGAAGCTGGGTGTTAGCCAATCGGCAGTCAGTCACACCCTGGACCGCCTGCGCCAGTCGCTGGGTGACCCGTTGTTCGTCAAGTCCGGCCGCGGTATCACGCCCACTGGCTACGCGATACAGGTCGGCCCTCATATCCGCCAGATCCTGGACGATTTGCACTCACTGTCCTCAGGACCGCCGTTTTCGCCGGAAACCGCCGAGTTCACTTTCACCATCGCCGCCAATGATTACCAGCGGGACTTACTGCTGCCCCCGCTGGTGGCCACGCTGCGTCGGGAGGCGCCAGGCATCCGGCTGCAGGTGATTCCCTCCGGCATTCCGACCGCCGACATGCTGCGCAAGGACGTGTGTGACCTGATCATCTCGCCCCACGCCCCGGAAGCCACCGACATCATGCAGCGCGGCCTGATGGCCGACCGCATGGTGGTGTTCTACGACCCGGTCCAGCGGGACGCCCCCAGGGACTTGCCGGAGTACCTGAAGGCCGACCACATCGCGCTGCTGTTCGCCACCGGCGAGAAACCCGGCCTGGAAAATTCGCTGGCAGCCCGCGGCCTGACCCGCCGCACCTTGGTCACCGTGTCCAACTTTTCCGGCCTGCCCGAGTTCCTGCGCGGCACTGACATGCTGGCCACTGCGCCCGAACTGATGAGCAAGCACTTACTGCGAGATTTCGCCTGGACGCCCCTGCCCTTCGATTTCAAACCCTTCACTCTACTGATGCTCTGGCACCGCCGTAATCAGAACGACGCCGCCCACCGCTGGCTGCGCAACCAGGTGAACGCGGTTGCCGCTACCATGAACGGCCTGAACCCGTAATCAATCGATATTGTTCATACATCGTATGAAAGTGACGGTCGTTATCTTTTCGCTCGTGCAGTCCTAGACTCCACTCCTCAGTTCGTCGGCGCGACTGGGAGAAGCTTTCCGAAACCCGCTCAAGCACATCCATGTGGCGCTTGAGCTCCGCCATCCATGGCTCCGCACAGTTTCGGAAAGCTTCTCCCAGCCCCGCCTTGTCTTACTTTAGGAATCGCATGCTGACCTTAACGAGTGTCTGGACAACCATATTGCTGGCCGCCGCCGTGGCGCTCGGCCCGCTCGCCACCGACATGTATCTGCCGGCACTGCCGCAGATTGGTCGTGATTTTGGCGCTGGCACCGATCAGGTTCAGCTCACCCTCAGCCTCTATCTGGCCGGTTTCGCCATCGCCCAGTTGATCTGCGGCCCCCTGGCCGACCGTTTTGGCCGCAAGCCAATCATGATTGGTGGTTTCGTGCTGTTTGCCATTGCCAGTGTCGGCTGTGCCCTGGCCACCAACATCGAAACCCTGATGCTGTGCCGCGTACTGCAAGCCCTGGGTGGTTCTGCCGGGCCGGTGCTCGGCCGGGCGGCGATCCGGGACATCTACACACCCCGTGAGGCCGCCAAGATCCTCGCCATCCTGGCCAGCATCATGGCTCTCGCGCCTGCCGTTGCCCCCACCATCGGCGGCGTGCTGGTGGCCAATCTTGGCTGGTCATCGATCTTCCTGGCTTTGGGTGTCTACGCCCTCATCATGGCGGTGGTGGTGGCCATTGGAATTCCTGAACCCATGCGTCCGGAATATCGCCAGCCCCTGCGCCTGTGCAGCCTGCTGCGCAACTACCGTCAAATTGGCACCGACATCAGCTTCCTCGGCTATGCCCTGACCAATGCGCTGATCTACGCCGGCCTGTTCGCGTTTCTGTCCGGCTCGTCGTTCGTGCTTATCGACTTCCTCGGTGTGGCGCCGGAGCACTTTGGGCTGTTCTTCGCCTGCATCGTGGTGGGCTATATCACCGGCAACCTGTCCGCCCTTCGCCTGAGCAGCGCACTGACGCCGGATCAGATCCTGGTTCGGGGCCTGATCATCGCCGTGGTCTCCGGCGCGCTGATGGCCGGGCTGGCCGTGGCCGGTGTCTATAACGTCTGGGCGATGATCCTGCCGCAGGCGCTGTTCATGGTCGGCACCGGTATGGTGCTGCCCCAGACCATGGCCGGTGCCATGGCCAACTTCCCGCACATGGCCGGTTCCGCATCGGCGCTCTACGGGTTCGGCCAGATGGCGGTCGCTGCCGCAGCCGGGGTTCTGGTGGGCCAACTGCACGATGGCACCTCCATGGTGATGGCCGTGATCATCGCCAGCTGCGCCTGCGCGGCCCTGGCCAGTTACCTGCTTCTGGTGCAGCGCCATCCGGCGCCGGGATTCGAACCTCAGGGCGCCTCCGCCCAATGATGGGTTTCGTAACGGGTGCAAGTTAGTCCAAACTGGACTAAAAAGAGTAGATTGAATCGGTCGTAACAAGCTCGGCCGTTCATCATGCACTCCGTTACATGCACCCTTTACAAGGAACCCTCATGAGCAAGGTCAATCTCGACGGCAACCCCATTGAACTGAGCGGCAGCTTTCCGAAGACCGGTGACAATGCGCCTCCCTTTACCCTAACCAACAGCGGTCTGGAAGAAGTGAAGCTGGACCAGTGGGCCGGCAAGCGCAAAATCCTGAACATCATTCCCAGCATCGACACAGGTGTCTGCGCGGCGTCCACCCGCAAGTTCAATGAAAAAGCCAGCGGCCTGGACAACACCGTAGTGCTGGTGGTTTCGGCCGACCTGCCGTTCGCCGCCGCCCGCTTCTGTGGCGCCGAGGGTCTGAAAGACGTCGCCACGCTGTCCACGTTCCGCAACTACAGCTTCCAACAAGACTACGGCGTCGCCATCCAGGACGGCCCCCTGGCCGGTCTCTGTGCCCGCGCTGTGGTGGTTCTGGACGAGAACGACAAAGTTATCCACAGCCAACTGGTTGATGAAATCAAAGACGAGCCGGATTACGAGGCGGCACTGAAGGCGCTTTGATCCTCACCCTGTAAGTCCGGGCTGAGGCCTGGCGGAAATTTTCGAAACCGTGCGGAGCCATGGGTAAAGAGCAAACGCTCTTTACGGACGGGCCAAGGACGGCCCGTCCTGGACTCTCGGTGCGACGCAGGAGCAAAAAGCACCGAGAGGCGGAGCCGAGCGTACACGGACGTATTCACAGCGTGTTTCGAAAATTTCCGTCAGGCGTCAGCAAGCACCGAATGCCAAGACCCCAGGGATGGGTTCACGGCGTGTCTGTGCGGGCAGCTCCACTCGGCGGGCTGACTCCGAAAACTCAGCGCCAAACCTGTTAAACTCGGCGCCCCATTCCAACCAAGACCCTGACCTCAGCCCGTGAACAAACCACCCGAGTCCGCCAGCCTGCCCCGCCAGCTCTTCATCATGACCTGGCCCATGCTGTTTGGCGTGCTCTCGCTGATGACCTTCCAGCTCGCAGACAGTGCCTTCATCGGCCAACTGGGCCGTGACCCATTGGCGGCGCTCGGCTTCACCCTGCCGATGCAGCAGCTGATTATCGGTCTGCAGGTGGGCCTGGGTATTGCCACCACCGCCATCATTTCCCGCACGCTGGGTGCCGGTGACGAGCTTCGAGCCTACCGGCTTGGCGGGCTGGTGATCACCGTGGGTGGCAGCCTGGTGTTCGTACTCTGCATCGGCCTGTGGCTGTTGCAAAGCCAGATCATGACCTGGCTCGGGGCCGAAGAAGCCCTGCTGCCGATGATCCGCAGTTATTGGCTACCCTGGCTGATCGCCGCCTGGACCGGCGCGGTGCTGTATTTCGGCTACAGCGTGTGTCGCTCCCACGGCGACACCAAGTTGCCCGGCTACATGATGGTTGCCACCAGCTTGCTGAACATTGCCCTCGACCCACTGTACATCTTCGTGTTCGGCTGGGGCCTGCCCGGAGCGGCCTGGGCCACGGTGACGTCCTTTGGCATCGGCTGTCTGGTGATCTATCCCAAATTGCTAAAGCGCCATTGGGCCCGGTTTGATCTGGGCCAGTTGGCACTCGGCCAAGCCCTGCGGCAGCTGAACAAGATCATGGCGCCGGCCATGGTCAGCCAGTTGATGCCGGCCGGTTCGGCAATGTTGGCCACGGCCATGGTGGCGGGTTTTGGCTCGGCCGCCGTCGCCGCCTGGGGCCTGGGAACCCGTCTGGAGTTTTTCTCGATTGTGGTGGTGCTGGCTCTGACCATGTCAATGCCGCCGATGATCGGGCGCCTGCTGGGCGCCGGCGACATCGAGCAGATTCGCAAGCTGGTTCGCATTGGGGTTCGCTTTGTGGTGGTCTGGCAGTTGGCCATTGGCATCGTTTGGCTGGCCGCTTCCGGGCTGGTGTCGGATCTGTTCTCCAGCGATGCCGACGTGCAGGACATTCTGGCCGGCTATCTGGTGCGGGTGCCCCTGAGCTACAGCGGCCTGGGGGTGTGTATGCTGATGGTGTCGGTGTGCAATGCCCTGGGTCTGGCTATGCGCGCCCTTCTGGTGTCCACCTTGCGGCTGTTTCTGTGTTTCCTGCCCCTGTTGTGGCTCGGCAGTCAGATCAACGGCATCTACGGGCTCATGAGTGGCGCCCTGGTGGGCAATCTGTTCGCCGGCGCCATGGCTTACAGTTTCTATCGGGCCGGCATGAACAGGCTGCGTGCGGAGCTGGCTTCAGCCGAAGCGTGAGCGGAAGCTCTCCGGCATCGGTACCACGGTTTTCTGCTGGTAGTTGAAGAACACGAAACCGTACTTGGCCAGTGCCACCGGCTGCCCGCTCTCGGCCTTGGTCACCCGGAATACAAAATCGCCGCCGTATTTGTTGAAGTCCATCAGGCCCACTTCGAAACGCAGCATTTCCGGGAAGAAGGATTCTGACTGGTACATGGTCGCCAGGTCGGTGACGATGATGCCCTCGCCATTCTTGTCCGCCTCCTGCACGCCGTAACTCACCAGAAACTGGGCCCGGGCCTCGGACAGCATGGAGATCAGGGCGTCGTTGCCCAGGTGGTTGGCGCCGTTGATGTCGGTGATGCGGACCGGCATTTTGGTTTCGAAGCAGAAGACGTCGTCCGGGAAAGCGAGTTTGATGCGGGCCACTGGGGTACCTGTCTGGCTTGGTTTTGAGGAAGAGCCGGCATCATACGCCTTTGACCTGTACTGTTCATCTGACGGTGGTTTCCGCTATCTTGATAGTTTACCAATGCGCATCTTGCCGGGGCATTTAGGGCGCTGGATTGGGTTTGCCAAAACCCGCTCAAGCACGTCCCTGTGACGCTTGAGCTTCGCCATCCATGGCTACGCACAGTTTTGGCAAACCCAATCCAGCGCCCTGTTCGAACTCCTGCGCGCGCCCATCCAACATAACAACAGGAATTGCATGGATATTCGACCTGCCGCCACTCTGGTTCTCGCCCGCGATACCGACTACGGTGTCGAGGTATTGCTGCTCCAACGCACCTGGGACGCGGTGTTTCTGCCGGGCTATTTTGTGTTCCCGGGCGGGGCGATGGACGAGCAGGAGACCGAGGCGCGCAAGCATGCCCAAGGGCCAGACGACGCCAGCATCAGCCAGACCATGAGCCTGGATGAGGGTGGTGCGGATTACATGTTGGCGGCCATTCGGGAGTGTTTCGAGGAAGCCGGCATCCTGGTGGCGGTGGACGAATCTGGTCAACTGATTTGCGGCGATCATCCGGTGCATCAGGATCGACAGGCGGTGTTCAAGGGAGAGCTGAGTCTGGCGGATCTGTGTCGGCGTCATGGCTTGTCGGTTCCACTGGACCGGCTGGCGTACCTGAGCCATTGGACCACGCCGCCGGGACCGCCACGGCGCTTTGATACCCGGTTTTTTGTCACCACTGCACCAGTCGGCCAACCTGCCAGTCACGATGGCACCGAGACCATTAACCACCTGTGGATAAACCCGACCCAGGCTTTGGACGACCACCGCAGTGGCAAGCGTCTGCTGGGCCTGCCCACCATTCGAACTCTGCGGGTGCTGAGCGATTTTGACACCACCGACGCGCTGATGCGCTACGCCCACGCCAATCCGCCGGAGGCGTTTCCGACCGAGCCCTGGCCGGCCCGCAAGAAAGGCAAGCCGGTCACGCTGGAGCCGGGGTCGCCGGCCTATGACGAGGCCGTCGAGCTGGACCCGGAGGGCGAAGGCAGTACCCGGGCCGAGATCATTCCGGGCGAGGCGGTGCAGATTGCCGCCGGGGTGATACGCCTGACTGCGCCCAATCCGGGCATGATGACCGGGCCGGGTACCAATACCTACCTTCTGGGCCACGAGCGCTTCACGGTGCTGGACCCGGGGCCAAACAGCGATGTTCACATTGAACGCATTCTGGAACTGACCGGCGGCGTTGTGGATCAGGTGGTGGTCACTCACACCCATCAGGACCATTCACCGGCCACCCGGACCCTGAAGGAGAAAACCGGGTGCCGGGTCTTTGGTCTGAAACCGCCCGAGGGGGCCGGTCAGGATCAGACCTTTAATCCAGACGATGAGCCTGAGCACGGCGATCTGATTGTCACCGAGGCGGGCATTCTGAAATGCCTGAACACCCCGGGCCATGCCTCCAATCACATCTGTTACCTGCTGGCCGGGCCCAATCTGCTGTTTTCCGGGGACCACATCATGCAGGGCTCGACGGTGGTGATAAATCCGCCCGATGGCGACATGAAGGCCTACATTGAGTCCCTTTACGATCTGCTTGGGGAATCCGTGCGTATGATCGCACCGGCACACGGTTTTTTAATGGCTCACCCGGAAGCGGTCATCGACTACCTGATTACCCATCGGCTGGCGCGGGAGCACAAGGTGTTCAAGGCACTGTCCGATCAGGAAGCGCGATCCCTGAAAGCGGTCACCGCCAAGGCCTACGACGACGTTCCAGAGGCTCTGCATGGGCTGGCGGCGCGCTCCGCACTGGCCCACTTGCTGAAGCTTCGGGCCGACGGTCGAGCCAGTGAACAGGCTGATCAGCACTGGCGCGCCATCTGAGTTTTGCCCCGGGTGGTTTGCCGGTTTAACCGAAGCCAACTAGCGTTACAAGGAAGCAAATACACCGCCCAAACAGGACACGCTCGTGATCAAACGCATTCTGCTAGGCGGCATCGTCGTTGCCGCCGCCGTCGCTTTCCTGATTGTCTGGGAACCCGCCATTGATGAAATTGAGCGGCCCAGCGCCACTTCCTTCGACTCCGATCTGGTTGCCAAGGGCAAGGTACTCGCCGGGCTCGGCAACTGTGCCTCCTGCCACACCGGTGATCCCTCAAAACCCCTGGCAGGCGGCGTCGATTTCCCGACGCCGTTTGGCACCCTCTACTCGACCAATATCAGCCCACATCCTGAACAGGGGATAGGCAACTGGTCGGAAGAGGCGTTTGTCCGGGCCATGCGCGAGGGGGTCTCCCGGGATGGCTCGCATCTTTACCCGGCGTTTCCGTATACCCACTACAGCAAGGTGACCGATGAAGACCTGTCGGCTCTGTACGCCTACGTGATGAGCCGCGAGGCAGTGGACTTCCAGGGCCCGGACAATGAGTTGGCGTTCCCGTTCAACCTGCGCATGCTGCAGGCCGGTTGGAAGACCCTGTTTTTCGACGGCGATCGTTTCGAACCCAACGCCGAGAAGACCGATGCCTGGAATCGCGGCGCCTACATTGCCGAGGGTCTCGGCCATTGCACCGCCTGCCATTCGCCCCGCAACGCCATGGGCGCGGAGATCGAGGACCAGACCTACGATGGCGCGGTGGTGGATAACTGGTACGCGCCGGCACTCAACACCAGTCATTCGGCCCCGGTGCCCTGGACCGAAGACGAGTTGTACCAGTATCTGCGCGCTGGAGGCTCAGCCTGGCACGGCATCGCAGCCGGCTCCATGGCAAGCGTGGTACACAAGGGCCTGATTGAGGCACCGGACAACGACATCCGGGCGCTGGCCGTGTATTTCCAGGATCTCACCGGCGCGGTCGGCAACGACCAGGCCGCAGAGGTGGCCGCGCAACGTATCCAGCAGGCCCACGATCTAACGGCCACTGACACCAGTGCTGGTGAGCAGGTCTTCACCAATGCCTGCGCGTCCTGCCACTACAACACGCCGGATGCAGCAAAAGCCACGCGTCCGGAACTCAGCCTCAACAGCGCAGTCACTGCACCGGATCCGGTCAATCTGCTGCGCATCACCCTGCATGGCATTGATGAACCTACCGGCCTGCGCGGCCTGGCAATGCCCGGATTTAACGAACTCAGCAATGCTGATCTGGTTGAGCTGGCCCGATACCTGAGAGCAAGTGCCGGCCAGCCGCCCTGGGACAACCTGGAACAACACGTCGAAGACGCCCGGCAGCTGTAAGCGCTCACCGATGATTGAAGGAGCTAGGTAATGACCATCGAATTCCAACTTAACGGCGAGGCGATCAGCCTCGACGCGCCCGAGGATACGCCGCTGCTCTGGGCCATTCGCGATCACGTCGGCCTGACCGGCACTAAGTTCGGCTGTGGCATAGGGATGTGTGGCGCCTGCACGGTGCATCTGAACGGGCGTGCAACCCGCTCCTGCATCACCACCCTTGGCAGCGTGTCCGGCCAGCAAATCACCACCATTGAGGGTCTGAACCAGAACGGCGAACACCCGTTACAGCAGGCCTGGGTGGAAGCCCAGGCGCCCCAATGCGGCTACTGCCAGTCCGGCCAGATCATGCAGGCCGCCACCCTGCTGCAGGATTTCCCCGAGCCCACCGATGAGCAGATCAACCAGATCATGAGCGGCAATCTGTGCCGCTGCATGGCCTATGTACGCATTCGCAAGGCCATCCACCTGGCCGCCGGTACCGCGCAGACCAGCGCCGGCGCACCGCAATTCTATGAGCCAGGCCAGGAGGAGATGAGTAATGCGTAAGTTCGCCAAATACCTCGCCAATGCCGCCGCTGATCACTCGTCCGATACCCCCACGGTCAGCCGCCGGGGATTTCTGATCGGAGCCGCCGGCGCCGGTCTGACCATGGCGTTTGCCAGCTCCGGCATTCCGATGGCCAGCGCCGCCAAAAGCATTTCCGCTGGCGCCTTCGAACCCACCATCTGGTTCCAGGTTCGCCCGGACGGCCGGGTGATCGTCAACATCGTGGAAGCGGAGATGGGCCAGCACGTGGGCACCGCGCTGGCGCGCATTGTCGCCGATGAACTGGAAGCCGACTGGAGCCAGGTGGAATTGCACTACGTCGACAGCGATCCGAAATGGGGCCTGATGGTCACCGGCGGCAGCTGGTCGGTGTGGGAAAACTTCGACAAGCTGAGTCGGGCCGGTGCCGCCGGCCGCACCGTGTTGATTGAGGAAGGCGCCCGCCTGCTGGGCGTGCCGGCCGGACAGTGCCAGGCCCGTAACAGCCAGGTGATCGCCGGCGACCGAGCCATCAGCTACGCCGACATTGTCCGCGACGGCAACATCGACCGCAGCTTCAGCGAAGAAGAGCTCAAGGCCATGCCGATCAAGCCGCCGCAGGAGCGCCGCCTGATCGGTGAAGAGAGCCGGGCCCTCGACATTCCCGACAAGACCGACGGCACGGCCCTCTATGGTCTGGATGCCACGGTGGAGGGCATGGTGTACGGCCGGCCGCTGGTGCCGCCGACCCGTTACGGCAGCAGCGTGAAATCCGTCGACGACAGCAAAGCCAAATCCATCGCCGGGTATCAAAAAACTCTGATTCTGGACGACGCCTCCGGCACCGTGCCCGGCTGGGCGATGGTGATCGCTGACTCGCTGCACGCCGCCAACGCGGCCGCCAAGGTGATCAGCGTGGAGTGGGACGCCGGCAAGACCGCCGATGTGTCCGAGCAGCAAATCCTCGACGAGGGCCGCCGCCTAATCGGTGACGCCAGCACCGGCGCACTGGTGGTGGACGACGACGGCGTTGATCAGGCCTTCGAGGCCGCCGATTCGGTGCTCGAGGAGGAGTACATCACCCACAGCGTGCTGCACTTCCAGCTGGAGCCGGTGAACGCCCTGGCCTACCAGAAGGACGGGCGCTGGGAGATCCACACCGGCAATCAGTGGCAGTCGCTGATTCTGCCGGTGCTGGCCAAGGCGCTGGAGGAAAAAGAAGACAACATCGTCATGCGCACCTACCTGCTGGGTGGCGGTTTTGGCCGCCGACTCAACGGTGACTACTGCGTACCGGCGGCACTCGCCGCCAAGCAACTGGGTAAGCCGGTGAAGATGGTGCTGACCCGGGAGGACGACTCCCGCTTTGATTCCATCCGATCACCCTCAGTGCAGAAACTGCGCATGGCGTTCGACGCCGACGGCCAGGTAACGGGCATGGAGCATCACGCCACCGCCGGCTGGCCGACCAAAGCCATGGCGCCGTTTTTCATGCCTAAGGGCAAGAACGGCGAAAAATTCGACCCCTTTTCCATTCACGGCGCCGCCCACTGGTACGCCATGGGCGCCCACCGCCTGCGCGCCATCTCCAACGACCTGGCCAGCGACACCTTCCGGCCGGGCTGGCTGCGTTCCGTAGGTTCCGGCTGGGTCAACTGGGCCATGGAGAGCTTCATCGACGAAGCCGCCCTGAAAAATGGTGAAGACGCCATCGAGTTCCGGCTCAAACGACTCACCGCCGAAGGTAAGAACGCCGGCTCCGCACCGAACTCCGTGGGCGGGGCCAACCGTCAAGCCACGGTGTTAAAACGGGTGCGAGAAATCTCGGACTGGGGCAAGGACATGCCCGCCGATACCGGGCTGGGGGTTGCCACCACCTACGGCCAGGAGCGCAACATGCCCACCTGGACCGCTTGTGTCGCCCGGGTCCACGTGAATCGGGACAACGGCAAGGTAACGCTGCAGAAGCTCTCCCTGGTGACCGACGCGGGCACCATCGTCCATCCAGACGGCGCCCTGGCCCAGGTCGAAGGCGCGGCACTCTGGGGCGCCAGTATGGCGCTGCACGAAGGCACGGAGATCGAGCAAGGCGAAGTGCGCGATACCAACCTCAACCGCTACACCCCCATGCGGATGCGCGACGTGCCAGAGATCCAGGCTGAGTTCATCAAGAGCACCGAAACCGCGGTAGGCCTCGGGGAACCGGCCACCACCGTGGTTGGCCCGGCGATTGGCAACGCCATCTTCGCTGCGGTCGGTGTACGCCTGCGCACCATCCCGATACGACCGGATGACATTCTGACCGCGCTCAAGGCCTGATCACCTCAAAAACCGGCGGCCGGAGCCCTGCTTCGGCCGCCGAGCCCGCCCCGCTGTAACAAAAACACAACCAAACGTCGCAATACTTCCACATCGTTTGTCGTGGCCGCCGGGTATAACGTAAAAATCTGTTCAAACTTTGAACAGATCAACCACTCTAACCTTTACACCGGCACTTCATGAAGGTGGCATTAAACCTTTGTCACAGCTGTTTCATGGCCGCGAAGAGCGCTCTATGCTTGAGCGCATTTTGACGACCCGTGAGGATCTATGCTGTTTCCCAGGCACCCCCAACTGACTGCATTTCGACTGTTGCCCTTAGCGCTGGCCCTTGCCCTGCCTGTTAACCTGGCCGCAGAGACCTCCGGCAAAGAGCACCAGGGCACCCCGGAAACCATGGTGGCCGCCCTGGCCGAGGACGAAAGCGTCGAAGACGTCGAGCAGTCAGAACCGCGGGTCAAAGAGCCGGGTACGCAACCTCGTAAGGACGAAAAGCCGTCCTCCGCGCAGGCAACCAACACCCCCAAACCGGCGACACAGACTCCGAACAAGGTGGCGCCGAATATTGACCTGAAAGACGTTGCACCGCCGCCCAAACCGGCACCGACCAGCGAGTCCACCACGGTGGCGACGCCCAAGGGGCCGGTCACCGAATCGGAAATGCGCGCTGGCGCCTCAACCGAGGACAGCGAGGTGCGCCCGGGCGAACAAACGGTCACCGCCAGCAGCCAGAACGAGTCTCCTGGCCCCCAGCCAGCGACCAGTTTCACCCTGCTGGGCAATGAAGTTCTACCCGGCACCTCCACCCGCCTGGCCTGGTCACCGGGCATCCAGATTGCCGGGCTGTCCCAGCCGACTCCGGTGCTGGTAGTGAACGGCGCCAATGCCGGCCCGACCCTATGCCTGACGGGTGCCATTCACGGCGACGAGCTCAACGGCATCGAGATCATCCGCCGGACCATGTACGACCTGGAACCGGAAAAACTGTCCGGCCGCGTGGTTGGCGTGCCCATCGTGAACCTGCCCGGCTTTCAGCAAGGCAGCCGCTACCTGCCAGATCGCCGTGACCTGAACCGGCATTTCCCGGGCAGCCCCGATGGCAGCCTGGCGGACCGCATTGCCTACTCACTGTTCGAGAACATCATCCGGCGCTGCGACATGCTGGTGGATATTCATACTGGCTCGCTCAAGCGCACTAACCTGCCGCAATTGCGGGCCGACATGAACAACCCGGATGTCGCCACCCTGACCCAAGGCTTTGACCGCATGGCGGTGGTCCACAGTTCCGGCTCCTCGGGCATGCTGCGCACCGCGGCAGTGGAAGCCGGCGTCACCTCAGTAACCATGGAGGCGGGTGAGTCGCACCGTATCCAGGAGCACCAGATCGAGGCCGGGGTAAACAGCCTGACCAGTCTGATGGAACGCCAGGGCATGATCTCCCGGATGTTCGTCTGGGGCGATCCGGAACCGGTTTATTACGATTCCGACTGGATCCGGGCCCAGCACGGCGGCATTCTGTTCAGCGACGTTGAGCTCGGCGCCCGGGTGACCGAGGGTGAAATTCTTGGCTACGTGGCCGACCCCATCACCAACGCCCAATACCCGATTCGCGCCAGCAGTAACGGCCGGGTTATTGGCATGGCGGTCGACCAGGTAGTCATGGCCGGCTTCGCCGCCTACCACATTGGTACGGAGGCAGAAATTCCAGGAGAGTAGTATCCTAGGCACTTTTCCTGAACCCACCCGACCAACGAGTGTGCGAGTGCCTTCAGAAAACGCCGGATCGCTCTTGAAAACGTCCGGCCTGGCTTACGCCGGGCTGGTGCTAACCCCGCTGTTCTGGGCCGGCAATGCCGTGGTGGCCCGCGGCACGGTAGACAGCATTCCGCCACTGTCCATGGCCTTCTGGCGCTGGGTCATTGCCCTGGCGATTCTACTGCCGTTCGGACTACCGGGCGTCTGGCGTCATCGACGGGTGATCCGCGAACGCCTCGGCTCCATGGTGGCGCTGGCCACCTTCAGCGTGGGCGCCTTCAACTCCCTGCTGTACATCGCCGCGACCACCACCACCGCCACCAACATCGCCCTGATCAACGCCACCATTCCGATCTTTATCGCCTTGATGGCCTGGCTGCTGCTCGGCGACCGTACCCGGCCGATCCAGGCCCTGGGTATCGCCCTGGCGTTGCTGGGCATAGTGACGGTGGTCGCCCGAGGCGATGTGTCGGTGCTGACCGGTCTGCAGGCCCAGCCCGGTGACCTGATCATGGTTGCTGCGGTGTTTTGCTGGGGGCTGTTTTCGGTCCTGTTGCGGCGCCAGGCCGTACCACTGCCGGCGCTGACCTTCCTGACCACCCAGATTCTACTGGGCGCTCTGGTGATCCTGCCGTTCTACCTCGCGGATCTGCTGCTGTTTTCCGGGGGCTTCGAGGTAACCGGCCGGACCGTCCCGCCACTGCTGTACTTTGCCGTCTTTCCCGGCATCCTTGCCTACGCCTTCTGGAACCACGGCGTTCATGCTGTGGGCCCCTCGAGGGCGGCCATATTCATGTACCTGACGCCCGTATTTGCGTCGGTCCTCGCGGGAATTTTTCTGAACGAATCCCTGGGACTGTTCCATGTTGTCGGCGGACTGCTTATCCTGACGGGATTGCTGCTGGCGACCCGGGCGGGACGCCCGATGGCACCCATCCGCAAACCGGGCTAGCACAAGGAGATCACCATGTTGGCTCAACGCCTTTTCTCATTTTTTCTTGCCGTTCTGATGCTGAGCCTGGGGCTCAGCAATGGGGCCCAGGCAGCGCCCTGCGATCCTGAGGCGTCGGGCTGGCAGCCAACCCGGTATTACACCGCCGGTGCTGCGGTTTACCACGAGGGCCAATGGTATCAGGCCCGACAGATCAACGAAGGCAAGGAGCCGGGCATCAGCTTTGACTGGAAAAAACTGAAAGCCGCGCCCGAATGTGATCAGGCCCAGACCGAAAAACAGAAAGCGGCGGAAAAACCCCGAACCAAGACCAAAGGAACCACCGCTGGTTCCGGCTCAGGGCAAGGCAATCCGGCCCTGTGCGAGCGCCCGGAACAATGGCGTTTTGCCGAGAGTTACATTGTCGGCAGCCTCGCCGCCCACGGGGGGATGGTATGGGAAGCGATTCGCCCGACCACCGGTGACATGCCGGGCATGACAGAACCGCCCCACTGGCGTCCGGTGGAGGATCACTGCTCACTGATGATGGAGCAGTAATTCAGGACCGGGCGTTCAGGGCCGATTGGATCCGCTCCAACACGTCGGCCAGCACCGAACGGGGGCAGCCGATGTTCAGGCGCATGAATCCGGACCCGGGCTCACCAAAGGTAATGCCCGGGTTCATACCCACGCCCGCCTGCTGCACGAAGAAGCGCTTCAACTCGGCATCCGACAAGCCCAGGCCCCGGCAATCGAGCCACACCAGGTAGGTGGCTTCCGGCGCAGACACTCGAATGCCCGGCAGACTCTGGTTCACGGTGGTGGTCACGAAATCCCGGTTGGCCTGAAGGTAGACCTGCAATTCGTCCAGCCAGGGACCACCTGCCCGGTAACCTGCCTCGAACCCGGCCACGCTGAACGGATTGCACTGGGGCATGTGCATGGTCTGGAAGACGGTTTTCAGGGCGGCGCGCCGCTCAGCATCGGGGATCACCACCGCCGACAGTCCCAGGCCCGGCATGTTGAAGCTTTTGCTTGGGGCGACGGTGGTCACTACCGGGTCATCCGGCTCAGCAAGGGTCGCCAGCATCCGGTGTCGGGGGGCGTCGTCGAAGGTCAGATCGCAGTGGATTTCATCAGACAACACCACCAGATTGTGCCGGCGGGCAATCGCCAGCACGCCACGCAACTCCTCTTCGGACCAGATCCGGCCTACCGGGTTGTGGGGTGAGCACAGCATCAGTATGCGGGCATCGGAGCGCGCCGCGCACTCCTCCAGGTGCTCCAGATCCATCCGGTAGCGACCGGGACCGCCCCCGCCATCGCTCTCCAGCACCAGCGGATTTTCGATCACCGTGCGATCGCACTGGCGGATAGAGCTGAAAAATGGCGGGTACACCGGCGGCTGAATAATCACACCCTCACCTGGCTCTGAGTAGGCCAGGCAGGCAGCGTGCAACGACGGCACGACGCCCGGAGCCATCAGAACCCAGTCACGCTCAATGGTCCAGTTGTGACGGCTCTGGAACCAGTCGATCATGGCCTCAAACAGGCTGTCGGGAAACAGGGTGTAGCCGTAGACCGGGTGTTGGGCGCGCGCCACCAGGGCACGGGTCACCGCCTCCGGCGCCGCAAAGTCCATGTCGGCGACCCAGACCGGAATCACCTCGTCGCGCCCGAACACCGCCTTTCGGGCATCGAATTTCACGGCGCAGGTGTGGTCGCGGTCAACAGGCTGGTCGAATCGGCTGGTCACAAAGCTCTCCCCGGTAGCGGAAACAGTGGCTTGGAATGGCGTTATTGTGGCCCCGGTCCGGCACCACCGCAACCGGCATCCGGGCACGGCAGGGCATCGGCTTTTGGTCGAACTCCGGCGAATAGTGCTTGCTTTGACGACAGGCTACTTGCGAACCTAACTGTTTACATTTCAGCCTTTCCGTGACGTTTCGGAGCCATTGATGATTGCCCAGATCCTTTCCACTATGTTGCCGGTCTTTGTCATCGCCGGCTGCGGCGCCTTGTACGGCCGCTACCGGACACCTGACATTCAGGGCCTGAACGTGCTCAACATGGAGCTGTTCGTCCCCATGCTGGTGTTTGCCGTGCTGGCCGACCAGCAGGCACCGCTGCAGGAGTATGCCCGCCTGGCCCTGGCCGCGGTGGTGATCGTCCTCGGCTCCGGCATCCTGTTGTACCCGGTAGCCCGGGTGCTGAAACTGAATCTGAAGACCTTCCTGCCCCCGATGATGTTCAACAACACCGGCAACATGGGCATTCCGCTGTTGGTGCTGGCGTTCGGTGATGCCGCCTTGCCGGCGGCGGTGGTGTTGTTCATCGTCGAAATGCTGCTGCACTTCTCCATCGGGCTGTACATGCTCGACCCCCACACCTCCATCGTCCAGCGCCTGAAACTGCCCATTGTATTTGCCAGTATCGCCGGACTGGCCGTCAATCTGGGCGGTGTGCCCATGCCGGAATGGCTGCTGGAGACCCTGAACATGCTCGGCGGCGTGTGCATCCCGCTGATGCTGTTCGCCCTGGGCGTACGCATGCTGGATATCGATTTCAGCGACTGGAAACTGGGCATGCTGGGGGCCATCGCCTGCCCCGCCAGCGGGCTGATCCTGGCGTGGCCGATGATCGAATTGCTCGACCTGCCCGGTCTGCAGGTGGCCTCACTGTGGGTATTCGCTGCGCTGCCTCCTGCCGTGCTGAACTACATGGTGGCGGAGCAATACCGTCAGGAACCCCACCGGGTGGCGTCCCTGGTTCTGCTTGGCAACCTGGGCAGTCTGGCGGTTATTCCCGTGGTTCTGGGTCTGGTGTTTGCCCAGGGCTATGTCTGAGCGCCAGGCCGGATTCAGGCCTTGATACGAAACACACTAACCCGGGATCGCAGCTGATTGGCCAGCACCGCCAAATCCCGGCTGGCGCCCGCCACCTGCTCCGAACCGGCGGAGGTCTGCACTGTGCCATCATGAATGCGGCTGATGTTGCGATTGACCTCTTCCGCTACCGAGCTCTGTTCCTCGGAGGCACTGGCAATTTGGGCGTTCATGTCATTGATGGCGCCCACTTCACGCCGGATAACCCCCAGCGAATCCTCCGCCGCCCGGGTTTTCTCCACCGTTGAACCTGCCAGCTCACGGCTGCTTTCCATGACATTTGCGGCAGCGGTAGCGCCGGCCTGGAGCGTGCCAATCATCTCCTGGATTTCGCGGGTTGAATCCTGGGTTCGTGAAGCCAGGGAGCGTACCTCATCGGCAACCACGGCAAAGCCACGGCCGTGGGTTCCGGCCCGGGCAGCTTCAATGGCGGCATTCAGCGCCAGCAGATTGGTCTGCTCGGCAATCGCGTTGATCACTTCAATGATCTTTTCGATGTTGGCGCTGTCCGACGACACCCGATGCACGCTCTCGGCCGCCTGCTCCAGAGTGTCTGCCAACTCGCCAATGGATCTGGCCGTGTCCTGGACGACGCGGTTGCCACTCTCAACCTCCTGATCCGCCTTTTGGGTCGCCGTGGCGGCACTTGCCGCAAACCCGGATACCTCATTGACCGTCGCCGCCATCTGATTCACCGCCGTTGCCATCTGTTCGGCTTCACTGGCCTGCATCCGAATCTGCTGGCTGTTGCTGTCCGAGGTACCTTCAAGCTCGGACGAGGCGCTCGACAACTCTTCCGAGGCCGAGCGCACCTCGCGGATAATCCCCGCCAACCGCTCGACGGTATCCTGAAGCGCTCCCATCACACTGTCCGGATAGCGAGTCTGCAGATTCTGATCCAGTACGCCGTCCGCGAGCTGGCGAATAGCCTCAGCCACTTCCTCCGGTTCCGCACCGAGGGTTCGCCGCAGACGCTGAATGATAACCCAGGCGATCAGCGCGCCAAGCATGACCGACGCACCTGTAACGGTCAGATTCAGCGTATTGAAATTGCTGGCAGCGGCCCGTACCTCACCAACATCGCTGGCAATGACGTCTTCCTGAAAATTGATAAAGGCATTCACCCGGGCCAGCCACTCGGTATAGGCGTCTGCCACTTGCTCCAGCAGAAAACTCTGGGCTTCCTGGATGTTACCGGTCTGACGCAGCGTTAGGAGTTCGTCGGTCAGCTCAAGGGTGCGACCTTCAATGTCCTTGATAGCGGCCAGCAACTGACGCTCGGTCTTGGAAGGCTCGCGCTCTGCAAACAGGCGATCCATGGCCTGGGCATTTTCCCGATAAAAGCCCTTGAGCTCATCGATGTCAGCCAGATGGCGCTGGAGCGCCCGGTCACTGTCCACCAGCACCGCATCCCTGATGGCGATCGCCCGGTCATGGACACTGCCCCGGAAATTGATGGCGTGACGCTGTTTGACCGCGGCACCATCCTCGACGGATGTCAGGGTGCGATCGATAAACCCCACCCGCTGGTTGCCGATGAGACTGACGGCAATCATCAGGAAAAGAATCAAGCCAAAACCAAGGGCAAGTCGTTTCGCAACGGTAAGCGGACCAAACATAGGAACTCCGAGCGGTTATGATTGAGAGAACCTATCTATTCATGAAATATTGGAAACCAGATCAATCAATCAGGGCACCGGCCCGGAAGTTTTACATTTCTTGGCATTGGCGACATGAAAATTTACAGAGCATCGGGCCAGCCAGTTGCAAGTGGTCACAGATTGGACGATTGTTAGGCACGAATCCGGTTGATTTTCTTCATGATAGGGAGATCCATCCATGAGTGTTCTGCTGCTGCTTCTGAGCGCGCTGGTCCTGATTTACCTGAGTATTGGCGGCACCACCGCTGCCATGGTGCTGTCCATTGCTACCGTCATCGGCTTGTTCCAGGACCACTGGCACATCCTCAGCATTCTGTTCGGAGGCGCCTCGTTGGCGTTGGCACTGATCCTGGTGCTGCCCGGTGATCTGCGTCTCGACAAGCTGAGCCGGCCGCTGCTGGGCTGGGTACGCAGCCGACTGCCGAGCCTGTCGGATACCGAGGCCGAAGCCCTGAAATCCGGTTCGGTAGACTGGGACGGAGAGCTGTTCTCCGGTGACCCGGACTGGCAAAAGCTGCTCGATGCCCGCCCGGCCCATCTCACCAGCGAGGAACAGGCGTTTCTGGATGGCCCAGTGGAAAAACTCTGCGCCATGCTGGACGACTGGAAGATCACCCACGAGCAGTTCGACCTGCCCGACAAGGTCTGGAAGTTCATCCGGGAAAAGGGCTTCTTCGGACTGGTGATTCCCAAGGAAGACGGCGGCCTCGGCTTTTCCAACACCGCCCACTCCGAAATCGTGATGAAGATCTCCACCCGAAGCGTATCGGCCGCGGTCACTGTGATGGTGCCCAACTCCCTGGGCCCAGGCGAGCTGCTGATGCACTACGGCACCGATGAGCAGAAGCACCACTATTTGCCGCGCCTGGCCAACGGTGAAGACATCCCCTGTTTCGCCCTGACCTCACCCGTGGCCGGCTCCGACGCTGGCGCCATTCCCGACAAGGGCATCGTCTGCAAGGGCCAGTGGAACGGGGAGGAAGTGCTGGGCCTGAAGGTGACCTGGAACAAGCGCTACATCACCTTGGCGCCGGTGGCCACCCTGATTGGCCTGGCCATCAAGGTGTACGACCCGGACAAACTGCTGGGGGGCAGCGACGACATTGGCGTGACGTGCGTGCTGGTGCCCCGAGAGACCGAAGGCGTCAACGCCGGTGCCCGACACCTGCCGATGAACACGGTGTTCATGAACGGGCCAACCTGGGGCACCGAAGTGTTCATTCCCATGGACCAGATCATTGGCGGCCAGGACATGCTCGGCAAGGGCTGGACCATGCTGCTGGAGTGCCTGTCCATCGGCCGCTCCATCTCCCTGCCCGCGTTGGGCACCGGCGCCGGCAAGGTCGCCAGCCTGGCCACCGGCTCCTACGCCTACACCCGGGAACAGTTCGGCCGCTCCATCAGCCAGTTTGAGGGCGTGCAGGAAGCGCTGGAGCCGATCGCCGGCTACACCTACATGATGGACGCCGCCCGCCTGCTCACCGCCGGCATGCTGGACCGGGGCGTGCGGCCGTCGGTGCCCTCCGCGGTGCTGAAATACCGCAATACCGACTTGATGCGCGAGGTGATCAACCACGCAATGGACGTGGTTGCCGGCCGAGGCGTGATCACCGGCCCACGCAACTTCCTGGCCCGGGCCTACCAGGCGGTGCCCATTGGCATCACCGTGGAAGGCGCCAATATCCTGACCCGCAGCTTGATGATCTTTGGCCAGGGTGCGATTCGCTGCCACCCGTTCATCGTCGAGGAAATTGAGGCCGCCGGCATGGACGATCCGGACCAGGCGGCCCGCAAATTCGACGGCATTTTCTATCGCCACCTGGCCCACACCACCCGTAATGCCCTGCGGGCACTGGTTCTTGGCCTGACTCGAGGCTGGCTTCAGTCGGTGCCCCGGCAAGGGGAAATCCAGTCCAGCTACCGGCAACTGGCCCGGTTCTCGGCGGCCTTTTCCCTGATGACCGACGTTACCCTGCTCACCGTGGGCGGTGGCCTCAAGGCCCGGCAACGCCTGTCCGGGCGCATGGCCGACTGCCTGACTCACCTGTACTACGCCACCGCCGTGATCAAACAGTGGCACGAAGAAGGCTACCCGGAAGATCAACGGCCGTTGGTGGAATGGAGCCTGCAAACCTCACTGCGGGACCTGCAGGGCGCCATGCGCGACGCCATCCTCAATTTTCCGGTACCGGCCCTGCGCTGGCCATTGCGCCTGCTGGTATTCCCCCTCGGCGCCACCGGCCTGAACGGCCCCGATGATCGCCTGGGTGCCCAGGTAGCAGAAAGCATCGTCAAGGACACCCCGCTGCGTCAGCGCGTCAGCCGGGGCGCATTCGTGAACACGGATCCGGAAGATTCCCTGGGCCGGGTCCTGAACGCCTATAAGCTGGCCCATGACACCGAAGACGTACGCCATCGTCTGCACCAGGCAGTGCGCAATCGCAACGAGGACGAAGTGGACGGCATTGCCCTGCTGATGGGTCACCAGCGCAAGGAACTGGTGGACTGGGCCTGCGCCCAAGGCGTGGTGAAAGCGGACGAGTGCGGGCAGCTGGAGGAAGCCCTGACCGCGCTGTACGACGTGATTCGAGTGGACGCCTTTGAGGGCGAAGGCATCAAAGCCCTGGCCCGGTGCGCGAAAGGCAAGCGCAAAGTGGTGGAACGGCCACCCCAGGACTGACGCCAACCCCGGGGCGGGTTACCTCTCACTCGCCCCGCAAGCCACCCCGAATGGCCTCATCCACCAGCCAGCGGCGCAGCAGTTGCAGCCCCCGTTCGCTGCGTCGGCTGGTCTTCCAGGCAAAGAAAAACTCGTCCCCGGTCATCACCGGGTGGCAGGGCAACCGAACAAAATCCTCGGAGTCTTTGCGGGTACTGAGCATGTAATCGTTGGTCAGGGCGATGCCCTGATGGAAGCGCGCTGCTTCCAGGGCCAACAGCATGTGACTGAAGTGCTGGATTCGCGCGTGCGGCGGGATGCCCAGCTCCACCGCCCGGTACCAGGCTTCCCAGTCTCCGGCGGGCTTGTCGAAAATACTGTGGGTAGAGAGTAAAGGAAACCGGGCAATTTCCTCCGGCGTGACCGGCAAATCCGCCGCGTCCGGCTCTTCCCGGCCCAGCTCCCAGCGAATCTTCTGCCAGTAATCCTGGCTGCACACGGGAAACAGCCGCTCCACATACAGCAGCTCGTAACTGTAGGCCGGCGAATCCTTGTGGATGGTGATGAAGCAATCCGCCACCCGGTCCGACAGCACCGGGCTCTCGGTGCTCATCTCCAACGCCAGCTCCACCTGCGGGTGTAACCGTTGCAACTCTGGCAGCCTGGGCACCAGCCAGCGCACCGCAAACGAACTGAACACCGACAGCCGCAACCGCGACTCTTCGTGCCCGAGCAACTGCTCGCTGGCGCGCTCGATCTGCAACAGCGCCGAACTGATGCCCTCCAGATACTGCCGGCCCTCATCCGTCAGGGTCAGGGTTCGACCGCTGCGCCAAAACAGCTTCTCCCCCAGGTAGGTTTCCAGCTGTTTCATCTGATGACTGACCGCGCTCTGGCTCACCGCCAGCTCGTCGGCGGCCAGGGAAAAGCTGTTCAGGCGGGCGACAGCCTCGAATACCGGCAGGGCTTTCAGGGGTGGCAGCTTCATTATCTATTTTTCTAATGGAAACGAAATAAACATCATTTTATCGGATAGTAGCACGTCGCTAGAATGCCTGACACAAGCTGAGGGCGCCCCGGGAACCGCCCTTTTCAAAACTGTGCGGAGCCAGGGATGGCGGAGCCCAAGCGCCCCATGGATGGGCCGAAGGAGCGTGTTTTGAAAAGGGTGGTTCCCGGGGCGCGAACTCCATACCCCGGAAATGAAGGAGGTCAAAACATGTCAGGCAAAACCGTAAACAGCGCCATCCTATTGCTGGTGATCGGCAACGCCCTGGCGTTGATCTCCGATGTCTTTATCAAGCTGCTTGAGCCCGGCGCTCCGATCTTCCAGTTTGCCTTCCTGCGCTGCGTGATCACTCTGGTGTTGCTGTTACCCCTAGCCCGCCAGCTGGACAAGCAGAACCTGTTTGCCGGGTTCAGGATCCACGCGGTGCGGGCTCACGTTCATCTCGCCGGCCTCCTGTGCATGGTGATTGCTCTAAGCAACCTGCCTTTGGCGACCGCCAACGCGGTGTTCTACGCTGCGCCGATCCTGGTGATGGTGCTATCCGTGATCTTTTTCCGGGAACGACTGACCGCACTCAGCGTGGTGGCCGTCTTCAGCGGCTTCGCTGGCATCCTGGTGATCTTGCGGCCACTGGAGTTCAACTGGGCGGTAATTGCTGCCCTGGCTTCTGCGCTGACGCTGGCGATCAATGCGGTGCTGGTGCGCAAACTGCCCAAAACCCAGTCGACGGTGCACAAGCTTTTGCTGAATTACCTGCTGATTCTGCCCGCTGCCGGGGCATTGGCCTGGTGGGAAGGTGCAAGCTGGAACCCGGAGTTGTTGATCAGCGCAACAGGCTCTGCGGTGTTTATCCTGGGTTACAACGTGGCGGTGCTGTTGGCCTATCAGCAGGTGGACGCCAATCAGGTAACCAGTGCCGAATACACTGGGCTGATCTGGGCAGTGGCGATCGGCTGGCTGTGGTTTGGCGAGGTGCCCGACCTCTGGTTCTGGGCTGGCAGTGCCATGATCGTGCTGCCCCTGCTGGCCATTGGGCTGAAGCACCGGCGCCCGCACGGGTCGCCGGTTCGGCAACGGGCGTTAGCGCACAACAGCGCCTAGTCTAGACACCCTAGGCGGTACCTTCGGCAATCACCATTCAAGGGATACTAGAGTCAGCGCAAATGGCCTTCGATCTCAAACACGTGGGGGTCGTGATCGCCCAGGGCGCGCAAGGCCTCGGCGAGGTGCAACAGATAATCCCGGTTCGGGCCACTGGGGCCGACGGAGCGGGCGATCTGACGGGCAATGGCCTCAGTGGGCGCCGGCCCCAGATAGGCCTCGTTGTCTTCGGTGGCGATGTACACCAGGCCTTCGCCGTGACTGCCGTCATCGAAGGTCATAGTGGTGGTAAAGCGCAGGTAGCCGTTCTTCTCACGCACATCCAGATGCTCAAACACCTTCGGCGAGACCCGGTACGCCATGCCCTTGCAACGGGCACCCGGACTTTCAATCAGGGTCGCCACCCGCCCCGGCGCCTCCGGCGTGCCCCGATGGTCATGGGACCCCTGCCAGAACCGGCGTTCCCAGCCGCGGATACTGGCGGGGCGTTTCTCCAGAAAGGGAAAATCCACCTTGTAGATCAGCGATCCATAGCCGAACAGCCAGATGGACGACACACCCTCGAAGTTTTGTCGGCTCCGGTTGTGCTCAATGGTGTTAAACGACATACAACTTGCTCAAACCTCAGTCACCGCTACCTCGCTAGATTATGCGGAGGCGATAAAACCCGCAATGCCGGTCAGCACGATCTCCGCCGCCATGGCGGACAGGATCAGGCCACTGATCTTGGACAGGATGTTCAGCCCGGTCTTGCCCAACGCCCGCTCCAGATAACCCGACAACCGCAGCAGCACCGCCAGGATGAACAGGCCCGCGACCAGGCCCAACAGACCGCCGGTCACCTCCGGCACCGTCTTGAGCTCGGCACCGTAAACCAGAATGGCACCGATGGTGGCCGGGCCGATCATCACCGGAATGGCCAGGGGCACCACGGCGATGTCGTCACGATCCTCTTGTGGCAACCCAGTAGCGTGATTGCGGGTACCGCTGGTAACCAGACTGATGGCGGTCAGGAACAGCAGGGTGCCGGCGCCAATCCGGAACGAGTTTAGGGTAATGCCCACAGCGCTGAACAACAGCGGGCCGGCGAAAAACAGCACCAGACCAAGCACAAACGCCGAAATGCAGGCGCGCCGAATGATCGACGCCTTCTCCGCCGCCGGCAGGCCTCGGGTCAGGGCCAGAAACATGGACACCACAAAGAACGGCGCCAGCAGGAACAGAAAGCGAACAGTGCTGCTGAAAAAAGTGGAGATAAAGGTCTCAAGCATTCCGGATGTTCCGACGGTTAGTAGGCGATTGGCAGACGGTCAGTCGACCTTTTCGAGGGCCGCTAAGTCTAGTGGTGTTGGGAACTTTTCGCCGTAAGGAAGTGAACGTATCCGGCTCATCGATTGGGGCTGACAAAGACCCAGTTGGTCGCCACATTGTCGCAGACAATGATATCGGCACCCACCGGTTCACACAGCGCAAGGTCCTCAGGCAATTGCTCGTGGTAACGGGCCTGCACCGCCAGAGTTTTCTTGTCCTGCTTGAGCAATTCGAAGGTCTGTTCCATCCGCTCGGCGAAATCCACCCCGCCGCTCTCCAGGGTATGGAAGGCGTTGTGAAAGGCGGTAAAACTCATGGTGTTGGCACCCAGGCCGATACTGAGCATCTTCGGGATGTAACGGTCGTAGGCGGTCGACAAATAGCGCCGAACCTGTTGATCGTTGGTGCGATCGCCGTTAAACGGCGGCAAATCGAGCCGATTCTGCGCCGTCAGCACGCCCGGGGCCAACTCACCGTTGGGTCGATTCAGCGCCAGTTCAAATTGGCGATCGCGACAAGCGATACGCTCACCGCGCAAACGACACTCCGCCAGCCAGTCCGAGCGAGCGTCGGCAGGCGCGACCGGCTCCGATGCGGGATCGGGCTTCGACTCCACCGCCACGGGGCGGGGCTCCGGCGCTCGCGTTGTCGCCTCAGACGCAGCCGGCTTGGTCTGCCCCTGGCCTGACGACGCTTCCGGCATCGTTAAGCCCAAACGCTGGGCTGGCCGACGCAACAACAAGGCCTGTACCTTGGGATCGTTGCGGCGAAAGTCGGCCTGGGACGGCAGGCCTTGCCCGCCACCCTGGGCCACCACCTGACAGTGCAACCGCTCCAGTTCGGTGCTGGCCGATTGCAGGCAGCCGTTGTCTGCAAGCACGGGCAAGCTGAAGGCCACCAGCATCAGAGTGACCAACATCCGCCACTCAGGCGTCATCACGCTGCCCCAGGACCACCCGGGCCATCAGGTCTTCAATCCGCCGAATGGTCGCCTCATCGCCCTTCTTGCCGGTCAGCACCACCTGGGAACCGATAGTCGCCACGTACAGCAACAGCGACAAATCCTTCACGTGCTGAGGATCACTGCTCAGGCGGCCGAACAGAGTGCAGTTCTGGCTGATCCGGGCGGCATCCACCTGGGTAACCAGCTCGGCGGCGTAATCGTTGCGGCGGGCAAAATCCCGCACCGCCAGCTCCACCTGCAAGCGGCGAATGTTGCGGGAGGCGTCGGTGAGCAACAGTTCCAGAATCTGTCGCAGCTCGGTTTCCACATCGCCGCCCTTAGGCTCCCAATACTGCAGTTCGTGTAACCGCCGATCCCGCCAACGGTCGAGGAAACTGACCACCAGATCCTCGTGATCGCGGAAATGCCAATAAAAGCTGCCCCGGGTCACCCCCAGCTTCTTGGCCAGGGTCAGCACCCGCAACTGGCCAAACCCGCCCGCGGCTATTTCACCGGCAGCGGCGTCGAGCCAGTTATCGCGGGTCAGCTGGTTTTTCTCGGACGCGCTACGGCTGCGGCGTTTGGGAGTCTTGGCGTCGGTCATTCCGGATTTTGGTCCTGCTGTGTCGGTCGGGTTGGCGCTGCACGGGCATTCTACACCAACGGAGCCGGCAGCTCGGAAACCGTTGACCAGGTCTAAAACATACATTAGTGTACGGAATTACAATACACCAGTGTATGGAGTTTTCAAGACATCACTCCTGCACCGCCGATCACCGTCATTCAGGTTCGATCGCCCTCACTCACAACGATGTCCGAATCAGGGAGCTGCCACATGAGTACTGCCCATTATGATGTGCACGGCACGGTCGCCGTCATCCGTCTCGACAATCCGCCGGTCAACGGCCTGGGCCTGGCACTGCGCCAGGGCATTGTGAATGGCATCCGACAGGCGGAATCCGACGACGCCGTGAAGGCCGTGATGCTGATCGGCTCCGACCGTGCTTTCTCCGGCGGTGCCGACATCAGTGAGTTCGGCACCGACAAGGCCATGGCCGAGCCGCACCTGAACACCGTGATCAACTACGTGGAAAGCAGCCGCAAGCCGGTCATCGCCGCCATCAGCGGCGCCTGCATGGGCGGTGGTCTAGAACTGGCGCTGGGCTGCCATTACCGCATCGCCAAGCCGGACGCCCAGATCGCCCTGCCGGAAGTCAAACTCGGCCTGCTGCCGGGCGCCGGCGGCACCCAGCGCCTGCCCCGGGTGATCGGCGCCGAACACGCCCTGAACATGATCGTCTCCGGCAGCGTGGTACCGGCCAAGCAGTTCAAGGGCAGCGCGCTGTTCGACGAACTCATCGACGGTGAGCTGCTGGACGCCGCCATCGCCTACGCCACCAAGGTGGTGAACGAAAACCTGCCGCTGAAGAAAGTGCGCGACCTGAAGGTGCATCACGACAATCCGGAAGGCTTCTTCATGTTCACCAGCAACACCGTGGGTGCCATGGCCAAGAACTACCCGGCGCCGCTCAAGTGTGTTGAGGCGGTCAAAGCCGCGGTCACTATGCCCTTCGACAAGGGCATGCAAGTGGAGCGCGAAGCCTTCGTCAATCTGATGCAAACGCCCGAATCCCGCGCTCTGCGTCACGCGTTTTTCTCCGAGCGCCTGACCAGCAAGATTGCCGATGTACCCTCAGACACCCCGATCCGTGACATTAAAGCGGTCGGCGTGATCGGCGGCGGCACCATGGGTACCGGCATCAGCATCAACTTCCTGAACGCCGGCATCCCGGTCACTCTGGTGGAAATGAAGCAGGAAGGCCTGGACCGGGGCGTGGCCGCGATTCAGAAAGTCTACGAGGGCCGCGTGAAGAAAGGCCGCATGAGTGAAGACGATGCCAAGGCCAAGATGGCACTGCTCAAACCGTCTCTTACTTATGACGACCTTAGCGACGTGGATCTGGTGATCGAAGCAGTGTTCGAGGAGATGGGCGTGAAACAGTCCGTGTTCGAGAAGCTGGACGAAGTCTGCAAGCCGGGCGCCATCCTGGCCTCCAACACCTCCACCCTGGATCTGGACAAGATCGCCAGCTTCACCAAGCGCCCGGAAGACGTCATCGGCCTGCACTTCTTCAGCCCGGCCAACATCATGAAGCTGCTGGAAGTGGTCCGGGGCGAGAAAACCGCCAAGGACGTGCTGGCGACCGCCATGAAACTGGCCAAGGCGATCAAGAAGACCGCCGTGGTCTCTGGCGTGTGCGACGGCTTCATCGGCAACCGCATGATCAACCAGTACCAGCGCGAAGCCTTGTTGATGCTGGAGGAAGGCGCCAGCGTGCAGCAGATCGACAAGGCCATCGAGAAGTTCGGCTTTGCCATGGGCCCGCTGCGCATGGCCGACCTGGCCGGGGGCGACATCGGCTGGGCCATCCGCAAGCGCCAGTACGATGAAAACCCGGACATGGTTAAAATGGTGGTGGCCGATCGCCTATGCGAAATGGGCCGCTACGGTCAGAAGACCGGCGCCGGCTTCTACCGTTACGAGCCGGGCAACCGCAACGCCCTGCACGACCCGGAAGTGGACAAGGTGGTGGACGAAGTTCGCGCCGAGCTGGGCATCACCCCGCGCAAGATCAGCAACCAGGAAATCGTCGAGCGTTGTGTTTATGCCCTGGTCAATGAGGGCGCCCAGATCTTGGACGAGGGCATCGCCCAGAGGGCCTCCGACATCGACATGGTCTACCTGACCGGTTATGGCTTCCCGGTGTTCCGCGGCGGCCCCATGCACTACGCCGAGGAAGTGGGTTTGCCCAACGTAGTGCGCGCCATGCAGGCCTTTACTGAAGACCGCCACACCCAGCCGGGCTTCTGGGAGCCAGCCGCCCTGCTCGCCAAGCGCGCCGACGAAGGCAAAGGGTTTGACGCCAAATAACCGGTCCATGAATTGATCCGGGGCGGCCCTCCCGTTATCGAACGACCGCCGCCCCGAGCTGAGGAGAATTGTTATGTCCAAAGACGTTGTCATCGTATCCACCGCCCGTACGCCCCTGGCCAAGTCCTGGCGCGGCGGCCTGAACATGACCCACGGCGCGACCCTGGCGGGCCACGCCATCCAGCACGCGGTCGAGCGCTCCAAGGTCGACCCGAACGAAATCGAAGACGTGCTGATGGGCTGTGCCCTACCCGAGGGTTCCACCGGCAACGACGTGGCCCGCATGGGCGCGATCCGCGCTGGCCTGCCGGTCACTGTTGGCGGTGCCACCATCAACCGGTTCTGCTCATCGGGCCTTCAGGCCATCGCCATGGCGGCCCAACACATCGCTGTGGATAATGTGCCGGTGATGGTCGCCGGCGGCGTGGAATCCATCTCCACGGTGCAGGCCAACGTCAACCAGAACTACTTCATGGAACCCTGGCTGGCCAAGCACAAGCCGGAGCTGTACTGGTCCATGCTCGACACCGCCGAAACCGTCGCCAAGCGCTACGGCATCAAGAAAGAGGACATGGACGAGTACGGCGTCCGGAGCCAGAACCTGGCCACCCAGGCCCGGGAAGATGGCAAGTTCGACGACGAAATCGTGCCCATCACCACCACCATGGGTGTCGCTGACAAGGCCACCGGCCAGCTCAGCAGCCAGGAAGTGACCATCAGCCAGGACGAAGGCATCCGCCCGGGTACCAACCTGGAAGGCGTGAGTAAGATTCGCTCGGCCATGGAAGGCGGCGTGGTCACCGCCGGCAACGCCAGCCAGTTCTCCGACGGCGCCTCCGCCTGCGTGCTGATGGACGGCAAGATCGCCGAACAGCGCGGTGCCACCCCGCTGGGCATCTTCCGCGGCTTCGCGGTAGCCGGCTGTGAGCCAGACGAAATGGGCATCGGCCCGGTGTTCGCGGTACCCAAGCTGCTCAAACGCGCCGGCCTGACCGTCGACGACATCGGCCTGTGGGAACTCAACGAAGCCTTCGCCGTCCAGGTGCTCTACTGCCAGCGCAAACTGGGCATCCCGATGGACCGCCTGAACGTCAACGGCGGCGCCATCGCCGTCGGTCACCCATACGGCACCACCGGCTCCCGCCTGGTTGGTCACGCCCTGATCGAAGGCAAGCGCCGGGGTGTGAAGTACGTGGTCGTGACTATGTGCGTGGGGACTGGCATGGGTGCCGCTGGTCTGTTCGAGGTTGCCTAAGCGGTGATCGCCTAAGGCCTCGCTCGCCTGAGACTCAGGGAGAAACGCCTGTCGGGTACGGGCATCCAAAACTCGCTCCTTCGGCACGTCCATGTGACGCTCGAGCTCCGCCATCCATGGCTCCGCACGGTTTTGGATGCCCGTACCCGCCAGCCGCCCACAGTTCTGTGTGTGGCTGGACAGGCGGCAAGGCGAAGTCCGATTTTGTTTTCCTTTCCTGAAAAGTTTCAGGCAAGAACCCATTTTGGGCGCTGGGCGGGTGGCCCCTTTCAAAACTGTGCGGAGCCATGGATGGCGGAGCCCAAGCGCCCCATGGATGGGCCGAAGGAGCGTGTTTTGACAGGGGCCACCCGCCCGGCGCAGCCACCCGAGTCCCAGGCAAGGCATTAAAAACTCCCAAGCTCCACCAACAGCCAAAAACCATCTACCTCAGCCACCAAAAGAGGTGCTCCATGGATCTTAACTACACCCCAGAACAAGAAGCGTTCCGCGCCGAAGTGCGCCAGTTTCTTGAAGACAACCTGCCCGACGACATCCGCGAGCGGGTTCAGAAACGCCTGCGGCACGATAAGGAACTGACCCAGCGCTGGCAGAAAATCCTGCACGAGAAAGGCTGGGGTGCCTCCACCTGGCCGGAAGAGTTCGGCGGGCCCGGTTGGAGCCCGATTGAACAGATCATTTTCGAGGAAGAATGTGCTTTGGCCGGGGCGCCCCGCCAGCTGGATTTTGGCCTACGCATGGTGGCGCCGGTGATCATGACCTTCGGCAATGAAGCGCAGAAAAAGCGCTTCCTGCCGGGCATTCTCAGTGGTGAGGACTGGTGGTGCCAGGGCTACTCGGAGCCGGGTTCCGGGTCGGATCTGGCGTCGCTGCGCACCAGTGCGAAGCGGGAGGGCGATCACTACGTGGTTAACGGCCAGAAAACCTGGACCACCCTGGGCCAGCACGCCGACTGGATCTTCTGCCTGGTGCGCACCAGCACCGAAGGCAAGCCGCAGCAGGGTATCTCCTTCCTGCTGATCGATATGAACAGCCCCGGCATCGAGGTGCGCCCGATCATCATGCTCGATGGCGAGCATGAGATTAACGAGGTCTACTTCGACAACGTGAAGGTGCCGGCCGAAAACCTGATTGGTGAAGAAAACCAGGGCTGGACCTACGCGAAATTCCTGCTCGGCCACGAGCGGACCGGCCTGGCCAACGTTGGCCAGTGGAAAGCCCTGATGAAACAGCTGAAGGACGTGGCTCGGGAAGCGCCGGACGGCCAGCGGCCGCTGATTGAGAACACTCGGTTCCGGGATCGGCTGGCCCAGCTGGATATTGAGCTGCGGGCCCTGGAGCTGACTGTACTACGGGTACTGACCGACAAACGCGGCCCGGGTCCGCAGGCCTCGATTCTGAAGATCCGCGGCACCGAAATCGGGCAGCAGCTGTTCGAAATGCTCATGGAAGCCGGCGGTCAGGACGCCATCGCCCATATTCCAGAGGCGCTGGAGCTGGATTACCAGGGCCCGCGAGTGGGTTCCCCGGAGGCGACGCCCGCCGCCGGCGACTACTTCAACATGCGCAAACTCTCGATCTTCGGCGGGTCCAACGAGATCCAGCGCAACATCATCGCCCAGCTCGTGCTTGGTCTGTAAACAGGAGGCGTTATGAATTTTGATCTTACCGAAGAACAGCAGATGCTGAACGATTCCCTGCGCCGCTTTGTCAGCAACGAACTTGGCTTCGACAAGCGCAGCGAGCTCATTGCCTCCGGCCAGGGCAGCGATCCCAAGACCTGGGCCGCACTGGCGGAAATGGGTCTGCTCGGGTTCACTTTTCCTGAGCAGTACGACGGCCTGGGTGGCAACGCCGTGGACACCATGGTGGTGATGGAGAACTTCGGCCACGGCCTGGTGGTGGAACCGTACCTGGCGACCGTGGTGCTGGCCGGCGGCCTGATTCGCGATCACGGCAGAGAGGCCCAGAAAGCCGAGATCCTGCCTGCCATCGCCGCCGGCGAACGCCTGTTGGCCTTCGCTCACAGCGAACCCGGCGCCCGTTACCAGCTCAGCCAGGTGGACACCACCGCCCGGCTCGAGGGCGATGACTACCGGATCAGCGGCGCCAAGACTGCGGTACTCCATGGCGGTCAGGCCCAGCAGTTGATCGTCTCTGCCCGTACCAGCGGTGCCCCGGGTGATATCGAGGGACTGTCGCTGTTCCTGGTGGACGCCAAAGCCAAGGGCGTAACCGTGCAGGATTTCGCCACCCACGACGGCCATCGCACCGCCGAGATCGAATTGCGCAACGTGGCGGTGGCCGCCGACGCCCTGATTGGCGAGTTGGACCAGGCCTTTCCGGCCATCGAGAAAGCCGTCGACCTGGGCATTGCCGCCCTGTGCGCGGAAGCCGTGGGCGCCATGGAGGCGATGACCACCACGACGCGGGAATACATCACCACCCGCAAGCAATTTGGTGTTCCCATCAGCAAGTTCCAGGTGCTGCAGCATCGGATGGCGGACATGTTCATTCAGACCGAGCAGGCCAAATCCATGGCCATCCTTGCGGCAACCCAGGCCGATTCCGACCAGCGCGACCAGCGCCGGGAGGCAATCTCCATGGCCAAGACCCTGATCGGCCAGGCCGCCCGCTACGTCGGCCAGGAAGGGGTACAGCTGCACGGTGGTATGGGCGTGACCGACGAGATGTTCGCCGCCCACCTGTTCAAGCGGCTGACCCTGATCAACCTGCTGTTTGGCGACGCCGATCACCACCTGGCCCAGGTCAGTGACGGTCTGCTGGCCGCCAGCGCCTGATTGCACTCACTCTAACGACAACTACACACAAGGACCTGCACATGAGCGTGAAACAGCTACTGGATCTGACCGGCAAGGTCGCCTTCATCACCGGCGGCTCGCGCGGCCTGGGCCTGCAAATGGCCGAGGCCCTGGGCGAGCTGGGTGCCGGCGTGGCCATCAGTGCCCGCAAGCAGCACGAACTGGATGCCGCCAGGGAGCATCTGGAAGGCTTGGGCGTGAAGGTGGTCACCATCGCCGCCGATCTGGGCAACCTGGAGGGCATTCCCGGCGTGGTGGATCAGGTGGTCGAGCAGCTCGGTGACATCGACATCCTGGTCAACAACGCGGGCGCCACCTGGGGTGCGCCGGCGGAAGACTACCCCGCCGAAGGCTGGATGAAGGTGATGAACCTGAACGTGAACGCCAGTTTCTTCCTGACCCAGACCGTGGGCAAGCGCTGCATGATTCCGCGCAAGACCGGCAAGGTGATCAACATCGCCTCCATCGCCGGGCTGTCCGGCAACCCCGAAGGTATGCAGACCATCGCCTACAACACCAGCAAGGGCGCCATGGTGAATTTCACCCGAGCCCTGGCCTCGGAGTGGGGTCGCTACAACATCAACGTCAACGCCCTTTGCCCCGGCTTCTTCCCCTCGAAAATGTCCCAAGGCCTGCTCGACGCCCAGGGCGAGACCATGCTGCAGCGCATCCCCTTGAACCGCTTCGGCGGCGAGGAAGACCTCAAGGGCGCAGCGGTGTTGATGGCCTCGGAGGCCGGCCGTCACATCACCGGCCAGTGTCTGGCGGTGGACGGCGGCACGCTAGTGGCCTGACCGGTCTGACCGGCCGGCCATTCTCAGACCGCGACCGCGGCCTCGCCCGGGGTCGCGGTCGCTGGCTCGCAGCAATACTGAGCTGCATCAAAACGCCGGGTCTGCTGCCGGAACTGCCAGGTAAACCCCGGCCAGAGAGTGGTGTTTTTGCCACTCTCGTTCACATACCAGCTCTTGCAGCCCGTTTGCCACACCGAATCCCCGAGCTTGGCGTGAATTGAAGCGTTGTAGCGGCTCTGGGCTTCGGGACTCACCTCGACACTCCGCCAGCCGTGCTGATCCATCTGCCGGATCGCATCCAGCACATACTGAATCTGGCTCTCGATCATATACACCATGGAACTGTGACCGAGCCCGGTGTTTGGCCCCATCAACATGAAGAAATTGGGAAAACCAGCAATGGCGCTGCCTTTGTAGGCTTCGGCCCCATCTCTCCAGGCTTCCATTAGATCCTGCCCACCTCGGCCATAGACCATGCCCGCCGGAATCGGGTCCTGAGCCTTGAAACCGGTGCCGTAAATGATGCAATCCACAACCCGCTCCCTGCCGTGCTCATCCACAACAACGTTGCCGCGAATTTCCCGAATGCCCTCAGTGACAACATCGACGTTATCTCGCACCAGGGCCGGGTAATAGTCGTTGGAGATCAGCACCCGTTTGCAGCCAAAGTGGAAATCCGGTGTGACCTTCGTGCGCAAGGCCGGATCACTGATCTGCTGGCGTATGTGCCTTCGGGCCTGCAGCTCGCCCAGTTTTAAAATTTGCGGATTACCCACAAAACCAAGCACCCGGCCCTCCAGCAACCAGTAGATGGCCTGTCGATAGCCGTTCAGGAGCTGTGGAAAACGCCGGAACAGCCGCTTCTCCCACCGTCGGATGGCGCGATCCGGCTTGGGCATGATCCAGGGCGGCGTGCGCTGATAAAGATCCAACCGTTCCGCCTGTTTCGCGACTTCCGGCACGAACTGGATGGCTGAAGCGCCGGTACCAATCACCGCGACTCGTTTACCGCTCAGGTCATAGTCATGGTCCCAATCCTGGGAGTGGAAGCTCTTGCCTGTGAAGGTGTCCACGCCCGTGATTGCCGGATAGGCCGGTGTACTCAGCCCCCCCATCCCCGACACTACCATGTCGGCCCTGAAACTCCGGAACGCGGGCAGGTCCTGGTCACGGCGATCCAGCCCATCCCCGGGCTTAAGACCTTTCTTCTGCATATAGGCCCAGAGCTCCGGGCCGTCGCAGGTTTCGATGGTCCAGTTGGCCCGATCTTCATCGTATCGGGCACCGGCAACGTGGGTATTCAAGCGAATGTGTTCGCGCAGTCCGTATTTTTCGGCGCAGTGGCGCAGGTAGGCTTTGATCTCCGGCTGCCGGGCAAAATGCCGGCTCCAGTTCGGATTCTGCTCGAAGGAGAAGGAGTAAAGCGCGGACTGCACGTCGCAGGCGCAGCCGGGGTAATGGTTTTCGTGCCAAGTGCCGCCGATGTCGTCGCTCTGCTCCAGAATCACGAAATCGTGAAAACCGGCTTCCTTGAGTTTGATACCCATACCCAAGCCGGAAAACCCGGTTCCGATGATGGCGATCTTAGTGTTGGTGTCCATAGCAACCTCGTCTTTGTGCGGCCGTGAGCGCCGTGGCAGTTATTGTTGATGTGGTGCGCTGTCGACAGGTATACACATGTATACGCCTTAAAGTAGACATTTGTATACTTTTGGGAGTAGGCTTTTGATGTTTTGGCCTGGCACGACCAATGAGTGTCCCGATTGACCAAATTTCGGAGAAAGAGGCGATCGCGGAGAGCTTTCCGAAACCCGCTCAAGCACCCGCACGCGGGTCCGGCCCGCAATTACAAATTGCGGTCGTTTCGCTGTCGCACGAAGCGTTGCTTCGTAAGCGCTCGGCGAAACCCATGTGTCGCTTGAGCTCCGCCATCCATGGCTCCGCACAGTTTCGGAAAGCTCTCCACGACCCCCTCTCCCAATTGAGGGGGCAGGGCGGACAGGGCTTCTGGAAATGCTTGGAGCCAGGGACGGCGGAAAGCAAGCGTACATGGATGTACTCGCAGCGGTTTCCAGGAGCCCTGTTCGCCCTGCCCTGACTCCCAACACGAGGTAGCAGTGAGAGCAATTACCGGCGGAAAACTAAAGCTAATCCAGGCGGCGCTGCGCCTGATCACCCAGAGTCGCAGCCTGACCTCTTTAGGCCTGCGGGAGCTGGCCCGGGAAGCGGGGCTGAACCCAAACACCTTCTATCGCCATTTCCGTAATCTGGATGAGTTCGGGCTGCAGGTGCTCGGCTACATTGCCGAGGATATGAAAGCGGGGGTTCGGGAACTGCGCAGGACTGCGGATACCTCGGAGCAGGCGGTGCACGATACGGTCACCTTTGTGTATCACTACTTCCTGGCCAACCCGGCGGCGACCACGGTGGCGGTGCGAGAGCTGCACGGGCCATCGCCGCTGCTGCGCCGGGCCCTGGAGACCCAGCTCGATGCCAGCGCCCGGGAAATGGCGGAAGACATCCTTGAACGGCAATTGGTGCGCGGCGTGGAGCCGGCGACCATTCACGAAATCTCCGACATGACCATTCGCTACATCCTGTTCCGGGCCATGGATTACATCGACCAGCCCGGTCAGCGGGAGCAGATTCAGCAGGAAACGGAACGGTTCATCAATCGGCAGTTTCGCGGTGCCATAGTGGAACACCTGTCCCAATCGGACCTGGACGCCCTCAGCCGAAACACCAACAGAAACTCAGACTGAGCTCAAAGCCGCTCGCTGTTAACGATTCAGACCTTCCAGATAGGTGTCGCCATCGCCGTACAGGGAGACGAATTCGTCTTCCGGCACGACGGTAACGGCGATCTCCGGTTCGTGATCCCCACCTCCGAGCAACACCCCACGCATCGGAGTGATGTCGGAAAAGTCGCGGCCCCAGCCGAGGGTAATGTGCTCCAGGCCAGGGCGCTGGGCGTTGGTGGGGTCCAGCTCGAGCCAGCCGAAGTCCGGCACGAACACCGCCACCCAGGCGTGAGTGGCGTCCGCGCCCACCAAACGGGGTTTGCCGGCCGGTGGGTGCGTAAGGATGTAGCCACTCACGTAGCGAGCCGCCAGGCCAATGGACCGCAGGCAGGCCAGCATGATGTGGGAAAAATCCTGGCACACGCCCCGGCGTGCCTCGAAGGCCTCCTCCACCGGCGTGAAGGTCTCGGTCGCCGACGGATCGAAGGTGAACTCCTTGTGGATCATCCGCATCAGGTCGTCGGCGGCCTCCACCAGACGGCGTCCGGGCGTGAAAGCGCGTTTGGCGTAGGTGGCGTAGCGGGAATCGATAGGGACGTTGGTGGAGACAAAGCGGAACGCGGTGGCCTCCAGGTAATCGCTCGGGAAGGTCCGGTCTGCCCGGTAACGCAGGCTGTCCCGCACCGTTTCCCAGGGCAGTTTGAGGGCTGCCTCCGTCAGCGCCGGCCGGGCCAGAAGTTCGACCCAGAACTCACTGTTGATGGATAGGAATTCATGCTCGGCGGTGTAATGAATCGCGGTGATCTGGTTGCCCAGGCTGTCCAGAAAGTTGCGACGCATGGAGGGCTCCGGCGAGATCGCCAGATGGTGCTCAAGATTACGCTGCCAAGGTAAGGTGCGTGGGGTCAGCCGCAGCAGATGATGGGACTCCCCGACCATCGAGTCGTATTGATACAGCGTGTCGTGACGAACGTGATAGCGCACGAAGGTCATAATGACCGCCTCTGTGCCTTGCTGGCCACTGATCCTGAGTAGCGGGTGTGAATGAAACACTGGCGCTGGATTTCATCCGATACTCGGTACACCGCCGCGCGGACCTCCAGCAGCAGATTCCCCATCGCTTCGCAGGCCTTGTCCGACCGTTTTTTCTCAAACGGATGCAGGTCTATGCGTTGCAGGCGCTGCAGACAGTCGCCCAGATCCGGGGGAAACAGCTGACCGGTCTTCCGGCCCATTTCAGGCAGATCCTTCTGCAGCTCGCGCACCTGGAACATCACCGAGTGAGGGTTGCTGGCATCCACCACCAGGGTGTGGAGTACGCCGAGCAGCTCCGGGGTCCGGCGGTACCGGGTGCGATAGGTGACCTCCGAATTTGCCACTTCCAGCAACCAGTCCAGCATCGCATAGCGGCTGAACCGATCACTGAACAACGGCACACTGATAAGCGTGCACAGGTTGGCCAGCCGCTCCAGGCGCCGGCCAATCACCAGGAACACCCAGCTGGCGTCCCGGGTGATGTCATCCATGGCGAAGCCGGACAGGGAAACACAGTCCAGCAGGACCAGGTTCAGCGCCCACATGGCGCCATCCGGCGTGGTCGGTGCCGGGGTCAATGGCCGCCCAACGCGGTTCAGCGTACGCCAGTTGTCGGCTGACAGACGATCGCGCACCTGGCTGGCATTGGACAGCAACGCCTGCAGCACGGCGGCCAGCGATCCGGGTTGTCCGGGGTCGCTCACCGCCGCCAATAAGGCTTTCGGCAGAGGCTCGGAGGGCGTGTCCTCTTTCGGTTCCGGCAGGGTGCCGAACAGGGTGCCGGCCCGCTGTAAACCCAGCAGCGCTTCCTCATCGACCTGCTCGTGCCCGGACAGCCGATTGCAGGCTGCTCTGAGCAGCCGGGCCGTGCCTTCGGCGCGCTCCGAGTGGCGGCCCATCCAGAACAGGTTCTCACCCACCCGGGACGGGGTTTCGCGCTCACCCTCAAGCAAGTCGGACACTTGCAACCGTTTCTTGAGCATCGAGGTGACCGGGGCGGAACTCCGGGCCTGCACCCAAGTGTCTTTCGACAGGCCACCGCGCTGCATGGAGATCACCTCGACGCCCTGGTCCATGGCCACCCGCGTCAGCCCACCGGGCATCACTTTCCAACCCGAGGGCGTGGCCGTGGCAAACAGTCGCAACCCGATCGAGCGCGTCGCCAGCGGCTGATCCGGTTTTCCCTGCCAGACCGGCGCCTGGGACAGGCGCACCAGCTCCTGCCCAACGAAGGCGTGGGGGTGGGCATGCATCTTCTTGATCAGGGCGTCCCGAGCGGCACCCGTTACCTGATAGCCGAACACCGGCTCCATCCGCATGGTACCAAAGGCAGGTTTGACCACCAGCTTATCGAGATTGGCGATGACGTACTCCAGCGCCGGCTTCTCGCCACACCACCAGGACGCCACCGACGGCATGGCCAGCGGTGAGCCGAGCAGCTTCTTGGAGATTTCCGGCAGGAACCCGAACAGGGCGGCACTTTCCAGCACCCCCGAGCCCAGGGCATTGGCCATCAGAACTTTGCCGGCGCGCACGGCCCCCAGTAAACCGGGTACACCCAGCACCGAATCGGCGCGCAGTTCGAGCGGATCGCAGAAGCCATCGTCGAGGCGGCGATAGATCGCGTGCACGCGCCGCAGGCCTTGCAGGGTTTTCAGGTAGACGGTGTCGTCCCGCACGGTCAGGTCCTGTCCCTCGACCAGGGGCAGGCCCAGGTAGCGGGCCAGGAACACGTGCTCGAAGTAGGTTTCGTTGAAGCGACCGGGGGTCAGCAGCACACACAGCGGCGATTCCGGCCCAGATGGCGAGAGACTGGCCAGGCTACTCTGGAAACCCTGAAAAAAGTCCGCCAGGTGACTCACCGGCAGGTTGTGGAACGGGGCCGGAAACGCTCGGGATATCACCAGGCGATTCTGCAGGGCATAGCCTGCGCCCGAGGGCGCCTGGGTTCGATCAGCCATCACCCACCAGCCGCCATCCGGGGCCCGGGCCAGATCCAGGGCGTACAGGTGCAGGTAGCGGCCGCCCGCCGGCTCTATGCCCTGGCACGGCCACTGGAAACCGGCTTGCCCGTACACCAGGGCTGGCGGCAGCAGGCCATCTTTCAGCAGTGTCTGTGGTCCGTACAGGTCCGCCAACACCCGGTCCAGCAGCTCAGCCCGCTGGGCCACCGCCTCCGACAGTCCCTGCCATTCCTCAGCGCCCAACACCAGCGGCAGCAGGTCCACGGTCCAGGGCCGGGTGTCCCCTCGCGGGTCCTCGTAGACGTTGTAGGTCACCCCGTCTTCGGCAATGGCGCTGGCCACCGCCTGGGAACGCAGATTCAGCCCGTCCACCGATTCGTGGTTGAGCTGCTGCAACAGGGGTTGCCAGTGAGCAGCCGGCCCCGCCCCGAGAGAACCCAATTCATCAAACCGATCAGGCACCGGGTGGTACTGGCGGAGTATGTCGGTTACTGCTTGCTGCTTCGCCACCGCGTGCTGGGCTCCGTTGGTCTAGTTGGCTGAAAGCATAGCCGCTTTGTTGGCCCCTGAGCCAGCGCCAATCACGACCGTGCCGGATCAGTTGTGATGGCGCAGATCCAGGGTGAACGGAAACTCGGAGTGCTCCGGCACCGGTCGTGATGGCTGTCGGCCGGAATGGTGGCCCATGCGGAAGAACCGTGCCATACGCCGGCCCTCCGCCTCGAAGGCATTGACCGGCAAGGTTTCAAAGCTCCGGCCACCCGGATGGCTGACGTGGTATTCACAACCGCCCAGACTGCGTTCATTCCAGGTATCCACCACATCGAACACCAGCGGGCCGTCGACACCAATGGTGGGATGCATGCACTGGGCCGGCTGCCAGGCCCGATAACGAACACCGGCGACATACTCACCCACCATGCCGGTAGGCTGCAGCGGCAGCGGCACCTCGTTGCAGGTGACCTGGTAGCGATCCGGGGTGGCACCGCGCACCTTCACTTGCAGCCGTTCCAGGGAAGAATCCACGTAGCGGGCCGTACCACCGATGGCGCCGTGTTCGCCGGTGACATGCCAGGGCTCCAGCGCCGAACGCAGCTCCAGGGCCATACCCTTGACCTGGTAATCGCCAATGCGCGGGAAGCGGAACTCAAAGTGCGGTGCAAACCACGCCGGGTCCAGGGCAAAACCCCGGAATTTCAGGTCCTCGATCACATCCTGAAAATCCTGCCAGACGAAATGGGGCAGCAGGAACCGGTCGTGCAGTTCCGTACCCCAGCGCACCAGTTTCGGCGGCGCGTAGGGCTGCTCCCAGAACCGGGCGATCAGGGTACGCAACAGCAGCTGCTGGGTCAGGCTCATGCGCGCGTGGGGTGGCATTTCGAACGCCCGCAACTCCAGCAGGCCGTGGCGACCACCGGGGCCGTCCGGGGAATAGAGTTTGTCGATGCAGAACTCCGCCCGGTGGGTGTTGCCAGTGACGTCGGTGAGCAGGTCCCGCAGCAGCCGGTCCACCAGCCAGGGCGCCACGTCCTTACCGGGCGGGCACTGCCGCTCCATTTCCTTGAACGCCAACTCCATCTCAAACACGTGGTCGTTGCGGGCCTCGTCGATTCGAGGCGCCTGGGAGCTGGGCCCGATAAACAGTCCGGAAAACAGATAGGACAGACTCGGGTGGTTGTGCCAGTAGCTGACCAGGCTGCGCAGCAGGTCCGGCCGGCGCAGGAAGGGCGAATCCTCAGCCTTGCTGGCGCCGAGCACAAAGTGGTTGCCGCCACCGGTGCCGGTGTGGCGACCATCGAGCATGAACTTTTCCGGGGTCAGGCGGCATTCGTAGGCGTCGGCGTACAGGCTTTCGGTCTGTTCCACCAGCTCGTCCCAGCTGTGGACCGGGTGTACGTTGACCTCGATCACGCCCGGATCCGGGGTAATCCGGAAGTGGCTCAGGCGGGGATCCGAGGGCGGCTCATACCCCTCCAGCAACACCGGCTGTTCCAGCTCCGCTGCCGTGCTCTCGATCGCGGCCACCAGCGCCAGATAGGGTTCCGGTTCCGCCAGGGGCGGCATGAACACCCGCAGGATGCCATCCCGGGGCTCCACGCACATGGCCGTGCGCACAATATCGGCGGCGGACTTGCCCTTGGCCGGTTTTTTCCCCTCGGATTTGGCACGTGCCCCCGCCGGCGCCTTGTTCCATTGCCGGATGGCTTCGCTGGCGAGCAAGTCGCCCCGAGGGGCGAACGGATCCGGGCCGTGAATCCAGGGGTACTCCGCCTCGGCCACCCAGGGCTGGCTGTCCAGCGGCAACCGGTGACCCATGGGCGAGCCACCGGGGATCAGGTAACAGCGCTGACTGCGCAGGAACCAGGGCCCGCTGCGCCAGCCCTCGCCCTTTTCCGTAGCTTTCAGGGGCAGCACATAGCCCACCGGCTGATCCAGGCCGCGACTGAAGATGTCCTGCAGCTGCTTGCGTTCCAGGGCATTGTCGAGTTTCGACTCGAACGGATCGACGTTGACCGGCAAGCGCCGCTCCCGCCAGAGATAGTAGAAGGCGTCCTCAAAGGCCGGGAACATCTGGTCGGTGCCGACCCCGAGACGTTCGGCCAGCGCCCCCAGGAAGCGTTCGGCCTGTTTCGGCGTCGCGGTGTTGTCCTTGCGCTCGTCGGCCAGCCAACGCTCATCCGACCAGAGCGGTTCGCCGTCCTTGCGCCAGTAACAGTTCAGCGACCACCGGGGCAGCGGCTCGCCCGGATACCATTTGCCCTGACCGAAGTGCACCAGACCACCGGCGCCATAGCGCGCTCTCATGCGCTGATACAGGTCGATGGCGCGCAGGCGCTTGGTGGGGCCCATGGCTTCGGTGTTCCATTCCGGCTCGTCCCGGCCGTGGCTGGACACAAAGGTGGGCTCGCCGCCCTGGGTCAGACGAACATCCAGTTCGTCCAGGCGCTGATCCACGTCGCGCCCCAAATGGTAGATCTGCTGCCACTGGGATTCGGTGTAGGGCTTGGTCACCCGTGGCGCTTCCCAGATGCGAGTCACGCTCATGTGGTGGTGGAAATCGACCTCGCTGTCCTCGACCAGGCCGGTGATCGGCGCGGCGGAGGATGGCTCCGGGCTGCACGCCAGGGGAATATGGCCCTCCCCGGCAAACAATCCGGAGGTGGGGTCCAGCCCGACCCAGCCGGCACCGGGCAAGTAGACCTCGCACCAGGCATGCAGATCGGTGAAGTCTTCTTCGGGGCCGGAGGGGCCATCGAGAGCCTTCTGGTCCGCGGTCAACTGAATCAGGTAACCGGACACAAACCGGGCCGCCAGACCCAAATGCCGAAGGGTCTGCACCAGCAGCCAGGCGGAATCCCGGCACGAGCCGGAGCCCTTCTCCAGGGTTTCCTCCGGCGTCTGTACCCCCGGCTCCATCCGGATCAGGTAAGCGACCCGCTCGGACAGGGCCTGGTTGAGGCCGACCAGAAAGTCGACGCTGCGCCGCTCCGTGCGGTCGATGGTCGCCATCCATTTCTCGAACAGCGGCGTTTTCGGCAGTTTCCGGAAGTACGGCGCCAGCTCGGCGCTCTGCCATTCCTCGTAGCTGAACGGGAAGGTTTCGGCACTGGGTTCCAGGAAAAAATCAAACGGGTTGATGACCGACATTTCGGCCACCAGATCCACGGAAATACGCAGTTCCTGGGTTTTTTCCGGGAACGCCAGGCGCGCCAGGTAGTTCGACTGAGGGTCCTGCTGCCAATTCACAAAATGGCTTTCCGGCTCCACTTTCAGGGCATAGCTGAGGATTCGGGTCCGGGTGTGGGGGCAAGGCCGGAGCCGAACCACCTGGGGACCGAGGGTCACCGGCCGGTCATAGCGGTAATGGGTGGTATGGCTCAGGGCAACGTGGATCGACATGGAACAGCTCTCACATCAGAAGGATGGCAAGGGTCCTAGGCGGTTTCATACACCGGGAACCAGGTCTCGGTGATGTCCTCGTGCAATTCCCCGATTTCCAATTGCAGGGTTTCAAGGGCCTGAATGCCTTCGCCCTTGCGGATCAGCGCCTCCACATCGGCTTCCCGGGTATGCCGGACCGCCTGCAACGCCGTGCGCAGGGGAATTTCATTGCGTGGCAGACGCTCCAGCGAACCGGCCACCTCGTTCAGACTGTGCAGAACCGAGCGGGGAAACGGCTCGTTCTGCAACAGGAAGCGGATCACCAGCGGACCGCTGACCCGCCGCCGAACGTTGTGGCGGTACATCTGGAACGCGCTCTGGTAGCGCAGCACGCTGGTCCACAGCAACCCGGCGTAGGTGTCGGAACTGTCAAAGCCGCCCAGAAACTGCAGGGCCCCCACCTCGATCTGGCGGGTGGCCATATCGGCGCGCTCCAGGTTCCGGCCGACCCGGATAAATTCGTAGCCGGCGTCATGGCTCATGCATCCGGCCAGCAAACCGGTCAGGGTCTGGCAGCAGCTGACGATCTCGGCCAGGAATTCGTAGCGGGCGCGCTTGCTGATGCCACTGTCTACATGATCCCGGACAAAACGGTAGAGTTCGTTGATGACTTCCCACGCATCCGTGGGCACCTGGTCCCGGGTGGTGCGCACGTTTTCCCGGGCTGCCCGCAGGCAGGAGGCGATGGAGCTGGGGTTGTAGCTGTCCGCCACCAGGAACTTGACGCAGTTGCGTTCGTCCGCCTTCTGGTAATGCTGATCAAATAAGGTTTGCATCCCGGTGACTGCCACCAGGCTCTTCCAGGACAGGCGGGCATCCCGGGGCATATCCAGGGCCAGGGAATTGAAGGCCATGATCATACGGGCGTTGTTTTCGGCACGCTCGAGGTATCGAGCCATCCAGTAGAGTCGTTCGGCTACGCGTGACAGCACATCAATTCTCCTCGTCCACGATCCAGGTATCTTTGCTTCCGCCGCCCTGGGAAGAATTCACCACCAGGGAACCCTTGCGCATCGCCACCCGGGTCAGGCCGCCGGCGGTGACGTAGGTGCGCACGCCCTGCAGCACGAACGGCCGCAGGTCCAGGTGCCGGGGTGCCAGGCCCTCCTCGGTCAGGGTGGGCGCCACCGACAGGCTCAGGGTCGGCTGAGCGATGTAATTGCGCGGATTCTTGTTGATCAGCGCGGCGAATTCGGTGCGCTGCTTCTTGGTGGAATGGGGCCCCACCAGCATGCCGTAGCCGCCGGACTCGTTCGCCGGCTTGACCACCAGCTCCTCCAGGTGCTCCAGCACGTACTCCCGATCCTGCTTGTTGACGCACATCCAGGTCGGCACATTGGGGATGATCGGCTCCTGATCCAGGTAATAGCGGATCATGTCCGGGACAAAGGTGTAGATCACCTTGTCGTCGGCGACCCCGGCGCCCGGGGCATTGGCCAGGCCGACCTTGCCGTTGCGCCAGGCGCGCATGAGGCCGGGCACGCCGAGGGTGGAGTCGGCCCGGAACACCTCCGGGTCGAGGAAATCGTCGTCGATGCGCCGGTAGATCACATCCACCCGCTCCAGGCCCTCAACCGTGCGCATGTACACACAGTCATCTTCGCCCACCACCAGGTCCTGACCTTCCACCAGCTGGGCGCCCATGCGCTGGGCCAGGAATGAGTGTTCGAAGTAAGCCGAATTGAAGATGCCCGGAGTCAGCACGGCGATCTTGGGGTGGTCGTTAGGCCGGGGTGAAATCGACGCCAGCATATCGAACAGCTGGTTGGTGTAGTCGTCTACCGGCAGGATGCTGGTGTTCTCGAACAGTTCCGGGAACACGCGCTTGGTCAACTGCCGGTTCTCCAGCATGTAAGAGACACCGGACGGCACCCGGAGGTTGTCTTCCAGCACGTACACCTTGCCGTCCTTGTCCCGCACCAGATCGGAGCCGCAGATATGAGCCCAGACCCCGAGCGGTGGTGTGAAGCCTCGGCATTGCTCCCGGAAATTCTTCGAGTTGGCAAAGACGTATTTGGGAATGACCTTGTCTTTAACGATGTTCTGGTCGTTATAGATGTCGTTGATGAACATGTTCAGGGCGGTCAGCCGCTGGGCCAGCCCCTGCTCGATGGTTTCCCACTCGCGCAGGGGAATGACCCGGGGGATGATGTCGAACGGCCAGGCCCGGTCAATGTTTTCACCCTCGCTATAGATGGTGAAACTGATCCCCGTTTCCAGGATCGCCAGTTCCGCAGCGTGCTGCCGGGCCTGCACCTCTTCGCTGTCGAGATTGCCCAGATACTCGGTGATGGCGGCCGTCGAGGGCCGGGGCTGGCCCTTGGCCTGAATCAGCTCATCGTAGAAATCGTTGGGGTCGTAGTTCTTCCAGTCGATCTGTTGGTTCTTTTTCATGTTGCGTCCTTACGCGTTTGACTCCATCGAGCCAACGGCCGAGTCAGGTCCACGTCCGCCGTTGTTGATGATTTGGTGCACCAGCCGAAGCTTCTCCACCACCCGATCGGCCAATACGAAGGGGTAGGCAAAGTCGTGCCCCATGCTGCGATTGAGGCTGTTCAGCGCCAGCGTTAACGGCAGCCAGTGCTTGATCAGATCGTCGAAGCAGACCGCCTGGTAGGGATCGAAAGTTGGGTCCGCAGCCACGCTGATGTCCAGATCGTGTTTGGCCTGAACCCTCAGCCCGAACTGCCACGCTGTCTCCAACGTGTCGACCATATGCAGGTAATGTGCCCAGGTCTCGGCCCAATCCTCCCAGGCATGGCTGCTGGCGTAGGAGCTGATGTACTGGTTTTGCCACTGGGCGGGAGGGCCCTGCTGGTAATGCTGGTCGAGCGCCTGCCGGTAGTCTCGGGTGTCGTCACCGAACAACTCACGCACCTTCACCAGCCAGGCGCTGTTGCGCACCAGCAGATCCCAGTAGTAGTGACCGGATTCGTGGCGAAAATGCCCCAGAACGGTGCGGTAAGGCTCCGCCATCTGGTCACGCATGCGCTCCCGCTCCACCGGATCAGCCTCTGCGATGTTCAGCGTGATCACCCCCTGGGCATGGCCCGTCAACACCCGAGAGCGTTCATCAAAACGGGCTGGCTGATCGGCCAGAAAATCGAAGGCAAGACCGGCCTGCTCTTCATGGCGGGGCGCGCAAGGCAGCCCCAAGCGCAGCAGGGAATACACCAGCCGGCGTTTCTCTTTTTCCAACCGGTTCCAAAGGCCGTAGTGGCTAGTGACGCTGAGGTCCGGAATGGTCCGATTCAGCCGACAGGCAACGCAGAAATCGTGGGCATCTGAGGCCGGCACCAGCCAGTTGCAGGCACTCTGATTTCTGTAATTGGCACACAACCGGTACTCTCCGGCCCCAGCCACCGCGACCCAGACCCCCTGCCGCTGTGGATCAACCGCGAGCAAATCCATCGCATCGGGATCAAAGCCAAGATCTGTCCCGCAATGGGTACAGCAACTGTTTTCGAAGTACAGAAGGTTGCCGCAGCGACCGCAGTAAAACAGCTTCATTAGGGGGCGTCCTCGGTCTTTTCACGCATGACCGTCCTACCCAGTATTGGCGATAACCGCCGAAGTGCAAGCCCGTCCCGTCAGCCCCTGGAAACGGTCCGAAATTCCAATTTCCGCGTAAATCCGCGAACTTGAACTAGCATGTAGGTAATCCCAGCAAGGCTTCATCGGGCCATCCGGAGGACGCAATAACAATGATCATCGGTATCCCCAGGGAAATTTTCGAACATGAACGGCGGGTCGCTGCGACACCGCCCTCGGTGCACAAACTGATCGGGCTCGGCTACGAGGTGGTGGTTGAGGCCGGCGCCGGCGAGGCCGCGAATTACGCCGACAGCGCCTATGAAAAAGCGGGCGCGGCCATCGCCACCGACACCAAGTCGCTGTGGCAGGAGGCCGATTTCATCCTGAAAGTGCGGGCACCGATGGACAACCCGGCGCTGGGCAGCCACGAAGTCGACCTGATGAAGGAAGATGCCTTCCTGGCCAGTTACATCTGGCCGGCGCAGAATCCCGAACTGCTGCAGAAACTGGCGGCCCGGAAGATCACCAGCTTTGCCATAGACAGCCTGCCCCGGATCAGCCGAGCGCAGAAAATGGACGCCTTGAGCGCCATGGCCAACATCGCCGGCTACCGGGCGGTGATCGAGGCGGCCAACCACTTTGGCCGCTTCTTCACCGGCCAGGTCACCGCCGCCGGCAAGGTGCCACCGGCCAAGGTGATGGTCATTGGCGCCGGGGTCGCCGGGCTGGCCGCGGTCGGTGCCGCCAACAGCCTGGGCGCGATCGTGCGCGCTTTCGATACCCGGCTTGAGGTGAAAGAACAGATCGAAAGCATGGGTGCAGAATTTCTGCAGCTGGACTTCGGCGAAGAGGAAGGCAGTGGCACCGGCGGCTACGCCAAACAGATGAGCGATGAGTTCATCCAGGCCGAGATGGCCCTGTTTGCCGAACAGGCCAAGGAAGTGGACATCATCATCACCACCGCCCTGATTCCCGGCAAACCCGCGCCTCGGCTGATCACCGCCGACATGGTGAAATCGATGAAGCCGGGCAGCGTGATCGTCGATCTGGCCGCCGAACGGGGCGGCAACTGCGAACTGACCGAGCCCGGTGACGTAGTGGAAAAACACGGGGTCAAACTGATCGGCTATACCGACCTGCCCAGCCGTATGGCCAAGGTGGCCAGCGATCTTTACGCCACCAACCTGTTCCATCTGTTGTCCGACCTGACTCCGGAGAAAGATGGCCAACCCAACGTCAACATGGACGACGACGTCATCCGCGGCCTGACTGTGGTGCGCGACGACGACGTTACCTGGCCACCACCCCAGCCGGAGGCCCCGGTCAATCCACAGCCGGCGCCCGGCACCGAGGAACCGTCGGCGGCCCAAAAGGAGGCCGCCCAGAGGGAATCGAAACGGCGCAGCCTGATCGGCAAGGGTGTGCTGCTGGCGGTCACCGTGGGCGCACTCTACGCCGTCGGCGCCCACGCTCCAGAGAGCTTCCTCAGCCACTTCACGGTGTTTGTCCTGGCCTGCTTCATCGGCTGGCAAGTGATCTGGAACGTCACGCCGTCCCTGCACACGCCCCTGATGAGCGTCACCAACGCCATCAGCGGCATCATCGTCATCGGTGCCATGCTGCACCTGGCCCAGGCCGAGAATTTCCTGGTCGGGCTAATCGCGTTTATCGCGGTGCTGATTGCCAGCATCAACGTGGGGGGCGGCTTCCGGGTCACCCATCGCATGCTTCAAATGTTTCGCAAATAGGAGGCGCCCAGCATGAGTAGTGGTCTCGTCAGTGTGGCCTATGTGGTCGCCAGCGTGTTGTTCATTCTCAGCCTGGGTGGCCTGAGCCACCAGGAATCGGCCCGGCGTGGTAACTGGTATGGCGTTGCCGGCATCACCATCGCCCTGATCGCCACCCTGGCCAGTGTCAGCGATGACGGCCTGGTCTCCATCCTCATTGCAGTGCTGGCCGGTGCCAGTGTCGGCATCGCCATCGCCAACCGGGTGGAAATGACCCAGATGCCCCAGCTGGTGGCGCTGCTGCACAGCTTTGTCGGTCTGGCCGCGGTGTTCGTCGGCTTCGCCGGCTACATCGAGCCTCTGCGGCCAACCGTGGGCACCGAGCACACCATCAAACTGGTGGAGGTGTTCCTGGGCATCTTCATCGGCGCCATTACCTTCACCGGGTCCTTGGTGGCCTGCGGCAAGCTCGACGGCCGCATCGCCAGCAAGGCCCTGACCCTGCCCGGCCGCCACGCCATGAACCTGGCGGCACTGGTGGTGTCGATACTGCTCGGCGCCTGGTTCCTGGGCACCGACAGCATGGCCCTGGGCCTGGTAGCGCTGGTGTTGATGACCGTGATCGCCTCGGTACTGGGCATCCACCTGATCATGGCCATCGGCGGTGCCGACATGCCGGTGGTGGTGTCCATGCTCAACAGTTACTCGGGCTGGGCCGCCGCCTCAATCGGTTTCATGCTTGGCAACGACTTGCTGATCGTGACCGGCGCCCTGGTCGGCAGCAGCGGTGCAATTCTGAGCTACATCATGTGCAAGGCCATGAACCGGTCGTTCATCAGCGTAATCCTGGGCGGTTTTGGTCAAACCAGCAGCAGTTCAGCCGCGGCCGGACCCGACCAATCGGTGCAGGAAACCAATTCCGAAGAAGTGTGTGAGGAGCTGCGCAACGCCCAGTCGGTGATTATCGTGCCCGGTTACGGCATGGCGGTGGCCCAGGCCCAGAATGGCGTCAGCGACATGACCAAACTGCTGCGGGACCGCGGGGTGAACGTACGCTTCGGCATCCACCCGGTCGCCGGCCGCCTGCCCGGACACATGAACGTGCTGCTGGCCGAGGCTCACGTGCCCTATGACATCGTGCTGGAGATGGACGAGATCAACGACGATTTCCCGAGCACCGATGTGGTGCTGGTGATCGGTGCCAACGACACGGTCAACCCGGCGGCAGCCGAAGACCCGGGCAGCCCGATTGCCGGCATGCCAGTACTGGAGGTGTGGAAGTCGCACCGGGTGGTTGTGCTGAAACGGGGCATGGCCACCGGCTATTCCGGGGTGGAGAACCCGCTGTTCTTCAAGGACAACACCCACATGCTGTTTGGCGATGCCAAGGACAGCATCGATAAGCTGGTGAGTGGCTTGAGGGGTTAAATAGCGGGGCTAGAAGCAAGGAGAACGGCTGCCTACCTCAGGCGGGCAGCCGGATACCGAGGGCTTATTCGGTGGTGTTGTAGACGTAGGACGACACAGTGCCATCGTCGTTGAAGCGTACCACCAGGTCGGTGGTCTCCGCATCGCCGAACGCAGACCAGCGGTATTTACCGTAGGTCCAGGTACGTTTGCCGTCTTCGACGCCGGTGCGCCACGGCTCGCCAAACAGAGCCTGGATGTCAGACCGGGTGGTTTCACCCACGGTGATATCCTCAACATTGTGGGTCGCAAAGTCTCGGCCCACGGTGGCACAACCGGCCAGGGTCAGCACCGCCACCAGGGCAGTAATCTTCAGGACTGCTGCATTGAACATCTCAAACTCCCCTCTCGTGAATGCATCCAAAGGTTACTAGAACCCACTCATACGCACCCATGATAGAAGATCTATCACCAAACGCGATTACGGATACGACAGGTTCGAGTTATCCACAGGCATAAAAAAGCCCCGGACATCCGGGGCTTTCGAGGATTCAGGCGTTGGTTAGCGCCTCACGGGCTCAATAAAGCTTGGCCAGGGATTTCTTGGCGAACGGCTCCACCTCGCCGATCCGGCCTTCTTTTACTTTCACCAGCCATTCCGGATCCTGCAGCAGGGCCCGGCCGACAGCAATGAGTTCGAACTCATTGTTGTTCATGCGCTCGACCAACTCGTCGATGCCGGACTGTTCCACCGCTTCCTTCTTGCTGGCAAAGGTGCCGCTGATGAAGTCTTCGGTCAGGCCAACGCTGCCCACCGACATGGTGGGCTTGCCGGTCAGCTTCTGGGTCCAGCCGGCCAGGTTGAGATCCGACCCTTCAAACTCGGGCTCCCAGAACCGGCGAGTGGACGCGTGGAAAATATCGACACCCGCCTCCACCAGCGGCTGCAGGAATGCCTCGAGTTCTTCCGGGTTGTTCACCAGACGGGCTTCGTAGTCCTGCTGCTTCCACTGGGAGAAGCGCAGCATGATCGGGAAGTCCGGGCCCACCCGGTGCCGGACCGCCTCGACGATCTCAACCACGAAGCGCAGCCGGTTTTCCATGCTGCCGCCGTATTCGTCGTCGCGCTGGTTGGTGCCTTCCCACAGGAACTGGTCCAGCAGGTAGCCGTGGGCGCCGTGGATCTCCACGCCGTCAAAACCCAGCGCCTTGGCATCCTGGGCAGCGTCGGCAAAGGCGGTGATCACATCCTGAATGTCGTCCTGGCTCATGGCCTTGCCGTTGGGCTTGCCCGGGGCAAACAGACCGGAAGGGCTGTAGCCCGGCACCGACGGATCCGGCTCCACACCTTCCTTGCGCACGGCGCCCACGTGCCACAACTGCGGGAAGATGGCGCCGCCAGCTTCGTGAACAGCATCGACAACGTCCTTCCAACCCGCCAGCGCGGCGTCGCCGTGGAACGCCGGTACGTTCGGGTAGCCATTGGCACCACGGTGATTGACGGTGGTGCCCTCGGTGATCAACAGGCCAACCCCATTCTCGGCACGGCGGCGGTAATAGCTGACCACCTCCTCGTTGGGCACATTACCCGGTGAGAAATTTCGGGTCATCGGCGCCATAGCTACGCGGTTGCGCAGCTTCAGGTTGTGGAGCTCAAAGGGTTCAAACAAGGGACCAAGATTCATCGACATGAAAAAAACACTCCTCGCGCTGTGGCGACTGTGAACGCGGTGACGACCAGCTTGGTCGCAACCTCATCAATTTGGTTTCGTAAAGCAACCCTATTCAATCTGGTTTTAAGATGCAACCCTATTCGGTACACTTCCCCACATGGCCAGAAAACGTTTTGATGATTCCAACTGTTCAGTCGCCCGCGCCCTCAATGAAGTCGGCGACTGGTGGTCGCTGCTGATCGTGCTTCAAGCGATGTACGGCACGCGCCGCTTTGTCGATTTTCAGCAGGAACTGGGCATCGCCAAAAACATCCTGTGTGACCGGCTGGCACGGCTGGTGGACAATCAGGTGTTGAGTAAGGTGGATGTGGGCGAGCACGGGTCGCGGTTCGAGTACCGCCTGACCGAGAAAGGCCGGGATCTGTTTCCAGTGGTGGTGGCATTGCGCCAGTGGGGTGACAAATGGAACCCCGCGCCGGACGAAACGCCCCTGGATTTGCGAGATCGGGCAACTGGCCGTCCCATAAACGCTGTGGCAGTTCAGGACGCAGATGGCCAACCGCTGTCGATTCGAGATGTCATCGTACCGGGCTCCGAGACCGTCGACAAAAAACGCTCTACCGGCTGAATCCGTTCCACTTCCTCAGACCACCCGATCGCCGTACTGTTCAGACTTTTAATGAAATGATAATATTTTTCATTTACATTGCTGTCTGATTCATTTCTATGAGCCTACCGCCCTCATTCGGCGCATCATCTCGCCGCCGATTAACCGCTGTTTTGTATGCCCTGCTGTGCCTATCGATGTTTCTCCCGGCATTCGGTTTGGCCGCCCCGAGCTCGCCGGCCGAGGCCCGGGTGATTCATCATGCTCAGGGCAGCACCACCGTGGCCGGCAGTCCGCAACGAGTGATCACCCTGTTCCAGGGCGCCAACGACACCGCCGTCGCGCTCGGCGTCACTCCGGTCGGCGTGGTCGACGCCTGGGCCCAGGGCGCCAACTACGACTACCTGGACGCCGCCCTGGCCGGGGTGCCCCACGTAGGGCTGGAAACCCAGCCCAGCATGGAAGCCATCGCCATGCTGGAACCGGATCTGATCATCGCTTCCAAACGCCGGCACGAGCGCATCTACCCGCAACTGTCCCGCATTGCCCCGACCGTCTCGGTCGCCACCGTGTTCGACGTCGAGGAAACCCTGGCAATCATGGGCCAGGCCTTGAATCGCGAAGCCCGGGCCGAGGCCCTTTGGCAACAGTGGCAGCAGCGCCTGGCCGAACTGCGCCGGCGCCTGCAGGCCAGCTTAGGTGACCAATGGCCGCTGTCGGTCACCCTGCTCAACGTCCGCGCCGATCACGTGCGCATTTACCTGGGCGGCAGCTACGCCGGCACCGTGCTGGATCAGCTCGGTTTCCATCGGCCGGCCGTCCACCCGACCGACCGCTGGGTGCTCAAACTTACCACCAAAGAAAGCATTCCGATCATCGACGCAGACCGGATTTTCGTATTCATGGAAGACAGCCCCGCGGTTCAGGACAACTACGAGGCCTGGACCCGGCACCCGCTCTGGCAGAATCTGCAGGCGCAAAAGGACGGCGCGATCTACCCGGTGGATGCGGTGGCGTGGAACCTGGCCGGTGGTCTGATCAGCGCCCATCGAATGCTCGATCAGGTGGCGCATCACTTCGGCCTGGAGCCCAGCCCGTGACCGCCCTTACCGCAATCTCCACCGGCGCCGCCGCCAGGCATCAGAGCCAGCGCCGGCGCGCCGGTCGGCTGTTGGCGGGCCTCTTGTTACTGGCGACGGCCCTGGCCGCCAGTCTCAGCCTGGGCCAGACCAATCTGGCACCAACTACCCTGATCGCGGCGCTGACCGAGTTTGAGCCGAGCAACACCCAGCACCTGATTGTCGCCGACTCGCGTCTGCCCCGGGCGGTAATCGCCGGCCTGGTGGGCGCGGCCCTCGCGGTGGCCGGTGCGCTGATGCAGGCACTGACTCGGAACCCACTGGCGTCCCCAGCAATCTTTGGCATCAACGCCGGCGCCGTGTTTGCCATCGTTGTGGCCAGCACAATGCTGGCTGTCTCCGCCCTCAGCCAATTGCTGTGGGTGGGCCTGGCCGGAGCCTTCGGCGCCGCACTCCTGGTGTTCGGCCTGGGCTCGGCCGGCGACCGTGGCCCCTCCCCCCTGCGCCTGGTACTGGCGGGTGCCGCGGTTTCGGCCCTGTTCATGGCCTTTACCCAGGCCTTGCTGGTCACCAATCAGCAGGGTCTGGACAGCGTGCTGTTCTGGCTGGCCGGCTCGGTGGCCGGCCGCTCCCTGGACATGGTCTACCCCACTCTGCCGCTGGTGCTGCCGGCTCTTGCGCTGAGTCTCACCCTGGGTCGCGCCATCAACTTGTTGGCCTCCGGCGACCAGGTCGCCCAGGGCCTAGGGCAGAATGTGGTCGGGCTGAAAATCCTGCTCGGCGTGCTGGTGGTCTGCCTGGCCGGCACCGCGGTGGCCCTGGCCGGCAACGTCGGCTTCGTCGGTCTGATCGTGCCGCACATGGTGCGCGGCTGGCTTGGCGCTGACCATCGCTGGCTGTTGCCGGGCAGCGCCGTTTTTGGCGCCGCCCTGGTGTTGATCGCCGACACCCTGGGTCGCTTCGTGATCATGCCCCAGGAAATCCCCGTGGGCGTGATGACTGCACTGATTGGCACCCCGGTGTTTATCGTTCTGGCACGGCGGGGGCTGAACCATGGCTAAATCCCTACGGGTGCGCGCCGGCCCCCTTGCCTTCGCCCTGCCCAGACGGACCTTTGCGGTAACCCTAGCCCTGGTGCTGGTGTTTTCTGCAGTCATGCTGCTGTCCCTGTCCCAGGGCACCGTCGCCATCGGGCCGAGCACGGTGCTTCAGGCTCTGCTCGGCCAGGTTGAGGGGCCAGAAGAGTTTGTGGTCAACACCCTGCGCCTGCCGCGCACGGTTATGGCGTTCCTCGTGGGTGCGGCCCTGGCCGTGGCCGGTCTGATCCTGCAGGCCCTGGTGCGCAACCCCCTGGCCTCGCCCGACATCATTGGCATCAGCGGCGGCGCGTCCGTAGCCGCGGTGGCGTTTTTATCGTTTCTCGCGCCGCAGCTGGGGACCCAGTGGCTGCCCCTGTTTGCCATTGCCGGGGCACTGATCGCCGCCGCCAGTATCTATCTGCTGGCCTGGCGCTCCGGCGTCACCCCGGCCCGGCTGGTACTGATTGGCATTGGCCTGTCGGCGGCCATGGGAGCGGCCACCACTTTGATGATCACCCTGAGCCCGATCACCACCACCATGACCGCCTACATTTGGCTGACCGGCAGCGTGTACGGCAGCGACTGGTCCGACGTGCAGGCGCTGTTGCCCTGGCTGGTGATGCTGCTGCCGCTGGCGCTGCGCCACGCCCGCGCCATCGACTTGCAGGAATTCGGTGACACCCTGGCCACCGGTCTCGGCCTACCGGTGCAGCGCAACCGCCTGCTGTTGCTGGGGCTGAGCGTGGCCCTGGCGGGCGTGGCCGTGGCCCACGCTGGCGCCATCGGATTCGTCGGTCTCATGGCGCCACACATCGCCCGCCGGCTGGTGCCACGACAGTTTGCCGGTCTGGCACCAGTCACCGCCCTGATCGGCGGGATGCTGGTGGTGCTGGGCGATCTGGCAGGCCGGACCCTGTTCGCGCCGCTGGACGTGCCAGCCGGGGTGTTTGTCTCCGCCATCGGCGCGCCATTTTTCATTTACCTGCTGTTCCGGCAGCGGTTTTGACCAGGAGTTTTCATGTCGGCTGAGCATGCCCCCCTGATAAGTCGCCAGCTTGCCCTCGGGTACGACAACCACCCGGTCATCCACGACCTGGATCTGGCGGTACCGCAAGGCGCCGTCACCGTACTGGTCGGTGGCAACGGCTGCGGCAAGTCCACGCTGCTTAAAGCCTTTGCCCGATTGCTGAAACCCGAGCGCGGCCAGGTGCTGCTCGATGGCAAGGCCATCCTGAGCCAGCCCACCCGTACCGTGGCGCAGCGGCTGTCCATCCTGCCTCAGAGCCCGACCGCGCCAGAGGGCCTGACCGTGCACCAGCTGGTGTGCCAGGGCCGCTACCCGCACCAGCGCTGGCTGCGGTCCTGGACTGACGACGACGAGCGAATTGTCCATCAGGCCCTGCGGGATACCGACCTTGAGGCCCTGGCGGCCAGCCCGGTGGACCAACTGTCCGGGGGCCAGCGCCAGCGCGCCTGGATCGCCATGACCCTGGCCCAGGACACCGACATCCTGCTACTGGATGAGCCCACCACCTACTTGGATCTGGCGCACCAGATCGAGATCCTCGACCTGCTGGCCGACCTCAATCGCCGGTCCGGCAAGACCATCGTGATGGTGCTGCACGACCTCAACCTGGCCTGCCGTTACGCCCACCACATCGTGGCGCTTAGCCAGGGGCGTGTGCACACCCAGGGCCCACCGGAGGCCGTAGTGACCGAAGACATGGTGCGGGCAGTGTTCAACCTGGGCTGCCAGATCATCCAGGATCCGCTGTTCGGAACGCCCCTGTGCGTGCCTTACGGCACCAACCGACCGACGATGTCGACCGGAGCCGACCATGCCGATCGTCCTTGATGCCGGCCAGCGTGAGGAGCTGCGGGAGCATTGCCTGTTGCAATCCGCGACCGCCTGCGACCCGGCCTGGTCATTGCCGGCCGCAGACCTGCTCGACCCCGACACCTGCCGGGCGCTACTGGACCGGCTGGGTCCGGTCATTGGCTCTCCCAACCGTTACATCACCGCGTCCCTGCTGGCCAAACGCTTGGCGTTTCTGACCACGGGCCTGGCACTGTACGGGATGTCGGTCATGGACCGGGGCCTGGATCTGTCGTTAGCCAATTGGCGGCTGGATTACCGGCACCAGAACGGGCTCTGGCGCTCGCAGATGCCCCTGATTGACCAGCGGGCAAGCACCCCGGAACTCAATACGCGTGAAGCCTGGCGGGCATCGGTGGTCCAGACCCTGTTTGCCGATGGACTAGCGCCACTGTGGCAATCGCTGCACCAGAGTACCCGGGTGCCCATGCCGGTGCTGTGGGAAAACACGGCGGTGCGGGTTTACTCACTTTACGAAAAACGCCTAACGGCGGAGCGGCATCCAGCCAGACAGAGCCTGATCCGGGCGGATTTCCGGTGGCTGGTGGAACAGGCGCCCGCCGCGGTGTTCGGTGCCAGCTACAACCCACTCCAACGTTTTTTCCGGCCGCGTCAGCCAGACACGGCCAAGCCCGGTGCCCGAATCCGCAAAACCTGCTGTTTTTATTACCGGGCTACTGAGCCGGAAACTTACTGCGGTACCTGCCCACTGCCCCACGCCCGCTGCAAGCATCCCAAACGACAAACTCAATAACGTTAATGAGTCGCATTTGTAAATAGGTATTCGTTGCATTAGAATGCGCCCGCTTCTGATCGACCCCTTTGCAACCAGCAGGATGACACCATGGCACTCCGTACTTTCCCCCGCAGGCTCGCCTTGCTTTCACTCGCTGTCGCCGCCGCGTCGGCTCAGGCAGAGTCCCCGACCACCTTGGATGAACTGGTGGTCACCTCCAGTCGCTCGGGCACCGAACTGTCCGATTCCTCACAGGTGGTGACGGTCATTACCCGTGAGCAAATCGAACAACAGTTGACCCTGTCATCGGACTCCTCCCGGGCCCTCGCCAACCTGCTGCCGGCCTATACCCCAAACCGGGAAAAAATGACCGGCTCCGGTGAGACCTTTCGCGGCCGAAAGGCGCTGTTTCTGATTGACGGTGTGCCACAATCCAACCCTTTGCGCAGTACCGGCCGAGCCACACACACCATTGATCTGTCCATGGTCGAGCGCATCGAAGTCATTCACGGCGCCAATGCCATCCATGGCCTGGGCGCCACCGGTGGCATCATCAACTTCATCACCCGCCGCCCTACCGGCGACTCGGTGAAACAGCACGCCAGTGTTCAGGCCACCGCGCCAACCGATGACCCGGATGCCGACTCTCTGGGCTACAAACTCAATTACCGGGTGGAAGGCACCAAAGAGGACTTCGAATACCTCGTAGGCGCAACTTGGGAAGAGCAAGGCGTTTACAAAGACGCCAACGGAGACCTGGTGGGCGTGGATAACACCCAGGGTGATCTGATGAACTCCCAGGCCTACGACGTGTTCGTCAAGCTGGGATACTGGATCGATAACGACCAGAACCTGGAGTTCGAGGTCAATCGCTACAACGTAAAAGGCAAGCAGGATTACGTGAGTGTCGATGGCGACCGGGCCAATGGCGTCCCAACCACCTCGGAAAAGGGCGAACCGATCGGTCAGGCACCGCGCAATCAGGTTTTGACCACCTCTCTGAAGTACCAGCATGACGATCTGTATGGCACTACCTTCAACGCCCAGGTCTACAACCAGCAGTTCGAGGGTCGGTTTGGCGCGGTGCTCACTCCGACTTTTCAAGATCCGGACATTGCCCCGGACGGCACTCTGTACGATCAGTCTCAGGCCGAGTCTGACAAAATCGGCGCCAAGTTCACGGTGACCAAGGATGGGCTGCTGAATGACCGCCTGAAACTGACCACGGGGCTCGATGTCTTGAAAGACACTACCGCCCAGACTCTGGTTCTGACCGATCGCTACTGGGTGCCGGAGACCGATTTCATCAACTATGCCCCATTCCTGCAGACCGAGTTCAAGGCCCTGGACAACCTGATCCTGAACGCCGGCGTTCGTCATGAAAGAGCGGAGCTGAAGGTGGACACGTTCCAGACGGTAGCGTCGGCCAACGGCGTCACCGTTGACGGTGGCAATCCGGATTTTGAGGAAACCCTGTTCAATGGCGGCTTGGTGTACAAGCCGCTCAGCTGGCTAAGCCTGTTCGCCAACTACTCGGAAGGCTTCGGCATGGCGGATGTTGGCCGGGTTTTGCGGGGCATCAATCAGCCCAATCAGGACGTCGACGACTTTCTTGACCTGCAACCGGTGGTCACCGAAAACCGGGAGGTGGGTTTCCGAGTCGATTACGCCCCGGTCGACTTTGAATTCAGCTATTACCAATCCGATTCGGATCTGGGTTCACGCCTGACTCTGATCGACGGCACCTATTTCGTACAGCGCCAGAAAACGGAAATCGACGGCTTTGAGGCGACCCTGGGCGCCGATTTTTCCGATCATCATCGGGGCGAACTCGCTTACTCCAGGATTGACGGAGAATTCGACAGTGATGGTGACGACCAGGTCGACAGCAAACTCGACGGACTCAATATTCCGCCCGACCGCCTTATCGCCAAGTGGCACGCCCAGTGGAACGACCGCTTTTCATCACTGATCCAGGCGAGTCACGCATTTGATCGCTCGTTCGACGACCCGGAAAAAGAATTCGACGGGTACACCCTGGTGGACGCCACGTTGGGATACCAGCTGCGTACGGGCGAAGTTAACCTGTCGGTGGCAAATCTGTTTAACGAGGACTACTTCACCTATTACTCGCAAAGTGCCCAGGTGAATGACAAACGCTACTTCAAAGGACGTGGACGCACAGTCACCGTGGGATACTCTGTCGACTTTTAACGGTTAAACGACACAGCCCCTTGCCACAGGGGCTGTGCCGTCTGAAAGTGCTCGACCTGCAGAAATACCGGTAACGCAAGCTATAGGCACATACCACAGAAAGACTCATTTTTTGAGTTGCATCAATCCGTTGGGCAACACGGACCGGCTCGGCGGATTCTTTTGCGCCAGATCAAATCATGCATTCGTCCGGGCTTTACTCTGACTCCATTCTTTTCAGTTTAAAGGAGTTCGAGATGTCCCGCCGATTCCAATGTTGTGCCCTCGCTGTTTCAATCCTCACTGTTGCGCCACTCGTCCACGCCTACCAGGCTGGCGACTTCATTGGTCGCATTGGCGCTGCGACAGTTGATCCGGATTCCTCCAGTAACAACCTGAGTACCGGTCTGGCTGGTCTCGAGACGGTTCCGGGTGCGCGGGTATCGGTGGATGCCGATACGCAGTTAGGACTGACGTTCAGTTACATGCTGACCGATAACATTGCTCTCGGCCTGCTGGGCGCAACGCCATTTCGGCACGACATCGAGGGTGATGGCGCGTTGAGTGGCGCCGGCAAGCTCGGTGAAACCAAACACCTTCCACCGACCCTGACACTCCAGTATTTCCCGATGCCAGGCAACAGCAGGCTACAGCCCTACGTGGGGGCGGGCCTGAACTATACGAACTTCTTCGAGGAGAAAACCACGCAGACGCTGACCAGCACCGTCGACGCCGTTGCTCAAGCGGCGTTGGGAACTCCGGCTGGAACGGTCGACCGTACCGACCTGAGACTCGACGACAGCGTTGGGTTTGCGGCCGAAATTGGCTTCGATTACCGGATGACTGAACGGCTGGGGTTGAATGCGGCGGTATGGTGGATCGACATTGATACGGAAGCGGAGATTGGGGTGTATGCGCCCGATGGCAGTCGAATCACCACCGGCAAGCTTGATGTGGACATCGACCCCTGGGTTTACATGATCGGCCTTTCGTACCGATTCTGACCCGGCTGGTGGTCGACGATTGTCAGTTCGGCTCAAGCGCCGACACCCCTGAAACGTAACCGGGGCCTCGATGGGCCCCGTCAGGATTCAGGCGCCCTGCCGGGAACCTCGTCCGCGCTGACCACCTGAATTTTGGCCGTTCTGGCCACGACCGCCGCTGCGGCCGCCGGGCCGAGCACTTCCGTTACCATTGCCACTGTTGCGGGGCTTACCGCCCGGCTTACCGTTCCGACCACCGCTTCCATTGCGATTGCGGGCCTTGCTCGGATCGGCCTTGGCTTTCGGCTTGAGCGGCAGGTTGTTGGTCGGCTCGAAGCCTTCCACTTCCTTGCGCGGCAGCTGTTTCTTGATCAGCTTTTCAATGCCTGCCAGCAGCTTGCCCTCGTCGGCACTGACCAGAGAGAGGGCATGGCCACTCTCACCGGCACGACCGGTGCGACCAATCCGGTGAACATAGTCTTCCGGCACGTTCGGCAGTTCGAAGTTCACCACCTGGGGCAACTGTTTGATGTCCAGACCACGGGCCGCGATGTCGGTGGCCACCAGCACCCGGATGTCACCCTGCTTGAACTCGCTCAGAGCGCGGGTACGGGCACCCTGGGACTTGTTGCCGTGGATCGCCGCGGCGGTGATGCCATCACGCTCCAGCTTCTGGGTCAGGCGGTTGGCGCCGTGCTTGGTGCGGGTAAACACCAACACCTGCTCCCAGCTGTTGTCGCGCACCAATTTGCTGAGCAGGGCCGTTTTCTGGCTCTGATCCACCGGGTAGACCGACTGCTTCACCTTTTCAGCGGTGGTGTTGCGGGCCGCCACTTCCACCTGCACCGGGTTGTTCAGCAGGCCCTGGGCCAGGGTGCGGATCTCGTTGGAGAAGGTCGCGGAGAACAGCAGGTTCTGACGCTTGGCCGGCAACAGTGCCAGGATCTTGCGAATGTCGCGGATGAAACCCATGTCGAGCATGCGGTCGGCCTCGTCCAGCACCAGAATCTCAACCTCGTCAAAACGCACAGCGTTTTGCTGGTACAGGTCCATCAGACGGCCCGGGGTAGCCACCAGCACATCCAGGCCCTTGCGCAGCTTCATCATCTGCGGGTTGATTTTCACGCCACCAAAAACCACGGCGGCCTTGGTCGGGATGTACTTGCTGTAAAGGTTCACGCTGTCGTGTACCTGCGCCGCCAACTCCCGGGTCGGGGCCAGAATCAGCGCGCGCGGGCCCTTGCCGGTGCGGGGCTTTTCCGCCAGTCGCTGCAGCAGTGGCAGAGTGAAACCGGCGGTTTTACCGGTGCCGGTCTGGGCCGCCGCCATCACGTCCTTGCCGGACAGAACAGCGGGAATGGCCTGAGCCTGAATGGGGGACGGGGTATCATAACCCTGATCGGAAGTGGCACGGACCAGCTGCTCGGACAAACCGAGGGAAGAAAAACTCATATAAGATCAACTCTTGATTGTTCTGCCTCCACGAACACCGGTGTCGGCGAATGCGGGCAGAGACCATGCACAGGCATGGAGAAAAAGACGACTACGGTCACGCGCCGCAAGCGGGGTGACGTCCTCTGACAGGTCGTATGGATGGTTCGCATGGCGGCGTTACGCCGGAAATTGCGGAATCCCTAGAGGCAGGATGGTCAGCACAGTAACAGAGGCCCCGGCGATAAGCCATAGGTGTTTATCGTGCCGGGACCCAATGCCAGACGAATACGCCGGGCTCGCAGGAGAGATTCAGGGGCTGACGGCCTGCCTCAGCGGGTGGCGGCCTCGGCGAAGTTGGCCAGCGCACCGGCAACCTTCTCCAGAACGGCGTCGCAACCAGCAATACCATGGCGCGCCTTGAGATAAGCCGGATCGTTGTACCCCAGGTAGACGTCGCCGGCCTCATCCTGCCAGATCAGTGCTTTCTGCGGCAGGTCCACGGCCACACTCTGGCTGCAGTGCATCAGTGGCGTACCCACCTTCGGGTTGCCGAAAATAACCAACTCGGTAGGCCGAAGCTCTTTGTCCACCGACGCCGCATTGGCGGCGTGATCTATGCGATTCATCACCGTCATGCCTTTGTCCGCCAGCACCGCCTCCAGTTTGTCCGCCGTGGCCGCCACGCTGTGGTTGCTCTGAACCACGATGAGTCCGTCGGCGGCCTGGGCCAGCCCGGCACCGAACAGGGTCACCAGGGTGATGACGATTATTCGAATGGTGTACATAGTCTGTGTCCTCCTAAAAGCCATGTAGCACCAATACTAGTCGATGCACGCAAGTCCGTGGCCCAATCGGATAAGTCGCCGTGGCATCCAATTGGCGCGCCTGCGAGTACTATGAAACACGCCTACGTGTTTTTACGTATCAGCCATAATAGAGGAAGAGCGTTGTCATCATGTCTGGATGGAAGTTGCCAAGCAGTCTATTAGCCCTGCCCCTCCTTATCGCCGGTTGCACCGACGGTTCTGGCCCACAAACCGCTACCGATCTGCATCCGCCCAGTGAGACCGGCATTCTCAAGGTCGCCACCCGAAACGGGTCCACCACCTATTACCTGGACCGCCATGAAAACCCGGTTGGCCCGGAATACGCCTTAATCAGCGACTACGCCAGCGCGCGCGGCTGGGACGTTGAGTGGACCATGCACGACTCCACCCGCGCGGTGCTACAGTCCCTGGATGCCGGCACAACCCACCTGGCCGCGGCCGGTCTGACACACCGCCCGTCCCGGACCGAGCGCTTTACCCGGGGCCCCGCGCACACCGAGATCACCGAACAGCTGGTGTGCCATCGGGACACCCGCCCGCTGCCACGGTTGGCCGAGCAGCTACCCGGCACCGAGATCGTGGTCACTGCAGACTCCAGCTACGTGGAAACTCTTGCCGGGCTCTCCGACCAGCACCCGGGCATCGAGTTCACCGAGGACCAGAAACGGACCACCGAGGTCATTCTTTCGGCCGTAGCCGAACAGGACATCGCCTGTACCGTGGCCGATTCCAACATCGTCCAGGTTATGCGCCGTCACTTCCCCCACCTTGAAGTGGCGATGAATCTGACCGGTGGACAGAACCTGGGTTGGTACCTGCCGGCCGGCGCCGACGATCTGGCCTCGGACGCCCGGGAGTGGATGAACAGCGTCGAGGGCGACGAAGCCCTTGGGCGCATGGAAAATCGCTATTACGCCTACATCGGAGATTTCGACTTCGTGGATCTCAGAGCTCTGAATCGCCGAATCGAGGAGCGCCTGCCCGATTTCATCGACGACTTCCGGGAAGCCGAGGCCAAAACCGGCATGCCGGCAGATCTGCTGGCAGCGCTGTCGTACCAGGAGTCGCACTGGGACCCTGAGGCTGTATCACCCACCGGGGTACGCGGCATCATGATGCTCACTCAAAGAACGGCGAAATCCCTGGGTGTTGATAACCGGCTCGACCCGGATGCCGCCATCGATGGCGGCGCCCGCTACCTGGCGGATCGCCACCAGCGCCTGCCCGACACCATCCCCGAGCCGGACCGCACCTTCCTGGCACTGGCGAGCTATAACATCGGCCGCGGCCACCTGTTGGACGCCCGGGAGCTGGCCCGCTCGATGAATAAGAATCCGGACTCCTGGCAGGACATGGTGGAGGTATTACCCTTGAAAGCGGACAAGCGGTACTACCCCAGCACCCGCTATGGGTATGCCCGAGGCTACGAGCCGGTGCACTACGTGCAGCGGATCCGCAACTACCGGGACGTGATTCAAGCCGCCTTCATCGACTAATTCAGGACCCGAACAGCGCAGACCGCAAAGGCCGGAAAAAGCCCTGGGAAGCCGGGGCCCGGGCGGGGGTGCGCTGGCCGTCGAACTCCAGGTAGCCGTCCTCAATGGGATCGAAGCGCAAAATTCTTACGTCTTCGAGGTAGTTCTGGCTGGCCTTCCAGGGTCCATGAGTACCCTGGCGTGGCAGCCGGTCGGCGGCCCGGCGCACATACCCGGCATCCAGTTCGCCCAGCACGGTTGCTTCACCGGCGCTGTTGTCCGGGTCCCGCGCCACCACCGTCCGGTGGCCCTGCTGGTCCATCAGGTTCAGCAACCGACACAGGTACTCGGCGGCGATGTCCACTTTCAGGGTCCAGGAGGCGTTGGTGTAGCCGAAAATGAGGCCGGCGTTGGGCAGCCCCTCCACCATCACATTCTTGTAGATCACCTTGTCTTTAAGCACCACCTCCTGCCCGTCAACACTGGGACGAATGCCCCCCAGCATCTGCAGGTCGAGGCCGGTGGCCGGCACGATGATATCCGCAGCCAGGGTCTGGCCGGATTTCAGGCGAATGCCGTCAGCAGTAAAGCGCTCGATATGATCCGTCACCATGGCGGCGCGACCGGCTTTCAGGGCCGTGAACAGATCGCCGTCCTTGACCACGCACAGGCGCTGGTCCCAGGGCGCGTAGTCCGGCGTGAAGTGGCGCATGTCGGCCACCCCCGCCACCCGGCGCCGGATGATGCCGAGGAACAGCCGGCGCATAAAATTCGGACTCTTGCGTGAGCGCTGGTACAGGAATCGGGCGATGGCCACATTGCGGGCCCGGACCAGCTTGTACGCCAGCTTCTCCGGCAACCACCTCTGGAGCAGCAGGGCGATTTTGTCGGTCGAGGGCACCGGCATCAGGTAGGTCGGCGAGCGCTGCAACATGGTGACGTGCGCGGCCTGTTCCGCCAGGGCCGGCACCAGGGTAATGGCGGTGGCACCGCTGCCGATCACCACGATGTTCTTACCGGCGTAGTCCAAATTCTCGGGCCAGTGCTGGGGGTGAACGATCTGACCACGAAAATCGGCCTCGCCCGGGAAGTCGGGCTTGTAGCCCTGGTCATAGTTGTAATACCCGGTGCAGCCAATCAGAAAATCGGCGGTGTAGGTCAACGCTTCGCCGGATTCCTCGTTGCGCACCGTGAGAGTCCAGTGCTGGTCGGTGCTGGACCAGGCCGCGGTGGTTACCGCCTGGCCATAGCGGATGTGGCGTTCCACATCGAACTCGTGGGCGGTGTCACGCAGGTAGTTCTTGATCGATGCACCGTCCGCCAGCACCTGGCCGCCAATCCAGGGCCGGAAACGATAGCCGAAGGTGAACATATCGGAATCGGAACGAATACCGGGGTAACGGAACAGGTCCCAAGTGCCGCCGAGGGACTGGCGCCGTTCCAGGATGGCAAAGGTTTTGCCCGGGCAGTGCTGCCGGAGGTGACAGGCCATGCCAATGCCGGACACGCCGGCGCCAACGATCAGAACATCGAAATGGTGTGCATTCATGACCAGTCTCTCGGTTTCATATTGTTGTTTTGACAGGTATGAAGCCAAGATACCCCAGGCGGGGAGAGCGGGGAATTGTCCGCAGAGGTCTTAACGGGCCTTTGTTTGCACCAGTTCACAAATACGATCGCTGGCGTGTTGCGCCCAGGTGTCGTAAGCGTCCCGGCCGGGGTGAAAACCGTCGGCAGCCATGGCTGCGGGCTCGAGCGGATAACTCACCGACAGGTAATGGGCCCCGGCGGCATCTCCGCAGAAGGCTTCCAGCAAAGCATTGAGCTGACGCGCCCGCAGGCCCAGATACCAGCGCAGCGGCTGTGGCAGGGCCGGAAACCAGTGCATGGGTGGGATGGCGGTGAACAGCACGTGGCGGGCATGGAACCGGTCGCCCAGCTGTTCCGTGAGTTCGGCCAAATGTTTCAGCCACTGCCGGTCGCCGGTGCGTCCAGTCACGTCGTTGACCCCCACCGATACCACCACCGCGTCGTAAGGGGCATCGGGCACCTCGGCGAGGGCGGTCAGAAGATCGCCCGAGGTGCGACCGGTTTGCGCCTCCAGGGTCCAGTGCACCCGAAACGCCAACCCCAGGCGCCGAGCCAGGCTCCCCGACAGCGCCTGATCCTGGTGTTCCACGCCCACACCGGCCGCCGCCGAGTCGCCCAGAATCAGCAGTCGCAGCGCGGGGCCGGCACCTACACTACCGCACCGCTCGCCCACCGGTTCCGGCAGACGCGGGGTGACCCAGCGTACGTAACGGCCCTGGCCCAGCAACAGCGGGCCCAGGGCAAGGGTGGACAGCGGGTACAGCATCGGGTTCAGCTCCAACAGGTTGGGACTTTAACCATAGCCCAAGCCCTCCGGAAGCAACAGATGCCTCATTACGACTACTGCAAGCGCGCGCTCGGATGTCGCGACAGATCCAGTACCGGCAGCTCGAAACCCTCCACCGTCAGGGTGAACGGATTAGCGGCATCCGCCGACCCCGGATTGCTGACCGCGCTGTACTGGACGTGGCTGGAATACACCACGAGGCCGACTTCGTCACCCGGCTGCAGGCGCTCCCCGACACCGGCCAGCAACACCCCGGGCTCGCCAATGTTCGGATTCGCCTGGTAGTTCCCCGCGACCAGCGGCGTCACCTGGTCGTCCACCAGAATCAGTTGGTCACCGCGCTGGATACCAACGCCCAGGTGAGCCACAGCCTCGCGTTCTCCGGGCATCCCAGCGTCGTCATCGGTAACCACCACCCGATCCATCCGCGGCACACCCGCCAGCACTTCCTGCTCACCGGATACCGTGTGTACGGCGACAAAGGTGGGCGGCGTGTCGACAGCGGGGCGGCTCACTGCCAGGTTGTTGACCCGAGCCGGAATGCCACCAGTCGATCGCCGCTGCGACCCCACAGGGAAGTCGTCCAGCACCAGACCGGCCGGTTCGGCCGAGTGCGCGGACATGGTATCGGCCACCGAGATGCACACCGAAGGAATTGATCGGTAGCCGCTGGAATCCTTGCCCTTGAGGTGGAAATCAAACCAGTGGCGGATCAGCTCGGTGCCCACCAGGCCACCGCAATTGGCGCTGCCCTCGGTCTGACTCGCCAGCGGATTCATGTGCCCACCCTCAGTGGACAGGATCGACACCGGCACGCCCTCCTCGGCGGCGTTCTTGAAGTAGGCCCAATTCCAGTAGCCATCGGTCAGATTGAACAGCACATCCCGATTGCCCTGGAGCAGCAAGGTCGGCACCGAACGAGCGACGAACGGGTCACCGTTGGACGAACACCCCAGCTCACCGGGCCGACACCAGGGCTGCCCCGCCTCCGCCGCACGCTGTAGGTAACGGGTATGACGGTCGAACAGTTCAACGATTTCTGCCTCGGCGTAGCCCTCGGCCTCCATGGTGGCTATCAGATCGGCCCGGGTCCGGATCAGGTTGGCCTGGGCACTTTCCGGGCCCATCAGTTCACACATACGCGCCACGGCCGGGGTATTCACGGTGCCACCGGTGTCTGCCAACAGGCACAGAAACCCGGTAAATGAGCGCTTCACGGCATTGCCGGGTAACAGGCTGTACAGCAGGCTGTGCCAGGTACCGTTCGGCACGATGGTGTCGATGCGCGCGTCCAGCTGGGACAGACCAAACTGGTAGCCACCGCCATAGCTGTAGCCGAGCAGGCCAACCACGACATCGCGGGCCACCTCGCTGTCTTCTTCAACCTGAATGTGCAGCTCGGTGGCGTGGTCGTACAGCCAGTCCAGCAGAACCCGGGCGTCCTGGGTTTCGGCCCGCGGGGCGATGATGCGGGCGTAGCCGCCGCCGTTTTCCGGAAGCGAGTCGCCATGGCCGCGCTGATCGAACGAGACCCCAACGTAGCCATGCCGAGGGAGAGTCGCAAACAGCTCATCAATGGCCGGGAAATGGGCCTTGTCGGGTGCCACCTCGCCGTCGGCGTCGATGGTGGCATCCCGGCTGCCACTGTAACCGTGGCTTTCAATCACCACAGGGAAGCGGTCGTGCCCGCAGCGTTCGGGCAACAGCACCGCGACGTGGAAGCGGGTGCTGTCGGCGTTCAGCTCCTCCGGCGTTCGGGCCCGGTCGAAGCTGTTGGGCAACGGGCTGTCCACCACAAACTGGCGGATTTCCGGCGCCAGAGGCGCCTCGCACTCACCCAGAGCCCGGTCATCCTCATCGCCCCGGTCGTCCTGTTGCGCAACCTTCGGGTCGTCGCGGTCACCGGAACCGCCTCCGATGCAACCGGTCAGGCCGAGCAACAATAGCAATATCAACAGTAAGGGATAGACACGCATGTTCTTGTTCTCCTGGGCACCGCCGGGGCGAAGCGGCTCCGGGCGACACAATTGTTGTTGTCCTGACTGCACGGAAAATAACCAGCGGTGGTTCCCCGAGCTGGCCAGAGTGGCCCAAAAGGCTAAAAGTTTCGGAGCGAGGGCGTAGCCAAGGGGATGAGCCGGACCGTGTTGGAAAGGGGTAGATTCAAGCCTTCACCCCGATCCGGATCATGACCATGACAAAACCCATTCTGGTGATTGGCGGCGCGTCCTGGGACACCATCGTGCATTTGCCCACGTTGCCCGAACCCCGCCCTCAAACCCTCTGGCCCGAGGCCAGTTACCGAACTCTGGGCAGCACCGGTGCCGGAAAAAGCCTGAATCTGGCGGCGCTCGGTCATCCCGTTGTGTTCCACACCCTGCTGGGCACCGACGCCGAGGGCCAGCAGGTGCGGGCCGCATTGCAGCAGCCCCGGCTGCACACGGTGGTGACCGAAACCCGGGAGCCCACCGAGCAGCACGTGAACCTGATGGCCGCCGACGGCAAACGGCTGTCCCTGTTTGTGCAACCACCGGCGGACCCGGCCAACCTGGATTGGGCGCCCCTGCAGGCCGAGGCCAGAAGCTGCCAGCTGGCAGTGGTCAACATTCTCGGGTACGCCCGATCCGCCCTGCCCTGGCTGCGCGACCTGGGGCTGCCGATCTGGACCGACCTGCACGATTACGATGGCCGCAACCCCCACCATCAACCGTTTATCGACGCCGCCAGCGTGATTTTCCTCTCCAGTGACAACCTGCCGGACTATCGCCAGACCATGACTGAGCTGATCGGTCAGGACAAAACCCTGGTGGTGTGCACCCACGGTGCCGAGGGCGCAAGCCTGCTGACGGCCGACGGTACCTGGCTCGAGCAACCGGTGATTCCGGCTCAACAGGTGCGCGACACAAACGGCGCCGGTGACGCGTTTTTCAGTGGTTTCCTGCACCGGTACCTGGCGGGGGACAGCTTGCCCGCCTGTCTGCGAGCCGGCGCCGTGTGCGGCGCCCTGTGTGTGGCCAGCCAATCCCTGGTCGGCCATGATTTGCGCCCGGGACTTGTCGGATAGCCGCGCAGCTCTAGGCTCCCGTCTCAGGCTCAAGCCCAAGCACAGGTTTGAGCTGCCCCAAAGCCTGTGCCACAGTCACCCGACATTCACCACGGAATCCGCACCCTATGAAAACCGTTTTTTCTCCTCTCCATAACCGGCGTTCGGTCAAAACCGAGCTGGACGGCGGTCTGCTCATCGAGCCCCATGAGAAACCGTCCCGGGCCGAGACCATTCTGGCCCGGGTGCAATCCCAGCAGCTGGGCGAGATTCTGAAGCCAGAGGAGTTTGGCCTCGCGCCGGTGCAACGGGTGCACACCGCCGACTACGTCGACTTTCTCGAACAATGCTGGACCGACTGGCTGGCCGCCGGCAAACCGGGCGAGGCCATTCCGGCGGTCTGGTGCGGCCGCGGCATGCGTGCACGAATCCCCAAGGACATCGACGGTCGGCTGGGCTACTACAGCTTTGCCGCCGAGACCTCCATCTCAGACGGCACCTGGGAGGCGGCCCGCACCTCCGCCAACGTAGCCCTCACGGCTCAGAAGCTGGTCGCACAGGGTGAGCGCGCCGCCTTCGCCCTGTGCCGGCCGCCCGGGCACCATGCCCACGCCGACCTGTTTGGCGGTTACTGCTTCTTCAACAACGCAGCGATCGTGGCCCAGGCGTTCCGGGATCAGGGCGCCGAGCGGGTGGCGGTGCTCGATGTCGACTTTCACCATGGCAACGGCACCCAGGCCATTTTCTACGACCGCGCGGATGTCCTGACCATCAGCCTGCACGGCGACCCAGACCTGGTGTTCCCGCACTTTCTCGGCTTCGAGGACGAAACCGGAGCGGGCGATGGGGCCGGCCACAACCTCAACATCGTCTACCCGCCCGGCACCCCCTTCCGCGAATGGTGTCAGGGCCTGGAGCGGGCCTGCCAGCGCATTGCCAAATACCGGCCAGACGCCCTGGTGGTGGCCCTGGGCGTGGACACCTTCGAGGACGATCCCATTTCTTTCTTCAAACTGAAGTCCGACGACTATGTGAGCCTGGGTCAGCGTCTGCAGCGGTTGGGCCTGCCCACCGTATTCACCATGGAGGGCGGCTACGACGTGGATGCCATTGGGGTGAATGCGGTCAACGTGATGCAGGGCTTTGATCAGGACCGGAGCTGATCAGTTGGCGTACGCAGGAATGACTACTAGACGACCGGTCTAATCGGAACTAGGATGCCCTCACGTTGATAACAGTACGTTGATCAGACACAGGGGCAGCCGCCAATGAACAGCTTTGATTTTTACAACCCGACCCATATTGCCTTCGGCGAAGGCAAGATTGCCGATCTGGACAAACTGGTTCCGGCAAACGCGCGGGTCATGGTGCTGTTTGGCGGCGAGAGCGCGCGCCGTAACGGCACCCTGGATGAGGTGACTGCGGCGCTGGGCGAGCGTGAGGTCAGCCTGTTCGGCGGCATTGAACCCAACCCCAGTTTTGAAACCCTGATGGACGCCGTGGCCCAGGTGCGTGAGCAAGGCACCGACTTCCTGCTCGCCGTAGGTGGTGGCTCCGTGATCGACGGCACCAAGTTCGTGGCGGCCGCGGCGGTGTTCGAGGGCGACGAGTGGGACATCCTGCTCAAAGGCGGCCGCAATGTGACCCAGGCACTGCCCTTCGGCTCGGTGCTGACCCTGCCGGCCACCGGTTCCGAAATGAACAAGGGCGCCGTGGTTACCCGCAAATCCCTGCAGGCCAAGCTGCCGTTCCACAGCGACCACGTGTTCCCGACTTTCTCGGTGCTGGACCCGACCAAGACCTACACCCTGCCCCTGCGCCAAGTGGGCAACGGCGTGGTCGATGCCTTTGTGCATGTGGTGGAGCAATACCTGACCTACCCGGCCCAGGCGCCGGTGCAGGACCGCTTCGCCGAGGGCCTGCTGCAGACCCTGGTGGAAATCGGCCCCCAGACCCTGGCCGAGCCGGACAACTATCAGGTCCGTGCCAGCCTGATGTGGACCGCGACCCTGGCCCTGAACGGCCTGATTGGCAGCGGCGTGCCCCAAGACTGGGCCACCCACATGCTGGGCCACGAGCTGACCGCGCTGCACAACCTGGATCACGCCCAGACCTTGGCCATCGTGCTGCCGTCGATGCTGCGTGAGCGCAAGGCTGAGAAACTGGACAAGCTGGTTCAGTACGCTGAGCGGGTGTGGAACATTCGCGAAGGCAGTGCCGAAGAGAAAGCCGAGGCCGCCATTGCCCGCACCGAAGCCTTCTTCCAGTCACTGGGGGTCAAGACCCGTCTGGCCGACTACGACCTGGGCGAGGCGCACATCGAGCCGCTGATCGCGAGCCTGGAAAGCCATGGCATGGTCAAGCTGGGCGAACACGGCGACGTGACGCCGGTAGTCTGTCGCCGCGTCCTGCACGCCAGCCTGTAAGCAACACCCGTTGACTGCGGAGGGCCTGGCGCCCTCCGCCAACACACGATCTTCCTTTTTGGGGCTCTGGTTTTCAGCTGCCCTTTTTTTTGTGCCCGGGCAACAGGCCGTGAAGGCCGCGTGAGACCGGGCGTCAGCCCTTGAAGCCCTTGCCCAGGATGTAGACTTCCCGGGAGCGGGCGCGGGAAGAATCCGGTTTGCGCACCACCACCTTGTCGAACGCCGCCCGCACCGCCTTCAGATACTCATCGTAGCCCTCGCCCTGGAACACCTTGGCGAGGAAGTTGCCCTTGGGCTTGAGCACCTGACAGGCCATGTCCAGCGCCAGCTCCACCAGGTACATGGACGATGCCTGGTCGGCAACGGTCACACCGCTGATGTTGGGTGCCATGTCGGAGATCACCACATCCACCGGGCTGTCGCCCAGGGTGGTCATGATGGCGTCAAAGACGTCGTTCTCGGTGAAATCGCCCTGGATGAATTCAACGCCGGCAATGGCGTCCATGGGCAGGATATCGGAGGCGATCACCCGGCCCTTGTGACCGACCAGCTTGGCCGCCACCTGGGACCAGCCCCCGGGCGCGGAGCCCAGGTCCATGACCACCATGTTGGGGTGAATCAGCCGGTCTTTCTTGTTGATTTCCAAAAGCTTGTAGCTGGCCCGGGAGCGGTAGCCGTCGACTTGCGCCTGTTTCACAAAGGGGTCGTTGACGTGTTCTTCCAGCCAGCGGTTGCTGCTTTTTGATCGGGCCATGGGAGTCGTTTCTTCCGGGGAAAACCAGCGCTCATTGTACGTGTCAGGCGCCAGTCCGGCAAAATCCTGACATCCGGGACCGGCGCACGTACAATCGGCACAAACGCGCTCATCTCTCCATCTTTCATCGCCGACCCGTTCCGATTCGTACCGACCCGGGTCCCGGCGCAGCCACGGGCCACCACTGTGAAACTGAACGACATTCGGAAACTGCACCAGAAGAAGTATCGCCAGGCGTTCCAGCACTATCTCGTGGAAGGTGAACACCTGGTGCTGGAATTGCAGAAAGCCCTGGCACAGCAACCGGCCCTGGCGCGCACTGAACTGTACGTGACGTCTACCTACGAGCACTGGCAGAGCCCGTTCACCACCCATCTGGTCAGCGACCGTCAGATGGCGCAACTGGCCGACACCCACACGCCCCAGGGCATACTGGCCGTAGTGCCGGTGCCAATGCCGGAGGCCGACGCCAGCCCCGCCGCCGGTGCGGGGGAGCGTGCGGTCTACCTGCACGAGGTGCAGGACCCGGGCAACCTGGGCACGATTTTGCGCACCCTGGCCTGGTTCGGCGGGTTTCGCTGTCTGCTCAGCCCCGGCAGTGTTGACCCATACAACCCCAAGGTGGTCCGCGCCAGCATGGGCGCCCTGTTTCACGTTCCGCTGGAAACCGAAGTGCCCCTGGACCAGCTCTCCGACCGCTTCACTGGCATTGCCTGCCTCGACCTTGCCGGCGCGCCGCTCACCTCCGCTGACTTCCCCCAACACGACTGCTACCTGTTCGGCAATGAAGCCCGGGGTGTGCCGCGGCAGGCATTGGAAGCACTGGGGGCGGTGCCATACACAATCGCCGGACAGGGCGCCATCGACTCCCTGAACCTGGCCAGTTCCGTCAATATCTGTGCCTACGAGCTGAATCGCGGTCAGCCTCAGGGCTGACTGGCCAGCGCCTTGCCCGTGCCCGCATTCGCTAGTGCCACCGCCATGGCGTTCACCAGTTCGTTGGCGCCGGGCGCGCGCTGATCGGTGGCCGGGTTCAGGGCCCGGCTGAAGTTTCGGAAATTCACCCGCTGCCAGTTCAGGGGGTCGAGGATGCGCTCCACCCGGGCAATGTTGGCTCGGGTCGCCGGTTCCAGCTTGTAATCCAGCACTGGCGAGTCGACGACAAAATCGTGACCCTGCTGGTAATCGTGCAACAGCAACAGCAACAGGCCACCGCCCATGAAGTGGCGGCCAAGACTGACCGCCAGGTCTCCGTGACGAATGGCGTCCAGTGCCCGTGGTTCCCAGTCCACGCCGCCGACCACTAAATCTACCCCCGGCTCTCGTCCTACCTCTCGGGCGGCGTCAATAGCACCCAGGGCCATGCCATCGCTGGCGCTCCAGATTGCGGCGGTCTGGGGATAACGCTTGAGTAACACGGCAGACTTGTTTCGAGCCTCGTCGGCACTCCAATCCGCGTGCACCAGTTGAGACAGGTTGGCACTGGCCGCGTTAAGCTCACGAATCAGTCCCAGATTGCGGTCTGTTGACGCCGAGGAGTCCCGCGTGCCGCTGAGCCCCATCATCGACAGCGGTCCGTCACTCTCGGCAAGGTCAAGACCGCGGGCCCGCTGCGCCAGCATTCGCGCCAACACCCGGCCAGCGTCGACGTTGTCGGGCGAAACATGGCCTATCCAGTTGGCCAAGGCACCCCGGGGCAAGCCCAGCTCTTTCCGCGTGTCCATTGGGATGTCGGTGTTGAAGGTAAATACCTTCACGCCAGCGTTGTGGGCCAGGGTGAGCATCCGGCCGGTGACGTTTTCCTTGCACATGAACACCAGATAATCGGGTTTGTCCGGGCGCGCCAGTACACGCTCGGCCAGCTTCTGATAACTGAGGCGATGGCGCTCGAAATCCGTCACCACCTCAAGCTCCAGCTCCAGGTCGTCGGCCACCGCCCGCATGAAACCGGACACCAGGGCCCAGAAGCGGGAATCATCTGGCTCCAGAAACACGACACTGGGGCGATCGGACGCTTGGACGGTGCCCAGCAGCAGGATCCAGACCATACACAACAGAGTTAGCGTTCGGCAGAGCCTCATCGCGCCACGATACCTCATCAACCGGCTAAAGAGTTCCCATCAGGCCGCTAAGCTACCCCAGTATCTGCTTGGTAAACAAGCATGAACGTGTCTACCGTGCCTCGCACTTGGCTTGCCTGTGCACGCAAAAAAAAGGCACCGGATCGCTCCGGTGCCTTTCACTCTCTCATCAGGTTTTACCTGATTTTTTCGTGCCTACGCCCATATCAGGCCGCGGCTTCTTCGTCCTCGTCCACCGAATTGCGGATCAGGAAGTCAAAGGCGCTCAAGGCCGCTTTCGAGCCTTCGCCCATGGAGATGACGATCTGCTTGTACGGCACGGTGGTGGCGTCCCCTGCGGCAAAGACACCCGGAATGGAGGTCTCGTTGCGGTCGTTGACAATAATCTCGCCGTGCTGGCTCAGCTCAATGTCACCCTTCAGCCACTCGGTGTTGGGTATCAGGCCGATCTGGACGAACACCCCTTCCAGCGAGACGTGGTGTTCTTCACCGCTGGTCCGGTCCTTGTAGTTGAGACCGTTGACCTTGCCGTTCTCACCCGTGATTTCGGTGGTCTGGCCAGAGGTGATGATTTCCACGTTTTTCAGGCTACGCAGTTTCTTCTGCAACACCTCATCGGCGCGCATTTCCGCGCCAAACTCGATCAGGGTGACGTGGCCAACAATACCCGCCAGATCGATGGCGGCTTCCACACCGGAGTTACCACCGCCAATTACGGAAACGCGCTTACCCTTGAACAGCGGGCCGTCGCAGTGCGGGCAATAGGCCACGCCTTTGTTACGATATTCTTCCTCGCCTGGGACGCCCAGCTGGCGCCAGCGGGCACCGGTGGACAACACCAGGGTACGGGCTTTCAGCGAGGCGCCATTGGCCAGGCGCAGCTCGTGCGGCATACCCGGCTTCGCCGCCGGGATCAGCTTCTCGGCGCGCTGCATGTTCATGATATCCACGTCGTATTCTTTAACGTGCTGCTCCATGGCGCCGACCAATTTCGGACCCTCGGTATAGGGCACGGAAATCAGGTTTTCGATCCCCATGGTATCGGCGACCTGACCGCCGAAACGCTCCGCCGCGATACCGGTGGAAATGCCCTTTCGGGACGCATAGATCGCGGCCGACGCACCGGCCGGGCCGCCGCCCACCACCAACACCTCAAAGGTGTCTTTCTGGTTAATCTTCTCGGCTTCTTTCTCGTCCGACTTGGTATCCAGCCGCGCCACCATTTCTTCCAGGGTCATTCGGCCCTGGCCCCAAGACTCGCCGTTCAGGTAAACACTCGGCACCGCCATGATTTCCCGCTGCTCCACTTCCTCCTGGAACAGAGCACCGTCGATGGAGGTGTGCTTGATGTTCGGATTGAGCACCGCCATCAGGTTCAACGCCTGCACCACGTCCGGGCAGTTCTGGCAGGACAGGGAGAAGTAGGTTTCAAACTCAAAGGAACCGTCCAGATCCTTGATCTGATCAATCACTTCCTGCGCCGCCTTGGACGGATGGCCACCCACCTGCAACAGGGCCAGCACCAGAGAGGTGAACTCGTGGCCCATAGGGATGCCCGCGAACCGAACACCAATGTCGGTACCGATCCGATTGATGGCAAAGGACGGCCGACGGACGTCGGTGGCGTCTTCCGTGCGCAGACTGATCTTGTCTGACATCGGCTCCAACTCTTCCAGCAGCTGCCGCAGCTCCTGGGCCTTGTCACTGTCGTCGTAGGCAGCGACCAGTTCAATCGGCTGCTGCAATTTGTCCATGTAGGCTTTCAGTTGTTCCTTGATACCGGCATCCAACATCTAAACTTTCCCCTTTCTGGTCAGCGTGACACCAAGTCACTGAATTCAATATGGGTTGCGAATCAACGTGAGCCAACAATAAAGGCTGGTCGGGGCGCGCTCAAATTGATTGCCCCAAACTGTCTGATAGAGCTTTGCTATACGAAGACCGGGCATCATTAAGATTACCGCTATCGACACTCAGCCACGGCGCGTCATCAGCCGCAAACGCAGTTGCTTTTCGAGTTCCAATAGCGCGAACAGCAGTACGCCGGCCGTCAAACTGAGCAGCATCTCCGGGACAGGCACCCGAGCGGTGGCAAACACCACCTGCAGCGCTGGCAGATAAGTCAGACTCAGCTGGCCAACGACCACCACGGCAATGGCTAACCAGACCAGTCGGGTTGCCCGAAGCTTGGACCAGGTAAGGACGACGGTATCCTTGTTGCGGATGTACAACAGCTGGAAAATTTCCAGGGTTACCAGGGTGTTCATGGCGAAGGTTTGCGCCAGGGCCACGCTGTGTCCCTGATCAATGGCGTACCGGTAGGCACCAAACACCCCGATCAGGAACAGCACCGCAACCAGAATGATGTGCCAGGCCAAGGCACCACTGATCAAGGGTTGCGAACGCGGCCGGGGCGGTTGCTGCATGATGCCCGACTCGCCGCGTTCAAACGCCAGGGCAATGCCCAGGGTCACCGCGGTGACGGTGTTCACCCACAGGATCTGCACCGGCGTAATTGGCAACGCCAATCCGGCGAGCAATGCCAGAATAATCACCGAAGCCTCACCGGCGTTGGTGGGCAAGGTCCAGCTGATGACCTTGCGGATGTTGTCATGAATGGTGCGCCCTTCCCGGACCGCCACGGCGATGGAGGCAAAGTTGTCGTCCGCCAGCACCAGCTCCGAGGCCTCTTTGGCCGCCTCACTGCCTTTGCCGCCCATGGCGACTCCGATGTCGGCCCGCTTCAGGGCCGGCGCGTCGTTAACCCCATCTCCGGTCATCGCCACGGTCTTCTGCTGACTCTGCAGGGCAATCACCAGTCGCAGCTTGTGCTCCGGGCTGGTTCGGGCAAACACATCGGTGTCGGTCGCTGTGGCCGCCAGTTCAGCGTCATCGAGCTGATCCAGATCGGCACCGGTCAGCACCCGGTCCGGATTCTTAAGCCCCACCTGACGAGCAATGGCACGGGCGGTATCGGCGTGGTCACCGGTGATCATCTTGATCCGAATTCCGGCACTCTGGCACTCGGCCACGGCGGCAATGGCTTCACTGCGCGGCGGGTCAATCAGGCCCACCAGACCGAGAAACACCAGCTCGCCGGCCAGATCGTCCTGTGCCAGCACCACCTGACTGACCGGCACCGGGCGCGCAGCCAGGGCCAGCACCCGTTGGCCTTGGGCGGCAATCGACGCCACCTGGGTAAGCCACCAGGCGGCCTCCAGCGGTGCCTCGCCGCCGGCGCCGGTGCGCTGCGCATGGCACAACGCCAGAATGGCCTCGGGCGCGCCCTTCACCAGGATAAAGGCCCGATTCCGGTGGTCGTGATTGAGGGTCGCCATGTAGCGATAGCTGGTATCAAAGGGAATCGCGTCGGTTCTGGGCCAGGTTTCCCGCAGCTCGTCCGCCGTCAGTCCGGCCCGGGCGGCAAAGGCCAGCAGCGCGCCCTCCATCGGGTCACCCTCCACCCGCCACAGCCCCTCCTCGCGTTTGAGTTCAGCGTCGTTACACAGGCCGGCCACCTGAGCCAGTTCCGCCAGCGCGGCTCCCTCGTCCGACTCGATGGACTGTGTCTGCGACCGAATCGCACCATCGGGACCGTAGCCGTCCCCCTCAACGGTGAAGGTGCCGTCGGCGGTGATCACCGACACCACACTCATTTCATTGCGGGTCAGGGTGCCGGTCTTGTCCGAACAGATCACCGAGACCGCGCCCAGGGTCTCAATCGCCGGCAACCGGCGCACGATGGCATTGCGGCTGGCCATGGCCTGCACGCCCACCGCCAGGGTGATGGTCAATACCGCCGGCAATCCCTCGGGGATGGCCGCCACCGACAGGCCAACGACCGCCATCAGCAACACCCCGAAATCATGGGTCAGACGCCAGTAGCCGTAGGCCAGCAAAGCCACCGCCATGATCAGGATAAACAGTGTCAGCCAACGGGCGAACTGGCGCATCTGCGCCACCAGCGGGGTGGTCAGCCGTTCGACGTCGGCCAGCAGGCCCTGAATCCGACCCAGTTCGGTGTGCGGGCCGGTCGCTACCACCAGGCCCGTTGCCTGTCCGGCCGTGACCGCCGTGCCGCTAAAGGCCATGCTGCTGCGATCGCCCAGCGCCAGCTCCCCGGCCACCGGCAGGGCGTCCTTTTCCACGGGAACCGACTCACCGGTCAGCACCGCTTCCTGAACAAACAGGTTGTGGGTTTTCAGCAGGCGAAGATCTGCCGGCACCTTGTCACCCGCCTCCAGCAACACCAGATCACCGGGTACCAGGCTGTCTGCCGCCACACTCTGGCGGTGACCCGCCCGCACCACGGTCGCACGCAGGGCGAGCATGCCCCGGATGGCCTGGATCGCTTTTTCCGCCCGGCCTTCCTGAAACTCGCCGATCAGGGCGTTGGCCAGTACCACCGCCACAATCACCCCGGTATCCAACAAGTGGCCCAGACTGGCAGTGATGATCGCCGCGCCTAGCAGCACGTAGATCAGCACATTGTGGAACTGGCGCAGGAACCTCAGCAGCCGGCCCGGCCGGTGTGGCTCCGGCAGGCTGTTGTCGCCATAGACCTGGCGGCGCCGCTCTGCTTCGGCAACAGACAACCCCGCCTGGGTGCTGTCCAATTCAGCCAGGGCCTGTTCCGTTGTCAGTTGGTGCCAACTGGCAGCAAGGCGCACGCCTACCTCCGCGCTTGAGTAAACCACCCAGCCTTCACTTTAGGACGAATAGCGCATATTGGTATTGATGGGACTCAACTATCATTACCGATAAGCAGCGGAAACTCCGGGCCCGGAACCGGGCCATTGACACACCCTTCTCCGCGATCAGACAAAGGCAGCACATGTTTCTAGACCGTTTTCACGCCATCGAGCAGGAACGTATCCACATCACGGCGCTCCAGGCCAGCCGATTTGCCAAGGAGATTGCCGGGGACTTCAACCCGATCCACGACCCGGATGCCCGCCGTTTCTGCGTGCCCGGCGACCTGCTGTTCGCGGTGGTGCTGTCGCAGTTTGGTCTGTCCGCCAACATGACCTTCCAGTTCAAGAGTCTGCTGGGCGAGGGCACGCCCCTGACCTTTCGCGAGCCGGAAGAGGGTCGCATCGAGCTGTGTGACGACAATGGCAAGGTGTATCTGGAAGTCAGTCACAGCGGTGCGAACACCCGGGACGCGTCCATTATCGAACAGTTCACCCGCTGTTACGTGGCCGCCTCGGGCAAGAATTTCCCGCACACCCTGCAACCGCTGATGGAATCCAACGGCGTCATGTTCAATCCGGACCGGCCGATGGTGATGTACGAGAGCATGAGCCTCGAGCTGGACAACCTGGACATGGCCAACCCGGAACTCGCGTTGCACGATGCCCAGCTAGCCGCCAACGGCAAGCGCGGGAACGTGACCCTGGATTATCGGCTGCTGTCCGATAACCAACCGATTGGCACCGTTTCCAAACGTCTGGTGCTGGGCGGTCTGCGCCCGTACTGCCCGGATGCCATGGCGGGTGTGTTGGAGGAATTCTATCGCTTGAAGGCGCGAGGCGTGGATTACGGCAGCGCGTCATAGTCTGGCCCAATCCGGCTCAACAGGGCTCTGGTTTTTCAATAACAATGGAGACAGGCATGGCCATTCAGGTAGGCGAACGGTTACCCAATATTGAGCTGCAAGTGATGGGCCGCAACGGCCCCGAGAAAGTACAGACCGGTGATCTGTTCGCCGGTAAGAAAGTGGTGCTGTTTGCGGTGCCCGGAGCCTTTACCCCGACCTGCTCGGCCGCGCACCTGCCCGGGTTCGTCGTAGACGCCGACAAGCTAAAGGCCAACGGCATCGACCGCATTATTTGCACCTCGGTCAACGACACCTTTGTGATGGATGCCTGGGGCAAAGCCCACAACGCCGAGCAGATTGTCATGCTCGCCGATGGCCTGGCGGAATTCGCCACGGCTCTGGGACTGACCCAGGACCGCACCGCCAGCCAGATGGGCATTCGCAGCCAGCGCTACGCCATGATCGTCAACGACGGCGTGGTCGAGCTGCTGAACATTGACGAAAAAGGCCTGGAATCCACCAGCTCGGGAGCCATCCTGGCCGCGCTCTGATCCCCGCGCGGTTCCGCTTTTTCTTATCCCCAGACGCAACAAACCCCGGCAAGCCGGGGTTTGTGCAATCGTAGGCCCGTAATACGGGCCCTGATCCGTCGTTTTCCCTGAGGGGTAAACCTTAGATCTTGCCAACCAGGTCCAGGGACGGAGTCAGCGTTTCTTCGCCTTCCTTCCACTTGGCCGGGCAGACTTCGCCCGGATTGTTGCGGACGTACTGGGCAGCTTTCACCTTGCGCATCAGGTCGTCGGCGTCACGGCCGATGCCTTCTGCAGTGATTTCCATCGCCTGGATCACGCCATCCGGGTCGATCAGGAAGGTGGCACGGTCAGCCAGGCCCTGGCCTTCGCGCATCACGCCAAAGTTATTGGTGATGGAACCATTCTGGTCGCCAACCATGTAGTAGTTGATCTTACCAATGGTCTCAGAGCTGCTGTGCCATGCTTTGTGAGTGAAGTGGGTGTCGGTAGACACGGAGAACACTTCTACGCCCAGCTTCTGCAGTTCCTCGTACTTATCCGCTACGTCGCCCAGCTCGGTCGGGCATACGAAGGTGAAGTCGGCCGGATAGAAGAAGAAGATCGCCCACTTGCCCTTCACGTCGGCTTCGCTGATGTCAACGAACTCGCCCTGTTTGAAAGCGGTTGCGTTGAACGGCTTAATTTCGCTGTTGATGATGCCCATACAGAACACTCCTCATTGGTGGATTCAAGGATCAATGAATAACGGCGCCCAGACTACGGATCTCGGGCACCCGGATAAAATTGATAATTCCCAACCCAAAGATAGGCATTGCCTATTTTTAGCGAAGGCACGCCGAAGCCTGCGCGTGACAGGCGGGCAGAACGGGAATTTGGGGCGCTGCCGTTCCTCTTTATGGTGACGGAAATCCTAACTTCAACGTGTGACAAAACGTCGATGGACTAAACTTAACACTCTGCACACTCTGCCGGGGGCAACAGGGTCATGCGGGTCTGTTTTCTGCCGTTCCTCTTTTTGATGCTGATGCTCGGCGCTTGCGGAGGATCCGGGGGCGGCGACAGCGATTCGTCCAACGGGATTGTTTCCGGCCTGGCTGCACGCCCCAACAATGCGTCCTGCCTGGCCTTCGAGGCCACGGGTGAGGTTCAGCTGACGGCCATCGCACCCTCTTTGGCGTATGTTGCGCCCCTGCTGATGCTGCCACACCCTTCCCTGGCCACCGTGGTTTACGTGGTGGAGCAAGGCGGACGGGTCTACCGGGTTGATCTGGCCACCGAAACCCGCAGCCTGCTGGTGAACCTCCCCGATTCGTACCCGCTCAGTGAGTGCCCGGAGTGCGGCCTGCTGGGCATGGCCTTCGATCCGGACTTCGCCAGCAATGGCCTGATCTATTTATCATTCACCCAAGCCCCCGGCGTGACCTCCTATGTCGCGCGCTTCGAATCCACCGATAACGGCCAGAGTCTGCGGCGCAACGGCGCCGGCGCTCTGGTGCGCACGGACTTGCTGGAGCAGCCGCAACCGTTCAGCAACCACAACGGCGGACACATTGCCTTCGGCCCCGACGGCCGGCTGTACGTCGGTCTGGGCGATGGCGGCTCCGGCAATGACCCGGGCGACCGGGCCCAGGACCTGTCCACGCGGCTGGGCAAAATACTGCGCTACAACGCCGATGGCAGCCCGGCCAGTAACGGGGTGTCGGGCTCGGTGCCGGAGATCTACGCCTATGGCCTGCGTAATCCCTGGCGCTGGAGTTTTGACCGCAGCACCGGCGACCTGTGGGCCGGGGATGTCGGCCAGGGCGAATTTGAGGAAATCGACATCATCACTCAGGGCGGCAACTACGGCTGGCGCTGTTATGAAGGCTTCCAGCGCACTGCCAACAGCTGCAGCGCCTCCGGCCCGTTCATCGAGCCGGTGCACGCCTACGGACGCTCGGACGGCATTTCGGTAACCGGTGGTTACGTCTATCGGGGTGGCGCCATTCCGGCCCTTCAGGGTGACTACCTGTTCTCCGACTACGGCTCGGGCACCTTGTGGGCCCTAAAGCGCCAGCCCAACGGCAGCTACCAGCGGCGCACCCTGCTGGAGACCGGTCGCAACGTCGCCTCCTTTGCTCAGGACAACGATGGCGAGCTGTACCTGGTGACCACCACCGGGCTGTTCCGGATCGATCCGGTCGTGGTGGAGACCGACCTGCCGCAGCGGCTGTCCGACACCGGGTGCGTTCAGGCCAACGCACCCTGGCAGCCGGCCTATGGGCTGATTCCCTATCGGCCTATCGAAGGCTTTTGGTCCGATGGCGCCGACAAGACCCGGTATCTGGCCCTGCCGGACAACACCAATATTGCGCTGACCGACAGCGGCGACTTCCTGTTTCCCCGTGGCTCAGTGTTGGTAAAAAACTTCGCTCTCGACCAGCGTCTGATCGAAACCCGGCTGTACCTGCACACCGCAGACGGCAGTTGGGCTGGCTACAGCTACCAATGGAACGACGCCGGCAGCGACGCGCAGCTGGTCTCAGGCAGCCTGGACGTGGAGGTTGGCGGCCAGCTCTGGCACTACCCCTCGGCCGGCGAGTGCACCCAGTGCCACACCGCCGCAGCCGGTTTTAGCCTGGGCCTGGAAATCGCGCAGCTGGACGCGCCCTTCACTTATCCACAGACCGGGATCAGCGCTAACCAGCTGGATACCCTGACCGCCATAGACGTCTTGGCCCAGGCACCGACACCGGCCCAACGGCGCATCCGCCTCAGCGACAGCCGGGATGACAGCGCCACGCTGGCGAGCCGGGCCCGCAGCTACCTGCACAGCAACTGCAGCCATTGCCATCGGCCAGGGGGCACCACCCAGAGCAGTATGGACTTGCGCATCACCACGCCCCTGAACGCCACCGGCGCTTGCAGCGTGGCGCCCAGCAACGGCGACCTGGGCCGGCCGGGTGCTGAACTGCTGACCCCGGGAGACGCCGCCAACTCACTGCTGCACCTGCGCCTGCTGGCGCAGGATGCCAGTCGCATGCCGCCGATCAGCACGCTCCGAGTGGACAACCGGGGCGCCGAGCTGGTGGCGGACTGGATCAACAGCCTGACCGGCTGCGACTAGCCCTCAGTTTATTCAGGGCCAAAAAAAGCAGGTGACCCCGGGGAGCCACCTGCTTTCGGTTCAGCAACCGGCGCGATCAGCCAGCCAGTTCGATCTTGCGATAATCCAGCACGTTCTCTTCCGGAGACGCCTTGATTGCCGCCACTTCCCTGCGTTTGTTCGTCAGGATGTAGGCAAAGCAGCCGAAGTACAGAGCAATCACCAGCGCACCGACCCACTGAATCCGCAGGAAATCAAGCTGGAACAGCATGGTCAGGCCGATCATCGCCACGAAGTTGAAGATCACGTAGTTCATGCGGCCCAGCCGTTGGGCAGTCAGGTTCAGGTTGTCGGTGTACAGCCGGATCAGGGAATCCAGCGAGTTCACCACCATCAACACGCCCACGGTGATCATCGCGATGTTGGTGAAGGCGGCAACTTCCAGGCCGGCGTCGTGGTAGTGGAACAGCACCGAGAACCACACGCCGATGGCGATGGACGGCACCACCAGCATGGCGATCAGCAGCTGCCAGGTGCGGATGCCGCTGACGAAGCGGGCGGTGAACTGGCCAATCATGATGCTCCAGGAGAACCACCAGAACAGGTAGAACTCGTGGTAGTCGTTGATCGGCAGGAAGAACTGATGGATGTTGGTGAAGTACTCACCCAACAGGCCCACCGTGCTCAGGAAGTCGCCCGGGCTACCTTCGCCCAGGGCGAACGCCCGCACCCACATGCCGACGATGAGCGCGATGAACAGAGCGCTCGAGCTCAGGCTGAGAATACGCACGTACTTGATCTTGGAGCTGGAGTAGACCGCCAGGCCAATGGAGGCAAAGACGATGGCGTAGAACGCGGGCACCACCGATTCGCCGTCGCCGATCTGCGGCAGGTACCAGGGCAGGTTTGCCAGCAGCAGGTAGGCGGTAAAGGCACAGGTGCCGATGATCACCACGTTGTTGACCACTTTCACCAGCGGAATCTCGAAGAACTTCACCCGCGGCTCGATGATCGCGAAGTAGAAGCAGGTCAGGAAGTAGAAGCCCCAGATCAGGAAGGCCCAGAACCCGAACTCAATGGCCAGCGGGTTGGCGAAGCCGTACTCCGGGTTCTCGGAGACGTTGCCGTAGCCGCCGAACTCGGTCAGCGGGAACATGATCAGGCCCACGTCCAGCCCCGAGGTGAACAGGATGGCAATGAAGGTGAGCGTGCGCACCGGCGTGACGCCAATGCACTGCAGGTCCCACCACTTGTACAGAATCAGCGCGATGGCTGCGAAGGTGAAAATCAGTCCTGTGGATAACCAGAGTGTCATGCGGACCTCCAGTCACGGTTGTTATTGATTGTGAACAGCATGGGTGTTCCTCCTCTACTTTGAAGCTGTTGCTCGTTCGAATCGGACACAAACCCCCGCGTTTTCTGATGACGGGCCAGGACTTGCCTATCTGGCGCCCAGGGATCGACTGGCACAGTCGTCGCGCTGATAGGGAAATCCTGATGGTTTGCAAAACCCCGGAGGCGTTGCACCTCCGGGTGGGAGCGCGCGGGCCGCGCTAGCTCAACGCCCGCTTGGCGGCTCCCGGACGCTGGCGTTCCTGCCACTGGTCGTCCATGACGACAGGCACGTCAGAAGGTTGCAGGGGCTCCCTGCCCCGAATCAGGTCGGCTGCCCGTTCGGCCACCATGATGGTGGGCCCGTTCAGGTTGCCGTTGGGTATGGTCGGGAAAATGGACGAATCCACCACCCGCAGGTTCTTGATGCCGCGCACGCGGGTGTCCGGATCGACCACCGCTCGCTCATCGGTACCCATCTTGCAAGTGCAGGACGGGTGATAGGCGCTTTCCACCGCCTGGCGGACGAAAGCATCGATCTCCTCGTCGCTCTGCACCTCGGCACCGGGCTGAATCTCCGGGCCGCGGAACTCGTCCATGGCCGGCTGGTTGATGATTTCCCGGGTCAGGCGCACGCAGTCGCGGAAGCCTTCCCGGTCCGCCTCGTGCTCCAGATAATTGAAGCGGATGCGCGGCGCCTGTTTCGGGTCTGCCGACTGTACGTGCACAAAGCCCCGGCTCTTGGGCTTGTTGTGGCCGATGTGCAGCTGGAAGCCATCGCCGGAAAACGCTTCCTTGCCGTCATAGCGCATGGCAGCCGGCAAAAAATGGTACTGCAGGTCCGGCCACTCTACGCCGGCCTTGGAGCGGATAAAGCCGCAGGACTCGAAGTGGTTGGTGGCGCCCAGGCCGTCTTTCTTGAGGATCCAGCGCAGGCCGATTTTCAGCTTGTTCCACCAGTCCAGCTTGCCATTGAGGGACACCGGCTTGTTGCAGCGGAACTGGAAGTAGAACTCCAGGTGGTCCTGCAGATTCTCACCGACGCCCGGCAGTTCGTGCTTGACCTCAATACCGGCGTTGTCCAGCACCTCACGCTGGCCGATGCCGGAGAGCTGCAGCAGGTGCGGAGAGCCGATGGAGCCGGCGGACAGAATCACTTCCTCCGCGGCCTTGGCCTCGTGCACCTTGCCACCCTGCTCGTAGCGCACGCCGGTGGCGGTTTTGCCATCGAGCAGCACCTGATGCACCAGGGCGTGGGTAACTACGGTCAGGTTCGGGCGGTCCATGGCCGGGCGCAGGTAGGCGTTGGCGGTGGACCAGCGCCGACCGTTTCTCACGGTCATGTGCATGGCCCCGAAGCCTTCCTGCTGAGCGCCGTTGTAGTCCTTGGTCGGGAAGTAACCGGCGTCGACACCGGCGTCCACGAACGCCTGGTACAACGGGTTCTGCATGTTGTTGCCGTTATTGACCCCGAGTGGGCCCTGACCACCGCGGTAGTCGTCGCCGCCAAAGGCCCAGGTCTCGGCCTTCTTGAAGTAGGGCAACACCCGCTGGTAGTTCCAGCCCTCGGCGCCTTCGGCTTCCCACTCGTCGAAGTCGCGGGCGTGACCACGTACATAGACCATGCCGTTGATCGAGGACGAGCCGCCCAGCACCTTGCCCCGGGGGCAATGCATGCGGCGGTTGTCCAGGAACGGCTCCGGCTCGGTCTCGAACTGCCAGGCGAACTTCTTGGTGTTCATCGGAATCGACAGCGCGGTCGGCATCTGGATGAAGATGCTCTTGTCGCTGCCGCCGGTCTCCAGCAGCAGCACCCGATGCCGGGCGTCTTCGGTGAGTCGGTTCGCCAACACGCAACCGGCCGATCCGGCGCCCACAATGATGTAGTCGTATCGGTTTTCTGTCATGCAATTGCTCCCGGTTGAGTCAGAGGCTTAAAACGGCGCGTCCAGGTCTTTCATGCCCACATACACCGACTTGATCTGGGTGTAGGCCTCAAGCGTGACCTTGCCGTTTTCCCGACCAATCCCGGAAAGCTTGTAGCCACCCACCGGCATTTCGGCCGGGGACTCACCGTAGCTGTTGATCCAGCAGATGCCGGCCTGGATCTGGTGAATGACCCGGTGCGCACGGCGGATGTCGTTGGTGAACACGCCGGCGGCCAGGCCGGTCTCGGTGTTGTTGGCTCGGGCAATCACATCGTCCTCGTCGGAGAAGGTCAGTACCGACATCACCGGCCCGAAAATCTCCTCCCGAACGATGGTCATGTCATCGGTGCAGTCGGTGAATATGGTCGGCTCGACAAAATAGCCGCCCTGGGAATCCTCCGGCGCAAAGGCCCGGCCGCCGTGGCTGAGGGTGGCGCCCTCGGAGATGCCCTTGGCGATGTAGTCCAGTACCAGGTCCCGGTGCTTGCTGGAGATCAGGGCGCCGAAGTTGGTGTCCGGGTCCATCGGGTCGCCCGGCTTGATGTTCTTGCGGGTGCGTTCCAGCAGCCGCTCCATAAACCGCTCGTAGATGTTTTCATGGACAAACACCCGGGTGCCGTTGGTGCAGATCTCACCTTGGGTATAGAAGTTGCCCACCATGGCGGCGGAAATGGCATTTTCGATATCGGCGTCGTCAAAGATGATCAGCGGCGACTTGCCACCCAGCTCCATGGTCACGTCTTTCAGGCTGGAGGACGCCGCCGCCATCACCTTCTTGCCGGTGCCGACTTCGCCGGTGAACGACACCTTGGCAATGGCCGGGTCGTTGGTCAGCCAGGCGCCAACTTCCGCTGCGCCCTGAACCACGTTGAACACCCCAGCCGGCACCCCGGCTTCGGTGAAGATTTCTGCCAGCTTGATCGCGCCCATGGGCGTCTCTTCCGACGGTTTAAAGATCATGGCGTTACCGCAGGCCAGCGCCGGGGCCGACTTCCAGCAGGCAATCTGGATTGGGTAGTTCCAGGCCCCGATGCCGGCACAAATGCCGAGCGGCTCACGACGGGTGTAATAGAAGTCGCCGCCCAGGTCCTGCTGGTTGCCCTCGATGGACGGCGCCAGGCCGGCAAAAAACTCGACCGCATCGGCGCCGGTGGTCACATCCACCGCTTCCGCCTCCTGCCACGGCTTGCCGGTGTCCCGGACTTCACAGGCGGCCAATTCGTCGTTGCGCTCGCGTAGCAGCGCCACGGCTTTGAGCAGGATGCGGCTGCGCTCCGTGGCAGGCATCGCCGACCACTCTGCAAAGCCGGCGCGGGCGCTCTCGATGGCGGCCTGCTGCACCGCCTCATCGGCCACTTCCACTTCGTAGATCACCTGACCGGTGGCCGGATTGACCACCGGAAACGCCTCACCGGTGTTGTTAGCGAGGAAACGACCGTGGACGTAGTTCTGGAAACGGGGTACCGAATTAGACATATGCCTTAACACCTTTCTCGGAAGAATTTGTCACGTTTGCCTGGGCCAGGGTTTCCCGGACAAAGCGCTTGGACAGAGTTTCGCCGGCCTCGAAGCTTTCCTGCGGATCGAGACTCAGGGCACTGCGCAGCCAGAAACCGTCAATCATGGCTGCGGTTTGCCGGGCGGCTTCCGTGGCCGCCTGGGGCGCCAACACCTGGGCAAAGGAGTAGCGCAGGTTACTGAATAGCCGCGCGTTGTTGATCTGCTGCAGCCGTTTGAGTCCCGGCTCGTGCACCGACCGGGCCCAGAAGCTGAGCCAGGTATGGGCCGCCAGCTCAGAGCGCTGGAACCCGGAAAAATTGGATTCGATGATGCAATTCAGCCGCTGCAGTGGCGAACCGTCAGTCTTCGCCATGCGCTCACGCAGCTCCTTGCCCAGCTGGTCCAGCAAATACCGCAGGGCGGCTTCGATCAGCCCCTGTTTGCCACCGAAATAGTGGCTGATGATGCCGGAGGACATACCCGCCCGCTTGCTGATGCTGACAATCGTGGTGTTCTGCATGCCCAGTTCAGAGATCGACCGCATGGTGGCCTCGATCAGCTGCTGTTTCCGGGTGTCTTTCATTCCGACTTTTGGCATGGAACCTCACTGAAATACGTCGTTCACTTTTATTAATTGAACGTTCAATTAAAATAAAGGCTACAGAAATGACGGGCAGGATTCAATCCGGACAGATTCAGAAGCTGAGGGTCAGGCGGCCGGTAATGCGGCTGTCGTCGTCGGTGGCGCCGGATTCTGTGGTGAGTGGTTCACCAACTTCCAGGTAGCCGGACAGGGAGTCGGCGGAAAAGCGAAGACCCAGGCCAGCGGCGGCGCCGGAGATCTGGGAACTGGTCTGGATCTTATAGGCCGTTGCCAGCCCGTAGTAGATATACGGCGTCACTTGCGCCGGCAGCCCCCAAGGACGAGCAATCCGGCGCCGCAGCTCAAGCTCGGTACCGGCACCCCGGTCGCCCGAAAAGGCACCAGGTTCGTAGGCTCGGGCGAACTGACTACCGCCAATGTAAAACCGTTGGGACCCAGGCAGGTCGTCCTCAGTGTACTGCCCCTCAACAAGCATCTTTAGCGACAGGCCTGCTGGCAGGGTGCGCCAGTATGTGTAGTCGGCACGGGCAATCTGAAACGACAAGTCGATAGCGTCGTCGGCCTGTGAGCCGCGCCGACGCGCGCCCAGCGCGTCGAATCCGAATTGGCCGGTCAATCGGAACCGAAATGCCGAGGACGCCGCCCTGGCCAGCCGTCGATAACCGAGCTCGCCCATTCGAAGCTGCTCATCGAGCTCACGATCAGCTTGTTCGGTGCGGGTAAACTCCCTTGCCTCGAGGCCTACGAACACTTCTGATTCTGTGTTCTGAGTTCGCGCCAAGGCATATTCCCACTCACCTTCATATTGTTGGAGGCGATAAACCGTCTCCGAACCACTGGCCTGATCCTTGAGCAAACCTCGACCGACTTTTACCGCCAGGGACAGGCTGCTGCTTTTCGAAACAGGAGCCTCAAGGTCAGCGCCTACAACTCGATATGCGTCGGATTCTAGAGTGTGTAAAGCGGAAACTCCGACTGATCGCAGGTATTTATTTGGATTGGCCAAAATGGCGCGACCAAACACCAGATGCCTGCCGAATCTCCGGCTCCCTTCCGCGCTGTAGGTCAGGGCTCCGCGCAACTGCGAACTGGACACCAGCGTCAGGTGGTAACGCCCTGCTCTTCCCGGCTCCGCTTCCAGTTCCGCTTCAAACACCAGGCCGTGGGTCTTTTCGATGCGCCGAAGCGAGCTTTTGATCAATTCCAGCGAAATAGGTTGCCGTTGCTTTAACGGCTCAAGGGCCGCGCGAACAGCCCGGCGCTTGCCCACATCCACGCCGACGATCTCGATACTGGCGAGGGCTGGCTCAACCACGGATACGATGATTACGCCCGGAAAATCCGAATAGGCGCTGGCGGACACCCGAGGTTCCAGGAACCCATTCTCCAGATACAGCGACCGGGTTTGTTTCGTTACCAACGCTCTGGTTTCGGCGTTCCACTTACGACCGACGCTGGAGCGAGAGGCGGGGCCGAGGCGATCCGGACCAAAGACCGTGACACCCTCGAACATGACTGCACCAACGGTCGTGTCGGCGCGAGTTTTGGCGCTCAACAGGCTAGAAAAACCAGCGATCTGTACAAACAGTATAAAAATTACTACAAAATTCCGCACCGCTGGGGCCACTCTCCGACTATGTTAGGAAACTAGGATAGTTGTTTTGTATCGGCCGTGCTGTAATAAGCTGTAATCAAATTCAAAAAACGCTCGTGGGTTGAACGCTCGCGTCGTGCTCGCGGGTTGAAAGGAGTCTGAATAATGGTAGGCACAGACACTGGGACAGGCTATTCCCTTAACGCGTACGCCTACCTCTTGGCGGCCCTCCTTTTGCTGGTATCGGCAACCACGGCGGCAGAGCCCGCGCCCGTGACCGTCGAATCCATGACCGGGACTGTCGAGTACCGGCAGAGCGACACCACACCCTGGGCTCGTGCCAGTGCTGGCATCTGGCTTGCGATGCCGGTCGAAATCAAGACGGGTCCGGGCGCCAAAGCACGAATCACTCAGTCCGGAACCTCTTTGGATATCGGACCCAGTACTCGACTTACCCTGAGCAGCAACGAAACCGCGTCCAACGGCTTAATGTCCCGGGTCAAGCACTGGTTGGGCACGGTCTTTTATGAGGTTGAACGTCAGCCCGATACTTTCCAGGTGGAAACACCGTTCCTGGTATCAACGGTTAAGGGCACCCAGTTCACCATCGCAACAACCGAAACATCCTCGTTGGTCACCCTGAATGAAGGCAGTCTGGAAGTCAGAGATTTGCAGTCGGGAGACCTACGCTTGCTCTTGCCCGGCGATATTGCCGGCGTCACCTCAAGCCAATCCGGTATTCGATCGCTGCAGCAAGCTCCGAATGCGATCAGCCCCGAAGCACAAACAGAAGCCCTTAATCTCGCATTGCCGGCAAGCGATGAGGAAGCCGAGACTCTGCTTGACGAGGCGGTCGCCGGAAACGATGTCGTTGCAGATTCAGACAATGGCAACGTTGAAGACCAGGAACTGAGTCGCGACGGTGGTTCGAATCCAGGACAGGACCTGGGTGGTAATGATGACCTGGGTGGTAATGATGATCTGGGCGGTGGTGATGACCCGGGTGGTGATGGCGGTTTCGACGATGACGATGATGACGACGACTTCGACGATGATGATGACGATGACTAGCCTAATGACACCCAACAGCAGCGAATGAGCACCAGAAACACAGGCTGAGTCGGGCCTCTTCGTTGCGATACCTGGATGCCCCATCGGGCGTCAGCGTTGACCTCGTAAATGGACCGGACCCTGGACTGGCTGGCGAACAGGATTCAGACCAAGCAACCAGGCTCCCTTTCCTCAACGTTTTTCGGACAGTTTATGATCTCGACCTCGATCTCCGAAAGTCCACGGAGAAGTAAGCAGGCCGCCCTGTTAGCTGGCCTGTTGACTCTCTTACTCTGGAGCTTCGGTGCGTTCGACAATCTCAACCACCAGGCCCGCGATCTCTACGTTGAGTTCCTCGCGACGCCGGTTAGCAGCAACCTTGTCGTGGTCGAAATCGACTCTGCCAGCATCGAAGAGATCGGCCGTTGGCCATGGCCCAGAACACTGTATGCCGACGCCATTGCTGAGTTAGAGGCCGCGAACATCAATTCACTGCTGGTCGATGTCGATTTAAGCGCCCGCTCTTCCACCACCGACGACCAGGCACTCGCTCAAGCGCTGGCCTCCTTCTCACAGCAAGCGGCGATTTACTTACCGGCCTTCGTTCAACGCCAGTCTGCTACCGGGACGCAATTGATGCTGAGAACACCGCTCCCGGAGCTAGCCCAAACGGCCAAGATGGTGTCGGTGAACATGCATCCGGAAGCCGACGGGCTGGTGCGCAGGCTCAGCGTTGGCTTCGACTGGCAGGGCCAGATTTACCCTGGCGCCTGGAACGCACTTTCACCCAGTGAGGATCGCGGCAGCTGGATCGACTTCAGCGTGTCGCCGCGTTCCTTCCAATACATCAGCTTCATCGATTTGGTTAACGGACGTTACGCCCCCAAGCAATTGCAGGGCAAAGATGTTCTTATCGGCGCCACCGCTATCGAACTGGGGGATATCCTGGCGGTACCCATTCATCGCAGTCTGCCCGGCGTTGTCATCCACGCCCTGGGCACCGAAACGCTCAACCGTGGCGGCTTATATTCCCTTAGCCCAGCCATCTCGGCGGGGCTTATTGGCCTGATCTGGCTGCTGACTACTCTGCTTTTCCCCAGATTGTCGTGGTACCAGGGTCTGAAATGGCTCACCGTTATTGTCGTCAGCCTGCCGCTGGCCGCGGTTATGATTTACCACCACCTGAGCCTGATCCTGGACTTCATAGGGCCTTTGGTGGTGGCGGTCCTGGTGTATGTAACCAGTAACCTTGCCCGACTGGACGCTGTCACTCTTGAGCATTTGTGGCTGCAAATCACCCTGCGCGACAGCGAAGCAATCCACCATCGAATTCTGGCAACGGCAAACGACTGCATCCTGTGTGTCAACGCATCGGGCCAGATTACCCAAGCAAATCCGGCCATGCAGAGCCTGACTCAAACCCCGGCAACCGCTCTGGTGCATCATTCGGTTGGGCGCTGGTTGCCTGAGATCGGACCTGAACTGACGCACCTGACCGGTAAACCCTTTGACACCGTGCTTCTGGACAACGAGCAGCGGCCGGTCCCGGTAGAGGCCACCATCAGCACCGTTGAGTTATCGAGCGATCCTCTTTTCACCGTCGTTCTGCGCGACCTGACCGACCGGGTGGCGCGGGAAAAGGAGCTCGAGTACCAGGCTACCCACGATTTGCTGACCGGATTGCTGAACCGGACTGCCCTGTTCCAGCGCGTCAACCAAGATCTGAATAACAAAGTTCAGGGTTCTGTTTTGCTTCTCAATCTCGACTATTTCCACGAAGTGAACGACACCTATGGTCACGACATTGGTGACCAGGTGCTGAGGGAAATAGCCCAACGGTTGGTTCAGGCCCTTTATCTTGAAGTCCCGAAAGGCTGCGTCGCTCGGGTTGGGGGGGACGGTTTCGCACTCTGGCTGCCGAGCGTAGCATTCGGCGACAGTGGCCAGTTGTTTTGCCGCCACCTGCTCGCCCAGGTGGAAGAACGACTGCCCTTGGACACCGATGGCGACGCCGATCTCCGGGTTTTCTGTACCATTGGCGCCGCCGAAACCACAAACCAAGGGGCGACCCCGGGCAACGGGCCAGACCAAGAGGAGTCGGGCGCAGAAGCTCTGCTTCAGAAAGCCGCCGACGCGCTAAGGCTGGCCAAAGCCGACGGTATCGCCATCCATCGCTACAGCAGTGCTGATAGTCGGGCGGCCGGCCAGCGCCTGAAACTGGTGCCAGCGATTCGCGAGAACATTGCCTGCGATGCGTTTAACCTGCTCTACCAGCCTAAAATCAATCTGGCGACCGGGCACCCCATCGGCTGCGAGGCCCTCCTGCGCTGGCCTAACGATCAAGGCCCGATGGTACCGGTGACGACACTCATTGAAGTGGCTGAAAACTCACGGCAGATCGCGCCGTTAACACGATGGGTGGTGCAGGCCATACTGGCTCAGGAACCGGACTGGCAAGCCCGCAGCCTGCCCCGACAAATGGCGATCAACATCTCCGCCCGACTGATGCAGGATCGCCATTTTATCGCTGAGCTACAGCAACTTCTGGCCTCATCCAGGGGTTATTTCCAGTTCGAATTCGAGATCACCGAAACCGCACTGATGAGTTCGCGGGACCTGGCAATTGAACTGGCAAGCAGCCTGTCCCAGACCGGCAGCACGCTCGCCATTGATGATTATGGCACAGGCTATTCCTCGCTGGCGTACCTGAAAGATCTGAATGCCTCCATTTTAAAAATGGACAAATCCTTCGTGACTAATATCAACGAGAGCCAGAACAACCAGACCATTGTGCGCTCAACTATCAGAATGGCCCATGATCTGGGCATGCAGGTAGTGGCCGAAGGAATCGAAACAGCCGCCGACGAACAATTTTTGCGGTCGTTGGGCTGCGATTTTGGCCAGGGCTACTATTACGCCAAGCCAATGCAGGTAGACGAACTGGTGCAATGGCTGACCAGGTTTCAGTCGCAGACCCAGACGCCACCGCAATTGCCCGATCTTCAGCCTTTTCGGCGGTAGTAGGGATCGGTCCAGCATCGAGGCAAGTTCTCACCGGAGGCGAACACCAATGCCGCCTTGTCAAAAAACTCGGGATCCTGGGCTTCCTCTCCGTAATGCATGCACCCCTTCACGCGATTGCTATGGGGATCGAAGAGGGCGTGGGTATCAGCGATCTCGATCAAATGACCGGTGGATTTTTCTGCCATGAACATAGTGCCCTCCTTAGGTTCTCCCCGCTGACAACGGGGCTGCTTAAACTAACTGTCCGGCGGCTCCTCAGAAAAGGCGCCAAGGTGAAAGGCCATTGCCGCCTCCACCTCCTCCATGCCACACACTCTGGGTTGCGGGATCTCGCCACCGGCCAAAACATCGAGCACAGACCGCACGCCATAGGCCAGGGATTCGGTGTTGTAGCCGCCCTCCAGCACGAAGGCGAGCCGGCCCTGACACAGGCGATCGGCCAGGGATTTTACGATGCCGGTCATGGCCGCAAAGCCTTCGTAGGATACGTTCAGCGCCAAATCGTACCAGTGGGCGTCAAAGCCCGCGGACACCAGAATCAAATCCGGTTTGAAGTACTCAGCCGCCGGCACCAGCAGTTCGTTCAGAGCCTTGATATAGGCCACGTCGCCGGCGCCGCCGGGCATTGGCACGTTCACCGTGGTGCCCTCGCCCAGACCCGCGCCCACTTCGTGCAAACCACCGCTGCCGGGGTAGAAAGGCGCCGCCCGGTGGATGTCAAAAAACATCACGTCCGGGTCGGCCCAGAAAATGTCCTGGGTGCCGTTGCCGTGGTGGGCGTCCCAGTCGAGAATCAGGATGCGCTCGCAGCCCAACTCAGCCTGAGCGTGGGCCGCCGCTACGGCGACGTTGTTAAACAGACAGAAACCCCGGGCACGCACCGGCTCGGCGTGATGCCCCGGTGGCCGCACCAGGGCAAAGGCACTCCGGGTGCGCCCGGCCACCACCGCTTCAACGGCGGCAATGGCAGTGCCGGCAGCCACTTCCGCCGCCTCAACACTGCCGGGCGACACCGCGGTGGTGTCCACGTCCAGCCAGGCGTGTTTGTCGCGTAGGGAGAAGACGTCGTCCAGATAAGAGGTGGTGTGCACTCGGCCAAGCTGTTCTCTAGTTGCCGCCTGACCAGGGGCAAAGCCAACCCCGGTGATCGGTTCCCGGTGCAGCAGGTCGAGGATGGCCTGGATCCGGCCCGGGTGTTCCGGGTATTTCCACTGCACGTTCAAGCCCGAAAGAATGCTACGAACACGCTTGTCCAGGCGGCCAGGCAAAAAGGCGGCGTTGACGTCGGGGGAATGGTGGAGAACCCGATCGTCATAAAAGACAGTGACTTTCGCTAACTCTTCCACAGCACGCTCCGGAAGCAGTGATTGCCGAACAGGGTCGCCGGTCTGGCCGACCGCTATCGAAAGCATAGTCAAAGAAGCGGGCTTCGACACCCAGCCCGCTACTGCCGCTGCCAGCCATTCTCCATAAGCTGCCGCTCCCGGGCCGGTGTGATCAGATCGCCGGCAATCATCTGATCCAGGGTGCTGTCCAGCACGGAGCCGCCACTGGCGGTCTGATACCGGTTTTCGGCCTCGACCCTCGGCACCGCCACGCTGGCCACCTGCTCCCAGGCGATCCGGCCGCTATTGCGGCAGGCGATGTTCTCGCTGGCCTTGTCTGGGCCCTGCAGATGAAACTGGCGGCAGAAGGCACCGGCCGTATTGGTAAAGGTCAGTCGCGGTGTCAGCTCGGCGCCGGTCGTCAGGTTGTGAGTCTGGCCACTGGGGCTGACTTCCAGGGCGTCCGCCACTATCGGCCAGTCGGCATTGCCGTCCGTCGGCGCCCCCGGCCACCAATGCGCCAGTCCGAACCCCAGCGCCAGGGCCGCGGCGACCGCCGTGCCGGCGCGACGCTGGAGACCCTGGCGAGCCCGGCGCCAATAGGGAAACGCGACCACGGTGGCGGGCGGGGCGGCCTGGGGCTGCAACAGCTCGGTAACGGCCGCCGGCAGAGGGCGCTGATCAATGGCTCCATAATGGTCCGTCAGGGTGCGATCAACCGCGGCCAGGTCGGCCAGTCGCTCCCCGAGAGCCTGATCCGCCACCAACTGATCGCGGATGGCCTGCATGTCGGCCTCGGGCAGCTCGCCGTCGAGAAAGGCGGATAGTACTTCGTCGGTCAGGTTCATGACGGTGTCCCCTCGGGTGCCGTATTCAAGGATTTGCTCAGTGCCGCACGAGCCCGGGCCAGACGGCTCATAACCGTGCCCTTGGGAATCTCCAGAGTGTCGGCCACGTCCTGGTAGGACAGACCCTGGAGCGCCACCAGGGAAATGATTTCCCGCTGGTCGTCGGGCAGTCTGGCCATGGCGGCATCCACTTGGGTCAGCTCGATCTGACTGGTGGTGGCCCGCTCGCCGTCCACCACCTGGCCGTCGGTCAGCTCCGGATGCTGCGCGGCCCGCTCCCGGACCTGCCGGGACCGGCATTCGTCGATCCACAGGTTGCGACAGATGCGAAACGCCCAGGGCTCGATGGCCACCCCCGCCGGTGGCGATTGCCGCAGTACCCGCTCGAGGGTACCCTGCAGCAGATCGTCCGCTTCCGGCATGCTGCCGGTGAGCGAGTAGGCAAAGCGTCGAAGGCCTGGGACCAGTTGTCTCAATTGCTCTTTCATGGCGCCGTGTCTCACTGTGTTACCGGGTTAACGGATGGGCATCGACTCTATTCCGTTGCACCGGGAATTTTTTTCGCCCGAAAACGTCAGCAGGGTATGAAAACCAACCAACGTCGTTTCCCGCGCTCATCGAACGCCCTGGCTTGCCTGCTCACGACCGGCCTGCTTGGGCTCGGACTCTCTGCAAACGCACCGGCACTCGAGCCGGGTGCGTTGACCGGCCCCGTACTGGACCGGCTGGATCGCCAGGTGGAGCGGACCGTCAGCCGCCAGATCGAACGCCGACTGGAGGCGGCGGCCGGACGCGCGCCCGTTGACGCCTCCACGCCGGGGGCCGATGGATCCCGATCCTCCCTCGCCGCTGTCGGGGAGTTGCCGGCACGGCTGTCGATTCGTTCCACCACCGGGCGGGAAGTGTTCGCCGATGTTGAGGTGGAAGACGGCTGGCGCGCCGTGGAACGCCAGTGGCTGATCACCGTCGAGGCCGATGAGCTGCATCACTTTCAACAGCCCGGTATCCAGGTGCTGGAGCAGACCGCCCTGGATGGGCTCGGGCTGACGGTCCTGAGATTTCAGGCCAGTCAGTCACTCGACTCTCGGGACCAACTGCAACGCCTGCTGCCCGACGCCCTGTTGGAGCGGCTGGATCGCAACCACATCTATCAGCCGGAGACTGAAGCGAATGCCCGCACTGGCCCGGCCTCAGAGGAAAATCTGCCACCCGCTAACACCACCCCGTCAGGCACACCGTCCTGCCACGCCCCCGTGACCATCGGCATGGTGGATACCGCCATCGACCTCGAGCACCCGGCGTTTGCCGAAACCACCGTCCGCCAGCGGGATTTCCTGGCAGAGCTTGCGCTGTCCAAAGGCTTTCAACCGCCCACTGATCACGGCACCGCGGTCGCCAGTCGACTCACTGGCCGAACTGCCAGCACCGCTACCCCCAGGCTGCCGGGGGCCACCCTGCTCAACGCGACGGTTTTTTTTGACCGGCCATCGGCGATCTCCGGTGCCACCTTGTTGCACCTGGTGCAGGCACTGGACTGGTTGCAGACCAACGAGGTGGCGCTGATCAATGTGAGCATGGCCGGCCCGGACAACCGGGTGCTGGCCCGGGTGATCGAACGACTGCAGCAACAGGGAACTGCGGTGGTGGCGGCCGTTGGCAACGGCGGGCCAGCGGCGCCCGTGCTTTACCCGGCCGGTTATCCCGGGGTGATTGGCGTGACGGCGGTGGATCGGAAACAAAACGTCTACCGGTGGGCGAACCGGGGCGAGCAGGTCGACTTCGCTGCCCTCGGCGTGGAAGTGGCGGTGGCCCTGGCAGGCGGCCAGTACGGCAGTCAGAGCGGAACCTCCCTGGCGGCGCCGGTGGTCAGCGCCCGACTGGCCTGCGTACTCAGCACGACCGGCCTTGAGCAGGCGCTGGCAGAGCTCCGGCGTAAGGCCCAGGACCTCGGCGACCGAGGCCCCGACCCAATCTTTGGCCAAGGTCTGCTGCCCGACGATCACTGACACAGACCTAGAACTCCGCACGCAGGTTCAGCGAAGCCACGGTTTCATCGTACGCCGCCGAGTCCAGGCTTGACCGGTAATCCGTATACTCCAACCGGGCTTCCGTCACCAGCCACTCGGTCAGACCTATGCCATAGCTGGCGTCGATAGTGGCGATGCGATCGTCCCTGGGCTCCGCGGTGGGATCGCTGGCGCCCAGCAGCGGTGAGGTCAATGGATTCTCTACCGACGACACCGGCTCGTCGTAATCCCGGGCTTCGTAACGCCAGCCGATCTGGGCCGTGTGCTCATGGCCGGCGACCGGAAACCGGTGTTTCAGCCGGGTCTTTACCGCCAGCATCCGGAAATCGTAGGCATCGGCGTCGGCGTTCTCGTCGTCACCGTCGGCGCCCAGAATGAACACGGTTCGGGTCTGGTTAAAAAAGAAAAAGCTGTCGAGGCTGACACCCCGGGTGCGGGCGTCCCGGGCGGGATCATCCTCAAAGTCCTTACGTTTGGCCAACAGACTGGCTCGCAAATAAACGTCGTCCCCCACCAGTTTGCCCAGGTAGACACTGCTCCGGTGGTAATCCAGGAACGGATCCGACGCCAGGACCGCATGGGAATAATGATGGCTGGCACCCAGGGTGACGGCGCCAAAATCGTAGCTGAGGTCCAGTGACGCCAGGTGCAGGGTGCGGTCGAAGGCCTCACTGTCCCGATAGTCCCGGTCGGTTACGTCGTAGCTGCCGGTCAGGGTCAGGTTTTCCGCGGGCTGGCCCTCGGCGTTAAAGCCGGCACCCAAAATCCAGGCGTGGCCGCTGTCGCCGGAGGCCTGGTCCAGTTCATCAACGTTGAGGTTGCTGTCGTACTCGTAACCGGTGGCCAGGTGACCACCGACGGTTGCCGCCTGAGTGGTGACAGGCAGGCCGGCGACCAACAGCGCCACAGGCAATGATAAAGCTCGTCGTTGCATCGTCCCCTCCTTCACAAAAAAACCGGGCCGTTAGCCGGCCCGGTCGTCGATCACCCTACCTGACCCGTTACAACAGGCCTTGCTGAGTGGAGTTCTTCACGGATTGATTGACGCTGCTCTGAACGCTGGATTTCACACTGTCAGAAACCGAGTTTTTCACCGAGCCGCTGACGCTGTTGCGAACGTTGGACTCAACACTGTCAGAGACCGAGCCGTCGATCTGCTGATTGGTGCCGGCGTTCACACCGGTCTCAACGCCGTTCTCGGCCGCGCTTTGGGCCGAACCGCGCAGCTGCTGCTGGGTGTTGGAGGCCTGGTCACCCGTAGCCCGGGCCCTGGCGCTGGCCTCACCCCTGGCCTGCTGTCCGGCGGATACACCGGCTGCGACAGCCTGCTGGCCGGTTGCTCGGGCCTGTTCGCCGGCGTTCACGGCGGCGTTACGGGTGCTGTCGCCAGTAGCACGGGCTTCGGCCGCCACCTCGGCACCGGTGGCCTTGGCCGACTCAGTGCTGGTGCCTGCGCCGGTATTGGCCTGGCGGGAGGACGCCATACTGGCGTTCGCGTCACGACCGTTGGCGCTCACCGTGGCGCCGCCAGAAGTGGTCACGCTGTTCTGGCTTGCGCCGCTCGCGCTGGCGTCCTGACCGTTGGTGCGACCTGACGCCTGGGAGCTGCTGCGCATCTCGGCATTGGCGTTTACGCTGGCTGAGCCCTGGGTTTCTGCGGCAAAGGCCGATACGGCCATTACTGAACAGATGGCGAGAGTCAGTGTCCGTTTCATCATGATTTGTCCTCCAGAGTTTCCGTTGGATTCACCCCGATAACGAATCAGGACGGGATCTATTCCCGCTCACGAGAGAAATTTTCTGCAGGTTCCATTAGGGATATTTAATGAAAGGCGGCCGAGCCCGACATGGTGCGGCTCACAAACCAGGCCATGGCCGATACCCCTGAAAGCGGCAGGGTGGTACATTCAGGGTCAGATGTGTCCTGCTGAGACGACGGAAATCTTAGATGCGGTTATTTCCTCTACGCTTTCTGGGGACAAGGATGTCGTCAACGGGCTTCTGGCCCTGGTTGTTTGCTTTGGCTCTGGTGCTTGCCGGGAATACGCAGGCGCAAACCAGTTCCGCGCCCTGCACTAAACTGCTGGTCAGTGGCAATTCCGAGTACCCACCGCTGCTGTGGCGCGACCCGGACAATCCCGACCAACTGACCGGTGTGGTGCCAGCGCTGCTGCAGGAAATTCTTCAGCCGCTTGGGATCAGCGCCGACATTCGGCACATCGGCTCCTGGGCTCGAGTCCAGCGGCTGGCCCGGGACGGCAATCTTGATATGGTGGCGGGCGCCTTCATGACCCGGGAACGCTTCGGCTACATGGATTACATACTGCCGCCCATCATTCAGCTGCCCACCGCCATCTGGGTGCCCAAGGGCCAGGCCTTTCTGTATCGGCATTGGCCCGACCTGCTGGGGAAAACCGGTAGCACCCTGATCGGCAACAGTTTCGGCCAGAACTTTGACCGTTACGCCAAAGACAACCTCACCATCGAATCGGTGCGCTCCATCGATCAGTCGTTCCTGATGGCCGAAGCTGGCCGGATTGATTACGTGCTTTACGAGTTGCTGCAGGGACAGGTGAAACTGGCCCGGGAAGGCAAGGGCGAGGCGTTTGAAGCCCTGGAAAAGCCGATCAGCACCGAAGGGCTGTTCTTCACCTTCCCCAAGGCGTCGGCGTGCAACAGCTTTGAGCTGCGGGAACAGGTTGCGGAGCGACTCTACGAGCTGGTGACCCGTGGCCGGGTGACCGAGCTGCTGGATGTCTACACGGCCCGCTACATAGCGGGCCAGTGAGGCAGACTACGACTTTTCCGGCGGGGTCCAGATGGGCACCTGCTCTTCGGTCGGCTCGTCCCAGTCTTTTTGCATGGCGGTGCTCAGGGCCTCTTCCAACTTCATGAACAGTTCCCCGTAGCGGGGGCTGAAACTGATGCCCTCCTCAATTTCCTGCCAGGCCTCATAAAGCTCGTCTTCGTGTGCCTGTTCGTTATGCACGAAGGTCCAGGTCATCTGCTTGGCCCGGAGCGGGTGCACACCCATGGCGGTCAAGGCATGTCCGCCAAGCTCCAGCGCGGAGTGGTAGGTTTCACTCACCACATCGTCGGCACCGGCCTTACGCAGCTCGTAGCTGTGGCCCCGGTCAAACGCCCGGGCCAGCACCCAGACACCGGGGTAGAACTTCTTCACGTGCTCCACCATGCGCACCGAACGGTCTCGATCATCGATGGCCACCACCAGCAACCGGGCCTCCTCAATACCCGCGGTTTCCAGCAATTCGGGCCGACTGGCATCGCCGAAGTAACTCTGGATGTTGATCCGGCGGACGTTCTCGATCTGCTCGATCTCATGATCCAGCACCACGATGGGGATGTCGTTGGCGCGCAGCAGGCGGCAGACAATCTGGCCGAAGCGGCCAACACCGGCGACGATGACTGGAGCCCGTTCGTCGATGGTATCCGCTTCTGGCTCATTCTTGGCGCGCCGATAACGGGGCAGCACCAGGCGATCGTAGGCAATGAACAACAAGGGGGTCAGGAACATCGACAACGCCACCACCAGAGACAGCACCTGGGACAACTCCACCGGAATGACCGAGTTCTGCACACTGTAGGTCAGCAGCACAAAGCCGAACTCACCGGCCTGGGCCAGGCCCAGGGTAAACAGCCAGCCGTTGCTGCCATGGATACCGAACAGCACCGCCAGCAGCAGTAAAATCAACGCCTTGACGACGATGACCGCGATACCCAACGTGAGGATGGTGCCCCAGTCGGCCACCAGCACGTCGAAATTGATGCCGGCGCCCACGGTGATGAAGAACAGCCCCAGCAACAGGCCCTTGAAGGGTTCAATGTTAGCTTCCAGCTCATGGCGGAATTCACTGTTGGCCAGCACCACCCCAGCCAGGAAGGCGCCCAGCGCCGGCGACAGATTCACCAGACTCATCAGCGCAGCTATGCCGATCACCAGCATCAGGGCGGTGGCCGTGAATACCTCCCGGAGCCCCGACTGCACCACGTACCGAAACAGCGGCCGACTCAGGTAAAAGCCACCGACGATCACCGCACCAACGGCCGCCACCACCGTGAGCGCATGAGCCCACCCCGGCAAATGGGCCACCAGGCTGAGCCCGCTGTCGTGACCACCACCGGAATGACCGCCACCGCTCAGGTTAGGCAGCGCCAGCAAGGGAATCAGGGCGAGCATGGGAATGACGGCGATGTCCTGGAACAGCAACACCGAGAAGGTACTGCGGCCGCCCTCGGTTTTAGTCAGGCCCTTCTCGTTCAGGGTCTGCAGCACAATGGCGGTGGAAGACAGGGCGAAGATCAGACCAACGGCCAGTGCGGTCTGCCAGGGCAGCTCCAGCCACCAGGCCACCGCGGTCCCGGCCGCGCCACTCAGCACCACCTGCAATCCACCCAGGCCTACCAGGCGCACGCGCATGGCCCAGAGCGCCTTGGGATCCAGCTCCATGCCCACCAGGAACAGCATCATGACCACGCCGAATTCGGCAAAATGCTGAATGGTGGTGGCTTCCTGACCGACCAGACCGGTCACCGGACCAATCACCACACCGGCAACCAGATAGCCCAACACAGACCCGAGCCCGAGCCGTTTCGCCAAAGGCACGGCAATGACTGCGGCGACGAGATAAATGAAGGCCTGAACGAAGTACTCGGTCATTAACGTGCTCTCCCTGTGCTGTTGCGGTGGCAGTATAGCTTAGGGGGTTAGCAAGCAGACCGAAACCGGCGGGGCACAAACTGACTCAGGCATCCAACATAACCATTGTCATCGCTCCGGCCAGGGCTCCAGACACCAACAGACAGCATACTGACATCAGCATATTCCAGCGCAAAGACGCCTCCTGTGCGCTGTACCCGGTCAGGCGCTCCAGCAATAGGGAATTGGCCGAGTATGGCGTGCCAGCGGTGGTCAAGCCCCAACCAGCCACCATGGCAGTGCCCAATCCAAGCACGGCACCCACCGGCCAGATCGGCCCCAGAATGCCGCCGGTCAGTGTCCCGGTAACAATGGGGTTAAAGCCAATCATACCGCCGAGAAAAAAGACCCAGGGCACACCAAATGCCGCCACCGGGTAGGCCCAGCCTGGCAGACTGAAACCAGTGCCCAGCCACTGGGACGCAAAGGTGCTGATCAGCGTGCCCAGAAATGCCGAACCACCGACAATCACCAGCTCGTTGCTCAAGGGCGCCATCGACGGCAATTGAACCTCGGCCCCTTTCAGCCTTTGATACCCCAGACCCACCAGTACAGCGCCAAAACAACTCAAGGTCACGGACCGGGAGTAGCTCAGGCCAAACAGTCCGCTGAGACTGAAGGTGGCAACACAGATGGCGCCGATGATGCTGGCAAATCGTAGCCAGGGTGCGAACCGCTGCAGCCGGGATCCGGGGTGAGTCGGCGCTTCGGAAGCTGACTCCAGCTGTTCAGGTTCACGAAACAGCCCGCCAACCAACAGATAAACGACCGCCAAAGGCAGACTGACGGCGATCAACTCCCAGCTCTTCAGGGCCGGGACAAAGGTGATGGTCAGAACAATCGAAATCGACAGGGGCGAGAAAATGGGCGAGGCGCCAAAGCCCCGCAACACCCCGCGCGACGCGTTCCGGGTGGTGGCGCTGTCACCGCGATCCTCCATTTCGCCGCGAATCATTGCGGCCATCACGCCAACGGAACCAAAATTCAGCGGCATGGACAAAAACCCAGTGCCAAAGGCAACGCTGTAGTAGCGCACCACTGGCGAGCCTGCGAACAACTGCCGGGAAATGGCTCCCAAGTCCGCGGACGTGCCCAGCAGAGAAGACAGCAACATGACGGTCAGAATCAACGCTGTCAGCCGGGTCATGTTGGCCGCCGCGGCTGGCAGCGCCGAGGGCCCGGCAACAGCCGCCAGAGCCAGCGTCAGCAGTACCAGGCCCAACAACATTTGCGACACCCGGCGCAAATCGCGCCAGCCCAACAGGATCGCGGCAACAACCAACACCGCGCCAAACTCACCGACCCCGGGCAAAAACGAAAGAATACCAGCCCCCAGCGCGCCGTAAGCGAGCCCCGACCGGGTGCTAAGCAGGGAAACGCGACTCATAGCGAGTCCTCATTGAAACCAGCATCTTAAAGAAATTTCTAAACTGATCGCTCTTTTAACAAAACTACATTCTGCTGTGCATAAAACGCCATCATTTTTAAAATCATCATTCTATACCCTATATCCGAATTAACCTCCCTTTAATGCCTATATTTACAAAATTGATGTATTGACAAATGCTAAATGCAACGACTATGTTAAAAAATCCAAAACAAAATTATGTTTCGCAGTGCAAAACCTCTAGCAACACCATTACAACAACGACGACAAGAGGATTTTTTATGTTACGCCTGACCCGGAGCCTGATCGGCCTCACCCTCAGCTCCCTGCCCGCGCTGGCTTTCAGTGCAGACAATGTCAATCTACCCAACACCCTGGCGATGACTGCCTATGGCACCGGCTCCGCCGGCTACAGCCAGATGGTGTCAATCGGCAATCTGCTGCAAAACGAGTACGGCACTTCGGTGCGTATCCTGCCGGGCGAAAACGACGTATCGCGCATGACCCCATTGCGCACTGGCCGAGTCCCCCTGTGCGCCTGCGGCATCGCCAGTTACTACGGCTCCGAAGGGGTTCTGATGTTCGCGGATGAAAACTGGGGGCCCCAGCCGATCCGGGTTATCACCACCTCGATTGCCAGCTTCGGCCTGGGCATTGCTGTGGCAGGAGATATTGATGTGGAATCCCCGGAGGATCTTCGGGGCAAGCGGGTGTCCTGGATTCGCGGGGATGATGCCCTGAACCTCGGCACCGAAGCCTATCTGGCCTTCGGCGGTCTGACCTGGGACGACGTCGAGAAGGTCGAATTCCCGGGCTACGGCCGAGCCTTCGAAGGCATCATCGCCGACCAGACCGACACCGGGTTCACCGTGAGTGTTGCACCGCCTCCGCAGCAGTTGGCCGCCAGCCCACGGGGCATTGTCTGGCCGGAACTGGACCCGGCCGATAAAGACGGCTGGGCCCGCTTGCAGAAGGTGGCGCCGTATTTCCAACCACACACTGTGACCTCGGCGGCCGGCGATGTCGGTAAGGACAAGCCCTGGGTGGGCGCCAGCTACCCCTACCCGATACTGGTGGCAAACGCGTCGACTGACGACGAGCTGGCCCAGAGCCTGATCCGCGTGTTCAACGAGGACTACGACAAGTACAAGGACGCTGCCCCCGGCAACGCTGGCTACCACCTCGACAACCAGAACATGAAGTGGGTCATTCCGTTCCACGACGCGGTGGTGGACTACTACAAGGAAATCGGCCATTGGACCGATGACATGCAGGCACATCAGGACATGCTGGTGGAGCGCCAGCGCATTCTGAAAGACACCTGGGACGGCTATGTAGCGAACGATCCGCCCAGCGACGAGGACGCCTTTGCCAAAGGCTGGATGAGCGCCCGCGCCCAGGCACTGGAAACCGCCGGCATGAACCCGGTCTTCCGTTGATGCCAGTGGCCGGGGCAAATCACCTGATTGCCCCGGCCACAGCGCTGATTCCCCGCCCCGCTGTTCCTTACTTGTTCGGAGTTACCCGCCATGCATCCTGAAACGGAACAAACGTCTGCGCCGGAGAACATCTCCGGCATTCGCCAGCTCACGGGTTTCTGGCTCTGGGTTCCCCGCCTGGCAACGGTGATCCTGACCCTGCTAACCCTGGATTACCTGTTCAACCTTCAGCTCATCAATTTTGTCACCCAGGTTGAGAGCCAGTTTTTCTATACCGTGGTGGCACTGATGCTGCCACTGGTCTACGTGCTCTGGCCAATGAACCGGCACGCCCCGAAAACCCGGGTGCCCTGGTACGACGTGCTGCTGTTTCTGGCAACCACCGGCATTTGCGGGTTCTTCGTGTTTAATGCCGAACAGATTCTCGATCGCGGCTGGGAATACGCCGCGCCGGACTACGCCATGGTCATGAGCTTCCTGCTCTGGATTGTGATCGTTGAGGCCGTGAGGCGCGCCGGCGGCCTGCCCATTGCCACCATCGTGGCGATCGCCAGTATCTACCCGATTTTTGCCGACCTGGTGCCCGGCCCGATTCAGGGCTTTCCGTCCTCGCCCGAACAGACCGCCATCTACCACGCCATGAGCCGTGAGAGCGTCATGGGCATTCCGCTGCAGGCCTTTGCCAACCTGGTGATTGGTTTTCTGCTTTTCGGGGTGGCCCTGCAGCAGACCGGCGGTGGCAAATTCTTCATCAACCTGGCCTTCGCCCTACTCGGCCACGTTCGGGGCGGCCCCGCCAAGGTGGCGGTGTTCTCCAGCGGCCTGATGGGCTCCATGAGTGGCAGCGTTATTACCAATGTGCTGACCACCGGGGTACTGTCCATTCCGGCCATGCGCAAAGTGGGCTTTGGAAAATCCTATGCCGCAGGCGTAGAGGCGTGCGCCTCAACAGGCGGTGTGCTGATGCCACCGGTAATGGGCGCCACCGCGTTTATCATGGCGGCGTTCCTGAACATTCCCTACGGCACCATCGCCTTGGCGGCGGCTGTACCCTCGGTGCTCTATTTCCTCGGTCTGTTCATTCAGATCGATGCCTACGCGGCACGTCACGACCTGAAAGGCTTGCCTGCTGAGGAGCTACCTTCCATCCGGCAGACGCTGAAAGAAGGCTGGTACTTCATTTTTGTATTTGCGCTGCTGATCTGGCTGCTGTTCTTCCTGCGCCAGGAAGCTACTGCACCCTTCTACGCCACCGCACTGCTGTTAGTGATCAACCAGATTCTGCCCTACCAACGCTGGGGCTGGCAGCAGGTGAAAGACTTCTTCTCCAGCTCCGGCAAGCTGTTTGCCGAACTCATTGCCATATTGGCCGGTGTGGGTCTGCTGGTGGGCGCGCTCTCGGTCACCGGCCTGTCCGGCACGATCGCCAATGACCTGATCTTTCTGGCTGGCGGCAACACTCTGGTTCTGTTGCTGATGGGTGCCTTGACCAGTTTTATCCTCGGCATCGGCATGACGGTAACCGCGGCCTACATTTTCCTGGCGGTGGCACTGGCCCCAGCGTTGATCAACGGCGGCGGCATGAACCCGCTCGCGGTGCATCTGTTCATCCTGTACTGGGGTATGCTCAGCTTCATTACGCCACCGGTGGCCCTGGGTGCCTTTGCAGCAGCCACGGTCGCGGGCTCGCGTCCGATGGAAACCGGGGTTCAGGCAATGCGCCTGGGCAGCGTGATCTACTTCATCCCATTCCTGTTCGTGCTGAACCCTGCGTTGATATTCCAGGGCAGCTGGGAGGAGATTCTGGTGGTGATTACCCAGGCGATGGCGGGCGTGCTGCTGATTGCCGGCTCAATTCAGGGTTATCTGTTGGGTGTGGGTAATCTGACCCTAAGCAAGCATCTGCAGTGGCCAGTGAGATCGGCGCTGTTAGCTGGCGGCCTGCTGCTGGCCATTCCCGGCGGGGGCCCGGTACCGCTGAGCAATCTGGAGCTATCCCTGATCAGTGGCCTGCTGATTGTTCCAGCGGTTGCGGTGGCTTGGCTGGCGACTCGACGAGCCCCGACAGCCGCCTTCCAGTAACACACATTGCTAAGGTTTTGTTCAGTGGAAGCCAGGGACGGCAACCACTAATTACCGAGTTCCTCCGCAAATAACTGGTCAACCACCACGGCTACCAGCTCCCGTACCACAGCGCCGTGGCGCTCCGGATAACGATGGCTGCAAAAACTCAGGGTAGTCGACAGCGCCGGGTCCGGGAACTCCACCACCTTGTTGCGGCTGGCCCACTCCGCCGCCAGCGAGTGTTCCACCAAACCATAACCGAGACCCGCCGACACCATGGCGAGCGCGGTGTATTCGTCCTCGGAGGTGGCCACGCGCTTGGACTGTTGCCAGTCCGGGCCCATCAGTTGCTGCAGCATGCCATAGAACGGGCAACAGTTGGTCGGCCAGATCCAGGGCAGCGCCATGACCTCGGCCGGCTCCTTCGGCAATGCCCGCAGAGCGGTGTTGGCGGGACCGATGATCGACACCGGCACGTCCATCAGATATCGGAAATCCAGCTGTTGGTTGTGCCACTGACCATAGACAAAGCCGCAGTCGAGTTCACCGCTGGCCACTTTATCCACAATGACGTTGGACGAGATGGTGCGCAGTTCCAGTGATACCGACGGCAGGGTTCGTGCGCACAACTGAATCAACCGGTCGACCCGCAGGTGCTCCGGTGGCGCGTTGATGCCCACCGTCACCGATACCGACTGATGCTGGCCCAGCTGCCGGGCCAGATCCGCCATTTCCTCAACGCCGCCCAGCGCCTTGCGGGCGGGCACCAGCAACAACTCACCCTCCCGGGTCAGCGCCATGCCCTGACTGTTGCGCTCAAACAGGCGCACGCTCAGAGCGGACTCCAATTGTTTCAGATGTTCGCTCACCGCCGACGGGGTGCTGTGACGACGCTGGGCAGCACGGGTGAGATTGCTCTCCTCGGCCACCAGAACGAAGGATTTCAGACGATCCAGTTTCAGACTCATGGCATTCATATTTTTTGAACGCTCCGTCAAAAGAATACTGATAGACCCCTACATACCGCAGTCCTAAAGTGTTTTCCATAGGGTACGCGTTCAGCATAACGCAACGCGACCAACGAGAGGAAGGACGAGATGAACAGTCACAGCAGCGTCAATATCAGCCTTACCAACCGCCCATTGGCGGCCGCCTGCGAGGCACTTCAAGAGTGCCAGCAGCGTCAGATCGAACGGCATCGAGGCTTACTGACTATACTGCGCCAGTGGTGGCAGCGAGCGCGGCAGCGAGCATCCCTGCGCCGGCAACTGATGGAGATGGACATCGCGCTGATTGAAAAGGATATCGGTGTGCCTTCAGGTTCACTCACCGAAGAAGCCCGAAAGCCATTCTGGCAACAATAAACACGGAGGTACTGCATGACCGTTTTGACCATCGCCAATAAAAACTACTCCTCATGGTCCCTGAGGCCCTGGTTGCTGATGACCGAACTGGGCCTCACCTTTGAGGAAAAACTCCTGCCGTTTGGCGACACGGCTCTCTGGCGCGAATACCGGGCCCAGGGCGGCAGTGGCAAAGTGCCGGCGTTGCAGGATGGCGACTTGCAACTGTGGGACTCCCTGGCCATTACCGAACACCTGGCAGACCAGCACCCGGACGTATGGCCAACCCTGCCAGCCGCTCGGGCCTGGGCCCGCAGCGTGAGTGCCGAAATGCACTCCGGCTTTCCGGCCCTGCGGGCTTATTGCTCTATGAACATAAGCGTTAAGGTTCAGCTGGAATCGGTGCCGGACGACCTCGCCCGGGATATCGAACGAATTGCCGCCATCTGGCTTGAGGGGCTAAACCGGTTCGGCGGGCCCTTCCTGGCCGGTGACCGCTTCAGCGCGGTGGACGCTTTCTTCGCGCCAGTGGTGTTTCGGTTCGAAACCTACAATCTGGAACGCAGCCCGGCCATGGCGGACTACATCCGGCACATGCTGGCACTACCGGGTATGCAGTCCTGGGCCAAGGCGGCGCTGCAGGAACCCTGGGTCGACCCGGTGCACGAGAATGAGTGCGAGCAGCTGGGCAAAATTGTGACTGACCTACGCAGTCACTCGTAAACGTCGTGCTATGCCAGCGTCTGCACCAGCTCGATGTCGTCGACACTGTGCGCAACAGGTCCCAACAGGCCACGTCGATGGCGGCTTTGGCGACAGCCAGGCCAGTCAGCGCCGATGATCGGAATTGCGGGCCGGGTTGGAGTAGCCGTCGCCTTTCACGCCCAGCCGATCGAGATGGGCGTGCAGCTCGGCCACACTCATGTCCACGTACTCCAACACGCGACCGTAAAGCATGGCGGTGGGCACATTGCGGCCGTTCAGCTCCTGCTGAGTCTGGTGAATGACGTACAGGATCAGCCGTTCGGTTCGGGTCAGGCCGTCCCGCACATCGGGCAGGGTGTCGAGCACAGTTTGCCAGTCGTCCGAATTCATGACCGCGCCACCACGGAATCTTTGGCTGTGTTGCCGGTCTGGGCATCGGCAGCCACCATGACGAAACGTGCACGCCCGCTCTCTTTGGCGTCGTACAGGGCTGCATCGGCCTGGCTGATCGCCTCCGTCAGGGACAAAAAGCCGCCTGCCGGACCGTGGCAGATGCCAATAGAGCAACTCAGATTGCGATTGTCGGGACTGCCCTCATTGGCCAGGGCCTGCTGCTGCCAGGCTTGAAGCATCTCGCTGGCCCGAGTCTCGCACTCGGCGGCACTCAGGCCCGAGGTCACGACCAGGAATTCTTCGCCACCGTAACGACCGAGAACATCGGTCTGGCGTCGGAAGACCGCCCGCAGAATATCCGCCTGGATTCGAATCGCGCGATCGCCTTCCTGATGACCGTAGTGATCATTGAATTGCTTGAAAAAATCCAGATCAAGCATGAACACCGCCACCGATTGGCCGGAACGCCGCAGCAACGCAAACAGTTTTTCCGATTCGGCCATCAGAGCCCGGCGATTGAACAGGTCGGTCAAGGCATCGGTAGTGCTGAGCCGGACCAGTTTGCGGTTGGCACTCTGCAGTCGCTCCAAAAACAGATCGAGGCGATACCGGCCAATAACGCCGATAAACAGAGAGGCAATCACAAACCCGGCGTTGATCATTGTGCGATCCCCGTAGGCCGGGTAAACCAGCATGAGCCCGATGAAACCAAACGAACTGATCAACATGAGCGCAAGCGAATAGCGAAATCCCATGCCCAGAACGAAGAAGCCAAAAAACGCATACAAGAGCGTGCCCTCGTAGGGAAAGCTGAACTCCGCCAGCTGCCAGCATTGGTAGATAAGGAAGTAATTGGCGTAAGTCAGGCCCACGGTGGTCGCCAGGAAGGCCGGCTGTTTGTATTCCAGGAACCGGGGATGAAAGCTGAAAGCCAGGAGCGCGCACACCAATGGCAGTTGACCGAATACCCGATTGCCAATGTACGTTTGTGCCAGCTCGCTGGGCACCAGAACCAGGTCGCCAATCATGAACAGAGCGATCAGCACGCCACCGATGAGAATAAACAATCGTAGCCGGACCGTATCGCTCCAGGATTTCCTCATGGTCTGGTCCGAAACATTCGGCATGCGTCTTGGATTCCGTCTGATGATAGCTAGCTCAACCGAGTGTGCTGGAGCAAACCCAGGACCACAAGGTCTACCCTGTTCAGTGTAGCACCCGCGCTTTTTCACCGGTTGCTTGCCTGCGTGGCGCTGCTAAGTCACCATCGAAGGACGACCTTATTGGGAGTGTTCACAATGCCCATCATCGGATGGATTTTTCTGATCCTTGCCCTGGCACTGATTGTTGGCAGCCTGATGATCCTCCGGGATTCGGCCCACAGCATGAAAATCTCCGACGAAAAGATGAAAAAAATCCGCGAACGCCAGGCCGAACTGGACGCTGAGGAAGCTCAGGACGACGATTGGAAATGACCAGGCGACCCCTATTCAATGACAGGAGCGGCGTTAACAGTGCCCCACGCTGAGCTGTTACCGCTCACCGAACAGGATCTGCGCCGGGCCGCCGATCAACTGGCCACTCTAGACCCGGATCTTGCCCCCCTGGTCGAGCGATTTGGTGCGCCTCCCCTGTGGGCTCGGGAACCCGGCTACGCCACCCTGGTACACATCATTCTGGAGCAACAAGTGTCCCTGAAAGCCGCCGGAACCATGTTCAAGCGTCTGGACGCGGCTCTGGCGGGTGTTGCCCCAACAACCGTGCTGCAATGCGGACAAAATGGGCTGAGGGCTCTCGGCCTGACCCGGCAAAAAGCCCGCTATTGCCACGAGCTGGCACGACGGGTGGTCGACGGCGAACTGACCCTGGACAACTTGCACAAACGGCCGGAACAGGAAGGCCGAAAAGCCTTGCTGGCGGTGCCAGGGCTTGGCCCCTGGAGTGTCGATGTGTACTACCTGATGGCGTTGCGCCAGCCCGATATCTGGCCGCAGGGGGATCTGGCACTGGCCTCGGCGTTGCAGGATGTGAAAGGCCTACCGGCCCCGCCTTCCCGGGAACAGCAGCAGGAACTGGCGGCCCCCTGGTCACCCTGGCGCGCCGTGGCCGCCCGCTTGCTCTGGGCTCACTACCTGGCAGAACGGGGCGACCACGACATGCTCAATTCCTAGACACATTTTTCTACATAAAATCGTTCAAGACTGAGGGCTACGGACGATAAGATTAAAGATTGATCAATTTCAGACTTCATTCACCGGCCCTCGTGGCCCCAATCAGTTCCCCAGGCAAATGTGATCGTCGCCAATCTACTTCGTTTCAGTCTAACCCTGTTGTGCTGTCTGGCCTGGCTCCCGGCGGCGGCCAGCATGCAGCCGATTAAGGTGACTGACACCTCGGTGCTGCCCGCTCACTTCCAGTACTGGGAAGACGCCAATGGTGAGGCGGAACTGGATCAGGTGCGCAACCTGCCCGACAGCGCATGGCAGCATGAGCCCACTGGCAGCGCGTCGCTCGGCTTCACCCCCTCGACCCACTGGCTTCGATTTGCAGTCAACAACACCAGCAGCGACTTGACTAATCTGATTGCTGAACTGGCTTACCCACAGCTCGACGACGTGATCTTCCATGAGCTGTCCAACTCGGACCCGGTCCGTATCTTCGAGACCGGCGACAGCCGGCCGTTCTACCCGCGCCTGGTGGACCACCCGAACATGCTGCTGCGGTTGACTCTGCAACCGGGGCAGACCAAGACCCTGTACGTCAGAGTCGAGACCAAGGGCCCGACCACTCTGCCACTGCGGCTCTGGCACGAGACCGACTTCTTCAGCGCTGCCTCTCACGAACAGAAGCTGCATTTTTTCTATTACGGCTGTCTGGCGGTTATCATCCTGATCAACCTGGCGGTCTTCCTGATGCTCCGGGAGCGGCTGTACCTGTACTACGCCCTTGCCATTTCCGGGTACCTGCTGTTTTTCGCATCGATCAAAGGCTACAGCTTCCAGCTGCTTTATCCACAGGCACCAGGCCTGCACGCCAAAGCAGTTTTGGCCTCCATGCCGATACTGGCCCTGTTTTCCCTGTTGTTCTGTCGCAACTTCTTGCGCACGCCCGAGCACAGCCCACGACTCGATCTCGCCATTAAGGTCATGATCGGCTTCGAGGTTTTGAATGCCATCGCGGCGATAACTCTGGACTACAACACTGCCATCCGGCTGTCCTCCCTGTCAGCACTGGCGTTCTTTTCCCTGCTGTTCCTGGCCGGGCCGATCGCCTGGGCGACGGGGGTGCGAGCCGGCGCCTTTTTCACCGTGGCCTGGACGCCGCTGACCGTTGGTGTGCTGGCCACCGCTGGCAGAGCCCTGGGGGTGTTACCCACCAACTTCTTCACCGAACACGCCATGCAGATTGGCTCCGGGCTGGAGGCTTTCATTCTGACCCTGGCTCTGGCCGATCGCCTGTATCGGGAACGGGAAGATAAAATCAGCGCCCAGGCCGACAGCCTGCGCCAGGAAAAAGCCCGGAATCACGCGCGTCAGGAACTCACTGAGGCCATGACCCACGACCCGGTAACCGGCCTGCCCAATCGCAACCGGTTCGAGCGCATGGTGAATGCGCAACTGGCCAATGATCCCGACGGCGCCTATATGGTGGGTGTCGCCCGGATTACCCGATTGGACGAAATCAACCGCACCCTGGGCCTGAACCGTAGCGAACGATTGCTGCGGACCCTGGCAGCGGAGATGACCGGAATAGCCATGAAACTGCCGGAAGTATTCCAGGTGCAGGACAGTCTTGGCCGGTATGAGTGCGTTTACCAGCTCTCGGGGGACTGTTTTGGCATTCTCGTGCACGCTGATCGCGCCACCGCCAATTTTGAAGGCCTGAATCAGGCACTGGAGATGCTCGGACAGCCAATTCCGCTCGACAACCTGGCCATTGAGTTACACCCAAAATTCGGCGCTGCGGTCTACCCGGCTCATGGCGACAACGCCGCCCTGCTGATCCGCAACGCCCACGTGGGCATGGAAATCGCGCCCCGCGGCCTGCTTGCCACCGGCTTCTATTCCCAGGATCTCGACATCTACAGCGAAGGCCGCCTGACCCTGATGTCGGACTTGCGTGAAGCTATCCAGAACGACCAGGCCCAACTCTATTATCAGCCCAAGCTTTCGCTGGTAACTGGCCGGGTAGTCGGTGTCGAGGCCCTGATGCGTTGGCACCACCCGGAACGGGGCTGGGTCAGCCCGTCAGATTTCATTCCCCTGGCGGAAGAGACCGGGGTTATCCGTCAGCTGACCCGCTGGGCGGTCGAGCGCGGGGTTCGCGACCTGGCCGGGCTGATGGAAGAGAATCCGGGACTGGACCTATCGATCAACATATCGGCCCGGGATCTGACGTCCCGAAGCCTGAAAGGGCACATAGAATCCGTTCTTGGCCATCACGGCATCCAAGCGCAACGCCTAACCCTGGAACTGACCGAAACCGCCGCCATGGAAGACCCGGAAAAGGGCCTAAAAGCACTCAAGAGCCTGGCGGAGTCCGGGATTGGCATCTCCATCGATGACTTTGGCAGTGGCTATTCATCGCTTTCCTACCTGAAAGAACTGCCCGCCACCGAAATCAAACTGGACCGTTCACTGGTCACCGATATCTGCAGCAACGAAAGCTCCAGGGTGATCATCGAAACCGCCATCAACATGGTGCATGGTCTGGGTTATGGGGTGATCGCTGAAGGCGTGGAAGACGAGGCCACGGCCCGCCTGCTGAAGGGTCTGGGTTGCGACAAACTACAGGGATACTGGCTTGGCCGGCCAATGCCCCTGCCCGCGCTAAAATCGTGGCTCACCGATTACCCGGAGGCTATACTGAGCGTTTTTCAGCCAGCAGCGCTTAATAAATAAGCTCGGCGGACATCACAAAACTACTTATAACAATGAAACTGATCCCACTGACCCTCCGCTTGGTGCTGTTCGTCTGTCTCGGCCTGCTGTCTGGCCAGCTGCTTGCCCGCGACGTCATTCTGGTGACGCCCGACGAACGCGGGGACCGCACCACCGGCCAGTCGCAGCTGCTGCATGATCCTCTTGGCACTCTGACCATTGAACAGGCCACCGAGGCACTTGCCAACGGTGAATTCACGCCCCTGACCACGGCCGGATCTACTGGATTACACGCCGGCGCCTGGTGGGCCCATACCCAGCTACACAACCCCGGTCCCCAACCGGTGACGGTGCATCTCGAGTACATTGACCATCAGCTAATTCGACTGGCTGCCTTTGGCCGTGACACCGGGCAGGCGCAGTTCCAGCCGATGATCGATTTGTCCATGGATCGCCCCTTTGCCCACAGGCCAGTGCCCCATAACCGGTTTGTGGTACCCGTAACGCTGCCCGCCAATGAAACCCGGGCGCTGCTGGTGCGGTTCGGCTCGAGTGAAAGTGGCTATATCTTTCCTGCCATGCGCATCTGGTCGCCCGAGAACCTCGCCAGTCAGCATGTTCGGGAAACCGGGCTGATGGGGTTCCTGTTCGGCGGTTTTTTCCTCATGGGAGTGTTTGCCCTGATCGCGGCCCTGGTCACCCGGTCGCGGTTGTTCTTTCTGTACTCGCTGTACGTGTTCTCGAAGATCACCTGCTGGGCCACCATCCTCGGCTACACCCATCAGTTTGTCCTCCGTGAGCAGATGCACTGGAGCCTGATGTCCATTAGCGGTGCCCTGACCATTGTGCTGGGGCTGGTGTTTGCCCGCCAATTCCTGCAGACCCGCCGATACACCCCACGGCTGGACTACCTGGTATTGGCAATGATTGCCAACGCCGGTCTGCTGATGCTGGCGGCCAGCCTGCAACTGAAAACCCTGGCGCTGATCACCATCACCCTGGCACTGCTGATGTACCCCCTGATGATCCCCATCGGCCTGGTGCGCTGGCGCCAGGGCCAGATCGGCGCCGGCATGTTCTCCTTGGCCTGGAGCTTCCTGGTGCTAGGTCTGATGATGCAGGCGTTGCGAGATCTGGGCCTGGTACCGCACAGCCTGCTGACCTACTACTGGCCGCCGGTGGCATCGTTCACCGAGATGCTGACCATCATGTTCGCCATGGCGCTGCAGATGCGCCGCCTGTTCGCCGACAAGAATCTTGCGGAACAGCGCTACCGGGAGCATCTGGAATTCGCCAAGTCGCGGCTGGCGGAAGAGGTTCAGATTCGCACCCGGGAGCTGGAACAGGCCAAACGGGTGGCCGAGCTTGAAGCCCGCACCGATCCTCTGACCGGCATCCTCAATCGTCGCAGTTTCCTGAACGATGCGTCGCTGCGTCTGAAACTGGCCCGCCGGCGCAAGAAGACCTGCTGCCTGTTCATGTTCGATCTTGACCACTTCAAGCGCATCAACGACACCTGCGGCCACAGTGTCGGCGACCGGGTTCTGTGCCAGTTCACCAACACCATCCGCCGCAGCATCCGGGAAACCGACGTGTTCGGCCGGCTCGGTGGTGAGGAGTTCGCGCTGCTGGTGGACGAACCCAAACCGGCGGTGTACGCCCTGGCAGAGCGGCTTCGCAGTGACACCGCCAAGATCTCGGTCGACGTTGGGGCGGAGCAGCTGGTTCTAACCACCAGCATCGGCCTGGCCTTTGCCGAAGACGACGCCTCGGTGGAAGAGTTGCTGCTGCAGGCCGACAAGGCCATGTATCAAGCCAAGCTGGAGGGCCGGGACCGGGTTATCGAGGCACCGGTGGACTGAGGCTTAACCACAGCTGTGATGGCGATAATGACCAAATTTGTGTCATTTATGGCCGTCTGTTTTTGCAAAGGCTTGTGCCACACTCGGGTTACTCCAGATAACAACAACACCCGAGGCCAGAGCCATGACCGACCTCAAGACTCATTACCGAACCTGCAACATCTGCGAGGCCATGTGCGGCCTGGAAATCCAGCATCGGGATGGCGAGATCCTGTCGATCAAGGGGGATAAGGACGATCCATTCAGCCGCGGCCACATCTGCCCCAAAGCCGTGGCGCTTCAGGATTTCTACCACGACAAGGATCGGCTCAAGACGCCACTGAAACGCACCGCCGACGGCTGGCAGAGCATCAGCTGGGACGAGGCCTACGACGAGATCGCCACCCGCTTCCGGGGTCTGCAGGCTGAGCACGGCCAGGATTCGGTTGGGGTCTACCTGGGAAACCCCAACGCCCATAACTTCGGCAACGCCATCATGCTGCCGCGCTTTTTTAAGGCCCTGGGCACCAACAACCGCTACAGCTCCGCGTCCGCCGACCAGTTGCCGCACCACGTCGCCGCCAACTACATGCTGGGCGCTGGCATGCTGATTCCGATTCCCGACATCGACCACACCGATTTCATGCTGATCATCGGCGCCAACCCCATTGTTTCCAACGGCAGCCTGATGACCGCCCCGGGTGTGGGCAAGCGCCTGAAAGCCATCCAGGAACGCGGTGGTAACGTGGTAGTGGTCGATCCGCGCCGGACCGAAACCGCAAAAAAGGCGGACCAGCACCTGTTCATTCGCCCGGAAACCGATGCCCTGCTGATGCTGGCCCTCGTCTATACGCTGTTCGATGAAGAGCGTGTAAATCTGGGCCATCTGGAACCCATCATCAGCGGCCTCGACCAACTTGCCACGGCGGTGAAACCCTACGCCCCGGAAAAGGTCGCCGACGCCTGTGGCATCGACGCCACCACTATTCGCAATCTGGCTAGGGACATGGCGGCCGCCAAAAGCGCGGTCTGTTACAGCCGCATGGGCGCTTCCACCCAATCCTTCGGGGGCCTGTGTCAGTGGCTGAATAACGTGCTGAACATCCTGACCGGCAATTTCGATCGCCGCGGTGGCGCCATGTTCCCCCAGCCGGCGTTCGATCTGGTGCGAGATAAAAAGGGCAAACCCAGCTCGTACGGCCGCTTTGAATCCCGGGTGCGCAAACTCCCCTACTTCAACAACGAGTTTCCGGTGGCCACCCTGGCCGATGAAATTCTCACCCCGGGCGAAGGCCAGATCCGTGGCATGATCACCATTGCTGGCAACCCGGTGCTGTCCAGCCCCGGCGGCGCCCGCCTGGAACAGGCGTTTAACAGCCTCGAATTCATGGTGTCGGTGGATATCTACCTGAACGAGACCACCCGCCACGCAGACATCATCCTGCCGGCGACCACCGGCCTGGAAGTGCCGCACTTCGACGTGTTTTTCAATTCGTTTGCGGTGCGCAACACCGCGAAATTCTCTGAACCTCTGTTCGAGAAAACCCCGGAGCAAAAACACGACTGGGAAATCCTGCGCGATCTCTCCCTGCACCTGACTGGCCGGGAGGACGATGGCGTCACCCCGGAAATGATGCTGGACGGCGGCCTCAAGCACGGTACTTACGGTGAACAGGGCATGAGCCTGGCGCACCTGAAAGCCAATCCCCACGGCGTGGATCTGGGCCTGTTGCGGCCCTGTTTGGAACAACGGCTGCAAACCGCCGACGGACTTATCCACATCGCGCCCCAGCTGTATCTGGATGACCTGGCCAGGCTGGATGCCTCCGGGATTCTGCAACAACGACAAAACCCGGACTACCCGTTCGCCATGATCAGTCGCCGGGTGCCGCGCAGCCACAACACCTGGACCCAGAATTCCCACCGCTTGGTCAAAGGCAAGGACCCCTGCACGTTGCAGATCTGCGCCGCCGACGCCGGCCGTCTGGGCCTGGCGACGGGTCAGATGGCCGAGGTCAGCTCAGCCACTGGCCGTATTCAACTGCCGGTGGAGATCAACGATGACATGTTTGAAGGGGTGGTGAGTATTCCCCAGGGCTGGGGCCACAACCGGACCGACACCGGCATGACCGTGGCGGAGTCGCAACCGGGGGTCAGCATCAACGACGTAACCGATGCCCAGCGCATCGATGCCCTAACCGGGAACGCCGCGTTCAACGGCACCCAAGTGGCCATCGGGGCAGCCTGACGGTGATTGCGTGGTGCAGCCGGCCCAGGCCGGCTATTGGCCCGTTGGTCGGCTGCCAGAGCCTCGGCGCAGTTCCCGGGCCGCCACGACAACCAGGGTGATGGCCGTTAACGGCACCACGAAATAGAGCATCACAGCGCTGAAGGGCGCCAGGGAATCGTGCTGGCTGGCCGCCAGCACCAGGTACAGCGTGTAGGCGACGTAATACCCCAGCAGCAAGACCCCTTCGCCCCGGCTGACCACGCCACCGGTGAACAGGATGGGCAGGCAGGCGAAGGCCACGGCGATCATGACCGGCAAATCAAAATTCAATGCCGCCGCGGAAATCTCAATGCCCTGAGGCGCAATCAGGCCGGAGATACCCAACACGCCCATGATGTTGAACAGGTTACTGCCCACCACGTTACCCACGGCAATGTCACGCTCGCCACGGATGGCCGCCATGATCGAGGTCACCACTTCCGGTAACGAGGTGCCGGCCGCCACCACCGTCAGGCCGATCACCAGCTCGCTGATGCCCAGGTGACGGGCAAAGCCGATGGCACCATCGACCAGCCAGCCTGCGCCCACCACCAGCAGAAGAAGGCCACCTGCTACCAATACCAGATTCACCGGCAAACGGTTCGAGCCGGCCGCCGCGAATTCCCCGGCGTACTCCTGGGCAACCTCGGCACTTTCGCGTCGGCACTGGACGATGGCAAAGCCCACATAGAGCACCAGCGCAGTCACTAACATGCCGCCCTCGAAGCGACTGAGCCGGCCATCCAGCGCAAACAGCAGCACCAGAACCGACAGTCCAATCATCAGCGGCACATCCAGGCGCACCAGCCGCTGGGACACGGTCAGTGGAACAATCAACGCGGTCATACCGAGAATGAACAACACATTAAAGATGTTGCTGCCCACCACGTTGCCAACGGCAATGCCGGCCTGGTCGGCCCAGGACGATTTGATACTCACGGCCAGTTCCGGTGCGCTGGTGCCGAAGGCCACCACCGTCAGGCCAATGACGATGGGCGATATGCCCAGCACGCCTGCCAGTCGGGACGCGCCCCGCACCAGCAGTTCCGCGCCCACCACCAGAAACGCCAAACCAGCGACAAACAGAATCAACGCCATGAACACCTCAACAGCCGATTAAATCGGGGCATCCGTCAGTGATCACCCACATCAATGTACTTGGCCATGGCCGAGTTGTGATCTTCCTGTTCGAGGCCTGCCTTGGCGCCAGCCCGATTGCGTTCCGGCTGATTCTGGCTCGCCTTCAACTGACCGGTCAGACTGTGGACCTCGATGTCGATGCCGACAATGGCCTGCATCAAACGCTCAGTGTAATCCGCCGGTGCGTCACTTACCGACCAGGGCTCCACGCGCCCCGCCTCATGCTGATCCGTCAGCTGATTCAGATGCTGGCGAAGCCAGTCAATGTCCTGAACCACCCGCGCCCGGCCCCGGGCATGAATCGCCAGGTAATTCCAGGTAGGTACCACACGACCGGTTTCCGCCTTGGTGGGATACCAGGATGGCGACACGTAACCATGGGGCCCCTGAAACACCACCAGAACCTCCGCCCCGCTCTCCAGATGCTGCCAGATTGGATTCACCCGAGCCACGTGGCATTGCAAGTGCCCCAAATAACCCTGTTCACCAGCGATCAGATGAAATGGCGCATGGTTGGCCTCGATCCCCTGTTCTCCAGCCACGGTGAGCAGGCCAAAGCCAACGTCGCGGATGTATTGCTGAAGCTTTTCTGGGTTCTCTTCCCTGAATTTGGTGGGCACGAACATGTCAGAGGTTTCCTTGGCAATAGATCTCTATTTATACACCCAACGCTATGCTCGTCCAGCCGAAAAACCATGTAATACAACCGTCTGGGCCGTCGGTGGCAGGTGTATCAGTTCCGAAAGACGTTCGCTAAAGAATGTCAGGATAATTTACGCATTCTAGAGGGTCTAAATTTAACCTACTGAATAATATGATTTATTTTTGGTGGCATGCTTTCTGCTGGTGCCCAAAAGTGCAACACCTCCATAAACAATGTTAAGGAAAACGACATGAGACTGCCTATTATTGCGTTCTTAGTAGCCTTCGCCCCAGCGGCGTTTGCTGTTCCCGTCAGCGTGAGCGACACCCAATCGATCACCACGAGCGGTCAGCTGTTCAACTTTTCTTTCTCTGGTCTGCCAACTGCAGGTACCGGTGGTCAACTGGGTATTACCCTGAATGGTGATTACTCTGGCTTCAATTCAGAGTCCGCGGTAGCCACTCTCGATGTCGCCGGAGGCAGTATTGATCTTGGGAATACCGCCAACGGCATCATTTCCAACACCATCGCAGGCCTCTCGCTGGCGAGTTACACCAAAAACACGTTCTCCTTCAATGACGTGGCTCACCGTTGGTTGTTCAATCTGTCCGACACCCTCCTCAATTCGATGATTGGGGACGGCACTTTCACCGCTGCCATTCAAAATGACCGCGGTGTGGATATCTTTGGAGAATCAAACCCTGATTTTGTCCGAATGGGATTACGTTACACCGCTGTTCCCGAGCCAACCACCCTCTCGTTGCTTGGCCTGGGCCTTGTTGGATTTGGCCTGTCCAGACGGCGCAAAGCTGCCAAGTAATCCATTTATGGGTAGAAAAATAGGTAGTGGGGCGCTCGGCCCCACTACCTATTAACGATGGCCAGCATCGACGAATCATCCCAGGTTTGGCATTGTTGAAAATCGCAATACGCCCACCGACACAGGAGTTCACGATGCGCACCGCCTTAGTGACCGGACTCAACGGCCGCCTGGCTCCGTTCCTGAAATCGGCACTGGAGGCACGAGGCGTCAACGTCGTGGCCTTTGATCGTAATCAGGTCAACATTGATGACCCCAAACAACAGCTCAAGCTTCTCGACAGCCAGGGTGTGGATACCATCTTCCACCTGGCGACCGGTCCGGAGAGCTGGGTAGCCACTCTGGCCGGCCTGGCGGAACAACACAACCTTCCCTTTGTGTTCACCAGCACCGAAAGTGTATTCAATCCTGACAGTACCGGCCCCTTCACCCCGGATCACCCGGCGGACGCCACCAGCGACTACGGGCGCTACAAGATCGCCTGCGAAAAAGCCGCTCGTGAGGCCAACCCCAATGCGATCATCGCGCGCTTGGGCTGGCAAATGTTCGATACCTTTGAGCAGGACAACCTGCTCACCCACGTACGCGACATGCACGACGAACAGGGTTTCATCGAGGCCAGCACCGAGTGGATTCCCGCCGTGGCCTATATCGGTGACACCATGGAGGCATTAATTCAGACTGCTCAGAAGGGAGCCCCGGGCACCTTCCACATAGGCGGCAATGAAGGTGGGCTGTCGTTTTATGAGCTGGTGAGTTTGATCAATCGACGCTTCGAAAAGGGGTGGGACGTTCGTAGGGGCACGACACCGGCGCGGGACGGGCGCATCGTTGATGAACGCGTAAGCTGCGGAGACATTACCGGACGATTTTGAACGAATTCAGCGGTCATAGTCCTTGTCCAATCCCAGTCCCCGGGTTTTCAGATTCACTCGATAAGGGAAAGTCACCTCCGGCTTTACCGACGCGACTGCCTTGTACATGTCGCGGATGTTGTTTCCGTAGTTCATGGTGATGTGGTGAAAACTACCGTCCTCCATGAGCAAGCCGTGCTGCATGATGCCCTTCCCCGCGTGGCCCAAAGTCTGACGATTTTCGAACCGCTTGATGTCGGCCACCCTGACGCTAAACGACCAGGCTTCAGAGCCAGGGTATTCCACGGTGAAACGCTCAGGGGTGATGATGGCTCGGTAGGTGGCCGGGTTGCGGCGATGCCAGAGGGCGATCAGGAACAGGATTACGCTGGCGACCGGAAAGGCTATGAGCATCACAAGGTGCAAGTTATCAGGAACGGGCTTAGAGCCGTATTCCTCATAGACGAACAGGATGGCGACGTAGACCCAACAAAACAGCCCCATACGGATGAAGAGCTTGGATCGCTGGGCCCGGGTCTTGATGAACTGATAGAGAACTTGCTCTGTCATTGCCTGTTACCCTGAGGAAAACCCGATGTTACACCTAACCTGGTCTATTCAGGCAGTCATTGGCCCCGAGCCGCGAACGCCCGCTAACTCGCAGGTGAGCTGGGCCGCCGGGATCTCCTTGCAGCCCCGGGCGTTCTGGCCACTCCACAGGGGTGAGAAGTCTCCGTTACCCTGACTTTCGGCCTCCGCACGCAGCGGCGTGATGGCGGTGGTGGCGAGCGGAAACGCCGGGGCCGCGCTGCTCATTGGCCCGAGCTCACGCATCACCCGATTAACGATGCCCCGGGCCGCACCGCCGCTGAACAGATTGGTCAACGCGGTGACCGTGCTGGCGTCGGAGGTCAGAGCCTGCCGGTGCACCGGCTTGGTCTGGGCTTCCGGGCACAGCAGATAAGCTGTGCCAACCTGGGCGCCGACCGCCCCAAGCGCCATGGCCGCCCCCACGCCCCGGGCATCGGCGATGCCGCCGGCGGCGATCACCGGGACCTTCACCGCTTCCACCAGCTGAGGAACCAGAGCTAGGGTACCAACCTGGGTGTTCAGGTCCCGGGTCAGGAAAAACCCGCGATGGCCACCGGCTTCCAGACCCTGGGCAATGACGGCATCCACACCCCTAGCTTCCAGCCAGCGCGCCTCCTCCACGGTGGTGGCGGTGGACAAGATCTTGCCGCCCCAGGCATGAATACGCGCCATCAGCTCGGGTTCCGGCAGGCCAAAATGAAAACTCACCACCGCCGGTTTGAATTCCGCCAGCACGTCCGCCGCCTCGGCGCTGAACGGCGCCCGGCCCGCCTGCGGGGTAATGCTGTCCGGGTCGATGCCCAGTTCCCGATAATACGGCGCCAGGGTCTCGCGCCAGTGCTGCTCGGCGGCTGCGTCCGGTTCTGGCGGGGTGTGGCAGAAGAAATTGACGTTGTAAGGCTTGGCGGTCTTTTCAGTCAGCGCCTGCAACTCCGAGCGCAGGCCGTCGGCATTGAGCATGGCGCAGGGCAACGAACCCAGGCCCCCGGCGTTGGATACCGCGGCGGCCAGTTCATGGTTCTGCACCCCCGCCATGGGTGCCTGGATAATGGGCAGTTCGATGCCGAGCAGTTGCTGGATGGTCATTGGAGTCCTCATGGGTGTGTTGTGCCTGTCGTCCGGCCCCTTAACCTTAATCCGGGAAAAGCACCGACCAGCATTCTCTCGAACCGGCGAACAACCCCAGCCCGTCCGGCGAGGGTTTTCCACAGGAGCGGGTCGGCAAGGCCTCGGCCACCGGCGCCGCCCTGGGCGCAAAAAACAGTTTTACGTGGCAGTGCAGACCACCCTCAGACTCATGGCGAATGAACACCGCCATGTCTGGTGGCCTGCCGGCCCGTTGGAAGAAGGTAGCAAAACGCTCTTCAACTCGGTCCTGCTGCTCACCCGCCAGCATGGCGTCGCCCAGGTCGGCAACGCGCCAGGTATCCAGATCCGGCTCGGGCCCCACTGCTTTGGTCATCAAAAACCGTTTCAGGCCAACGCCGTCCCGTTCGACGACTTGCTCCGAGACCGTGCTGAAGCCTTGGGTTTGAAAAAACGGCCGTGCCTCGAGACTGGCCTCTGTGGATAACTCCCGGACACCCTGGGCCTGCAGGCGGTCCAGCACCTCATGGTAGAGACGCGAGGCCACGCCCTGTCGGGCAAAGCCAGGCGAGGTGTAGAGCAGATCAATATGACCGCCACCGGTAAAGGCAATGAAGCCGGCGATGTCGCCGTCGACATCCGCCACCAGGGTACTCAGAGCCGCCAAGCGCGCTCGCCAGCGCTCAAGGCTGGGCGACGCCGGCGCCCAGGCCGCCCGCTGCTCCACAGTGTAGCTGCCCGCCGCCAGCTCATGCACGGCTTGCTGGAACACCGTGACTAGTGCCTGAAGGTCGCTTGCCTGGAAGTCCCTGATGATCATACCTTGGCGCGCCAGCCCTCTTCTGGTTGAAACGATTAATGAGTGCGGGGTGCGAACATGATGATCGCCATACCCACCAGGGCTACTGACGAGCCCACCAAATCCCAGACGGTTGGGCGAATGCCATCTACCGCCCACAACCACAGTATGGCCATGAAGATATAAACCCCACCATAGGCGGCATAGACCCGGCCCGCAGCGGTAGGATGCAACGACAGCAACCATGCAAACGCGGCCAGGCTCAGTGCCCCCGGCACCAGCAGCCAGGCGGATTTGCCTTCACGCAGCCAGAGGTAAGGCAGGTAACAGCCGACGATTTCGGCCAAGGCCGTCACGAGGAAAAGACCAACGGTTTTCAATTCAGGCAAGAACAGCTACTCCTGAGCAAAACGACGGGAACCTAGCGAAGCGCGCGGATGTTGAAACGATCGCTACGACTTCATTCACCTTAACCGATAGCGCCGAAGTCGCCACACACCACCGCAATTTTGTTCAATACTCGAGGCGAGGGTCGGCGCAGACTGGCTGCCTAACCCGTTTCATAGAGCGCGAATGCCATGAGTCTGTCCATTATTTTGCCCATGTCAGCCTTTGCCCTGGTGGCATCGATTTCACCAGGGCCGGTCAATCTGGTCTGTTTGAGCAGTGGTACCCGGTATCCGGTGCCTCAGGGCCTGGTCTTTGTTACCGGGGCCTCGCTGGGCTTCATTGCCCTGTTTATTGCCGTGGGGCTGGGGCTGCATTCGCTGTTGGCCCACGCGCCCGAGTTTGAACGCTGGTTGCGCTGGGCCGGAGTGGCGTTCTTGCTGTACCTTAGCTATCAACTGGCCACGGCCGATGGCCGCCTCGGCGAGGACGAGGCGCGCCCGGCGCCGGGCTTTGTCACTGGCGCCTTGATGCAGTGGCTGAATCCGAAGGCCTGGCTCGCGTCGATGGCGGGTATCAGCGCGTTCACCGAGGGTGGCGATACCGCCCTGCTCTGGCTGTTTGCTGGGCTGTACCTGCCCATTTGCTGGCTGTCCCTGGCCAGTTGGGTTTATGTCGGGGTGGGGCTTCGCCGACTGGTTCAGCAACCGCGCATCCTGAGGGCATTCAACCGAGCCCTGGCGCTGTTACTTGCCGGCAGCTGCGTCTTCCTGCTGCTGGACTGATGCCTTGCGGTACTGATTGGGCGTGGCCGCGACCACACGCTTGAAGGTTCTCTGGAAGTGGGCCTGGTCGGCAAAGCCGGCGTCCAGGGCCACTTCGGCAATGCTGGCACCGCGTTTCAGCTCGTTCTGGCCGTGTTGAATGCGGCGATTGATCAGATAGGCGTGAGGAGTCAGGCCGTAGGCCTGCCGAAAGGCCCGGACCAGATGCCCAGGGCTGTAGCCGCTCAGCCGGCACAGATCATCCAGGGACACCTCTGCCGTGCAATGGTCATCCAGATGCTCGGCTACGGCCGCGAGCGCGCCTGAGGGGCGTTGGGTAGCCTGAGCCGGTTGCTCCGCCAAGCTCTGCATCAGATCCAGAAGATACTCGGCCACCCGACTCTGCTTTTCCAGCAGCTCCCGCTCCGGGTCTAGCAGGCACTCGGCCATGGCGCAGTAAGCCGCGTACTGGCCTGGGTTGGTGATCACCGCCGTCTCCAGATCCTGCCAGTCGGCGGTCGGCAGCAGGCCGGCTTCAAACCTCAGTTGGGTCAGCCAGCCGGTGTCCACATACAGCATCAGGTAGGCCCAGGGCTGGTCATCAATCGGATTACAGGCATGGGGCCATTCCGGGTTCATCAACACCAGGGTGCCGGCATTCACGTGGTACTGGTCGCTGCGGTACAGAAACGTACTCTCGCCGGCGGTAATCACTCCGATCGACCACTGCCTGTGACTGTGGACGGCATAACAAACCTGGCGCCCATCCTCGACTTTGCGTAACTCCACATGGGGCATACGGGCATCGCGCCAGAAGATAGGGGTGCTGGGGTTACTCATTGCGGGTGCCTCAACATGAGCCGAACAGGGCCGTCACGAGGAAAAGACCAACGGTTTTCAATTCAGGCAAGAGCACGTACTCCTTGGTAGTAACCCACCGGTTCACTGCCGATACCATGATTTATCACGTTGGCGCTGGTTAGGGTCATTACACCCACCCTCTCAGCTTGGCAGCAATGTAGGGTGCAAGGGCTGTTGCTGCAAGAACAACCGGCCAGATGTTTCCACCCTTGAATGTGTAAGGCTCAAGCAACTCGGAAAACGACTTGCCTTGCCAAAGTCCGAACGAAAACTCAAAAGTGAGGGTAAGGACGAGCCAGCCCACCCCGACGCTAAAGAGCACCAGAGGGCTGCTGATAGGCAACCATGGAAGTGAAAAGTACGCCACACCAACAATGACGATTGAGAGCAGCAAACCGCTAAGCACCAGTGCAGCCGGAGCTCCGAACGCTGGTACCAATAGCGATTCGCGCACCACTCCATTGGCAACAGCCAGAACTAGGATGCCAACCCAAATTAACAAAGCCTTTAGAACGACGACCATCACCATTGCCTGCTCTCATGGCGCCTAACGCGGAGCTTTGCGGCAATTTTGGAGCCGCGAAGCGGTGGAGAAATTGGCCGGCAACAGCGGCTGGTTATGCATTATTCGTAGTGGCTCCAGAGTCTGAGAACTTTCACCACTTGCTCATCCTCTACCACTTGGTAGACCAGGCGATGCTGAATATTGATGCGGCGTGAATAGGCCCCCGAAAGATCACCAATGAGCTTCTCAAACGGAGGCGGCTTACGGTATGGGTCTTCGGCTATCAGCGCTAACAGTTCCTGGGCTTTTGGTTTGAGGCCGCTGGAGGCCAACTTTTTTGCATCTTTCTGGGCTTGCTTGGTGTAAACCAACTTCCATGTCACCAGTCCAGCTCCTCATCGCATTCATCCACGGGGGTATCCATCCCCGCACGAATAGACTCCCGCATACCTGGTACGGACAGCAGGTAAAGTGATTCCTGAATTGCAGACCAGTCTTCCTCGGAAACCAGGACGGCTTTGTTCCGCTTACCCATAATGACGATTGGTTGGTGGGACTCGGCGGTCTCGTCAATCAACCGATAAAGGTTGCTGCGCGCCTCAGTTGCTGTGATTCCCGTCATGACGCACCTCTTGCGTGTTCAAATTTCCATCAAGTGTACGCCTATAGGTACGTACGTCAAGACGAACGCTATGCATAACGCCGCTGAGCACGCGCGGATACGGAATGGAGGCGAAGCCGCAATGCAGTATCCGTCGCCGTGATTTGCATGGTTAGGGAGCAATTCACTGAAATGGCCTAAATGTCTGCAGCCAAGATAGTGCCTGATCATTCGAGTGTCCGCCCGCTACATAAGGTGCAAACCAAGCCAAATTTGCAAAACCCACTAGAAATACAGTGTACAAAGCCCACTGAACGTCTGTTCTGCGCAGGCTTCGAATACTACGAACGATCAACGACGATAACCACCAAAGGATTGGGGCAAAAACTAGTGTATGAATCAAGCCCATGCCTAAAAACCAACTACCAGTGGTCAGGCTCACCACAATAATTGCCGCTAACGGGACCACCATGGCGACTTGGAAAAGAAAGAAAATAACGGGAACCGTAAGTACCATCGTGATGAACAAGCCCCATTGCGCTTTCCGCTGATTCATGAATCCACTCTTCCCTAACGCTGAGCACAGCGGCGCCCCGACCGGGGCGTCCGGCGGCCATCGGCCGCGTACTGATGCGGCTTGTTAATTGCCGGTTACCCGGCGGCTGATTCCTGGCATACAAACCCGAATGCCCGCTCCAATGTAGCTTGCACCCAGCCTAGCCCATGGCGAAAGGAACCAGAACGCGAAACTCTCGGATTTTGCAGTGTTTTGCGGGGAGACGAGCTGAACGGTGGTGAACATTTGAAAGCAACTCCCTGCCTTACTGCCTGAATCCTTCTGAAGCCTTGGCCATTAACGCTTGCATAAGCGGCGCCCGACTAGGGCGTCCGGTGGAGGCCCATCGGGCCGGAACAGACTTAATGCACTTGTTACAAGCTCACTCAAAGACCGGCCTCATAAAACTGCGCTCACAGCTTAGAACACACCGAGTTTCTTCAGCGTATTTAAAGGCAGCTTGGCAATCCGAGTCTTCGAACGAGGCCTCACGGTACTTTTCATAGGCTGCCAGAGACTCGAACGTGAATAGTGCGATGGCGATATTGTTGGCACCCTCGGAAGGCAAGAAATACCCATGGTGCTGACCGCCGAACCTTTGGACGAGAGGTATCCACATCTTGGAATAGCGCTCGAACTCGGCGGCTTTGTAGGGATCTATGACGTACTTTAGGTAGCAGGTAACCACTTGAACTCCATTTCAGTTGGCCTTGTAACGCTTTGGTTTAGCGGCGCCCCGACAGGGGCGTCCGGTGGAGGCCGAAGGCCGGAACAAACTACAACCACTTGTTATACGACTGATCACACCCACCTACGCTCCATATCGCGCTAGTCCAGGAAACGACATTGCGAGAATCAGAAATACCGAAAAGACCAATAACTTTACGAGCAGCGCGAGCAGTGAACTATGCCAAAGAGCTTTGCTACCCTCTGGATTGCACCACTCGCCGGGCATGTCATCGTCAAGCGTAACCAGATGCCCTACCAATGCCCATCCTGATAGACCACAGAGCGTGTAGATATAGGCAACGTCGGCGAATACTGAGAGGCCAACAACCACCGCAACGATAAAAATAGTCGAGTAGAGTGCGTTTCTCAGGGATGGCACGATCCTTCGCTCCAAGACATATAACGCTGAGCACAGCGGCGCCACGACAGTGGCGTCCGGCGGCCATCGGCCGCGTACTGATGCGGCTTGTTATATTTTGCTGGCTTCGACTTCAGGCTCACGCCCACCACGCAGCACCAAATATAGCAGCGGCCCCGCAGATACAAACACCGCTGTAAGAACGAAAAACGGGATGAGATAGCCCAATCCTTTGCCGCGGCTTTTCGCATCTTGGTACATCCAAACGCAAGCCAGAGCGGCGAGAATATAGAGGTCGATGACGACCTGAGCGGTGTCTGGGCTCGACATGAGCTGTGCACCAAAAGCCAAAAGCGACTGCTCGGCGCCTGCCATAACCCAAAAGGTGAAACCCATGAACAGGCAAAGAACGACTAGGGGTAACGTAGATACTCTCATGCTCTTCCTTGATTGAGGTTTAAGAAATATAACAGCCAATTCAACGACAAATGACGTATATCCCCGCCGCGCCTATTTCCAAGCCGGAAGCCGTCATTTCCTTGTTTATTCATTGATAAAACAATGCCCTGCAGCATAGCCCACGGAACGAAGAAGGGGAAATAAGCCTCATGTGTCGCTTAATGTCAGGATGGGATTGACGCTTATTTCACAGTGAGGAGTTTAAAATCTGATTATTTTCCATAGGTTACGAAGGCAGGCCCGGAGTTTTGCGTCACTTGTCGCTGAACTCCGGGCCCAAGGCATTCACCACTCCAACTGCGCACCCGTCTGGTACTCAATCACCCGGGTCTCAAAGAAATTCTTCTCCTTGCGCATGGTGGCCTGCTCGTCCAGCCAGGGCGAGACGTTCCGGGCGCCCGGGAAGGGCTCGTCCAGTCCCACGGTGCGGGCGCGGCGGTTGGCCACGAAGCGAAACTGCTCGCTGTGGTACTCGGCGGAGTAGCCCAGGATCGGGTCGCGCAGGATGTAGTTGGCGTAGGCGCGCTCGGCCGCTTCCGACTCATCCCACATCTCGCGCACTGCTTTCGGGTCGAAGGTGATGTTCTCCTCCTCCACGATCTGGTTCACCACCTTCAGGCCGAAGGAGAAGTGCATGGCCTCGTCCCGCAGGATGTACTGCAGCTGTTCGCCGGTGCCGCGCATCAGGCCTCGGCGCTGTAGCGCGAAGATCGGGCTGAAGCCGTTGTAGAACCAGGTGCCTTCAAACACCGCCGCGAAGAACAGGTAAGACATGATGAATTCCTGCAGGTCGTCGCGGTTGCGCAGGTTCATGTCCGGGCGCATGGCGGCGTCGAGCCGGCGGTTGGCGATCTGGATCTTGCCGTTGATTGCCGGCACCACCCGGTAGCGGTTGTAGATCTCGCTCTGGTCCAGGTTCAGGGTTTCGATGCAGTGCTGGTAGGCCCAGGTGTGCATGGCCTCCTCGTACACCTGCCGGGCCTGATAGATCTGCAGTTCCGGCGCACTCATCTTCTCCATCACCGCCAGGCCGATGTTGCGCATGGCCAGGATGTCGGAGGTGGTGAGGTAGGCCAGCACGTTTTCGTACACGTGCTTCTCCGGGGCGGTCAGCCGGTGGTGGTAGTCGTGAACGTCCTGCGCCATGTTCACGTCCAGCGGCGTCCAGTGGTTCTTGTTGGCGTTCATGAAGTACTCCCAGGCCCAGGGGTACTTGAACGGCGCCAACTGGTTGACGTCGGTCTCGCCGTTGATCACGCGCTTGTCGTCCACGTTGACCGGCGCCGGGCCGGTGCGGTCACCGGCGGCGGCTGTGGTCTGGGTTTTCGGTTCGTCGTCCCAGTCGAGCATAGTCATGGCTCCTGAAAAAGAAGTAAGTGGTTACTGACAGGCTTCGCAGTCGGGCTCGTCGATGCTGCACACCTGGGGCTGCGGCGCCATTGCGGGTGTGGGCGCGGCGGCCGGGGCGGTCTTCTCGGCGCCGGTGGCACCCAGGGAGCGCAGGTAGTAGGTGGTTTTCAGGCCACGCTCCCAGGCCAGCTGGTACAGGGCGTCCAGCTTCTTGCCGCTGGGCTCGGCCATGTACAGGTTCAGGCTCTGGGCCTGATCCAGCCACTTCTGCCGACGCGCGGCGGCTTCCACCAGCCAGCGGGCGTCGATCTCGAAGGCGGTGGCGTAGCGGGCCTTGAGTTCGGTGGGAATGCGGTCGATCTGCTGCACCGAGCCGTCGAAGTACTTCAGGTCGTTGACCATGACGTTGTCCCACAGGCCTTCGGCCTTCAGGTCACGCACCAGGGACGGGTTCACCACGGTGAACTCGCCGGACAGGTTCGATTTCACGAACAGGTTCTGGTACGCCGGTTCGATGGACTGGGACACGCCCACGATGTTGGAGATGGTGGCGGTCGGCGCGATCGCCATCACGTTGCTGTTGCGCATGCCGTTTTTAGCGACCAGTTCGCGAACCGGGGTCCAGTCCAGACGGGCCTCGGTGTTCACCGAGAAGTCGCCGTCGCGGCGGGCGTCCTGCACCCGGCTGATGGAGTCGATGGGCAGGATGCCCTGGTGCCACAGGGAGCCATCGTACGTCTCGTAGGCGCCACGCTCACCGGCCAGGGTGGCGGAGGCGCGAATCGCGAAGTAGCTGAGCTGCTCCATGGCCAGGTCGGCGAATTCCACCGCCTCGGCGCTGGCGTACGGCAGGCCCAGTTGGTACAGGGCGTCCTGGAAGCCCATCAGGCCGAGGCCGACCGGGCGATGCTGCAGGTTGGAATTGCGCGCCTGGGGCACCGCGTAGTAGTTGATGTCGATGACGTTATCGAGCATGCGCACCGCGGTGGTCACAGTGCGCTCGAGGCGCTGCACGTCCAGCTCGCCGTCGGCAATGTGGGCGGCCAGGTTCACCGAGCCCAAATTGCACACGGCGATCTCATCGGCATTGGTGTTCAGGGTGATTTCCGTGCACAGGTTGGAGCTGTGCACCACGCCGCGGTGCTGCTGGGGCGAGCGCAGGTTGCACGGGTCCTTGAAGGTGATCCACGGATGGCCGGTCTCGAACAGCACGGTCAGCATCTTGCGCCACAGCTGCTTGGCCGGGAGTTTCTTGAACAGCGCGATCTTGCCCTGCTCCGCCAGCGCCTCGTAATGCTCATAGCGGGTGCGGAACTCGTTGCCGTACAGGTCGTGCAGGTCGGGCACATCGCTGGGTGAGAACAGGGTCCAGTCCCGGTCTTCGCGCATGCGCTCGATCAGCAAGTCCGGTACCCAGTTGGCGGTGTTCATGTCGTGGGTGCGGCGGCGTTCGTCGCCGGTGTTCTTGCGCAGCTCGAGGAATTCCTCGATGTCCAGGTGCCAGCTTTCCAGGTAGGCGCAGACCGCGCCCTTGCGCTTGCCGCCCTGGTTCACCGCCACGGCGGTGTCGTTGACCACTTTCAGGAAGGGGACCACGCCCTGGCTCTGGCCGTTGGTGCCTTTGATGTGGGCGCCGAGGGAGCGCACCGGGGTCCAGTCGTTGCCCAGGCCACCGGCCCATTTCGACAGCATGGCGTTGTCACGGATGGCGCCGTAGATGTCTTCCAGATCGTCACCGACGGTGGTCAGGTAGCAGGACGACAACTGGGAATGGCGGGTACCGCTGTTGAACAGTGTGGGCGTGGACGACATATAGTCGAAGCTGGACAGCAACTCATAGAATTCGATGGCGCGGGCGTTCGGATCGTCCTCACGCAGGGCCAGGCCCATGGCGACGCGCATGAAGAATACCTGGGGCAGTTCCAGGCGGGCCTTGTTCCAGTGCAGGAAATAGCGATCGTACAGGGTCTGCAGGCCCAGGAAGCCAAACTGGCGGTCTCGCTCCGGTTGCAGGGCGGCGCCCAGGCGCTCCAGATCAAAGGCGGCCAGGGCTTCGTCCAACAGTTCATAGCGAATGCCGGCGTGAATGAACGCGCTCAGAGCTTGTGGATAAAGTTCCGCCAGCGGTGCCTCTGTGGATAAGTTCAGGGCCGAGGCAGTTTCCAGCCGTAGCTGCTCCAACAGCAGGCGGGCAGTCACCGAGCTGTAGTCCGGCTCTCGCTCAATGCGACTGCGGGACGTCATCACCAGGGCGGAGAGCACGTCGTCTTCGGCGATGCCGTCGTACAGGTTGGTGAGGGCGTCCTCCACCAGGGAGTCGCCATCGATGCCTTCCAGGCCGGCGGCGGCCTGCTCCACCTGCAGCTTCATCAGGCCCAGGTCCAGCGGCGCGGTCTCGCCGCTGGCTTTTTTCACGGTCAGGTGCGGATGCGCTTCCACCGGCGCATGCAGGGCGCGCTCACGGGCGTGCTCTTCCCGGTACAGGACGTAGGCCCGGGCCACGCGCTGCTCTTCGGCACGCATCAGCGCCAGTTCCACCTGATCCTGGATGTCTTCGATATGGACCTTGCCACCGGCCTTCAGACGCCGACCTATGGCCTGCACCACCTGCTCGGTGACCCGGTGCACGGCGTCGTTGATGCGAGCGGAACCGGCGGCCTTGTCGCCTTCCACGGCGAGGAACGCCTTGGTCACCGCGACACTGATCTTGGACGGATTGAACCCTACGAGGGTGCCGTTGCGTTTGATAACCTGAAGGGATTCGGTGTTGACCGGGGCCGACGACTGGGGTTCGGCCAGAGCAGAGGCGGACATGCTGTGTTCTCCTGAGTACGCGTTGAATTCCATAACCTTCGCGTACGCAGGACGGAACGAAGTGCAGGCGCGAGCCTAAAATGCTTCTGTTTCCGTTTGCTGCTCACCTTATCGGGCCGAATGCAGGCGCCTGAGTCGCGAAGGTGCAGTCGCGCTGTTTCCCGATGAACTGGAAACAGCACCTCCCTGGCAGGTCTTCGGACTCAGGAGCGTGAATCTTCTCGATTCGGCCTCGCGTGGCGACTTCCCGGCTTTCGCCAGTGTCGTAGTGCCACGCTCGTTCTCCAATACCGCTGCGCGTCAGTTCCGGATTCTCACCGGATTCCCGATACCGCGATGCTCAAAAAAACAACATCTGGTATTTGACCAAGGATGGAAACACTATATACACGATATTCGCCTTGAACAAGGTGGCCGCTAAAAAATCTGCCACGGGGCACTTTTTTAGCCTGGTGCGGTCATCCCGTTACGGCCTTTTCCAACCACAAGGAGTCTCTGGTGCTTAAAACCACACTAAAAACCGCGGCCTGTACCCTGCTGTTGGTGTCCGGATTCGGGCTGAGCGCCCAGGCCGAGACCCCCACCCTGCCCTCCTTTTCCACCCTGCCCAGTCTGGACAAAAGTACTGGCTGGGAACCCCTGGAATTTCCCAAAATTGACCGACATTCCCGCTACGAACTGATCACCGAGGACGGCACTCAGGTGGTGCGGGCCCAGACCGACGGCGGCGCCTCCGGGCTGATCGCCCGGCTCAAGGTAGAACCGTCGGAGTCGCTGGTGCTGCGCTGGCGCTGGAAGGTGTCCAATGTGTTCGAGCGTGGCGATGCCCGGGAAAAGTCCGGGGATGACTACCCCGCGCGGATCTACGTGGCGTTCGAATTCCAGCCGGACAAAGCCGGCTTTTTCGAACGCGCCAAGCGCAAGGCGGTGGAGGTGGTGGTCGGCGAGACCCTCCCCGGCAAAGCCCTGAACTACATCTGGGCCAATACCGTGCCCGAGGGCAAGATCGTGCCCAACCCCTACACCGACCAGACCATGATGGTGGCGGTGAATTCCGGGCCGGAGCGGGTTGGCGAGTGGGTGACCGTGGAGCGGGACATCATGGCGGACTACCGGGAGGCCTTTGGCGAGACGCCGCCGCCGGTGGTGGGCATCGCCATCATGTCGGACTCCGACAACACCGGGGAAAGCGCCACCGCCTGGTACGGCGACATCACACTGGCACCCTGAGGAATACCGGCCGCCTAGCGGTAGGCTTCCGGGAAACCGGGAATCACAAAGCCCGGGCTCAGCTCGCGCACCGGAGGCACCGAACCGGCTTCAACCAGGCGCAGGTACGCGTCGTCGAATTCATCCCGGAGTATGGCGGCCCGGGGATGGGCCAGAGAAAACAGCCAGGCGGTGTTGCGGGTGCGCACCTCCGATTCCAGAACCTTGCGCGCCGAAGGCCGGCTCAGAATTTCCTGAATAGGCTGACGATAGTCGAGCAAGTAGTGGCCGCGGTTGCGTTTGAGCATGTTCAGCGCGGCACGATGATTGGGTGCCTCGGTGGTGCTAATGTCATCGGACGCATTCAGCCAATTAATAAGCCCGGCGTAGGTGTAGCCGGCAATGACAATGACGGTTTTACCGCGCAACTGGTCCAGATGTGCCAGCGGCGCGGCCTTCTCCGGGCAATAAAACACACTCAACTGGGTCGACATCGGACTGACCCAGCTTTCCAGCACCTCGCCGTCCAGGGTCGGTATGCGGGTCAAGCCGGGCCACACGTCGATCTGGCCATTTTTCAGGTACAGGTACACCCTGCTGATGGGCAGGTAAATGAACTCCGGTTGGTAACCGGCCTCCAGAACAACCTTGCGGGTAATGTCGATCATGCTCCCAGCGGCCTGACCAGCGGCGTTCTGGTAGGTGTAAGGAGGAAATTCCACGTACGCAATACGCAGGCGCTCCCGAACAGGGGGCCGAGGCTCGGTTTCCGCCACGGCAACTGACGTCACAGCCACCCCGAACAGGGTTATCCACAGGCAACACAGCCAATGACCCAGACGGCACACCAAGGTGTCACGAATACAACGGTGGTTCATGGAATCCGATTCTTATAATAATAGTGCGCTCAGCTTAACAAACCGGGCGCATAGTGCACGGTCTTCTTGCGCAAAAAACCAATCAGACCCTCAGATGTGATTCACCACCATGTACAAACCAACCCCACCCATGACCACCATGTACGGAAACGCCATGATCACCATGCGCCCGTAGGACAGCCGGACCAGCGGCGCGATGGCAGAGGTCAGCAGGAACAGAAACGCCGCCTGGCCATTGGGCGTGGCCACGCTGGGAAGGTTGGTGCCGGTGTTGATGGCCACCGCCAGGGCCTGGAAATGCTCGTAGCTGATGCTGCCGGCGTCCAGCGCCTGCTTGACCTCGCTGATGTACACCGTGGCCACGAAGACATTGTCGCTGATCATGGAAAGCACACCGTTGGCAATGAAGAACATACCCGGCTGTTGGCTTTCCGGCAGCGACAACACGTAATCGATGATGGGCTTGAACAGGTGCTGCTCATGAATCACCGCGACCACGGCAAAAAACACCACCAGCAGTGAGGTGAATGGCAGCGATTCCTGGAACGCCTTGCCAATCTGGTGCTCATCGGTAATGCCGGTGAACGAAGTGATCAGGATGATCACCAGCAGGCCAATCAGGCCCACCTCGGCGAGGTGAAACGCCAGGCCAACGACCAGCACGGCCGCCGCCAGCGCCTGCACCCAGAGCGCGGCCTGATCGGCCTTGGTACGCTTGGACCGTTCGTTCTCGGCAAACTCTTCCAGCACCTTGCGCACCGGTTTCGGGAGGCGGCCGCCGTAACCAAACCAGCGCAGCTTTTCCAGCGCCCAGCAGGTCACCAGGCCCGCCGCCAGCACCGGCAGGCTGACCGGAGCCATGGTCAGGAAAAAGCCGGCAAAGTCCCAGCCCACCACCTTGGCAATCAGCAGATTCTGCGGCTCGCCTACCATGGTGGCCACCCCACCCAGAGCGGTGCCGATGGCCCCGTGCATCAGCAGGCTGCGCAGAAATGCCCGGAAGTTCTCCAGATCTTCCCGGTGCAGCTCCACCACCTCGTCATCGCTGCCGGCGTTGTGGTCCTTGTGGTGATAGCCCTTGCCCGACGCCACCTTGTGATACACCGAATAGAAGCCCACGGCGACACTGATGATCACTGCGGTCACAGTCAGGGCATCCAGGAACGCCGACAGTACGGCGGCGGCGCAGCAGAACAACAGCGACAGCGCCGACTTGGAACGAACTCCCACCAGAATCTGGGTAAAGGTGACCAGCAGCAGCTCTTTCATGAAGTAGATGCCGGCCACCATGAACATCAGCAGCAGGATTACCGGGAAGTTGGTGAGCACCTCCAGATACACCGCGTCTGGAGTGGTCAGCCCGATCAACAGGGCCTCAACCGCCAACAGGCCACCAGGCAGCAACGGGTAACACTTGAGCGCCATGGCCAGGGTGAAAATAAACTCGGCAATCAACAACCAACCGGCGGTGCCCGGCCCCAGCAGGAACATGACAATGGGGTTGATCACCAGGAACAGCAGGATGGCCTGCTTGTACCAGACCGGGGCCTTACCAAGGAAGTTGTGGGTAAAGCCGGAGATAACGGTAGTAGGCATGGCGGAAATCTTTAGAATGCACGGTTTGTTGGAATTGTTTAGTAATTCTGTTCGACCAGTCGCAACCGAATGCAGTAGGTTGGATAAGTCGGCCCGACTATTTTCGTAATATTACTTATTTATCACGAGCCGGGCGCCGGCATTTTAACCGATTTCACCGCCTATGCGGCAGATTACTGAAAAAAACTTACAAAAATATTTGTCATCCTCATGTTTTTTGGCTGCCGGGCCAGCCGCCGTCGGTGATGCCGAGGTGTCGGGCATGGAACCTCAAATGCTGGTCGATAAAACTCGAAACAAAGAAGTAACTGTGGTCGTACCCTTCATGTCGCCGAATTGTCAGCGGGTAGTCAGTGGCGCTGGCGGCCGCTTCCAACGCCTCCGGCTTCAGCTGGGTGTCGAGGAACTCATCCGCCCCACCCTGATCGACCAGGGCCGGAACAAACTCCCGGGCCTCCCGCATCAGAACGCTGGCATCGTAGCGGCGCCAGAGATCCCGATCCGTCCCCAGATAGGCGGTAAACGCGGTCTCCCCCCACGGACACTGCGACGGATTACTGATCGGGCCGAACGCCGATACCGAGCAAAAGCGATGGGGATTGCTCAGCGCGATTACCAGAGCGCCGTGCCCCCCCATGGAATGACCGGAAACAGAACGGCGGCCGGTGACCGGAAAGACCGATTCAACAAGCTCCGGCAGTTCGTCCAGTACATAGTCGTACATCCGATAATGGCGGCTCCAGGGGGCTTCGGTGGCATTGACGTAAAAGCCCGCACCCTGGCCCAGATCGTACCGTGCCTCATCCGGGATCTCCTCGCCCCGGGGGCTGGTATCCGGAGCCACTATTGCCAAGCCCAGCTCCGCCGCCAACCGCTGGGCGCCGGCTTTCTGCATGAAATTCTCATCGGTGCAGGTCAGCCCCGACAACCAGTACAGCACCGGCACCTGGTGTCCGTCCGCTACCTGGGGCGGCAGATAAATCGCAAAGCGCATGGCACAGCCCAGCCGCTCAGAGCGGTGCTTATATCGCTTGTGCCAGCCACCAAAGCTTCGGTTACTACTCAGATTTTCAAGACTCATGGCACTCACCGTTAACGGGGTTTACCAGTCCGGGCCCGCCGGACTGGCATCAGGACATTACTGATCGAAGTGAATCACGCTGCGGATGCTCTTGCCCTCGTGCATCAGCTCGAACGCCTCGTTGATCGACCCCAGCCCCATGGTGTGTGTAATGAAATCGTTGAGCTTGAATTCGCCCTGCAGGTACCGCTCCACCATTCCCGGAAGCTCGGAGCGCCCCTTGACGCCACCGAACGCCGATCCTTTCCAGACACGGCCGGTAACCAGCTGGAACGGGCGGGTTGATATCTCTTGCCCAGCACCGGCCACGCCAATGATGATCGATTCGCCCCAGCCCTTGTGGCAGCACTCGAGGGCGGAGCGCATCACATCAACATTGCCGATGCATTCGAAGGAGTAATCAACGCCACCGTCGGTCAGTTCGACAATGACCTCCTGAATGGGCTTGTCGTAGTCTTTGGGGTTAACGCAGTCGGTTGCACCCAGTTGTCGGGCAAGGTCGAACTTGCTCTCGTTGATATCAATGGCGATGATCCGGCTGGCCTTGGCCATAACCGCGCCGATGATGGCCGACAAGCCAATTCCGCCGAGACCAAAGATAGCGACGGTTGCGCCCTCTTCCACTTTGGCGGTGTTCATGACGGCGCCCATGCCGGTGGTGACACCGCAACCGAGCAGGCAAACCTCCTCCAAAGGCGCGTCCTTGTTGACCTTGGCGAGCGCGATTTCAGGCAGCACCGTGTATTCCGAGAAGGTGGAGCAGCCCATGTAATGAAAAATCGGCTCGCCATCCTTGTAGAAGCGCGACGTGCCATCCGGCATCAGGCCTTTGCCCTGGGTTTCGCGAATTTTCTGGCACAGATTGGTCTTGCCGGACAGGCAGAATTTGCACTCACCACACTCCGGGGTGTAAAGCGGGATCACGTGGTCCCCGACCTGCACACTGGTCACGCCTTCGCCAATCGCCTCAACAATGCCGCCCCCCTCGTGGCCGAGAATGGCCGGAAAGTTGCCCTCAGGATCCTCACCCGACAGGGTAAAAGCGTCGGTGTGGCACACGCCGGTAGCGACCACCCGAATGCGGACTTCTCCCGCCTTGGGTGGCATCACATCCACCTCTTCAACCGACAGTGGCTGGCCCGGTCCCCAGGCGATTGCCGCTTTTGATTTGATCATTTCAGCCATAACACTCTCCGCTGGTAGCTTGTGGGCGTCGATCTGCGCCGCTGGATTGGTTTTACCATTGTATTTATCCACCACCAGTTGATAATGCCTTCATCAATCAAATTACTTTTACTGACATGTAACAATAGAGTCAGACACAAGGTCAGCGGAGGAGAGCGGGTATGAACCGCTGGGAAGGAGTAAACGAATTCGTGGCCGTAGCCGAGACGGAAAGTTTCACCCGGGCGGCCAAACGTCTGGGGGTTTCTACCGCTCAGGTCAGCCGTCAGGTCAGTGCGCTCGAAGCCCGGCTCGCCAGCAAGCTTTTTTACCGGACCACTCGCAGGGTTTCCGTCACCGAAACCGGCCAGGTGTTTTACCGTCATTGCCGGCAGGTGCTTGATGCCCTTGAAGACGCCGAGCGCTCCATCACCGACCTGCACCAGTCACCAAGGGGCAAACTTCGATTAACAGCCCCGGTCACCTATGGCGAAAAAATGATCGCGCCGCTGATCAATGATTTTGTATTGCGGTATCCGGCGTTGGACGTTGAAATGGACATGACCAACCAGAAACTGGACCTGATCGGTGGAGGCTACGACCTTGCGATTCGGCTCGGCCAACTGGAAGACTCCAGCATGATGGCCCGCCGCCTGTCGTCCCGCACCCTGTATGTGTGCGCATCGCCCCAATACCTTTCCACCCATGGCACGCCCCATGCGCTTTCTGAGCTGGAGCAACACAACTGTTTGCAGGGCAATCTGGACTACTGGCGGTTTCAGGAACAGGGGGTGGCCCGTAACGTGCGGATTTCCGGCAACATCCGGTGCGACAGTGGTCGGGCGCTGCTGGACGCCGCGCTGAAAGGTATCGGGATTGTCCAGCTACCCGATTACTATGTGCAGTCGGCCCTGGATTCGGGTCGGTTACTGCCGCTCCTGTCCCATTATCAGGAAGACGACGACGGGATCTGGGCGTTATACCCCCACAATCGCCATCTTTCCCCCAAGATTCGGCTGCTGCTCGACTTCCTTGTCGATTCGCTCGGGCAGCAAACGCCCGATATGCCCGTTAACGGGCCGTGCTGACCGCAGCACCCGCCGGGGAGTTATCCACAGCATCCGCCAGCAGCTCGGCGGTGATCGCCGAGAGGGTCCAGCCCAGGTGGCCGTGACCGGTGTTGTAGAACACCGTGGGCAGACGGCCAGGTCCAACCCGCGGCATCATGTTCGGCAGCATCGGGCGCAAGCCGGCCCAGGGCACCACGCGGCGGGTGCTGACGCCCGGGAAGCACTCTTCCACCCAGCGGGTCAGCGGCTTGATGCGGTCGTCGCGGATGTTGCGGTTATAACCGTTGAATTCCGCGGTACCCGCCACCCGGAAGCGGTCGTCGCCCAGGCGGCTGGTGACCAGCTTGGTGGCGTCGTCGAGCAGGCTGACGGTGGGCGCGGCCTGCTGGGAGGCTTCGTCGTCCAACTGCACGGTGATGGAGTAGCCTTTGACCGGGTAGATGTTGACCCGGTCGCCCAGCTTGGCGGCCAGCGCGCGGCTGCCGACACCGGCGCAGATCACCACGCCGTCGAAGGTATCGCGGGACTGCTCTTTACCGTCGAACGAGGTGACCCAGGCGCTGTTAGCGTCGGCACTCAGTTCGGTGACGGTGTGGCCATAGTAGGTCTTCACGCCCCGGCGCACGATCGCCTCCGCCAGGCCATTGGTGAACTTGTGGATATCTCCGGTGGAATCGCTCTCGGTGTAAAAACCGCCGTAGTAGGTGCCGGCCAGGGTCGGCTCGATCGATTTCATTTCCTCCGGGGTCACCGGGCGACGCTCGAGCCCGCCGGCGGCCAGCAGTTTGGACACGTTGGCGGCGTGGTCGAAGCCTTCCTTGTCGCGATAGATGTGCAGGATGCCGCGCTTTTTCAGGTCGTAATCAATGCCCTCGTCCTGTGCCCACTGGAACAGATGGTCGCGGGCCGCGATGGCCAGACGAGCGGTTTCGGTGGTGTTTTTCTCATACTGGGGAATGGCCGCGATGAATTCGGCAAACCAGCTGAGCTTGTGCCAGGACGGCTTGGGGTTGACCAGCAGCGGGGCGTCGCTGCGCATCATCCACTTCATGCCCTTCATCACGGTCTGCCAGTTGTTCCAGACCTCGGCGTTGGAGGCCGACAACTGGCCGCCGTTGGCAAAGGACGTTTCCATCGCCGCGTAGCGGTGCTTTTCGTAGACCGTGACGTCAAAGCCACGTTTGGCGAGGGTATAAGCCGTGGTGATGCCGGTGATACCACCGCCAATAACTGCAATTCGCTTCATAGAACTCTCCTGAGGCGTCCAGGGTTGCCTTTCCCCACAGCCGGCAGAGACATGGTGTGTCTGTACAGCATGGTAGAAAGTACCCCTTCCGTCACGGTACCTGAGAGATTCACTCGCCGAATGGATCTCGGCGGCTTGCTCCTTCGGTGTGCCCACGGACGCAGTCGTCGGCAGCTCTTCGGAAAGTTTTCATGTTAGCGGTCCGTTTGCCTGAGAGTTTCCGGGGCAGTTGCTCCTTCGGCGCCGGCCAATCTGGCGATGGCTCGGTCTCTCCCGCTAACAACCGTGGGACGATCAGCGCCACCACGATTGGCAAAATAGCAAATTACCGAGCTTTACAAAACCTTTCTGTCGTTTCGCCAGAGTTGTCCACCGATAACTTGAATGATAGTGATTTGCATTAACATAAAGTAAGACATATGATGCGCGTCCTGTCCGGGGCCGATTATTCCAAGAGGTGAACACCGTGTTTCCCGTCCGTTTTTCCAATGCAGCCACCCTTACGCTGGCAATTGGCGCAGGGATTGCCGCCAGCTCATTTTCAACCATGGCGCAGGACGCGTCTCCTCGAACCCTCAATACGCTGGAAGTCTCGGCAACGGCGCTGAAAGTGGAAGCGCCGCTGGTGGAAACGCCGCGCCCTGCGTCCGTGGTCAACGAAGAAGAACTGCGCGAGCGCAACGTTCAGTCTCTGGATGAGACCTTTCGATACCGCGCCGGCGTGGTGTCCGGCCATTACGGTGCTGACAACGACACTGACTGGCTCAAGGTTCGCGGCTTTGACCAATCGACCTATCAGGACGGCCTGCGTATTTATCGCGAAGGCTTCTACCAATGGCTGCCAGAAACCTACGGCCTGGAGCGAGTCGAGCTATTAAAAGGACCCGCGTCCATTCTTTACGGTGAGGCGCCGCCGGGTGGTGTGATCAACGCCGTCAGTAAACGCCCCCAGAGTGAGGCCCAGGGCGAGCTGCAAGTCCAGGCCGGCACCAACGAGCACCGCCAGGTAGGCATCGACAGCACCGGCCCGGTGGGTGATCGCAGCGACGTCAGTTATCGCTTGGTCGGCCTGTACCGATACGACGAGGGCGATCTGGACTTCACCAAAAACGAACGCTATTACTTTGCTCCCAGCCTGACGTGGGATATCTCGGACCAGACCAGCCTGACCTTGCTGACCAGTTTCCAGAAGGACAACGCCCTACCCAGCAACGCGTTCAAACTGGCTTACGGTAGCGTCGACCGCACCCCATTTGGCAAGGTGGACCCATCCACCAATTACAGCGAGCCCGACTACGACACCAACGAGCGCACGCAATCCTCGCTCGGCTACTCTCTCACTCATCAGATCAACGATACGTGGCGCTTCGAGCAGGATTTCCGGTACAGCAAACTCGACCTGTTGCTGCGCAGCAGCTTTATTTTCTTTCAAACGTCGCCGAGAGAAGGCCAGCGCGGCCTGGTGTACCGCGATGGCGAAATCGATAGCTGGACCGTCGATAACCGAATGGTCGGCACCTGGAACACGGACCGCACCGAAAACACCCTGTTGTTTGGTGTGGACTACCAGAATCTGAACAACAAAGGCAAACAGAACGGGGCCGGCGGCTTCTCCAATTTCGGTGATCCCATTGATCTCTTTGATCCGCAGTATGGCAACTTTACGCCGATCACCGCCGCCGATCTGATCGTTCAGGAAATCGACAAAAAGCAGACCGGTTACTATCTGCAGCACCAGTTGCGCCTGGATGACCGCTGGGTATTCCTGGCCGGTGCCCGTTATGACCAGGTGGAAGTCGACAGCATCAACCGCGACGCTGATGTCCGCCAGGAGGCCGATGATGACCAGGTTTCCCTGTCCGGAGGCATCATGTACCTGGCAGACAATGGCCTCTCCCCCTACCTGTCCTACTCGGAGTCTTTCCAGCCGATTGCCGGTACCGACGGCAACGGCGATCTCTACGACCCGCGCAAGGGCGACCAGATCGAGCTGGGGGTAAAGATTGCCCCCGAGAATCTCGACGGCTATGTGACTGCCGCGGTTTACCGTATAGACGAGGAAAACTCACTGGGAACCAGTCAGGACGGTTTCCAAATTCAGGATCGGGTGCGCACGACCAAAGGCTTCGAACTCGAGAGCGTCAGTTACCTTACCGACCAGCTTGAGCTGATCGCTGCGTACACCTACAGCAGCGCCAAAATTCGCGAACAAGCGACCGCCGGCAGTGAGCGCCAGGCGCCGCTGATCCCCCGGCACCAGGCATCTGCGTGGGTCGATTACAGCTTTAACAACCTGGCGCCAGGTCTGAAGGTGGGAGCCGGTGCCCGCTTTGTTGGCGAAACCGAGGATGGCGATACCGACGTGCCGTCTTATACGGTCTTCGACTTGATGGCGCAGTACGCCTTTGCCTCCCAGTGGCAGGCACAGGTGAACGTCACTAACCTGGCCGACCGGGAGTATGTGGCCAGTTGCGATTACTGGTGCTACTACGGCGAAGGACGCAGCGTGGTTGGCACCCTGAGCTACCGCTGGTAAGGCGGCGCTGAGGGAGCGGGAGGTCGCATGCCCCAGACCAGCAGGCAGGCCCAGTTGGGCCGTATTGGCGCGGTCCTCGATTACATCCATCTCAACCTGGACAAGCCGCTGGCGGTCTCCAGCCTGGCCACTATGGCGGGCTGGTCCCGCTGGCAATTCAACCGGGTGTTTACCGACCAGACCGGCCAGTCGGTTGGTCAGTACGTGCGGGAGCTGAGGCTGAGCCTGGCGGCGGAAATGCTGCTGTTCACCAACCAGCGCATCATCGACATCGGCCTGGCCTGTGGCTTCGGCTCTGACATCAGCTTTACCCGCAGTTTCAAACAGCGCTTTGCATGCCCACCGGCGCAGTATCGGCGCCGGGGCCTGCCCTGTCTGTTGCAGACACCCTTGAACCTGGATCCGGCGACCGTGCCGCCGGACTTCCTGCAGGCCCGGATACCCAGCATTCGCCTCGACTCCCGGCCGGCGTTCACGGTATTCGGCATGGCCGGTCGCGTGCGGGGTCTGTTCTCCAGCCGACCAGACTTCGGCACCAAGGTCCCCCAATTGTGGAAAACTCTGTCGCTGTCCGCAGGCGGGGACTCAGCTGAAGAAGTCAGCCGATCCCGAATCGGTGTGCTGGACCTCGAACATCGGTCCAGCTCCGACTTCACCTACCTCGCCGGGTATGAAGCAGCCAACGCAGAACCGCCAGCGGGCTCAGACCGCCTGCGGGTGCCGGCCCAGAACTACGCCGTCATTTCGTTCCGGGGGCCAATTGCCTCACTGCCAGACACCTTAACCTGGTTTTTCAGTCACTGGCTGCCCCACGCCGGTTGCCAGGCGATCTACGGATACGATCTGGAAGTCTACCCGCCCGATTTCGATCCCCTGGCCCCGGAAGTGGCCATGGAGTACTGGATTCCAGTAACCCTGCATGAGCCAATTTTTGCTCGGCATGCACCAAACGGTTAAGTTTTGACTCGGGACCTTGATTAAAATAGGAATTATTCGCAATTGAGTCTTTTCTCTTTTACTCAGGACCCAGCAATGCAACAACACGCCCTCAAAAAATCCCTGCTCACGCTCGCAATCGGCACCCTGGTTAGCCAAATGGCCCTGGCCAATGCCGACAATCCCGTTCAGCTCGATGAGATGACGGTTTATGGCGATACCTATCGCAACACCGCCACCAAAACCGCGCTGGATCCCCAGGACACGCCGCAAAGTATCTCGGTGCTGGACCGCCAGGCACTGGATATGCGCGATGCCGATTCCGTGGCCTCCGCACTCCGTTACGCCCCCGGGGTGAATACCGAACTGCGCGGCGGCGCAGTCGGTCGCCTGGATCTGTTCAGCATTCGCGGCTTCATCAACTACCAGAACTTCTACGATGGTCTGCAGCTGCTCTACAACGACTGGAACCTGCAGCCTCAGATTGACCTGCTCGCCGTCGAGCAGGTGGAAGTGTTCCGCGGACCGACCTCCACCCTGTATGGCGCCATGCCGCCGGGCGGCATGGTCAACCTGATCGGTAAACAACCCTCGACCGAGAGTTTCAATCGGGTTGAATTCGCCGGGGGTTCCCGCGATCTGAAGGAGGCTTCAGTGGAGAGCCGGGGGCAACTCGGGGATTCCGATCTGTCCTACAGCTTGGTTGCCCTGATGCGCAGTCGGGATGGCCAGGCTGAGACCTCGGAAGAAGAACGTCACATGATCGCCCCCTCGGTCGACTGGCAGGTCACCGACGATACCCTGGTGAACTTCAACCTGTACTATCAGAAAGACCCGGAAAGTGGCATCTACACCACCCTGCCGGCCGCCGGCCTGTTCCTGCCCAATCCGAACGGTGAGCTGCCGCAAGATGCCTTCTCCGGCGACGCAAACTGGAACGAATTCGATAAGGAAGTGTTGCTGGCCGGCTACAAGGTCAATCACAACATCAATGACAACTGGAATTTCCTGCAGAACTTCCGTTACACCGACGCCGATGCGTTCCAGACCAACACCTACAATACCGGTTTGGCCGCCGACGGCCGCACTCTCGGCCGGCAGGCTTACCTGACCGATGAGACCACCAACGGGTTTACTGTGGATAACCAGTTCTCTGGCCGGATCCAAACCGGGCGGGCCCAGCACAATCTGCTGGTGGGTGTGGATTACCTGAGTCTGGACTCGAACGTGAAGTACGAGGATACGTCCTTCGGCAGCGGTGCACCGTCCATCGATCTGTTCAAACCGGATTACTACCAGATCAGCCGGGACACCATCGACATTACCGATACGGTTTACTCGTCAGACTTCACCATCAAGAAGAAGCAGCTGGGTATCTACCTGCAGGATCAGGTAGAAATCGACAAGTTTGTGATTATCGGCGGCGTGCGTTGGGACGACTTTACGGGTGAGGAACAGGGCCGGAAGTACGGAGCAGCGGTCGACAGTGAACTTGAACAGGACAATGTATCGACCCGCGCTGGCGTAATGTACCGGGCCGACAATGGCTTCTCCCCTTACCTGAACTACGCCGAAAGCTTTGAGCCCCAGACCGGATCCGACCGCAACGGCAATGATTTTGAACCTTCCGAGGGTGAACAGTACGAATTGGGTGTGAAGTATCAGGCACCGGGCAGCAGTACCATCGCGAACCTGGCGCTGTATCAGATCACCAAAGAAAACGTGCCGACCCGCGATCCCAACGGCGGCCCCTACGACAAGATCCAGGCCGGCGAAGTCCGCTCTCGCGGCGTTGAACTGGAGGCCCAGACCCAGCCGCTCGACAGCCTGCTGATGACCCTGAGCTACACCTACCAGGACGTGGAAGTCACCGAGGACAATTCCGGCCTGGAAGGCCAGACCCCGGTTTGGGTGCCCAAGCAATTGGTGTCCGCGTGGGCCGATTACGGCTTCTTTGACGGCCCGCTGGATGGCCTGGTCGCCGGTCTGGGTGTCCGTTACATCGGTGAAGCCGAGTACGACGCCGCCACCAACGAAGGCAAGGTGCCGGACGCAACCCTGATCGACGTGGCGTTCCGCTACAACCTTGGCCAGGTGGTGCACACCCTGAAAGGCACAGAACTGGGCCTGTCGGTGAACAACCTGACCGATGAGCGCTACTACAGCTGTTTCGACGCCGACAACTGCTGGTTTGGCGAAGAGCGTACCGTGGAAGCGTCGGTGTCCTACACCTTCTGATCTGATGAACACCTGAGTACCGCTGGGGCGGGCTTCAACAAGGAACGTTAATGGCACCATTGCAGCCTGCCCCACCCTCCCTGCCCAGGGGCATCTGGATCCTGGGCTTTGTCAGCCTCCTCATGGACATCTCGTCGGAACTTATCCACAGCCTGTTGCCGATCTATCTGGTGTCCGTGCTCGGCGCCAGCGCGTTGATGATTGGCTTGATCGAAGGTACCGCCAAAGCGACGGCGCCGATGGTCAAGGTCTTCTCTGGAGCGCTCAGCGATTACCTGGGTAAACGAAAAGGGCTGGCTATCTTGGGTTACGGCCTGGGTGCGATCACCAAACCGGTGTTTGCCCTCGCCACCGGCACTGGCCCCATTCTGGCCTCCCGCCTGGTCGACCGCATTGGCAAGGGTATTCGAGGTGCCCCTCGAGACGCCCTGGTGGCCGATCTGGTGCCCGCCAGTCAACGCGGTGCGGCTTACGGTCTGAGAAAGTCTCTGGATATGGTGGGTGCGTTCGCCGGTCCATTACTGGCGATCGGATTGATGCTGCTGTGGGACAACGATTACCAGGCGGTGTTCTGGGTGGCGGTGGTGCCGGGTTTCCTGGCGATCGCGCTGCTGGCCTTTGGCCTTCAGGAGCCGGAACAATCCAGCAATCAACACCGCACCAACCCCATCAAACGCGCCAATCTGAAGCAGTTAAACCGCGCCTATTGGGGCGTGGTAGCCGTTGGGATTGTATTCACCCTGGCCAGATTCAGCGAGGCGTTCCTGCTGTTGCACGGCGAACAGGGCGGCCTCGCTGCGGCCTGGTTGCCGGCGGTTTTGGTGGTTATGAGTCTGGCCGTGTCGTTGTCTGCCTTTCCGTTCGGGAAGCTGTCCGATCGCATTCCGGCACCACATCTGCTGAGTATGGGACTACTGACTCTGGTCCTTGCAGATCTGGTTCTGGTAGTTGGCACGCACTGGCTATGGACCTTGCTCGGCGCCGCTGTGTGGGGGCTGCACTTGGGCATGACCCAGGGTCTGCTGTCGAAGATGGTGGCGGATACTGCGCCAAAGCACCTGAGGGGAACGGCTTTCGGTGTGTTTAATCTGTTTTCGGGTGCTGCGCTGTTCGTTGCCAATGCCGGCGCCGGACTCCTGTGGCTGTGGGGTGGGCCGGAGCTGACCTATGCTGTAGGTGCGGGGATTGCACTGCTTGCAATGGCTGCCTTGTGGTTCGCACCCGATGCGACTGCCACTTCGGACCAGGCGACCTGAAGCAGGCGCCAATGCCGGCGGGCTTAAAAAACGTAAATCACTCCGACACCCAGCTCGGCTTCATAATCGTTTCGGGACACCGGGCTATCCGCGATCTCGTCGCCATAGTGCTCGTACAATGCCTCGCCGAACAATTGCCAATGTTCGTTGACGTTATATCGGTAGGTGTAGTTGATTCCAATCGATCGATAACCGCTATCGAGATCGGTAGGGGACAGGGATGACGCGGCGGACTGGCGTGCATCAACGCCAAAGTCACTATTGGCTTGGTCACTGTCATGGAACACGGCGACAATACCAATTTCTGAGCCCGTGCCGTCCGTTTGAGTTCCGAATCTGTAACCGTATCCGATCAAGGCCAGATTCCCATTGGGGCCGATCACGACACGGCCGTCGATCCAATGTCGCCAATGGCCGCTGAGATCGCGACGAATCTGTAGCACGACTTCCGCGCCCTCATCCTGATCGCCGAGCCCGTCCAGATCCCCATCACTCGAATCGGATTCTTCTCGACCTTCGTCAAAGCCCAACGATGCTTGTAACAGCCAGACGTCGGACACCAGTCCGCGCCAACCAATGGCTTCCCCCGCAAAATAGTACAGGTGGTTGCCGTTACGCCACTGGAGTGCGCCCGCGGGATCGAGTTCAAAATCGAAGTCGTCGGCGCCTTCGTACTCGGATTCGTACTCAACGCCAAGACCCAGCCCGATACCCCAGCCATCACCATCGGTAAAATCATCAAGGGAAGGGAGAGGAACCAACACCGACCTGCTGGCGTCTGCCCATGAGAGGCTCGCGTAAAACACTGCCAACAGGGGCACGGCAGCCAAACGCACTTTAGGTAGGTTCATTGGATTCTCCTGCGATACAGAAGAAATCTGTCCAATTAAGTATAGCCTTGTTGCGAGATCAGCGTGGTACTTTCACCAGCTCCAGAAGCAGGCCCGGAACAACACCCGCTCCTTGGCGGTAAGGTCGTCCCAGATGGACAACGCCTGGGAGACCAGAATGGCCGACAGAGTCAGCTCAACGTAAGACCAACCCACGTTGGCAGGAATACTCTGCAAGTCAAAACGGAGTAAGACCATGCATGAATGAATCGAAATGGTATATTTTGACCACTCTATTAATTTTGGTCATGGTTAAATGCTTGAGAAAAGTCATCTAAAGGTCATTCAGGCGGTGGACCAACAGGGTTCGGTGACCGCCGCCGCCCAACATCTGCACCTGACCCAGTCAGCCCTGAGTCATACCATGCGAAAGCTGGAGTCACAGATCGGCACCGCGCTCTGGCTGCGGGAAGGACGGCAACTGCGGCTGACCCAGGCAGGCCGGTTCCTGCTGGCCACCGCCAATCGCCTGCTGCCCCAACTGGAGCATGCAGAAACACGACTCAGGCAATTTGCTCAGGGCGAACGGGGGTCGCTGCGCATTGGCATGGAATGCCATCCCTGCTACCAGTGGCTGCTGAAAATTGTCTCGCCGTTCCTGGCGGACTGGCCGGACGTAGATGTCGACGTGAAACAGAAATTTCAGTTTGGCGGGCTGGGTGCCCTGCTGGATTTCGAGATAGACCTGTTGGTGACCCCGGACCCCTTCTATCGGCAAGGCCTGGTGTTCGAGGCGGTGTTCGATTATGAACAGGTGTTGGTCGTGCCCATGCACCATAGCCTGGCAACCCGCGAGTACGCGGAGCCAGACGATCTACGCGGCGAGACTCTGCTCACCTACCCGGTCGCGACAGATCGGCTGGACGTCTATACCCGCTTTTTGAACCCTGCGGCGGTCGCCCCCAAACGCCATAAGACGATAGAGACCACCGACATCATGTTGCAGATGGTGGCCAGTGGCCGGGGCATGGCAGCGCTGCCCCGCTGGTTGGCGGAGGAATACTGCGAAAAACTACCGCTGGCTTCCGTTCGGATGGGTGCCGAGGGGGTGGATAAACAGATTTTCATCGGCAGGCGGGAGAGTGACGACGGTACCGAATACCTGCAGGCGTTTATTGAACTGGCACGGCGCTATAAAACGTCGCAATAACGAAGACCGAATAATCAGAGCTACGGACCCACCCTGTTTCTTCATCGGTTTCAGCAGGCCGCCGTGATCATTCCACCGTCACGCTCTTGGCGAGGTTACGCGGCTGATCCACATCCGTGCCCTTGAGCACGGCCACGTGGTACGACAGCAGCTGCAGCGGCACCGTGTAGACAATCGGCGCGGTGATTTCGTGCACCGACGGCAGTGACATCACATGGATGCCCTCCTCCGCTTTGACACCTGCGGCGTTGTCGGCGAACACAAAGAGTTCACCACCTCGGGCCCGCACTTCTTCCAGGTTGGATTTGAGTTTCTCCACCAGGTCGTTGTTGGGCGCCACCGTCACCACCGGCATCTCACTGTCCACAAGCGCTAATGGGCCGTGCTTGAGTTCGCCCGCCGGGTAAGCCTCGGCGTGGATGTAGGAAATTTCCTTGAGCTTGAGTGCGCCTTCCAGCGCCACCGGGAACTGGGAGCCGCGGCCCAGGAACAGGCTGTGGTTCTTGTCCATGAACGCCTTGGACATCTCGGCAATGTCGGCGTCCAGCGCCAGCACCTGATCAACCTGTCCCGGCAGCTGGTGGATCGCTTTGACAATATCCGCCTCGCGCTCTTCACTCAGGCCATTGTGGCGAGCCAGAGCCAGGGTGAACATCAACAGCGCGGTCAGCTGAGTGGTGAACGCCTTGGTGGAGGCAACACCAATCTCAGGGCCGGCCTGGGTCATGATCACCAGGTCGGATTCCCGCACCAGGGAACTGCCCGGCACATTGCAGATGGCCAGGGCCGCACGGAAACCGGCCTGCTTGGCCTGGCGCAGCGCGGCCAGGGTATCGGCGGTTTCCCCAGACTGGGAAATGCACAGGAACAGAGTGTCACGCTGGATCACGTGTTTGCGGTAGCGGAACTCGGACGCCACTTCTACCGAGCAAGGCACTCCGGCCAGCTCCTCAATCCAGTAACGCGCCACCATGCCGGCGTGATAGCTGGTGCCACAGGCGATGATCTGGACGTGATTGACGTCTTCCAGCAGATTGGCGGCCTCGGTGCCCAGGGCTTGCTCCAGCACGCGACTGTCGGTGATCCGGCCTTCCATGGTGGCCTTGATCACTTTCGGCTGTTCGTAGATCTCCTTCAGCATGAAATGCCGATATTCGCCTTTCTCTGCCGAATCCGCGCCGTGTTCAAAGCGGATAATCTTGCGTTCAACCGGGGTGCCTTCACGGTCGTGAATAGTAACCGAATCCCGACGGATGTCAGCGATGTCACCTTCTTCCAGGAACATGAAGCGGTCGGTCACCGGCAGCAACGCGAGCTGATCCGAAGCGATAAAGTTCTCACCAATGCCAACGCCAACCACCAGCGGGCTGCCTTCACGGCACACCACAAGGTGGTCCGGCTCATCGGCGTGCACCACGGCGAGAGCATAAGCACCGCGCAGCCGGGCGATAGCGGATTTGACCGCCTCATAGAGGTGGCCAGCTGCTCGGAAGTGCTTTTCGATCAGGTGCGCGACCACCTCGGTATCGGTCTGCGAAGTGAACTCGTAGCCCTCGGCTTTCAGTTCATCCCGAAGCTCCTGATAATTCTCGATGATGCCATTGTGCACAATGGCCAGACGGTCACCGGACATGTGGGGGTGAGCGTTAGTCTGAGACGGTTCACCATGGGTGGCCCAGCGGGTGTGAGCAATACCCAGATGACCGGACAAGGGATTCGCTTCGATGGCCTCGGCCAGAGACGCTACCTTGCCGACTTCCCGGGCGCGCTGGGTAACATTGCCGCCATCGACCACCGCCATCCCGGCGGAATCATACCCCCGGTATTCCAGACGGCGCAGGCCCTCGAGAAGAATGCCCTGGACGTCCCGTTCCGAAACCGCACCTACAATGCCACACATGCTGCTATCACCTGTCCTGTAAAACGATCAATCAGATTTTTTCGGCCGTTCCCAGCCGGAAACGTTGCGCTGCCGACCGCGCGCCACGGCCAGTTCGTTATCGGCGACGTCTCGGGTAATGGTCGATCCGGCACCGATGGTGGCGTCCGTCGCGATGCGGACGGGGGCAACCAGAGAGGTATTCGAGCCGACAAAGACGCCGTCGCCGATCTCGGTTTTGAACTTGTTAACACCATCATAGTTGCAGGTGATGGTGCCCGCACCCACATTCACATTACGGCCCAGTGAGGCATCGCCCACGTAGCTCAAGTGGTTAATCTTGCTGCCCTGGCCCACCAAGGCCTTCTTGGTTTCAACGAAGTTGCCCACCTTGGTGTCCGCCGCCAGTTCGGTGCCCGGACGCAGCCGCGCAAAAGGACCAATCTGGGCATTGGCACCAATAACAGCACCCTCGATAACGCTGTGGGCCTTGATGTCGGCACCGTCCGCAATGCGGGCATCCTTGATGACACAGCCCGGGCCGATGGAGACGTTACTGCCCAACTCCACGGTGCCCTCGAACACCACGTTGACGTCGATCAGGATGTCGTTGCCGATAGTCAGATCTCCCCGAACATCGATCCGGGTCGGGTCGGCCAGGGTCGCACCCTCGGTCATCAGGCGATCAGCCTGCCGGCGCTGATACCAGCGTTCCAGTTCGGCCAGTTGCAGACGGTTGTTTACGCCCTGCACTTCGTAGGCGTCACCCGGCTGAGCCACAGAAACGGTCAAACCCTGCGCCACCGCCATGGCGATGATATCGGTAAGGTAGTACTCACCCTGGGCGTTGGCATTGGACAGGGTGGGCAACCAGGTTTTCAGGTGCTTGGCCGATACCGCCAGGATGCCGGTGTTCACCTCGCGGATCGCCCGCTGGCCCTCACTAGCGTCCTTTTGCTCAACAATCGACGTCACCCGGCCGTCGGCATCTCGAACGATCCGGCCATAGCCTTGGGGATCTTCCAGGGTGACGGTCAGCAGACCCAGCGTCTGATCATCCAGGTCGTTTACCATCGACTGCAGGGTTTCTACCCGGGTCAGTGGTACGTCGCCATAGAGCACCAGCACCCGGGCGTCATCTGGCAAATCCGGCAGAGCCTGGGCGACAGCATGACCGGTACCCAGCTGCTCGCTCTGTTCCACCCAGTTTACCGAACTGTCGGGCGTTACGGTCCGGACCTGGTCTGCACCGTGGCCAATTACTGTGTGAATGGTTTCAGCCCCAAGCTGATGGGCTGTGCCGATGACATGGTGCAACATGGGCCGCCCGGCGACCGCGTGCAAGACCTTGGGCAGAGCGGATTTCATTCTGGAACCCTGGCCAGCAGCCAGGATAACAACATGTAGCGGGCTCATAACGAACATTCCCCGGATCAACGATCAGGCAGTGGATTCAAGAAAATAAAAAAAAGCCGCTTCCCAATTGGATTGCGAGCCTCTCAGCGAACCGAACGATTCGGAGAAAGAACTGCAATCCGCGTCAGGATGCGGCTTTAGATCGGACGAACCTAAAACTGGCAATCGCGATCAGCGAATGTTCTTGCGCAGTTTCTGGATGGTGCGCAACTGAGCAGCGGCTTCGGCCAGCTCTGCTGCGGCACGAGAGTATTCGAACTCGCCCGTTTTGTTTGCCAAAGCCTTCTCGGCTTCGCGCTGGGCCTCCAGCGCCGCGGCTTCGTCGACGTCCTTGGCGCGGAGAGCCGTATCAGCCATCAGGGTGATCAGGTTCGGCTGCACTTCGAGGTATCCCCCGGAAACGTACAGCACTTCCTCGGCACCGCCCTGTTTGACGATCCGCACAGCACCGGGCTTGAGCGCGGTCAGCAGCGGAGCGTGGCCATACTGAATACCCATCTCACCCTCGGTACCGGTAGCGGTCAACGTCTCTACCAGACCGGAGAAGATTTTCTCCTCAGCACTTACGACGTCACAATGTACAGTCATAGCCATTTCTTAAGCCTCTTGGGTCAGAAAGTGAAGAAAGGAGTTACTTGCCTTCCTTCGCTTTCATTGCCTTAGCCTTCTCAATCGCTTCCTCGATGCCGCCGCACATGTAAAACGCCTGTTCCGGCATGTCATCGTATTCGCCGTTGAGAATGCCCTCGAAGCTCGCAATGGTCTCTTTCAGAGACACGTACTTACCCGGGGAACCGGTAAATACTTCAGCTACGTGGAACGGCTGTGACAGGAAACGCTCGATTTTACGAGCTCGAGAAACGATGAGTTTGTCTTCTTCTGACAGCTCGTCCATACCCAGGATCGCGATGATGTCTTTCAGCTCTTTGTAACGCTGCAGAACGTTCTGAACACCACGGGCAACGTTGTAATGCTGCTCGCCAATCACCAGCGGGTCGAGCTGACGAGAGGTTGAATCCAGTGGATCGATCGCCGGGTAAATACCCTTTGAGGCGATGTCACGGCTCAGTACCACAGTCGCATCAAGGTGCGAGAAGGTGGTGGCCGGAGACGGGTCGGTCAAGTCATCCGCCGGTACGTATACCGCCTGGATAGAGGTGATCGAGCCATTCTTGGTGGAGGTAATTCGCTCCTGCAGCTCACCCATTTCCTGGGCCAGAGTCGGCTGATAACCTACCGCGGACGGCATACGGCCCAGCAGTGCAGATACCTCGGTACCCGCCAGGGTGTAACGATAGATGTTATCAACGAACAGCAGAACGTCACGGCCCTCATCACGGAACTTCTCGGCCATGGTCAGGCCGGTCAGGGCCACACGCAGACGGTTTCCTGGGGGCTCATTCATCTGCCCGTAAACCATCGCAACCTTGTCCAGTACGTTGGAGTCCTTCATCTCATAGTAGAAGTCGTTACCCTCACGGGTACGCTCACCAACGCCGGCGAACACGGAAAGACCGGAGTGTTCCTTGGCGATGTTGTTGATAAGCTCCATCATGTTAACGGTCTTACCAACACCGGCACCACCGAACAGACCAACCTTACCACCCTTGGCGAACGGGCAGATCAGGTCGATAACCTTGATACCAGTTTCCAACAGGTCGGCAGAGGCGGACTGGTCAGCATAACCAGGTGCTTTCCGGTGGATGCCCCAACGCTCGTCTTCACCGATCTCGCCCTGTTCGTCAATTGGACGGCCCAGCACGTCCATGATACGACCCAGCGTCTTGGTACCAACCGGTACGGAAATCGGCTTGCCGGTGTTTTCTGCTTTCAGGCCGCGTTTGAGGCCCTCAGTGCTGCCCATGGCGATGGTGCGTACAATCCCGTCGCCCAGCTGCTGCTGAACTTCCAGAGTTGTCTCGCCACCTTCAAGCAGCAGTGCGTCATAAACGCTTGGTACGGCGTCACGTGGAAATTCCACGTCGATAACCGCGCCAATGATCTGAACGATGTGTCCGCTACTCATGCTCGGTTCCTCGTTATCTTAATAGTCAATAAAACCAGTAGGATTGTCGGCGCATCACACGGAAGCCGCGCCGCTTACAATCTCCGATATCTCTTGTGTAATGGCTGCCTGTCGCGCCTTGTTGTAGGCCAGCTGAAGCTCATCGATGATGCTGCCAGCGTTATCAGTCGCGCTCTTCATGGCAATCATCCGAGCAGCCTGCTCGCAAGCCAGATTCTCTACCACTCCCTGATACACCTGGGATTCAATGTAACGTGGCAGAAGTCCATCAAGGATTGGACGTGAATCGGGCTCGTAGATGTAATCCCACTGGTGACCGACTTCTTCATCGTCGCCTTCCGGCAATGGCAGAAGCTGCTCTGATTTCGGTTGCTGGGTCATGGTGTTAACAAACTCGTTGCTCACCAGGTACAAGCGATCGATCTTTCCTGACTCGAACGCATCCAGCATCACCTTGACGTTACCGATCAGCTGCTCTGCACTAGGGTTGTCACCCAAATGGCTGAGCGCCGCGACTACATTTCCGCCGTAGTTGCGGAAAAAGGACGCGCCTTTCTGCCCGATTGCGCAGAGATCAGTCTCAACGCCTTTGTTTTTCCATTCGCGCATTTCGCGAACAAGGAGCTTGAACACGTTGCCGTTCAGGCCACCGCACAACCCCCGGTCGGAGGATACGACGATGTAACCCACACGCTTGACGTCACGCTCCTGCATGAACGGATGACGGTAATCCTGGTTTGCCTTGGCAATGTGCCCGATTACCTGACGCATCTTTTCGGCATACGGGCGGGTAGCCTGCATGCGCTCCTGAGCCTTACGCATCTTACTCGCTGCCACCATTTCCATGGCGGAAGTGATCTTCTGCGTGCTCTTGATGCTTCCGATCTGGTTACGTATTTCTTTTCCGACGGCCATAAGTCACTGCCTTTTCAAGTTAGACACTCATGTGGACCAACGGGCCCGCCTCAGCGGGCCTCGGCCTTACCAGCTTTGAGTGGTCTTGAATTTCTCCAGAGCAGCTTTGAGGCCGGCCGTAATTTCGTCGTTGAAATTACCTTCTGGGCCGATCTTGTCGAGCAGGTCTTTCTGTTCGGCACGCATCCAGTCAATCAACTGGGCCTCGAACTTGACCACAGCATTGACCTCGACGTCATCCAGAAAGCCTTCGTTCGCTGCGTACAGTACCGTGCCCATTTCCGCTACTGACATGGGGCTGTACTGATTCTGCTTCATCAGCTCGGTAACACGCTGACCGTGCTCCAACTGCTTACGAGTTGCTTCGTCCAGATCGGAAGCAAACTGGGCAAACGCTGCCAGTTCGCGGTACTGGGCGAGAGCCAGACGAATGTTACCGCCAAGCTTCTTCATGATCTTGGTCTGGGCGGAGCCGCCAACTCGGGATACCGATACACCGGCGTTCATGGCCGGGCGGATACCTGAGTTGAACAGATTCGTTTCCAGGAAGATCTGACCGTCGGTGATGGAGATAACGTTGGTCGGTACGAACGCTGATACGTCACCGGCCTGGGTCTCGATAATCGGCAGTGCAGTCAGCGAGCCGGTCTTGCCCTTCACTTCGCCATTTGTGAGCTTCTCTACCTCGTCAGCGTTGATGCGGGACGCCCGCTCCAACAGACGCGAGTGCAGATAGAAGACGTCACCCGGGAACGCTTCGCGGCCCGGCGGACGACGCAGCAGCAGCGAAATTTGACGGTAGGCTACGGCTTGCTTTGACAGGTCATCGTAAACGATCAGGGCGTCTTCACCACGGTCGCGGAAGAATTCACCCATGGAGGTACCGGCATACGGCGCCAGGAATTGCATCGCCGCGGGATCGGCAGCACCGGCCGCAACCACGATGGTGTGATCCATAGCGCCGTGCTCTTCCAGTTTGCGCACAACCGCGGCGATGGAAGACTGTTTCTGACCTACTGCAACGTAGATACACTTGATACCGGTGTTCTTCTGGTTGATGATCGCGTCGATCGCAACCGCCGTCTTACCAATCTGGCGGTCGCCGATGATCAGCTCGCGCTGGCCTCGCCCGATCGGCACCATGGTATCGATGGCTTTCAGACCAGTCTGTACCGGCTCATCAACGGATTGACGGGCGATAACACCCGGCGCCACTTTTTCTACTGGTGATGTTTGGCTTTCGTTCAGCTCGCCTTTGCCGTCAATCGGATTACCCAACCCGTCAACAACACGGCCCAGCAGTTCATTGCCCACCGGTACCTCAAGGATACGGCCGGTGCAACGAACTTTCTGACCCTCGGCCAGCTCTTCGTAGTCACCCAGTACAACCGCACCAACAGAATCGCGCTCCAGGTTCAGCGCCATACCGAACGTGCCGTTGGCAAATTCAATCATCTCACCGTACATGACGTCGGCGAGACCATGGATCAGTACGATACCGTCAGAGACGGAAAGAATCGTACCTTCGTTCTTTGCTTCGGAAGAGATATCGAGCTTCTCGATTCTCTTCTTGATGATGTCACTGATCTCGGATGGATTCAGTTGCTGCATGCCTTTGTCCTCAAACCTTGTGCTGAAATCAGGAGCCCAGAGCCTTGGCCATTCTGGCCAACTTGCCTCGGACTGAAGCGTCAATAACCAGGTCGCCTGTTTGAACAACGACACCGCCGATCAGGGACTGATCTGTGGCGGCTTCCAGGGTAACCTTGCGCTCCAGCTTTCTGGACAATGCGTCAATAAGGTGCTGCTGTTGTTCCGCGGTCATTTCGTAAGCCGTGCTCACCTTCAAATCCACCATGCGCTCCAGATCGGCACGGTACAGGCTGAACAGAGCTGAGACTTCCGGCAACAGAGCTAGACGCTTGCTTTCAGCGAGAATCAACAGGAAATTTCTGAGTGCTTCGGGCAAGGGCTCTTCAAAGCAATCTGCGAAGAGTTCCGCCTTGCGTAGCTCAGACAGGCCGGGATTGGCCAGGATGTTCTTAACCTCTTGGTCAGCCGCAACGTGCCCAGCGAAGGCCAACGCCTGATCCCACTGATCGACGGCGTTATGGTCTTGCGCGGCAGCAAAAACGGCCTTCGCGTAGGGTCGGGCTAACGTAGTCAGTTCTGCCATGATGACCCTCTTTTAGAGTTCTGCGGCCAGCTTGTCCAGCATCTCGCTGTGAGCTTTGGCATCGACAGAGGTTTCCAGGATCTTCTCGGCACCGGCAATGGCAAGGGTTGCCACTTCTGCCCGTAGTGCGTCGCGAGCCTGAACACGCTCCTGTTGAATTTCCGCCCTAGCCTGCTCAATCAGTCGTTCGCCTTCTTTGCGGGCATCTTCTTTCGACGCCTCAACAATCTGCGCGGCACGCTTATTGGCTTGGTCAATCAGGGCTGCAGCGTCTTCTTTCGCCTTGTGCAGTTCCTTGGAGGCTTTTTCCTGCGCAAGTTCGAGATCGCGGGATGCCCGATCTGCGGCAGAGAGGCCGTCGGCAATTTTCTTCTGGCGCGCTTCCATGGCGGCCGTGATCGGCGGCCATACATACTTGACGCAGAACCAGACGAAAATAGCGAAGGCAATCGATTGCCCTATCAACGTAAGGTTTATATTCACGGCAATGTACCTCTTGCTATTCGTTGCGTCCTGGTGTCCGTAAAACCGGGCACAACTTTCTGATTAGGAAAGCGGCGCCCGACTCTTTCGGCTGAATTAACCAGCTACAACGAAGATCAGGTACATCGCGATACCAACGCCGATCATGGGTACGGCGTCCAGCAGACCGGCCATGATGAATGTCTTGGTTTGCAGCTGGTTAGCCATTTCTGGCTGACGGGCAGTGGATTCCAGCAGCTTGCCACCCAGCAAACCAAAGCCGATACCGGTTGCCAGAGCGCCCAGACCAATGATGATCGCTGCTGCAATAAATACCATTTCCATTGAAGACTCCTCAGTTTTCTCAGATAGTTAAGGGTTTGTGTTTTAAGGCGTTTAATCAGTGATCTTCGTGCGCTGCGCTGAGGTATACCACAGTCAGCGTTGTAAAGATAAATGCCTGAAGGACCACCACCAGAATGTGGAAGATGGCCCAGGGTACGTTCAGGGTCCACTGGATCCACAAGGGCAGTAGCGCAATCAGAATAAAGACAACCTCACCTGCGTACATATTGCCGAAGAGACGCAGCGCCAGGCTGATCGGCTTGACGATGAGTACCAGGATTTCGAGGAACAGGTTAAACGGAATCAGCGACCAGTGGTTGAACGGCTGCATTGAAAGCTCTTTGGTGAAACCGCCAATACCCTTCACCTTCAGGCTGTAGAAGATGATCAGCAAGAACACACCGATCGAAATACCGAAGGTTCCGTTCGGGTCGGTGGTGGGAACAATCTTGAAATACTCCAGACCCAGCGCGTGGGCGATGGAGGGGATGTAGTCGACCGGAATCAGCTTCAGACAGTTCATCAGCAGAATCCACACGAAAATGGTCAATGCCAACGGGGCAATCAGCGGATTTCGCGCGTGGAAGCCATCTCTGACTACGCCCTGGATAAACTCAACGGTCATTTCCACGACGTTTTGAAGCCCGGTAGGAACACCGGTGGTGGCCCGCTTTGCCGCGAAACGGAATAGGCCAAGGAAAAGAATACCCATGAACAGGGACCATCCCAGGGTATCAACATGAAACGCCATGAAGCCCATGTCGGAGGCTTCCTGGGCAGTTCGTGCAAACGTCCAGGTGGCCTCATCTACAAGCGTGCCGTCCGCGCGCTCGTAGCCTTCCGGGAGTTTTCCGTAGGTGAGGTTTTGTAGGTGGTGCTTTATATACTCTACTGGGGTATCAGCTGCCATACTGCTCTCGTCCAGTCATCGCCGTGGTTGCGGCCGGATGAGGAAGCGTAATACTGCACTCATCACAACCATCACAGCAAAAGTGAATAACAGAGCCGGTACGTGTACTGACTCCATTAAGATGAAAACGGCCGCAAAGAACACTGCGGTAAGGGCGAGCTTGATGCTTTCCGCCCTGAACATGTTGCCCACCATCAGACGCGCTTGTCTGGCGCCTTGGTACCGGTAAATTCGGTGGGCAAAATAGGCGTTTGGTATCACACAAATAAGACCGCCGATAAACGCGGAATACCCAGCCAAACGACTTTCAATGACCCAAAACAGACTCAAAATAACAGTTAACGACAGCTCTATGGACAACCATCGAGCCATGGGCAGGTGGGTGATTTTAGAACGGTTGATACTCATACCACCTGCTGCTATTCCAAGCGCGCAAAATTATATGTGTTAACTAATAGTGGTTCAACAGAATCCGGACGAAAGTTCGGTGAAAAAACAACCAGAAATTCCGCTATATTACCTGACTTTCACACAACTTGTGCTTTCAGATGCTCTCCGTCACGACATCTGGTGGTTTCCGTGACCAAACGAGAATTGGGCGTTTTTTGCAACTTTTCTCAACGGATGTGGCCGAGAATCCCATCAAGTTCGTCCAGGGAGCTGTACTCAATCACCAGCTTGCCCTTGCCGCGCTGACCATGCGCGATGGATACCCGAGCCCCGAGGCGCTCCGCCAAATCGTCCTGCAAAGCACGGATGTTGGGATCGACGGCGGCCTGGCCGGCGGATTTCTGACCCGGCTTCTCCTGCTGAACCCGACGGACCAAGGCTTCAGTCTGGCGCACCGACAGGGATTTTGCGACCACCTGTTTGGCCACCTGCATCTGCTGCTCTGGCGGCAACGTGAGCATGGCCCGGCCGTGACCCATTTCCAGATCGCCGTGTTCCAGCATCAGCCGCACGTCTTCGGTCAGACCGATCAGGCGTAGCAGGTTGGTAATGGTAGTCCGGGATTTGCCCACTGCTTCGGCCACCTGGGCCTGAGTCAGGCCGAACTCGTCCTGCAGACGCTGCAGGGCGAAGGCCTCTTCGATCGGATTCAGGTTCTCGCGCTGGATGTTCTCGATGAGCGCCATGGCGATGGCGGCTTCATCGGGGACGTCGCGGATGATGGCGGGGATGCTGTCCAGCTCCGCCATCTGGGTGGCACGCCAACGACGCTCACCGGCGATCAGCTCGTAACGACCCTCGGCGATGGGGCGCACCACCACGGGCTGCATCACACCTTGCTGCCGAATCGAGTCGGCCAGCTCCTGCAGCGCCGCTGGGTCCATATCCCGGCGCGGCTGATAGCGGCCCCGCTGGATCAGGTCGATGGGTACCTCGCGCAGCTCGCCGTCGTGGTCCTTCAGTTCCTGGTCGAGGTTGACCTTGGAGCCCGCCAGCAGGGCTCCGAGTCCTCGCTCGCCCAATCCTCGTTTCTTCGCCGCCATGGTGTCAGTCATTCTTCCCGTTGAAAGTCGTTATGCGTTGTTGAGTGACCGGCGGTATGTTACACCGCAACCGGCGCGGATGTCTTTGCTGAGCCGTGACGGCGGACCATTTCCCCGGCCAGGGCCAGGTAAGCCACGGCGCCCTTGGAGGAGCGATCGTATTTCAATGCCGGCATTCCGTAGCTGGGGGCCTCCGCCAGGCGCACGTTGCGGGGAATCACCGCGCGGTAGACCTTGTCGCCGAAATACTCACTGAGCTGACCGGACACATCCAGGGTCAGACTGTTGCGCGGGTCGTACATAGTACGCAGTATGCCTTCAACCTGAAGGTTCGGATTGACCGTTTCCTGAATCTGTTCGACGGTGTTCATCAGAGCCGCCAAACCTTCCAGCGCGTAATACTCGCACTGCATGGGGATCAGCACCGAGTCGGCCGCCGACAGCGCGTTGACGGTGAGCAGGCTGAGGGACGGCGGACAGTCGATCAGGATGTAATCGTAATTGTCCCGCACGGTATTCAGGGCCAGACGCAACCGGTGCTCACGACCAATCTCGTTCATCAGCTCCACTTCGGCCGCGGTCAGGTCACCGTTGGCCGGCAGGATATTAAACCCGGAAGCTTCCGCCAGGAACGCCACGTCCGCGACAGTGGCGCGCTTGGTGAGCACGTCGTATCCGGACAGCTCCAACTCGTTTTTATCCACACCACTGCCCATGGTGGCATTGCCCTGGGGATCCATGTCCACCAGCAACACCCGACGCTTGGTGGCGGCCAACGACGCAGCAAGATTGACGCAGGTGGTGGTTTTGCCCACACCGCCTTTCTGATTGGTCACTGCAATCACGCGCGCCATGTCGTGCCTCCTGTTCGCGGGTTACTGGGAATGGTTGGCCCGGGTGACCACCAGCAGATGCCGGTCGCCGTCGGCGCCTGGAACTTCCAAAGTATGGCTGGATTGTACCTGCCAGCCGGTCGGAAGTGCTGCCACCTCATCATCCGGAAACTGGCCTTTCATGGCAAGGAACTCACCGCCGTCCGCCAACAATTCGCCACACCAGGTCACCAGGTTGTCCAGTGCTGTAAAAGCCCGGCTGCTGATCTGGGTGAACGGCTGCTCCGGTTGACAGGCCTCGGCCCGGCCATGAATCACCTCAACATTGGTCAAACCCAGTTCCAACACGCATTGATTGAGGAATCGGGTTTTCTTGCCGTTGCTGTCCAGTAGAGTGAACCGGCGCTGTGGCAGAGCAATGGCCAGGGGGATGCCCGGCAAGCCCCCACCGGCGCCGACATCCAACAGGTGGTCGGTGGCTATCCGGGGCAGGATACTGAGGCTGTCCAGCAACTGCCGGGACACCATCTCACGCTCGTCACGCACCGCGGTCAGGTTGTAGGCCCGGTTCCACTTGTTAAGCAGGGCCAGGAAAGCCAGCAACTGCTGTTGCTGGGCCTCATTCAGGGACACATCCATCGCTACCAGCCCGTCCCGGAGCTGGCGCTGCCAGATTGCATTGAAAGGTGCGTTGGTCATTGGATCGGATCAGGCACTCTGTTTACGCAGCAGGTCGCGTTTTTTCAGATGCACCAGGATCTGGCTGACCGCGGCCGGGGTCACGCCCTGGATCCGGGAGGCCTGGGCCACGGTCTCCGGCCGTACTTCCTTGAGCTTCTGCTTGATCTCGTTGGACAGGCCACCAATCACGTCGTAGTCCAGATCCACCGGCAGCTCGGTGTTTTCATTGCGGCGCAGACGCTCAATCTCATCGGCCTGACGGGAGATGTAACCCTCGTATTTGATCTCGATCTCGACCTGATCGGCGACGTTGGCGTCGTCCGCCCGGGCCGCACCGATCTCTGCGATGTGGTCGTAGTTGATCTCTGGCCGGCGCAGCAGCTCCGACAACGACTGATCGCGAGTCATCGGCTGTTTCAGAAAGCCGTTAGCGCGGGTGCCGGCGTCGGTGTTCGGATGAATCCGGGTGGTTTCCAGGCGCTGGCGCTCTTGGGCAATACCGTCGCGCTTGTCGTTGAACTTCTGCCAGCGGTCATCGTCCACCAGACCCAGCTTGCGACCGGTTTCGGTCAGACGCAGGTCGGCGTTGTCCTCCCGCAGAATCAGCCGGTATTCGGCGCGACTGGTGAACATGCGGTAGGGCTCGCTGGTACCCATGGTGATCAGGTCGTCCACCAGCACACCCAGGTAGGCCTCGTCCCGGCGCGGGTACCAGGCGTCTTTGTCCTGCGACCGCAGGGCGGCGTTGATACCGGCCAGCAAACCCTGGGCGCCGGCTTCCTCGTACCCGGTGGTGCCGTTGATCTGGCCGGCAAAGTACAGGCCCTGGATAAACTTGGTTTCCAGGGTGTGGCGCAGGTCCTGGGGGTTCAGGTAATCATACTCGATAGCGTAACCCGGGCGAGTGATGTGGGCATTCTCGAACCCGGGAATCGAGCGCACCGCCTGAAGCTGGATATCAAACGGCAGACTGGTAGAAATACCATTTGGATAGAGCTCGTTGGTGGTCAGTCCCTCCGGCTCCACGAAGATCTGGTGCGAGTCCTTGTCGGCAAACCGGTTGACCTTGTCTTCGATGGACGGGCAGTAGCGCGGGCCCACGCCTTCGATTTCACCGGCGAACATCGGCGAGCGGTCAAAGCCGCTGCGGATGATGTCGTGGGTGCGCTCGGTGGTGCGGGTCACATAACAGCAGATCTGCTCCGGGTGCTGGTCGCGGCTGCCGGTGAACGACATGACCGGCGCCGGGTTGTCGCCCCACTGCTGTTCCATCACCGAGAAATCCACCGAGCGCGCGTCGATGCGCGGCGGGGTACCGGTTTTCAGACGGCCCACGTTGAACGGCAGCTCCCGCAGACGCTGTGCCAGGGCGTTGGCCGGCGCATCGCCGGCGCGGCCGCCGGTGTGATTCTTCATACCGATGTGGATAACACCACCGAGGAAGGTGCCGGTGGTCAGTACCACGGTCTTGGCGTTGAACCGGATCCCGGTCTGGGTCACCACGCCGGTCACCTGATCGTTTTCCACAATCAGGTCGTCCGCCGCCTGTTGGAACAGGGTCAGGTTGGGCTGGTTCTCGAGCACCTCACGGATAGCCGCTTTGTACAGTACCCGGTCGGCCTGGGCACGGGTCGCGCGTACCGCTGGCCCCTTGCGGCTGTTCAAAACCCGAAACTGAATGCCGGCGCGGTCGGTGGCGGTCGCCATGGCGCCACCCAGGGCATCGATTTCCTTCACCAGGTGACTCTTACCAATACCGCCAATGGCCGGGTTGCAGGACATCTGCCCGAGAGTCTCGATGTTGTGGGTCAGCAGCAGTGTCTGTGACCCCATGCGCGCCGCCGCCAAAGCGGCTTCTGTGCCGGCATGGCCACCACCAATGACAATGACATCGAAACGGGTCGGAAAGTCCACAATGCACCTCGGAATTCGGGGGAAAAAATCAGGGCGGCGAGTATAACGCCTCGGCCACTGAAATGCAGTTGAAATGCGCAAATTTTAACCAGACCAGCGCGGTCATGAAAGCGGTTGGTGGCGTTAGCGCCGGCAAAACCGGGTGTAAACCTGTGGATGAGTCTAGTGGAAAACCGAAATACAGCGCTTTTTCAAACGCTTGTCATGGTCTTCTCAGAAAAGTTTTCAAAACAGTTATCCACAAATAAAAACCCGGTTAACAACCCGGTTTTGCTCTATAAAGTATTGTTTTTATTGTATTTAAATTACTTAATTAAGAGGTTTTCCGCCGTTTATTCAACTAATTATCCACAGATTTCAGAGGCTCCGAGCGGCGCAACCGCCAGACCACCAGCCAGACCGCGGCATTCAGCACCGATAACAACAGGAAAAATCCAGGAATGGTCACGCCCAGCACTCCCAGCAGCAGAATGCCGACCAGGGCACTGACCACCATGAACAGGGCATTGATCACGTTAAGCGCGGCAATGATGCGGGCGCGCTTGTGATCGGGCGTTTCATGCTGGATGAACGCGTACAGGGGCACGATGAACAGACCGCCACAGGCACCGATACCAATTAGGTCAAAGAGCACCCTCAGATATACCGGGTCGGACAGCAGGGTCCACCAGGTTGAGGGTTCCGGCGCTTCCGGCACGGCGAAGAACAAGTCTACGCCCAGCAGGGTTAGCCCCAAGGCGCCCCAGGGCACAGGCACCAGGGATATCCGGTGCCGGGTCAGCCGCTCACAGAGCATGGCGCCACCAGAGATGCCGACGATGAACATCGATAGCAGCAGGGTCACCACGGTTTCATCCCCGAGCAGGTTGGTGCGGGCGAAATTGGGGAACTGGGTCAGATAGGCGGCGCCGAGAAACCAGAACCAGGAGATCGCCAGTACCGCCAGCAGCACCCGAGGGCGTTCGGCAGCAATGGCCATCAGCCGCCAGGTTTCCTGAATCGGCCGATACCGGATCTTGATCGTCGCCGGCGACCCGGTCTCGGGCACCTGGCGAGCCGCCAGGTAACCCAGCACCGCAACCACCAGCACCGCCAGCGCGGTCAGCTTGGCCGCCAGTTCATAGCCCATCAACAGGCCGGCGACGATGGTGCCCAGCAGGATGGCGACGAACGTGCCCATGCTAACCAGGCCGTTGCCACCCACCAGTTCGTCATCGCCCAGCACCTGGGGCAGGATCGCGTACTTCACCGGCCCGAAGAAAGTGGACTGGGTGCCCATCAGGAACAGCAGCACCAGCAGCAGTTCATACCAGCCGAACCAGAGGCCGGCGGCCGCCAGTGCCATAATGACAATTTCCGCCAGTTTTACCGCGCGAATGATCCGGGCTTTTTCATAACCGTCAGCAATCTGCCCGGCGATACCGGAAAACAGGAAAAACGGCAGGATGAACAGAAAGGCGGCCAGGTTCACCACCACGTTCACCGACAACCCCATCAGACCACCGGTGCTGAAGGTGATCAGCAGCAGCAGCGCGTTCTTGTAAAGGTTGTCATTGAAGGCGCCGGAGAACTGGGTCAGATAGAACGGCAAAAACCGGCGCTGCCCCAGCAAGCGGAACTGATTGTTCGATTCCATCAATCATCCTGTTTTAGTGCACAACCGTGTGTGTTTCACCCTTGGCCGCACCGCGGTCGTGCAGTTTGGCCGGGTTGGCAGCGTTCAGCATGCTGTTTGTTACAACCCGCACCCGCGCCGGGCGAGCTTGGCTGGTTCTGGCACGAAATCGGCTTAAATCTGCCAGTTCTTTGACGTTAGAGGTTGCTGAATGAGCAGCGTAGTCCGACTTTCCCGCCATAGCCATGGCAATACTAGCCCCACGCGGGACATTATCCACAGCCATGATTTCACATCGGTGTATCAACCGATCCTGAGTCCAACGCTCCAGAAACTGGTTGGCTTTGAGGCGCTGGTTCGCGTTCAACAGCACAATCAACCCGTTTCACCGGTCCACCTGTTCGAGCAGGCTGCGGCAACAGGCCAGACTCCGGAGCTGGATCGACACCTGCTACACCTGCACTTGGCGAACTTCACCACGGGTGCAACCCCGGTGTGGTTGTTCATGAACATCAACCCTGACACCTGCGTGCATCCCGAGGCCTCACTGGAACACCTGGCGGCCCAATGCCGTCAAAACGGCATCCATCCAGACAAGGTGGTGCTGGAGCTGGTGGAAACAGCGTCGGACAAACCCGAAGCCTTGATGGATTTTATCCACAGGGCAAGGACCCTGGGTTTCCAGATTGCAATTGATGATTTTGGCATGGGCGATTCCAATTTCGAACGACTGTGGCAAATCAATCCACTGATCGTAAAACTGGATCGCAGCCTGCTGGTTAATGCCGAAAAGAATAATCGGGCCCGACTCCTGCTGGAAAGTCTGGTCCGTATGATTCGCGAAAGTGGCAGTCTGGTGCTGCTTGAAGGGATAGAGACCGCCACCCAGGCGAGGATCGCTCTGGCGACGGAAGCCGACCTCTTACAGGGCTTTCTGCTGGGAAAACCAGCCGCCATCCCGTCAGAGCTTGTGGATAACTCGGAGGCCCGGTTGCGCGGCATCCTGGCCGACTCAGACGAATGGTCCCTGCAGGATCTGCAAAATCAGGAGAGCTACCTGCGACTGCTCCGATTCGAGATCATGGATGCCTGCCACGAACTGGCCCGCGGTCGTGACTTTCGGCAAGCCTGCCGTCGCCTGCTGGATCAGGACGGCGTCAAACGCTGCTTCTTGCTGGACGGCAACGGCGTCCAGCAGGGCAACCTGGCCCGGGCGGGCCACGATCTGAACCAGGGCCGGTTCAATCCCCTCTACCACTCCGCGGGTGCGCGCTGGGAACACCGCGAATATTTTCGCAACGCTCTCGAGAGGCCCCAGAGCATCAGCAGCTCACGACCCTACGTTGGCTTGCCGGATGCCAAGCGCACCATAACGTTATCCACAAGCTTGTTTACCCGCACCGGGGGGCAGGTCTTCTGTGTGGACATTCACCCGGACGAAATCCTGACGGGACAGCTGGCCTTTCCGCCGACCCTGTAAGCCGTGCGATCCGAGTCATCGCTGCACCTGATCAGAAATCATCAACCCGATTCTGCGGTGCCGCGGATCCCACAGAGCCACCAGCGGCGCCACCGGCCTGACGTTCCAATTCCTTCTCCACCGCATTGGTCGATTTGGCGAAGCCGGCCAACAGGTTATACAGCACCGGGATGATGAACAGGGTCAAGGTGGTGGCAAACAGCAGCCCGCCCAGGATCACCACACCGATGGCGGCCCGACTTTCGGCGCCAGCGCCGGTCGCCAGCACCAGGGGTACTGCCCCGAAAATGGTGGACACGGTGGTCATCAAAACCGGCCGCAGACGCAGGCTGGCGCCTTTGAGAATGGCCTCCCGAACCTCATAGCCACGATCCCGCAGCTGGTTGGCGAATTCCACGATCAGAATGCCGTTCTTGGCCATCAACCCCAGCAGCATGATGATGCCAATCTGGCTGTAGATGTTGAGGCTGATCCCGGACCACCAGAGCGCCAGCAGGGCGCCGGTCACCGCCAAAGGCACCGACAGCATGATGATCAACGGGTGGATCCAGCTCTCAAACTGGGCCGCCAGCACCAGGAACACAATCACAAAGGCCAGTGCGAAGGTCAGGTAGATGGCCGCGGAGGATTCCTCAAACTCCCGGGACAACCCCTGATAACTGACCCTAGCCTCCGGTGGCAAGTTATCCACAGCCAGGTTGTTCAGGTAGTTCAGCGCCGAGCCAAGATCGTAGCCTTCCGCCAGGGAGGCGCTGACCACCACCGCCGGCAGCCGGTCAATGCGTCGCAGATCCGGGTTGGCCCCGGTTTCCCGCATCGACACCAGGGCCTTCATGGGAATCAGGTCACCGCCCTCGCGCGGGCGCAGGAAAATCTGCCCCAGATCGTCCGGGGTGGCGCGGTCCTCGTCCGCGGCCTGCATGATGACGTCGTACTCCCGGCCCCGATCCAGGAAGGTGGTCACCTGCCGGGACGCCAGCATGGTCTGCAGGGTGAGGCCGACGTCTTCAATGTTGATATCCAGATCGGCGGCCCGCTCCCGGTCAATGTTGACCCGCAGCTCGGGCCGGGTCAGCTCGAAATCGGTGTCGATGTTCAACAGGTTAGGATTGTCCTTGGCCCGCTCCACCAGCTCGTCACTCCAGGCCTGCACCGACTCATAATCCGGACCGGCAACGACAAATTCCACCGGCTGACTGAAGCCGCGCTGACCCAGACCAGCGGGATTGATGGCGACGATGCGGATGCCCGAGACCTGGCTGAGTTTGCCCCGCAGTTCGCTGGTGATCTGCTGCTGCTTGACCTCACGCTCTTCCCAGGGCGCCAGCCCCATGATCATGAACGCGTTGTCCTCTTCGTTGCGAAAGCCGACGATCGACAACAGCCGGTTGGCCGCGCCGGTTTCCAGATACGGCAGCATGGCCTGCTCGGCTTCGCGCACGTAATGATCGGTGAATTCCACGGTTGAGCCCCGGGGGGCGCTGGTGGGCATGATGATGATGCCCCGGTCTTCGGTGGGTGCCAGCTCCTGGGGCAGCTGTGGATAAATCACCGCGGCCATGACCATGCCCGCCAATCCAAGCCCCAGCAACAACCCCGGCTGATTCAGTGACACCCGCAATAATCGCTCATAGCCACGGGTAATCGCATCCAGCGCTCGCTCACTGGCGGCCCAGAGGCGGTGGCCTTCGGCCGATTCCGGACTGTGCCTCAGCCATTTCGAACACAGCATCGGCGCCAGGGTCAGTGCCACCAAACTGGACACCACTACGGCCGCGGCCAGGGTAAACCCGAACTCGGCAAAGAGCCGGCCAATGTTGCCACCCATGAAGGAAATCGGGATAAACACCGCCACCAGCGTGAGCGTGGTAGCGATGACCGCGAACGCCACCTGCCGCGCGCCACGGTAGGAGGCCAGCAGAGCGGGCTCGCCGTTGTCGATCCGGCGCTGGATGTTCTCCAGCATGACGATGGCGTCGTCCACCACCAGGCCAATGGCCAGAATCACCGCCAGCAGGGTCAATACGTTGATCGAGAACCCGAGAAAGCCCAGGCCGATGAAGGCACCAATTACCGCCACGGGAATGGTCACCGCCGGAATCAGCGTGGCTCGCCAGGAGCGCAGGAACAGGAAAATCACCAGGATCACCAGGCTGACCGCGATGGCCAGGGTGGTTACCACCTCTCTGATGGAGGCTCGGATAAAGATGGATTCGTCGTAGCTCTCAGCGATGGTGACTTCCGGTGGCAGGGTGTCGCGGATACGCTCGAGCTCGGCCTGGACCGCGTCCGAGACCGCGACGGTGTTGGCCTTGGACTGCCGGATAATGCCCATGCCGATGGCAGTCTGGCCATTGGCGCGCAGGCGGCCGACGTCGGATTCCACCCCCAGCTGGACATTCGCCACCTCGCCCAGCCGAAGCAGATCATTGCCGTCGCGACGCACCACCAGCCGGCGGAATTCCTCCACTGTGGATAACCTGCCCGCCGCCCGCACGGTGAAGTTCCGGGTGGCGGAATCCACCGACCCGGCCGGCAGTTCCACATTGTTGCTGCGCAGCGCCGCTTCCACTTCTGCCACGGTGATGTCTCGCGCCGCCAGCCGGTCCCGGTCGAGCCAGACCCGTATGGCGTAGCGGCGTTCGCCGCCGATAAACACGTCGGCCACGCCGTCCAGCACCGACAACCGGTCCACCAGCACCCGTTCGGCAAAATCGCTGAGTTCGGCACTGTCCCAGACCTCGCTGCGCAGCGTCACCCACATCATCGGGCGGGCGTCGGAATCGGCCTTGCGTACCACCGACGGGTCGGCCTCCTCGGGCATCTGGTTGGCGACCCGGGACACCGCATCGCGCACGTCGTTGGCGGCGATATCCACATTGCGGGTTGTGGAAAACTCGATGCTGGTGCGGGATTCACCCTGTTCTGTGGATGACTCGATCGAGCGGATCCCCTCGATACCACTGATCGCCCCTTCAATCACCTGGGTAATCTGGGTGTCGACCACTTCCGCTGCGGCGCCGGTGTACTCGGTGGAAATGGAAATCACCGGCGGATCGATGTCCGGATACTCCCGCACCGGCAGGCCCAACAGGGCCGCCAGACCAAACACCACGATCAGGAGGCTGAGCACCGTCGCAAACACCGGGCGCTTGATGGATACGTCAGAAAGAATCACAGTCAGGACTCCATCGACCGGTCAAAGCGGTTATCCGGGATGGCGTTGTCGGCATCAATTACCTGGATGCGATCGCCACTGCTGATCCGGTCCTGTCCGGTGACAATCACCTCGTCATTTGGGCTGAGCCCCTCCGCCACTTCCACCCAGCCCGGTTGGCGGGAGCCGAGTTTGACGGTAATCCGGCGGGCAATGCCGTCGTCGGCCACGAACACGTACTGCTCATCACCACGGATCATAACCGCCTGTTCCGGGATCACCAGGGCGTCCCGTTCCCGCAGGGTCAGGGTAGCCGACATGAACTGGCCCGGGCGTAACACCCCGTCCGGATTGGCGATCAGGGCCCGTACCGGCAGACTGCGGTTGAGTTCGTTGATCCGGCTGCCCAGCTCTACCAGCTCACCGGAAAATTCCCGGTCCGGAAACGCCGGTGACTCACCGAACACCGTCTGGCCCAGGCTGACATCCCCGAGGAACCGTTCCGGGACGGCAAAATTCAGCTCCATCGGGTTGCTCGAATCCAGGGTGGTGACGGCCGACCCGGCGCTGACGTAGGCGCCGACGTCGATCTCGGTCAGGCCGATCACCCCGGTGAAGGGCGCCACAATGCGATGATTGTCCAGGCGCACCTGAGCGGCTTCGCGCTGGGCCTGGGCCACACTGACCGAGGTTCTCAGTTCATCCACCTCGGCCAGAGAAATGCTGTTGTTCGAACGCAGACTCTGGGCCCGTTTGAGCTGACGCCGGGCATCGGCCAGCTGGGATTCGATAACCTGGAGCTCGGCTTTCGCCTGGCGATCGTCCAGGCGCAACAATAAGTCGCCTTCGGCCACCGTGGATCCGGCCTGCAGATTCAACGCCACCACCCGGCCACTGACTTCGGTGGTCAGTTCCACCGCCCGCGGGGCCCTCAGATTGCCCACCGATTCCACCACGTCCCGCACCCGATCCCGCTCCGGCAGCCGGGTGTTGACCACGCTGGGCGGGCGCTCCCGTCCGCCCTGGGCCGAGTCGTCACTATCGAAAAGCCGGTATCCGACCGCCGCGCCCACCGCCAGAATCACCAGACTCAGCGCTACCAGCCATTGCTTCCACATACTCAGCTTCCAGGGTCCATTTGATTGATTGCTTGATTACCGTTTCTGGATAACCAGCACGATTTCCCCGACGTCGATTCCCCACTTACTCATGGTGGTCTCATTGATCAGGGTGTCGGGCGTTACCAGGTACATCCAGTCGTCCATTCGGACATCCAGGGTGCCATCGCCATAGGCCACCCGGAGCACGTAATTCATGTGAATGGCGTTACCGCGCCACTGCATCCGACCCGGCTCCACCACATCGCCGGCAGTGGCGTGATACCCGTTATCCACAGGGCTCAGGGTCCAGACCCGGGTCTGGACCTCGCCATCGTCAAAGCGAAACACTTCATCGAGGGTGCCGGTACCATCCTCGTCCCAGGACGCCGTGATGTCGGCATCAAAAGTCCGGATGACGGTGCCGGAGTAATCCTTGACCACCCCCCGCGCCGAGAGTTCACCGGTGAAAAACTGCTCTGGCACCAGCTTGGGCCCACGCTCGGCATAGTCCTCCAGAGACGGTCCAGCACAGCCGGTCAGTAGACACACGGCGAACAATAACCACAGCAGACGGCCGGGGCCAGAGAAAACGGCAGGTGAAGCAGGCTTTTGCATGATCTTTACACTCGCAACGGTGGGTGGGCGTAGATGGCTGACCGGACTGCACCCTGCGCTGGGCCGGCTCGGTTCACTAACACTTTGATATAGCAGATACGCGGATTTTTTGGCGACCGATCAGCCGTCCCGGGGTTGGCATCCGGGCCTGCGTCATTTCGGCCAATTGTCTTTGCTGACACACCCCGAGGTGGTTTTCGTCAATGGCAGCGACGGGGGAATACCGTACAACTCTGCTTATCGGGCTTTGCCCACGACTTATCCACAGCCACGGATCACGAGGAACGGTTATGCCGGTCTACAAAGCGCCCCTGCGCGACATGAAATTCCTGCTCAATGAGGTGTTTGACTATCCCGGGCATTACCAGCGCCTGAGCAGCGGTGTGAACGCCAGCCCCGACATCGTCGACGCCATTCTTACCGAATGCGCCCGGTTCTGCGAGGAAGTGCTGAGTCCCCTGTACCAGAGTGGCGACGAACAAGGCTGCACCCTGAGCAATGGCGAGGTGACGACGCCACCCGGTTACAAGGCGGCCTACGAACAGTACGCCCAGGGTGGCTGGCAGGGGTTGTCGGCCCCGGAAGAATTTGGTGGCCAGGGCCTGCCGGCGTCCATGGGCCTGTTGAAACAGGAGATGATGGGCACCGCCAACTGGTCCTTTTCCATGTATCCAGGGTTGTCCCTGGGGGCCATGAACACCATTTTCCTGCACGGCAATGACGACCAGAAACACACCTACCTGACCCCGCTTACCGAGGGCCGCTGGGCAGGTACCATGTGCCTGACCGAGCCCCAGTGCGGCACCGACCTCGGTCAGGTGAAAACCCGCGCCGAACCGCAGGCCGACGGCAGCTACCAACTGACCGGTACCAAAATCTTCATCTCCTCCGGTGACCACGACCTGACCGAAAATATTGTCCACATCGTGCTGGCACGCCTGCCGGATGCGCCCAAAGGCACGCGCGGCATCAGCCTGTTCATCGTGCCCAAGTTTCTGCCCAATGCCGACGGCAGTGTCGGCGAGCGCAACGGCGTCAGCTGCGGCAGCCTGGAAAAGAAAATGGGCATCAAGGCTTCTGCCACCTGTGTGCTCAACTTCGATGGCGCCACGGGTTTCCTGATCGGACCGGAACACCAGGGCCTGGAGTGCATGTTCACGTTCATGAACACCGCCCGGATCGGCACCGCCATCCAAGGGGTCGGGCCGGCCGAACTGTCGTACCAGTGGGCGTTGGATTACGCCCGGGAGCGCCGCTCCATGCGGGCGCTGTCGGGCAAGAAAGAGCCCGATCAGATCGCCGACGCGCTGATCCATCACGCCGATGTGCGACGCATGCTGCTGACCCAGAAAGCCATCGCCGAGGGCGGCCGGGCCATGCTCTACTACGCCGCCCGCCTGGCCGATCACATGGTGGAGGGCTTCACCGAGGGCGATCAGGCCAAGGCGGATCGCTACGATGACAAACTGGGTTTCCTGACCCCGATCCTCAAGGGTTTCCTGACCGAACTGGGTTACGAGGCCGCCAATCAGGGCATGCAGGTGTTCGGAGGCCACGGCTACATTCGCGAACACGGCATGGAACAGATCGTCCGCGACACCCGCATCGCCACCCTGTACGAGGGCACCACCGGCATTCAGGCGCTGGATCTGCTCGGGCGCAAGGTATTGCTGATGACCCAGGGCGGCGCAGTCCGTGAATTCACCCTGAAGCTGGCCAACTTCGCCCGCAAGCACCTGACCGACAAACGCCTGCGGCCCATGGCCCTGGAACTGCTGAAACTGACGGGCCAGTGGAACTGGCTGACGGTGAGGATCATGCTGGCTGCGCGCAAGGATCGGGACATGGTCAGTGCCGCCGCCCACGATTTCCTGATGTACAGCGGCTACGTCACCATGGCGTACATCTGGCTGCGTCAGGCTGCCGTGGCTGTGGATAAGTTGGACAATGGCGGCGCTGACGCCGACGCCTTCTACCAGGCCAAAGTGGCCACCGCCGAATTTTACTACGAGCGTCTTCTGCCTCGGGCCCAGAGCCATGCCACTAGCATGCTGAGCCCGACCGCCTCACTGATGCAGCTCGCCGACGAGCATATGGCCTTCACCGGCTAATCATCCTGGCCGGTATCCCGGGCGCTTCAACCGTTCACGTCTGGTGATGTGAAACGGACCGGGTAAGTGACCATCCATCCGGCACAAAAAAGGGAAGCCAGACTGGCTTCCCTTTTTGTTTGCGTCGGACTGGCGAGACCGGGGTCTTGTCCGGTCAATTGGCGCTCTGGAACCGCTCGATGAAGGCCTCGGATTCGGCGATCGAGTCTTCCATCTCACGGATCAACTTATCCACATCCGAGCGGATCTGGCTCAGCTCCTGTTCGAGGGCGCCAATGGCCTGGGCATTCAGGTTGTGCTTGAGAAACAGCACCTGATCCTCGAATGCCTCCAGCACCGGAGCCATCTTGGCTTCGGCGCGGTGCATGCGGGCTATCAGCGAGTCGTACTGACTCCGGGTTTCAGTCAGCTGGCGTTCGCTGCTACGCCGCAGGGACTCGCTTTCATACAGATCGAGCTCGTCTTCCCACTCCTCGAACAACGCCTCGGACACGTCCTCTACCGCATCAATCCGGTCACGCACCGCCTCGGCGGCGTCCCCACTATCCTCATAGGCGGTGCGGATGGTGTCGTACTTGTCCTGCAACGCGGTGTCCGGGGTGTCCACCACACTCTGGAACCGCTCAAGCGAGGAACGGAAGGTTTCCTGGGCTTCGGTCTGGGCATCCCGCGCATCTTCAACCCGGTCCACCAGGATCTCACGCTTTTCAATGCCCAGCTTTTCCATGGCGCTGTAGTACATGGAACTGCAGCCGGCCAGGCCCAGCAATAGGGCAGCAAGTGCAACCGGATGGCGGTATCGGGCGCGAGTGTGAGGCATCAGGGCTCCGGGTCAGGTTAAAGGCCGTATTTGGTTTCGATGGCTTCGAACATACCGGACTCGCGGATGGCGTCAAGGCCAGCCTGCAACTCGTTGACCACAGCATCGGAGGTCTCAAGGTTCAGGGCGAGAAACAGCTGGGTATCGTTGAAAGAGAACACCGGCACCAGCCCCTCGACGTTTTGCTGCGACGCGACGTAGGGTCCGCCCAAACGGTCAGCCAACCACAGGTCGATCTGGCCCAGCTCCAGCCGCTTGGGGTTGAGATCGTCACTGTCCAGAGCCGATACCTCATAGCCTTTCTTGATCAGATACTCGGATTTCACATCGTTGCGATAACCGCCGAAGACCTTGCCCTTGGCATCGGACAGTTCGTCCATTTGAAAGTTGGAATTTGGCGCGGCAAACACTGTCCACAGGTTGTTGGTAAGCGGCCCGACCCATTTGAATAGAGGCGCGCGCTCTTCGGTGTAGGTGGTGCAGAAGATGCCGTGGTTGTCTTTGCTCAAGGCGCGGTTGTAGCCGTAATCCCAATTCCGCAGCTTGATGCGGTAATCCAGATTGGTCTGTTCCAGCGCCGCGACCACCAGCTCGGTGCACAAACCGTCAATGTCTTCTTTGTTGTGCTCGAACGCGCGCCCGGACGCGCTCATGTTGTACGGGGGGAAATTCTCGGTGTAGAGGTAGAGTCGTTCTTCTGCCTGAACCGTGGTTGCCGGGGCCAGGAACGTGGCCGCCAAGGTGGCAATACCCAGTATTCGTTTAATCACGCTGTTACTCCCATTTCACACAATAAGTAAAACCCGTAACTAGAACGTCAGATTAACGCTCAGCGTTCGTGGATTGGGAAATAAAAACGTATCAATTGGTAACGCGACAGAAACAAATAGCGACACATCGTGTGATGTGTCGCCGGTGCATACTTATTTTCCGATGCAGAAACTGGAAAAGATCTTGCCCAGTAATTCGTCCGGGCTCAGGTGACCAGTAATCTCCCCAAGCGCATCCTGGGCCGCACGCAGATCTTCGGCCAGTAATTCACCGGCGCCAAACCCTTCCAGCTGACCCTGCCCCTGCAACAACGAATCCCGAGCCCGCTCCAGAGCATCCAGGTGCCGGCGGCGGGCCAGAAATCCGCCTTCGGTGGTGCTGGCAAAGCCCATGCACTGTTTTAGGTGATCGCGGAGCACTTCCAGGCCGTCGGCGGATTTGGCCGCCAGACGAATGACCGGCGCCGCCTGGCCGCCATCCTCGGTGATGCCCACCGATTCGGAGGACAAATCAACCTTGTTGCGCACCACCGTCACCGGCGCACTGGCCGGCAGGCGATCAATGAAATCCGGCCAGATCTGGTGCGGGTGAGTTTCCCCAGTCGTGGTCGCGTCCACCATCAGCAGGATGCGATCGGCCTGGGCGATTTCATCCCAAGCCCGGGCAATCCCGATCTGCTCAACCTCATCCGGGCTGTCGCGCAGACCGGCGGTGTCGATGATGTGCAGCGGCATGCCGTCGATGTGGATATGTTCACGGAGAACGTCCCGGGTGGTGCCTTCGATGGCAGTCACGATGGCGGCCTCACGACCGGCCAGGGCGTTGAGCAGGCTGGATTTGCCGGCGTTAGGCCGGCCGGCGATCACCACTTTCATGCCGTCCCGCAGAATGGTGCCCTGCTGGGCCTCGGCCAGAATGGTTTCCAGTCGGGCCAGCAGCTGCTGCAGATCACCGGCGACCTTGCCATCGGCGAGAAAGTCGATTTCCTCTTCCGGAAAATCGATAGCCGCCTCCACGTAGATGCGCAGGTGGGTGACCGCGTCGACAAGGTCATCGACCTGGCGGGAAAAGACCCCCTGCATAGACCGCACGGCACAGCGCGCGGCCTGTTCGGAACTGCTTTCAATCAGATCGGCGATGGCCTCGGCCTGGGCCAGATCCAGCTTGTCGTTCAAGAAGGCCCGCTCGGAAAATTCCCCGGGCCGCGCCAGGCGGGCGCCCCGACTGCACACCTCGCGCAACAGCAGATCGAGGATCACGGTGCCGCCATGACCCTGGAGCTCAAACACGTCTTCCCCGGTGAACGAGTGCGGGTTCGGAAAGAACAATCCAATGCCTTCATCGATCAGGCCGCCCTGTTGATCCAGGAACGGCCCATAATGGGCGTAGCGAGCCTTGGGAACAAAGCCCAGCATGTGCCTGGCGATGTCGGCCGCACCCGGCCCGGACACCCGGACAATACCGACGCCGGCCTGACCCGGAGCGGTAGCGATCGCGGCAATGGTATCGGTGGTTTGCGTCATGGCGATTCCTTGGGGCGGAAACAACAGAGGCTCCACGAAGGAGCCTCTGTCTGGTCACGGTCAGGGTACCTGTCAGTACTTCTTGCCGGCCGTTTCTGCTTCGATCTTGCGGGTAATGTACCACTGCTGGCTGATCGACAGAATGTTGTTCACCAGCCAGTACAGGACCAGACCTGCGGGGAACCACAGGAAGAACACTGTAAAGATCAGCGGCATCATCTTCATGATCTTGGCCTGCATCGGATCCGGCGGTGTCGGGTTCAGATGCATCTGCAGGAACATGCTGGCGCCCATCAAGATCGGCAGGATGAAGTACGGGTCCATCTGGGACAGATCCTGAATCCACAGCATGAACGGTGCGTGCCGGAGCTGCACACTCTCGAACAGCACCCAGTACAGGGCAATGAACACCGGCATCTGCACCAGAATCGGCAGACAGCCACCCAGCGGGTTGATCTTCTCGCGCTTGTACAGCGCCATCATTTCCTGGGACATGCGCTGGCGATCATCGCCATACAACTCCTTGAGGCGGGTCAGTTGCGGTGCCACGGCCCGCATCTTTGCCATCGAGCGGTAGCTGGTCGCGGACAGGTGGAAGAACACACCCTTGACCAGCACGGTCAGCAAGATGATGGCCACGCCCCAGTTGCCCACCAGGCTGTAGAACCACTCCAGGATCACAAACAGCGGCAGCGAGATGAAGAACAGGAAGCCGAAATCGACGGTGCGGTCCAGGTTGGCGGCCACATTTTCCAAACGATCAATGATCTTCGGACCCACGTAGGCCTGGGCACCGACTTCCACGGTGTCACCCGGTGCAACGGTGGTGGCCGGGTAAACAAAGCCCATCACATACAGCGAACCGCGGCGGGTGGTCTGGAACTGAGCCGGCTGATCCGGTTCAGGCACCCAGGCCGCCAGGAAGTAGTGTTGCAGGAACGCCAGCCAGCCATTAGTGACCGACTGGTTGACCGGGGTTTCGGCCAGGTCACTGAAATCAAATTTCTCGTAAGGATCCTCGGACGAGCTCATCACCATGCCGAGGAACGCCTGAATACCCATGGTGTTCTGTGCGGTGGGATCCGGGGCCTGATCGCGCACGATCTTGCCGGTAAAGTTGCCTTTCCAGGCCTCACTGCTTTGGTTGTTGATCAGGTACCGGACGCCAATCTCATAGCTGTTGCGCTCAAACTGGTAGCGCTTGGTGATTTGAACACCGGCGTCGGTTGTGTAGTTGAGATCCACGGTCAGCTGGTCCTGACCTTCGGTCAACTCGTAGCTGTTGGCAGCGGTCTGGTAAACGGGTGCTGACCCATTGGCACGGCTGTCCGGGCCATTGCGGCCGATCAGACCACTTTCCATCACGTAGGTGCGGGTTTCCGTGTTGGTCAGCAGTTTCAACGGTTCACGGCTGTTCAGGGATTTGTCGTAGTTGGTCAGCGAACTGCGGATTAGGTTGCCGCTGACCCGATCGATGGTCAGCTCAAACACATCGGTGCGCACGGTGACGAACTGGTTGTCGATATTGACGTCGGAATCGGTGGCGGCGGCAATCTGCTCATTACCCTCAGGCGTGGCAAATTCTTCACTGGTGCCGGAACTGGCATCGTCTTCCGGCAATGCCATGCTGTCGCCGTTGCTGGTGCCTGCGCTCGTAGTCGTCTGGGCGACCTGCTCGGTGGCTGGCTGCTGGTGATAATCCTCATTCCAGGCCAGCACCATCAGATAACTGACAATAGCCAGGCCGGCAAATAATACGATGCGTTGAATATCCATAAAGTTACTGTCTGGTCTGATGTGGAGGGTGAGAATGATCAGCCTGCAGGCAGGATGTTACAGGTTTGCCGTGTTCGATGTCCGCTGTTCCGGGCACCGGATCGTAACCGCCCTCGGCCCACGGATGGCACCGAAGTAAACGACGGACTGCGAGCAGAAATCCTTTCAATGCACCGTGACGGTTAATGGCTTCTATGGCGTATTGCGAACAGGTTGGGTAGTGGCGGCAGTGACTCACCATCAGGGGACTGATTGCGTACTGGTACACACGGATTGGGCCAAGAAGGAGTTTACGCATCAACCCGGTCCTTTGCCGGTTGGCTGTGCCGCAGTAGAAGTCGCTGACTGCGCTTGCTGATATTTTCGTCTGAGCCGACGCCACAGCTCATCCAATGCCACTCGTACCGAACGGGATTCCAGGTTGGCAAGTCCTTGGCGTCCAAGCACCACGATATCCAGGTTCGGATAGTCGGCCTGGTGCCGGAAAGATTCCCGGACCTGTCGCTTGATCCGGTTTCTTTGAACCGCAAGCTTGAGATTTTTCTTGGAAAAAATCAAACCGATCCTGGCGTGTCCGAGGTTGTTCGGAGTCGCCAGGATCAGAAAATTCCGGTGCGGAACTTTCAGCTGTACGTCATCGAAGACTTTGCCGTAATCAGCAGGCCGCAGTAATCGGTGCGATTTCGGGAAACTCAAAGCCTTCATGAGGCAAGCTGGTTACGCTGACAGACGTGCGCGACCTTTGGCACGACGACGGGAAATAACCTTGCGGCCGTTGGCAGTTGCCATCCGGGCACGGAAACCGTGTACGCGCTTACGCTTCAGGACGCTCGGTTGAAACGTTCTTTTCATGGTGATGATCTCACAATTCGTAAGTTGGACATTCCTAACTGGCTGGAAAATGTACAGCCAAAACAGGAGCGGCATTCTATGCAAATACCGGGGAAAGTTCAACGGTTATTAGCGGGAGGCTTGAGGGCTGTCGGGTTTGGGCAAATTCGGAGCAAATCTGAGCGGAGGGTCGATCGGATAATAAATTCTATAGGTCTTTTTAGAATTCTTTTAAGGATTATTTATTACTGTTATTAGGCACACCGTTTTCTGTGGATAAGCTAATTTATCTCATATTTCTCAATTAATTACGGAATTGATAAGGGGGCTCACAAAGGTGGATAAGCCCTGTGGACGAGTGACAGACGAAATGTGCATAACCGGGTGTTTGAAGAATAGTTGCAGTTATCCACGGTTCGGTCCTCCGCTTTCACACAGGGTTAAACGCAGGGTGTGCACAAAGGGGTGTGGATAACCGAGACAGAAAGAATTTTCTGTACACAAGGCTGTAGGTAAGTCTGTAAGACACAGAAAAGTAATATTTTTTATTTCCACAGCCTGTTTATGAAATGGTTGGCGCTCTTTTACTGAAGGACCCGGCGGGTTAGAATCCGGCGTTACCTTTTTGGATTGGATGTCTCAAATTCTGATCTGGGACATTTCTGGGTTATCGGGAGCAGGCGGTCGTGCCGAACAGTATGTGGCATCAATGTCTTGAAGTACTCCGGGACGAGTTTCCCGCACAACAGTTCAATACCTGGCTCAGGCCTCTGCAGTCCGACCACCAGGACGGCCAGCTCATGCTGTTTGCGCCCAACCGGTTTGTGATGGACTGGGTGAACGAGAAATACCTGCGCCGTATAGAAGAAGTACTGAAGGATCTGAACGGTGGTCAGGCGCCGCGGGTCAACATGAAGGTCGGCTCGGCGCCGCGCAACAGTGAACCGGTGACCCGTGCCGAAGATCCAGCCCGGGCGTCAACGCCGGTGCACGAAGAAAGCGGCAGTCAGGTCACCGAGGAAGAAAAGGGTGTGGCGGTCAGTGCTGGTGCGGATACGGCAGTGCGGCCCAAGGCCAGCACCGAGCGTCGTCCTGTGCAAGTGGAAGGCGATATCAAGCACCAGAGCTTCCTGAACGAAGGCTTCACCTTTGAGACTTTTGTTGAGGGTAAGTCGAACCAGCTCGCTCGCGCCGCCTCCATGCAGGTGGCGGAAAACCCGGGTGGCGCCTACAACCCTCTGTTCCTTTATGGTGGGGTCGGTCTGGGTAAGACCCACCTGATGCACGCCATTGGCAACGAGATTGTGCGTCGGAATCCGGGGGCCAAGGTGGCCTATCTTCGTTCGGAACGGTTCGTGGCCGATATGGTTAAGGCGTTGCAGTTGAACGCCATTAACGAATTCAAACGCTATTACCGCTCGGTCGACGCCTTGTTGATCGACGACATTCAGTTCTTTGCCCGCAAGGAGCGCTCCCAGGAAGAGTTTTTCCACACCTTCAACGCGTTGCTTGAAGGCGGCCAGCAGGTCATTGTGACCTGTGACCGTTTCCCCAAAGAAATTGTGGACATGGAGGAGCGGCTAAAATCCCGGTTTGGTTGGGGTTTGACCGTGATGGTGGAACCGCCGGAGCTGGAAACCCGGGTCGCCATTTTGATGAAGAAGGCCGATCAGGCGAATGTAAAACTGAGCAGCGAAGCCGCCTTTTTTATCGCCCAAAAGATCCGTTCCAACGTACGAGAGCTCGAAGGGGCGCTGCGTCTGGTGATAGCGAATGCTCACTTCACTGGCTCTGAGATTACCCCACCGTTTATTCGGGAAAGTCTGAAAGACCTGTTGGCGTTGCATGAAAAGCAGGTCAGCATCGACAACATCCAGCGCACCGTGGCGGAGTATTACAAGATCAAGGTGGCGGATCTGCTGTCAAAGCGCCGGACCCGAACGGTGACCCGGCCGCGCCAGGTGGCGATGTCCTTGTCCAAGGAGCTGACCAACCACAGTTTGCCGGAAATTGGCGACGCCTTTGGTGGTCGTGACCACACCACCGTGCTGCACGCGTGCAAAAAGATCGTGGAACTGCAGGAGACTGATCCGGGTATCCGCGAGGATTATCAGAACTTTATGAGATTGCTGACCACCTGATGCCGGGGCGTTAGCGCGAACCATTCACCCTTCAACATAAAAGAATGCTGAGTGCCATGAAACTGACGATCAGCCGTGAATCCCTGCTCACCCCGCTGCAAAGCATCGCCGGCGTGGTGGAAAAGAAACAGACCATGCCGGTACTGTCGAACGTGTTGTTGGTGGCCGAAGACAACACCTTGACCCTGACCGGCACCAATATGGAAGTGGAGCTGGTGGCCCGGGTTACCCCGGTGCATGTGGATCAGCCGGGCCGGATCACCGTGCCGGCGCGTAAACTGGCGGACATCTGTCGCGCCCTGGGTGAAGAAGCGCCCCTGGAACTGGGCCTGGAAGGGGATCGTTTGCACCTGCGCTGTGGAAAAAGTCATTTCACCTTATCCACACTGCCGGCCGAGCATTTCCCCAATGTTGAAGACGAGGCGGAAAGTTTCCGTCTGGAACTGCCCCAGAAAGAGCTGGGCCGAATGCTGGACGCCACTGCTTTTGCCATGGCGCAGCAGGATGTCCGCTATTACCTGAACGGCTTGCTGCTGGAAGTGGACCAGGGGCACGTGCGTACGGTGGCGACCGACGGACACCGTCTGGCGATGGCGCACCTGGAACTGCCCACGGGATGCCCGGAACTGCGCCAGGTGATCGTGCCGCGTAAGGGTGTGCTCGAGTTGGCCCGGCTGCTGGATGATGTGGAAACCCCGGTGACCTTGGTCATTGGCGACAACCATCTGCGGGCCACGGTCGGCGCCTACACCTTCACCTCCAAGCTGATCGAAGGCAAGTTCCCGGACTACAACCGGGTTATCCCCAGGGGTGGGGATAAAGTGGTGTTGGCCGATCGCTCCACGTTGAAAAATACCCTGCAGCGGGCCGGTATCCTTTCCCACGAAAACATTCGCGGTGTTCGGCTGAATCTGGCGTCGAACGAACTGCAGGTGTTTGCCAACAACCCGGATCAGGAACAGGCCGAAGACGCGCTGCCGGTGGAGTACCAGGGCGAATCCCTACAGATCGGTTTCAATGTAGGCTATCTGGTGGATGTCATGAACGCGCTGGATGAGGAACAGGTGAAGATTACCCTGTCCAATCCAAACAGCAGCGCCTTGATCGAGTCGCAGACCGACAATCGCTGCCTGTACGTGGTCATGCCGATGCGGCTATAGGAGAACAGAGATGGGCACCGTCACGAACGGAATCAAGGGCGCATTCAGAATCGGACAGACCCTGTCTGTGCTGGGGCGCACCGGTGTCAACTGGGTGCGGGGCGATCGCCCCCCTACCCCACGGCTGCTGCGGCAGACCTTTGAATCCCTGGGTGCGACCTACATCAAGCTGGGGCAGTTTATTGCCAGCTCGCCAACGTTTTTTCCCAAGGAGTATGTGGAGGAATTCCAGTACTGCCTGGACAAAACTCCGAACCTGCCGTTTGGGGTGATCAAGAAAATCATTCGCGAGGAACTGGGTCGGCCGCTGGATGAGGTGTACGCGGAGATCGATCCGGTGGCGCTGGCCTCGGCGTCGATTGCCCAAGTGCACTCGGCCCGCCTGGTGACCGGTGAAGACGTGGTGATCAAGGTGCAGAAGCCGGGTGTGGAAAACATCCTGCTCACCGATCTGAACTTCCTGTATCTGTCGTCGCGTATCCTGGAGACTTTGGCCCCGAAGCTGTCCTGGACCTCCTTGTCCGGAATTGTGGAAGAAATTCAGCGCACCATGATGGAGGAATGCGACTTCATCAAGGAAGCCAACAATCTTCAGGTATTCCGCAACTTCCTGAATGACTCCCACAATGAAGACGCGGCCGTGCCTCTGGTGTACGAACAGTGCAGCACTCGTCGGGTGTTGACCATGGAGCGTTTTCATGGGGTACCGTTGACGGATCTGGAAAGCATTCGGGGATACGCCCGGGATCCGGAGCGGACCTTGATCACCGCGATGAATACCTGGTTTGCCAGCCTGACCCAATGTGAGTTTTTCCACGCGGATGTGCACGCGGGCAATCTGATGGTGCTGAAGGATGGCCGGGTTGGTTTTATCGACTTCGGTATCGTGGGTCGGATCAAGCCGGACACCTGGCAGGCGGTCAGTGATTTCATCTCCTCGGTGATGGTGGGTAACTTTGAAGGGATGGCGGATGCCATGATACGCATCGGCGTAACCCGTCAGACGGTTCAGGTGGATCAACTGGCGGGCGATCTGCGTCGGCTGTACCAGCAGATGGACAAGATGGTGCCCGATCAGGTGCCCTATCAGGCCGATCAAGCCGAGGACGACGTCAATCACATCCTGATGGATATGGTGAAGATCGGTGAAAGCCACGGTCTTCATTTCCCCCGGGAATTTGCCCTGCTGCTGAAACAGTTCCTGTACTTCGATCGGTACGTTCACATTCTGGCGCCGGAAATGGACGTGTTTATGGATGAGCGCCTGAATATGCTGCATTGAAGGCGGTCGCCTAAATTAGCGGGCTTTTGTACACTAGAGCAGCGTTGCCGGTAGCGGCAGCGCTGCTTTTTTTTGGCGTGCGCAAACTTCCCCTCCCTGGCACAGGTTGAACCTCCGTTCTATGGCGTTAGTAAAACTCCAGACCCAATATTTCCGGAATCTCGCGTCGACGCCGGTAAGTTTTTCGCGGTCGTTCAATCTGCTGTATGGCGAGAATGGCAGCGGTAAGACCAGCGTCCTCGAGGCGATCGGGTATCTTGGTCTTGGGCGTTCGTTTCGGGTTAGCCGGCATCAGGCGGTGGTCAGCCATGGCCAGCAACAGCTCACGGTGTTTGGTGGCCTAGATCGTGGTCTTGAGGAAGCGGGCGCCACCCCTGCCAACGGGGTGGCCCATCGGTTGGGGATTTCCCGGGACGTCGCGCAAAAAGAAACCACCTTGCGAGTGGACGGTGAAGGCGTTCGAAGTTTGTCCTCCCTGGCGATGCATCTACCGGTGTCGGTGATCGATCCGGGCGTGTTTGACATTGTCGCCGGTGGCCCAGGCAAGCGCCGGCAATTTTTGGATTGGGCAGTGTTCCACGTGGAACCTTCCTTTGCGACCGCTTGGCAACAGTGTCAGAGAGTGACGTCACAGCGGAATCAAACGCTGAGAAATGGTAGACTAGACGAAGCTCTGTTACGGGTCTGGGATAGCCAGTACGCAGTCTTGAGTGAGCAGATCAGTGCGGCTCGCCGAACCACCTTTGACCGCTTCAAGGCCGCGTTTGACGCCCTGATTCAGGAAGTGGATGTGGGTTGGACTCAGGGGCTGAAGCTGGAGTTTTACCCGGGTTGGGACATCAGCCAATCGCTGGCAGACGTACTGGCCAACCACCGGGAACAGGAGCGTCGGATGGGTCACACTTTGTATGGCCCAAATCGCGCCGACATCCGGATAAAATTTCAAGGCCGGCCAGTGGCGGAGACCTTCTCGCGGGGCCAGCAAAAAACCCTTGTTATCCTGATGAAGATTGCCCAGGGCATGGTGTTGAGTGAACTGGGCAAGCAGGTGACGTTTTTGCTCGATGACATTAACGCTGAATTGGATGAAGGTCATCGAGCCATGCTGGCTCGCAAGCTGCAGGAACTGAGGTGTCAGGTGTTCATCACCTCCATTGAGCGCCCGCGACCGGAGGTTCTGTGGCCTGAAAACCAGGCACCGGAGTACAGAATGTTCCACGTGGAACATGGCAAATTGACGGAAGAATAAAACCGGCCCAGCCGGACCCGAGCGCGCCCGACCGGCGGCCGGGCCGGGAACCGGTACACCCTTCAGGAGTCTCGAATGAGCGAATCGAATTACAATTCCTCCAGTATCAAAGTCTTGAAAGGACTGGATGCGGTACGGAAGCGCCCGGGTATGTACATCGGTGACACCGACGATGGCACCGGCCTGCACCACATGGTCTTTGAATTGGTGGATAACTCCATCGATGAAGCTCTGGCGGGCTACTGCTCTGAAATTGGTGTCATTATCCACCCGGATGAATCCATTACCGTCAAAGACAATGGTCGTGGCATCCCGGTGGATATCCACGAAGAAGAAGGCGTGTCGGCGGCCGAAGTCATCATGACCGTGCTGCACGCTGGTGGTAAGTTCGACGACAACTCGTACAAGGTCTCCGGTGGTTTGCACGGGGTCGGCGTCTCGGTGGTCAACGCCCTGTCCTCGACCCTGACCCTGACCATTCGCCGCGACAACAAGGTGTATGAACAGAGCTACACCCATGGCGTGCCCAACGCGCCGCTGGCCGAGGTTGGCGAAACCGAGATTTCCGGCACCAAGGTGCACTTCATTCCCTCGCCGGATACCTTCACCCAGATCGAATTCCATTACGACATCCTGGCCAAGCGCCTGCGGGAGCTGGCGTTCCTGAACAGCGGTGTGCGCATTCGCCTGACCGATGAGCGCTCCGGCAAGGAAGAGGTGTTCGAGTACGAAGGCGGTTTGCAGGCGTTCGTTGAGCACCTGAACACCAACAAGACTCCGATCAACCGGGTTTTCCACTTCAACCATGAGCGGGAAGATGGCATTGCGGTAGAGGTGTCGATGCAATGGAACGACGCCTTCCAGGAGAACATCTTCTGCTTCACCAACAACATTCCCCAGCGTGACGGCGGCACCCACCTGGCCGGTTTCCGGGCGGCCCTGACCCGGTCCCTGAACAACTACATCGAGCAGGAAGGCCTGGGCAAGAAGGCCAAGGTGAGCACCTCCGGTGACGACGCCCGGGAAGGCCTGACCGCCATCATCAGCGTCAAGGTGCCGGATCCCAAGTTCTCGTCCCAGACCAAGGATAAGCTGGTGTCGTCCGAGGTGAAGACAGCGGTCGAGCAGGAGCTGTACCAGAACTTTGCCGAGTACCTGCAAGAGCAGCCGAACGAAGCCAAACTGATCGTCAACAAGATGATCGAAGCCGCCCGTGCCCGGGAAGCGGCGCGCAAGGCCCGCGACATGACCCGCCGGAAAGGCGCTCTGGATATTGCCGGCCTGCCCGGCAAACTGGCCGACTGCCAGGAAAAGGACCCTGCCCTGTCCGAACTGTTCATTGTGGAGGGTGATTCCGCCGGTGGCAGCGCGAAACAGGGGCGTGACCGTAAGACCCAGGCTATCCTGCCACTCAAGGGTAAGATCCTGAACGTGGAAAAAGCCCGATTCGACAAGATGCTGTCGTCCGCCGAAGTCGGCACCCTGATTACCGCCCTCGGTTGTGGCATTGGCCGGGAGGAGTTCAACCCGGACAAACTTCGTTACCACTCCATCGTGATCATGACGGACGCCGACGTCGACGGCTCCCACATTCGGACCCTGCTGTTGACCTTCCTGTTCCGTCAGATGCGCGAAATCATCGAACGCGGTCACGTGTTCATTGCCATGCCGCCCCTGTACAAGGTCAAGCGTGGCAAGCAGGAGCAATACTTGAAGGACGAGAAGGCCAAGGAAGCTTACCTGACCCAGACCGCTCTGGAAGGCGCGCAGCTGTTCGTGAACCCGGATGCGCCGGCGATCAAGGATTCCGCCCTGGAGACTATGGTCAAGGACTACCAGGCGGTGATGAACATGATCGGTCGCCTGTCCCGGGCCTATCCCGCCAAAGTGCTGGAGCAGATGCTGGACAACGTTACCCTGAAGTCTGAACACCTCAAGGACGAAGCCGAAGTAACCCGCTGGGTGGCCCGGTTGGGCGACGGACTGGATCTGGACACCCGCACCGGCACCAAGTACAGCTTCTCCGTGACCAAAGACCCGGAGCGCGACCTGTTCCTGCCCAAGGTCACCATCTACGTGCACGGTATTCCCCATGAGCACGTGTTCAATCACGAGTTTTTCGAGTCGTCCTCCTACGCCGCCATTGCCCGCATGGGCGAGACTCTGGACGGCCTGGTGGAAGACGGCGCCTATGTGCAGCGGGGCGAGCGTAAACAGCCGGTGCTGACGTTCGAAGGCGCCCTGGGGTGGCTGATGAAGGAAGCCCAACGGGGGCTGAACATCCAGCGCTACAAGGGGCTCGGTGAGATGAACCCGGAGCAGCTCTGGGAAACCACCATGGATCCGGAAACCCGGCGCATGATGAAGGTGACCATCGAGGACGCCTTCGCCGCGGACCAGATCTTCACCACACTGATGGGCGACGACGTCGAGCCGCGTCGGGACTTCATCCAGACCAACGCTCTGGAAGTGACCAACCTCGACGTGTAAGGCAAGACCCCCTTTCAGGGCAAAAAAAAGCGGCGCAGGATGAAAATCCGCGCCGCTTTTTTTGTGCCTTAGAAGAGCCTTCTGTGCCCCTGCCCTACTCCTGGGACATGGACTTTTTCTTTTCCTTTTCAGCCAGATGCGGAGCCATCACCTCTTCCAGAGTGTACCCGGTCAGACGCCGGATGGTGCGCCACAGATAATAGAAGATCAGCATCATCATGATCATCGACGGGATGGCGATCATCGGGTAACTGACCAGGGTCATTTTACCCAGCTCCTCATTGAACGCCTCGGTTCCGGAGGGGCTGGTGACGATCCAGCGGGCAATCACGTAGTTCATGATGGAGGAAAATAAAAAGGTACCGGCGAAGAAGTAGCTGGCGTTTAACAAACGATCTTCAAACTCCTCGACACTGCCCTTCTCTTCCAGCACCCGGTGGATTTTATCCACATCCAGCACCTTGGGGTTGTACAGCAGGGTGCGCACCAGGGGATATTTGGTGCGCGTGGAGATCAACACCGCCAGGCCAATCACCGCCGGCACCGCGGCTTCCTTGATCGCCAGCCAGCCGGCATCGAGTTCCAGCAAGCCAATGCCGCCAGTCAGCCCAACGCTGATCAGGCCCAGTACGGCGATGAAGTTCTTCTTGCGGTAGCGGACCAGTTCGAACAAGCCCCATCCCAGGGGGAATGCCAGCCCGATAATCAGCGCATAGACCGGGCCCAAGTGGGCTTCGCCGCTGAACTTCATCAGGATGACAGAGGGAATGACAATACTGACCAGCAGATCGATCCAGGGTCTGGGTTTATGATCAGGGGTCGAAGCGTCGGGTGCAGGGGTCATAGATCAACCATGGTTAGAAACGAATGGCAGACCTCGGAAAGGGTCTGCCGGAACAAAGTGTCCCGGCAGTATACGATGAATTTCAAGCCAATCGAAGGATTCAGAAGCCGCCGCTGGTGGTCGTGCTTGAGCCTGCGGCTCCGGTTTGCACCTGATTGTTGGCGCCTGATTGCCAGACCAGCTGAGCCTGTGGGTCCTGTTCATTGCGCTTCAGGCACTTCCACTCCACCGTGGCATTTGCCGGTAACTCGATGGTACCGGACCAGGTGGGATAACCGGTGGGCTCCAGCTTGACCGCATTGGCCGGTGCCCAGTTGCCAAGGCCGCCGGTGTTGCCGGTGACATAGACACTCTGCCCCGGAGTCGTGGTGCCATTGCGACACAGGAACCCGGTGCTCACCGTGTCGCCTGCGGGGGGCGGCTCGCTGCCGGTGCAGTTGGCGCCAATGTGCAGGGCGGCGGCTTCCATGGCCGGTACTGTCAGGGCGACCTGACCATTGGTCACCGAAACGCAGGCGTTATTCCCTGCCACGTTACGGTAGCTGCCATCCGGTAGCCCTGTGGAAAAGTTTCGGCTCAGGCTATTGTTCTCCCGATTGATCACCACGAAGCCTTTGCTGCCACGACCGAAGGCGATCTGATTGTTGCCATTGTCCCACCAGTGGGTGACGCCGCTGCCGTCGGTGACATTGCGGAACTCGACCATATTGGCAATGGCCTGCCAGCGATGTTCACAGATCCACGCGCCGCCACACTGGGCGCTGCCGCCCTGATACACGGCCTGCCCTGGCGGGCCCTGATCGCCGTTGGAAAACCCGTAACTGGACATGATTTTGGGATAACCGTAGGGCCAGGCCAGCATGTAGACATTGGCCAGGTTGTACAGGCTGCCGTCTTTGTAGGTCAGCACATTGCCGCCGCCGGCACCGTGACCGCGCTGGTTGTCGTGGTTATCGGTGAATACCACGGCGTCTGAACCGGCCAGAAAGCCCCAGCTCTCACCGAAGCCGTTCAGGTAGGCCAGCTTTTGGTTCTTGAAGACATCCCCGAGGGAGGCGCTGTAGCGAAACTCGGTGACGTCAGACAGCCCGGTGTATTCAATGGCACTGACCGCTTCGCCGCCCAGATCAATCACCTCCTGAAACACATACAGGGGGTCATTGGTGCGATTGAGGATCCCAGCGATGTCACCCGGCGCCATATGCTTGGCCGCATCGATCCGGATGCCCTTCACACCCAAGGAGGTCAGGTGGTTGAGATACCCCGCCAGGGTGTCCTGCACGTAGTTTGCTGCGGTATCCAAATCTGGAAGCCCGACCAGCTGGCAATTGCGGACCCGTCCGGCATTGCTGCCATAGTCGGAGGGCTGGATGTCGCAGGCCGGATGAAAATCGTTGCCGCTGTACACCGGGTAGCTGCGTGACCCGCTGTCGTAGAAGGAACCAGCGCTGCCGTAGCCGGAGCCATGGGCGGTGTGATTGATCACCGCATCGGCGTACACGTCGACCCCGGCGGCGTTGCATCGGGCCACCATGTCGGCAAAGCCGGCGGCGTTACCCCCGCGGCTGTCCAGCTGATAACTCACGGGTTGGTAGCGGGTCCACCAGGCGCTGCCCTGAATGTGTTCCTGGGGCGGCGATACCTGCACCGCACTGAAGCCCTTGGGTCCAAGAAACTGTTCACATTCCTGGGCCACATCGCTCCACTGCCATTCGAACAAATGCACAAATGCACCGGCCTCGGTGTGCTGCGCGGGCAGGCTGAAGGCCAGTCCAAGCACCCCGGCGGTTATCACTCGATGGATGGGATTCATTACATGCTCCTTGTGTTGTAGTTGTTGTGGTGCAAGGACAACATGCATTGCTCATTCTTTGGTCAACACCTCCCAGGAGCAATTACTGGGGGCGTAGTTATCAGAAGGATCGGGTTTGATGACAGATCGGCCATAAAAAAACCGGAGTCGGGCTCAGTGCCCGACTCCGGTTTTCTTTGAGGTCGATGGTTTGCTGGTCAGGGCCGTGCCTGATCAGGCACCGACTTCCTTGAGGGCTTCTTCGACAATGCTCAAGCCTTCTTCCAACACCGCGTCTTCGATGGTGACCGGCATCAGGAAGCGCAGCGTGTTGCCGTACATGCCACAGCTCAGCAGGATCAGCCCCTTTTCCTTCGCCTTCTTGGTCACGGCTGCTGCCAGTTCCGGCTTGGGAGTGCGGCTGTCTTTGCTTTCGACCAGCTCGAACGCCGCCATCGGGCCCAGATTGCGGGCGTTATCCACATGGCTGAACTGCTCCTGCCACTGGCTGAAGCGCTGCTTCAGTTTTTCGCCCAGGGCCTGGGACTTGGCCAGGATGTCTTCTTCCTTGAACACATCAAACACCGCCAGGGCCGCCGCGCAAGCCGTCGGACTACCGGTGTAGGTGCCGCCCAGGGAGTTCGGGCCAGAGGCGTCCATGTGTTTGTCGGTGCCCACGACGGCGGAGATCGGCATACCATCGGCCATACTCTTGGCCATGGTCATCATGTCTGGCTCGACACCGCTGTGCTCGATCGCGAACATCTTGCCGGTGCGGCCAAAGCCACTCTGTACTTCGTCGGCAATCATCAGGATGCCGTGCTCGTCACAGATCTTGCGTATTTCTTTCAGGAAGCTGGCCGGAGCCGGGTAGAAACCACCCTCACCCAGCACTGGTTCAATGATGATGGCGGCGGTGTCGTGGGCCGGGGAGTCCGCCTTCATGGCCATCTTCAAGCCACGCAGCGCTTCGTCCTCACTGACACCGTGGTACGGCACCGGGTAAGGCGCGCGGAACACGGTTCCGGGCATCGGGCCGAAATCGGTCTGGTACGGTGCTGCCTTGCCGTTCATCGCCATGGTGTAGAAGGTACGGCCGTGATAGCCGCCATCGAAGCAGATAACGTTCGGACGACCGGTGGCCGCGCGGGCAATCTTGACTGCGTTTTCCAGTGCTTCGGCGCCGGAGTTGGCCAGCATGACTTTGGCGTGCCCGCGTACCGGCACGACTCCGCTCAGCCGTTCCGCAAGTTTCACGTAACCCTCATAGGGCATCACGGTCTGGCAAGTGTGCATCACTTTATCGAGTTGCGCCTTGACGGCCTCGACCACCTTGGGGTGGCGATGGCCAATGTTAAGGACGCCGATACCGCCGGCAAAATCGATCATGCGCTTGCCGTCGGCATCCCAGAGTTCTGCATTCAGGGCATGGTCGGCAAACTGTTCATTGGGACTTGCCGCGCCCGCTGCAACGTAACGTTCTTTGAGTGCCTGCAATTCTTTATTGCTCACTGTGCTTTCTCCCTGGGTTCAGGTTAGAAACGTGTTCAAGGTTCAGTGTAAGGAGTACGAGCAGGAACCACAAACCGACCAATGGCGGGCATGGGTCGATTCGGAACAGATGTCCTGGCTTTGCCGGTTCAGGCGGGCTCGTTGCGAAACTGAAGACTGGCCAGACGCTGGTACAAAGCGTTGCTTGCGATAAGCTCGTCATGGCTGCCCACGGCCAGCAGGCGACCCCGGTCCAGCACCGCGATGCGATCGGCATCCCGGACCGTCGCCAGCCGGTGCGCAATCACCAGGGTGGTGCGGCCCCGGGTCAGCGCCGGCATGGCTTGTTGGATCAGGTGCTCGCTTTCCGCATCAAGAGCGCTGGTGGCTTCATCCAGCAGTAAAATCGGCGCGTCGGCCAGCAAGGCCCGGGCTATGGCGAGGCGCTGTTTCTGGCCGCCAGAGAGTCCCAGCCCGGCATCCCCGAGCAAGGTGTCGTAGCCCTTTGGCAGGCTGTGGATAAATTCTTCGGCGTGGGCCACCCGGGCCGCCTGGCGCACCTCGTCCAGACTGGCATTCGGTCGGGCGTAGCGAATATTGTCGGTAACCGTGCCGTGGAACAGTGCGGGATTTTGCGGCACCAGGGCGAAACAGCGGCGCAGCTCGGCCAGCGACCAGCCGGCGGTGTCCTGTTGATCAAGCAGGATGCGACCGGTGTCGGGCTGATAGAAATGCAGCAACAGGTCGAACAGTGTGGATTTACCGGCGCCGGACGGGCCCACCAGAGCCAGTGTCTCACCTGCCCGAATGTCGAGTGACAACCGGTTCAGGGCCGGTTGGTCACTGCGACCCGGGTAGCAAAAACTCAGGTCGTCGATGGTGACGTCTCCGCGCACCGGTCTGGCCGGAGCCGAGGTGCGGTCCGCGGTGATTCGGCGGAAACTCGATTGGGTTTGCAGCAGTTCAAACAGTCGGGCTGCAGAGCCCGCCGCCCGTTGCAGTTCACCGATCACTTCGCTGATGGCGCCAGCGGCGACACCCACCAGCAGGCTGTAAAATACAAAGGCCGCCAGTTCCCCGGGGGAAATCCGGCCCTCGATCACATCCAGCCCGCCAATCCAGATCACGATGCCCACCGCGCCCATGACCAGGGTGATGGCCAGGGTGGTGAGCCAGGCGCGCTGGCGAATGCGGTCGCGGGCAATGACAAAGGCCCTTTCCGACACCTCGGCAAAAAATCGCCGGTCGTGGGGCTGGTGATTGAACGCCTGTACGGTCTTAATCTGGGTCAGGTTCTCGCCCACGTAGCTGCCGACATCGGCGACCCGGTCCTGACTCAGGCGTGACAGCTGCCGAACCCGGCGGCCGTATATCAGGATTGGCACGATCACCAGCGGGAAGCCCAACAGGATGATGGCCGCCAGTTTGGCGTTGGTGACAAACAGCAGCACCAGCCCACCCAGCAGCATCAGCGTGTTGCGCAAGGCGATGGACACCGTCGAGCCAATGACCGATTGCAGCACGGTGGTGTCGGCGGTGAACCGGGACTGGATCTCGAGCGCCCGATTCTTCTCGAAGAAGCCGGGGTTTAGGTCGATCAGGTGATTGAACACCCGTTTTCGGATGTCCGCCACCACCCGTTCACCGATCCAGGACACCAGATAAAACCGGGCAAACGAACCGATGGCCAGGCCCAGCACCAACACAAAAAACAGCCCGATGGCGCGGGCCAGCCGGTCCGGCGATTCCGTGGCCAGGCCCTGGTCCACGAGGATTCGCAGGCCCTGCCCCAAGGCCAGGGTGATGCCCGCGGTAAAGACCAGTGCCACCAGGGCACCGGCGACGGCATTGCGGTAAGGGGTGATAAACTCGACCACCAGTTTCAGGGCCTGACGATGACGGGGGTTGATGATCTGCCTCCTGGCTTGGCTTTACCGTTGGGGGTTACAGTGACTGTCCACATCATACGGCTGCGGCCGTGGCTTTGCCTTGTCTTAGAAGGAATATTCCGTGCGCGCTTACGCCGACCACGACTACCCCGCCCACCACAAGCCCGACTGGAAAGTGATCGCCGGGCTCTGGCCTTATCTGGCCGAATACCGGGGCCGGGTCGCCCTGGCCCTGGCCCTGCTGGTGTTGGCCAAGCTGGCGACGGTGGCCACCCCGGTCGCCCTGAAGTACATCGTCGACTACCTGGATCAGAACCGGGACGGTGAGCTGCTGCTGTGGATACCGGTGCTGCTGGTGGTCAGCTACGGGGCGCTCCGGTTTGGCGCGACCCTGTTCAGCGAACTGCGCGACGCGGTCTTTGCCCGGGTGGCGGAGCGGGCCATGCGCCGGGTTTCACTGCGGGTGTTCCGGCACCTGCACAACCGGGAGCTGGCGTTTCACCTCGATCGCAAGACCGGCGGCCTGGCTCGGGATATCGAACGGGGCACCAACGGCATCAGCTTCCTGCTTCGCTTCACGCTGTTCAACATCGTCCCCACCCTGCTGGAAATCCTCATGGTGGCAGGCATTCTGCTGGTGGTGTTCAACGTCGGTTATGTGCTGGCCATCCTGGTGGCGGTGGTGGTCTATGTGCTGTTTTCGATTCGGGTGACCGAGTGGCGAACCCGCTTTGTGCGGGAAGCCAACGCCCGGGACAACCAGTCCAATTCCCGGGCGGTGGACAGCCTGCTCAACTACGAAACGGTCAAGTACTTCAACAACGAGCGGTTTGAGGCCGATCTCTATGATCAGGACCTGCAGGATTGGGAGCGAGCTCGCCTGAAAAACCGTCTGTCCCTGGCGGCGTTAAACGCCGGTCAGGCCCTGATCATCGGCGTGGCCCTGATTGTGATCATGGCTATGGCGGTGCGGGAAGTGGCCAGCGGCGCCATCACCCTGGGCGACTTCACCATGATCAACGCCTATCTGATCCAGTTGTTCATTCCCCTGAATGCCCTCGGATTCGTCTATCGGGAAATCCGCCAGGCCCTGGTCAATGTGGAGCGGCTGTTCGGTTTGCTCGGCGACCAACCGGCCATTGAAGATGCGCCGGATGCCCGACCGCTGTTGGTCAGCCGCGGGGAAGTGGTGTTTGATCGGGTCAGTTTCGCTTACCGGCCGGACCGGCCGATTCTTCAGGCAGTGGACGTTCGCATTCCCGCCGGCCAGACCCTGGCGGTGGTGGGGGCCAGCGGTGCCGGCAAGTCCACCCTGGCCCGGTTGCTGTTTCGCTTTTACGACGTGGATGACGGCGCCATTCGTATCGACGGTCAGGACATTCGCACGGTCAGCCAGGACAGCCTGCGCGCGGCCATTGGGGTGGTGCCTCAGGACACCGTGCTGTTCAACGACACCCTTTACCGCAACCTGGCTTACGGCCGGCCCGAGGCCACCGAAGCCGAGGTGCACCGGGCCGCTCGCCTGGCCCACCTGGACGACTTTATCCACAGCCTGCCGGAGGGCTACGACACCCGTGTCGGCGAGCGCGGGCTGAAACTCTCGGGCGGGGAAAAACAGCGGGTGGCCATCGCCCGGGTGATTCTCAAGAACCCGCCTTTGCTGATCCTGGACGAGGCCACCTCGTCCCTGGATTCGCTGTCGGAACAGGCCATCGTGGGTGCCCTGCGGGAAGTCAGTCGCCAGCGCACCACCCTGGTGATCGCCCACCGTCTGTCCACCATCCGGGACGCCGATACCATTCTGGTGATGGATGCCGGTCGCATCATCGAGAGCGGCCACCATCAGGACCTACTTGCCCGCAACGGCCGCTACGCCCGGCTCTGGGCCCAGCAGCACCACGACGACAGCCCGGGCGAGGCTCCGACGCCGGCGACGTGATCTTGCCGGTCAGGTCTGACCGAGCCGCTGGGCCAGACCGGAGGCCCGCACCACCTGTTGCTGGACGCTGTCGGTGAACACCCCTGCGTCGCCGGTGATCAGGCTGAACCAGTTCCTGGCCCGGGTAATGCCGGTGTACACCAGCTCCCGGGTCAGCACCGGGCTGAGCCGGTCCGGCAAGACCAGACAGGTATGATTGAATTCCGAACCCTGGGATTTGTGTACGGTCATGGCGTACACCGTCTCCACCTGCTGCAGCCGGCTCGGACTTATCCAGCGGATGGCGGAGCCACTGTCGGTGCCCGGGAAGGCCACCCTGGGCGTGAATTTGGCTTGGCCCTGTTGGTCCCGGTCCCAGGGCACCTCCACGGTGATGCCGATGTCGCCATTCATCAGGCCCAGGTTGTAATCGTTGCCGGTGACCAGCACCGGCCGGCCGCTGTACCAGGTCTTGTCGGCGTTGATCAGCTTGCGCTCGTGCAGCTGTCGGGTAATCAGATCATTGATGCCTTCCACGCCGAACGGGCCCCGACGCAGGGCACAGAGAATCTGGAAGTCTGCAAAGCGCTCCAGCAGGTCCCGGGCCAGCTGATCCCAGTCGTCCCGGGTGTAGTCGGCTTTCTTTTCCGGATGCTGCAACAGCGACAGGTAATGGCCATAGCCGACCGGCGCCGGCATCGGACCGTTCCGCCCTGGCCGACCCTGACCCTGATTCTGGAAGGCCTGCGGGCTGCCGTCGACGGCATGGTTTCGCACCAGCGCCAGGGTCTGGTCACGGTCCGGCCGCGACTCCCGGCCATTGAGCCAGATCACGTCGGCAAAGGCACCGTCGCGACAGGCGGCAAGCATGGCGTTGTCCAGGCTATTGGTGTTGACCGCCTCGGCCAGGCGACCTATGCCGCTGCTGCCGTCGAAGCGGTAACTTTTGCGCAGCATGGCGACCGCCTGATCGAGCGGGAGCCCGTGATCGTCCTGCAGATGGTCTGGTAACCGGTGGCCGGTCACCGCATTCAGCCAATCGCTGGTGTTTGGGGTGTAATGGCCGGCGCCGGCCCGCTGGCACAATTCCCCCAGCACCGCGCCGGCATCCACCGAGGCGAGCTGGTCCTTGTCTCCAAGCAGGATCAGTTGCGCCGTGGCTGGCAGGGCGTCGAACACCGAGGCCATCAGGTCAACGTCCACCATGGAAGCCTCATCAATCACCAGAATATCGACCAGCAGCGGGTTGTCGCCATGATGGCGGAATTGGCGGGTATCCGGGCGGCTGCCGAGCAGCCGGTGCAGGGTGGTGACCCGGCTCGGAATGTCGTCGGTTACCACCTGGCCGGGCAACTGGTCCAGGGGCAAATCATTGATGGCAGTGCCGATGGATTCGTTCAGCCTCGCCGCCGCCTTTCCGGTCGGCGCCGCCAGCCGGATTCGGTATTTCCGGCCATCCCGTTCCGGTGAGTTGCCGGCCACCGCCTGCAGCGCCGCCAACAGCCGGACCACGGTGGTGGTTTTGCCGGTGCCGGGGCCGCCGGTGATGACGGCAAAGCGGTTGCGAGCCGCCAGGGCACAGGCCAGCTGCTGGTAATCGACTTCGGTGTGTTGGCCGAACAGAACTGCCAGGGCCTGCTGGAGTGTCTCGGTAGCCGGCGCTTGCGGATCCGCCAGCGGCGAGGCAAACGCCAGCCGGTGTTGAATACCCTCGGCGATGCGTTGCTCGTAGCGCCAGAGCCGGCGCAGATACAGCCGGCTGTCAATCAGTACCAGGGGTGTCGTCAGTGAACCATCACTTACTGCGCAGCTGGCGTTCAAAGCAGATAAACAGTCATTCAGCGTGAGCGAGCCGAGCAGATCTCCCGGTGATGACCCAGAGAATGATGCCGAAGAAGTCGCTGTTGTGGCCAGTGAGATCGCGCCAGTTGGGCCGGTGTCTTCCGGCGGCAGCGCCAGGGTTGCTTCGGCGTCGTCCACCAGATGGGCCAGATCGATACAGACGTGGCCGCGGCCAACCTGATGTGAGGTCAGTGCGGCCAGCAACAGCAGCAGCGGCGTGGGCGCCTCGCCCTGCCCTGTGGTCAGGGTCTGGATCAGGCGGGCAAAGCCCAGGTCCAGGGGGCGCAACCAGTCTTGCTGTTGCCACTGTTCCAGCAACGCATCCATAGCGGCCAGGTCGGTGAACAGCGGTTGCGGATCAACCGGTGCCGGTTCGCTGCCAAGGTCCAGGGCAAACTGCTGCTCGGAGTGGCGGGTCTTGCTCATGCCACGGCCTCCCCTGCTGTGGTGTCACCGTCGAACAGGGCATCAAGCTGCTCGATCAGTACTCTCGGTGGTTTGTCGGTGAAGGCGCCGCCGCTGCCGGCGCGATAGCCGCGCAGGAACAGGTACACGGCCCCGCCGATGTGGCGGTCATAGTCGTAGTCGGGCAGGCGCGCGCTCAACAGCCGGTGCAGTGCCAGCAGGTAGAGCACGTACTGCAGATCGTAGCGTTTCTCCAGAATGGCCTCACCCATGGCCTGGTCGGTGTAGGCGCCGTCGGTATCACCCAGGGCGTTGGATTTGTAGTCGAGCACGTAGTACTGGCCGTTGTGTTCAAACACCAGGTCGATGAAGCCCTTAAGCATGCCATTGAACCGGCCTGCTTCGGCTTTCGGCCGGTCGGCCTGATTCAGGGTGTGGGTCTGCACCAGACGGTCGAGCCGGCCAATGCTGACGTTGCGGCTTTCAAACCAGAATTCCAGCTCCGGGCGCAAACTGGACAGCTGCGCCAGGCTGGCGACCTCGGCCTGGCCTCGCTGCAGTTCCAGGGGCTGCTGGATCAGGGCCAGTAACCAACGTTCCAGGGGTTGCACCCAGTCACTCCAGCCGCGGGTGCTGCAACGACGGATGAGATAGTCCCGCAATAGGGCCGGCTCATCGACCACGGTCTGGAAACCCTGCTGACTGCACCATTCCAGCACGTCGTGCAAAAAGGTGCCGGGCCCGGCGCCTCGGGGAAACCGGTGGTGGTCCATGCCCTGCTCCTGCTCAGACGTACCGCCGTCGGCAGTCTCCGGCGCCAGCGCGTGTTCCTCCAGCAGGTTCTGGGTCTCGGCGTCTTCCACCTCGCCCCGGAACACCACGCCGGTGCCGCTCAGACCGGTGTACTCAATGGCCGAGTAACTGGCAATCCACCAGTCTTCCCGGGCTTCCCGCGCGGAGATCAGCGCCGGGCCGAGGCTGGCTGGTTCGGGTTGACGGTAACTCTGATCCGATGGCTCCGGTACCGGGCTGACCTGGATCGCGGGTTCGCCCCGGGCCACCGCGGCCAGCCATTGCTCCAGGCCTGGTTCATCACTGCCCTGGCCCGCCTCTCCGGGGTTTCCGGTGACCAGGTAGCCCAGACCACTGCGGGCCCACTGGTCGATCTCGGCGACCCCGACCCAGGTGGCAAAGCGGGCCCGGGTCAGCGCCACATACAGTTTGCGAATGTCCTCACCCAGGCGCTCCCGGTCGGCCCGGGCGATGTCGTCCGGGCCCGGGTCGAACACGGTCACCAGCTCGCCCTGGTCATCGTGGTAGCGCACCCAGGCCTGGCGCTCGCTTTGAGCCCGGAACGAGGTGCCGAACGGCAGGAACACCAGTGGGTATTCCAGACCCTTGGACTTGTGCACGGTGATCACCTGCACCAGACCGGCGTCGCTTTCCAGGCGCAGCGTGCGGTGCTCGTTCTCGTCATCGGCCGCCCGAAGAATCTGGCTGAAGTGATGCACCAGCGCGTGCTCCCCGTCCAGCTGCAGACTGTCCTGCTGCAGCAGCTCGGCGATGTGCAGGATGTCGGTCAGGCGTCGCTCGCCATCGGCCCGGGTCAGCAGCCTTGCGGGTACCTCAAAATCCATCAGCAGGCTGCGCAGCATGGGCAGTACACCCTGGCTGTGCCACTGCTGTTGATAACTCTGGAACCGGTCGATTTCCCGTTCCAGGGCGATTTCATCGGTCAGCAGCCGGTCCAGCGTCTGCCAGGACTGACCCAAGGTCGGGGTTGCCAGCGCTGCCCGGGTCAGCGCCAGCTGCCGGGGCTCGGCCACCGCCCGCAGCCAGCACAGCACCTCGGCGGCGGTGGGTGACGTCAGCACCGAATCCCGATCCGACAGATACACGCTCTTGATCCGGCGTTCGGCCAGTGCGGTGCGCACCGCCGCCGCCTCGGTTCGGTTGTTGACCAGGATGGCGATGTCGCCGGGCTGAACCGGTTTCAGGTCGCCCGGACGGGCGGTGTCGGCAAAACCGGCCTGGTCTTGCTGGCCGAGGCCCAGCAGCCGGGCAATCTCGCTGCCACAGGCCTCGGCCAGATCGGCGGTGGCGGCGCCCTTGGCCAGGCCCTTGGTGTTGCCGCTCTTGTCCTCGGTGTCGCTGGCCAGGGCCCAGAAGGTCAGGCTCGGCTGCACATCGCCGTTGACGGTCCACAGCCGCTGGGTGCCGTTGGCGTCGACGCCCTGGAACGGCAGCGGCGACCGGTCGCCCGGGCCAAACAGGAAGGCGCCGTCGTCGCTGGTCCGATCGGCGTGCTCGAAGACCCGGTTGACCGCCTGCACCATCGGTTTGGCGGAGCGGAAATTGCGTCCCAGGGTGTAGGTTCGGTCCCGGGCGCCCTCACGGGCTTCCAGATAGGTGTAGATGTCGGCGCCGCGGAAGCCGTAGATCGCCTGTTTCGGATCGCCGATCATCAGCAGGCAGGTGGCCGGATCGTTGCTGGCCACCCGGTAGATGCGATCGAAAATACGGTACTGCACCGGGTCGGTGTCCTGAAACTCGTCGATCAGGGCGACCGGAAACTGTCGGCGGATGGTGGCCGCCAGCTGCTCACCCCGGGGGCCACCGAGGGCCTCGTCGAGCCGGGTGAGCAGATCGTCAAAGCCCATTTCCGAGCGTTTCTGTTTCTCCGTCTCCAGGCGCTGGGCGACCCAGACGGTGGCGTGCCGGAGCAGATCGGATTGGGCGCTGGGCAGTTTCTGGCTGAAAGCCACCAGTTCGGCGATGGCGGCAAAGGCCGGGTGCTCCGGCGCTGGGGCCTCGCCCTTCAGCTTGCTGGGCAGCACCGCCGGGGTCTGGTTCTGGAACCCGGCCTTGTCCAGGCCGTCCGGGTACAGGCGGTCCGACGCCTGCCAGGCCAGCAGGGTGTCCCAGGCCGCGACCATGGTTTTCTTACTGCCGCCGTGCAGACGCTTGGCCTGGTGCAGCTCGTCCAGCAAGGCCAACACCTCGTCTTTCCAGCTTGCCCAAGGCAGTGCCTTCAGTTCGTCGGCGCGATCCTGGCGCTGATGCTGGACCGCTTCGATGGCCTGCCGGGCATCGCCGGTGGGCGCCGCCAGCTGCTTGGCTTCCGGCACCAGATTGCGCACTGCCTGGCGCAGGTCACCGGGGGTTTTCCAGTGCTCAAGCAGGTCGTCCATCAGGGCCGGCGGTAAGGGGTAGACAAAGGTGCGCCAGTAGTCCCGGACCACCTCGTCCAGCAGGTCGGTCTGGTCGGTTTCCAGGGTCAGTTTGAACAGGCTGCCGCTGTCGAACGCGTGCTCGCTGAGCATGCGGTTACACCAGGCGTGAATGGTGGACACTGCCGCTTCGTCCATCCACTCTGCGGCCAGCAGCAGCTTTTTCCGGCACTCGGGCCAGCTGGCCGGGTCCGGGTAGCTCTGATCCCGCAGTTGGTAGATCATGGCGGTTTCCGGCGACGCGGTGGCTGGATCGCCAGCCTCGGAGAACACCTCCGCGGCCTGGGTCAGGCGTGTCCGGATCCGGTCTCGGAGCTCCTTGGTGGCGGCGTCGGTAAAGGTCACCACCAACAAGTTGGGCGGCAGCATGCCCCGGGCCAGGGGGCTGTCCGACGGCTGGTCATGACCGAGCACCAGGCGCACGTACAGGATGGCGATGGTGAAGGTTTTGCCGGTCCCGGCACTGGCCTCGATCAGGGTGCTGCCGTGCAGGGGCAGGGTCAGCGGATTCAGGTTCGGGCTGCGTTGCATTGATTCCCCACTCATGCCAGTTGCTCCATAACCTCGGCCGCGGATCTGCCCTGCTCCGCTTCCCACAGGGGCAGGTACAGCGAATGCAGCAATGCTTCGAATTCGCCACTGGCCAGCAGCGCCTCGGCGCTGTCGTAGGCGCCGCGCAGATAGCCGGTGTCCCGCTCCAGCGCCAGCTCATAGCTTTGCGCCGCCTCGGTGATGGCCCGGTCGTGGTCGCCCAGGTATTTGCGGCTTTGGTAGAAACTGCTGAGCCAGGCAAACCCGGCCTCGCAGTGCAGCGGCAGGGCCCGGGTGCTGGCCTGTATCCAGCCGGTCAGGATAGCGTCCAGGTGGGCCCGGGCCTGTTCCGGCGCCAGCGGCCGGAAGTGAAATTTCCGGCCCTCTTCTTTGGCCAAAATGAGGGTTTCGAACGGTTGCCCGCTCAGCTGTCCGGCCAGGTGTACCAGCCAGTCCGCCATCAGATTGGCGTAGCGGACCCGGCGGCTGGCGCCCGAGCCGGCCAGCAGGCTGGAGCGTGCGACCACCAGCCGGCACAGACGCCCATCGGGGCCGGTGCGCAGACCGTCGATCAGGTCCAGCAGCTGCACTGAGCCAGTGTCGTTGTGGAAATGGTGCTCAAAGGTGACCGGTTCTGCCAACGGCACGGGCCAACTGGCCAGGGCGTCCTGGTAGCGCTGGAACAGATCCGGCAGCCGGCTGGCCAGCTCGCCCCGTAGCCGGTGCTCGGTCACCCCCATACCCAGGTCGCCGCGCCGGGCCATGCGTTCCAGACTGGCGTGCAATCGATCCTGAAGTTCGGTGTCCGACCCGGCTTTCAGCACACTGTGCTGGATCAGTTCGTTGTCCAGGCGCCAGCGGTCCAGGCCGGTCAGGTCAAAGTTCTCGTTGTCGGTGTCGTCCTCTTCCACGGCCTCAAACCGCACCCGCAGACGGTGCTGGAAGAAGGTATCGATGGGTTTCTTCAGAAACTGGGCCAGATCGTTCAGGGTGATGGGTTCTTCCGGCTGTTGATAGTCCAGCGGCGTTTGGGCCTGGCCCGGGTCGGCGGTGTCGGCAAGGTGGGCGGTGCGCCATTCCCGCTCGTAGGTGAACAACTGTCCGGCGCGGAGCACCTCGGTGACCGGTTTCGGGGCACTGCCCGGCGCCGCTGACACGCCATTGGCCTGAGGAAAGTAGGCCCGGCTGAATGGCTGTAGCGGGTGTTGGGTGGTCAGTGCCCGAGTGACGGGGCCGGGGGTGTCATCGGCCAGCTTCCAAAGGCTGTCCAGATGGTCCTGCAGCTGACCGACCAGCACCGACGGTGGCCGCTCGGAGTCGTCCCGGATACTGCGGCCAACCCAGCTGATGTAAAGCTGCTCTCGGGCCGACAGCAACGCTTCCAGAAACAGATAGCGGTCGTCTTCCCGGCGGGACCGGTCGCCGGGCCGGTAATCGTCGGCCATCAGGTCGAAATCCACCGGTGGCCGGGAGCGGGGGTAGTCGCCGTCGTTCATGCCCAGCAGGCAGACCCGCCGGAAGGGAATGGCCCGCATTGGCATCAGCGTGGCGAAGTTGACCTTGCCGGCCAGGAAACGCTGGTTCAGCCCGCCCTCGTCCAATCCATCCAGCAACACGTCCTGCACAATATTCAGGGGCAGCGGTTGGTCCTGCAGGCCGGCTGCCAGGGTATTGTCGAGCCACTGCTCCAGCTGGCGGCGGAACCGGTTCAGCAGCACCAGGTCGTGATCTTCAACCCGGTCAAAGAAGTCGTCCAGGGTGGCCGACAGCAGGGCTTCCCAGTCGCCGGGGGTGCGCGGCTCTTGCAGCGCCTGCCAGAGTTTTTCCAGCCTGTGGATAAAGTGATTGAGCCGGCCGGCCAGGCTGGCCTGCAGCCCGCCAATTTCGCCATAGGGCTCGACCCCGGCCCAGGGCTCGTCGTCGCCCATGCCATAGCCCAGCAGCATGGCCTGCAGCCCGGCCTGCCAAGTGTTGCGGTCCAGGTGCGCGGGCAGTTCCAGACTTTCCCGGTGCTGGCCATGCAAGCCCCACCGGATGTTGGCGCCTTCGATCCATTGCCGGGCCAGCGGAATGTCGTCTTCGCTGATGTCGAACCGGTCTCGGACCCCGGGCACCTCCAGCAGGCTCAGGATTTCGCTCATGGCAAAGCGGCTGCGGGGCAACGACAGCAGGGTCTCCAGGGCAATCAGCACCGGTTCGTGGTGGCGCTGACCCTGATCCGAGATGGTGTAGGGAATGTGCCGGGTGCGGTCCGCCGGGTGCCGGCCGAACACCGCTTGAATGTGCGGCGCGTAAACGTTGATGTCGGGCACCATCACGATCACGTCCCGGGGCCGAAGACTCGGATCGGCATTGAAGGCAGCGAGCAGCTGGTCGTGCAGGATTTCCACTTCCCGCTGCGGGCTGTGGGCATCGTGAAATACCAGAGACTGATCGTCTGTCGGGGCTACCCGGCGCTGCTCTGCCCGGATGTCCTGTAACGGGGTCAGATTGTAGATGTCATTCTGCAACTGGTGCAGCAGGCGCGGGGCATCGGCGTCGCCGTGCTCGGAAAAAATGTCGATTTTCTGGCCGGGGGTCTGGAACCGGTCCCGGTAGTCGTCCGGGTTATCGAATTCGTCCAGCAGGCGGATGTAGTCCCGGCCCTGTTTGCCCCAGGCCGCCAGTAGCGGGTTGGCATGCTGGTGCAGCTGGTCCGGGTCGTCGATCCGGGACAGGGTCGGGTGGGCCTGTCCGCGTTTGCGTTCTGCCCGCAACAGATCCCGGTCACTGATGATGTCGGCCCAGTAAAACTGGCAGGGGTTGTGGACGCACAGCACCACCTGGCTGAAGCGGCTCAGCACGTACAAGGCTTCCAGGGCTTGGCGGGGCAAGGACGACACGCCAAACACCACGATGCGTCGGGGCAGACGATCCGGCTGGGCCGGCGCGGTCACCCGTTGGCCCTGCTCCATGAACCGGGTGTGAATCTGCGACCGGCTGGTGTGGGCTTCGGTGCCAACATCCTGCACCAGCTGGCGCCACAGCACCGGCTGCCAGCGCCGCTCCGGATCGAGCGGTTTTTCTTCGTTGCGAGCGGTGATCACTACGTCCCGGCCCTGCTCCCAGGCACTCAGCCAGTCGGCTCGAAAGACCTGGTACTGATCGAACAGATCGGCCACCTGTTCGGCCAGTTGGAAGGCGCGTAAGTCCGGATCGCTGCCGTCGAGAAATCGCGCCAGAGGCGTGAACACCGGGTCCTGGCCGACCAGTTCCGGTAGCAGTCGGTAAAGCCGCCACACCAGCCGATGTTTGTCGAAGGGCGACTGTTCCGGTACCTCGCCCGAGGGCAACACCGCCCGGTAGGCCTGCCAGATGAATCGGGCCGGAAACAGGAAATCCATGCCGGCGGCAATCCCCAGGCCGCCGTCTTCGGAGCGCCGCTCCGCCAGGGCCAGTTTCAGCCACTGGGCAATGCCGTTGCTCTGGACCAGAAACGTTTCACTTTCCAGCGGTGGCACTGGTGTTTGCTGGCACACAAACACCACTGCCCGGCGAAGGTCTTCCAGGTGGTTGGCGTGAATCGCGTGGAATCCGGGTTCGATGGCGGCGTGGTCGGCCATGGGGGTCCTTACTGCAGTCCGGGTTGCGTATCGTCGGCGCTTCCGACGTTGCTACAGGTTACCGTATCTGGCGGGAGAATCAGACCATCTGAACGGGCATTTACTGACGGACAGGCACGAGGCTAAGGACAAAAACACAAACGCCGGCACTGGCGCCGGCGTCAGAAGGAACTGCGGAGACCGCAAGCCCGTTATAAGGGTACCCGCATGGTCTCCGAGGTGGTGACGGGCATGCCGATCATCTCGTCGGTGCCGGTCGGTGGGATCACTTCGATGCGTTCCACCACGTAGTCTCGGAAATACTCTTTTACGGCACAGGCGCCCGTGAACATGACCACATGGTCCTGGGCATCTGTCAGCACGTAGCCGACGCCATCCAGGAAAAAACGGGCCATGTAATAACGCCCTTCCATGGAGACTATTTCCAGCAGCGCGATGGCATCGTGCTTGTGGGATTTCAATTCGCCGGTGTTCATGTGCATAGGAAATCGTCCTCAAAAATCGCTCGTCGTCGGTCTTAATGAATACGTCGGCCGTGTATGAACAGGTCAACAAGCGTTCAAAAAAACAGCAGTCGGAAGCGCGGTCGAACGGATCTGGGGTGGGGCTCTGAGCGTATTGGTTATTAAATGCGCAATGGAGGTTTACCCATGAAGCATCCCCATACACCCACCAGCCGGGCTGTCGGTGTGGCCGCCCACCCGGAACCGTCCCTGGTTTGCTGGTTCAAAGCCCGGCCGGTGCTGGTTGCGCTGGTGCTGCTGGCATTGATCGCGGCGGCCCGGCCCCTGGCCGCCGATAAAGACGCGGACATCCGCGACACTATCCTGATGCAGATCGAAGCCTTCGCGAATGACGACCAAGAGCAGGCCTGGGCCTATGCGTCGGAGGGCATCAAACGCCGCTTTGGTTCCTCGGAGGTGTTCGTCGATATGGTCCGACAGGCCTATCCGGCTGTGCACAGCGCCACCGCCATCGAATTTACCGAGCGGGTCCCCCACGGCGCCTTCGAAATTCAGGTGGTGCGCCTCCAGGATCCGGACGGAAAACGCTGGGATGCGTACTACCGGATGGTGCTCTCGGAGGGAATCTGGAAAATAGCCGGCGTGCGGCTGCAGCCGGCTGAACTGGGCATCTGACCGTCAGGCCAGATGCCGGCCGCCATCAAGCGGCAAGGTGCGTCCGGTGATGTAGGGGTTGTCGAGCAGGAACTGCAAGGTCTGTACGGCAACTCCGACCCCGGGCTCGATCCCCAGCAGTGACTTTTTCAGGGTCTTCTCCCGATAAGCCTCACTGTCGCCCTCGTTAAACATGATCAGCGAGGGTGCCAGACTGTTAACCTTTACCTTTGGCGCCAACAGCCGCGCAAACGATAAGGTCAGATTGGCCAGGGCGGCTTTGCTGGCGGAATAGCCAATGTGTTTGGCACTGCCCTTTTCGACCACGAAGTCGGTCATGTGGATAATGTCGCTGGTGCCATCGTTGTTTTCCAGCATCCCCCGACATGCCAGGTTGATGCGGTATGGGGTCATAGCGTGAATTTGCATCATCGCCTGCATTACCTCGCCCGGGTCGGTATCGTCACGCTCCGGCAACCAGTCTGAGGCGTTGTGGATAATGGCCCTCAGGCAATCAGTTTTCTGCATCAAGGTGGCGATAAACGTATCAATGCCCTCGTTGGTGGCAAAATCGGCGTGGATGCAGTCAGCGCCGGCTTTTTGCAAGGCATCCACCGCGGGCCGGTAGGTGCGATAGGTGGCGATGACCGGTTGGCCCTTGGCCAGGCAGGCCTGGGCAAACGCCAGACCGATGCGCTGGCCGGCGCCGGTGATCAGAATGGGTGCGGTCATGACAGTCTCCTTATAATGTTCCAGTGATACGCTGTCGACCATGGCTCGGGTCATCCCGTCTCGGCTCTGGCCGACGATAACCCGGTGAACAGCGGCGAGCCCTAAATTCACGAGCCCCACTCCCTTTAAGGAGGATCCGTCCACACCATGGCCAGCTCCACACCTGCGCACCCGAAACCGGGCACCGCGGACCTTGAGAATCCGCGTTACTACCTGGAGAACATGGAAACCCTGCTGGCCTGGGTCCGGGATCACCACGGGGACCTGCTTACCCGGGAGGAGCGGGACCGACTGTCCGGCTTCTTTACGCTGACCACACCGGCCCGGGCACTGCTGACCCGGTTGGTGATGCGCACCGGGGAAGACTTTCGGGTCGACAAGCTACGCTACCCGGAGTTGGGCGGCCCCGAAACTCAGGCGGTGCAGGAACTGGTGGCCGGTGGCTGGCTGGATGACCAGCCCCCGCTCAGTCTGGACCAGCTGTTTAGGCTCTACACCTTGCCCGAAGTGCGCACCCTGTTCGCCGACGACCTGATTCAACTTGGGCTGGCCAAATCCCTAGCCAAGGGCGTGCTGAAGGACAAGCTGCGGCCGGTCTACCCCGAGCCCCGACCATTGAACCGGTGGCCAGGCCAGACGCCGGCACCGGTGGTGCGTCTGAACCAGATGGCGCTGTTCGACCGAGTACGTCTGATGTTCTTTGGCAACCTGCGCCAGAGCTGGTCGGATTTTGTCCTGGTGGAGCTGGGCCACCAGCGCTATGAAACCGTGCCATTTACGCCGGAATCCCGGGCCTTTGGCGAGCGCTCCGACGTCGATTGTTACCTGATCATGCACCAGTGCCGCCAACGGTTGGACGAAGGCGTGCCCGCGGCTGAGGTCTGGCCGTCGGTACCGGCGGTGCCGGATAACCCCTGGCTGGTCAGCCGTCGCGACCGGCTGCTGCTGGAACTGGGCCGTCTGGCGGAGCGCCAAGGAGATCGGGCACTGGCGCTGGTTGCGCTGGCGGACAGTAGCCACCGACAAGCCCGGTTGAAACAGCTGCGCCTGCTGGAGCGGATGAAACGGTTCGATGAGGCCTGGGCCATTGCCGTCGAGTGGCAGCAGCAGGATCTGAGTGACGCCGAGGCCCAGGGTCTGGCGCGCATCCTGAAGCGGTTGTCAGCGAAACTGGGGCATTCTTCGTCGTTCTCGCCGCACTCACCACTGGCGGCCACACCACCGCCGCTGACCGAGTGGCATCTGGACTTGCCCCGACCGGCGTCCGGCTCTGTGGAGTGGACGGTGGCTGAGCACCTGACCAAGACTGAGGCACCGGTGTTTTATGTGGAGAACACCCTGATTACCGGTCTGTTTGGACTGCTGTGTTGGCCGACCCTGTTCGATCCCCTGCCCGGTGCCTTTTTTCACCCGTTCCATACCGGCCCGGCTGACCTGACCCGGGACGATTTTGTCAGTCGGCGCCAGGCGGCCTTCGATCGTTGTTTCGCAACCCTTGAGGACGGCAGCTACCGGCAGCGGATATGGGACACCTTCGAGGCCAAACAGGGGCTCGCCAATCCCTTTGTGGTCTGGCCGGTGGTGACCCGGGAGCTGGTCGAGCTGGCCCTGGACTGCATTCCGGCAAAGGATCTGGCGTCGCTGTTCCGGCGCCTGCTGGCTAACATCCGCGACCACCGCAGTGGTTTCCCGGACCTGATTCAGTTTTATCCACAGGCCCCGAAGCCCGGCTATCGGATGATCGAGGTAAAGGGGCCGGGGGACCGGCTGCAGGATCATCAGGTACGCTGGCTCCATTTCTTCGCCGACCGGGGCATTACCGCCAGTGTCTGCTACGTGCGCTGGCGGGATGAGGACGAGCCGGTATGACGTCCATGAAGGTGGCGGTTCGCACCCTGTGCGAATTCGCCGCCCGCCACGGCGATCTGGATTTTCGCTATACCCCAGCACCCAGCGCCGAGGAGGGCATCGCGGGCCACCAGGCGATCCAGGCCAGGCGTGGGTACGGTTACAAGAGTGAGTGCCTACTCACCGGCGAATGCAGGGGTCTGAGCCTGTCTGGTCGCGCTGACGGCTATCACCCACACCAGGGCCGACTGGAGGAGATCAAGACCCATCGGGGCGATCTGGCCCGGATCCGTGCCCATCAGCGAGCGTTGCATCGGGCTCAGCTCCGCGCCTACGGCGCCTTGCTCTGCCGTCAGGAAAACCTCCGCAAGGTGGAGCTGGCGCTGGTGTATTACGACACCGGTCGGGACAAGGAAACCCCGATCACCGAGACCGCCAGTGCCGAGCAACTGTGGCAGGAGCTGGAGGCTCTGTGCGACCGTTATCGCGCCTGGGCGGAATGGGAGGCGGAACATCGGGAGCGGCGCGATGCCCGCCTGAGGCGGCTGCAGTTTCCGTTTTCCGGGTTCCGGCCCCAGCAGCGCCAGCTGGCGGAAACGGTGTATCGCAACTCGTTGAACGCCGGCAGTCTGTTGCTGGAGGCCCCGACCGGTCTGGGCAAAACCCTGGGCACCCTGTTCCCGTCCCTGATGGCCATGCCGGCCGCCGGTCAGGATCGCTTGTATTACCTGACCTGTCGTAACACCGCCCGACAGCTGGTGGTGGATGCCCTGGATCGGCTGCGAGCGGCGCAACCGGAGCCGCAGGATTGGCCGCTGCGTACTCTGGAACTGGTGGCCAAGGACGATGCCTGTGAGCATCCGGACAAGGCTTGCCACGGCGAGTCCTGCCCGTTGGCGAAGGGCTTCTTTGACCGCCTGCCCGATGCTCGGGCGGAGGCGGTTCAGGCCGGCACCACTCTAACTCGGGAGCGTCTGGCCACCATTGCCGCCGGCCACGAGCTGTGCCCGTATTTTCTGGCTCAGGAAATGGCACGGTGGTGCGACCTCGTGGTGGCCGACGTGAACCGCTTTTTTGACCAGTCTGCCCTGCTCCACGGCCTGATCCGGCAAAACCAATGGCAGGCGTCGGTACTGGTGGACGAAGCCCACAACCTGGTGGACCGTGGCCGGGGCATGTACTCGGTGCAGCTGGACCAGCAGCGGCTGCTCCGGCTCCGGAAACAGGCGCCGAAGGTCCTGAAATCGCATTTGGACCGCACCGCCCGCGCCTGGCAGGGGGTGATTCGGGATCAGGCCAAGGCCGACGATCAGCCGGTGTTCCTCGATCAGCTGCCATCGGCGCTGACCGGCAGTCTGCTTGGGCTGGTGTCGGCGCTGACCGATTTTCTTGCCGAGCATCCACCGGATCTGGCCTTGCAGGAACTGCTGTTTGAGTCGGTGGCGTTTATGAAGCTGGCAGACGCCTTTGGCGATCACTCCCTGTGCGAGTTTCGCCGCGAGGGCCGGGGGCGGGCCCGGCTTACCCTCCAGAATCTGGTACCGGCGGATTTTCTGCGGGAACGCTTTACCGCCGCCAGTTCAGTGCTGTTGTTTTCCGCCACGCTTAGCCCCGGGGTTTATTACCGGGACCTGCTGGGGATGCCGGAGGACAGCCGGTTTACCTCGCTGCCCAGTCCTTTCTCCGCCGATCAGTTGCAGGTGCAATTCACACCCCGGATCAGCACCCGTCAGGCCCACCGCCAGGCATCGAGCCAGCCCATCGCCGAGCTGATCGCCGGCCAGTACCGGGATCGGCCCGGGCACTATCTGGCGTTCTTCAGCAGCTTCAAGTACCTGGATGCCGTGGCCGAGGTGCTGGCGCAGGTGGCACCCGAGATTCCCCAGCGGTGCCAGCACCCAGGTATGAGTTCAGTCCAGCGCCAGGCGTTTCTTGAGGGCTTTCAGAGCGAGACCGGCAGTGTCGCCTTTGCGGTACTGGGCGGCGTATTCAGTGAGGGTATCGACCTGCCCGGTGACCAACTGATTGGTGCTTTCGTGGCGACCCTGGGCTTGCCGCCGTTTGATGCCTGGCACGAGGTGCTGAAAGGCCGCCTGCAGCGGCGTTTTGGTGCCGGATACGAGTACACCTATCTGATTCCCGGGCTGCAGAAGGTGGCCCAGGCGGCCGGCCGGGTGATTCGTACCCCGGACGACACCGGCGTGATCTGGTTGATCGATGACCGGTTTCTCAAACCACCGGTGCGGGATCTGCTCCCGGGCTGGTGGTTCGGGCCAGAGGCCGGTGCTTCAGACGCCGGTTGATGGTGATCGGCTGGAACGGCCCATGGGAGTGGCTAATTGCCGCAAGGGCCTGATCCAGCGCGGCCGCGGCGATCGCTTCATGGTTCTGGGGCAGTGAGTGCACCGGAACCGGCAAAAAATCCAGCAGGCGGTCATCACCAAAGGTCGCCAGCTTCAACGCCGGGGTCAGTCCTTCCGGCCGTTCCAGCAGTACATCCAACACACCCTGCAGCAACGTGTACGAGGCGGTCACCAGGGCCGCCGGCTGACTGTGTTCGGCCAGCAGTTGGCGCATCAGCCGGGCCCCGGTCTCGCGGTCGTAGCGGGCGCCACTGAGCACCCGGGCCTGGCAGCCCTGGTGTCGGGCGGCCGCCTCGAAGCCGGCCCGGCGCTGGCGGGTCATGGCCAGATCGGGCACCGCATCGAACCAGACCACGGTGCCGGTGTCCGGCGTCAGCACCGACTCGGTCAGGCTGCGGGCGGCGTCCTGATTGTCACTCACCACGCACCGGATCTGATCCGGGGACTGGGCCCGGTCTACCGCCACCACAGGCAGGCCATCGATTTGAAGCTGTGGGTAAAAGGCGTCGTCCTCCGCCAGGGCGCTGGCCACGATCAGGGCATCACAGCGCCGGGCCTTGAGAGCCTCCGCCAGGGCTTTTTCGGTCGCCGGGTCGTCATCGGAGCCGGCGATCAGCAACTGGTAGCCCCGGGCTCGGGCGCCCTGTTCCAGCAGTTTTGCCAGCCGGGCGTAGCTGGTGTTTTCCAGGTCCGGCAGGATAAAGCCCAGGGTCTTGCTGGCACCCCCACGCAGGGCGGCAGCCTGGCTGTCGACCTGAAACCGGTGCTCCCGGGCAATGGCCAACACCCGGTCGATGGTGTCGGGTTTGATCCGACGGGCCTGTCCCTGCCCGTTCATCACGTAGCTGGCGGTGGTTCTGGATACACCGGCAAGCCGGGCGAGTTCGGCGAGTGTCATAGCGGTCCCTGTCCAGCGATTGCTTGATTTCTGATCATAACTGATCCATCATTGATTCTATGTTTGCTGACACGATTCAGCAACCCAAAACCACCGTCCCACAACAACAAAGCGAGGCAATTTCAATGCTGACGCTGACCGCCACCGACGTCCGCCTCGGCGCCGCCGCGAGTAACTGGCAGGACGCCCTGACTCAGGCCGGCGAGGATCTGCACGCCGCCGGACGCACCACTCCCGAGTACCTGACCGGCATGATGGCCCGGGAACAGCAGTCCTCTACCGTGCTCGGCAATGGCATCGCCATTCCCCACGGCACACCGGATAGTCGCACAGCGGTGCAGACCACCGGCATCCGGATCCTGCAGTTCCCGGACGGAGTGACCTGGCACGACGGCGCCCGGGTGCATGTGCTGGTCGCCATTGCCGCGCAATCCGACGAGCACCTGGACATCCTCCGGCACCTGACCCGGGTCCTCGACACCCCTGGTCTCGCCGAGCGCCTGGCCCAGAGCACCGATGCCGCGGAGCTGGTGGCCCTGTTGAGTAAACCGCCGGTGCTGGCGAAATGCGATCGCGACAGCCTGTGCCTGGGACTCGACGCCACCACCGCCAGGGAACTGGCACTGATCGCCGCAGCTCGTCTGCAGCGTTTGCAGTGCGTGGATACCGGTCTCGTCGCGGAAATCGTCGATCAGGATCCGGTCGAATTGGGTCAGGGGCTCTGGTTGGTGCACCACAGTCGCGGCACGCGCCGGCCGGCCCTGTCCCTGGCCACCCCGAAACATCCGACACCGACACTGCAGGGGGTATTCTGCCTGGCCGGACCGGGTGATCAGTGTCACGACCTGCTGGCGCGGCTGGACCAATTTCTGTCCGCCGGCGAACCCATCGAAGGACTGCCGACGGAAGCATTGCTGGCGCGCCTGTCCGGTGAGGCGTCCGACGCAGTGACGGCCAGCGTCACGCTGTTGAACAACCATGGCCTGCACGCCCGCCCGGCCAAGCAGCTGGTGCAGGAGGCACGCCGTTATAACGCCAGCATCCGTGTGCGAGTGCGCGAAGGTGATGGCGGCGCGGTATCGGCCACCAGCCTAACCCGAATCATCAGCCTCGGGGCCCGCCGTGGCCAGACCCTGGTATTGACTGCCACCGGTGAAGAGGCCCAGCGGGCGGTGACCGCTCTGGCAAACGCCATCAGTGAGGGACTGGGGGAAGCGGTGACGCCGTTGCGCGACGCCCCGAACACGACCGTCGACTCTGAGCATGCTGCTGCACCGCTGCTGGACGATCAGCCGTTAAAGGCGGTAGCGGCCTCTCCGGGGCTGGCGCTGGCGCCGGTGTTCGTGTTGCGCCAGCCCACACTGGCCTATGCCGACACGGCCGACGACAGCGAAGTGGAAATCGCCCGCCTGGCGCGGGCCTTCGATGCCGCCGACGGTCAGCTCCGCAGCCTGATCCGTCAGGCCGAAGGCGGCGAGGCGGCGCCGATTCTCTCGGTACACGTGGAAATGCTGCAGGACGAAGATCTTTATCATGCCGCCCTGGAGGCTATAAACGAGGGCGCCTCCGCCGAAGCCGGCTGGTGGCGAGCCATCGATACCGCTGCCACAGGTCAGGAAGCCCTGGCCGACCGGCTGCTGGCAGAGCGGGCGGCCGATCTGCGGGATGTCGGTCGGCGAGTGCTGGCCAACCTGTGTGGCGTGACCATGCCTACGCCACCGGACCAGCCGTACGTGTTGGTGGCCGATGACCTGGGTCCGTCCGACGTGGCGCGTCTCGACACTACGTTGGTCCGCGCCCTGGTTACCGCCCGGGGCGGGGCCACATCGCACAGTGCCATTTTGGCCCGCGCACTGGGTTTGCCGGCCGTGGTGGGTGCCGGTGACTCGGTGCTTCAGCTGGTGGGCGGCGCCGAACTGGTGGTGGACGGCGAGCGCGGCACTCTGGTGCCCAACCCCGGCCAGGAGCGTCGGGCACAGGTTGCCCGCCGACTGGAGCAATTAGTCGCCTTGCAGGCCCGGGCCTATGAGCACCGGCATGAACCGGCGGTGACCCGGGACGGCCACCGGGTGGAGGTTTGCGCCAACCTGGGCAACACCGCCCACGCCCCGGACGCGGTGGCGCGCGGTGCCGAAGGTATTGGTCTGCTGCGCACCGAGTTTGTGTTCATGGCCCATCCGGAGGCACCGGACCTGGCGACCCAGGTGCGCGAATACGGCCACGCCTTTGATGCGCTCAACGGCCTGCCCCTGGTGGCACGCACCCTCGACATCGGCGGCGACAAGCCGCTGGACTATTGGCCCCTGCCCCAGGAGGACAACCCGTTTCTCGGCCTGCGGGGCATCCGCCTGTCCCTGACCCGGCCGGAGATTTTGGAAACCCAGATCCGGGCGCTGCTGACCGCCGCGGGTAATCGGCCTCTGCGTATCATGTTCCCGATGGTCAAGGATCTGGAGGAGTTTCGCGCCGCCAAACAAATCGTGCGCCAGGTTCAGGCCGAGGTATCCGGTACCGATGTCCAGGTGGGGGTGATGATTGAGGTGCCGTCCTGCGCCCTGCTGGCACCAACCCTGGCGCCGGAAGTGGACTTCTTCTCGGTAGGTACCAACGATCTGACCCAGTACACCCTGGCCATTGATCGCGGCCACGGTCAGCTGTCGGCGGATTCCGATGCCCTGCACCCGGCGGTGCTGCGGTTGATCCAGATGACTGTAGACGCCGCCCACGCCCATGGCCGCTGGGTCGGCGTGTGTGGTGAGCTGGCGTCCGATCCCCAGGCGATTCCGGTCCTGGTTGGCCTGGGGGTGGATGAGCTGTCGGTGACCAGCCGGCGCGTGCCCCTGGTCAAAGCCTGCATTCGCGACTTCAGCCTGGCCAATGCCCGGGTGCTGGCCGGTCGCGTGCTGACCACGGCGACCGCCGCCGAGGCCCGCAATGCCCTGGAGTCATTCTGATGGCCCGGATTCTCACCATCACCCTGAATCCGGCGCTCGATCTGAACGCCGAACTGGACCGGCTCGCGCCGGGCCAGGTTAACCGTACCGACGCCACGTCCCTGGAACCGGCCGGCAAGGGCATCAACGTGGCCCGGGTGCTGGCCCGGCTCGGCCATGAGGTAACGGTGTCGGGCCTGCTGGGTACCGATAACGCCGCGCCTTTTGAACGCCTGTTTGCCGACGAGGGCCTGACCGATCGGTTCGTGCGCGTTGGGGGCCGGAATCGGGTCAATATCAAGCTGGCGGAACGCGGCGGGCGAATCACCGACATCAACAGCGCTGGCTTCGCGTCCCCCGGGGATGCCCTGACCCGCCTGCAGCGCGAATTGGAGTCGCTGATGCCGGGTCACGACGTCATCGTCATTGGGGGCAGCCTGCCCGGGCAACTGGTGCCGGCTGCGGTGGCCGACCTGGTATCTCAAGCCCGCCGTGGGGGTACACCGGTCTGGCTCGATACCAGTGGCGACGCGCTGGCCGAGGGCCTGAAGGCGAAGCCGCACGGGATCAAGCCGAATCTCGATGAGTTGGCTGAGTGGGCCGGTCAGACCCTGGCTGGCCGTCAACAGGTGGCTGACGTTGCCACTGCTCTGAGGTCCCAGGGCATTGCCCAGGTGGTGGTCTCCCTGGGCGCCGAGGGGGTGCTCTGGTTGAGTGCCGAGGGCGACTACCAGTCCACACCGCCGCCGGTCAGCGTCGGTAGCACCGTGTGTGCTGGCGATACCCTGCTCGCCGCTCTGGTACACGGCCAGTTGCAGTCGGACCAGCCGGCAGCCGAGCAACTGCGCTTCGCCACGGCCCTGTCCGCCGAGTGCGTCCGCCATGCCGGTGTGGGTGACCCGGCCGCCTGCGATTTTCATTCACTGCTTGATCAAACCCGGGTTCACCCCTGGCCCGGGGAAAACAACAACGGGGAGACTCTGTCATGAACCTGATTATTGTAAGTTCCTGTCCCCAGGGCATCGCCACCTGTTTCCTGGCGGCACGGGCACTGGAGCGCTCTGCCCTGGCCCGCGGCTGGCAGGTGACGCTGGACAATCGCGGCGCCGACGGCCAACGCGCCACGATGCTGGCAGACGCTGACATTGCCAATGCCGATCTGGTCATTGCGGCCCTCGGCACCCCCGTGGATCTGAACGCCTATGCCGACAAGTCGCTGTTTCGACTGACCGCGGCGGAAGCGGTAGCGGCGCCGGACTCGGCGCTGGATCAGGCGATGCAGAAGGCCACCCCCTGGCAACCGGAGACCCTGGTGGCTGGTCCGGCGATGGCTGGCGCCGGCAAGATTGTCGCCGTCACCGCCTGCCCGACTGGCGTTGCCCACACCTTCATGGCTGCTGAGGCGCTGACTTCGGCCGCCGAAGCCGCCGGCCACCAGATTCGGGTGGAAACCCAGGGCTCCGTGGGTGCCCAGGAGCCCCTGACCGAGGCGGAGATAGCCGCCGCCGACGTGGTGATCCTGGCTTGCGACATTGAGGTGGATCCCGGTCGGTTTGCCGGTAAGCGGGTGTGGCGCACCTCCACCGGCGCAGCCCTGAAAACACCGGCGGACACCGTCGACCGGGCTCTGGCCGAGGCTCGGACTCTGGACGTCAGTCAGAAGCAGACCAACGCTAGCGCGGATGGCGAAGCCCGGGGGCCCTACAAGCACCTGCTGACCGGGGTGTCCTTCATGCTGCCCATGGTGGTCGCCGGTGGCCTGTTGATAGCGCTGTCGTTTGTGTTCGGCATCGAGGCGTTCCAGGAGCAAGGCTCGTTCGCTGCGGCCCTGATGCAGATTGGCGGCGGAACCGCCTTCAAACTGATGATTCCGCTGCTGGCCGGGTACATCGCCTGGTCCATTGCCGATCGGCCGGGACTGGCCCCGGGTATGATCGGTGGTTATCTGGCCGGTGAGCTGGGCGCCGGATTTCTGGGTGGCATTGTCGCCGGTTTCCTGGCCGGCTACGTGGCCCGCTTTATCAGCCGGAAACTGCCGCTGCCGGAGAGTGTGGAATCCCTGAAACCAATCCTGATCATTCCCCTGCTGGCCAGCCTGGTAACCGGACTGAGCATGATTTACGTGCTGGGTGAACCCATGGCCGCGATCATGGACGGCCTCACCGGTTTCCTTGAAAGCATGGGTACCACCAACGCCATCCTGTTAGGGGCGATTCTGGGTGCGATGATGTGTTTCGATCTGGGCGGGCCGGTGAACAAGGCCGCTTATACCTTCGGGGTTGGCCTGCTGTCGGAGGGTAGCGGCGGCTCTGCGCCCATGGCGGCGATCATGGCCGCCGGTATGGTGCCGGCCATCGGCATGGGTGTGGCCTCGTTCGTGGCCCGGCGTAAATTCGCCGAGGCCGAACGCCAGGCCGGACGGGCGTCGTTTGTGCTTGGGCTGTGTTTCATCTCTGAAGGCGCCATTCCGTTCATGGCCAAGGATCCGCTTCGGGTCATTCCCATTTGCATGTTGGGTGGGGCTATTACCGGGGCCCTGTCCATGCTGTTCACGGTGAAGCTGATGGCGCCCCACGGTGGTCTGTTTGTGCTGGCCATTCCCAACGCGGTCAGTGTGGTGCTGCCCTATCTGATGGCCATCGCAATCAGGTCTCTGGTGATTGGTCTGGGCTATGCGTTACTGAAGGGTGGCAAGGCGAATGTCGTCGCAACGGCCACCTGAAGGCCCCACATTGCACTGATGAACGGATGATAAAAAAAATAAAAAAGGCCCTCCTTGATGAGGGCCTTTTTTGTGGGCGCTCTTCGCGGGCGTCTGCCTCGGTTGGCCGACGGGCAATCAACCGAAGTGGAAGAATGCCAGCTTGTTGCCGTCCGGGTCTTTCACGTAAGCGCCGTAGAATTGATTGGGAATACGCTGGCCCGGTTCGCCGTCACAGCTGGCACCCAGCTCCAGCGCTTTGCGGTACAACGCATCGACGGCTTCTTTCGAGCCCGGCTGCAGGGCGACCATGTTGCCATTGCCCGGGTGGTTGGCTTCCTTGTTGAACGGCTCGCACACCGCCAACATCGGCGCACCCATGCTCTTGCCGATGAACGCGATTCGGCCCATGTCGAGCAGAACCTTGGCGCCCAGGTCTGACAGAAGATCCGCGTAAAAGCTCTTGGCCTTGGCCATGTCGCTGACACCGAGGGTGACGTAACCGATCATATCCTTACTCCAGCTGTAGCGGGCTGATTGCCCGGGTTGTCATGGGTGGCCGAGCAGTCGGGGTTGGCGAACCATCGGTTTAACGGTTGTCCACCAGCACGCGATTGCGGCCGCCGTGTTTGGCAGCATACAGGGACTGGTCGCAGGCGGATAGCAGGTGACTGACGGAGGGGGTGTCCGAGTTCCATGCGGCAATGCCCGCACTCAAGGTCACGCCGAAGCTTTCTCCGCTGTCGCTAACGAAAGTGGTATCGGCCAGATCATGGCGCAAGGACTCCAGCAATTTTCTGGCGTCGTCGAGGGCAGTGTGGGGCATTAACACAACAAATTCTTCGCCACCGGTGCGGGCGACGATGTCCGCCCGGCGGGTTCGTTGGCGTAGCAGATCGGCAATGCCCTGGAGCACCCGGTCCCCCGTGGGATGGCCCCAGCTGTCGTTGACCGACTTGAAAAAATCGATATCCAGCGATGCCAGGGTAAAGGTGGAACCATAGCGCTCGGATTCAGCGGCGCATTCATCGAGTTTCATTAACAGATATCGCAGGTTGTACAGACCGGTCAGTTCGTCGGTGATCGCCAGTTTTTCCAGTTTCTGTTCCAGGCGCTTCTGGCCGTCGATGTTGGTGATAACTCCGTGCCAGGTAATGCTGCCATCTGGATTCTGTTCCGGTTGTGAGGTGCCCCTGACCCACTGGGTACAGCAGTCCAGGACAATCCGGTAATCACAGTTCCACTGCTCGAGCGAGCTGGCCGACAGTTGGATGGATTGGTGCACTTTGGGTAGATCGTCTGGATGGATGCGGTCGAACATGATTTCCGGATCGGTCATCGCTTCCTGGGCGGTCACACCATAGAATTCTTCAACCTTGCGGCTGATAAAGGGGAACCGGAATTGGCCGTCGGACTCCATGACAAAGGTATAGATAACCCCTGGCAGGGATTCCGCCAGTTGTTGCAGCTGGTGCTGGCTGGTCTTCTCTTCGGTGACGTCCAGGTGGGTTCCCATCAGCCAACGCGCGTCCGGGTCGTGGCGGTTCTCGAACAGGGTGCCCCGGGTATGGATATACCGCCAGCTGCCGTTCTTGTGCAGCATGCGGACCACGCACTCGTATTGCTGACTGTCGCCTGCCAGGTAGGCATCCAGCGCCGTGTGGGCGGCCTTAACGTCGTCCGGGTGACAGAGTCGGGACCAGGTCTGAAAGGAAACGGGAGACAGTTCGTCCAGACTGTAACCAAGCATCCCCGCCCAGCGGTCGTTGAAAATGACTTCTTCCGAATCGAGATTGAATTCCCAGGTGCCCGCGCCGGTGCCCTCAAGGATTGCCTTGAGCCTGGTTTCTGCCGATAGATACATGTGGTCCCTCACCAGATCTACTCGATAGTGCCTTTATAGCACTAATCCATCCGGTGGTTCACGTAACAATTTGCGTACGAGAAGTGATCTAGAAAACGGTAAGCAAAGGCGGGAAAGTGGTCGGCGTGGCAGGATTCGAACCTGCGACCCCTTCGTCCCGAACGAAGTGCGCTACCAAGCTGCGCCACACGCCGAACAACGGCCGGTATTATACGGATTCACTCTGGTTTTACCAGCCCTCCGCCGACAAAAGCGCATCCGTAAAGTTGCTGAGATCGTCGTAGACGGTGACGTGGGCGCCGGGTATGGGGCGGGCATCGAGATGCCGTTCGGTGTCCTGGCCATTACCGGTGCGGACCAGTACAGGCCGACAGAGGGCAGCCACGCCGGCTTCCAGATCCTTGCGACTGTCCCCGACCATGATCGCGCCGGCCAGCGAGTCCAGATGGAAGTGATGCTGGATCTGCTCCAGCAGACCAGTGCGGGGTTTGCGGCACTGGCACTGATCGTCCGGGTGGTGGGGGCAGTAGGCCACGACATCAATGCAACCGCCGGCCGCTTCCACCAGTTGCTCGAGCTTTTCGTGCATGGCGTCCAGTTCGTCGAGGTCGTAGTAGCCCCGGGCAATACCGGATTGATTGGTGGCTATGGCCACGCGATGGCCGGCGCTACAGAGCCGGGCCACCGCGTCGATGCTGCCGGGAATAGGGTGCCAGTCGTCGGCGGAGCAGATGTAATTGCCATCGTACTCGTTGATGACCCCGTCCCGGTCGAGGATGATCAGCATCTTGGTCTGCTAGCCCCTGTGCGGTGCCGGTTAGCCGGCCGTTGGTAGCAGGGAAATGTCGGCTACCCGCAGGAACAGGTTGCGTAACCGGTTCAGCAGCGCCAGACGGTTGTTTCGGGTGTCGTCGTCGTCTGCCATCACCATCACTTCGTCGAAGAAACGGTCCACCGGCTCGCGCAGGCTGGCCAGTGAACGCAATGCGCTGGCGTAGTCACCCTGCTCAAACAGCGGCAGCACCTGCTCGGACTGCTGCTGCACCTGGGCAGCCAGGGTCCGCTCGGCGTCGTCCTGCAGCAGACTGATGTCGACCACCTCACCGACGCTGTCGCCACCCTGTTTGGTCAGGATGTTGGACACCCGCTTGTTGGCACCGGCCAGAGCCTGGGCTTCCGGCAGTTGGCGGAAGGCCTCCACGGCTTTAACCCGGCGGTCGAAGTCGAGGGGTCGGGTCGGACGACGAGCATGCACCGCCAGGTACACCTCGGCACCGATGCCGAGTTCGTCGTAATGGGCCCGGAAACGCTCAAGCATGTAATCGACCACTGTGGCGGCGGTGTTCTGTTCGGTCAGCACGGTGAAGTTCTCGGCCGCCCACTCGCAGCAGGTCTGCAGGTCCAGCGGCAGTTCCCGCTCGATGATGATGCGCAGAACACCCAGGGAGGCACGGCGCAGGGCAAACGGGTCCCGGGTGCCAGACGGCGGCTGGTTGATACCGAACAGACCCACCAGGGAGTCCAGGCGATCGGCGATGGCCACCGCGCAGCCAGTCAGGGTGGTGGGCAGGTCGTCGCCGGCGAAACGGGGCATGTACTGCTCGTTCAGCGCTTTGGCGACATCGTCGGCCTCGCCATCGTGGGCCGCGTAGTACTGGCCCATGATCCCCTGCAGGTCGGTGAACTCGAGCACCATCTCGGTGACCAGATCGGTCTTGGCCAGCATGGCGGCACGCTCGGCCAGGGCCGGGTCGCTGCCGATGGCGTCGGCGATCTTGTTGGCCAGGGCGGCCACCCGCACCGACTTGTCGTAAATGCTGCCCAGCTTTTCCTGGAACACGATCGGCTTCAGCCGCTCGATGCGGTCTTCCAGCCGGCTCTTGCGGTCGGTTTCGTAGAAAAAGGCCGCGTCCGACAGCCGCGGACGGATCACCTTCTCGTTACCGGAGATGACCTGGCTGGGGTCCTTGCTGTCTATGTTGGCCACGGTGATGAACAGCGGCATCATGCCGCCATCGGCGTTCACCACGTGGAAGTATTTCTGGTGTTCCTTCATGGAGGAGATCAGGGCTTCCGCCGGAACCTCCAGGAAGCGATCCTCGAACCGGCCCATCAGCGGTACCGGCCATTCGTTCAGGGCCGTTACCTCGTCCAGCAGCTCCTCGTCGATCACCGCCTTGCCACCGGCTTCGGATTCGGCCAGTTCAGCAACCCCGGCACGAATCTGGTTCCGGCGTTCGGCGAAATCGGCAATGACATAGCCTTCCTGACGCAGTACCACTTCGTAGTCACCCGGTGTCGGTACGATCAGCGGTTTCGGGCAGTGGAACCGGTGGCCCCGGGTCTTGTTGCCGGGGGTCAGACCCATGATCGGTGTGTCGATCACTTTATTACCGAACAGCATGACCGCCCAGTGCACCGGCCGCACGAATTCGGTCCGGTGCGCGCCCCAGCGCATGCGCTTGGGAATGGGCAGCGCGGCCAGGGACTGCTCTACCAGCTCTGGCAGCAACTCCACGGTGGGTCTGCCCTGCTCAACGGTCCGGTAGACCACCCAGGCACCTTTATCAGTTTCCAGGGTGTCGAGCTGATCCGGGGTGACGCCCAGTGACGTGGCGAAGCCGGTCAGCGCCCGGGTCGGGTTGCCAGCGTCGTCGAACGCGGCTTTGACCGCGGGTCCACGCTTTTCCACCGGCTTGTCCGGCTGGGCGTCGGCCAGGTCGCGAATGCGCACGGCCAGGCGGCGGGGCGCGGCGAAGGCTTCGACGCGACCGAAATCAATACCGGCGTCTTCCAGACCCTTGCTGATGCCCTGGGTAAAGGCGTCGGACAGGGGTTTGAGTGCTTTCGGGGGCAGCTCTTCGGTGCCCAGTTCGATCAAGAAATCCTGTGTTGCCATGATTACGCGTTCCCTTGTTCCTGCTGTGCCTTCTTCGCTTTCTTACCTTTCTTGCCGTTGGCCTTGTTGTCGGCGGCGTCGGCCGCGGCCAGAACTTCGTCCCGCAGGGCGTCGGGCGCCAGTGGGAAGCGAAGTTTACGACGGCTGTCGAAGTAGGCCTGGGCGACAGAACGCGCCAGGGTCCGCACTCGCAGGATGAAACGCTGTCGCTCGGTCACCGAGATGGCGTGCCGGGCGTCCAGCAGGTTGAATGTGTGGGAGGCCTTGAGGACCTGCTCGTAGGCAGGCAGGGCTAGACCGGCTTCGATCAGGCGGGCGCTTTCGCGCTCGTGAACGTCGAAGCTGTGAAACAGAAACTCGGTGTCGGCGTGCTCGAAGTTGTAGGTGGACATTTCCACTTCCTGCTGGTGGAACACGTCGCCGTAGGTGACCACCCCATCCGGGCCTTCGGTCCAGACCAGATCGTAGACGCTGTCGACGCCCTGCAGGTACATGGCGATGCGCTCAAGACCGTAGGTCAGCTCGCCGGTGACCGGATAGCATTCGATGCCACCGACCTGTTGGAAGTAGGTGAACTGGGTCACTTCCATGCCGTTCAGCCAGATTTCCCAGCCCAGGCCCCAGGCGCCCAGGGTGGGCGACTCCCAGTTGTCTTCTACAAACCGGATGTCGTGCACCAGCGGGTCCAGCCCCAGGGCTTTCAGGGAGTCCAGATACAGTTCCTGGATGTTGTCCGGCGACGGCTTCAGCACCACCTGGAACTGGTAGTAGTGTTGCAGGCGGTTCGGGTTTTCCCCGTAACGGCCGTCGGTGGGCCGGCGGCTTGGCTGGACATAGGCGGCATTCCAGGTTTCCGGCCCAATGGCGCGCAGGAAGGTAGCCGGGTGGAAGGTACCGGCACCCACTTCCATATCCAGTGGCTGAAGGACCACACAGCCGTGCTGTGCCCAGAAATTCTGCAGAGCCAGGATCAAACCCTGAAAGGTCTTGATGTCCGGAGTGGTTTGCTTGCTTGCCTTGTCTGTCACGACGTTTGCCTACTATCGATCTGAATGTGGCGCCCCGGATCGGGCCGGGGCACTCTGAAAATGGCGCATTATACGCTTGCCAAAGCGGTATTTCTAAGCGCAGTTCACTGCCTTGATTTTGCTCTAGAAGAACGTCAGTCCCACTTGGAACAGTTTCTCCACTTCCCGGATCCGGGTTTTATCCACCAGGAACAGAATGACGTGATCGTCCGGCTGCACCCGAATGTGGTCGTGGGCGATCAGTACCTCGCTGCGACGGACAATGGCGCCGATGGTGGTGCCTTCCGGCAGCGGGATCTCGTCCAAACGTTTACCGACCACCTTGGACGACCGGTGGTCGCCGTGGGCAATCGCCTCAATCGCCTCGGCCGCGCCCCGGCGCAGTGAGTGAACATTCACTACGTCACCCCGGCGCACGTGGGTCAGCAGGCTGCCAATGGTGGTCTGCTGGGGCGAGATGGCGACATCAATGTCGCCACCCTGGATCAAGTCCACGTAGTCCGGGTTATTGATCAGGGTCAGCACCTTGCGGGCGCCCAGGCGTTTGGCTAGCAGCGAGGCCATGATGTTGGCCTCGTCGTCGTTGGTGACGGCGCAGAACACGTCGGTGTTCTCGATGTTCTCTTCCAGCAGGATGTCTTTGTTGGCGGCGTTGCCTTCCAACACCACGGTTTTACGCAGGTTTTCCGACAGCATCACGCAGCGCTCGTGGTTGCGCTCCAGCAATTTCACCTGATAGCGGTTTTCCAGGGTATGGGCCAGGCGCTGGCCGATGTTGCCGCCGCCGCAGATGAAGATGCGCTTGTAGGGTTTCACCAGCGGTTGCAGTTCGCTCATCACCGAGCGGATGTGGTCGGCACTGGCAATGAAGAACACCTCGTCGCCGTCTTCGATTACGGTGTCCCCTTGAGGCATGATCGCCCTGTCTTTCCGGAAGATGGCTGCCACCCGGGTGTCGATGCGGGGCATATGCGTTCGCAGGTAGGACAGTTCGTGGCCCACCAGTGGGCCACCTTCCGTAGCCCGGATGGCCACCAGCCGGGTTTGGCCCTTCGAAAATTCCAGCACCTGCAGCGCGCCCGGGTTCTCGATCAGCCGGGTGATGTGCTTGGTCACCAGGTGCTCCGGGCTGATCAGCACGTCGATCGGGAAACCCCGCAGACTGTCCAGATCCTTGGTGCGGTCTTTCTGGTAGAACAGGTCGGCTTTCGCCAGATAGGCGCTGGCCCGTACCCGGCAGATGGTGGTCGGGGTCTTGTACAGCAACTTGGTGACCTGACAGGCCACCATGTTGGTCTCGTCGCTGCTGGTCACCGCGATCAGCATGTCGGCGTCTTCCGCGCCGGCCTGACGCAGCGACGTCGGATACGAGGCTTCGCCCTGCACCGTGCGGATGTCCAGCCGGTCCTGCAGCTCCCGCAACCGGGCGCCATCGCTGTCGATGATGGTGATGTCGTTGGCTTCGTTGGCCAGGTTCTCGGCCAGTGTGCCACCTACCTGGCCGGCACCAAGGATCAGAATCTTCATGCTTCGGGTTTCTCCAAAACCGCGTAGAAGAAGCCATCATGGCTATCAGGCTCGGGCAGCAGCTGGCGCCCCGCACCCATGTCGCGTCCCCAGCTAACCTTCGGTTCCAGTAGACGGACGTGGTCCTGCTGTTTGCAGAACCGCTGGATTATACGGTGGTTTTCCTGGGGAAAGACCGAACAGGTCGCATACACCAGTCGCCCGCCGGGTTTGAGGATAGACCACATGGCCTGCAACAGCCCAAGCTGGATGCTGGCCAGGGGCACAATGTCCGACTCCCGGCGCAGCAGTTTGATGTCCGGATGGCGCCGGATTACGCCGCTGGCACTGCAGGGCACGTCGAGCAGGATGCGGTCGAAGGCGTCGCCGTCCCACCAGGTGTCAACGTCGGCGGCGTCCGCCTGCTGCAGGGTGGCGTGCAGATCCAGCCGGTCCAGATTCTCCTGCACCCGGGGCAGGCGGGCCTCGGATTCGTCGATGGCCACTACTTCCGCCAGATCGCCGCAGGCTTCCAGAATCGCGCAGGTTTTGCCGCCGGGCGCGGCACAGGCGTCGAGCACCCGTTGCCCGGGCGCCAGGTCCAACAGCGTGGTGCACAGCTGCGCGGCCTCATCCTGGACGCTCACCGCACCATCGGCAAACCAGGGTAGTCGGTCCACCGGCACTGGCTGAGCCAGCTGAATACCCAAGGGCGCAAACCGGGTGGCTGTGGCCTCGATACCGACCTCGGCCAGCAGCGCGAGATAGTCGTCCCGGCGAAAACGCAGTCCGTTCACCCGCAAGGTCATGGGCGCCTGGGCGTTGTTGGCATCGACAATCGCCGGCCAGTCATCGGGCCAGTTGTGACGCAGTTTTTCCACCATCCAGCCCGGGTGGCTGACCCGACTGGCGTCGCTGGAGGGTTCCGGCGCGCCGGAACGTTCGGCGGCACGCAACACTCCGTTAACCAGACCGGTCAGATGTGGCCGGTCCAGCGCCCGGCAGGCCTCGACAGATTCGTTCAGCACCGCGTAGCTGGCCTGCTGGCTGAACCGCAACTGGAACAGGGCCACCAGCATCAGGTGGTGGATGATGCGATCCTGGCTGCGCAGGGGTTTTTTCAGCCGGCTCTGGAGTTCGTCGTCAAGGCGATGGAACCAGCGGCAGGCGCCGTAGCACAGCGCTTGCAGCGCCGGGCGGTCACTGAGTTCGAGGCGAGCCAGGGCCGGCGGCAGGCACTGGGACAGGGACTGGCCCTGTTCCACCGCCAGCAGCACACCGGCGGCGGTCGCGCGTAGGGATTGTGGCTGATCGGCCATGTCAGCGCAGCTCCTGGCCGGGCAGCAGCAGCTGCTTGCCGCCGTTGATCAGGTCGTTCACGCTCTGGGCCCGGGACCCGGGCAATTGAACCCGAGTGATGCGCAGGGTGCCGGTGCCGCAAGCCACATCAATGCCGTCGCGGTCCCGCGTCAAAACGGTACCGGCCGGCTGGTTGGCGGTGTCGGGTATGGCGGTGGCGCCGTGCACCCGGATCCGCTGCTGTTCCAAGTCGGTGTAGGTGCCGGGCCAGGGATTGAAGGCGCGCACCAGGCGTTCGATGTCGGCGGCGTCACTCTGCCAATCAATGTGGCCTTCGTCTTTCACCAGCTTGTGGGCGTAGCAGGCGAGGTCATTGTTCTGAGCTTCGCCGGACAGCTCGCCCTTTTCCAACAGGCGCAGCGCCTCGACAATGGCGTCACCGCCCAGATCGGCCAGCCGGTCGTGCAGGCTGCCGCCGGTGTCAGTGTCATGGATGGGGGTTCGCGACTTCAGCAGCATCGCGCCGGTGTCGAGGCCTTTGTCCATCTGCATGATGGTGATGCCGGTTTCCCGGTCGCCGGCGGCCAGGGCACGGTGGATGGGCGCCGCGCCGCGCCAGCGCGGTAGCAGGGAGGCGTGAATGTTGAGACAGCCGTGCCGGGGAATGTCGAGCACGGCCTTGGGCAGAATCAGGCCGTAGGCGGCCACGATCATGGCGTCCGGCTTCAGCGCCGCCAGCTCCTGCTGGGCCGCTTCCGTCCTCAGGGACTCGGGTTGGAACACCGGAATGTCGGCGTCCAGGGCCACTTGCTTGACCGGGCTGGGCATCAGTTTGCGGCCACGACCGGCGGGCCGGTCCGGCTGGGAATACACCCCAACAATCGCGTGGTGAGTGCCCAGCAGGGCTTTCAGGGCGGTGGCGGCGAAATCCGGGGTGCCGGCAAAAACGAGTCGCACGGTGCTGAGGTCTCTGTTTGGTGAAATACGAAAAGACCGGGTCGCAACCCGGTCTGAAAGCTGTGGTCGAGCGCCAACACAATATGGCGACCGATCAGGCGCTCTTCTTGTGCAGCTTATCCAGTTTCTTACGAATCCGGTTTCGCTTCAGGGAACTGAGGTAGTCCACGAACAGCTTGCCATTCAGGTGGTCCATTTCATGCTGGATGCAGACGGCGAGCAGTCCGCGGGCTTCCAGCTCGTACGGCTGTCCGTCGCGATCAATGGCGCGGATCATGACATGTTCGATGCGGCTGACGTCTTCATAGAATCCAGGCACCGACAGACAGCCTTCCTGCATGTCCTCGTATTCGCCCTCGAGGATTTCCACCTCCGGGTTGATAAAGACCCGGGGCTCACTCTTGTCCTCGGACAGATCCATGACAATGATCTGTTTGTGGACATTGACCTGAGTCGCCGCCAGGCCAATGCCGGGCGCATCGTACATGGTCTCGAACATGTCGTCGATCAGCGTGCGGATGTCGTCCGTCACCTCGTCCACCGGCTTGGCGATGGTGCGCAGGCGGGGATCCGGGTATTCGAGAATATCTAGTATCATGACGCTCGTATTTGACCTGTTTGACTGAGTGCAGTGTTAGCGAGGCTGAAACATGCCCGTGTAATTTTCTGCAAGCAAATGCAACTGATCGCTAAAATGCGACAGCGTACTGCGCAAAAAATCACCCGATACCTACTATGATCGGGATAAAACCGCAGGATTCAACGGCGGCCAGCGGCGCTAACGCGATAAGACTATTATCTAATAATTCGTCGATTGAGTACAAACTGATCAGTTAATAGCTAAAATCTTTCAATGTCCCGATAGAATTTACTGGAAGAACAAAAGATAACATCACAAATTCCGGGACTTCTTCTATAGTATCAGGAATTACAACGTAATAAGCTGCAGGCAAAAGGCTGCATCCCAACAGAATGCAAAGACTCAAGGCACGCGATCAAGGACTTAGACAATGAGGAAACTGCTGTACGCTCTGGCAGCATTTACGCTGCTGTTCACCTCCTGGGCCCAGGCTGCACCGGAGCTGCGGTCCGACCATCCCGAGCGTTACACTGTCGTGAAGGGTGACACTCTGTGGGATATTTCAGGCCGATTCCTGAACAACCCTTGGTACTGGCCGGAAATCTGGCACGTGAATCCTCAGGTCAAGAACCCGCACCTGATCTACCCGGGTGATCGCCTGGCCCTGGTCTACATCGACGGTAAACCACGGGTCACCAAGGTGGCCTCCAGCGGTGTGGTTAAACTGTCGCCGCAGATCCGTTCCGAAGCCATCGATACTCCGATCCCCACCATTCCCCTGGATGCCATCAGCAGCTTCCTGACCGACACCCGTATTGTCAGCCCGGCTGAGCTGAACGACGCGCCCTATGTGCTGGAAGGCGAAGACGGCCGCATCATTACCGGTGCCGGCGACCGCATTTACGCTCGCGGCGACAAGCCGGCGGACAAGGTGGGCATCTTCCGTCGCACCAAGGAGTTTGTTGATCCGGAAAGCGGTGAGTTTCTCGGCCTGGAAGCGCGCAGCATCGGTTCGGGCAATGTCACTGCCGAAAACGGCGAGGTGCTGACCCTGCAGCTGACCAAGTCCAATCAGGAAATTCGCATCGGCGACCGGCTACTGACCAGCGAGAATCGCGCCATATCCACCAGCTTCGTGCCCAGCGCGCCCGACTCGGACGTGAACGGTCAGATGATTGCGGTGGATGGCGGTGTCAGCCAGATCGGCCAGTTCGACGTGGTCACCATCAACCGTGGTGAGCGGGATGGCCTTGAGGCCGGCAACGTGATGTCGGTGCTGAAGAGCGGCAACATGGTGCGTGACCCGGTGACCGGTGAAACCATCGAGCTGCCGTCCGAGCGTGCCGGCTTGATGATGATTTTCCAGGCCTACGAGAAAATGAGTTACGGCCTGGTGCTGCAGGCGACCCGCCCGCTGTCGGTGGGAGACAAGGTCACCAACCCCTGATTCGGTAAACGCAGCAACCGATCACAGCCGGGCCAGGAAGGCCCGGCTTTTTCGTTCAAGGATGACAACGTGACAGACCTACCCTTACCTGCCCCAATGGTGCCGGCTGATGCGGCCTGCCCTGCCATTGACTCGGGAACGACCCCGGAAACCACCTCGGACTGGCTGCTGCTGGCTTGCCTGCCCAGATTCGGCGCCCGCGCTCGATGCGAATTGGCGTCGGTCTACCCGAACCTCGCCGACCTCCTGACGTTGAACGCTTCTACCCTGAAGGCGTGCGGTCTGGCCCCTGGCACCATCGACGCAATCCAGGCCTGGCAATGCCGGGATGTCAGGCACCCGGTAGTGACCCGGGTGGCGGCGATCGAACGGGATTGCAAGCGCTTGGGCATTGGAATCATCCCGGCGGCTGATGGCCGCTACCCGGAGGCGCTCCGACACATACACGACGCACCCCTGGTGCTGTACGTTCGGGGTGACCCCGGGCTGCTGGTTCGGGACCAGATCGGCATTGTCGGCAGTCGACACGCGACCCGCGCCGGGCTCGACCATGCACGCGCTTTTGCCCGGGAACTGAGTGGCCGGAATTTGTTGGTGACCAGCGGTCTGGCCCTGGGGGTTGATGGCGCGGCACACGCCGGCGCCCTGGATTCCGGCTCGGCCACCGTGGCGGTGATTGGCTGTGGCCTTGATCGTGTCTACCCAAGCCAGCATCGACCACTGGCCGAACGGGTGGCGGCGCAGGGGCTGCTGGTGTCGGAGTATCCACCCGGTACTCCCGCTCGGGCGGCGCACTTTCCCCAGCGCAATCGCATCATCAGCGGCCTGAGTCGTGGCGTCCTGGTGGTGGAAGCGGGACTTAAGAGTGGTTCCCTGATCACCGCCCGTCTGGCGCTGGAGCAGGGACGCGAGGTGTTCGCCATCCCGGGTTCGGTGCACAATCCGGTGGCCCGGGGCTGTCATCAGCTGATCCGGCAGGGCGCAACCCTGGTCGAAACCGTGGACGATGTCCTGATGGAACTGGGCACCTGGTGGTCGCAGCAGGATACCGTTGGTTCAAGTCAGCAGCGGTCGGAAGAAGCCGGCCCCGACGCTGCCCCGGTCGCCGGTTTGGACAGCCGGGAAATCGCGGTGTTTCAGGCTTTAGGGTATGATCCTCAGTCAACCGATGCACTGAGTTTGGCAACCGGATTGCCCGCCGATCAGCTCATGCAGTCCCTGCTGCTTCTGGAATTGCAGGGGCTAGTGAGTTCGGCCCCTGGGGGCTTCCTGCGTCTCGCCTGATTCCGGTGCCGCGCTGTGTACGCAGTGTAAACGCCCGCTTTCTTTCAGCTGACGATGACGACCATGACGGCAACTTCTGCTTCATCCAATACTTCACCTCAATCTGACGTCCACCCTTCAGCCAAGCCCCTGAGTGACTGGCACCTCCACTGTGCCCGCCGGACTCTGCTGGGCGGCGGTGTGATTGCCTACCCAACCGAGGCGGTTTGGGGACTGGGCTGCGATCCCTGGGACGAAGAGGCGGTTGAGCGCATTCTTGATCTGAAACAACGCCCAATGGAAAAGGGCATGATACTTGTAGCCAGCTCAATCCAGCAGGTGCGGTTTCTGCTCGACCCGCTGCCGGCCGAACTGCAACGGGAAGCCCAAAGGCACTGGCCAGGGCCGGTGACCTGTCTGCTGCCGGACGTGCACCAGCAGGTGCCGGCCTGGGTGCGCGGACGCCACAGCGCAATCGCGGTCCGGGTTAGTGATCATCCGGTGGTGCGTGCGCTCTGTGAGGCGGCCGGCCAGCCTCTGGTCTCCACCTCCTGCAACCCGGCAGGTCGGGAACCGGCCCGTTATTCCTGGCAGGTTCGCCGCTATTTCGGAGACCGGCTGGACTGGATTGTACCCGGCGCGCTGGGCGGTAATCGTAAGCCCAGTCGTATTATCGATATTGTCAGTGGTAAGCAACTTCGCTAGGAGATTTCATGTCACAACAGCCCGACATTGAGGCCGTCAAACAGTACTTGCTGGATCTGCAGGACCGGATCTGTCGCCGCCTGGAGGCGGTGGATGGCGGTGCCGAATTTGTCCGTGATGCCTGGGACCGGCCGGAAGGCGGCGGCGGTGTCAGTCGGGTCATCGCCGATGGCCGGGTGATCGAAAAAGGCGGTGTCAATTTCTCTCACGTCATGGGCGAAACCATGCCGCCCTCCGCCACCGCGCACCGCCCGCACCTGGCCGGCGCGCCCTGGCAGGCCATGGGGGTATCTTTGGTCATTCACCCAACCAACCCCTACGTGCCGACCTCCCACGCCAACGTGCGCTGCTTCATCGCTACGCCCGAGGACGCCGAACCGGTGTATTGGTTTGGTGGTGGTTACGACCTGACCCCCTATTACGGATTCGACGAAGACTGCGTGCACTGGCACCGCACCGCCCGGGATGCCTGTGCGCCCTTCGGTGCGGATCTGTACCAGCGCTACAAACACTGGTGTGACGACTACTTTTACCTCAAGCACCGGGACGAGCCGCGGGGCATCGGTGGGCTGTTTTTTGACGACCACAACACCGGCGATTTCGGCCGGGACTTCGATCTGATGCGGGCAGTGGGCGACAGCTACATCGAAGCCTACGAACCGATTGTCCGTCGGCGGCTGGACCACCCGTACAGCGAGCGTGAGCGCGAGTTCCAGCTGTACCGGCGGGGCCGCTATGTCGAATTCAATCTGGTCTACGACCGCGGCACCCTGTTTGGCCTGCAGTCCGGCGGCCGGACCGAATCCATCCTGATGTCACTGCCGCCGCTGGTGCGCTGGGACTATGGCCGGGTGCCGGAGCCCGGCTCCGAAGAGGCGCGGCTGACCGATCATTTCCTGACCGGGCGGGACTGGCTGGGGGTGGCCGATGACCAATGACCTGTACGCGGTGGTGGGTCACCCCATCAGCCACAGCAAATCGCCCCGTATTCACAGCCTATTCGCTAGTCAGACTGGTGAAGCGGTGGAGTACACCGCGATCCAGGCGCCGCTGGATGATTTTGCCGGCACTGTGCGGGAGTTCTTTGATCGTGGCGGCCAGGGCCTGAATGTCACGGTGCCGTTCAAGGAGCAGGCCTGGCAGCTGGCGGATCAGCGCACCGAACGGGCCGAGAACGCCGGCGCCGCCAATACCCTGTATCGGGATGATCAGGGGCGTCTGACCGCCGACAACACCGATGGCGTCGGGCTGGTCCGCGACCTGACCGTAAATCATCGTGTTCCCCTGGCTGGAGCGCGAATCCTGGTGCTGGGTGCCGGTGGCGCAGTTCGGGGCGTACTGGGCCCGATTTTGGTGGAACAACCGGCGGCGTTGACCATCGCCAACCGTACCCCGGCCAAGGCCGAAACTCTGGCTCAGCTGTTTGCACCGGTGGCTAGCGGCGCGGACGTTACCGCGGTCGGCTTCGACCAGCCGGACCAACCCTACGATGTGATCATCAACGGCACCAGCGCCAGTCTTCAGGGCGATTTGCCACCTTTGTCGGCAACTGTGATCGGCTCCGACACCGTGGTTTACGACATGATGTACTCTTTGCAGACCACGCCGTTCAATCAATGGGCCCTGGACTTGGGTGCCCGACGGGTGTTCGACGGTTTGGGCATGCTGGTGGAACAGGCGGCGGAATCCTTTCGTATCTGGCGTGGCGTTCGTCCGGACGCGGCGCCGGTTATCGAAGTGTTACGAAACGACTGAACCATTTACCGGTTTTTTAGGCTAGGCTCAGAGTCTCGTTGCAAAAGGGGCTTGCATGGATATTTTAACCCTCGTCGGACTTGTTGCCGGTGTGCTAATCGTGGTCATGGCCATGCTGGCCAATGCCTCGTTGCTGACCTTTCTGAACCTGCCCGGACTGGCCATCGTGCTAGGCGGCACCTTCGCCGTCACCTTGATCAAATTCCGCCTGCCGTCGGTAATGAGCGCCTTCCGGCTCGCCATCAGCGCGGCTTTTACCGACAGGGTGGCGCGTCCGGCCGAGCTGGTCCGGGAAGTCGGTGCCCTGGCCCAGGTGGTGCGCAAGGAGGGCATATTGGGTCTGGAAAATCACCAGACCGACGATGAATTCCTGCGTAAGGCCATCAATCTGTGCGTCGATGGCCATTCCCCGGAGCTGGTAGAAGAAGCCCTGGCCCAGGAAACCCAGCAGACGTCCGAGCGCTACGAGGTGGCGGAACGGGTGTTTCGGGGTATTGGCGAATCCGCCCCGGCCATCGGCATGCTGGGTACCCTAGTGGGCCTGGTGCAGATGCTCAATACCCTCGACGACCCTTCGACAATTGGTCCGGCCATGGCCATCGCACTGCTGACTACCCTATATGGCGCCTTCATCGCGCAGCTGGTTGCCCTGCCCCTCGCGGACAAACTCCAGCTTAAGGCCGAGGACGAAACCCGCAACCAGATGCTGATCATCACCTCGATGAAAAACATCATGCGGGGCGAAAACCCGCGGGTGATGACTGAACTGCTGTCGTCGTTTGTCCACCCTGACCATCGTACGGCCCTGACGCCGGAGCGGGAGGTCTGAGGCCTTGGAAGTTGTTCAGCAGAAGAACCGCGCCCGGCTGAAGAATTCCACGCCGGCCTGGATCGTCACCTTCGCCGATCTGGCGACCCTGCTACTGACCTTCTTCATCCTGCTGTTGTCGTTCGCCGAGATGGATGTGAACAAGTATCGGGCCATGGCCAACTCCATGGCTCTGGCTCTGGGCTCCAGCAACGTGGTGGCCCAGGAGGTCGGTGGCTCGCCGCTCACCCTGATCGAGTCGGACACCGTGTCGCTACCTGAGCCCACTGAGGCCGAGCCGGTGGAGCCGGAGTTTATCGATGAGCGCGCGGAAGCGGAGGGAGACACCAAGATCCCCGGTGGCGTCATCGATCTCGCTAGCCGGCTGGTCAGCGAGCTGGAGGCGGAAGTGGCGTCGGAAGCCCTGAACATCAGTTACGACCAGCAGCAGGTGGTGATCCGCTTCTCCGAAGAGGCGACGTTTCAGTCCGGCGCTGCCGACATCAAACCGGAGATGATTCCCATCATCGAGCGGGTTGTGGGGGTGCTGGCGGAGTGTCAGGGCAATGTATTTGTGTCCGGTTTCACCGACGATCGCCCGATTTCCAGTGATCGGTTCCGTTCCAACTGGGATCTGTCCGCGGCGCGGGCCGTGTCGGTGGTGCATGAACTGGTGTTGAACCGTCAGGTACCGGCGGACCGGGTGGTGGCTGCCGGTCGCGCCGAAACCAACCCGCTGGCGCCCAACGACACCCCGGAGAACCGGGCGCTCAACCGTCGCGTTGAGATTGCCATCCGGGACCCTCAATGCCAGGAGCTGCCTCAGACCGGCGACCGACCGGTGGAAATCCTGCCTTGATCGATTGCCCCGAATAATGGCCCCAGACGATGGCCTTATGACCGGGGCACAGATTCTCATAGAGAAATCATATAACTGATTGGGGTTCAGGGCCTTATACTGTGCCGCCTGTGATGGGCCCAGGCGACTGGCCCCGAATTTTCAAGCACCGGATAGTGAGAGCGAGTATGAGTGGACCCGACAAGCCAAAAGTCATCGGTGAGGAATGGAGCGATGAGCGCGTCAAAAGTTTTCTCGCCCTTGAGCCCTATGACAGCGCCAAAAACCCGGACTTCAACGTTCTGCTGAAGGCCTACCAGGCCATGCGCGCCGGCGACTTCGATCGTTTTATCGGATTTTTCGTCGAGGCGGGACGGGATCTGAATGCGGTGAATGAAAATGGCGAGACCATTCTTGACCTGATTTCCGAGCACCGCCGGAGTGTCGACTACGCTCAGGCCCTGGAAAAGGCCGGAGCACAGCGGGCAGCAACGGCCGGGAACTGAGTTCCCGGCGTTACCGGCCTGAGCTGTCCGTCAGCCCGGGTCTATTGCACATCCACCTGAATGGCCTTGGGCTCTTTTGGCTCCACCTTTAGCAAGGTAAGAGTGAGCAAGCCGTCTTTGAAGTTGGCTTTGACGCTGTTTTCATCGACGTTTTCCGGCAGCGTGAAGCGGCGCATGAAGCTGCCGTAGAAGCGCTCAATGCGGTGCTGCTTCTTGTCGGTGCTTTCCTCCTCGTGCCTGCGCTCACCCTCAATGGTCAGCACACCGTCGTGCACCGTGACTTTGACGTCGTCTTTGGACATGCCCGGCAGCTCGGCGTCGATGGTGAACGCCTCCGGGCTTTCCTTGATGTCCACGGCCGGAGCCCAGTCGCTCCGACTGAACAGGTCCTTACCTTCCCGATCACTGTTCCGGGTCAGGCCAAACATGCGGTTGTAGCGGTTCATCAGGTCATCAAACTCACTGACCGGATTCCAGCGGGTTAGGTTGGTCATGGCGATACCTCCTCATCACGATTACGAATCTGCTTACTGCGTCTCAGCTTCGCTCGCGGAACTGCCCAACACGGTGGCGCCTGCCGGATGGTTATCCGTGAACTCCTGCTAATAGCGAATGTAGGATCGCCGGATCGGTTTTCAAGCACCCGCTGGTGAAATTTTGATCTGGGTCAGTTGCCCGTCTCGGCCAGGTAACTGTCTTTCAGTTTCACGTAGTTGGCCGCGGTGTAGGTGAAGAAACTGCGCTCTTTGTCTGACAGCGCCCGTGCCTTTTTTGCCGGCGAGCCCACGTACAGATGGCCCGATTCCAGGGTCTTGCCCGGCGGCACCAGGCAACCGGCGGCGACGATCACCTCGTCCTCCACCACGGCACCGTCCATGATGATGCAGCCCATGCCCACCAGTACCCGGCTACCTACGGTGCAGCCATGCAGCAGTGCCTTGTGGCCCACGGTAACGTCGTCGCCAATGGTCAGCGGGTAGCCGCCGGGGTTGTAGTCGCTGGCGTGGGTGATGTGCAGCACCGAGCCGTCCTGGATACTGCAGCGATCACCAATGCGGATCTGGTGCATATCGCCCCGCACCACAGTCATCGGCCAGATCGAACAGTCGGCGCCGGTCTGGACGTCGCCAATCACCACCGCGCTGGGATCGACCCAGGCGCGTTCGCCAAATTGTGGTGCTTTACCCTTGTGAGAACGTACATTCGTCATTACATATACTCTTTAGACGTGACATTGCTTCGGAGATGGGAGTCTTCGGAGGGGTGCTTTCCGAAACCCGCTCAAGCACGTCCATGTGACGCTTGAGCTCCGCCATCCATGGCTCCGCACAGTTTCGGAAAGCACCCCTCCGAACACTCCCCCGAACATTGGAGTTATCTGAAACTACCTTACCGACGAACAGCTGAGAAGGGGACTTATGAACAACCCGCTACTGACTCAAGATCTTCTGCCGAAGTTTGACCATGTCCGTACCGAGCACATGGAGACGGCCATTGATCAGATTCTCAGTGAGAACCGGATGAAAATCGCCACGCTCTCCCAGCAGGACGACCCGACCTGGGAAACCCTGGCGCAGCCGATGCAGGCGCTGGACGACCACCTGAGCAACGCCTGGTCGGTGATTTCCCATCTGAACGGGGTGATGAACAACGACGAGCTGCGCAAGGTCTACAAGAACTGTCTGGAAAAGCTGACCGAGTACAGCACCGAGGTCAGTCAGAACGCCGACCTGTGCGAAGCCTACAAGAAGCTGGCCGCGCGGGAGGATTTCAAAGACCTGAGCGAAGCCCAGCGCAAGTCGGTGGAGAACACCCTGCGGGATTTCCATCTGGGCGGTGTCGACCTGCCAGCGGAACAGAAGCAGAAGTTCGCTGACCTGTCCCGGGAACTGGCGGAACTGTCCAACCGGTTCAGCGACAACGTGCTGGATGCTACGCAGCATTGGTTCAAGCAAATCACCGACGTGGAGGAGCTGGCCGGTCTGCCCGAGTCGGCTATCGACGGCGCCAAGCAGGCTGCGCGCCAGAAAGAACTGGACGGCTATGTGATCACTCTGGATTTCCCCAGTTTCTTCCCGGTCATGACCTACTGCGACAACCGGGCGTTGCGCCGGGAAGTGTATGAGGCCTTTGTCACCCGCGCCTCCGACCAGGGTCCGGACGCCGGCACCTGGGACAACACGCCAGTGATGGCGGAAATCCTCAAGCGCCGGCACGCCCTGTCCAAACTGCTTGGCTTCGACAACTACGCCGAACGGTCCCTGGCCACCAAGATGGCACGTGACACCGGGGAAGTGCTGGAATTCCTGAATCAGCTGGCGGCCAAATCCAAGCCGGTGGCCGAGAAAGAATTCGCTGAGCTCAAGGCCTTTGCCCGTGACGGATACGGCGTAGAGGATTTGCAGGCGTGGGACGTCGGTTACTACAGCGAAAAGCTGCGCCAGCAGCGCTACGATATTTCGCCGGAAACCTTGCGGCCCTGGTTCCCTGTGGATAACGTGGTACCTGGGCTGTTCAAGGTGGCCGAGAAACTGTTCGACGTGCAGATCGAAGCCCGGCCCGAGGTGGAAACCTGGCACGAAGACGCCACTGCCTACTGCATCAGCCGCAACGGTGAACCTCTGGCCTGGTTCTACTTCGATTTGTTCGCCCGTCAGGGTAAGCGTGGTGGCGCCTGGATGGCCGACTGCCGGGTACGCTGGCGTAATCTGCGCGGGCAGCTTCAGTTGCCGGTCGCCTTCCTGACCTGTAACTTCACGCCGCCGGTGGATGGTAAGCCGTCGCTGCTGACCCACGACGAGGTCACCACCCTGTTCCACGAGTTCGGCCATGGCCTGCACCACATGCTGACCCAGGTCGATGTGCTGGACGTGTCCGGCATCAACGGTGTGGCCTGGGACGCGGTCGAACTGCCCAGCCAGTTCCTGGAGAACTGGTGCTGGAACCGCGATTCTCTGGCGCTGATCGCTGCCCACCATGAGACCGGTGAGCCGCTGCCGGAAGACCTGCTGCAGAAGCTGCTGGCAGCCAAGAACTTCCAGTCTGGCATGGGCATGGTGCGCCAGCTCGAATTCTCGCTGTTCGATTTCCGCCTGCACGCGGAATTCACCGATGATGCGCCCACTAACCCGCTGGACATGCACCGCAAGGTGCGAGAAGAAATCGCGGTGGTCGAGGCTCCGGCCTTCAACCGCTTCCCGAACGCGTTCTCCCACATCTTTGCCGGTGGCTACGCAGCCGGTTACTACAGTTATAAGTGGGCCGAAGTGCTGGCGGCGGATGCCTTCTCGCTGTTCGAGGAGAACGGCATCTTTGATACCGAGACCGGCACCTCGTTCCTCCACAACATTCTGGAGAAGGGCGGTTCCCAGGAGCCGATGGAACTGTTCAAGGCGTTCCGCGGTCGCGAACCTCAAGTGGATGCCCTGTTGAAGCAATCCGGCATCACGGACGAGGCCGCCTGAGCCAATGCGCACCGGCAGTCGTAAAGACTGCCGGTCAGCCAATTGCGGAGTTTAGTTATGGCAAGTCCGAAACGTTTCATCGCCGGCGCAGTGTGTCCCCGCTGTGCCGAGATGGACAAGATCATGATGTTCACCACCGATGACGACGATCAGGTGCGTGAGTGTGTCGCCTGCGGTTTTACCGACGCGGTGTCGGATGTGGAGCAGCCGTCCAACCCTGAGTTGGAGACGCGGGTGAACAAGCGCAAGAACGAAGACGATCACACGGTAAAGCAGGTGGTGTTTTTCAAGTCTGGGTCGGAGGACTGAGGTTCTGACCACCTAGCCTGATGGGATTGGAGGTGTCGAGGTCGCGGGGATGCTTTTCTTCTGGGAAAAACAACTCGCTTCGCTCAGACATCTTTTTCCCGGCAGAAAAGCATCCCCACACCCTCTCTTCCCCACTTCCTCAATATATCCCGGCGGACAAGCCGTCCAAGTCTCGACTCGAACTCCCGAAAATCGCTCATCTGCCGATGTCCAGAGAGCGTCTGTACTTGTCCGGGATAGCGATGAGGTTCGTCGTGAGGGGGTTGGGGGAGTTTTTTGCCGCCGGAAATGGGTGTCTGAGCGCAGCGAGTTCCATTTCCAAGGGAAAAAACTCCCCCTGCCCCCTCGCAGCCCGCCAGTCCAGCAGGCTACGTCCAAGAGGGCAAATGCCGAAGCTTAAAGAACCATAGCCGCCAACCAGCCGAAGCCAAGCAGCGGCAGGTTGTAGTGCAGGAAGGTCGGTACCACGGTGTCCCAGATGTGGTTGTGCTGGCCGTCGGCGTTCAGGCCGGCGGTGGGGCCGAGGGTGGAGTCGGAGGCCGGGGAGCCGGCGTCGCCCAGGGCGCCGGCGGTGCCGACCAGGGCGACGATGGCCAGGGGGCTGAAGCCCAGCTGCAAGGCCAGGGGCACGTACAGGGCGGCGATGATCGGGATGGTGGAGAAGGACGAGCCAATGCCCATGGTGATCAGCAGGCCGACCACCAGCATCAGCAGGGCCGCCAGGGCTTTGTTCTCGCCGATGGTGGCAACCGAACTGTCCACCAGGCTGGCGATTTCGCCGGTCTCGCGCATGACTTCGGCGAAGCCGGAGGCGGCGATCATGATGAAGCCGATCATCGCCAGCATCTTCATGCCTTCGGTGAACAGGTCGTCGGCCTCTTTCCAGCGCACCACGCCGGACAGGTTGAACAGCACGAAGCCAGCCAAAGCACCCAGGATCATCGAGCCGAGCCAGAGCTGCACCACGAAAGCGGTGACGATGGCGACCAGCGCCATAACCAGAGTACGCGGGCTGTAGCTGGCGTCTACCCGTTCGGCCTTGGTCAGTACCTCCATGTCGTACTGGCGGCCGCCGCGGTAGCTGAAGAAGACCGCAATCAGCAGGCCGCAGAGCATGCCCAGGGCCGGTAGGGCCATGGCTTTCATCACACTCAGGTCGGAGGCGTCGACGCCGTTGGCGTTGATTTTGGCGACCAGGATCTCGTTCAGGTAGATGCCGCCGAAGCCCACCGGCAGGAACATGTACGGGGTGATCAGGCCAAAGGTCAAAACGCAGGCTACCAGCCGGCGGTCCATGTCCAGTTTTGCCATTACGTACAGCAGTGGCGGCACCACCAGCGGGATGAAGGCAATGTGGATCGGCAGGATGTTCTGGGAGGAGATCGCCACCGCCAGCAGCAGGCCGATGATCAAAAAGCGCATGCCGGTCACCGCAGAGCCTTCGTCCTGCTTGCCCACCAGGGCCAGGGCCCGGTCGGCCAGGGCGTGGGCCAGGCCGGATTTGCCGATGGCCACGGCGAAGGCACCCAGGGTGGCGTACGACAGGGCCACCGTGGCGCCACCGCCAAGGCCACTGTTAAAGGCCTCAATGGTGGCTTCCAGGGACATACCGGCGATCAGGCCACCGGAAATGGCCCCGATGATCAGGGCGACGACTACGTGGATGCGGCACAAACTCAGGACGAGCATGATCGCAACCGCGGCTACAACGGCATTCATGGCAGACTCCGAAAAGGAATAACGGGTTTGTCCGGTTCGCTCAGAAAACCGGGTTCACGAAAAGCGCGCTAATGTGCAGGAATTGACCGCAACAGTCAAAGCGGGATGCCCGTATCAGTCGTCGATGCGGGAGAAGCGGGGTACCTGTTCACCGGCCAGTTCCACCGTTTCCCGGAACATCGTCAGGGGCCGGACCCACAGGCTGTGGTCGCCGTACAGGCAGCGATACACCACCAGCCATTCCTCGGTTTCACTGTGTCGGGCCAGGTCGATCACCTGATAGTCCTTGCCCTTGTAGTGGCGGTAGCGACCGGGACGGATCTGGTTGCGGGTGTCGGTCATGGGCAGCCTCGTTGGCAACACGGTTAGTGGAGCGATGGTTTCGGGACGGGATCGCTCTCAGGGTCTAGACTAAGAGCGTATCCTGCGTGGATACGCGAAAACTCTGTTTTGGGCTTTGCAAGTGTAGTTCAAGTCACCGGGCCCGAAAACTGGAACCTGCCTATGAAGCACACCGCGAACGTTGCGGCCCTGTTTTGGTTGGTGTTCCTCGCGTTGCTGAGCGTGAGCCAGGCCAGTGCTGCGCCCTCCCCGCTTCGTTGGTTTGAGCATACTGGGTCGCCCCTCAGTCTCAGCGAGGTGCAGGCGCTGCCGGACGATCAGTGGCAAAGGACGGAATCCGGCCGGGGACTGAACCTGGGTTTCAGTGACAGCGTTTACTGGATCGAGGTTCAGGTACCGGCGCAGCTGGAAAATCGGGTTTTGGAGATCAGTTACCCGCTGCTGGACGAAGTGGACTTGTATTGGGTACGCGACGGCAGGCCAATTGGCCAATTCCAGACCGGCGACACCCGGCCCTTTCACAGTCGGCCGGTGGATCATCGCAATTTTGTTTTCCCGGTGCCGTTCAACAACCAAGCGTTAACGGCTTACCTGCGCGTAAAAACTCACGGCGCGGTGCAGGTGCCGGTGCAACTCGAGTCGTCCGTTGATTTCCTCGCCGGCGAGCAGTTGTCCTACGGCTGGCAGACCATGTTTCTGGGCATCATCGTTGCCCTGGCCCTTTACAATCTGTTCCTGTACTCCATCATTCGCCAGCCCACCTACCTCTGGTACGTCATCACGGTGGTGCTTTCGGGCCTGGTCCACCTGCACTTCAAGGGCATCCTGTTCCAGTGGCTGTGGCCGGAACTGCCCGGCCTGAACCGCTACATCACCGTGCCACTGACCGGTCTGACCATGATCGCGGCGCTGGTGTTTAGTCTGCAGTTTCTCGCGGTCGCCAAGTACAGCCAGGCCAGTTACCGGTTTTTGCAGGTGCTCATGGTCGGCGCCGGGCTCAGCATTCTGCTTGGCCTGGTCGGGGTGTACCAGTCGGCCATCACTCTGGTGGCGGTGCTGGCGGCGATCGCTACCCCGGCGGCCTGGCTCATCGGTATCTTCGTCTGGTCCCGGGGCCAGCGCCTGGCCGGACTCTACGTGCTGGCCTGGACGCCGTTGTTGCTGGGGCATCTGATCCTGGCGGTGAGTAAACTGGGTTACCTCCCGACCACCTTCCTGACCGAGTTTGGGCCCCAGATTGGCGTCGCCATTGAGGTGATTCTGTTGTCGTTTGCCCTGGCCTACCGGATCAATCTGGAGCGTCGGCGCCAGCTCCGGGCCCAGGAGCAGGCTCTGAACATCCAGCGACGCGCCAACCTGACCCTGGAAGAGCGGGTACGGGAGCGCACCGAGGAACTGGAACGGGCCAACCGCCGGCTCGAGGCCATCAGCCTGACCGATGGCCTGACCCAGGTCGCCAATCGGCGCCAGTTTGATCAGCGGCTGAAGGAAGAGTGGTGCCGGATCGGACGACAGGGGCTGCCGATGAGCCTGTTGCTGCTGGATATTGATTACTTCAAGTCGGTCAACGATCGTTATGGCCATCTGGTGGGTGATGACTGCCTGATCACCGTGGCGGCCATCTGCGCCAACGAGGTTCAGCGGTCCGGCGATTTGCTGGCCCGTTATGGCGGCGAGGAATTTGCGGTGCTGTTACCGGCGACCCCATCCGAGGGCGCCGAACAGGTGGCTGAGCGTCTACGGCAGGCGGTGGAAAACGCCACCGTGTACCCGGGGGCGCAGGAAGCGGCGGTCAGCCTGAGTATCAGTGTCGGGGTGGCCACTCAAGTACCGCACAAGGACGAAGCACCCGGTGAGCTGATTCGGCGGGCCGACGCCGCGCTCTACGGTGCCAAGGAGGCCGGGCGCAATCGGGTGATGACCTACCGCAATCTACGCACCGCCTCCGCCGGCAACCCTTAGGGTTGCTTAAGCACTCAGTTTTTCAGCTTGTAACGGCCCGGGCCCAGGAAGATTACGGCGACCGCGGTGAACAGGAAGAAGCCCTGCAACTCCAGTGCCCAACCGCCGTTGCTACCAAGGGCCAAGAGCTGATGCCCGTGTACAAGGGCAATGGCCACCAGCATGTTGAAAATGATCAGCAGGGCGCCGATGCGGGTCTGGTAGCCGAGAAGCACCATCAATGGCGCCAGTATTTCGCCGATGTAGACGCCGTAGGCAAGCACCGTGGGCAGGCCATGGCTGGCCAGTTCGCCCTCAATGAAGCCGATGCCATTGAGCAATTTAGCGATGCCGTGGAACAGCATGAGGCCGCCCAGGGTCAGGCGGAGGATCAGTTTTCCCAGATCGGCGTTGTCCATCAAACGTGGTGTCTCCCGGAGTCAGTGTGTGAAGGGCGCAAGCATACCCGGTTGTGGGTGAGGCTCAAAGATTGCGAATGTCGGGGTACATGGGCACCAGGCGCTTGAGCAGCCGATTCTGGGCGCCGGTGGGTACTCCGTTCTGCTCCATGGCCAGGATCAGATTCTCCGCCAGGGCATTGAACTGGGTGTCGGTGATGGCCATGCCGGCGTGGGCCTCCCGCATGTCCTGACCGCTGTAGGTGCAGGGCCCGCCGCTGACGTCACACAGTTGGTCGGTGAGGTTGCGATGAAACTGCGCGACATTCACCCCTTTGAACTGGTGGTTGATGCGGTCGTCGGCGACGATCAGGTACAGCAGATCCTCCACAATCTGCGCCAGCCCGGCACGTTCCCCCAATTGCTGGTACAGCGTTGGCGCGGGTTCCGAGGCCGGCTCGTCGGTCATGGTCTGGCAGCCGCCGAGCAGGGAAAGCAAGGCCAGGGTCGGAATCAGCGACCGGAATCGGAGTGAGCCCATGTCAGAAACTCCCTTGCAGTGAAAGGTACAGACCCTGCTGATCGTCCAGGGTGGCAACGTCGCCCAGATTGACCCAGGCTGCGGTGACCGCCAGGCGCCGATCTGGCACCCAGGCCACAAACAGATCCCACCAGTCCTGCTCCTCGGCAAAACTGAGGTTGTCCGGCTTCTGACGATATTCGCCACCCACCAGCCACTGCCGGTTCAGGAACAGGCCGACACTGGCCTCGGCCATGAGCTCATAGTTGTCATTCCGGTCGCCGCCGAAACCCAGCAGACCGCCCTGATTGGCCTTGGTGGCTCGAGTTGTGGCGTTGACCAGCAGGTTGCGGTCCAGGATGGCGGCAAAGAACAGCTTGCTGACGCTCAGGTACAGATCGGTCCCGCTGTCGTCCCGGGCACCGATGGCCTCCGGCACCACAAAGTCGCGTTGGCGTTTATGCTGCAGACCCGCCGACCATTGCCCCCAGGGACTGTACAAAACGTCGCCGGCCAGGCGCACCTTGGCGCCGATGATGTCCTGATTGAGTTCGTCCTGTTCCAGACCGAAGCCGTTTTTCAGGGTAAACACCAGTTCGTCCAGATCGAGGGTCTGGCGCGCGAAGGTCAGTTCCACCCGGTTGTTCCAGTTGAGCCCGGCACCGGTCACCGACAGGCTGTAGTCGTCGGTTTCCGCGCGGCTCAGAGTCAGGGTGCCGCCCCACTCCTCATCGCTGGCGTAGCTGCCCAGCAGCGCCCAGGGCACCAGCCCGCCACCGGCACTGCCGTCAATGGTGGTGACGCCTCCGGTGGCCCAGATACGGCTACCAATGTCGGCCAGGGCGGGTTGGCAGGCGATGAAAAACAAGGAAGCCAGGAGTGGCCGGTGGTACGTCATACGTCGGTTTCCGCGGTGTGTTCGGTAAATTCACGGTGTCGTTCTGCCAACTCCCGGGCAGTGTCCGGGAGCTTGTCCGGCGGCACCGGCCGGCTCAAATAGAAGCCCTGGCCCAGGTCGCATTGCCATTCCTGAAGTAGCCGCCAGGCGGCCAGGTTTTCGATGCCCTCCGCCACCACCTTGAGCCCGAGACCGTGGGCCATGTCGATGGTGGATTTGACGATCAGCTGGTCCTGGGGCTCGCTGTCCAGCTTCAGCACGAAGGACTTGTCGATTTTCAGTTCCTGGACCGGCAGGGTGCGCAGCTGGGACAGCGACGAATAGCCGGTGCCAAAATCGTCCACCGACAGGGTGACGCCCAGGGCTTTGAGCTGGTTCAGGGTAGCCAGGGCCTCGTCCGGATCCTTCATCAGCGCGCTCTCGGTCACCTCCAGGGTGATTCGCTCCATGCCATGGTGCCAGTCGGCGAAGGCCGTGGTGATGTGCCGGGTTAACTCCGGCCAGGTCAGGTCCATGGCCGACAGATTGATGGCAACACCGGCGTCGACGCCCTGCCCGACCCAGGCCCGGGCATCGTTCGCGACCCGTTTCAGAATGTGGGCGGTGAGGTCGTGGATCTGTCCCGACTGCTCGGCCAGGAAAATAAACTCTTCCGGAGAAACGAATCCCAACTCCGGGTGAATCCAGCGCACCAGTGCCTCCACCTGAACCAGCTGGCCGTTGCGGGTATTCAGCTTGGGCTGGTAGTGCATGTGCAGACCGTTGCGAGTGATCGCCTGGTGCAGGTCCGCGGTCAACTGCAGCTCTCGCAGGTGGCTTTCATCCTGGCCCGGCTGGTATCGCGCTACCGGTTCGGGCTGGTCCGCGGCCCGTTCGAAGGTGAGGTTAAGGCGGCGCCGCAATTCATTGGTGTTGCTGGCGTCAGTGGGCAATTCCAGGGTAACCAGGACACCACGAATGGAGAACGGGGTGTGGTTGATCGTCTGGGGCGACTGAATGACCGTCAGCAGGTGCCGGGCCAGCTCGTCTACTTGCGCGGGGTCGCGACTGGGAATCAGGGCCAGGAATTCGCCACCGCCGGTCCGTGCGATCACTTCCGCGTCGGGCAGTTCCTGCTGCAGGCGCTGACCGATTCCGATCAGCACCTTGTCGCCAAATTCCAGTCCCAGGGTGTCGTTGACGTCGGCCAGGTCGTCCAGGCGCAGGCCAATAAGGGTGCAGGCACGACCTTCCTCGAACAGAGTCTGGGCGGATTGCATCAGGGCGTTGCGGTTGCCGAGGTTGGTGACTTCGTCATGGGTCGCGGCGTAACGAATCTGGGCCTCCCGTTCGCGCAGCCGCACCAGCATGTCGCCGAGGGTGTCCCGCAATTTCTTCAGTTCGCCACCGGTGCGGATATCCGGGGCGGAGGGGCTTTCGCCATCGCCCACGGCCCGGGCGTAATCGGCCAGTTGCAGCAACGGCCGGCCGAGGGTGCGTGCGACCACCAGGGCCAGTACCGTGGCGACCACCAGTATGGCTCCCACCAGTAATGCGACCAACTGTGCCCGGGTGTAGTAGCTGTCCAAGGTGGCCTGACGGCTCAGCAGCAGCACGGCCTGCAGATTGCTTGAGGCGGAGCTGCCAAGATTCATGGTACGGGCAAAATAGTGCCGTCGGCCGCTGAGCATCCCGGGCTTCTCGTCCAGCTGGGCCAGTTCCCGTTTCATGGCCGCATCCCTGACTCCGGTGGCGGCCAGCACCGTGTAGGGCTGCTCGGAGTCGGTCCGGGTCCTGAATACCACCTCGGTGCCGGTCAGTCCGGCGATGAGACTTGCCAGCCGTTCGTTCAGGGCGAAGCCGGCAATTAGTTTGGCCCGCAAGCCCGGGGCCTCCACCGGAATCTGCAAGAGTTCGTACCCGACCTCGTCAAGCACGGTGAAACGGCGGGCGAAACCATGGCTGCCGGCCAACTCGGCCAGGGCATTGGTCATGTCGGGGGACTGCCGGTTCAGGGTCGAGGCGACCAGTGTCCCGTTTTTGTCGAGCAGCGCCGAAAAATCGGCCTGGGCTCGCCGGCTGTGGTTTGCCAGGGCGCTGTCGATGGTGTTCGGGTCGCCGCTGGCCACGGCTGAGCGAAAACCAAAGTCCTGAACCACAATGCGCAACCGGGACAGAATCAGGTCGGTGCGTCGCTCCAGGATCTCCCGGGTCATCCGCTCGCCGATGGCCAGTCGCTCGTTGGCGCGGTTCTTCTCGTCGTCAAACAGGTACACCATGAACAGCGCGCCCATGACCAGGCTGACGGTGACCACCAGTCCGATCATTACGGCAATCAGTCGGCCGCGGAAGCCCATGTGTGTTTGCAGTTTCATTAGAGTTCCTGGAAACGTCGTTGCAGAAGGTCCAGGTTGTCGTCCATGGCCGGTTCTGGTGTCAGTTCAATGGTCAGGGACGGTTCTCCGTCGCTTGACCAGACCCGGGTAATCGGCTGAGTGTTGTCCGGCAGCCGGGCGTGCCAGATGTTGATCGTCAGTGGTGCGGCCGCTGGCTCGCCGTCCAGCGTCAGCGTTGCGCGCCCGCTGGTGTCAGTCTGGTCAATGGCGGTGGTATCGGTGACGACCACGAACGCCTGCATATGGTCGTGAATATTGCAGCCGAGCTCGACGATGCCCGGCTTGTCGAACAGCACGGAGGCCTCGGGTCGGTCGGCGTACAGATCGATATTGAATGTTTTGGCCGGAGAAAACGAATAGACGTGATGCTGGGTGTTGTCCCGGTTGGGAAAGTCCACTGAGGAGCCCACCGGCAGGATGGTTATCTTGGGGTGAAATTCCCGATTCTGCTGATAGATCTCGGTGCTCACTGGTGTGACCGGGTGGGTGCGGTCGAGGTATACCACGGCATCGGCCACCGGCTGACCGCTCGCGGACTCGGTGATGGTGACGCTAAGGTCTGAGGAAAGCACTGGCATGGGCACAAAAAGCAGGGCCAGTAAAACGACCGAAAGTCTTCTCATAAAGGTTGTTAACCCGTCAGGTGTGCCCGGATCAGAGGGAAAAGCGGATGTGGTTCCTGACCAGCAGGTTTTCCCAATAGTGTCGCATCCAGTCCCAGGCGGCATTATTCACTTGTTCTACGAACGGATCCAGATTCAGCTCGTAATAATCCGGCGTACCGGCAATCTGCAGCACCGTTACAGTAATCGAATCGTCCAGCTCATTCGCGAACGGTTCGCCAATCAGCTGATGTGTCAACAGGTTAGCACGGGTGGCCTCAAGATCCACCAAATCGCTGGCGCGAATGGAGCGATTGTTCTCATACATCTCTTCCATCAGGCGATGGCACAGGTAGGCCCGAATCAGCAGACCGTCGAGGCCGTCGTACTTGACGATCAGCGCCGATGGCCGGGTGAAGTAGTGGGTGGCGGCCTCGACAAAGGGCGCAAAAAGGTCGGCCTTGCCGGCTTCCCGGGCGCAGGCTTCGACGCACTCGATCAGCCTGGGCGCCATCTCTATGTACTCGACGGCGAACTGAAACAGGGACGTTGCGGGCTGGTAGCCGTCGATGGTCACCGACGCGGGCAGGCAGGCTGCTTTCTCCCGCAGTTGCTGAAGAAAGATGCCTGAACGTGCTTCCTTGCGCCGAGCCTGGTCGATGATCTCGAGAACTACCTGTGGTGTCATCTCAGGAGATGCCGATGTCTGAACAAATTGAGGTCGCAAGCCTCCCTCCAAATGGTCCGGAGCAAGTAGTCCGAAAACGCGGTCCAAAAACGGGTTCCGGGCAGGCAGCAGGGACGGTCGGACCACAACAGGCCTGCCATTTCCGACAAGTGTAGTCGACATTTCCGCCCTTGCCGGTCTTGGCCAGTAAAATATGGCGCTCCGGTAACAGGCGTCGTTGGGGGTGGTCTCACGGTGTTGCGAACCAGCGGCCATGGCGGGTGTGGGACCAGCACAGCCAGCCCATGCTCAGGGCCCGGGCCAGCATCAGGCAAATCAAGGAGAACCACAGGCCATGGTTGCCCCAGCCGGTACTCAGCCACCAGACCGGCAGAAACACCCCGAGGGCCGAAAACAGCATGGTGTTTTGCATGTCCCGGGTGCGGGTTGCCCCGATGAAGACGCCGTCGAGCAGGAAGCCCCAAACCGCGGCGAAGGGCAGCAGCCAGAGCCAGGGCAGGTACTGCCAGGCGGTGGTACGCACCTCATCAATGCCGGTCAGCAGTGCGATCAGGGCCTTACCGCCGGCGACAAACACCAGGGTCAGCAGCAGTGCCCCCCAGATCGACCAGCGCAGGGCGCTGCGGAACACGACCCGGAATCGGGACCGGCTGTTCTTGCCGATGGCTTCGCCAATCAGCGCTTCGGCGGCGTTGGCAAAGCCGTCCAGGGCGTTGGAGATCAGCAACAGAAACGTCAGCAGCACCGCATTAGCCGCCAGAATGGTGTCGCCCTGGCGTGCGCCCTGGGCGGTGAAAAAGGCCAGCACCAGCAGCAGGGCGATGGTCCGTACCATGATGTAGCGATTGACTTGGAGAATGGCCAGGTAGTCGCCAAGCTGGCCAAACAGCGCGCGGGTCAGACGCTGGCCTTCGGGCATCCGGGTCAGCACGATGGCAAAGCCGATGGCGGCGGCGCCGTATTCGGCAATAACCGTGGCTATCGCCACGCCCCGGCTATTCCAGCCCAGGCCGGTCACAAACAGCACATCCAGCACGATGTTCAGGCCGTTTGCGACGATCAGCATGATCATCGGGCCGCGGGCGTACTGGGTGCCAATCAGCCAACCCACCAGGGTGTACTGACACAGCACCGCCGGCGCACTCCAGATCCGTATGGCGGCGTACTCAGCCGCCAAGCCGCTGACCTCGGGGCTGGGGTTCATCAGGGACAGGCCGAGGGCAATCAGTGGCTGATGCACCAAAATCAGCACCAGGCCGATGATCACCGCCAGCAGCACAGAGCGCAGCAGCAGCGCGACCTGGCCGAAACGGTCTTGTTTGCCCCAGGCCTGGGCAGCCAACCCGGTGGTGCCCATGCGCATGAAACCGAAGGTCCAGTACAGAATGCTGAACAGGTTGGCGCCCACGGCCACTGCGCCCAGGTACTCCGGACTGTCCAGGTGCCCGAGCACGGCGGTATCCACCAGGCCCAGCAGGGGCACGGTGAGGTTGGTCAGCATCAGGGGCCACGCCAGTGCCCACAGGCGCCGATCAGTGACGGACAGGGAAAGGGTCATATTCGCTCAGGTTTTAAAACAGATTTTCTTAAGTGATTTTGAATTTAGCCGATTTTTTAGTCTTTTCCGGATCTGTGTCTATACTCGTTTTTGAGGTATCCATAAGCAGACTTCCACACTGGTTTACCGGGTGAATGCGAGCGCCCGTTTGACCCGTGGGATAACGCAAATCCGACAAGAATAACACTCTGTGGAGACACAGTATGCGCGTGCACGCTCAGCGGGCAGGTGCCCTGTTAGGTGGTCTGATGTTCCCGGCCGTGTCCCTGGCGGACTGGACGTTGAACATGACCCCCGGGGTGACCGGCACCAGTAACGAAATTTTCAGCCTTCACATGATCATTCTCTGGATCTGCGTCGCCATTGGCGTCGTGGTGTTCGGGGTAATGTTCTGGTCCATTTTTGCCCACCGGAAATCCCAGGGCTACAAGCCGGCGAATTTCCACGAGAACACCCTGGTGGAAATCCTCTGGACCCTTATTCCCTTCGTCATCCTGGTGGTCATGGCCATCCCCGCCACCGCAACCCTGGTGGACATGTACGACACCTCGGAATCCGATGTCGACATCAAGGTCACCGGGTATCAGTGGAAATGGCAGTATGAGTACATCAACGAGGATTTCGGCTATTTCTCCAACCTGTCGACACCCCGGGACCAGATCAATAACCGTCAGGCCAAGGGTGAAAACTACCTGCTGGAGGTCGACAACCCGCTGATCATTCCGGTCGGCAAGAAAGTCCGTTTCCTGCTCACCGCCAACGACGTGATCCATTCCTGGTGGGTCCCGGACTTTGGCGTCAAGAAGGACGCCATTCCCGGCTTTATCAACGAAACCTGGACCCGGGTCGACGAGCCCGGCACCTACCGTGGCCAGTGCACCGAACTCTGTGGCAAGGACCACGGTTTCATGCCGGTGGTGGTCAAGGCCGTGCCCCAGGAAGAATATGATGCCTGGGTTGGCGAGCAAAAAGCCGCAGCCGAGAAGGAACGCGAGCTGACCCAGAAAGACTGGACCATGGCCGAGCTGATGGAGCGCGGTGAAAAGGCCTACCAGACCGCTTGCGCCGCCTGTCACCAGGCCGACGGCAGCGGTGCGCCCCCCGCCTTCCCGGCACTCAAGGGCAGCAAGATTGCTCTCGAGGACATGGCGGCCCACATCGACATCGTGGTTAACGGCGTGTCCGGGACTGCCATGCAGGCGTTCGGCAACCAGCTGAGCGAGGTGGATCTGGCCGCGGTGATTACCTACGAGCGTAACGCCTGGGGTAACAACACCGGTGAAATGGTCACGCCGAAAGAGATTTTTGATTACAAGAATGAGCAGTAATCAACGCCAGATAACAGCTATCACCAGCCATAAGAATTGGCGGTAACGGGGGTTTTCATGAGTGCGGTTGCAGATACCCACGCCCAGGATCATCATCACGGCCCGGCCAGAGGCTTCAGCCGCTGGCTGCTGACCACCAACCACAAAGATATAGGTACCATGTACTTGATCTTCAGCTTCGCCATGTTCCTGCTTGGCGGCACCATGGCGATGGTGATTCGGGCGGAACTGTTCCAGCCCGGGTTGCAGATTGTGCAGCCGGAATTCTTCAACCAGATGACCACCATGCACGGTTTGATCATGGTGTTCGGGGCGGTCATGCCGGCGTTTGTCGGCTTGGCCAACTGGATGCTGCCGCTGATGATCGGCGCGCCCGACATGGCCCTGCCGCGGATGAACAACTGGAGTTTCTGGCTGCTGCCGTGCGCCTTCCTGATTCTGGTTTCAACCCTGTTCATGGAAGGCGGCGCACCCAACTTCGGTTGGACCTTCTACGCGCCGCTGTCGACGACCTACGGGCCACCGAGCACCACCTTCTTCATCTTCGCCGTCCACATTATGGGGATTTCCTCGATCATGGGTGCGATCAACGTCATCGCCACCATCCTGAACCTGCGGGCCCCGGGCATGACCCTGATGAAGATGCCGCTGTTCGTGTGGACCTGGCTGATCACCGCGTTCCTGCTGATTGCCGTCATGCCGGTACTGGCGGGTGTGGTCACCATGATGCTGATGGACATCAACTTCGGCACCAGTTTCTTTGATGCCTCTGGTGGCGGCGATCCGGTGCTGTTCCAGCATGTGTTCTGGTTCTTCGGGCACCCAGAGGTGTACATCATGATCCTCCCGGCCTTTGGCGCGGTCTCCCACATCATCCCGGCATTTTCCCGCAAGCCGCTGTTTGGCTATGCGTCGATGGTGTACGCGGTCGGTGCCATTGCGTTGCTGTCGTTTGTGGTCTGGGCCCACCACATGTTCACCGTGGGCATCCCCATCGCCGGCCAGCTGTTCTTCATGTACGCCACCATGCTGATCGCCGTGCCCACCGGGGTGAAGGTGTTCAACTGGGTCGCCACCATGTTCCGCGGCGCACTCAGTTTCGAGGCGCCCATGCTGTTCGCCGTCGCTTTCGTGATTCTGTTTACCATCGGCGGTTTCTCCGGACTGATGCTGGCCATTGCGCCGGCCGACTTCCAGTACCACGACACCTACTTCGTGGTGGCCCACTTCCACTACGTGCTGGTGCCTGGCGCCATCTTCGGAATTTTTGCCTCGGCCTATTTCTGGCTGCCTAAGTGGACTGGCCACATGTACGACGAAACCCTGGCCCAGACCCATTTCTGGCTGTCGTTCATCGGCATGAACCTGGCTTTCTTCCCGATGCACTTCCTGGGGCTGGCGGGCATGCCGCGGCGGATTCCGGATTACGCCTTGCAGTTTGCCGACTTCAACATGGTTTCGAGTGTTGGCGCTTTCATGTTCGGGGCGACCCAGTTGCTGTTCCTGTTCATCGTGGTGAAGTGCATCCGGGGTGGCCGCGCCGCCGCCGCCAAACCCTGGGACGGTGCCGAAGGCCTGGAGTGGACGGTGCCTTCACCGGCGCCCTACCACACCTTTGCCACACCACCGGATGTGAAATAAGCGAGGCCCAACGTGGACGAACGGACCCAGGCGACCTCCGGTCGCGCCAACAACCCGCCCCAACCCCGTTCCAATGCGCGGGTGGTGGGCTGGTGTCTGGCCGGGGTGGTCGGCATGTTCGCCTTCGGGTTTGCCCTGGTGCCGCTGTATGACGTGTTCTGCGAGATCACCGGCATCAACGGCAAGACCGGAGGCCGGTATCAGGAAACCACGGTGGCCGAGGCCGATATCAGTCGCACGGTGCAGGTGCAGTTCCTGGCATCCAACGGCCCGGACATGCCCTGGACCTTCCGGCCGGTGACCCGGAGCATCGAGGTGCACCCAGGGGAGGCGGTGACGGTGGCTTTCTACGCCGAAAACCCGACCAGTGAACCGATGGTAGGCCAGGCGGTGCCCAGTCTCTCGCCCTCGGAAGGCACGCTGTATTTCCACAAAACCGAGTGTTTCTGTTTCAACCAGCAGCCGCTGGCGGCCGGTGCCAGCACCGAGATGCCGCTGGTGTTCATCGTCGATCCCGAGCTGCCAGAGCACATTACCAAACTGACCCTGTCATACACCCTGTACGACCAGAGCAAGCAGGCCCAGGTGTCAGACTCGGACGAACCCAACAAAACAACAAACGAAAACGGCTAAGCCATCGGAGACTGTCATGGCGGAAAACCAGACCTATTACGTTCCGGAACAGAGCAAGTGGCCAATCATCGCGACCGTCGGCCTGGGTGTTACCCTGTACGGTGTGGCCTCGATCATGGTCAACAGCAATCAGGGTGAGAGCACCACCGGTTCCTGGTTCCTGTTCATGGTGGGAGCCATCATCATGGCCTACATGCTGTTCGGCTGGTTCGGCAACGTCATCGAGGAAAGCCGGGCCGGCCTCTACAGTGACCAGATGGACCGGTCCTTCCGCTGGGGCATGAGCTGGTTCATCTTCTCGGAAGTGATGTTTTTCGCCGCCTTCTTTGGCGCCCTGTTCTACGTGCGGGTGTTTGCGGTGCCCTGGCTTGGGGGTGAGGGCGATCGAGGCAGCTCCGCCATGCTCTGGGACGGCTTTCAGGCCGCCTGGCCGCTGATCAACAACCCTGACCCGGAGGCGTATCCGGCCGCCGACAGCGTGATCGGGCCTTGGGGCCTACCGCTGATCAACACCATTCTGCTGGTTACCTCGTCATTCACCATTACCGTGGCCCACCACGCCCTCAAGGCAGGCAACCGTGCCAAGACCAAACTCTGGTTGGGCCTGACCATTGCGCTCGCCCTGATCTTCCTGTTTGTGCAGGGTTACGAATACATCCACGCCTACCGGGATCTGGATCTGACCCTGGCCTCCGGAATCTACGGCAGCACCTTTTTCATGCTCACCGGGTTCCACGGCGCCCATGTGATGTTGGGGTCACTGATGCTGATTATCATGCTGGTGCGCATCAATAAGGGCCACTTTACCGCCGACAACCATTTTGGCTTCGAGGCGGCGGCCTGGTACTGGCACTTCGTGGACGTGGTCTGGTTGGGGCTGTTTATCTTTGTCTACATCATCTGACCTGATTGACGCAGGAAGCTACGAGGGAGTCGGATTCAGCGTCAGGCTCCCTTGCCACAGTGCAATCAGAATCACCGCCAGGAGCAGTATGCTGAGCGTTACCCGCACGGCAAGCGAGTTCACCACCCGGTTGGTTTTGCCACCGTCCTTGATGAGAAAAAACAGGCCACTGAACAGACTGACCACCACGGCCAGCATTAACACAACGATGACAGCTTTGAGCATGGAGTATCCCGATGGTTTCCAGGGCGCGCGCAGCGTGCTTGAGGGCTTGACGGGGCAGGGCTATTCAAACCGGCCCCAGAGGTCACTATAGCAGAGCATGTCTGAACCGCGCGGACGATCTGGTCATTACTACCCTCGACACCCCCGCTCCCGACACTGGCGCTTCGATTGGCGCCTGATGGTCTTCTCCGGGCTGTTCCTGCCGCTGCTGATCGGGCTCGGTCTCTGGCAACTGGATCGGGCCGGTCAGAAACAGCAACAGTTAGCGGCCTGGCAACAGCAAGCTCTGGACTTGAGTTGGCCGGCACTGATCAGCCGCGGCCTGGAGACCGGACGCCCGGTGACCCTGGCGGGCCAGTACGGTGACCGGAGCTGGCTGCTCGACAACCGGACTCGGGACGGTATGCCCGGTTACGAAGTGCTGACGCTGTTTTTTCCGGTGGAGGGCCCGCCGGTGGTGGTAAACCGGGGTTGGGTGCAGGCGCCACGACGCCGGGAACAGTTGCCGAACGTGCCGGCACCGGCCGGTTTGATCGAGCTGGCTGGCCGGGTCAGTGACTATCCGGAACCGCCGGTGCTGAACGGTAACGCTCAAGCCGCTGACGGCTGGCCCCGGCGGGTACAGAGCCTGCCTCGATCGCTGGCGGTGCAGGAACAGGCCGAGTTGCCGGGTGCCATACTCCGGCTGGCAGACCCTGATCAACCGGGCGCGTTCCGCGCCGACTGGGCGCCCGACCGCATGGGCCCGCAAACCCACTATGGCTATGCCACACAATGGTTTGCGTTGGCGCTCGCACTGGGTATATTGACGGTAGCTGCGAGCTACCGAAAGACAGGAGCCAATAATGACAACGACAATGGCTAACCGGGCGTCCGATGACAACAACGGGCCCACTCCAGACCAGGTTCGGCGCGGCCGTCGCACCGCCCTGTTGCTGTTCACCATCGGCTTCGGCCCCATGGTGTTCGCCACCATCATGTTCTACACCGGATGGCTCAATCCTTCTGGCCATACCAACAACGGCACCCTGATTCAGCCGGTGGTGTCGGTGCAAACCCTCAATCTGGAAACCGCGTCTGGCCAGCCGTTGGCCGAGCGTTTCGGGCCGGAGAAGGCCGAGCCCCAGTGGTTGCTGCTGGTGGCGGCCGGCAAGTGTGGCAGCGAGTGCGAAGAGCTGCTGTATCTGGCCCGTCAGGTCAACATCGCCCTGGGCAAGAATGCCAATCGGGTCGACCGGGCCGCGGTCCTGGGCAGCGTGCCCACCGAACTGGAATCCCGCTGGCAGAGTGACTACGGCCTGATGGAACGGCTGACACCGGTCCCAGGTTCTACGCCGGCCTGGCCCCGGGGCATTGACCCCGAGATTCAACCGAGAATCCTGCTGGTGGATCCGTTCGGCAACCTGATGATGCACTACGGCGCTGGCAATACCGGCAAAGAGCTGCTCAAGGATCTGAAACACCTGCTCAAGATCTCCCAGATAGGCTGACCGCACCGAGGAGGGCTCGCCTGTGAACCAGCAGTCTTCGATGACCCCGCCGCCGGCCCGGCGCATGTTCAATTGGGCCCTGTTTGCCACCCTGCTGGCGGTGGTGGTGATCATGCTCGGCGCCTGGACCCGGCTGGTACACGCGGGCCTGGGCTGCCCGGACTGGCCCGGCTGCTATGGCTTTCTGACCGTGCCCCAGGGCGAAGCCAACATCGCCATCGCCAACGCCCGCTTCCCGGATACCCCGGTGGATGTGGAAAAAGGGTGGCCCGAGATGATCCATCGCTATGCCGCCGGCACCCTGGGTCTGGTGGTTTTCGGCCTGGCGGCTTACGCGCTGCGTCATCGCCGGGTAGGGGTGCCGGTGAAACTGCCCCTGTTCATTGCCGGGTTCATCGTGTTGCAGGGTGCATTCGGCATGTGGACGGTAACCCTGAAACTCTGGCCGCAGGTGGTCGCCCTTCATCTGCTGGGCGGTTTCACCACCCTGACCCTGCTGACGCTGCTCACCCTGCGCCTTCGCCGTCAGGGATCCTCACCGCCACGACCATTGCCGGAAAGCGGTCGTTCGAAGTTCCAGTCCTGGCTGTATGCCGGCCTGTTGCTGCTGGTGATGCAGATCGCCCTCGGCGCCTGGACTGCGGCCAATTACGCCGCCGTGGCCTGCACCGACCTGCCCACCTGTCAGGGCCAGTGGTGGCCCGAGGGCATGGATTTTCGGCACGGTTTTGACGTCACCCAGCAGGTTGGCCCGAACTATCTGGGCGGCCAGCTCACCGCGGATGGCCGGGTGGCCATCCACCTGACCCACCGCATCGGCGCCATGGTGGTGCTGGGATATTTCGCGATCCTGCTGACCCTGATGTGGCGCCAACGGCAGTCCTCTGGCCTGACCGGCGCCATCGGGCTGGTGGCGGCCGCTCTGGCGGTCCAGATCCTGCTCGGACTGGCCAATGTGCTGCTGCACATTCCACTGGGCATTGCCGTGGCCCACAACGCCATGGGCGCGGGGCTGCTGCTGGCGGTGGTGCATCTGATCTGGCGCTGCCATCAGTTACCCCATCAGCTGTCAGACCTGGAAAGCGCCCCTGCAACACACACAACAACAATGAACCGGGAGGTAACGGCATGAGCGAGCGAGTAGAGGCATTGCCGACCCAGACATCCGCAAACCCCTCCAGCACCGCCATCACTTGGCGGGATTTTCTGGAACTGACCAAACCCAGGGTCGTGGCTCTTATGATCCTCACTTCGGTGATCGGCATGTTGCTGGCCGCACCCGGCGTGCCGGGCTGGGAGGTGCTGCTGTACGGCAACCTGGGTATCGCCCTGCTGGCGGGCGCCGCCGCGGTGGTCAATCATGTGGTCGACCAGAAAATCGACACGGTCATGGCCCGTACCCGAAAACGCCCGGTCGCCACTGGAAAGATTGCGCCCCTGGATGCCCTGCTGTTTGCCACCCTGCTGGCGTGCGTGGGCATGGTGGTGCTGATGTGGCAGGTGAATGCCCTGACCGCCTGGCTGACCCTGGCCTCCCTGGTGGGGTATGCCGGCGTCTATACCCTATTCCTCAAACGCGCGACCCCGCAGAACATCACCATTGGCGGCCTCGCCGGCGCCATGCCGCCGCTGCTGGGCTGGACCGCCGTGACCGGCCAGGTGGAAGGCCACGCCCTGCTGCTGGTGCTGATCATCTTCGCCTGGACACCGCCGCACTTCTGGGCCCTGGCGATCCACCGCAAAGAAGAGTACGCCAAAGCCGGCATTCCCATGCTGCCGGTCACCCACGGCAACAAGTACACCGAGCTGCACATTCTGTTGTACACCTTCATGCTGCTGGCGGTCAGCCTGCTGCCGTTCGTCACCGGCATGTCCGGTGGTATCTACCTGATCGGCGCCCTGGCCCTGGGTCTGCGTTTCCTGCACTATGCCGTTCGATTGCTGAAAGGTGACGACCGACGGGTGGCTCTGAACACCTTCAAATATTCCATCACCTATCTGATGGCACTGTTTGTCGTTTTACTTGTCGATCACTTTGTATTCTTCTGACAACCGGTAAGCCCGAAAGCGCAGACGGGTGAACCCTTCCAAAACCGTGCGGAGCCATGGATGGCGGAGCCGAGCGTACAGGGAGGTATTCACAGCGTGTTTTGGAAGGGTTCACCCGGCTGTGCAACGCCCAACTCTGATGGAATGTAAATGAACCGCTCGATTCGCCTGACTCTGTTTCTGTTATTGCTGCTGGTTATTCTTATTTTCGGACTGGTGGTGGGCCGGCAGGTATTCCTGGTTGGCGGCGAGGAGCCGGAACCGGCGCCCAAGCTGGCTGAATTGAACGCCTACGTGTATGACCAGCCGCGAGAGCTGAACGAGTTCACCCTGACCAACGAACAGGGCGAAACCGTCACCCGGGACAGCCTTCGTGGCCAGTGGACCTTCGCCTTCGTGGGCTACACCAACTGCCCTGACATCTGTCCGGTCGCTATGGCCAATCTGCGCCGGACGGACCAGTTGCTGTCACCGGAGCTGCCGCAACCGGACTACCTGTTGGTTAGCGCCGACCCCGCCCACGACACCCCGGAGAAACTCAAGGACTACACCGAATTCTTCGGCGAGCACTTCCACGGCCTCACCGGCGATCTGGAAACCCTGCGCGGCCTGGCCAAGGACCTGAATGCGGTCTTTATTCACCGTGAGGTGGATGGCGAGTTGCTGGTCGACCACAGTGGCCATTTCGCCCTGCTGAATCCCGAGGGCAAACTGGCGGCGGTGCTGCAGCCGCCGCATAAGCCGGAGGAGCTGGCCGAGGCGTTCGAGCGAATTTATGAGTGGGCGCGGGATCAACGCTTGGGTTCCTGATTTTTGTAGGACTGGGTGGGTACGGGATTGATCGGGGTGGCAGGGGTACTTTTCCTTGGAAATGGAACTCGCTGCGCTCAGACACCCATTTCCGGCGTAAAAATACCCCCCCCACCCCTCTCTAGCTGACCAACCGATATCGTAAAGAAGAGATGGTGGTGCAGGTGGTTGGTTCTTCGAAGATCGGCCAACGGTTCGGAAGTAACCCGGAACCACGTTTAAAAACCTCTTGGGCCTCAACCCAAGTAGTGTCGTGGTACCCTGTCACGACAACTGAGATTCCCTAAGGGTATGGGGGTGTATTGAATTTCTGACCGGATAAAGGTGTCTGAGCGCAGCGAGTTCTTTTCCGATCAGAAATTCAATACACCCCCGTGCCCCTCCCCCAAATCCAGCAGTCCTGAGCCCAAGTCAACAGTCCTGAGCCCAAACCAGCGCCCCAGAACCAAAGCCAACCATGCTCCCAATAGACGACATCCTCCCAGAGTTAAAGCGAACCCTGGAACACACCACCACCGCTCTGCTGCAGGCACCGCCCGGTGCCGGTAAGACCACAAGGGTGCCGTTGGCCCTGCTCGATGCGCCCTGGCGCGATGGCAAGACCATTTTGATGCTGGAACCCCGGCGGCTGGCCGCGCGGTCGGCGGCGCGGTTCATGGCCAAACAACTGGGGGAGAAACCGGGGCAAACGGTAGGGTATCGGACCCGGTTGGATACCAAGGTGTCCTCGGCCACCCGCATTGAGGTGGTCACCGAGGGTATTCTGACCCGCCTGATTCAGGCTGACCCAATGCTGGAAAACTACGCCGCAGTGTTGTTCGACGAGTTTCATGAACGTTCATTGCAGGCGGACCTTGGGCTGGCGCTGGTGCGGGAGTCGCAGCAGGCGCTGCGGGAGGATCTGCGGGTGCTGGTGATGTCGGCCACCTTGGACACCGCGCCTATTGCCCGGGTTCTGGGCGAGGTGCCGGTGTTGAGCAGTGAGGGCCGGGCGTTTCCGGTAGATGTGGTGTACCGGCCAGCGCCGGCTCAGGCTCGGCGAGATCGCATTGCCGATCGGGTGGTGGCCGCGGTGCAGGAAGCCTTGCAGGATCAGACCGGTTCGGTGCTGGTGTTCTTGCCGGGGGCTGGCGAGATTCGTCGGGTTGCCCAGCAATTGCAGGGCACGGTGGCTGATAACGTGGTGATCGCGCCGCTGTACGGCAACCTGAAATCGGATGAGCAGGATCGGGCCATTGCCCCAGCGCAGCCGGGCCAGCGCAAGGTGGTGCTGGCCACCGCCATTGCCGAGACCAGTCTGACCATCGAAGGGGTACGGGTGGTGATCGACAGTGGCCAGCAACGGCGGGCGGTGTTTGATGCCAACAGCGGCATGACCCGATTGATAACCGGCCGGGTGTCCAAAGCCTCGGCGGAACAACGCAAGGGCCGGGCTGGTCGGGTGGAACCGGGGGTGTGTTATCGGTTGTGGAGCGAATCGGAGCAGTTTGGCCTCGCCGACTTTAACCCGCCGGAGATTCAGGAAGCTGATCTGGCGCCGCTGGTGCTGGAGCTGGCCCAGTGGGGCGCCCGCTCTCCGGACCAGGTGGCCTGGGTGGATGCCCCGCCCCAGGCCCACTGGCAGCAGGCCGCGACGCTGTTGCAGTGGCTGGATCTGCTGGGCCCGGACGGCGCCATTACCGACCATGGCAAGAGCGCTCGGGAACTGGGCATTCATCCGCGCCTGGCGCACATGGTGATCCGGGGGCGGGCCCTGGGTCTGGGCAGCCTGGCGGCGGATCTGGCGGCCTTGCTGAGCGAGCGGGATTTGCTTGGGCCCGGTGCCGGCGCCGATCTGCACGAGCGGGTTCGGCTGTTGCGGGGCGAGCGCGGCCAAGGTCGGGTCGATCCGGCGCGGCTGCAGTCGGTGCGTCAGGCGGCCAAACGGCTACTAGGTAAGACCTCGGGGAGCAACGAGCCGCCCACCGAAACCGAGGTTGGCCGGCTGCTGGCTCTGGCCTACCCGGACCGGATTGGTCGGCGCCGGTCGGGGCAAACACCCCGATACCAGCTCAGCAATGGCAAGGGCGCGACCTTGCGAGACGACGACGCCTTGGGTCGTAACGACTGGCTGGTGGCGGCGGATCTGGACGGTCAGTCCCGGGACGCCACCATTTACCTGGCGGCGCCGGTGCAGCTGGCGGATCTGGAGCTCGACCTGGCCGACCATATTCAGGAGCGTGAGGAAGCCACCTGGGACGACAAACGCGGCACCGTGGTGGCCCGTCGGGTGCGCCGGTTGGGCCAGTTGGTGCTGGCGGAGCAGGCGCTGCCGCAGCCGGAGCCGGCGCTCATCCAGCAAGGCCTGCTCAATGCGGTGCGGGCCAAGGGCCTGGCCAGCCTGCCCTGGACCGAGTCGGCCCGGCAGTGGCAGGCACGGGTGCAGCTGCTGGCGCAGGCCCAGTCCGAAGCCTGGCCCAAGGTTGATGACGCTGCCCTGTTGGCGGCGCTGGACACCTGGCTGGCCCCCTTCCTGGCCGGCATGCAGCGCTGGTCCGAGCTGCAAAAGCTGGATCTGCGGTCGGCGCTCATGAGCCTGTTGGATTACCCCCAGCAGCAACAGCTGGCGCAACTGGCGCCGGCCCGCTTGGCTATCCCCACCGGCCAGGAGGTGGCTCTGGACTACACCGCCGATAACGGTCCGGTGCTGGCGGCCAAGCTGCAGGCCCTGTTTGGCTGGACCGAAACGCCGACGGTGGCCGGTGGCCGGGTGCCGGTGGTCATCCACCTGCTGTCTCCGGCGCAGCGACCGCTGGCGGTGACCGCCGATCTGGCCAGTTTCTGGCGCAATGCCTATCCGGAGGTGCGCAAGGACATGCGCGGTCGCTACCCGAAGCACCCCTGGCCCGAGGATCCGCTCACCGCGGAGGCTCAGCTGGGTACCAAAAAGGCTGCTAAAAAGAGTACGGAAACACGCCCTGCTCGCTGATGCGGCCGGTGACCAGGTGTTGTGGAATTGTCTCGAAATAGAGATTACGCACTGTGATCCACTGGCCCTTGGGCGCGCCGAGTTGCTGTGCCGGCAACTCCTCCAGGATCACCCGGTCGCTGCCTTCGGTGCTGTCCCGGAAGCTGTCTGCCAGGACCCAGAAGGGCACGCTGCGTTCCCGGGCGGCAAGGGCCAGCAATCGGGTACCGCTCCGGTTGACGAAGTGGCCATCGGACAGCCAGCTGTCGCAGCCGGTCAGCACCAGATCCGCGGTGGCGATGAATACCCCCATCTGGGCATCGGTAATCAGGGTGACCGGTATACTCAGCTTGTTCAGCAGGCTGGCCAGCTGATGGCCCTCGTGTCCGGGGCTGCTCTGGGTGCAGACCACCGAGAAGCCGACGTGGTCCGCCACTAGGCGCTGGCACAGCCGCACCAGAACCGAGCTGGCGCTGTGGGTCATGACCACCGCACCTTCGGGAATCTGGCTCCGGGCGTGTTCAATGACGGCGTCGGTGGCGTTGGTCAGGTCCTGGAACACCGCCTCTGCCGCAGCAACCGGGTCGTTGGCCCGGGCTTCCAGCCGTTTCTGTACCCGGGTCATGGCGTTGCCGATTACCACCATGCTTGGGCGCGCGTCGCGCAGGGTGGCAATCAGGCTGAGGAGGTCGGAACTGTTGAGGTTGTGGCCGCGCAGGTAGTCGGCGAGATCGCGCAGGGTTTTGAGCGCCAGTTCGGTGGCACCGGATTGGTGATCGGCCAACAGCGCCTCAAGAAGCGCTTGGGCCGCGGGGTCGTTTGTGGCCATGGCGGCGGTCCGCAGGGGGCTTAGTCTAAGCGTAGCAGGCCGGCGCCGAAGTGAGACATGGATGATTTTTCCGCAGCCACCAAAAACGCTTGTCAGCCGGAGCGGACTGGCTAAAATGCGCGCAATTTATCCACCGTGCGGCGGTAACCATGCACCTCGTCTCTTTCAATGTCTTTCGAACTCTGGGTCTGCCCAACACCACTGTCCTGAAGCCTGAACACTATCTTCAGCACAAGACCCTGTTGCAGCAGGCGGATTGGGTCCTGTTTCCGGAGTATTGGCAGCTCAACGCTCTGGTCCATGGTCTGAAGTGCCGGGTGTTCCCCAGCGAGGCCAGCTACCGCATCGGTCACGACAAGGTGGAGATGACCCGGGCGTTTCAGACCGTTGCTCCGGCCCATACGCCCTGGACCCTGATTGAGGCCAACGGCCCGCACGAACGGGAACAGGTCTGGCAGGCCATGCCGCATCCGTTTGTCGCCAAACTACCCAAAGCCAGTATGGGCGAGGGCGTATGGTTAATTGAGTCCCGGGCGGACTGGCAGCGTTATTGCGAGGTCACCGATGTGCTCTACGCCCAGGAGTACCTGCCGATCGACCGGGACGCCCGGGTCGTGGTCATCGGAGATCAGGTGCTGACCGCCTACTGGCGCACTCAGGCCGACCAGGGCTTTTACAACAACGTCGCCAAGGGCGGCCAGATCGACAACAGTCCGGTGCCGGCAGTTATCACCGACCTGGCGCTGCGGTTGGCCCGGGAGCTGGGTGTGGATCACGCCGGTTTCGACATCGCCCTGGTGGACGGCCACCCCTACGTGCTGGAGTTTAACCGTTTGTTCGGTAACCAAGGGCTGGCCAGGGGTCAGGCGTTGCCCGAGGCCATTTTGGCCTACCTGCGCCGGTGCGACCAACCGTCCGATCCCACTGAGCCATCGGGCCCTGAGACCGAACGCCGTCGCGGTTCGTTACCCGCGGTGCCGGCCCTGGCGACGGCGGTCTGAGCCGACATTCGGGCCCAGACGCTGCCTCCACCTACAGATTCTTATAGCGATTGATGTCAAAGATGCCCGCCTGCAGCGGCTGGTGCTCCCGCTGCCATCGGGTGATGTCGTGCAGGGTGTCCCAGAACCGTGGGTGGGTGCGGCGCACGCCCCACAGGCTCACCAGCCGGTCGAACTTGTCCTGCTGATCCAGTTTCAGACCTTTCAATCGGTCGGTGAACAGCTTGAGTTGGTCCGCCGGTACGTCGAACACGAAGTTGGGGTAGCTGCCGATGACGCCGGGGTAGATGGTGAGCCGGTCGTCTTCGGGCTGGTAGCGCAGGTCCTCGTTGAACAGAAAGGCGACGTTTTCATGGGCGCGGTCGCGGATCAGGGTGTAGACCGTGCGTTCGCCGTCCTCGTTCCAGACCCGCAGGAAGGTGACGTTGGGCAGGTAGCGGATGGCCGGCAGGAATTCGGCGCGGGTTGCGGCCAGGCGCGACAGCTGCTGATCGGCCTGCTGGATCCACGCGGCCTGGTCCTTGCGGCCACATTCGGCGCCGCCACAGCGGTTGATCGGGTCGTCCCGCTCGGCGTTGAGCTCGCGGAAATTCAGCAGCAGGCGCGCGCCCAGCTCCTCGTTGTAAGCACCCGTGGCATAGGCCACCTGGGACGGCGCGGTGTTTTCCATTTCGGCGTAGCTGTAGTCCAGCTTCAGGTCTCCGGCGCCCTGATACCAGCGCCGCAGCACCCGGTTACGTTCTCCCGGTGGAATCAGCCGCAGGTAGTTCTGTTCCCCACCGTTGCGGATCAGGTCGAAATAGAGCCGGGTCTGGGCCTGGTGCGCCACCGTGCCGAACACGTCAAAGTTCACCACCAGCTCGTAGTAGGTGCGTTCGAACAGTGGATAGTCCATCCACCAGCTGGTCAGCGGTACCTGGCCGATCAGACCGCGCTGCACCGAGGCGTTGTCGTGGTGGCGGAAGATGGTGAGCAGGGCGTTGGTGTTGTCACCGTCACCGTCCCAAATGTGGGCCAGCGAGGCCCCGTCCGGATAGGTTTCCCGGTAAGCCTGGTTGCGCAGCTCGGTGTAGCGGTTGCGCTTGTCCCGGTAGGTAAACCAGTTCTCGCCCAAGTCCATCAGGTCGTCGTCCTGGCCTGGCAGCGCCAGTAGCGGGGTCACTGCGTCCCGGTAGGCGGGGTCGGTGATGAACAGGTCGTCGTCCGGGTCGTGGAACACGGTCCAGAAGTGGTCGCGAATAACGTCGGTGGCAATCTGGCCCCGGCAAACCGGGCCGCGAATGAAGGTGCGGGTAAAGTACTCGGCGTTATCCAGCATGAACTGGTAACGCGCTCTGGCCGGAATGGCGGCGAAGGTGGCAAAGGGATTTGCGCGGCTGGCTGCGCTGTAATCCGGCAGGGTGTCCACCTGCCAGTCTTCGGCGGCAAACAGCTCTCGGGTGCGTTGGAACTGGTCCGGTCCGAAGGCGAAGGTAATGTGGCGCTTGTGTACGATGCTGCCGACCACCGGCTGGATCCGGTAGTACAGGGCGCCGTTGGGTGCGTCGTTGGGTCGGCGGGTGGCGATGATGTCAATGGGCTGCCCCGGCGGGGTGGTGGAACGCACCAGCTGGAAGAACCGGGTCTCGGCACCGGCGTCGTCAAAGTACAAGTGTGCCAGGTACAGGTGTTCGTAAAGCCAGCGGCTGAGCAATTGTTGGCGGGTCGATTCGTTATTGAGCCAGGTTTCCCAGCGTTCGATGTGGGCCCGCTCCTGCGCACTGGTCTCGCGCTGGACCGGGTTGATGGCACCGCCCTGGGCGAGCCAGCCGGTCAGGGTGGCGTACTCGTCGTCGGTGAGTCCGGCCACCGCCAGGGGCATGCCTTCATAGGGGTGGTCATCGGCGTAGTCGGAGAAGTTTTCGTTGCTGACGCACTGATTGCTGCGCGCCAGGCCCAGTTCGATGTCCTCGGGCAGTTTGCTGTTGGGAGCAAACTCGTGACGCTTGCCCAGGCGGATCATGTTCTCGAACAGGCTGCGGGTCTGGTCGCCTCGGGCCAGCACCGAGTAGAAGCCCAGATCCCGCCACTGTTGTTCACTGTCGGCGTCGATGCCCAGGCGAGTTGGGGTCTGGTTGTTCAGGCGGGTGCCGTTGTAAACGCCCTTGGGGTGGGCGCCGCGAATCAGGCCGTCGGAGTACTCCATTTTCAACTGGCAGGGAGCGTCGAAACAGCTATGGCAGGCCAGGCACTTGGTTTCCAGGATCGGTCGCACGTCGTTATTGAAACTGACTGGGGACTGGGTCGGGGTTGGCAGGGCCTGGGTTTGGGTTGGCGCCACGCCGTCGGCGCAACCGCTCAGTAGCAGCAGGACCAGACCTACCATTGCAAGTGCTTTTGCCACGCTCAAACTCCCTTTATAAATCAGTATTTTACTTCTCTGATTCCGGTGCCTTGACCGGTGATGGTAACCAGTGTGCCGAAACCGGTCGATTATGGGTAGATATGCTCATATCCGGGCCTGAAAAAAAGCCCGATGATCGCGCCAATTCCGGGGGACTGCAGCCAGGCTGTGGTGCCCTTTTTTTATGTCTGTGTGCCCATTGGAGGGAAACACTATCCATGACCGAGTCTGCCAACGCCAACATCGCCGATTACTACGACGCTGAGACGTTCAATCGCATCAAAACTTTCGCCGACGGCAAGGAAACGCCGTTTGTGGTGATTGATACCGCCACCATCGATCGTCAGTACGACGAGCTGGTGGAAGGCTTCCCTTACGCCAAGATCTATTACGCGGTGAAAGCCAATCCGGCTCAGCCGATTCTGACGATGTTGCGGGACAAGGGCGCCAGTTTTGATATCGCGTCGGTGTACGAGTTGGACAAGGTGTTGGCCCTGGGTGTGTCCGGTGATCGCATCAGTTACGGCAACACCATCAAGAAGGCCAAGGACATCCGCACCTTCTATGAGAAGGGCGTGCGTCTGTTCGCTACTGACTCGGAGGCAGACCTGCGCAACATTGCCAAGGCGGCCCCGGGCTCGAAGGTGTACGTGCGTATCCTGACCGAAGGCACCCTGACCGCGGACTGGCCGTTGTCGCGCAAATTCGGCTGTCAGACCGACATGGCCATGGATCTGCTGATTCTGGCTCGCGATCTGGGCCTGGTGCCCTATGGTGTGTCCTTCCACGTCGGTTCGCAGCAGCGTGAAATTGGTGCCTGGGATGCGGCCCTGAACAAGGTGAAGGTGATTTTCGAGCGTCTGCGTGAAGAAGACGGCATCGAGCTGAAGATGATCAACATGGGTGGTGGCTTTCCGGCCAACTACATTACGCGCACCAACGAACTGAAGGTGTACGCGGAGGAGATTGCCCGCTTCCTGCACGAAGATTTTGGTGCCGATCTGCCGGAGATCATTATTGAGCCGGGCCGGTCGCTGATTTCCAATGCTGGTGTGCTGGTGAGTGAGGTGGTGCTGATTTCCCGCAAATCCCGCACTGCCCTGCACCGCTGGGTGTTCACCGATGTGGGCAAGTTCTCGGGTCTGATCGAGACCCTGGATGAGGCGATCAAGTTTCCGATCTGGACCGACAAGGCCGGTGAGGGCGAGGACTGTGTCATTGCCGGGCCGACATGCGACAGTGCCGACATCATGTACGAGCACCACAAGTACCCGCTGCCGCTGAACTTGGCGATCGGGGATCGGATGTACTGGTTGTCGACTGGGGCTTATACCACCACTTACAGTGCGGTGGAGTTTAATGGCTTTCCTCCGCTTAAGGATTACTACATCTAAGGCGGGGGCTGCCGGGATTGGGGAGGCCTCCTTTTAACACCGAGGGGGCCGCGGGGCGGGGGTATCTTTCCTTTGGGAAAAATAACTCGCTGCGCTCAGACATCTTTTTCCCGGCGGAAAGATACCCCCGCCCCACGGCTTGCTGGATTGGGTGGGGGGTTCCTTTTTGAAAGGGTCAGTCTTTGGGCTGGCCCTTTTTTCGTTCCAGGTCGAGGGTGAAGGCAAGGGGCAGGACCAGGAGGCCGTAGGCGATCATCATCATGAATGCGTGCTTGGGATTGCCGGTCCAGTCGGCGAGCAGGCCGCCGGTCATGGGGATGACGAAGGCGACGGTGTAGCCGACCAGGAAGGTACCGGCGGACAGGCGGCCGGTTTCGCTGGCGGAGACCACCAGCGGTGGGATCGCCACCAGCAGGATCAACAGCATGCCGGTGACCAGGCTCATGAGGGTGGCGCTGATGATGAACCACCAGCCGGTGGCGATGAGGGAGCCGAATGCGCCGAGGATGGCGATGGACGCCAGCACGATGATCGCCTCCCGGCGACCGACCCAGCGTCTTGCCATTTTCAGCATGATCAGGGACGCGGCCACCTGGGCCAGGTTGTACCAGAACAGGGCGTCGGACAGCAGGTCGAGCTGGCCCTGGGCTTCCAGCAGGTTGGCCATGTAGGCGTTGAGGCCGAAGAACAGGGTGCCGGACAGGCCCAGCAACAAGCCGAGCTTCAGGGTGAGCGGGTTCTGCCAGTCCGGCAGCCAGGCCGGTTTGCGTACCGGTCGCGCCCGGTCCCGTTTGGGCAGGAACAGGGCGGCGGCCACTAAGAGCGCCGGCAGTGACCAGGCCAGCAGGGTGGCGCGCCAGCTGTCATCAAGCAGCGGCATCAGCACTGGCAGAGTGATGCCGGCGCCGATGAATTCGCCCATCAGCATGCCGTTCATGTAAATCGCGGTGCCGAGAGCCAGGTGGTGGGGTTCCAGCCATCTCGGGAGCAGTGCCGGCAGCGCGGGTTGCATCATGGAGACGCCGATGCCCATGACCGCGCTGGCGATCATCAGGCTCAGGGTGTCCGGGACCAGGCCGCGGCCGGCGGAGCCAATCACCATGATGACCATGGCCAAGGCCAGGGTGTTGCGGGGGCCGATGCGGGCGATGGACAGGGAGCCGGGCATGGAGCCTGCGGCCAGCATCAGGATGGGCAGCGTTGTCAGGGCGCCGGTGAGGGCCTGGGACAGCGCCAGCTCGTCGCTGATGAAGGGCGCCAGGGGCGGCGCCACCAGGACCGGAATCCGCAGGTAGACTCCGGCCAGCCAAAGCAGCACCGCCACCGGCAGCAGCTGGGCTGGCGGTGGCGGTGCGGGGGTGGCCTGAGGTTCAGCCACCGGCAACTTAGTTGTCGCCGGTATCCGGCAGGTAGGCGCCGTCTTCGTCGTGAACTTCCCGACCGGTGACCGGCGGGTTGAAGGAGCAGATCAGGCGCATGTCTTCGGTGCCGCCGTACAAGGTGTGCTGATCGTGCTTGTCGAGTGCGTACAGGGTGCCGTCGGTGATTTCATGGGTTTCACCGGTGGCCTTATCCAGGATTTTGCCGTTGCCCGCCACGCAGTACACCGCTTCCAGATGATGCTTGTACCAGAGGTTCAGCTCGGCGCCGGCAGGGATGATGGTCTCGTGGAAGGAGAAACCCATGCCGTCTTTTTTCAGCAGCATGCGGCGGCTGGTCCAGCCCGGCCCGGTGACTTCGCGCTCGGTACCGATGATGTCTTGCACTCGTACAATTTTCATAGCATTCCTCATTGTGTGATGGAACAGCCGACAAGTATAAACATCCCTGTCAGGTTCGATTCAACCGCCAGTCGTGGTATGCGGCCATTCCCTGCTCAATGGCGGCGATGAATTTCAGCCGTTGTCGGTCTTCCAATGGCCGCTGTTTTCGGCATCGGTCAAAGGCCAGTTGGATGGCCTGTCGGCTGCGTTGGTCGAGGCGCTCGAGCCAGTGATGATCGGCCGGTTCCAGGTCCAGCAGATCCCGGCCGGCGTGGTTACGCTGGCTGATGTGCCACCAATGATCCACCGCCCTTCCCAATACAACATAGCCGAACTGACTGTCCTGTACAGGTCCGAAACTGGCGGTCTTCAGACCGTTTTGCAGGGCGCCGATGGTGAGCGCCGGCAAGGTCAGCCGGTCGCCGTACAGGTAGCTGCCGACGGCGCCAATCAGACCTCCAACCAGGGCACCGGCGCCCAGGGAATGGCCCAAAGTGATCGCATCGAGTCCGGCACCACCTACGGCGCCGGCGCCGAATCCCGCCGTGGTCAGGTAGCCTTTGCTCACCGCCCAGGCTTGGCGGCTGTCCTCGGAGAACAGGTCATGCTCGCTGTGCCACTCCAGTTCGGCTTCCTGGCGCTGGATGCGCTGGTGCTGGTACAGGTGCTCGATGGCGATGCGCAGGCTCTGTTCCCGGCGCCGCTGGTGCTGATACCAGCGCTGTCGCAGTTGCTCGGCCAGGTCGTCATCGCTGGTGGAGGCCACCTGATCAAGCGTCAGGGTGCGCTTTTCTTGGTAGGCCATGACGTCGGCCAGGGCATCGGCGATCAGGGTAGCGGACTGACTCCGGCGTTTCTGGCGTTGCTCGGCAAGGTGGTCGGTGGCCAGCTCCAGGGGTTGCTCCCAGGTCGGTTCCAGTTGGCCGAAAGCCCGCAAAAGTCCGAGATGTTGCTCAAAAGGAGCGCGAACGGCGTCGAATTTCCGGACAACCTGGAAAAATTGGCCGAGCGCCGACTGCCAGGTGTCGCTGTAGTCATCGCTGCCGATGCTGTTGATCAGTGCCAGGCTGGGTCGGCCGGTCCAGCGGAGGATGGTCATTTCCGCTTCGTGTTCGGCGCTGTACGGCACCGATCCGTCGACCACGTAGATGATTCCGGCGCCTTCGATTAGCGGGGTCAGCAGCTCGCATTCGTCGGTGAAGCGGCCGTCGCCCCGATGCTGGGTGACGAACGCCTGCACCGTTTCCGGGTGATCGGAGGCGCTCAGGCTATGGGCCTGAAGCCATTCCAGCACCCGACGTGGGCGTTGGAAACCGGGGGTGTCGACCAGGGTATAAAGAACGCGCCCGTCAACACTCAGCGGGTAGGCCTGGCGCTGTCTGGTCGTACCCGGTTCGAGCGCAATGGCGATGGCGTCGTTCTGGGACAGGGTGGCCACGACACTGGATTTGCCCTTGTTGGGGTGGCCGACCACCGCGAACACCGGAGCGTCGGTCATAGGCCGGCTCCCGTGGCGGCGTAGGGGTCGCGCCATTCGAGCCGTGGCACACTGACGCCCACCCGCTCCGGGTCGAGGCGCTCGGCAAACCGCAGCCACTGGCGCAGCTGATGGGTCTCGGGTTCGCGCTGGCCATCGAGGCTCAGTGGCACCAGCACAATGCGCACGCTGGCGGGCCACTGGGCACAGGCATCGGTGAGAAAGTCTTCGAGTTCGCCGGTGGGTGGTTCCCAACTCCGGGTCACAATCAGGACCGCCGGTTGCGGGCTGCGCCTGAGTCGGTCCGCAATGTTGGCCAGTGTTGCCCGGTCGTCGGCCAGGCTGATCCGTCCGCCGGCACGCAGAATGTCATTGTTGTCACCGGTCAGACCGCTCGGCAGCTCGGGCTCGCCGGCACCACTCCAGCACAGCAGCAGATTGGTCTCGGGCAGGGGCAGCACGGCGGCCTGGGTGTCGGTATTCGGCAGATCCGCGGCGTCGTTGTGGTCGTTGCCGGTGTCCAGGGTCGGGGTTTCCATCCGGTACAGCAGCGCGTGCATGGCGGGGTGACTGGCCAGCAGCCGGCGCGCCCGGTGTCGGATCAGCCCGACACTGACCGCCCCCAGCAGCAAGCGAGGCACAAGCACCCAGGTAAGCCACAGCATGGCGACAAACGGCCACCACTGGCCCCAGACTTCCGGAGCGACGGCGCTGGTGCCGGCGGCGGTTCTGAAGAACCGGGTCGCCTCCACCAGCGCCAGATCTGGAACCGCGGCCGGCCACAGCCCGGCCCAGGGCGCTGCCAGGGTCAGTAACAGCTGGTGGAAGTCGCCGGCGCCGGCGGTGAGTGTGGTGCTCCAGCCAAAGGCCAGATCCTGCACCACCACCAGGATCAGCAGGGTGATCAGGCCGGTGAGTGCAAAGCAGATGCCGCCCAGGTGCGCAGCCCGTGCCATCAACAGCGGGCGCAGCTGCCCGGCAGCACTATGGTCACTGGTCGGGGTCAATCGCTTCAGCAACCAGTGCCAGGGCTGCCAGCCGACCATCGCCTGCAGGCTGGTGGCCAGGGCGAGCAGGAGATGGAAGCCGATGAAAGCCAGCAGTAGTGTGAGGTTGATGCGCTGGCCGCCCTCGAAGAACAGTAGGCCGAGCATGGTCAGCACGCCCAGGAGCGATCCCGCCAGGGCAAAGCCGGCGCTCACGCGACGCCATAGACTCAAGGTTTGCTCGGCGTCACTGGTCCCGGCGCCCGGTCCGCTCAAGTGCGCCATGTGCTCAAGCCAGGCGGCGGCACCGGGCTTGCGGCCCTGTTGTTCGCAGGTCAGGGCGAATTTGCGGTCGCGGCGGTGCAGAAACGCCGGAGGCTGGTCACGGTCCCGCTGGCTGCGGGCATCAAACTCCAGCAGCAAGCGCAGGGGGCTGTGGCTCATGCAGTGTCCCGGTTATGAATTCGAGGTGGCCGTGTTGATGTTAGGATATAGGCATTCAGGCCACAGATACCAATTAACGAGCCGCCATGCCCCACCATCTGATGAATCTGCGCCACGTTCCCGACGACGAAGCCGAGGAGATCCGGGCGTTGTTTGAGGCCCACGACGTGCGCTACTACGAAACCCCACCGAGTCGCTGGGGCATCAGCATGGGAGGCTTCTGGGTGCACGACGATGACGAAGCGGCCCGGGCTCGGCAGCTGCTCGACGACTATCAGCGCCAACGTTTGCACGCCCAGCGCCAGGCCTACGAGGCCAGTGTCGCCGCCGGGGAAACCGGTGGTATCTGGTCCATGCTCCGGCGCCGGCCGGTGCGAACCCTGGCCGCGGTGCTGGCTATCGTTGTCATTGCCGGTCTCAGCCTGCTGCCCTTCGTGCGCATCGGCTGAGGCCTTTTCGCTGTTAGCTGAGGCGCTTCAGTCGTCGGTCTGGCGGGCCAGGAAGCCAATCGCCGCTTCGACGGCGTCGCCGGCGGTCAGAAAGCTGGTGACATGCCCGCGCCAGTGCATCCGGAACAGTTCGGTTTCGACGCTGTGGATGGCCAGGGCGTTGCGGAAGTTTTCCGCCTGCTCAATCGGTACCAGCGAGTCCATGGTGCCATGGAACAGGAAAAAGGGCGGAGCCTTACGGGACACGTGGCTGATCGGCGAGGCCTTGCGATACAACTCCGGCTTGGCCTCTTCACTGCCCCCCAGGAACTGGCGCAGCAAGCGCCCTGACTCAAACGCCACCAGGTCTGACGGCAGGCCGCCCACCACGACGGCCTGAAAACCGGTGTCGGGTCCGCCGTGGGGTTGGTTCAGGTCGCTGTCGGTGCTGGCCACCAGCGCCAGCAGGGCCACCAGGTGAGCGCCGGAGGAAAAGCCAAACGCACTGACTTCCGAACTATCCAGCTGGTATTGCTTGGCGGCCTGATTGAGCCAGCTCCGGGCGATCTGCAGGTCATGCAGCTGGGCCGGGAAGGTGAATTTGGGCGCAAAGCGGTAATCGATGTTCATCACCGCGAAGCCGTGACTGGCCAGGTCCTCGGCGATCCACTCCATGTCCGCTCGAGAGCGACGCTCCCAGCCTCCGCCATGCACCATCAGCACCACCGGCCGCGGGGCGTCTCGCTCGGGCAAGTAGAGGTCGGCGTATAGGGGTTGGGGCCAGTGGTCCGGCGAATAGCGCAGGCCCCGCTCCACGGTATAGCCGGTCTCCGGTGGCGTTACCACGGTGTCGGGTGCGTTGGTGTGGGTGGAGCAGCCGGCCAGAATGGCCAGACTGCTAAGCGCGCCGATCACCGCGCGTTGGGCCTGCCTGGCCCGGGGTGAATGGTCTCGCATGGGCGTTGCCTTCGTCCTGAGCAATGAATACCCAGTAGTACGAGCTCCGCGTCGGGCCGGATGCAGCGAATCCCTGCTTTGTCTGGTGATTAGCGATTGTCCGGGTTTCAGGACGGTGTCCTGGTATCCGGTCAGTCCGCCTCAGGGGTGTAAACAGGGCAATTGTCGCGAACGCTGGCGTGTTGAACGTCCGGAATTCCGGATCCTTTGCCCCGAATGCCCCCTCTGACCCAAAGAGGCGCTCAAATTATTGAATAAAAACAGCGGCTTGAGTAATTGGCATAGGATGCGCATGACGACCGATGGGCTGGAGCCCGCGGGTCAGACCCGTTCGGTAACAACAAGAACCAAGGAGCGAGGATGAAATTCATGTGGCCCCGATCCCATCTGTCATAGCAGTGACTGAGCCATACCAGAGAGATGGTTAGACCCAGTTTGCCCCCGGTCATGGGGGCCCATATACTTCCCTGACCGCATCCGGGCAACCGGATGCTGGAGTTTTCGGCATGAACAATATCCACGGTGGTAATGGTGCGCAGTACATGACAGAGCTGTTCAGCGAGAAGAACAAGAACGTGCTGACCCGGGACCTGATTGAGGCCCTGTTTCCCATGTTCGAGGAAGCCAGTGCCGGTGCCATCGCCGTCGACCGACAAGCCCGTATTACCTGGATCAACAGCAGCTACTCCCATTTGCTGGGCCTGGGTGACCCGTCTGGCGTCATCGGCAAGCCGGTGCGCCAGATGATTCCGCAGACCCGGATGCCGGAGGTGGTGGAATCCGGGCGACCGCTGTTGCTGGACATCATGGAACACAACAAACAGCAGTTTGTGGTGACCCGGTTGCCCTATTACGACGAGTCCGGTGGGATTGTCGGTGCGGTCGCCTTTGTGCTGTACGACGACCTGCAGCCATTGACCCCGCTGGTGTCCAAATACCGTCGTCTGCATCAGGATCTGGCCGCGGCCCGTAAGGCTTTGGCCAAGAAAACCCGCGGTACGCGCTACAGCCTGGGCGACTTCGTCGGTGCCAGCCCGGCGGCGCTGGAGGTCAAGCGCCGGGCCCGCTTGGCCGCCGGACGCGAAATGCCAGTGTTGTTGCTGGGTGAGACCGGCACCGGCAAGGAAGTGTTGGCGCAGGCCATTCACACGGTGTCGGCACGGTCGGCAAAACCGTTTGTCGGGGTCAACGTCGCCGCCATTCCCGACAACCTCCTGGAAGCGGAATTCTTTGGTGTCGCGCCCGGTGCTTACACGGGTGCCGATCGACGCAACCGGGACGGCAAGTTCCAGCTGGCCAATGGCGGTACCCTGTTCCTGGATGAAGTCGGTGACATGCCCCTGCCCCTGCAGGCCAAGCTGTTGCGGGCGCTGCAAGAGGGCGAAATCGAACCGTTGGGGTCTAACAAAGTAGAACAGGTGGACGTTCGGGTTATCGCCGCCACCAGCCGCAACCTGGACGCCATGATCGCTGACGGCAGTTTCCGCTCCGATCTCTACTATCGGTTGAACGTGCTGGAAATCCCGATCCCGCCCTTGCGTGACCGGCTGGCGGACCTCGGTGTCCTGTGTGAGGCCCTGCTGGAAGACATCTGCGAAGGGCTGGAGTTGCGGGGCGAGATTACTGATGCCGGCGTCGCTGCCCTCGGTAGCTACGACTGGCCAGGCAACATCCGAGAATTGCGCAACGTGTTGGAGCGTGCCCTGACCATGAGCGAAGAGGGCGGTCTGCTGGATGCTGATGCCGTGTTCAAGGTGCTGCCCCGCACGGGCGCCCGGCCAACGTCCTCTTTGACCCCGCAGCCGGTACGGCCGCTGGCCCGCACCCTCGCGGACGCTGAGGCCCAGGCGATCGAGGAGGCGTTGGTGGCCAGTCGCGGCAACCGAACCCGGGCGGCCAAGCTGTTGGGAATTTCCCGATCGGTCCTGTACGAAAAGCTCGCCAGGCTGTCCTGATTTCCGGACACCTGTCCTGGTGTCCGTACAAACCCCTACGACTGATGTCTAAAGGTGTCCGGTATGCCGGACATTTTCCCGTCAAGCCCTACACGCTTTTTTGCGTAACTTTCTGAAAAATAAACATAAAATGTGATTGGCACGCCGCCTGCTAAGTCTGCGTTGCAGGACGTCAGAACAACGCAGAAAACAAGATTGACGCTCCCCGTTGGACCCCAAATTACCCGTGTCCGTCTGTTTCCTGCGATGTCTGACTATACTCAGACTAGGCCTGTTGGGACCTTGTCCGGCAGGCCAGCTAAAATAACAATGCTAGGAGACTTGCCAATGAAACTCTTGAAGGCCATCACCGGGGTCGCCGGTGCGATTGCCCTTACAACGGGTTCCGCGTTTGCAGACGACCTGCGCTGGAAGATGCCCGTTGCCTTCGCCACTAACCTGCCGGGCCTTGGTTCGCCCGCTGCCTGGGTTGCTGACAACCTGACCACCGCTTCTGACGGCAGCATCCAGGTGCGTGTTTACGAGCCGGGCAAGCTGGTTCCCCCCTTCGATATTCTGCAATCGGTTTCAGACGGTAAGGTATCCGCCGGTTACACCTGGATCGGTTACGACCAGGGTAAAGTACCTGCAATTCCCTTGTTCGCCGCTGTTCCCTTTGGCATGAAGCCCTGGGCGTATATTGGCTGGTATTACTACGGTGGCGGCCATGAAATGCTGCAGGAAACCTACGCCAACAAAGGCTTCAAGGTGCATGCACAGCTGTGCGGCATCATCGGCCCCGAAACCGCAGGCTGGTACTCCAAGCCCATTGAGTCGCTTGAGGATTACAAAGGCTTGAAGATTCGCTTCGCGGGTCTGGGCGGCAAGGTACTCGAGAAACTGGGCGCTTCCGTCACCATGATGCCCGGCGGCGAGCTCTACCAGGCGCTGGAAAAAGGCACAATTGATGCCACTGAGTTCTCGATGCCTGCCATCGACCAGATCCTGGGCTTCAACCAGGTGGTCAAGTACAACCTGTTCCCGGGCTGGCACCAGCAGTTCACGGCTCAATACATGCTGATCAACCAGGATGAGTGGGACCGCACCACGGATGCCCAGAAGGCACTGGTTGAGGCCTCCTGCACCGCGGCAACGACTCGTGGTCTGGCCGAAGGCGAGTACAAGAACGGCAAGGTTCTGGCCGAGTTCCAGGACAAGGGCGTTCAGGCGGACCAGATTCCGCGCGAGGTTCTGCTCAAGCTGCAAGACGTGACGAACGAAGTGCTCGAGGAAGAAGCGTCCAAGGATGCCGATTTCAAGCGCGTCTACGAAAGTCAGCAGGAGTTCATGGAAACCTACAAGGTATGGGATACCCGTGCCTACGTTCCTGCGGATCTCTAAGGTTAGGGGCTGACCCTGAGCACCGGGCACCGCTCCGGTGCTCTCGCACATAGTCTTGATGGCCCTTCGGGGCCATCCTTGTTTCACGGCAGGCTTTCTGAACGAGGAACTGTTGTATGACAGTGTCTGATAAAGACTCACCGCCCGATAAACACGTATCGGTGGCGGACGCCGGTCAACTTATTCATCATCACACCGAATTTCCGACCACGTCGCTCAGCCGGTTTTTGGACGGTGTGATTTCGGCGATAGGCAAAAGCGCTTCCTGGCTCTGGATAGTGGTCACCGGCGTGATCATCTATGCCGTAGTTGGCCGCTACGCCTTTGGCGCCGGGTCGGTGACGCTGGAAGAAGTCCAGTGGCATCTGGCTGGCGCAGGCTGGCTGTTGGGCCTGGGCTATACCCTGGTAACCGACGATCATGTCCGGGTGGACGTTATCCATGAGCGCCTGTCTCTGAAAAGCCAGGCCTGGATCGAGCTGATTGGCTTATTATTGCTGCTGTTGCCGTTTCTCGGACTGGCAGTGTACGAAATGATTCCTTACGCCTTCAGTTCCTGGGAACAGGGCGAGACCAGCCAGGCCCCTGCCGGGCTTCCCTATCGCTGGATTCTGAAGAGCATTCTGGCCGTGTCTTTTATTCTGCTGATTCTGGCTGCGTTATCCCGTCTGATGAAAGTAACGGCTTTGCTGTTTGGTTTTCCGAAGCCAATCCGGATCGAGTCCGGGGATAATAAGAAAGAGGATGCGTCCTGATGGAGCTTGAAACCCTATTTGTGATCGGCATGTTCCTGACGTTCGGGGCATTGCTGATGACCGGTTTTCCGGTTGCGTGGGTGTTGGGTGGCACCGCGGTTATCTGGACAGTCGTCGGTGTCGTCGCCGTCGAGAATTTTGGCGCTAACCTGTGGTTTGATTATTCCTCCTCCATGGGGCTGGTGCCCGAAAGGATATGGAAGGTCGTTAACAGCGAGACCCTGGTTGCGCTACCCATGTTTATTTTTATGGGCATCATGCTTGACCAGTCGGGCGTCGCAGAGCGACTGATGAACAGCATGGTCAAGCTGTTTGGCGCTGTGCGTGGCGGTTACGCGGTGACCGTCATCGTGATCGGCGTCCTGCTGGCGGCGACCACCGGTATCATCGGTGCCTCCGTTGTCTTGCTTGGTATGCTGTCTCTGCCGGTGATGATGCAGCACAAGTACGACAAGGGCTTTGCCGTGGGCACCGCCTGTGCCACCGGTACCCTGGGTATTTTGATTCCGCCCTCGATCATGCTGGTGTTGATGGCCGATCGCTTGGCGGTTCCCGAAGCGTCCGTGGGCGATTTGTTCATGGGCGCATTCTTCCCCGGTCTCATGCTGGGTGCCATGTACGTGACCTACGCCATGGTCCGCCCTTTGTTGCAGCCGCATATGGCGCCGGTGCCTGAGGGCACGGAAAAGGTGACCTGGAGTATTGTCTGGGAAGTGGCAAAAGCCGTTGTGCCAACGGCCGCGCTGATTCTGGGCGTGCTCGGCTCAATCTTTGCCGGTGTCGCAACGCCCACCGAGGCGTCCGGTGTTGGTGCGTTGGGCGCTTTGATCCTGGCCTTGATGGCGGGTCGGCTGAACATGAAGGTACTGAACTCCTCCATGCAACAGACAACCCGCACGGCTGCGTTCATTTTTGCCATCTTTCTGGGTGCCACGGCCTTCTCGGTGGTGCTGCGTGGACTCGGCGGTGACCAGGTCATCGAGGACGCCCTGCTGGGTCTGCCCTTCGGCCCCTACGGCATCGTTCTTGCCATCCTGTTCGGTGTCTTTCTGCTTGGTTTCTTCCTGGATTGGGTGGAAATCACCCTGATCATTCTGCCCCTGGTCGCACCCGTGGTGCAGCAGCTTGGCTTTGATCTGGTGTGGTTCACCATCCTGTTCGCGATGTGTCTGCAGACGTCGTTCCTGACCCCACCGGTTGGCTTTGCGCTCTTCTACATCAAGGGTGTCGCGCCGCCGGAGATCAGTGTGACTGATATTTACCGGGGCGTTATTCCGTTCATTATCATCCAGCTGGTTGGTCTGGCTATCGTCTTTGTCGTGCCTGAAATCGCGACCTGGCTGCCAAGCGTGGCTTATGACTAGGGAGAAAGTATCAATGCGTTTGGACAATCAGATTGCCCTGATTACCGGTGCTGGCCGAGGTATCGGTCGGGCCATCGCCGAACACTATGCCCGTGAAGGTGCCAGGGTCGCGGTCGCCGACCTGACCCTCGACAGCGCCCAGGAAGCGGTGGACGCCATCGAGCAGGCCGGCGGTACCGCTATGGCCTTGGCCATGGACGTCACCGACGAGGAGGCGGTCGATGCGGGCGTGACTGCGGTCGTCGAGAAATGGGGCGGTCTGGATATCGCCCTCGCCAACGCCGGCATCCAGCACATTGATGCCGTGCACAAACTGGCGTTCGACGATTGGCGCAAGGTCATGAACGTGCACCTGGACGGCGCCTTCCTGGTCACCCGGGCTGCCCTCAAACAGATGTACGCCACCGGTGGCGGCACCATGTTGTACATGGGCTCCGTGCACTCGCTGGAAGCCTCGCCGTTGAAAGCCCCCTACGTGGCTGCCAAGCACGGCATGCTGGGGCTGTGCCGGGCCGTGGCCAAAGAGGGTGCCGAACACGGCGTGCGCAGTAACATCATCTGCCCCGGTTTTGTCCGCACGCCGCTGGTCGACAAGCAGATTCCCGAGCAGGCCAAGGAACTGGGCATGTCCGAGGAAGATGTGATCAGCAAGGTGATGCTGAAGAACACTGTGGATGGTGAATTCACCACCGTGGAAGACGTTGCCGAGCTGGCCGTGCACCTGGCTGCCTTCCCGTCCGCTGCGCTGACCGGCCAATCGATCGTGGTAAGCCACGGCTGGCACATGCAATAAGAGACAGGAGAGACGGATGAGTCACACAGAACAGGCGCCGGTGGTCTGGTCGCCTTCAGAAACCACCCTGAAACACTCGCGCATGGGTCAGTTCAGTACCTGGCTGGAAGGCCAGGGCTACGGCCCGTTCGTGGACTATCATGCCCTGCACCGGTGGTCGATCGACGATCTGGAAACCTTCTGGAGCAAGGTCTGGGAGTACTGCGGTCTGGTCAGCGACCAGTCCGCCGAGCGTGTTCTGGGGAACCGCGATATGCCGGGTGCCCAGTGGTTCCCGGGTATGAAACTGAATTTTGCCGCCAACCTGCTGCGCCTGGCCGACGGCGATCACGCTAATCACGAGGCCATTGTTGCCTACTGTGAAACCCGTGACGTGCTGCGCCGCACTTACGCCGAACTCAAGGCAGATGTGGGCGCCCTTGAGAGCTTCCTGCGCAGCCAAGGCATTGTCAGCGGCGACCGGGTGGCCGGCGTGGTCACCAACGGCTACGAAGCCATGGTGGGCATGCTTGCGGCCACCAGCCTGGGGGCCATCTGGAGCTCGGCCTCGCCGGACTTCGGCGTTGGCGCCATCCTCGACCGCTTCAGCCAAATCCAACCGTCGGCGCTGATCGCGGTCAATGGCTACGGCTATGGCGGCAAGGTGTTTGCCCGTCAGGACGACTTCGCCGAACTGATTGCCGGCCTGCCCTCGCTGAAGTGCGTGGTCAGTGTGGCGCAGCTGCCGGACCAGGCGCCGATCCAGGGTCCGCTGGTCACGCCCTGGGACGACGCCATCGCCGCCGGCGCTGGACAGGCCCCGAGTTTCACCCCGTTGGATCCCGACCACCCGGTGTACATCCTGTATTCCTCCGGCACCACCGGCCAGCCCAAGTGCATCGTGCATGGAAGTGCCGGCCTGCTGGTCAATCACGCCAAGGAGCTGATGCTGCACGGCGACGTCGGCCCGGAAGACCGCTTCCTCTACTTCACCACCTGCGGCTGGATGATGTGGAACTGGCAGGCCTCGGCACTGATGACCGGCGCCGCGGTAGTGACCGTCGACGGCTCGCCCGGGTACCCGAGCCTGAACGCCCTGTGGCAGACCGTCGCCGATGAGAAAGTCACCCACTTCGGCACCAGCGCCCGCTTCCTGGCCGGCTGCCGTAAAGCCGGCCTTACCCCGGCCAAGGATCTGGGGCTGAAAGAGCTGCGGGTACTGTTCTCCACCGGCTCGCCCCTGTTGCCGGAAGACTACGACTGGGTCTACCACGACGGCGCCCCGGGTGTCCTGCTCGGCTCCATCGCCGGCGGCACCGATATCTGTGGCTGCTTCGTGGGGTCGACGCCGCTGCTGGCGGTGCGTCGCGGCGAAATCCAGTGCCGGTTCCTGGGGGTTGATGCCGTGGCGTTCGGCGACGACGGCCAGCCGGTTACCGATGGCCGTGGCGAACTGGTGTGCCGACAGCCGCTGCCGTCCATGCCGGTCAGCTTCTGGAACGACACCGATGGCGCCCGCTACCGCGGCGCCTACTTCGAAACCTTCCCCGGAGTTTGGGCTCACGGTGATTTCATCGAATTCACCGAACACGGCGGCGCCATCATCTATGGCCGCTCCGACGCCACTCTGAACCCGGGCGGCGTGCGCATCGGCACTGCGGAAATCTACCGCCAGGTGGAAACCATCGCGGCGGTCAAAGACAGCCTGGTGGTCGGTCGCCAGATCGACGGCGACGTGGAAGTGGTGCTGCTGGTGGTGCCAGCCGAAGGCCAGAGCCTCACTGACGACCTGACCAAAGAACTGCGCACCCGCATCCGCGAAGGCGCCAGCCCCCGGCACATGCCCAAGCACGTGGTTGAAGTGCCGGACATCCCCTACACCCGCAGTGGCAAAAAAGTGGAGCTGGCGGTCGCCCGCCTCATCAATGGCTCCGCTAAAGCTGACAACCGGGATGCCTTGTCCAACCCAGAAGCGCTGGATCAAATCAGTGAGCGGTTGGTGCAGGCTGATCTGTTGCCAAAGGTGTAAAAGAAATCGGCTGAGCGGGCCAGGAAGTTCTCCCGGCATTAAAACCGTGTGGAATCCGCTGGAAAGCTCAGTCAAGCAAGGGGAAAGGCCCGGTTCGAAACTGTGCCTCGCCAAGGATGGCGAGGCTCAAGCGCCACATGGACGTGCTTGAGCGGGTTTCGAACCGGGCCTTTTTTCTTGCGCTACTCCGCACTTCAAAATGTACGAAAGTTTCGTAAATTCGAGGCTTTTCATCTCCCTGTAACGGTAATTAGCGAACTTTTACTGCGTTCTAATACTAAGATCGTAACCCCCATTCCACAAAAAATGGTATCTTAGTAGGTCTATCAAAAGTTCCTAATCAGTCATTGCCCGGGTTGGCCGTTCACAAGACGTCTGACCTCGCCATGACCGTCCTGAACCCACCCATTAGCCTGAGGACGAAAATGACATCATCCAAAGCCAAGATTGTCTATACCCTGACCGACGAGGCTCCTGCCCTCGCCACACGGTCTCTTCTTCCGATCCTGGAAACCTACGCCAAGCCGGCTGGCATCGAGTTTGAAACCAGCGACATCTCCCTCGCGGCGCGTATTCTGGCGAATTTCCCGGACTTCCTCGAAGAAGATCAGCGGGTTCCGGATGCCCTGTCTGAGCTGGGCGAGTACACCAAAGACCCAGACGCCAACATCATCAAACTGCCGAACATCTCAGCCTCCATTCCGCAGCTGCGGGCCGCCATCAAGGAGCTGAACGAGCAGGGCTTCAAGGTACCGGAGTACAAAGAGCATCCGGACACCGACGAAGAGAAAGAGATTCAGTCCCGCTACGCCAAAGTACTGGGCAGCGCCGTCAACCCGGTGCTGCGTGAAGGCAACTCCGACCGTCGCGCGCCGGCGGCTGTGAAAGCCTTCGCTCGCAAGTACCCGCACTCCATGGGCGAGTGGAGCCCGGCCTCCCGTACCCACGTTGCCCACATGCGGGGCGGCGATTTCTACTCCAGCGAGCAGTCGGTCACCCTCGACAAGGCCACCAAGGCCAACATCGTGTTCGAGAACAAGCAGGGCCAGCAGACCGTACTTAAGTCCGACCTGCCACTGCAGGACGGCGAAGTGCTTGACGGCATGTTCATGAGCAAGAGCGCGCTGGTGAAGTTCTTCGAAGATGCCATCGAAGACTGTGAAAAGACCGGCGTGATGTTCTCCCTGCACGTGAAAGCCACCATGATGAAGATCTCTCACCCGATCGTATTCGGTCACGCGGTGAAGGTGTTCTACAAGGACCTGTTCGAGAAGCATGGCGCCCTGTTCGACGAAATCGGCGTCAACCCGAACAACGGTCTGTCCAGCGTGGTCGAGAAGATCAAGCAGCTGCCCGGTTCCAAGCAGGAAGAAATTCAGGAAGACCTGCACGCCTGCTACGAGCACCGTCCGGAAATCGCCATGGTTGATTCCGTCAAGGGTATCACCAACCTGCACGTGCCCAGCGACGTCATCGTCGACGCCTCCATGCCGGCCATGATCCGTAACTCCGGCAAGATGTGGGCGCGGGACAACAAGCTCAAGGACACCAAGGCGGTGATGCCTGAGTCCACCTACGCCACCATCTACCAGGAAGTGATCAACTTCTGTAAGACCCACGGCGCCTTCGACCCGACCACCATGGGTACCGTGCCGAACGTGGGCCTGATGGCGCAGAAGGCCGAGGAGTATGGCTCCCACGACAAGACCTTCGAAATCAAGGAATCCGGCACCGTCCGCCTGATCGCCGAAGACGGCACCGTGCTGACCGAGCACAACGTAGAACAGGGTGACATCTGGCGTGCCTGCCAGACCAAGGACCTGCCGATCCGTGACTGGGTCAAGCTGGCGGTTTCCCGTGCCCGCGCAACCGGCATGCCGGCGGTGTTCTGGCTCGACGACGAGCGTGCGCACGATGCCGAGCTGATCAAGAAGGTTCAGGCGTACCTGAAGGACCACGACACCGACGGTCTGGATATCCACATCATGTCGCCGGTGCGCGCCATCCGCTGGACCATGGAGCGCCTGATCCGCGGCCTCTCCACCATCTCGGTGACCGGTAACGTACTGCGTGACTACCTGACCGACCTGTTCCCGATCCTGGAGCTGGGCACCAGTGCCAAGATGCTGTCCATCGTGCCGTTGCTTAACGGCGGTGGCCTGTACGAGACCGGCGCCGGCGGTTCCGCGCCCAAGCACGTACAGCAGCTGATTCAGGAAAACCACCTCCGTTGGGATTCCCTGGGTGAATTCCTGGCCACGGCGGTGTCCCTGGACGAGCTGGGTGAAAAGCAGAACAACGAGCGTGCCCGTCTGCTTGGTCAGACCCTGGACAAGGCCACTGAGCGTCTGCTCGAGAACAACCAGTCGCCGTCCCGCGTTACTGGTGAGCTCGACAACCGCGGTTCCCACTTCCACCTGGCCCGCTACTGGGCGGAAGAGCTGTCCAACCAGGACAGCGACAAGGACCTGAAGGAGTTCTTCACCAAGCTGTCCAAGCAGCTGGAAGAGAACAAGGACAAGATCCTGCAGGAAATGACTGACGTTCAGGGCCACCCGGCCGACATCGGTGGCTACTACCACCCGCCGATGGAAAAGGTCTGCCAGGTTATGCAGGCCAGTGCCACTCTGAACCAGATCCTGGCCGACGCCCGCGCTTCCGTGCAGTAAGCGTCTGAAGGATCCTGATCCGGCCCTGGTCGGATTAGCCCGAAAACCCGGACAGCCGTTGGCTCTCCGGGTTTTTTTACGCCTGTGTCAGCGCAACGAACTGCCCCCGCACCAGGGCAGCGAGATCGGCTGGTGCCAGCTCGATTTCCAGGCCCCGGCGCCCCGCACTGACGAATACAGTGTTGTGATCCTGGGCCGATCCATCGATGAAGGTTTTCAGGGCGCGTTTCTGGCCCAGGGGGCTGACCCCGCCCAGCACATAGCCGGTGCTGCGCTGAACCTGGTCAGGCGGTGCCATGGCGGCTTTCTTGCCGCCGCAGGCGCGGGCGATCTGTTTCATGCTGAGGGTGGTGTCCACCGGAATCACCGCCACGGCCAACGCCTTGCCGTCGATGGCGACCACCAGGGTCTTGAACACCCGGTCCGGGCTCACCCCGAGTTTGTCCGCCGCCTCGGCCCCGTAGCTTCGCTCATTGGGATCGTGCTCATACTCATGGATCTGGTGCGCTACCCTGGCTTTGCTGGCGACATTGATGCCCGGTGTCATGGATTCTCCCGTTTCCTCCCTTGTTCTGGTCAATCTATCACAACCGAGTCGCCGGCTGACCCGCTTCGAGGGGAAGTCTCTCGACTTCCAGGCCCGGGATGACTATTTTTGTAGAAGCCACCGGTGACCGGTGGTCGCCGCCAACAGAGATGTGATCAAGGAATGATGCCCCAGTTGAATCACCCCTCAACAGATCGTTTTGTGCCCGTGCGCCGGGCTTTCTGGGCGGCCCTGGTGTATCTGTTGGTGGGGTTCAGCTGGATCCTGTTCTCCGATCGTCTGGTCGAGGCCTGGTTTCAGGACCCCGCGACCCTGTCCAGGGTGCAGACCTGGAAAGGCTTCTTTTTTATCGCCGTCACCGGGCTGGTGCTGTTTGCTGGCCTGCTTCGACAACTGCACAAGGACCGAATCCTGCTAGCCTTGCAGCATAGTCAGCGTCAGGCCCTGCGTCTGCGGGAGCGCCAGTTGACGGTGTTGATGGACAATCTGCCCGGTATGGCATACCGGCGAGGCGCCAACGATCACTGGCAGCTGCTGTTTGTTTCTGATGGCTGCGCCGCGCTCACCGGCTACGACTCCACGGAGCTGATCAACAGCCCGGTGATCGGCTACTCCGATTTGATGGATGAAGAGAGTCGCCAGAAGGTGGATCGGTCGGTGCGCGAGGCACTGGCCAGCGATCAGCCGTTCTCCATTGAGTACGCGCTGATCCGCAAGGACAAAAGCCAAGTCTGGGTCTGGGAGCAGGGTCGAGGTGTGGCGGATGAACAGGGCGACATTGTTTTGGAAGGCGTGGTTCTGGACATTTCCGATCGCAAGGAACTGGAACAGGAACTGGCCGAAATGGCGACCCGGGATCCGCTCACCGGCCTGCTGAACCGCCGCGAACTCTCCCGCTTGTTGGAAGAGGAGCTGCAGCGGGCGAAACGATACCAGCGTCCCATGGCAGTTCTGTGGATCGATTTCGACCACTTTAAAGACATCAACGACACCTTTGGCCATGCCGCCGGCGATTCGGTGCTCAAATCGGCCAGCAAACTGCTGCAGGATCGAGTTCGCAGCGTCGATTGGGTTGGCCGGTTTGGCGGCGAGGAGTTTGTTATCGTGTTGCCAGAAATGGACGTGACTGAAGCGAAGGATACCGCCGAACGCCTGCGCTACCTGATCAGCACCGTGCCCCAGCCCCTGGGCAATGGCGACACCGTGCCGCTGACCATGAGTGTGGGCGTGGCGGTCTACCCCAGCCATGGCCTGACCGCGGCCCAGCTGCGGGCGGCGGCGGATCGGGCGATGTATCGGGCCAAGGATCGGGGGCGGAACTGCGTTTCGATGGCGCACCTCTCGCCACCTGTTCATAATGACGCCTGAATCGCCAATAAAAACAGATTAATAACGTAAGGTTGTACCTGAATGAATCGTCTAGCCCGCCGTGCCCTGCACACCTGCAACGTGCCCACTGACCTGTCCGCTGTGACCTATCGGGATGCCGCCGGAGAGCGCCCGGATGCGGTCGGCGTGAGCCGGGAGTCCCTCGATGCCATCTGGCAGAGTGTTGAAGCCCTGTACCGCACCGGCGTTCATCCGGGATTGCAGCTGTCGTTGCGCCACCGGGGCGAACAGGTGCTGCATCGAGCCCTCGGGCATGCGACGGGTAATGGCCCCGAGGACAGCGACAGCGTGCTGAAATCGGCGATGACCACGGAGACACCGATCTGCTATTTCTCGGCCTCGAAAGCCGTGACGGCCTTGCTGATTCATATGCTGGCCGAGCAGGGGCTGGTGAACCTCACCGACCCGGTGTCCTACTACTGTCCGGAATTTGCCCAGAGTGGCAAGCGCACCATCACCGTGCACCAGGTGCTGTCCCACCGTGGTGGTATCCCTGCGATCCCGCGGGATACTCCCATTGAGGTGCTCTGGCAGAAGGATGAGATCTGGCGTCTGTTGTGCGAGGCGACACCGGTGGAGGTGGACGGTGCCAAAGTGGCCTATCACGCCATCACCGGCGGGTTTGTCCTGCAGCGGATCCTGGAGCAGGTGACCGGCCGTAGCATTGAAGAGTATCTGGACGAACACCTGCGCCAACCCATGGGCATGAAATGGTTTACCTACGGCATTGCCCCGGACCAGTTGCACCGGCTGGCCAGCAACTACGCCACCGGACCAACCCCGAGGTTCCCGGTGTCCTGGATTGTTAATCGAGCGCTGGGTAGCGATATCCAGACCGTGGAAAAGGTCACTAACGACCCGCGGTTCCAGGAAGCGGTCATCCCCGCCGGCAATCTGTGCGGTACTGCCGAGGAAATGGGCCGTTTCTATCAGATGATGCTCAACGGCGGGGTTTGGAACGGTAAACGGATTTGCAGTGAAATGACCGTGCGACGGGCGATCCAGCAGTTTGGCTCGCTGCAGATCGACCGGACCATGATGATTCCGATGCGCTTCAGCGCCGGGCTGATGCTGGGCGGTAACCCGGTTGGCTTGTGGGGCCCGCAAAGCCGGGATGCCTTCGGTCACATCGGGCTGATCAACAAGCTGTGTTGGGCCGATCCGGCCCGGGATATTTCGGTCAGTCTGCTAAACACCGGATTCCCGATGGTTGGCCACCATCTGCCGGCACTGATCCGATTTGTCTACACGGTCTGCAAGAGTTTCCCGCTGATTCCGGTGGATCAGCGCCCGCTGGTGCCCGCCTGAGATTTGCGCGCTCCGCGACTTGGGCTCCACTCAGACCGTACGCAGCTGCTCCTCGAGAATGCCCAGCACTGACGACAGAATGTCTCGGAAGTCGGTCAGTGTCTGGGTGCGTTGAATCACGTCCTCCCGATTCTCATCCAGACGTTCCAGTTTCGGGACCACCCGACGGATTCCCTCGGTGATGACCTCGTAGGGATAGTGATGGTCCTGGATGCTGAGCTTGTTTATCTCCGCCACTTCCTGGCTGAAAATGCTGATGATGTCGTACAGCATGTCCTTGTGGTGAATGGTTCCGGCTTCCCAGTACGCATCGTCGAGCAGTTCCAGCAGGGACAGGTATTCACGGAGGGTATCGGCGACGGAGGTCTGGGGCATGGTTATTCCCTGGTCGGTAGGTTTTCAAGGGAACTATAGCAGGCCTTTGTGCGTGCTGAGAGGGATGACCCGCGAGCGTCGGGCCAATAAAAATGAAACTCTGTTCATTTTTATTGCGCCGGGTGCGTTAGCGGGGCACACTCCCAACTGGGAGATGGACCGATCACGACTCAATGGACGAGGCAGTACATGGAAAAGCCAGCCCCCACCTGCGCACACGAGACTCCGACCGAGCGGCCGGTAAAACTCGACCACCACGACAGCGTTCGAGATCACGTACATCAACGTGTCAGCTCGGAGGTTGAACGCCTGGAGCGGCGCATCGAGACCTTGCGGTTAACCACGGCGCCCCACGCCGCGTACCTGATTTCTACCTTTGAACGGATGATTGATCGCAAGAAAGGGTTCTTGCGCAACTGGGATCTGGGCGACCGGTCCATGTACTGAGTCGCGCTCCCCCACCCACCGCAGCGTCGCTCAGGATCTCAGGCCGGTGGCGGCGGAGGCGTAGGATTTGGTGGCGGTGTCCGTGTTCAGGCAATAGTCGGGGTTGGCCTCGGTTTGACCGGGGTTCTCCGGGTCTTCCTGCTGCGGTGGCTCATTCAGGGAGGTGAACACCGCCACCGAGGGGGCCTCGTAATCCATCTCAATTCTAAGGCAATCGACGGTACTGCCGGCAAACTCAAACTCCGGCCCGCCCTCGGTGCCCTGGCTGGTGCCTATCGTGGTGCCGTCAATCCGCACGCTGTCGGAATTCATGCCGAGGTATTCGCGCACAAAGGCCATTTCCCGTTCGCCCTCAATCACGATGCTGCCTTCGGCGAGAGCCCGGGCCTGGTCGTTGTAGCCGGCGGTCTGAAAGTCACGGGCCAGGAACTCGGTACCCAAGGTCGCGCTGGGCCGGGTGCTGTCGGCGGGAAAATTACCGGAGGCGACCCAGTTCAGAACCCGGATGACCCGGTTCGACGAATCCGGGGTGTAAACCCACTTCACGATGGGGTAGCGCCATTGGTAGTCGCTGATGTCGTCACCGTTGGTCAGGGCCTGCTGATCGGTGAACCGGATCGATACGTTGTTGGTGGTGTTGCTGTACTCACCGGCCACCCCCGAATCGATGCGTTGGCTCAGGTAGCGTCGGCCCTCGACGAAATTGGCGACCGCACTCTCACCAATCACCCGTCGCATCAGCTCCATGGGGTGGCGGGCCGAGACAATCGTGGCCGGGTCGCCGTCGTCGTAGTCCAGACCGAGAAACAGCCCAAGTTGCAGGCGAATACCCTCGGCCATATTCAGGGCCTCGGTGTCGCTGCTGTCAGCCGGCTCCACCGCCTGCACCAGATCCTGGAACAGCAGGGTGTCGGTGGCCTGGGTCAGGGTGAAGGTCGAGAACGTAAGATCGACGTTGGTGGCCGGGTTGAAAGCGCTGGTCCCGGAATCGTCGGGGCCGCAACCGGCCAGCGCCAGAGGCAGACAGGAAAGCGCGGCAAACTGGCAGATTTTTCTCATTTATGCAGGCTCTGAGGTGCGCGAGTGTGGGTAAACGGCTAAAGTGGATAACCGCGGGGCCTTGGCCCCGGACTGACTGCTGACAATAAACGATAAGACAGGCATCTGCCCGCGCGGAGATCACATTTTGCGGCAACGGCACCACTCGGCAATGGTTACTGCGGCGCGTTTCCTGATGGCGCTGCTGCTTCTGGCAGTGCTACTGCCAGGGTCTGCCAGTGCCTCCCCGGCCTGTCGGGACGGGGTGCTGGTGCTCAATAGCAGTACCAGCAGCGTCCAGGATTTCAGCCAGTGCATCTGGTACCTGGAAGACCCGAGCCAGGACATGGGCTTCAACAGCGTGAAAGACCGCGGGCTCAGCGCCTTTACCCGGCACCAGGGTGGGGTGCTCAACTTCGGGTACACCGAATCGGCCTACTGGATTCGTTTTGATGTCCGAACCCGTGGCAGCGCCGGGGCCACCGACTGGATTCTGGAGCTGGCCTTGCCCCTGGTGGATGAGGTGCAGATGTACCTGGTCCGGGGCGATCAACTTGTCCAGCAGAGCCGCGCCGGATACCTGGATGACTGGGCCGAGCGCGATCTGGCGGTGCCCAATCCCACCTTCCGTCTGGCGCTGGCGCCCGAGGCGGTGAACAGCGTGTACCTGCGCATCACCAACACCAACACCTTCCGCCTGCCGATCAGTCTCTGGCATCCGAACAGTTACATCCAGAAGGTGTCCGTGGACGAAGTGGTGCGCGGGCTGCTGCTGGGCGCCGTCCTGGCCATCCTGGCCTACAACCTGTTCGTGGCGGTGTCGGTCCGGGAACGCAGCAACGTTTATTACGTTCTCTACCTGGTGTCGGCGGCGGTGTTCATTGTCACTGAGCAGGTGCACGGTATCCAGCTGCTTGACAGCCGTCCGGCGCTGTTCAATAAGGCCTATCTGCATTTCCAGATCATCATGACCTGGTTCTGGGGCCTGTTGATGGCACGGCACCTGCTGGAAACCCGGGAGCGGTCGGCTGACCTGGATCAGGTGCTTCGCTTGTGCCTGTACTCGGTGGTGATCACCGGTGTTCTGTCGCTGTTTCTGCCCTACCACGTGGCCATGGAGTGGATTGTCATCGGCTCGCTGGTGCTCAGCCTGGTGCTGATCGTGGTCAGCTATCTGTCCTGGCGCTACTACAACCCGGCGGCCCGGGCCTATTTCTTCGCCTGGACTCTGGCCCTGGTCGGTTTTGGCGTCTATGCCCTGACGGTGATGGGCTACCTGCCCCTGAACACGTTGACCAACTACTCGCCGCAGATCGGTCTCACCGCTCAGATCATCCTGTTTTCATTTGCCCTGGCGGACCGGATCAAACAGGTTCAGGGCGAGGCTCTGGGTTGGAGTCAGCGGGCTCTGTCGAATCTGCAGCGTTATCAATCGCTGTTTGATAACGCCATTGAGGGTGTGTTCCAGATGTCGCCAGAGCGTCGGTTCATCACCGTGAATCCCGCCATGGCGGAACTGATGGGCTACGACAGCACGGGCGACCTCCTGGCGCACCACCTGGACGTGCTGGAAACCTGCATCGCCGACCAGTCCACGCGCCAGCGCGTGGTCGAGCAGCTGGAGGCGAAGGGCACCATCAAGGGCGTTGAGGCCCGTTACCTGACCCGAGATGGCAAGGAGCGGTGGGCGGCGCTGTCGCTGCACACGGCCTACGACGCCAACGGCGAGCCGACGCACCTGGAGGGCACCTGCATTGACGTCACCGAGAGTCGTCAGCGTCAGCGCATCGAGCGGGAGCGGGAGCAGGAACGACTGGAGAAAGAACTGGCTCGCAACTCGGCCGAGGCAAAAAGCCAATTCCTGGCCAACATGAGCCACGAAATCCGGACACCGTTGGCGGCGATCATTGGCTACGGCGAGACCCTGCTAGAGCCGGACCTGAGCCCACAGCAGAAACGCAGCAGCGCCGAAACCGTGGTGCGCAGTGGCCGCCACCTGCTGGAACTGGTCAACGACATACTCGATCACTCCAAGATCGACGCCAACAAGCTGGCGGTTGATGTGGTGCCGGTAAACCTGCCGGAGCTGCTGGACGAAATCCGCGCTTTCTTTGCACCGAGGGCCAGCGAGAAGGGCCTGGAATTCAGTATCGTGTGCGAGTATCCGTTGCCCGAGCGTATCCTGACGGACCCAACCCGATTGCGACAGATAATCATCAATCTGTGCGGAAATGCGCTCAAATTCACCGAAAAAGGGTCTATTTCCCTGTTGATTCGCTGTGATCGCCAGCAGGAACTGCTGGTGGCACGGGTGGTGGATACCGGTATCGGGATGAAACCCGAACAGCTGGACCGGCTGTTTGATCCGTTTGCCCAAGGCAGTGCCGCGATTTCCCGCCAGTACGGTGGCACCGGCTTAGGGTTGAGCATCTCCCGGCGGCTGGCGGAAATGCTGGGCGGGGACATTCGGGTACACAGTAGCTATGGCGAAGGCAGCGAATTCGAAGTGTCGATCCGCACCGGAACTCTGGCCCAGGTCCATTTCCTGCGTGACGGCTCGGAGCTCAGCCAGCGCCGCCGCGACATCCCCATGGTGGTGGCGCCCAAACTTAGCGGTCGCATCCTCTGCGCTGAGGACAATGAGACCAATCGACGGCTAGTGTCGTTGCTGGTGTCCCGCACCGGTGCCGAGCTGGTGCATGCCAGCAATGGCGCGGAAGCTCTGGATCTGGCCCTGCGGGATTACTACGACTTGATCCTGATGGACATCCAGATGCCGGTAATGAACGGCCGCGACGCCACCGCCGCGTTGCGGGAAGCCGGTGTGAACACCCCGGTGATTGCGCTTACCGCCAATGTCATGGCGGAAGACATTACCGACTATCGACTGGCCGGCTGCAACGAACACCTTGCCAAACCCATCGACAAACGGCGCTTCTACGAGACCCTGGCCCGCTACCTGGAGCAGCGTCTGGAGCCGGACGACGAGTCGCCGCGTGCGTTCCGGGGCCGGGTCCTGGTGGCGGAAGACAATGAGGATAATCGGCGGCTGGTTGAGCGCATGCTGGGTCGTCAGGGGTTGGAGGTGCTGTCGGTTGCCAGTGGAGAGGATGCCGTGCGCCGGGCGCTCGCCGAATCCATCCACTTGGTTCTGATGGACAGCCACATGCCCGGCATGGACGGTGTTGCTGCGACACAGCTGTTGCGGCAAACCGGTTTTCGGCGGCCGATCATCGCGTTCACCGCCGGCGATCAGAAAGAGAGCGACGCTCTGCTGGCGGCGGGCTGTGACGACGTACTGGATAAGCCGATCGACCACCTCCACGTTCAAAGCTTGCTTGAGCGGTACCTGCGGCCGCAGACCGGTCGGCCTGGCGAAGCGGTTAATGATGAAGACATCGAGCGGCTGGTGCCCCAGTTTCTGGAGGCTCTGCCCGGGCGCCGTCGTCGAATGGAGACGGCTTTGAGCGCGGCGGATGCCAACACCCTGAAATCCGAGGCCCATCAGATCAAGGGCACCGCCGGTGCCATGGGCTACCCCGAAATGACCGAGCAGGCGGGTCGAGTGGAGACGCTGGTGAAGGTCGAGGCTCCGGATTGGGAGCGGGTTCGCGGAGAGCTGGATGCGCTCAGTGCGATGATTGAGCGGGCGTGCGCATCGGCGACCTCAATGAGTCGCTAGGCATCCCCGGAACAACCATTTCAGAACAACAGGTAATGGCCCATGACAGACAGGCAACCCCGAGGTGAGCAGTACACCCTGAGCATGATGTACGGCACCTACGCCGATATTCTGTTCGTGCTCTTCCCGTTTCTGGTGATTGGCATGCAACGCTTGTGGGACGGACGACTCTACGAAACCCTGATGCGCCCCGACCTGAGCATTGCGGCGGCGATCCTGGCGGGATTGGCGATCGGTAAATTTGTATTGGGGCTGGTGAGCAATCGCGAGCTGGGGCGCTACAAGGAGCGCATCGTATTTTTCATTGCGTTGACCCTATTTGCGGTGCTGGGGCCGGCCATCATCCTGATGTTGAGTATTGAAGGCAGTAGCCAGGTGCCCGGTTTTGTCGCCTTTGTGCAGCCGATTCTGCTGATCATTGCCATATCGCTCTACTCGACGGCGGTGAGTATTGCCAATCTTCTGACCCGGGCCGGTACGGAAGAGCAAGTCACCGGCCCGGGCGAGCCGGCCACAGTTGCTGGCACGATCGACCATGGCGGTGTCCGGCCAAGCCCGCTGGAACTGCCGCGCCGAAGCGGTCATGATTCGCTGTAAGGATAACCCCGTGGCCGGGAACGTAAGACTGACAGGAGAGTGGCAATGAGTGACCTCAGGGTTCTGGTAGTGGAAGACGAACCGGTGATGAGGGAACGGTTGGTGGACATGCTGTATCAGGCCGGTGCCTCCCAGGTGTTTGCCTGCGGTGATGCGGCCGCTGCCAGAGCGGCGTTCGCCGATCAGGAATTCCAGATTATATTGCTGGACCTGGGCCTGCCAGACGGTGATGGCCACGAGGTGATGCGGGCCTTCAAGGCAGTACGTTCGGTGCAGCACATTGTGTTGGTGACGGCTGATGATTCCATCGAAAGCATTCAGCGGGCGATCAGCGCCGGTGCCAATGGCTACGTGGTGAAGCCCTATTCCCAGGAAAAGATTTACGACGTGGTCAACAACTACGCGGTAGTGCGAGCGGGCGAGGCGGCCATGGCCCCGGGTCTGACCCGGCGCCACTGAAACTCCAACCCGGTCCAGCAGACCGGGTCGGTGCGTGTCATCAGGCGACCTGGCGGGCAATCCACGAGTTGTAGCGGTTAGCCAGCGCCCTCACATAGCGGGCTTCGGCACCGTCCAGGTTGCCGAGCACCCCCTTGAAGATCCAGCCACGCTCATAGACACCCAGCACCCTCTGCTCATCGTCCAGGTTGACCCGCTGGTTGAGTTTTTTGCAGATCGCATCCAGCAGCGGCAGTTTAGCAGGGCGCTTCAGGGCCCCGGAACGCTGATGATCGGGCTGGTTCGCGGCACGTGTTGTGTGCTGTCTTTTCATGATGTTCTCCTTGTCGTTTTGCGGCTGCAAAAACAAAACCCCGGCGCCTGGGCAACCGGGGTTTCTGCGGAGAAGCTGACCCGGTCGCTGAAGGCTCCCGGGGACTGACCGAAAGCCGTTAGCTGTCTTTCACCATGGCGTGCACAGACTGCGCGTTCAGGCAATCTGCGGTGGTGTGAAAACAGGTGTTGGTGATCATCGGGGACATATCGGCTCTTTCTCGTTCGGTTCAGCACCAGTGTATCTGTTCGATGGGGGTTTGCAATACTCCAGGGTTTTCGGCAAACCCGTACAGACGTCGGACGGGCAGGCGCGGATAATTCGCATCGTCACGTGTTTTTACGTTGTGCAATCCACGGTTTCTGGCCAACCAGAAATCGCATGGATCTCTCCTTTCTACGCAGTCTCTTGGCTGCGTTTTTTTTTGATAGTGGAAACCTCGTAGCCATTACTTCGTACAGAAAGCCGGCGCTGAGTTGGCGATAATTTGCACATCGATTAATCATTCATATCGAAATGCAACGAGGTTGAAACCTAAGCAAATGACCGACCAAGACGGTTCTGTCCGCAGTAAGTTCCGCTCCCATGTAATCATTGAAATTGCACTGATCGCCGCATTGGCCCTGTACCTGGTTCTGGCCCAGGAAAAGCTGGTGGGCGAGGATCTCATCTTTACCGTGGCCGGTGCTGGCCTGATGGCACTGGTGACCTACTGGACACTGAACACGCTCCGGGATGGCCTGGAAATGCTCGCCATTCGAGTCAAGAGCGCCCGCGGCTGACCAACGACCTTCAGCAGTAAACGCCGAGAGCCGGCCCGGTCATACTTGATGGCTGTGGCCGGAGGCTGAGAGCGTTTCGGCACCTTCGGGCCCGATGCGCTCCCAGGTTTTGTGCAGGATAAGGGCGTCATTGGCGGCCCTGTGCACCGGCAAACCCAGTTCCGCTATCACCTCTTGCCGCACGCCTGACCACTCCCTGACCTGTTGCGTCGAGAGCAACATGGAAATCGATTCGAGTTGGAACTCCGGTCGTACCCGGGCAGCCCGGAACAATCGGTGCAACCAGAAGCTGTCGAAGGTCCAGGCATCGCAAAAGACTTGATCCGGCAACAGCTCGTTCAGATGGTGGGCAACTTCCCGAACCGATGTGCCTTCGGCCTCCAGCGTGGTACGAGAAATGCCGTGAATCTGCTCCGCGCTGTCGGACCAGTCCTGCCAGAGCACATGGGGGGCAATCAACCAACTGTGCAGGGTGCCATCGGGCATGCAAAGACCCACCTCAATCGGGTAGCTTGCGATGAGGTCGAGGCTGGAGGCCTCAAAATCAATGAATGCCGGGTGGCTGTCAGTGGTCATTGGCGTAGTGTAATCGATGCGGTGTTTTTAGCCGAGTTTACCCGCCCACGTCGTGAGACGCGAACCCAACCTGTGCATGCACTGTTACAATATGTCCACTGATTGTAAAAGCCCGATGACAGTCGCTTGTCCGGGCCGCGGCCACTGGTCCGAACCATTTGCGTGTTTTCCACTGGGGATCCTGAATGAATGACACCGTCGTTGTAATCTATTCCGGAGGCATGGACTCCTTCACCCTGCTGCACAAGGCCCGGGCCGAAGGCCTGACCGTGCACGCGCTGTCCTTCAATTACGGCCAGCGCCACGTTCGGGAACTCGAGGCGGCGTCGTCGGTGTGCGCAGACTTGGGTATTCCCCACAAAGTGATCGACATCCGGGCCATGGGTGAGGTGATGGCCGGTTCCGCCCTGACCTCTGAGGTTGACGTACCGGAAGGTCACTACGAAGAGGACAGCATGAAGGCGACGGTGGTCCCCAATCGCAACATGATCTTACTGTCCCTGGCCACCGGTTATGCCGTCACCGCCGGTGCCGGCGCCGTCTGGTATGGGGCCCACGGTGGCGATCATGCCATCTACCCGGACTGCCGACCGGAGTTTGTCGAGAAAATGGATGCGGTGTGCCGGGTGGCCAACTACCAGCCGGTGGCGATAGAAGCGCCGTTTATGGCCCTGAATAAAGGCGAAATTCTTGCCGAAGGCCTCAAGCTCGGGTTGGATTACGGCCAGACCTGGACCTGTTACAACGGGCGTGAACGTGCCTGCGGCCGCTGCGGTTCCTGTGTCGAGCGCCTGGAGGCTTTTGCCAGTCACGGCGTCACGGATCCGTTGCCGTACGAGGAGCGCGCTTGATGTACCGGGTCAAAGAAGCGTTTTACACGCTCCAGGGTGAGGGCGCCCAGGCCGGCCGGGCCGCGGTGTTCTGCCGTTTTAGCAAGTGCAACCTGTGGACCGGGCGGGAGAAGGATCGGGCGACCGCGGTGTGCAATTTCTGCGACACCGATTTTGTCGGCACCGATGGCCAGAATGGGGGCAAGTTTGAAACCCCGGAAGCACTGGCCGCCCATATTCACAGCCTGTGGCCTGACGCGCCCGGTCGGCCCTATGTGGTGTGCACCGGCGGTGAGCCTCTGCTGCAATTGGACGAGCCGTTGATTGAGGCCCTGCATCGGCACGGCTTTGAGGTAGGTGTGGAGACCAACGGCACGCTGCCGGCGCCCGAGGGCATTGATTGGTTGTGCGTGAGCCCGAAAGCCGATGCGCCGGTGGTGCTGGAGGCCTGTGATGAACTCAAACTGGTTTATCCACAATCCCTGGCCATGCCGGAACGATTCCAGCACTTTCGGGCACGTCATTTCTTCTTGTCGCCGATGGCATCACCGGCGCTGCCAGATGCCGGCCCGGACCCGGTCAAACAGAGCAACACCCGAAAGGCTACCGAGTACTGCCTGTCCCACCCCCAATGGCGTCTGACCCTGCAGATGCACAAGATCATTGGCATCGACTGACCAGCGCCGGACGCGCCGATGCCCACCGTCTCAGGCGGTCGCCGCCACGACGTGAGGCGCGGGCCGGTTCACCGGTTGGCGGGCGCGAGTGCGATAGCGGCTCGGGCTACTGTCGGTCCAGCGTTTGAACGCCCGGGTGAAGTTGGCGGCGTCGGCGTAGCCCAAGGCTTCCGCGATCTGCCCCAGATTCATGCTGGTGGTGGTAAGCAACTCCTTGGCCCGTTCCAGACGCACCTGGTCCACCAGATTCTGGAAGCTGGCCGATTCCTCCTGCAGTCGACGCTTCAGCGTGCGTTCGGACACGAACAGGGTGGCGGCTACCCGTGCCAGCTTGGGTGGGAACGGGTAGCTGGTTTCGATAACTCGGCGAACCCGGCAGGCAAAGCCGGCGTCTTCCGTTAACTGCTGGAGTGCCTTTTCACACTGCTCTCGAGACGATTCGGCCAGCTGGTCGTCGCTGAAACGAATGGGCAGGCTGAGCTGGTTGACCGGAATCAGCAGGGCATCCTCGTCGGCGCCGTAAATCACCGGCACCGGCAGCATGGGTCGAAACCGATGGAAATAGGCCGGCTCCGGGCCCCGCCGCAGGATCCGGAAGCCGGGCACGGTCGCGCCGGTCAGCTGGGCTCCCATAAAAATGCAGCCGAACAGCATGGCGTCAAGGATAAAACTCTGTAGCGGGCCGAGTTCCTTCTCACAGGTCACCGAATAACAAGCGTTGCCGTTGCTCTGGTGGGTGGTCACAAACAGATTGGGTGCCCGCAGCATTAAATAGCGGGTCATCAGTTCGAGTGCCTGCTCCAGGGTGCGGCTGCTCATGATTGCAGTGCCAAGCGCCCCGTGCAGCGGCATCTTCAGTTCCCGCGCCAACATGATGCCCAGACCCGGCTCACCACTTTCGATCATCGCCCGGGTGACAAATTCGCTGGCCTGGGACTGACTGACCCGGAGGTCCGGCGATTTCAGTCGCTGGGGGTCAAGGCCAACGCGCAGCAGCAGGGCTTTTTCGTCGACACCGATACTGTGCAGCAGGTCGGCCAGCAGGTGCAGGTAGATGGCTGGCATGCCCAGATCCTGAGCGGTGTTGGGGGCGGCTCGCATGGAGGGGGTCCTTGTTGTCAGCTGTTGTTGTTATCCACGGTCTGGTTATCTGGTTGGAGTATGACCGCTTGTGCCGTCGGCCCCCATGACCCCGCTGACAAAGGGGTAGGCCAAACGGGCCAACTGACCCGATTGGCCAGGGTGGCCGCGGTGGTATCAGAGCCGGATGTCGGTGATGACCGGATTATGGTCCGAGGAGCGCCAGGGTAGCGCATGGGCTTCCCCGATCGGGCCGTCGTAGGCAAGGGCTCGAGGTTCGTCGCTGTTGAGTAGCCAGGTGGTGGCGGTCAGGATGTGCGGCTTCAGGGTCTTGGAGGCCAGGGCGTAATCGAGCGAGCCTTTGGTGCCCTGGTAACGGTAGGTGTAGCTCGGACAGGCGGTATTATTGCAGGGGTGCAACCGGTGCACCATGCTGGTGAACCCGGCCCGGTAAAACACCGCCAGCGGCGTCTCCCGGGCATAGGCGTTGAGATCGCCGGTGAGCAGGGTGCCGGTCAGGCCGGGCGTTGGCGGCAGCTGGTTCAGCCAGTCAACCACAGTTTCGGCGGCTTGCTGCCGCCGCTGGGCATAACAGCCCTGACCGTCGTTCTGGTCACGGTCTGCTCCCGAGGCGCCGCGACAGGACTTTGATTTCAGGTGAACGGTGGCAATGCGAACGGTCTGGTCGGACTGCTGGCCCCGGAAGACCTGGCTGATCGGCGGTCGCCCACGATGACGAAAGACCCCATCGGTCAGCCGTTCGGCGCCACCTACCGGTGTGACCCGGTCGGTCCGGTACAACAGCACCGATCGGATCGCATCCTGTCCGTCCTGCCCTGGGGTGGCGACCACCCGCCAGGCTGGCCCGAGGGTGTTGGTCAGGGTTGCGACCGAACTGTTCACGCCATAGCCGTCGTTCTCCACTTCCGACAGTGCCAGTATGTCCGGGTCCGGTTGTAACAAGGTCGCCCGCAGCCGTTGCTGCTGACGCAGGAACGCCTCGTGGGAGCGGGCGCCGCGGGCGGAGGGGAACCCCTCGCCCTGGCCATTGCCGTCAAAATAGTTGCCCAGGTTCAGCGCCAGCACCCGCAGATGAGGCTGGTCTGGGCGCAGCGGTGGCGGTAGTCGTGGATTGGTCGTTAGCAGGCGTGGTGTGGCGTCTGGCTGCAGCCGCCAGTGGCCAAACCGGAAATCCAGCACTCCAGCCAGCTGATCCATGCGGTCGCCCGCCCTCACCGTCCGCTCGGCTGACAGGCCGCCGGGCGGCCAGGGAATGGGGCGCGGCTGCTGAATCCGACGGCCGTCGTCCAGCAGCACCCGTTGCTGGCGCTGACGTTGCCTGGTTTGTACGGCAGCCGGTCCCGGTGCCAGGAATTCGGTGGCGATGGTCTGGTCCGAGGGAGCCAGGGTCAGTTCGCCATAGCGGGCCAGGTTGTCGCTGCTGATGACGGTCAGCGGATCGCGAAAGCGCACCCGCATGTTCTCCAGCGATTCGGGGGGGGAATTCCAAGGCAGGGTGAGAGTAACCGCTGAGGGTAAGGCTTCACGGCCACAGACCACCAGGCTGGTCAGCCCGACCAGTTCGGTCAGGCCGTGGTACTCCTTGACCTGGCCGGTCACCCGCAGGCGATCACCGGGTTGGCCCGAGCGCTGGCGGGTGTAGACAAACAGTGCTTCGGAGGTGGCCGGATCGGCATCGGTCTGGTGGTCCGATTGCTGCAGGTAGAAACCTTCGAAACCGCCCGGATATCGGCTGTCCTGGGTCAGGACTGCCTCGACCGTGACGGTCTGGCCTGCCAGGGGCGATTTTGCGCCAGCGCCCTGAACATCGGCAATGGCGGTGGCTGGTGCGCCACAGCTATCGGCCGCGGCGACTCCGGGCAGGGGCAACAGCGCAAGACTGGCGGAATAGGCGCCGAGGCGCCAGTAAAACCGGGCGGTGGTTATCACACCGTCAGCTTAGCAAACACCGGCTACCGATTTCAGGGCCCGCTCCCGTTTGCTGCCAAATCCCAACTGGTCCGGGTTGGCCAGCTCCAGTTGTTGCACCAGAGGGTCCGGATGCTGATTGTCCAGGGTGATGCCCAGACGGGACAGCACATAGGGCGCTAGCGCCGCGCGGGTTTCGATCTCCAGACGGCCCCGTTCCATGCCGTAATCCCGGGCGATGATGCGTTGTTGAGCATCGGTCAGGCGCAGATCCGGAATCAGTACCATGGTGACCTGACGGTTCCAGTCGTTGTCCTGCGTTTGTGTGCGCTTGGCCCGCTGACGGAGTGCCTCGGGCGGGCGGTGAAAACGGCTCAGGGCGAAGTCCCGGAACTCCCGGTTGGATTCGCACCAGGCCCGCAGATGCCAGCTGTTGCCGGTGCACACGATGGTATGGGGTTCGAGGATACTCTCGACCGCTTCGGGCCGGCTCAGCGATACGTAGCTGGCCCGCAGCTGGCGGCCATGCCGGGTCGCCAGCACCACGGCACGCATGGTGTCGGGTGCGATCACCCGGTTCGGCCCCTGCACCACGGTGCTCTCGGGCAGATCGATGTTGAGTGACTCGAAGGTGCTACTCAGGTTCTGCTGGCGCGCCAGCAGATCCAGGTATTCGCTCACCAGACCGCGGGTGACCACCGGCTTGAAGGTCTTGGCCGGGACATACCCCTTGAGGTGTCGGTCGTAAACCAGGTTGCCCGGGGCGAGCTCGCGCAGATAGGTGTTGATGTCCTTGGATGCCTGCTGGCGACCGATGCCAAAGCTGTGACAAATGTGATTGGTGGTCAGACGACCTTCCCACAGCGCAATGGTCTCGATAAGTCGGTAGCGAAGCAGCAAATCCCAGCGAATGGGCCAGTCCGTTTTTTTCATAACGACGCGCTCACGAGTCAAATAAATAGCTAAAAGTCATGTTACCTGCTCAGACATCTGCAGTCTGTTACGACCCATTAATGTAAAACACTGTAAAACCGGGCGCTGGCGGACCTTTAGGGACGTCGACTACGCTTGTACGTGTTTCGGCAAGTGCCTAGTGGTGGCGGGTAAAGGTTGCTGATTTAATGCGCCTCCGGTCGATTCCGGACCCAGGTTTATCGGCTCGCCCTGCCCCGATTCGAGTTGTTGTTTCCGGAGTCTTTTTGCCATGACCCAGATGGTCGCCTCCCTGTCTGCTCTGATCCTGAGTATTGTCCTGCTGGTCAGTGGTAATGCCTTCCTGATGACCCTGCTGGGCATTCGCTTGAGTATCGAGGCGATATCGCCGGACATCATCGGCTGGATCCTGGTCTGCTACTCGATCGGCTTTGTGCTCGGCACCCTCTATGTCCACAAGGTCATCGGCCGGGTGGGCCACATCCGCGCCTTTGCGGTGTTTGCCGCATCCTCCGCCGTGGCGGCGCTGCTCTATCCCATGGCGGTGTCGGAACTGTTCTGGGCGGTGCTGCGGGTGATTTCCGGATTCAGCATTGCCGGGGTGCTGGTGGTCATCGAAAGCTGGTTTTCCAGCCGCGCCACCAACACCAATCGGGGCGCGCTCTTTGCGATCTACCAGATCGTATTCTATTCCTCGGCGGCGGGCGGTCAGCTCATCGTGAATGTGGGCGACCCGGCCAATTTCATGCCGTTCTCGCTCGCGGCGATTCTGCTGGCACTGGCTCTGATTCCCCTGTCTCTGACCCGCATGGAGGCCCCGGCGATCCATCAGGTGCAGCGCATCTCCATTTTTACCCTGGCTCGGGAGTCGTTCACCGGCGTCGCTGGCGCCCTGACCTGTGGCGTCATGATCGGCGGCTTTTACGCGCTCGGGCCGGTGTACGCGACCCTGGTGGGGCTCGACGTGGCCAAGACGTCTACTTTCATGGCCAGCGCGATTGTCGCCGCCATGATCCTGGCCTGGCCCCTGGGCCGGCTGTGTGACCACTTCGATCGCCGCCGGGTGATGTTCTGGGTGGCGATCACGGCGGCCGGCGCGGCGACCGCGGTGGCGGTGCTGGGTGCTGGCAATATCTGGCAACTGACCCTGTTCGTTGGTCTGTTCACCGGCCTGTCGGCGACGCTGTATCCGGTGGCGGTGGCCATCACCAATGACCGGATGGAAACCAGCCGGATCGTGGCGGCCAGTGCCACCTTGTTGCTCAGCTACGGTGTCGGCAGCGTGATCGGCCCGATTGTCATGGCCGAGCTGATCAACCTGCTGGGACCGTCCGGGCTGTTTTTCGGCAACGCCGGCTTCCTGCTGCTACTGGCCGTGATCACCAGTTACCGCATTACCCACACCGTGGACGTGCCGGTGCAGGAGCAGGAACATTACGTTCCCGCCATGCCTGAAACCTCGCCGGTGCTGACCGAAATCGACCCCCGGAACGAGGAATTCCACGAGTCGCCAGAGGTGGAGGAGATCCAACGGGCGACTCAGAGAGCAGGAAGCTGAGGTATCTCTCGGTTTTCTACGACACTGTTTTTGTACTCACATCTGTATTTATGACAATGGTTAGCATACTATTGTTAGCTTTCCGATGATGTTGGATCAATGTCAATGTGCGGTCGGCGCGTCAGCCCTTGCGGGCAGCCTGCCGACCCACCAGTTTTGAACGGAGTTTGAGGCATGAGAGATCAGTTCCCCTTCGCAGTGGCACGGGTTACCCGCCGCTGGCGCAAGATGCTCGACGAGCGCCTGAAGGACCTGGGCGTTACCCAGGCCCGCTGGAGCACTATGGTGTATCTGGATAAAGGGGGTGAGGGCCTGACCCAGCGCGAGCTGGCCAACCTGATGGCCATCGAGAACCCGACCCTGGTGCGGCTGCTGGACAGCCTGGAAGAGCAGGGTCTGATAGAGCGTCGGCCGTGTCCGAATGACCGTCGGGCTCGCCGGCTGCACCTGACGGGCGCCGGTCGCAAGTTCATGGACGACTTGTCCGGGCGGGCCGAAATCCTGCGGGAACAGATGCTCGAAGGCATCAGTGACGACGACATTGCATGCACAGTCCGGGTGTTCAACAAGATCCTGGAAAACGCCGAACAACAACAGAAGTAACCCTTGAGCGACAACTCGGTCGAGGGGCTCAAGGCCCGCTACGGAGATCGCTGGCGCTGGCTGGCCGTGGCCACGGTGATGCTGGGTACCATGGCCACGGTGCTCAGCGCTACGGTGGTCAATGTCGCCCTGCACGACATCATGCTGGAGTTCGGCATTCGCCAGGGGCAGGTGCACTGGCTGGCGACCGGCTTCATCGCCGCCATGACCACAACCATGCTGGCCTCGTCCTGGCTGCTGGACCACTTCGGAGTGCGCAAGACCCTGGCCGTGGCCATGCTGCTGTTCACCGTGATCTCGGTAGTCGGTGGGTTTGCGGTGTCGCCGGAGCAGTTGATAGCGGCTCGGGTTGGCCAGGGGGTCATGGCCGGGCTGATGCAGCCCATGGGCATGTATCTGGTGTTTCGCATTTTTCCCCGGGACCGTCGGGGCCAGGCCATGGGCATCTACGGCATGGGGGTGATCCTGGCGCCGGCGCTGGGCCCGGTGCTGGGCGGCTTTCTGGTCGACCAGCTAAGCTGGCGCTACGTGATGTTTGCCCCCGCGCCGGTAACCCTGATTGGCACGATCATGGCGTGGCGCTTCTTGCCACTGCCGCCGTCCCGGCCGCAACCCTATCGTTTTGACCTGTCTGGGCTGTTGCTGCTGGGTGCGACCCTGGCCCTGTCCCTGGATACCCTGAACCGACTCCAGAACCTGGCAGGACAGGAATGGCGGGTGGTGGTCGGGGCGCTGCTTTCAATGCTGGCCTTGCTGGCGTTTGTGATGCGCGAGCGTGGTGCCCGTCATCCCCTGGTCAACATTGCCCTGCTGCGCAAACCGGTGTTCCTGTACGCCTGTCTTGGGGCCATGGCGCTGGGGCTGGCGCTGTTCGGATCTACCTATCTGATTCCGTTGTTTGTCCAGACCGCCCTCGACTACTCAGCCACCGACGCCGGTCTGCTGATGTTGCCGGCGGGTCTCGTGCTGGGGGCCACGTTTCCCCTAGCCGGGCGGCTGGCCGACAAGGAGAGTTCCCGAAAACTGGTCATCGTGGGCATCGCGCTATTTGCCGGTTCCGCGGTGCTGTTTGCCCTGTCCGATCTGGCGCTGGCGTTTGGCTGGCTGGCATTGTGGGCGATCATCGGGCGTATCGGCATCGGTTTCATGTTGCCGGCGCTGTCGACCGGGGCACTCAACCCGCTGGAGCCCGAAGAGCTGGGAGCAGGCTCCAGTACGTTAAACTTTGCCCGCCAACTGGGCGGTGCCTTTGGCGTCAACATGGTGGCCCTGACCATCGAGTTTGGAGAACACAGTGGTGGTGAGCCCACCCTGACCGCGTTCCACGCCGCCTGGTGGCTGGTCGCCGGGTTCGTCGCCCTGGCTGCCATCCCGGTGTGGAATATGCGCACCTGACCGTGACTTGGTTGCGGGCTTGGGTGTAATTGCTTAGACTTTCGCTCCCTTCAGGGGAGTAGCCTCCGAGCACCGTGCCAGTCACGTGCCGGACGGTAGTCAACATACTTGGGGCTCAATCTCCATGGCTATCGTGTTTCACCGGGCAACGGTGGAATTGGCAAGACCTGAGGCAGAGCATCTCCGTTGGGCGGAAGGTGCCCTGTCTCATGTCTGGTAATCCGCCCTGGAGTTGTCTATGGAAGCCTTCCTGGCATCAACCGCCGCCGTTGCCATTGCGGAAATCGGCGACAAGACCCAATTGCTGTCCCTGTTCCTGGTGGTCCGTTACGGCCAGCGTCTGCCGATCATTCTCGGTATTTTCCTGTCCACCCTGCTCAATCACGCGCTTTCGGCCTGGCTCGGAGCCTGGATCGCCCGTTTCATCCCGGATGCCTGGCTGCCCTGGATACTGGCGGTCAGCTTCCTGGCCATCGCAGCCTGGCTGCTGATTCCGGACAAGGACGATGCCGGGGACTCCCGTTTTCTCGGTATGGGGGCGTTCATGGCCACCACGGTGATGTTCTTCCTGGCGGAGATTGGTGACAAGACCCAGGTCGCCACCGTGGTACTGGCGGCCCGCTTTCCGGAGACCGTATGGGTAGTTCTTGGTACAACCGTGGGGATGTTGATTGCCAACATACCGGTTATCATGGCAGGGCGATGGCTGATGGATCGATTGCCGCTGGCTACCGCGCGAATCAGTGCCAGTATCCTGTTCGTGGTGCTGGCCGTCGTGACCGTTGCCGCCACGGTTTTGAACTACTGAGGCGGGCGCCTGTCACTGTACCCGGGTTGAAACTGAAGGTTGGAACAGATCTTTATGTGGTTCAGAAGTTTAAGCGTTGCCCTGATGGCTCTGCTGTGGGCAGTGGCGCCACTGCAGGCGGCCGAAGACGCCAAACCAAACGCCGGCGACAAGGCGCAGAGTGACGACGGTGCACCCGATCGTTCACCGCGGGTGCCTACCTTTGAGCTGGACGGTGACGTGGCCGGTCGGATCGACGTGTTCACTACCCGTTACGAGGACACCTTTGCCGGCATTGGTAATCGCATTGCCATGGGCTACCTGGAGCTGGTGAAGGCCAATCCGGGCATCGACCCCTGGCTGCCGGGCGAAGGCACCAACATCACCCTGCCCCGGCGCTATGTGATGCCGGATGCCCGGCGCGAAGGCATTGTCATCAATCTTGCCGAATACCGTCTGTACTACTTCACCGAAAACGGCGTTCAGGTCTATCCGGTGGGGATCGGTTCCGAAGAGAACCCGTCGCCATTGACCGATGCCAAGGTCACCATGCCGCTGGAGTCGCCGGCCTGGTACCCGCCTGCCAGTATTCGTGCCGAGTATGAGCGCGATGGCGACTATTTGCCGCGCATGATTCCCCCCGGACCCTCAAACCCGCTCGGTACCCACGCGCTGTTGCTGAGCGAGAAAGGCTATCTGATCCACGGCACCAACAAAAAATTCGGTGTCGGCATGGCGGTTAGTCATGGCTGTTTCCGCATGTACAACGAGGACATCTCGCGCTTTGTCTACCAGGTCGACAAGGGGACCTCGGTGCAGGTGGTCCGGGACCCGGTGAAAATTGGCCTGTCCGGCGGCGAGGTCTGGTTGGAGGTTCATCGGCCGGATGAGGACTACCCGCGCTCCGATCGCGACGAACTCTGGCGCCAGGCGCTGGCGGAAGTGGAAGTGTTCCGCAAGCAGTATCCGGGCGTGGAAATCCAGCGTCGGGCCATTGAGCTGGCGGTCGACCAGGCCGACGGCATCCCCACCATGATTGGTGAGCGGGTGACCCAGGTGGCCGCCGATGACACCGCCGAGGACAAGGCGCCGAACACCGACGAAGACGCCAAACCTACCTTGTATTTCTGAGCCGCCAACGCGGCTCTCACCCATAACAACGATAAAAAGGAGAGCCCATGGCTCGAACCATCCTCATCACCGGAGCCAGCTCCGGCCTGGGCGAGGGCATGGCCCGGGAGTTTGCCGACCGGGGTGACCACCTTGCCCTGTGCGCGCGCCGCACCGACCGCCTGGATCAGCTCAAAACGGAACTGCAACGGGACTACCCGGACGTCACCGTCAGCGTGCGGACGCTGGATGTCGGCCATTACGACCAGGTGTTCGAGGTGTTCGCTGCGTTCCGGGACGAATTTGGCACCCTCGATCGGGTCATTGTGAACGCCGGTATCGGAAATGGTCAGGCGCTCGGCACCGGAAATTTTGAGGCCAACCGGCAGACCGCCGAAACCAATTTTGTTGCTGCTCTGGCGCAGATGGAGGCGGCCATGGCGATCTTTCGTCAGCAGCGCCAGGGGCATCTGGTGACCGTGTCGTCTGTGTCGGCGGTTCGGGGCATGCCCGGCAGCATGAACGTCTACGGCGCGACCAAGGTTGGCCTCGCGGCACTTTCCGAGGGTCTGCGTGTCGAACTCGCAAAGGCGAAATCTCCGATTCGTGTGACTACACTGTATCCAGGCTACATAAAAACGGCCATTAACGAACAAGTAAAGAATGCGCCGTTCCGAGTGGATGCCAAAACCGGTTGCAGAGCCATGGTCAAAGCCATTGAATCGGGCCGGGCGGAGTGTTTTGTGCCCGGCTGGCCCTGGACGGCAGTCGGCTTTCTGCTGCGCCGTTTACCCGTGTCGGTGCTAGCCAAGATGTTCTGAGCCTCGAATCGGGCCGGGGAGGTGGTATGCAGGATTTCCAACCCTTGTCTTCAACCCGCGCCAAACGACTTAAGATCTGGGCGGCGACGCTGTTAGCCGGGGCGCTGCTCGCCCTCGGCTCGCTCCTGCACCAGGTGCACGCCGAACAGGAGGCTTCGGAAACCGCTCTGGTGCTGACCGTCGATGGGGCCATTGGCCCGGCCACCATGGATTACATCACCCGGGGCATTCGCCGGGCAGAAGCCGAAGGGGCCGCTCTGGTGGTGCTGGAAATGGATACCCCCGGCGGTCTGATGGATTCCATGCGTGACATCATCAAGGCCATTCTCGCCTCCGACGTACCCGTTGCCACCTACGTCTCGCCCCAGGGTGCCCGGGCCGCCAGTGCCGGTACCTATATCCTCTACGCCAGTCACATTGCTGCCATGGCCCCGGCCACCAATCTTGGCTCGGCGACACCGGTTCAGATGGGCGGACTGCCAGGCACCGAAGAACCGGACCAGGAACCTGCCAATGGTAACGAGGACCCGGATGGCAAGCGTCGGGGCAATACCGCCATGGAGCGCAAGGTGCTGGAGGATGCCGTCAGTTACATCCGAGGCCTGGCTGAGCGGCATGGGCGCAACGCAGACTGGGCCGAAGAGGCGGTGCGCGAAGCGGTCAATCTGAGCGCCAACGAGGCCCTGGAGAAAAACGTGGTGGATGTGGTGGCATCCAGCCTTGGCGATCTGTTGCGCCAGATAGACGGCCGCACCGTGCGGATGGCCCAGGGTGACCAGGTGTTGGCCACCGGTGCCCTGGCCCTGGTGCGTTCGGAACCGGACTGGCGCACCCGGCTGTTGTCGGTCATTACCGATCCCAATGTCGCCTATTTCCTGATGATCATTGGTTTCTACGGCATCATCTTCGAGCTGGCCAATCCCGGCGCTGTGGTCCCCGGAGTGATCGGCGCCATCAGCCTGATTCTGGCGCTGTTTGCATTTCAGGTGCTGTCGGTGAATTACGCCGGACTCGCGCTGATCATTCTGGGGCTGGCGTTCATCGTGGGCGAGGCGTTCATGCCCAGTTTCGGCATACTCGGCGTTGGCGGCATTGTCGCCTTTGTCACCGGCTCGGTGATTCTGATGGACGGCTCCCACCGGGATATTTCCCTGCCCACCATCGGTGGCACCGCCGTGGTCGCCGCCGGTTTCATTTTGTGGACGGTGACCAGGTTTATCGGTCTGCGGCGCAAGGGGCCGGTCAGCGGCGCCGAGCACATGAGCCACGAGCAGGCCCTGGCACTGGAGGATTTCGCCCATGAGCGTGACCACTTCAGCGGCCATGTGCGCCTGAATGGCGAGCGCTGGAAGGCGGTCAGTGCGGCCCCGGTCAATTCCGGCGACCCGGTGCGCGTGATGGCCATGGAAGGATTGACGGTAACCGTCGAGGTCATGGACCAAGCCAACTGACCCGGCGCCAACCTGTTCACGGCAAATCCAAGGAGGCCGTATGATTGGTGAACTGATTCCCTACCTGGCGCCGACACTGGTGCTGTTACTGATTCTCGGCTCGGCGATCAAGATCCTGCCGGAGTACGAGCGCGGCGTGGTGTTCTTTCTGGGGCGCTTTCAGGGTGTGAAGGGGCCCGGCCTGATTATCGTGATTCCCGGTATCCAGCAGCTGGTGCGGGTCGATCTTCGGGTTGTCGTGCTGGATGTGCCCAGCCAAGACGTGATCTCCCGGGACAACGTGACGGTCAGGGTCAATGCGGTGCTCTATTTCCGGGTTGTCGACCCGGAGCGGGCCATCATCCGGGTCGAGGATTTCAATTCTGCCACCAGTCAGTTGGCCCAGACCACGCTGAGGTCCGTGTTGGGCAAGCACGATCTCGATGAAATGCTGTCGGAGCGGGACAAACTGAACTCGGATATCCAGGAAATCATCGATGCCCAGACCGAGGAGTGGGGCATCAAGGTGGCCAACGTGGAAATCAAGCATGTGGATCTGAACGAGTCCATGATCCGGGCCATTGCCCGTCAGGCCGAGGCCGAGCGGGAGCGGCGGGCCAAAGTCATCCACGCGGAGGGCGAGTTGCAGGCGTCAAAGAAACTGGTGGAGGCCGCCAATGTCATGTCGGCCAATTCCGGTGCCATGCAGCTGCGGTATCTGCAGACACTGGCGGACATGAGCAATTCCACCGCCTCCACCATCGTGTTTCCGCTGCCGCTGGATCTGGTGAAGACCTTCATGGAGCAGGCGTCGGCGAAGGCCGCGCCGGCGAATTCACCCGACGATCCCAATTAATCATCAGGCATAAAAAAAGGCCGGGGTTCCCGGCCTTTTCAGCATCAGTGGAAGCCGTGCTTCACTTCATGCTGGAACGCTCAAGCATACGCTTGGCACGCTCGTTCGCTTCGTTAGCAGCTTTCTGAGCTGCCTTGGCAGCGGCCAGAGCTTCTTCTGCGGTCTGCTGGGCAGTGCGGGCAGAGCTGGCAGCGCTGTTAGCGGTGTTCAGTGCATTTTCTGCAGTTTGCTCTGCGGAGTTCGCAGTTGCATTGGCTTCGTCGATGCCTGCCTGGTTAGAGGCACAACCGGCCGTCAGTACAGTAGCCATTGCAAACCCGGCGATCGTCAGTTTACGCATTGTAAATCCCCTTATTGGTCGAGTTATTTCCAAAGATCCGGAAGTCAGTTCAGTACATGGACGACTTCCTGTCAAACCGGCCCGATAGGCGTTGACTACCGGAGTCGTGAAACAGTGTAAAACACTCTGAGACAAAATGTTAACTGGGGATACGTATATTTTCGCGGCTTATGACAACAACTTAATGAGCGTGTAAGTGGGCGGTCAGGGAAGGATTCGGATTGGGGTGCCGTTTGAGACCAGTTGCCAGATTTCGTCCATTTCCTCGTTGGTGACAGCAATGCAGCCGTCGGTCCAGTCCAGGCCACGATAGGCAAATGCCATGTCGCCGGCGTCGTTGGGCAGGCCGTGAATCATGATGCTGCCGCCGGGACTCAGGCCCCAGGAATGGGCCAGCTCGCGATCCTGGTCGCTCGGGTAAGAAATGTGGATCGACTTGTAGAAATCGCTGCTGGCATTGCGCCAGTCCAGGGTGTAATCCCCCTCTGGCGTGCGCTCGTCGCCTTCGTAGAGTTTGTGGCCTTCCGGGTTGTCACCCAGCGAAATACGGTAGCTCTTGATGACCTGATCGTCGTCCATCAGGTACAGCCGACGCTCGCTCTTGCGCACCAGCACACGGCTGACCTCCATAGTTTCCGGCGTGAATACGTCGGCACCGGGCATGCTCAAGTCGGCCTTGGCCAGCAGTTCGCTGGCGCCAGCGTTCACCGGGGCTACTACGGTTAATGTCAGCAGGCAGAAAGTGATCAGAAAACGGGTCAACATAGCCTTAACTTACTAATGGTTAATGTTCAACAGGCACGTTTATACCATAGCTGATCCCTCCCTTGTTGAGGGGTTTTGTTAACTTTTTCAGCTATCTGTTGTTTGACTCAGGGAGTTTGTGAACTGTCCATCTTGAGACCGACCTTGGTCACCTGGTCCGCACTGGTGGCCCGGGCGACCAGGGTAACCGGGCCCAGGGTCACTGTGTCCCCGACCACCGGATGGCCCTTGGTACGACGGGCAAAGCATTCGGCCAGGGATAATTCCGGCGGCAGGTCGTCAAATTCGATGCCGTACACCTGCTCCACATCCCCCAGCAGGGCGTCGCCGTTCAGCACAAAGTCACCAAAAAAGGCCCGTTCGGCCAAGTACCTCGGTGCGTGCCGACCGCTCAATGCCTTGCTCAGCTCCGGCAACACCCCCGGGGTGGCAAACATGGCCACCGTATCACCACTGCACACCTCCAGGTCGCCCTTGGGCTGCAAGCAGACCCGGTTGCGAAACACGCCGGCCACCGTGGTGTTTTCCGGGAATCGGAGCTGACTCAGCGGCCGCGGGGTTTCCCAGGGTTCGCCGCGAAGGGGAAACAGCATGAGTTCGTGGTCGCCCGCACCGGGCGCATCCAGCGGCATGCGTCGGTACGGATCCTCGCCCGCCGGCACTTCCAACCGGAGTTTACGGGCCAGCGGTGCCATGGTGGTGCCCTGGACCACCAGGGAGACCAGGACGATGAAAAACGCGGCGTGGAAGACCAGCTGGGCCTGGGGCAGGTCGGCGATGATCGGGAACAGGGCGAGCACGATGGGCACCGCCCCGCGCAGGCCCACCCAGCTGATAAAACCAAGCTCTCGAGCGTTGAAGGCAAAAGGCCAGAGGGTCAGGGCCACGGTCAGGGGGCGGATGATGAAGATCAGTGCCAGCGCCAGGACCAGGCCACCGCCGGCCAGCGGCAGCAGGTCTGACGGGGTCACCAGCAGACCCAGCATCAGGAACAGGCAGAGCTGGGCCAGCCACGCCAGACCATCGTGCACCTGCAGGATCATCGGCATCATCCGCACGTGGCGATTACCGATCACCACGCCGGTCAGGTAAATGGCCAGAAACCCGCTGCCGCCCAGGGCGTTGGTCGCGGAGAACACAGAAATCCCGCCGGCTGCCACCAGCAGCGGGTAGAGCGAGGGCGTCAGGCGAATGCGGTTGGCCAACTCGACCACCAGGTAACCGCCGATCAGCCCGGCAATGCCGCCAATGCCGAATTGTTTAACGAGCATGATCAACGCCGACCAAGTCGGGCTGTCGCCGCTGCTGCCAATCAGGGTGACCAGCATCAGAGTCAGGAAGATGGCCATGGGGTCGTTGCTGCCGGATTCGATTTCCAGGGTGGCACTGACCCGTTCGTTCAGGTGCAGACCCCGGCCCTGCAGCAGGGAGAACACCGCGGCGGCATCGGTGGACGAGATGATGGCGCCGACCAGGAAAGCGGTCAGCCATTGCAGATCAAATACCCACCGGGCCACCACGGCGGCGCCGGCGGCGGTCATGAACACGCCCAGGGTAGCCAGCACCAGGGCTGGGCGCAGACCCACCCGGAACGTCTCGGCCCGGGTGCGCATACCGCCATCGAGCAGGATCACGCCCAGGGCCAGGTTGGCAATCAGGAACGCCAGTTCGAAGTTGTCGAACTCAATGCCGCCCGGGCCGTCCTCGCCCATCATCATGCCGACACCCAGGAAAATCAGCAGCACCGGCATGCCCACCCGGCTGGACAGGGGGCTGAGCACGATGCTGATGACCAGCATCAATGCGCCGATCAGGGTGAGGGTAGGATCCATTTATGCTCCAGAGAGAATGCTTGCCCAACGGCGGTCTGGCTGCTTATATTGCTCACGCAGCCAACGCGAATGCGGGTGTAGTTCAATGGTAGAACGGCAGCTTCCCAAGCTGCATACGAGGGTTCGATTCCCTTCACCCGCTCCACTTCCTTTCATGCCGGCCGGCCGCATCTTCCTAGTGTAATTTCAGTCGGGGCTGCATGGCTCGACTGATTTTGTCCATCAGCCAGATGATCCCGGTGCGGATCGGCCCATGCAGGGCCACCTGGTGCATCCGGTACAGGGACACGTAGAACAGTCGGGCCACCTTGCCCTCAATGTACATGCTGCGCCCGGACAGATTGCCCATCAGGTTGCCCACCGTGGTGTAGCGGCTGAAATTGATCAGCGAACCATGATCGTTGTACACGAAGGGCACCGGGTCTGCGCCAGTCAGGCGGTTGCGCAGGGTCTTGAACAGGGCATCGGCCTGCTGATGGGCGGCCTGGGCCCGCGGTGGTACCGGGCGGTCGGAGTCCGGCTGGGGGCAGGCGGCGCAGTCACCGAAGGCGAAGATGTGGTCATCGGTGGTGGTTTTCAGGGTCTGATCCACGATCAGCTGGTTGCCCTTGTTAGCCTCCAGACCATCGAGCTCCGCCAGGAAAGCCGGAGCCTTGATGCCGGCTGCCCAGATGGTCATGTCCGAAGGGAGGTCCGTGCCGTCTTTCATGACCAGACTGGTCTCACGCACCTCGTTGACCGGCTGGCCGCTGAGCACCTTGATGTTCTGATGTTCCAACTGGCGATGGGCCGCGGCGGACAGCCGTGCAGGCAGGGCCGGAAGGATTCGGTCGGCGGCTTCGATCACCGAAATCGAGACGTCCGATGGTTTCAGGTGGTTCATGCCGTACACCGGTAACTCCCGCGAGGCCAGACGCAGCTCGGCTGCCAGCTCAACCCCGGTGGCCCCGGCGCCAATGATGCTGATGTTGAGGGTGTGCTCCTGACCCTGCGCTGCCTCGTGGTTCTTGCGCAGGAAGGCGTTCAGCATCAGGTTGTGGAACCGCCGGGCCTGTTTCAGGCTGTCCAGAAACAGGCAGTGCTCCTGGGCGCCTGGGGTGCCGAAATCGTTGGCGGTGCTGCCCACCGCAATTACCAGGGTGTCGTATTGGATCCGGCGTTCGGGCACGACCTCGGCACCGTCTTCATCGTGAAACGGTGCGATGATCAGGTTCCGGGACGCCCGGTCCAGGCCACTCATACGGCCCAACTGGAACTCATAGTGGTGTTTTCGGGCGTGGGCGCGGTAGTTGATTTCGTTGGCGCTGGCATCGAGAGAGCCAGAGGCCACCTCGTGCAGCAGTGGTTTCCAGACGTGGGTGAGGCCGGCGTCTACCAGAGTGACGCGTGCCTTGCGGTGTTTGCCCAGTTTGTTGCCGAGTCGGGTGACGAGCTCCAGCCCGCCGGCGCCGCCTCCAACCACGACGATGTGATGCAGGTTATCCATAACAGTTAGCCCCTGAAGTGATGAGAGCCAAGCATTCTCAGGGCAAAACGCTTGGCTGTCGTCACTGGGCCGCGGGAAAAGTTAGGGTGCTAAATCAGGGGGATAGTCTAGCGCGGTGGGGCCCGCGGGGACAATTGTCCGCGAGTGCAAAGGGGGTGTTGAGAGGGCGCAAAGCGACCCGGCAGCGTCAATGCCGGGTGCGGTAGGCCTCGAGAATGCTGGCGACATCGTCGCCGAGGTCAGACAGTTCGCCGGGAGCCAGATCCCGTTCGGCCATGGACCGGATGGCGACGATCTGCGCCTGGAGTAGGCGCGCTAGACGGTGACAGTCGGTGCTATCGACCAGTTCGCCGCGAGCTTTGGCGGTTTCCAGGGCGGTACACAGGGTCTGCTGGATGTTGGCCAGAATTCGGTTGGCCTGTTCCGCGAGGCCCGGGTGTGTGTTGCTGGACTCTAGAAGCGTCTTCACGATCATGCAGGCCCGGGACGGCTTGTCCTGACAGTGTGGCCCGGTCTGCGCAATCCCGCGCAGGTAGGCTTCGAGGCCATCGACGATGGATTCGGCCGGATCCAGATAGGTCTGCAGCTCCTGACTGCCCTGTTCGGCGTAAGCCGCCAGGGCCTCGGAAAACAACCCATCCTTACTGCCAAAGGTGGCGTAGATACTCCCGGGCCGCATATCCAGCGCCTGTTCGATCTGTTTCATGGAACTGCCGAAGTAGCCTCGCTCCCAAAACAGGGCGACGGCCTTTTTCAGGGCAGTTTGTCGATCATAGCGGGCGTGCCTGGCCATAACTCCAATCCGTTCAGGGGTTTTGATGAATATTGAGTGACCGCTCAATTATAGCTTGAACGATCACTCAATAACAGGTAGGGTGACGTTGTAGTTGAGCAAGCACTCAAGAATTCTTTCATAGTCCATCATCCTTAATAAGGAGCGCGATATGACCGATTTTACTTTGCACGACAAAGCATCCGCACCGGAGAAGTCCAAGCCGCTGCTGGAAAACTCTCAAAAAGCGTTCGGAATGATCCCTGGATTGCACGCGGTCATGGCCGAGGCGCCGGGTATACTGGAGGGCTATCAGAAGCTACACGAGCTGGTACTCGACAGCAGCTTCGATAATGATGAGACCACCGTGGTCTGGCAGACCATCAACGTTGAGCATGCCTGCCACTACTGTGTTCCGGCTCACACCGGTATCGCCAAAAGCATGAAGGTGTCCGACGACATCATTAATGCCCTGCGGGACGAGACACCGCTGCCGAATGACAAGCTGGAAGCCCTGCGCACCTTCACTCTGGCGGTCACGCGCAAGCGTGGTGAGGTAAACAGCGAAGACCTGAACGCGTTTTACGAAGCGGGTTACGAGCGTCGTCACGTGCTTGAGGTGATTTTGGTGCTGTCCCAGAAGGTGATGAGCAATTACGTCAATCACATCGCCGACACCCCGGTGGACGAGCCGTTCCAGAAGTTCGCCTGGGAAAAAGCCAAGTAATCGACTTGGTCTGACCGACGGATGCGGGCCCGGCCCGCATCCGTTTTCGTATGTTTGACCTTCCTCAGTGTCTTCGAGCGCACGGCTTGCGTTCCGCGACTTACCTGCCTAGCTCAATTTCTGTTCACCCGTTCGCCTCGTCGCATCTGCGACTGCCGGCCGACGCTGCTGCTTGCCGCTTCTCAAATCTGCTACTGTCTGAGAAACAGAGGCGTCTCTGCCGACAGTAACCAGCGAGGAACGGATGAAGATAGCGGTGTATTGTGGTTCCCGATCCGGTTCGGAGCCCCGGTTTGCCCAGAAAGCCAGTGAACTGGGGTCTTATCTGGGTGAGCAGGGCATTGATGTGGTGTTTGGCGGTGGCCATGTCGGCCTGATGGGAGTCGTGGCTGATGCGGTGTTGGCCCATGGGGGCAAGGTGTACGGGGTGATTCCCGAGCACCTCAGCGATCGTGAGCTGGCCCATCCCAATCTGACCGAGTTGTTTGTGGTCGCCGACATGCACGAACGCAAGGCGAAAATGGCCGAGCTGGCGGACGGCTTTGTTGCCCTGCCCGGCGGTATTGGCACCCTTGAGGAAATCTTCGAAGCCTGGACCTGGGGGCAGCTTGGGTTTCACCGAAAACCTTGTGCGTTCTACAACGTCGACGGCTTTTTCGACCCCCTGCTGGCCATGGTGAGTCGCATGGAGTCGGCAGGCTTCCTGAGTCAGGAATACATCGACATGCTGGTGCTGGCGGACAGCCCCGATCAGTTGGTTGAGGGTTTCCGGACCTACCAGCCCCCGCACGAGAAATGGCGCTGAGCGGTTGTTTGCCCCGTTCCGGGCATGCTTACAGGCTGCTGACTTTGGCCATCAGTTTGCGCCAGGCAATGGGCAAGCGTCGTTCCAGGGCCACCAGTGAGGGATCACGAGTGTGCAGGGCTTCAAACGGGGTTTTGCTGGCGTAGATCACCGTGTTGTTGGTCTTGCTGCGAAACATCAGCAGCCGGGCAAAGCGCCGGCGCAGCTGCCGGAAACAGTTACCGTCCGGATCCGGCGGTCGATGGTAATTGAGCGCCAGCCACCCCTCCTGGCTCAGTACCCGGGCGCACTCGTCAACGAACAGACGCTGACCCTGGGCCGGGCTCATGCGATCGGCACTGTACAGATCGGCGAGCACGATGTCGGTGCTGCCGTCGGACAGGCCGCCGAGGGCATCGCGGGCATCGGCGACGGTCACGGTCAGCCGGTCGCTGTCGGGCAAGCCAAAATACTCCCGGGATACGTCCACCACCGCCGGGCGCAACTCCACAGCGTGCACCTGACAATCCGGGTACAGGTGGTGGAAGGCATTGGCCATCACGCCGCCGCCCAGGCCCAGTATGGTGACCTGACGCGGCAGCACGAAGGCCGCGGGTAGCATCATGGCGCGGTTGTACTCGTGGACCGGCAAGTGCGGGTAGCGCCGATCAATCTTGCTCTGCTCGAACGCCGAATCGAAAGTCAGCACCCGATGCTTGCGGTAGTCGATCACCAGGATGTTTCCGAGTGCGTCCCGGCGCTGATGAATCACCTCGCCTTTGTTCAGCACGCCGGCGTCAACCGGTCAGGCGGGCGACGGCATTTTCGGCTCCGGCCGCGCGGGCGTGATCCAGAGCGGTGGCGCCCCTGGTATCACTCAGCGCGGGGTCAGCGCCGGCGGCAAGCAGCGCGGTGATCAGGTCAGCCAGATCCTGTGCCGCTGCGATCATCAATGGGGTCTGGCCCTGATGATCGGCCAGGTCCGGGTTGGCACCCTGGTCCAGCAGCATTTGCACGGTTTTCGGGTGGTTGTTGGCGGTGGCCAGCAACAGCAGGGTTTCGCCCTCGCTGGTGCGAAGGTTTACCGGCACGCCGGCGCCGAGCAGCGGCACCAGCATCCCGGCCGCGCCATTGCGGGCCAATTCGAACAAACCCTGGGCGAAGGCGACGGCGTCTTCGTCTTTCTGATTGTCGGGTGACTGAGGTGTGTCGGGGCGCTGCTTGCTCATGGTGGCGTCTCAGTTGGGTCAATGGGTTCAACGGTCTGGACAGAAAGGCAACTGCATTGCTACAACCGATGTATCACACACGTATGATTGAACAGGCCGGCTTCCGACACAATGTCTGGAATACCGGTACACGATCAACAGGAGGCAACGTCGTGAAACTTGAGGTACGAGGCATTGAGGAAGGTCAGCCAATTCCGGAGAAATTTGCATTCGGTGTGATCAGCGACACCGATCATATGAGTTTTGGCCCGAACCGCAACCCGGAAACCAGTTGGGAAGGTGCGCCCGAGGGCACCAAGAGCTTTGTGGTGATGATGTTTGACCCGGACGTGCCCAGCGTCGCCGACGACGTCAACCAGGAAGGCAAGACCGTGGCAGCCGACCTGCCCCGGGTAGATTTCTTCCACTGGCTGTTGGTGGACGTGCCAGCGGGTACCAGCCGTATTCCGGAGGGAGAAGACAGCGACGGAGTGATCCCCAAGGGCAAGGACTCTGGTCCCCGCCCGATTGGTATCCGCGGTGTAAACAGCTACACCCAGTTTCTCGCCGGCAATCCCGATATGGCCGGTACCTACGCGGGTTACGACGGTCCCTGCCCGCCCTGGAACGATGAAATCATCCACCATTACCATTTTGAGGTGCACGCGCTGGATGTGGATTCTTTGGGTCTGACTGGCGAGTTCGATGGCAACGCCGTGCGCGAAGCCATGGCTGGTCATGTGTTGGCCAGTGCCCGGGTAACCGGCACCTACACTCTGAACCCGGACCTGCGCTGATCCGGTCATGGAATTGTCTTGAGGTTGTCACCCTGCCGTCATTCGCCCGTGTGAGCATCCAGTTATCCGGGCGGACTGAGGGCAGGAGACACCATGCGAGACTACCGCAGCGTTTTCATTTCCGATGTGCACTTGGGAACCGCAGATTGCCAGGCGGCCTATCTGTTGGATTTCCTGCATCAGGTGCGGTGCGAGACCCTGTACCTGGTGGGCGACATCGTCGATCTCATCGCCATGCAGAAACGGGTGCACCTGCCCCCTGAACACCAGGCCATCGTCCAGCGGCTGATGGAAATTGCTGACGGTGGCACCCGGGTTGTCTATGTGCCCGGCAACCACGACGAATTCTTCCGAAACTTCTGCGGCCAAACCATTGCCGGCATCGAGCTCAAGCACAAGGTGGTGCACACCACCGCCGACGGTCGTCGGTTTATGGTCTGCCACGGCGATCAATTCGATCAGGTGGTGCGCTGCAGCCCGCTGATGCTGTTGGTAGGCGACCGTGCCCACGGCCTGTTGCTGCGGCTGAATCGCTGGGTCAACGGCTTGCGTCGGCTGCAGGGCAAGCCCTACTGGTCCATGGCGGCCTGGGTGAAAACTCGCATCGGCAAGGCCCGAACGTTCATTCGACGCTTCGAGCTGGCGGCACTGACGGTCGCGGAAAAGGGTCACTACGACGGCTTCATCTGCGGCCACATCCACTCCGCCGGGTTTTTACGCAGTGAACACAGCTTGTACTGCAACGACGGTGACTGGGTCGAACACTGCACGGCCCTGGTGGAGCAGGCCGATGGCCGTTTGCAGCTGCTGCACTGGTCGGAATCGCCGGTGGTACTGGCGACCGAACCGGAAGCGCCGCAGCCTGAACTGAGCGGCGACCTGCGTCCGGTACTGGACAAGGTGCCCGCGGCCTTTGCCGAGCAGGTTAACCGTCTGGCCAGCTGATCCCATCGAAACAGCGTCAGCGGCTGTGCCAGCAGACGGGGACGGGTAGAATACCCGAATGAACCGTTCTCCCTGGCTGTTTCGCCTGTCTTTTCTTATCGTAATTGTGCTGGTCATGGCTGGCATCTGGCTGGTCCTGCGTCAGCTGGGTATGCCCGCCAGTCTGGCTCCGGATGCCCTCTCCAACTGGCTCAGCGGCCAGGGTGGGCTGGGCCTGCTGCTGTTGATGCTGTTAATGGTGCTGGCGGTGGTGATTGGCCCCATTCCTACCCTGCCGATCAGCGCCACTGCCGGCTTGGTGTATGGCACGGTGCCGGGCACCGCCATCGCGGTGACCGGTGCCCTGGCCGGGGCCATCATTGCCTTCTACCTGGCCCGGGTGCTGGGGCGGGATCTGGTACAGCGGAAATTCCAGCACAACCCGGTGTTCTCGGCCGAAGGCTCGCAACGGTTCCTGTTTGTGGCGGTGGCGCTTACGCGGCTTATACCGCTGTTCTCCTTTGCCCTGATCAGTTACGCCGCCGGTGTCACCGCCATCGCTCTGTGGCGCTACGCGCTCGCCACCACCTTGGGCATGTTACCCATGACCTTCGTCTTTGCCGGACTCGGCCACAGCCTGGAACTGAACCCGATTCTGACAGTGATTGCCGCCGCGGTGATTTTGCTGGCCATGAGCTCCCTGCCCCTGTACCTCAGCCGTCGTCCTGGTTCCCGGTTGGCTCGGTGGTTGCAGCTCGGCGGTCGTCGCTGAGTCGGATGTAACAATTGCGGGGCTGATGGGTCACTGTCCGCGACGACTGACCCGATATCTTCAATTAACCACAGGGGGGCTTATGCCCGGATTTCGAACCATCGTTGCGGCTCTGATGCTGTTACCTGCCTTGGCTTGGGCTAACCTCAATGACGAGCTCTACTCACCTTACCAGGAGCTGCTGTCCCGCTATCTGGTTGAGCAGGCGTTACCAGGGGGCGGGCTGGTGTCGGCGTACGATTACCCGGCGGCGCTCAACGACGCCGACGTGGCTGGAATACTGGACCGGCAGCGGCAAGCGCTGGCGGCGTTTGATCCAGACCGGCTGACCGGGCAGGCCGAGTCGGTCGCCTTCTGGATCAACGCCTACAATTTCTTCATGCTGGATCAGATCCTGAGTGAGCAGCCAAAGGGTGAGCTGGTCACTTCGGTGTGGGATTACGGTGGCCGGGTGAACCCGTTTATCGACAATGTGTTTGAGCGGGAAACCTTTGTGGTCGGTGGCGAGTCATACAGTCTGGATGGCATCGAAAAGGGTCTGTTGCTCGGACATGCCTATCGGCAAAGGGGCTGGAAAGACGCCCGGGTACATTTTGCCGTGAATTGTGCGTCGGTGGGTTGTCCGCCCCTGCGCAAGCAGGTCTATACGGCGGACAACCTGGAACCGCTGCTGGCGGAGAATACCCGGCGCGCACTGGCCACCGCCCGTCACCTGACGGTCGAGGACGGGCAGTTATACCTGTCCGACTTGTTCAAGTGGTACCGGCAGGATTTTGAGCAGGCGTCTGGCTCGCTCCGTGGTTTTGTTCTTGACTGGGCGGATGACCGGGTCGCCCGCGAGGTGGCTGAGACCGACGACCTGGATTTCCAGGGCTACGACTGGGCACTGAATCGCCCCGGGAACTTTCCCGAACTGCGTTAACTGGAAACACCGGCGGCCGATGGTGCGATCCATCCACGCCTGTGGGCGTATTGGTTGTCCATGTCGAACAAAAAATGGGCCAGCTCAGGACAGTTGGCGCAAACCGTTTCAGTAGGAGGTGTTGTTATGGCGCGCATTCTGACATTCATCTTTGTTCTTGTCGGGACGGTGGCTGAGGCCGCCGCCCAGGGCATTACGCCGCCCTCGGCGCTGGTTGACGCCGGTTGGCTGCAGCAGAATCTGGATCAACCTCAGCTGGTGGTGCTTGATGTGCGCTCCGGGATCGACAACGGCGGTGACCGCAGCAGCTTCCAGCAGGCGCACATTCCCGGGTCTCGCTACAGCAGCTACACCGGCGACGGCTGGCGCGAGAGTCGCGACGGCGTTCAGGGAGTGCTTCCGCCAACGGCCAGCCTTGAGCGCCTGATCGGCAGTCTGGGCATTAGTAACGACGACACCGTGGTGATCGTGCCGGCGGGCACCGGCGCCACTGATTTCGGCAGTGCCGCGCGGGTGTACTGGACCTTCCGGGTACTCGGCCACGATCAGGTTGCCATCCTGAACGGCGGTTTTGCCGGCTGGCGGGCCGAGGGTTATGACGTGGCTAGTGGCGAAGCGGCCGAGTTCGAGCTGGCAAAGTTTGATGGTACTCTGCAGCCGGATCTGATCGCCACGCTGGCGGAAGTGGAGGAAGCCCGGGACTCCCAGGCCCAGTTGGTGGATGCGCGCCCGGCGGATTACTTCCGGGGCGAAACCAAGTCGCCGGCCGCCAAGGCGCCAGGCACCATTCCCGGCGCCAAGAATCTGCCCCACCATGAGTTTGTCGGCCAGCGCAACGAGGTCTTCTACCTTGATGCCGAACGCATCACCGGTCAGGTGAACGCGGCGGAACTGGATCCGGCGGCCCGCACCATTTCCTTCTGCAACACAGGCCACTGGGCCGCCACCGACTGGTTTGTGCTCAGCGAACTGGCGGGCTTCCAGGAAGTGGCGCTGTACGATGGCTCCATGTCTGAATGGTCCCAGGACAGCAGCCGTCCGATTCAGGTGGCCCGCAAGGGTCTGGGTAAAATTCTGGACCTGTTCGACTGAGAGCCTGATTCATGACCGATTCCGCAGTTGCCCAGCCGACCTTAAACGGAGCCGGCTGGCAGGTTGATCGTTTTGTGGTGGGGGCCGCGCTAACGGGCGTGGCGCTGTTGGCTGGCCTGATCTGGCTGGAAACCGCCCCGTTCATGGTGGCGCTGTTCGTGATTGGCACGGTGCTCGGCATCGCGCTGTATCACGGGGCGTTTGGTTTCACCGCCGGTTGGCGCAATTTGGTGGTGCATCGCCGGGGTGCCGGCATGCGCGCTCAGTTGCTGCTGTTCGGACTCAGTTCGCTGATCATGGTGCCGCTGCTGCACAGTGGTCAGGCCGGCCTGATCGGCGCCGTGGCCCCGGTCGGCACCTCCCTGGTGGTGGGCTCGTTCCTGTTTGGTATCGGCATGCAGCTCGGCGGTGGTTGCGGCTCTGGCACCCTGTTTACCGTGGGTGCCGGAAACATCCGCATGGTCATCACCCTGGTGTTTTTCATTGCCGGGACCGTTCTGGGTTCCATCAATCTGCCCTGGTGGCTGGACCAGCCCGGCTTCGATCCGGTGCCGTTGGTGAATACCCTCGGTGTCAGCGGCGCCATTCTGGCCCAGTGGCTTGGCCTCGGTGCCCTTGCCTGGTGGGTCAACCGCATTGAGCGAAAGGCCCATGGCTCGGTGCAGCGGGACGAACTGCTCTGGCGCGGTCAGAGCCATGGCCCGGTGCGCACGCTGCTTACCGGGCGCTGGCCATTTACCTGGGCGATCCTGATCCTGGCCGTTGGTAATGCTCTTACTCTGGCCATCGGTGGCGCACCCTGGAGTATCACCTTTGCGTTTAACGTCTGGGGCGCCAAGGCGCTGGAAGCGGTGGGCGTCAACATGGGCCAGTTTGAATTCTGGCAGTGGCAATACCCGGCCATGGCCCTGAAGGACTCGGTACTCACCAACATCCCGTCGGTGATGAATTTTGGGCTGTTGCTGGGCGCCATGTTGGCCGCCGGTCTGGCGAACAAGTTCAACGACGCCAGTCGCAAGCGCCCAGAACCGCGCCAGTTTCTGGCGGCGGTGGTCGGCGGCCTGCTGCTCGGCTACGGCGCCCGGCTCGGCTTTGGCTGCAACATCGGCGCGCTGTTCTCCGGGATCGCGTCGGCCAGCTTGCACGCCTGGGTGTGGTTTGCCTGTGCCTTTGCCGGCTCATTGATCGGCATCCGCTTGCGGCCCTGGTTCCGCCTGCCAAACTGACAGGGAGTCGAGTATGGAACGCGCTTATAGCCGAACGCGGATTCTGGTGACCCTGGCCATCCTGCTGCTACTGATCCTGGCCGATCACCTGCAGAGCCCGACGTTCGCGTTTAATTCCGGCCATGGCAACGTTGAAACCGCCCTGACCCAACGTGACGAGACCGCGTGCGCGCCTTGTGGGGCGCCCTGCCCGTCAACCCGAAACTGACCTGCCGGAACACCGGCCGGAGGTGTGGCATGAGCAAGGTATGTGTGGTGATTGGTGTGGGGCCGGGCAATGGCGAGGCGTTTGTGCGCCGGTTCAGCCAGGAAGGCTATCAGGTGGCCATGCTGGCCCGCAGCGAGGATTATCTGACCCGGCTGGCCAAGGATGTGCCGAACGCCCACCCGTTTGTTCACGACGCCAGCGATCTGGACGCGGCGACGTCCGTGTTCGAGCGCATCGAACAGCAACTGGGGCCGGTGTCGGTGTTGCTGTACAACGCGGGTGGTGGTGTGTTCAAGAGCGCCGAAGACGCCAGCGTCGCCGATTTCGAGGCCAACTGGCGCATCAATGTGGGTGGGCTGGTGGCGGCGTGTCAGGCGGTTCTGCCCCAGCTGCGCCGGCACGACCGTGCCAGCATCGTGGTTACCAGTGCGTCCGCTGCCCTGCGGGGGCGCGCCAATACCGCACCCTTTGCCTCGGCCAAGGCGGCTCAACGCAGTCTGGCCCAGTCGCTGGCACGGCAGCTGGGCCCCGAGCGCATACACGTGGCCAACGTGATCATCGACGGCGTGGTGGATCTGCCTCGCACCCGGGAGGCCATGGCTGGCAAGCCGGATGACTTCTTCGTGCAGCCGGCGGCGGTGGCCGATGCGGTCTGGATGCTGACCCAGCAACATCCGTCGGCCTGGACCCACGAACTGGATCTCAGGCCGTTTGGTGAGAGCTGGTAGCGTGTGGCGGGCTCTGAGGTGACCCGGCGTCGGGCTCAGCCTCCGTGGGTGGCCAGGATCTTCTGCAGAAAATCCCGGGTGCGGGGGTCTTTCGGGTGGTAGAAGATCTCGCTCGGCGGCCCCTGTTCCACGATCCGGCCCTCGTCGATGAAGACCACCCGATCCGCCACATCTCGGGCAAACGACATTTCGTGGGTGACCAACAGCATGGTCTGGTGCTCGGCCGCCAGTTGTTTCATTAACGCCAGCACCTCATCCACCCATTCCGGGTCCAGTGATGAGGTTGGTTCGTCAAACAGAATCACTTCCGCGCCGGCCGCCATGGCCCGACCAATGCCCACCCGCTGCTGTTGACCGCCGGACATGGAGGCCGGGTAGGCATCCGCTTTGTCTTCCAGACCGATGCGCCGCAGGATGTCCCGGGCCCGTTCATGGGCTTTCGCCTTGGGCCAGCGGTCTACCACCAGCAGTCGTTCGGCGATGTTTTCCAGCGCCGTCTTGTTGGCAAACAGGGCGTAGTTCTGGAACACGAACGCGGTCTGCTGGCGCAGTGCTTGGATCTCTTTCTTGCTGGCGCGGTCCACGTTCACGGTCAAATCACCCACGGTAATTTCACCGGCGGTGGGCTGCTCCAGAAAATTCACGCAGCGCAGCAGGGTCGACTTGCCGGTCCCGGACGGGCCGATGATCACCACGATCTCGCCTTTCTCGATGGTCAGGTCGATGCCATCGAGCACCACCGCATCGCCAAACTGCTTGCGCAGTCCCTTGAGTTCAATCATCGGCTATAGGCCTTGTTCAGACGGGTTTCCAGATTGCCCTGCAGCCAGGACAGCAGCTCCACCACAATCCAGTACATGATTGCCGCGACAATAAACGCCTCGAAGTACAGGAAGCTGCCAGAGGCTTCTTTCTGGGTGGCGCCCATCAGCTCAGTCACGCCCAGGGTGAACGCCAGCGAGGTGGCTTTGATCATGTCGATGAAGTAGTTCATCAGGGTGGGCAGAGCGACCCGGGTGGCCTGGGGCAGGATGATCCGGCGCATCAGCTGACTGTTGGTCATGCCAATGGACAGTGCCGCCTCGGTCTGGCTGCGATCGACACCGACGATGGCGGCACGGATCGACTCCGCCATGTAGGCGGAGAAGTGCATGGTCAGCCCCATGATGGTGGCCGTGATGCCGTCGATCACCGTGAGCGCACTGAACAGCTGAGGTAGGCCGTAGTAGAACAGGAACAACTGCACCAGCAGTGGCGTGCCCCGGAAAAACGAGATGAACACAACGGTGAACTGGTTCAGCACCGGCACCCGCTGTACTCGTACCACCGCAAACAGGCACGCCAGAATCAGCGCCAGGACCATGCCCAGGGATGCCAGTTGCAGGGTCAGGGGCAGGTAACCCAGCAGAACGGGGACCAGCCCCAGCATGTAATCGACGTCGAGCGCGCCCATAACAAGGTTCCTGTGTGGTTAAGGCGCGGTGATGTCAGTGCCGAACCATTCCTCGGAGATCGCGCGCAGGGTGCCGTTGTCACGCAGGGTTTTCAGGGCCGCGTTGACCTCGTCCCGCAGGGCCCGGCCGCGCTCGGTGTCCTTGAACGGGTAGGCGTTGGTGATCTGGGAGAAGGTCGGTCCGGCCAGTGCCAGCGGCAGCGGCTTTTCCTTGATGATCTGGCTGGCGCTGACCCGGTCCATGACAAAGGCATCAACCCGGCCCAGGGCGGTATCGCGCTCAATGTTGCTTTCGTAGGTCTTGATGTCGATTTCACTGGCGTAGGGCAGATCGCGCAGCAGGGCTTCGAAGTTGGAGCCCAGGTTGACCGCCACGGTCTTGCCTTTCAGGTCTTCGACGCCGTTGATCTCGTCGTTACCGGCCTTGGTGACTACCTGGGCGCCGTCGTACACGTAGGGCTCGCTGAACAGGTAGGCCTTCTGGCGTTCGTCGGTGATGGTGATCTGGTTGGCCACGGTGTCGATGCGTCCGGCGCCGAGCATGCCGAACAGACCGGAGAAGGCGGCGGTCTGGTACTCGACCTTGCGGCCCATTTCTTCGGCGATGGCGTCCATCACATCCACCTCGAAGCCTTTCAGGGTGTCCTGCTCAACGAAGGTGAAGGGGAAGTACTGGCCCGACATACCGACACGAATGGTGTCGTCCTGGGCATGCAGAGCGGTGGATACCAGTGACAGGATCACCAGTGCAGAGGCTAGCAGGGTCTTCATAATCTCGTCCTTTCCAGTTGGTTGCCGTTTCGACGCTTTTGACGATTGCACAGGCACATGACATTGAAGAATAGGATCAAATTTGCCAATAGTTTAGCAAGCTGGGCCCGGTCAACGGATACGGGCTTTCCTAGAGAGCGGTTTTCGATGGCTCTATGGCGGATGCTGATTGTCAGGGGCGCGATCTTCCCAAGCCAGCCGGTGATAGTCAAAACCCGCGGTCAGGGCGGGCTTGATGATCTGGAAGAACGGTGATGCATCGAAGTCCCGGGGCGTGAACAGCGAATGGTGTCTGACCCGATAGGCGGCCCGGGTGCAATCGGCGCAGTCAGGGTCGTCCGCGGGCACCATCCGGATCAGCGGCAGTATCGGGTAGTGCAGATGCTGGAACGCCTCGGCCAGGAAGGTCGAGCAGATGGCCCGGGTCGGGTCACCGCTGCCAAACGCCAGCAGCCGATGCCGGTACTGGGTGGGCACCGGAGGCGTGGGGAGCAGGTAGCGGGCCAGATCAAACACGTTCTTGAGATCGTAGGTGTGGCCCAGGCGGTCGATGGCGAATCGGGTCAGGGCGTCCAGGTCGTCCGGGCTCAGGCCCATGGGCCGGCAGATCCGGGTATGGCTGTGCCGGTAATAGGACAGCGGCAGGGCCCGGATGCCCTGCTGCAGATCCGCCTCGATCAACACATTGGTTTCGCCGCTCGGGCTCTGCCCAAGGCCGGCATCCGGGCCCAGATACAGGGCGCTGTGGGACCAGGTCGACTGGGTTAGATACTTGATGGCGACACTGATCCGGGTATCTCCCTCCACCAGCAAAACGTCGGCGGGCTGCAGTGCCAGCTCCAGCTGGCGGTAGGTGGAGGTGGGGATCGAGTTCTCGGTGATCTGCTTGGTCAGGTACGTGGCCAGCCGAGCCGACAGCCAGCGCAAAATAAGCCCCATGGCGTCCTCCCGGTCATTGTGGACAGGTCTGAGGTTTAGGCTCCTGACTAGTACTGTAGCGGACAGCGCCGTGCCGTGCCGGACAGTGGTGGCGTAACAAAAGCCGCGTCCCGGTGTCGAAAGCAATGGATGCTAGGGTCTGGAACGAGGGGAGGTGCATCATGGACGCGGTGGTTTGGTGGCGTAAGGCGATGGGCTGGATTGGACTCTGGGGCGCAGCCCTGGCGTTGCTGCTGGGCGCAAGCCTGGCTTTGGCGCAGCAGAAAAACGGCTTTGATCTGGAAGCGGCGCTGATTCCACCTGAGCAGATCCTGCGCGGTGGCCCGCCCCGGGATGGCATTCCGGCCATCCGTCAGCCCAGATTCGAGACCCCGGACGGCAGTCAGCCCTGGCAGCCGAACGACCTGATGCTGACCCACGACGGTACGGACGGCAGTCGGGCCTACCCGATCGGCATCCTGAACTGGCATGAAATCGTCAATCTGCCGGACCAGGCCCAACCGCTGGTGATCACCTTCTGTCCGCTGTGCGGTACCGGTATCGGTTTTGATCCGGTGGTCGACGGCCAGCGGCTGACCTTTGGTGTGTCCGGCTTGCTCTACAACAGCGATCTGCTGATGTACGACCATCAGACCGAGTCGCTCTGGTCCCAGATAGAGGGGCGGGCGGTGTCCGGGCCCCTGGCCGGCCAGACCTTGCGACACGTGCCGGTGCGCCACGAGCGTTGGCAGGGCTGGCTGGAGCGGACCGGTGAATCCGGCGAGGTGTTGTCCACCGACACCGGGTATGGCCGGGATTATCGCGCCTCTCCCTACGGCAACTATGACCAGTCGGAGCGGATCTATTTCCCGGTGACCGAGAGCAGCCGCAAGTATCACCCGAAAACCTGGGTGCTGGGCTGGCGCCACAACGGCGAAACCAAGGCCTGGCCGTTTCCTGAGCTGGCCCGGCACGATGGCGTGCTCACCGACAGCATCGGTGGCCAGGCGGTAACCGTGCACTACGACCCTGCCACCCCGTCGGCTGAACTGCGGGATCAGGAGGGAGCGCTGTTGCCGGCCACCCGGGCTTTCTGGTTTGCCTGGTACACCTTTCACCCGGACACCGGGGTGTTCGAGAGTGATTAATTTGCCTGCATTCTGTAATGGTTGAGTAAATCATGTGTCTCACAGATAACCGCCCTGCAGGGCGGTTGCGGGGCTTATAAGCCTCGCCACTCGGACAGTGATCAGGGAGAGAAACCATGACTACCATTCATCCACTTCGACAGGCGATTCGGGCCAGTCAGCAACACCGGCACAGCCACTGGTGGTCGGCGTTGCTGATGACAGCCTTGCTCGCCGGAGGCGGCGCCGCCGTGGCCGCCTGCAACCCGTGTTCGCCGTGCAAAGGTAAGTGCGGGGCCAGCCAGCAGTGTAAGGCCGGCTGTAATCCCTGTGCCGGCAAAAATCCATGCGCTGCGAAGAACCCGTGCGCCGCTAAAAACCCCTGCGCCACCAAGGCCTGCAACCCCTGCGCGGTCAAAGGCTGCAACCCCTGTGCGGTATGCAATCCGTGCGCGACCAAGGGCTGTAACCCGTGCGCGGCGGCCGGCAAATGTGCGGCCAAGCCGAACCCCTGTGCCGCCAAGCGGGTGACCCGACCGGCTGGCTATCAGCCCTACGAGGGCAACCCCTGTGCCCTGGTTGCCATGGGCAAGAAACTGTTCAACGACACCACGCTCAGCAGTAACGGGTTGGCCTGCTCTACTTGCCACAACAACGACGCCGGCTACAACGCCACCTTTGCCGATGCCTATCCGCATTCGGTGGCCATGGCGCGAGAGGTGTTTGGCATGGGTACCGTGCATCTGGATGAAATGGTCCAGATCTGCATGGTGCGCCCCATGGCCACGGAACCGTTGCCCTGGGACGGTGAACAGTTGGCAGCATTAACGGCCTACATGGCGAAAGTGCAGGAACGGCTGGCGGCCAACCCGTGCGCATTGAAAGGTGGCACCTGCGGTGCTTGCAGCCCGTGTGCGGGCAAGAATCCGTGCGCCAGCAAAAATCCATGCGCCACTAAAAACCCATGCGCCGCCAAGAACCCGTGTGCCTCGGCGCAACGCCGGGCGCCGGTTTCACCTGCGGCGTAACAACGGCATGCACGCGAACCTGCCGGTGGCGCCGGGCGCAGCGCCTGGTGCCACCGGTATACGTGCCAATTGAAGGGGGAAACCGGTATGACGCAGCACGAGTTGGTGGAACTTCAGTCACCGGCATTGGCGGCGCTCAGCGACGAGCAGATTCGCATCAGCCTGGCGGCAGTCGCGGAGATTCGCGAATGTTATCGGGTACTGGAGAAGGGGGGGCTGAACATCGTGGGCGAGGTGCTCCGAGGCCAGGGTTCGTTTTACGAACTGGACCATTACCCGAAAGACGACGTGTTCGATGCCGCCACGGCGTCGCAATACTATTACCACGCCCATCGCAGCGATCACGACGAACACGGTCATTTTCACCTGTTCCTCAGAGACGCCGCCCTGCCGGCGCAGGCAACGCCGGTGCTGGGGCCGACCGGCAAGGACCGGGTGGCGCACCTGGTCGCCATCAGCATGGATGCCTGGGGGTTTCCCACGGACCTGTTCGCGGTTAACCGTTGGGTCACCGATGAGAGCTGGCTGGGTGCGGAGCCGGTTATCGCCGCCCTGCATCAGTTCAACGTTGACCATGCCTACCCGAGTTGGCCGGTGAATCGCTGGCTCACGGCCATGGTGCGTTGCTACCGGCCTCAGATTGAGGCTCTGCTGCGCCACCGAGACCAGGTATTGGCCGGCCGGCAGACCGAAGCCCGTGGCAAAGCCTTCAAAAAGGTATTGGAGGATCGTCGCCAGGAGGTCACCGGCAGTCTGCCCATTGATCTGGACAGCTGGGCGTCGGCGCTGGGCGACGAACAACAGCGCCGCGCCCTGGCCTGGCTGCCGACCCTTGCCCCCGGGGCTTAGGCGAGTTCGTCAGGAGGGCTCGTCCGGATGCTCCGGGTGCTGCCGGAGCGCTTCGGCGACTCGCTCGTTGATGCGGTCGATCACCGCCTGGTCGACCCGTGCCGACGAGTGCCCGCGCAGCAGTTCCGTGCTTGCCCGCAGATTGCCGATGAATGAGCGGCAATGGCGGCACATCAGCAAGTGCATTTTCACCGACATGACTCTGCCGGTGCTCAGCTCGCCGTCAATGTAGTCGCTGGCAATCCCTGCCAGCTCTCGACACATCAGCATTCGCCGGTCTCCTGAAACGTTTCCACCATCAGAAAGATTTTCTGACGGGCACGATGAAGCATAACCCGCAGGTTAGAGGCACTGACGTCGAGAATGTTACAGACGTCGTCCGATTTGTGCTGATGGGCTTCGTACAGGATCAGGGCCGAGCGCTGGTGTTCTGGCAGGTGGCCCAGGTGCTTGTCGAGGCAGTCACTCAGGGCACCACTTTCCAACAGGACATCGGCGGATTCATCGAATCGCAATTTTGGCGGGGTGGCCCAGCGGCCGGAGGCCTTGAATCGGCTCTCCAATTCCGGCTCCAGGCGTTCGGTAAAGTCGGTGACGATCTCCCGCTGGCTGGTTCTCAGTTTGTTCTTGCAGCGATTGGCAACGATCCGGTGCAGCCAGGTCTTCAGGCCCGAGCGGCCCTCGAACCGACCAATGGCGTCAATCACCGTGACCCAGCAATCCTGGACCACTTCCTCGGCGGTGCCGGGGTCGACGTAATAGCGTGCGACCGCCATCATGCCGGCGGTGTAGGTGGTTACCGCCTGGCTGAAAGCGGCCTGGTCGCCGTGCTTCATCGCGTCAACCAGCGTGCTTTCCTGGCTGCGGTCGTCAAGATCCGGTTGCGGGTTCATGTTCTCAAGCTTAGAACAGAAACCAGATATTTGAGCGGAATGTTATTAATTTGTGACCTTTACCGGGCCGGAGTCACGTACTCTGTAACTGTGCCAATTACCGACCACGCGGGAACTTTTTTTCTGAACTGCTGTAACAACCGCCTCCCTGTCGGGTCGATGACGTAACCTGAGCAATACATCAATGCGAAACAGCAAGGCAAACAAAGGGACGATGCGATGAATGCAAAAAAATGGCTGATGGTGCTGGCCATACTGGCGGTTGTGGTGGCCTTCTTTGGTAGCGGGGCCCAGGAGTACCTGACCCTCGAGGCCCTGAAAACCCATCAGCAAAGCCTGGACGCCTGGATTGCCGACAACGCCTGGCTCGCCGTGGGTGGCTACATGGTGATTTACATTGCAGTGACGGCGCTGTCACTGCCCGGTGCCGCCATCATGACCCTGGCCGGCGGTGCTTTCTTCGGCAACATCTACGGTCTGGCGGCGGTGTCCATAGCCTCCACCATCGGCGCCTCCATTGCTTTCCTGGTGGCCCGTTTCCTGGCCCGCGATACCCTGCGGGAAAAATACGCCAGCACCGTGGCCCGAATGGATCGGGGCATCGAAAAAGACGGCGCCTTCTACCTGGCGACCCTGCGACTGGTGCCGGTGTTTCCGTTCTTCCTGATCAACCTGGCCATGGGGCTGACCGCCATGAAGCTGCGCACCTACGCGCTCGTGAGCTGGGCGGCGATGTTGCCGGGCACCTTCGTGTACGTGAATGCGGGCACCCAACTGTCGCAGATCGAATCCACCGGCGACATAGTCTCTGCCGACCTGCTGTTGTCCTTTGCCCTGCTTGGGCTGTTTCCGCTGATCGCTAAATTCGTGGTGGGCATCATCCGCCGCCGCCGGGTCTATGCCGGCTGGCAGAAACCGGAATCGTTCGATTACAACCTGTTGGTGATCGGCGGTGGTTCCGCCGGTCTGGTGTCTGCCTACATCGCGGCGGCGGTGAAAGCCAAGGTGGGGCTGATCGAGCAGCACAAGATGGGCGGCGATTGCCTGAACACCGGGTGCGTGCCCTCCAAAGCCCTGATTCGCAGCGCCAAGGCGGCCGATACCCTGCGCCATGCCAACCGCTATGGCCTGGAGGCGGTGCCGGTGAAGGGCTCGTTCAAGGCCATCATGGATCGGGTGCAAAACGTCATTGCCAAGGTTGAGCCCCACGATTCCCCGGAACGCTATCGGAAACTGGGCGTGGACTGCATCTCTGGCCGTGCCCGCTTCGTATCTCCCTGGGAACTGGAAGTGACTCACAGCGACGGCCGCACTGAGCGCCTGACCGCCCGCAGCATTGTGGTTGCCAGCGGTGGTAAACCGGCCATGCCGCCGATCCCCGGGCTGGCGGACATGGAGCCCTTGAATTCCGACAACCTGTGGTCCCTGGAGACCCAGCCGGACCGGTTGCTGGTGCTCGGCGGTGGGCCGATCGGCTCGGAACTGGCCCACGCCTTTGCCCGACTGGGCAGCCAGGTGATCCAGGTGGAAATGGCGGACCGGCTGTTGATGAAAGAGGACAGCGATGTGTCCGAGCTGATCAAGCGCCAGTTTGAGCAGGATGGCATCGACGTGCGCCTGGGCCACGCCGCCAAAGAGTTTGCCATCGAAGACGGCGAAAAGGTGGTGTACTGCGAGCATCAGGGCGAGCGGGTGCGAATCCCGTTTGATCAGGTATTGGTAGCCGTCGGACGCGCCGCCAACACCCGCGAACTGGGCCTGGACAAGATCGGCGTGGAAACCCTGCCCAACGGCACGGTGCCGGTGGAAGAAGACATGAGTATGCGCTACCCGAACGTGTTTGCCTGTGGCGATGTGGCCGGGCCCTACCAGTTCACCCACGCTGCCGCGCATCAGGCCTGGTACGCCGCGGTGAACGGTCTGTTTGGTCAGTTCAAGCGGTTCCAGGTGGATTACCGGGTGATGCCCTGGGTGACCTTCACCTCGCCGGAGGTGGCGCGGGTTGGTCTCAGCGAGGCGGAAGCCAAAGACCAGGGCGTGGCCTACGAGGTCACGCGCTATGGTCTGGACGATTTGGATCGCGCCATCGCCGAGAGCGCCGATCACGGCTTTATCAAGGTGCTGACTCAGCCGGGCAAGGACAAGATCCTGGGCGCTGTGGTGGTGGGCACCCACGCGGGCGAGATCCTCGCGGAATTTACCCTGGCCATGAAACACGGTCTGGGCCTGAACAAGATTCTGGGCACCATTCACCCGTACCCGACCTGGAACGAGTCGGCCAAGTACGCGGCCGGTGAATGGAAACGGGCCCACGCGCCTCAGGGTGTGCTGAATCTGCTGGAAAAACTGCACGGCTGGCGCCGTGGCAAAAACTCTAAAGCATCTAGGAGCGTTTATGCCCCTGACTGAAACACGGCCAGCCCGGAATCGCATTCCGGCGGTAGAAGTTCTGGAACCCCGGGCGCGGGATAGCTGGACCCATACCCGCAACGGTGACCCCCGGGGTTACATCGATGCCGACCGTCTGAAGGAGCTGTGGATTCACACCGGTACCGCCTGCAACCTGGCGTGTCCGTTCTGTCTTGAAGGCTCCCATCCGGGCGATGGCCGGATTCCCGGGATGAAGCTGAGCGACGTCAAACCGTTCATCCACGAGGCCCTGGACATGGGCGTGGAGCAGTTTTCCTTCACCGGCGGGGAGCCCTTCGTGATTCGGGATTTCGTGAATATCCTGGATTACGCCAGCCAGCACCGGCCCTGCTTCGTGCTGACCAACGCTACCGACCCGCTGCTGAAGCGTCGCCATCAGGTGACGCCGCTGCTGAAAAATGCCTACCCGATCCACTGGCGGGTGAGCCTGGACTTCCCCGATCGCGCCCGTCATGACGTGGATCGCGGCGAAGGCAGTTTCGACAAGGCGCTGGAGGGTATTCGCTGGCTGGTGGATCAGGGCTTTGAGGTGTCGATTGCCCGGCAAACCGATGCCGATGAAGTGCCTGCGGATGTCGAGGCGGCGTTCCGAAGCATCTTCCGTGACTGGGGCATTCCGGAGACTCTGGCGTTTACCGCGTTCCCGGATCTGGGTACCCCCGGCTCCGAGGACGGCAGTCCGGAAATCACCGAGAGCTGCATGGAGAAGTACCCGACCAAGGAGGCGCGCTCGCACTTCATGTGTACTTACACCCGGATGTTGGTGAAGAAGGGCGATCAGGTGCGGGTGTACGCCTGCACTCTGGTGGACGACGATCCTCAGTACGATCTGGGCGGCACCCTGGCGGAAAGCATGGATGAGCGGATTATGCTGCGCCATCACCGGTGCTTTGCCTGTTATCGGTTTGGCGCGAGTTGTTCGGCGCCCAGCTGATTTTTTGCAATGGCGGTCTTGGGAGTGGCGGTCCGCGGGGTTGGGAATTTTTCCTCTGGAAAAAGAACTCGCTGCGCTCAGACACCTTTTTCCTGACGGAAAAACTCCCAACCCCACGAACCGCGTCAGCCTTGGCGCGGTCATCCAATTACAAGAGTGGAATTGAGAGATGACGACATTTGAGGGTGCCCTGTTTTGGGGGTTTTTGGTGGTGTACGGCATTGTCATGTACGTGCTGTCACCCAAGAGCAAGAACGCCAATTCGTTCTACAAGGGCGCCGATGATCAGGGGAACCCGGTGGGTCAGTGGTCACTCACTGCCAGCATCTTTATCAGCTGGATTTTCGCCAAGTCGGTGACCAATGCGGCCAACCTGGGCGCCGCCTACGGGGTGACCGGGGGTCTGGCCTACGCCAGTTACTGGCTGTCGATTCCGGTGGCCGGTTACATCATCTATCTGATCCGGACCCAGACCGGGGCCCGGTCGTTGCAGGATTTTCTCACCTCCCGTTTTGGCCGGCTGGCAGCGCTGGCGTTTGCCGCGGCGATTCTGATCCGGCTGTACAACGAGGTCTGGAGTAACACCGCGGTGGTGGGCGGTTACTTCGGTCTGCCCGGGCAGTGGGAGTACTACGTCGCGGCCATGCTGTTCACCGTGTTCACGCTGGCCTACAGCCTCAAGGGCGGGTTGCGGTCGTCGATCTTCACCGATGTGATTCAGGCGGTGGTGTTCGTGTTCTTTGTTGGCGCGGTGCTGTTCCTGATTGTGCCGGCGAATGACACCAGTGCCCTGCTGAGCAACGGCGAGTTCCGGCTCGATGCCGGTTTTGACCTGTTGCTGGTGGCCCTGCTGCAGATGTTCAGCTACCCGTTCCACGATCCGGTATTGACCGACCGGGGCTTCGTGAACAAGGAAAAGACCATGCTGAAGAGCTTCGTGGTGGCCGGTCTGCTGGGCTTTGTCGCGGTCTTTATCTTCAGTCTGGTGGGGGTGCATGCCCGGATCAACGGTATCGACGCCATGGGTAATGCGCCGGCGGCGGTCGGCCAGTCCCTGGGGTTGGCGGCGCTGTTCTTCATGAGTGTGGTGATGATGACGTCGGCCGGCTCAACCCTCGATTCCACGTTTACCTCCTTGGCCAAGTCCCTGGCGGTGGATCTGCCGCGGCTGGCACGCCGGGCCAAGGATCGGCTGCCGAGCATCCGGGTGGGTGCGGTGGTGATGGTGATCTTTGCCTTTGCCGGTAATCTGCCGATGTTCGCCGGCACCGATATCCTCAAGGCCACCACCATTTCCGGCACCATGGTCATGGGCCTGGCGCCGGTGTTCCTGTTCTACGGCTTCACCCGCTGGTCGCCCTGGAGTTTCCACCTGAGTTTCTGGACCGGGCTGACGTTGGGTGTATTGCTGGCGGTAGGCCTGATTCCGGCCAGCTGGGCCATTGGTGAGGGCAAGTACGCGATGCTGCTGGGGGTGAACGCCTATGGCTTCCTGGTTTGCTCAGCGGGTTTCTTCCTGCCCCTGCTGCTGCGGCGTTTGGCCGGTCGGTCGCTGGCGGCCGGTGAGGCGTGAGGCGGTAATGACTGAAGGTCGCAGTTGTCCATTGGCCTACCGTTACAGCGCCGCTCGGCTGTGCGAGCAGCCCATGACCGTCACCGAAGAGGTGCTGTACGTCGTCGGCGGCCTGTACGGCAATCCCTACGCCCTGACCGAGATCGAGCGCATGGCCCGGGCCGAGGAGCGGGCCGGGCGCCGGGTCCGGATGGTGTTTAATGGCGATTTCAATTGGTTCAATGCCGATGACGAGCTGTTTCAGGACATCAATCGGCGGGTGCTGAAACACACCGTGTGCCTGGGCAATGTTGAATACGAGCTGGCCCACCCCAGTGCCGAGGCCGGGTGTGGCTGTGCCTACCCCGACTTTGTCGAACAGGGGGTGGTGGAGCGCTCCAATCGCATCATGACCCGGCTCCAGGGGGTCGCCGACAAACACCCGGCGATCCAAGCGGAGCTGGCCCGGCAACCCCGGTATTTGTGCCTGATGTTTGGAGGCCTAAAGATTCTTGTGGTGCACGGCGACCCGGACTCGCTGGCCGGGTGGGGTCTGGCCCACGAACAGTTCCAGGCGGGCAACGCCGCCGGGGTCGAGCAGTGGTTCCGAATCACCGATGCCGACATCATTGCCAGCACCCATACCTGCCTGCCGGTGCTCTGGTCTGGCCAGGTCGATCAGCGGGCTCGAACTGTGGTCAATAATGGTTCAGCCGGAATGGGCAATTTGCAGGCTGACGGTCGCGGTCTGATCACCCGGATCAGTCTGGAAGCGGGCGCCGACGGCGCAGCAGCCGGCCATCAACATGGCGCGGTGCGGGTGGCGTTGATGCCTGTGGCGTTCGATGCCGAGGCCTGGTTGCCACATTTTGACGCACTCTGGCCGGCCGGCTCCGACGCCGCCGAGTCGTACCGGGCCCGCATTGTTCACGGCACTTCCCTGGCACCCGAGCGGATGATTTTCGGCGCCGGGGCCTAACCAATTTGTCACTGGCGAACGCGGCAATAGCAACTATTCTGAAAGGGTGAGCCGGGGCCCTTGGGTTGGCAGCGCAGAGTGCCGACTTGATATATATTTTGTGGTCTATATAATTCTGCACTAACTTTTTAAGACAAAAAGATCACGCTATGACATCTGAAGGATCGAATACCACCGCCATCACCCTCCGCACACCGGTCAAGGATGATGGCTTCCGTTTGCACCAGTTGGTGGCCGAGTGCCCGCCGCTGGACCCCAATTCGATTTACTGCAACCTCTTGCAGTGCAGCCACTTCGCCGAAACCGGCGTGGCCGCGGAGAAGGAAGGCGATCTGGTCGGCTTTATCTCCGGATACATCCCTCCCCAACAGCCCGAGACCGTGTTTGTCTGGCAAGTGGCCGTTCACGAGAAAGGTCGTGGACAGGGCCTCGCCAAGCGGATGCTGAAAGAAATCGTTGGTCGTGACGCCTGCAAGGCAGTAACGCACCTCGAGACGACGATCACCGCTGACAACGAAGCCTCCTGGGCGCTGTTCCGCTCATTTGCCCGTGATCTGGGAGCCGAGCTCACCTATCACGAGCACTTCGAGAAAGAGACCCACTTTGGTGGGCAGCACGATTCCGAATTCCTGCTGCGCATCGGGCCTTTCACGAAGCCTGTCTGAGAGCCCCAGTCGCCACGACGGCCCAAGGCCGGTCGTGAATGACTGTGAGACTGTGTTTGGACAAGCCGGCAGACCGCTGAGGTAGGTCTGCCAACGCGCTTTCACCAACGCACGGCGGGCTTTCATGCGCCTGAGATTTGCTCTGCTTGACTGGCCCCCCGCGCACCCTACCTCGAACCTGACATGCTAAGAGGCGAAAATAATGGAAATTTTTAAGTCCACTGAGTCTGAAGTACGCGTATATAGCCGTGCCTTTCCGGTGATTTTCAACCGTGCCAAGAACGCGCACCTGTACACCGAAGACGGCAAGGAATACCTGGACTTTCTCGCGGGTGCCGGCTCCCTGAACTACGGCCATAACAACGACATCCTCAAGAAAGCCCTGCTCGAGTACATCGAAGCCGACGGCGTGAGCCAGGGCCTGGACATGTTCACCAAGGCCAAGCACGACTTCATGGAGTCGTACAAGCAGCACATCCTAGACCCGCGTGGCCTCGACTACAAAATGCAGTTCACCGGCCCGACCGGCACCAACTGTGTGGAAGCGGCCCTGAAGCTGGCGCGTAAGGTGAAAGGCCGTAACGGCATCATCTCGTTCACCAATGGCTTCCACGGCGTGACCATGGGCGCCGTGGCCGCCACCGGTAACAAGCATCACCGGGGTGGCGTGGGCACGCCTCTGGGTAACGTCGACTTCATGTTCTACGACGGTTACCTGGGTGAAGACGTCGACAGCCTGGCGGTCATGGACAAACTGCTGTCCGATGGTTCCTCCGGTGTCGAGCTGCCGGCGGCGGTGATTGTTGAAGCCGTACAGGGCGAAGGCGGTCTGAACGCCTGCCGCGCCGAATGGCTGAAGGGGCTGTCGGAGCTGTGTAAGAAGCACGACATTCTGTTGATCCTGGACGACATCCAGGCGGGTAACGGCCGTACCGGTGAGTTTTTCAGCTTTGAATTTGCCGGCATCAAACCGGACATCGTGACCGTGTCCAAGTCCCTGAGCGGCTACGGTCTGCCGATGGCACTGGTGCTGTTCAAGCCGGAGCTGGATGTCTGGGGCCCGGGTGAGCACAACGGTACCTTCCGGGGTAACAACATGGCGTTCATCACCGCGCGTACGGCGGTGGAGACCTACTGGAAGGACGACGCCTTCGCCAACGAAGTGAAGGCCAAGACCAAGGTGCTGGGCGATGCCCTGCAAGCGATTTGCGACAAGTATCCCGGCCAGTTCAAAATGAAGGGCCGAGGTCTGATGCGCGGTATCGAGGCAAAGAATGCCGACATCACCGGTCCGATCACCAAGCGTGCGTTCGAGCATGGCCTGATCATTGAGACCAGTGGTCCGAACGATGAGGTCATCAAGTGCCTGATGCCGCTGACGACCAGTGAAGACGATTTGAAAAAGGGCGCCGCACTGCTGGCGAAAAGCGTTGACGAGATCATGCAGGAAGAGGTCAGCGAGGCGTCGTAAGACGCCCCGCTCCTCCGCCGCGATCTTCAATACTGCAGGATAGCGAAGGCAAACCTATGACTACGCAACAGCACACCGTTGAGAAAATCGGCGGCACCTCGATGAGCAATTACGAGGCCGTCCGCGACAACATCATCATTGGTAATCGCAGCAAGGACGAGCTTTACCAGCGTATTTTCGTGGTCTCCGCCTACGGTGGCGTAACCAATGAGTTGCTGGAGCACAAAAAAACCGGTGAGCCGGGCGTGTACGCCTTGTTCGCCGACGCCGAATCGGACTGGGCCTGGGGTGATGATCTCACCAAGCTGGTGAAGTTCCTCACCGACATCAATGGCGAGCTGTTCGCGGACCCGATGCTCAAGCAGCAGGCCGACCAGTTTATTACCGACCGGATTGAGGGCGTGCGCGGGTGCCTGATCGACCTGCAGCGCCTGTGTTCCTATGGCCAGTTCCAGCTTGAAGAGCATCTGCTTACGGTACGGGAAATGCTCGCCGGCATTGGTGAGGCCCACAGCGCCTTTAACACCGCCCTGAAGTTGCAGCAGGAAGGCGTGAACGCTCGCTTTGTCGATCTGACTGGCTGGCGTGATGCCGAGTTGCTGCCTCTGGACGAGAAGCTCAAGCAGGCGTTCGATGCGGTCGATCTGAGCCGCGAGCTGCCGATCGTGACGGGTTATGCCCAGTGCAAGGAAGGGCTGATGCGGACCTTCGACCGGGGCTACAGTGAAATGACCTTCAGCCGGGTGGCAGTGATCACCGAGGCGCGTGAAGCGATCATCCACAAGGAATACCACCTGAGCTCCGCCGACCCCAACATCGTCGGCGAGGACAAGGTGGTGCCTTTGGGCCGGACCAACTACGACGTGGCCGATCAGCTGGCCAATCTGGGCATGGAAGCTATCCATCCCCGGGCCGGCAAGGGCATGCGCCAGAATGAAATCCCGCTGCGGGTGATGAACACCTTTGAGCCGGAACACACCGGTACCCTGATCACCGGAGACTATGTCAGTGAAACGCCTCAGGTGGAGATCATCGCGGGCGCCAAGGGCGTATTTGCCATCGAAGTGTTCGATCAGGACATGCAGGGCGAGCCTGGATCCGATCGCAGGATTCTGGACGTGCTCAGCCGTCTGAAAGTGCGGTTCATGTCCAAGGACACAAACGCCAACACCATTACCCACTATGTTGGCAGCACACTCAAGCACGTCAAACGGGTGGTGCGGGCGCTGAAGGAAGAGTTTCCAAACGCCGAGATCAGCACCCGTAAGGTGTCACTGGTTTCTGCCATCGGCAGTGATATGAACGTGCCCGGTATCCTGGCTCGTTCGGTCAAGTCTCTGGCGGACAGTGAAATCAGTGTGCTGGCGATCCACCAGTGCATGCGCCAGGTGGACATTCAGTTTGTGGTGGACGAGGACCATTACGAGAAGGCCATTGCGGCCCTTCACGAAGTGCTCATCGAGCCCCACAACCATGAGTACGCCATCGTCGCGGCTTCCATCGAGTAACCGCGCATCTCGAGCGTTACGACAAAAAAGCCCGGCCGTCTTGCGGTCGGGCTTTTTTGTTTTCAGACCCAGAACAGCTGTCTTTTCAGCCACTCCCAGCCTGCCCTCATCGTCAATCCAACCGCGCCTTCCAGACGTATTCTCTACAAATTTCTGACCGGTACCAAAGCTATGCGTAAAACGGATAATTTGGGACCGTCTCCAACTACGGCCAACGATAGCGAAAGGGATTCCCTGGTTGGGTTGTACTTTAGGGACGCGTCCCGGTATGAACTCTTAACCGACGTGGCGGAGCGTCGTCTCTGTCGCAAACTGATTCGGTCTTTTGCGGTAATCAGTACCGATCTGGCACTGCCGGCCGACACCCCGCAAACGTTTCGGGCGGTGGTTGGCAGTCTTGGGGATGCGTGCGCCTTTACTACGCGCACCCGCCGAGCCTTTCACCTCGCCACGGGCTGTCGTCGCAAGCTGATCCAGAGCAATCTGCGGCTGGCGGTGCACATCGCCCGTCGCTATTCGCAGCACGGCATTCCGATGTCGGATCTGATCCAGGACGCCAATGTCGGTCTGATCAAGGCGGCGGAGCGGTTTGATCCGACGAAGGGCTTCCGGTTTTCCACCTACGCCTACTGGTGGATCAGCGAAGAAGTGAAGCGTTGCCTGCAACGGGGTAATCGGCTGGTGCACACGCCGGAAAACGTCATCGACGAGATCCGTCAGCTCCAGAAAGTGTCGCTGAGCATGCATCAGAACCTCGGCCGCACTCCGTCCCAGTCTGAGCTGGCCCGCGAGATGGAAGCGTCTCCGTCCCGCATTGGCGAGCTCAGGGCGCTGGCCTTGCGCGAGGTGTCCACCGACGTACCGCTGGTGGAAGACGGCTCGGTGACCCTGGGTGACAGCCTTGAGAGCGGGGAGCAGGCGTCGCCGGATCATCCGATGTCGGATCGTGATCGGGTTCGGACGCTCAAGGCGATGTTGAGCGAACTGACGGATCGAGAGCAGGCCATTTTGTCCCGCCGCTATGGCTTGGGCTTGCCGGAGCCGGACACTCTGCAGGTCATCTCGGACGACCTCGGCATCAGCCGGGAGCGCGTCCGCCAGATCGAAAAAGGTGCCTTGAAGAAGCTGCAGGCCAGCTTCAATGGCATGGAAGAAATGCTGGGGGCCTGATCAGGCTCCCAGTCCCTCCTGTCACAATGCGTTTTGATGGATTGTTAGCGAAGGTTGGCGGCTAGAAGGCTAGCCGCCATGCAGCAACAGGAACCAGGCGCCAACGGAGACCTGGCAGGACAAAACCACCAGGGTCAGCACCAGGCGCATCTTGAGATACCAGTCCGGCCAGTACAGACGCATCCAGCGGACATCAACCAGGTACAGCGCAAAATAGGCAAAACAGTAAATCACCACCTTGCCGGCGGTGGGTAGGAGCAGGCCAAGACCGGCCACAACAAAGAACGCTTGGCTCAGCAGCATGGTGAACAAGGGCGATTGCGGGTAGGAGGTGTTTTCCAGCTGCATGGCAATGGGCCAGTAAACCCCCGCCATAAAGGCCAGAATACCGGCGCTGTACACGTAGAACCAGGACACCACAGTGACGCTGTATTCGGGCATCAGAAACAGGCTGACCGTGGCGGCAATGAACGGAAACAAGCCGGCGATCCCTACCAGGATCGCCAGTCGGGCGATGGCAATCAACGTTTTTCCCTCTGAACCCGAATTCGAAGCGGTTCGACCTCGGTAGGCTCCATGCCCACCATTTCGTGGTATGCAGACGGATGAACCACTTGGGTTTCGAGGATGCGAATGTCAGCCAGGGTTTCCTGCAGTTGCCAGGCGCTTCGGAACAGTTCGGTCTTGCCCTGCTTGTCCGACAGCAGCACCTCACGGCCGTCCAGTTTGAGTCGGGCCATGTAGTGCTGACCCTCCAGGGAAATGATTTCGAGCAGGTCAACAACCAATCCGGCGCTGGTCTTCAATTCTTCCAGGGTGATTCTCACAATGTCGCTCCGGAGATAATCATGTAGCCAGACTTACGACTCCGGTGGACGATAAGATCAGTTTGCCAGCGCCTTGCACTCCTGATGCTGGGGGCAGCCGACCAGGTGGTCGTTGACCATGCCGGTCGCCTGCATGAAGGCATAGACGATGGTGGGGCCGACAAAGGTGAAGCCTGCGCGTTTGAGCGCTTTGGACATAGCTTCGGATTCGGCGGTGGTCACCGGAACCTGGTCAAAGCTGTGCCAGTGATTCTGGATCGGCCGACCGCCCACGAAGGACCAGAGGAATTCGCTGAAATCGGTGCCCTGGTCGCGCAGGGCCAAGTAGCCCCGGGCATTCTTGATGATCGAGTGCACCTTCAGGCGATTTCGCACGATCTCCGGGTTGGCCAGCAACTTTTCAATGCGGGCTTCGTCGTACGTCACGATACGTTCCGGGTCGAAGTTATCGTAAGCCGCCCGGTACCCGCCCTGTTTGCGCAGAATCGTGAGCCAGCTCAACCCGGCTTGCTGGCCATCCAGACAGAGCTTTTCAAACAGCGCCAGGCTGTCGAATTCCGGGCGGCCCCAGACGGTATCGTGGTAGTGCACGTACAGTGGGTCGGTTCCGCACCAGGGGCAACGTTCCGTGTCGGGCATGGTTCGGGGTCTCCTTAAAGGGGGGGAGCAGAGGGCGATAGCGCTGTTGGCGGTCGTTCGGGCGATTACGGCTGAAGCCGGTTAACCACCCAGGCTTCGCCATCACGGACGTATTCGAACCGGTCGTGCAGGCGACTGGGCCGGCCCTGCCAGAATTCGATGCGTTCCGGCACCACGCGATAGCCGCCCCAGAAACTGGGCAGTGGTACCTCGCCGTCACTGAATTTCTGCTTTAACTCGGCCACTTTCTGTTCCAACAGGCCGCGAGAGGTAATGACCTTGCTCTGTTCAGACACCCAGGCGCCGATCTGGCTGCCCCGGGGGCGGGACGCGAAATAACGCAGGGATTCGGCTTTGCTGACTTTCTCCACCTTACCCCGTATGGACACCTGCCTATTCAGGCCGATCCACGGAAACAACAGGGCGGCCTTCGGGTTCTCTTCGATTTCCTGCGCCTTGCGACTGCCGTAGTTGGTGTAAAACACGAAGCCCTGGTCGTCAAAGTACTTGAGCAGGACCGTGCGCAGGTCAGGGAGACCGTCGCGGCCAGTGGTGGCCAGGGACATGGCGTTGGGTTCCAGAATGCCAGCTTCGCGGGCGTCTTCGAACCAGTGTTCAAACTGGCGTACCGGGTTATCGTCCAGGGCATCGCGGTCGAGCCCTTCGCTTTCAAAGTCACGCCGCATGTCGCCGATGTCCATGGAGTTCGCCTCGTCATAAGTTACTGACATTTATTGGATCCCTAGAGGATATAGGGTTGCGCTTCCGTTGTCAGCGCCGGGCCCCCGATCAGGTTTTGTACGTATGTTGAGAGAAAAGATGAAACTTTTTTCAGGGTACAACCGTAGAGTCCCCGACTGATTTAATAAGCACGCTACTTTTCTGCGAGCTCGAACAATCACGGAGTAATGAGAACGATGATGGGTGGATACGATTTGTCGCTGGTAACGGCGTCTTATGTGGTTGCCGTTCTGGCGGCTTACACCGCGCTTTATTTTGGAATACGCCTTTATAAAGCCAAAGGGCGTGAACGCAGGACGTGGCTCATAGGCGGTGCTTTGATCATGGGCTCCGGGGTCTGGACGATGCACTTCGTGGGTATGGCCGCCATGCCAATGGAGGCTTCCATGTCTTTCGATATTGCCATGACTTTGGCCTCTTGGGTGGCTGCGGTGGTTGCTTCGGGAGTGGCACTTAGCATTATTGGCCGAGCAAAGATCACCGGCAGTTTGTTTGCTGCAGCGACTCTTGCCATGTCTGGCGGAATTGTGGTGATGCATTATCTGGGGATGTATGCCCTGCGGATGTCGGCTGATCCCATCTTTGTCATCAGTATGTTGGTATTGTCGGTTGCGATTGCCGTGGTCGCTTCGGGCGCGGCTTTGGCCATTTGTCGAAAGTTGCGGGAATTGGATGGCACCCACGCCCTGGTTCTGCAGTTCGTCGCGGCGCTGGTAATGGCGACGGCCATTTGCGGGATGCATTACACCGGCATGATGGCCATGCAGTTTCCCGAAGGTGCTGCGCCTGCAGCCGACAATGGCTTACGCGGAGAATGGATTGGGATTCCTTTGGCGGCCGCTTGCGTTGCAAGCTTGTGTGTGGCCCTTGTGGTGACCGTGCAGGATGTTCGTGGCAGGCGCGTAACGGAAGCGCTGAAGGAGGAAGAAAACCGGTGGGTTGCCCAGATGGCGTTTGTTGACTCGGTCACCGGTCTCCCCAACCGTTCAGGCATTGAGAGGAATATTCTGGCCAGGCTTGCACAGGATAATGCCCGTCAGCACCCCTTCGCACTGCTTTACCTCGATATTGCAAACTATCGGCAGCTGGCGGATCGGTTAGATCACAAAAGCCTGGACGCTGCCCTGGTAGACATCAGTTCGGCCCTTCGCGAGATGGTAACAGACACGGTGTACTTGGCTCGTTACTCAGCCAGCGCCTTCGTCGTCTTGCTACCGGATCACGAGAGTGCTGGGTATGCTTTTATTTACAAGCGCTTGCGTGAGTTGGATCAACGTATCAACACGGCCGGTGTTGCGATCTCCTGGCGAGCTGGCCAGTCCGTGTTCCCGGTTACGGGTACCTCAAGCCGGAAGTTGATCCGGGCTGCAATGTTGCCTCTTGACCTGAATGAGATCGGGCGCTTCGAAAACCTGAGGGTTGATCGCGACGTGGCTATGCCGGGGCAGTTAGGCCGTACCTGACAAAACGGGGCTTGCCCGGCTATCCTTGTTGGCAAAGGAGCATGCCCCGTACCCCACCGTAAAAAGGAGAATTCTGTGGCCGAGAGCCGTCGAGCAAAACGCCTGCCCCGCTTTCTGATTCTGGCATTGCTGGTGCTCCTGGCCCTCTATGGCTTGGCTGGGTTCCTGGCACTGCCCTGGTGGCTGGAACGAGTGCTGCCGGAGCAGCTGGACGAGCGCATGGGCTGGCAGGCGGAGGTGGCGGATATTGCGGTCAATCCATTCAACCTGACGGTCACTGCCTCGGAGCTGTCCGCCCAGGACAGCGAAGGTACGCGGGTCCTCAGCTTTGATGAGCTGATGGTGGATCTGCACATCCTGGACCTGGTCAGGGGCATCATCGGCTTCGAGGCCATTGAGCTGCAGGAACCGTTTGTTCGGCTGGATCTGCTTGAGGGCTATGGCGTCAATTTCGTCCGCGACTGGCAGCGCAACAACCCGGACCAGGCCGGTGCTGACACTGCTGATGACCAAGCCTCCGCCCCGCCGCCTTTCTATTTTGGCCGTATTACCGTGGCTGGTGGCGAGCTGTTGTTGCGAGATTTCAGCAAGGCCGAGCCCGCGGAATTCACCATCAGTCCGCTGGACCTGACATTGAGTGATCTGGCGACGTGGCCGCGGGACGAGCAGGAAAGCAACTACAGTCTGCAAGCGGCGTTGGGCGATGAGTCCATCGACTGGCAGGGTGAACTCAGTATCGCGCCGGTGTATTCCCGCGGGTCGTTAGAGATCAGCGACATTGGCTTTCGCACCCTGCAGCATTTTCTGGCGCCCTATTTGCCCTACGAGTTGCGCTCGGGCTCGATCAGTCTGCAATCTGAGTACGAACTCCAGGCCGGCCAGGTATTCCTGCTGGCAACCCGCAATGGCACCCTGACCTTGGATGAAGTGGCAGTGGCAGTCGATGGCGACAGCGAAGAGGCTGAGCTGACCTCTGGCACCCTGGCCATCGACAAGGTGGGTTTTGATCTCAATGCCCGGGAAGCGACGGTCGGCCAGGTAACCCTGGACGGTTTGGACCTCGCGGTATCCCGGAATTCGTCCGGCGCCATCAACTGGCTTGCGCCCCTGGCTTCCGGCGCGGCCGAGGCGGATCAGGCTTCTGGCTCGGGTGATGCCGATGCCGTGCCTTTCCGGTGGTCGGTGGCCGGTATCCAACTTTCTGACGCGCGGGTTCGCTGGCGCGACGAGCAACCGGCGTCACCGGTTCAGCTGGTTCTGGAACAACTGTCGCTGTCGGTAGACGCCCTGGATCAGACCCTGGACGAGCCGGTGAACTACCAGGCCGAGGGCACCCTGGCCAGCGGCGGCCGGCTCACCCTCGATGGTCAGCTCACGCCCGAGCCATTCACCCTGGAGGCGGCCCTGTCGGGGACTGGTATCGCCCTGGCGGCGGTGGAGCCCTACCTGCAGCAGGGCGTCAATCTGTCCATTGCCGGCGGCACCCTGGGTGTCGATGGTAACCTCGATCTGGATGGTCAGCAGGACCCGCTTACCGGCACCTTCAGCGGCTCCGCCGAAATCGCAGACCTGGCGCTTCGGCTGCCGGATCAGAACAACCAGCTGGTGTCCTGGCAGAGTCTGCGCCTCGCCCCGATCGAATATAACGTCGCGCCCGCCCGGCTGGAGATTGGTACCGTCACATTGACCGAACCGCGGGTCAACGTCGTGCGCAACGCCAGCGGTGTGCACAATCTGGCGCAGGTGCTGAAAGCCGACGGCGCGGGGAACAGCAACGCCGGCGCCGAAGACGCGGACTCAGAAACAGCAAGCCCGGACGACCAGTTTATCTTCCGGATTGAACAGCTGCTGCTGGAGCAGGGCGCGATTGCCTACACCGACCGTTCCATCCAGCCGGTGTTCACAACCCTGTTTGACCGATTGTCCGGAACCGTTACCGGTCTCAGTAATATCCCGCCCCAACAAGGCAAAGTGCGGATCAGTGGCCGTGTCGGTGAGGTGGCCAAGGTGGACTTCTCCGGCAACCTCGGCACCCTGGGGACCGATGACGTGAGCCAGCTGGAACTGACCATGACCGAGTTGTCGCTGCCGGAACTGGCGCCCTATTTTGGCCGTTACATCGGTTATCAGGTCGACAGTGGCAAGCTCGATATGGACTTGAAGTACGAAATTGCTGGCACCCGACTGGACGGCACCAATGAGGTCATCATGGATCGACTTGAGCTGGGTGAGCCGGTGGCCAGCGACGAAGCGGTTGATGCGCCGGTGGCGCTGGGCCTGGCGCTCTTGCGGGATCGGGACGGCGTCATTGAAGTCAACCTGCCGATCAGCGGTGACCTGTCCGACCCCCAGTTCAACGTTGGCCGAGTCATCATGCGGGCATTCGTTAATGTGCTGGCCAAGGCCGCCTCCTCGCCGTTCGGCGTGCTGGGTTCCATTGCCGATCTGGCGGGCTTCAACAGCAATGAATTGGGTCAGGTCAGCTTCAAGCCCGGCAGTACGGAACTGGCGGACGGGGAAGCGGCGAAACTCGCCGCTCTCGCCGAGGGCCTGCTGGAGCGCCCGAATCTGCTGTTGAGTGTGCGCGGTGGGGTGTCACCGGAGGCCGACGGTCTGGCGTTGCTGCGCAAGGACCTTACCGCCGGAGGCAGTCAGCCGATATCTGACGCCGACTGGCAGGCGGCGCGCCAGGCGTACCTGGCCGGGGAGCAGAGTTTGCCCCCCGAAGCCCTGAATAATCTCGCCTCCGCCCGGGGTCGGGCGGTTCGAACCGTGCTGTTGGATACTCATGAGGTACCGGCGGACCAGTTGTTCATGCTGGACCCGTCGCGTAACGCAGGTGTTAATGACAGTGGCGCGGTTACCGTGCCGTTTTCGCTGGATATCCGTTAGCGGCGATTGCTGGCATTGGCCAGGTCCGCTGGCATCTGCAAGCCCCATTTCTCCACCAGCCCCTGGTAGGATCCGTCGGTCACCAGCGGTGCCATCCGCTGATACAGATCGCTGGCGCTGATGGGGCCGTCTTCGCGGGCGATGACGCGCAGTTGATAGGTCTGGTCCGGTTGGTCGGAGATTAGCAGCCGGTGCCGATCCTCTGGGTGTTCCGACAGGTGTTTTTGCAAGTACGCCCGGCTGATGATGGCCACGTCGGCAACCGACGGACGATCTGCCTTGATCAGTTCCAGATTGCGGCTATGGCCGTGGGAAAATTCAATCTTGAAGTTGCTTTGAAGGGCCTTGGTGTCGGTCTCGAAGTTGGCAAATTCGTAGTGGTAGCCGGCAATGCCAATCAGCCGGCGGTTGCCGAGATCCCGGAAGAAATCCGGGCCGCGATCGGGTTTATTGAGGGCGATGAAAAAATCTTCGTCCTCCAGAATCGGGCGACTTGCGGTGACTTTGCGGTTGGTCCAGCCCCAATTGGTGCTCTCGAAGAAAATGACGTCGTAGAGCCCGGCGTCGAAGTCGAGGTGTCTCCGCTTCGGGGAGGTGTGGATGATTCGGAAATCGAGGTCGTCGTGGGCCGCTTCCAGACTCTGGATCAGGTCAGCCAGCAAGCCAGTCGCCTGTTTGTTGTCGCCGACTTCCGCCACCGGCGGAAAATGATAGGCGCCAACGGTGATGACATTGTTCGCCTGTGCCTGAGTGGCTGCGGCCAGCATTAATGTGCCGGCGAGCAGTGCCAGGGTTGTGGTCTTATTCTTGGCTGGCATACCGATCCGGTTTCGATGCGAAATGACGTCTGATTAACGCTACCATTGCAGACGGGTCGGATTAAACCGCCCGGAGCAACAGTCGACAACACAGGAAAGGCCATCATGGTTCACGGGGTCAGTCATTTTTTTGCCTACGTCTCACGTCTGCGCTGGATTCGGCGCTGGGGGTTGATGCGCAACGCCATTGAAGAGAACGTGGCAACCCACTCCTGGGAAGTAGCAACACTGGCCCATGCTCTGGCACTGATCCGCAACCGGCACTTCGGTGGCCAGGTCAACGCCGACCGGATCGCGGCGGCGGCCTTGTACCACGACGCCACCGAGGTGATCACCGGCGACATGCCGACGCCGGTGAAATACCACTCCAAGGTGATGCGAGAGGCCTTCGGTGACATCGAACACAAGGCGGAGGGGGAACTGCTGGCGCTGTTGCCGGCGGATCTGCGCGATGATTTTGCGCCCTATGTCCGGGAGTCGCAGCTGCCGGCGGAGGACAAGGAGCTGATCAAGGCCGCGGATCGGCTGTCGGCGTGGCTCAAGTGTCAGGCGGAAATTCGTGCGGGCAACAGTGAGTTCGAGCCGGCAGCCCAGCAGATCCGGGCTCGGCTTGATCAAGACGGTTTGCAGGAGGTTACGTATTTCCTGGAGGTGTTTGCTCCCAGCTACGATCAACCCCTGGATAACCTGCTGGAGTGAAGGCCCCAGCAGGTTCTTGAAGGTCAGGCGTCGGCGGCCGAGCCCATCAGGCCACCGCGCAGGCCATCCCGGTGCAGGCTCTGGCGAACCACGTCTTCCGGGCTGCCAGCCAATTCCCGGAACATGCCCATGGAACCCAGCAGCGCGGAGGATTCGTAGGGGACAAACACCCGCTCGCCTTCCTGGGCCATGGTCGGCAGCGCCTTGATGTAACTCTGGCCGAGCAGGTAGCCGATGACCGTCTGTTTGTTGGCTTCGGAATCGCCCATGGCACTGAGCACCAACCGGATGGACTCCTGTTCGCCCTGGGCCCGAAGAATGGCGGATTCCTTGTCACCCTGGGCATTCAGAATCGCCGACTCCCGCTGGCCCTGGGCCATGGCAATCGCGGCGGCCTTTTCACCCTCGGCTTCTGTCACCGTGGCCCGGCGCTTGCGCTCGGCGGCCATCTGCAGCCGCATGGCTTCTTCCACCTCTTCCGGCATGCTGATGTCCTGAACTTCGACTCGGGTCAGCTTGACCCCCCACTTGGACGCCGGCTCTTCCATTTCGGCCTGGATGGCGTTGTTCACTTCACTGCGGGATTCGAACAGCTTGTCGAGCTCCATCTTACCCACCACCGAACGCAGGGTGGTTTTCGCCAGGACTTCCACCGCCTGGCTCATGTTGGCCACCTCATACACCGCGCGCCGCGGATCGATGATCTGGTAGTACAGGGCGCCATTGATTTTCACGGTGACGTTGTCGGTGGTAACGACCGGCTGACCGGGGAAATCCATGACCGTTTCGCGCCGGTCGATCCGGGTCTCGTCGCTGGTTACCGGGTGGTAATCCTCGCCCATGCGCACGTAGCGGATCATGGTGATCGGCCGTGGCCGCTCGATGAACGGAATGATGATGTTGACGCCGCTTTCGAGCACCCGATTGAACGAGCCCAGGCGTTCGATGACCATGACTTCGGACTGGCGCACGATGACCAGGCCTTTGGCGATGATAAAGATACCGATAATCACGAGAACCAGGCTGATCACCAGCCCCGGTGTAATGAACGACTCCATGTTTACTGCTCCGTGTGGGTGATGGTTTCAACGACGGCGGTGGTGCCGTCAAACTGCTTGAAGACAACCTCGGTGCCTTCGGGCAACTCGGTGTTGCCGGTACTCTCTACCCGCAGGCGGTAAAAGTCGCCGTTGACCTTGATACCGCTGGCTTGGTCGAAGTCACGTTTGAGGGTGCGGTAATGCCGCCCGTGCTCGACCCCGGTGCCGGTGGTGCCGTAGGCGACGCCTTTGGGTGAAAATCGGGGCCGAATCCAGCGGATAGCAACGGGCACCAGCACCCCGGAGAAAACGCCCATGCCGACCAGTTGCCACTCAAAGGGCACGCCCAGGAAGGCCAGTACCGCGGTCAGGGCCGAGGCAATGCCCAGCGCCAGCAACAGCAGAACGCCAGAGGTAAGTTCGGCAAGGCTGAGTACCAGGGCCAGAATCAGCCAGAAGTGTGTGAGACTCCATTCCATAGACAGCTACCATAGTCCAGACGTGGGGGCTGGCGGCGTTCGCCGGCCGACGGGCCAGATTGTACCCAATTCCAGCATCGGCGTCCCAGAGTGGCCGCAGCGCCTGATCGCAATGTCGACTGGAGCCATATTCAGGGCATCGGGCGCTAGTACAGTAGATCGGTAACTAACAACAAGAGGGATGGCACCATGAAGGATCTGACAAACAAGGTTGCGGTGGTGACGGGCGCGGGCTCCGGCATCGGACGGGCGTTGGCGAAAGCGCTGGCCGAGCGGGGTTGCCGGCTGGCGCTGTCGGACGTGAACGAGGCCGGGCTGGCGGAAACCGTGGCCGAGCTCGGTGACGCGGAGGTTCGGCATTACCGGTTGGACGTTGCCGATCGTGATGCCATCTACGCCCACGCCGAGGCAGTGGCGGCCGACTTCGGTCAGGTCAATCTGGTGGTCAACAACGCCGGTGTCGCCCTCTCAGCCAGCGTCCGGGAGATGACCGACGACGACTTCAAGTGGGTCATGGACATCGATTTCTGGGGCGTGGCCCACGGCTCCCGGGCGTTCCTGCCCCACCTGATTGCGTCCGGTGACGGCCACTTGGTGAATATCTCCAGCGTGTTCGGCCTGATCGGGGTGCCCAAGCAAAGTGCCTACAACGCCGCCAAGTTTGCGGTGCGTGGATTTACCGAGGCGCTGCGCCAGGAAATGAAGCTGGAGAACCAGCCCGTGGCGGTCAGTTGTGTCCATCCCGGTGGTATCCGGACCAACATCGCCAATGCCGCGCGCATGGGCAAGTCCGAGAATGCTGCGGCCCAGCGCAAGGGCTTCGACAAGATGGCGATGACCACCCCGGACAAGGCAGCGGCCATCATCGTGAAAGGCATCCTCAAAGATGAATCACGGATCCTGGTGGGGCCGGACGCCTGGGGTATCGAGGCCATCAACCGGCTGTTGGGGGCGGCGTATCAGCCATTGGTGGAGCGGTTTTCCCGCAAGAATCTCTACATCTGACCCTGTTGGCGCACGCTTTTGAGGCCCGTCGCTGGCTGGTGGCAGGGCCAAATTCCGAGCCGGTTTACAGCGCCCGTTCAGGGTCTATACTTGCTGCTTAGCCAGGGAAGAGTCAGCATGAAATCGCCTAACCATACGGATCTGGGGGCAACCCTCGAGCAGAGTCGATCGGGGCTCAGAGATAACCATCGCCGCTCCCTTATGCGGCTGCTGTTCACCGTCACCGGAGCCGCCCTGGTGGTGTTTGCCGGCTTGCAAGTACTCAATGGTTTTGGTTGGCTGGCAGCCTGCGAACTGGTGGCCGCCTCGATGCTGTTCTTCGGGGTCTGGCGTCTGAAGGTGACCGAGCAGCTCCAGCAATGGATCTACGGCTACCTGGTGCTGCTGTTTTCCTTTTTTCTGATCATCATGATGCTACCCGAAGCCTCGGTGTCGGCCTTTGTCTGGATCCTGATGATCCCGGTGCTGGCGTATCTGCTGCTGGGCAAGCAGGAAGGCATGGTTCTGGCCGTGCCGTTCATGCTGGTGGGAACAGCGATTTATTTCGTTCACCTGGAGGATCTTGGCAATGCCCGTGTTCTGATTGACCTGCTCAATCTGGTGTTGTGCGCGGCGCTGATGCTGACCTTTATTCACGTGTATGAGCAACGCCGGGAAGAGGCGGAGCAGCGTCTGGTGGACATGGCCCAGACCGATGCGCTGACCGGGCTGGCCAACCGCAGCAGTTTTCAGGCCACGCTGAATCGCACCATTGCTGAGTGCGAACGCAGTGGCACCGGGTTTGCTCTGGTGATCATGGACATTGACCATTTCAAAGTGGTTAACGATACCCTCGGCCATGATGCCGGAGATCGGGTGCTGCAGAGCATCGGTCAACGCCTGACCGAACGATTGCGGGCGACCGATTCGGTCGGTCGCCTGGGCGGCGAGGAATTTGGCCTGATTCTGCGGGATGTGAAACCGACCGCGGCCTTCGAACTGATGGATGAATTGCGTCAGCGCATCGCAGAACATCACCTGAGCTACGGTGACGCCCGCATCCGGGTGACGGCCTCCTTTGGCATCGCCCAGTGGCCAGACCAGGGGCGTGGGGCCGAGGCGTTGTTCTGTATGGCAGACCGGTACCTGTATGCCGGCAAGCGGTCTGGTCGTAACTGCGTTACTCGGGCCGATAGTGCTCAGCCGACATCGGTTTCCCGAATTCCGGCTGGCGAGGCGCTGTAAATCCGGTAACCTTGGGGCATGATCCACCCGCAAAGAGATTGCCCCGGCCATGTGCGAACTGCTGGCGATGAGCGCCAACACCCCGACCGACCTCTGTTTCAGTTTCACCGGTTTGACCCGCCGCGGTGGCGACACCGGCCCCCACAAAGATGGCTGGGGTGTGGCCTTTTATGAAGGCAAGGGGGTGCGTGCGTTCCACGACGCCGACGCCAGTGCCAACTCGCCCCTGGCGGAGGTGGTTCAGAATCATCCGATCAAGAGTGAAGTGGCCATTTGCCACATACGCCAGGCCAATGTCGGTGAAATCTGCCTCGCCAACACCCATCCCTTCATCCGCGAGCTGTGGGGCCGCTACTGGGTGTTTGCCCACAATGGCCAGATCACCGGATTTCGGCCGGCCCCGGGGTTTTACGAGCCGGTGGGCGCCACCGACAGTGAGGCCCTGTTCTGTAACACCCTGAACCACCTGCGCCAGCACTGTGATCGCGATACCGCCACCGAGACCATCGTCCGGCAACTGGTGGCCCTGGCCCAAGGCTATGCCCGCCAGGGCGTGTTCAACCTCCTGCTCAGTAATGGCGACTGGCTGTTTACCTATTGCAGCACCAAGATGGCGAGCATCACCCGTCGTGCGCCATTTGGGCCTGCTCGGCTCAAGGATGCCGACGTGATCGTCGACTTCGAATCGGAGACCACGGCCAATGACATTGTCAGCGTGGTGGTCACCGAACCCCTGACCACCGATGAAATCTGGGACTTTTATCAGCCTGGCGAATGGCGCCTCTGGCGCCAGGGCGAAGTGGTGATGCGTGGTCAGGCAGCCGCGGCCGAGTCGTGATCACCCGGGAACTGTGACGCAGGTCCGAAATCCATCCGAACGCTCCACCCTTTGGCCGATGGCCCATCCATCCCCTGGCCCTAGCATGGGTTCTATGGCGCCTAGCCGCCCGTGCTGGAACCACCACCAAGGGATTAGTGATGAACGCTTCGAACCTGTCAGCGGTACTGGACCGACAGCCAACCGCCCTTGCCGACCATTGCCATGATGACAGCCCGGCCCGTTGTGACGGCCGCGTCTCAGAGCGGTTCCTGCGGGCCTATGGCCGCCAATCCAGCAGTTATTTCGCCTTGCAGCCGGCCTGCGCCCACTATCACGATGCCGTGCGTGGTGTCGTGCCCTATGTGCCGGTCTCGCTCCTGGGTGCGAGGGTGAATGTCGTGCCGACCCGGCCGCTGGCGGCGCACCGGGATCTGCATGACTTGCTGGCCGGTTTTGAACGCGAAGTACCGGGCCGGAGTCTGTACGTGGGCGTCGATGCTGCGCTGGCACAGGCACTGGCGACCAGGGGCTACGATGCCACCATGATGGGCACCGAGTTTGCCGTCGATCTGGCTGACTTCTCAGTGCGTGGCAAAGCCATGAAACAGTTGCGGCACGCCCGCAATCTGGACCGGCGCTGTAACGTGCACGTGGCGGAACAGGCCGGGATTGATGTGGACTGGCCGCAGGTGGCCGCCATTTCCCGGGCCTGGCGCCAGCACAAGGCGGTCAAGCAACGGGAGCTCGGACTGCTGACCCGGCCGCCGGTGTTTGACGACGAATGGGGTGTGCGAAAATTCTACGCCTGGGTCGACGGCCAGCTGGCCGGTTACGTGTTTTTCGATCCCTATTTTCGCAATGGGCGTCTGCACGGCTATTGCGCCAACATTCTCCGGGCGGCGCCGGTCATGAACCGGTTGGGGGTGCTCGACCACGTGGTGCTGCGGGCCATGGAAACGTTCCGCGACGAAGGCGTTGCGGAAGTCTCCCTCGGTATCGCCCCGTTACACGGGGTGCGCCCCTATCCCGGTGATCGGACCGGGCTACGCCGGATGCAACAGGCGCTGTACCAGCATGGCAACCGGCTCTATGCGTTCCGGGCCTTGGCGTATCACAAGTCCCGTTACCGTGGCCGGGAGACCCCCTGGTTTGTCTGTGCCCGGGAGCTCAGCAGCCTGCGCATCGTCGGCACCCTGCTCAAAGGCACGGGGTTGATCCCAACCCTGTGAACCCAATACCGGTATCTCCGTCTCAGATCGGGCAATCGACGCTGGTTGAAACTTCGGGCGCTGGCTATTCTGGCGGTCATCAACCACCAACGATGGCGCCCATGGTAGCGGAAACCAAACTCACCCGGCCCCGGCTGCCCCGACGTCTGGTCGAAGCAGACACTCGTCTGGAGCGGCTCGACGGTGCGGAAGAAGTGCCTTTTACCCTGGTGTCGGCGCCGGCCGGGTTCGGCAAGACGACCCTGGTTAGCCATTGGCTGGAGGTCCGCAAGCCGGTTCATGCCTGGCTGACCATCGACACCCGTGACAATACCCCGTACCTGTTCTGGCGTTCAGTCAGCGCCGCCTTGGCCCGGGTCGACCCCGGATTCGATCTGCGGGAAAGCACCTTGCTGGCGGCGCTGGAACCGGGCGCCGCCGTCGATCCCGTGGCCCTGCTGGTCAACCGTTTGTCCACATACGCCCGGACCTGGCAGGCGTCCCGACGGTTGTTCCTGATTCTCGACGATTTTCAGCTGATCAAGCAGAACGTATTGCTGGAGCAGGTTCGGCGGTTTATTGATTTTGCCCCCGGCCTGCTCCGGGTCATCTGCATCTCCCGCACCGATCCGCCCATCCGCATCGCCCAGCTGTTGGCCCGTGACCAGATGCTCAGGCTGGGCGCCGAGTCGCTGTGCTTTGATCTGGACCTGACCCGCCGGTTTGTCCGGCTTCGGCGCGACGACATCAGCGACACCGACATTGCGCGGCTGCACCAGTACACCGGCGGTTGGCCTGCCGCTTTGCAGCTGTCGGCGTCGTCGTCCAGGCTGATGGCAGGGGCCGGTCCGCTTGCTGGCGCTGTTACCGACGAGGCTCTGGCAGCTTATTTGCTGGAGGAGGTATTTTCCCAGCTGTCTCCGGAACTGCAGCAATTCCTCATGGATGTGAGTCTGCTGCCGCTGTTCTCGGAAGACATCGCCAATCAGGCCCGCGGCGTCGACGATGCCAGCCGTCAGATCGACGCCATGCTGGAGCACAGTCTGCTGGTACAGCATTATGGCTCTGGCCAGCGCTGGTTTCGGCTGCACGATTTGTTGGCAGATTGGTTGCGATCCCGTGCTCGTCCGAACGACCGGACCCGGCGCATCCGTTTGGCCGCCGCCCGGGTGTTCGAGCAGGCCGGGCTGGTGATTGAGGCGGTGGAGCTGCTGGTTGCCGAGCACTGTTTCGAGGAGGCCGAGACACTGGTGCCGGCCTTGTTGCTGTCCGACGATCTGGCCGGTCATCGGGAGTTGGGAGAGCGCTTCCCGGAGGAGATCCGGCGGCAGTCGCCGGCCCTGCTGCTGCATGAAGCCCTGTTCTGCCTGCTGGAAGGCCGGTTTGCCGACACGCTGACGTTGGCTGAGCGCAGCGAGCGGCTACTGGCGGATCGAACCGGGCCAGAGGTAGAGTCCCTTCGCTTCACCGCCTTGATGCTCAGGTGTCCCTCCGCCCGATTTACCGGCCAGCCCATGGTCGCCCAGTCCGCCATTGATCAGCTGTCCCAGAGCCTGGAAGCCGGTCGCACCAGGCTTCGCAATTGGGGTCTGTATATTCTTGGGGTGGATGCTTTCATGGATGCCGATCTGGGCCTGGCCCGATCCATCCTGGAACCCGCCCTGGCCGGGGCCCTGGCCGAGTCCGACAGCAACTGTGCATTGCGCTGTCTGGGGGTGCTCATTCCAGTGCTCGTACACATGGGCCAGGTTACCGAGGCGGCGCGCTGTTTTGGCCGGACTTGCGAGCGATTGTCCAACCTGCCGCCGGTCCGGGACCAGGCGGCGTTATTGGCGTACCTGGAAGGATTGCTGGCCATTGAGCAGAACCAGCTGGCCCAGGCCCGGGCCAGCCTGGACGAGGCGAGCCGTCTGGGGCGGGAGCGAATGACCCTGCTCGATCAACTCTATCTGGCCTTCGAATGCTTCCGTTTGGGCATGATCTCGTGCAGCGATCCGGATTGGCGTGCCGCCCTGGATGACGTGCTTGAGCTGCACCAGCAGATGGGCGGGGGTGCCTGGACCTACAACATTCCCGAACCCGACGCCCTGAAAGCACTGGCGGCGCTGAAACAAGGCGATGCCTCGGCGCTGATCCGCTGGGCCCAGGCGCAGGCCAACGAGCCCCCGTGTAACGGCCAGAGTCGGTTCTCCCGTTTGCACGAGCAGCTGCTGGAACTGGCCGGCCAGCTGGTGCTGGGCCTGCCGGTGTCTGAATCGCTCGATGAGCTGATCCGGGAGGGCACCCGGGGGCAGAACGATCTGCTGCTTTGTCACCTGCGCCTGATGCAGGTGCTGCTGCTCTGGCACCGGGACGGCGAGCCCGACCGGGCAGCCGGTACACTGGCCGAGGTGCTGGTGCGATACCTGTCAGCCGGGGTTTACCGTCCGTTGCTGGATGCCGATGCCGGTCTCGAGCCGATTCTGGAACACTGCGTGTGCACCGGTCAGGCAGCCGGGCTGGCGAATGAGGTCCTGGCCCTGCGCCGCGGCGATGTCTCGTTAGTGGCGGCGACCCCTGAAACCGGTGCGGCCGGATCAAACAATGCCAGCCCGGTGCTAACGGAACCTTTGAGTCAGCGTGAGCGACACGTGCTGCGGCTGTTGTCCGAAGGGCTCAGCAACAAGGTGATGGGCACGCAGCTGGGCATATCGGTGGCCACCGTAAAATCCCACCTGAGTAACATCTACGGCAAACTCGACGCTGACAACCGGGTCCGGGCCGTGGCCCGGGCCCGCGTGCTTGGTCTGCTGGACTGAACCCTTTCTGGTTTTATGGCGCCTGACCACGGGCTTCGGAAGATTGGCGTGGATTTAGCGGCTTCCGACTACTGAACAGTGCGACGGTTTCCATCGCGATAGGCCGGGTTGGCGTACTGCTGGATCTCAGATTTAAACCGGGCCACCAGCTCGCTGTTGTCCTTGTCCCAGGGGTGAAAGCCGGGCTTGAAGTAGTCCAGCCAGGCCGGAATCAGACTGGAAAATGTGCCATTCAGGCCCCACAGGCGCCAGAGCCCGGTCGCCGCTCCTCGGAGCGTGAAATTGCTGCGATCACTGAGCATCATTCGGCTGGTAAACCAGGTGGCGACCACCCCGAGCAGCGCGGTGCTCAAGACCAGGTAACCGGTGCGCTCGGCATAGGTGCCCCCGGCCTGCTGAAATACGTCGTAGGCCACCGCCTTGTGTTCGGTTTCCTCGATGGCGTGCCAGACCCACAGCGGGCGCATGGTCTCGTCCATATCCTCCCGAACATCGTCCCGCTCCAGGAGCATGTCGGCCATCATGGCGGTGATGTGCTCCAGGGCACAGGTCACCGCCAATTGGTGACGCCTTGGCAGCAGCCGGGTCGCGTCCAGGAGCACCTTGAGATTTTTCTCCATCGCCTCGACCGGCATTCCCTGGTCTCGTACATGTTGATTCATGGCGGTGTGCTCCAGCGAATGCATGGCCTCCTGGCCGATAAATCCGCGCACCTCCGCTTTGAGCTTCGGGTCGTCCAGCATGCCCCGGAAGGCCCTCACCGAGTCCACAAAGAACTGTTCTCCCTGGGGAAACAACACCGACAGGGCGTTCATGGTATGGCTTACCAGATAATTATCACCCACCCAGTAGCGGGGGACTTTGGCTCCGAATTCGAAGCCCATGCGCTGGGGCTTGATCTGGACGTGATCGGGCGTACTTGAGGGGCGAGTGCCGGTCGCCTTTTCTTGTGGTGTCAAATTCAGCATGGGAACTCCTTACTTTGACTGATGACCTGTTTTCAGTCTGTGAGAGTCCTGGCCACGAAGGAATGCGCGAAGGGGACGGCTACCGTTCAGGATGGGCCATCGAGGCCGTACGAATTGGCCCGATTGACGCAGGCGGTCATCATCGTGCCCCACTGTGGGGTCAGTGCCCGTTTGTTAGAGTCCGGTGAGATGTCACCAAATCCCTAACAAGAGGCCGCTATGACCAACACGGGTCCCGACAACGAACGGCGGATGCTCGGCCTGTTTCTGGTGCCCGGAGTGTACCTGCGGGTGCTGGCTGAGACGGTGCGTCAGTTGGGGCATAACGACCGCAAGTTATATGAGGGCCTGGCGTTCACCCCGGACGATCTAAAATCCAACGACAGCCGGGTATTCGTTACCGACGCCATGGTGATGACCGAGAGAGCGGTGGACCTGGCAGGGCGGGACGGACTCAGTTTCGCTCTGGCCCGAGAGCTGCGTCTCACCATCCACGGCACCCTCGGCTTCGCCGCACTGACCAGTCCAACCTTCAAAGGAGCCCTGGAGTCGGTCCAGCGATATCTGCAGCTGCGGGCGCCCTTCGTCAGCATCAAGACGTCGCTTAAGGACGACCGCGTGCTGGTGCAGGTGTGCAGCGAATTTGACGTGCCCCAGCTGTATCCTTTCCTGGCCGAAACCGTCAGCGCCACCCTGATATTACTGACCGAACAGCTGCTGGACCGCACCGACGCCGAGCACCGGGGCTTTGCACTGGAGGCCGGTAAATTACCCGGCCTGTCGGTGCGACTGATGTCGTCCGAGCCCTGCTACTACCGTACCTACGCTGATCAACTACCGGTGCAGTTCCACTACGGCCAGCCGGAAGTCATGCTGGTGTTCCCGGCGGGCCTGCTTGATGTGCGCATGCGCTTGGCTGATGCCGAGGCGTCCGACATGGCCCGGGACCAGTGCGAATTCGAACTGCAGAAGGCACTGAAAGAACAGGGTGACATTACCCTGGCCATCCGCAACATGCTGCGCTTGATGCCGGGGCCACTGCCATCATTGGAAGCCATGGCCGACCGCTTCTGTGTCTCCTCCCGGACCCTGAAACGCCGGCTGGCGGAGAAAGACACCCACTACCGGGAGATTGTCGAGGAAGTGCTGAAAGACCGGGCGATTCAGCTTTTGCGCTACACCAACCAATCGGTCAGCGAGATCGCCTACGAACTCGGGTATGCGGACTTGTCCAATTTCAGCCGGGCGTTTCGCAAGTGGACTGGTAAGTCGGCCAGTGAGTTTCGTGAGGGTGGGCCAGATCCGGCGCCGGAGGTGGGGCCCTGATTCCTTGCGCCTTGTGCTTGGGTGTGGGGCCGCGGGGTGGGTAGGTCTTTTTTCTGTGAAAAAGAACTCGCTGCGCTCAGACATCTTTGTTCACAGAAAAAAGACCTACCCACCCCACGTCCTGCGGACGGCAAAGACGGCTGTCAGGGATAAATTGCACCGATTTTCTTTGTTTTCCGAGCCTATGCCCCCATTGTCGGTCGGACGGGGGTTAGATTATTTTTCCCGCCAGGAAAAAGATGTCTGAGCGCAGCGAGTTGTTTTTCCCAAGGGAAAAATAATCTGACCCGCGGCCAGCCCCCAAACCCAGGAGGCTGGGTCAGCACCGAATCCAAGTAAGAGGAAAAGAGGAGCAACATGGAAGCCCGAACCGACACCCACAGCAAACTTTTCGGCTATCTGCTCTGGATCTTCGGATTCCTAGGCTCACACCGGTTTTACTACGGCAAACCCATCACCGGCACCATCTGGTTCTTTACTCTGGGCTTGCTGTTCATCGGCTGGATCATCGACCTGTTCCTGATCCCGGCCATGGACCGGGAGGCCGACATTCGATTCCGGGACGGTGAGGTCAGCTACAACATCGGTTGGCTGCTGCTGACCTTCACCGGCATTTTCGGCCTGCACCGCATGTACCAGGGCAAGTGGATCACCGGCATTATCTACCTGTTCACCGGCGGCCTGTTCCTGCTCGGTGTGCTCTATGACTTCTGGACCCTGAACAGCCAGATCTCCGAGCGCAATCAGGAGCGCCGGTTCAGCTAACGCCGGGACTGTTCAGGCCACTGCCGTGCTGGTGGCCTGAACCGGCACCTCCAGCAACACCCGATCGCCATCCAGCAGCACCGGATAGGTGCTCACCGACACCGCCTCGTCTTCCAGACACTGGCCGCTAACCAGGCTGAAATGCTGCTTGTACAACGGCGAGGCCACCACCGGCTCACCCTTCAAATCACCGGTAATCCCCCGGGCCAAAACGTTCGCCCCGCTGAACGGATCGGTGTGGCTGATGGCGAACAGCGCCGGCAACCGATGCGGCAGATAAAACACCGCCACCGGCCCATCCTCGGTCCAAACCGCAATGCCGGATTCCGGCACCAAATCCTCAACCGTACAAACAGCCTTCCAGTCAGTACTAGCGGTCATCCGTAATCTCCTTCAATTTCGATCAGACGATAGTTTCGAGCTCAGCGAGCGAGGTGGTATGGGGATGCTTTTCTGTCAGGGAAAAAGATGTTTGAGCGAAGCGAGTTGTTTTTCCCAGAAGAAAAGTATCCCCATGGCGCCGCGCTCATGCACCCAACCAGAAAGCTAGGCCGACTCCAAAACCGGCCGCCGCTGATCCCGCTCAGTCGTCCACTCCTGAACCGGATCCTTCTTCTCCGGCGCATTCACAAACTCCCGGAAGCGCTTGCGCTTGTCCGGATCCTCCACCGCGGTCTTCCACTCGCATTGGTAGGTGTCGACAATGCCGGCCATGTGTTCTTCCAGCTCGGCGCAGATGCCCAGACTGTCCTCCAGTACCACGTGCTTCAGGTAGTCCAGACCGCCCTCCAGATTCTCCATCCAGACACTGGTGCGCTGCAGCCGGTCGGCGGTGCGCACGTACAGCATGATCACTCGGTCGATGGTGCGGATCAGCTCCTCATCGCACAGGTCGGTGGCGAACAGATCGGCGTGGCGCGGACGCATGCCGCCGTTGCCGCACACGTACAGGTTCCAGCCGTTCTCGGTGGCGATCACGCCAAAGTCCTTGCTCTGGGCCTCGGCGCATTCCCGGGTGCAGCCGGACACTGCCATCTTCACCTTGTGCGGGGCGCGCAGGCCTTTGTAGCGGTTCTCCAGCAGGATCGCCATGCCTACGCTGTCCTGCACGCCGTAGCGGCACCAGGTGCTGCCGACGCAGGACTTCACCGTGCGCAGGGACTTGCCGTAGGCGTGGCCGGTTTCGAAGCCGGCGGCGATCAGCTTTTCCCAGATCTCCGGCAGCTCGCTCAGGGTGGCGCCGAACAGGTCGACCCGCTGGCCGCCGGTGATCTTGGTGTACAGGTCGTATTGCTTGGCCACCTCACCGAGCACGATCAGCTTGTCCGGAGTGATCTCACCGCCGGGGATGCGCGGCACGATGGAGTAGGTGCCGTTCTTCTGCATGTTGGCCATGAAGGTGTCGTTGGTGTCCTGCAGCGGCACGTGGTCGGTGGCCAGGATGTGCTCGTTCCAGCAGCTGGCCAGGATCGAGCCCACCGCCGGTTTGCAGATGTCGCAGCCGTGACCCTTGCCGTGCTGCTTGATCAGGGTGGCGAAGGTGCGGATGCCGTTGACCTTGACCAGGTGAAACAGCTCCTGGCGGCTGTACGGGAAGTGTTCGCACAGGTCCTTGCTGACCTCCACGCCGCGTTTCTCCAGTTCGTTGTCGACCACGGTTTTCAACAGTGCGGTGCAGCCGCCGCAACCGGTGCTGGCCTTGGTCTCGGCCTTGACGCTGCCGAGGTCGCTGCAGCCGGCGTCGATGGCGCCGCAGATGTCGCCCTTGGTGACGTTGTGGCAGGAACAGATTGACGCGGTCTCCGGCAGTGCGTCCGGGCCAAGGGCCGGGGCGCCGCCCTGGCTCTCCGGCAGGATCAGGGTTTCCGGGTTGGCGGGCAGGGTGATGCAATTCAGGGCGTATTGCAGCAGGGTGTCGTAATGGCTGTTGTCGCCCACCAGGATGGCACCGAGCAGGGTCTTGCCGTCCTCGCTGATCACCATGCGCCGGTAATGGCCGGCCTGCTCGTCGTTGAAGCGGATGTTGCGGGCGCCCGGGGTCTGGCCGTGGGCATCGCCGATGGAGCCGACGTCGACGCCCAGCAGTTTCAGCTTGGTGCTCATGTCGGCACCGGCAAAGGCCGCGTCCTGATCGCCGTTCAGCACCGCGGCCAGGGTCCGGGCCATGGTGTAGCCCGGCGCCACCAGGCCGAAGATGCGCTGGTCCCACAGGGCGCATTCGCCGATGGCGTGGATGTGCGGGTCCGAGGTGGTGCATTGATCGTTGACCACAATGCCGCCGCGCTCGCCCACCTCTAGGCCGCTGCTGCGGGCCAGGGCGTCCTGGGGCCGGATGCCGGCGGAGAACACAATCAGATCGGTCTCCAAATGGCTGTCGTCGCTGAAGTTCATGCGCAGGCGCGCGTCCTCGCCGGCGACGATGGCGGTGGTGGCCTTCTCGGTGTGCACCTGGACACCCAGTTCTTCGATCTTATGGCGCAACAGGGCGCCGCCGTCGCTGTCCAGCTGCACCGGCATCAGGCGCGGGGCGAATTCCACCACGTGCGCCTGCAGGCCCAGGTTCTTCAGGGCGTTGGCGGCTTCCAGGCCGAGCAGGCCACCGCCGACCACGACCCCGGATTTGCCGCCCTGGGCACTTGCGCGAATGGCGTCGAGGTCGTCCAGGGTGCGGTAGACGAAGCAGTGCGGGTGCTCGCGGCCCTCAATCGGCGGCACGAACGGGAAGGAGCCGGTGGCCAGCACCAGTTGATCGTAGCCGTACTCGCCCTTGTCGGTGGTCACGGTTTGGCGGTCCCGGTCCAGACCGGTGACGGCCTCGTGCAGGTGCAGATCGATGCCCTGTTCGGTGTACCAGTCGGCGGTGCCCATGGCCAGGTCGGCGTGGGTGGAGCCGGTGAAGTACTCGGACAGGTGCACCCGGTCGTAGGCCAGCTGCTTTTCCTCGCCAAACACCAGGATCTGATACTCGGCACGGGCGTCGGTGGTGACGAACTGCTCGAGGAAGTGATGGCCGACCATGCCATTGCCAATCACGATCAGGGTTTTCTTGCTCATGGTGAAGTCCTCTCTCCTGGACAACGGCTCAGGCCGCTGCCTCGCAAAATTGTTTGCCAAAGGGCAGTTCGGTCCGAATTCTGGAAATGTTGGTCTGCTCGGTGATTAGCTGCTGGTACCAGGGGCCGTTGCCGGTATTGCCCACCAGCACCGCGCCCACCAGGCGGTCGTTACGAATCAGCAGGTGGCTGTAGCTGCCGGTGCCCAGGTCGCGGCTGATGACGGATTCGGTGTTCTCGTCCGGCGTCTGCAGGCCGCAGGAAAACACCGGCACGTCACTGATCTTCAGCCGGGTGGCGATCACCGAGGAGGCCCAGGCAGCGGCCCGGTGGCCTTCGGTCAGCACCCGGGCCAGGGTTTGCGCCTGTTGATAGCCGGGCTCAACCAGTCCGAAGGTCTCGTTGCCCAGCTCGCAACACTCGCCGAGGGCGTAGATGTCCGGATCGCTGGTTTGCAGCTGCGGGCTCACGGTGATGCCCCGGCCACAGTCGAGCCCGGCGTCCTCGGCCAGTTCCCGGTTGGGCACGATACCGGTGGCGATCACCACCAGGTCGGTGCTGATCAGGGTCTGGTCAGAAAGTTGAACGGCGCGGACACTGTCCCGGCCCAGCAAATGGACCGGCGCGGTGCCGGTAAGGATGTTCAGTCCCTTGGCGGTCAGCGCGTCGGCCAGCAGCTCACCTCCGGTGGAGTCCAGTTGGCGGTTCAGCAGGTGGTGACTGCGGTGCAACACCGTTACGGGCATGCCGCGTGCGTGCAGGCCAGCGGCGGCTTCCAGACCCAGGAAACCACCCCCGATTACCACCGCGCGTCGGCGGTTCTGACTGTGTTCGATCAGGGCCCGGGTGTCGTGGATGTCCCGGAAATAGTGCACGTCGTCCAGGTCTTCACCGGGCAAGCCCAGTTGACCGGGCCGTGAGCCGGTGGCCAGCACCAGGGTGTCGTAGCGTTGGCTGCGCCCGGTGCTGGTCAGGACGGTGCGCTCCCGAGTATTGATGGCTCGAACCGGCTCGCCATGGTGGACCTGAATCCCGTGCCGGGCGAACCAGTCGTCGGGCTTCAGAGTCAGGCTGTCTTCGTCGGTGTCACCGCTGAGCAGGGCCGACAACTGGATGCGGTTGTAGGCGGCCCGGCTTTCACCGTTGAACACGACAATGCTGGCAAAGGGCAGTGGCTCGCGGGCCACCAGCTCTTCCAGAAAACGCTGGGCCACCATGCCGTGGCCAACCACCACCAGGGCTTTATGACTGTTCCGGCTCACGAATGCGCCTCCGTTTCCTGAATCAACGAAAAAAGCCGGAGCATCGCCTCCCCGAAGGGATTTGATGGTCCGGCACCAATGCCAACAACAATGATCTGATGATCCGGCCGAATCCATGGCCGGGACGTTCGTCCTTGATTTGAGTAAAGCGATCTTCGTGCCAGCTTTCCAAGGCTATAAGAATCAGGCAGATAGCCAATTTTGCCGACGCAATCCGATGGTGAGGCGCTGTTTCCTGCCCTGTGCTGGGGCGGTTTGCACGACTTTGAGGCTCTCTCTGGCCTGGTAATTGCTGATCAATCCGGTAGTAAACCAGTACAGCCACGGGCCGGGAGATTTCTGATGACTGCCAGACGACAGCAACACACACCAGCGGCACCGACCGCCGCCGACTACCTGATTGCCTCGCGCCAGTGCGAACTGATGAACCTGCAGTACTTCCTGCAGATGGGCAAAGTGGTGCAGAGCATCAGCAACCTGGTCCACAGCTTTCAGCGGGAACGGGGCGCCTCCAATGTCTTCCTGGGGTCGGCCGGGGCCCGGTTTGTCGAGGAACGCGAGGCCGCGATGCAGGAGACCGATCGGCTAACCACGGTCTTTGAGCAAGCCTTGGCCGAGGTTCATGAGGCCTTGACCGCCCAACCGGTCAGCAGTCACTTGTTGAACCACATCGCCACCGCGTTGCACGGCTTGCAACAACTGCCGGCTCTGCGCATAAAGGTGGCAGACCAAGCCGTGTCGGCTTCGGAGGCGACGGACGCCTACAGCAATCTGATTCATGCCTTTATTACCGTGGTGTTCGAGGCGGCCGATACCGCCGTCGACCCGTCCATTGCCGGGCTGTTGGTGGCCATGGTGCATCTGATGAACGGTAAGGAACTCTGTGGTCAGGAACGGGCGGTGGGATCGGCCGGCTTTTCCAGCGGTCGCTTCGACGGTGCACTGTCCAAGCGCATGGTGCACCTTGTTGAGGCGCAGGAGCGGTGTTTCGAGGTCTTTCTGAGCTTCGCCGACGAGGACAGTCGTCAGCTCTGGCACAATCTTCGGGCTCAGGCCCGGGAAGCCGAAATCGAGCGGCTGCGTCAGCTCGGCTGTGCGGTCGGCCGCTATAAAGCCCTGGACCCGGAGCTGGCAGACCGCTGGTTTGCCCTGATGTCAGAACGCATGGACGAACTTAAAGTGGTTGAAGACGCCGTTGAGGGCAGTTTTCACACCCGCTGCGTAGAGCGCTTTGGGGAGGCCCGCAAGGCGCTGGCTCAGCAGGAGACCCTGATTGCCTCACTTGATGAACAAAACCCGCCTGCGCAGCCCTTGTTGGTGTTGTGCGATTCCGGTGACAGTGGTCCGGCAGGCGAGGCCTGGAGCAGCGACGGTGTTGGTCAACAGTTTGGTCGTTCGATTTTCGATCTGGTGCAGGAACAGACCCGGCGCCTGCAGCAAATGAACGATGAGTTGCAGAGTGCCAAGGAGGCACTGGAGGATCGCAGAACCCAGGAAAAGGCGGTGTTGTTGCTGATGGCGCATCGCAAGATCGACAATAACGAGGCCCATCGGGTGTTGAGAAAACTGGCCATGGATCAGGGTAAGAAATTGCCCGAGGTAGCCCGGGCCCTGGTGTCCATGGCCGATGTGCTGAAATAGCGCGAAGCCCGGGCACGGTTCGGCCCCGGGCTTAATGATAGGCAGGGCTCAGGCGTGCGCCGCCTGGGCCCTGTCTTTTTTCTCCGCTTGTTCGCTCGTTTGTTCCTGCTCATTGTTGCGGGGCTTGCGGGTGTTGATGGTCTCCAGTTTGCGCTGCTTTTCGTACAGGAACTTCAGCACCTCCTGGCGGTAATGCACGTAGGTCGGGTCATCAGCCAGGGCGACCCGGTTGCGGGGCCGTGGCAGTTCAATGCGCAGGTCTTCGCCGACCGTGGCGGCCGGGCCGTTGGTCATCATGATGATGCGATCCGACAGCAGCACCGCCTCATCCACATCGTGGGTGATCATGATCACCGTGTTGTTCAGCTCCTGTTGGATGTCCATCAACGAATCCTGCAGGTGCGCCCGGGTCAGGGCGTCCAGCGCGCCGAACGGTTCGTCCATCAGCAACACACTGGGTTTCATGGCCAGGGCTCGGGCAATGCCGACCCGCTGGGCCATGCCTCCGGAAATCTCCCCTGGCCGCTTGTTGGCGGCGTGGGCCATGTTCACCAGTTCGAGGTTGTGATGGATCCAGTCGCGCCGTTCCTGTTTGGCCATGGTTTTGCGAAACACCTGCTGGACCGCCAGTTCGACGTTTTCGTACACGGTCAGCCAGGGCATCAGGGCGTGATTCTGGAACACCACCGCCCGTTCCGGGCCCGGAGAGTTGACCTCGTGGCCGTTCAGCACGCAGCCGCCTTTGGTGGCCTGCAGCAGGCCAGCGACGATGTTCAGGACCGTGGACTTGCCGCAGCCGGAGTGGCCGATCAGGGAAACAAACTCCCCTTTCTTGATCTTCAGATTGATGTTGTCGAGGGCGACGAAAGAACCTTTGGGGGTGTCAAAGGCCATTTCCACGCCGGTCAATTCGAGATGGGATTTGGTCATGGGATTCTCCTTTGCACGGTCTTGTGCAATGTCCGTTATTCGTTCCAGGCGACTTTCTTCTGGATCATCAGCATCAGCCGATCCAGCAGGAAGCCGATAAAGCCGATGGCCAGCACCGCCACCATGATGCGGCTGAGGGACTGACTGCTGCCGTTCTGGAATTCATCCCAGACAAACTTGCCGAGGCCCGGGCTCTGGGCCAGCATCTCCGCGGCAATCAGCACCATCCAGGCAATGCCCAGGGAGACCCGCAGGCCGGTAAAAATCATCGGCACCGACGAGGGCAGCACCACTTTGCGAACGTGGGTCCAAAACGACAGGCGCAGCACCCGGGACACGTTGAGCAAGTCCGGATTGACCGCGGCCACACCCACGCTGGTGTTGATCAATGTGGGCCAGAGGCTGCACAGGGTGACGGTGATCATCGAGGTCAGGAACGACTTCTCGAACATCGGGTCGTCGCTGACGTAGGTGGCCGAGACCACCATGGTCACCAGCGGTAGCCAGGCCAGTGGCGACACTGGTTTGAAGATCTGAATCAGCGGATTGACCGCGGCCTGGAAGTGCCGGTTCAGACCAAAGACGATGCCCAGGGGTACCGCGATGGCTGTGGCGAGCATAAAGCCGGCCAGTACCGTCACCAGGCTGGTGACGATCTGGTCCAGGAAGGTGGGTGCGCCCGGATAAGGTCGGATTTTTACCTCGGCGTCCGGGTTCTTGGCCAGGATGCGGTCATTGCGCTCTTCCTGCATGGTGATGAACTTGTCCGCCCGCGCCCGCTGGTTGGCGTGTTCCTGCCAGAGCTGGCCGCCCTGCTCCCAGACCTGAGCCGGGCCGGGAAAGCTGCCCAGGGAGGTGTTGACCTGGGGCGCCGTCAGGTGCCAGAAGCCCAGGAACAGCAGGATGCCGATGGTCGGTAGCAGCAGCTGCTTACCGGTCTGGGCCAGCTCGGCGCCACTGAACCGGCTTATCAGAGCTTTCAGCCAGCGCGTCGGCAGGGCCTGAGGCGCCGGCGTTGCGGCTGTTGAGGTGGATAAGGTCGTCATGGTGCTCTCCGCGGTGCTTTCCGTAAGTCAGTCTCTTCGATGTCCACTACCCGAAATCCTTGTCGGTTACGGGGTCTGGCTGCCTTTCAGGCCGATCTCAAAGCTGTCGATGTAGGCATTGGGCTGGCGCGGGGTGAAGGCGACACCGTCAATCAACTCACCCTGGTAGGGCCGGGCAAAGTTTTCCTGACTGAAATCCGGGAAGTCGGACGCCGCCAGCAAACCGTCGTCGATCAAAGACTGGGCCGCCTGGGCATAGATGTCGCCGCGGTAGACCTGGGCTGCAGTCTTCATGTACCAGTCATCTGACTTGGCTTCGGGAATCTGGCCCCAGCGACGCATCTGCGACAGGTACCAGATGGCGTCCGACGGGTACGGGTAGGTGGCGTGGTGTCGGAAGAACACGTTGAAGTCGGGTACTTCCCGAACGTCGCCCTTCTCATACTCGAAGGTACCCGTCATGGAGTTGGCGATCACTTCGGCGTCGGCGCCCACGTAGCTGGGCCGGGCCAGGATTTCCACCGCTTCGGCGCGGTTGGCGTTGTTGTTCTCATCCAGCCAGTGAGCGGCGCGGATCAGGGCGCGCAGCAGGTGCAGGTGAGTATTGGGGTTCTGCTCGGCCCAGGATTGAGTCACGCCGAACACCTTCTCCGGGTTGTTGGGCCAAATCTCGTAATCGGTGATCACCGGCACGCCGATGCCTTTGAACACCGCTTGCTGGTTCCAAGGCTCACCTACGCAGTAACCCTGAATCGTACCGGCTTCCATGGTGGCAGGCATCTGCGGGGGTGGGGTCACCGACAGATGTACGTCTGCTTCGAGCGTGCCGCTGGTATCTCCGCGTTGGGGCGCGTAAAAGCCCGGGTTCAGGCCGCCGGCAGCGAGCCAGTAGCGCAGCTCGTAGTTGTGGGTGGAGACCGGGAACACCATGCCCATGCGGAAGCGTTCACCTTCGGCCCGGGACGCCTCCACCACCGGCTTCAGGGCGCTGGCGCTGATCGGGTGCACCGGCTTGCCGCCCTCTTCCGGAATGTGCTGGCTCATGGTTTCCCAAACCTGATTGGAAACGGTGATGCCGTTACCGTTCAGGTCCATGCTGAACGCGGTGATAATGTCGGCCTGGGTGCCGTAGCCGATGGACGCGCCCAACGGCTGTCCAGCCAGCATGTGGGCGCCGTCCAGTTCACCGGTGATCACCCGGTCCAGCAAAACCTTCCAGTTGGCCTGGGCTTCCAATTCCACGAAAAGGCCTTCGTCCATAAAGAAGCCCTGCTCCCAGGCGACGGCCAGGGGGGCCATATCCGTCAGTTTGATGAAACCAAGTTTCAGATCCGGCTTTTCCGGCTCGCCGATGGCGGCGTGGGCCAGAGGGGCGCTGGCGATCAGGGAAACCGCAGCGGCCAGGCTGGCCAGGTGCCGGAGTGACCCGGTGACGGTGTTCAGGGATGTCTTCATGGTGCTTACCTCGCAATGTTCTCCGGGGCAAAAAAAAAGCGCCTGCCCTCCGTGTGTGGAAGGCAGGCGCCGTTGCCTGATGATTCTCTGATGATCTCGAATGTCCACAAGCTGGGTTTGCACAGCCTGTGCCAGTGATTAAAAAGACAGGGGAAACATGAGGATAAGTCGAATGGCCTAGATTGATCGGTGATTTTCGGCCGGGTATCACCGGCGTGTTTTAGTGCGCTTTCGCCGGATTTGCACCAATCTGGGACGCCGTTTCGATGCCGCGCTCAAGCGCAGTGACCTCGGAGACCTTTGGCACACCGGGGTACTGCAGTCACACGGCGCTGGCCCTGATCTTGCAGTTATTCCTGGGCAAAGACAGAAGAACATCCAAAACAGGCAACGACGCCCGCCCCCGAGCGCCGGAATTTCCGGCTCCTGGGGGCGGGCGTTGTCGTTTTAGAGCCAAGAGGATCGCACGTGACCAGCAAGCTTCAGAGCGCCCCCAGCGTACAGACCACCTGCCCTTACTGCGGTGTCGGGTGTGGCGTCAGCGCCACGACCCATCAAGTCGCGGGTGACCGGTCACATCCGGCCAACCTGGGTCGTCTGTGTGTGAAGGGTTCTGCCTTGCATGAAACCCTGGTACCAGCCGGGCGGCTGCTGCATCCGCGAGTGCGCGGCGTGGAGTGCCAGTGGCCAGACGCCGTGTCGGTGGTGTCTGGGGCGATCGCGGATGCAGTCGCACAGCATGGGCCCGGCTCGGTCGCTTTCTACCTGTCCGGCCAGCTGTTGACCGAGGACTATTACCTGGCCAACAAATTGGCCAAGGGTTTTATTGGCACCCCCCACGTGGACACCAATTCCCGCCTGTGCATGTCTTCCGCGGTGGCCGCCCACAAACGTGCCTTCGGCGAGGACTGCGTTCCCGGCTGTTATGAGGATGTGGAATTGGCAGATCTTCTGGTACTGGCCGGCAGTAACGCGGCCTGGGCGCACCCGGTGCTGTACCAGCGTATGAAGGCGGCGCAGCGGCCCGGTCGTCGTGTCGTGGTGATTGACCCGCGGCGGACCGCCACCGCCGAGCTGGCCGACCTGCACCTGAAGCTGAAACCCGGCACTGACACCGTGCTTTTTAACGGGTTGCTGGTGTGGCTGGCGGAGCACGATGCCCTGGATCGGGAGTATCTTGATCGGCATTGTCAGGGATTCGAGGAGGCGCTCCAGGCCGCGCTGCAGGCGGCGCCGACGGTCGTTGCCGTGGCCGAACAGTGCGATCTGCCACTGGCGGAGGTGGAAACCTTCTACCGCTGGTTCGCCGACACACCGCGGACCGTAACCGGCTTTTCCCAGGGTATCAATCAGGCGTTGGCGGGAACGGACAAATGCAACAGCATCATTAACTGTCACCTGGCTACCGGCCGGGTTGGCCGGCCGGGGGCCAGTCCGTTTTCTCTCACCGGCCAGCCCAATGCCATGGGCGGCCGCGAAGTAGGTGGGCTGGCCAATACCCTGGCCGCTCATATGGATTACGACAGCCCGGGAGCTCGGGAAGCGGTTGGCGACTTCTGGGGTTCCGGCCAGATACCTGAGGCGCCGGGCCTGAAAGCGGTCGATCTGTTCGACGCGGTGCAACGGGGCGAGATCAAGGTGCTGTGGATCATGGGCACCAACCCGGCGGTGAGCCTGCCCGATTCAGCCCGTGTGCGGGAGGCCTTGGCCCGATGCCCCACCGTGATCGTTTCCGACTGCATGGCCGACACTGACACCACGGCGTTCGCCGATATCCTGTTACCAGCGGCAGGCTGGGGTGAGAAGGATGGCACAGTGACCAACTCCGAGCGCTGCATCTCCCGGCAACGGGGCTTCCTGCCCCTGCCCGGCGCGGTGAAACCGGACTGGTGGATCATGACCCAGGTCGCTGCGGAACTGGGGTATCGCGACGCGTTCCGGTATCGGAAGCCTGTGGATATCTTTCGTGAACACGCGGCACTCTCTGGTCTGTCCGTGCGGGCAAGCCAGGGGCGTCGACAGTTCGACATTGATTGCCTCAAAGACCTCACCGAGCAGCAGTACGACAGGTTTGAGCCGCTGCAATGGCCGGTGTCGGCAGACCGTGGCGGCCAGTTCACCGGTTCGAGTCGGCTGTTCGCCGACGGCCGGTTTGCCACCCCCGATGGCCGCGCCCGCCTGTTGCCCATCCATACCGCAACGGTCGGGCAGCAACCGTCAGAGGCCCAGCCCCTGGTTGTGAACGCCGGGAGAATCCGTGACCAGTGGCATACCATGACCCGCACTGCCCTGGCCCCGCGACTGCTGGCCCACCGTCAGGAGCCGTTCATCGAAGTACATCCGGACGATGCCGCCGCCTTGTCCCTGGTGGATGGCGAACTGGGGCGCCTGACCGGCCGTACCGGTGGTGAATACGTCGGGCGACTCCGGCTGACCGAGGACCAGCGCCGGGGCGAGGTGTTTGTGCCGATTCACTGGAATCAGCAGTTCGCGTCCCGGGGCACTGTCACTGAGTTGATGCTGGCGGTGACCGATCCGGTGTCTGGTCAGCCCGAGGGCAAGCACGGTGTCGCCAGTCTGGTAGCTCTGGGTAGCCGCTGGCAGGCCCGGCTGATGCGGCGCCAGGGTCACGATTGGCGACCGGAACTGGCCAGCCCGGCCGGTTATTGGGCGCGCCAGCCGTTGGCCCACAGTGAGAGCTGGTGGCTGGCGGGGGATCAACCGGTGGACTGGGCGCGGGAAGCCGACGCCTGGCTTGGTGGTACGGCCCAGGTGTTCATGGGCGACGCCGCCTGCGGCCGGTTTCGCGCCGCGCGTGTGGTGAACGGGCGCCTGGAGGCCGTTTTGCTGGTGGCTCCGACTGCCGGGGAGTTGCCGGATTTGGCCTGGCTGGATCAATGTTTCGAGGCCGAGACCCTAAGCGACAAACAGCGTCAGTGCCTCCTGGCGGCCCGGGCCGTGGACAGTGAAGACACAGGGGCCCTGGTGTGTAGCTGTTTCCAGGTGGGCGAAAAGCAGATCGCCAAGGCGATTCAGGCCGGACAGACCAGCGTGGAAGCCCTGGGGCAGGCGCTGAAATGCGGCACCAACTGCGGCTCCTGCATTCCGGAATTGCGCGGACTGCTGGTTGAACGGACGGTCGAAGCAGTCAGCGCAACGCCCTGACCCGGGGTCAGCCGGCTTTGCGCAACAACTGAAGTGGAACCCGGTAGCGTATACCCAGGGCGTGCCCGGCACCTTCGACCGTACAGGTCTTGCGATTCACCCGGCGAATTCGGCCCTGAACCTCTCGTTTGCCAGCCTGAAAGGCGACCACTTCGCCCACCTGCCACACCGGGGATTCCTGGGTCAGTGTTCTCCGGGTAAAGGGCACGGTGGACAAGGTCAGGCCGCGTTTTCTTGTACCCTCGAGCAGTGTCTGGCGCACGGCTTCGGCGTGGCCGCTGGCGTGCAGCTGATCGAGAATCTGATAGAAATGCCGATTGTGCACCGAGCCCCGGAAGCGCTTGCCGGCGCTCTGCTGCAGCAGATGGGCAAATTCGTGACAGCAGGTGTGGGCGAGCAGGTTGAGTGGGCTGACCTCAGCGCCGAAATAGCGCCGTTTAAGGATTTCCCGGGTCGACAGCCAGCCCTGGGCGGTGTCGGGTTGTTGCTTGGCCTCGATCATGCGCGCGCCGTAGGTAATCAGGTGCCGATTGCTTTTGGGATCGAAGCGGTGGTAAGTGGCTTGGCCGGAACCGACCCGGCAGGTCAGTGTGCTGTCTGGATGGTGAGGCACGGCAGTGGCCGACGGCCAAAGCAGGTCGGAGGTTGTGTCGCACATCAACTGGCCAAGTTCGCGGGCCTGGGAGTTTTTCATTCAGAAGCCATCAGGTACTAAACAACTCTACAATTCAGCTCTTCAATTCAAATCTACAAAACGTCACCGGGGCGGTGCCATCGAGCTGATCATACCCGTTGCTGGCCGAGGGGTAAAAGCAACAACGGCCAGCACTGAGGCCGGCCGGTGTTTAATTCAAAGCGGGTGTTATCAGGCCTCGAACGGCGAACGCCAGTCGTCAGCACCGGAAGTGCCGGCAACGGCGTGCTCCCAGGTAATCTTGCGATAGGACAGGGAGGTGGTCACCAGCTGGGTGTAGTCGGCGCTGGCGGCGTCCTGGCAGTGGGGCATGTTGCAGTTGATGTCGATGATAGTGGCGTCTTCCAGGATGGTGGAGAAGAAGTGCTCCTGCTTGCCTTCAACGGAGGTGCGGTACCACTTCAGTTCCACTTTCGGCAGCATTTCGCCGGACGCCAGGGCGTTGTACATCAGCGGGGTGGCTTTGTTCAGCGCGGAGGTGAACTTGAACGGCTTGTGTACGCGCTGACCGGAAGGCTGGCCGGACTGGGGATCGGTCGGCACGGTGACTACGTGGCTGAATTCCTGCACCAGCACTTCGTCTTCGTGGCCTTCCACGTAAATGTTACCGACCGAGTCGGAAGTGAATGCGCCGGCGGTAATGTTGCCCTGAGTCTGGCCTTCGATACTGATATAACAAGGAGTTGGCATTGTCTGCTCCATGACGATTGAATGATTAGGTGTCCTGTGGGGCTTCCCTGGACACATCGTTGGTATCAAGGTCCATGCCAGGCCAATAAAATTAAGTAGAAACAATTGGTTGGGTGTTAAGTGCGGGCGTGTCGGCGGTGGATGGGCAACTCGGTGCCCGGGCGGTGGGCGAGGATCTGCTGACCAGGCAAAAAATTGCCCGAGCTGACTCAGGCAATGGAGCCCCTCGGGCTGAGCAACCTTCGGAAAGAGCGTTCTATCAGTCTGTCAGGACTAGCGTAGACGAAAACGCACTGGCAGCGCATAGCTGAAGCGTTCACCGTCCATCCGCTCCGGCACTGCCGGCAGCGGTTCAGCGTCTCTGAGCATTTCCAGGGCGGCATCGTCCAGCAGATCGTGCCCGGATCGGTTTTCCAGTTGCAGGTCGATCAGTGTGCCATCGCGGTCGAAACTGAACACAACCAGCGGTGTGCCCTCCTGACCGAGTCGACGTGCCCGTCTGGGATACTCGTAGAAACGGCTCAAATGCCGGCTCAGCTTGGTCAGATACTCATCGACACGGGCTGATCTGCCGGCCTGAAGCTGAACCTGCTGGTTCTGCGGTTCAGCAGCCTGATCCGTGGGCTCAGCCGACGTAGTCTCGGTGTCGGCTAAGTCCGTGGTGGCGTCTGACTTTGACTCCCGCTTGGGTTCAGGTTTCGGTTTAGGTTCGGGCTTGGGCTTGGGCGCCGGTTCCGGTTCCGGCTTTGGTTCGGGTTCTGGTTCCGGCTGAGGTTCTGGCTCCGGCTCAGGCTCAGGCTCGGGTTCGGGTTCGGGTTCGGGTTCGGGTTCTGGCTCCGGCTTGGATTCCTGCTTGGGCTCAGGACTTGGCATGGATTCGGGCTCGGCTTGGGCTTCTTCCGTTGCGTCTTCCCGAGGTTCGGCCAGACTGATGCGCACCGCTGGCGCCGAGTTGCTGGGAGCCTCGCCCAGCGCAAACTGTTGGATGGGTTGTTTGGGCAGGGCAAACACCAGCACCAGTGCCGTGATGACAACCGCAAGCACCAGCAGACCGGCCCGCACCAGTTTGGGGTTTGTCATCATGTCGCCGGTTCCGTGAGCAGCATTATTTCAACGTAGCCCGCGTCTTCCAGGGTCCGGAACAGGGACTCCAGCTGCACCATGGGCAGGCCATCAGCAGCCGCAATAATCAGGGGTTGGTCCGGATTGGCAGGCGGTAAGGCTGCCAGCAGGCCACTGGTGTCCATAACCTGCCCGGAAAGCTTCCAGTCACCGTCGGCGGTCACGGTCAGGTCTGCCCTGGGTTCCTGTTGGTGTGCCCCGGTGCCAGATGATGGCAGCTGCGGCAGTGGTTCGTTGGCCAGCTGCCCTGCGACGATAAAGAACATCAACAGTAGGAAAACCAGGTTGATCAATGGCAGTAGTGCGTCTTCCACGCGTTCCATCAGGCTCTTGCCTGAGCTCAATGGCGGGGGTACCAGATCGGTCATGGCGTTGGTTCGGGTTGTCGTTGCCAATGGGTTTCGATACCGGCTTCGTTCAGTCGGCCCAGGGTCTGGGTGAACTGGCCAAGGCGGGTCTGGGGGCGAGTCGCCAGGGTGACTTCGGTTACCCCGGATGCCCTGAGCGCAGCCACCAGTTCCGCCTGGGCGTAGGACTGCTCAAGCCAGCGTACCTGACCGTCTGGCCCTACGGTCAGTTCCGGGATCGGGTCGCCGGCCTCCGAGCGCTGATTTGGCGTGGCGTTGGCCAGCTCCAGTGAACCAACAGGCAGCAGACGGCTGGTGAGCATGAAGAACACCAGCAGGATGAACACCACATCAATCAGCGGTGTGATTCGAATCGGAATCGGGCGGCTGGGCCGGGGTTCAACCAGTGACATTGGCTAGGCGCTGTCGACCACGGGTTGAAAATTCGTCAGGTTCGCGGGACTCGCTTGCGATCACTTCGGCCTGTTCAGTCACGGTGGCAGCAGCTTTCGGCTCGGCGATATCCGGGGCGTCGGCCTCATTCAGCACCGTGACCAGGGTGTTGTTGATGATGGCGTGCAGGCGCCGCAGGCGAAATTCGATCCAGGCCGCCAGGGCGGCAAACGGAATCGCAATGACGAGACCAGCGGCGGTTGTGGTCAGGGCCTCGTAGATACCGCCACTGAGCTGGGTGGCATTGGCTCGCCCTTCAGACGCGGCCATGGCGGAAAAGGCTTCAATCATCCCCATGACCGTGCCCAGGAGGCCGAGCAGAGGCGCCAGTGCGGCAATGACTTCAATGATTTTCAGAGGTGCCTCGAAAGGTTGCAGCGCCTGCTGGGCATCTCTGGCTGCGGTGGCACGGATTTTTTGCTGATCGCGTTGTTGCTGACACAGAGCGATAGTGTCCAGCACCAGGGGCAGTAAAGGATTCATGCGACCAACGGCGCCGGCCTGCTGCCGACGCGCGTCAGTATCGACTCTGGCTGGGCATTGCTGCCAGTCGATGATGGTGCGTTTGAGGTGGCGGGTCAGGCGCGGGGCATAGAAAGCGCCGACCAGCATCACGTACATAAAGGTGACGAAGCCAATCACCGCAATGGCAGCGAGAACGAACATGACCGGACCGCCCATCTCAAACAACTGGGTAAAAGGGCCGCTCAGTGACTCGGGTGAAGACAGCAAGGCAGAATCCGACATGAAAAGATCCCGGTTAAGAATGTCACTGCAAATGATAAAGATTATCAATGCGTTTGCAAGGTGTAATCATACAATCGCGTCGGCTCTGGTACCATGCAGCAACGCAAGTCCCTAATTCGTCGGGCCCTCGAGTGTCGGGGTCAGCTGAGGAGAACGTCCGATCACCACCTTACCCTTGCTCAGGCAGGATCCTGCAAATGATTAGGCGCTGGTTCGGCAGTTTGGTAAATCGGGCGGTCGTTGTCGTGGTGCTATTCACGCTTTTGTCAGCATTAGTGGTCACGGTGGTGGGTGCGGTGTTGAGCCAGAGCGAATTGGAACAGCAGGCCAAGAACCAGGTCAGCACCATGGCGCGGCACATCGCGGGCGACCTGGACGACAAATTGGCGCGCCGACTGGAGACCATCAATCACGTTGCCGCCAGTTTCACGATGGACGAGCGGGTGTTTGTTTCCCGCGCCAGCGTTCTGCTGCGCCAGCAGACCGCATTGCAGCATCTGTTCGACGGCCTGTATCTGATCGATCCTGATGGCAGAATCGTGGCCGAGACCCCCGAGGATTACGCGCTCAAGGGTCAGGTTGTCAGTCACCGGGATTACTTTCAGGATGCCTCCAACCGGCTGACCCCGGTAATCAGCGAGCCTTATGTTTCTATCTATCAGGACGAGCCGGCCATCATGGTTGCGGCGCCCATTTTCGATCATCGGCAGAAGTTCATCGGCTTGATTGGTGGGGCTTTGCTGCTCAGTGGCGAAAATTTCATGGGCGAGTTTGCCAACCTCCGAATTGGTGAAACCGGTTATCTGGGGGTGGCCACGCGCAGTGGCATTACCCTGGCTCACGGGCGAACCGGTGAGGTTATGGTGCCTGTTCGCGTCGGTAACCCGGTGCTCAAGGAGGCCATGGAGGGCTTTGAAGGTACGCGTCTCACTCGCAACGGCGACGGTGCGCGCACCATTATGTCGGTTCAGCAAATGGATCAGGTGCCCTGGTTTGTGGCGGCGGCCTGGCCGGCGAGAGAAGCGCTGGCTCCAATTACCCGGATGACCGATGCGTTTCTCTGGACGCTGCTTGGGGTCATTGGTGTGCTGGCCCCTCTCGCACTCTGGCGTTTTCGTCGGCTGTTGGCACCCTTGAAAGTGTTGGGGCAGCAGATTCATGAGCGCCACCTGGGTATCCGCACCACCCCAGTGGACGTTGCCGGTGGTCAGGAAATCCGTCAGGTTGCCGAGATCTTCAATACCGTCATGGATGAGCGGGAAGACGTTCTGGAATCCATGGCCGAGCGCGAGGCTTTCTTCCGGTCCCTGACCCAGAGTGCGCCCATCGGCATCATCCAGACCGACGTGCTCGGGCGCATCGATTTCGTCAATCCGGCGTTTGAAAAAATCGTTGGCCGGTCGGCCTCTGAGCTACAGCACAGTCGGCTTTTTGAGGGGGTGTACGAGGCCGACCGTGACTCGGTGATGCACGGTTGGCAGCAGTCGCTCCGGGATAACGAGGTCTATCGTGGCCGGCTCCGGATACCGGCCAGGGGTGAGCGCAACCTGATTTGGGCCGATGTCATGACCGCAGTGATCGATACTCCGGACCGGACTCTGGGCAGCATCACCGTGATTCGGGATGTGTCCCGGGAGTTGGAAGTGGAGGAAGCTCTACGTGAGGAGCAGCAGCGCGCCGAAAACATTCTGGGCGTGCTTCAGGAAGGCGTGCTGATGGTGGATGTAGAAGGTCGGATTCGCTACGCCAACAAGGCTGCCTGTCAGTTTCTCGGGGCGGACGGCGATTGTGCCCAACAGAACTTCTTTGAGCGGGTGGAGATTCGCAGTGACGACCGAGTCATGGCGCATCAGGAGTTCCTGGCCGGTCAGGACATTGATAGCCTGTACGCCAGCCTGAGCAACCGGAGTGGCCAGCGCTTCGACATAGACCTGACGATGCTGCACGTCCGCCAGGGCCGCTATAACGAGCGTATGGTGTTCGTTATTCGCGATGACAGTGAGCGCCGCCGACAGGAAGAGCGCCTGTCCTGGGAAGCCACGCACGACAGTCTGACCCAGCTGTTGAATCGTCGGGCGTTCAGTGCCTCGCTGCTGAAGTGCATGAGTGAAGTGACCGAACCGGCGGCCCGTTCGGTGCTGATGCTGATCGATCTCGACCATTTTAAACCGGTGAACGACCAGGGCGGGCATCTGCTAGGGGATGATTTGCTGAAGCGACTATCTGACCTGTTCAAAGATACGGTGCGCCAGTCCGATACCGTCGCCCGACTGGGCGGCGACGAATTTGGCATCATTCTGCCCATGTGTGGCCTGGAGCGGGCGGAAGCCCTGGCCGAGCGTATCCGGTCACGAGTGGAGGCATTGCGGATCGAACAGGACGGGCGCAGTTTCGGGGTTACGGCCAGCATCGGCTTGACTGAGCTGGTGCCCGGTGACAGCGGGCCCAGGGAAGTCATGGCCCGCGCCGATGAAGGCACCTACCTGGCCAAGTCCCGGGGCCGCAACGCGGTAGTTGTGTTGCCAGCCTCGGAATAAGCCTTACCACCAGCCGGCCGCGGCGCCGGCCTGCCACAGCAGGCGCACCGCCAGCAGAGTGAGAATCAGGTTGAACGCCCGGTGAAACCAGCGATTGCTGAGCGATTTGAGCACGTGCAGGCCAAGCCAGGTGCCGGCAAAACCAAAGCCGATCATCGCCAGGATGAATGGCAGCCAGTCCGGAAACACGAACCCCGCCACAGTGAATACCAGCGCCTTGGGCGCATGCTGCAGGGTCATCGCGGTGGCGAAGGTGGCCACGGTGGTGAATCGGTCCCGGTGGATCTGCTTGATGAACGCGGCGACCAAGGGCCCGGTGGCGCCGACGAACAGGCTGATGAAACTGGTTAGTCCGGACGCCAGAAAAATACCTGGTTTGCCAAACGACGCCTTGGGCAGGGCCGGCCCCCAGCACAGGTAAAGCACGAACAGGGCAATAGTCAGCTGCCAGACCGATTCCGGCAGATCCACCAATAACCAGGCCCCCAGTGTGGCGCCGGCCAATACCCCTGGGGCAAACGCCGCAATCACCGACCAATCCACCTGTTTCCGGGTCAACAGCGCCCGGCCCCCATTGGAACCGAGCTGGATCATGCCGTGCACCGGAATGATCGCCGCCGGCGGCATCCACGACGCCATCAGCACCAGCAGCAACACCCCGCCTCCGGCGCCCAGGCTGGCGGTAATCATGGAGGTCAGGGTGGAACAGGCAAGCAGGAACAGGGCAACCGTCGGGCTCAGGCTGTCCGGGATCAGGGTTACTTCCATGCGCAGAATTCCGTGGTTTTGAGGCGGTTTGAGCGGCACAAGGCCTGGGTCGCCAACTCCACATCGGCGACATAATAGAGCGATGCGAGCCCGAGCCGGTCACGGCCAAGGTTGTGGAAAACCATACCAAAGGCCATGTCACCGGCGCTGAAGCGCTCGTGATGGTCGGCAAAATACACCGCCGGTTTCGAGAGCTGGTCGTCGCTGAGCAGGGCCTGCACCCGACCGGCGCCACCATGATAGGCCTGGATCAGCAACAGGGTGAACAGCCGCTGCCGTTTGGCCTCCGGGAGATGGCCAAAGCGCTGGTTGAAGTCCGGCGCCAGATTGCGGGCGTTCTGTTGCATCAGCCGCAGGGCGCAGTCAATTTGGGCCAGCCGGTGCCAGTAGTTTTTCGGTTTGATGCGACAGTCGGACAGGGCCGACGGCGACAGTTGCAGGATGCCCCGAGCATTGGCGCCGGAGTGGGCCCGAGCCTGCGCCCCACTCTCAATCAGAATCTGGCCCGCCAGGTAGCGTGGCAGCACTTCTGGCAGGTCCAGCCGGCGCTGCTCCAGGCGGGTTTGCACCACATACAGCAAGGCGTCGTGCAGGCCGCCGGGCTGGCTGCTGGAGGCAAACGCGAGGTCATCCCAGGCGCCCCAGAGTCGCTCCGATGGCTGGGTGCCGAGGTAGCGGGCTACGGCTTCGTCCATCTCCACATGGGGCTGGTCACAGGCCAGGGCGAAGGGGTACCCGGTCTGGCCCGATTTGCCCGGCAGCCAGGTGTCGGTACGGTTATCATCAAACAGCGATTGGCGGGTGTCGTTCAGGCGCGCCTGGGTGGCGTCACGATCGGCTCCGTCGCTGATCCAGGCCAGGAACTGACCGCGCATGTCGAACAGGATGTGGCGATCGGTTTCGCTGCAGTATCCGGACTCTTTCAGCACCCAGCCACGAATGGTCAGGACGTTACTGTAGACGCCCTGGCTGACCCAGTAGGGTGAGTTACGAACCACCTGGGTCCAGTCGCTGCCCGCGTCGCGGTCGCTGTTTTGGTTGAGGCTATCCGGGTTGGCACTGGCCATGTTCAGACCCGCACCAGCCAGGATGAAAAACGCGCAGAGCTGTCGTAAGCTCATGACTCTCCAATCCATCCACGATAAATCCGTGACCGTCCTGATAACACAATAACAAACGGAACCGATCATGAAGCAATCAGAATATCTGAGGTATGACGCCACCGCACTGGCGGATTTGATCCGGCGAGGCGAAGTGACCTCAAGGGAAGTCTGTGAGGCGGCCATTGACCGGGCGACCCGGGTCGATGGCACCTTGAATGCCATTTGCCACCCGCAGTTTACCGAGGCCCTGGAACAGTCGTTTCCCGAGGCGGGCGCGTTCGCTGGCGTGCCCCTGCTGCTCAAGGACCTGGCCCAGGAACAGGCTGGCCACCCGTGTACCTTCGGCAGCCGGGGCCTGACCCGAAACATCGCCTCCCAGGATTCGGAATTTGTCCGCCGGGCCCGCGAGGCCGGCCTGGTGTTCCTGGGCCGAACGGCGACACCGGAATTTGGTCTCAAGGCCGTCACTGAGTCGGAACTGTGGGGGCCGTCCCGCAACCCCTGGCAGACCGATTGCACACCCGGTGGTTCCAGCGGCGGCTCTGGCGCGGCTGTGGCTGCGGGCGTGGTGCCCATGGCCGGTGCCAACGATGGCGGTGGCTCCATCCGGATACCGGCGGCCTACAACGGCCTGTTTGGTCTCAAGCCATCCCGGGGGCGAATCTCCAGCGGTCCTTTTGTGGGAGAGGCCTGGACCGGCGCCTCCAGTGACCACGTGGTAAGTCGGACGGTGCGCGACAGCGCCGGCATGCTGGATGCGCTCAGCGGGCCAGCCGAGGGCGACCCGTTTGCCATACCCGTGCCACCGGCCCGATACCAGGATCTGATCCAGCAGTCCCCCGGCACCTTGCGCGTGGGTGTATTCACCGCATCGCCCTACGGCACCGAGGTCGCGCCGGACTGTGTGGCCGCCGTGGAGGCGACCGCGCGGGTGCTGGAGAACCTCGGTCACGAGGTAGAGTACGCCCGGCCCGACTATGACGGCATGGCCCTGGCCCGCTGCTACCTGGGCCTGTACTTCGGGGAAGTGTCAGCTCTGATGGAGCGGGCTCGGGAAGACTTCGGGGCCCGGGATCAGGATTTTGAACTGGATACCCGACTGATCGGCATGCTGGGCAATTCCATGCCCTTGTCCGACTACGTCCGCCGTCGGCAGCAGTGGAACGAGTTCGCCCGGGCGCTGGGCGCGTTCTTCGGTCGCTACGACGTCTACCTCTGCCCCACGACAGGTCAGCCACCGGCCCAGATCGGGGAGTTGGATACCCCGGCCCACCTGCGCATGGCCGCCAAACTCATGCTGGCCCTGAAGGCCGGCAAGCTGGTGCACCGGTCCGGGCAGGTTGATCAGATGGCGCTGGACAGCCTGGCGCGCACGCCGTTTACCCAGCTGGCCAATCTCACCGGTACCCCCGCCATGTCGGTACCGATGCATTGGACCGACGCTGGTCTGCCGGTGGGTGTCCAGTTCGGCGCCCGCCACGGGGAGGAGGGGCGGCTGCTGCAACTGGCCGCCCAGTTGGAAGAAGCCAACCCCTGGTTTGGCCAATACGAGCGACTGGAGAACGCATTCGAGGGTTAGGGGTTGTGATCCGCTGGCGGCAACTCCACGTTTATCTTTGTGTGCGGAACAGGCTATGCTGTCAGTCAGGAAGGGCCATTCCTTCCTGACAGACCCTGATGGCATCGAGGAGGCGAGCGTATTATGAACCAACCGATGGCAATCGATGATCTGGTATCAGTAGCACAGGCAGAAGCCATGGGAGAGCTGGATGCTCCTATGATGGCGATTGTCCTGTCCAGCGAACAAAGCTATGACTTGCCCATTAACTCCCTTGAAACCGATGCCGATAAGGCCCGCTGGGGATTGATCCTCCGCGCCGCCCGCGAGCATGTGGAAGCCGACGCGGTGGCCGTGCTCTATCCGGCCTGGACCACCATTCGCCACAAGAACCCTGAACAGGCGCAGGACGAAGACAGCGCCGCAGAGCAGGAAAATGCCGGTGCCGAGGGCGCCGACACCAGCCCGATCGACACCCTCTTTGTGCAGTTGCACACCCGGGACCATGTCTACTGGCGAGGGTTTGAACAGATTCGGGATCCCAAACACCAGCGCATCATCGGCTTCCGCCGCATTAAAGCGCTGTCCACGGACTACGAGCGGCACGAAGCGCCGTCGGTGGCGTCCTGGCTCAGCACCCTGTTTGAACCCCTGCCGGACGAAGGTCAGGAAACCGACGTGGACCGGGAACTGGCGGATCTGCTGGAGGAACCGGAAGTGAGCGCCGCACTCTACCCCCGTGAACTCAGGGCGATGCACTGAGCCGAAACGGGTAACGCCATTCCACCCTGCTCCGGCCGCCCTCAAATCAGGCGGCCGGTATTCGTTCCCACACCCAGATCAGGCTGATGCCAATCACGCCAATCAGTGCCAGCGGCACCAGCGCCTGACGATAGATCGGGGTCGCCCGAGCCAGCACGGTGAGCACCGGAAAGCCCAAGGCCAGCAATGCGAGCTGACCAAGCTCCACGCCTACGTTAAAGCCCGCCAGGGCAACGGCCAGGCTGGCCGCGCCGGCTGTCAGTTCTGACAGCACGCTGGCAAACCCGAAGCCGTGTACCAGGCCAAATCCGAACGCCAGCAGCCAGGTTCTGGCGCCCAATATCGGCCAGACCACATTGATCGCCGCCACGATGATGGACGCGGCGATGACCGTCTCGACCCAGGCGATGGGCAGGCTGACCAGATGCAGGGCGGCCAGAGCCAGGGTTATTGAGTGGGCCACGGTGAAGGCGGTCACCACGGCGGTGAGTTCCAGTATTTGGCGTCGGCTGGGCAGCCAGCGATCCTGGAGTTTAGTGGGCTGATGGCGGGCCAGGCTGGCCGGCAGCACCAGCACGAGCAGGAACAACAGGTGGTCGAGCCCGATCAGCAGGTGTACTACGCCCTCGTAAACGAAGGTGGCGAAGCTGCGCCAGAGACTCGCGTCGCCCTGGGACTGGAGCTCCAGGGTCTGGCTGTCCGGCCCCGCCACGGCCAGAACCGTCTGCCCGCCCGCGCTGACTTGAAGCAGACCCCGGTGCAGGCTGTCCTGCTCGAACAACAGGCTGTACCGCAGTTGGTCGGGGCTCTGGCCCTCCGGGCAGAGCAACCGGTAGCTGGCACCGGCATAGGCGCCGTCGCTGTGTTGTGTCAGCCCCCATTCCTGGCCTTTCAGGCCACACGCCTGTCCGCCGGCCGACAACGCGAATCCGGCTTCAACGGTGGCCAGAATGTCGGCCCGACGATCCCGAAACTCGGCGCCGGTCACCTGGCCATCGCCATTGCTGTCCAGGGGCAGTAGCAATGCCAGATCCCGCAACGCCACATCGATTCGAAAGCGGTCTGTGTCAGCGTCCAGGTACATGAAGCTGTCGCTGGCTTTGTGGGCCAGGGCCGGTGTGGAGAGTGTCAGCAACACCAGCAGGGCGGCGAGCAGCTGAGTAACCACGCGGTTGATGGTCATGGTGCCTCCGGATAGCGCTGATCACTCTGGCCGTGGCGCGCCAGCCACTGCCGCACGTTTGCCAGCGCGTTCTGGTCGCCGGCGCGAAGGGCGGCCCGGAGTACCAGGCGGGTATCCAGTGGTTCGCGCTGGTCTTGCCAGTTGGCCTGGGCATGGGTCAGGGCCAGTTCCGGCTGATTTTCCACATCAAGCTGGAAGCGGGCGAAATCCCGCTGATGCAACAGCGCGCCCCGCCACTGCGCTTCCGCGAACCGTTCCCTGAGCGAACTTATCAGGTCCTCTGCCTCCTCCGAACCCGTCTCCCGCAGGGCGATGGCCCGGATGACCGCCAGCGTGTCGACCTGTTCATAGCCGGCGGTGAGCGCGAGGACGGCCCCAAAGTTGCCGGCCTGCAGCTGCCATTCCGCCAGTTGGGCCCGGGTGTAGAGATCATCCGGAGCCTGCGCCAGAACCTGGCGCCAGTGCTTTGCGGCGGTTTCCCGACCAAGCTGCGCGGCCAGGTCTGCCAGCGTGCCCTGGGCCCAGAGTCGGCTGGTGGCATCACCAGATCGCGAGGCCGCCAGTTGGCTGCGCAGCCGGTCGTAGGCGGTTGCTGCCTGGCCAGTTCTGGCATCGGTTTGCGCCAGACAGCTCTCGGCAATCAGACCCGGATAGACACTGGCCAGCTGCCGGCAGTGGCGGCGGGCATCGTCGTAGCGGCCTTGCACCAGTTCCAGATTGGCCAGGGTGAGTCTGGCCTGAATCTGCTGCTGGGGCTGGTTGCTGGTGTTGAGTACCTGTTCCAGATCCTGTCGGGCGGCGTCAAAGCGGTGCAGGCTCTGGGCCAGGGTGGCTCGCAGCACCCGCAGGCGATCGGTCAGGTCAGATTCCGGCCGTCCCTGTCGCCAGTTCTGCAGCTGGCGCTCCGCGTAACCGAGGAACCGGGGGTCGCCGGTGTTGCGGCTCTGGCCGATGAGACGCTGTAGCTGGTTCGCCAGCTCGTCGGCGGTCAGCTCACGGGCGGTGGGGTTCGGGGCAACGGCTGGAAGTGTGGCCAGCACCGTCTCGTTGGCGAAATCGTTTTGGATTGGGTTCGGCGCGGCGCTCACCGCTGGCGTTGCCAGCAGTGAACCGGCCAGTGCGAACCCAAGCCAAAAAGCCCTGCCCACCAGGGCAGGGAAGGAAATCGCCGGACACGCGCGGGCGCTGATCCGGCGGGGGGTTGTGTTACCGCAACTGGTCATCGAACGCCTGCGGGTTGTTCTGGTCATTGAAGCTGAACTCCGTGTCGTTGATCTGCACCGCCGCACGGGTGTCGCTGGTGTTGGCCAGCTCACCCTGTACGAAAGTGGTGAAATCCACCGACGGATCCGGCCGGTCGACCCGGTTATTGGAGCTGTCGGAGCAGCCCACAAGCATCAGTCCGGAAACAGCCAGAGCAGTCATTCTGAATAGAGTACTCATGACAACCTCCTGATTAGTTGGGTGAACCGGCCAGCGGCGTTGCCAGGTAAGGGAAGGTGGTTCTGAGCTCGGCCGGATCCAGCTGCACGCCGTCGGTAAACGGTGTGTTTCGGTTCGGCGCATCGGTAGTCAGGGCACCCATGGCAACCCGCAAGGCTGCGTCCACGGTGTCGTCCACCGGCCGACGGCCATTGGGGAAACCGGCGTTGTCACCACCCAGAACGCCAAGATCGTCCTGCGTAGCGGCTGGCGTGGCAGCGATGGCCGGATTGAGACGTAGCATTTCGGAAGCCGTAACGCCGACCGCCATGTTGACGCCATCAACCCCGGTCAGGAATGCACTGACCAGATCGTTGCGTGGGAAACTGTTCGGGGCTTCGGCACCCGCTCCGCTGAACAGAATTTCCAGCAGCTCGGGCAGGGTCGGGTGCGTCACGTAGGTCAGGAACTGACCATCGTCTTTCGGCTCACTGGCGTTGAAACGGTCCTTGTCCTTCAGGCCAATCACCACCTCGTTCACCAGCGGCATACCCAGACGGGAAACCTGGGTGTAGGCACCGCCTTCAACCGTCGCGCCCTCGCCATCGGAGGTCGGCTCCGGATTGAGTATCCGGGCCTGGCGCACGCTGGCGGTGGTCCAGCCGCCAATCACCGGATCGCCGCCGGAGTTGGCGGCGGTACCTGTCAGGCAGGTGGTTGGCACTTCCAGGGCGAAGGAGGTGACGTTCTTGTCGGCCAGATCGCCGGCACCCTCACCGTTACGAGGCCCGAGCGGATTGGTGTTGACCAGGTCGAAAATTTCACCCAGATTCACCGCAAAGGCTTCCTTACGCTGACCGACAAAGACCTTGCCGTTGATGCTGCAGCCGGGAATGTTGATGCCGTAGATGTGGCCGTCAGCGTAGCCGGCGTAATCCGCGAAGGATTTGCCGCCTATGTTGTCCAGGGGCTTGTCGAAGGTGTCCATGCCGGTGCTGGCGTTGGTGGCGGTCTGCACGGTGCCGGTGCGACGGTCACCGCGGATGACTTTTACTGAGTATTGCTGGCTGGCCTGGACATTGGCGTCGGCCGTTGCGTCACCAATGTTCTTCAGGGGTACCGAAACCATTTCCTCAGCGCCGGCGTCGCCGACGGACAACTGAATGTCGTTAAGGACATCGGTTGGCTCGAAACGGAAGGTGATATCCTCCACCGCATCGCCATCGTTATCGATGTGAATCTCGTAAATGGCATCTTCATCGAGGTCAAAATAGTTCGGCCCGCCGTAGGCGTCCTGCAGCGGCAGGTAGTTCGCAATCAGGGTCACGAAATCGGCGCGCCCTGTTTCATAGCTGCGGAACATGTAAAAATCGGTGCCGTCCACTTTGGGAACTTCGGTGATGAACGGCGCTTCCCGGTGACTGGACGCCTGGCTGAGGCTCGCGCCGAGGCAGAATCCTGCGACGGCAACTGCGAGGGCCGTGCGCTTTGTGGTTGTGTTCATTGCGTGTTCCTCGTCTATTGTTGGGTTGTGCAAGAGAAGCAACGGGCGGCTTCCCGGGAAAGATGCACCTCCTACCAAAAATAAATTTGCCCCCTGCGCTGCATCCCTCCCGAGCGTCGGCGCGTACCAAAAACAACGAACAGTGGAGCTGAAATGTCTCAAGACGACGCCAGTCAGGCCGACCTGATGCGCCTTTTGATTGCGGTATCCCATGGCGACCGGCGAGCCTTCCAGCAAATGTATGAGTTGATTTCCGGCCGCATGTACGGCGTCTGCCTGAAGCTGGCCGGGCAACGGGAATTGGCGGAGGAAGCCTTGCAGGAAACGTTCATCCAGATTTGGCACCACGCCGGCGAATACCACGGTGAACGCGGTACACCCCTGGGCTGGATGATGACCATTGCCCGCTATCGCACCCTGGATCTGATGCGTGCCCGCAAGGTCCGTCAGCATGGGGGTGAGGAGCAGCTGGCCCATGTCGAGGATCAGCGGGCCGGGCCTCTGGACGAATCGCTTCGCAAAGCAGGCGCCCAACAGTTGACGGGCTGTCTGGACGAACTGAGCGAGGATCAGCGCGACAGTATTTTGCTGTCCTACTACAAGGGGCTCACCCACGACGAACTGTCGCAGGCGCTGAGCTCGCCCATTGGTACCGTTAAGAGTTGGATTCGGCGCGGTTTGCTCGCCCTCAAGAGGTGCCTGGAACGATGAGAATGACAAAGGAACGCATTGAGAGCCTGGCGGCAGAGTATGTGCTGGGCTCCCTCCATGGTCAGGCCCGTCGGCGGTTCGAGCGCTGGATGATGGAATCGGCTCAGGTGCGCCGGGAAGTCTGGTATTGGGAGGAAAAACTCGGCCAGCTGTCCGGAGAGGTGCCAGCGGTGCAACCGCCGAAGTCAGTCTGGCAGGCGATCGAGCGTCGGCTTTGGCCGCAACAGGCGCAGGCCGCATCGAAATCCGGATTGCGCTGGTTGTGGCCGAGTTGGAGTCTGGCAGCCACCGCCGCGGCGGTTATTCTGGCGGTGCTGGTGGTGCAGCAGCCGGCACCGTCGCCCCAGCTTTCCGGCGCTATTGTTCAGGCGGATGTGAGTGACCCACTATGGCTGGTCAGCGAGTCCGCCTCCGACCGCCTGCTGAAGCTGCGCTCGGTGGCGGCCAGTGCCGCCGACGCCGGCAAGGACTATGAACTCTGGATTGTGCCGGAGAACGGCCAGCCGTTGTCACTCGGGGTGATTCCGGCCGGTGGTGTGCATCAGGTGACGCTCACCGACGAAGCTCGGGCTGCGCTGTCCCAAAGCCGCACTTTGGCCATCAGTCTGGAACCCCTTGGCGGTTCGCCCACGGGTGCACCCACGGGGCCGATCCTGCACGTGACCAAGCTGTATGAGATCTAAGGCCGTTCAGCGGTAACCATCACCGGGTTGCCATCAGCGTCAGGCACAATTGGGCGTTCTGGATAAAGTGATCGAACGCCCTTAACTGCTGCTCCGAGGGGGTGTAGTCGCCGGCGGCATTGTCGGCGTAGAACAGGCCAACCAGACGCTGACCGGCACGCAAGGGCCCGACCAGCGCCGGCACCCGGCCAAGCCAGCGATCGTAACCGACACCGCCGGCCGTGCCATCGGGGCGGTATATGAAACATCCGCTCTCAGGCAGCAGACCGCCCAGAGCGCCACTGCCATCTTTCGCAATGGTAAGCTGTTCGCGCCAGCCTTCAGTTCCACGGCCGCTCAGTTTGCGCGGCACCAGAACCTGGCCGTCCCGGTCACCCATTAGCAGTGCCACCCGCTGCATGCCAATGGCTCGATGAATCCCTTCGATCACCAGCTCACACACCTGGTTGATGTCCGGCTTTTCGGCCAGCGTGTGAGTCAGGTCGCGCAGAATCTGGAGTTGCAGATCGGCATCCATTTCGGGCGCCTTGGCAGCTGCGTTTTCTCCGTCTTTCCGGTTGCCGGGCATCAACGCGGTCACCTGAGGGATACCCAGGGATACAGCCACCCGGGCCGCTTCGGTGGCATTGACCTTGACTTGGTCGCGCACAGTTGCCGGATTTTCGTCAGTGTCCTTGCCCAATTGCTCCAGAACTTTGTCCATGTCGGCGCCGCTCCAGCCCTGCTCCGACAGTCGCGCCATCTCGACCGAATGGCGCACCAGGCTGGCGCCTGGCGAATTGGCCGGCCCCGGCGACACCACGTCGCGAATAAAAGGCCCCAGCGACCAGGCCTCTACCAGCCCGCGTGTGATCTCGGTGAAGGTGGTGTGCAGCACGGCCTTCTGGGAAGGCACCGCAGGTTCGTCCAGGCGCAGGCGCTGTTCCAGTTCGTTGGCTTGATCTGTCTCGCAGGACCAGAACGCCAGTTCGCCGATATTCATCAGCAGGGCACCGATGAACACCTCCTCCAGCGCCGTTTCATTGCGTTTGGGCATCAGGCATCGGGCCTGAACGGCGGCATGAATGGCCCGTGCCAGGCAGCGCAGCAGATGCGGTCGGTCATTGCGCTTGAGCAGGCTGTCGACGATCAGGGATGAAATCGCCATGGACTTTACGGCATCGAAGCCGATCAGCGTGATGGCTCGGCTCACCGTGCTGACCTGAGTCCGGGTCTGGTTGTAGAACACGGTGTTGGACAGACGAAGAACCTGGGAGGTGAGCTGAGCGTCATTGAGAATCACGCCGGCCAGCTCGTTCACCGTGCTGTTGCGGTTGTCGGTGAGTTCGTGGATGCGCCGAAGTGTGTTGGCCAGCACCGGCAATTCTACCTTGCTGAGGTAGCTCACCCAGGCTTGGGTCGACGTCATCCGCGCCGGTGTTGTCTTTGGGTCGATGGTCACGGTGGTGGTCTCAGGGCAGCGATTGTTGAAATTTGAGTGCCGTCTAAAGAGACAGTTTAGTGCACCGCGGGAATGGGTTGGGTAACCGTTTGTGTAAGGGCATTTACCCACAGGGCGGTGGTGTACGGGTTTCGGGTTTGACGTCTGAATGGGCTATAATCGCCGGCTTTAACGCTGCACCCACAAGGCGCTGACCGTGATTGTATTTGACCAGGTACAGAAGTCGTATCAGGTAGATGGCCGGGCGATCCCCGCGCTGCACCCTACCGATATGACCATTGAAACCGGCGAGGTGTTCGGCATCGTCGGTCATTCCGGCGCGGGCAAGTCCACGCTGGTTCGTCTGATCAATCTGCTTGAACCGCCCTCTGGCGGTCGAATCCTGATCGACGACGAGAACATCACCCATTACAGCGCAGCCGAGCTGCGGGCCTTTCGCCGCAAGGTCGGGATGATCTTCCAGCACTTTAACCTGTTGTCGTCCAAGACGGTGGCCGACAACATCGCGTTTCCCATGAAGCTGGCGGGTATCTACTCGAAGACCGAAATCCGTGATCGGGTGCAGGAGCTGCTGGCTCGGGTCAGCCTGCAGGACCACGCCAACAAGTATCCGTCGCAGCTGTCTGGCGGGCAAAAGCAGCGGGTCGGCATTGCCCGCGCCCTGGCCTGTCGTCCGACCATTCTGCTGTGCGACGAAGCCACCAGCGCGCTGGATCCGCAAACCACCCAGTCGGTGCTGAAGCTGCTGGCGGACATCAACCGCGAACTGGGTCTTACCATCGTGCTGATCACTCACGAAATGGACGTGGTGCGCCGGGTGTGTGACCGGGTAGCGGTGATGGATGCCGGCCGGGTGGTGGAAATGGGGCCGGTCAGCGAGGTGTTTCTGCACCCCCAGCATCCCACCACTCGGGATTTCGTGTTTGAAAGCGAGAGCATCGACAGCGAAGAAATGCAGGAAGACCTGCAGAAAGCCAAGGGCCGTATCATGCGCCTGACCTTCAAGGGCGATGCCACCTATAAGCCGCTTCTGGGCAGCGTAGCCCGGGAATCCGGGGTCGATTTCAGCATCCTGTCCGGCCGCATCGACCACATCAAGGACACCCCCTATGGTCAGCTGACTTTGTCGCTGGTGGGCGGTGACCTGGACGTCGCCATGTCCGCGCTTGAAGCCGCCGACGTTCACGTGGAGGTGCTGCGCTGATGGAATTTTTGACCGAAACCCTGTTGAGCAACGTGGACTGGTCTGAGATTGGCTGGGCCAGCTGGGACACCCTGGTGATGGTGGGCATGTCCCTGCTGTTCAGTGTGTTGATTGGCCTGCCGATTGGCGTGCTGCTGTTTCTCACCGGTAAGCGTCAGCTGCTGGAGCAGCCGGTGGCCTACGCGGTGTTGTCGTTCGTAGTAAACGTGCTACGGTCGGTGCCCTTTATCATACTGCTGATCGTGATGATCCCGTTCACGGTCATGCTGATCGGCACCTCCCTGGGCGTGGCCGGCGCGATCCCGCCACTGGTGGCCGGTGGCGCGCCTTTCTTTGCCCGGCTGGTGGAAACTTCGCTGCGGGAAGTGGATCGCGGCATCATTGAAGCCACCCAGGCTATGGGCGCGAGCGTGAAACAGATTGTGTTCGGAGCGTTGCTGCCGGAGGCCCTGCCCGGGATCATTGCCGGCATTACCGTGACCGCCATTACCCTGGTGTCCTACGCGGCCATGTCGGGTGTGATCGGTGGCGGTGGCCTGGGTGACCTGGCGATTCGCTTTGGCTATCAACGATTCCAGACCGACGTCATGGTCATTACCGTGGCGTTGTTGGTGATTTTTGTGCAGGTGCTGCAAATGCTGGGCGACCGTCTGGTGCTCTATTTCAGCCGTAAATAATTCAAACAGGAGATCTTCTCATGAGCCTTAAGACATCATTGGCGGCCCTGGCCGCGGCGGCAACCTTCACGGTTGCGGCCTCTGCCGAAGAGCTGTCCGTCGCGGCGACTCCGGTCCCGCACGCAGAAATCCTCGAATTCGTGAAGCCGGCCTTGGCCGAGCAAGGCGTGGAGCTGGACGTTAAGGTATTCACCGACTACGTGCAGCCCAATATCCAGGTGGACCAGAAGCGGATGGACGCCAACTTCTTCCAGCACAAACCGTATCTGGACGAGTTCAATGCCGGTCGTGGCACCAGCCTGGTGACCGTCACCGGCGTACACGTAGAGCCGTTTGGCGCCTACTCCAGCAAGATTGATTCCCTGGACGAGCTGGAAGAAGGCGCGGTGGTTGCCATTCCGAACGACCCCACCAACGGTGGCCGCGCTCTGCTGCTGCTGCAGAAGGCTGGCCTGATCACTCTGGAAGATTCCAGCAAGATCACCGCCACGCCCCGTGACATTGCCGACAACCCGAAAGATCTGGACTTCAAGGAGCTGGAAGCAGCCACCCTGCCGCGCATCCTGAACCAGGTCGATATTGCCTTGATCAACACCAACTATGCGTTGGAAGCCGGCTTGAACCCGACCGAAGACGCACTGGTGATCGAAGGCTCCGACTCGCCCTACGTGAACATTCTGGTGGCGCGTCCGGACAACAAGGACAGCGAAGCGATGCAGAAGCTGGCCGAGGTGCTGAACTCCGAGCAGGTGAAGGCGTTCATCAAGGACAGCTATGAGGGTGCCGTCGTTCCGGCATTTTAAGGCGATTCGCCCGATGCGGCGATGACTAGGTAATGAAGAAGCCAGCGGCGACTAAACCGCTGGCTTTTTTTTGCCTGTTTGTCAGTCACCTTGGAGTCATAGCCCTGTCATCTACACTGTGAACACTGGTCGGCGTATGCATTCACCCCACAAGGATCTGGTTATGACGTTTCGAAAGCTGATGTTGTTCACCCTGTGCCTGCTACCCTGCACGGCAGCCATGGCCGAGTCTCACAGCGATAATCATCAGCGGGGAGCGGGCGAGCGAGCCTCGGTGGAGGTCGGTCCGCGACCGTTCTGGTTGGTAAACGATATGGACGAAGGCCCGCTGAAAAAACGGTTGCAGGCCTGTCGCACTGAGAAGATGAAAGCCACCGAGTTCTCTATTGGTCATCGTGGTGCCCCGTTGCAGTTCCCCGAGCACACTCGGGAATCCTACGTCGCGGCAGCCCGCATGGGCGCCGGCATTGTCGAATGCGATGTCGCCTTTACCAAGGATCGGCAGTTAGTCTGCCGGCACGCCCAGAACGACCTGCACACCACCACCAACATCGTGACCGTGCCGGAGCTGAACGCCAAGTGCACGCAGCCGTTTGTTCCGGCGGACCCTGCCAGCGGTCGCGAGGCGCAGGCCGAATGCCGTACCAGCGACATCACCCTGGCGGAGTTCAAATCCCTGAAGGGCAAGATGGATGCCTACGACCCGATGGCAACCACCCCGGAGGCCTATGTGGGTGGTACTGCCGACTGGCGCACCGATCTGTACACCGCCCGGGGCACCTTGCTGAGCCACCAGGAAAGCATTGAGCTGTTCCAGTCTTTAGGAGTGAAATTTGCACCGGAGCTGAAAACCCCGGTGGTTGATATGCCGTTCGAAGGTGATTACAGCCAGCAGGATTACGCGCGCCAGCTGATCGCCGAGTATCGGGATGCGGGGGTGAAGCCCGAGCACGTCTGGCCACAATCGTTCAATCTGGACGACGTGCTGTTCTGGGTAAATGAAACCCCACGCTATGGGCAACAGGCGGTGTTTCTCGATATGGAGGCGCACACCAACGCCAACACTTCCCTGGCCTACATGGAGGATCTCAAGAATCAGGGGGTGAATATCCTGGCGCCGGCGATCTGGAAGATGCTGACCGTGGACGGCCAGAAGAGCATCGTGCCGTCGGACTACGCCAGAAATGCCCGTGCGGCGGGTCTCGATCTGATCGCGTGGTCTTTTGAGCGAAGCGGACCCCTGGCCGAAGGCGGTGGTTGGTACTATCAAAGCGTGACCGAGGCCATCAACAACGACGGCGACATGCTCACGGTGCTCGACGTATTGGCGCGGGAGGTCGAGGTCATGGCGGTGTTCTCGGACTGGCCGGCCACCACCACCTTCTACGCCAACTGTATGGGTCTGGCAGGCACAGGTAAGCGCGCCAAATGAACAGAAAATGACGAATTTGTCGTTTTGTTTTAACCCCGATAAGGCAGGAATCCGGTTAGGGTGAGATCACGCAGTCGCGAGATAAGTCTGTGATTGCCCGAAAGAATGGACATCTGAACTCACTTGGAGGAATGCCTTATGATTTCCACAGCCCGTTTTGCTTGTGCCACCGTACTGACCGCCACTGCCCTGGCAGCGCCGACAGCCTGGGCGCAGAGTGGTGTCGAGCGGGATCAGTCCGGACCCTACATCAGCGGTAGTTACGGCGGATACAAGGCACACGGTGGTGAATTTGAGGATGAAAACGACATGCTGGGTGCCGCCCTGGGCTACCAGTTCAACCCGTTCTTTGCCCTGGAAGCGGAATACATCGATTTTGGCAATTTTGGTGACGACGACGTTGAAGGCAAGCTCAAGGGGGCGGGCCTGAGCGCCATTGGCCGGTTGCCCCTGACCAATAGCGTGGGCGTGTACGGCAAGGTGGGTGCCTTTGCGTCGGCGTTCGATGTGGATGCGTTTGACGAGGACGAAACCTACGATGATGTCAGCCCGTTTGTGGGCGCCGGTGTCGATTTTCGGGTTACCCAGCACTTAACCGCGTTTGCCGAGTACAACCGCTACAACGTCGATATCGACGAGGACGACTTCAACGGTCAGGTAACCAATGACGGCCCCGAGTTTGATACTGGCCGGGTGGGTCTGAAGTACCAGTTTTAAGCAAGACTGCGGATCTCAGAACTGCGAGGGGCGCGGCGATTGGCCGCGCCCCCTTTTCGTTCTGTGTGCGTTACTGCGTGTTTTCCAGTTCGCCAAATCGATCGGCAAACAGTGCCGAGGACAGGTAGCGCTCCGCCGAGTCCGGCAGCACCACGACAATGTTCTTGCCCTTGAATTCCGGCTGCTTGCTGACTCGCACGGCCGCGACCACCGCGGCACCGCAGGAAATGCCGCACAGTATCCCCTCTTCCTGCATCAACCGATGGGCCATGTCCATGGCGTCCTCGTTGGACACGGTTTCAACCTGATCGACCATTTCCAGATCCAGATTCTTGGGCACGAAACCAGCGCCAATGCCCTGGATTTTGTGGGGCGCGGGCTTCACGGTTTCGCCGTTGAGGGTCTGGGTGATCACCGGGGAATCGGTGGGCTCCACCGCCACGGTGGTGATCTTCTTACCCCGGGTTTCCTTGATATAGCGGGACACCCCGGTCAGGGTGCCGCCCGTTCCAACGCCGGAGACAAAGACATCGATCTCACCGTCGGTGTCCTGCCAGATCTCGGGGCCCGTGGTGTCTTCGTGGATGCGCGGGTTCGCCGGGTTCTGGAATTGCTGGGGCAGGAAGTAGTTGTCCGGGTCTGAGGCAAAAATCTCTTCGGCTTTGGCGATGGCGCCGGGCATGCCTTTGGCCGGTTCGGTCAGCACCAGTTCCGCGCCCAAAGCCTTGAGCACTTTGCGCCGCTCCAGGCTCATTGACGATGGCATGGTCAACACCAGGCGGTAGCCGCGGGCGGCAGCAACGAAGGCCAGGGCGATCCCGGTGTTGCCGCTGGTCGGCTCAATGATGGTCATGCCGCGTTTGAGGGTGCCGCGCTTTTCGGCGTCCCAGATCATGGCCGAACCGATCCGGCATTTCACCGAGTAGGCCGGGTTGCGGCCCTCAATCTTGGCCCAGATGGTGGCGCCGTCGCTGACATGGTTCAGCTGGACTAGCGGGGTGTTGCCGATGGAAAGGGAATTGTCCTGATAGATACGTGCCATGGTGTCCTCCTTGCAGATTTTTTCTGCAGTCTAGCATCCAACGCTGTCGGCCACCCGCACAACCCGGACACGCTCCGTCTCCGACGGTCAGTCCCTGATAGACCGCACTTCCAGGCGATTCCGACCATTCTGTTTGGCAGCGTAGAGTGCCTGGTCCGCGAGCCGGAGGAACTGCGCCGGCGAATCCTCGGGTTCGGGAATGCCAGTGGCCAGGCCGATACTCACGGTCAGTTGCACATCTTTGCCACCGCAGACGGTTGGGCTGTCGGCGATGGCGGTTCGGAATCGGTCTAGGCGCTCGACAATTTCCCGTGCCGCGGTATAAGTGGTGAAAATGACAAACTCCTCGCCGCCAAATCGCGCCAGGCGGTCGGTTTCCCGTCGGAAATGCTTGCGCATTTTTTCCGCCAGTGCCTTCAGGCAGTGATCGCCGGCCTCATGGCCATAGGTGTCGTTGATGCCCTTGAACAGATCGGCGTCGACCATGGCAATGGCAAAGCCATCGCGGTTGCGTTGGCACCACTGAAAGCTCTTGCGGAACTCCCGGTCAAAATAACTGCGATTGCCGAGCTGGGTCAGATCGTCGGTGACGCTCAGGCGGGCCAGGGCTTCGTTGGCACTCGCCAGCTCTCGGTTCAGACGGTCCAGCTTGCGATTCCAGTAAAACAGCAACGAGGCGCCAAACAGGGCAAGGGCGAGCACCTGCCAGACCACCCGATAGTCCACCGATTGCTCGATCTTGATGTTGCGCCAGTAGCTTTCCAGGTTGCGCCGTTCCTCCGGGGTCAGGCTATCCACCAGTGCCTGCATGATGCCAAGCAGGACGGGTTCGTCATTGCGGGTGGCCACCGAGAGTGACCAGTCCGCGGGAATGCGACCAATCACCTTGATGTCGGCCAGACCCAGCTCCTGCATGTGATACATGGCAGTCGCCAGGGTGGTGATGTAGCCATCGAGTTCGTTGTCCTGTAGCCGCTTCAGGCCTTCGGTTTCGTCGGCAACTTCCACCGGTTGCAATCCGGGATAGCGGTATTGCAGCAGTTCGGTGAAGGCGTAGCCCCGAACCAGGCCCACCCGCTGATTACGAAGGTCGCCCACGTTTTCAATAAACGGCGCCTCGATGCGGCCCAGGATAATGTTGGGGACCTGGAGGTAGGGAGTCGTAAAGTCCATGAATTGACCACGCTCCGGGGTGTGCATGGCCAGAGTCAGCAAATCGCAGCGGCGTTCCCGGGCAGCTGCCAGGCTGTCCTGCCAGGAGCCGGTCGCTACCAACTTGAAACTGATGTCGCCCCGTTCCCGGAATAGGCGCAGGGCCTCGGCCGACAAACCCACGTGCTGACCTGAGGAATCGAGTGCTTCCAGCGGCATCCAGTCGTTGTCGATGCAGTAGGTGATGGTGCGGTTGTGCCGCTCAAGCCATTGTTGCTGATCTGCCGAGAATTTCGGTGTGTTCACGCCGTCTTCGGGTTTCGCCGCTGACGCGCCCAACCAGCGATTTTCGATGGTCCGCATTTCCGTGGGGCTGATCGCGGCCAGTGCCTGATCCAGGATGCCAGCCAGAGGTGCCAGACTTTTGCGGACGCCAAAGCGCAGGTCTTCGCCCGGATGGTTGTCGAAGACCAGTTCACCGGCAATTCGTACCCCGGGAATGCGCAGTTCCTGAACCCAGTAATTGCCATTGGGCAGGGCGGCCAGTGCCACGTCAATCCGGTCCTGCTCGAGGGCCGAAAACATGGTTTCCTGAGACTCGAAGATCTTGGCATCGTCGCCCAATACACGGATCACGTCATCCTGGTAATAAATGTCGGCGCTGACCCCCACGTCGTAGCCCTGCAGGCTACTCAGGTCGTTATACTCGAGCCCACCGTCCCGGGTGAAGGCAACATTGGGAATGATGTAATAGGGCGCGGTAAATTGGGTAAACGCCAGGCGGTCCTCGGTACGAGACATGTCGGCCAAAATGTCGATGGAGCCGTCCTGTAGCATGGAATAAAGTTCTGACCATTGTCCGCTTACGGGAATGATCTGAAGGCTGATCAGATCCGCCAGGCGGTTAACGACGTCGGTCGATAGCCCCTGTAACTTCCCCGCGTCTTTGAAACTGAAAGGCGCGTAGTCGTCCATAAGGCCGACTCGAATGGGCCCCAGCTGAGTGATGTACTCCCGTTCGTCATCGTCAAGCTGAAACTCCAGCCCATCGCTCAGGCTGGCGCCGCCATACTCCCGCCAGCGCTGCAGCAGTTCCGCCTTGCGAGTCTTGGGGATGGCTGCAAGCCCAAGCTGAATCTTGCGGAACAGTTTGGGGTTGTCGGCCCGCACGCCGATGCGGAGGTCTTCCTGGGCTTTGGCGCCCAGAGGGGCGACGCCGGCAATGGAGAGAAAATACAGCCCCGCCAGGTTGGCCTGGTACTTCAGCCCCAGCCTGGGGCCGATGACCACGTCGACCCAGCCAAACGCCAGGGCTCGCACCAGACTCGGAAACGAATCGTAAGTGCTAACGGCAATGCCTTTCTCGCTGAGCATCGCCCGGTAATAAACGTCTTTGACCACACCCACCCGCAGGTCCCGCAAATCGGCCAGCGACTGAATCTGGCCGACCGGTCGGGTGTCGTCCTGCATCAGATAGGTCTGGCGTATGTGGTATGGGTCAGTAAAAAGGATCTCGTCGGTCTTGTCGTCGCGGTAGGAAATGCTGTCGATGGCATCGAGCTCGCCGGCCAGGAACGCGGCGTAGAGTTCGGGCCAGTTACCGGCCCGAAAATCGAACTCCAGCCCGCTGTTAACGGCAATTTCCTTCAGAATGTCAGCCGAAAAGCCGGATGTGGCGCGCCCCTCGAAAAAAGAATAAGGGCTGTTGTCGGCCACGATACCGATGGAAACTGTGTTAGTGGACACAGGCACCCCAGGTGTCTCGTTTTCATCGGAGCTTTCCTGGGCTAAGGTTGGTGCCGGTAGCATCAGGCACGTCAACGCCGTGACGAGAATGGCAAGCGCCAGCCAGGTCAGGGTAGGAACACTTCGGGGCGCAAGCCTGTCGTTCATCGCATTGCCGACTGTCGAACACAGTTACACATTCAGTGTAGTCGGTGTCACCGGTGCAGTCGGCAATTTCCCAAAGCCGGGACGTTCAGGTATTAACGGACCGCCCGGTGTAGTCGGTGAAGTCCGGACGCTTGGCGTGGTGCTGGTCGTCGGTCATGTAAGCGGAGGTCAGGATGAACTCAGCGGTGGCCCGGTTGCAGGCGACCGGAATGTTCCAGAGCGCGGCGATGCGCAACAACGCCTTGATGTCCGGGTCGTGGGGCTGAGGTTCCAGCGGATCCCAGAAGAACACCAGCAGGTCGATCTCGCCTTCAGCAATCTTGGCGCCAATTTGCTGATCCCCGCCCAGGGGCCCACTGAGCAGGCAGCGGATGTCGTCCCGGCTCAGGTTTTCCCGCAGCAGTCGGCCGGTGGTGCCAGTGGCGTACAGGGTCAGTGGTGCGAAACGGGTGCGGTTTTCGGTGACCCAGTCCACCAGTTCTTTTTTCTTGTTGTCGTGCGCCACCAGGGCGACGGATTTTACGGCCATGTTCGGTACAGTCTCCGTGTTGCTGAATCCAGCCAGCGCCCAGTGTTTCACAAGCTCACCCGGGACGGAATAGGACAGAAGGGGTATGAACCCGTCGGTTTATGGTGTCGGGGCCGCAAGGGTCAGCCGGAAACAGACCCCGTTCACGCCCTGTTCCGTTACGTTGGCCGCCTCGATCCGCGCTCCATGGAAGTCGGCAATCAGCCGGACAATCAACAGCCCCTGCCCCAGGTGCCCCTCCTCGCGTCCGTCTCGCAGGGACACAAAAGGATCAAAGATGTCCGTGCCCTGGTCAGGCAGCGCTGAACCTTCATTGAATACGCTCAGGATCAAGCCGCTGTTGGCTGCCGCAAGACTGATCTGGATTAGCCCGGCCTCCGGGGTGAAATCTCGGGCGTTGTCTACCAGCTTGTCCAGCAGTTGCACGATCAGCTCGGGCGAGCCGGTCATGGTGAGCCCCTGGTCCGGGCCCTGGTAGTGGATTCGGTGCTCCGGGTCCAGGCCCTGATAGGCCGCGGTGGCCTGGGAGGCCACTTCCGCCAGGTCGAAGGTTTCTTTGTCGGCGTGGTCGAAACTCTGCTCCAGCCGTGCTGCCTCGCTCATGCCGTTGAGAATCTGGCTCAGGCGATCGGTTGCGGTTGCCGCCCGCTGCAGGTATTCCGTTCGCTCCGCCTCGGATTCACTGTGGCTGAGGTTCTCCAGGGAGGAGCGCACCACGGCCACCGGCGTTTTCAGTTCGTGGGACAAGCGCCGGGAAAAACTCTCCAAGTATCGATTGTAGCCGTGCAGGCGATCCACCATCTGGCTGAAATGGCGTTGCAGCTGGCCCAGCTCGTCGTTGGCGCGGGCGGCCGGCAAGGTGCCGATGATCCGGCCGTCGTCATCGACGCTGGCACTCACCGCCCGTTGCAGCCGGGTGATGCGCCAGGACAGCCAACTGGCGTAGCCCAGCAGCACCAGGGTTAACAACACAATGATCAGGGTGCTGCGGGCGATCACCGAGCCCAGGGCGGAGCCGGACAGGGTCAGCAGCTGGTCCAGGGACTGCTCCAGGATCAGGGTGCGGCCCCCGAACACCGGTTCCGAGGTCAGCAGCCAGGTGCTGCCGTCCGGATACCGGACCAGTCCCGATTGCGGCTGGTTGTCCGGTGTCAATTGGTCGGTGGCAGCGGGCGCCCGTGCCGGTTCCGGCTGGTAGAACCGGATCAGGGCACGCAGGGCATTCAGGGCGATTTGCTCGCTGATTTGCAGCGGGCTCAGTTGGTCGAACTCGGGTGGCGTCTGGCTGGCGGGCAGTTCCTGGCGTGCGGAAACCCAACCGGCCGGCTCCAGTACCTGCACCCGTTGGCCGGGATTCAGCCGAGGCTCCAATTGCCGCTCCAGGGTCTGGTTTGGTCCCACCAGTACCGGTAGGGGATCGGCTGGTGTGCTGACGCCGGCAGGCTGGCCTTGTTCACTCCAGCGGGCCCCGAAACCCAGCCGGCTGCCCGGTGCCGGTGCGGGCATCTGAAGTTCCAGCTGCCAGCCCTGTCGGGTGGTTTGCCAGCTTCCGGTTACCCGGTAATCCGGGGCGTCGCCGGACTCTCCTTGCAAGGCGTAAAATTTGCCCGGTACGGTGGTGCGGATTCGCCAGGTACGATCGCCCGCGCTTGCACCGTCTGTTGCGCCCAGGCCATCCGCCGGTGGCTTGAGCCAGAGCAACAGCCGGTCGTGGGGAGCGTCTGGATTGCCGGGGTCGTACAGATCCGGTTGCCGGTCATTGATGCGGATCAGCAGGTACAGATGGCGGCCATCTGAGACGGCCTGCCAGCTCAAACGGGAGGGCCCGGTGGAGGCCGGCTGCTGGGTGGCCCTGCTGGTGTCGTCCGCGCCCTGTCCGTCTGAGCTCGGTTCCTCATAGCCTGGCCAGTCGTCCGGATAACCATCGAGATTGAGCGTGCGGTTCAGAGCGCCCACGTAGATCGCTGGCTCGTCGGCGGTCACTGGCGACCGGCCAATCAGGGAATCGCCGGCGAACGACGCCAGCCGTCTCGCCTGCAGGTCGAGCTGCTCGCCGGCCTGCTGACGCAGCGCGTCGTCCAACTCCAGCACAAACTGCAACCCGGCCCAGGGAATGAACAGCGTGAGCAGGCTGGCGACCAGCAATTGGCGTTTCAGGGTCAAGAGTCAGGCCTCATGGGCGTTCCAGCGGTAACCCATGCCGTAGGCGGTCTGGATCCCGTCAAACTGGTTGTCCAGCTGGATGAATTTCCGACGAATGCGCTTGATGTGGGAGGTCACGGTGTTGTCGTCCAGCACCGTGCTGGCGGCCTCCATCAACTGGTCACGGCTGCGCACATGGCCCGGGTGGCGCACCAGAGAATGCAGCATCCAGAATTCGGTGACGGTCAGATCCAGGGGTTGGTTGTCCCAGGCCACGGTCATCCGGTCAATGTTCAGCACCAGCCGGCCTCGCTCCAACACATCATCGGGTTTTTGCAGCGCCTCGGCCCAGGCTTCCGCCCGGCGAAGTAGGGCGGTTACCCGGGCCAGCAGATGGTCAATGCTCATGTCCTTGGTGACGTAATCGTCGGCGCCGAGGCGCAGGCCATGCACCGAGTCGATGTCGCTGTCCCGGGCAGTCAGAAAGATGATCGGCAGGGTCTTGGAGTGGGCGCGCAAATCCTGGCACAGGGTGAAACCGCCCTCCGGCTCCTCGCCCAGACCAACGTCGATGATCGCCAGGTCCGGTAATTCCTGCCGCAAGACCTGCCAGGCCGACGGCCGGTCGCCGAAGGTGGACACCCGATAGCCACGGCGCTCGAAAGCCACCCGGTAGTTGTCCCGGATGGCCGGCTCGTCTTCGATCAGAACGATGTGCTTCTTCATGGTTACGACAGCCTGATTGCCTCAAATGCTGTTATTTAAACACGGCAGACACCGGGCACAAGGCGAGCCACGGCGGTTGCCACAATTGATCACAATCTGCGGCCGGAATGTCCGGATCTGCCACCGCTTGCACCTGTGGGATTGCTGAAATGCTGACACCAATACCCAGCATGCAGCGACAAGGATCCCGATATGATGCTCTCGACCGGATTGCTCAAACTAACACCCACACCCACCGACAGCCAGCGTCGCCGGTCTCGTCGGCTGGCCGAAGGCGTCAGTCTCTGGCTGGCGGTCCTGCTGATGCTGTTTGTCCACCCACTGTATGGAGAAGCCAGCGAGCAGTTCGCGAACGGCCAGATGGAGGACAACACGGCCGGCACCCTGCATTTTGTGGATGACACCGGGCAATGGCAGGAGCCGGCCCTGATCGTGGACAGCGATTTTGATATTCAGGTCAGTGGCCTGATCGCCGAGATCCGACTGGCCCGGCGCTTTCGCAATACCAGCGCCCACTGGCGTGAGGGGGTGTTTGTGTTTCCGCTGCCGGAGCAGGCCAGTGTCTATGGCCTGACCATGACCGTGGGTGAGCGCACCGTCGTGGGTCGGGTACAGCCCAGGGCCCAGGCGCAAAAAACCTATGAAAAGGCTCGATCAGCCGGCCAGGGTGCCGCCCATGTTGAACAGCAGCGCCCCAACCTGTTCACCGCCAAGGTTGCCAACATCCCGCCCGGCGAGACGGTGTCAGTGGTGCTGGAGTACCAACAGCCGGTGACGTATCGCGCCGGTGACTTTGAGCTGAGGGTACCCACCACGCTGACCCCCCGATATATGCCGGGCCACTTGGTTCGTAATGAAGCGCGGCAGTGGCAGGGTGGCTGGGCCCTGCCGACCAGCCAGGTCGCCGACGCGGATGCCATCAGCCCACACACGGTCAGGGCTGCCGATCTGGCGCCTGACAGCCACCGGGCCAGCATCCGAATGACCATCGACGCCGGTTTGCCACTGGCTCGGGTCATCAGCCCTTCCCATTCGCTGCAGACCCAGCAGGATGGCCAGGCCGTGCAGGTGCGACCGGCGCAGGATCGGGTGCTGATGGACCGGGATTTTGTCGTGCGCTGGCAACCCCTGCCGGGTCAGGAGCCAACGGCGGCGGTATTTCACCAGCGCTGGCAGGATGAAGACTACCTGCTGGCGATGATTCTGCCGAGCGTTCAGGACCGCCGGGTACTGCCTCGGGATCTGGTGTTTGTCATCGACACCTCCGGTTCCATGGCCGGGGCCTCCATTCGTCAGGCCCGGACCGCCCTGCAACAGGGTCTGGACACGCTGACGCCGGACGATCGCTTCAACGTTATTCAGTTCAACAACCAGACTCACGCGCTGTTCATGCAGGCGGAGCCGGCCACCGCCAACAATCTGGCCCGGGCCCGTCGCTACGTTAACAATCTCCAGGCGGACGGTGGCACCGAGATGGCGCCGGCGCTTGCCCAGGCGTTGGCGGGCGAGGGGGCTGACCGTGACTACGACGGGGCTCGGGTGCGCCAGGTGGTATTCATTACCGACGGGGCGGTGGGCAATGAGGCCGCGCTATTCCAGCAGATCCGCGAGCAACTGGGTGCGCAGCGGCTGTTCACGGTGGGCATTGGCTCGGCGCCGAACATGCACTTCATGCGTGAAGCGGCGCGCTGGGGCCGCGGTCTGTATACCGCGATCCAGGATGCCGCGGACGTTGCCGGGCCGTTGCAGGACCTGTTCGCGGCTATGGAAGCGCCGGTTCTGACCGATATCGAGGTGCAGTGGCCCGGGCAAACCGGTGACGTGCAGAGTTTTCCCGCACGCTCCGGCGATCTGTTTCGCGGTGAGCCGATGATGCAGGTGGTGCGCGGTGTCGCGCCCGCGGGCGTGCTGAAGGTGTCGGGTCGAATGCCGGGTGGCCAGCGCTGGCAGCAGTCTCTGGATCTGCAGCAGGCGGCACCGGGTCGCGGGTTGAACCGGCAATGGGCCCGGCAGAAAATCGATCACCTGCAGGACACGGCGCGAGTTGAGGGCCGTGAGCCTGACCGCGACACCATTACCCAACTGGCGGTGGCGCACACCCTGATGTCGCCCTACACCAGTTTTGTCGCGGTGGATGAGGCGACTGTGCGGCCGGACCATGCGCCGGTGGCAACAGAACATTTGCCTACGCTGTTACCCGCGGGCAGCGAGGCCGGCCTGCTGCGCTACCCACAGACCGCCACCCTGGCGCCGTTGCTGACCGCCCTGGGCCTGGTCGGCCTGATGTTCTCGCTGGCCCTGGTGTTGCTGCAACGGGGAGCCAGAGTATGAGCCGTCTGTTGCTGATGTTGCTGACCTCGTCTGCCACCTTGCTGGTGTTCGGCTTGTGGATTCCCCTGAAGGCGGTCATCGCCCAGGAGTTGCTCGAGCTGGCCTGGGCTGAGAGCCAGGCCCGCCAGACCGAAACCCGGCCTTGGCCCTGGGCCGATACCTGGCCGGTGGCCCGATTAACGGTACCCGAACTGGGCGACTCGATGATCGTGCTGGCCGGTGCCCACGGCGAAAGTCTGGCCTTTGGGCCGGGTCAGTTGTTGGGTGGCGGGGACCGCACCGGCCCGGTGATCATTGCCGGCCACCGCGACACCCACTTTGATCAGCTACAGTATCTGCAGGCCGGCAGTGAATTACAGTTGCAGGATCGCTCGGGACGCTGGCGCCATTACCGGGTACAGGCCACCAGGGTTGTCGACAGTCGCTCAGAGCACATCGACACCCGGGCCCTGGCCGACGACACCCTGATTCTGGTGACCTGTTATCCGTTTGACGGGCTGGACACCCAGGGGCCGCTGCGTTACGTGGTGGAGGCCAGAGCCCGGTCATCCAACCCGGGCACCCTCGGTAACCAACTGGAACCAATGGATACTATTGCCGGAATCTGAGGTTGGCGTACACTTGTGCGCCAAATTTCGGTGATCAGAGAGTTTTGTCATGGCTGTTGTTTTAGTGGGTGTTGTGTAATGGGCGCGGTGAGAAAACTGCTGGCGTGGGTCAGCGTGCCGATTATCTGTCTGTTTGCCCTGGTGCTGTACCTGGCGCGCCCCTTCAACCCGGACAACAACCGTCTGCTGGGCACCGCGGTGGCCCGGTTCGGCCGCGCCCTGCTGGGCATGGAGCGGCCGCTGGATGGTTGGGAAAACGTGCCGACCGACCGCCCCACGGTGATGATCGCCAACCACCAGCACAACGACGACCTGTTCGTGATGGGTGACCTGCTGCCGCCGCGCACGGTCACCGTGGGTAAATCGTCGCTGGTGTGGGTGCCGTTTTTTGGTCAGGTGTTCTGGCTGGGTGGCAACGTCATCATCAATCGCGCCCGCTCCCACAAGGCCATCGCGGTGATGCAGGCCACCAGCGAAGCGATCGCCCGGGACCACAAGAGCCTGTGGGTGTTCCCCGAGGGCACCCGAAGCCGTGGCCGCGGCCTGCAAAAATTCAAGAAAGGCGCATTTCATGCCGCCGTGGCCTCCGGCGCACCCATCACCCTGGTCTGTGCCCGCCAGTATGAGGACAAGACCCTGGGCCTGAGCGGTCGGCGTGAGCCGGTGCCGATCCGTATCCTGCCACCGATCGAAACCGCCGGGCTGACCACCGACGACATCCCCGAATTGATGGCTCGATGTCATCAGCGCATGGCGGAAACCATTGCCGAACTGTAATTGTCCCTCGCTGACCTGTGGAAGTTCTTGAAGCGCCTGAGGAAACAGGGCAGGCTTTGCGAGTCTGAACCTATTGTTGGAAGACCTACAGGGAGAAGCAAACCATGAATCTGATTCTGTTTCTGATCATCGGTGGTGTGGCCGGCTGGCTGGCCGGATTGATCATGAAGGGCCGGGGCTTTGGCGTACTGGCCAACATCGGTATCGGTATCGTCGGCTCGGTGATTGGTGGCTTCGTGTTCCGCCTGCTGGGCCTGGCGGCGCAAGGTGCGGTAGGTGAGCTGGTGACGGCCACGGTGGGCGCGGTCCTGCTATTGGCCATCGTCAGTAAGATCAAGAAGGGCTGATCATGATCGTACCCGTTACCGGAGTGTTTGCCGCCGTTATCGGCATTCTTTTGCTGGTGCTGTCTGTTCAGGTGGTGAAGTTCCGCCTGAAGTTCAAGAAGGGCATTGGCGTTACCGAAGACCGTGACTTCCAGGCCGCGGTCCGGGCGCACGCCAACCTGGTGGAGTATGCCCCCATCGGCCTGATCATGCTGGCCATCGCCGAACTGAATGGCGTTGCCACCGGACTGGTCTACTGGACCGGGATGGTACTGGTGGTCGGTCGCATCCTGCACGCCTGGGGCATGCTGAACGGCCGGGGTGGCACCCACTGGGCCCGTTTTCTCGGCATCATCATGACCTGGCTGGCGATTGTGGTCACCGCGGTGCTGCTGCTGTGGAACGTCTGGAGTGTCTACGGCTGAGTGCCAACGCCGGATAAAAAACGGGGGCCGAGGCCCCCGTTTTTTTATGGCCGACGCTCAGCCCTGAAGGGCCTGGGCGACGTCCTGGGTCAGGTACTCCAGTTCGACCCGGCGGTTGGCCGCGTGATCCTCAAGCGTTGCCAGGGGGCGGGTAGAGCCCCAGCCAGTCAGCAGGATCTGACTTTCGGACACGCCCTCGTGCACCAACAGACGGGCCACGGCGTTGGCCCGCAGGCGGGACAGGAACCGGTTGTAATCTTCCGCGCCAAAATTGTCCGAATGGCCATGAATGTGAACCCGCACGCCCGGATACTGGCGCAGATAGAGCGCGTGTTGTTGCAACATGGCTACATCGGCGTCATCGAGGGAGTGCTTGTTGAAGCCATAGTGAAACTTCATCCGGTGCGGACGCTTGGCATCGGCGGCCAGGGCAGCCGCTGCAAAACCGGACGCCACGGCGGCTTTGGCAATCAGCTCTGGGTTATCCAAAACGAGTACGGTCATTGGCAATATCCTTGATTCCAGTATCCGGTTGTACCTGTCAGCTCGACTCACTATTGGTGCCGGCCGCGCTGACGGCAATTGGCGAAAGGTCGATAAGACAGCGGGATGCAATCCTGATAGCCCGATTAAATGGCATTTCTATGACCCTTCCATGACAGCGGGTTTTGAGAACCTCGCCGCTTGATGAGTATTTCAACGCGAAAAGAGGGCCTTACTGTGGTAAAAAACAGGTTTTCAGGGACAGATTGTGATGAATTGTGACCGCCCATGCTGATTATTCCCGCTGAGAACTCCGTTAACTGGAAGCGCCCCCCACTGATCACCATCGGTCTGATGCTGATGTGCCTGGTGGTGTTCCTGTTCTATCAGGGCGGCGACAGCCGGAAACTGGAGCAGGCGGTCAGTCAGTACCTGGATGCCGATCTGCAATCGCTGGAAGCGCCCGAATACGAGGATTACCTGCAGCGTCAGATCCAGTTCGAAGGCGCCGAAGACCGGGTCTATGACCTGCAGCAATTCCAGGATCTGAAGGCGAGTGACGAGCCATTCTGGCTGGCGGTCAGCCTGCTGATGGATCGGGAGTTTTACCAGTACCTGCAGAACAACCAGGGGGTGATCTGGACACCGGCCGAGCGCGCTCGCTGGGCCGAACAACGGGCGCCCATCGAAGAGAATTTCATCCAGAAACTGAGCGCCTTCCAGCTCGGGCTGGTGCCGGCGGACCTGTCGCTCTCGGCGCTGATCACCTACCAGTTTCTGCACGGCGGCTGGGGCCACATCATTGGTAACCTGGTGTTCCTGTTTCTGCTCGGTTTTACCGTGGAAAAGGCGCTTGGCCCGGGCCGCTTCCTGATTGCCTATCTGCTGTGCGGCGCCCTCTCCGGCCTGGTGTTCACCGCGTTCTCCTCCGGTAGCTACGTGCCATTGGTCGGTGCGTCCGGTTCCATCTCCGGGCTGATGGGCATGTACGTGGCCATTTACGGCCTGCAGAAGATCCGCTTTTTCTATTTCCTTGGCGTGTATTTCAACTATTTCCGGGCGCCGGCCCTGGCTCTGCTGCCGGTGTGGTTGGGCAAGGAAATCTACGACTACTGGTTCGCCGGCGCCACTGGCATCGCCTACATGGCCCACGCCGGCGGTCTGGTGGCCGGGGCGGGCCTTGTTTGGCTGCTGGGGCGCAGCTGGTTGCAGGTGCGTGAGGAATTCTACGAGCCGGAAGAAGAGGAGCAGGATGCCCGGTTTACCACCGGCTATGCCCAGGCCATGGCCAGTCTGGGGCGGATGGATTTTGACATTGCCCGGCATCAGTTCGAGGCACTGCGGGAGCACTACCCGGACCGGCCGATTCTACTGGAGCACCTGTATCGACTGGCGAAGCTGCGCCCGGATCTGCCGGAATACCGGGATCGCGCCCGTGAACTGATGAACGACGCCCTGGCCCGGCGCCAGCCGGAGCAGCTGATTGAGATCTGGAAGGAGTTTCTGAGTAAGGGCGAAAGCCATCAGCCCCTGGACGCCGAAGACCACAACCGGGTGCTGTTCACCAGTCTGCGCCAGCACGACATGAAAGCCGCCGAGAAAGCTTTTGAACGTCTGCGCAGCACCGGCGATCAGTTGCTGACCTCAGAGGCCTGCCGTTTGCTGGTGGAGGAATTCGAGAAGCTGCAGATGGAGCCCAAGGCGCGGCATTACCGGCAGTTGTTGCAGTCGGTTTAGGCTTGGGGTCGCAGGGGGCGTGGGAGCTTTCCGAAACATGCTGTGAATACGTCCCTGTACGCTCGGCTCCGCCTCTCAGCGCTTCCTGCTCCTGCGTCGCACTGAGAGTCCTGGACGGGCCGTCCGTGGCCCGTCCGTAAAGAGCTTGCGCTCTTTACCCACGGCTCCGCACGGTTTCGGAAAGCTCCCACGCCCCCTGCTCTATTCCTGAACTGCGAAACTCGCCTTCGGCCCCTTCAAAGGCTCCCGCTTTTCCGCCTGTTCCAGGTAAGCGCCAATCTGCGCATGCAGCGGGTCGTTCCCGCAGCGTTTCTGGATAAAGGTCAGGAACGCCGTCGCTTTTTCCCACTGATTCAGACCGTTCGCCAGCGCCTGGGCTACCAGCAGGTACGCCTGGGCCAGTTGATCGCTGTCTGGGAAACGCTTGTGGAAATCCTGCAGCAGCCGCAGCGTTTGCTTGAACTGGCCACGGTGGTACAGGGTGCGCGCGCAGCGCACCGCCAGTTCCGGGTCGTCGAGGCGGAATTGGGGATCAGCGGTCTGCAAGTTATCCAGCAGTGAGGCCATGGCATCGCCGTCGTTGCGGTCGGCAAGAAGCGCCAGAATCCTTGGGTGGTACCGGTACAGCTCGGTGACGTCGTTGCGGGCGGTCAACAACTGGTGCAGCTGGCCAATGCGTTGGGGGTTATTCCGGTCGCGCTTCAACGCCTCTTTCAGCATCGACTCGACACGGTCGTAGTTGCCGTCTTTCAGGTTCATGTCGATGTCGGCATCGAAACGGGCGCTGCGATCGCGCTGATGCTGGTCCTGGGGCTCCAGGTCGTCTTGCAGGTCGGAGGCGAAGCCCAGTTCTTCCTGATACTGGAACAGCAGGTAGCCCAGCATGTGGAACAGGATCAGGGTGAAGGTACTGTTCAGGAAACCGGCCAGGGGCTGGGAGACCCAAAACGGGAAATGGTTGACCGCAAAATCCTGTGCCGCGCCCGAGGCCAGCGTCAGCAGGATCAGGTAGCCGTACAGCAGGAAGTAGGGGCTGCCGATGCGGGAGATGAGCATGGCCAGGTTCATCGGGTTGACGGCCGCGCCCACCGACCGCTCCATGGCCAGCACCATGATACTCGCCGGCAACGCCAGCACCACGAAGGCCATGGCCAGCATCATCAGCAGCGGACCGCCAACCATACCGGCGGAAGCCACCAGGCCGCCCATCAGTACGAACACCAGGAACTGCAGCAGCACTATGTTGAAACCGCTGCCACTGAAAGCCACGGCAATGGGCGGTGGTTTCAGGTGGCCCTCGGCGGTGTGATTGATGACCGCGTAGGTGTACTTGAACAGCGCCAGCGCCAGCAACACCCAGATGACAATGCCGATGAGGTTGGCGGGCGCCAGGATCGGCACCAGGGTGCAGATGGCGATGACGATCAGCGGGTCGCTGTGGAAAGGGTACCGGAAAAAGGCCCCGACCCGGTTCCAGAACGGCACGACCTCAGTGGCGGCCCCCAGGTAGCGCATCGCCTTGCTGCAATTGGGGCAAAGTGCTCGGCGCTGACGGGTGTCGGCATCGGGCATACAGCGGGTGCAATAATGGGTCTGGCATTCGGCGCAGTGCCATTTGGCGGGGTCGCCGGGGTGGTAATGACAATCGTGTTTCACAGCGGGTCTTGATCCTGGTCCGTCAGAAAAGGCGTCAGTCAATCATGACAGAAGTCATGGGCGATCGCAGCAACCCCGTAACCCGGTAGACTATTGCCAGATCGGCAACGTATCGGTCTTGGTTAGCATTCAATCCGGAGGACCTTTGAACCAGCAGCATCACCCCAGCCAGTTTCTCGACCCGGACAGCATGGGCGCCGAAACCGAGACCGGCCAGCGCAAATACCAGTGGCGTGACGTGTTTGCCCTGGCGCTGAAGCATAAGCCGCGTTTGGTGAAGGCCAATATCCTGGCCATCCTGGCGACGCTCATGAGTGTTCCCGTGCCCCTGTTGCTGCCGGTGTTGGTGGACGAGGTGCTGCTGGAAGAGAGCGGCCCGGTGTTGCCTGTGATGAATCAGGTGCTGCCGGAGGCCTGGCAAATGCCGCTGGTGTATATCGGGGTGATGGTGCTGGTGGCTTTCGCGCTGCGGCTTGCGGCGTTGTCGTTCAACGTGCTGCAGTCCCGGGAGTTCTCCAAGGTGTCCAAGGACGTAGTGTTCCGCATCCGCTCGCGCCTGCTCGGGCGCTTGCAGCGGGTGGCGATGTCGGAATACGAAACCCGCGGCGCGGGGGGCATCAGCAGCCACTTCATCACCGACCTGGACACCATGGACCAGTTCCTGGGTACCACCATCAGCCGGTTTCTGGTGGCCAGCCTGACTGTCACCGGCACCGCCCTGGTGTTGCTCTGGGTGCATTGGCAACTGGCCCTGCTGATCCTGTTGTTCAATCCGCTGGTGATCTTCTCTACGATTTTGATCGGCAAGCGAGTGAAGGACCTCAAGCGCCGGGAGAACGCCGCCTATGAGGAATTCCAGGGCGACCTGACCGAAACCCTGGACGCCATCCACCAGCTGCGGGCGGCGAACCGGGAAAAACACTATCTGCGCCAGTTGATCGACCGGGCCCGCAATGTCCGGGACCACGCTATCCAGTTCGAGTGGCGCAGCGACGCCGCCACCCGGGCGAGCTTCGCCCTGTTCCAGTTTGGTGTGGATGTGTTCCGGGGTGCGGCCATGGTCACGGTGCTGTTCAGTGATTTGAGCATCGGCATGATGTTCGCCATTTTCGGCTACCTCTGGTTCATGCTGACCCCGGTGCAGGAAATGCTCAACATGCAGTACGCCTGGTTTGCCGCCAATGCCGCCCTGGGTCGCATCAATCGCCTGCTGGAGCTGAAAGAGGAACCCCGTTACCCGGCGTTGGAAAACCCCTTCAAGCAGCGCCACACCGTCAGCCTGACCCTCCGGGACGTGCACTTCAGTTACGACGACGAATCGGTGCTGCGGGGCATCAATCTACACCTGAAACCGGGCGAAAAAGTTGCGGTTGTGGGCACCAGTGGCGGCGGCAAGTCCACCCTGGTGCAGGTGATCCTCGGTATGTACACGCCCCAGAGTGGCGAGATCCTGATTGACGACGTCCCGGTGCAGAGGATCGGTCTGCCCTGCCTCCGCGAGCATGTGGCCACCGTGCTGCAGCAACCGGCGCTGTTCAACGACACCGTGCGCCAGAACCTGACTCTGGGCCGGGACAAGACCGACGACGAGCTCTGGCAGGCGCTCAAGATCGCCCAACTGGACAGGACCGTGGCCGACATGCCCGGACAACTCGACACCGTGGTCGGGCGCCAGGGCGTGCGGCTATCCGGTGGCCAGCGCCAACGGCTGGCAATCGCCCGGATGATCCTGTCGGACCCGTCCCTGGTGATCCTGGATGAGGCCACCTCGGCCCTGGATGCGGAAACGGAATACCAGTTGCATCGGGATCTGGAGGCATTCTTGAGTCAACGTACCACGCTGATCATTGCCCACCGGCTGAGCGCGGTGAAGCAGGCGGATCGGGCCTACGTCTTCGAAGATGGGCGTATCATAGAGGAAGGCCACCACGACGAGTTGATCCGACAGGACGGGCTCTATGCCCAGCTATACGGAGAGCGACAGGTGTAGCAGGGTAGACCACACCCCATTGCAGTGACGGATTGAGGGAGACTATTCACAACGCGAATGTCGAACATTCAACGGCCGGCGGTTGAAGTCTGTTTAATCAGTGCAATAGTTATCGCATCAGTCGGAAAACGACGCAAAGGAGGCAGATCATGTCGAACGACAGCCTGAACACCTTGTCCAGCCTGGACGCGGGAGGCAAGAGCTACCACTACTACAGCCTGCCCAAGGCGGCAGAGACCCTCGGGGATCTCAACCAGCTGCCCTTCTCGCTGAAAGTCCTGTTGGAGAACCTGCTGCGCAACGAGGACGACAGCACGGTGGATCGTAGCCACATCGACGCCATGGTGCAGTGGATGAAAGATCGCAAATCCGACACCGAAATCCAGTTCCGCCCGGCCCGGGTGCTAATGCAGGATTTCACCGGGGTGCCCGGTGTGGTGGATCTCGCCGCCATGCGGGAAGCGGTCAAGAAGGCCGGCAAGAATCCGGCACTGATTAACCCTCTGTCACCGGTGGATCTGGTGATCGACCATTCGGTGATGGTAGACAAGTTTGGTGATGCGTCGTCGTTCAAGGATAACGTGGCCATCGAAATGGAGCGCAATCAGGAACGCTACGAGTTCCTGCGCTGGGGCCAGCAGGCCTTCGATAATTTCCGGGTGGTGCCGCCGGGCACTGGGATCTGCCACCAGGTCAACCTGGAATACCTGGGCAAGACCGTGTGGTCCAAGGATGAAAACGACAAGACCTTCGCCTATCCGGACACTCTGGTTGGCACCGATTCCCACACCACCATGATCAACGGTCTGGGCATCCTCGGCTGGGGCGTCGGTGGCATCGAAGCCGAAGCCGCCATGCTGGGCCAGCCGGTGTCGATGCTGATTCCGGAAGTGGTGGGCTTCAAGATCACCGGCAAGCTTCGTGAAGGCATCACCGCCACCGACCTGGTGCTGACCGTGACCGAAATGCTGCGCAAGAAGGGTGTGGTGGGCAAATTCGTCGAGTTCTACGGCGATGGCCTGAAGGACATGCCGGTGGCGGACCGGGCCACCATCGCCAATATGGCGCCCGAGTACGGCGCCACCTGCGGCTTCTTCCCGGTTGACGACCAGACTCTGACCTACATGCGCCTGACCGGCCGTGAGGACGAACAGATCGAGCTGGTCGAAGCCTACGCGAAGGCCCAGGGCCTCTGGCGCGAGCCTGGTCATGAGCCGGTTTACACCGACAAACTGGAACTGGACATGGGCGAGGTCGAGGCGAGCCTGGCTGGGCCTAAACGGCCCCAAGACCGGGTTGCCCTGAAGGACATGAAGGCCTCCTTCGAACTGTTGATGGAAACCGCAGAAGGACCGGCCAACGGCCGTGAGGAAAAACTGGAGTCCGAGGGTGGCCAGACCGCCGTCGGAGTAGAAGACAGCTACCACCATGCCGCCAGTCAGCCACTGGAAATGAACGGCGAAAAATCCCGGTTGGACCCGGGGGCGGTAGTGATTGCGGCCATTACCTCGTGCACGAACACCTCCAACCCAAGCGTCATGATGGCCGCCGGCCTGATCGCCCGTAAGGCGGTGGAGAAGGGGTTGACGACCAAGCCCTGGGTAAAAACCTCCCTGGCGCCGGGATCGAAAGTGGTGACCGATTACCTGAAGGTAGCCGGTTTGGACGACGATCTCGATAAGCTCGGGTTCAACTTGGTGGGTTATGGTTGCACCACCTGCATCGGCAACTCCGGTCCGCTGCCGGACGCGGTGGAAAAAGCCATCAACGATGGTGACCTGACCGTTGCCTCGGTATTGTCAGGCAACCGGAACTTTGAAGGCCGGGTGCATCCCCAGGTGAAAACCAACTGGCTGGCGTCACCGCCCCTGGTGGTTGCGTACGCGCTCGCCGGGAACGTGCGCCTGGATATGAACAAAGACCCGCTGGGTGCCGACAAGGACGGTAATCCGGTGTACCTGAAAGACCTCTGGCCCAGCCAGCAAGAAATTGCCGAGGCGGTGGAGAAGGTCAAGACCGGCATGTTCCGCAAGGAATACGCCGAGGTGTTCGACGGCGACGCCACCTGGAAGTCCATCAAGGTGCCGGAGAGCAAGGTCTACGAATGGTCGGACAAATCCACCTACATCCAGCATCCGCCTTTCTTCGAGGGCATGGGTGAGGAACCGGAAGCCATCAAGGACATTGAGGATGCCAACATCCTGGCCTTGCTGGGCGATTCGGTGACCACCGACCACATCTCCCCGGCCGGTTCATTCAAGCCTGACACGCCTGCGGGCAAGTACCTGCAGGAGCGCGGTGTGCAGCCCAAGGATTTCAACTCCTACGGCTCCCGCCGCGGTAACCACGAGGTGATGATGCGTGGCACCTTCGCCAACGTGCGCATTCGCAACGAGATGCTCGACGGCGTCGAGGGCGGCTTTACCCGTCATGTGCCCAGTGGCGAGCAAATGCCGATCTATGACGCGGCCATGAAGTACCAGGAGGAGGGCACGCCGCTGGTGGTGATCGCCGGCAAGGAATACGGCACCGGCTCCAGCCGGGACTGGGCCGCCAAGGGCACGCGCCTGCTCGGCGTCAAGGCTGTCGTGGCGGAGTCCTACGAGCGCATCCACCGGTCCAACCTGATTGGCATGGGGGTGATGCCGCTGCAGTTCCCCGAGGGCACCGACCGCAAGAGCCTGAAGCTGACCGGTGAGGAAACCATCAGCATCGAGGGCTTGTCCGGAGAAATTCGCTCCGGTCAGACCCTGAAGATGACAGTGACCTACAAGGACGGCAACACTGCCACTTGCGAGCTGAAGTCGCGCATTGATACTGCCAACGAGGCGGTGTACTTCAAGCACGGCGGCATACTGCACTACGTGGTGCGGGAAATGCTCAAATCTGCGTAAGCCTGCATAAGTTTGCGTTAGATCGCGTAAGAGTATGGCCCGGCAGGCATAACCAGTCGGGCCATACTATTGGACGGTTTGGGCCGCCGTGGCGGTGATAATCGGCAGTTCCAGCCAGAACAGGGCGCCCTCACCCGGCGTTGACTGATAATCGACGTGCCCGCCCATGTGGAGCATCAACTCGCGAGTGATGGCCAGGCCCAGACCGGTACCACCGGTTGCTCGCCGGTCCGAGGCGTCGGCCTGGGAAAACTTCTGGAAAATCTGCTCGCGAAATTCCGGTGGAACCCCCTCGCCGTGATCTCGAATGCAAAGACGGATGCTGTTCTGATGGCGTTCGGTATAAATATCGACCCGGCCCTCCCTGGGAGAAAACTTGATGGCGTTGGACAGCAGGTTGGTGGCAGCCTGATGAAAGCGCTGCTGGTCCACCATTACCCGCACGTCAGCCAGCTGGTGCAGATCCATGCTCACCCGTTGCTCCCGGGCATAGGATTCCAGGTTTTCCACACATTCCTGAACCATCAGCGGCAATGAACGATCTCTCAATGAGAACAGCATCTTGCCAGCCGCCAGTTTTTCAATATCCAGCAGGTCGTTGATCAGCATGGTTAGCTGTCGGCTATTGCGGTAAGCGATATGGGCCAGTTTGGAGGCCTTCTCCGGCAACTCCCCCACGGCGTTGTTGGCCAGAAGGCCCAGGGAGCCGGAGATGGAGGTCAGTGGCGTTCTCAACTCGTGGCTTACCGTGGAGACAAATTCGTTCTTCAAACGGTCGGCTTTTTTCTGCTCAGAGATATCCTCGGTGATCAGCCAGATTACCGATTCGCTGTCGTGGGTTTCCAGTCGCAGGCCTTGCAGCATGATCGGCGTCAGGGCTTGGTCCCGTCCTGGCAGGTAGGTTTCAACCCCACTAAAGCTCACGTCGTTCTGCAACCGGCGTTGTATGCCGAGACCGCCGGGTACCGGCGTGCCGTGCTCATCCAAGCCCTGTTCGAAGAAATTCAGCGACGATGCGAGATTGCCAAAACTCTGGTTAAAGGCCTCGTTGGAGCGGAGTAGGGATTTGCGATGACTGCTGTACAGTGCGATGCCGATTGGCGCCAGTTCGAACAGACCCCAGAAGCGGCGCTGCATTTCCCGGTCTTTCAGCATCAGGCTAGTCAGCCAGAAGGTGAAGGCAAACACCAGCAGCACCATGGCAAAAAGCAATCCGCGGATCAGCAATGGTGATTCAGGGTGGTTTGGCCAGCCGCTCACCGGCTCGGCGAACATGGTCCAGCGGGTACCCGGCATATTCAGCGTGGCGGTGATCGGGTCCTGCCAGCCGGCCTGGGTGTCGCCCAGGAACACGGCCGTGTCATCGCGTGGGTTGTCGGACGTTGCCATCGCAAAACGCATGCTCTGGTTCAGGGCCGGGATGCCCACGGCCTCGTACATGGCGTCGAGGTTAAGGATGACAGAGATAACGCCCCAGAACTCCCCGGAATCTCGCTCGAAAATGGGAATGCGACCCGCCAGACCCTGACCGCCCTGAATCAGACTGATCGGGCCGGTGTAAACCGCGTGGCGGGTTTCGAGCATTTCCGCCATTTGCGCATCGGGCAGGCTGCCCTTACTGAGGTCCAGTCCCAGCGCCGCCTCATTGCCTTCTAGAGGGTAGATGTGTCGGATGACGTAATCCGGGGCCAGGCCAATGTTCTTCAGTTCCGGAGCGAGCTGAAAAATAACCGACGCCAGCTCGCGGAAACCTTCGTCGTCGATGTCGGGTTCCACCGATACATTCGCGGCCAGGCCCCAGACGGTCTGTATATTCTGAATGATGGTGCCTTGCAGGTTGAGGCTGAGGTCGTCCAAATCGGTTTGCCATTGTTGGCGAACGTCGGTGCGATGTTGCGAAGTACTGGCGGCATCCAGTAGCAGGGACACCGTCACCATCAGCACCAGGATTGCCATTCGGGACGCCCAGATCAGTATGAAAAACCAGGAATCCCGATTGGCTGTCTTCATGCGCTGGTATCCGTCAGATCTTCACTGGGCGTGGTTTCCAGCCAGAAGGTGGCGCCTTCGCCCTCCACCGACTCAAAGCCCACCGAGCCGCCCATCTGGGTCATGATTTCGCGGGTGATGGCCAGTCCAAGGCCAGTGCCTCGCCGACCTCGGGTGTCGGAACTGTCAGCCTGGGCAAACTTCTGGAAGATTCGGGGCCGGAAAGTGGCCGGAATTCCGGGGCCCTGATCCGACACCTGGATGCGGAAATGGTCGCCATCATAGAGGGTTTGGACCTCCACCTCCGAGTGTTCGGGCGAAAACTTGATGGCATTGGAAATCAGGTTGGCCAGCGCTTGCTCCAGGCGATGGCGATCCACCAGGATCTGATGGTCGGGGTGGTGGTCGTGGAACCGGATCGACACGTTGCGGTCCACGGCGTAGGTGCGCAGTCGCTCAATGCAGTCCCGAATAATGGGGCTGGTCGCTTCGGACTGCAGTCGGATCGACATGCGACCGGACACCAGTTTCTCCATGTCGAGCAGATCGTCGATCAGGTGCTTGAGCTGATCACAGTTGCGGGCGGCGATCGAAATCATGCGCTCGGCTTTGGCCGGCAGCTCGCCCAGGGCGCCGCCAGCGACCAGGCCCAGCGAGCCGGCGATGGAAGTCAGCGGGGTGCGCAACTCGTGGCTGACGGTGGAGATGAACTCGTTCTTCATCCGTTCGATTTTCTTACGCTCGGAAATGTCCTCAATCAGCGACCAGACCAGCCGACGACCCGAACCGCTGGTGATCAGCATGCCCTGAATCACCGCCGGATAGACCGAGCCGTCGCGCCGGACAATGTCCTGCTCATAGGGCCCAAAGCGCCCGGTGGCGTCTAATTCCGCCATAGCGCGGGCGCTGATGGTCTCGGCCCCTCCGACAAACAGCCCGTTCAGATCCAGGGCCATCAGCTCCTCGCGTTTGTAGCCGGTAGGGCTGAGCAGGGCCTGGTTAACGTCCAGAAACGCGGTGGAATGGTATTCAACCAGGGCAATACCGATGGGCGAGAGTTCGAACAGCCGGCGCAGCTGATCTTCACTCTCCTGTAAGGCCAGCTGAATTTTTTTCTTGTCGTCGATGTCGCTGATATAGCCATGCCACATGATGCTGTTGTCGGCCAGCAACTCCGGTGTTGCCCGGCCTTCGATCCAGCGCCAGTCATGGCCATCGCGCACCCGGAACTGCTGCTGCCAGACCGCCAGATTGCGGGCCGATGTGGAAATGCTTTCCTCAACCTCGGGCAGATCGTCGGGGGAGACCTGGTCAAAACAGGGCGAGGCGTCGTCCGTCACTTCGTTACTGCCAACGTGGAAGATATCGCGAATACCGGGACTGGCGAACGGGATGGCGGATGAGCCATTTGGCCAGAGTCGATACTGGTACAGCATGCCAGGCGTTTGCTGCACCAGTTTGGTCAGCATCTGGACACTTCGCTGGCGTTCGATCAAGCCAGCAATCCAGCGTGCCAGCAGGGTGACAAAGGTCACTTCGGTGTCGGAAAAGCCCTGATGCCTGGGCGTGGTGGACGAAAAGTTGAGGGTGCCGAATAGTCGGTTCTGAAGATAAATAGGCGCCGCGACGTAGCTCTCGAGGCCAAAGTGGGTGTAGCAGCGGTGACTGCGGAACGGTGACCGGGCCATGTGCTCAATGGACAGACTTTCGTCCTGTTCGACGGTGATGGCGCAGTAAGTGTCTTCCAGGGCAAAACTTTGGCCCTGGCTGAGCCCGGCGTCCGGAGGCGCGTGGAACCAGCGCACCGTGTACACGTTGCTGGTGATCTCACTGACAATGGCCAGGGGCAGGCCGAGATAGTCGGCACCCAGTTCGAGCGCCTTGTGGATACGCGCATCGTCGTCGGTCTCTGGGTCCAGGGCCAGGTCGTTCAAAATGCTCAGGGCCGTGTTCTGCTGCTGTATCTTCTCGAGGTTGGCCATTTCACCGGTGATGTCGGCGTGGGTGCCGTACATCCGCAGCGGCTGGCCATCGGCGGTCCATTCGAACACCTGGCCCCGATCGTGCACCCAGACCCAGTGGCCATCCTTGTGGTGCATGCGGCTGCGGCAGTCGTACTCGTCCAGCGTCCCTTCGAAATGGGCCTTGAGCAGACGGTCCGACTCAACCAGATCTTCCGGGTGAGCCAGATTGCGCCAGGTCTGAATGCTGACCGGTTCCAGCTCCTCCAGACGATAGCCGCAGATCTCTGCCCAGCGCTCGTTGAACACGGTCTCGCCGGATTGGATATTCCATTCCCAGGTGCCAACCCGGGTACCCTCGATGACCGAGCGGGCACGCCGTTCGCTGCGTTGCAGATCGGCGTAAAACTCGGACGCTGCCTGTATGTTGATCTCCCGCTCGATGCAGTCCGCCAGTTCCCGCAGCAACGCCTGATCTTCGCCATCAAACCGCCGGGGCTTGCGATCGATCAGACACATGGTGCCGAGCCGATAGCCCTCGCTGTTGTGCAGCGGGGCGCCCGCGTAAAAGCGGATAAACGGCGCCTCCTTGACCAGCGGGTTGTCACTGAAGCGGTCGTCTTTGAGGGTGTCCTCAATGATGAACAGATCTGAGTGAAGAATGGCGTGGCCACAGAAGGAGATGTCCCGGGGCGTTTCCGGTGCGCTCAGCCCCTGGCACGATTTGAACCATTGCCGGTTGTGGTCGACCAGGCTGACCAGGGCAATGGGCACGTCGAACATTTTGCAGGCCATGCGGGTGAAGCGGTCAAACCGCTCTTCCGCGCCTGAATCCAGTAATCCCGTCTGATCTAGGGCGAACTGGCGAGCCAGTTCATTCGCTGGAATCTCGGGTGCTTTCATGGGCTGTTTGGGCCTCTTGTTCGCCAGAGGGCAGTTCAATCCAGAAGTTGGCGCCCTGGTCGTAATAATACCCCAGCCGGCCGTGCATCAACGTCGCCAGTTCCCGACAGATGGCCAGGCCAAGCCCGGTACCGTTGGCCGACCGTGTGGTGCCTGCCTCCGCCTGGGAGAACCGGTCGAACAAGCGGTCAATGAAGGCCTCCGGTACACCCTCGCCGTTGTCCTGGACAATGATGCGCGTCATTCCGGGGTCGCCTTCCGTCACTCTTACTCGCACTTTTCCGTTGGCCGGAGAGAATTTAATAGCATTACTCACGAAATTGTCGAGTATTTGTCGCAGTCGATGTGCGTCGGCGATCACTTTTTGTCGGTACGATTGGGTTGCCAGCAGCGTCACGCCATAGTCCTGCGCCATGGCCTGATTGTCCGAGACCGTGGCGTCGATGAGTGGTTGCAGGAGTTCGGTCGCTAGCGACACGTTCATGCGTCCCGCAGACAGTTTGCTGAAATCCAGCAGGTCCGAAATCAACAGCAGTAACCGCTCGCCGTTGCGTAACGCCAGGTGGCTCATGGCCCGCGCCCGTTCCGGCAAGTCTCCGGTAGCGCCGGATTCGATCAGCCGCAGGGCGCCGTTGATGGAGGTAAGGGGGGTGCGCAGTTCGTGGCTGACATTGGATACAAACTGGTCCTTCATGGCGCTGATAGCATCCCGCTCGTCCATCAGGTGATTGAAGGCCACCGCGAGGTTGCGCACTTCGCGCGGACCGGCGGGTGATAACCTGTCCGCTTCCGAGGGTGTCAGTACCATTTCACGAATTTTCCGGGTCATCCGATCCAGCGGGTTGGTGGCGGAGCGACTCAGCAGGTAGCTGATCAGTGCAATCAGGCAGGCGATGCCGACGCTGACCCAGACAAAACGGCTGAAGGATTCGTCGGCTGGGGCGGTCGCCCACTTATAGGGCACCGCCCGGACAAATTGCCAGCCCAGACGCTGCAGGTGGGTGGTGGCATAAACCAGTTTTTGCCCATCCGGACCTGCAGCGTGACCGGAGGTGATGCCGGACAGGGCGGCATCGATTAGCGCGTTTTTACCCGGAGGGGGAAGTGAGGTTATACCGCCGGAAGTTTCGGGGCCGCCCTCGATGTAAAGAAAATTTTCGCTGTCGATGACGTAAAAAGACGCCTCTTCGCTGGCGATCTCATTCAGCATTGCCCGGGGGAGAATGCTGGTCTTGCCAAGATTGATGGTGCCGCCCAGCAAACCCAGGAGTTGGCCACGGTCCGACTCGATAGGCGCGAGGAAGGACAGCAGCGGCAGGCCTGTTGTGCGGCCGATGATGGGCCGGCTGATTACCGGTTGCCGGCTGTCGATGGCCTGCTGGAAGTGTTCCCGGTCGGCGTAATTGGTGCCGATTCGCCCGGGAACATGCCTGTTTTCATACACTGCAGTAGCCCTGGCGTCGAACACCAGGATGCCGTCGGGAAACAGGGAGTGAATCAGGTTGTGGCGCTTCAGGTGGTGTTCCATGGCCACCGGAGACAGCAGTTTTTTGCCATCGCTGAGCATGTTGGCGGATTCGGTCAGCACATCCAGCTTCAGCTGCAGGCGCCGATCTACCTCCGTGGCAATGCGCCGGGTTTCGTAAAGCTGCTGCTCGGTGAGAATGTCTTCAAAGTCTTCGACCAGAGCCCCGTAGGCCACAAACAGCACCGAGCCAACGGTCGCGATGGTTCCTAAAAGAATGATCAGGGCGAGACGGGTTCCCAAAGAAAGTGAGCGCAAACCGAATTCCTTGTGGCACTTTTTAGCAAATGTTGCTTTGATGGTTGTAGTAGTCTGGCACGAATCTGGTCCGGAGTAGATTACATTGAAGAGCCATGCCTGAAGAAAGTACCTCTGAAATAGCACGGAAGCTTGACGTTCTCAAATCGCGATTCAGGGAAAAAGCGGCGAAAGATATTGGTCTGGTGCAACAGGCGGCGGATCAGTTTCGGCTGGGGCGTTTTGGCCCCAATGATATCGCTGCGGCTTATCACTCGTTGCACCGGTTGGCAGGGTCCGCGGGTACGTTTGGCTACACCGCCCTTGGTGCGGAAGCCCGCGCCCTGGAGGTGCTGCTTAAACCCCTGGCGGAAACCGGTGGTGAGCCCGAGCCGGCGGAGGTTCAAAAGGTGGTGGACCTGGCCTTCGTATCACGGGTGGCCGCTCTGGTGGATTTTCTCTCCCTCGATCAGGGCGCCAATGCCGATACGCCCGCCTCTCCCTCCCGGAATGCGGGAGACGCCGGCTCCGAATCCATTGTGTTGATCTTGTATCCTGATCAGGACCAGGCGGCAGAGCTGGCTCGTGGTTTGGAGTTGCATGGCTTCCAGCCGGTGCCACTTACCTCCTTCGATCAGGCGCTGGACCATGGATTTGCCAAGGTTTCGGCTATGGTCGTGCAGGACGCCCAGATGCTGGTGGAAGGCTGGAAACTGGAGTCGACCAAAGAGACGCCACCGATCGTCTGCCTGGGCGCGGGCGATTCCTTCGACAAGCGTTATGCCCTGGCGGAGTGCGGTGTTGAGGGGTTTCTGTGTGAGCCGGTCGATTTGCCCGTGCTGGCAGATTATATGGAGCGGTTGATCACCGAGCGGGAGGAGAGCGGCTCGGGCCGGGTGATGATTGTTGATGATGACCCGGAGTTGCTGGAGCATTATGGGCTGGTTCTGGAAGATGCCGGTCTCGAGGTCTGGCGGGTAAACAATCCGGCGGACATTCTCAGTGCGCTGTCGGAATTCCGCCCGGACATTGTCCTGATGGATGTGCAGATGGGCCCGTTTCGGGGCCCGGACCTGGCGCGGTTGGTGCGGTTTGAACCGGAATGGCTGGGGCTGCCGATCATTTACCTGTCCTCGGAAGACGATCGTGAATTCCAGGTGGATGCCCTGGCCAAGGGCGGCGACGATTTCCTCACCAAGCCTGTGTCCGATGCGTTTCTGCTGCGGGCGGTCGCCATACGCTGCTACCGGGCCCGCCAACTGGACAAACTGGCCTCCAGGGACAGCCTGACTGGCTTGTTGAAACACACCGTCGCCCGCTTCGAGATAAATAAGGAGTACGCCCGTTGCCAGCGCCGGGGTGAGCAGGCGGTCGTCGCGATGCTGGATCTGGACCACTTCAAACAGGTCAATGACCGGTTTGGCCACCGCACCGGTGATCTGGTGATCAAGGGCCTGGCCAACCTGCTGCGTCACCAGCTGCGCAAGTCTGACGTGATTGGTCGCTATGGGGGCGAGGAGTTCATCGTCGCCCTTCCGGATTGCTCCATTGAGAATGCTCAGCGAGTGCTGCAGTCGGTGTGTGAACACATGGCGGCGATCAGTTTTCACAGTGACGGTAAGGAGTTCTCTGTCACCCTGAGTGTTGGAGTTGTGCCAATGCAGAATTATCTGACCAGCGACGATGCCATTGAAGCGGCGGACCAGGCGCTGTATCGACAGAAACGGGCTGGGCGAAATGGTGTTACGGTGGGAGGTCAGATATTAAACACAGAAAGGACGCTGGTCTGACGTATGGATGCACTGATAGTCGATGACGATGACCTGATGGCGGATCTGATGGAGACTGTGGTCGCAGGCCTCCATCCCGCGATTGTGGTCCACAAGGCCTCGGGGTTTCGCGAAGCATTGGCGCTGTGGGAGAAGTGCAAGCCCACCCTGATGATGGTTGACTGGAATCTGCCCGACGGCACCGGCCTGGAGTTTGTTAAGCAGGTTCGCGGTCAGGATAAAACCGTGGCCATTGTGATGATTACCGGCCGCGCGGATCGCGAGTCGATCCTGAAAGTGGCGCATTACCGCATCAACGGCTACATCAGCAAACCCTTCAACGTAGAAATGCTGCACGATCGTCTGGTGGCGATGATTGGTAAAGTGCTGCCGGAGGAGCCGGAAGCGCTCTCCTCCCTCGATGCAACCCTGGCCGATGGGGTCAAGACGGTGATTCAGCTTCCGGTCAAGACCGATGCCTCGGCCATGCTCGAACTCATTAGCCGCGCCGAGGATCTGTCCGCGGCCCAGCTCACCGAGCGCTGGCAGGACGACCCGTCCCTGTGTTCACGCCTGCTCGATGTCGCCAATCGGTCTTCCTTCCGACGCACCGGTGAACCGGTGGTGAGTCTACGGGACGCTATTTCCTCCATAGGCGTTCCCATGGCCCTGAACCAGGGGCTGGCGCTGGCACTGGATGTCAGTGCCGCCTTTGCCTCGGATTTTCTGGTGACTGCCGCGGTTGATTGCCAGAAGCAGGCCGAAACCGCGGCGCTTGAGGCTCAGCGTGTGGCGTTGGCACTGGGCAAGCGGTCGTCCCAGTTTTTCACCGCGGGGTTGTTGAGCCGGATTGGGGAATTGGCCGTGCTCAAGGTGATGGATCAGTATCAGCGTCAGGGTGGCGACCTGAGCGAAGAGCTGGTCGTTCAGGCCCTGAAGGACTGGGCCCAGCCCTATGGCAACAAACTTAAAATACAGTGGTCCTTGCCGTTGGAGTTGCGGCAACTGATCGGAGCGGTGCATTACCTTCCGCGGGAAAATGTGACTCAGGAGCGGCTGATCATGAGAGCGGGCGCCCTGCTGGCAGAGAAAGAGATACCTGAAGTTGAGCTGGGCAAGATCTTACGGCAGCTGGGCTTGGAAGAGTGGCACAACAAGGCTCAGGATAATGAGCCAAATCAGGAGGATATCGGGGATGGCGGAGCAGGAGATCCAGCTTGATCGAATCATGCTGGTTGAAGATGAGGAAGACATTCGCGCCGTGGCGGAACTTGCCCTGGAAGCGGTGGGCGGGTTTACCCTGACGACCTGCCCCTCGGGTCAGAATGCCCTCGAGACTTTGGCGGTGTTTCGGCCCCAGTTGATTGTGCTGGATGTGATGATGCCAGGCATGGACGGACCGACCACGTTGAAGGCGATCCGTGAACACCCGGAATTCGTCAACACACCAGCCATTTTCATGACGGCCAAGGTGCAGCCGGACGAAGTCAACGGCTACCTGTCGCAAGGCGCCGTGGCGGTGATCCCCAAACCGTTTGACCCCATGGTGCTGTCCGACCGGATTCGCGATATCTGGAACAATCTGGAGCCGGAACAACGCGCCGAGTGAGTCGGCGGTTGAGGGTTGTGAGTCGAAGTTTGATGGATGACGGCTGAGAACTGGGAACTGGGAACTGGGAACTGAGAGCAAGCTGGTGTCCAGGGCGCCGGTTCGGGTAACCTGTAGGACTGATTCGCACAGCAATTTTGGGGCTCCTACATGTCGTCAGACTCTTCCAGAGATGAACTGAAAGCAAAACTGAATCTGGAAACCTCTCGCATTCACTGGCACGATCTGCAGACCTATTTTGCCCGGGGGCAGGTGGTTCGCGTGGCACCGGAGCTGGACCTGATCGAGGTGGCCGTTGAGTTGACCGCGGACAACAAGACCCGCTTTCAGCAGTGGATGGCAGACAGCAAGGTGGGCGATATCCCGTCCGAGTTGGCACAGTCCTGGTACGACGACAACACCGAACTCTGGGCCGTGGTGATCGCGCCCTGGGTTCTGGTACAGGATCGCTCCAACCATGTTCTCAACTGACTCTGTTGTGTCCCGGTGAACCTGCATTATTTTCACGGCCGAGGCCCCTTACGCGTTCTGGTGATGGGGCGTGGCTCGTTGCGCCTGGAATTGTTTATCAAACAGGTGAGCGAGCAGGCCTGGGGGCTGGTGATCCTGGCAGGCACCGATCACGGTCAGCCTGAGCGTCAACGATGCCAAGGCCCCTGGACCACTCTGGCGCGAGCGGAGTCGGCGTTGCGCAGCGCTGCCGGTACCCTGATGGCGAGTGGCTATGAGGCGCGCCCGTCAGACTACGCTGTCTGGTCGGTGGCGGCGCAACGCGTTGCCCGCACTCTGAGAGCGGCCGGGCCGGCCTCGGCATCGCAATCGACGCTGGCGTCCCTGGACCCGGACCAGTTCGACCCCCTTTCCTGACTTTTCTTCTCCATTGCCCATTCTGAGGATCTTATGCTGACCGGCGCGCTGTTGATTCTGGCCCCGCTTTTTCTGGGCTTTGCCCTGTCCCTGAGCAATCGCAGGGCGATGACGGTGATTCATTACCTTGTAGAGGCCCTGATCTACTTCATTCTCGCCCTGTTGGGCCTGGGGCTGGGGCAGATGGACGGCCTGGCCAGCCAGCTCAGCGGCATGGCCCAGCAGGTGCTGGTGCTGGTGGTCGCGTTGCTGGCCGCCAATATGCTCGGACTGTGGCTGTTTCACCGCTGGCAGCCAATGCCGCAGCCGCCGGAATCGGATCAACCGTCAGGCCCAACCAGCTACCGACGCTTGTTCCTGGCGGGTTTGAAGCCGTTGTTGGCAGTGGTGCTGGGCTTGCTAGCCGGGTATTACCTGCTGCCTGCGATACCGCAGGCGGAAACCGTAGCCACTGGCGCGTTGATGCTGCTGCTGTTCCTCATCGGGCTGCAACTGCGAAACGCCGGTCTGTCCCTGCGCAAGCTGCTGATGAACCGCCAGGGTCTGGGCATCGCCTTGGCGTTGACGGCCAGTTCCCTGGCGGCCGGAGTATTGCTGATTCCGGTCATGGCTTTGCCCTGGCACGACGTACTCGCCCTCGCGTCCGGGTTTGGTTGGTATTCGCTGTCGGGGATTGTGATTGGCGATGCCCTGGGGCCAGCCTGGGGCGGGGTCGCCTTTTTGAACGATGTGATGCGGGAAATCATTGCCCTGGCGATCATTCCATTGCTGATCGCATCGCGCCCCGCCATGGCGATTGGCTATGGCGGCGCCACGGCCATGGACTTCACCTTGCCGGTCATTCGGAGTAGTGGTGGTTTGGCCTGCGTACCGGTGGCCATTGCCTCCGGTTTCCTGCTGTCGTTCCTCTCGCCGGTGTTGATGGCCGTGTTTCTGTCGTTCGGTTGAAACCGGCAAGCGTTCAGGTCATGAATTTGCGCACGTCGATCCGGTATTCGTCCGGATCGACCGAGCGCAGGATACGATCCTGGGCGCCGGGGTGGGCGAGGTCGATGGTTTCTACCGTGATCGGCATGCGGAATTTGGTGTGATACATCACTCGCACCACCGGCAGGCGCTGGTCGTGCTCGTTGGCTTCCACCACGGCTCCCAGACGACCACTTTCCAGGAGCACCAGACTGCCCACCGGGTACAGGCCAATGCAGCGAATGAACTGCTTGACCAGCACAGGATCCAGGTGGTCGCCGCTCCACTCCACCAGTTTTTTCAATCCCTGGGTGGGTGTCATGCCCTTGTGATAGACCCGGTCAGCGGTGATGGCGTCGTAGACGTCGGTAATGGCTACCATGCGGCCGTATTCGGAGATTTCGTCGCCTTTCAGGCCCTCCGGGTAGCCGGTTCCGTCAAGACGTTCATGATGCTGGGCTGCGGTGATAACGCTCAGCTCGCCGATGCCCTCGGTGGCGGCCAGGATGTCCCGGGAGTGCCGGGCGTGCAGTTTCATGACCTCAAATTCTTCCGGGGTCAGCCGGCCCGGTTTGTGCAAAACCTCATCCGGAGTAAGGATCTTGCCGAGATCATGCAACAAAGCGCCGACCACCGTCTGGTGCAGTACGTCGGGGGGCAGAGAACGGAAATTGCCGAACAGGGACATCAGCACGCTGAGATTCACCGAGTGCTCGAGCAGGTAGTTATCTTTTTCCCGGATGCGTCCGAGGCAACTCAGGGCGTTGGCGTTGCGCAGTACTGAGTTCTGCAGTTCATCGGCGAGCTTATGAATAGACGCGACATCAACCGACGCGCCTATCTTGACGTTGTTCAGGAAGCTACCCACCAGTCCCTGAGCCTGGTTGTGAATCTGCTGCGCTACCACGATTTCTTCCGCCATGGGTACATGGGCGCGCAGGCCAGGTGGCTGTTCGCCAGCCTTTTGCAGGGAGGCTTCGTTGCGGCGGTCCACTTCCGAAGCGGTTTCCGAGTCTTGGGTATCCAGCCCCTTGGACGCATCGATATAGATATAAGACACACCCATTTTGCGGATCTTTTCGATGGTTTCCTCTTTTTTGATAACGCCCTGTTTGCGCTGGGTGTTGTGAGGAATCCAGTCGTTATTGAGGTCGGTGATGTACATGCCGACCTTAAGCGCGGAAATGGGAATGCGTTTGATCATCGTGCGGGGAAGAACGTCCTCAGGCTGTTCTCGTACGTTTTGGTCAGGACCTCATCCAGTGGCAGGTCTTTGACTTCGGCAATCTTCTCGGCCACAAACGGCAGATAGAATGGCGCGTTTTCTCGGCCCCGGTAGGGTACGGGGGTCAGGAAAGGCGCATCGGTTTCCAACAGGATCTGATCAATCGGCGACATGCGCACAATGTCGCGAACGTTCTCTGCCTTGTTAAAGGTGGTAATGCCATTAAAGCCCAGGCACCAGCCCTGGTCCAGCGCGTATTTGGCCAGGCCAGGCCCGGAGGTGAAGCTGTGGATCACCCCTCGCCGGGTCAGGGACTGTTCGAATTCCTGAAGAATTTCGATGGTGTCGTCGTCTGCCTCGCGGCTGTGGATAACCACCGGGCGGTCCGTGTCACAGGCAATTTGCAGTTGCCGGCGGAACACGTCCCTCTGCACGCTCCGGTCGGCATTGTCGTAAAAATAATCGAGGCCAATTTCACCCACCGCGACGATCTTGTTGTCGCCGGCGTGTTCACGAATTTCCGCCTCAACCGTGTCTGAATACTGTTCGGCCTCGTGGGGGTGAATGCCCTGAGTGCCGTAAAGCCAGGGCGCCATGGTGCTGAGTTCCCGAACCCGGGCCAGGTTATCCGGGGACACGGCAATGGTGATCACCTTTTCAATGTTCACCCGCTGGGCCTGCTCCAGGGTTTCCTCCAGGGGGCGATCCTTGAGGTAGTCCAGGTGGCAGTGGGTTTCGATGATCGGGTGATCAAAAACAGGTATCTCGCGGCGCTTCTTACTCATTGCGGTTCAGGGCACTCCATCGCAGTCTGGGGACTGCTACGCTGAAAATGTATGTGTAGATTCTAACAGCTTGTGTGAACTCTGCCCCATAGAATGACCATAGGAAATTACCTCAATGTACACCTCGGCGTTTTCAAAGCGATGGCGGTTTGACCCGAAAAAGGCCCGTCTGGCCGACTATCCGACCTTGCTGGACGATGCCGGTGACCTGCCGGCGCTGGAGGTGAAGCTTGAGGAGATTGGTGAGTACCAACGCAGGCTCTGGGCCAATCGTAGCAAGGCGCTGTTGGTGGTGATTCATGGCCCCGATACCAGTGGCAAGGACAGCTTGATCCGCACCCTCGCGACTTACACCGACCCGGCCGGGTTCCATGCTTGGTCGTTTGGCCGGCCTGAGGGCCTGGCGGCGCGACACGATTTCCTGTGGCGGGTCACCCCGCTGCTGCCGGGGTTTGGCGACATGGTGGCCTTCAACCGGAGCCATTATGAGGCGGTGATGGCTGAGCGCATCTGGCCATTGCAGGCTCCCGACGCCTACAATTGGCAAAGCCGGTACCGATCGATCCGTCATTTTGAGCGTCACCTGGCGGAGGAAGGGACAACGGTGGTCAAAATCTGGTTAAACCTGTCCGAGGCGGAACATCGCCGGCGCTTATTGGCGCGCCTCGACAAGCCCCGCAAGCGCTGGAAGTTCGACCGTGCCGACATTGAGGCCTGGTCGCAGCGGGCACTGTATCAGCAGTACGCGGAAGAAGCGCTGGGCGAGACCCATACCGAAGAGGCGCCCTGGTTTGTTGTGCCGGGTGATCGCAAGCCCCAGGCTCGGGCGATTGTGGCAGCCATGCTGGCGGAACAGTTGCAGCATCTGGCGCCAGACTACCCCAAAGAGGATCAGACCGTGCTTGATGAGTATCGCCGGTTGTTGGCCCGAAACGGGGTGAAATAATTCACACAGGGAGTTGTACATGCGCATAGTCGTCGTAGGTGGTGGTGTCGTTGGCGTCACTACGGCGTATGAATTGAACCGCCGGGGCCATGAAGTGACGGTACTGGAGCGTCACCCGCTTGCCGGCAGTGAAACCAGCAAGGGCAACGCTGCCCAGCGCTCCTATGGGGTGGTGTACCCCTGGGCCGATCCGAAGATGGTGTTCAAGGCGCTGCCCTGGTTGCTGCAACAGGATGGCCCATTGAAACTCAGGATGCCGCCCTCGCTGGAGGCGATCCGCTTCATGATGGCCACGCTGAGGTATGCCTGGGCGCCAGGTCTGTTCGGCTTGAATCGGCGGGCCATGCTGCGGCTGGCCAAACACAGTCGGGAGCGATTCCTGCAGTTGGAAGATGAACTGGACCTGGCTTTTGACGGTGGCCATGGCGGCCTCCTGCACCTCGCCAGCACGCCGGAAGCCTTGGAGGGGTATCGGCAGACCCAGGCCTTGCTGGCGGAACTGGATATCCCCTCGCGTTTGCTGACCCCGGAGCAGGTGCGTGAGGTAGAGCCCGGCATGGTTGGCACCGGGCCCTTGTACGGAGCGCTCAGTTACGACACCGACGGCACCGGCGACTGTCACCTGTTCAGCCGGGCCTTGGCGGAGGCCTGCGAAGCTCGGGGCGTTAAATTTCTGTATCGGGTAGAGGTGGAAAACCTGATTGCGAACGACCGCAAGGTTGATGCCGTTGCTTACACCACCGAGGACGGTGAAAGGCAGGTGCTCGAGGCCGATGCTGTCGTGATCAGTGCTGGTTGCTGGTCAGATCATCTGGTGCGGCCCCTGGGCCTGGAGTTGCCGATCTATCCGGTCAAAGGCTACAGCATCACGGTGCCGTTGAAGAACACCGCTCACGCGCCGGTGTCCACCGTGCACGATGACAACTACAAGGTGGTTTCTACCCGGCTGGGTGACCGGCTGCGGGCGACCGGGTTTGTCGAGCTGGCCGATTTCAATCGGGACATTCCTGAGTCGCGTCTGGCCACCATTCGCAAGTCCGTCACCTCGCGTTTCCCCGGCTGCGCCGACCTTGACGCCGCCGAAACCTGGACCGGCTTCCGCCCGATGACCCCGGACGGCCCTGCGATCATCGGTCGTGGTCCGCGCAGTAACCTGTTTCTCAACACTGGCCACGGCACCTTTGGCTGGACTCTGTCCGCCGGCAGCGCCGACCTGATTGCCCAGATCATCGATGGCGAGGTGCCGGCGGTGGATCTGGACGCGTTTCGACCCGGGCGTTTCAGCGAATAAGCCGTCAGCGCCGTTTCAGAGTCCGCTCGATATTGCCGCACAGGGTGTGGACAAAGCCGATGTCGCGCCTGGACAACAGTGCCAGGCGCTCCAGGGCCCATTGGGATAACTTGCCATCGGCCGGTGCGTCCAGCTCCGGCAACAAGCGCTCCAGGCGCTGGCGCAAATGGCCCAGGCTGGCATCGGGCTGGTCTGCTGGGGGCTGGGCTGAGCGGGGCTGGACAGAAAAGTGCTGGTCGCCGGAAACCGACAGGCCGGACAACTCCCAGGCGTAAAGCATCACCGACTGGGCCAGGTTCAACGACGGGTAGCTGACCTTCATGGGGATGCCGGTGAGCAGGTCACAAAGCGCCAGCTCGTCGTTTGCCAGGCCTCGGTCTTCCCGGCCAAACACCAGGGCTGCGGTGGCGACGGCCTCGCCCTTGTCGGCCAACACCGAGCGCAGCTGGCCTGGCGGGTGCCAGTCCTGCCGGTTATGCCGGGGCTTGGCGGAGGTGGCCATCAGAAGGTCTACGGAGTTTCTAACCGACGCCAGATCCGGGAAAATGCGGGCATTGTCCAGGATGTGGTCGCTGCCGTGGGCCAGCCAGTGTGCCTCGGGGCGGGTGTGCAGGTCGGAATTGACCAGCCACAGCTCTCCGAACCCCATGGTGCAGAGCGCACGGGCAGCCGCCCCCACATTTTCAGGTACTTTTGGTTCAACGAGAACAAAGGCCAGTTGCATGACATTACCTCCGGGGGCGAGTGTACACGAGCCCGCCGAATCTTTTTACAGTCGCTGGTGTACGCTTAACGACTGGCTGTGCCTGCATCGGGAACTCTGGCAGCCGGCACCGTTCATGGAGCCGGTGCCGGCATGGACCCGCTCCCATCCGGAGCTGGCCGGCCTGATCGCAGGGCTGGACGAGGATCAGTGCCAGTTTTTCGAGGACCATCCTGCGGAACTGGCGGTCCTGGCCGAGGCCAGTGTGCCGTCGCTGGCGGATTACGGGAGGCTGGTCGCCCTATCGGAATTGGCGCCATCGGCGGATCAGGTACAGGCGGCCACCTTGCCGGAAGTTCGCGCGGTGGATATGCCCGGCCGCAAACGCCTGCAGTCCGGCGCTTTTGCGGCAGCCATCCAACCCCTGGACCGGCCAGTACTGGATTGGTGCTGTGGCAAGGGGCACCTGTCCCGGACGCTGGCCGCGGTTTGCCCGGAGCCGATCCGGGGGTTGGAGTGGAACGCCGATCTGGTGCGTGACGGCAACCGGTTGGCAGACCACTTCGGAGACCCGGTGTCGTTGCAATGCCAGGACGTGATGGCAGACGATCTGGCGTTACCGGAGAACAGCCATGGTGTGGCCCTGCACGCCTGCGGTGACCTTCATCGACGCCTGATTCAGCGGGGCAGTGAGGCCAGGCTGGGACGGCTCAGTTTTTCGCCCTGCTGTTTTCACCTGACGGATGTCTCGAGCTACCGCCCTCTGTCCTGGCAGGCTGGCAACTATGAAGGTGCCCTGGAGCCCTCCCGCCACGATCTGCGTCTGGCGGTTCAGGAAACGGTGACGGCCCCGGCCCGGGTGCGGGAACAGACCCGTCAGGTGAGCCAGTGGCGCCTGGGCTTTGACGTCCTGCAGCGATACGTGCGCGGTTGTGATGAGTATTTACCGGTGCCGTCTCATCCGGCCCGCTTGATTCACGAGGGCTTTGCCGGATTTTGCCGCTGGGCGGCCGGTAAAAAAGGCCTGACGCTGCCAGAAGATATCGCCTTTGAGTATTGGGAGCAGCAGGGTATTCGGCGTGGGCACGAGGTCAGGCGCCACGAGCTGGTCCGGCATCTGTTTCGCCGCCCTCTGGAGTTGTGGATGGTGCTGGATTACGCGCTGTACCTGGAGGAGCAGGGGTATCGGGTGCGGCTGGGTGAATTCTGCGATCGGGAATTAACACCGCGGAATCTGCTGGTGGACGCGGTGCGGGTCTGAAGCGATCTGATTGGAAGTGCCGAGCCGCCGTGCGGCCCGGCCGTCTCCGAAGTCTTAGTTACCGCCCCAGTTGGCGTGGGGATCCGGAGTCATCCGCAAATAGGACTTAACCGCTTTGTAGCCCTGTGGGAAACGTTCCTTGATTTCGTCCTCATCCTGCAGCGACGGCACGATGACCACATCGCCACCGCGTTCCCAGTTGCCGGGAGTGGCTACCTTGTGGTTATCCGTCAGTTGCAGGGAGTCCACCACCCGCAGTACCTCGTTGAAGTTCCGACCGGTGCTGGCGGGATAGGTGATGATCAGACGCACCTTTTTGTTTGGATCAATCACAAACAGGGAGCGAACGGTCAGGCTGCTGTCGGCATTGGGGTGAATCATGTCGTACAGCTCCGAGACCTTGCGGTCCTGGTCGGCGATGATCGGGAAGTTCACCGAGCAGCCCTGGGTTTCGTTGATGTCCTTGATCCACTCCTGATGCGAGTCGACCGGATCAACACTCAAGGCGATGGCCTTGACGTTGCGCTTGGCAAACTCGTCTTTCAGCTTGGCGGTCAGGCCTAGCTCAGTGGTGCACACCGGGGTGAAATCTGCCGGGTGGGAAAACAGAATACCCCAACCGTCGCCGAGCCAGTCGTGAAACGAAATCCGGCCTTCGCTGGAATCCTGCTCGAAATCCGGTGCGGTATCGCCAAGACGTAAACTCATAAGCTTCTCTCCTTTTGCTGCGACGTTCGGCAGAGGCCGATCACTCGGCCAGCGCTCTGCCGGAATCTGGTCTCGCCCTGGTACACACCGTGGGTATGGCCAGGGCGAATTACAAGGGATCAGCCCTGACCGGCCGCCCTCTGCTTCTCAAAATGCTCCCGGGTCAGCCTGAACACCACCGGGCTGAGCAGCAGCAGGGCAATCAGGTTGGGCAGCGCCATCATGGCGTTCAGGGTATCGGCCACCAGCCAGACGAAGCCCAGATTCAGGGTGGCGCCCACCGGAATGGCCAGAATCCAGGCCACGCGGTAGGGCACGATGGCCTTCACACCGAACAGGAACTCGATGCAGCGCTCGCCATAGAACGACCAGCCAAGAATGGTGGTGAAGGCAAACACCGCCAGCGCGATCGCCACCAGATAGTTGCCGATGCCGGGCAGCGCCTCGGCAAACGCCATGGAGGTCAGTTCGGCCCCCGAAACGCCGGAGGTCCAGGTGCCGGAGGTGATGATGACCAGACCGGTGATGGTGCAGATGATGATGGTGTCGATAAAGGTGCCGAGCATGGCGACCATGCCCTGATTGATCGGATTCTTGGTCTGGGCGGCGGCGTGGGCAATGGGTGCGGAACCCAGGCCGGCCTCGTTGGAAAAGATGCCCCGTGCCACACCAAACCGGATGGCGGCCCAAACCGCAGCACCGGCGAAACCACCTTCGGCGGCGATGGGCGAGAACGCGTGTTTCACCACCATGGCCAGGGCCGCGGGGATGTCGGCGGCGTTGATGGCCAGTACCACCAGGCCAGCCACCAGATAGGAGATTGCCATCAGGGGCACCAGAGAACTCGCGACATGGCCGATCCGGCGAATACCACCGATCAGAACCGCACCCACCAGGACCATCAGAATGACCCCGGTGAGCCAGTGCGGCAAGCCAAAGCTGGCCTCCATCACGTCGGCCACCGAGTTGGCCTGGACGGTATTACCAATGCCAAAACCGGCGATGGCAGCAAATACCGCAAAGAACACGCCCAGCCAGGCCCATTTTTTGCCGAGCCCGTTGCGGATGTAATACATGGGGCCGCCGACATGGTCGCCGCGCTCGTCGACTTCACGGTAGCGCACCGCCAGAACGGCCTCCGAGTATTTGGTGGCCATGCCCACCAGGGCCGTCAGCCACATCCAGAACAGGGCGCCGGGCCCGCCCAGGAACACGGCGGTGGCTACACCGGCGATGTTACCGGTACCCACGGTGGCGGAGAGCGCCGTCATCAGCGCCTGGAACGGTGGAATTTCACCGTCTGATTCGGCGCCGGCCTTGCGGCCTTGCCACATCAGGCGGAAGCCGGCGCCCAGCTTCATCACCGGCATCAGTTTCAGGCCCAGGCTGAGGAACAGTCCCACGCCCAGGATGAGAACCAGCATGGGTGGGCCCCATACCAGGGAATTGAGTTGTCCGACAAAATCAGAGATGGCTTCCATGGGGATCTCCCGTTGTTAGCGTTGTAAGCCCTTTTGAGACGTAACCCACGGAGTTTAAGCGAAAATCGCTCGCTGTAAACTGTCGCCCGGGTTTTCTGTTTTCCTTTCCCGGGTCGATTGCCTATGGTTATAGACAGAGACCTGTGTTTGGGTCTGGACATGTGAACCTAGCGGGAGGAGACCTGCCCATGCGCTCACTGAAAGTCGCTGATGTCATGTGGAATCATATCGAGCCGGTTCGTTGCGGCACCCCGCTGACCAAGGTGGTCAAGAGTCTGCTGGACAATCACGTGACCGGTTTGCCCGTGGTTGACGATCATCGGCATATTCTCGGCTTTGTGTCGGAGCAGGATTGCATCCACGCGTTGCTGGTCAGCAGTTATCACTGCGAGGGCGACCCCATCGTGGATGATGTGATGTTCCGGGAGCCCGTTACCGTGTCCGCGGAGACCGCGGTGGTGGATCTGGCCCAGAACCTGGGTGCCGGAAAGCCCAAGGTCTACCCGGTGACGGATCACGGAAAACTGATCGGTATTGTCACGCGTACTGCCATCCTGGCGGAGCTGGCCCGAGCCGGCTGTGGCATTGAGTTGCCGAAGTACGCCAGCGCAGACGACTGATCCATTTTCCACTGCTGAGGACGCTATGGAACTTCTATCCACGAACGTATGCTTCGACGGTGAGCATCGTCGTTACCGTCATCACTCCGCTACCCTGGAGTGCGACATGGAATTTGCCGTGTATCTGCCTCCGGTTGCCGTGGCCCAGGCGCCAAAAAACGTGCCGGTGCTGTATTGGCTGTCGGGGCTGACCTGTACCGACCAGAATTTCATGCAGAAAGCCGGGGCCATGAAGCAGGCCGCCAAGCTTGGTATGGCCATTGTCTGCCCGGACACCAGCCCCCGTGGCCTGAATTTGCCCGGTGAGGACGACAGCTACGACTTCGGCACCGGCGCCGGCTTTTACATCAATGCCACCGAGCAACCTTGGGCTCCGCATTACCGGATGTACGATTACGTGGTCAAGGAATTGCCTCAGCTGGTGGAAGATCAGCTACCGGTGACCGATCAACGTTCAGTCAGCGGTCATTCCATGGGTGGCCATGGTGCGCTGATTGCGGCCCTGAAAAACCCGGGCCGCTACGCGTCGGTGTCGGCCTTTGCCCCGATCGCCAATCCCACCGAATGTCCCTGGGGGCAAAAAGCATTCTCTGGTTATCTGGGTGACGATAAGCGCGCCTGGGAGCAGTGGGATGCCACTCTGCTGATCGCGACGGCGCGGGAACGCCTGCCACTTCTGGTGGATCAGGGGACGGCGGATGAATTTCTGGACAGTCAGTTGAATCCGGATGCACTGGCGGAGGCCTGTGAAACGTTCCACCATCACATCAATCTGCGCATGCACCGGGGCTATGATCACAGTTACTTCTTCATTGCCTCGTTCATTGATGACCATCTGAATCATCACGCCCAGGCGCTGGGATTACGCTGAGCCCGGGTGGTTGAGGGTCAGGAGCGGAAGCCCCAGATCAGGCTGAAATCCATGGACGGCATCACTTCGGGCTCTTCCAGGGCTCGAATGTTGTAATCAAGCAGGCTGGTGTCCCGTTCAAAGGTGCCGCTGTAGCGGTTGCCGCGGGGCCCAAATACGGCCTTCACAAACGGCCCGCGCGCCCGCACGGGCCGCCCCACCACCACGCCCACCTCGTTGTTATCCAGTCTTACCAGGACCCCCGGCGGGTAGTCACCGAGCACCCGAAGCAGGGCCTTGGGAACTGCTGGCCGGAAGGTGCCATCGCCGAGGGTGGCAACCATGCGGCGGGCATCGGTGACGTTCAGCCGGGTGCGGTAGGCCCGCTTGGTGATCATCGCCACATAACGTTCTGACAGAGCCAGAATTTCCGCTTCCGGGAAAATGTCGGCGCCGCTCAGGCCGAGGGGGTAGCCCTGGCCGTCGGCCTGTTCGTGATGCTGGGCAACGATTCGGGTCATCAGCTTGTTGTCGATACCGGCCGCCTGCAGCGCCTGCACGCTGCGCTCCGGGTGTTTGCTGATGACCTGGCGCTGTTCCGGGCTGAGCAGTTTGTTGGAGGCGTTCAATTGGTCGGCGACCGGCACCAGTGCCAGGTTGGCGGTCAGAGCGGCGGCGGTCAGTACACTGGTGCGCTTTGCGTCGAGGCCAAATTCGCGGGCAGTAAAGTGGCTCAGTATGGCGTAGAACAGGGTCTGCTCGAGGATGGTGGGGCCGATGGAGTAGAGGTGCACCAGGGCCAGTGAGGCATCGGGCGCTTCGGTGCAGGTGCGCTCGATCATTCGGGTCAGCCCCATCAGGCGCTTCTGGGCGGACGGGTCGGCCTCGGTGATGGCATTCAGCGTGGCCTCCAGGGTCTGGAGTAAGTCCGGGTAGTCGGCAAATGGATTGCGTGCCCGGTGGTCCTCGACAACCTCCTCCTGGGGCCGTTCAATCTTGCGGGGTTTAAAGCGTCCGCGCTCGAACAGCTGCTCCAGCTGGGTATCCGTCTGAATCACATAACCCTGGCGTAGCAGTACGTTGCCATTGGCATCGTACACGTTCCACGGCAGAGGGCGGCCCAGCTCCAGAGCGCCGGGTGCGATTCGGATGAGGTTGTTCAATATTTGGAATCCTGTTTACAGGTTTGCACGAATTTAAGTGTAACCCTTAACGACAGCCCGTCTCCATATGCCTCTGATTACTTGTGACTCTTTTACTCTATTTGACAGTCCATAATGGATTGCTGAACCTAAAAACTGAGTGCAGGTTCATGTTTTGTGATTTTGCGTCATCGATTTGTAAAATCTCACGCCGATGTGAGGTTTGGCGCCACAGCATGGGCTAAGCTAGGGAGCTACATAAAACCGTCGTCGGGTCTTCCCCAGATGCTATACCGCTTAAAAACGGATTTCCGTTTGTCGATCATCACCTTGTTGGGTGCCAGCGCGATACTGGGTATCACGCCGTTTGCGGTATTCCGATTCCTGCAGGGCAACCTGATTGCGGGGCTGGTGGACGTGGTTATTCTCACCGGTATTGTGGTGAGTGTTGTCTGGTCCTGGATGACCGGGCGCACCGAGTACAGCGGCCTGTTTCTGGCGATCATGACTTCATCAAGCGCGGTGGTTGTGGGCGCCATCACCGGTGAGCCGGGGTTGTTCTGGCTGTTTCCCTGCCTGGTTACCAGTTTTTTCCTGGCCAGTCCGCGACTGGCAATACTGATCAATCTGGGCGCCATCACCGCGATGATGGCTCAGACCGAGATCTTCCGTTCCCTGGTGCAGATGTGGTCCTTCGCTGCCGGTGCTGTGGTGGTCAGCGCCTGCGCCTATGTCTTCGCCTTCCGCAATGAGACCCAGCGGGAACGTCTGGAGCACCTGGCCACCATCGACCCGCTCACCGGCGTGCGCAACCGTCGGTCCATGGATGAAGAACTGGCCTGGGCGGTCAACAACGCCGATCGTTCCGGCGGCATTTACTCCATTGCCCTACTGGATATCGACCATTTCAAGCAGATCAACGACAAATACGGCCATCACGTTGGCGATGACGTGCTGGTAGAAATGGTGGCCCTGATCCAGCAGAACACCCGCCGCACCGATCGGCTTTTCCGTTACGGCGGTGAGGAATTTGTCCTGTTGCTACCTGGAACACGTGGGGACGGCCTGGAGACAGTACTGCACAACCTCCAGCAGGTGCTGCGCAAGCACCTGAAACACCCGGGTGGCACCGTCACGGCTTCATTCGGTGTGGCGCAGCTGATGACCGGCGAAAAGGTCAGCGACTGGTTGGCCCGGGCTGATGCTGCGCTTTATGAGGCCAAGGAATCGGGCCGGGACCGGATCATCTATTCACAGCCGGACTCGGCGCATAGCGAAACAGGCGCCAGCCAAGCAGAATACTCGCTGACGTAAGCCCGCCAGTCAGCCCTACCCAGAATCCGGCCGCGCCCATGGCGGGCCAGAGAGTGTCGGTAAAGGTCAGCACATACCCCAGCGGCAGGCCCACGCCCCAGAACGAAAACAGCATGATGAACATGGGGATGCGGGTGTCCTTGTAACCCCGCAACGCGCTGATGCAGGTAACCTGGATAACATCGGCAATCTGGAACAACGCGGCGAACAGCAGCAGCCGGACGGTGACCTGCTGGACGTCCACGTCGCCGGTGTAAAGCGCGGCAATGCCCGCCGAGAAAACCCAAAGCAAGATCGCAAACACCAGCGCCGTGGCCGCCGCAAGTATAAGCGAGCTGCGGGAAATCAGCCGGGCTGTGTCCGGGGCGCCCGCGCCCATCAGAAAGCTGACCCGCAGAGTGAGCGCCATGCCGATGCTCAGGGGTAGCATGAACAACAGTGATACCACGTTCAGGGCAATCTGGTGGCCGGCCACTACCACCGGCCCCAAGGGTGCCAGAAACAGGGCGATCACCGAGAACATGCTGGCCTCCACAAAAATCGTGAAGCCGATGGGAACACCAATTTTCAGGATGTAGCCCAGGCCAGCAAGATCCGGTTTAGCCCAGTCAGCCAGCAGGTGAAAGCGGCGGTAGGCCTCGCTGCGATTCAGGTACAACAACAGCGCAATGGCCGCGATGCCGTTCGAGAGGGAGGTGGCCCAACCGCAGCCAACGCCGCCCATGGCCGGCAGCCCAAGTTTGCCATATATGAAAATGTAGTTGAGGGGCAGGTTTATCATGGTGCTGAGTACTGAAAACGCCATGATGACCCGGGTGTGGCCGAGGCCATCGGTCAGCCCTCGCAATGCTGTCATCATCAGCATCGCGGGTACGCCCCAGGCAAAGGCATTGAGGTAGCCCTGGGTAATGCCGGCGGTCCGGGGTTCGAGGTTGAGCAGGCCCAGCACCGGGTGCACGTGGGTCAGCAGCAGGATCATGATCACCGAGCCGGCGCCGGCCAGATACAGGCCCTGCCAGGTGGCCGGCATGATCCGGTCCAGGGTCCGAGCGCCGTTGTAGCCGGAGATAATGGGTTGCAGGGCCCCGAGCAGCCCCATGAAAAACAGGAACAGGGGCATCCACAGGCTGCTGCCAATGCCGACAGCGGCCAAGTCTTCGGCACTGGCATGACCGGCCATCACCGTATCAATGACACCGTTGGCCATCTGGGCAATCTGGGCAATCAGGATCGGCCCGCCCAGGATGGCCAGGGTGCGCCATTCGCTCAGAGTCCGGCTGACGAGGGATTGGCGCGTCTCCGGTAACGGCTGGTGGCTTTCATCCATAGCTGAGCGATTCCTAATGGTCGGGTGAGGCGTCGGGGGTTCCATGCGGCCTGCAGGATTCGGTCCGACAGGGCAGGCATGGTAACCGATCTGATGACCAGCCGGCATGGGGGTTTGTGCGCCTTTCGGCCACTGCAAAATCGGCCCGAAAGCGTTTACAGTACCCGCCTGGAACTTTAAGGGTGGCAGGTGCAATGGGTTTACTGGTTTTCGTTACGGTACTTTGGGCGTTCTCGTTCAGCCTGATCGGAGAGTTTCTTGCGGGTCAGGTCGACAGCGACTTCGCGGTGCTCAGTCGGGTGTTGTTGGGGGCGCTGGTGTTCCTGCCGTTCACCCGCTGGCGTGGCGTTCCGTCTGGCATGAAACTGGGTATCCTGGTTACCGGCATGCTGCAGTTCGGCATTACTTATCTGTGCCTGTACCGTTCGTTCAGCTATCTGAGCGTGCCGGAAGTGCTGCTGTTCACCATCTTCACCCCGCTGTACGTCACCCTGATTGACGACGCCTTGTTCCGTCGGTTCTCCCCGGTGGCGCTGATCGCCGCCGCCATTGCCACCCTCGGGGCCGGCATCATCCGCTACGATGGACTGAGTGAGGACTTCATCACCGGTTTCCTGCTGCTGCAGGTGGCCAACTTCACCTTCGCCGCCGGCCAGGTGGGTTACAAACACATCATGCAGCACTACCAGCCAGAGCTGCCCGCCTACCGTACTTTTGGCTATTTCTTCTTCGGCGCGCTGGTGATCGCGCTGCCGTCTTTCCTGATCTTTGGCAATCCGGACAAGCTACCGTCGACCCCAGTGCAGTGGGGCATCCTGGCCTGGCTGGGGCTTGCAGCGTCCGGGCTGGGCCTGTTCCTGTGGAACCGTGGTGCGTGCTATGTCGACGCGGGAACCCTGGCGATCATGAACAACGCCCTAGTGCCAGCGGGCTTGCTGGTCAATTTGTTGATCTGGAACAAGGACGCTGACCTTAGCCGACTGGCCATTGGCGGCGGCGTGATAGCATTTTCGCTGTGGGTGAATGCCCGATTCCATCCCCGCGCGCGCGTTGTAGCCAAAAACGCGGAGGCGACTGCGGGCTAAAGTCGTCTGTCGACATGCCGTTAAATCGGGCAATGCAGGACATTGCCCGTCGCCACCGTGGTCTTCGTCAAAGCCGCGGCCTCTGGTCTCCTGTTTCCCCGAATCTCAAAGGAAGAGCTGTTTGCTATGCGCAAGAATCTCCCGGTAACCCAACGTGAAGTCACCATGCCCAAGGGCGGGCGATTGATTTCAACCACCGATCTCAAGGGTGTGATTACCTACTGCAACGACGAGTTTGTGACCATCAGCGGTTTTACCCGCGATGAGTTGATAGGCCAGGCCCACAATATCATTCGTCACCCAGACATGCCCGCATCGGTCTTTCAGGGCATGTGGGATTACCTGAAAGCCGGCAAGGCCTGGATGGGTATCGTAAAGAACCGGACCAAGACCGGTGACCACTATTGGGTCAGTGCCTATGTGACGCCCATTCGGGAAAACGGCCAGGTTACCGGTTACGAGTCGGTGCGGGTGGCGCCCTCCCGAAACCAGATTGACCGGGCAGAGGCTCTGTACAGCCGCATATCGGCCGGTAAGCCGGTGCTCAGCGCCGGCGACCGGATCGCCTCGATCCTGAGATCGGGCTGGCCCATGGTGCTGTCACTGGTGCTCAGTCTGATCGCCCTGAGTTTCGACCAATCCTGGCTGGCGGCCGGGCTGATTGTCGCAGCGCACGTGCTGGGTGCGGGCCTGATGCTGAGGTCTATCACCGGCCGGCTGTCGCGGTTGCTGAACCTGCGACCGGATGCCTTCCGAGACCCGGTGGTGGCTCGCACCTACAGCGATGAAAACGGGCTTTTTTCCCAGATGGGGTTGTTGCTGGTCAGTGAGGAGGCTCGGATCCGTACGGCTCTTGCGCGCATTGAAGACCAGGCGGAACTTTTGTCTGAACAGGCGCGGGCCTCCCATGGCTTTATCAGTGAGGGAGCCTCGGCCATCGCTCGACAGCGGGCAGAAACCGATCAGACCGCCTCTGCGATCAATGAGATGACGGCGTCGATCCAGGAAGTGACCGAGTCGGTTACGGTCAATGCCCGGGCCGCCGAGGAAGCCAATCGGTTGGCTGGCGTGGGCAGCCAGCGCAGTTCTGAGGCCCTGGTGGCGATCGAGCAGCTGGTGGGCCGGGTGAATGGCATCGGTAAGTCCATCGGTCAGCTGGGAGAATCCACCAAGAGCATCGGTGAAGCCGCCAGCCTGATCTCGGAAATCGCTGAGCAGACCAATCTGCTGGCTCTGAACGCCGCCATTGAGGCTGCTCGTGCGGGTGAGCAGGGTCGCGGTTTTGCAGTAGTGGCCGACGAAGTCCGATCATTGGCTCGCCGGACCCGGGAGTCGACCGTGCGTATCCAGGACGTGATCGACGATTTCCGTGGTCAGGTCGATGAGGCGGTGCAGGCCACCCGTGACGGTGAAGAAGTTGCTGGCCAGGGGCTGACCAAGGTTCAGGAAGCCGAGACCTCCCTGCGGGATATTGTCACCTCCATTCAGACTATCTCCGACAGCTTCATCAGCATGTCGGCGGCGTTTGAGGAACAAAGCCAGGTGTCTGACGAAATTAATCGGCAAGTCACCAACATCGCTGAGCTGGCCGACCACAGTGATGGCCAGGCGAATTCCGCGAAGCAAAGCAGTGATCACCTGAGTGCCATGTCCCGCGGTCTCAAAGACCTGGTTGCCCGCTTTCTGAACAAAAACGGTTAGTTAGCCAAAGTCGGCCCGGACAGCTGGAAACAACTCTCGAATCCGGGCCCTGCTGCCTCTGGCATCATGCCGCCAGTGCTGGCAGAATTCCGCCCCACTAGCCTGGGCTGCGGCCCGGGCGCGCGTTCTTGACCCTACATCCCAATTCCTCAGCCAAAAGCACAGGAAACCATCATGACTCAGACCAACTCGGCTTCGGGCAATGGCGCAGAGGCAGCTCGCGGTCTCTGGTCCTCCCGGTTGGCATTCATTCTCGCCGCAACCGGTTCCGCCGTTGGCCTCGGCAATATCTGGAAGTTCCCTTACGTAACCGGTGAAAACGGCGGCGGTGCCTTTGTGCTGGTGTACCTGCTGTGTATCGCGATCATCGGTATCCCGATTCTCATGGCCGAAGTGTTCATTGGTCGTAATGGCCGTCACAACCCGATTACCAGTATGCGCCTGGTGGCGGAGCGCAATCTGAAATCGCCAGCGTGGCGGGTGTCGGCCATCGTGGGCATGATCGCCGCCTTCGTGATCCTGTCGTTTTACTCGGTCATCGGTGGCTGGTCTGCGTCTTACGTCGGTCATGCCGCCATGGGCGACTTCACCGGCGGCACCGCCGAATCCATTGGCGAGCTGTTCGGCAGCCTGCTGGCCAGCCCCGGCCAGCTGCTGATCTGGCACACCATCTTTATGGCGCTGGTGGTGATGGTGGTGTCTCGCGGGCTCAAGGGCGGCCTGGAGAAGGCCGCCACCATTCTGATGCCGGCCCTGTTCGTGTTGCTGCTGTCGGCCGTTGGGTATGCCACCACAACCGGCTATTTTGGTGACGCGCTCAGTTTCCTGTTCACGCCGGATTTCAGCGCCCTGACCATCAACGGAGTGCTGATCGCCCTGGGTCACGCCTTCTTTACGCTGAGCCTGGGTATGGCGATCATGATGGCGTACGGCTCCTACCTGGGCCGTGATATCTCCATCGCCCGCACCGCCATCAGCGTAGCAGTGATGGATACCGTCGTGGCGCTGTTGGCAGGCCTGGCCATCTTCCCGGTGGTGTTTGCCAATGGCCTTGAAGCCGGTGCCGGCCCCGGCCTGATTTTCCAGACGCTGCCGCTGGCGTTTGGCAACATGCCCATGGGCGGTCTGTTCGGGACCCTGTTCTTCGTGCTGCTGCTGTTTGCCGCCTGGACCTCGGGTATCTCACTGCTGGAGCCGGTGGTTGAATGGGTGGAAGAGAAAACCAGTCTGGCCCGCACCGGCAGTGCCGTCCTGGTGGGTGTGCTGTGCTGGCTGTTGGGTATTGCCTCAATCCTGTCCCTCAACGTATGGGCCGATGTGGCGCCGCTGGGCATGTTTGAGCGGTTTGAAGGCAAGACCATTTTTGATCTGCTGGATTTCTTCACCGCCAACATCATGCTGCCGTTGTCCGGCCTGCTGACCGCGCTGTTCGTCGGCTGGTTCGTGGCGAAGGAGTCCCTGAAACTGGACCTCGGTCTCGACGGCGCTGGCTTTCAGCTCTGGTTTGGCCTGATCCGGTTTGTCACCCCGGTGGCGGTGCTGATTGTCTTTGCCTACAACCTGATGGGCTAGACGCGGTCAACGGCCCTGGCTGACGGGGTCGCGCCTCCAGCAAAAACCGGCTCTTGAAAAGAGCCGGTTTTTTTGTGCCTGGACTAGTCGTAGGTCGGCTCGGATTCGGAGAAGGCCCTGAGTTCGTCCAGGTGAGGGCGAATGGCCTCGAGGTCCGCCGGCGGTGCATTTTTGGCGCTTTCCATGGCACCCATGGCGCCTTCCATCATGGCTCGCATCTGGGCCTTCTGGGTTTCGGTCATGTGGGGGCTGTTCTCAATTTCGGCCAGTGCGTCGGCGATTTCCCGTTGTGCCTGAGGTGCCTGCTCCTGCATTTCAATCGCCATCCAGGCGCGGAAAATCCGGTCGCCGGTTCGGCTCCACTGCTGCAGGTCGCTGAAACCGTGATCCTGAACGATGTCTTCCAGGCGGTTGTAAACCGGCTGGCCCTTCATGTTGCGCACGGTGTTGGAAAAGATCTGGGAGAAATCCGGTGCCGGGGCATCGGCCGCCATGGCTTCGGCTTCCATTTCATCCTGGATGGCCTCCAGCTCTGGCTCCAGTGCCTGGGCAGCGCTCAGACTGGCGAGAAAGGATTGCACGCGATCGCTGGTCAGCGCCTCGGCGGACGCGGGAGCAACGCCGAAGGTGAACTGGGCAAGGCACAGGATAAGAATCGGCAGCAACGGCCGGAGTATTCGGGCAATCGGGTTGAATTGGGGTGCGGGCATGGTAACTCTCCTTGTCGATAAGCCCCGGCTCTGCGTTGTCCGGGGCTTATCTGAGAGTAATCCCTGGGCGGGAGATCTGCCACAAGTCAGTTGGCGTGATGTCGGTCAGAAAAACAGATCTGGTAACCAGGTGGCGATTTCAGGGAATGCCATGATCAGGCCCAATCCAACGATTTCGACCAGGACGAACGGGATTATGGAGCGGTAGATGTCGCCCATGGTGATACCTGGCGGCACAATCCCTTTCAGGTAGAACAGGTTGAAGCCAAACGGTGGCGTCATGTAGCCGATTTCCATGTTGATCACGAACAGAATGCCGAACCAGATCGGATCGAATCCAAGGCTTTCGACAATGGGCATGAATACGGGAAGGGTAATCAGCATGATTCCAACCGGATCAAGCACCATGGCCAGCAGGAACACGATCACCATCATCGCAATGATGATGCCCCAGGGGCCGCCCGGAATCATGGCCATCAGTCCCTCGATCAGCTCCTGGGCACCCATGCTCTGATAGGCGGCACTGAACGCGTGGGCGGCGAACAGGATCCACATGATCATGCCGGTCAGCTTGAAGGTCCGGATCGCCGCTTCTTTCAGTACGCTCCACTTGAACTCGCGGTAGACGGCAGCGGAGATGAGAGCGCCCAGGACGCCCATGGCGGCGGCCTCAGTTGGGGTGGTAATACCGCCAATGATAGAGCCCAGTACCATGATAACAACACCCACCGGCAGCAGAACCGCGCGCAACGCCCGGAGTTTCTCGGGCCAGCTGGCACGTTCTTCTTTCGGTAATGCCGGCGCCAGCTCTGGTTGCAGGTGGCAGCGAACCACAATGTAGATCGCGGTGAGTACCATGAGCAGTACGCCCGGCATGATGCCAGCGGCGAACATCTTGCCGACCGACACGCCAGTGATCAGGGCGTACAGGATCATCAGGATGCTGGGTGGGATCAGGATGCCCCAGCCGCCGCCGGTATTGATCACGCCCAGCGCCATGCTTTTGTCGTAGCCGCGCTCCAGCATGGAGGGCAGGGCGATGGTGCCCATGGCGACCACGGCCGCACCACTGATGCCCACCATCGCGGCGAACACGGCACAGATGCCAAGGGTGCCCAGTGCCAGACCACCCCGCAGGCCACCACACCAAAGGTGCATCATGCGATACAGATCCCGGGCTACGCCCGTGCGCTCGAGAATCATGGCCATGAAGACGAACAGCGGAATGGCCACCAGAGTGAAGCTGCCCATGGTGCCCCAGATTTGTGAGGACACCATATAGAAGGAGTCAAAGCCCCAGGTGAAATACAGGAATACGACCGAGACACCGCCCAGAACAAAGGCCAGGGGCAGGCCCAGTAGCAGGAAGAACAGAAGGGCGCCGAAGAATAGCAGGGTCAGGGCTTCAATACTCACAGCTGCTCTCCTTCCGACTTCGTCGCTTCAGGGGTGTAGTAATCCAGGTTGAAGGCAATGGCGATATCCTCCAGAAGTTTCACCAGGCCCTGCAGAACCAGCAGACCGGTCCCCACGGGAATGGCCAGTTTTACCGGCCAGATGGGCGGGTTCCAGGCTGAATAGGAGGTTTCCCAGCTCGAGATCGACTCCTGGGCCATGTCCACGCCGAACCAGAGCAGGGCCAGCGTGAAAATGAAGAAAATCAACGAGGTGAAAAGGTCCAGCGCGGCGCGTTTGCGCGGTTTCAGGTGCGAGTGCAGAAGATCCACATTAACGTGGCCGCGATGGGCCATGATGTAGCCACCGGACATCACCGCGTAGACGCCAAACAGCATCTGGGTGAGTTCGTTGGTCCATACAGTGGGGGCATTCAGCAGGTATCGGAATCCGACTTCCAGTAGCAGAAAGGCGAACATCGCAAATATGAGGAGGGCTATACCGCGTCCGACAAAGTCGTTGAGACGGGTGACCCCTCTCATGAATGCACTCAGCACACTCATGGCGTTCTCCGAAAGGACGGTGATTTTAGGTGACAGGGAAAGGCCGGAGTTGAGCACCCCGGCCTGAATGCTACGGCTTATGCCGGCTTAAAGGTAGCCCAGTTCAGACAGGTAGTTCTTCAGCATTTCCAGTGCCTTAGCGGCGTTGTCGCTGCGCTTGCCCTCTTCCTCCCACATGGCCTGGGCGGTTTTTACCAGTTCGTCCTGTACGTTGTCCGGGAGGACATTTACTTCAACACCCTGTTCGGCAATGGCCTTGGCCAGAGTGATGCGCTCCTTGTACTGGTATTCGTTGGTACGAATCCAGAACTGCTCATCCAGAGCGTCTTTGACGATCTTCTGCATATCCTCCGGGAGCTTGTTCAGCGCTTTCTGGCTGATGATGATAACGTCGGTTCCGGCAATATTCAGGGCCGGCTGGACGTGGTGCTTGGCTACCTCATACAGGCCCATACTGGCTGCGCCCTGGGAGGCGCCCCAGTGCGCGCCGTCGACAATGCCGGAATCGAGCGCAGAGTAGAGCTCGCTGCCCGGGATATAAGAGGCCGCGGCGCCCGCCTCTGTCAGGAAGCTTTGCAGAGCACCGGAGGAGCGAATTTTAAGGCTGGTAAAGTCATCCCAGCTGGTGATGGGGTCCTTCACGACCATTTCAGTCGGGTAGACCTTGTCGGTTGCCCAGTAGACGCCATGTTCGGCGGCTTCATCCCGAAGCATTTCCTCAAAACCCATGTTCTTGTGGAAGTAGGCCGCTTCCCAGACGTTGCGGAAGGCGAACGGCAAACCAGAGGCAATACCGGCTAGGGACACTTTGTCCTGCGCGTAGGCCGGCGCAATGGTTCCCATCTCGAGAATGCCACGGCTTACAGCATTGAAGATTTCCTTGGATTTGAAGAGAGCGCCCGCCTCATAGAGCTTCAGTTCAAGGCGACCATTCGTCCGTTCGTCCAGAACTCGCTGCAAACGGATCAGGCTGTCAGTGTAGGAACTGCTGGAGCCCGGCCAGTGTGACTGTACTTTCCAGGTATAGGTGTCTTGAGCGGCAACCGGAGCCGTGCTTAACGCTGCGGTGATGCCGATCGTCAGGGCCGATGCGTAGACTGTAAGGGACTTCCGTGCATTCGCGAACAGGTTCATGACAGACCTCTTGGTGTTATGATCATTTTTGTTGTTTCGCTCTGCAGAATCGCAGACTGCAGGGTGAATTTATGTTTTCTGAATCTATCATAACATTGGTCTTTTGCAATAGGATGTTTGGACACAGTTCCCGATTAACGTTTCGACAGGATGAACTCATGATTAAAAGACTGCAGTCTGGCGCGGTGTTGCGGTTAACCATCAATCGTCCAGAAAAAAAGAACGCCCTGACTCGTATCATGTATCAGGAATTGGCGTCTGCCGTTGCCGACGCTGATTCAGATGAGTCGGTTCACGCCGTGGTTATGAGTGGAGTTGACGGTGTGTTTACTGCCGGCAATGACCTGGACGATTTTCGGGCCCGCGCCACCGACGAAAACCCGAAACCGTCTGCCGGCCTGGCTTTTATCAAGGCATTGATGGACTGCGATACCCCGGTCATTGCTGCTGTTGAGGGGCTCGCCATTGGGATCGGCACCACCATGCTATTGCACTGCGATTCGGTAATTGCAGGCCGCAGCGCCACCTTCAAGACCGCGTTTGTGGATTTGGGGTTGGTGCCAGAGGCGGCCTCGACCGTCACCATGCCTCTGCATCTGGGTAGCCGGCGGGCGGCCGATTTACTGTTGATGGGGGAGGTGCTGACGGGTGAGCAGGCCGAGGAATGCGGGCTCGCCAGCCGAGTCGTCGCCGACGGCGACGCTCTGGCCGAGGCGCTGGTCCTGGCCGAACGACTGGCGGGCAAGCCCAGGGAGGCGCTGCGAGCCAGCAAGCGGCTGATTCGCGCGCCTTGGCGGGCACAGGTGGAGCAGGCCATGGAGCGAGAGCGGGTGGTCTTCTCCGACCGGCTCCGCTCCGAGGACTGCCAGGCCGCGCTGGACCGGTTGGCCCGGCGCTAAGCCTCAGGCTTGCGCGTGCTCGGTCCAGTAGGGCGCGCGCAGCTCGCGCTTGAGCACCTTGCCAATGGTAGAGCGGGGCAACTGATCCCGGAACTCCACTCCAGCCAAACGCTGGGACTTGCCCAGTTGCTTGTTGGCCCACTCAAGAATGTCGGCCTCAGTGTCGCTGTGCCCAGGCTTGCGTACCACCAGGCCCAAGGGGGTTTCGCCCCAGTGCTCGCTTGGGACGCCGATAACTGCGACATCTGCCACGGCGGGATGGGCCAGCAGGGCCTGTTCCAGATCCACCGCGTAAATGTTGAAGCCACCGGAAATGATCATGTCCTTGCGTCGGTCGAGGATGTAAACGAAACCGTCGGCGTCGATCCGGCCCATATCGCCACTGCGGTAAAACACCTCTCCCTCAGGGCTGGTCCAGAGCATCTCACTGGTCTGCTCCGGCCGGTTGACGTACCCGCGCATCATGGAAATGGCCCGTCCCACGATTTCGCCAATCTGGCCTTGTGGCAGTTCCCGCCCCTGCTCGTCGATGACCTTGACCTGGGCGCCTTCGGTGGGCAGACCTACTGAGCCCCACTTGTCGGGGTGGGCGGCGCAATCCAGCGAGGTGGAAATGCCGCCTTCGGTCAGGCCGTAGACTTCCCGCAGATTACCCGGCCAGCGGGCCATGGCGTCGGCGATCACCTCAGCCCGTAGGGGCGCGCTGGTGGACAGCTTGAGCTTGAAGCTCGACAGATCAAAGTTCTCGAAATCCGGTTCGGCCAGAATGCGCTGGTACTGGACCGGCACCAGCATGGCGTGGGTGACCCGGTGGCGCTCTGCCAGCTGCAGGAAGCCCAGGGTGTTGAACTTGGGCATCAGCACCAGGGTGCCGCCATAAAACACCGTCGGCAGCGCTGACACCAGAGTGGTGTTGGAGTAGAGCGGCGTGGACACCAGGTTAATGGCGTCAGCGTTCAGCCCGAACCGGCTCATGCGCACCATTTGCCGCTGGCGAAAACGGTAGTCGTGCAAGATGCCCTTAGGGGTGCCAGTGGTGCCGGAGCTGTAGATGATGTTGAACGGGTCGTCGAGGCTGACCTCAGCTGGTTGGGCTTTGGCGGATACATCGCCCAGCCACTGGGCCAGGGACTGCCCGATGTCGGCGTCATGGCCCGACAGGGCGAGGATGCGGTCTGCACTCAGGCTACGCAGCGTCGGACGTAGCTCCGATAGCAGCGGTTGATGTTTTGGAGATACGAACAGAAACCGGGCCCCGCTATCCTCGAGCATCAGCGCCAGAGCTTCGGCACTGGCCATACCCGACAGCGGCACCATGCAGCCACCGGCCACCAGGGTGCCGAGGTACAGGGCCACATAATCAATGCTGTTTTCAGACAGCGCTGCCACGGTTTCGCCTCGGGTCAGGCCGGCTGTCCGTAACCGGTTGGCAATCCTATTAACCCGATCGAGCAGATCGGCCCAGGAAACCAGCTCCTGTTCAGTGATCAGGGCCGGGTGGTCGCCGCGTTCGGTGGCGTGGCGTTGAATCTGGTGGCCAATGGGGTCAAAGGTCTCGCCCTGGATCAAGGGTGCGTACACAGACATCTCGTTCACATTATTGTTCATTCTTAGCCGCTCCTGCGTTGTCGTGTTTTATCTAGTGAAATTATCTTTCGAATATATTGACTCAAAAGCGGGAGCCGTGACAAATTATGTGGAAGCTAAGATTTGCCGAGACAACAACAAGCACAAATAAGGAGCCAAGGGCATGGCGCGATTCGACAACCGGGTTGCCATTGTTACCGGTGCCGGCAGCGGCATTGGCCGAGCCACGGCTTTGAGGTTGGCCCGGGAAGGTGCCCATGTGGTGCTGGCTGACGTCGCTGAGGCTGGTCTGGTGGAAACCGAAAACAGCCTGCCAGACGGCGCGCAGTATCTGCGCCGGGTGATGGATGTGGCCGAGGAGGAGCAGGTCCAGGCCCTGGTTACCGACACCCTGGAGCAGTTCGGCAGGATCGATGTGCTCTGCAACATCGCGGGCATCGCCAGCACTGGTGGCAGTCACCCGCCGGTGACCGAGAACGACCGGGCCGAATGGCAGCAGGTCCTGTCGGTAAACCTGGTCGGCAGCATGTTATTTATCAAGCATGTGGCGCCGCACATGCAGGCCCGCAAGCTCGGCGCCATCGTCAATACCGCCTCTGTCGCTGGTCTGCGTTCGGGCGCCGGTGGCAACGCCTATAGCGCGTCCAAGGCCGGTGTGGTCAACCTGACCATGACCGCCGCCTGCGATCTGGGCGCCGACAATGTCCGGGTCAATGCGGTTTGCCCCGGCCTGGTGGAGTCCGGTATGACCCGGGCGGTATTCGATTACGCCCGCGCCCATGAGAAGGCCCACAAACTCGGTTCCCGCTGTGAGCTGCGCCGCTACGGCGACCCCGAGGAAATCGCCGCCGCCATCCTGTTCCTGGCCAGCGACGACGCCAGTTACATCACCGGTCAGGCGCTGCCCGTGGACGGTGGCAATACCGCCTCCCTCAACCTGCCGGGGATGAAAGTCTGATGAGCCAGGACGACTCCGAATTGATCAATGGTACCGAGCTGCCTGGTTTCCACAGCCTGTTGGGTTATCGCCAAGGCTGCTGGGAAGAGAATGAGGCGGTGATCGAGCTGGCGCTGGAGCCCAGGCATCTGAACCTGGGTGGCGTGATTCACGGTGGGGTGCTGACCTCCCTGCTCGATATTGCCATGGCCCAGGCCGGCACCTACTGCCCTTACCCCGGCCGCATGCGCAAGGCGATTACCCTGTCCCTGACCACCACCTTTACTGGCCAGTGCTCAAGCGGAACCATTCGGGTCACCGGTCGCAAGCGCGCCGGCGGTCGCCGAATCTTCAACAGCACCGGCGAAGTCCATGATGACCAGGGCAACCTGCTGGCCATGGCCGAGGGCACCTTCCGGATCCGGTCCGGTAGTGACCGGCCCGAAGGCGTGCCCATCCACGAATCAACGCCCGACACAACAAGAGGAAGCGGACATGTTTGAGTTGTCTGACAAGGCGAAACAGCTGCAGGCGCAGTTGACCGAGTTCATGGAAGCCCACATTTATCCGAACGAAGCCCTGCATCATGAGCAGGTGGCACAGGCGGCGAACCGCTGGGCCCCGGTACCGATCATTGAGGAGCTCAAGGCCAAGGCCAAAGCAGCCGGGCTCTGGAACCTGTTCCTGCCGGACAGCGACTACGGGGCCGGGCTGACCAATTTCCAGTATGCCCACCTGTGCGAAATCATGGGCCGGTCAGAAATGGCCCCGGAGGTGTTCAACTGCTCCGCGCCGGATACCGGCAACATGGAAACCATCGCCCGCTACGGCAATCAGGAACAGCAGGACCAGTGGCTGAAGCCGCTGCTGGCCGGCGAAATCCGCTCCTGTTTTTCGATGACTGAGCCGGAGGTGGCCTCCTCAGACGCCACCAACATTGCCTGCGAGATCCGGCGCGAGGGTGACGAGTACGTGATCAACGGCCGCAAATGGTGGTCCTCCGGCGCCATGACCACCACCGCCAAGATCGCCATCGTCATGGGCAAGACCGACCCGGACGCGCCCAAGCACCAGCAGCAATCGATGATCCTGGTGCCCCTGGACACCCCGGGCGTGAAGATGATCCGACCGCTGACGGTGTTTGGCTACGATCACGCACCCCACGGCCATGCCGAGATCCACTATGAAAATGTCCGTGTGCCGGCCAGCAACATGCTGCTGGGTGAGGGCCGCGGTTTCGAGATTGCCCAGGGCCGCCTGGGGCCGGGGCGGATTCATCACTGCATGCGCACCATTGGTGTGGCCGAGCGCGCGCTGGAGATGATGTGCAAGCGCGCCAACGAGCGCGAGGCCTTCGGTAAGCCGCTCTCCAGCTTTGACTCCATTCGCAAGGACATCGCCCGCAGTCGCATCGAGATCGAGCAGGCGCGGCTGATGACCCTGAAGGCGGCGCACATGATGGACACCGTGGGTAACAAGGTCGCCCGTCAGGAGATCGCCATGATCAAGGTGATTGCCCCGAGCATGGCGCTCAAGGTGCTGGATCGGGCCATTCAGGTGCACGGCGGCGCCGGTGTCAGCCAGGACACCTTCCTGGCGTCGGCCTGGGCCAAGGTGCGCACCCTGCGTCTGGCCGATGGTCCGGATGAGGTGCATCTGGATTCCGTGGCCAAGCTGGAGTTGCGCCAGTACCGCTGAGATTGATTTGCCCCGAACCGTTGGGAGCATGAACAAACGATGAGACGCCTGCCGGGACACGCCGTGAATACGTCCTTGTAGGCTTGAGCAAAACATCCCTGTTTTGCACAGTCCCGGCAGGCGTCTCAACGTTCGTTCCCCGAGCACTGAGCATGAGGATCGAATGATGAACAACCCGCTGTTTGATATGACCGGCAAAGTTGCCCTGGTCACTGGTTCTACCAAGGGCATTGGTCGCTCCATCGCCGAGGAAATGGCCCGCCTGGGTGCGAAAGTCGTCATTTCCAGCCGCAAGGCCGAGGCCTGTGAACAGGTAGCGAGTGAACTGACCGAGCAGGGCTATGAGGCCATTGCCATTCCCTGTCACGTCGGCAAGAAGGAAGACCTCGAGAATCTGGTTGCCAAGACCAACGAAGCGTGGGGGGGCATCGACGTGCTGGTGTGCAACGCCGCCACCAATCCGGTCTATGGTCCGACGTCGGAAATGACCGACGAGGCCTGGGACAAGATCATGGACACCAACGTCAAAGGTACCTTCTGGCTCACCAACATGGTATTGCCGCAGATGGCGGAGAAAGCCGAGGGCGCGGTGGTGTTGCTGTCCAGCATTGCCGGCATCCGTGGCAACACCACCATCGGTACCTATGGCGTCTCCAAAGCCGCGGAAGCGGCCCTGGCTCGGAATCTGGCGGTGGAATGGGGGCCGAAGGGCATCCGCATTAACAGCATCGCTCCGGGTCTGATCAAGACCGATTTCGCCAAGGCCCTGTGGGAAGACCCGGTGCGAGTCAAACGCGCCGAGGACAAAACACCGCTGAGAAGAATCGGCGATCCGGTCGATATCGCCGGCCTGGCCGTTTTCCTGTCCACCAAGGCCAGCGCCTACATCACCGGTCAGGTGATCGTTGCTGACGGTGGTGAGACCATCTGTTAGGCGGTGTCATCGTTTAACGGTGCAAAGTAATAGGTATGCCGAGGCTGGTGGGTGGGGTGTCTTTCTGCCGGGAAAAAGATGTCTGAGCGCAGCGAGTTATTTTTCCCAGAAGAAAGACACCCCACCCGCCGGCCGCTGCCCCCGAGAACCAAGGCAAAAAAATGAGCACTAACCCAGATCTGGTGGATGTTCTGCCAGCGCATGAATTTGACCAGTCCCGTTTGTTGGCCTGGCTGCAGGAAGCCCTGCCGGAAGTGGGCAACCGCCTGGTGGTCAAACAATTCCAGGGCGGCCAGTCCAATCCCACCTTTCTGCTGGAGACCGACGGCGGACGCTATGTGCTGCGGAAAAAACCGCCGGGCAAGACCCTGCCCTCGGCCCACATGGTCGAGCGGGAATACAAGGTGATGCGGGCGTTGTCCGAGCACACTGAGGTACCGGTGCCGAACGTGCGTGTGCTGTGTGAAGACAGCGAAGTCATAGGTACGCCGTTTTACGTCATGGATTTCCTGGAGGGCCGGATTGTCAGCCATTCGGCCCTGAGGGCGCTGGACCGGCAGGAGCGTTTGCCGGCCCATCACTCCGCCATTGATACCCTGGCGGCGCTGCATTCAGTGGATGTGAACGCCATTGGCCTGGCGGATTACGGTCGGCCGGAAGGTTACGTCGCCCGGCAAGTGGCCCGCTGGAGCAAACAGTACCTGGCGTCCAAGACCGATGAGCTGCCGGAAATGGACCGGCTGATGGCGTGGTTGCCTGAGAACCTGCCATCCACGGACGAGTGCGCCATCGCCCACGGTGATTACCGGTTCGGCAACCTGATGCTGGCGCCGGACTCGCCCGAGGTGATCGCCATCCTGGATTGGGAGTTGTCGACCCTCGGCCACCCGCTGGCAGACCTCGCCTATTACTGCCTGCCCTACCATCTGCCCTCGGATTTGGAAGGCATGCGTGGGCTCAAGGGGGAGGATCTGGAGGCGCTGGGCATTCCCACCGAGCAGGAAACCCTGGATCGTTACTGTGCCCGAACCGGCCGGGACGGCATTGCCGACTGGCACGTGTACCTGGCGTTTTCCCTGTTCCGTCTGGCAGCCATTCTGCAGGGCGTCTACAAACGAGCATTGGATGGTAACGCCGCCAACGCCAACGCCTTGCAGGTAGGCAAACGAGCCAGTCTGCTGGCACAGGTTGGTTGGAAGATCGCCAGCGAGGGGAGGCCGGCATGAGTGAGCCCATTGTTCAACGCATCCTGATCACTAATGACGACGGCATCAACGCCCCCGGACTGGCAGTGCTGGAGGCCATCGCCCGCAACCTGGCGGACGAGGTCTGGGTGGTGGCGCCGGAGCACGATCGCAGTGGTGCCGGCCAGAGCATTTCCATCCACGATCCGCTGCGAGTCTACGAAACCGGTCACCGGCGCTATTCAGTATCCGGCACCCCGGCCGACTGCGTGCTGTATTCCCTGGCCAAGTGGTTCGAGGAATCCCCGCCCGACCTGGTGCTGTCCGGGGTCAACTGCGGCGCCAACATCAGCGATTCGGTGCAGTACTCGGGCACCGTCGGTGCCGTGCTCAGTGCGGTACACATGAACATTCCCGCCATCGCCCTGAGCCAGGCTTTCATGTCCCGGGACGGAATTGATTGGGACCCGGTGCAGCGGTTCGGCGAGGCGGTGATCCGCCAGCTCTGGCAGCCGGGCGTGGCTCTGGCCTGGAATGTGAATTTCCCGGCCTGCGACGCCTCGGTCATTACCCACGCCCGCTGGTGCCGGCAGTCGACCGGTTCGATCCAGCGTGCCCGCCTGGTCGCGGGCCGGGACGCCCGCAGCCTGCCGTACTGGTGGCTGGGGTTCGATCGGGATTCACGCCACATTACGGCGCCGGAGGCTGATGTCTCGGTGCTCAGGGACAAGGCCATCGCCATCACCCCGCTACGTCATCAAGAGCCCCTGCCTGGGGGCAGCAACGAATTGGATTTGTCTGCCGTTGCGGCCGACTGATTTTACCTGGGAGAACGACCACCATGTTCACACGTCACTACAAGGTTTGGCCGAAAGAGCTGCCAAAAACCATGACGCTGCCAAAAACCAGTCTGTTTACCAACCTGGAGATTTCGGCTCGCCGGTTCCCGGACCATAGCGCGCTTATTTTCTACGACGCGCCCATGACATACCGCCGCCTGCTGCAGGAGGTGGAGACCATGGCCGGCCATCTGCAGGCCCAGGGGGTGGCGAAAGGGGATCGGGTGCTGCTGTACATGCAGAATTCGCCCCAGTATGTGATCTCCTACTACGCCATTCTTCGTGCCGATGCGGTAGTAATTCCGGTCAACCCGATGAACCGGGCGGCTGAACTGGAGCATTACATCGCCGACACTGGCGCCAAAGTCTGCCTGGCCGGCCAGGAACTGGCGGACTTCATTGCCCCGTTGATCCCTGAGACGGAACTGGAGCAGGTGGTGGTGGCGTCCTACAACACCTACATCGACCCGGACACGGATCTGGACCTGCCGGCCGAGGTCGCCGCGCCGGCCTGGTCGGGGAACCAGCCGGGCATGGTCAGCTGGGAGTCGGCCATGGCTGCCGGCCACACTCCGGGCGAGCACTTGGCCGGTCCCGAGGATCTGGCGGTGATTCCCTACAGCTCGGGCACCACCGGTGCGCCCAAGGGCTGCATGCACACCCATCGCTCGGTCATGGCCACCGCCGTGCACCGGGTGTTCTGGAACCTGAGTACCCCGGACAGTGTCCAGCTGGCGACCCTGCCGTTTTTCCACGTAACCGGCATGACCGGGTCCATGAACGGGCCGCTGTACATCGGCTCCACCTCGGTGATCATGACCCGCTGGGATCGCACCACGGCGGCGCGGTTGATTGAGCGTTACCGGGTGACCGGCTGGACCAACATCGTGACCATGGCGGTGGACTTTCTGTCCAACCCGGACCTGGGCCAGTACGACCTGTCCAGCCTGAACATGATCGGCGGTGGCGGTGCCGCCATGCCGGTGGCGGTGGCGGAAAAGCTCAAGGCCCTGACCGGACTCGACTACATCGAGGGTTATGGCCTGTCCGAGACCATGGCGGCGACCCACATCAACCCCAACGCCCAGCCCAAACCCCAGTGCCTAGGCATCCCTGTGTTCGATGTAGACAGCCGGATCATTGATGTCGACACCCTGGAGGAAAAGGGGCCGGGTGAGACCGGCGAAATCATCTCCTGCGGCAACCAGGTCACCATCGGCTACTGGAATCGGCCGGCCGAAACCGAGGCCGCGTTCGTGGAGATCGACGGCAAGCGCTTCTTCCGCACCGGCGATCTGGGCTACTACGATGAGGACGGCTATTTCTTCATGGTCGACCGGGTCAAGCGCATGATCAACGCGTCCGGCTTCAAGGTCTGGCCGTCGGAGGTGGAGGCGCTGATGTACCGGCATCCGTCGATCCAGGAAGTGTGCATCATTTCCTCGCCGGATCCTAAGCGCGGTGAGACGGTCAAAGCCTGCATCGTGCTGACGTCCGATGCGGAGGGCAAAACCTCGGTGGCAGACATCAGCGGCTGGTGCAAAGAACAGATGGCTGCCTACAAGGTGCCGACGCTGATCGAGTTTGTCGACGCCCTGCCGAAATCACCCACCGGTAAGCTGATGTGGCGGGCGCTGCAGGAACAGGAATGGAAGGACAAGGCGGCATCGGCATGAGCAGCAAGCCCAGCATCCTGATCGTTGGCGCCGGCGCCATCGGCAGCTTTTACGGCGCCATTCTCAAACGTGCCGGTTGTTCGGTCAGCACGGTACTGCGCTCCGAATACGAGGTTGTAAAATCGCAGGGCATCCGCATCTCCAGCCCGCTCGGCGATCTCTCGTACCAACCGGACCACGTCTACCGGGACGGCGAGCGTACCGGTGCAGCACCTGATTACCTGATCCTCTGCGTCAAGGTGTTGCCCGGGGTGGATCGCGCCGAACTGGTGCGGCCCTGGATGGGCCCGAACACCCGGCTGGTGCTGATCGAGAATGGTCTGGGCATCGAGCGAGAGCTGGCGGAGGCCTATCCGGACAACCCGATCCTGAGTTGCCTGGCTTTCATTGCCGCCAGTCGTACCGAGCCTGGCGTGGTCGAGCACAAGGCCTACGGCAAGTTGGTGATGGGCACCTATCCTAAAGGCATCGATGGCTACTGTCGCGAGCTTTCGGAGCTGTTCATCGCGGGCGGGATCAAGGTGGATCTGAGTGAGGCGGTGGTCGGCGAGCGCTGGCGCAAATGCCTGTGGAACACCCCGTTCAACCCGCTGTCGGTGATCGCCAACGGCGCCGATACCCGGACCATCCTCGACACCGAGGGCGGCGAGGCACTGATCCGGGCCATGATCCGGGAAGTGATGGCGGTGGCCCAGGCCGAGGGTTATCCCATGGACGAGGGACTGATCGAGCAGAACATCGACGGCACCCGCAAGATGCCGCCATACAAGAACAGCATGGCCCTGGACTACCTCAATGACCGGCCCATCGAACGCGATGCGGTGCTGGGCAACGTGGTGGCCCTGGCCGAGCACCACGGTATTGCCGTACCCCACCTGAACACGGTGCTGGTGACCCTGAGAATGCGGGCCACGCTCGAAGGTCGGGCCTGAGCCCGCGTGCCGGAACCGGCGGCGTCAGCCGCCGGTGACGTACATCACCAGATTCTCCGCCACGCAGGCGGGCTTGTCTTCCCCCTCGATTTCCACGGTGGTGTGGTAGCTGGCCAGGTACCGATGCTCGTCCACCTGGCTCAGCTCCTGCAGCGCCATCCGGGTGCGGATGGCGGAGCCGGCCTTGACCGCGGCCGGAAACCGGAGCTTGTTCAGACCGTAGTTGATGCTGGCGCTGGTACCACTGACCTGCAGTACCTGGGTGTTGAGCTGGGGAATCAGCGAGACGGTCAGGAAACCGTGGGCCACCGGGCTGCGCCAGGGTGACTCCGCACGGGCACGTTCAACATCCACATGGATCCACTGGTGATCGCCGGTGGCGTCGGCAAAGGCCTGGATCATGGCCTGGGATACCGTCATCCAAGGGCTGTGGCCAATCACTTGGCCCTGGTAGTCACGCAGTTCGGTCAGTGACGGGGTCAGCATGAGCATCTTCCTTCTCGTGAATGGGTGGCCTCAGACCGCGTAGCCCGGGTTCTTGCTGTCCAGCAGGCGCAGCAAGGCCGGCCAGGTCAATTTGGCGGCGGCGCCCAGATTCTGCGACTGGTCGGCCGTGGTCTGGATCGCCTGCTCGGACGGTATCCAGGTTGGCCCACAGCTCTGGGCCTTGACCTGAATCTCGCAGGCTTTCATCAGGAAGTACAGATAGGTGAAGGTTTCCGGAACGTCCTGCCCGGCGGTCAGCACGCCATGATTACGCAGCAGCATCATCGACTTGTCGCCCAGATCCCGGATCAGCCGTTCCCGCTCGTCCAGATTCAGCGCCACCCCTTCGTAGTCGTGATAGCTCAGGTGATCCAGACACAGCATGGCGGTTTGGCTCAGAGGCAGCAGGCCATCCCGGTGGGCCGAGACTGCAACACCATCGGCGGCGTGCAGGTGCATGACCGAGCCGGCATTTTCGCGGCCCATATGCACGGCACTGTGGATGGTAAAGCCAGCAGGGTTGACCCGTTCCAGGCCGCCTGCGGCCACTACTTGGCCGTCCTGGTCGACTCTGACCAGGGACGAGGCGGTGATCTCGTGAAACAGCAGGCCGTAAGGATTGATCAGGAAGTGGTGCTCCGGGCCAGGAACCCGAGCCGACAGGTGGGTGAACACCAGATCGTCCCAGCCAAACAGGGCAACCAGCCGGTAGGCGGCGGCCAGTTGAGTGCGAACCTGCCATTCGGCCTTGGCCTGGTCCTGGGTGTCGGTCGGGGTGGTACTTGTTGTCATTGGATCACCTCGCGTCGTTGGCAAAAAAAAGGGGATGGCCTGGCGGACACCCCCGAACGGGACCTCGAATTGAAGGGGGAAGGTCCCGGGCTCACAGGAAGTGCGGGGGGTCAGCTCGCCTGCATCAGGCGGGCGTAACGCTCCAGATGGACGTCGTCGTCCCCCAATTGGTGATTGATCATGATCAGGCGCTTGGCGTAGTGGGCAAAGTTGTACTCCCAGGTCATACCAATGCCGCCGTGGGACTGGATGCCGTTTTCGGAGATGAACTGGCCGCTGCGTCCAATCACGTTCTTGGCCGCCGCCAGGATGCGCCGGCGCTCATCGCTTTGCTCGGCGTCGGCCACACTGGCAGCCAGGATCGCCATGGAGCGCGCCTGCTCCAGTTCCGACATCATGTCCACCATGCGGTGCTGCAGCACCTGAAACTTGCCGATGGGAACGCCGAACTGTTTGCGCTGTTTGAGGTAGTCCAGGGTCAGTTCGTTGGCCATTTCCATCACACCGACCGCTTCCGCGCACAGGGCGGCAATGGCGCGGCCGCTCTGGTATTCAATGACCGCGCCGGCCTGGCCTTCGCCGCCGAGCAGGGCATCAGCACCAACCTCGACGTTGTTCAGGACGATGTCGCAGCCCTTGGCTCCATCGATGGTTGGGTAGCTGCGACGCTCTACGCCGGCGGTCTCCGGGCTCAGGGCAAACAGGCTGATGCCGTCGGCATCCCGGCTGTCACCGGAGGTGCGGGCCGAGACCAGAATCAGGTCGGCGCAGTGGCCACCGACTACCACGGCCTTGTGGCCGTTGAGCTGGTAGCCGTCACCAGATTTCTCGGCACGGGTCTCCACATCATTCAGGTCGTAGAAGCTCTGGGGCTCCTGCAGGGCCACGGCCGCTTTCAGTTCACCGCTGGCGATGCCAGTCAGCCACTGTTCACGCTGGCTCTCGTTACCGGCCTGGGCGATCAGGCCGCCACAGAAGACCACCGATTGCAGGTACGGCTCCAGGCACAGGCCCCGACCCAGTTCGGTCATCACCGACTGGACCTCGACGCCACCGCCGCCGAATCCGCCCAGCTCCTCGGAGAAGGGTACGGCGGTCAGGCCCAGTTCACTCAGCTGGGCCCAAAAGGCTTCGCTGTAGCCGGCTTCGGTCTCGCTGAACTCCAGACGTTTTTCAAAGCTGTATTCGCCGCGTACCAGGCGGGCCACAGTGTCCTGCAGCATCTGCTGCTCTTCGTTGAGTTGGAAATCCATGGTCGCCTCCTTAAAGCCCGAGGATCATTTTCGACACGATGTTCTTCTGGATCTCGTTAGACCCGCCGAAAATCGAGAGCTTGCGATTGTTTAAGTAGTTGGCCGACAGCGGCGCCGCCAACTCGTCTAACAGGTAGTCGCCGTCGAAACCATCTGCCAGTTCCTCTTCAACAAACGGCAGGGCGTAGGGGCCAATTGCCCGGCGGGCCAGGTCATTGATGGCCTGACGGATCTCCGTGCCCCGGACCTTGAGCATCGAGCTCTCCGCCCCGGGTACGCCGCCGCCTTCAACCGAAGCGATGATGCGCAGGTTGCTGATGGCCGCGGCAGTCAGGTCGATCTCGACCTTGGCGATGCGCTGACTGAAGGTCGGGTCTTCGATCAGCGGCCGGCCGTTCTTGATACGCCGGGACGCCAGCTGCTTCAGGTGCGACAGCGCCGCCTTGGACAGGCCGATGCCGGCCAGCCCGGTGCGCTCATAGGTCAGCAGGTACTTGGCGTAGGTCCAGCCTTTGTCTTCCTCACCCACCAGGTTTTCCACCGGCACCTTGACGTCTTCGAAGAACACTTCGTTGACCTCGTGTTCGCCGTCCAGGGTGATGATCGGGCGCACCGAAATGCCCGGGGTGTTCATGTCGATCAGCAGGAAGGAGATGCCCTCCTGGGCCTTCACTTCGGTGTTGGTGCGCACCAGACAAAAGATCATGTTGGCGTGCTGGCCCAGGGTGGTCCAGGTCTTTTGACCGTTGACGATGTAGTGGTCTCCGTCGCGCACGGCTCGGGTTTTCAGGGAGGCCAGGTCGGAGCCGGCACCCGGCTCGGAGTAACCCTGGCACCACCAGTCCTCGCCGCTGAGGATGCGTGGCAGATACGTTTGCTTCTGCTCTTCGTTGCCAAACTTGATGATGACCGGAGCCACCATGTTGACCCCAAAGGGCACCGAGCGTGGCACGCCATAGCGGGAGGACTCCTCGTCCCAGATGTGTTTTTGTACTGGGGTCCATTTCACGCCGCCGTATTCTTCGGGCCAATGGGTCGCGTACCAGCCCTGGGCGCTGAGAATCTTTTGCCAGCGCTGGTGGTCCGCTTTGGTCAGCGGGCGGAAGCTCTTCACCTTGGCGGCGATGTCCGCCGGCAGCTTCTCATCAAGAAACGCACGCACTTCGTCGCGAAAGGCGAGTTCCTCGGCGGTGTAGTTCATGTTCATGGGCAACCTCTTTGCGTTACAGCGAAAATATATACCGCATAGCAGAATAGCCCCATGATCCTTCAGTCGCCGTTCCGCTGTCAATGTTAATGAAACAGATTATTCGTTGTAGATCGGTAAACGGTTCTGAAAATTGTATTTGCAGCTTGTTAATCGAAAAAGCTTCATCTAGTCTGTTTTTCTCGGAAGACAGTACTGCTATGCGGAATTTGTCTTTATATAAATTCCGCTTAACGAAATAGGGGGCGTCCGTGGCCTTCCCCGTGCCGTTTCCGAGTGCGTCCACAACAACGATTAACTCAGGTTTTAAGAGGTTTGCGATGACAACAAGAAGAGTTTCCCTGGCTGGCCTGCGGCCGACACCCCTGGCTCTGGCCGTGGCTCTGCCGGCGTGTCTGCTGGGTGCCCAGGGCGCTTTCGCCCAGGATTCAGAATTGCAGGAACTGCGGGATCGGATTGAGCAGCTCGAGTCCAAGCTCGGCACCGGCACGGCACCCGAGCCTCAGGCCGAGAACAACTATTTGCTGAAAGATGGCACCGGCATCCGGATTGGTGACACCACCGTGACCATCGGCGGTTTCATCAAGGCGGATGTGTTGGCAGGCTCCAACGGTAATGGCTGGAAGAATGGTTATTCAGTGGGCTTGCCCCGGAGCCTGGCTGCTGCAGCCCGGAACGGTGAAAGCGATTGGAAAACCGGTTTCAGCGCGCGCGAGAGCCGGATCAGCATTGGCACCAACACCTCGGATGTGGCGGGCCATGATCTGAAAACCTACGTGGAAATGGACTTTAATCAGGGCGCCAGCGCCGACGGCAACGAGGTGGTATCCAACAGCTACGCCCCGCGGTTACGCCAGGCCTACGGTGCCTGGAACAACTGGCTGTTCGGTCAGACCTACACCACGTTTACAGACCTGGCGGCCATGCCGGAAATTCTCGATCAAGGTAAACAGGCGGCCTTTATCTTCCTGCGTCAGCCGATGCTGCGTTATACCCTGGCGGCACCAGGCGGCAAGTTGATGCTGGCCCTGGAAAACCCGGAAGACGGATTCGGCACGGAATCCTATGACGATCAGTCCTACCCCGATCTGGTGGCCCGTTACCAGATTCGCAACGACCTGGGGATCTACTCGGTGGCGGGTGTGGTACGCAGCATCGAAGATGATGCCGCCGACGACACAGTAACCACCGGTGCGGTCTCTCTCAGTGCTCGCATCCCGACCGTCGGCCGGGATGACCTGCGCCTGCAGTACAGTTACGGAGATCTGGGCCGCTACATGGGGCTGTTCACCTATCCAGATGTCGACCGTGCAGACTTGGCCAACGGCGAGGTTGAGCCGCTGAAAACATTTGGCGCTACTGCCGCCTACCGTCACTTCTGGAGTCCAAACTGGCGCAGCTCACTGTCGGTGTCGCACACGGAGATTGTGGACGAGCTGAGTGCGCCGCCGGCCGGCACCCTGAGCTATTTCGATGCCTCAACCTCGGTGCACGTCAACCTGCTGTGGTCCCCGCACAAGAAGCTGACTCTGGGTGTGGAGTATGCGCACTGGAACTTTGCCGAGATTGCTGGCGATGGCAGCGAGCAGTATGAGCAGGTAATGGCGTCAGCGAAGCTGGCGTTCTGATCCGGTCCTACAGCCGGACGGCCACACCGAGTGTGGCCGTCCGCTTGTCGTAGTCGTAGCGGGCAATGTTGCTGTCGTTGTCGATCTGCTGAAGGTTCAGGAGCAGGGAGACAGTCTTGTTGAACCGGTACTCTCCATCCAGTCCATAGGTCAACCGGTGGTCTTTGCGATGGATCACCAACAGGCCTTCCCGCGTCTGCAGTCGATGGGAGTCGCGGTAATAATTCAGTCGGTAGCCCACGGAGGCGCCCAGCTCCAGGGCGGGGGTAAAGCCGTAGCCGATGGCAAGCCTTAGGGTCTGTCCCAACGGGGAGACGCTGAAAAACTCCCGGCCCGTATCGAGGTTTTCCCGATCATCGTAATCGATCCGATACCGGAGATCTCCCCGCCAGGCGTCCAACTTTGCCCGATACCGAAAGTCCAGACGATAGTGCTGGCCATCGTAGGCATCCAGCGTCTCGTCTGCATAGACCTGCTCGGCATCCAGTGTCGCTGTGCAACGGGCCACCTCCGAGGCCAGCTGGCAGGCTCGGGTGGTTACCTGGCCGGAGACGCGAGCCCGCTGTTCCTGTGAACTTCCGCCACGCCATAGTTGGTCGCCGCCGACTCCCAGACTGAAGCGATAAGGAGCGGCGGTGCGCTCCCAGGCGGCACTTAAGCGGACCAGGTGGGTGTCGAAGTCGTCTTCGTCCCGGTACTGGCGGCCGTAGAGCTGTGCTTGCATTTTCAGGGCATCGTCACCCTGTCGCACCGGGTAGCCTGACACGGCGCCAACGGTTTCGATAAAAGCGTCATCCAGACTGCTTGGTGCGGTGTCCGGAAACAGGCCGATGTTTTCCTCGTAGCCGCCGGCGACGGAAAACAGTGCCTGCAAGGGAGTGGGAGGGGGCAGGGTACCCAGTTCATCCAGTTGGGCCAGCGCCAGTTTGCTGAGTTTCTCATCGCCGCTCTCCGCACTGGCCGTCGCGGAGTTCTTAAAGGCGGCCCGGGCTTCCCGGTCGTTGTCTTGGGCTAATGCCACCAGGCCCAGGTTGTAGAAAGCCAGGGCGCGTTGCTTGGTGTCCAACAGCTCGCGAAACCGCTGACTGGCCAGTTCATACTCGCCCATCTTGTAATAGAGAACGCCGAGGTTGTAGGTGAGGGCTCGGGACTGGAGCTGGCTTGCTGCCGCTTCGAGCAGCTTTCTTGCCTGATCAAGGTCGTTGTTCTGAAAGGCGGCGATACCCGCTTTCATCTGCTGCTTGGCTGTCGCTCGGTCGGTGTCAGCCCATGCAGTGACCGGTACCGACAGGTACGCCAGAACAAAAAGCGGCAGAAAAAGTCGAGATAACAAGCGAATATCCCTTGGAGCTGATACCGGTTGAGCCAAATAACGCACAGCAGTTAGCAGTGCGAACGACTTAACCTAGCACACTCAGGGAAGATTCACCTAGCAAAGGGGACGTCTACGTAAACGGAACGATTACGTAAAAAAAGTAGCCTCGGTGACCGGATACTGGTTCTGCTTATTGGCTCGTTACGCTGTCGAGTGTGGAGCCGCCATCTTGCAGCGAATCCAGACCGGTATCAGGCAACTGGTCGACGGGCAGGCCCGGCAAACCATCGCCCGGCAACTCCGGGCTATCCAGACCAGGGTCAGGCAGTTCGATTGCCGGGCGCTCTCCAGGCAGCTCGGTGTCGAGCGCATCCCGGGTTTCGCGAGCCTGCAAGGACAGACTTTCGTTCAGCTCCTGCGCTTCCGTGGACAGCTCACTGGCGTCCAGGGTCTCGAAGGCCTCTGCGGTATCCAATTCGTTAATGGATTCCGGGATTTCCATTTCCTGTACAAATGAAGAGTCCAGTTCCTCGTCGTCCGCTACCATGCGCATGGTGATGTCCAGGTCGGACTGTGCAGCCGCCCATCCCGGCACCAACACTGCAGCCATCAGGGCGAGCTGAGAGAGTCGAGCGATGTGTTTCTTCCATACGGTCATGACGATGGCTCCATTAATTTGCCAATGTCAGTTTTAAAGGTCTTACGTGACTCACCTTCTCCAAGGTGGGCTACGAGCGTGCCTTCGCCCGGGAAGAGCACATTCATCGGCAGCGCCAGCAAATTGTCCCCGGGTTTGAGGTTTACTTTCCAGCTTACTTTGTGACGCCCAGGAAACGGAGCAAGCTCCATGTTGGGCGGGAGTTCAAGCGTCAGTGTCACGTTTTCTACCGCTTGGGCGGACGTGAACGCCACCCGGACCGTTTGCTGTCTTGGGCCGGTGGTTTCTGTCGCAGTCGGGGCTGTGTTATCCGCGAGTTCGGGTTCGGTCGTCGGTGATCCTGCAAACTGGCTGCCGATGAAAACACCAACCGCTAGTGCGGCCGCAATGGCGCCGCCCCAGATCGTTGTGCCGCCAGCCTTGCGTTGCTTGCCGGTGGCGTTGTTCAGGATGCGGGATTCAAAACCTTCGTCGGGTTCCGGTGCGCGATTGCCTGACAGTTGCTCAGCAATATACATCGCCGTGGCCAGCGCCATGGCGCAATCGCTGCACGATGCTGCGTGGTCACGCATCGCACGTTCGGTCGTTTCAGGCACCTCGCCTGCGGCCAGGGCATCCACTTCGTATTTAAAGTCGCTGCAGTTCATCGCATTCACCTCACTGACATCCACGGTGCCGGGTCTCAAAAGGTTCCAATTCCGTTTGCAATTTTTCTCGCAATTGTGCTCGCACCCGATGAAGTCGTGATTTTATGGTTCCGAGCGGTACCCCCAGGATCTCTGCGATGTCTTCCTGCCGCCAGCCTTCGGAGTCGTGGAGCAGCAGTAATGTTCGCTGGTCCGGCTGAAGTTCATTGATCAATCGGCTGAGCAGACTGCTGCGCCGGTCATTGTCCGTGTGGCTCATGGGGTCCAGCTCGGTGCCGGGCAGTGACTCGAGAAAGGTCGTCTGGTGTTCGGGGCGATCCAGGGCGCTTGCGCTGGTTTCGCGGCCGGCCGGCCGTTTTCGCAAGGTATCGACGAAATGGCGATAGAGCACCCGGTGAAGCCATGGACGCAATTCTTCAACCTGCTCAAGCTCGTCGACTTTCGGAAACAGTTTGGTGACCACGTCCTGAACCAGATCCTCTGCATCGTGCTGGTTACCGGTTAATCGGTAAGCAAACGTATGCAGGGTTCTCAAGTGTGGATGGACCAGGCGCTCAAAGCGTTTTGACTTGGACTGGCGAAACGGAAGCAAGGCCAAATGGATACCCCTGACGATCACCTTGCACAGGCAATGTGCTACAGAAATCTGATGTTATTGGTATAGAGCCGCAGTTTACCAGTGCGCGTGGAAGAGGGGTATGCCGATCTTGTAAAAAAAAGAACCAGAAAAATTCTCGGCGAAACAATTGGCTGCGCGCAAATATACGGGAAATCCCGTAAAAAATCGCCGTCACCTTGGAACCTTTGCAATTAGACAAACGTGGATGGCTCCTAAAGGCGAAGGATCCGCTGAACTACAAGAAATCCGACAAAGGTGACCGAGTATGTTTATCCGCAACGTGATGTTCACTGCCATATCGGCAGCAACTTTGGGTCTGACAGGCTGTCTCGACAGCGGCGGTCAGACCGGCAAGAACGCCAACCCCCAGTACACGATCAACGGCAGCCAGACTGTTAAAGGCACCCACCCGCTGTTTGATCCGCTGAACACCGAATTCGTCATTCCCAGTGATGCCCTGTTTGGCCTGAGTGACGTCGATGACGGCACCATGCTGAATGGAACCGACCCGGCCAACCCGGTAACCCAGGGTATCGGTTTCCTAGATGGCGCCTCCGTTCTTGCTCCGATCGACATTAAAATCAGCGCCAGTCTCGACAGCCAGCAAACGTTGGATGCTCAGGGGTTCGTTGAGGTTGATGGCAAAGTGGTGCCGAATCCGAACCAAAATGTGTTCCTGATCCCTGTCGAGTACGCCAGTGGCGATGCCGTCAAGGCGCTGAATGCCGAAGCAGCGGGCCTGACCCCGGCTGCCCGCTATCGGGAAGCCGTGCGGCTTGAAGAAGCGGGTAACACGGTTGAAGCCGACGCCATCTTCAGCGACCTGCTGACCGAAAAGGTCCGGGTTGAGTTGCTGGATATCGATGGTGGCCAGAACAACCTGATTCGGGTTCTGCCACTGACTCCGCTGGCCGCCAAGACCCAGTATGTACTGGCCGTGACCAACGACATTGTGGACGCCAACGGAGAACCGCTGGTCGGCTCCCCGACTTACCAGTCGGTTGCTGATCCGGATCGGATTCTGTCGAATGGCGCATTCGCACCGTTCCGCGATGCCATGTTGCCGGCCCGTAAGCTGGCGGCGGATTACTTCGACTTCAAGCGTGAGTACGCCGAGTCCGCCGACTTCAGTGCCACCTTTGCGGATGTGCCTTATGCCACCACTATCACCACCACGGCGGTTGAAGACGTGCTGCTGGCTAACGCGGCCCCAGTAACCTTCTTCCGGTCTTTCCTGAAGATTTCCCAGCGTCAGGAAGAACTGGTGAAGCTGGTTGACGGCTTCTATAACCTGAGCGATCAGCCCTTGGCTGAGGGTGCAAGCGCTGATGAGGCGAACCTGAACTCTGCGATTTTCGCGACGCTGACCGATACCTCGTTCCGTCTGTACGACGAGGCGCTCGCCACCATCCTCACCGATGCCAACACCAGTGGCACCGCCGTGGTGTACAGCGACGTCGTGGCGGACGAAGACGCTGACCGTCGTTTGGCTCACGCCATCCAGGTAGCGACCGCAATGGCCACCGACGCCAATATCGATGTCGAAGCCGACGCGACGGCCATGGCCACTGCTGCCGATGCTGTGTTGGATGCCCCCAAGCCGCGGTCAGTGAACATTTTCAGTGAGAAAGAGGGCGGGGATGTGAATCCGGCTCTGCGTCAGAGTGTTGGTCTGGGCGGGCTCGCAGCTGACCTGGATATTCGCGTCTATGAGGGCGAGATCACGCTGCCTTATTATCAGGCCCTGCCGGAAGAAGGCAGTGGTGATGTCTTGAAGACGTCTAGCTGGCAGCCGGCTGATTTTTCCGGAGATGAGAGCCTGGATGCGGCACCGTCTGATCGTATCTCCTACCGTTTCCCGTTCGCAGGAAAAACGGCTGATACCTCAGTTCCGATCGTCGTTGCGGCGCCAGAGGACACCCAGGCAACGCCGGCTGGCGGATTCCCGGTCATTATCTATCAGCATGCGGCCACTACGGACCGCTCGGCGATCCTGCCATTGGCGACAGCTGCCGGTCTTACCTGTATCGCGGAGCCGGCTGATAATTGCTTTGTAACCATTGGTATTGACCAACCGCTGCATGGCATTTTCGATACCGGCATTGTTGGGCTCACGCCCATCAGCTCGCAGAACGGAGCTTCAGCCGAGGCTACAGAGCGTCACTTCGGCTATGCTGCCGACGCAGATCTGAATGCAGTTGCCGCCGCGGAACTTGAAGCTCCGGAGTCTGGCAGCCTGTTCCTGAACTTTGCCAATTACGCCAATACCCGGGACAACATGCGCCAGGGCGCTCTGGATCTGCTCAATGTCAATGCGTCGTTGCAAGCCATTGAAGATGCCATCAATAGCTGTGGTCCCTGCACCAACGGTCTGCAAATCAACACCGACCGGGTTTATTTCGTAACCCACTCCCTGAGCGGTATGGGCGGCGCGGCTGTGCCCTATGTGACCAACGTTGCTGCAGCTGACAACGCCAACCTGAACCCGATCACGGCGTCCAATTTCTTCAACACAGGCGGTGGTTTCACGCGCCTGGTGCAGAACTCCCAATCCGTAGCGCCTCGTGTGTTGCCTGGCTTGGATGATGCTTCGGACGGCATCCTGACCCAGGGCCGGACCGAGTTAAACATCTACTTCAACGTGTTCCAGGGCCTGCTGGATTCCGCCGATCCGACCGCCTTTGCGCCGCTGTATAAAGACGAGCGTGTGTTGCTGACCGAGATTGTCGGGGTTCCAGACGACGCCGATCGTCCGACCGATAACACGGTCCCGAATGCGGCAGATGCGGTTGACTACCTGCTTGGGCCGCTGGCGACCACCATTCCGGAAACCGGTTTCGTGATTGAGGGCGAGAATATGCCTCTGGCGGGCACCGATCCGCTGGCGGCCGCGATGAATGCCGAATCGACACCGGATCCGGGTGCGACCCTTCCGCTGATCACTCGGTACCTGGAAGGTTCCCACGGTAATCCGATTTCCGCTGGTCAGAAGGGTTCGGACGCCTTCTCCTCAAGTGTGGTGTTCTCCGAAATGACTGCGCAGATGCTGGAACTGTTTTCGCAGGATGGCGAGGACAACCTGACCATTGACAACCCCTGTGTGGTCAAGGGCGCAGATACCTCCGGCACCGACTGCTCCGCCGAGGGCAACAGCGATGCCGGTGACGGCAGCGGTGGTGGCGATTCAGGTGGCGATGGCGGCTCCGGCGGCGGTGCCGGCGACATCATCGGAGATATTTTCGGCGCCTAACGACTGGTAGTGGCCCGAGCCATCGGGCCACCTACCCAGGAACCTATTCGAAACCCAGTAAATCAAGGCGTTAGCCTCGCCACAGGGGGAGGCTTTGCCCAAAACTTGCGGAGCAAGCGCAATGACAACAACAAACTCCAAGCTGCCCAAATCGATTCGCCTGGCAGTGGCGGTGCAACTGGCCTGCCTGGCACCGACTGCTGCAGCCTTTGATTTCAGCATCTACGAGATCGACGCCTCGTTCAGCACCACGCTGACCGTAGGTACCGCTTACCGGCTGGAAGATCAGGACAAGAGCCTGATTACCCAGGGTAACCTCGGCCCGGAATTCGCCTTCAGCAATGAGGGCGCGTCGTCCAACAACTTCGACGACGGTAACTTGAACTTTGAGAAGAACGAGCCCTATTCCACGATTGCCCGGGGCCGCAGTGAGCTGTTCCTGGACTACGCCCCGGACAGTGATTACCTGACCCGGATCGGTGCCCTGGCCCGTGCCAGCTACTACTACGACTTCGAGCTGAAGGACAACCCGCGTGCCACCGACCCGGTCGGTCAGCAGCGCGAGCTGAACCCGGAAGCCAAAGACAACGCCTCCGGCGTCGATCTGCTGGACGCCTATGTGTTCACCGATTGGTACTTCGGCGATACCCCGGTCTCCATCCGTTACGGCCGTCAGGTTGTGAACTGGGGTGAGAGTACCTTCATCCTGGGTGGTATCAACGCCACTAACCCGATCGACGTTCCGGCCTTCCGGGCCCCGGGTGCCGAGCTGAAAGACGTACTGCTGCCGGTCGAGATGCTCTACACCTCTGCGGGCGTGACCGAGGAGATCACCGTCGAGGCGTACGTACAGACCGACTGGGAGCCGTTCCGTATTGACGATTGCGGCACCTTCTTCTCGTCGGCCGACGTGGCCGCCGATGGCTGTGGGCCGGTACTGCTGGCCGGCCAGGTGCCGGATTCCCAGGCCTTGGAAGAAGGCTTCATCGCACCGCGGATTGGCGATAAAGAGCCAGGTGATAAAGACCAGTTCGGTGTCGCCGCCCGTTACTTTGCCACGGACCTGAACGCCGAATTTGGTGTCTACTACCAGCGTTACCACAGCCGCCTGCCGTACATCAGTGGTGTGGTGAATAACCCATCGGATGCCGACGAGACTCAGCAGTTCGATCCGTCCAAGCCGGCTTCCCGGTTCCCGAGCTACTTCATCGAGTACCCGAAGGGCATCGATCTGTACGGCGTGAGCATCAACACCACGCTGCCGACCGGTACCTCACTGGGCGCCGAATACAGCTACCGTCCGAACATGCCGATCCAATGGAACACCTTCGAGCTGATCTACGGTGGTCTGCAGCAGCGCGGTCCCGATGGCCAAATCATCAGTAAGCTGGAGCAGCGTCGGGCCGAGAAAGGCGGCACCTACGCCGGTACCGCGGTTGACGGCTACGACCGTTACGGCGTGTCCCAGGCTCAAGCGACCGCGATCCACTTCATCGACCGTGTGATGGGTGCTGCCCGCTTCATCATCGTGGCGGAAGTAGGTGCGACCTATGTGCACGACCTGCCGGACAAGTCTGAAGCCCGCTACGGCCGCTCTGGTATCTACGGTGTTGGTCCTGTGCCCCTGGAAGGTGAGAGCTTCACCGGCGATTTCTGCAGCAGCGGCCCGGACAATGGCAACCAGAATGACCCCACCCGTGACGCCGGCGATCCGACCCGTCTGAACATCAACCCGACCAACTGTGGCGGCGACGGTTTCACCACCTCCTTCTCCTGGGGCTACCGCACCCTGTTCGTGTGGGACTACCCGGACGCCGTGGCCGGTGTGAACCTGCGCCCGAAGCTGTTCTGGACCCACGACGTAAAGGGCTATGCGCCTGATCCCGGTGGCAACTTCAAGGAAGGCAACAAGTCCATCGGCCTGGGCCTGGAGGCGACCTACCAGAACGCCTACAAAGCCAACGTCTCTTACACCAATTACTTCGGCGGCGATTACAACGAGACCAGTGATCGTGACTTCATCGCAGCCTCAATTTCCTACTCATTCTAAGCAACCGACGACTCACAGGAGTTAGAGCAATGAAAACGATGAGAACCCTGATGTACGGCGCTGTAGCCAGCGCCCTGCTGGCCTCCGGCTCCGCCCTCGCGGCCGTGAGTGCTGAAGAAGCGGCCAAGCTTGGCGATACCCTGACTCCGATGGGCGCCACCAAAGCCGGCAACGGTGACGAGATTCCGGCCTGGGACGGTGGGCTGACCACGGCACCGGCCGGTTTCCAGGGCGACGGCCGTTATGTCGATCCGTTCCCGGAAGACAAAGAGCTGTTCCGCATTGATCAGAGCAACGTCGATCAGTACTCGGAGAATCTGACCCCGGGTCAGATTGCCATGATCAAGAAGTACAGCGACTACTTCATCCCGGTCTACCAGACCCGCCGTACCGGTACCTACCCGAGCGAAGTTCTGGAGCAGACGGTGGAGAACGCCACCCAGGTAGAACTGGTAGAAAGTGGTAACGGCCTGAAGAATTACCAGACCGCCACCCCGTTCCCGATTCCGCAGAACGGCCTGGAAGCGATCTTCAACCACATCACCCGCTACCGCGGTGGTTCCTTCACCCGTAACGTGGCCCAGGTCACTCCGCAGCCGAACGGTGACTTCAGCCCGGTGAAGTTCACCGAGTCGTTCACCGAGCGGGTTGCCCTGGAAGACTACGAGCCGTCGGAAGATCCGAACGTGATGTTCTACTTCAAGCAGGCCATCACCGCGCCGTCTCGCTTGGCCGGTAACGTGCTGCTGGTGCACGAGACCATCAACCAGGTAAAGGAGCCGCGTCGTGCGTGGCTGTACAATTCCGGTCAGCGTCGGGTGCGTCGTGCGCCGAACGTCGCCTACGACGGTCCGGGTACCGCGGCTGACGGTCAGCGTACCTCCGATAACCTCGACCTCTACAACGGTGCTCCGGACAAGTACAACTGGGAGCTGATCGGCAAGAAAGAGATCTATATCCCGTACAACTCCTACCGCGCCGCCAGCGGTGAGCTGGACTACGAGGACATCATCGAGCCGGGTCACGTTGACCAGAGCCTGACCCGTTACGAGCTGCACCGGGTATGGCACGTGAAGGCCACCCTGAAGGACGAAGAGCGCCACGTGTACGAGCAGCGCGACTTCTACCTGGACGAAGACACCTGGCAGATCTCCCTGGTCGATCACTACGACGGCCGTGGCAACCTTTGGCGCGTAGCCGAGGCGCACGCTATGCAGATCTACGATGCCAACATCCCGGCCTATGCCTTTGAAACCCTGTATGACCTGCTGTCTGGTCGTTACCTGGTGATGGGTATGACCAACGAGGAAGACACGCCGTACGAGTATGGCACCGAGCGCAGCTCGCGGGAGTACACTCCGGCCGCCCTGCGTCGGGCCGGTGTGCGCTAATGGCGTGACGATGACGAACCCCGGCAGCGGCTGTCCGCTCCCGGGGTTTTTTTAATTCACAGGAGGTAAATACCGATGATTGACGTCATGGGTAGCCGGCCGTTGTTCGAGATTGAAAAGCGGCTGTTGGATCGTGAGGGGGAGTGGCTGGTAAAGACCCGGGAAATTCCCGAACTCGGCCCTTATCGGTCACGACTGGAGGCCATTGAGGCGCTCTACCGTCATGTGGTGATTTGTACCGGGGTACTGAGAAAGGAAAAGCCGGAGCGGGCCCGGCAGTTCGTGCAGCATTCGATCACCGAGTGCAAAGAGCCAGACTGCGAACTGTGTAACGCTCTGCTGGCTCTTGCACCGGATGCGTCGGTGGTTCAGCTGAAGGCCTGAATGCCGGTCTGGCCACGACCCAGGATCAGAGCGTGAACATCGTGCGTACCCTCGTAGGTGTTCACGGCTTCGAGGTTCATGACGTGACGGATGACGTGGTATTCGTCGGCGATGCCGTTACCGCCGTGCATGTCGCGGGCCACCCGGGCAATATCCAGGGACTTGCCGCAGTTGTTACGCTTGAGCAGTGAAATGGCATCCGGTGTTGCGGTGCCGTCATCCATCATCCGGCCCAGCTGAAGGGCGGCTTGCAGGCCCAGGGTGATTTCGGTCTGCATGTCGACCAGCTTCTTCTGCACCAACTGATTGGCGGCGAGAGGCTTGCCGAATTGCTGACGCTCCAGGGTGTAGTTGCGCGCGGCGTGCCAGCAGAATTCGGCGGCGCCCAGGGAGCCCCAGCTGATGCCAAAGCGGGCTTTGTTCAGGCAGCTGAATGGTCCCTTCAGACCTTCCACATCTAACTTGTTGGCCTCGGGAACAAACACTTCGTCCATAAAGATGGAGCCGGTGTCAGAAGCGCGTAGCGAGAACTTGCCGGGGATCTTCGGGGTTTCCAGGCCTTTCGCGCCCTCACGCTCGATCACGAATCCGGTCACCTTGCCGTCGAGCTTGGCCCAGACCACACAGACATCGGCAATTGGCGAGTTGGTGATCCAGGTTTTGGAGCCACTCACCAGATAACCTCCGTCCACTTTCTTGGCGCGGGTTTCCATGCCGGCGGGATCGGAGCCGTGGTTTGGCTCGGTCAGGCCAAAACAGCCCACCAGTTCGCCCGAGGCCAGTTTTGGTAGCAGGCGCTTCTTCAATTCTTCCTGGCCAAAGGCGTGAATCGGGTGCATTACCAGCGACGACTGTACGCTCAATGCCGAACGGTAGGCGGAATCCACTCGCTCCACTTCCCGGGCTATCAGGCCGTAACAGACGTGGTTCAGGCCAGGGCCACCGTATTCCTCGGGCAGGGTGGCGCCGAGCATTCCCAATTCGCCCATCTCGTTAAAAATGGACCGGTCGAATTTCTCGTGACGGTTCGCCTCAATGATGCCGGGCATCAGGCGCTGGTCACAAAAGCTGCGGATGCTGTCCCGAACCTGGCGTTCGGTTTCGTCCAGTTGCTTGTCGAATTGCAGCAGGTCATCCCAGGGTGCGGAAGCCAAAGGCATGGTGTCTCTCCTCAGTAATAATCAGTGGTTAACCCGTTCGATCACAGCAGCAATGCCCTGGCCTACGCCAATGCACATGCTGATCAGGGCATAACGGCCACCACTGCGTTCCAGCTGGCGGGTGGCAGTAAGGGCAATGCGGGCGCCGGAGGCCCCGAGCGGATGGCCAAGCGCGATGGCACCGCCATTCGGGTTCAGCCGGGAATCGGTTGGGTCAATACCCAGTCGAGTGGTGCAACCGAGCACCTGGGCGGCGAACGCTTCGTTGATCTCGATGACGTCCATATCCTTGAGGCTCAGACCGGCTCGGGCCAGGGCTTTCTCGCTGGCGGGCACCGGGCCATAGCCCATGACTTCCGGCGGTACGCCAGCAATCGCGGACGCCACAATGCGCGCCCGTGGCTGGATGCCGGCCCGCTCGCCGGCCTCGCGCGAACCGATGATCAAGGCCGCCGCGCCATCGTTGATGCCGGAGGCGTTACCGGCGGTCACCACGCCACCCTCGAACAGCGGTCGCAGGCCGGACAGGGCCTCCAGTGTGGATTGAGGGCGTGGATGTTCGTCTTCGGCCACGGTCAGGGCTGGTTTTTTCCGGCCCTGGGGCACTTCAATGGGCAAGATTTCGTCGGTGTAGAAGCCGTCCTGGCGGGCGGCCTCATATCGGGCCTGACTCTGGGCGGCAAATTGGTCGACCAGGCCCCGGTCCAGGTTCAGGTCCCGAGCGATATTGTCGGCAGTCTCAGGCATGGAATCGGCGCCAAAGTTCTGCTCAATACGCGGGTTGGGGAAGCGTGCGCCGATGGTGCTGTCGAAGGCCCGGAAATCACGGCTGTATGGCGACTCGCTCTTGGCCATCACAAATGGGGCCCGGCTCATGCTTTCGGCACCGCCGGCGACGAACAGATCGCCTTCGCCGCAACGAATGGCGCGGGCGGCATCAATTACTGCCGCCAGGCCGGAGCCACAGAGCCGATTCACGGTCAGACCACCTGTCTGCACCGGCAGCCCTGCCAGCAGACCGGCGTGGCGGGCCAGGTTTCGGGCGTCTTCACCGGCCTGGTTGGTGCAGCCGGCGATCACGTCTTCGTAGGCGTCCGGGGTAAACGCGTTGCGCTCCACCAGGGCCTTGATCACGCTGGCGAGCAGGTCATCGGGACGAACCTTGGCCAGGCCGCCGGCGTGGCGACCGAAGGGGGTTCTCAGTCCGTCGTAAATATAGGCGCTCATGGCGGCTTCCTCTGTTGGGCCGGACGCTGTGTCCGAGAATGCTGTCGATACCGGATGGATCATTGCCGGCTTCGCCATGTACAATGTGCTATATTCGTTTCATTAAGCGAAACACAGTTTTGTAAATGGATGCCGAGAGACTAATCCGGGTATGTTTGAAATGCAAGCAGAGTCCACTTCAGTGTCGGCGGTGGTGTCATGACCGGGGTCCAGACCTGGTTGCTGGCTGCCGCCGTGCTTCTGGAATTGATTGCCATGTGCTTGGGCAGCCAGCCAATGAGCGCTGTAGCCGGCGGACTCTTCCTGGTGGGTTTCCTGCTGGCGGGGCGACGGTTGCAAATCTACGCCCGTGGACTGCTTTTGGTGGCGCTGGCGGTGACCGCCGGGCTGGTGTTCTATGACCGACTGGCTACGGAGCAGTTGGTCAAGGCCGCCGCCGATGCCGCGTTCTACGCCGCCTTTCTGGGCAGCTTGGGGTTGATGCAGTGTCTGGTTCGCCGCTTCGAGGTGTTGCGTCGGATTCATGACGTGCTGCTGGTGGGGCGGCCGGTCTGGCTCTACCCCAAGTATGCCCTGGTCAGTTGTGGTGTGGCCTCGGTCCTGAATTTCGGCATGATGAATCTGCTGTGTGGGACGCTATCAGAAACATTGCGGGAGCGGGGCATCACCGGTGCGTCGCGTTTGCGTTGGCTGCGCAGCGTATTGATCAGCGCGCTGCGCGGTTTTTCCCTCGTACCTCTGGTCGCACCCACGAGTGTCGCGGTGGCGATTCTGACCCGCGAGCTGACCGATTTGAGTTGGTCCATGCTCGTGCCATTCGGGATCCTGGTGGCCACGGGGCTGGTGCTGTTGGGCTGGCTCCTGGAACAGCGCCGCTTCCGTCAGGTCAGTGCCGAACGGGTGGCTCTGAATGGTTGGCCCTCGGGAACCGGCCTATTGATGAAAATTATGCTAGCGGTGTTTTTCGGCATGGGGATGCTGGTCGCCCTGACTGACCTGAAAGTGTCCGCCGCTGCCATGCTGGTGGTGCCTGGCATCACCCTGGGCTACATACTCTGGCGAGACCGGGCGCCGATTGAGGCGGTCACGGAAGGTGCAGGCCAGGTTGCATCCATGGTCAATGAAATGGCGATCTTCGCCGCGTCAGCAGTTCTGGGAGTGGCCCTGTCCGAGGTAATTCCCAAGGATGCCCTGGCGGGGCTGGCCACGTCGGGAGTGGGAGTGTTCCTGTTGGCGGCGTGTGGACTGCTGATGATGCCGTTGTTGTCGGCCATCGGCATCATTCCAATTACCGTACTTAGCATTCAGGCAGGATTGCTGCCGCCCCTGGTGGCCCAGGGTATGGATCCCCTGCCTATTTCCCTGGCCTTGGTCACCGGGTTTTCCCTTGCCATGATGCTGTCGCCCTTCGGCCCCGCGGTCATGCTGCTGTCCCGTTTCGGACAGGTGTCTCGCTGGAAGGTCGCGTTCCGGTGGAACGGTACCTTTGTGCTGCTTGCCATACCCCTGCTGCTGGCTTTCCTGGCGGTGATTACCCGGTCCTAGTAACCGGGATCAGTAACCCTGTGACCGGTCGACCACGCCGGAAATGGGGCGCCCGGCGGCGTGGTCGCGGATCTTGGTGCTGATTTGCTTGATCGTGGTGTCGCGCAGGGTTCGGGCCGAAATGTGTGGGGTGATGGTCACGGACGGATGGCGCCAGAACGGATGTTCGGGGGGCAGCGGCTCCTGGCGGAACACGTCCAGTACCGCTTGGCTGACCCGGCCGTCATCCAGTGCTTGCAAGAGGTCCTGGTCCACCAGGTGCTCGCCGCGACCGACGTTGATCACGACCGCATCGGCCTGCAGATTGCCGAGCAGACGGTGGTCAATCAGATTCCGGGTCTGCTCGGTCAGGGGCAGGGTGTTGACCAGGACCCGGGTGGCGCCCAGGAACCTGTCCAGGTCCTCGGTACCGGCGTAGGTAGTCACACCCTCAAGCTGGTGCGCGCTGCGGGACCAGCCGCTGACCGGATAGTCCAGGGCGGCCAGGGTGCGAGCCACGCGTTGGCCAATCTGGCCCAGGCCCATGACCCCAACTGGCCACTGGTGTCGCTGGGTCGGTCGGTGGATCTGCCACCGGGCCTCAGCCTGCTGGTCGCGGTAACGGGCCATGCCGCGGCTGATGTCGACTAGCTGATGGAGAACGTACTCAGCCATCTGAGCCGACATGCCGGCATCTTCGAGGCGAACGACCGTGACTTCCGGCGGTAGGTAGGGCAGCGCCATCAGGCCGTCCACTCCGGCTCCGAGATTGAACACCGCTTTCAGGCCGGGTTCACGCTCGAACAGGGCCGCCGGCGGTTGCCAGACAATGGCGTAGTCCGCCCCGACGGTGTCGCCGTGAGGATCCCAGGCGATTACCTCGGCGTCGGGCAGGAGTTCCTGAAAGGGGCGGGTCCAGCGTTCGGGTTTGGGGTCGCCGGCAGCAAACAGGATTTTCATGGCAGCTCCGTATTCGAAAAGTGTCGTGTATGGCGTTAAGCTGTTTCGGTAAGCAGAATAAAGTGTCGAAAGAGGTCGGTGTGGGGTTGGGCAACTGCCACGCCTAGCCGATTTTTTTGAAACATTAAGAAAGAGTGTTTCACATTCGGCACGATTTTTGAAAAGACTTTGTGGTACTTGATTTTTCGAACCATTAAAATACCGCATCTTTGAAATGGGTAGCCAGACCCTGGCACCACCAAATCAGGCGATGCTGTTGGAGGGCGCCTACTATTATGTCGAAAGCACAGACCACCTCACCGGAACTCATGGTTGCCTCCGGTGACGGCGAGCCGGTAAAGCCGGAAAAAGACCGTAAATTCGTTGAAGCGCTCTCCCGCGGACTCGATGTCCTGCGTGCCTTCAGTCAGGGCTCGGTGATTCTGGGTAATCAGGACATCGCACGGATTACCGGGCTGCCCAAGCCGACCGTGTCCCGGATGACCTATACCCTGACCAAGTTGGGGTACTTGAGCTACAACCAGCAGTTGGAAAAGTACCAGCTCAGCTCCGGGGTCCTGGCTCTGGGTTACGCCTATGTCTCCAACCTGAAGGTGCGTCAACTCGCGAAGCCTTACATGGACGAGTTTGCCCGGCAGACCAATATGTCCATTGGCCTGACTTGTCGTGACCGCCTGCACATGATCTACGTGGAGAACCGGTTGCCGCCTGAGGCGTCCCTGTTGCGCATGGACATTGGCCTCAAGTTGCCCATGGCCACCACCTCGGCGGGGCGAGCTTACTACTGCGCCATCACCGATAAGGCGCGCAAGACCATCGACGACGCCATGGAGGCGAAGTACGGTCCCGCTGGCTGGCTCGAGAAGAAAGAGGGGCTGGATCGGGCCAAAGAAGACTTTGAAAAGCATGGCTTCTGTCTGTCTCTCGGTGAGTGGGATCGCAATATCAACTCTGCTGGTGTCCCCATCCATCTGCAGGACGGCACCATCATGGCGCTGACCTGTGCCGCCCCATCTTATCTGGTGTCCGGCGAGAAGCTGCGCGACTCCATCGCCCATCAGCTGGCAATGTTGGCCAGCGATATTGAGTCCCTGGGCGTCTGATCCGCCGCCGGGGGCGCCGGCGTCATTGGCATCAGACTGAGCCAAACCTGAAAACCGCAGAGGCAACTCTGCGGTTTTTTTGTGCCCGGCAATTAATTCGTGGTTGAAACCACGAAAAAACTCCTATTAAATCGTTCTTAAGTTTCGCTTGTTAAAATTAGATTCCATATTAGGCGAGGAGAGCATATGTCTGAGGTCGTAACCTATAACCGTGACGGCAACGTGGGCGTGATTACTGTTAACTATCCGCCGGTCAATGCCCTGGGCCATGCGGTTCGTTCCGGCCTGCTTGCGGCCCTGAACCAGGGCCTGGCGGACGCCGAGGCCAAGGTTCTGCTGCTAGTGTGCGAAGGCCGCACTTTCATTGCTGGCGCGGATATTCGTGAATTCGGCAAGCCGATTCAGGAGCCGGTGTTGCCGGAGGTCATGAATCAGTTCGAAAACAGCAGCAAGCCGGTGATCGCCGCCATCCACGGTACCGCCCTGGGCGGTGGCCTGGAAACGGCCCTGGGCTGCCACTACCGCGTTGCCTTGAGCAGCGCCAAGGTAGGTCTGCCGGAAGTGAAGCTGGGCCTGCTGCCCGGTGCCGGCGGCACCCAGCGTCTGCCCCGCCTGACCGGCGCCCGCAAGGCGCTGGAAATGATCACCACTGGTGACTTCGTGGCCGCGCCGCAGGCCCTGGAACTGGGCATTGTCGATGCGGTCGAGGCTGGTGACGACATCCGCGCGGTGGGTCTCGCATACGCCCGCAAGGCGGCCGAAGAAGGCTGGCCGGTGCGCCGGGTGCGGGACCTGACTGACCAGGTCGAGGCGGACAAGGGCAGCGAGGTCTTCGATGAATTCCGCGCCGCGCTGGAAAAGAAAGCCCGTGGCCTGTTCTCGCCGTTCAAGTGCGTCGACGCGGTCGAAGCGGCCTTTACCCTGCCGTTCGACGAGGGCCTTCAGCGCGAACGCGCCCTGTTCTCCGAATGCATGGCGTCGCCTCAGCGCGCCGGTCTGATCCACGCCTTCTTCGCAGAGCGCGAGGTGTCCAAGGTCAAGGGCCTGGCCAAGGACACGCCGGTACGGGACGTGAACAGCGTCGGCATCATCGGTGCCGGTACCATGGGCGGTGGCATCGCCATGAACTTCGCCAACGTCGGCATTCCCGTCACCCTGGTGGAAGTCAAACAGGAAGCCCTGGACAAGGGCCTGGGCATCATCCGAAAAAACTACGAAAACTCCGCCAAGAAGGGCCGCATCAGCCAGCAGCAGGTGGAAGAACGCATGGCACTGATCACCGGCAGCCTGACCTACGACGACTTCAAGAACGCCGACATGGTGATCGAGGCGGTGTTCGAGAACATGGCGATCAAGAAGGAAATCTTTGCCAAGCTCGACGCCGTGTGCAAACCCGGCGCCATCCTGGCGTCCAACACCTCCACCCTGGACATCGACGAGATTGCCTCGGCCACAAAGCGTCCGGAAGATGTCGTGGGCATGCACTTCTTCAGCCCGGCCAACGTGATGAAGCTGCTGGAAAACGTGCGTGGCAGTCAGACCTCGGATGAGGTCAAGGCCACCGTGATGGCGGTGGCCAAGAAGATCAAGAAGGTCGGTGTGCTGGTCGGCAACTGCTACGGTTTTGTCGGCAACCGCATGCTGCACAAGCGCGGCGCCGAGGCCATGGCGCTGGTGAATGAAGGCGCCACGCCCCAGCAGGTGGACAAGGTGCTGACCGACCTGGGCTACCCGATGGGTCAGTTCGCCATGTCGGACCTGGCGGGCATCGACGTCGGCTACCGCATCCGTCAGGAGCGCCGCAGTTCCGGAGAGGACGTGCCCCTGAGCTGGCTCGACAAGCTGGCCGAGCAGGACCGCCTAGGCCAGAAGACCATGGCCGGGGTTTACCGCTACGAGGAAGGCAGCCGCAAGCCCATCCCCGACCCGGCCGTTGACGCCATCATCGAGGAATTCCGCAAGGAGCAGGGCATTACCCCGCGCCAGATCACCGACCAGGAGATTCTGGAACGCTGCATGTTCGTGATGATCAACGAAGGCGCGAAAATCCTGGAGGAAGGTATCGCCGATCGTTCGCTGGACATCGACATCGTCTGGATCTACGGCTACGGCTTCCCGGCCTACCGTGGTGGTCCCATGTTCTGGGCCGACCAGATTGGCCTGGACACCATCCTGAACGCGGTCGAGAAGTACCACGACGAGCTTGGTGGCGACCAGTGGCAGCCGTCGGCGCTGCTGAAGAAACTGGTGGCCGACGGCCGTTCCTTCGGCGATCTCTAACCCAATCCGGGAGCTTCCCATGTCAGATGCAGTCATTGTTTCCACCGCGCGCACCGGTCTGGGCAAGTCCTACCGGGGCGCCCTGAACAACACCCACAGCGTCGACCTGGCCGGGCACGTGATCCGGCACGCGGTCGAGCGGGCCGGAATCGACCCCGAGGTGGTTGAGGACGTGATCCTGGGTGCCACCTTCCACGAAGGGGCCCAGGGCAAGAACATGGCCCGGCTGGCGGCAATTCGCGCCGGCCTGCCGGCCACCACTGCCGGCCTGTCCATCAACCGGTTTTGTAGCTCCGGGCTGCAGTCCATCGCCATCGCGGCCCAGAGGGTGGTGTCGGAAAAGGTACCCGCCATGGTCGCCGGTGGCGTGGAATCCATTTCCCTGGTTCAGAACGACAAGCTCAACAGCTATCACGCCACCAACGAGTGGCTGATGAAGCACAAGCCCGAGCTGTACCTGTCGATGATCGAAACCGCCGACATCGTGGCCCAGCGCTACCAGGTCAGCCGTGAGGCCCAGGACGAATACGCTCTGGTGTCCCAGCAGCGCACGGCCGCGGCCCAGGAAGCGGGCCGGTTTGATGATGAAATCGTGCCGTTTGACGCCACCATGCTGGTGAAGAACAAGGAAACCGGCGAGATCAGTGAGCGAGAGGTGACCCTGAACCGGGACGAGTGCAATCGCCCGAACACCACCCTCGAAGGCCTGCAGGGCCTGGCCCCGGTGCGCGGCGAGGACCAGTTTGTCACCGCCGGTAACGCCAGCCAGCTGTCCGACGGCGCCTCCGTGTGCACGGTGATGAACAGCACCTTCGCCGAACAGAACAACATCGAGCCTATGGGCATCTTCCGGGGCTTTGCCGTCGCCGGCTGCGAGCCAGACGAAATGGGCATCGGCCCGGTGTACGCGATTCCCCGGTTGTTGCAGCGCAATGGCCTGACCATGGATGACATCGATCTGTGGGAACTGAATGAGGCCTTCGCGTCCCAGGTGGTGTACTGCCGGGACCGGCTGGGCATTCCTATGGAAAAACTGAATGTGAATGGCGGCTCGATTGCCATCGGTCACCCCTACGGTGTGACCGGGTCCCGGCTGACCGGCCATGCCCTGATCGAGGGCAAGCGTCGCGGCGCCAAATACGTGGTGGTCACCATGTGTATCGGTGGTGGCCAGGGCGCGGCTGGCCTGTTTGAGGTGGTGTAATCCGGGCAGTCGTACGTTCGCACAGAGGAGGAAACCGGCATGAACGATCTGAGCAGGAACTACATCAACGGGCAGTGGGCGGACTGGCAAGGCGATACCCTGGACGTGTTCGAGGCGGCCACCGGCGAAGTCATGGCGCGGGTGCCGGCCTCTGACCGCGACCAGATGAACCAGGCCATTGCCGCTGCCAACTACGCTTTTGAATCTTGGTCTGAAAGCAGCCTGGATCAGCGACTCAAAGTGCTCGAGCAGCTTCATGCCGGACTGAAAGAGCGCAGCGGGGAGATCGCCGAGACCATCAGCCGCGAGGTCGGCATGCCGATCAAGCTGGCCACCGGAATCCAGGCCGGCCTGCCCGCAACCGTTACCGAAAGTTATCTGAAACTGTTACCGGACTTCGGCTTCACCGAGCAGGTCGGTAACTCCGAAGTGCAGTACGCGCCGGTGGGTGTGGTTGGCTGTATCACGCCCTGGAACTACCCGCTGCATCAGGTGATCCTGAAAATCGTGCCGGCCATCGCTGCCGGGTGCACCGTGGTGCTTAAACCGTCCGAAATCGCGCCCCAGAGTGCCTACATCCTGGCCGAGATTCTCGACGGCACCGACCTGCCCAAGGGCGTGTTTAACCTGGTCTGTGGTCTGGGTGAAACGGTCGGTGACACATTGATCAATCATCCGGACGTGCGCATGGTGTCGTTCACCGGGTCTACCCGCACGGGTAGCTTGATTGCCCACGCCGCAGCAGAAGATTTCAAACGCTTCGCCCTGGAAATGGGCGGTAAATCTGCCTCAGTGGTGTTGCCGGACGCTGATCTGGGCGCGGCGGTGAAGGGCACCGTCAACAACTGCCTGCTCAACTCCGGGCAAACCTGTACCGCGTTAACCCGCCTGCTGGTGCCGGCCGACCGTCACGACGAAGCCTGTGAACTGGCGGCCGCCGCGGTGGCGAAAATGACACCGGGTAATCCGCTGGCAGACACCACCCGCCTGGGGCCTCTGGCCTCGGCGCAGCAGCGTGACAAGGTGCTGGATTACATCAAGCTCGGTATCGACGAGGGCGCCACCCTGGTGGCCGGCGGTCCGGATGCGCCGGAAGGCTGTGACCAGGGCTACTTCGTGCGGGCCACGGTGTTCGGCAACGTCAAACCGGACAGCCGCATTGCCCAGGAAGAAATCTTTGGCCCGGTCCTGAGCATCATTCCCTACACCGACGAAGCCGACGCCATCCGCATTGCCAACGGCACCGCCTATGGCCTGTCCGGCGCGGTCTGGTCAGCCGACCCGGCCAACGCCAAGCGGGTAGCCGGAAAATTGCGCACCGGCCAGGTCTCCGTCAATGGCGGGGCTTTTAATCCGTTGGCGCCATTCGGCGGTTTTGGTCACTCCGGCCTAGGCCGCGAATTCGGCAAATGGGGCCTGGAGGAATTCCTGGAAGTACGGTCGCTGCAGTTGTAACGAACCTTGGGGGAGTGGCCGCCGGCGAGCGATACCTTTTCTTCTGGGAAAAAGAACTCGCTGCGCTCAGACACCTTTTTCCCGGCAGAAAAGGTCTCCCTCTCCACCGGCCAGTCGAGGTTACGCTTTGCCGCCCAACAGAATTCGGACGGCGGTACACGCATCCTCCAGCTCCTCATCCCGGGGCTCACGACCACCCAGGATGTCGCTGTACAGGCAGGATTCAGCGAGGCGGATCATGAAGTAGGACAGGCTTTCGATGTTCATGGGCGGGGTGATGTGACCCCGGGCCACCTGGTCTTTCAACAACCGGGTGTTGGCCTCCACGGTGCGGCTGCGCAGGGTGGACTGGGACGAGGTCAGAATTTTGAGCGCGTATTCGGGGTCTTGATTGATGAACTGCCGCAGGGGGCCAAAGTGCAAGACCGTGGAATTGATATGCCGGTACACGCCCACCACGTAGTCAATCCCTGTGCCGCGCGTGGCGGTGAGTGCTTCCTGGCGCAGGGGGTCGTACAGCGACCAGAGGACCTCACCGATGAGCAGGTCTTTATTACCGACCCAGCGAAACAGGGTGGCCCGGCCGATGTTGAGTTCGTCTGACAACGAGGCGAGATGGATACGCTCGCCCTTGAGCCACATACGGCGGGCCCGCTTAAGTGCGTCGGCCGGTGTTGCTCGGGTTGGGGAGTGCTCAGTCACTGAAACCTCACGAAGTGGTTTGACGCCATTCTAAACACAATAAAAGGAAGCTGCTATGCAGAACAGAATCACCGAATTGTTTGGTATCCGTTATCCGATTATCCAGGGTGGCATGCACCACGTGGGCTATGCCGAGCTAGCCTCAGCGGTTTCCAATGCGGGCGGTCTCGGCATCATCACCGGCCTGACCCAGCCCACCCCCGAGGATCTGGCCCGGGAGATCGCCCGCTGCAAGGCCATGACCGACCAGCCGTTCGGGGTAAATCTGACTTTCCTGCCCTCGTTCAAGACTCCGCCCTATCCAGACTACATTGATGCCATTGTAGAGGGTGGAGTGAAGGCGGTGGAAACCGCCGGTCGCAGTCCGGAGCAGTACATGCCACAGCTGAAGGCTGCCGGTATCAAGGTAATTCACAAGTGTACGTCGGTGCGCCATGCCCTTAAGGCAGAAAACATTGGCTGCGACGCGGTCAGCGTCGACGGTTTCGAATGTGGTGGTCATCCGGGCGAGGACGACATTCCCAACTTCATCCTGTTGCCCCGAGCGGCGGAGGAACTGACTATTCCGTTTGTGGCCTCCGGTGGCATGGCCGACGGCCGAAGCCTGGTGGCGGCGATGGCGCTGGGTGCGGAGGGCATGAACATGGGTACGCGCTTCCTGGCGACTAAAGATGCGCCCATCCACGACAACGTCAAGCAGGCGATTCTGGAAGCCGATGAACTTCAAACCAAGCTGATCATGCGCAATCTGCGCAACACCGAGCGGGTGATGAAGAACGCCGCGGTTGAAGAAATTATCCGGATCGAAAAAGAAAAGGGTGAGGACGAAACCATTGACGATATCCGCCACCTGGTGACCGGTGCCAAAGGCCGGCTGGTGCTGCAGGAGGGTAAGATGGACGAGGCTGCCTGGAGCTGCGGCATGGTGGCCGGCCTGATTCACGACATTCCCAGCTGTGAGGAGCTGATCAGCCGGATAATGGCAGACGCCGACGCGATTGTGCGTGAAAGGCTCACCGGTTTGCTGTCCTGAGAATTGCTGGGCGGCAACGCCCTCGTGAAGGTTTCGTGAACTTTACGAGCTACACTGGACCTAATTCCGGGCGCGATGGTTGCGCCCGGCGCCTGTTGGCAAGGTCCGGAATCTATGACACGAACCGTTTTGATCATCGAAGACAACCCCGGCATTGGTGAGCTGGTCCGCATGCAGGTCAGCGATCTGGGTATGCAAGCCATCCTTATCGATCGTGGTGATCTGGGACTGGAACGATTCCGCCAGGGCGGGATAGATCTGGTGATCCTGGATCTGATGCTGCCAGGGCTGGATGGCCTGGCCGTGTGCCGGGAGATTCGCGCCAGTCCGGGCTATGTGCCGGTGCTGATGCTGACCGCGAAAAGCAGCGAGTTGGACCGGGTGCTTGGTCTGGAGATGGGTGCCGATGACTACCTGACCAAGCCCTTCAGCGTGGCCGAGCTGGCGGCGCGGATCAAAGCGCTGTTCCGTCGGATTGATGCGTTGTCGGCACAGCCTGAGCCAGATGCCGACCAGGTTGCCGTTGATGGATTGCGAGTGGATCCGGTGCGCCGACGGGCGTTCGTCGCCGATCAGGAAGTGGAACTGACGGCCCGGGAGTTCGACCTGCTCTGGCATTTTGCCCGCCATCCAGGCCGGGTATTCAGTCGGGCCCAACTGTTGGACGCGGTCTGGGGCTATAACCACGAGGGCTACGAGCACACCGTCAATACCCACATTAACCGGCTGCGCAACAAAATCGAGGCGGATCCGGCCGAACCCCGGTTCGTGCAGACCGTGTGGGGCGTCGGCTACCGGTTTATGGACTGACCCATGATGCTGTCTCTTTTCCGCACGCTTTACGCCCGGCTGGCGCTGGGGCTGTTCCTGCTGCTGGTGATCGTGGGTGGTTTATTCACCCTCCTCAGCCTGTACTCGGTCCGGGAATACACCGGCGCTGTGTATCAGGAGCTGAATCGCGATCTGGCCAGCAATCTGGTGGCAGACCGCAATCTGGTGACTGATGGCGAGTTGAACCGGGCCGCGCTGAAAGAGCTGTTCGGGCTCTACATGACCATCAACCCCAGCATTGAGATCTACCTGCTCGACCGGCAGGGCCGCATCCTGTCCTATTCCGCCGATCCCGACCGGATCAAGCGCAACCGGGTCTCGCTAGCGCCCATCCAGACTCTGCTGGCGGATCCCAGTGTCTATCCATTGCCCGGCGACGACCCCCGCAGCCATGACCGGCGCAAGGTGTTTTCGGTTACTCCGGTGCCGAGCGCCGACAACCCCACCGGCTATCTGTACGTGGTCTTGCGCGGCGAGGAATACGATGCCGCCGAGAGCATGGTGCACACCGACCGGCTGCTGCAGATGGGCGCAGGCGCATTAACGGTGAGCCTGTGCGTGGGTCTGTTGGCGGGTCTGATCTTTTTCCGCTTGTTGACCCGGCGATTGTCCCGGCTGACCAGCCGCGTCGAGCGCTTTGAGGCGGGAGCCGGCGACGTCCAATTGCCCGTCTCAGATGCGTCGATACCGACCCATGGCGACGACATTGATTACTTGGCGGAGCAGTTTGAGCAAATGGCCCAGCGCATCGCCAGTCAGTTGGACCAGCTCAAAGACAAAGATCATCAACGGCGCCAGCTGGTGGCCCAGGTGTCCCATGATCTACGCACGCCCCTGGCGTCCATTCAGGGTTACCTGGAAGCGCTGCAAATGAAACAGGATCAGCTGGAGGCCGCCGAACGTGGCAGGTTTGTGCAGGTGGCCCTGGCCGAAAGTCATCGACTGGGTCGCTTGGTGGACGAACTGTTCGAGCTGGCCGCCCTGGAGGCTCGGGAAAAACAGCCGGTACCGGAGCCATTCCTCATCGCCGAGCTGGTGCACGACGTGGTGCAGAAACATCAGCCGGAGGCTGAACGCGCCGGGGTTTCCCTTGCCATCGTCGCCGCCGAGTCGGTGATGGTGCAGGCGGACATTGCCATGACCGAGCGCATCCTCGACAACGTGATCAGCAACGCGATTGGCCATTCTCCTAGCAATTCCAGCGTCAGCCTCTCGATAGAGGGGCTGGACGAGGGCGCCAGAATCTCCGTAATGGATGCCGGCCCGGGCATTGAGGAGGACGACCTGAACCAGCTGTTTGAACCGTTTTATCAGGCCGCCAGTGCCGCCCGAACCGGGCACGCGGGGCTCGGGCTGGCGATTGCCCAGCGCATGGCGAATTTGCAGCACGGCGATATTTCGGTGCAAAACCGAGCCGAATCGGGGGCCGAGTTTCAAATCTGGCTGCCGGGCATGAAACCCGAGCCGTTATAGATTCGTAATAAACAGAACACAGATTCGTGAAGCCACCGGGCTACGCTGGTGTTGGTAAACCAGTCACAGGAGAGGATGTTGTATGAAAGGCAAGATCATGGGTTTGGCCACGGCACTGGTGCTTGGCGCATCCGGGATGCTCCTGGTCGGCCAGGCCAGCGCCGAGAAGCAGGCCGAAAAAGACACCGAATACGCACCAGAAAACCCCGACCTGGCGGTTGCGACCTTCGCCGGTGGCTGTTTCTGGTGTGTGGAATCCGGCTACGAAAAAATCCCTGGTGTGGTCGAGGCGGTCTCCGGCTACGCCGGTGGCGAGGAGCCGAACCCCACCTACAAACAGGTCGCCTCAGGCCAGACCGGTCACACTGAGGCGGTGCAGGTCTATTACGACCCGGACCAGATCACCTATGAAGGGCTGGTCGCCGGGTTGTGGCGGATGATGGACCCGACCGACGCCGACGGCCAGTTTGTCGACCGGGGCCAACAGTACCGCCCGGCCATTTTCTATCACAACGATCAGCAGCAGCGGATCGCCGAAGACGCCAAGGCCGAGTTGCAGGCATCGGGTGTGTATGACAAACCGGTGGTGATCGAGATCGTGCCGTTCACCGAGTTCTACACCGCCGAGCGTTACCATCAGGACTACTACAAGAAGAACCCGCTGCGGTATAACTTCTATACGTTCAACTCGGGCCGCTATCAGTTTATCGAGAAGGTGTATGGCGAGGACTATGAGCTGGATTTCTCCCAGTATCAGCCCGGTGGCATGACCAAGACCTCGAACACCGAATCGGCGCCTGGTTTTGATCCCCAGAGTTTCGTGAAACCGGATCAGGAAACCTTGAAGAAGCGCTTGAGCAGCATGGAGTATAAGATCACCCAGAAAGACGGTACCGAACCGGCGTTCAACAACCGTTACTGGGACAACAAGCAGCCGGGCCTGTACGTGGACGTAGTGTCTGGGGAGCCGTTGTTTTCTTCCCGGGACAAGTACAAGTCTGGCACTGGCTGGCCCAGTTTTACCCGGCCCCTTGACCCTGAGGCCGTGGTCGAGCGTGAGGATAATTCCTTCTTCATGAGCCGCATCGAGATCCGCAGCCGCTACGCCGATTCCCATCTCGGCCACGTGTTCAACGATGGCCCGGCGCCCACCGGCTTGCGCTACTGCATGAACTCCGCGGCGATGGAATTCATTCCGCTGGAGCAGATGGAAGCGCGCGGTTACGGCGAGTACATCGACGACGTGACGGGCGGTCAGAGCAGCTAAACGTCTGGCCGCTCGCTCCTGCTAGCTCGACGTGCCTGCTCAGAGCCAGAGGTCGCGAACCGGGGCGTCGGCGCCAAAGTGATGGTGGATCTGTGCTTGCAGCAGTTCAGCCGTCGCAATGGCATCAATCAGGGCGTTATGGGCGGCATAGTGGGGCAGGCCGTAGCGGGTGCGGCTGTCGGCCAAGCGGATCGACACCGGCTTCATGCCCCGGAACTGCTGCCAGCGGGTCGGCCGGCGATTCGGGTGCAGGTGGGCTTCGATGGCCATGGTGTCCAGCACCGGAAACTCGATGCCCTCGCCCAGCCGCCACCTCAGCGCCACATCCAGAAAACCCCGCTCGATACTGCGGTAGTGCACCACCGGAATCCGTCCCCGAAGCAGTTCGAACACCGGGTCCAGGATGTCCTCCAGATCCGGTGCTTTGGCGATGTCGGCGTGGGTGATGCCGTGAATCTCGATGGAGGTCTGATGCAGCGGCAGCCGGGGGCGGACCACCCAATGCCGGCCCGCACCCAGCTGGATGGATTTCAGGGTGAAGGGCACCAGCCCGACGCTGACAATCGAGTGCTGGTTGGGGTCGAGGCCGGTGGTCTCGAAATCCATAGCCACCATGGGCACCTCGCTGATCGGGGTGTCCGGTGCGATGCAGCCGGTCTCGTAAAAGTCCCTGAGCAGCGGGTGCGTGGCTCGACTGGCCAGGGTTTCAAAGCGGTCGGACCAATCCGGTGTCTTGGTGGACACCACCGCGGCTTTATTGGACATTGCGTCCCACTCCGGCGTTGTAACGGAATCTCAGGAATTTCTGGGCATTGCCCACCACCTGGAACGCGTCTTTCAGGTGACTGCGCTCAAACGGCGACAAATCCTCCGGGTGTACGTTGTTGTCTGGCTCCCGGCCTTCCTCGATGGCAATGGCCTGGTGCCGGATCCGGACAATAGCGATGAACTCCAGGGCGTCCCGCAGGTTGCCCAGATCGTCGTCCAGCAGTAACTTGGTCTGGCCAATGGCTTTCAGCCGTTCAAAGGAATTCTGTGCCCGGGAACCGCAGGCCAGGGCATGCACCCGGATCAGGTCCGACAGGGGCGCAGTGCCGCGCCGCTTGAGGTTGAAGCTCTTGCGCTGCTGGCCGTCTTCTTCCAGCACGAAACTCCGGAAAAAGCCAATGGGCGGCGTACGATTCAGGGCGTTGCGCGCCATCAGGGTGAGGAAGCGTTGACTGTTGCTGGCCTTTTCGGCCACCAGGGCTTTGAGGTCCTCGGCGAAGTCGGTCTTACCGTAGATGCCATCCAGGTCAAAGAAAATGTTGCTGTTCAGCAGCGCCTCGGCCTTCGGGTTTTCAATCCAGTCGGTGAAATAGCCTTTCCACACGTGCAACGGCTGGCGCCATTTCTGGTTGGTGGCCATGATGTCGCCGGTGCAGTAGGTGTAGCCGCACTCGGCCAGGCCGTCGCTGACAAAACGGGCCAGCGCCAGGAAGTACTCGTCGTGTTCGTTCGGATTAAAGCTGTCGTCCAGGATCATGGCGTTGTCCTGGTCGGTGACCACCAGCTGTTCGTCCCGTGCCATGGAGCCAAGTGCCATGAAGCAGTAGGGAATGGGGGGTGGCCCCAGCTTCTCTTCACCCAACTCCAGCAGACGCTGGGTGAAACTGCGGCCAATACCGGCCATGGCGCTGCCGATCATGTGGGAGTTGGCGTCCTCGTTGACCATGCGGACAAAACTGTCGCGCACGTCTCGGCTGATTTTCTGCAGGCCGCGGACATCCTGCTGGTGGTAGATGTTGCTGACAAGATAGAGGCTGCTCTGGCTCTCGTATTTCACGATGTCAGACAGCGCAATGACCCCGCGGACCTCGTGCTTGTCCATCACCGGCAGATGATGCACGTTGTTGTGCAGCATGGTCAGCATGGCCTCGAAGATGAACGCGGTATCGCGAATGGTGATCAGCCCTTCCGACATGATGTCGCAGATGGGTGTTTCCGAGGGCAGAGCTTCGGCCAGTGCTCGTGTGCGCAGATCCCGGTCGGTAATAATGCCGCGCAGGTCTGAATGGCCCTTCTTCTCCTCCATCAACAGCAGGGCTGATACGCCCTGATCGGTCATGATGCGGGCTGCTTCCTGCAGGCGCACCGTGCAGGGCGCGGACACCGGGTCTCGGGTGATCAGTCGGGTCACCCGGGAGGTCATGAGCTCGTTCGATTTCTCGCGCCGTGACAACGCCGAACGAAGCCGGGAGTTGTCCTCAACTTCGACAAAGTCGGCGAAATTGTCGTCATTTTCGAACAGATGCCGGAAGATCTCTTCCGGGAAGCGGTAGATGAGGGTGTCTTCCAGGGCCTTGGCCGGGAATCGCACCTTCTGGTGCATCAGCAGGCCGAATTGGCCAAAGATTTCGCCTTCGCCAATGCGGTTATAGAGCTCGCCCGAGCGCCGATAGATTTCCACCGCGCCGCTGCGGATGTAATACAGCCAGTGGTTGGGCTTGCCGAATTCCAGGATGTTTGTGCCAGCCCGGAAATACTCCACCTCAATGGTACCCACCACCCGATCAAGCAGTTCTTCCGGCATTTCGTCGAACGGCGAGTGGTTGGCCATATGGTTGCGGATATCGATCAGCTCGGCCTGCATAACATTCCCTGCCCGTTGTACGGAAAGTTGTTGTAAAGAAAGGAATATAGCAGGGACACCAGGGTGGAGCCATGACTTGGGCCGGTTCGGGGACAACGCTGCTTTGATGCATTTCATTGACCCTTTAGGGCGGTATTGCTAGCCTTGCGCCACTTTTGCAGGTGTCCGTCGCAAAGCGCGACGGGTGAAACGGGAAATCGGTGCAACCGGCTTTGACCGGCGAGTCCGATGCTGCCCCCGCAACGGTAAGTAGGATAACGGCAATCTGATGCGCCACTGTGCTTCGGCATGGGAAGGTGATTGCCTGGGAACCCGGTTCCGCCTGCAAGCCCGGAGACCGGCCCGCAAAAACACCCGACGTTGCGGTGGGCGACAGTGGGTGGGCGATCCCCCGGTTTCAGCCTCCTTGCCAGACCACCGCCCGCCCCCTCAGCCTGTTCCGCAGCCATAACGATAATTCCCGTGCGGGTGCGCGCGGAACACGGAGCAAGTGCCCATGGTCAGTTACCCATTCCCTGCGAAAATTGCAGGCGTTTCCCTCCTTTCCCTCACCAGTGCTGTTTCCTTCGCAGTGTCAGCCCAGACCAACAACGACACCGATTTGATGGACCCGATCGTGGTGACCGCCACGCTGGGGCCGAAAACCGTGGGTGAGAGCCTGTCGTCGGTAACGGTGATCGAGGAAGAACACATCCGTCGCCAGCAGCCCAAGGAATTTCGGGAAGTGATTGAGTCACAGCCAGGCGTTTCGGTGGTGGGTAACGGTTCTTACGGCAAGCAAACCAGCGTCTTTTTGCGCGGTAATTCTTCGGACGCGTCGATCCTGCTGGTCGACGGCATTCGGATTCGTTCTGCCACAGTGGGTGGGCCGGCCTGGCAGTATCTGCCCCCGCAGTTGGTGAACCGGGTTGAGATCGTGCGCGGCAGCCGCAGCAGCCTTTATGGCGCGGACGCCGTGGGTGGGGTCATCCAGGCCTTCACCACGCCGACCGGTCAGGATACCCGGGGTTGGGTGGAAGCCGGTGCCGGTAACTTTGACAGCCAGCAGTATGGCGCGGGCGTGTCGTCCGTCGAGGGCGGCTCGCGTATCAACGTCGCGGCTAACTACTTTGGGACCGACGGAGCCCCCGTGGTCCAGGATGGCGAGGACAAGGGTTACGACAACACCTCCGGTGTTGCCAGCGCCAGCCACGAATTCAGCAACGGTGTCCGTGCCGGCTTCACCTTCCTTGGCGCCAAAGGCAACACCGAATACGAAGGCGGTGAGGAGGATTTCCTGTTCCAGACAGCCGGTGTAACTCTGGATGTGCCGATCACCAGCAATTGGCGTTCGGTGGTGCAGTTCTCCGACGCCCGGGATGAGCTGGAAGATTTCAGCAGCTTCCCCGGCGAATTCAATACCCAAACCCGCAGCTCTCGCCTGGAAAACTGGATCACGGCCGGCACTCATGAATTTGTCCTCGGCGCCGAGCATCTGGTCGATCGGGTGGACAGCACCACCGCCTACGACGAATCCAGCCGATCCAACACGGCGGTGTTCGGTCAGGCGCTGCTGAATTTTGGCCCGCTGGATACCCATTTCAGTCTGCGTAATGACGAAAACGAAGCCTACGGCAATGAGACTACCTGGGGCGCAGGTGTGGGCTACGAGCTTGATCGCAATCACCGGGTACGGGCCAGTGCCGGCACCTCGTTCAAGGCGCCTTCTTTCAACGAGCTCTACTTTCCGGGATTTGGCAACCCGGACCTGGAGGCGGAAGAGGCCACCAGCTACGAAGTGGGGATTGAGGGGCGTTACGTTCAGTGGTTCTGGGACATAGCGCTGTTCCACACGGACGTAGAAGATCTGTCCTTGCCGACTCAGGATGCTGCGGGCTCTGTGCCTGAGGCCCGCTTGCGTGGCGTCGAACTGAGCGCCGGTTGGCAGGCGGATGGTTGGTCACTGAAAGCAGCCGCTACCGTTGGCGATTACGAGAACAAGGAAGACGACGAGCAACTGATTCGCCGGGCTGAGAATACCGTGCGCGTGGATCTAGACAAGGAACTGGGTCAGTGGGTACTGGGTACGACCGTACGAGGGGAAAGCTATCGCTATGATGGCGTATTCAACCCGACGACGTTCCAGGTAGATCGCAAACGTTTGGCCGGCTTTGGTGTGTGGGACTTGAGGGCGTCCCGGAGCCTGGCGCCGGGCTGGCTGGCCTCTTTGACTGTGGATAACGTCCTCGATCGCGAATACAGCACCGCTGCGAATTCACCGACCGAGAACTTCATCAGCGCTGGTCGTACCGTGTTCCTGTCAGTACGGTATGATTTCGTTCGTTAATACAACATCTCAAGGCGGCAGGAGCCAGCATGGATAGACTGGGACACCGGCACACAGCGTGGCTGTTTAACAGCGGGCCCCTGCTTGTGGCGCTGGCCCTTATATTGTTGGCGCCGGGTGGCGTGGTCGCGGCGGATCTGTGTGCCCGCGACGCCCTGGATCGGCAGGTGTGTCTGACAGCACCCGCCAACCGCGTTGTCTCACTGTCCCCCGGCGCCACTGAGCTGATTTACAGCGCTGGCGCCGGTGACCGTCTGGTTGCTGTCAGTGCCTGGAGTGACTATCCGCCGGAGGCAGAGAATTTGCCGCAGGTGGGTGACAGCAATCGGCTGGATCTGGAAACCATCGTCGCGCTGTCGCCGGATCTCGTGGTGGCCTGGTCCGATGGGAATTCCCGGGCGCAGTTGGAGAAACTGTCCGCCATCGGCGTCCGGGTGTTCTGGCTGGAGCCGCGCCAGTTTGAGGACATTGCCAGAGCCGTGGAGCAGCTGGCGACCCTGACCGGGCAGCCGGAACTCGGCGAGCAGCGCGCCGCGGCGTTCCGCGAGGGCCTGTCTGAGCTGCGGCAACAGCACACCGATGCTCGCCCGGTTCGGGTGTTTTACCAGATCTGGGATCAGCCCTTGATGACCGTCAACCGGGACGAGCTGATCAGCAAGGCGATCGAACTGTGTGGTGGTGACAATGTGTTTGCGGATCTGCCCAGGCTGGTTCCCCGGATCAGTACCGAGGCCGTGGTGGCCGCCAATCCTGAGGTGATCCTGACGTCAGGCCGGGACAAGGTCGAGGATTCGACGCTGGCCCGCTGGCGTCAGTTTCCGGAACTGACGGCGGTGCGGTCCGGCAACCTGTATCTGGAACCACCGTCACTGCTGGTGCGTCCCACTTTCCGCATCCTCGAGGGTGCCCGTCACCTGTGCCAGACCCTGGAGCGCGCCCGTGCCAATCTCTAGCGTCGTGCATGGTCATGTGCGCCCGCTGGCCGTGCTTGCTCTGATCAGTGCGGTGGCGATGACGATCTCGGTGAGCATTGGCTCCAGCGCCATGGATCTGAGCCAGACCCTGGCGGTGTTGACCGGAGGCGGTACCGACCTGCAGCAAACCCTGGTACTGGAACTACGCTTGCCGCGCACTCTGAGTGCCTTCGCCACCGGTGGGCTGCTGGCGGTCGCCGGTGCCCTGATGCAGGTGCTGCTGCGCAATCCGTTGGCCGATCCCTACGTTCTGGGCCTGTCTGGCGGTGCCGCCGTTGGCGCCCTGCTGGCGATGCTGGCGGGTGTGGCTGGCATCGTGGTGTCCGGGTCGGCCTTTGCCGGCGCTATGCTGGCGACCCTGTTGGTGTTTGGCCTGGCCCACGGAACCGGCAGCTGGACCCCCTCGCGATTGCTGCTGACCGGCGTGGTGGTCGCGTCGGGCTGGGGCGCTCTGATTACCCTGATCCTGGCCATGACCCCAGCCAACCGACTGCCGGGCATGCTGTACTGGCTGATGGGAGACCTGTCCCACGCCAGCACCCCCGGTCCGGCCCTGATCATTCTTGTGTTGGTATGTCTGTTGGTTATCCCGCTTGGGCGTTCGCTGAACGTACTGGCCCGTGGGCCCATGCAGGCGGCCGCCCTGGGCGTGTCGGTGCGGCCACTGGAGTGGCTGATCTATCTGTTGGCCAGCGTACTGACCGCCACCGCGGTGACCATGGCTGGCAGCGTTGGATTTGTTGGCCTGGTGGTGCCGCACATGCTGCGACTGGTACTGGGCAACGATCAGCGCCTGATTCTGCCGGCCTGTGCCCTGGCCGGCGGCGCCCTGCTGGTGTTGGCGGATGCCCTGGCGCGGGTGGTGATCGCCCCCGAGCAACTGCCGGTGGGCGTTATTACCGCTTTGGTGGGAGTGCCCACCTTCCTGTATCTGTTGTATCGGAGTCGCTAGCCCATGACAGCACCAGCGATCGGATTGGCCACCAGTGACCTCATCATCGATATCCCCGGGCGTCCGTCCGGCCTGCCACTGAATCTGCAGGTGGAGCCGGGGCAGGTCTGGGGCGTGCTTGGCCCCAACGGGGTCGGCAAGACCACTCTGTTGCACACGTTGGCGGGCCTGCGTCAGCCGCGCTCCGGCCAGGTAAGACTCGGGGACAAGCCGGTGCAGGCTTTGAAGCGAAGGCATCTGGCCCAGCACTTGGGCCTGGTGTTTCAGGATCGTATGGATGGGTTTCCCGCCACAGTGCTGGAAACCGCGTTGATTGGTCGGCACCCGTGGATGCGACCCTGGCAGATGGAAACCGAGGCCGATCTGCGCCTGGCCGAACAGGCTCTGGCCGCGTTGGACGTTAGCCACCTGCAGGATCGGTTGGTGCATACCTTGTCTGGCGGTGAGCGCCAGCGGGTGGCGATCGCCACCCTGATGACGCAGAATCCCGGGGTCTGGCTGCTGGACGAGCCTACCAATCATCTGGATCTGCACCATCAGGTGGCCACCATGGGGTTGCTCACCCAGCAGGCCGCGACCGGCCGTGCGGTGTTCATGTGCCTGCACGATCTGAACCTGGCCGCCCGCTGGTGCGATCATCTGTTGCTGTTGTACCCCGGGGGCGGCGTCTGCTGGGGCCGGGCCGAAGACATGCTGGTACCGGCTGCCCTGGAGCAGTTGTATGGTCAGAAACTGGTGACAGTGGAGGCCGATGGCGCCCCGGTATTTGTCCCGGCGCGGTGACCCACAGCCGAGATTGAAGAAAGAGTGTCGGAGAGACCTTATGAGCTTTGCACGGATTTATCAGCAGGCGGCCGACCGGAAGGGCGGCGAACAGGCCCTGAAGGCGATGCTGCCGCAGATGCCGGAACGGTCTGAACTCGAAACGCTGGGCGATGACCGTTTCCTGTCCGAGATCACCCGGTGCATTTTCAAAGCCGGGTTTGTCTGGCGGGTGATCAACAACAAGTGGCCGGATTTTGAGGCCGCGTTCGAGGGCTTTGTTCCGCTCTACTGGCAGCAAGTGCCGCCGGACGTGTTGGAAGACCTGGCCCGGGATGAGCGCATTGTGCGCAATATGCAGAAAATCCGCACCGTGCCGGAAAACGCCCGGATGATCGTCGATGCGGCACGGGACTACGGCAGTTTCGGAGCTTTTCTCGCCCAATGGCCCTCAGATGACCAGGTCGGGCTGCTGTTGTGGTTCAAGCGCCACGGGGCACGATTGGGCGGCGCGACCGCCCAGTATTTTCTGCGCAACGTGGGCTGGGACGGCTTCATCCTGTCCCGGGATGTCATTGCCGGTCTGCGACGGGAAGAATGGCTGGACGCCTCACCCGGGAGCAAAAAAGCCCTGACTCAGGCCCAGGCCGCCTTTAACGCCTGGCACCAGGAAACCGGGCTGCCCTACAGCCACCTCTCCCGGATTCTGTCTTACACCGTGGAGAGCTGAAGATCGAGTGTCAGCCACATCATCGTGCCGACCTGAGTCGAACGGCCGGGGGCGGGTGAACTACACTTTCTGACAGGGGAGTGGCCCCTGTCAGGAAAGAAAGGCCCATGGCGACCAGGAAAGCGCACCAGCCGGTATCGCCTCCGTCTGCAGAGTTTTTTCATAAGCTGGCCTCTGCCGTTCCAGGGATTCTGTTTGCCTACCGCCTGAGTGCCGACGGCAAGTCCTACGCTTTTCCATACGTTACTGACCACATTCGCCAGCTGTTCGGCATTGCGCCTGAGACCGTCCGGGCCGACGCAGACGCGCTGTTTTCCCGTATCCACCCCGACGATGCCGAGGGCGTGCTGGCCAGTTTTTTGGAATCGGCCCGCACCCTGGAGCCCTGGCAATACCGGGCCAGATTACTGGTGCAGGATGACGGCTATCAGTGGTTTGAAGCACTGTCACGGCCTGAGCGGCAGGCGGACGGCAGTACCGTCTGGTACGGCCAGTTTCACAACGTCCAACATTACAAGCTCCTGGAGCAGGAGCTCCGGGCCAGTGAAGCTGAATTTTCGTTCCAGGCCGGCTTTCAGCGGCTGGTGGCACGGCTGTCCACCGAGTTCATCAATCTGGGCTTCGGCACCATCGACGAGTGCATTGATGAGTTGCTCAAGAGCGTGGGCGAGTTTTTTGCTATGGACCGGACCTATCTCTACGCCTTTAACGACGACTACACCGCGATTACCAAAACCCATCAATGGTGCCGGGAGGGGGTGGCGTCGCTGGTGGACGAAGACGAGACGGTGTCCATCGAGGCCTACCAGTGTTGGCGCGACCAATTGCTGGAGATGGTGGACGATGCCCAGGTGGCGTACGTGGAACAGGTGACGAACACTACGCCGGACGTCGCGGTCATTCAGACGCCGCCGGGATCCAAAGCCTTCGATGCGGCCTCGGTGTTCTGTGTACCGGTCCGGGCCCAGGGTAATGTGGTCGGTTTTCTCGGGCTCGATTCTTTGACACACCGGGAGTGGCGACGGGATCTGCAGGATCTGCTGGTCATTGTCTCCAGTCTGCTGTCAGGCGCGCTGGAGCGCAATTTGCTGGAAGAACAGCTGCTGACCCAGTCCATTCGGGACCCTATGACCGGCCTGCACAATCGCCGCTATCTGATGCCTCGACTGCACGAGCTGGTAGAGCGGGCCGAGCGCTACGATGAAAACTTCACCATCGCCATGCTCGACATCGATCACTTCAAGCAGATCAACGATTCGGTCGGTCACCTGGGGGGCGACTTTGTGCTGCGCCGGTTTGCCGAAATCCTGAAAGAACTGATCCGCTCCACCGATGTGCTGGCCCGGTTCGGCGGCGAGGAATTCATGGTGGTCTTCCCCGGCACTGATCAGATCGGGGTCCGGAAAATGATCGGCCGAATCCTGGCGGCGGTGCGTCAAGGGAACTTTGTGTTTGAAGGGCGAATCATTCCGGTCACCGTGAGTGCCGGCGTGTCGGCGGTGCGCGAGAGTGAGGACCGCATGATGTCGGTGGATGCCGTGATTGGACGGGCAGATCATCGTTTGTATCTGGCCAAACAGGCGGGCCGGGATTGTGCGTTTGATGCATCAGGTCTGGTTGGTTCATGAAAAAGCCGTGCTTCACCTTATATTGCTTTTGGGTATATGCTTATAATTAAACGAGCATTCAGCGCAGGTGAAATGCCATGAGCAATCCTATCGTTCAGCCATTTTTTGACGAATCCACCAATACGTTCAGCTATGTCGTCCGTGATCCGGACAGTCTCGCCTGTGCAATCCTGGACTCGGTTCTGGATTTCGATTATGCCGCTGGCCGCACTGCGCAGGACTCCGCCAACGACATCATCGACTACGTAGAGCGCTACGGGCTGACGGTGGAATGGATTCTGGAAACCCACGTGCATGCCGATCACCTGTCGGCCGCACCCCACCTGAAGCAGCAGCTGGGAGGGAAAACCGGAATCGGTGTGCACATTCAGGACGTACAAAAAATCTTTGGCCAGGCGTTTAATGCCGGCGCTGATTTTGCCATGGATGGCAGTCAGTTCGATCGGCTCTTTGTAGAGGGTGACTGTTTTCACATTGGCGGGCTTGAGGTACAGGTACTGCATACCCCCGGCCATACCCCGGCCTGCCTGACCTTCGTTATCGGTGATGCCGCCTTCGTGGGCGATACCCTGTTCATGCCGGACTATGGCACAGCCCGGTGTGACTTCCCCGGTGGCGATGCCCGTACCCTCTATCGATCGATCCAGAAAGTACTGTCCCTGTCGCCACAGACCCGATTGTTCCTGTGCCATGACTACAAGGCGCCGGGCCGGAAGGACTATTCAGCGATGACCACCGTGGCCGAGCAACGCAGAGCCAACATTCACGTGCGCGAAGGTGTGACCGAGGATGAATTTGTCGCCCTGCGCACCGAACGCGACGCCACCCTCGGCATGCCGCGCCTGATCATTCCCTCGGTACAGATCAACATGCGTGCCGGCCAGTTCCCGCCACCGGAGGCCAACGGTCAGGTCTACCTGAAAGTGCCTCTAAACCGATTCTGAAGGCTGATGAACGTTAAATCCTTCCTGCCCCTGATGGACTGGCTGCCCGGGTACGCACGCAGCCAGGCAGCCAACGATCTGGTGGCGGCGATGATCGTAACGGTCATGCTGATCCCTCAGTCCCTGGCCTATGCGTTGCTCGCGGGCCTGCCGCCTCAGGTTGGATTGTACGCCAGTATTCTGCCGTTGATGGTTTACGCCGTCTTCGGCAGTAGCCGGACTTTGTCGGTGGGGCCGGTCGCGGTGGCGTCGTTGATGACGGCGGCAGCGTTGGCACCCTTGGCGGAGGTGGGCACTTCGGAGTACCTGATTGGTGCCGTTGTGCTGGCATTGCTCTCAGGCTTGATGCTGATGGGCATGGGCCTGCTTCGGCTCGGATTCCTAGCCAATTTTCTCAGTCACCCGGTAATTTCCGGGTTCGTCACTGCGTCCGGTCTGGTCATTGCTGCCAGTCAGCTCCAACACCTTTTTGGTGTTGAGGCGTCAGGCCACAACTTGTTGGCCATCCTCCAGTCGCTGATTGGCAATCTGCCGCAAGCCAACGCCAAAACCGTTGCCGTTGGCGTTGGGGCTCTGCTGTTCCTGGTGCTGTCGCGCAGGTGGCTCCAACCCTTGTTGCATAAAGCCGGTTTGCCAGCACCACTGGCAGGGCTTCTCGCCAAAACGGCGCCAATCCTGGCGGTGCTGGTGACCACGGTGCTGGCCTGGCGGCTGAACCTCGGCGCCCAGGGCGTGAAGCTGGTGGGTCAGGTGCCTGGCGGCCTGCCCTCACTGGCCATGCCCAGTCTGGATTGGGCGCTGTGGCAGCAACTGGCCGTGAGTGCGCTTCTGATCAGTGTGGTGGGGTTTGTGGAATCGGTATCGGTGGGCCAGACCCTGGCCGCTAAGCGTCGCCAACGTATTGATCTGGATCAGGAACTTATCGGTCTCGGCGCGGCCAATGTCAGTGCTGGCTTGTCTGGAGGTATGCCGGTGACCGGGGGCTTCTCCCGATCGGTGGTGAATTTCGATGCGGGAGCGGAAACCCCGGCGGCCGGTGCATTCACCGCTGTTGGGATTGCCCTTGCCACTGTCTATCTGACGCCGGCCATCGCCTATTTGCCTCAGGCGACCCTGGCAGCAACCATTGTAGTGGCGGTTTTTGCCTTGATCGATCTGCCCGCACTGACCAGAACCTGGCGTTATTCCCGGTCGGATTTTGGCGCCATGCTGGCCACCATTGTGCTGACACTTGGTCACAGCGTTGAGGCAGGCATTGTGGCTGGCGTAACTCTGTCCATCGGTCTGTTTCTCTACCGGACCAGTCGGCCCCACAGCGCGGTGGTTGGTCGCGTGCCGGGCACGGAACACTTCCGTAATGTGCTGCGGCATGCGGTTGAACTGTGTCCGAAAGTGACGTTTCTGCGGGTGGATGAAAGCCTGTATTTCGCCAACGCCCGGTTCCTGGAGGAACGGGTCATGGACCTGGTTGCCGGCGAACCGGAACTTCGGCACCTGGTGCTGGTGTGTCCGGCGGTTAACCAGATTGATGCCTCTGCATTGGAAAGCCTGGAGGCGATCAATCAGCGCCTGAAGAATGCCGGGGTCACCCTGCATCTGTCTGAGGTGAAAGGCCCAGTCATGGACCGCCTTAAAAAGTCGGATCTGCTCGCCAACCTGAGCGGCGAGATATTCCTGACCAGCTACGAAGCCTGGCAGAAATTGATCGGGCAGTCGGTGGCCAGGCGTACTATGGTCTGATCAAGTGCATGCTTGCCTGTGGGACAGGGATAGCCAGTAACATGGCAGGCGCTTCTCCAATGTTCAGACTCTGGCACCGCTTATGGGAATGACTGAAAACCTGCTCTCGACCAGTCAGTGGTTCATCACCCTCGTGCTGTTTTTGCTGATCCTCACACGCGCGATGCGCACCATCGACTGGCAGACATTTCGGCAGGATAACGCGCTTCAACATTCGTTCTTTGGTGCGGCGGTGGCGCTGGGTTTTCTGTGGCAGCTTCGGGCCGGTTTGTCGCCGGGGCTCGCCATTCATGTCTTCGGCATCACGGTGGTTACCCTGATGATGGGCTGGGCGCTGGCGGTGTTATGCGGGCTTCTTGCTCTGGTAATTACGGTGATCACCGGGCGCGAGCCCCTGTTAATGTTTGCCGCCAATGGGCTGGTGACGGTAATGGTGCCGGCCCTGGTCAGTCACGGCATCATGCTGTGGGAGCGACGGCAGAATTTCCGCAATTTTTTTGCCTACATCTTCTTTTGTGGCTTCTTTGGCGCTGGTATTGCGGTGGCGGTGGCCGGCATAGTGATGTGCCTGATGCTGTGGAGCAGTGGTGTGTACGCGTTCGATGAGTTGGTGCACGAGTACCTGCGCTATCTACCCCTGTTTATGATTCCCGAAGGGTTCGTGAATGGCACGTTGGTTACTGGGCTTATGGTGTTTTATCCCGATCGGTTGAAAACTTTGGATCAGAGCCGCTACCAATAGGAGCGTTTAGCGTGAAGGCCAGTAACGCTGCATCTCCATGAACAGAAACGACGCGCTCCAGGTGATCAGCACCAGACCAGTCAGCCCCTCAATACCGGTCAGGTAGCGGATATGACCGAATGCTTCGATATCGCCGTAGCCGAGAGTGGTGAAGGTAGTAAACGAGAAATAGACACAGTCAAGCAGAGTGCCGTTGAAGTTACCGGTCAGCTCGCCCCAGGCTTCAGCGTGGTGGAAGGCATAATACGCCGCCGCGAAAATCCAGACCTGAACGGTGTGGGCGATCAGGATGCCGAAAACCGCCGCGATGATCCGGAAATGATGACTCTGGCGCATGTTTGCGAGCAGGCTGCTCAGGCGTATAAGGGATTCGTGGTGAATGAGCACCACGGCGGCCACGATCAGGGCATTGATAAGAGTGACGCTGAACAGGCCAACATGCGCTTCTGCCGTCAAATGTGGTTTACTCCGTATGTACTTGAAATCCGGGCCTGAACAGGACCGACTCCATTTACCTTAGCTGGCCATGAAGCAATGTCCAAACGACTCTTTCCGCTGATCATTCTTGCCATTGGTGTTCTTGGTTTTCTTGCCCTTAAAATGACGCGCCCCGAACCGGCGGAGGTGAGCGCGTCCGAGCGAAGCTGGCGGGTCAGTACCCAGACGGTTGAGCCGGGGCTACACACGCCCCTGTTGCCGCTCTATGGGCAGGTGGTGGCGCCGGAGCAGTTGAACATCACCGCCACGCTGGCCGGTCGTATCGACGCTCGTCCGGTGTCCGAGGGAGCACAGGTGCAGGAGGGCGATCTGCTGGTGGCGCTGGACGATGCGGATATCCAGCCGGTGCTGACTCAGGCCGAGGCTCAGGTGGCCGATCTCAGAGCCCAGCTCCAGTCAGAACAGGTGCGGCACCGTAATGATCAGGCGGCCATCAAGAGCGAGCGCGCGATCCGGGACAACGCCGCACGGCAGCTGGACCGCACCCGTTCGCTGGTGGAGCGCAACCTCGCGTCCCGGGAAAACCTCGAAGCGGCCACCGACTCGCTGGCCCGAGCCGAGCTGACCGTCAGCACCCGGCAGCGCGCGATTGATGAACATCCGTCCCGACTGGAGAGCCTGGAAGCCAAGCTGGCCCAGGCCAAAGCCAATCTAGCCACCATTGAGCGGGATGCGGCCCGGGCCAGGCTGACGGCGCCCTTTGATGGCGTGGTCACCGGGATTCAGGTGGCGCCGGGAGATCTGGTGGCCCGCAACGCGCCCCTGCTGTCTTTATACCCGGACAAGAATCTCGAGCTGCGGGCCCGGGTGCCTGCGCTGTTTCGCTCTGAGCTGCTCGATGCGCTAGCGAACGGCAAAACACTGTTTGCCACCAGTGAAGACGGCCAGCATCGATTCGAGCTGGTGCGGTTTGCCGGTACCGCCGATCCCGCCGGCACTGAGGCTATCCTGACCCTGGTCGGTAGTGGTGCGGGGCTGCGCCCGGGCGAGTTGCTGCCGGTGAATCTCGAACGCCCCGAGCGGCCTGGTTCCGTGGCCATCCCGTTCAGTGCCCTGTATGGCGCCAATTCGGTCTACCTGATGACCGAGGAGCGGCGCATGGAGCGGATCCGGGTTGAGCGCATTGGCGAAGCCGAGGCGGACAATGGTGAACGCTGGTTGCTGGTGTCGGGGAAGGCGCTGGAGCCCGGGGCGAGACTGATTACCACCCACCTGCCCAACGCCATGACCGGGCTCAAGGTCGACCCGGTGGATGCGGCCGGGGAGACGGCTGAATGAGACGTCGTCGAGGGGTGATCGGGTTTTTTGTTCATCACCGGGTGGCCGCCAACCTGGTGATGCTGGTCATGCTGCTGGGCGGGGTGCTGGCCCTGACCCGTATGAATATGCAGTTCTTTCCGACCTTCGCCCTCGACGTGGTCAGCGTGCGCGTGGTGTGGAGTGGCGCCTCCGCCGAGGACGTCGAGCAGGGCATCACCGATCCGCTGGAACAGCGGCTGCGCAGCATTGATGGCCTGAAGAAGATGACCTCCACCTCGGCCCAGAGTGTGTCGTCCATCACCCTGGAGTTCCACGAGGGCACCGACCCCATGCAGGCTCTGGACGACGTCAATCAGCAGGTGGATGAGTTCACCAACCTGCCGGCGGACGCCGAAGAACCCCAGGTCACCCGGGTGGAGCGTTACGAGCCGGTTGCGCGCTTGCTGGTGTACGGGGATGTCGATCGCAGTGAATTGCGCAACCTGAGTTACCGCTTCGAGGACGAATTGCTGGAGCAAGGCATAGACCGGGTGGAAATCACCGGCTTGCCAGAGCAGCAGATCAGCATCGATGTGCCGGTGGAGCGGCTGGAAACCCTGGGCCTGTCCCTGGAGCAGATTGCCGACCGGGTCGCCTCGATCTCGCGCGATCTGCCGGCGGGGATGATGGCGCAGCAGGACGCGACCCGGGAGCTGCGGGCCGTTGAGCAGCGCCGCTCGGCCCAGGCCTTTGAGGACATCCCCGTGCTCAGTGGCGACCGCATTCAGCTTCGCCTGGGGGATATCGCGATCATTCGCCAGGAGGCCAGGGATAACCAGGTCACCCTGAGCCGCAATGGCTACCCGGCGGCAGAACTGGTGTTGCAGCGAGCCGAAAACGGCGACTCGTTGGAGTCGGCCCAGGTGCTGGACACGTGGCTGGAGCAAACCCGGCCGACCCTGCCACCGTCCCTGACCCTGGAAGTGTACGACGAGTCCTGGCAGCTGCTGAATGATCGTATTTCCCTGCTGGTGACCAATGGTCTCGGTGGCCTGGTGCTGGTGGTGTGCCTGTTGTACCTGTTCCTGCCCGGGCGAGTGGCAGTCTGGGTCGCCATCGGGATCCCCACCGCGTTCCTCGCCTCTATGGCGGTACTCTGGGGCATCGGCGGCTCCATCAACATGATTTCCCTGTTCGCCCTGATCATGGCCCTGGGGGTGATCGTCGACGACGCCATTGTGGTTGGTGAGGACGCCGATGCGCACGCCCGTATGGGGGAGGCGTCCATCTACGCATCCGAAGGTGCGGCGAAACGCATGGTCTGGCCGGTACTGGCTTCGTCCCTGACCACGGTGGCGGCGTTTATGCCCCTGCTGGTGGTCGGCGGTGTTATCGGCAACATCCTGGGCGACATACCCACGGTCATGATCTGCGTGCTGATCGCCTCACTCCTGGAATGCTTTATCGTGCTGCCCGCACACCTGCGTCACGCGTTTGTGCCCCGAGGGCAAGCAGAGGTCGGGGCTCAGGGTTCCGGCCTGAGCCGCAATCCGATTGCGCGTCTGCGGTCCGGTTTTGAGCAGAAATTCGACCGCTTCCGCGAGGGGCGGTTTCGCCAATTCTCCTTGCTCAGCCTGAAACACCGGGGCGTGACCCTGGCCGGGGCGGTGGCGCTGGCGCTTCTGACGGTGGGGCTGCTGGCCGGCGGTCGACTCGGCTTTAATTTCTTTCCGACCCCCGAGCCGTCAATCTTCTACGCCAATGCCAGCTTTGTTGCGGGTACCGACGAACGCGCGGTGGATGAATTCCTGGAAGAGATGCGCGAGGCCCTGGCCGAGACTGAAGAAGCGCTCGGAGGGGATCTGATTCTGCATGCGGTAACGCGGGAGGGGGCAACCCTGGGCGCTGGCGGCCGATCACGAACCGGTGCGGAACTGGGCGCCATGTTCATCGAACTGGTGCCCTCGGACCAGCGTTCGGTGCGCAACCCTCAATTCATTAATGAGTGGCGTAACCGCCTGACCCTGCCGGCAGGACTGGAAAACCTGAGTCTGTCCGAGCGCCAGGCCGGGCCGCCCGGGCGCGACGTTAACGTACGCCTGACCGGTGACGACGCGGAGGCCCTGAAAGCAGCCGCGGAAGCCCTGTCCCAGGCCCTGTCCACCCTGCCGGGCGTGTTGGATGTCGAAGATGACATGCCCTGGGGGCGGGAACAGCTGATCTACCAGGTCAGTGCCTACGGGGAGGCCCTGGGGCTCACCACGTCGGACCTGGGGCGCCAGTTGCGGGCGGCGTTCGACGGCCGGATTGCCCAGATCTATCAGGATGGTCGGGACGAAGTGGAAGTGCGGGTCCAGTTGCCCCAGGACCAGCGTGAGCGGCTCTCGATCCTGTCGCAGATGACGGTTCGGGTGCCGGACGGCCGTTTTGTTCCCCTGAGCCAGGTGATGAATCTGGATCACCGGCAGGGGTTTGAAGCCCTCCGTCATGCTGACGGCAAGCTGGCGGTGGAAGTCACCTCCGGCCTCAATACCCAGGTCAGCACCACCGACCAGATCCTGGACAGTCTGCAGGCGGAAGCCTTGCCGGAAATTGCCAGTCGCTACAACGTGCGTTACAGCTTTGAAGGTCGGGCGGCCGATCAGCGCGAGACCCTGGCGGACATGCAGACCGGCCTGATCATTGGTCTGGGTTTGATGTACGTGGTGCTGGTGTGGGTGTTCGCGTCGTGGAGCCTGCCGGTGATCGTTATGGCGATCATCCCGTTTGCCCTGGTCGGCGCCCTGCTTGGCCACTGGCTGATGGGGCTGCAACTGACCATTCTGTCCTTGTTTGGGCTGTTCGGTTTGTCGGGAATTGTGGTCAATAACGCCATTATCCTCGTAGCTTTCTACAACCAGCAGCGGAAGAAGGGCCTGGGCATCACCGAGGCGTTGAATGAGGCCGCGGTCCAGCGGGTGAGGGCAGTGATGCTGACCTCCCTGACCACCATCGGCGGCCTGACCCCGCTGCTGTTCGAAACCTCGCTGCAGGCGCAGTTCCTGATCCCCATGGCAACCTCCATTGCCTTTGGGCTGGGGCTTTCGACCCTGCTGGTACTGCTGGTGATCCCGGCGCTGTTGTCCTGGGTCGAGCAGTTCCGGGAGTGGCGCGCCGAGCGCCGCGGCGAGCAGGCCCCGTTGTTGGGGGCCGAAGACCAGGGGTAGGCGATCAGAGGGCAGGTTTAACCTATGGCACCAGCTACGGCATCAGCTTTGCTTACCGTGCGTGGCCTGGCCAAGGGATTTTTCAGCGGCAATGAACAGATACCGGTGCTGGCGGACCAGGCGCTCACGCTGCATCGGGGCCAGTCCCTGGCCCTGATGGGTCGGTCCGGTTCGGGCAAGAGCACCTTGTTGAATCTGCTCTGTGGCCTGGAGCGCCCGGATGCCGGTGTGATCGAGTTTGACGGCGAGCACATTGGTCCAGGTCCTTCGACCGACCGGCGTTGGGCCGAATTGCGACGCCAGCGCATTGGCGTGGTGTTCCAGGACGCCAACCTGATGCCGGCACTGTCGCTGCTCGACAACGTTCGGCTGCGGGCTCGGATTGCCGGCCAGGACGATCAGGCTTGCGATGCCTGGCTGGATCGGCTGGGAATTGGCGCCCTCGCCAATCGCTACCCCGATCAAGTATCGGGCGGGCAGCGCCAGCGGGCCGCCCTGGCCATGGTGTTCGCCATGAACCCATCCCTGATCCTCGCCGATGAACCCACGGGCAGTCTGGATCGCCACACCGCCGACGAGGTGGCAGACGCCCTGTTTGCCCTCCAGGCCGACCGCGACTGCGCTTTGATCCTCGCCACCCACGACGCCGAACTCGCGGCCCGCTGTGATCAGCGTCTGGATCTGGCCCACCCCGAACCGGCGGCAGTCCGGCTGGCATGAAGACCCTGCTGTCCGCACTGTTCAGCCATTATCGACGGCATCCCCTGCAGTTGCTGGCGCTGGCGGTCATGATCGTGGTCGCCACCATGCTCTGGACCGGCGTAAACAGCCTGACCCAACAGGCCAGGGCCAGTCTTGACCAGAGTGAGCAGGCGGTGGCCGAGCGGCGTCAGGTGGTGCGAGCTGACGGTCAGCCGGTCAGCGTTGCCGATTTTGTCAGCCTGCGCCGCGCCGGGCTCTGCGTCATGCCCTGGCTGGAAGTCGAGCAGCAGGCGCCGGCTGGCCGGGTGGTAGGGGTCGATGTGTTGGCCGCTGGCTGTTTCGCCGGCACGGGCCCAACGAACGTTGGCTGGAGTCAGCCCCTCGATGGCAAGCCCTTTCTCGACATTGGCGAGGCGGCTGCCCTGGCGTCCGGTGATTCGTCGACCTCAACGGCCCTGACCCTACTGATTGCAGATGGTGAGAGGGCAGACGCCCTGCCCGCCGAATACCGAATTACCCGCTTCAGTCTCGGCCCCGACACCGGCGAGTTGGGGGAGAGTTTCCTGCTCAATCTGGATGCCCTGGGGGTGCTGGTGCTGCTGATCACGGCCTTGCTGCTGCGCAGTGTGTACCAATTGGGGCTGGCTCAGCGCCGGGACAGCTTTGCCCTGCTGCATCGCTTTGGTGAGCCGCAGTCCCGGATCCAGCTGGGCCTGGTACTGGAAATTGTCGCCCTCGCGGCGCTGTGTGTGGTGCCGGGCGTGGTCCTGGGTAGGCTGCTGGCCGGCTTTCTGGGCAGTGGCTTTGGTCAGGCCCTGGACAATCTGTTTGATGCACCCTTGTACGCCGGGCAAGGCGCGAGCTGGTGGGTCGCGATTGGGACCATGATGGCGGTGGTAAGTTTGGTGTGCCTGGTGGGCCTGGTGCGCTTGCCGCCCCGGCTTCAGGGTTTATTCGGGCCTGGTCCTCAGCGGCTTTTGGCGATGTCGGCGGTGGTCGTCGGATTGCTCCTGACTCTGCTGGCGTCTTCCCTGACTCTGGTCTTTGTCGCAGTCGCCCTGGTGTTCGTGGGCGTGGGGTTGCTGACCCCGGCGTTGCTGTCGGCGTTGGCCCAAGCTGGTTCGAGCCGGGTTGAGGCTCCCCTGTGCCGCTGGCAGTTTAGCGAGTTCGGAGTATTGGCCCGGCGCCTGGCGTTGCCGCTGGTGGCGCTGCAATTTGCCCTGGCCATGGTGCTGGCGGTACAGGCTCTGGTCACCGTATTCGAGTCCACCTTTGACGACTGGCTGGCCCAGCGCCTGGCGGCGGAGTATTACATTGAGGTGCCGGCCGGCGCCGACAGTCAGGCGGGTGCCGACTGGCTCGCCGCCCAGAGCGAGCTGGTGGCGACGGGGGACTGGCATCGAGTGGTGCGCGGGCGTGGGCAGTTTTCAATGACGGGCGATAAGGCCGAGTCGCCGGTGGCGGTGGATCTGCTGGCGGTGGCGCCGGTCACCGGATTACTGACCCAATGGGGTTTGCAGGCCAGCGTGGACCGGCCCTGGCAACGTTTCGGGGTTGGTGGTGGAGTTTTAATCAACGAACAGCTGGCGCGTCGGTATCAGATCGGCGTTGGCCAGTCTTTAACCCTAATCCTGGCCGAGGAGTGGCTGTCGCTGCCAGTGCTGGCGGTCTATCCCGATTACGGCCGACCGGCCGGGGAGATTATGCTCAGCGCCCAGCAGATTCCTGACGGCTTTAAACCTGGCTTCGAGGGCATGTCCATCAACCCGGGCGCGCTGACGATCACAGAGATTGAAGCCGGCCTGCAGCAGGTCTGGCAGGTGGATGCCCTGACGGTGCGGGCCAACGGCCGAATCAAAGCGTTGGCCGATGCCGTTTTCGATCAGACCTTTCTGCTGACCCGCGCCATGACGGTGCTGACCCTGGTGCTGGCCGCTGCCGCCCTGTTGATTATGGGCTGGGTGTTTTTCTCCACCCGGGTCTGGTACTACCGGTTACTGGCGGTGTGGGGACTGCGGGACCGGGAAGTGGCGGGCCGGCTGGTGCAGCTGGCGGTGACCCTGACCGGTGGCATTGCGTTGCTGGCGTTGCCGCTCGGTATTTGGCTGACCTGGGTACTGGTGCATCGCATCAATCCGCTGGCGTTTGGCTGGTCGTTGCCCATGGCGGTCTACCCCGGGTTCTGGCTCGAACTGATCGGCCTCAGTCTGTTGGTTGGGCTCAGTATTGCGGTATTGATGCGCCGGCAGCTGCAGCGCCCGGTTACCTTGCCGGTGTCTGCCAGCAGTCTGGCCGGAGGTGATCGATGAACCGATGGCGCTGGTTGTTGGCCATTGTGGTCCTGATGGCCGGTTGCAGTCCCGAGTCCGAGGACGCCGGGTTTGCCGGTCTGGCGGAAATCCAGCAAACCGGGGCTGAGGTGCCTTTCCTGCAACCCGGACCCGGAGATCGGCTGCGGTTCCCGCAGGATTTTGGGCCCCATCCCCAGCACCGGATTGAGTGGTGGTACCTGACTGCCAATCTGCAAACCGCCGACGGGGACCCGCTGGGGGTGCAGTGGACCCAGTTCCGACAGGCACTGACCCCGCGGCCAGCGGAAGCCCAAGCGCCGGCGTCGTCCACATGGCCGCTGCAGGCTGCGTGGATGGCCCATGGGGCGGTCAGCTGGCGGGGCCAGCATGTGTTTGCCGAAAAACTGGCCCGGGGGGATATCGGTCACGCCGGCGCCGTGGCGCAACCGCTGGCTGTCTGGCTCGACGACTGGCAGCTCACCGGCACCGATGCTGACGACGTCTGGCGTTTGCGGGTCAATGCCGATACCTGGTCGTACGATCTCACACTGCAGATTCAGGATGAGCCGGTGGCTCACGGAGATCAGGGCTTCAGCGCCAAGTCCGCCAGTGGCGAGGGCTCCATGTATTTCAGTCTGGTGGACATCGCCATTGAGGGCACCGTGACCCTGGATGACCGGGTGCACAGGGTCAGTGGTAAGGGCTGGTTCGACCGGGAGTGGAGCAGCCAGTTGCTGAAAACCGGCCAGCAGGGCTGGGACTGGTTTGCCCTGCACCTGAGCAGCGGCGATAAGCTGATGGCGTTCCAGCTTCGGGAGGACGAAGGCGGCTTCGTGGCTGGCACCTGGATTCCGGCGCGGGGGGAGGCGGTGGCGCTGAGCGCCGCGGACCTGGCCTTAACGCCGGTGTCTGGCTCCGGAGAGACGCCCGCCCGCTGGCGCATTTCCTTGCCCCGGTATGGGGTCGATCTGGACGTGCAGGCGCCGCCGGGGGATTACCGGAATCTGGGGCAGTACCCCTATTGGGAAAGCCCGGTCAGTGTCCGTGGTAGCCATCAGGGTGAGGGTTACATGGAACTGACCGGGTACGAGACGAACTAGCTCAGCCGAGGTTGGGTGGGGTCAGTTTGCCAAACAGCGCCTGAATGCCCTGGTGCCAGCCCTGCCGCAAGGTGTGGAAATACTCGGACTGCTCCTCCACCCGGTCCAACAGGCAGGGTTTCAGCTCATCTTTGCGGTAAATGGCAATGTCCAGGGGCATGCCCACGGACAGGTTGCTTTTCATGGTGGAGTCGAACGAAATCAATGCACACTGGTAAGCCCGATCCAGCGGCGTGCGGTAATTCACCACCCGGTCGATGATCGGTTTGCCGTACTTGGATTCGCCAATCTGGAAGTAGGGCGTTTCCTCGGTGGCCTCGATAAAGTTGCCTTCCGGGTAGATGTTGAACAGCCGTGGCACCTCGCCCTTGATCTGGCCGCCGAGGATCAGCGAACAGCTGAAATCCACCTGGCCGAGCTTGCCGTCCGGGTTGTCCCGGCGGATGACTTCGCGCATGGTCTGGCCGACCAGTTCTGCGGTCTCGAACATGGAGCCGGTGTTCAGTACGTTGGCCACGTCGGTGCCGGCCCGGCGTTCAAGCAGGCTGATGACACTTTGGCTGGTGGCCAGGTTGCCGGCGGATAACAACACCAGCTCGCGCTCGCCGGCCTGCTCGAACACGTGCATCTTGCGGAAGGTGGAAATCTGGTCAAAACCGGCGTTGGTCCGGGAATCCGATGCGAACACCAGCCCATCGGCCAGACGCATCGCTACGCAATAAGTCATACAAGCCCTCCTGAAAGGCCCTTTTCTCGAGCGTAGTCTAATCACATCTGGCCAAAGGTGTGAGTGATTTTTGATCAGAAAGCGCTGTTTTTTTGTCACCAATTGTCGTGGCCATTTGCTGGGCCCAAAACGCAAACAGGCGACCTTGAGGCCGCCTGTTGCAAACCGCTGCGAAGCAATTTAGTCCATGGAATTGGCACCGATGCGGTGAATACTGAGGTCGGCGCCGTTGAACTCTTCTTCCTCGGTGAGACGCAGACCGGAGATGGCGTTGATTGCGCCGTACACGATCAGACCACCGACAAAGGCAACCACGACACCGGCGATGGAGCCGACGATCTGGGACATCAGGCTGACGCCGCCCAGGCCGCCAAAGGCTTCCTGACCAAAGATGCCACAGGCGATGGCGCCCCAGACACCACAGACACCGTGCAGCGGCCAGACACCGAGTACGTCGTCCAGGCGCTCGATCTTGGCCTGGGCCCACTCGAACATGTAGACAAAGATGGCGCCGGCAACACCGCCGGTGATCAGGGCACCGACCGGGTGCATCAGGTCGGAACCCGCGCACACCGCCACCAGACCGGCCAGCGGACCGTTGTGGATAAAGCCCGGATCCTTGCGGCCCAACAGCATCGACACCAGGATGCCGCCGACCATGGCCATCAGGCTGTTCACCGCCACCAGGCCACTGATGCCGTCGAGGGTCTGGGCGGACATCACGTTAAAACCGAACCAGCCAACGGTCAGGATCCAGGCGCCCAGGGCCAGGAACGGGATGTTGGACGGGGCAAAGGCCACCACCCGGCCGTTGCGGTAGCGGCCGTTACGGGCGCCCAGAAGAAGCACGGCAGCCAGGGCGATCCAGCCACCCACGCCGTGCACCACAACAGAGCCGGCGAAGTCGTGGAAGGATGCACCAAACTGGTTCTCCAGCCAGCTCTGGAAGCCGTAGTTACCGTTCCAGATCAGGCCCTCGAAGAACGGGTAGACCACCGCGACAATCAGGCCGGAGGCAATCAGCATCGGGTAGAACTTGGCGCGCTCAGCGATACCCCCGGAGATGATTGCGGGAATGGCTGCGGCGAAGGTCATCAGAAAGAAGAACTTGACCAGCTCATAACCGTTTCCGGCCGTCAGTTCGCCGGCGCCGGTCATGAAGTGGCTGCCATAGGCGATGTAGTAGCCGACGAAGAAGTAGGCGACAGCCGAGACACCGAAGTCGGTCATGATTTTGACCAGGGCGTTGACCTGGTTTTTGTGCCGCACGGTGCCCACTTCGAGGAAGGCAAAGCCGGCGTGCATGGCCAGTACCATGATGGCACCGATGAGGATGAATAGCGTGTTGGCGCTTTCGGTCAGGGTGTGTACTGCACTCGTGATGTCCACGGGTTGTTGCTCCTGAATTGTTTTTTTGGCCGGTAGGGCCTCGTTGTGCATTGGTCAGGTGCACTAAAGCAAGAGGTGTTCCAAAACAATGCAAAAGCAACGAGGTTAGTCGGTTGGGGTGTCAACGCAGAGAGGGGAGCAGTTCAAACACGCGTTTCATGCACCAAAATAAGGCGCTAATGTCAGGTTTGCACTAATTTGGGTAGAGCGGGTGAGTGCGTGGCGCACGGCTGCCGCGGTCGTTGCAGCCGTTTACCAGGTGATGTCGTTGGACGGGTTGTCGTCTTCCAGCAGAATGTCAGCGGTCGGGTCCGCTTCAAAATCGATGACGGTCTCCTGTTCCAGGGCGCCCGACTCGACCAGTTCTCGGAGTTCGATTTCCTGCTCTTTCAGCGGGCCGGACAGATCGACAATGATCTCGACCCGGCGATTTTTGGCGCGACTCTCGGCGGTGTCGTTGCTGACCCGAGGTTTGGTGTCGGCGAGTCCCTTCACGGCCAGTCGGGTCGGTTCCACGTCTTCCACGGCCAACAGGGCATTGGCCACTGCCGCAGCTCGGGCGGCTGACAGATCCCAGTTGCTGTAGAAGCGGGATGTGCGAATGGGGATGTCGTCGGTGTGCCCTTCCACCGTGAGTTTGCCCGGGATTTCGGCCAGCACATCGGCCATGTCGATCAGCAAGGTTTCGAAGTCATAGGTTAGATCGGCTGAGCCGGACGGGAACGAGCCTTTCTCCTCGATCCGAATCACGATCCGACGTTGATCTTCATCCTGCGCCACGTTGATCCGCCCGTCCACGATGGCCTCATCCAGAACCTCAATGATGTCCTGGGTGCTCTGATCCAGCTGGTCCTGGGTGGCGGCTTCAATGGCCTGCTCGGTGGGGCTCTTGAGGGTCTGCAGCTCCGGTTTCTGGTCGGTGGTGGTCTGCTTGACCTCGTTCACCACCGTGGGCTCCGGCGGCGCCGGGGAAAACTTGTCGAAGATGGGGCTGGTGCCCATGGGAATGTCCAGGGTGGGCACTTCGCGCTGAACCCCGAATGCCTTGGACAATTCACCGGCGATCTGCTTGAACTTCATGGCGTCGATTTCGGAGAACGACAGCAGCAGCACAAAGAAGCACATCAGCAGCGACATCAGATCGGCGAAGGTGACAACCCAGGCCGGGATGCCCGGTTTTTCCTCTTCTGGCAGCTCGTCCATGGCTTACCCGTTCGCAGGTTCTGGCTCGCCGGCTTTGGCGCGCTCTTTCGGCGACAGGTAGCTCGACAGCAACTGCTCAATCACCCGCGGGTTGGTGCCCTCCTGGATGGCCACCAAGGCATCGATGTACAGGGACTGCATGCGCGCCTCCTCGGTCATTCGCAAGGACAGTTTGTCGGCGATAGGCGAGGCGATCATGGTGGCGAGCATGGCACCGTACAGTGTGGTCAGCAAGGCAACGGCCATGGCCGGGCCGATGGATTTCGGGTCTTCCATGTTGGACAACATCTGTACCAGGCCGATCAGGGTGCCGATCATGCCCATGGCCGGGCCGACATCGGCGAGGGCGGTGAACACCTTGGCGCCGGACCGGTTGTGCTCCAGGGTCATCAACCGTTCTTTGTTGAGCAGCTGTTTGATGGTGTCGGCGTTCTGGCCATCCACCAGCATTTGGATGCCCTGGCCCAAAAACGGCGATTCAACATCGCGGCCTTCCAGGCCCAGCACGCCTTCCTTGCGGGCGATCTGCGCTACGTCCACCAATTCTTCGATGGCGGACTGGGTTTCCGGAAGTTTGAACTTGAAGGCCCGGGCCGCTGCACTGAAGGCTCCGAAGAACTGACCGAAACTGAACTTGGAGAGCACGATCAAGGTACTGCCCCCGATTACAATCAGCAAAGACGGACCATTGATAAATACATCCGGTGAAACACCGAGGATAACCGCGGAAGCGATGAGCAGTATGGCGCCAACAAGGCCAATCAGGGTGGCAAAATCCACGTCGTCTCCAAGTGCAGGGGCGAGGAAAGAAACGATTGAGAGAGTACGTCTGGTTTATGTCTCAATCAATTCGAATGTGTAAATTTGTTTTGCGCGTCTCGTTGTTCTTTCCACGCAGCGTAGCGGTGGAGGTCCGATTCCACCAGTTTCAGGCACAGGGCGACCACGCCGGCGTCGTCGATCAGGCCAAAGCCGAGAATCAGGTCGGGGATCATGTCCAGTGGATTGAGTACGTACAGCAAAGCTCCGGCCACCGCGGCGATGGTCTTCCAGGGCACGCTGCGGTAATTGCCGTACCAGTAGTCCCGCACCATGGCGAACATCAGCTTGATGTCGGCACTGAACCGATTGAGCTTACCGCTGCTTTTGACTTTTTCCTCAATGGCCCGCTGTCGTTCCAGCAGGTTCTCCAGATCGGCCCGGTGTACCTTGCCGGATTCGGCCTTCAGCTGGTCTTCGGCGTGTTTCTGGCTAAACAGAGCCATAGTCGCGAGGTCCTTTGATAACGCATGGGAGTGGCTTTCATGATCGCCCAGGCCAGTGCGGCTTGCCAACAGGCACTGGCGGATTCCGACGATCAGCGATGCTTGTACTGCGTGGGACAGTAACCGCGCTCCACGCCCGCCGGGCGCAGTTGCCGGTGTTTGGTGCGTCGCCCGGACACCCGTTTGCGCCAGAGCCGGAAACTGGACGGTTTCAGTTCCCGACGCATCAGCTGAATCACGCTCTTTTCGTCCAGTCCGTACAGATGCTCGATGGCCTCGAATGGGGTGCGGTCCTCCCAGGCCATCTCAATGATTCTCGACGTGTCGGCGGATGAGAAGCGATCTGCCATCGTACCCCTCGCGGTTTGAAGTGGGTTTAACAAAGCTCAGAGGGTCTACGATGACCGATTCCGAATCGCTCAGTTTGGCTCACTGCCCGGGTAACGGTTGCGTAGGTGGGCGGGGATCTGGGCCAAAAGTCTGTCCACCAGGGCGACCATCGCTGTATCGACCGGCGTGACATCCAGAGTCGGTTCCACAATGCGTAGCAAGTGCGCGGCCGCTTCGGCTGTGGATAAGTGATGATCCGCCGGCGCCTTGCGAATGACGTAGCGGGACTGGGGCGGCTCGGCAAAATGATACTGCGGCAGGGTACTGAGGTTCGGGTTCAGGTGCAGAATCTTGGCGGCTTTGCGCCAAGTGCCGTCAACCACCACCCAGTGGCGAATGCCCTGGAGATCGGCCTGTTCCAGCGGCTTGCTGCCCGGCCCCGGGAACAACATCGCGGCACCGGAGTCGGGCAGTTCCAGACCGCCACGCTGCAACTGTCCAGGTGTTTCGCCTACGACCACCCGCACCTGCGCCAGACACTGTTCGAGGATGCGGACCGTGCCTTTGCTATGCCCGAACTCGGACGGATGCTGAATGACGGTGATCGGGGTTGTGTTTGCAACGGGTGCGCATTCAGCGCACACGCAGATATTGGCGTGCAGGTGGCAAGACCGGCAGGTAGGGCGGCCGATCACAGGCGTTACCACCAGGACTTGCCCCACATCTCCGGGTTTGCCCAGTTGTCCGGGTTGTTCCAGGCCCGTTTGTGGTTGTAGGTGTCGAGGTTGTAGGTGTAGAGCGTGAGAGTCCCGGATGAGTCCTGTACTTCCGCGTGGCGCCGGAAACCGAGCCCGATGAAATCGGTAAAGGCCCAGTCGGGGGCATCCTTGACCAGCACCGCAATCTGGTGCGTGCCGTAGTTGCGCAACTGGCCGAGCAGCAGGGCGCCTTCATCGTGTGGTAAGTGTTCCAGGGTGTCGGTGATCAGAGCCAGGTCCTGTACCGCATCCAGCGGTAGGGCCGCGTTCGGATCGGCGGTGTCCAGGGCGCAGACCCGGGCGCTGTTGCGATGCTGTTGCCAGCGTTCGGCGACTTCTTGGGCTACCGGCCCACAACACACCAGGGTTTCTGGCTGGGTCGTGTCGATAATGCGGGCAAGGATGTCCCGGGCGCTGTCGGCCCTCTCGGAGCGGGTGCCGTCACGGTCTGCTGTGGTCATAGTATGGGCCAGTCTGCTGCATCCACTGTGTGTAATCCTACCGGTTGGTCAGCGTGTCCGTCCCAGCGATCAACGAAGGTGCCCACCGGGTCGTACTGCTTGGCCTGTTTGTCCAGATTGAACTGCCGCAGGCCCCGGGGATCGGCACCAACACCCGCCAGGTACTGCCAGTTGCCGTAATTGCTGGCGACATCGTAATCGATCAGCTGCTGCTCGAACCAGGCAGCGCCGTAACGCCAGTCCAGTTCCAGTTCGTTGATGAAGCAACTGGCGACCAGCTGGCGGGCGCGATTGCTCATGTAGCCGGTTTCCCGGAGTTGGTTCATCGCGGCATTCACCAGCGGGTATTCGGTGTTGCCCTGGCACCAGGCCATAAAGCGGTGACCGTAAAACGTCGCCTGGCGTTTCTTGCGCTGGACCCCGTCCCGTCTGAACAGGTTGGCGCCGTGTCTCAGGGCGTACCAGTAATAGTATTCCCGCCACAGCAGCTCGAACCAGAGCCAGTAGGTGGATTCGTTACTGGTTTCGGTGCGTTCGTATTCGGAGATGCTCTCGGCCACTTCCCGGACCGACAGGCAGCCGTTAGCCAGCCAGGGTGAAAATTTGGACGATGAGTCCCACTTGTCCAGCTCGTTCCGGGTCTGCTTGTACTGGGCGATGCCGTGATCGACGAACAGAAACTGCCTGAGCTGGGCCAGCCCGGCTTCTTCGCCGCCACGGAACGGAAGCGGATGGCGTGGATCGGCGATGGCCGGGCACAGGCCACGGGTGTCCTCAGGGAAGCCAGGGGGTGGCGGCAGGGCGGTCAGGGTGCGGATGCGCAGACGCTCGGAGTGGCGTTCACCGGTTTTTTCCACCTTTTTGCGAAACTGTGAAAAGGTGTCCGGCAGGTCTGCCAGTGCCATCGGCAGCGAACCCTCGGTGAACATGCTGAGCGTCTCGAACTGCTGGAACAGCGTATCCGGCAGTTGCGTTTTCAGACTTTGCCACTGACCGGCTTCCTGGGTGCCGGGTTGGCGCGAGCGAATCACCCTGGCAATGCGGTGCTCCCGTACCAGCTCCGGCACTACAGCTTCCGGCTCGCCGTAGGCAATGTGCAAGCGTTGCCCCAGATCCCGCAGACTGCGCTCCAGCGCCATCAGGCTTTGCCAAAGAAAGCGCCACCGGTGTTCGCCCATGGATTTTGACTGCAAGGGGCCGGGCTTGAACCAGCGCGGGTCCACCACGTAAACGCAGAGCAGAACATCGGATTTGGATGCTGCCAACAAGGCGGCGTTGTCGTGCAGACGCAGATCGCGGGTGAACCAGTAGAGGGTGTGCAAGTCGGTGCGCTCCTATCTTTGTGGCCAGCTTTGTGGCCAGCTGTTCGTCAGGTCGGACGCGTTGTCCAGCCTGGCGCCGAATGCAGGAATGTACGCCTTCCGACCGGCAAAAGATTATTTCGTTGCCCGCTCAGGCGATTCCGAGGCACTGCTTGAAGAATACCCGCACGAACCGCTCCAGGGGCTCGGTGGACTTCACCACTTTTGATCGCAGAATGGCGCCTTCCCAGCCGGACAGCAGCAAACTGGCGGCATCCGAGGCATTGATGGACGAATCAATCTCTCCAGCCGCCTGGCCCTCGGCGATGCAGCGTTCAAATCGTTGTTCCCAGCCCGAGAAGACCCGATTCAGTCGAAGCCGGAACGATTCGCTCTGACCGGCCAACTCCTGGCCGAGATTGCCGATCAGGCAGCCCCGGGTGTATTCGCAGTTGGCCAGGGTTTCGAATCCGTTGTCGAAATAGGTGCGCAGGCGGTCGACACAGGAGCGGCTGGTGTCGCTGAGGATCTGATCCAGTTTCGCGTCGTATTCCTCGGCGAAGCTGTCGATGACCGCCAAGCCAAAATCGTTCTTGCTGCTAAAGTAATGGTAGAACGAGCCCTTGGGCACACCGGCCTCGGTCAGGATGGCATTGAGGCCGGTCGCGCTGAAGCCTTTCTGGCCAATCAGCTCGGCACCGGTCTGAATGATGTGGTCGCGTGTGTTGTTCGATTGCATGAACGCTAGACTAGACCGGTCGTCTAGAGCGAGTCAAACCTGGCTCATTCGAGAAGTTCCCTACACCCGTTCCAAAGGAGTTTACCCGTGATCAAATCCCGCGCTGCCGTGGCTTTCGAAGCCAACAAACCGCTCGAAATTGTAGAGGTGGACGTGGCCCCGCCGCAGCAAGGCGAAGTGCTGATTCGCATTGTCGCCACCGGTGTCTGCCATACCGATGCCTATACCCTGTCCGGAGCGGATCCGGAAGGCCTGTTCCCCACCATTCTCGGTCACGAGGGCGGTGGTATTGTCGAGCAGGTCGGCCCCGGCGTGACAGGCCTGGAAGTGGGCGATCATGTGATTCCGCTGTACACCGCCGAGTGCGGTGAGTGTAAATTCTGCACGTCGGGCAAGACCAATCTGTGTGGGGCGGTACGCGCCACCCAAGGGAAAGGTGTCATGCCGGACGGTACGTCCCGTTTCTCCTATAAAGGCGAGCCGCTTTACCACTACATGGGCTGTTCCACCTTTTCCGAGTACACGGTCTTGCCGGAAGTGTCGCTGGCCAAGATCCCCAGGGAGGCGCCGCTGGATAAGGTCTGCCTGTTGGGCTGCGGGGTCACCACGGGCATCGGCGCGGTGCTGAACACCGCCAAGGTGGAGGAAGGCGCGACCGTCGCTATCTTCGGTCTGGGCGGCATCGGCCTGGCAGCCATCATCGGTGCCTCCATGGCCAAAGCCGGCCGCATCATCGCCATCGACATCAACCCGGCGAAATTCGACATTGCCCGGCAGCTGGGCGCCACCGATGTTGTGAACCCCAATGACTACGACAAGCCGATCCAGGAAGTGATCGTTGAGATGACCGACGGCGGCGTCGACTACTCGTTCGAGTGCGTCGGCAACGTCCAGCTGATGCGCTCGGCCCTTGAGTGTTGTCACAAGGGCTGGGGTGAATCCATCATCATCGGGGTGGCCGGTGCCGGTGAGGAGATCAGCACCCGGCCGTTCCAGCTGGTGACCGGTCGGGTCTGGAAGGGCTCCGCGTTTGGTGGCGTGAAAGGCCGCACGGAATTGCCGGGCTACGTGGAAAAGGCCGAAAAGGGAGAGATCCCGCTGGATGTATTCATCACCCACGAGATGCCGCTGGACGACATCAACCAGGCGTTTGACCTGATGCACGAGGGCAAGAGCATCCGCACCGTCATCCACTTCTGAGTGGGCCGGACCGGGGCCATGCTGCCCCGGTCAGCGGTCGGTGAGCTTCAGCTCGATGCGCCGATTCTTTTGCAGGGCATCCGCTGTGGTGCCCTCGGCCACCGGGAAAAACTCACCAAAACCGGCCGCCACCATGCGCCGCTCTGGCACCCCCTGGTCGGCCAGATAACGCACCACCGCCACCGCCCGGGCTGTGGATAACTCCCAGTTGGAGGGAAACTGCGGGGTGTTGATCGGAATGAGGTCGGTGTGGCCGTCGATGCGCAGGATCCAGTCGATGTCGGCCGGGATGGCGCCGACCACATCGAGCAATACACTCGCCAGCTTGTCCAGCTCGCGCTTACCGGCCTCGCCCAGCTGCGCCGAGCCGGAGGCAAACAGCAGTTCTGACGGCAGCAGGAAGCGGTCCCCGACGATGCGGATGTTCTCGTTGGTGGCCAGAATGTTGCGCAGGCGCGAGAAAAACTCCGACTGATACTGCTCCAGTTCGCTGACCCGTTCCGCCAGTAGGGTGTTCAGCCGGCGACTGACGTCGGCCAGCTCGCTTTCTGTGTCCGCGGTCTCCTGCTCCTGCAGACGCAGGGCGGCGGTAATCTGACGCAACTGCTCCCGCAGCGAGGCTATCTGGTTCGACAGCCGCATGATCATCGCCTGCTGGCTGGCAGACAGTTGGTCCTTTTCCTCCAGTTCATCACCCATACTGGCCAGCCGCTGGGCCCGGGCCTCGGCGTCGGCAGTCTGCTGCATCAGCTGATTGCGCGAGGCCTCCAGCCGATCCTGCAACTCGTCGTTTCTGGCCAGGGACGCGCTGTAGTCGTTCTGGACTGAGGCCATCTCCTGCTCCAGGGCGGCGGTCTTGCTCTGTTCCAGGCCCAGTAACTCGGAGATCTCCGCCAGGCGCTGATTCAGGCGGAACAGTTCGGTGTTGCGGTCGGACAGGGTCTGGGACAGGTATAGCTGACTGACCACGTAGATCAGCAGCATGAAGATCACCAGCATCAGCAGCGCCGACAGGGCGTCGACGTAGCCGGGCCAGGCGTTGGTGGCGCTGCGGCTGCGGCGCTTGGAGCCGATCATGAGGTGCGTTCGTCTTCGTCGACAATGTCCACCAGGTTGGTGACCCCGGTGAGCCACTCCTCCAGGCCGTCGTAGAAGCGGTTCTGGGCGTGGCCGGCCTGGATGTCCAGAAAGCCGAGTATGAGCGAGCCACCCAGGCCCAGCAGGGAGGAACTGAAGGCCGTGCCCATGCCCTGCAGGGGCGTGAGCAGCCCGGCCTGCAGATCGGCAAACACGGCGCCGAAGTCGTCCTGGCCCATGTCCAGGTTGGTGATCACCTGGCCCACCGAGTTAATCGTGCCCAGCAGCCCCCAGAAGGTGCCGAGCAGGCCGAGGAACACCAACAGGCTGATGAAATAGCGGGTGATTTCCCGCTGTTCGTCCATGCGCGAGTGGATGCCGTCGAGCACCGTGCGCAGGGACAGGGTGGAGAGCTTGAACCGGTCCCGCTTGGATTCCTCCCCGAGCTGACGCGCCAGCGGCTTGAGCAGACGCGGCTCCTGCAGCACCGAGAGCCCGGAGTGGCCGGTGCGGAACTGGGAAATCCAGCGCAGCTCCGGGAACAGTACAAACACCTGCCGGTAGGTGAGCGCGATGCCGACGATCAAAACCCCGACAATCAGCAGGTTGAACACCCAGTTCGCCATGAAGGCGTCGATCAGCGGCCGATGGATGAGCGCGCCGACGATCACCACCACCGCCAGAAAAAGCGTCATCCAGAAAAGGGTGTGCTTCGGATTGCTCATGAAATAGGCCAGCCATGTGGGGTATTCCTGAAAAAGCTAGCACAGAATGTGAGATGCTGTGGCGGACATTGCCGGGGATTTATTGAGGAGTTTCATGTCGGATCAACAGCCCTTCCGTTTCCGCTTCCGCGTTCGTTACGGCGAGTGCGACGCCCAGGGCGTGGTGTTCAACGCCCGCTACGGGGATTTTGTCGATATCTCGGTGAACGAATACATTCGTACCCTGTTCGGGGATTATCAGCGGCTGCTGGATCAGGATCTGGACATCCAGGTGGTCAGCCTGACCGTCAACTGGAAGGCGCCAGCGAAGTTCGACGATGTGCTGGAGGCGCGCATTCGCGCCGGGCGCATCGGCACCACGTCATTCACGCTGCATCTGGAATTTGTGCGATTCGGGGAGGAGCAGCTGATCGCCGATGCGGACATCACCTACGTGCTCATTCAGCCCTCGCGCATGGGCAAGACCGCAGTGCCGGCCCGGATTCGGGCGCTGCTGGAGGAAGGAGCCCCCGGCGTGCTGATCAGCCACGCCGGGGAGCAAGCGACAGCGGGTTAACACCGCAAACCGGTTAACCCTGCTGCAGGGCCTGGATCACCGCCTTGGCCGTGCCTTCGGAAGAAGGCGGGTTCTGACCGGTGATCAGTTTGCCGTCCACCACGATGTGCGGGGTGAAATCGTCGCCGCGGGTGTAGGTGGCGGTTTTCTCTTTCAGCATGTCTTCCAGCAGGAAGGGCACCACGTTGGTCAGGCCAACCGCTTCTTCCTCGCTGTTGCTGAAGCCGGTGACGTTGCGGCCGCCTACCAGGTTCTGGCCCGGCTTCACTTCCACGTCCCGGAATACGGCCGGGGCATGGCACACCGCGCCAATGACCTTATCCTGCTCGTAGGCGGTCTTGATCACTTCCACCGACTTGGCATCGTTGACCAGATCCCACAACGGGCCATGGCCGCCTGGATAGAACACCGCGTCAAAGTCGTTCATGTCGACGTCGGCCAGTTTCTTCGTGCTGGCCAGGGACTCTTTGGCGTGGCTGTCTTCCTGGAATCGGCGGGTGGTTTCGGTGAGCGCGTCTTCGGCTTCACTGTTGGGGTCCACCGGTGGCTGGCCACCTTTAGGTGACGCGATCGTGATGTCGGCACCGGCGTCCCGGAACACGTAGTAGGGCGCGGTAAACTCTTCGAGCCAGAAGCCAGTCTTGTGGCCGGTATCGCCCATTTGGTCATGGGAGGTCAGAACCATCAGAATCTTCATGTGCGTCTTTCCTTTTGTCGACGAATGAAAGGCAAATCTCAACTGCGCCTGTAAGGGAGGTGCGGCCGGTCGGAACAATTTCAACGGACTTACGTGATTGTAAGGCGAGTAGATCTGCTCTGGGTCCTGGCGAGTAGATTTCGATACACTGACATTTTTTCCAATGGATAACCCACTCCCATGACCCCCGATCAGAGCGACCTCTGGTTCCTGCCCCTGGGCGGAACCGGCGAAATCGGCATGAACCTCAATCTGTATGGGCACGACGGCCGATGGCTGATGGTCGACTGCGGTGTGACCTTTCCCAAGCCCGGTCGGGTGTCGGCGGACGGTACCGTGCACCACCGCGGCGAGCCGCCGGTCCAGATGGCCGACCCGGCCTTTATCGCAGACCGCCGGGACCAACTGGCGGGGCTGATCATCACCCACGCCCACGAGGATCATGTGGGTGCCGTGCCGTATCTGTGGCCGCTGTTGCAGTGTCCGATTTATACCAGCCGGTTTACCGCGGAGATACTGCGCCGAAAGCTGGCGGAGTTTGATCTGGCTCACCGGGTGCCGATCATTGTGGTGGAAACCGGGGAGCGGCGTCAGATTGGTCCCTTTAACGTCCAGTGGCTGGCGCTGACCCATTCCATTCCGGACCCCAATGCCCTGGTGATCCGCACCGACATTGGCAATATATTCCACAGCGGTGACTGGAAGTTGGATGATAACCCTCTGGTAGGCCACGGCTATTCCCGGGAAACCTTCACGGATCTGGCGCAGGAAGGAATGGCGGCCATGGTGTGTGATTCCACCAATGCCACCGTGGCCGGTCACTCGGTGTCGGAAGCGGTGCTGCACCAGGGGTTGCTCGATGCGGTGCGGGCCGCTACCGGTCGGGTGGTGGTGACCTGCTTTGGCAGCAACATCGCTCGGCTGCACACCCTGGGGCTGGTCGCGCGGGAAACCGGTCGCTATATGGGCCTGCTGGGGCGCTCCCTGATCAACATGAGTGGCGCCGCCCGGGCCGCCGGTATCTGGGATGACGCGGATCGGCTGATCAATCCGTCGCACCTGGGATACTTGCCTCGGGATGAGGTGCTGGCGGTGGCGACCGGCAGTCAGGGCGAACCACGCACTGCGCTGCGCCGGCTGGCCGCGGGCAACCACCCGGATTTTGAACTGGAGGCCGGTGATACGGTGATTTTCAGTGCCCGGGCGATCCCGGGTAACGAGAAGGCCATTGATGCCCTGATCGAGAGGCTTCGTGCCTTGGGGGTAACGGTGGTGACGGCGGAACAGTCGCCGGTGCCCATTCACGCCTCCGGTCATCCGGCTCAAGAGGAACTGCAGGCCATGTATCAGTGGGTGCGCCCGAGCATCGCCATCCCGGTGCATGGCGAAGCAGAGCATATGGAGGCACACGCCCATCTGGCCAAGAGCAGTGGTGTCGCCAAGACTCTCGTGGGCCGCAACGGCGATTTGTTCATGATTCGGCCAGTGCCGGGCATGCGGCGGCAGATTGCCGAGACCGGGCGGCTGGGTTGGGACCGGAAGGAGTTGGTCAGGGTCGACTCGCCCCGATAAAAAAGGGGATAGTCGTTCGCATCCTATCTGGTTAGACTGGGCGTCTCTTTATTGGCCCCGCAACGGGCCGCAATGACCCGACAACAAGAGGCAACCGTCGAATGGCAATCTGGACCCGAACTCCCGATCTGAACGCATTTCTTGAATCCAGCAAGAACACCGCTGTTGGTCACATGGGTATTGAATACCTGGAGTTTGGCGACGACTTTGTCAAAGGCCGTATGCCGGTCGACGAACGCACGGTGCAACCGTTTGGCATTCTGCATGGCGGCGCCTCCGTATTATTGGCCGAGACCTTGGGCAGCATGGCGGCCAACTGCTGCCTGAAGGACCCCGAGACGGTGGCGGTGGGGCTGGATATTAACGCCAACCATCTGCGGCCGGTCAGCAAGGGCTGGGTGTACGGAACCGCCAAGGCGCTGCACCTTGGCAGCACCACTCAGGTCTGGGAGATCCGGCTGGAAAACGAGGACGGCAAACCCACCTGCATTTCCCGGCTCACCATGGCCGTGACCCGACTGCCGGGCCGTTAAGCGTTCCAGGGCTCTTCCGAGGTTTCCGGGATCGGGGCTGACATGATCAGCCCCTGATCGACGAAGTCCTGCAGAACGATGCCGTAGGAGCCATCGGGAACCTCTCTGGCGATCTGGTACGGCTCACCTGCCGCGTCGCTCGGCCCCGTTATCAGGTCCAGATGGCGGTGCGGACGCAGTTCCAGGTGTTCGGCGTCGCGCACCATCAGCACCTTCGGTTTCAGCTTGTGCTTGGGATGGCTCTCGACCACCACGCCGACCTCACCGTTCAGCATTTCAACGATCGACCCGGGCGGGTAGATACCGATCATCTGAATAAAGGCTTCGGCAAGTTCCTGATCGAACTGGGTGCCCCGGTGTTTGTGGATGATGTCGAGGGCCTGCATGGAGGCGCGGCCCTTGTCGTAGACCCGGTTACTGGTGATGGCGTCGTAGGTATCCACCAAGCCGACGATTTTTGCGAAATAGGGGATCTGGTGGGCTTCCAGTCCACGGGGGTAGCCCTGGCCATCGATGCGTTCGTGGTGGTTGTAGGCAACGTCGACCGCGGTGCTGAGGGAATTGCTGGTGCCCATGAGAATGGCGCGGCCGTGGGTGGTGTGCTCCCGCATGGTGGCGAACTCTTCGGGCGAGAGCGCACCCGGCTTGTTCAGGATTTCGTCCGGAATCCGGGTTTTGCCGACATCGTGCAATAGGCCACACAGCGCCAGGGTGCGGATCTCGCCTTCCAGCAGTCCCAGGTGCTTACCAAACGCAGCAGAGAGAATGGACACGTTGATGCAATGCTCGGCGGTGTATTCATCCTGATGTTTGATCTTGGTGAGCAGAAGCAGGGCGTTCTCATTGCGCAGTACGCTTTCTACGCAGCTGTTGACCACCTTTCGGGCGTTGTTCAAATCAAGCGTTCGGCCGACGCGCAAGCCTGACATAATGGATTTGGCGGTTTTTTGGGCTTCTTCGAACTTCACCGTGGCCTGGGGCATTTCCGTGCCCACATCCACCTTGTTGATATAGGTGACGCGTTTGCGAGGCGGCTTTTTCTGGACCGGCTCGCTCGCTGATTCTTCGGTTTTGGCCGACCGCTTGAACAGACCGAAGAAACCGGACGACGACTTGGATTTCGAAGCGGTACGTGTCGGATGTGGCCTGTGCCGAGATGAGACATCCAGCTTGCCCTCGATAAAGACAAACTCGCACTGGGCCTGGAGGGAGTGGATTTCCTTGGGCTCCCGGACCACAAAGCCCTGAATCAGAAAGTCGGTGTCTTCCCAGGGGCGGTCCAGCCGCACGACATGCATGCCGAGAGCCAGATCGGAGACGTGTATGCGGGTCTCAACTATGTCTTGGTGGGTTTTGCCCATGGATAACTTCCGACCTTCCCAGTAAGAACGCTTAGTTTGCGATGAATCTCGTTTTGCCAACAGGCTAAATTGCAAAATCTGGTCAAATGATCTTCATTCAGCAATAGCGTGCTGGTTGTCCCTGCAGTTGGCGGCCCGCCCTGTAGACACAGAGTAGACGGGATTTCCGATGATGCACAACCACAACAGCGTCCGCCTCTGGTGGCTGGCCTTGGCTGCGGCACTGGTACCTTTTTTGACCATCCACCTGACGTTCGTGGTCTCGGTTCTCGAAGGGTATATCTCCATGTGCGTGCCCTACTGGGACAGTTGCACCAGCATCAGCCGAACCGGGCGCCATGGCACCGCCTACTTTATCTTCAAGGGCAGCATGCTGCCGGCGGCCATCGTGGGCATCGTGTTCTGGTATGGGAATCGGGTCTGGCTGAGTCAACTCGGATTGCGCTCGGCGAGCACCGCGTGGGTTCCCTGGCTGGGCCTGGTTGCCGGACTTGCGCTGATTCTCTACACGGTAGCCCTGGGCCACGAGGGCGATGGCTTCAACTTGATGCGGCGTATCGGTGTGGTGCTTTACCTGTCATTGACCTTTCTGTGTGAGTTGCTGGTCAGTGCGGCGCTGCGTCAGCACCCGGCCTGGCATCGCCAGGGCCAGTATTTGCTCGGCATTTGCCAGTTGACACTGCTGGTGGGGATTGTGTCGGTGCTGCTTAACGGTCTGGCGCCAGAGGTGTACAGCCGAACCGACGATGCCTTTGAATGGGTGTTCGCCCTGCTGATCAATGTCCACGCCTTCTGGCTGGCCTTGCTGTGGCGTCGCAGCGATTTTCACGTGCGATTCTGGGTTGCGTAACGCTCAGAGCGCGAGCAGGCCGCGAACCAGGGCGGCAATCCCGGCCAGGCCTGCAATGGTGAGAATCACCGGCCGCAAGCCTTCCGCGGGCAAGCGGTGCACCAGATGCCCCGACAGCCAGAAACCCGCCAGCATGCCGGGGAACGTGAGCCCAAACAGCTGCAACTCCCGGAGTCCGAGGTAGCCGGAGTACAGCAGCGCCCCCAAGCTGAAGAAACTTGCTGTGAGAAAAAACGCCGACATGTTAGCGCGTACCAGAGGCCCTTTCTGATTCTGGTAGATCATGGCAATGGGCGGACCGCCGACGGCGGTAATGGTGCCCATATAAGTGGAGGCGGCACCGGCAAGGACGCTGTTACGAGCGTTCAGCGCCGGCCTCAGACCCCCGACGCTCAGGGCGACGCCCGTCAGGATCAGCACGCCAAAAATCAGCTCGAAGCCCTTGGGGGACAGGACCAGCAGCGTCAGCCCGGCCAGAACGGTACCGGCAGCACCGCCCCAGATTGCGAATCTAACCTCTCGCACCGCCAGAGCACCCCGATTGCGTACAAGCATTAGCACGGTCAGCACTGAGGCATTCAGGATCAGCGGCGCAGGTAACAAAACCGGGCTGATCAGGAATAGCAGCGGCGCCGCCAGTGTGCCGATGCCATAGCCGGCAACACCCTGAAGGCAAGCGCCGGCGAGCAGCGCGGCATTGGCGAGAAGAACCTGGGTCAGGCTGATGTGGTCCAAAATGAGTACCGAGTTGAGAGCCGCGTTGTGAGAGTCGAGTTGAGAGTGCCTTGATAGCACAGCGGGCTACGGGTTGAAACTGCTAGAATGGCGGGCCCTATCAGACCATGGTGTAACAGCGGGAACCCCGATGACAGACTCACCCTCCAACTTCTCCGGTCAGTGCCCCTGCGGAACGGGACTGGCCTACCGTCAGTGTTGTCAGCCACTGCATCAGGGCGCGGTCGCTCCTTCGCCCGAGGCACTGATGCGTTCACGGTACAGCGCCTTCGTGCTGGGGTTGGCCGACTACTTGCTGGCAACCTGGCACACCAGCACCCGGCCGGGCGAGCTGAGCCTGGAGCACTCGCCGGAGTGGGTTTCTCTGAGCATCTTCGACAGTGCCGATGACGGTGACGAGGGACAGGTGCATTTCCGGGCCGTGCACCGGTCGGGCGGCGGCTGGGGGTATCTGGAAGAGCGGTCTGAATTCCTGCGTGAGCAGGGCCACTGGTTTTATGTGGTCGGTGAAACCACCGAAGGCCAGCTCAAACCCGGGCGCAACGACCGCTGTCCCTGCGGCAGCGGTAAAAAATACAAAGCCTGCTGTCTCTAGGCTCAGCTCAATGACTCGAGATGGCCGTCAAGATAGTGCTCCAGAGCCTCTGCGAGCCAATCGATCACGGTGCCGCCCTGGGTTTGTTCGGATTCCAGGGCGCTAAATACCTTCCACCACTGGGCACTTCGGTGTCGAATGACCGTTAGCCGTTGTTCCCGTAGCGCTTCGGCGATGAGCGGCAGCGGCAGGTCCGACCAACCGGCCCCCTCGATGACCGCGTCGCGAATCAGTTCGTACTGGGTAAAGGCCAGATAGTTGGCGGTTTCCGGGGACTCTGCCTGCACCCGATCGTTATCCAGGTAGGCCAGAGTCACTTCGGTGTGGTTTACCAGATCGTCCTGAGTCACACGCTTGAGTCGGCTCAGGGGGTGGTCCGGGGCTGCCACCGTGAGCATGCGGACATCGGCCAGTTCCCGAAATCGTTGGTAACCCTCGCTCTGTACTTCCGGCATCAGGCCGTAGGCGACATCCACGGATTGGTTGCGTACCAGCGCTGCCAACTCCCGGGGTGGGGCCAGGTACACCGATAAGCTGGTTTGGGGGTAACGGGTCTTTAGTTGTCGCAGAATCTCTCGCCAGGCGGCCTCGGGCAGGGCATCGTCCCGGGCGATGCGCAAAACCGACTCGGCGCCGCTCAGGTGATGCTGGCAGCGGGCATAAATCTGTCCGGCGACCCGATCAAACCGCTGACAGTCGGTTACGATGGCGCTGCCGATCGGCGTGAGGTGCAGCTGGTTGCCACTGCGTTCAAACAGTTCAACCCCGAGGTCATCTTCCAGTGCCGCCAGCACCGTGCTCACCGTGGTGCGACTACGGTTCAGCTCCCGGGCGGCGGCGGCAATGGTGCCGTTTTGCACCACGGCCAGGAACACCTTGATTTGCGATGTCTTCAACGTTTTTTCTCCATGCGACGGATTTTCCGTCGGTCAGCGACTCACCACCTGGGGTGGCTCCGGATAATATGGCGCTTAAACCAAGGGAGAGCAAAAATGTTGATCGTCATAGCGCGGGAAAATATGGCGCTGACCCTGTCAGCCGTTGCCGCAGCGGTGTTTGCCTTGATGGGTATCAGCTGGGGCCTGTGGATCGGCTCGCTGGTCATTCTGTTTGATGGTGCCTATTCATTGGTCAGCGTGGCGTTGTCGCTGCTGTCACTGTACGCGGCCCGAGTGGTTCGTCGGCCGGCCTGCCCGAAGTATCCGTTCGGTCGCGGGGCAATCGAGCCTCTGGTGATTGCGGTCAAAGGTCTGGTCATCGCGCTGGTGTGCCTGTTGTCGCTGGTGTCGGCGGGCATCGCCATTGCGGAGGGTGGTCGCACGGTCAGCGCCGACCTGGCCATGGTTTTTGCAGCGGTCAGCGTTGTTGTCTGTCTGGCGGTGTGGTTGTACCTCAGCTGGGTGAGCCAGCAGCGTCGCTCGGGCCTGTTGGTGGCTGAGGCGCGCCAGTGGCTGATGGACACGGTATTGAGCGCTGCGGTATTGGTCGGCTTTGGCGTAGGTGCCTGGTTGGAGCAGACCGCCTGGTCGCACCTCGCGGTTTACGCCGATCCGGTCATGATGGTGCTGATTTCCGGCTATTTCATTCTGGTGCCGATAAAAATGACCGCCGGCGCGGTGCGTGAGTTGCTGCTGGCGGCTCCGCCGGCATCCGTTGCGGCGGAAGTGCACAATGTATTGCAGGCCGAGGGTATTCGGCCTCACCAGGTAAAAATGGCGAAAGTTGGACCGAGTCTGATGCTGGAAATTTACCTCCACAACAGCCGCCCCGGCCGGATCAGCCGACTGAAAGACCATCTGATTCGGGAGCTGGCGGAGCTGCCGGCTCGCCCCGCCATCTTCATTCGCAACAGCCTGGGCTGAGGGCCACCTCAAGTCCGGTTGTTGGTTGCCTCGTGGCCGATGGCGCAAGCGTATTTTCCCTCATAGCGACGGTCGGCCCAGAGGCCATAAACCTTGGAGGCAATTGAGAACACGCCGGGCCACAGCAGCGGTTTGAACAGGAAACCGTAGGGAGTGTGGGACCAGGCGCGAACGTTGGCGCGCAGACCCACCACCCATTCTCCCGTCCACGCCATCAGATGCAGGCGGCGCAGCAATTGTTCGTGGCTCGGTATATTGCCTGTTTCCCCCTGTTGCTCGTGAATGTCGGCGAAGATCAGGTTGCCGCGTTGCAGCTTGCGAAGAGTCCGAATCTCGCGGGCACACAGGGGACACTGGCCGTCGTAAAAAAGAGTGTCATAGCGGGGATCCATCTAGTCCTCCAAGAGCGAGTATCTGCTGGCGGATATCGGTTTTCCGCTCGGTTAAACGGGTTTCCAGGCCGGCGACCGCTGCCGGTAACGCCTCCGGCGCATCGCCGCGAAACTGCTGCAGCAACTGAATCTGCACGCAGGCGTCCTGAAATTGACCAAACAGCGCCTGCTGTTGCTTTACCCGCTTCAGGGCTGCTTTCCAGCGACCCGGCTCCAGTTCCATCAGGTACCGGGTGCGCTTCAGCCGCTTACGTAATTGATGCACCTGTTCGTCCGGCGCATCCGCGGTGAGTGCGTTCGCTTGTCGCTGGCATTGGGACATACGTTTGTCGACGCTGGTTCGGATGTCTTTGTGACTGAGAGACCGTGCAAGTTTGCGGAAGCTCCGGGACTGGATCAGCTTGCGCCATTCGTTGCTGCGCTTTTGATGGACTTTGCCTGTCAGGCGTTCGACCAGCTGACGCTGTTCGCGGGCAATGGCCAGCTCGAAGTAGGTGCCCAGCCCCGTTTCCAGCTCGGTGTTGCCGGCACACAGTGCAGACAGCTGTTGGCGAAACACGTGCATGTCGCGCAAATGGCTGGTCTCGGCGGCCCTCTGTTTGAGCTTTTTCAATGGTGTCGACAGGTGTTTGGCGCCGGTGACTTCCCGCACCGACTCAACGATAGCCCGGCTGCGACGGAGGGTGATCCGATACTGATGCAGGAACTCGTCGTCGAACCCTGCCACGACGCCGTGCTCAAGGTCCGACAACCAGCGGTGCAGGCTCTGAAGAGTGGCAGCCAGATCGCTGACCTTGCTTTCAGCGCCGGCGTTTTTCCTGTGCTTGCGGACAAACTGGGCGTAACTGAAATCGCGGGGTGTCAGTAACGCCTTCAGAGTGCCTCGGCCTGGCTGCAGCTCGTGCCAGTGGTCGATGGGCAAATGCAGGTGGATAAAACTGCCAGTCGGCAGCTGAGTGAGCGACGACGCCGTCAACCACTGGGCCAATTCAAGCAGTGCTGGGTTGTGGCCAACCAGGGCAACCGCCTCATCCTCCCCAAGACTCTGAAGCCAATGCACCAGTTTTTGGTAATCGAAGGTATACAGCGTCGGGCAGATCTGCACCCGGGTTTCGGGCACGGTGGCCGGCAACACCCCTGCCAGTGTTTCCCGGGCCCGGGTGGCAGCGCTGACGTAGATCCTGCCAGCAAAGGCATCGTGGCCGGCTAGCGCCCGGCCCAAGGGGGCCAACTGGCTCTTGCCGCGGGCGTTCAGGGGGCGTTCCAGGTCACGGATGCTGTCGTCGGCCCAGCTGGATTTGGCGTGGCGTATCAGGAACAGCTGCTTCATGGGTGGGGTCCGTCTCCGAGGCTTTTTATCAGAAAGTCTCAAGTCAGAGGCAGTAATGCCGTTACCCTGAGTATGATCGCGCGTGGCTCTCACTGCCCGACGTTTCTCTGTGGATAAATCACAATTCCAATCAATCCCAAGGATCGTTGTCATGAACCTTCTTAACAACCTGCGTATACGCTCTCGTTTGTTGCTGGCCGTACTGGTGCCAGTCGTTCTTACTGCCGCCACCCTGACCTGGATAACCGTCAGTCAGATCGACACCCAGGGAAAGGCAGAGCTTGAGCGCCTGGAAACCGACCTGCTGGAAACCCGCAAAAATGGCCTGAAAAATCTGGTGGATGCCGCTCGGGCCGTGGTTCTGGAGGCAAAGAACGATCCCGACTTGTCCGAGGCGGAGGCCAAGGCAGAGGCGGCTTCCCGGTTGCGCAGCATCCGGTTTGATAAGACCAATTATGTGTTTGCCTACACCCGGGACGTGGTGAATCTGGCGTATGCCCCGGATCCGTCCAAAGAGGGGCCCACCAACAACCCGACCTTGAAGAAGTTGGTGGGTAACCTGTTCGCTGCCGCCGAAGACGAAGGATTTTACAGCTACGAATGGCTAAACCCGGGCTCGGGTGAGGAGGAAGGGAAAGTGTCCTATTCCACGCTGATTCCGGGGTGGGACTGGATGATCGGTGCCGGGGTGTACGTCACCAACATCGAGAGCGACGTGGCGGCCGCTCGGGCAGACGTTGCAAAAGACAGGCGCGATACTCTCGGCTTTATCGCCCTGGTGACCCTCGCAGTGGTGATCATCGCCATTCTCATTGGCCTCTTTGTCGGCCGTTCAGTGACCCGGCCCCTGAAAAAAGTCAGTGACATGATGCAGGAAATCGCCGATGGCGAGGGCGATCTGCGTCAGCGCCTGCCCGAAGAGGGCACTGATGAGCTGGCTGAAATGGGGCGCCGGTTCAACGCCTTCGTCATAAAGATTCAGACCACCATTCGCGAAGTGGGTGCCACCACCGATCAGGTTGCCTCGGCCGCCGAGGAGCTGAGTCGTGTGGCCAACGAAACCCGGGCTTCGGTGCAGGAGCAGGGTTCCGAGACTGATCAGATTGCCTCGGCCATCAACGAGATGGCAGCGACGATCCAGCAGATTTCGGGTAATGCCAATGAGGTGGAAGGCGCCGCCTCGGACGCCGACCGGGTCGCCCGAGAAGGGGGCGAAACCATTGCCACTGCCCAGGGCTCGGTCAACAAGCTGTCGGAGGAAATCCAGGAAAGTGCCCGCACCATTGATGCCCTGGCGGAAAAGTCAGACGACATCCAGCAGGTGCTGGACGTGATTCAGGCGGTCACCGAACAGACCAACCTGCTGGCGTTGAACGCCGCCATTGAAGCCGCCCGGGCCGGTGAGCACGGCCGGGGGTTCTCGGTGGTGGCGGACGAGGTCCGGCAACTGGCCAAGCGCAGTGCCGATTCCGCTGACCAGATTCGGGAAATGGTGGCTGGCTTTGTTGCGGAGTCCCGTTCCGCGGTTGAGCGTATGAACAAGTCTCGTGATCGTTCTTCGGAAACCGTCGAGCGCATCAATCACGCCACCACGGCGCTGGTTACCATTGAGAAGTCCGTGGCGCAGATCCACGATCAGGTCACCCAGATCGCTACGGCCTCTGAACAGCAAAGCCAGGTGGCCGAAGAGATCAACCAGAATGTGGTGCGTATCGTGGATGCGGCTCAGCGCAGTGATACCGGAGTAACCCAGACCAACGAGGCCAGTCAGGAACTGGCCCGGCTGGGGGAAACCTTGCGCGGGCTGGTGGGTCAGTTCAAGGTCTGAGTCACACGCTCTCGGCCTGCCTGATCAGTTCCCTCAGCCGGCGAGACCGGCGCGCTCTCGAGCGGAGGGTGGTGAGCAGGTAATCCGGGTCGAACGGTTTGATGATGTAATCATCGCCGCCCAAGGCGGCGCCCATGATTTTTTGATCTGGGTGGGTCTCGGTGGTCAAAAACAGGATCGGCACGGCATCCAGGCGCCGATCCTGACGCATCACCGCCGCCAGTTCGGTGCCGGACACATCCGGCATGATCACATCCAGAAGAATAACGTCGGGCTCGAAGGCCCGCGCGGCCTCCAGGGCGTCCATGGGATTGCTGACCGCGTAAACTGCGAAACCGGCCTGCTCGAGCTGCACCTGGTTCACCTGCAGGGTGGTTTCATCATCGTCCACGGTCAGCACGCGAAACGGCGGTGAATCTTTTCGATCCGTGAATTCGTGGGCCAGATCAATCAGTTCGGTCTGGGACACCGGTTTGGTCAGGTATCGGGAGGCGCCCGAGCGGAACGCCGCGAGTCTGGCTTCGATGTCGTCCCGTACCGACACGAATGCCACCGGTGGCATCCGCCCCACGGTTCGCTTGAGGTATTCGATGACCCGCGGGCCGGCGCTGCGCTCATTGCCAAAAATTACGTCCATGAGAATCAGGTCGGGGGTGGGCAATACCTCATAGGTGTCGCCGTAGATGGTGGCGGACAAAAACACCTGGGCATCAAACCCGGCGGCTTCCAGCCACAGCAGCATTTCGTTGGCGACCAGCTCATTGTCTTCGATGATGTGGATCTTCCGACTACCGGGATAAAAACGCTGGCACAGCTCGGTTTCTTCGTCGAAATCCATGGTGCGCATTTGTTGCACCAGTTCCAGCATGTCGGAGCGTTTTTGTTCGGGGTCCTTTGGCGTGGCCCCAAACCACCGGTCAATCAGGTCCAGCAGACGTTTGGCGGTGGTCGAAACGGAGTTGAGCCCGACGGAGCCGGCCGAGCCGGCCAGTTTGTGCGCCTCCTGATAGGTCATGTTTAGCCCGGAGCGCACGGTGGCGTTGTCTTCGGTGTAATCCCGGTCGACCGGAATGGTGCTGATCAGGTACTCAAGGCGATCCAGGCGCCTGGGTAGTCGCTCCTGGTAACTCTGGCGCAGCTGTTTCAAACGCGCCTGTGGACTGTCGAGATCTTTTTTTGTGTCCATGTACATGTCCAGCATCCGCTTGCTCTCGGCCAGAGAAAACCAGCCCCACACTGGAACATAGTCCAAACCTGGACACTCGGCCAGTGCGTGTGAGTATGCCTGGGCACTGCGCCAAGAGTAGTACTTGGCGGGGCGCCAGATCCCACGCTAGTATGGCTGCGGGATAAAAAAATCATCTAAAAAACAAACGGAACCATCATGCCAACTTCACTCATTCGCCCATTGAGAACGGCGGCGCTGGCGCTGCTGTTTGCCGTCAGTTCAGTCAGCCACGCTGAAGACACCTTCACCCTGCGCCTTGCGCAAACCTGGGGCCCCAACTCGCCGATTCTGGGCGAGACCGTTGAGCACATGGCCAACATGGCGGAAACCATGTCGGCAGGCCGGCTCAAGATCCGCATCGACGCGTCCAACAAGCACAAGGCGCCGTTCGGGATCTTTGATCTGGTTCGTAACGGCCAGTACGACATGGGCCACACCGCGTCTTACTACTACAAGGGCTCCATCCCGAACGCCATGTTTTTTACCACCGTTCCGTTTGGCATGATCGCGCCGGAACAGTACGCCTGGTTCTACCACGGCGAAGGCATGGAGCTGATGCGCAAGGTGTATGAGCCCCATGGCCTGTTGTCGTTCCCCGGTGGCAACACCGGCAACCAGATGGGCGGTTGGTTTCGGGACGAGATCAACTCACTGGACGATCTGAAAGGCATCAAGATGCGCACGCCGGGCTTTGCTGGCGAGGTGATGTCGGAGCTGGGTGTGGCGGTCACCAACATCCCGCCGGGTGAGCTGTACAGCGCCTTGGAGCGCGGCACCATTGACGCCCTCGAGTGGGTGGGACCGGCCCTGGATTTCAGCATGGGCTTCCACCAGATTGCCAAGAACTATTACTCAGGCTGGCAGGAGCCGGGTGCCGAAGTGCAGTTCCTGATCAATCAGGACACCTGGAGCAAGCTGCCCAAGGACCTGCAGGAAGTGCTGCGCGTCGCGATGCGCACTGCGGCCTATGACATGTACATCCAGAGCACCCACGAGAGTGGTGTTGCCTGGGACAAGATGAAAGAAAACTACCCGGATGTAACGCACCGGACTTTCCCGCCGGAGGTGATTGAGGCCCTGCGCGGTGCGACCAATAAGCTGCTCGCAGAGGCGGCTGAGAACGACCCGCTGGCCAAGGAAATCATCACCTCGCAGCGTGAATACCTGCGCCAGGTCCGGCAGTGGACCAATATTTCCGACAAGGCCTATCTCGACAGCGTTGCCGGCGAGTAACGTCGGCTCACGTGCACACCGACTTATCGGCCCAGAAATTGGGGACGATAAGTCGGCGTCCCGTGGGGCGTGGGGATTTCGGATTATCCTGACGCCCCTTTTTGTTTGCCCCGCTTTCTGAAAAAATAGCTTGCTCATTCCTTGGGCAGAGCTGATGAAGAAAACACTCCTTTCGCTGCGCGATCTCTCCAAACATTTTGGCGGCAAAACCGTGTTGGATGAACTCGACCTGGACATCCTCGACGGTGAATTCATCACGCTGCTGGGGCCGTCCGGCTGTGGCAAGACCACGCTGTTGCGGCTGATTGCGGGTTTTGAACATCCGGATTCCGGCACCATCACCCTGGATGGCCAGGATCTGACCGACGTGCCACCGGAAAAACGGCCCCTGAACACCGTGTTTCAGCACTACGCGCTGTTTCCGCATATGTCGGTGTTCGACAACGTCGCCTATGGCCTGAAGATGGAGAAGCGCCCGAAGGACGAAATCCGTCAGCGGGTGGAAGAGGCGCTGGCGATGGTTCAGCTGCAGGACTTTGCCCGGCGCAAACCGCACCAGCTGTCCGGTGGCCAGCAGCAACGGGTGGCGATTGCCCGTGCGGTGGTCAAACGTCCGCGCTTGCTGCTGCTGGACGAACCGCTCTCTGCCCTGGACTACAAACTGCGTCGCACTATGCAGGGTGAACTCAAGCGCCTGCAGCGGGAATTGGGCATCACGTTCGTGTTCGTCACCCACGACCAGGAAGAGGCCTTGTCGATGTCGGACCGGGTGGTGGTGCTGAAAAGTGGCCTGGTGCAGCAGTTGGGCACCCCACGGGAAGTCTATGAACGCCCGGCGAACTTGTTCACCGCCGGCTTTGTGGGTGAGACCAACTTGTTCCCCGGCCAGGTAGTGGAGCAGCAGGACGCCGCCATCTGGGTGGACGTGCTGGGTTTCAAGCGCAAGCTGCGGCGCCCGACCAGTTTTAATGCACGCCAGGGCCAGCGGGTGCACGTGCTGTTGCGCCCGGAAGATATCCGGGTTCTGGATCCGGAGGGCGACCAGGGCGTGCCGGGTAAAGTCGTCGAGCGAAACTATAAGGGCAGCACACTGGATTCGGTGATCCACCTCGAAGACGGCACCGAAGTATTGGCCAGTGAATTCTTCGACGAGGATGACCCGATGTTCGATTACCGCCTTGGGGAACCGGTCAAGGTGAGCTGGGTCGATGGCTGGGAATGGCTGCTGCCGGAAGAGGCTGGTGAGATCGCCGACAAGGAATTGTCGGCTGATGCTTAGTATTCGACAGCAACCGTTCAAGTTTGCCGTACTGGCCCTGGTCTGGGGCTGGCTACTGTTCCTGGTGCTGACCCCCAACCTGCTGGTGGTGGGTGCCAGTGTGATGACCCGGGATCCGGCCAGTTTTCTGTCGCTGCCGCTCAATCTGGACGCCTACCGACAGCTGTTTGACCCGCTGTACCTGGAGGTCTTCCTTCACTCCCTTTACATGGCGGCGATGACCACCCTGATTTGCCTGCTGGTGGGTTATCCGTTCGCCTGGGCGCTGTCAAAAGTGGATAAGCAGCGTCAACTGCTGCTGATCTTCCTGTTGATTGTTCCTTTCTGGACCAACTCCTTGGTGCGCACCTACGCGCTCAAGCTGATCCTGGCCACCAACGGCCTACTGAACAAGGCGCTGCTGTCTGTGGGGCTGATCGAGGAGCCGCTGCAACTGCTGTACACCGAAGGCGCGGTGATCATTGGCCTGGTGTACCTGCTGCTGCCGTTCATGATCCTGCCGCTGTATTCGGTGTTCGATGACCTGCGCCAGGAACTGCTGCTGGCGTCCCACGATCTGGGGGCGGGCCGTCTGGCCACCTTTGTGCATGTCATCGTGCCGCTGACCCTCCCAGGTGTTCTGGCTGGGGTTATGCTGGTGTTGCTTCCGGCCATGGGCTTGTTCTTTGTGCCGGATATCCTGGGCGGGTCCCGTAACCTGCTGGTCGGCAATGTGATCAAGAACCAGTTCCTGGACGCCCGCAACTGGCCTTTTGGGGCCGCGGCCAGCATTGTGCTTACCGTCACCATGGCCCTGCTGATGTTTGCCCATAAACTGAGCAAGCGGCGCCTGGGTGAGGAGGGCAGTCAATGAGAGCCTGGCTGCCACGCACCTACCTGACCCTGGTCTATGTCCTGCTGTACGTGCCCATTGTGGTGCTGGTGGTGTTTTCCTTTAACGACGCCCGCACCGGCTACGCCTGGGGTGGTCTGAGCCTGCGCTGGTACGAGGCGCTGTTCAATAACACCGCCATGGTCCGGGCCATGTGGAATTCCTTGTGGCTGGCGCTCTCGGCCGCCACCGTGTCGACCCTGATCGGCGCCCTGACGGCGCTGGCGCTGCACCGGTATCGTTTTCGGGGCAAGCGGGTACTGAACGGCATGCTGTTCGTGGTGATGATGTCGCCGGAAATTGTCCTGGCCATTTCCCTGTTGGCGCTGTTCCTGCTGGTGGGTCTGCAGCTGGGCTATGTCTCTCTGCTCTTGGCACACGTCACGTTTTGTCTACCCTTTGTGGTGATCACGGTGATGGCGCGCCTCAGCGGTTTTGATGAAAGTCTGCCGGAGGCCGCCCGGGATCTCGGTGCCAGTGATTTCACCATGACCCGGACTGTGCTGATACCGGCGATCATGCCGGCACTGCTGGCGGGCTGGCTGCTGGGCTTCACCCTGTCCCTGGACGACGTGGTGGTCAGTACCTTTGTCAGCGGCCCGAGTTACGAGATCCTGCCCCTGCGCATCTATTCCATGGTGCGGGTGGGTCTGAAGCCCGAGGTCAATGCCCTCGGCACCCTGTTGCTGGTGTTTTCACTGGTTATGCTGATGCTGTCCCAATGGATTCTGATAAGGAGCAAACGATGAAGAAACTGGCACTCGCCGGTCTGTTGGCGGTAACCCTGACGGGCTGCAGTTCCGAGGAACCTCAGGTACTCAACCTTTACAACTGGTCCGAGTACATGCCCCAGGAAGTGCTTAACCGCTTCCAGGAAGAAACGGGTATCCAGGTGGTCTACACCACCTACGACAGCAACGAGGCGATGTACGCCCGGCTCAAACTGCTGGACGACAGTGCCGCCTACGACCTGGCGGTCCCGTCGACCTACTACGTCAGCAAGATGCGCCAGGAAGATCTGTTGATGCCCATCGACCGCAGCAAGATTGAGGGCTTTGATCAGCTGGATCCGGAGCTGGTGGATCTGGATATCGACCCGGGCAACGAGTACAGCGTGCCCTATTTGTGGGGCACCACCGGTCTGGCCGTCGACACCTCCGACGTGGAAGGTGAGCCGGTTACCGCTTGGGAAGATCTGTGGGACGAGCGTTTTGACGGCCGGGTAATGCTGACCAACGACATGCGGGAAGTGTTCCACGTGGGTCTGCGTGTGCTGGGCTATTCCGGCAACAGCACCGATTCGGAGGAAATTGAGGCCGCTTATGAGAAGCTGTCTGAGCTGATGCCGTCGGTGCGCACCTTTAATTCTGATGCACCGCGTATGCCGTACCTCGAAGGCGAGACCGATGTAGGCATGATCTGGAACGGCGAAGCGGTGATGGGCAAGGACACCATGCCGTCCCTGGAATATGTCTATCCGGAAGAAGGCATCATTGCCTGGCTGGACAGCTTTGTGATTCCGAAGAACGCCAAGAATCCCGAGGCGGCCCACAAGTTCATCAGTTTTGTGCTGCAGCCGGAAATTTCTGCCATGATCAGCGAGGAAATCGGCTACGCCACGCCAAACCTGGCAGCGCGGGACGCCCTCGATGAAGCGGTGGCCAGCGATCGGGCCAGTTACCCGACATCTGAGGACATGGTGAATGCCGAGTTCCAGACCGACATCGGCGACGAAGCCCTGCAGGTCTATGCCAAATACTGGGAGATGCTGAAGTCCGGTCGCTAGTCGCGGACAATGCCCAGAGACGGAAAAACGGAGGCTTCGGCCTCCGTTTTTTTGTGCCTGCAATTTCACACAATTGACATATATGGTCTATAACGTGCTGATAACCAATGGTTAGCACATTGCCAAACTCGTGAAACCACGATAACCAAGGATGCGTTATGACCCGGTCTGCCCGTTCCACCCGGAAACCCCTGCTGTTTGCTTCTGCCGCTCTCTTTGCCGGCGTGCTGCCGAATTTGGCCGCCGCCGAGGAACTGCGTCTGATCACCTGGGGTGGTTATGCCCCCGATGATGTCGTGGCTCAGTTCGAACAGGAAACCGGCATTGATGTGAAAGTAACCCTGTCCAACAACGAGGACATGATCTCCAAACTGCGGGCCACCGGAGGTGCCGGTTTCGACCTGGCCCAGCCCAGCCAGGACCGGATTGTGGGTGTCCAGCGCCAGTTCAACATCTACAAGCCGATTGATTTTCACCGGATCGATACCGCCAATTTGCAGTCCTCCATGGTCAAAGCCACCCAAGGTGCCACTGAGTTGGACGGCGACTTTTACGGCGTGCCTTCGGTGTGGGGCACCAGCGGCTTGATCGTGCATAATTCGGTGGCCGACACCGTGTCAGACTACACCGATCTGTGTGATCCGGCGGTGGCCGGTTCCGTCAGTTACCGCCTGAAGCGGCCGACCCTGATCGGTTTTGCCTTCGCTATGGGCATGGACCCCTTTGCCGCCTACGGCAACCGTGAGGAGTACCAGTCGATCATGACTCAGGTGGAAGACCGGCTGATCGACTGCAAAGCCAACGTGAAGACCTACTGGACCGGGGGCGACCAACTGCTGGCCCTGTTGCGCACCGGTGAAGTGAAGGCCGCCATGGCCTGGGATGCCGGTGGTTGGAAACTGAATGCAGAAAACCCGGACATCCGTTTTGTCGCCCCCGATTCCGGCGCCCTGGGCTGGATCGATACCTTTGCCATTCCCCGGCGTAGCGAGAACGAGTCGGCGGCTTACCAGTGGATCAATTTCGTGATGCAGCCGGAGATTGCCGCCAAAATTACCAACGCTTCGGGCAACTTCACGGCCTCCAGGGGTGCCGATGAATTTGTCCGGGCCGAGCTTCGCGATGCCTACCGCGCCAGCTTCAGCGATCAGGCGATCAACAACATCAAGTGGTACCCGCCGGTACCACCGGGGCTGGAAACCCTGGAAGGCCAGGTACTGGACCGGGTGCAGGCGGCCAACTGATTCCATGGCTGTCGAACCCGACCTCTTTTGCTCGAATCTGGTTCGCCGTTTTGGGGATAACCTGGCCGTGGACCAGGTTTCCCTGAACGTCCCGGCGGGCACCTTTTTCTCTATCCTGGGCCCGTCAGGCTGTGGCAAAACGACGTTGCTTCGGTTGTTGGCGGGGTTTGATCGACCCAACTCCGGCGACATTCACATTCGCGGCCAGCGCATGAACGACATGCCGCCGAACCGTCGCCCGGTGAACATGGTGTTCCAGCACCTGGCGTTGTTCCCGACCATGACCGTGGGCGACAACATCGGCTATGGGCTGAAACGTCGGAAAGTCCCGGCGGCCGAGCGGCGCAAACGGATTGCCGCGGTGCTCGAGCAGGTGGGCCTGCCCGGCCTGGAAAATCGCAATCCCCAGCAGTTATCCGGTGGCCAGCGCCAACGGGTGGCGCTGGCCCGGTGCCTGGTGCTGGAGCCCACCCTGCTGTTGCTGGACGAGCCCTTGGGCGCGCTCGACCTGAAACTGCGGGAGCAGATGAAGGTGGAGTTGAAGCACCTGCAAAAGGCCTTCGGCACCACCTTCGTGTACATCACCCACGATCAGTCCGAGGCTCTGGTGATGTCTGACCAGGTCGCGGTGATGCGCAACGGCAAGTTTGATCAGGTGGCGCCGCCGGAAGAGCTGTATCGGGAGCCGGCGACCCCGTTTGTCGCGGGCTTTGTCGGTGACAACAACCGGCTCCAAGGGGAGCTGGTGGCGGTCCGTGATCAGTTCGCGGATATCCGCCTGAGTGATGGCACCCTGGTTCAGGGTCGGGTTGCTGGCCAGTTGGAGACCGGGCGGCCGGTCGATCTGTTTGTTCGGCCGGAAGCGCTGGTGCTCACCGGCGAGGCGCTTGCTACCGGTATGTCGGCGACCCACGCGACGGTGCAGACCACGTTGTTCGACGGCGCCAACAGCCGGGTGGAAACCCGCAGCCTGGGCCAGACCCTGTACGCCCGTTTGCCCCAGGACGGCTCAGCGCCAAAGCTCCAGGAAAACGGCTCCATCCGCCTGGCCTGGGATCCCGGCCTGGCCCGGGTGTTTGCGGCGGAGACCGAATGACTTCATCTGCCGGTCGTCTGTCCCTGTGGCTATTGCTGACGCCCTTTCTGCTCTGGATCCTGTTGTTGGTGCTGGTGCCCCATGTGCAGATGCTGCGCGTCTCGTTCCAGGTTCGGGAGAGCTGGGACACCCTGGCCTGGGGACTGCAGCAGTACCAGAACTTCTTCACTGAGGCCTACTACTGGCGCACCTTTGTCCGTACCGGTCTGATGTCCCTGTTTACCACCTTCCTGACCCTGCTGATTGCCTTTCCGATTGCCTGGTACATCGCTCGGCTGGCCCGGGGCCGGGCTAAAGGGTTGCTGTTTCTGGCCTGCCTGATTCCGTTTTGGGCCAGTGAGTTGGTGCGTACTTACGGCTGGATGATTCTGCTGCGGGAGAGCGGCTTGTTCAGCAGCTGGCTGCAGGCACTCGGCTGGGCTGATGGCCCGGTGGAAATGCTCTACAACGACGTGGCGGTGATCATCGGCCTGGTCTACAACGGCCTGCTGTTTATGGTGGTGCCGCTGGTGACCACACTGGATGGCCTGGATGAAAACCTGGTGGAAGCCGGTTACGATCTCGGCGGCGGTCATCTGACCGTGCTGCGGGAGGTGGTGGTGCCCTGGGCCATGCCCGGCGTTGTCTCCGGCTGCATCGTTGTGTTCATGCTGACCCTTGGCAGCTACCTCACGCCCATCCTGATGGGCGGCAAGGACAGCGCCTGGTTCACCCAGCAGATCTTTACTCAGTTCATTACCCGGTTTAACTGGGAGCAGGGCGCCGCGCTCGGGGTGCTGCTGCTGGTGTTGTCGTCGATTATCGTCTGGCTCGGTCTGAAATTGACCGGCCAGTCTCTGCGCAAGGTGATGGGGTGACGCCGTGATTCGTTCCGTGCCTCGATCTCGCTGGTTTGACGGTGTGTATCTGGCCTACCTGGTGGCGTTCTTTGTCTACCTGGCTTTGCCGCTGCTGGTGACCGGGGTGTTTGCCTTCAATGATGCGCCCTTCCCATCGTTGCCCTGGAAAGGCTTTACCCTGGACTGGTACCTGGCCGACGGGGACGCTGGTCGGACCGGGCTGTTTCACGACGATGGTCTGCTCTCCGCGCTCTGGGTCAGCGTTCAGGTGGCGTTCTGGGTCACTCTGGTGAGTGTCGCCCTGGGCTGTGCCAACGCGGTGCTGTTTGAGCGTCTGCAGTTTCGGGGTAAGGAATTCCTGTATCTGTTGATGCTGCTGCCATTGGTCATTCCCGGGGTGATCCTCGGGGTGTCCATTCTGGTGTTTTACAGTGGCATGGCCAACGATGCGTCACGGGCCTGGGGCATCGAGCTGGACCTGTTCCGCCCCGGCATGACCCTGGTGGTGATGGGCCAGGTCACGTTCATTGCCACCCTGAGCACGCTGGTGATTGCCGCCCGCTTGCGAAAATTTGACCGGCAGCTCGAAGAGGCCGCCTTGAATCTGGGGGCCACCCCGCTGGTGGCCTGGTTTACCGTAACCCTGCCGTGGCTGATGCCGTCGATTGTCGGCGCCGCCGCCATGGCGTTCCTGATGTCGTTCGAGAACTTCAACACCACGGTCATGCTCACCGGCAGCGATACTCCGCTCACCGTCGCCCTGTTCAACCGGCTGCGGGAAGGCTCGACACCGGTGCTGAACGCCGTTGCGCTGCTGCTGATGGTGGCTTCCGCCCTGCTGGCTTTGCTGGTTCTGGGCCGTTCCAGCACCAGCGGTCGCTGATCGTTACACACCCGTTGCAAAAAAGCACAGATTGGGCTGATCAAAAAGTGGCCGGCCCGATGAGCTTGTGCTGTATTGATCTATAGTTACTTGGTTTCTCACCCACTTCAGGTTACCAAACCCGATGCCCGTGGCCCGTACCCTGCAGCTGACGCTCCTGTTTTTGCTGGCACTGATGGTGTCTGGCCAGGTATTGGCTGCCGCCCATACCGTGGCTGACGGCTGGGAATACCGGTGGGGCGACTCCACGTTCGATGCCGGCGGTACCCCCGACTGGACCCAACAGCCGGCGCCCGGTGACTGGCAAGCCATCGGATTTCCCTCCAATCCTCCGGATCGCAATGGCCAGGAGCATGTCTGGTATCGGGTCACCCTGCCCAGCGGCGACTGGCAGGAGCCCGTCCTGTATATCTTCAGCGTCGACATCATCTTTCAGGTGTATCTCGGTGGCGAAAAAATATACCAGTACGGAACTTTCGACAGCGACGGCCGCGGCTCCTTCGAGGGCTGGCCCTGGCATGCGATTCCCCTGCCCGCGGGCTTCGACAAAGAACCGGTCTATTTCAGGGTATTCTCCGACTACACCGACATCGGTTTATGGGGTGAAGTGGCGGTTATGGATTACGCCGATCTGGTGCTCTATGTCCTGAACAATTCCCTGAATGCCCTTGTCGTCGCGGGCTTTGCCGCCCTGATTGCGAGTCTGGCACTGCTGTTTGCCTTGCTCCAGACCGAGAAAAAGACCTTCGCGTGCATCGCCCTGTTTGCCATGTCGGCAGGGCTGATGCTGGTGGCCGAGAGTCAGGCCAGCCTGTTGATCAGTTACCAGCCCCTGGTCTGGGATTATCTGGCGGCGGGCTCCTATTACATGCTGCCCGTGGCGCTGGCATTGATGCTGACGCACTGGCTGGCTGAGCATCGGCCCTGGTTCATCAACTGGATCTGGAAGCTGCATCTGGGCTATCTGGTGGGCGCCATTAGCCTGGCGCTGCTCGGGCTGATCGATTTGTCCTCGACTTTCCCGGTATTCGACGGCCTGTTTCTGATTACCGTCACCTGCTTGGCGACCATTGCAGTGCGGCGTTTCCGCCACCTGGAGCGGGAGCAGCGGGTTCTGCTGCTGACCTATGGCGTGTTCTGCGGTTTGCTCGTTGTGGACATGGCGGTGGCCCATGGTTTCCTGCCCTGGGGCCGGGTACCGGTCAGCTGGGGCATTCTCGCGTTCCTGGTGGCGGTGGTGGTGATCGCGCTCTGGCATTACGCCCGCACCCAGAAGGCCTTGGCCAAGTTGGCACTGTCGCTGGAGCAAAAAGTGGCGGAACGGACCGAGCGAGCCGAGTCCCTGGCCCGGCGCGAGCAGGCCCGGGTACGTATGCTCACCTTCGAAAACCAGAAAAACCGGGTGCTGGGCGATTTGATTACTCAGCTGCAGGACTGCCTGACCTTGAATCAGGCCTATGGTGCACTGGTTTCGGCCCTGCCAGCGTTATGTGGCCCCCTACGGGGTGGTCTGTATCGCCGTTCGCCGGGCGAAACCTACGACCGGGTTGTTCAATGGGGTATCGAAGGCGAAAATCCCGCCTTGCCGGTGCAGCTGGATATTACCGCAGGATTGCCGGAGCCAACCGAGTTGCCACCTGCGTCGGCGAAAATCCAGCGTTCGATCCGCGACGTCGGCGGCGCTCAGCTTTGCTTCTGGCTCAACGTGGAATCGGCCAGCGAGGGCCTGGTTACCGATGGCGTGGTGTTGTTGGAAAGCGACGGCCTGTTCGACTCGGCGGAAAGCGAATACGGGGTTGCCAGGCTGTTTGCGGTTCTGAATCAGGCCATTCAGCGAATCGGGATCACCCTGTCGAGCATTTCCCTGCGAGAGGAGTTGCAGAAGTTCTCCTACGAGGACGCGCTGACCGGACTCAAAAACCGCCGTTACTTTGACCAGCTGTTTCAGCATCAGTGTGCGGTTGCCCACCGTGGCCAGTTGCCACTATCGCTGCTGGTGGTCGATATCGATCACTTCAAACTGTTCAATGACACCTATGGCCACGAGACCGGTGACCTGGCGCTGCAGAAGGTGGCATCGGTGCTGCAAAAACAGTTCCGGGAAAGCGACATTGTGTGCCGATTCGGCGGGGAAGAGTTCGTGGTGATTCTGCCGGGAGCGCTTACCAGTGATGCCCGGGAGCGGGCCCAGAGCTTGTGTAACGCCGTTGCCGAGGCTCCGGTGGTGGCCGAGGGCCGCAATCTGGGGGCGGTGACCGTATCGGTTGGCGTGGCCAGTTGGCCGGACTCCGGGGGTGAGCCGGGTCAGCTGCTCAGTCACGCGGACCAGGCTCTGTATCAGGCCAAGGAGGATGGCCGGAACCGGGTCGAAATATACGGCAGCCAGGCCGCTTGAGCCGGGCTGCCGAATTCCGGGCGTTCAGTGCCAGATATCGTTGTCGATCTTCTGGTGCAGTTCCGGGTAGTCCTTGGATTTAAAGTGGGGCACAACCCCTTCTTTCCGCTGGGCCAGGTAGTCTTTGGTCAGCTTCAGCACGGTACCGGACAGCAGTACGATGGCGATCAGATTGATCGACGCCATCAGACCCATGGAGGCGTCGGCTGCGTTGAACACAGTCACCACCGCTTCGTAACCACCCCAGACCACCATCGCCAGGGCCGCACTGCGCAACAGGTTCAACGCCAGGGCGTTATCGCCACCCAGGTAAACCAGCGCGTTTTCTGCATAGGTGTAGTTGGCCACGATGGAGGTGAAGGCAAAGAACAGGATCGCGATGGCGATGAAGTAGTTGCCGAACTCGCCAATGTGCCCAGCCATGGCGTCCTGGGTCAGCTGGGTGCCGGTAACGCCGTTACCGGGCTCCAGCACGCCGGAGAGCAGGATCATGACCGCGGTCGCGGTGCAGATAACGATGGTATCCACGAATACGCCGAAGGCCTGAACCAGCCCTTGCGACGAAGGGTGGTGCGGCGCCGGCGTGGCAGTCGCGGCAATGTTCGGCGCGGACCCCATGCCTGCTTCGTTGGAGAACAGGCCCCGTTTGATGCCGTTGAGCATGGCCGCGGTAACGGAGCCGGCAACCCCACCGGTGGCCTCAGACAGGCCGAAGGCACTCTTCACGATCAGGGCGAGAACCGCACCGACCTGGTCGTAATTGACCACCATGATGCCGATAGCAATCAGAATGTAGATGCCGGCCATAAACGGCACCACCAGTTCGGCGAAGCGCACGATCGAGCGCAAACCACCAAAGATGACCACACCGGCCAGAACGGCCACGGCAACGCCCACCCAGAGTTTGGGAATGCCAAAGGCGCCCTGCATGGCGTCGGCGATGGAGTTGGCCTGTACGGCATTGAACACCAGGCCAAAGGACAGAATCAGACAGACCGCAAAGACGCCGCCGGCCCACGGCGAGCCCAGGCCTTTGGCGATGTAGACCGCCGGTCCGCCCCGGTACTGGCCTTTGCCGTCACGCTGTTTGTAGAGCTGGGCCAGGGTGCTCTCGGCGTAGCCGGTGGCCATACCCACCAGGGCCACCATCCACATCCAGAAGATGGCTCCGGCGCCGCCAAGGTAAAGGGCAACCGCCACCCCGGCAAGGTTACCGGTACCCACCCGGGAGGCGAGACTGGTGCACAGGGCCTGAAACGGGGAAATACCGTGGACATCGCTTTCGCGGGAGCCACGAATGGCGCGAATCATCTCGCCGAAATGCAGGAACTGGAGAAAACCGAGGCGAATGGTGAAAAAGACGCCCACGGCCAGCAGGCCGTAAACCAGTACATAGCCCCAGAGAATGGAGTTCAAAAAATCAACAACCGCAGTCATGGTGCTTCCTATTGGAAATCCGGTTTAAACGAAGGGATTGGAGGATCAGACCACCAGCACAGGACACTTGGCATTGGACGCTACCCGGTGGGAAACGCTGCCAAGGAGGATGCCGTCTTTGTCGCTGTGGGTACCCTTGGTACCGACAACGATCAGATCGGCTTCCTTGTCCTGTGCGAACTTCACGATCACTTTTGAGGGACGTCCTGCTTTAACAAAACCCCGGATCTTGGTGGCGCCGTGGGATTTTGCCAGTTCTTTGGCATGGTTCACCACCTCTTTCGCGTATTCGGACAGCACCTTGTCCGGAATATCCATGCCGGGGGGGCGCCCGATCGACAACGACGCCTCGAACAGGCTGTGGTGTTTGTACACGCACAGCAGGAAGATCTCGGCGTCGGTCAGTCGCTGGAATTCGATGGCCTTGTCGAGAGCCTTCAGGGACGTGGATGAACCATCAACGGCTACCAGAATCCTTTTGAACATGGGTTTCTCCTTAACACGCCAGTCCGGTTAACGGTCAATCCCTGAAGGCCACATCACGCAGGAACAGGGCGATCTCCGGGAACGCAATGATCAAACCGGCCGCAGCCACCAGAATGAAGATGAATGGCGGTGTGCCACGGATAACTTCCAGATATGGCCGCTTGAAAATCGCAATCGCCGTGAAGATGTCGCAGCCAAACGGCGGCGTTGCTGAGCCAATGGCCACCTGCAAAGTGATGAGTACGCCGACCAACACCGGGTCCAATCCGGTGGACTGAATGGCCGGCGCAAAGATCGGTGTTAACACCAGAATCACCACGATGGGGTCGACGAACATGCAGGCAATGAAGAACGCGATACAGATGGCGACTAACACGCCGACGGGGCCCGCTTCGTTGACGCCAACGGCTTCTAGGATGGCTTGTGGAATCTGTGCGAACGAAATGATCCAGGAGAAACCATTACCGACTGCCACCAGGATGAATACCACGGCTGTGATCAGGCCAGTGGACTTGGCGATGCGGTAAATGTCCGCCAGTTTCAGTTCGCGGAACACCACGAATTCCAGCAGGAAGGCGTAGAGTACGCACACCGCCGCGGCTTCGGTTGGGCTGAAGATGCCGCCGTAGATACCGCCGACGATGATCACCGGGAAAAACAGCGGCCACAGCGCGTCCCGTACGGATATCGCGCGCTGTCCCCAGGTGGCTTTTTCTTCGGTAGGCACGTTGTTCTTGTAGGCGTAGATCAGGCAATAGATCGAGAACATGAATAGGATCAGCACACCGGGTCCGATGCCTGCGATGAACAGCTCGGCAATGGAGGTTCCTGAGATAACCCCGTAGATGATCATGCCGATGCTGGGGGGAATCAGAAACGCGATGTCACTGGCGTTGATGATCAGGGCCAGGGTGAAGGGGTCGGAATAACCCGCTTTCAGCATCTTGGGGCGCAGCGGTGAGCCAACGGCGACCACGGTCGCCTGGGTGGATCCGGAGACCGCACCGAACAGGGTGCAGGAGGTAGCGGTGCTGATGGCCAGGCCGCCTTTCACGTGGCCGATGAAGGCCATCACCATATTGATTAACCGGTCCGCCGACTGGCCCCGGGTCATGATGTCGGCAGCCAGGATAAACATCGGCACGGCAATCAGCGAGGCTGGTCGGATGCCGCCCATCATTTGCTGAACAAAGGTACCCATCTGGCCGAAACCGTCGAACATCATTACAAAGCCGAACACCGCAGCGGTGATCAGCGGCACCATCATCGGGAAGCCGAGCAGCAACAACCCGATCATGATCAACATCATTGTAGTTGCCATGTTTCTCTTTCCTTACCTGGTTTCAGCTGCGTGGTTCATACTTCCGATTCGGTGTCGTGATAGCCGTCAACCACCCCGGTCGACAGGTACACGTCCTTGCTGGTCAGATTCTTGACGGCGGTCAGAAAATACTGGATGCCTGTGATGGCGAAGCCAACCGGTACCCAGACATAGATCCACCAGATTTCGAAACCGAGTGCGGGCAGGATCCGGCCGCGACTGTAGAGAGTCTCGACGTAACCGAATGAGTGGTAACACAGAAAGAACATGACCAGAGAGGTGAACAGGGCAATAAGGATCATCAGAACCTTGCGACCTTTGGCCGGAAGGGCGTCGTAGACCGCCGACATGCGAATGTGGCGTCCGTGGCGGGCGGCGTAGCCGATACCGGCAAAAGTGATCAGAATGATCAGGATTCGGTTGATCTCGCCTGAGAAAAACAGGCCCTCACCAAACACAAAGCGGGCGATTACGTTCACGCAGGTGTTGATCGCCATCAGGATAACGCCGACGGCCAGCATCACTGCTTCTATTTTGCTGATCCAGACATCGATGGTGCCCAGAAACCCGGGTAAACCTGACTCGTAGTGGCCAGTATCGTCTTCAATATCCGGGGAGTTCTCGGACATGGGTTCTGCTCCAGAACATGCGGCGCCCGACCGGTAGGCAGCCCCGGCGGCGCGGGGTTAAGAGACAGGACCACCGGCAGTCGCCGGTGGTCCTCAATGCGCCAGAAAAGGCGCGTCAGATTACTTGCTCTGTACTGCTTTCAGGTCTTCCTTGAACTGGTTCAGCAGCTCTTTGCCGCTCTCGCCAGTCATTTCGATGAACTTCTCTTCGACCTGCGGTGCACGCTCTTTGAACGCGGCGATCTGCTCGTCGTTCAAGCGGGTAACGGTCACCTCGTCGGACGCCTTCTGGATCTTGGCCAGGGCCTCATCCGCCAGACCGTCGATGTGCTTGATGATTTCCTCGAAGGCGTAATCCGAAGCCATCTGCACCAGCTCCTTGTCTTGAGGCGCCAGATTCTCGTAGAAGCTCTTGTTGGCCATCATGGCGGTGGTGAACCAGCCGTGGCTGGTGAAGACCAGGTTCGGAGAGACTTCGTACAGGCCGCCGGATTCGATCCAGAAGATCGGGTTTTCCTGACCCTGAATCATGTTGGTCTGCAGGGCGCCGTAAACTTCACCCCAGGGCAGTGGCGTCGGAGTGGCGCCAAAGGCCGCGTAGGTTTCCGACAGCAGTGGGTTGGTCATAACCCGGATCTTCTTGTTGCTGAAGTCCTCAGGCGTGGTGACCGGCTCGTCCACGGTAACCACCATCTCACCTTCCGGGTACATCTTGAGCAGCTCAAGTCCCTTCTCGGCATACAGCTCCGGGAAGTCCTCGTTGATGGCTTCGCTCTCACGGAAGAAGGTGATCACGGTGTCCATGTCGGTGGGCATCAGGTACGGAATGAAGAAAATCTGTGCCTCGGGAATCAGGGCGCCAGTGAAGCCTGGAGACTGGTTCACGAAGTTCAGGATGCCGGCCTGGGTCTGCTCCATGATGTCGTCAGACTCGCCCAGCTCGCCAAAGCGATAAATTTGCAGGGTGTGTTCAGAATTGTTCTCGATGTATTCCTTGAACTTATACGCGAATACGTCCTGTACGTCGCCTTCATACTCCTCGTGCGCGTAACGCCAGTTGGCGGCGTTGACGGAGTTGACTGCGGTCATTGCCGCAAAAGCGAACGCTGAAATTCCGGCCAGTTTCTTGAGTTTACTCATGCTGCTCATCGGGTTTTCTCCGTTCGTATTATTCCTGAAAATTATTGTTACATTACTAAAGACTGGCAAAACAACGACGTTTTCGCAAGGAAACGGCCAAAACAATAATTTCAAATATGGTTTTGAACCGATATCGCAAGTGCATGAATTTAGTGTTGATTCGGAACGCCCAGGCAGAGCGACAGGAACTGGTGGAACTCCTGAGCGACCCGGTCGACGCTGTGCTCGAGCCGATGGCCGTCCGGCAAAATCAGGGCCGGAAGCGACTGCGCCCGGGCCAGCTCAAGAACCGGCATTATCGGTACTACTTCATCGTTCCAGCCGTGGATGATCTGGCTGTGCCGGGCCTGAATGGTCGGGCTGGACTGTGGATAATCCGCCATGGCCAGCGCCGGTGCCAGCAGAAAACAGCCCAACACCGGGTGCTTGACGCTGGTCTGGGCGCAGACCCAGCCACCCATGCTGGACCCGGCCAGCACGGTACGAGCCGGATCAGCACCCGCTTCAGTCATGGCCTCGGCCATCTGCTCAAGCCGCTCCGCGGGCACTTTGGTGCTGCGGTGGTCCACCGCGATGGCGGTCACGCCCGGGAAGGTCTCAGCGACAGCCTTCATGGCCTGGATCTTGGTGCCACCCGGGCCGCTCTCCAGGCCATGGGAGAGAAAAACGTGCAGGTTGGCGTTGGTCATAGTGCTCACTCGTTGCGATTGTCGGTGTCGGCAATCTAGTGCTCGATGTCCCCGCTGTCCAGCAGCACTGCTCTCATGCTCCGTTCGGTGGTGGCGCTCGTAGAATCAGCAAGCGAGGAGGATTTCATCGATGACTGGCACTCACACAATCTCTGCGGTTTTCGCCGCACTCGGGGCGGTTCTGCTAGCTACGGCTGGCGGCTCGGCGTTGGCTGAGGATTCCACGGGGGCGTCCTGCCCGGCCTTTTTAGATCACGACCTGCGTAAGTTGCACTCGGCCGATAGCGTGAACCTGTGCGAGCTGGCCGCCGGCAAACCGCTGCTGGTGGTAAATACCGCAAGTCACTGCGGATTCACCGGGCAATTTGAGGGATTGCAGGCCTTGCACGAAACCTATCGTGACCAGGGGCTGGTGGTGGTGGGTTTCGCCAGTGACGATTTCCGCCAGGAAGCAGCGACGGAAGAAGAAGCGGCTTCGGTCTGCTACAAGAACTTTGGCGTTGAGTTCACCATGATCGCGCCGGGGCCGGTCACGGGCGCCGGGGCGACCCCGGTGTTCGCGCACATTAATGATCAAAGCACGCCGCCCCAGTGGAATTTCTCCAAGTACCTGCTCGATGGCGATGGTCAGGTGCTTGAGGCGTATCCCAGCTGGGTTGGGCCGTCTGATCCCGAGCTGCGGAAGGCCATTGAGTCAGTGCTCTGACCGGGTCTCTCCGAGAATTTCCAGGGCCCGTCGGCGTTGATCGGGGTCATAAATGTCGATGGTGAACATCAGCTCGTCCACCTCAACACTGGCAAGCAAGTTGTCGATTTGCCGGCTCAGGTCGGCGGCGTTGCCCATGAGTTGCAGTGACAGAAAATCCTGCACGCTGGCTTTTTCGCCGGCGTTCCACAGCCCGTTCATGGACTCTACCGGCGGACGCATCCACAGGGGCTGGCCCCGGAACAGGGCAAGAATGCGCTGGTAGCTGGTGGTCGCCAGAAATTTCGCTTGCTCCATGGATTCTGCCGGAATCGCCGGCACCGCCAGCATGGCGTGGGGTTGGTCCAGCAGGTCAGAGGGCTGGAAGTTATCCCGGTAGATTCGCAGTGCCTCCCGGTACAGCCGCGGCGCAAAATGGCCCGCAAAGGCGTAGGGCAGGCCGCGCATGGCCGCCAACTGCGCGCTGTACAGACTGGAACCCAGCAGCCAGATGGGTACCTTGGTGCCGGCACCCGGAATCGCTTTTACCGGTTGCCCGGGCTGCAGTGGCCCCAATAATTCCTGCAGTCGGGCGACGTCCTCCGGAAACTGCTCTGCGCCCAGGCCATCGCGGCGCAGGGCGCGGGCGGTGATCGGATCGGTGCCCGGGGCACGACCCAGGCCGAGGTCGATACGGCCAGGGTAGAGGCTCTCCAGGGTGCCGAACTGTTCGGCAATCACCAGAGGCGGATGGTTGGGCAGCATGACGCCGCCAGAACCCACCCGAATGGCCTCAGTCTTGCCGGCGATGTGGCCGATCAGCACCGAGGTGGCGGAACTGCTGATGCCTTCCATGTTGTGGTGCTCGGCCAGCCAGAATCGCTTGAAACCGAGTGCTTCGGCGCGTTGGGCGTAGGCAACGCTGTTGGCCAGTGTGGTGCCAACGGAATCGCCCTCACGAACTGAGGCAAGCTCCAGCAGCGAGTAGTCGGGTCGGGTAGGCATGGGGCTCCGGAAGGTTGGTTAGGGTGAGAAGAATCATGGTGCCGGGGCACGGGTGTTTCAACCCGGTCGCTGGGGTACCATGGCGCCCCTATGTTCACGATACTGTTGCGATGCCCCTTATGCCCCTTGTGTCCCCATGCGCCTGATCCTGAGCCGAAAAGGGTTTGATTCGTCGGCCGGCGGTTGCCCCAGTCCGGTCTTGCCAGATGGCTCCCTGTGTGTGCTACCGATCCCCGATGCCGAGTCACGCATTCGCTACGACGATGTGGCCTTTGCCGGCCGCCGGCTGGGTAAAATCGCCCGGGACCTGAGCGGTGGCCGGGTGCGGGGCGGTACCGGTGCCCACCTGGATCCGGATCTAATGGTTGAGGCTTATCCGCGACATTCAGGATGGCGTCCAGTGCTTGGCCAGACCGGTTCTGCTCAGGGTCATTTGCGCAATCAGGGCGTGACCGAAGGCGACTTGTTCCTGTTTTTCGGGGTGTTCCGTCGGGCGGAGCTCTGGCGCCGCCGTTGGCGGTTCGTGCCGGGTAGCCGGCCTTTTCACGCACTCTGGGGCTGGCTGCACATTGGCGAGATTGCCACCATCGACGAGACCCGACCAGAAGCGCTGCCCTGGGCCCGATACCATCCGCACTTCCATGGCCACCCTGATCCGGGCAACACCCTTTATATGGCGTCGGACGAATTTCGGGCCCCCGATGAGGCAACCAGCGTGCCGGGAGCCGGGCTGTTCACCCAGCTCGATGAGGCTCTGGTGCTGACTGATCCGGACGGCCGGTTGCCCACGCAGTGGCGCTTGCCCGCCGGCTTCTTCCCGGGGTCCGACAAGCCGCCATTGAGTTACCACACAAAGAGTGACCGCTGGCGGTTGGAATCCCCCTGGTGCTACCTGCAGTGTGCGGCGCGGGGCCAGGAATTTGTGCTGGATCTGGCCGCCTATCCGGCGTTGAATCCGTGGCTGTCGTTGCTGCTCAGAACTGGCCGTGACGGCCGGCGCCAGCCTTGAATTTGCGCGCGCCCTCCAGGGCCTCTTCAAACACTACCGGATAACCGCCGGCACCTTCAGCCACCAGGGCCTCGTGGGCGCTCAGATCCCATTGCCGCAGTGCCGAGGCCCGGTCGGCCAGCAGGCACCGCTGGGGAAATTTGGCAATGGTCGCCGCCAGTGCCTGGGCTTCGGCCAGCGCTGAGCCGTCGGCCACCACGCGGTTGGCCAGGCCCATGGCCTGCGCCTCATCGGCCTTGACCGGTCGCCCGGTGAGGATCATGTCCAGGGCATGGCTCTGGCCGACGATTCGCGGCAGCCGCACGGTGCCGCCGTCGATCAGCGGCACGCCCCAGCGACGGCAGAACACGCCGAACACCGCCGATGTTTCTGCCACCCGGAGGTCGCACATCAGCGCCAATTCCAGCCCGCCGGCCACGGCGTAGCCGGAGACGGCGGCAATCACCGGCTTCGACAGTGACATCCGAGTTGGTCCCATGGGCCCGTGGCCGGTGCCGTGGGGATCGATCTCGTTACGGCGTTCCGAATCGTCGAGGGCGGCCAGATCGGCCCCCGCGCAGAAATTGCCACCCGCGCCACACAGCACGGCCACCCGAGCGCTGTCGTCCTGCTCGAACTCGGTGAACGCTTTGCGCAGTGCCGTGGCGGTCGGTCGGTCGACGGCATTGCGTTGGTCCGGACGATTGAGGGTGATGGTCAGAATGCCGTCGGTCAGCTCGGTGAGCACGGGAGAAGTAGTCATGGCGAAGTCCTGCGTAATGGGCGCAATTGATCCATAATTCTATGATCTCCCTAAGATAGCAGTGGTTTTGGTCGAAGTGTTGGCCGCCCTCACGGTTTGAAAAGGATAACAACGATGGCAGAGAGCATGTGGCAGGCGGTGACTGAACAGCTCCAGAAAAACCTTGGTGATTCGCTCGACGCACTTGGGGCCGGTCAGGTGGATTGGACCGGGGTCGGGGTGAATGCGATCAGCCAGTTGCTGATTCTGTCACTCTACCTGGGGCTGTACGCTGGCGCCTATCTGGTCGTGATCACGCTAATGAAAGCGGTGGTGGGGCCCAGGCGCGCCGGTGGTCTGATGTTCGGCCACGTGCGCACCGCTTTGCGTTACCTGACCGGCCTCGGCTTTCTGCTGACGGTGTTTGCCCAGTTTGGCGCTGGTCTGGAGTTTTTGCAGTCGGTGGCCAAAGCGGGTTTTATTGCGCTCGGTTTTTACGTCGGCTGGCTGGTGCTCGGCCGGGTGATCGCCGAATCCATGCAGCGGGCGCACCTGGATCCGTCGATCCGGCAACTGGTGGACAATCTGTTCTCAGTGCTGCTGGTGGCTTTCGGGGCGGTGACGGTGCTGGCGCAGTTTGGTTTTGACGTTCTCTCCATCGTGGCCGGCCTCGGGATTGTCGGTATTGCCGTGGGCTTCGCCGCCCAGTCTACCTTGTCCAACTTCATCGCCGGCGTCACCCTGCTCATTGAGCGGCCGTTTCGGATCGGTGACTGGGTGACCATCAATGGCCAGGACGGCAAAGTGGTTAAAATTGCCTTGCGTACCACCTGGTTGCGCACCCGGGACAATATCTTCACGATGATCCCCAACGACAGCGTGGCGTCGTCGGAAATCATCAACTTCAGCACCGAGGGCGCGATTCGGCTCAATATTCCGGTCGGCATCGCCTACAAGGAATCGGCGGCGGCCGCCCGCGACGTCATTATGCCAATCCTGAATCAGCATCCGGAGGTCCTGCAGAGATCGGACATGATGCCGAGGGTGCTGTTGTCGAATCTCGGAGACTCGTCCATTGATCTGACGGTGCAGGCCTGGATTGGCCCGGATAATCTGGACGTTCAACCGACGATTAAAGCCGAACTGCTGGAACAGATCAAGGACGTCCTGGACCACGCCGGTATCGAAATCCCGTTCCCGCATCTGCAGCTGTTTATCGACGATGCCAAGGGGCTCAAGCCGGTCATGGAGCCGCTCTACCCAAAACTGGCTGAGCGCTGACGCCTGCCTTTCAACGACGTCAATCCCGGAGGATGACACCGTGCAGCAACACGAATACTACGAAAACGACACCACGCTCGCCCAATACCTCGAATTTAACTACGGCGAGCAATGGCACGGCGAGCCCAATTTCCCGAAGGAACTGGCGGATGCGGCGTTGGCGGCCATGGATGGTCGTTCCCTGGGGAGAGCACTCGACATCGGGTGCGCCTGTGGCCGCAGCAGCTTTGAATTGGCGCGGCACTTTGCTCACGTGGATGGTGTTGATTTCTCTGCCAACTTTATCCGTAAGTGCCGGGAAATGGCGACTGATCAGCGGGTACGCTATGCCCGGCCAGAAGAGGGTGAACTGGTCAGCTATCAGGAGCGCACCCTGGCTTCCCTCGGGCTGGAAGGCACCGTCGGCCGGGTGGCGTTTCATGAAGGCGACGCCTGCGCGCTGGATGCCACGTTCACCGACTACGATCTGGTGCTGGCGGGTAACCTGATCGACCGATTGTACGAGCCTGCGGATTTCCTGACTCGTATTCATGAGCGCATCAATGACGGCGGTTTGCTAACCCTCGCCTCGCCGTACACCTGGCTTGAAGACTACACGCCGAAGGCGTCCTGGGTGGGCGGCTTTATGAAGGACGGCAAGGAATACACCACCCTGGATGGCCTGAAGGAGCTGCTGGCGCCGCATTTCCGCCTGATTGGCGAGCCCCGGAGCCTGCCGTTCGTGATCCGGGAGACCCGCAACAAGTTTCAGCACAGTTTTTCCGAGTTTTCGGTGTGGCAGAAGGTGAGCGCCTGATCGGCCCGGCGTCCGCTGTCATCAAACTGTCACCGGGTGTGGCTATTCTTTAACCTCATCAGGACGATTTGCACTGATGTTGTTCATCGTGTGAATGCTTGAACCGGGGCTAGCCCCGGTTTTTTTATGTCTGCTTACTTGAGTCCGAATCCTTTGCTTTGAAGAAAACTCTGCATGTGCGGACGCAGCTTGGTCGTGAACAGGGGTTTCAGCTGTTCCGACCAGTTTGTGTTTTTATTGCCACCACTCCGTTCCAGGTAATAGCGTTTCATAGTGCCGTCGAACCCGGATACCTGTTCTTCATCCCGTTCGTCCCGGTAGTAATCCTCCATTAGGACGGACTCAACGGGGAGTCGCGGTTTTACTTCCGGATTTTGATCCGGGTAGCCCAGGCACATGCCAAACACTGGGTAGACACCCTCTGGCAATTTCAGGAGATTGCTGATTTCCGTTGGGTTGTTGCGGATTCCGCCGATGTAGCAAATGCCCAGCCCCTCGGATTCGGCAGCCACAGCGACATTCTGGGCCATCAAGGCGGTATCGACGCTCGCAACAACCAATTGTTCGGATGTTCCCCGCACGACATCAGCGCCAGCCCGCTCGGCTGCATTGGTCGAGCGTCTCATGTCGGCACAGAACACCAGAAAGTCGGAGCAGTTGGCAATGTATGCCTGGCCACCGGCCAGTTCGGCAATCGCATCGCGATTTTTGGGGTTGATCACGTGAATGACGGAGTAGGCCTGCACGTGATTTGACGTGGCCGCACATTGCCCGGCACGGATTAGCTCCTGCAGAAGATCGCGGGGAATCTTCTGATCGGTAAATTTTCTGATCGAGCGGTGAGACTGCAGGAGTCTGATTGTGTTGTTCATAGCGTTCCAACTTGAAAGTAAGGAACGGTGACAATAACGATACTAAAAGCTACAAAGCAAGCTATCGATCTGTCAGCCAGGCTGATAGTGTTCTCTAGGGTCGAAGACTCCGACTGCTTTCCCTCCCCATTATCAGAGAGCCCATGGACGCGAATCTGCATCTGCCGACATTGCTGCTGTTGTCGATCGCCGTAAATCTGATGGTCGGAGGGTTGTTGTGGGCAGTCTTTCGATTGCGACAACGGCAGCCCTGTTTCCGGCTTTGGTCGATCGCCTGTGTGGTTTTTGTCGCAGGCACTGTGCTGGCGAGTCTGCGCGCCTATGTCGATGCGCCCGGACTGACGGTACTCAGCGCGCACCTGTTGTTGGTGCTTTCGCCGTTGTTGGTCCTGATGGGAATCCACCGCCTGCTCGGATTACCCGTGACCGGTAGCAGCCGCACATCGCGAGTGCTGGTGGCCGTCATAGTGGTGTACGTCATAGGCCTGTTAACAACCTTTACCAGCACCACGCCCATTCCGCGCCTGTTAACGGCCCTGATGTCTGCCATCGTTTTCAGTCTTGCTATCTACCGGCTTAACCGAAGTAGCCGAACGCCGAGGATGCCGTTCCGGGTTCTTCAGGTGATCTTCGGAATTCACGGTACTCTGATGATGCTTCAGGTCCTGGTTATCCTCACCAGAAACTGGTCTCTGATAACGCTTGATGTCGATGCCGTTTTAACCGTGATTCTTGTGCATCACTTACTGCTGGTCATAGCAACTGTGATGGCGCTGCCTCTTTTGGCCTTCACTGAATCTGAACGTGATCTGCGCATTCTCGCGGAGCGCGATGAACTCACTCAGTTGCTGAATCGTCGTGCGTTCTTTCAGCAGGGACTGGATGCGTTCAAACAAGCCCGCGACCACCAGCACTCGCTTACGGTGCTGATGATCGATCTCGATTACTTTAAACAGATAAATGACCAGTGGGGCCATGAGGTCGGCGATGGCGTGTTGCAGCACGTCGCCCGCATCATGGCCGAGGAGCTTCGGGACGGGGACATCATTGGTCGCATTGGTGGTGAAGAGTTTGCGGCCGTGCTCAACACCGGCAGCCGTGAGGAGGTCAAAGCGATTACCAAGCGCCTGCTTCAGAAAATTGCTGAACGGGCGTATTCGATGGACGGCGTTCCCTTATCCTTATCCGCGAGTATCGGCGGTGTTGCTATCTCACCAAACGTTCAAAGCTTCCATGAAATGATGCGGATGGCTGATTCGGCCATGTATCAGGCCAAGGAGAACGGCCGGAACCGTGTTGAATTTGCCCCCGTATCAGGCTGAGTGCCGGGACAGGGTTTCCGACGGCAGTTCGCCGAACAGATGTTTGTAATCAGACGCAAACTGACTCAAATGATAAAAACCGAAGAACGTTGCGGCATCTGACACACAGACGGTGTCCGGCGCGCTGAGCATGCGCCTAACTCGATTCAGTCTGCTCACCCGCAGAAACTGGGACGGCGTAACCCCGAGGATGCTTTCGAAACTGTACTGCAGGGTTCGTCGGCTCACGCACCCAATCTCACACAGCTTTGATATGGTCGTCGGCGTGTCGCCGGCACTTTCGACATGCATCCTGATTCGGTTAACGACATCCTTTCGATGACTGTAGCTGGGCGGAACCGAGACATTGGGCTGCTCAACGCTAAGGAGCTCCGATAGCCCAATCAGCACTATGTCCCTGTGTATGTGACTATCGACGGGACCGGCATCGACCACGCGAGTGATCAGATAACGCAGCTGGTGTAGCGTCTTCAGGGGCAGCTTCAGTCGGGGTGAGTCGTCCAGGTGCAAAGAGTCGAACGATCCGGCTGTGGTTTTCCCCTGCAGTTCGTGCTTTGCGATCACAATGCCAAGCATATCAAAGCGATCTTGGGTGACCAGCTCGAACGGCTGATTCCCCGGGCGGCACAGGACATCAGTACGTTCAAGAGGCTGGCCGTTGATGCGGCACTTCTCTCGTTCTGACGGAATGCCGAACCAAAGCGCGTCTGGCCGAACCAGACACTGCTGATGCAGAGCATGGCTGCTGTGTTCGCGATACACCTGCATGGTTCCAAGCCGTAGCTCATCAATCCTTCCATAGAAGTGCCCCGAGCCAATTTGATCGTAGGTTTGGCTCCAGTCGGTCAGGTTGCTGGCCTGTTCATTGGCATCATTGCACTCAAAAGTGCACCGTTCTGGTGCGTATTTTGAGGCCTTATGGTGCATTTCGACGGCTGTGAACTGCTCTTTCATGGATGCCTTCTCTGTCCGCATTGTCTGCGAACGGAATTTTCCTCAATGTTTCAGGTAACTTGCGGTGCTGCCGAAGTTTGCCGAATTTCGATAACCGTTAATTCGACCTCCCAGCTACAGTGAAGTCATGAGCAAGTTCCATACCCGCCATGCCCGGCTATCCGCCTGTCGTGGCCGGTGTTTGTTGGGAGGGTTGTAATGCAACACACATATTCGCACCAGGTCGGTGGACGCACCTGGCACTTCCGCAATCTGGCGGACCTGATGGCCAAAGCGACGCCGGCCCGATCTGGCGACCGGTTGGCCGGTGTAATGGCGGAGTCGGCGGAAGAGCGCGTGGTGGCGCAAATGCGACTGGCCGAGCTGCCCCTGAAGGTGTTTCTGTCCGAAGCACTAGTACCCTATGAGTCCGATGAGGTCACCCGTCTGATTCTGGATGAACACGATGCCAGTGCGTTTTTGACGGTTGCGCACCTGACCGTCGGTGATTTCCGGAACTGGTTGCTCAGCGATCACGCCACCCCCGAGGTGCTGGAGGCCCTGCGGCCGGGATTGACCCCGGAGATGGTGGCCGCCGTGAGCAAACTCATGCGCAACCAGGATCTGATACTGGTTGCACGCAAGTGTCGCGTGCAGACCGCCTTCCGCAACACCATCGGCCTGCCAGGTCATTTGTCCACTCGATTGCAGCCAAATCACCCCACCGATGACATGGCTGGTATTGCCGCCAGTATTCTCGATGGCCTGCTGTACGGCAGCGGAGACGCCGTTATCGGCATCAATCCGGCGACCGACAACGTCGCCCAGGCCTCTAAACTGATGCGTCTGATGGACGATGTCATCAGCAAATACGACATCCCCACCCAGTCCTGTGTTCTGACCCACGTCACCAACACGCTTGAGGCGATCGAGCAGGGCGCCCCGGTGGACCTGGTCTTCCAGTCCATTGGCGGCACCGAAGCGACCAACAGCAGTTTTGGTTTCAACCTCGCGACTCTGCAGGAAGCGCGGGAGGCGGCGCTTTCGCTCAATCGGGGTACGGTCGGTCAGAACGTCATGTATTTCGAAACCGGGCAAGGCAGCTCGTTGTCGGCCGATGCTCATCATGGGCTGGATCAGCAGACCTGTGAAGCTCGCGCCTATGCCGTTGCCCGGCGGTTCAACCCGCTGCTGGTGAACACGGTGGTGGGGTTCATCGGGCCGGAGTACCTGTTTGATGGCAAGGAAATCATCCGGGCCGGCCTGGAAGACCATTTTTGCGGCAAGTTGCTGGGAGTGCCGATGGGGTGTGACATCTGCTACACCAATCACGCCGAGGCGGATCAAAACGACATGGACAACCTGCTGACTCTGCTCGGGGTTGCCGGTTGCACCTTTATCATGGGCATACCCGGTTCGGATGACATCATGCTGAACTACCAGACCACCTCATTCCACGATGCCCTCTACGCTCGACGGGCGCTGGATTTGAAACCGGCGCCGGAGTTCGCTGCCTGGCTAGAGCGCATGAACATTTTTGACGATGTGGCCCGTTATGAGCCGAGCTCGGAACTGCCCCAAGCGTTTCAGAATAGTCTGAAGGGCTTATCCGGGGAGGCAAACCATGACTGACCGCCCAAAAGACGTGGTGACTCCCAACGCCTGGCGTACTCTGCGCCGTTACACCGACGCCCGAATTGGCCTTGGCAGAGCCGGGGTGAGCTTGCCGACATCGGAATTGCTGGCGTTCCAGTTGGCCCACGCCCGGGCCCGAGATGCGGTGCACTTTCCGCTGGCGGTGGATCAGTTGGCTGAATCCTTGAAGGGGCTCGCCGACGTCACCCGGCTCGGTGAGCCAATGCGTTTACGCAGCCAGGCGGAGGATCGATTTACCTACCTGCAACGTCCGGACCTGGGGCGGCGGTTATCGCAATACGCTCAGGATGCCCTGCTGGCCGCACAGGATCCGGAGCAGCCTGCGCCAGACCTGGCAGTCGTGATTGTAGATGGCTTGTCTTCCTCTGCAGTTCAGACTAATGCCGCCCCATTCCTTGAGCGCTTCATGGGCGATCTTGAGCAGGAACGTCAGTCCTGGCAGTTGGCGCCTTTGACCATTGTGGAGCAGGGCCGGGTCGCGATCGGCGATGAAATTGGTGCCTTGCTGAGGGCACGCATCGTGGTCGTGCTGATCGGTGAGCGTCCGGGCTTGAGTGCGCCGGACAGTCTCGGGATCTACCTGACGTTTGGACCGCAGTCCGGACTGTCTGACGCCCGCCGAAACTGCATTTCCAATGTCCGACCTGCTGGACTCCGCTTTGAGGATGCCAGCCAACGTCTTCTTTATCTGATCCGCGAGGCCGACCGCCTGCAGCTGTCCGGGGTTGGACTGAAAGACCGGACCGAAGAGGTGGTCATCGAGAACCACCCGACCAACAACAATTTTCTGACCAACTGACTTTTGACTATTAAACCCAGAGAGATAGTGGAGAACGCACATGTCGAACAGTGTTGATGACGAGTATTTGGCCAAGCGCCAATTGAAGAAGGGGACCGCCGGCTGGGTACTGCTGGCAGGTTTAGGGGTTTCTTACGTGATCTCCGGTGATTTCGCCGGCTGGAACTTTGGCATCGGCGAGGCGGGCTGGGGCGGCTTCGCCATTGCCATGGCTCTGATGGCCGTCATGTACTTCGCCCTGGTGCTGTCGCTGGCGGAAATGAGTGCGGCTATCCCGGCGGCGGGCGGTGGCTACAGCTTCGCTCGTCACGCCATGGGCTCCACGGGCGGTTACCTCACCGGTCTGGCGGTTCTAATTGAATACGCTCTGGCACCCGCCGCGATTGTGATCTTTATTGGGGCTGCGGTTGAGGAGTTACTCGGCGTGAATGGCCCCTGGGTGTACGCGCTGTTCTATGCGGTGTTTGTCGGCATTCACCTTGCCGGTGTTGGCGAGGCCCTGAAAGTAATGATGGTCATCAGTGGCTTGGCTGTATTTGCCATCCTCGCCACGGCCGTGGCCTTGGTCGGCGATTTTGATTCCGCCAACCTGTTCAACATTGCGCCCTCTGGTGAGGCCGGCACCAGCGAGTTCTTGCCCTTCGGCTGGTACGGCGTCTGGGCGGCGTTGCCGTTTGCCATGTGGCTGTTCCTGGCGGTGGAAGGTGTGCCCCTGGCCGCTGAAGAAGCCAAGGAGCCGGGGCGGGATATGCCGCGTGGCATCATCGGTGCCATGGTGTTCCTGCTGTTCACGGCGCTGCTGGTGGTAATTCTGCTGGCCGGTGCTGCCGGTGCTGAGGCCATTGGGGCCAGCGGTGTGCCCCTGGTGGATGCTCTGAAGGTAACCGGCAATCCGACCCTGGCCACGGTCATTAACGTGCTGGGGCTGGCGGGGCTGGTGGCCTCGTTCTTCTCGATCATCTATGGCTATAGTCGACTGGTGTTCGCTCTGTCGAGAGCGGGTTACCTTCCTAAGGCACTGTCGTTGACCAGCAAGCGCAAGGCACCGATGTGGGCCCTAATCGTTCCGGGGTTGTTTGGTTTCCTGGTGTCGCTCACCGGCGAAGGCGACCTGATCCTCGGCATGGCGGTTGTGGGCGCGACCATTTCTTACGCCCTGATGTCCGTGAGTCATATCCTGCTCCGGATCCGCCAGCCCGGGCTGGCACGCCCCTACAAGACGCCGGGTGGCGTGATGACCTCGGCCCTTGCCCTGATTCTGTCGCTGGTGGCAATGACCGGGGTGTACGCCTTTGACCCAAGAGCGTTCAACTATACGGCGGTTCTGTTTGTGGTTGGCGCGGCGTACTACTTCGTTTACGGCAAGCACCAGTTGGTGGCCAAATCAGCAAATGAAGAGCTTGCTCTGGTACTGAATGCCGAGTCGTCGCTGAACGAGAGCGATGAAGGTGTCGCAACTGGGAGGCCGGCTGAGGCTTGAGGGCAAGCTGGTCTCTTTCGATCGACCTTTACCAAAACGCCCGCATTGCGCGGGCGTTAGTCGTTGAGTCTGAACAATCGTGGAGTTTGAAAAGTCGAGCACTGATTTCAGAAGCCAGCGCCTTCGACCCGCTTGCGCTCGCCGTATTGCGTCAGAACTGCATTAACGATGGCCAGTACGACCAACAGCAGGATGCCCCTCGGCACCAGTGCGTGGATCTCGGGGTTTGGCGCGGTGCTGGCGGTCAGAAGGATCAGACCGAGCACATTTCGGGCCAGGCGAACACCAAGCAACGTGCACAGGAAGCTGGAATTGAGCGCCGTTTGAGCCGAACGCAGGCAGCGACCAAGGCTGGGCATCAGGTGCACGGTGTTGAGGAGTAGAACGATGAAAATAACCAGTTGAGCGATATTGAGAAACGTCATGATAAAGAGAAAGTGACATCAATAATGGGTTTGGAGACCGGCCTAATTATCCCTGATTGATCACTTTTAATCCAGTTGGCGTCCCCGAAAGCCCTCCAAGTCGTCCGCCAGCGTGTTCCCTTTCCACGATTTCCATCACTTACCGTCGATCGGATTGTCGCCGTGGCTCGACAACAAAAAACTATGGCGCCGGTTAGAAAATCCTAATAGTGACAACCGGGTACGGCTGCTAAAACTGTGAATACAGATGATGGCGGCGCGTCCCGATGAACCTCGGATTTTTTGCCTTTCGAGCCGATTTCCGTAACGGGCTGTCGCCTTAGGAACTTGGTCTATCTTGAATAGTACCAACAACAAACCTGCACACCCGGAGAGAGAGTTATGAGTTCAAGTACGAATCAGTCAGGCGCCGGAAAGTGCCCAGTCATGCACGGTGCTCAGACTAAAATGGACAGCCGTGGCCCCGCGGTGAAGGATTGGTGGCCCAACCAGCTGAATATTGGCATTTTGCATCAGCATGCTCCGCGTTCTAATCCATTGGGTGAGAGCTTCAACTACGCGGAAGAGTTCAAAAAGCTGGATCTTGCGGCGGTGAAAAAAGACCTCGCCGATCTGATGACCGATTCCAAAGACTGGTGGCCAGCCGATTACGGCCATTACGGCGCCTTTTTCATCCGCATGACCTGGCACAGCGCCGGCACTTATCGCCAGGGCGACGGTCGCGGTGGTGCCGCCACTGGCAACCAACGCTTTGCCCCGATCAACAGCTGGCCCGACAACGGCAACCTCGACAAGGCCCGCCGTCTGCTGTGGCCGATCAAGCAAAAGTATGGCAACAAACTGTCCTGGGCCGATCTGTTCATCCTGACCGGCAACGTGGCCATGGAAACCATGGGCTTCAAGACCTTTGGTTTCGGTGGCGGCCGTGAGGATATCTACCAGCCGGAAGAGGACATCTACTGGGGCGCCGAACACGAGTGGCTGGCCACCAGTGACAAGCCGGACAGCCGTTACACCGGCGACCGCGACCTGGAAAACCCGCTGGCCGCAGTGCAGATGGGCCTGATCTACGTGAACCCGGAAGGCCCGGACGGTAATCCGGATCCGCTGGCGTCGGCCCACGACATTCGGGAAACCTTTGCCCGCATGGCGATGAACGATTACGAAACCGTGGCGCTGACGGCCGGTGGTCACACCTTCGGTAAGACCCACGGCGCCGGCGATCCGGATAACGTGGGGCCAGAGCCGGAAGGCGCGCCGATTGAGGAAATGGGTCTTGGCTGGCGGAACAGTCATGGCAGCGGCAAGGGTCGTGATGCGATCACCAGTGGCCTGGAAGGCGCCTGGACCGCCAACCCGACCAAATGGGACATGGGCTACTTCGACGTGTTGTTCAAGTACGACTGGGAGCTGACCAAGAGCCCGGCCGGGGCCAACCAGTGGAAACCGGTGGGCCTGACGGAAAGTGACATGGCGCCGGATCCGGAAGATCCGTCTAAGAAAGTGCCGATCATGATGTCCACCGCCGACATCGCCATGAAAATGGATCCGGAGTACCGCAAGATCTCCGAGCACTTCCACAAGAACCCGGAAGAGTTCGCCGATGCCTTCGCCCGGGCCTGGTTCAAACTGACCCACCGCGATATGGGGCCGAAAGTGCGCTATCTCGGCCCGGAAGTGCCGGCCGAGGATCTGATCTGGCAAGATCCGGTACCGCCGGTCAGCCATGAGCTGGTGAATTCCCAGGACATTGCCGATCTCAAGAGCAAGATCCTGGCGTCGGGCCTGTCGGTGTCTGAACTGATATCGACTGCCTGGTGTTCCGCCTCCACGTACCGTGGCTCCGACATGCGCGGTGGCGCGAACGGCGCACGCATCCGGCTGGCGCCCCAGAAAGATTGGGAATCCAATGAGCCGCAGCAGCTGTCGAAAGTGCTGCAGGCGCTGGAAGGCATCCAGAAGGACTTCAACGATGCCCAGACCGGCAACAAGCAGGTATCCCTGGCCGACCTGATCGTGCTGGGTGGCTCAGCGGCGGTTGAGAAGGCGGCGGCCGATGCCGGCCACAAGGTGATGGTGGAGTTTGCGCCAGGCCGCACCGATGCGACCGACGAGCAAACGGATGCCGAATCCTTTGAGCCGCTGAAGCCGGAGGCAGATGGCTTCCGCAACTACCGTCGGGCAAGGTTCACCGTCTCGGACGAGGAAATGCTGGTGGATCGGGCCCAATTGCTGGGTCTGAGCGCGCCAGAGATGACCGTGCTGGTGGGCGGCCTGCGCGTGTTGGATGCCAACTACAAGCAGGCCAAGCACGGGGTGTTTACCAAGACTCCGGGGCAGCTCACGAATGATTTCTTTGTGAACTTGACCGACCTGGACACTGAGTGGAAGCCGAAATCGGACGAAGACGACGTGTTCGAGGGGCGTGATCGCAAGACGGGCGACATCAAGTGGACCGGCACCCGGGTGGATCTGATTTTTGGATCCAACTCGCAGCTGCGAGCCATCGCCGAGATCTATGCCCAGGACGATGCGAAAGAGAAGTTCGTGAAGGACTTCGTCGCCGCCTGGAACAAGGTGATGAACGCCGACCGATTTGATCTGGCCTGATTGATCCCAGCCAATCCGCCAATCGGTGAGTAAACCCGCGGGCGTGGCAGCATAGCTGTCACGCCCTTTTTTTCGGCCAGCGTTTCTACCTGAACCTCAACGACAAACCGCCGTAACCGGCTTGTCGTCCCGGCTGGCGCTTCAGCTTGCCTTCACGTTCATCGTGATCTCTGCAGTGAACACCGTCTGTTCGCTGTCATCAAACACGGTCACCGGCACCACTTTCTCACCTGGAGTGCTCCAGTCCACCCCACTGCCATCGGCGACGGCCCGCAGGTTGGTTTTGGCTTTGGCCCGGTATTGAACGCTCATACCCTGGGGGATCCAACGGCTGCCCTCAGGGATCGACACATCGGTCATTAATCCCGCCACCAGTTCGGCGGCGTTGCACATGGCGATGGCGTGTACCGTGCCGATGTGGTTGGTGATTTCCTTACGGAAGGGCACGCGGGCCTCGGCGCGGTTGGGTTCCAAGGCCACCAGTTCCGGTGCGATGGTGCTGAAATAGGGCGCCTGCTGGCACACCATGTTGGAAAATTTCTCGGGGCCAAAGGCGTTGAAGGCGGCAAGGAACTGGCTCATGGGTATCTCCATTCAGATTAAAAACAGAATAATGTTCGGTAAAAGAACAATATTCTTTGATTGTCGAGCTGTCAATGAAGAAAATGGGCAGCCAAGGGGTAGAATGCGGGCCATACAATTTCAGGGCGGAGCAAATCATGGCGCAGAGCAGTGTGCTGGAGCGTTGTTTTCCCGGGCGCCGGGCGGGGCTAAAGCGGGACATACTGGAACAGGCGTTGTTCTGTTTTAACGAGCAAGGGGTGGAGGCGACCACGATCGACGCCATCAAAACCCGGTGTCAGACCAGTGTCGGGGCGATTTATCATCACTTTGGCAACAAGGAAGGGGTACTGGCGGCCTTGTTCTTTGTGGCCCAGGACGATCAGCAGGCATTCCTGACGCCCTATCTGGACCAGGCCGAATCGCTCGAGGACGTGATCCGTGCGCTGGTGATCAGCTACATCGACTGGGTGGTGGCCAATCCCGATTGGGCGCGGTTTCTCTACCAGGCCCGCTCGGCGGTGGCGAAGGGTCCCCACCACGAGGAGCTCGAGCGTCGCAATGCCGGTAACCGCAAATATTTAAGGGGCTGGCTTAACGGCCGGGAATCCGAGCAGGAGCGTCTTTCGGTGCCGCTGGAATTGTTGCCATCTCTGGTGATTGGTCCGGCTGAGAACTACTGTCGGTCCTGGCTTTCAGGGCGAGTAGAGACGTCGCCTGCGGGCTACCGGCAGCAACTGGCCGAGGCGGCGTGGCGGTCAGTGAGCTAACCGTCAAGACGCGATCGAAAGGACCTTTTTTAGGGAGAGTCCGTATCCCGGGCAGTTGACCAGGCGAATTCGACGTCACATACTTTTGCAAAAAACGACCGTTTTCCGATAAAACTTTTGCGGTAATTGATATGAAAAGTCGTTCCGAGGACCTGAGTTTCTTGCTGGCGGTGGTGGACAGTGGTGGTTTCAGCGCTGCGGCGGAGCAACTGGAGACCTCGGTGACCAAAGTGTCCCGGGCGGTGTCCCGGCTGGAAAAGGCACTCGACGCCACCCTGTTGAACCGCACCACGCGCCAGGTGAACCTGACTGAAGAAGGCCGGGCGTTTGTCGATCAGGTTCGGGCCGGGCTGTCGACCCTGGAGGAGGCTGAAGAAACCCTGGCGATCCGTCGCCAGAAGCCGGCTGGCCGGCTTCGGGTAGATGCCGCCAACCCCTTCGTGCTGCACCAGATTGTGCCGCACGTGAAAGCGTTCCGGGCCGCCTACCCGGACATCGAGCTGGAGCTCACGGCCAGCGACCAGATGGTTGATTTGCTCGAGAAACGCATCGACGTGGCGATTCGCATCGGGCCTCTGGACGATTCCACCTTGCACGCCCGGCCGATGGGCCGTTCGCCGCTGTCGATAGTAGGGTCACCGGAATACTTTTGGGAGCAGGGGCGCTGCGACACCTTGGAGGATTTGCACCGTCATACCCTGATCGGGTTCACCGCACCGGAAACCCTGAACCTCTGGCATGTGGGGGAGGGCGTTCAGATCCGGCCAGCGTTGCGGGCCAGCAGTGGCGAAGCGGTGCGACAATTGTGCCTGCGGGGAAATGGCCTGGCCTACCTGTCGCGATTCATGGTGGCAGAGGATCTTCGCCAGGGGCGCCTGGTGGAGGTGCTGTCCGAGCAGCTGATTCGACCGAACCCCAGGGAACTGGTGAACGCCGTCTATTACCGCAATACCACACTCTCGGCGCGAATCCAGGTCTTTCTGGATTTCTTTGGTGCCCGCTGGCAATCCCTGTGACCGCGCTGCGCCCCCCTCGTTCCTGCTGACCAAACTCACACTCACAGAGTCATATCATCTCCAGTGATGTATTGAATCCAATCTGGTTATTGGTTTCTGCGTCCGCCGAAAGGAAAGATAGCCGCCAACGTTAACCACTGACCCGATCCGTGGAGTTGGCCATGTTGTCAAAAGCCCATTTTCCGAAACGAACGCTGACCGCCGGCCTGCTGGCGTCAATGCTGGCGATGTTTGCAGTGCCCGGCGTTGCCGATGACGCCGACAGCGTGCTGGCGCTGTCCACCGATAACGACCTGTTCGCGCCGACCCGTACCGATCGCGATTACACCGCCGGCGTGGCGATCACCTACGCCACCAACTCGGAGCACTTCGGTGAGAATCCGTTCGCGCGTTCTCTGGGCGCGCTGGACAGCGGCTGGCTGTCGGCCTTCTCGCCGGAAGGCCTGACCACCCGTGCCAATGCGGTCGAGTTTGGGGTGTACGGATTCACCCCCGAGAAGATCGAGGCCTCGGAGATTCTGTATGAGGATCGGCCCTACAGCAGCCTGGTCTATGTGTCTGCCAGTCGGAGTTACACCGGCGCGGGTGGCGACGATGGCTGGACCACGTCTCTGACCCTGGGCGCGCTCGGGCTGGATGTGTTCGAAACCGGACAGAACGCCATTCACCCCCTGGTGGGCAGCGAAAAGGCCGAAGGCTGGGATCAACAGATCTCCGAGGGCGGCGAACCAACCCTTCGCTACTCCGCCGCCTATCACCAATACCTGCAATCGTCTGAGCCGGATAGCCAGTTCAAAGTGACCTATTTCGGGTCGGTGGGTTATCTGACCGAGGTTGGTGCCGCGTTGGTGTTCCGGGACGGACTGATTTCCTCTCCGGACAACCGCTTCAACCCGGAACTCATGGCCTACGGTGAGCGGGCGCCCGGAGTGTCCACCGGCGGTGGTCGGGAGGCGTACTTCTGGGGCGGACTGGCGCTGAAAGCCAGGGCCTACAATGCGTTTCTTCAGGGCCAGTTCCGAGATTCCGATCATGAACTGGGCGCCAACGACGTCAACATTCTGCTGGGCGAAGTGTGGGCAGGATACACCCACGGGCTGAGCCGTGATTTCGAACTCAGCTATGTGCTCCGGGTGCAGACCTCGGAGATCAAGGACGGCAAAGGTGATCGCACACTGGCCTGGGGCGGCCTGGTGCTCAGCAAGCAGTTGGGCGGCTGAACACTCATCAGCTCGATGAATACCAACCATATCGTTGCGCAATTAGTCCTGTAGCGGGCCGGCCTCCATAGTGGGTAAGTGAAAGATTCGTTCAGAGGAGACGACAATGACTGATGTAATTCACGTAACCGACCAAGATTTTGAAGCCAAGGTGCTGAACAGCGACCGGCCCGTGCTGGTGGACTTCTGGGCACCCTGGTGCGGCCCATGCAAAACCGTCGCGCCGTTGCTTGAAGAGTTGGCCGACGAGTTTGCCGATACCCTGGTGGTCGCCAAGGTAAACGTCGACGACAGCCCGGACGTGACCGCACGCATGGGTATCCGTGGCATACCGACCCTGTCGCTGTTTGATAACGGCGGCGTGGTGGCGCAGCAGACCGGGGCAGGCAGCCTCAGCCAGCTGCGGACCTTCGTCAAAGGCAACATCTGATCGGTCGGGTTCTCATTCCATTCATTGGCCTTGGCCGTTTTCGTCGGCCTCGGTCACAGAATGGGCAGCAAAGGCCAATTACCGATAAGATAAACCACGACAGGTGTCAGTCCGCTGGCGCCTGTTTTTTGCGTTCAGGACCGGCGTGATCGCCGCCCGCTCATTCGCCCAGAGGCTGTTCAATGAAAAACCAGGAGCTGCAGCTGCTCTACATTTTCGACGCTATCATGACGGAGCGTTCGGTAACACGGGCGTCCGAACGTCTGGCCATGACCCAACCGGCGGTGTCCAACGCCATCTCGCGCATGCGTCAGATCTGGAACGATCCGCTGTTCGTCCGCAAGGGGCGCAACATTGAACCGACCTCTTACGCTCTGAGTCTCTGGGACCAGGTCAACGGGCCCATGTTTGACCTGTCCAATGCCGTCAGTGCCACCCAGTTTGATCCGATTACCTCCAAGCGCCGGTTCCGGGTGGCTGCCACCGACGCCATTGTCGAACTGATCTGGAAAGACCTGGCGCAGTTGCTGGAGCGCGAGGCGCCTGGGGTGGATCTGCACGCGGTGCCCTACACGCCGGATGGCTCCTACGATCTGCTGCGGGAAGCCCACGTGGATCTGGCTGTCGGCGTGCTTAATCAGCACGATCACAGCCTGCGCAGTACCTGGTTGTTCGATGGCGGCTACCGGTTGGCGATGCGGGCCGATCACCCATTGGCGGGCAAGCCCATCACCATGGACGAATTTCTCGACGCCCGGCACCTGCTGGTGTCCATGTCCGGCGATGCCCACGGGGTGATCGACGGCTATCTGGACCAGAAAGGCCTACATCGGCGCATTGCCACCACCGTGAACCATTTTTCGGCGGTGCCGCAGATTCTCCGGGATTCCAACCTGATCGCCGCCGTACCGGAGCTGATTAGCCAGGATTGCGGCTTCGTAAACGGGCTCTGGATGGGCGAGCTGCCGTTCGAGGTGGACCCCACCAGCCTGTATATGATCTGGCACGCCCGTCATGACCGCGACCCTGGCATTCTGTGGATTCGCGACCTGATTGGCGAGCTGTTGCAAAAACGCTGGCACGAAGTGATGACCACTTCGCCCTGCGGACCCGGTCTGTAGCGCCGGATAGCCCTCCCCCTCAAGCCCCTGCCCACGGGGCTTGAGCCCAAACATCATCCTCAGTGATAACGCAAATGCGGTTTGGGAATTATTCCTTAACCGCAAAAATCCCGATACTCCTTCCCCATCGGTTAACCCGCTGTCCAGGCACCTGTCCCCCTTGTGCCAGTCCCCGCGGGTGAGTGATTACCCACCACACTGAATCAGGATGCTCAGATGAAAACCAGATCTGTTGTGCTCGCTGCGCTTGTCGCACTCGTGCTGTCAGGGTGCGAAACGTCGAATGTTGAGTCGGCGGCAGAAACGCCGCCGCCCGAGGTTGAGGTGGTCAAGGCGACCGCCGTCAGTGTCCAGCCCTGGAAAACCTTCACCACCCGCATCGAGGCGCCGGAACGGGTCGACCTGCGCCCGCGTATCTCCGGGGTAATCGAATCGGTCCACTTCGTGGAAGGCCAACAGGTTGAGAAAGGCCAGTTACTGTTCTCCCTGGACCAGCGCCACCTGATCGCTCAGGTGGAACAGCTGAAGTCCGAGCTGGTTCGCGCCGACGCAGCGTTCGATCAGGCACGCCAGGAAGCCCAGCGGGCTCGGCGCCTGGTGGCTCGCCAGGCCATCGCCGAGGAGCAGGCGGAGTTACGTGAGTCGGTGGAGCGCCAGACCCAGGCCGAAGTCGCCGCCATCAAGGCGCGGCTGGCGGCCGCCGAGCTGGATCTCAGCTACGCCAGCATCCGGGCGCCCATCGCCGGCACCATTGCCCGGGCCAACATCACCGCCGGCAATACCGTGACCGCGAACCAGAGTCTGCTGACCAACATCAGCTCGAATCAGAGCCGCTACGCCTATTTTGATATGGACGAGCGCACCTGGCACCAGCATTTCAGCACCCGGGACCAGGCCCTGGGCGTGCCGGTGCTGCTGCAGCTGACCGGTGAAACCGGGTTCCCGCACCGCGGCCAGATTGATTTTGTGGATAACGCCATCGACACCGGTACCGGCACCCTGCGCCTGCGGGCGGTGCTGTCCGGCGGCGACGACGCGCCGGTGCCGGGCGCCTTCGCTCGGGTACGACTGGCAGTGGCCAAAGCCAGCCAGAAAATTCTGGTGCCGGACAGAGCCATTGCTACGGATCTCGACAGTCGTTTTGTGCTGACCGTAGCCGACGATGGCAAAACCGAATACACCCCGGTCACCCTGGGCGACCGCTTTGGCGCCTACCGCGTGATCACCAGTGGTCTGGCCGCCGATACCTGGGTGGTTGCCAACGGTACCGCCAAGATTGGCCCGGATACGCCCATCAGCGCGGTGGAAATTCCGATGGACACCTCCAACCTGCAGCTGACCTTGTCGGCCAGTGGCGATACGGCTCCGCGCACGGCAGCGGTGGCCAAGGATGAGCACGAATCATGAAATTCCCGCACTTTTTTATCGATCGGCCGATCTTTGCGACCATGTTGTCACTGGTCATTCTGATCGGTGGCGCCATCTCGCTGTTCCAGTTGCCGGTCAGTGAGTACCCGGAAGTGGTGCCCCCCACCGTAGTGGTCACCGCCAATTACCCCGGCGCCAACCCCAAAGTGATTGGGGAAACCGTGGCCTCGCCCCTGGAGGATGAGATCAACGGGGTGGAGAACATGTTGTACATGGCCTCCCAGGCCACCTCCGATGGCCGCATGACCCTGACCATCACCTTTGGCCTGGGCACCGATCTGGACAAAGCCCAGGTCCAGGTGCAGAACCGGGTCAACAGTGCTTTGCCCCGGTTGCCGGAAGAAGTGCAGCGCCTGGGTGTGGTGACCGAGAAATCCTCGCCCAATCTGTCCATGGTGGTGCATCTATATTCTCCGGACAAAAGCCGGGATATCACCTACCTGGCCAACTACGCCGAGCTGAAGGTCAAAGACGACATTGCCCGCCTGGGGGGCGTTGGCGATGTTCAGCTGTTTGGCGGTGGCGAATATGCGGTGCGGCTGTGGCTGCGGCCGGACGATCTGGCCGCGCGCAAACTCAACGCCACCGACGTAGTCAACGCGGTGCGTTCCCAGAACCGTCAGGTCGCGGCGGGTTCCCTGGGCGCCCAGCCCTCGCCCAACGAACAGCAGTTCCAGGTATTGCTCAATGTGAAAGGGCGCCTGAGCTCCCTGGACGAATTCCGCGACATTGTCATCAAGGTGGGTGACGACGGCGCGGTGACGAGGCTGGACGATGTTGCCCGGGTCGAACTGGGTCAGAACACCTACGCCCTGCGCGCCATGCTCGACGGCCAACCGGCGGTCGCCATGCCGGTGTTCCAGCGCCCGGGCTCCAACGCTATCGAACTGTCCGATCAGGTTCGGGACACCATGAGTCGTCTGTCCGACGGCTTCCCACAGGGCGTGACTTACGACATCGTGTATGACCCGACGGTGTTCGTGCGCGGTTCCATCGATGCGGTGATCACCACCCTACTGGAGGCCATTCTGTTGGTGGTGCTGGTGGTGGTGCTGTTTCTGCAGACCTGGCGCGCCTCGATCATTCCGCTCATTGCCGTGCCAGTGTCGCTGATCGGCACCTTCGCAGTGATGCAGTGGCTCGGGGTTTCGATCAACACCCTGTCGCTGTTCGGCCTGGTGCTGGCGATCGGCATCGTGGTGGACGACGCCATTGTGGTGGTGGAAAACGTGGAGCGGAACATCCACCGGGGGCTGTCGCCCAAGGAAGCCACCAAGGTGGCCATGACCGAAGTGACCGGGCCGATCATCGCCATTGCCCTGGTGCTGTGTGCGGTGTTCATCCCGACCGCCTTTATTACCGGCCTGTCGGGGCAGTTCTACAAGCAGTTCGCACTGACCATCACCATCTCCACCCTGATTTCGGCGTTCAACTCCCTGACCCTGTCGCCGGCCTTGTCCGCCCTGTTGCTCAAAGGCAAGGACCAGAAGCCGGACCGGCTGACCCGGTTGCTGGACCGGGTGTTCGGGCGCTTCGTGTTCCGGCCGTTCAACCGTGCCTTCGAAGCCAGTGGTAATGGCTATGAGCGGCTGGTGAAAAAACTGATCCGTTACTCCGCCGTGGTGGGTGTGGTCTACCTGGGGCTGACGCTGTTCTCCGGGCACGTCTTCAACCAGGTGCCCGGTGGCTTTATCCCGGCCCAGGACAAGCAATACCTGGTCGCCGTGGCCCAGCTCCCGGACGCCGCCAGCCTTGATCGCACCACCGAAGTGGTGCGGGAGATGGAAGAGCTGGCCCTGGCCACCGACGGCGTGGCCAATACCGTGGCCTTCCCGGGCCTGTCGGTGAATGGTTTCACCAACAGCCCGAACAGCGGCATCGTGTTTGTGCCCCTGGAAGACTTTGACCAGCGCGACTCGCCCGAGCTCAGTGCTGGCGCCATCGCCGGAAAGCTCAACGGCGCCTACGCCGGTATCGACGAGGGCTTCGTGGCCGTGTTCCCGCCACCGCCCATCCTTGGCCTGGGCACCACCGGTGGTTTCAAACTGCAGATCGAGGATCGCGCCAACAAAGGTTTCGAGGCGCTGTTCGACACCCTGCAGCAGACCATTCAGCAGGCCCGCCAGCATCCGGCGCTGACCGGCATCTATTCCAGCTTCCGGGTGCAGGTGCCGCAGCTGGACCTGAACATCGACCGCGACCAGGCCATGCTCCAGGGCATTCCGCTGGAAGCGGTGTTCGACACTCTGCAGACCTATCTGGGCTCGGTGTACGTGAACGACGTGAACCTGTTCGGTGGCACCTATCAGGTCATGGCCCAGGCCGAAGCGGAAAACCGCCTGGACCCGGCCGACATCCTGAACCTGAAAGTGCGCAACAGTCAGGGCGACATGGTGCCACTGGGGGCGGTGATGGAAGCGGTGCCGACCACCGGTCCGGACCGGGTCATGCACTACAACGGCTACCCCAGTGCCGAGTTGAACGGCAGCCCGGCGCCCGGATTCAGTTCCGATCAGGCCAAGAACGCCATGGAGCAGGTCCTGAGCAGCTCACTTCCGGATGGCATGGCATTCGAGTGGACCGAGGTGACCTTCCAGCAGGAGCTGGCGGGCAACACCATGGTGTATGTGTTCCCGCTGGTGGTCCTGCTGGTGTTCATTGTGCTGGCGGCCCAGTACGAGAGTCTGCGGTTGCCGTTCGCCATCATCCTGATCGTGCCCATGACCTTGTTGTCGGCGCTGCTGGGGGTCTGGCTGACCAACGGTGACAACAACATTTTCACCCAGATCGGACTGATTGTGTTGGTGGCGCTGGCCAGCAAGAACGCCATCCTGATGGTGGAGTTCGCCCGGGACCTGAACCTGCAGGGGCGCAGCCAACTGGCGGCCATCATCGAAGCCTGCCGCCTGCGCCTGCGGCCGATCCTGATGACCTCCATCGCCTTCACCGCCGGCGTGGTACCGCTGGTGCTGGCCAGCGGCGCCGGTGCGGAAATGCGCTACGCCATGGGCATCGCGGTGTTCTCCGGCATGATCGGGGTGACCCTGTTCGGGCTGCTGTTTACCCCGGTGTTCTACGCCGCGGTGACCGGGGCCACCAAAGACCAGAAAACCGCTGACGCCGCGGTCGATGGCCAGGAAGACAAGGCGCTGCCGGCCACGTCAGTGGCACGTGACGAACACCATGAGGAGAAGGCGTATGACTAAGCATTGGTTGATCACGCTGGTGGGTCTGGTGCTGCTCTCCGGTTGCGCCTCGGTGGCCAATCACCAGGCCGAAACCCGCGCGACCGAGCAGTACTTGGCGTCGCTGAACTTCGCCGTTGAAGCGGACAACCGCGCTACCGACACGGCTAACGAGAGCCAATGGTGGCTGGCCTACGACGATCCTCAACTCAACCGGCTGGTGGCCGTTGCCCAACGCAGCAGTCTCGATCTGCTCGCCAGTCAGAAACGGATTGACTCGACCCTGGCGCTGCTGGGGGAGAGCCGCAGTGCACTGCTGCCCCAGGGCGACCTGGGCGCCGACTACACCGTGGCCGAGCGGGCCGGGGTAAAAGAAGAGGCTGCGTCGGTCGGCGCAGCGGCGCGCTGGGAGCTGGATCTGTTTGGCCGCCTGCGGTCACTGATCGAGGCCCGGGAGTCGGATCTGGAGCTGGCGCTGCAGACCCAGCGCGAGATCGTGAAGGAAGTGACCGTGGGTGTGGTGCGGGGCTACCTGACCTGGGAAGCCGCCGATGAACGCGTGGCGTTGATCCGGCGGGATATTGAATCCCTCGAGGCGAGTCTTGGTCTGATCGACGCCCGGGTGAGCGAAGGCCTGGCGCCCCGCCTGGATCTGGTCCGGGCCCGGTCTCTGCTGCGCCAGCAGAAAACCCGGCTGCCGGGCGCCCTGGCGGAACGCTATCGCGCCAAAGCGGTGCTGGCGGTTCTGGTCAATGAGGACCCGGACAGCCTGCATCTGGTGGCTGGCCGCCAGGCCCTTGATGCCGCTGTGCCGGTGCCGGCGGCCGACAATCTGGCCAACGCCCTGAAATACCGGGCCGACATTGCCGGGGCCCTGGCGAACGTGGCCCGGGAAGTGGCGCTGACGGAAGCAGCAACCGCAGAGCTGTACCCGCAAATCACTCTGGATGGTTTCGCCGGCCTGACCAACATCGCCGAGCGTTCGGACGGGTTCGAGGACGCCTGGAGTCTGATGCCACGGATCTCCTGGTCGGTACTGAGCTACCCGGCGCTGCTCAACCGGCTGGATAGCCAGCGTGCCGCGTCCGACGAGGCCTACATCCGTTATCGCCAGACGGTGATCAATGCGGTGGCCGATGCCCGGGTGGCGGTGGTGAATGTGCGCCAGACCGCCGAGGCCGACGGCGCCAGTGCCAATGCCCTGGCGTCGGCCAAAGAAGCCTACGAGATCGCCGAAGCCATGCACGCCGAAGGAGCGATTGGTTACCTGGAGTTCCTGGACGCCAGCCGCACCTGGATTGCCGCCCAGCAGACCCGGCTGGAGGCGAAGCTGGGGCTCGCCGATGCCCGGCTTTCGCTGATCTCGGAGTTCAGCGGGCTCTGGACCGCCCAGACCCAAAGCCGGCTGCTGACCCCGCTTACGGCGTCCCGCTGATCTGCTCGAGGGCCGCCCGGATGCTGGAGGGGATAGGCGTCGAGGCGTTGGTGTCACGGTCAACGAACACGTGCACCACCTGCCCGACGGCGGACGCCTCGGCCTCACCCGGGCGGAAAATCCCGACCTCGTAGGTGACCGAACTGTTGCCGGTTTTCACCACCCGAAGACCGGCTTCCAGAACATCCGGGTAGGCCACCGGCTGGCGGAACTGGCAGTTGGAGCTGACCACGAAGCCGACGACAGGGGCGCCGTGGATATCAAGCCCGCCTTCCTCAATCAGGTAGCGATTGATGGTGGAGTCGAAGTAGGAGTAGTAGGTCACGTTGTTGACGTGCCCGTAGACGTCGTTGTCCATCCAACGCGTGTGAACGGGGTAGAAGACCGGGAAGTCGTGTCGTTGCAAAGCGTTGCTCCTGTTCGGTTAAAGAGCGGCCTGGTAAATGGCCAGGGCGTCCGCTTCGGACACCTCCCGGGGGTTGTTCACCAGCAGCCGGGTCTGTTTCATGGCGTCAGCGGCCATCACCGGCAGGTCGGCTTCACCGATGCCCACTTCACGCAGGGTTTGTTCCAGCCCGATGTCGGCACTCAGGGCTTCGAGCCGGTCAATGAACTGCGCCACTCGCTGCTGCTCCGGTACGTCAGCCAGATCCGGGAAGGCATCGGGCGCCAGGGTGGCGTAGGCCTCGGCGCAGGCGTTGGCGTTAAAACGCATCACGTGGGGCAGCACCAGGGCGTTCGACAGCCCGTGGGGCACGTGGAAAATGCCGCCGATCGGGTAGGCCAGGGCATGCACTGCGGCCACCGGTGAGTTAGCGAACGCCTGTCCGGCCAGCATGGCGCCCAGCAGCATGTTGGAGCGGGCCTGCACGTTCTGGCCATCCTTTACCGCGGTTGCAATGTTGGCGCCGAGCAGGCGCAACGCCTCCCGGGCCAGGGTGCGGGACACCGGGTTGTTGTTGGCGGAGGCCGAGGTATAGCTTTCGATCGCATGCACCATGGAATCGATGCCGGTGGCCGCCGTGACCGGAGCGGGCAGGCCCAGGGTCAGCTCGGCATCGAGCAGGGCCACGTCGGGCAGCAGTTGCGGTGCCACCACCCCCTTCTTTTCTGCTTCGCCCACGGTGATGATGGAAATCGGTGTGACTTCCGAGCCGGTGCCGGCGGTGGTCGGAATCTGGATCAGCGGAATTCGCTGGCCCTTGGCCATGCCCACCCCGTAAATGTCGTCCAGCTTTTCGCCGCCGCCGATCAGCAGGGCAATCACCTTCGCGATGTCCATGGACGAACCGCCGCCAAAGCCAATCACACCGTCGATCTCCGCTGCGCGGGCATCGGCCAGGGCGGCCTCGACCACGGCTACCGGAGGATCCGCAACCACGCCATCAAACACCCGGTAGTGCACTCCCGCTTGATCGAGCGCGTCGGTGGCCTTGCTCAACAGCCCGGCCTTGATCAGGCCAGGGTCGGTCACGATCAGCACGCGGTTACCGATTTGTTCCTTCACCAGGGTGCCGAGTCGCTGGATGGCGCCCGGTTCACAGATGACGCTTTTGGTGGTGTTAAAGGTAAACGCAGACATGATTCCCCTCCTGAGTCAAAGACCCCAATGGCTAAAACGGACACCGCGATTGTTGTCGGTCGTCGTGAGCGATGCGAAGAATCAGCATAGCATTGATTGCCTCCGGTTCACTCAAACCGATCCCAGTAGGGCGGGTCGCCAAAGTAGCCGTCAATAAAGTCCACAAAGCAGCGCACTTTGCTGGCCAGCAGTTGCCGGTGGGCGTAGATGGCATAGAGTGACATGGGCTCTGGTTCGTAGTCGGGCAGTATGATCTGGAGCTGGCCGCTGCGGATGGCGTCGCCGGAGATGAACGTGGGTTGCAGCGCCACTCCGGCACCGGCGATGGCGGCGGCAACCAGAACATCGCCGTTGTTGCTGATCAGGTCGCGGCGGCTGTCGTGGCGTCGGCTCTGAAAACCCTGCTGTACCGCGGTGCTGGCCTCCGGGTCCAGGTAGCTGTAGCGCAGGTAACGGTGCTGGCTGAGGTCTTCCGGGCGTTCGGGGGTGCCGTGCTCGGCCAGATAGGCGGGCGAGGCACAGAACACCAGCCGCACCGGTGCCAGGCGCTTGGCAATCAGCGATGAACTTTTCAGGTTGCCTATGCGCAGGGCGATGTCGAAGCCCTCTTCGACGATGTCCACTTTGCGATCGTTCAATTGCAGGTCGATGCCGACGTCCGGATGCGCGGCCTGGAAGTCGCTTAGCAGGCCTGCCATCTGGCGCGTGGCGAAAGACACCGGCGCGCTGATCCGTAACAGGCCCCGGGCCCGGGTCTGCAAGTCACCGAGCTGGTTTTCCATGTCGTCGATGTCGTTCAGCACCTGTTGAGCGTGTTGGTGGTAGCGGCTGCCGGCTTCGGTCAGGTGCAGCTTGCGGGTGGTGCGATTAAGCAGGCGCACACCGAGGTGTTCCTCCAGTTGCGACACGTACTTGCTGGCCAGTTGCGGAGACATCTCCAACCGGTCAGCGGCGTGGGTAAAGCTGCCTTCGTTCACGACGGTGACAAAGGCGCGCATGGCCTCGATGCGGTCCATAGCCGTTCTCCGCTCAGTCTATGTTTATCAACATATCGTTGATAATAACTCAATATCAGGCCACTTAGTCTTTCGATCTGGCGGGAGTAAAGTGTCTCCATCGTCTGAGGCACAGCTTCAGAACCCATCAAACGCATAGATTTCGAGGTGACACCCATGAACACTCAATTGGTAAAGACATTGCTCGGTTCCAACGCTGGTTTCGCGGCTCTGGTACTGCGGGTTCCGGTCGGTTTGATTCTGGCGGCCCACGGCGCGCAGAAACTGTTCGGCTGGTTTGGCGGGTACGGTCTGGAAGGCACCGGCCAGTGGATGGCCAGCATTGGCCTGGAACCCGGTTACCTGATGGCCCTGCTGGCTGGCAGTGCCGAATTCTTTGGCGGTTTGGCCCTGGCGCTTGGCCTGCTCACCCGCCCGGCTGCCCTGGTGTCGGCGGTGACCATGCTGGTGGCGATCTTCGCGGTGCATGCCAGCAACGGTTTGTTCATGTCCAACAATGGCTACGAATACGCGCTTACCCTGTTCGCAGTGACCGTGGCCCTGACGATCCAGGGTGGCGGAAGGTTCGCACTGGACAGCGTCCTGCTGGAACAACTCAACCGCGCCGGGCCCGGGCGCAGAGCCTTGGCCTGAGGCATCAATCGGCCGAAGGCTGAGGTAACAAACACACCGCTCCCCGACCCTGGGGGAGCGGTTTTATTGCTTGGGGACAGGAGCCGTCGGCACAGGAATCGTCGCGCTATTGGCACCACAATCGGTGCCGGCAGTAAGGCGTGTTTCCCTGGCGGTGATCTTCTGAATGCCGTTTGGCCTATAACACCGGGAAGCAGCGAAGAAATCATTCATGTTTTCCAGGGAGTCAGTTCATGCCCGAAGGCCCCGAGATACGTCGGATGGTCGACGACATTGGTAAGGCCATCGCCGGCAAGACCGCCGAGCAGGTGTTTTTTGCCTTCGACCATTTCAAGCCCTACGAGGCGCTGCTGACGGGCCGTCAGATCACCGAGGTGACGGCACGGGGCAAGGCGGTGCTGATCTTCTTTGCGGCGACCGATGACGATGGGCCCTGGTGTGTCTACAGCCACAATCAGCTGTACGGCAAGTGGCGGATCGGTCGGCCCTCGGTGGTGCCGCGCACCCGGCGGCAGCTGCGCTTTGCCGTGCTGGCCCCAAAGAAAGCCGCCCGTCTGTACAGCGCTTCGGACATTCGACTGGTGCGCCCGGAGGATTTGGACGACGTCGATTACCTGACCCGATTGGGGCCGGATCCGCTGAATCAGACCGTCACCGTAGAAGACCTGCTTCGGGTATTCGATGACAAGCGATTTCGCGGCCGCGGCCTCGGCGGCCTGCTGTTGGACCAGGGTTTCATTGCCGGAATCGGCAATTACCTGCGTTCGGAAATCCTGTTCGAGGCGCGCATCACGCCCAAGACTCGACCTCGGGATCTCGACGCGGATACCCGGGCCCGCCTGGCCGAGGCGGTGCTCACACTGGTCGAGCGCACCTACGTGCTCAAAGGAATCACCAACGATCCGCAAAGGGCTGAGGCCCTGAAGCAGGAGGGCTGGACCTTCGGTCAGCGCCGGCACATGGTGTTCAATCGCGAGGGCCGGGCCTGCCACGAATGCGGCACCGCCATCCTGAAAACCGTGGTGGCCAGCCGGCGGCTCTACCTGTGCCCGCAGTGTCAGCAGGATCGGGGCTGACACGGCGCGACTCACTGAGGTGACGTTACTGAAATTGGGTGTAGCAGCGCTGACGCTGGTGCCGCAGAGCCTGCCGCTCCTCCAGCTCGACCTTTAGCGCGTATCGTTCACTCACCGCAACGAAGTAACTGATGTAGCGGCACTGTGCCGTGCTCGGAAGCCACTGAAGGGGCCCTCGGCCCGCGCGGGCTCGCACGTCTGCGTCGCTCAACACAATGCGGTTGTCCGGGTCCTCGAGGAACGCCGTTCTGGTTGCCGCATTCCAATCGGTCGCGCCACGGGCGTCTGCGTACTCGACCGGCACCACCAAGGAGTGACCTGTGCCGCCGAACAGGGCTGCGGTGAGTAAGAGTGCTGTGGTTTCCATAATGACCGACCCTAAATGGGAGAGTGATCGCTCTCAAACCATACGTACGGTCGGTCAGGAAGGCTCAGGGGCGGGGCGGTTCAAGCAGGCTCTTTGTGCCGGATGGTGACGAAGCCTTCGGTGTCGGCGACGTGGGTCTCGGGCAGGGCAATATTCAGTGCCATCAACAGGTCGGTGATGTGGCTCATTTGCTCGCGCAAGTCGCCGGCATGCTCGGCATTCTGGCTTTCGGATTGCGCCGTGGCGATTTCCAGCTGTTTCTCCAGGATCATGTCCTGCAGGGTGTCGATTTGCTGACGGCTAAGCATCAGCGGTATTTGTTGATCCCTCATTTCTTGGTGGTCCTTTGCATGACTGCGAGTGAAAATGAACATTTTTGTACGAAGGTTCGCTTGCTATGGATCTCTGGCGTTGTCGGGGTTAGCTTAATCAGGCCAGCCGGATGCGGTACCGGGTAACGCCCGCGTCTTCTTCACGAGACCACTCGATGCGGTGACCGGTCAGCTCACACAGAGCCTGCAGATCCTTGCGCCCGGTGGGGTCGTCGGCAAGGAATTCCACCAGGGTGCCGCTGGGCAGGTGCTGGGTACGCTTCTTGAAACGCAGGATGGGCAGGGGGCACACCAGACCGACAGCGTCGATCTGGTGTACCTCGTTTTGCTCAAGGATTGGGTCAGTGGCCGGATTGGTCAAGACGGACACTCGATTCACTGCGGTACTGGTCAGCCGAGGACCAGCCAAACTGGTTCAGCACCAGAGGCGCCGCGTAGGCGATGACCAGCGCAGCAACAAAGCCGGCGATCATGACTTTCATGAGGAGCCTCCCTTGTTCTGTTTAGCCTCCACTTCGGCCACCCACAGATCGTGGTGCTGGCGGGCCCACTCCACGTCCACCTGGCCGTTGCCCATGGCGTCAAAAGCGCCTTCCATGCCAACCGAACCGATGTAGATGTGTGCCAGGATCGCCACCATCATCACGAAGGCGACAATGGAGTGCCAGATGTTGGCGTACTGCATCTCTTCGTGCGGTGCCAGGTCCGTGGGCAGGCTGGTGCCCAGAACGCTGTTGATTAACCCGAAGGTGTCGGCAAACATCGGCATCTGGAACGGGAACAGCAATGACAGCCCGGACAAGGACACGGAAAAGCCGAGGATCATCACCATCCAGAACACGATCTTCTGCCCGGCGTTGAACTTCTTCGCCGAGGGGTGACCGTTGGTAAAGATCCCGCCGCCCGCCTTCAGCCACTGCCAGTCCAGTTTGTTGGGAATGTTGTGGTGGACCCACATCACAAAGGTCAGCACCAGACCGAGCATGAACGCCCAAGCGATGTTGTTGTGCAGCCATTTGGAGCCGGCCGCCAGGGTGGCGAAGGCGTCGGGCCCCATCACCGGAATCAGGAACTTGCGCCCCATGAGGGTGACCAGGCCGGTGATGCCGAGGGCAACAAAGGAGCCGGACAGCAGCCAATGGCCGAACCGTTCGATGGCCTTGAACCGCTCGATGGTGGTGCCGGCCGGGCCACCGTCGATCTTGATGCGGCCGCGTACGAAGTAAAAGATCGCCAGAAGCGCAATCATCGCGAGAAGGGCTCCACCCCCGTAGGTAATCATCGGCCCCTCGCGCAATTGATACCACGGCATGCCGCCGTCCTGGATCAGCACGTCTGCGGCTGGGCTGCGTACCTGGGTGGTGGGATTCAGTTCGTCATAGCGCAGTCCGCGCCAGACATCGGCGTCTGAGCGACCACCATTGGTACCCAGTTGACCGCTGATGGGGGCCGCGTTGTCCGGATTGCCAAGGTTGTTTGACCGAAACGATTCGTCAACCTTTAACTGCTCCTGACGGGCCATGATGTCTTCGAGGGTTTGAGCCCCCCCGGTAGCAGATCGATCAACCGCCCCGGGCTCTTCCGCCCAGACCGGGTTGATCACCAGTACCGCCAGGGCGAGCAGGGCGGCACCAAAGAGTTTTAGGTTCATGCGAGCTCTCCAGCGGAATCAACAAGAAGAATTGGATACCTGAACCGGCCGGGGCCGGAGGGCCCCGGCCGGTTCAGGCGGTCTTACGCGCCTTTCTTCTCGTAGGCCGTGCCCCATCCCCAGGCGCCGGAACCGAATCCGCGGTTCACCACGCGCTGACGATAGATGTCCGCCACCTCGTTGCCGTCACCGGCCAACAGGGCTTTGGTGGAGCACATTTCCGCACAGATCGGCAGTTTGCCTTCGGCTATCCGATTGCGGCCGTACTTGTTGAACTCGGTGGTGGAGTTGTCTTCCTCCGGGCCACCGGCGCAGAAGGTACACTTGTCCATCTTGCCCCGGCTGCCAAAGTTACCCGCTTGCGGGAACTGGGGCGCGCCAAAGGGGCAGGCGTAGAAGCAATACCCGCAGCCAATGCACAGGTCCTTGGAGTGCAGTACCACACCGTCTTCGGTCTGGTAGAAGCAATCCACCGGGCAGACCGCCATGCATGGCGCATCGGAACAGTGCATGCAGGCGACCGAGATCGAGCGTTCGCCCGGCTTGCCGTCTTCCACCGTCACCACGCGGCGCCGGTTGATACCCCAGGGAACTTCGTGCTCGTTTTTACAGGCCGTCACGCAGGCATTACATTCGATGCAGCGCTCGGCGTCGCAAAGGAATTTTGCTCTTGCTTGTCCTTCAAGTGCCATGGTCTACACCTCTTGTTATGCCGGCATGATCGAACACAGGGTCGCTTTGGTCTCTTGCATCTGCGTGACCGAGTCGTACCCGTATGTCTGGATCGTATTAGTGGATTCACCCAGAACAATCGGGTCAGCGCCCTCTGGGTACTTGTGCCGCAAATCCTTGCCTTCCAGGTGTCCGCCGAAATGGAACGGCATGAAGGCAACGCCTTCGCCGACCCGTTCGGTGATCATGGCCTTGACCTTGATGCGCCCGCCCTCGGGGCCTGACACCCAGACGTCGTTGCCGTCACGGATGTTCAGGTTGTTTGCGTCGCGCGGGTTCACCTCGATGAACATCTCCTGCTGCAATTCCGCCAACCAGGGGTTGGAGCGGGTCTCGTCGCCACCACCCTCGTATTCGACCAGTCGGCCGGAAGTGAGGACGATCGGGAACTCCTTGCTGAAGTCCTTCTTCTGGATGGACTCGTAGAGCGTTGGCACTCGCCAGAAGGTCTTGTCGGCGTAGGTCGGGTACTTCTCGAGCAGATCCCGGCGCGTGGTGTACAGCGGCTCGCGGTGGATCGGGACCGGATCCGGGAAATTCCAGACGATGGCCCGGGCCTTGGCGTTACCGAAGGGCGCACACTCATGCTTGATCGCCACCCGCTGAATGCCGCCGGACAGGTCGGTTTTCCAGTTGGTGCTGGCGCCGGCGATGCCATCAATGGTGGCTCGCTCTTCCGCAGTCAGGTCTTTGTCCCAGCCCAGTTCCATCAGCATCTGCATGGTGAATTCCGGGTAGCCGTCCTTGATCTCGGAGTTCTTCGAGTAAACCCCGTCGGCCAGCAGGCTTTCGCCATTGCGTTCGACGCCAAACCGGGCCCGGAAGGTGAGGCCACCTTCAGACACCGGCACTGACAGGTCATACAGGTTGGGGGTGCCCGGGTGATTCATCTCCGGTGTGCCCCAGCACGGCCAAGGCATACCGTAGACGTCACCATCGCAAGGACCGCCTGCGGCGCGCAGGGTGGTCTTGTCGAAGTGGTGCTGGTACTTCATGTGTTTCTTCAAACGCTCGGGCGATTGACCGGTGTAACCGATGGTCCACATACCCCGGTTGAACTCGCGGGTAATGTCTTCGGTCACCGGAATGTCGCCTTCCAGCGCAATGTTGCGGAACATGCGATCGGTAAAGCCGAACTTGTCCGCAAACAGCTTCATGATTTCATGATCGACCTTGGAGTCGAACAGCGGTTTGACGATCTCCTCACGCCACTGCAGCGAGCGGTTGGAGGCAGTCACCGAACCGGCGTTCTCGAACTGGGTGGTCGAGGGCAGCAGGTAGGCGCCGTCCTTGCGGTCATGCAGCACCGCGGAAACGGTCGGGAACGGGTCCACCACGACCAGCAGATCCAGCTTCTCCATGGCCTCCTTCATTTCCAGCATCCGGGTCTGGGAGTTGGGCGCGTGACCCCACAGCACCATGGCCCGGGTGTTGTCTGGCTGCTCCAGGTTTTCCTTGGCTTCCAGCACGCCGTCAATCCAGCGGGACACCGGAATGCCCTTTTCATTCATCATGGCGCGAGCTTTACCATCCTTGTCCCAGGTGGTGAAGCGCCCTTTCAGCCATTCCAGATCTTCCTCCCAGACTCGGGACCAGTGGCCCCAGGCCCCGGCACTCAGGCCGTAGTAACCGGGCAGGGTGTCGGCCAGTACGCCCAGGTCGGTGGCGCCCTGCACGTTGCAGTGGCCACGGAAGATGTTGGTGCCGCCACCGGACACGCCCATGTTGCCCAGGGCGAGCTGCAGCACGCAGTAGGCGCGGGTGTTGTTGTTGCCGTTGGTGTGCTGGGTACCACCCATGCACCAGATCACGGTGCCGGGTTTGTTGTTGACCAGAGTGCGGGCGATACGCTCAAGCTGAGCGCTCGGTGCGCCAGTCACTTTCTCAACCTCGTCCGGGGTCCAGCGAGCCACCTCGGCTCGAATGTCGTCCATGCCGTAAACGCGGGTGCGAATGAATTCCTTGTCTTCCCAGCCGTTCTCGAAGATGTGCCAGAGAATGCCCCAGGTCAGTGCCACGTCGGTGCCCGGACGGAAGCGCACGTACTCATCGGCGTGGGCGGCGGTGCGCGTAAAGCGCGGGTCGCAGACAATCAGCGGCGCGTTGTTCTGCTCTTTGGCTTTCAGAATGTGCAGCAACGACACTGGGTGCGCCTCGGCCGGGTTGCCCCCGATCAGGAAGATCGCCTTGGATTTATGGATGTCGTTGTAGGAGTTGGTCATGGCCCCGTAGCCCCAGGTATTGGCTACGCCGGCAACGGTGGTGGAGTGACAGATACGGGCCTGGTGGTCGATGTTATTGGTGCCCCAGTAGGCGGCAAACTTGCGGTAGAGGTAGGCCTGTTCGTTGGAGAACTTGGCGCTGCCAAGCCAGTACACCGAATCGGGGCCGCTCTCCTCGCGGATCTGCAGCATCTTGTCGCCGACTTCGTTGATCGCCTGCTCCCAGGAAATCTTCTGCCATTGGCCGTCGACCATTTTCATCGGGTACTTCAGACGGCGCTCGTTGTGGGCATGTTCCCGCACCGCAGCGCCTTTGGCACAGTGAGCGCCCATGTTGAAGGGACTGTCCCAGCCGGGTTCCTGGCCGGTCCAGACACCGTTCTGAACTTCCGCCTCGACGGTACAGCCAACTGAACAGTGGGTGCACACCGATTTTTTATGGACCACCTCGCCGCCGCCAGACGACGGCGTTGCTGCCTGCACTCGGTTGGTCGTTAGGGACAAGGCAGCCATCCCGCCTACGGCGACACCGGAGGTCGCCAGAAACTGGCGGCGGTCCATGGTCTTGGCAGTGAGGGATGAAAGTAAAGAGCCTGCACGGGAGCCTTTCGCAACCCCGTTGGTCTTCTTTCTTAACATGTCAGTTACCTCAGTTGTTTTTCTTCTCGGTTCGGAGAAGTGCCGTTATCCGTGGGCATCACGCAACCGCGGACAACGCACGCTTTCTCAAAAGCGAGCCGATTCGAAGTACTTACGTGTGTGCTCAGTGTCACGAAGCCCGCGGCTTTTGGGCGCATCTGGTTTGGCGACCTCGGCTGCGGCGTTGGGTGCAACGGTCATCGCTACCGCAGCGGGTGCGGCAACAGCGGCCAGTCGCAGGAAACGGCGACGACTGTTTTCATGCTTTGGGTGGTCCATCGGACACCTCCACCTGAGTTAAGGGATCGACTCGATCCCGCCTACTGAATCGCAAACGAATCGGCTTCAACGGCCATGAATGCTCGCCCAAGGGAGCCTACTGGCGCATAAAAGACCGCAGCCTGCGCTTTCTCCAAATCGGTAAAGAACAACTCGGCCCACTTACTGAGGTGGGCGTCAAAAAAGGCTTTCTGAGAATTCAGATCGCTGTCGCAGGGAAACTCGCCGGTGATGATGCCCGCCATGGTCTCGCACAGAGTGCCCATGTGGTCTTCCGGCTCTTTGACGTCATCATTCGCCTTGATGCCCCGAGCCATCAGATCGGTGCGCAACTCGGCGAGAGGTTTTTCGTTCAGGAAACCGGTGAGGTAGTAACTGGCATAGGGAAGAAGTTCACCGCGGCCGAGACCAACAAACAGGTTGTTGTATTCCTGTTCCGCATGGCCGGCATTCGTGCGATCAGCAAGGGCGGCAAGCTGGCGAGACGCCACACCAATGGGCGTGTCATCGCCTTGCAGAGAGCTCAAACCCTGGAGGAGGGCAGTCGAAGGGGGGCCGCTGAGGAGGACTCCCAGCAACTGATACATCTGTGCGCGCGCCCGATCCTCTTCGCAGATCGAGCGCGGGCACTGCGCTTCAGCAGTGTTGGTCACAACTTCTCTCTCATTCTAGTTCTTGGAATTGTTATACGTACTTTCTATAGACCCGTTCGGATCATCCCGCAAAGATAAGTGAGACACTCAACTATCGCGGTGGTTCCCGAGCCTTCAGTCGAATCGCATGCGCGGTCGGTAGCGCGGCGCCAGTTCGGGATCCGCATCGGCGACTTGCGGTTCGGATTGCTCAGGCACAGGCGGTTGCACAGCCTGCACCGGACTCGGCTCCGAAGACGTTTCGGCAGTTGCCTCCTCGCGGTCCGGGGCGGCTGGCGTCTCGCCCGCGTTGTTCTCTTGCTGTGCCTGTTCTTCGCTGCGCGCGGTCTTGTCGAACAGCCCTTTGCCCACCTGATAAATCGTCTTGGCGCCTTTGACCCCGGGCGCGGCGTCGGTGAAGTCTTCGTCGTAGTCGTTCAGCCCATCGAGCACCGCCAACACCGGATTGGATTTCCACAGGGACCGCAGAGCCTTTCGGCGCAGCAGCTCGGGAATTTCCTTGCGCATGAAACCGGTGATGTCGGTGCCCATCTGGATGGACTCAGGGTCGGGCAGGTCGTACTTGGCGAGCACTTCCTGCTCGGGCAAAGTTTCATTGATGGCCAGCTCCTGCTCCTGCTCCTGCTCCTCGGGCGCTGGCTCGGCATCGACAGGTGGAAGCGGTGCCGGCTTGGCCTCTTGGCGGGCTTCGGTTTTTTTGCGCGACCAGCGTTGCCAGCGTGACTCAGTCATCAATGCACCCTCGGTTTTCCGATGTTGGAGGGGGCTCGGAATACGTCGCTTTCCTGGCGGATACGGGCATCGCCCTTACCGTCTTCAACGCCGTCGACCCGCTGTTTATCCCGGCGGCGTTTCTTGAACGGCTCTTCGATGTAGTGTAGATCGACGAATTCTTTGATCCAGGCCGCCAGTGATTCCGGAATGGGCACCGGTTCGACAATGCTTTCGCCGCTGTCCAGAGCGCCCTGGGCTTCGAAGGCGCTGGCGGTGATGGCACTGACAAACCAACCGGACGGGGACTCATTGCTCTGATCGCGATCCATGATGATCCAGACAGAGGGCACGGCCATATTCAGGGAGACCAGGTAGCCTTCGACGTCAGCGCGAAACAGTTCCATGGCGACGGTGGCGGCGTGGTAATCCACCACCTCGCCGTCGCGCACCATCTCTTTCCAGAAGGCCTCGGGTGCGCCGGGGATCACCGCAATGGGTGTCCAGATTTCACTGGCCCAGCGGGTGATGCCAGGCGAGCGGCGAACAACGGCACCGACCGGGAGTTCGCGTTTCCAGTTCTCTGTACGACTGCTCATGGCATTTCTCTAATTGTTGTCTGATGAAGCTAGCAGGCTTCAATCCGTTATCCAATTAACCAATTGTCCAAAAGAAAAAGGCTGTGGCATGCTCGAAGAATGGCATTGTTACGTATACGTATAAAAACAACGAAAGAGCCAACTTCTGATGACAGTAAAAAAGACGTTGCTGCTGTGCAGCTGCGACAAGACCCAGACCTTCGATGCCGAGGCATTGAAAGCGGCCGCCGGGGCCGAGCAGGTGATTCCGGTGGACCAGCTGTGCGGGCACGACATGGCCACCGCAGCCGAGCACCTGAGCGGCCCCAGCGAGGTACTGATTGCCTGTGGCCAACAAGCCCCGCTGTTTGAACGGCTGACCGAAGAAATCGAAGCCGAGGCCCAGCAGGCTGCGCCCCTGCACACCATCGACATTCGGGACCGCGCCGGTTGGAGTGCCCCTGACGCCAACCCCAAACGCCTGCACGCCAAACAGGCCGCGTTGCTGGCCGCGGCCCAGTTGCCGTCACCCATGGCGCCGGTGAAGAGTATTCACTCCAGCGGCGTGTGCTGCATCGTCGGGCCTACCGAGCGGGCCATTCGAATGGCCGAACTGGTGCAGGACGAATTGGGCGTGACCTGTGTGGTGAGCGATGCGGGGGTGGTCCAACTGCCCTCCGCCGGGTATGACGTCGCGCGGGGTCAATTGACCGGGGCCAAAGGCGCATTGGGCAACTTTACGCTCGACTTCGCTCAGTTGCAGACGCTGAACCCGGCCGGTCGTGGCGAGTTGGGGTATGGTGCCGTCAAAGCCACCGCCCAGAGTGAGTGCGACATTTTTATTGACCTGCGCGGTGGCGAACCGGCCTTTCCCAGTCATCAGAAACGCAACGGCTATTTTTGGGCCGACCCCAACAAATCCGGGGAGTTGGAACGCATTGCCGTGACCGCCCGGGATCGGGTCGGTGAGTTTGAAAAGACCGTCTACTTCAACCTGGAAACCTCCTTGTGTGCCCATTCAAGGGCCAACCAGCCGGGCTGCACTCGCTGCCTGGACGTGTGCCCGACTGAGGCCATCTTCTCCGCCGGCGATTCCATTCAGATTGACTCGGATATCTGTGCCGGCTGCGGCTCCTGCGCGGCGGTGTGCCCGACCTCTGCGGTGACTATGAATGAAACCCCCTTCGAGGCGATCACCAAAGCCGCCGACGTGATGGCCAACAAATATCGGAAGCATGCCGAGGAGTCCCCGCGTTTAGTGTTCCATACCTTGGGCGAGGGTACAGACGCCATCGCCCGATTGGCCCGATACGGTAACGGGCTGGCGGACGATCTGATCCCGTTGGGGCTGGAACATGTAGACCGCATCGGCCACGCCGAGATCCTGGCGGCGCTCGGCGCGGGCTACGCCGAGGTGTTGATTCTGGTGGACAATGACACGGATCGGGAGGCGGTCGCATCCGAAGTGGAATTAACCCGGGCCATGGTGGCCGGTGCCCACCACTCACCCACACGGATTCGGGTGATTAATGCCGATGAATTGAGTGCCGACGGCGACAACGCAGGCCGGGTCAGCGAGCCGGTGCTGTTGGTGGGTGGCCGCCGGGACATTACCCGGGTCACCGTCGCGGCCATGGCGGATAAGGTTGAAGCGCCCATCCCGCTGCCCCTCGGCGCACCCTACGGCGCCATTGAGATTGATTCAGACAAGTGCACTTTGTGCCTGGCCTGTGTGTCTCTGTGCCCGACCGGTGCCCTGACCGATCACCCGGACCGACCGGAGGTGCAGTTCACCGAGAACGCCTGCGTTCAGTGTGGCGTGTGCGAGAGCACCTGCCCGGAAACGGCGATTAACCTGAAGCCGCAACTGGACCTCTCCAAGGCGGCGCTCAGTGCCCGGACCCTGCACGGAGAGGAACCGTTCGAGTGCATCAGTTGCGGCAAGCCCTTCGGTGTTGCCAGCACCATCAACCGAATCGTGGAAAAACTGGAAAATCAACACTGGATGTACAAGAACTCAGACAACGTGCAGCTCATCAAAATGTGTGACGACTGCCGGGTGAAAGCCCAGTTCCATGGCGAGAATGCGCCCATGGCCGGCGGCGAGCGGCCCCGGGTGCGCACCAGTGACGATTATCTGGACAGCTAACAGACAACAGGACAACACATGGTTCAATACGTTGACGCCGGCAAACCCAACATCATCGGTACCGATGCACCCCGGCCCCAGGACAAAAACCCCAAGGGCATTGATCGCATCATTGCCATCGCCTCCGGCAAGGGTGGCGTGGGCAAGTCCACTGTCGCCTCAAATCTGGCGGTGGCGCTGGCTTCAAAAGGACTGAAAGTCGGCCTGCTGGATGCCGACGTTTACGGCCCCAGCCAACCCCGGATGCTCGGGGTGTCCGGCCGCCCGTCCAGTCCGGACGGCCACACCATCCTGCCCCTGCGCAATCATGGCGTGACCCTGATGTCCCTGGGGTTGATGACCACCGAGGATGAGGCCATCGTCTGGCGCGGGCCCATGTTGATGGGCGCCCTGGAGCAGATGATGAACCAGGTGGACTGGGGCCGGTTGGACGTGCTGCTGGTGGACCTGCCACCGGGCACCGGGGATGTCCAGATGACCTTGAGCCAGAAGTTTTTTGTGGCCGGCGCCGTGGTGGTGTCTACACCCCAGGACATCGCTCTGATGGACGCCCGCAAGGGCATCGACATGTTCAATCGCATGGAGGTGCCATTGTTTGGCCTGATCGAAAACATGGCGTCGTTCATCTGCGACGGCTGTGGCAAACAGCATCACCCGTTTGGCTCCGGCGGCGCCCGGGCGGAAGCGGAAAAACTGGGTGCGCCCTTCCTCGGGGAGATTCCGTTGGATCTGGATATTCGGGTTGGTTCTGACGGTGGGGTGCCGATTGTAGTGTCCAAGCCGGACAGCCCACAGGCCCAGGCCTTCCAGCGTATCGCCGATGAGATCATGACCTCTGAGGTCTATGCCCGGGCAATGCTATGACCGAGTCGCCCGAGTTCCAGCCTCAGTTCCCACCGCTGTTCACCGGTGAAGTGGTGGCCAAGCACACGGCCCCGTTCGACAAGGCCGTAAGCCGCGCCATCGCCGGCGTCGATTCCGGGACCATCTTCTACTCCGAGGCCAGCGACAGCTTGCGTGCCGCCCTGGTTCTGGCACCGGAAACGCCGCTGGAAGACGCCATCCAGGCGGTCTACGTGGCTCAGGTTGGCTTGGCCGAAAGCCTGGGCGCGCTGGCACCGCCGGAAGTGCCGGTGCATTTTGTCTGGCCGGATCGCATCAAGGTCAACGGGGCACTGTGCGGAAGTGTCCGATTTGCCTCGGATGTGTCGGACCCCAAGGCCCAGCCCAATTGGCTTGTGATCGGCATTGAAGTGCCGTTTACCCATCCGGGCACCGAACCGGGCGAAACCCCGAATGCCACCTGCCTGCAGGAAGAGGGGTGTGTCGACATCACTCCCATGGGGCTGCTGGAGAGCTGGTCAAAACACACGTTGCTGTGGCTGACCTACTTTCTGGACAGCGGTTTCCAGCGGGTGCACGACGAATGGCGCCCGCGCTGCGACAGCCTGGGTGAATCCATTGAACAGCCCAAGCCGGGCGTGTTCGTGGGTCTGGATGAGAAAGGCCGAATGCTATTGCGTCAGGGCGTGATGACCGAGGTGGTGAGTTTGACTGAGTTTGCAGAGCATCTGTGAAGAACACTCTCAATCGGCACTGATAACGGCATTTGCAAAGAGTATTTTTGAAGGAAAATCTATGAAACTGGCCCGCACCCTGAGACTGGACGTGTCCGATGACAACGTGTTCGAGAACCCCGCCCCCAGTGGCGAATGGGCAATCTCTGGCGGCTTCGAGTTTTCCAACTGGGCGGAGGCCAATCTGAAGGGTAAGGCCAAGCAGGCGTTCAGCAACGGCTGGTACAGCATCGAGTCGGGCGGGCGCGCCAGTTTTGTCGGCGTCTGCGACATCACCGAAACGGAGCTGGAGCAGCTGCGCCAGACCCTGGCCCGGACCTTCGTCGAGTGCTACGGCGCGCCGGACATCGACGCCGCCTACCCGGTGGCGTGCGAGGAAATCGACCAGATGCGCACTATGTGCGAGGACTTCGAGGACAACACCCTGTTGATGGTCAGCCGCGCCCTGACCGAGCTGGGGGTAGAGGAAACCTACCGCTCCCGGGCCCCGCAGGACGCCTCGCTCGAGGCCTTTGCGGTGCACGGCAGCGTGGAGTGATTACAGGCCAAAGCTGCTGTAGGGAATAAATCGAACCATAGTGCCCGGCTCAATCTGCTGGGCGCTCTCATCCAGCTCCACCAGACCGTCGGACCAGGCCAGGCCGGTCACCCGGCCGGAGCCCTCGGAGCCAAACACCGCCACCTGACCATCACGAACCCGGGCCCGCAACATCTCGCTGCGTCCCGGTTTCTTGTTTTTGGAAAAGTTGGCGGGCAACTCATAGGCCTGGGGTTCGAACCATTCACCACCGGCCAGCAGGGCCATCGCCGGCGCGCCAAAGCGCAGGGCGCAGACCCAGGCCGCGACCGGATTGCCGGGCAAGCCCACCACAGGGGTGCCGTTGAACATGGCCAGGGCCAGAGGCCGGCCGGGTTTAATGGCGATGCGCCAGTTACTGATCTCGCCGTAGGCTTTCAGGGTCTTTGAGACGTGGTCTTCGTCCCCGGCGGAGACGCCACCACTGGTCAGGATCAGGTCGCACTGTTCGGCCCCGCGCTCCAGCGCTGCTTTCACGTCATCGGCCCGGTCCAGCACGTGGCCCAGGTCGACCAGTTCATAACCCAGTTGGGTCACTAGCGCGCTCAGCATTGGGCGGTTGGCGTCGTAGATCTGCCAGTCGGTGACCTTGGCGCCTACCGGTTTGACCTCGTCGCCGGTGGACAGCACGCCGACCCGCAGCCGCTGGAATACGTCCACTTCTGCCACACCGACGCTGGCCAATACGGAAATCTGGGTGGGTGTTATCCGCGTGCTTGCGGTCAGAATCTTGTCCAGGGCCTGGATGTCTTCACCGGCCTTGCGCCGGTTGGCGCCCGCCTTCAGGGTGCCCTGCAGATGCAGTTCCTGGCCGATTACCTCGCAGTCTTCCTCCAGCACCACGGTGTCGGTGCCGGCAGGTATCACCGCACCGGTAAGAATGCGAATGGCGTGGCCCGCGGGCACTTCGCCGGTGTAAGGTTCGCCGGCGGCGCTGCGGCCGTCGACCAGGGGCAGGGCGCAAGGCACGTCGGTGACGGGGCCGGCCAGGGCGTATCCGTCCACCGCGGAATTGCTGCTGGGCGGATGGGCCCGGGGCGCGACGACGTCGCTGGCCAGGATGCGGTCGTTGGCCTGAGACAGCGGCACCGCCGCCTCCACACCCACCACCGGGTGTAGCCGCGATCGCAACCGTTCGAGGGCTTCGGGCACTGGTGTCCAATTGACCCCGGGCGGTAGGGCGAAACAGTCGTTGCGCAGTGGCTTGGCCTTGTGGTCGCTCATGCATCTTCCCCGTGTTGCTGGGTCGCCGGGGCTGCCGCCTGATTCAGGACGAAGTCGGCGATGCCGGCGATGTCGTTTGGATCGAAGACCGGGCCATGAAAGTCTGGCGCATAGTCGGCGGCCACGGCAATGATGCCGTCGTCCTTCAGGAACAGTGGCGCCCGGGTGCTGGCTTGCCGGTGCACCTCGATCTTGGGGTGGTTGTGGGTTTTGAAGCCTTCGACCACCACCCAGTCGCAGGGACCGAGACGGGCCAGCAGGTCGTCCATGATGGGTTCTTCGGCGCCGCGCAACTCGTGCATGATGGCAAAGCGCTGGCCACCGGCCAGGATCACTTCCTGGGCGCCGGCGTCCCGGTGCTGGTAGCTGTCGGTGCCGGGCTGGTCCACGTCCACGCCGTGGTGGGCGTGCTTGATCGAATTTACTGTTAGGCCCCGATCGCTGAGCTCACGGATCAGGGCGCTCGCCAGGGTGGTTTTGCCCGAGTTTTTCCAACCCACAATGCCAATCACGTTCACTTCAGGTGCTGCTCCGCCCAGGCCAGGTCTTCCGGTGTGTTGATGTTGAAAAAATCGTCCGGCCCGAACACCACCAGGGACTCACCCTGGGCCTGGGTCCACTGCCGGATTTTACGTACGCCGTCGTTCAGGGCCGACCGCAGTTCCTCCCGCAAGGACACCTTCCATCGGCCAAACGTCGGCTGAGGCAGGCGCCCCCGATCTGGGTCCGGCGTCGCGGCCAACACCACGGGCGTGTCGCCTTCCGCCAATCGTTCGACCAGGTTCTGTGGGAACGCAGGGGTGTCTGCGGCCACACTGATCAGCCATTCATGGCCCTGTTCGGCCGCCCAGTCCATACCGGCGAGCACGCCGGCCAACGGGCCAGGATAATCCGGGACGGAGTCGGCCACTACCGGCAGGCCCTGATCGTCAAAACGGCCAGGGTCGCCGTTGGCGTTGAGCACCAGTGCGTCCACCTGGGGAGCGATCCGCGCGATCACCCGATCAATCAGGGATTGCTCGCCCAGCATCAGCCGGCCCTTGTCGCCACCGCCCATGCGGTTGGCTTGGCCGCCGGCCAAAATCACGGCGCACGTTGTCATGTCTGTTGTCCATTCATTGTGTCGTGGCCTTGTCAGTCGCGGCAGGCGCCTTTGCGACGCATTTTCTTGTCCTCGTCCGGAACCTGGGACAGATCCTGGTCGTACACCAGGCGATGCTGGCCACTGAGGCAGGTGAACTTCTTGCCACGCATGCGCCCAATCAGGGTCAGCCCCACCTCGCGGGCAATGTCCACGCCCCAGGCGGTGAAGCCGGAGCGGCTGATCAGGGTAGGGATGCCCATCAGCGCGGTCTTGATCACCATTTCCGAGGTCAGCCGGCCGGTGGTGTAGAGCACCTTGTCCGCCGCCGGGATGTTGTTCAGGTGCATCCATCCGGCAATCTTGTCCACCGCGTTATGGCGCCCCACGTCCTCCATGTAGGCCAGGATCTCGCGGCCCTGGCACAGGGCGGTGCCATGGATGGCGCCGGTTTCCATATACAGGCTCGGGGTGTGATTGATCTGGTACGACAGGTCGTAAAAGCTGCTGGTCGGCACCGGGGTATCCGGCAGGGTCAGGCCGTCGAGCCCGGCCATCATGTCACCAAACACCGTGCCGACAGCGCAGCCGGAGGTGCGGGTTTTCTTCTCCAGCTTGTCTTCGACATTGGTGGGGCTGTCGGTGCGCACCACCGCGACTTCCAGTTCCTCGTCGAAATCGATCTTGGTGACCCTGTCTGAGTCGCGCAGCATGCCCTGGTTGAGCAGGAAGCCGAGGGCGAGGTACTCGGGGTAATCGCCGATGGTCATGGCGGTGACGATCTCCTGACTGTTCAAGTAGATGGTCAGCGGCCGTTCCTCGATTACCCGGATCGATTTGGGCTGTCCGGTTTCGTCCACACCCTCAACGGGGCGGGACAACCGGGGGTCAGTCGGATTTGGGAGAAGGGAATCTGTCGTCATTATTGTGATCGCCCGTTGGGAAAGAATAACTGCTTGCCGTCTACCCGGTAGCCGGCAATGGCGGCTTGTCCGGTGTCTGACAGCAGCCACTGGGCAAAGGTCTTCGCCGCCTGCGCGTTCACATTCGGGCATTTCTCCGGGCTCACCGGAATCACGCCGTACTGATTGAACAGGGTCGGGTCACCCTGATAGGCAATGGCGGCGTCCTGTTTGTTGGCAAAGGTAATCCAGGTGGCTCTGTCCGTCAGCACGTAGGCCTGCAGCCCGACGCCGGTGTTCAGGGTGGCGCCCATGCCGCTCCCGGTTTCAAGGTACCATTGACCGGAGCCCGCGTCAGGGTCAATCCCGGCCTCCTGCCACAGGGCCCGCTCTTTCTTATGGGTGCCGGAGTCGTCCCCCCGTGAGGCAAATTTGGCGCCTGCCTGGTGGATGCGGCTCAGGGCGTCAATGATGTTGCTGGCGCCGGCAACCTTGGCCGGGTCAGCGGCCGGGCCGATCAGCACAAAGTCGTTGTACATCAGATCGTGTCGGTACGCGCCGTAGCCCTCTGCCACGAACTTTTGCTCGGCCGCCTTGGCGTGCACCAGCAGCACGTCACCGTCGCAGCGCATGGCGTTTTTGATAGCCTGGCCCGTGCCCACGGCAACAACGTTTACCTGAATGCCGGTCTGTTTTTTGACCATGGGCAGGAGGTAATCGTACAAACCGCTGTTCTTGGTCGAGGTGGTGGACTGAACGATGATGGTGTCTGCTTGGGTCAGATTTCCCAGGGCAAGAGCCGCGATGATCAAAAGATACTTCATGGTTGTCCTCTTCAAGTTTGAACCCTTCGCAAGCTCCAATGGCTAGAACAACAGTTCCCCCGCCAAATAGGCCTGTGCCACTGGGGTTTCCGGCGCGGCAAAGAATGTGTCTGCGGATGCCTGCTCCGCGACCTGACCGTTGGATATAAATACGACCTCGTCGGCCATTCGTCGAGCCTGACCTTGGTCGTGGCTCACTAGAATGACCTTGGTGCCCTGGGCGCTCTGAGCTTTTACCAGGGATTCGATCAACAGCACCGAGGCCGGATCGAGACTGGCGGTGGCCTCATCCAGCAGCAACAGGGACGGTTGGCTAAGTAGGGCCCGGGCCAGGGACAGCCGTTGTTGCTCGCCACCGGACAACATACGTGCTGGCTGGTCGGCCCGATCGGCCAGATTGACAGTTTCCAGCGCCTGCACTAACCGTTGCGGGCTGGACTTGGCAATCGCCGGGACCGCAAAGGCGAGGTTTTGCAATACGGTGCGGCGCAAAAGCACCGGCTGCTGAAACACCATGGCCTGCCAGCGTCGGCTCTCCGGGACCTTCAGTTGGCCCAGGGTGATAGCGCCCCGGTCCGGCTGGATCAGCCCGTGCAAACAGCGCAGCAACAGGCTTTTCCCGGCGCCGTTGGGGCCCATGATGACGGTGATGCCGGGGCTGTCGATGAACAGATTTACGCCGGCCAGCACCGGGCGATCACCTTTTACCAGGCGCAGGTCACTGATTCGAATGGGCAGGAGCGGATTAGGCATATTGGCGTTTCGCTGCGTATTCCCGGACCCCGATCACCAGGGCGTTTACCACCAGGGACAGTGTCAGCAGCACCGCGCCCAGGGCCAGTGCCAGGGTCAGGTTACCCTTGGAGGTCTCCAGCGCAATGGCGGTGGTCATGACCCGAGTCAGGTGGTCAATGTTGCCGCCGACGATGATCACGGCACCGACTTCCGCGATGGCCCTGCCAAACCCCGCCAGAATACAGGTGGTCAGGGCAAAGCGCGCATCCACCAGATACGCTTTCACGGCGCGATGGCCGGTGACCCCCATGGAGTAAAACGTATCCCGGTATTCCTGATGCAGGTGCTCAATAACCTGGTGCGACAGCGCCGCAATGATTGGGGTGATCAGTACCACCTGGGCGATGATCATGGCCGTCGGCGTGTACAGGAGCCCCATCCAGCCGAGCGGGCCGGATCGGGACAGCAGCAGATAGACCATCAGGCCCACCACAACCGGGGGCATGCCCATGAGGGCGTTCAGCAACAGGATGCAGAATTTCCGCCCCGGGAACTTGGCAATGGCCAGCCAGGTGCCCAGTGGCAGGCCAATAACGGCGGAAACGATCAGCGCGATAACGCTAACCCGAATGGACAGCCAGAGGATTTCAAACAGATCCGCGTCCAGCGTGATGATCAGGCGTAAGGCTTCAGCCAAAGAATCCATTAAGTGGTGCAGTCCGGCAGTGGTGAATCGTCGATTGAACCTTCTTTGTTCCAGATTCTCAAGGACTTCGGGCAGACTCAAGCCCCGCCGCACTCGGATCGGCCCGATTGGCTGAAGCGATTACGCACATCCAGCGAATGGGTGTCGCTGGCGGGATCTTGCTACATGGATTGCTGATTCACCCGCTGTGAAACTTCCTCTGCGCTCTCTACGCGTTCGGAGTAGCGGTCGGTCAGGTAGTCGCTGCGATCCCGGGTCAGCAGGGTGAATTTCACCAGCTCCTCCATCACATCCACGATGCGGTTGTAGTACGGCGAGGGTTTCATCCGGTCGTTGTCGTCGAACTCCAGAAACGCTTTCGGCACCGAGGACTGATTCGGGATGGTGATCATGCGCATCCAGCGGCCCAGGATGCGGAGCTGATTGACCGCGTTGAACGATTGGGAGCCGCCGCATACCTGCATGACCGCCAGGGTTTTGCCCTGGGTTGGGCGCATGCCGCCAATCGACAGAGGAATCCAGTCAATCTGTGCTTTCATAATGCCGGTCATGGCGCCGTGGCGTTCGGGCGAGCACCACACCATGCCCTCGGACCATTCGGCCAGGCTCCGCAGTTCCTGAACCTTGGGGTGAGAGTGGTCCTCGGCGTCTGGCAGTGGGAGATCGCGCGGGTCGAACACCCGGGTTTCAGCCCCCATGGCTTCGAGCAGCCGTGCGGCCTCCTCCACGGCAAGTCTGCTGAACGAGCGGGCTCGGAGTGAGCCGTAGAGCAACAGTATGCGGGGGCGGTGTGAGGCCCGCTCAGGAGTGTTGAGGTGGTCATGACTGGGGGTCTGGAAACAGTCGGCATGGACGTTGGGGAGATGTTCAGTGGTCATGGTCTTGCACTTCCTTTACTCGGCTCGGCGTCGATACTATTATGCATAAAAATGAATATTCGAAAAATCGAATATTAAGGTGATTGGAAAAGAGGATCGAACATGAAGCGCCGGGTTTTGTTTGTGTGCACCGCCAACAGTGCCCGCTCCCTGATGGCCGAGGCCCTGCTCAGAGACATGGCTGGTGGGCTGTTTGAGGTTGCCAGCGCCGGAACCGAACCCACGGAAGCGCATCCGTTGGCGCTCCAGGTGTTGCAGGAGGCCGGTATTCCCACTGAGGGGCTGAGCAGTAAACGGCTGTCGGATCTGCAGGGACAGCACTGGGATTACGTGATCACCCTGTGTGAGAAAGCGGCGCGGGAATGCGGCCAGGTCTGCCAGCCAGCGCAGCAGATCGCCTGGGATTTCGCCGATCCGGCGCCGGCCAATCGCCACGCAACCTTTGCGGTTACGCTGAAGGAAATTCGCGAGCGTATTGCGCTCTTTACCCTGGTGCATCAGAAAGAGACCGGTAAAAAGCCAATATCCTTCGATCCGGTTACGGTGTTTAAGGCCCTCGGCGATGAGCTCCGCCTGGCCGCACTGCTGCTGATTCGAAACCAGCAACAGTTGTGTGTGTGCGAACTGACCGAAGCCTTCGACGCCCCCCAGCCGAAGATCAGCCGCCACCTTGCCACCCTGAAAGAGGCAGGGCTGCTGGAAGCCGAACGACGTGGCCAGTGGGTGTATTACGCACTGAGCCCGCACATTCCCCCTTGGCTGACCAGGGTGCTGGAGGAAACCGCCAGTCACAACGGCGCACTGATCGACCAACCCCTGAATCGACTGAGCGCCATGGCCGATCGGCCGGCTGTTTTGTGCGGATAAAAATGGATGTGACCTGGTAGACTTCCCGCCCGGTTGCAACCGCTGTACATTCGGAGAGCCTGACGCCCTGAGCTCCTCAGGGGTCCGGGCAAAGGAGCGATTGAACGTTCCTCAACGGAAACGCAGTGTGCTTTCCGATGAATCCGATAGGGAAGACAATGAAGACGCCAAGGATGTTATCCGTAGGCCTGGCACTCTCAGTAATCTCCGTGCTCTTCGCACCTACCGCACTGTCTGACTCCGCACTGGCATCGCCCGTGCGCGTCGGAGTGGGGCTGGAATTTACCAGCGTTATTGCACCGGAAGGCGGCCGGCTCCGGGGTGAGCTCGCCGACGCCTATAATTGTGTCATCGACGGCTCCGGCTATCAGTTTGACTACGTGGTTCTACCCTTGGCCCGTCTCATTCACGAATTGAGGGTGGGTAACCTCGACATGGGCTTGCCACTGGTCCATGAACCGTCGCGGGACCAGTTCGCTACCCTCGGCGATGCCGTCATTGATTCCAGTTACCTGCGGGTGTCCCTGCCTGGAAATGAGGTTCGGCCCGATGGTAGCGGCGTTCGATACGTCTACGTGCGCGGGTTCGCCGGTAAAACCATCCTGAAAGACCTGCGAGGCCTCACCATCCCGGTGAGCCAATGGGAGCAGGCCATCGAAATGCTGCGCAGACAGCGTACCGACTACGTCCTGATCACCGAAAAAACCTTTCGGGCCATGACCGCCAATAGTGACGAGCCGTTTGTGGTGGAAACAGTGAGCGATCTGGAGGTGGCGTTTTATGTCAACCACAGCGCCCCCGATTTGTTGAACGCGCTGAATGAAGCCAACGCGCGTTGTAAGAGCTGACGGCAATACAAACAGTCACCAACCTTTACCCCTCCATAGTCTATAGTCTAAGGCATCGAAACTTGGGCGCTTTGCGATGGCGGTGCCCGATGTCACCCCCGATCTAATGGGTGCTGGAGAAACAAGAGCGTGACGGCACAGGGACTTCTTTATGAGCGTTGCTGAATCCTCGGTTGTGAGTCTGAGTGGCAAGATTGCTGCCACGGTGGTGCTCGCGTTGCTGGCACTGATTGGGAATTATCTCAGTCTGCCGCTGTTTTTCGGCGTCAGTTTCATTTTTGGCTCGATCATGGTGATGCTGGCGGTGCGGCTGCTCGGCCTTGTCCCGGCGCTGCTGGTGGCCATTACCAGTGGGCTATACACCCTGGCGCTGTGGGGGCACCCCTATGCCCTGGTGATCTTTACCCTGGAGGCCCTGGTGGTGGGGACTCTGTATCGAAAGGGACTGCAGAATCTGGTGCTGGCCGACATGGTGTTCTGGCTGGCGCTGGGAGCCCCCCTGGTGCTGGTGTTCTATCGCGGGGCGATGGGCATGGAATGGCAGGCCGCCACCCTGATAACCCTCAAACAACCGCTGAACGGTGTGTTCAATGCGTTGCTCGCCGGCCTGATCATCCTCGGGGCACAATTGTACTGGCGAGGTGACAACCGACGGGTTTTGGGCACCGCCGGATTGCCGACGCTTCTATTTCATGTGCTGCTGACGGCCATCCTGGTGGCCGGGTCAGTGCCGGTTATTCTTGAAGGCTATACCCAGCGGGTGCAGTTGGAAGGGTTCATGGCGGAACGGTTATCGGAACGGGCGAAGGGTGTTGCGACCTGGCTCACCGAGGAACCGCCGGGCCAATGGCAAACCACGCTGGCCCGACGGCAAATCGACGGCCTTGGTGTCGTCGTGCGGGGGGCAGATGGCGAGATATTGGCCAGTCAGGGAGAGATGGCAAGTTTCTCGGAGAGTCCGGGCCAGGTACAGGCCCTTGAGAATGGTTTGTCCATCTGGTTGCCGAGCAGTGACATGCCGGCTATGCCGCGCTGGAAGCAGGGCCGCTACCAGGCCAGCTGGCCCGTTGAGGGAATCGAGGGCGTGGCGGACGTTGTCGTCGCGGAGTCGGCGATGTCGCTGGTGCAGACCCTGGAGCAGGGCAGTATCCGACTGTTCTCATTCCTGGTTGGGCTGCTGGCCTTGGGTATCCTGGTCGCCCGATTCATGAGCCAATGGCTTACCCAACCCCTCAGTTCACTGGTGCACACCAGTCGGGATCTGAGCGGCCAGATCAGTCAGGGCATCAAGCCTCAACTGCCGGGCAGCCCGATTGCCGAATACAACGGTCTCAGCAAAAGCCTTCGGGAGATGTCCGGATTGTTGGCGGGGCGAGTACGGGAATTGCGCGATTTCAACGCGGCGTTGTTCAGCTCGGCAGGGGCCATCATGGCCGTGCTCGACCGCGAGGGGCGAGTCGTTCGCTTCAATCATTCGGCGGAAGTGGCAACCGGTTACAGCGCCAAGGAGATCGAGGGCAAGATTGGCTGGGAGTATCTGGCGCCACCGGAAGATCGTGCCAAGGTCGAGCAGGTTTTTGATCAGCTCGCCTCGAATGGTGTTCCTGCCCGACACGAAAGCCAATGGGTGATGCGCGACGGCAGCCGCCGCCTCTACGACTGGTCCAATGCGGTGCTCCCGGACGAGCAGGGCGAGATTGAGTTCATCGTGACTGTCGGTGTCGACATCACCGAAACCAAGCGAGCGCAGAAGGAATTGCGAGAGCAGGCCACCCACACCCAGACCATCCTCGACAACATGGTGGACGGGCTCGTCACCATCAACGCCAGTGGCATTATCCAGTCAGCAAACCAAGCCGCGACGCGGATCTTCGGTTACGAAGCCGAAGACATCATCGGGCATAACGTCAGCATGCTCATGCCGAGCCCGCATCGCGAGGCGCATGACAGTTATTTGCGCAATTACCAGGCCACCGGTGTGGCGCGTATTCTTAACACGGACAGAGAGGTGGAGGGGCTGCGCAAAGACGGCTCTCTGTTTCCCATGGAGCTGGCGGTATCCGAGATCACCCAGCACGGCCAGCCACTGTACGTGGGCATGGTGCGGGACATCAGTGAACGAAAGCGCATGGAGCACATGAAAAGCGAGTTTGTGTCCACGGTCAGCCATGAGTTGCGCACCCCGCTGACCTCCATCTCCGGTGCCCTCGGCCTGGTGATCGGGGGTGGCCTGGGCGAGTTGCCGGACAAAGTGCGGAAGATGATTGGCATTGCTCAGAGTAACAGCCTGAGGCTGACGCACCTGATCAACGACCTCCTGGACATCGAAAAGATCACCGCCGGCAAGTTGAAGTTCGATATGCAGCTGGAGTCGCTGAAGCCGCTCATCGAGCAGGCATTGGAGAGCCATCGGACATTCGGAGGCAAGCAGAATGTGGTGCTGTCTCTGGATCCGGAATCGGCCGAAGCCGATGTGCGGGTGGACAGCCAGCGCCTGCAACAGGTGCTCGCCAACTTGCTGTCCAACGCCATCAAATTCTCCCCCGCCGGCGGAACCGTTTACGTGTCGGTGCGGCAACAAGCCGGCCAGGCGCGAGTGACGGTGGCCGACCAGGGACCGGGGATACCGCAGGCATTCCAGTCCCGAATTTTTGAGAAATTCTCCCAGGCGGATTCCTCCGATACCCGCCAAAAAGGCGGCACCGGTCTCGGGCTCGCGATCACCCGGGAATTGGTAGAGCACATGGGCGGGCGCGTCGGCTTTGAGTCTGTCGAGGGGCAGGGAGCGACGTTCTGGTTCGAATTGCCGCTGATCGATAAGGACCAGTTCGACCCTGCTGACTTCGCTGAGGACCCCATTCGGCTGGGCACGCCGCGCATTCTGGTGGTCGAAGACGAGCCGGATGTGGCGGAGGTACTGGGCATTCTGTTTACCCGCAGTGGCTATCGAATCGATATCGCCCACACCGGGCAGGAGGCGCTTGAGGCGCTGGCAACCACCCGCTTCGATGCGGTGAGCCTTGACCTGATGCTCCCGGACCTCAGTGGCATGGACATCATTCGCCATCTGCGGCAACGGCCCGAAACCGAGGACCTGCCCATCATGGTGCTGTCCGCCAAGATGGAGGAGGGGCGCCTTGCAATCAACGGTGAATTCGCCGGCATCGAGTGGCTGGCCAAGCCCATCGACGAGTGGCGATTGTTGGATTCCCTCGAGCGCCTGCTCGACGCCACCAAGCACACCAAGGCCCGGGTTTTGCACGTGGAAGATGATCCCGATGTCCACGAAGTGATCCGCGCCATGGCGGGGGATCGATTCGAGTTCGAGCTGGAGAAGTCTGTCCGCAAGGCCCGGGGCCGAATCGCAGTTGAGCGTTTCGACGTAATCGTGCTTGATATCGGCCTACCGGATGGCTCCGGGTGGGATTTGCTGCCGGAAATACGGGCCCGGCAGCCGGAGGCGAGAGTGCTGGTGCTCTCTGGCACCGAACTGAGCCCCGATGAGGCGCTCAAGGTGGAGTCGGTGTTACTGAAATCTCAGATCACGCCAAACGACCTGCTGGAAGCACTGGGCAAACGCATCGAGGATCGGAATTTACGGCATCGGACCAAGGCGGTGCATTCCTGATAGCCACTGGCACGGTCCAATCCGTCAGTTCACGATTTTTGCTCGCTGAACCGGTACCGTTTGGTCTCATCGGTCATTTGCGTGATCAGGAGCCTGAGATCGGCCGATGCCTCCTCGATCTGATCGCTGGCGCCGGTGATGTCTCTGGATGCAGTGACCACATTGCGTAGATTCTCGTCAATCTGGTCGGACGCCGCGGATTGTTGGTCCACTGCAGCTGCTAGCTGATTGTTCATGGTCATCAGCGATCTGATTTCGTCGTCAATTTCGTCAATGGCGCTTCTGGCGTGCGCCATGGCGTGGTCCGACTCGGTGGCCACACTCGTGCCGGTTTCAATGTCGGTCAGCGTTTTCTGACTGGAGTTTTGAAGCTTTTGGATGGTCTCTCGAATGTGATCGGTGAAGTCCTGAGTCCTCCGCGACAAACTGCGTACTTCGTCCGCCACAACCGCGAAGCCCCGGCCCTGTTCACCGGCCCGTGCCGCCTCGATGGCGGCGTTGAGCGCCAGCAGGTTGGTCTGATCGGAAATCTCAGAGATCGAATCGATGAAGCCGGTGATCTCGTTCACCTGCCTCGTCAGTTCGTTGATGGTCTGACTGCAAACGTCCAGCGCCGACTTCATCTCTGTCATTTTGCGACTGGTGGCATTGACGTTGTCTTTCGTGACCTTGCTCTTTTCACCGAGGGTTTTCACCGAGTCCGCCGCTTCGTGCGTGGCGGTGGAAACATGCCGAATCGACGCCGACAACTGGGTGGCCGCCGACGAGCCCGATTCCATCTGGATGAGCTGATCGTGGGTTGCCGCTTTTGTCCGTTCGTGCACACGGGTAAGGGTTTCGGAACTGACTTCGAGGTTTTCCGAGATTTCCTTAAACAGGCTTATCGCCTGCTCGAAGCTGGAGAAAAGACCGTTCACTACGCGATCTGCTTCGGTTTTTTCGGGTAACCGTTGGGTCAGGTCGAGGGTTGCCCGGAAATTCGCGATGATCCCGGACAGCCGGTTGGCCCTGCGCCGATCTTGAGCCATGCCCCAAGCAAACCAGGTAAGCACCGCGCTTTCAAAGACCACGAAAAGCGCATGATGAATCACCATCATCCAGCCGTGACCGGCATCGAAAATCACGAGGGGCATGTTGAACCACATGGCGTCGATGCTTTGCAGCCAATTGAAGCCCACATGGTGCGCCGCAATCAGCGCAGCGGCAGACCAGATGATCACGGCATCGCGGTAGGCAATCAGAAGCGCAAGAAAGACGAAGATGGAAAAGTGATTTTCAGTCTGGGCGCTCACCTGAATCATCACAATACTCACGCCCATCAACAACAGACCATTGATCAGCCCGCACAAGCGAGTGCCGCGAGCGAGGAAGTAAATTACCGTGGAGGCCAGACCGATAAACAGCGACGCGAGGATGGCAAACCATTGATGCGCCCCCGTTTGCCCCATCGGGACGACAAAGGCCGTAACGGGTATCTGAGCCAATAAAATCCACCACATTTGTTGGTCGATTCGCAGCAGTTGCTCGTGGGTGTTGCAGCCTTCGAGCAGGGAGTCGTTTGAGTGAGTCATCTGTAATACCTGAAATCAGCGAGTTAGCTCAGCCTGTCGGTGGGAGCGCAGGCGGATATACGAAGAGTATCGAGCAAACAGATTGTGTTTTTTTGCCTGGGTTAAGATCCGAGAGGGTGGGCCAAGAGATTGGTTGCGATCTTGACCGCCAGTGACTTGTGATATCCTCGCACGTCGCCGTCGGTACGCAGATCAAGCTTCAACCTCGTCATCCGGCCGGTCACTTGCAATCTGATCAACCTCCAATCTGGAGCTAGAGTCTTTAATCATGAGAATTCTTGTTCGTTATTTTTTCCGCTTCGTGCGCCTGGTGCTGACACCCTTCATGTTGCTGAGCGAGAAACTCAGCACGCCCAAAAGTGTGAACCGCAGCGCTGAAGAGCAGGCCCGTGTCGACAAAGCCAGCAAACAGCTCGCGCTGTACCAGTTCAGCGCCTGCCCGTTCTGCATCAAGGTGCGCAAGGAGATTGCGCGACTTGGCCTGAACATTGAAACCCGCAATGCCCAGCATGACGAACAACACCGAGCGGCACTGGAGGCTGGTGGTGGTCAAGTCAAAGTGCCCTGTCTGAGAATTCAGCAAGAAGATGGCAGTGATCGCTGGTTGTACGAGTCCGACGAGATCAAGAGCTGGCTGCAGGAGCGCTTCGAGCCGGCCTGATTGCCCTTATGTGTCGTACATCGATGACCAAGTGGCTAACGCCACCAGATCGATACGGGGACGCGGACCATTGAAACAGCTGGCGAATCAGTCGCTTTCTTCTCTTTCTGCCTATCATGCGGTGGTGATCCAGGATATGGGGGGGGTGGTGATTCGCCTGAACTCAGCGGTATCTCTGCGATCACGCCGCAGCCCGATCGACAGATCAGGGTCTATCCATTCTCCGTGACCAGCTTTTACACCGTCGGGTTGGAACTCGGCCTGGTGGATTCGAACGCCATGGTGGAATGGCCTTAATCCAAAGAACCCCATCGTTGAAAAACGACAGAGATGGCTCATGAACATTTTCACGAAAACCAAGCGGGAACTGGCGGCGGTTGAGGAAAAGCTGGACGCCGCAGAGCGGCGAATCGCAGAGCTGGAAGACGATTTACAGACCCTAGAGCAGTCAGCGGCACTGATGGTGATGACCCAGGATGGGCTGATTGAACGGGTGACCGACGAGCTTCTGGCACTGCTGAATCACCGGCGGGACGATTTGATCGGTCAGCACCACCGGGTGCTGTGCAACGACGAGTACGCCCGAAGCGAGCAGTACATCAAGTTCTGGCGGGAGCTGGCGATCGGCCGCAAACAGGAGGATCGCTTCCTGCACCTGACCGGCGACGGCCGAGAGGTGTGGCTGAACGGCCAGTACCTGCCGGTGTTATCGGATAAGAATCTGGTGAAGCGGGTGCTTGTTCTGATGCATCGCCCGTAAATCAGGCCGCCACAAAACGCCCGCTCGTCAGTATTCGAAGCTATGACCACTGCTCGGACGAGTTTTTAAGCCCTAACCGACAGCCCTCTGAACGGCCACATAATGCGTGACTTCGTCGCCATCCATCACCGGCGCGATTTTCCATTCAATGACAAACGTAGAGCCGTCTTTGCGGTAGTTAATCGTGTCGCCGTGGAAGATCCGATTATTCTTCAGATCGTCAGCCAGGCGCTCCTTTACGCCTATCTCGGTTTTCGGTCCCTGCAGCAACCCTGGTGTTTTTCCGATGACTTCTTCCGCAGAGTAGCCGGTCAGACTGGTGAATGCCTCGTTTACATAGACGATGACAGAGTTGGTGTGATCGGACGTGGCTTTTGTCACCATGACCGACTCAAAAGCTAAACCAGCAACGGCTTGAAACAGTGGGGATTGGAGTACGTTTTCAGAATCTTTCATACATGTCCCTTTCCGTTAAACAGAGTGCGGTTGATTACTCACTACGTTAGTACGAGTCGCACCTGTCGCTGTATCAGTTAGGGAGGAAACGAGAAGGAACCCAGTCACAAAAAAGCCCGCACTAGGCGGGCTTTTTTGTGGGATATGGCCCGCCCGATAGGATTCGAACCTATGACCTTTGCCTCCGGAGGGCAACGCTCTATCCAGCTGAGCTACGGGCGGAACGAAAGTTAACGACAGTGCGTTAATTTCGAGTGCGCAATCTTACGTGCGAAGGGGAACTCTGTCCAGCCCCATTCCCGGATGTCTTGGATTGAACTTTGGCGGATGATTTCGGTCACCCATTCGCACTGTTCAATAAAAGATGCGTTTTCTTTCTATCAATCCACTGGGCCAATAAAAACATGTATTTTTCGGCACCACTCCAAAAGACGAATCCTGCATACCGCTATTTGCATTGATAGCGTTTGGTTATAAAAAGTCATCGAACTGTCAAAGTGTTGACTTTTATACCTTCGTTCAAGCCTTCCCATTTTCCTCTGAGTCCGCCCTGAAAACAGCAGGTTGAGGCCCGCTGTGTGTGCCCTGACTCCAGACCATTTTCTTTGACATGTCAAAGCCTTACGCCCAAAAGCATTATCTTTCTGTAACAGGAAGTTAACGCTTTGTTTCTGTACGTTTTCGGCAGTTTCACGGGGCCAGGCGCCGCCCGCTGGTGATGTGTCGATGGCCGCGTCAAAGCGGGAATTCGGTTCTGCAGCGGGTGTGATGTCGGGAAATGTGGCCTGCACCGTTCAGAGACATGTCGAGTCCGGCGGGACGTTCAGTGCCGCTTGACCGACCGCCGGCAGAAATCAGGCGTTGACCCCGGAAACACGTGAAACGGATGAATCATTGATGCACCGAAGGGGACATAGGGATGCGAGTAAGCATATTTGGTTTGGGGTACGTGGGTGCCGTGTGTGCCGCCAGCCTGGCGCGCCGTGGTCATGATGTGATTGGCGTGGATGTATCGCCGGTCAAGATCGATCTGATCAACAGCGGTCGGTCACCGATTGTCGAGCCGGGGCTGGAAGAGCTGCTGGCGGACGGGGTTCGTGCAGACCGGATTCAGGGCGTCACCGATGGCATCGACGCGGTGCTGGATACCGACCTCTCGATGATCTGTGTCGGTACACCGAGCAAGCCGAATGGCGATCTGGGCCTGAGCTTTGTGGAGAAGGTGGCTCAAGATATCGGCGAGGCCCTGCGCGTGAAGTCGTCCTGGCATCTGGTGGTGGTTCGCAGCACGGTATTGCCGGGTACGGTACGTGATCTGGTCATCCCAGTGCTGGAAAAGGCCTCGGGCAAGCGCGCCGGGGAAGACTTTGGCGTGTGCGTGAACCCGGAATTCCTGCGCGAGAGCACCGCGATCAAGGATTACGACCAACCCCCGATGACGGTGATCGGTGAGCTGGATGAGCGCTCCGGCGATTTGCTGGCGGAACTGTACAGCGATCTGGACGCGCCGCTGATCCGCAAGCCGATCGAGGTGGCGGAGATGATCAAGTACACCTGTAACGTCTGGCACGCCACCAAGGTGAGCTTCGCCAACGAGATCGGCAACATCGCCAAATCCATGGGCGTAGACGGCCGCGACGTGATGGACGTGATGTGCGTCGACAACAAGCTCAATATCTCCCGTTACTACATGCGCCCGGGCTTCGCCTTCGGCGGTTCCTGCCTGCCGAAAGACGTGCGCGCGCTGACCTACCGGGCCAACCAGATGGACGTTCGCAACCCGCTGCTCAGCTCGATCATGAACAGCAACAGCGAGCAGGTGGCCAACGCCTTCAATATCGTGACCGGCTATGGCGCCCGCAAAATCAGCATGCTCGGGCTCAGCTTCAAGTCCGATACCGACGACCTGCGCGAAAGCCCGCTGGTAGAGTTGGCAGAACAGCTGATCGGCAAGGGCTACGACCTGAAGATTTTCGACCGCAATGTCGACTACGCCCGTACCCACGGCGCCAACCGGGAATACATCAACCAGAAGATTCCCCATCTCTCCAATCTGATGGACAGCGACCTGCGCGGTGTGGTCGAGCACGGTGAAGTAATCGTGGTCGGCAACAACGACGAGCTGTTCGAGACCGTCATTGCCGACGTGCCGGAAGGCAAGCGGGTGGTGGATCTGGTGGGCTTCATGAAGACCACCACCAACGACGTACTCGAGGGCATCTGCTGGTAAGCCCTCACACCCGATGAAGGCTGGTTCTGTTCGAATCAGCCTGACCGCGCAGTCTTTCGGAAGCTGGAGAACCTGATCATGACATGGATGACGGATAACGTATTGTCCCGCACCGGTGGCTGGCTGCTGTACCTGGCCGTACTCGGGGCGCTGGCGGTGAGCCTGCCCCGAGAGTTCATCGTGCCGGGCGGTGCCCAGTTCATCCTGCTGATCGGCGGGATCGGGCTCTGGCGTTATTCGGTCGGGATCATTCACTTCGTGCGTGGCATGTACTTTCTGCACGTGGCCTATCCGCGCTTGCGGGCCAAGGCCCGGCGTCTGGGTGAAGACAGTGCGCCGTCCCACGTGTACCTGATGGTGACCAGTTTTCGCATTGATGCGGAAACCACCGCCAAGGTGTACGCCTCCATCATCCGCGAAGCGGTTGAGTGCGGCTGGCCCACCACGGTGGTGGCCTCCATCGTCGAGCTGTCGGACGAGATGCTGATGCGCGCGATCTGGCGCCGGCTGGATCCGCCGGCGCGGGTCAAGCTGCGGCTGGTGCGGATTCCCGGTACCGGCAAGCGTGACGGCCTGGCCTACGGTTTTCGGGCGATTTCCCGGGATGTGCCCGATGACGACGCGGTGGTGGCAGTGGTTGATGGCGACACCGTGCTGAACCCCGGCGTGGTCAGAGGCACAGCGCCGTACTTCCGGCTGATGCCTAACGTAGGTGCGTTGACCACCAACGAGTTTTGCGAAGTGCACGGCAGCTATCTGATGTCGGAGTGGCACAAGCTGCGCTTTGCCCAGCGCCACATCAATATGTGCTCCATGGGACTGGCCCGCCGGGTACTGACCCTGACCGGTCGCATGTCCGTATTCCGCGCCAGCGTGGTGACCCGGCCGGAGTTCATCGGTGATGTCGAATACGACTCGCTGAAGCACTGGCGCCTGGGCCGCTTCCGGTTCCTGACCGGTGACGACAAATCGAGCTGGTTCAGCATGATGCGCCTGGGCTACGACACCTTTTACGTGCCCGACGCTTCGATTCACACGGTGGAGCACCCGCCCGACCCGAGCTTTATCCGCTCGGCCCGTCAGCTCATGTTTCGCTGGTACGGCAACTCGCTGCGCCAGAATTCCCGGGCCACCAAGCTGGGCCCCCGCCGCTTGGGTTGGTTTACCTGGTACGTGCTCTGGGACCAGCGCATTTCCATGTGGACCAGCATCCTCGGCCTGACCGCGGCCATCGTCGCCGCCATCAAGTACTCCGGGGTAATCCTGGTGGCCTACCTGCTGTGGATCGGTCTCACCCGTCTGGTGCTGACCACCTTGCTGATGGCGACCGGCCACCCGGTGGGGCCGGCGTACCCGGTGATCCTGTACTTCAACCAGATCTTCGGGTCGCTGATGAAGATCTACGTGTTCTTCCGGCTCGACCGCCAGTCCTGGACCCGCCAGAAAACCAGCAACAGCGCCGATTCGGCCTCGTTCCAGCAGCGCCTGAACCGGTGGTCCTCCCGGATCATGACCTTCTCCGCAGTCAGCGTGTTTCTGGCGACCGTGATGTTCATTGTCTGAGTCGCCGCGACCGGGACACAACGTTTTCAGAGACTTCAAACAAACAAGGGATTAACCAATGAATACGGCAGCGATAGCACCGCAGTTTGTCCACGAATCCGAGGCCCAGCGCCAGTTTGCCCGGGTGCGAATGCCGGCCAAGCTGTTCGTCAAACTTGATGGCACCACCATGAAGTTTCCCATCGAGGATCTGTCCGCCGGTGGCTTTGGGATCAAACTCGGCAATGAGGGCCTGCGCCGTGGCCAGGTCTACAGCGGGCGGCTGGTGTTCCGGATCGACGGCTTTGATCTGGCGGTGGATGTGGAGTTCGTGCCCCGGAGCTTCGAAGGCAACGACAACCGCTGTGGCTGCGAGTTCCAGAATCTGGGCGCCAATGAGGTGTCGGTGCTGCGCTACCTGATCACCTCGTTTCTCAGCGGCGAGGTGGTGTCCGCCGGTGATGTGCTCAATACCCTGTCCCGGGAGAACTTCACCAAGTCCCGGAAGAGCAAGGGGAGCCAGGCGCTCGGTTTCTTCGCCAGTGCCCGGGCTATGGTGGTCAGCCTGCTGATGATGGGCCTGGGGCTGATTGCCGTTGGCTTTATCGGTTTTCAGCTCTGGCAGATCTACTTCGTGACCACCGCCGAGTCAGCCATGGTGGCGTCCGAAAACGTGCCGGTGCGGCTGCCGAAAGACGCCAAGGTGACCACCCTGGTGGAAGCCGGCGACCAGGTCGAAGCCGGCCAGGCCATCGCCTCCTTTGATGCGCCCATGCTGTCCTACGTCAACGATCTGGTGGGCAACGGCAATTACACCGTGGAGCAAATCGAGGAGCTGCTGGGCCAAAGCGTGCGCGGCACCCTGACCAGCCCCTGTGACTGCAAGGTGCTGAACATGCTGCCGGCCGAGGATCAGTACATGAGCAAGGGTGAAAAGCTGGCTGTATTGGCGCCCACCGATGCCTCGGCCCACGTGATTGCCCGCTTCAACTTCGAGGATGGCGGCGACCTTGAAGAAGGCCAGTCGGTCACGCTTCGCATGTCCGGGGGCGACACCCAGACCGGCCGCATTGAATCGCTGTTTGTGGATTCGGAAACCCCGAATCAGCCGGGTAACGCCATCAATGCCCTGATTCAGGCAGACAAGGATCTGCCCATGCAGTCCATCGGCCGGCCCATCGGCGTCACCGTGGACGTGTTCCAGATGGCGGCGGTGGACGGTCTGATCGACCGCGTCGCCGGACAGTGAGCGAGGGCGTGGTCATGGCTCGGAAGCGGTACCCGATCACCCTGATGCTGGCCGGCGCGGTGGCCCTGGCGGGCTGCAGTGGCGTGCCGGACATCCAGCGCGCCGAACAGGCGGCCGAAGCCGGGGACGTGGAAACGGCCCGCGCCCAACTGGAAGAGCTGGCGCGGTTCGGCATTGCCGATGCCCAGGTGGAGCTGGGTGACCTGTACGCCGAGGAGGCATCCGCCGCGGCTCAGGAAAAAGCGTTGCACTGGTACCGCCAGGCCTCAGAGCAGGGCAGTGACCGTGCCTGGGTTCGCCTCGGCAAGTTGCTGGCGCGGGAAGGCCAGACGCCGGAACAGCGTGCCCGGGGTGAGCATTACCTGAAAAAGGCCCTGGCGGAAGACGACGACAGCGCCTTGATGTCACTGATCGAGCTGTATCTGGCTCACCCGCAGGAGTTTCCCGAGGCGCAGCCGCGGACCTGGATCGAGCGGGCACGGGCCGCCGGCGACCCGGCCGGGGATCTGGCGCTGGCCCGCTATTACCTGATGCAGGGGCAGTTGCAGGGCCGGGCCGGGGAGATCGCTGGGCTGTGCAAGCCCATTGTCGAGACCCAGCCGGATTGCCTGACGATCCTCGGGCAGGTCCATTTGAGCCAGAACGACACCGAGGCTTTCGAGGCCCTGGTGCAGCGAGCAAAGACCGCCTGGGCTGACGGCCAGATCGAGGACCGCGACCTGTACGTGTTCGCCCGCTGGATGGCCGAGGACGACTTGCCGAACCCGCAGGTGGCCACGGCCAACGACCTGTATCAGCTGCTGACACCCGGCTATGTGCCGGCCATGACCGGTCGGGCCCGGCTGATTATGGACAACACCTACCTGGCCGACGCCGATGAGGTGGTGAAACTGCTCAAGGCCTCCCGGGCCGCGGGCGACCTGAAAGCCGCATTGGTGCTGGCGCGGGTGTATGAACGCGGCAACCTCGTGCCGTTGGACCCCAAGAAAGCGGTCCAGTACGCCGAAGAGGCCAGGGGCCGGTACCCGTCTGCCGACTATTTGCTCGGGCGCATCTACAAACGCGGCTACTTGGGCGAACCGGACCCTCACAAGGCACGGGACTATCTGCTCAAAGCAGCCCGGCGCGGATTCCCGAAAGCCGACTACCTGCTGGCGGAAATGTTCTGGGAGGGCCGGGGCATTGAGGTCAACAAGGAATACGCCTGGGCGTTTGCCCTGCTGGCCTTCGAGGGCGGGGTCGAGCGCGCCAAGGATCTGATGCTGGAGATGGTGCCCGAGATGCCGCGGGTGCTGGAGAACCAGGCCGAAAGGCTCGCCAACCGGGAACTGGCGGCCCGAACGAACAAGACCCAAGGGGAGTAACAACAGAATGCGATTTAACCAAACCACAGGGTTGCGACCGCTAATGCTGGCACTGGGCTGTGTCGCCGCTACGCCGTTGGCCGCACAGGATGACGTGGAAGAGCTGGATTACCCGCGCCTGGTGGACTTCTCCACCAGTGCCAAGGCCAGCGCCATCAGCGAAGGAGACCGCCGTTTGGGGCTGAACCCGGGGCAAAGCACCAAATCCAACGAGGTGGGGCTGGATGTGAAGCCGGAATGGTATTGGCAGCTGTCCCGCAACTGGCGCTCCAAGCTCCGGTTGCAGGCCTTTGCGGCGACCGGTCAGGTGGATGTCAGCGATGAAATCGGCGGCACCGAGACCGATGGTTTCTTCGCCTTGCGGGAAGCCTGGCTCGATTACAACGGACTGACCGGGTACCCGGGCGAGTCCATCCGTTTCGGCCGCGAGCGCCTGAAAGAAGACACCGGCACCTGGTGGGACGACGACATCACCCTGGTGCGCTGGATCTTCGACACCACGCTGCTGAAGACCACGGTGGGTGTGGCTGACAAGATGACCGAAGCCCGCACCGACGTGAACGAGCTGCGTAAAGAAGAGCAGGACATTGCCCGGGTGTTCGCCTCCACCGAGTGGCAGTGGCGCAAAAACCAGTACCTGACCCTGCTGACCACCCACGCCGAGCGCTACGGCAACGACCGGGACCTGGCGAAGGATTCCGAGGGCAATACCCCCGAGCGGGTCACTGAATCCCTGACCTGGGTCGGCGCCAGGGCCGACAACGGCTATTTTGACTGGCATTCCCGCAGCCCGGTGCAGTACCTGGCCTCGTTTGCCGCGGTCGGCGGCGAGGATGCCCGCCTCAATGACACCCCGGGGGCCACCAATGGCTTCACCCGGGAGGAGCGGGATGTGTCTGGCTGGGCCGCGGATCTCGGGCTGCGAGCGCAGTTGACGGAAAGCCCGCGCTGGGTAGTGGGCGCTCACGGTGCCATCGCCTCCGGCGGCAGTGATGACGGCGAATCCGACGCCTTCCGCCAGACCCAGCTGGAAAGCAACCGGTCCCGCTACACCGGCACCCGGTCCCAGGTGTCCCGCTTCGGCGAGGCGTTTCAGCCCGAATGGAGCAACCTGAAAGTAGCCACGGTGTACACCGCCCTGACCGACCGCAACTGGTGGGCGGCCAATCTGCTGTACCACAAGTATTGGCTGAGCGATCAGGACGGCACTATCGAGTCCGATCTGGTTGAGCCAGGCTTCACCGGTGCCAGCGATGACCTGGGGGAGTCGGTGGACATGGTGCTGGGCTATTACGGCTCCCGAACCACCGGCACCTGGACGTCGTTCGATGCCCGGCTGCGGGCCGGGGTGTTCTTCCCTGGCCAGGCCTACGGCGACGAGGCCGACGATTCCCGGCACCGGGTTGTCCTTGACCTGACCAAGCGTTTCTAGGGAGCGACCATGAGATTCCCCCGGTTTGAGACATCCAGGATGGAACTGCGGGCGCTTGCCATGGCTGCTGTGGCGGCCTTGCTGCCAGCAGTTGCTGACGCCCGTGCAGATCTCGACATTGCACCGTCGCAGTTTGCGCCCTCGGAAACCGCGCCCCAGTACGAAACCGAAGACTACGGCTTTGAGCAGGTTCCGACGGAAAACCTGACCCGGCCCGACCCGGAGCTGCCGGACGTGTCGCAGTACAACGCCGAGGCGGTGGAGCAACGGCTGGCCGAGCGCTCGTCCGAGGCGCCAAAGGTCAGTGTGGAGCGCATCGCCGGGGTCAGTGCATTGGGGGATTTCGTGGATGAGGGCCGGGCCCGGGAATGGGTGATCCGGCAGTTTTCCCACCCCCAGGCGATTCTGGTCAACAGTGGCAAGGCCACACTCGACGACGTCTTTGAGCAGGTCAACGACGCTCGCTACATGGAGCGCAACGACGACGGCTCCTACATCATCCGGCTGCCGCTGGTGGTGCGCCCGGGGGCAACTCTGGAGATCCGGGATCAGACTCTGCGTCTATCTGAGGAACGCGGTGCCTTTATTGCCAACGACAGCCATCTGTTTGTCATCGACAGCACCATTGTCGGCTGGCGGGAGCAGGCCGAGGGCCCGGCCACCTTTCAGAAGAAGTCCAGTTTCCGGCCCTTCTTTGTCGGCTGGGGCGGCAGTGAAACCTTTGTGCTGGGCTCGGAGTTCGCCCACCTCGGTTACAACCAGAGTAAGTCCTACGGCTTTTCGATTGCCCAGTACTCGAAGTACGACAACGCCCGGCTTCAACGCTCTGCGCCCCACGCCTGGCTGGTCAACTCCAAATTCCGGGACATCTACTACGGCTTCTACTGCTACGAGGCGGAAGACGTTGCCATCGTCAATAACGTGTACGAAGACAACATCGTCTACGGCATCGACCCCCACGATTACTCCAGCAATCTGTTGATTGCCGGTAACGATGTTTACGGCACAAAGGAAAAGCACGGCATCATCATTTCCCGCCAGGTCAACGACAGCTGGATTCTGGACAACCACAGCCACAACAACGGCTTGTCGGGCATCGTGCTGGACCGCCAGAGCCGCAACAACGTGGTCGCCAACAACGTGGTGCACGACAACCAGGGTGATGGCATTGGCCTGTACGAATCCCCGGACAATCTGCTCTGGGGCAACCGGCTGGTCAATAACCTGCGCAACGGCATCCGGGTGCGCAACAGCACCGATGTCGGCGTGTACCACAACATTGCGGCGTTAAACGGCACCTTCGGTGTGCTCGGCCAGATCAAGGACCTGTCCGCCACCGATCGGGATTTCGAGGAGGATTTCTACCACCAGGCCGTCTCGATGAACGTGGTGGGCGGCAAGCTGGCGGCCAATGCCAGTGGCCCGCTGTCCACCGATAACCCGCAGTACATCGGACTTTATGACGTCGACATGCGCTTCCCCCGTTCCGACGTGGGTATCCACTTCGAGGGTGTGCTGGGGCGTTATCAGACCGAGATCTTCGATGCCCTGCTGAACCAGCAGCGGGCGGTTCGGTTGCAGCCGACCGCCACCACCGACTGAGCAGGACTTTCGCCGGAGACTGACCATGGTTTTTTCATCCAACATTTTTTTGTTCCTGTTCCTGCCGGCCTTTCTCGGCGTCTATTACCTGACGCCGTTCCGGCACCGGTCCTGGGTCATCCTGCTTGGCAGTTACTCGTTCTACGCCTGGTGGCGGGTGGATTTCCTGCTGCTGTTTGTCGCGGTCACCCTGTGGAACTACCTGATTGGCCTGCGCATCCACCAGGCCGGGCTGGGCACCTCCCAGGCCCGCAAATGGGTGGGTCTGGGTGTCGCCGGTAACCTGGCGACCCTGGGCTACTTCAAGTACGCCAATTTCGGTGTCGACAGCCTGAACGAGATCTTTCTATCCCTGGGGTATCAGCCCCTGGAGCTGGCGCACATCATCCTGCCCATCGGGATTTCCTTTTACATCTTCCAGGCCATTTCCTACGTGGTGGATGTGTACCGGGGCGATACTGCGCCAACCCGCCGTTTTGTCGACTTCGCCGCGTTCATCGCCCTGTTCCCGCAACTGATTGCCGGGCCGGTGTTGCGCTACAAGGACCTGGCGGATCAGTTCACCGAGCGCACCCACACCCTCGACAAGTTTGGCGAGGGTGCGGTGCGATTCATGCAGGGCTTTGTGAAGAAGGTGTTCATCGCCGATTCCATCGCACCCCTGGCCGACGGGGCCTTCGGACTGGCGGACCCGACCACGGCGGACGCCTGGCTCGGCATTCTGGCGTACACCGCCCAGCTCTATTTCGACTTTTCGGGTTACTCGGACATGGCCATTGGCCTGGGCCTGATGATGGGCTTCCGATTCCCTGAGAACTTCAACCAGCCCTACATCAGCCAGAGCATCACCGAGTTCTGGCGGCGTTGGCACATCAGCCTGTCGAGCTGGCTGCGGGATTACCTGTACATCCCCCTGGGTGGCAATCGCAACGGCACCGTCAGCACCTATCGCAACCTGTTGCTGACCATGCTGCTCGGCGGCCTCTGGCACGGCGCCAACTGGACCTTTCTGCTCTGGGGTGCCTGGCACGGCGGCCTGCTGGCCATCGAACGGGCGCTGGGCATCGGCGGCAGTGCCCGCCGGTTCCGGGTTGGACACTGGGCGATGACCTTCCTGTTTGTGATGCTGGGCTGGGTCACCTTCCGGGCGTCGGGTATCGGTGAGGCTTTCGGGTTCTATCACGCGATGTTCAGCTTTGATGGCCTCGGCCTCAGTGCCGCCTATACGCAGGACATCCGCGGGCTGAACCTGGCCATTCTGGTGCTGGCCTACGCCGTGGTGCTGTTGATGGGGCTGCGGGACCGCCTGCAATGGTCGTTCGACTCCGCCATCGGCGCACGGCTGCGGGCCGCTCTGCCGGTGGTGTTGGTGCCGGTGTTCCTGCTGACGGTGCTGAAGCTGTCGGCGGAAAACTTTTCCCCCTTTCTCTATTTCCAGTTCTGAGGCGCGCCATGGTCACCACGTCCCGAAAAATCACCGCTTGGGTGTTCATCGTCATGGTTCTCAGCCTGGGGGTGTTGTCCCTCCAGTCGCTGGGTGACTACCGCCCGGAGGCTGACAAGGCCGAGCGCCTGAATCCGGTCACCGGGGAGCTGGCGCGGGATCTCGAGAGCCACTACGACGAGGGGTTCCCGGTGCGCGAACTGGGCACCAACCTCTGGGCGGCCATCAACTACACCCTATTCGGGGAGGGCCGGCCCGGGGTCACCGTGGGTGAACAAGGCTGGCTGTTCACCGACGAAGAGCTGTACCTGGGTGCCGAAAGCCCGGCCGTCATCGACCGCAACCTGAAACGGGTACAGGCGGTGGCCGCGCACCTGCAGGCTGAGGGCGTACCGGTGGCGCTGCTCGTGGTACCGGCCAAGGCCCGGTTGTACTCAGACAAACTGGAAGATCAGCAGCCGGTGCCAGCGATGCGATCGGCCTATCGCCGATTCCTGGACCAGATGCAGCCAGCTCCGGTGCTGGCGCCGGATCTGTTGCCGTCACTGGCGGAGGCGCGGGCCCGCGGCACCCAGGTTTTCCTGCGCACCGACACCCACTGGACACCGGCCGGCGCCGACGCGTTTGCCGATGCCGCCGCAGGCGAGATCCGGCAGGCGTTTGACGGACAGTCCTGGGGCGAGGATCAATTTAAAACAGCGCTGGGCAAAACCCGCACCCACGAGGGTGACCTGCTGACCTATCTGCCACTGGAACCGCTCTTCCCCGAGCTGGGGCCGAAGCACGAGCAGCTGACCGAGCGTTCTACCGAACCGGTGAGTGACGGTGGCACCTCGGCTGACAGTCTGTTTGCCGAAACCACAGCGGACGTGGTGCTGGTCGGTACCAGCTACAGCGCCAACCCGCTGTGGGATTTCCCGGGTGCCCTGAAGCGGCACCTGGGCCGGGATCTGATCAATGTCGCGGACGAGGGCCACGGCCCGTTCCAACCCATGACCGAGTACCTGCGGTCTGATGAATTCCGGGATCACCCACCGGAACTGGTGATTTGGGAATTCCCCGAGCGCTACCTGGCCCAGCCAGTGCAATCAGAGGCCACGCTGGCCTGGTTCGAGCGCCGGGAACACCTGCTGGCCCGGGGCAACCGCCAGGGCCGGCCATCCATCCAATGAGGAGCAATGCCATGAACGTACCAATGAAAGCCACAGTGATCTTTCTGCTCAGTCTGCTGTTCCCGGCGTTGGGCCAGGCCGGTGAGGATGCTCTCTACGCCGCCGATGCCCCCGATGGCGCCACCTTCATCCGAGTGGTGAACGCCGATGTCAGTGGCAACATCCCCCAGGCCCGGATCGGTGGCAAGGCCATCAAGGACATCGAACCGTTGGCAGCCAGTCCTTACATCCACCTGCCGGCCGGCACCTACCAGCTGGAAGTGGGCGAGCAGGCGGCACCGGTCACCATGGAGAAAGACCGGTTTTACACCGCGGTGGTGCTGGATTCCGGTGAACTGGAGATTCTGGCCGACCAGGCCTTCGAGAACCCGCGCAAGGCGCTGATCTCCTTCTACAACCTGACTGACACCGGGGGCATCAGCCTGAAAACCGCCGACGGCAAGGTCTCGGTGATCGAGCCGGTGCAGTCCCTGGCGGTGGCCAACCGTGAGATCAACGCGGTGAAGGTGGCCTTGGCGGCCTTTGACAGCGGCGACGCCCTGGCCCGCACCTCGCCGGTGAACCTGCAGCGCGGCACCGTGTTCAGTTTTTTCATGATCGACGTGGGCGGCAGCCCACGCCTGGTGGTGGCAGAAAACCGGGTTGATACCTCGGTTTGATCCCGGACATGCAGCGGCAAAGCGTTCCACAAATATGAATCACATGAGGAAGAGTGCGATGACATGGGTGAGTGGCGAAACCGGGCGTCTGGCTAGAAGGGTGGCCGGTTCGCTGGTGTTGACCGCCGGTGGACTGGGCGCCAGCGCCACCATGGCGGCCGAACTGCCGGAATACGAGGTGCAGCCCCGCAACCGGCTATGCCAGCTGGCGTCTCACTCGTTCGCCTACGACACCGGCTACCTGAAGAACTTCAACGTTCTGGTGCAGGGCCGGGACGGCTGGCTGTTCCGCTCTGAGGCCGAGTTGCCGGAGCAGTACGGCCCCAGCGCCGAGGGGCTTCGGCACCTGGAGCGCTTTGCCCGCTATCTGAAACAGAGCGCCGGAACCGAGCTGGTGCTGGTGTTCCAGCCCACCAAGGGCCTGGTGCACCCGGACAAACTGGCGGACAACGCCGCGGTGGAGTTTTCCTGGCCCCTGGCGCGCAGCAACTACCTGGATGCGCTGGCCAAGTTTCGTCAGGCCGGGCTGGTGGTGCCGGATCTGGGGCCCCTGCTGCGGGAATCGGAGCGGGACGACGCCTACTACTTCAAGCGTGACCACCACTGGACCCCCTACGGTGCTCGCCGCACCGCCAAGGTAGTGGCGGATCGCGTTCGCCAGATGCCGGTGTTTCAGTCGCTGCCGACCCAGGACTTTGAAACCCGGCGCACCGGGCTGATCCGCAAGGACGGCTCCCTGCAGGACGCCGCCCGTCGAATCTGTGGTCAGGCCTGGCCGTCCCAGTATGTGGACGAATACCGCACCAACCCGGATGGCGGAATCGAGGGCGATGAACAGAGCGCCCTGTTTGGTGACGAGGGTATGCCCCCGATCACCCTGGTGGGCACCAGTAACAGCAAGGGCGCCCAGGACTACAACTTCGCCGGTGCCCTGCAGGAATTCCTGGGGGTGGAAATTCTGAACATGGCCGTGGCCGGCGGTAGCTATGACGGCTCCATGTTCGAGTACCTGATGTCGGACAGTTTCCAGGAGTCGCCGCCGGAGATCCTGATCTGGGAGATCCCTGCCTACCACACCCTCGACAGCGAGGAATTCTATCGCCAGGTCACACCCATGATCAGCCACGGTTGTCAGGGCCGGGAACCGGTACTGGAGCACACCTCTCCGGTCACCGCCGGCACCAACGAAGTGCTCTACAACGGCGGCGGCCAGTTCCTGGAACTGCCCAGTAACGAGTACTTGATCGACCTGCAGTTCAGCGATCCGGCGGTGAAGGACGTCGATGCCTTCATTTGGTACGTGTTTGGCCGCAAGGATCGGGTCGATCTGGAATACGGCAACCGTGTCGAGACCACCGGCCGCTTCATGTTCGAGTTGCCCTCTGGGCCAAGCTGGAACGACGAGTTGTTTATGTCCCTGGATCTGGAACTGGAGCCGGAGCAGGTCAGTGAAGGCCTGACCGTGACGGCGAAGGTGTGCCGGCGCCAGGACATCTGAAGCAAACCCACCCGTTATTGGGAGTAGGTATGAGGTTCAAAGACACCGACACCTTGCAGAAGCCGGCTCGGACACTGATGTCCACGGCCCTGATTTCCGTCATTGGCGTGGCCTCGGTGGAGGCGGCCCAGTGTCGCAATGAGGGGCTGCGGGCACCGGTTGGCTACTACCAGATTCCGGAGGCGGCCTCCGGTGGTTCCTACGATTGCGAGATCGTTGAGCCGCACCGGGGCAGCATGAACTTCACCAGCAAATACCAGGGCAGTGACAGCGCCCGCAACGAACTGAACAAGCAGGCTTATCAGGCCTACCAGGAGGCCTCGGCCACCATTCGCCGGTTTGAAAAACGGATGATCGCCACCGCCAACGACTACCAGGTGGACGGTGATGGCCCCGCCGCCCGGGATTGCCTGATCGACAACCTGAACACCTGGGCCCAGGCCGAGGCGTTGATGCCCGATGACATAAACCATGTCGGCCAGGCGGTTCGAAAATGGGCCCTGGCGGCGTCCGCCAACGCCTACCTGCGGGTGAAATCCTCGGCGCCCGAGAACGCCCTAGATTCAGCCAAAGTGGCCCGCATCGAAGGCTGGTTTGAGCGGGTGTCTGATGGCGTGCGGGAGTATTACACCGACCGTGAGCCGCGCAAGATCAACAACCACGACTACTGGGCCGCCTGGGCGGTGATGGCTTCTGCGGTGGCCACCAATGATTGCGGCGACTGGCGCTGGTCGCTGAGTAAATTCGACCAGGCCATGGGGCAGATCGCCACCGATGGTTATCTGCCGAAGGAGCTCAGCCGGGAAGACCGCGCCCTGGAGTACCACAACTACGCCATGCAGCCGCTCACCCTGATGGCGGTGTTTGCCGAGGTGAACCAGGCCTCGCTCTACAACCAGTATCAGGAATCCTTTGAACAGCTGGCCCGCAACGTGGTGGATGGCCTGGATGACCCATCCGCTATTGAACGCATCACCGGCCACAGCCAGAAGGTTGACGGCCTGAGCACCCCCTGGGGCCTGGCGTGGATGCGGCCCTGGGCGGAAACCTGGGGGCCACTGCCCGGTATGGAGGGCTTCCTGGCCGAGCACGCGCCGGTGAAGAACACCCGCCTTGGCGGCGATATCGAATTCCTTTACCAGCTTGAGCCGCGCTGGCCTGCCGATGGTGAGCCAATTCCGCCGGGCAATGTGCGCATTCAACTCTAAGGCACCTTGAGATCTGCAGAAAAACCCGACCCCGGAGCGGTGCTCCGGGGCCCTATCAAACGAGAGAAGGAGCAGGATTATGATTCCAGTCATATTGTCGGGTGGTTCCGGTTCACGGTTGTGGCCGCTATCCCGCGAAGCCTACCCCAAACAGTTTTTGCCGCTTCTGACCCGGGACAGCATGTTCCAGCAAACCCTGGCCCGGCTGCCCAACGATGAGGTGGAAGCACCGGTGGTGGTCGCCAACGAGGAGCACCGATTCATCGTCAAGGAACAGCTCGATGCCATCGGTCAGCAGCCCCAGTGCATGCTGCTGGAGCCGTTTGGCCGCAACACTGCCCCGGCTGTCGCCATGGCCGCCATTCAGATTGCCCGCAAAGACCCAACCAGCATCATGCTGGTGTTGCCGGCGGACCACGACATCAGCGACACCCAGCCGTTCCACGATGCCATCACCAAAGGCATCGAAGTGGCCAAAGAGGGCGCCCTGGTGCTGTTTGGCACCACCCCGGACCGGCCGGAAACCGGCTATGGCTATGTGTCCGCCGCCAGTGTCGCCGGCGATCCGGACGGCCCGCGCCCGGTGCAGAAGTTCATCGAAAAACCGGATGAAGCAACCGCCCAACGCCTGTTGGATGAAGGGGGCTATTACTGGAACAGCGGCATGTTCATGTTCCGGGCCGATGCCTACCTGCGGGAGCTGAAAACCCACAGCCGTGACATCTACGACACTGCCTTGCTGGCGGCCAAAAGTCTGGCCGAAGACCTGGACTTCAGCCGGATTCCGCCGGAGATCTTTGAGCATTGCCCGGACGACTCCATCGACTATGCGGTGATGGAGAAGACCACCCGCGCCACCCTGGTGCCCCTGGACGCCGGCTGGAGCGATGTCGGTGCCTGGAGTTCCCTGTGGGACATCAGTGAAAAGGATGAACGAGACAACGCGGTCTACGGTGAGGCCTGCCTGGAGGACAGCTCCGGTTGCCTGATCCACGCCCCGGAGAAGCTGGTGGCCACGGTGGGCGTCGACAATCTGGTGGTGGTTGATACCAAGGACGCCATGATGGTGGCCCATCGTGACCGGGTTCAGGAGATCAAGGGCGTGGTCAAGAAGCTGAAGGCGGAACAACGCTCGGAGACCCGGGTACACCGTGAAGTCTTTCGGCCCTGGGGCAGCTACGACAGCATCGACATGGGCGACCGGTTCCAGGTCAAGCGCATTACGGTAAAGCCGGGTGAAAAACTGTCGCTGCAGAAGCACCACCATCGCGCCGAACATTGGATCATCGTGCGCGGCACCGCCGAGGTGACCCGGGATGAGGACACCTTTCTGCTGTCGGAAAACGAGTCCACCTACATTCCGATCGGCTCGGTTCATCGGCTGTTCAATCCCGGCAAGATCCCGCTGGAACTGATCGAAGTGCAGTCCGGCGCCTATCTGGGTGAGGACGACATCGAGCGTCTGGACGACCGGTATGGCCGGACCGAGCCGGCCGAGGTGGAGCCGCAAGAGGATATTCCGGTGATGATGAACCGGGCGTGAGGACCGCCGGGCCGGTGCGCCGTCTGGCGGTCGGCCTGGCCAAGCTTTCAGGAACGAAGGAGAACTCTGGTGGATTTTAACTGCTTTAAAGCCTACGACATCCGCGGTCGAGTGCCAGATCAGCTCAACCCGGAAATGGCCGAGCGCATTGGCCGGGCCTACGTCGCTGTCACCGGCGCCCGTAAGGTGGCCGTGGGCTACGACATCCGGCTGTCCAGCCCGCAGATTGCCGACGCCCTGAACGCCGGGCTGATGGCCGCCGGCGCGGACGTCTACAGCATTGGTCTGTGCGGCACGGAACAGATTTATTTTGCAACCAGCCACTTCGGACTGGACGGCGGCATCATGGTGACCGCCAGTCATAATCCAAAAGACTACAACGGCATGAAACTGGTGGGGCCCGGTGCCCGGCCGATCAGCTCCGACAACGGTCTCACCGACATCCGTGACGGCGCCCAGGAGGTTCTGGCGGAGGCCGAGGAACCGGGCAGCCTGCACAGCCTGGATGTGATCAAACCCTACGTGGAGCATTTGCTGGGGTATGTTGATCGGGACAGTCTCAAGCCCCTGAAAATCGTGGTGAATGCTGGTAACGGTGGCGCCGGTGAGGTCATTGACGCCCTGGAACCCTATCTGCCGTTCGAGTTCCACAAAGTGCACCACAAGGTCGATGGCACCTTTCCAAATGGCGTGCCTAACCCGCTGCTGGAGGAAAACCGCTCGGCCACCTCGCTGGCGGTCATGGCCAGCGACGCCACCATGGGGATTGCCTGGGACGGCGATTACGACCGCTGTTTCTTCTTCGATGAGACCGGTCGGTTTATCGAGGGCTATTACATTGTCGGTTTGCTTGCGGACCAGTTCTTGCGCAAGCACGACGGCGGCAAGGTGATTCACGATCCGCGCCTGGTGTGGAACACCCGGGAGCTGGTGTCGGCGGCCAAGGGCACGGCCGTAGAAAGCAAGACCGGGCACGCGTTCATTAAGCAGCGCATGCGCGAGGAAGACGCCCTGTACGGTGGCGAGATGAGCGCGCACCACTACTTCCGGGATTTCGCCTACTGCGACAGTGGCATGATTCCCTGGCTGCTGGTGGCGGAACGGCTGAGTCAGTCCGGGCAGTCGCTGTCGGCGCTGATCGATGCCCGCATTGAGGCCTTTCCCGCCAGCGGCGAGATCAATCGCACGGTGGACGATCCGGCGGTGGTGCTGGAGGCCATCGAGGGTATTTACCTGCGCGACGCGCTGTCGCTGAACCACATTGACGGGCTGAGCATGGAGTTCGACGACTGGCGCTTCAACCTGCGCATGTCGAACACCGAACCGGTGATTCGTCTGAATGTCGAGAGCCGGGGCGACCAGGCGTTGATGGAAGAGCGGACCGATGCGCTGTTGAGTCAGATCGAACAGCTGTCCAAGCCTATTCGCGGCCCCCGGGCGGCGGTCACTCTCTAAAACCCCGAGGGCGCCTTGAGACTCCCCAAGGCTCCCTAAAACCTCCTAAGGCCTGCCGGTCACTCGCCGGCGCACCGAGTGCCTGGGCTCAGCCGATGGGCTCGGGTTCCAGTTGCACATGCTGACTGTCGTCGGCGATGCCAACCACGCCGTCCTGAATGGTGACCTGCAGCGACATGCTGCGGTGCGCCAGTCCGGCCAGCGCCTCGGTGGCCTCCTGGGGCAGGTTCACAATGGTGAGGTTATCAAACCGGCTTAGCTTGTGGTGGTGCTTGTCCCACCAGAGTGGCACGGCACGACCGCCGTAGGTGTACAGGATGACCTGGCGGGCCCGGTTGCAGGCCTTGCGCAACCGGCCTTCCTCGGGCAGGCCCAGTTCAATCCACAGCTCAATCTCGTCACTCAGGCTTTTCTGCCACAGCTCCGGCTCGTCGTCGGTGCTCAGGCCCTTGGTGAACTCCAGATGTTCGCCCGCGTTGAGGGCAAACGCCAGCAGCCGGATCATCATCCGCTCGTCGGTTTCCGACGGGTGCTGGGCAATGGTGAGGTGATGGTCGGCGTAGTAGTGCCGATCCATGTCCGCGATGTTCAGGGTGGCTTTGAAAATGGTTGCCTTGAGTGCCATGGAATGTCCGGATTGGTGTCTTGCTGCGAGTTTGCGCTAGTGTAGTGCAATTCTGCCCTATTGAGCATGACGACTGATCAATGTTGCGTGGTTTCCTGATTCTGGTGCTGTTTTTTCTGCTCGGCGAGACGCTGCGGCTGGCGTTTGTGTTGCCGGTCAGTGGCGGCGTACTGGGCATGATCCTGATCACCCTGACCCTGATGGTGCAGGGCCGGGTTGGTCAGGATCTGACCTCCGCCAGTCAGGGCCTGATTTCGGTGCTTATCCTGCTGATCATGCCCGGGGTGGTGGGGGCCTTCTTTACCGTGAGCCAGTACGAGAGCCAGTGGCTGGCGCTGGGGGCGGCGCTGCTGCTGGGTACCGCCCTGAGTGTGCTGACTACTTTGATGCTGATGCGCGCCCTGGTGAGAGCCGGCGAGTCGAAATCGCGAGGAGCGGGGGTGCCAGCAGAGGAATCGGCGAATGACTGAGCTGCTGACACGGTTGTCGGCTTTGCCGCTGGCCCTTTCTGCAACGCCCATGCTGGCGATCGGCCTGACCCTGGCTGCCTACTTTGTGGGCAACTGGCTGTTCCGGCGTTTGGGCCGCCCGCTGTGGTTGCCTCCGGTGGTACTGTCGGCGGCGTTGTTGGCACTGATCATCGCCCTTTTGCCGCTGGACTATGACCGCTACCGGCAGGGCGCACAATGGCTGATGTTGTTGCTGGGACCGGCTACCGTGGCCCTTGGCATTCCGCTGTATCAGCAGATGCACCACATTCGGGCGCTCTGGCGTCCCATTGTGTGCACTCTGCCCATCGCCGCCACTCTGGCGTCGGTGTACGCCCTGGTGATCGCCTGGGCGTTGGGCGCCACGCCCGAGGTGTTGGCGTCGCTGGCTCCAAAATCCGTCACCGCGCCCATCGCCATCGGCATCACCGAACAACTCGGCGGTGCGGTGCCCCTGATGATGGGCGGTTTGCTGGTCACCGGGGTGCTGGCCACCCTGTTCGTGGACCTGCTGGCCAAGGCTTTGGGGATTGAAGACGAACGCATCCTCGGCTTTGTCCTCGGCCTGAACGGCCACGCCATTGGTACCGCCCGGTCGTTCGAAATCAGCCACACCGCTGGCGCGTTTGCCTCCCTGGGTATGGGTTTGACCGGCGTGTTCTCCGCGCTGATTTTGCCGCTGTTTTTCTATTTCTGAGGGCTTTTTCAAACCCGACCCAAGCCCGATCCGAGTCTGCCCCGCAATAGGTCATTCACCTCACGAATAGCCCTCACTTGCAATTTCGATTGCTGTTACGGGATTCCCCGACTAGCTTTTAGTGCAGACATCTGGTGCGAAGTTGCGCCGATGCGCCGCAAAATTCTTAAAACAGCGACGGAAAACGCGATGAAAAAACTACTGACCGCTTTTGTTGGTTCCATGGCCCTGGCGGCCGCGCCGGTGGCCATGTCCGCCGAGGCCAACAAGGAACTGAAGATGGCGTACGACGCCGACCCGGTAACCCTGGACATTCACGAGCAGCTGTCCGGCGGTATCCTGCAGCTGTCCCACATGACCTTCGATCCGCTGGTTCGCTGGAACAAGGAGCTGGGTTTTGATGGCCGCCTGGCCGAGAGCTGGGAGCGGATCGACGACAAGACCATGCGCTTCAAGCTGCGCGAAGGCGTAAAATTCCATTCAGGCAACGAGCTGACCACCAAAGACGTCGAGTTCACCTTCAACCGCCTGAAGCAGAGCCAGGATTTCAAGGCCATCTTCAAGCCGTTCAGTGGCATCAATATTATCGATGACTACACCTTCGAGCTGGTCACCAACGAGCCGTACCCGCTGCTGCTGAACACCGCCACCTACATCTTCCCGCTCGACAGCGAGTTCTACAGCGGCCAGACCGAGGATGGCCAGGACAAAGACGCCATCGTCAAGCACGGCAAGTCCTTCGCCTCCACCAACATGTCCGGCACTGGCCCCTACACAGTCACCAGCCGTCAGCAAGGCGTGCGGGTGGAATTCGAGCGTTTTGACGACTACTGGGACACCGAATCCCCGGGCAACGTCGGCAAGATCGTGCTGACCCCGATCAAGGAAAACAACACCCGCGTGTCTGCGCTGCTGTCCGGCGGTGTGGATTTCGTCGCCCCGGTGCCGCCGACCGATCTGGAGCGTATCCGCAAGGACAAGAACTCCGAGCTGGTCACCATGAGCGGCACCCGCATCATCCTGTTCCACATGAACCAGGAACGGGTTGAGGCGTTCAAGAACCCGAAGGTGCGTCAGGCCATCGCCCACGCCATCAACCAGGAAGGCATCGCGGCCAAGATCATGAAGGGCTTTGCGACCCCGGCCGCGCAGATGTCACCGGAAGGCTACCAGGGCCACAACCCGTCCCTGGAACCGCGTTTCGACGTGGCCAAGGCCCAGCAACTGATGAAGGAAGCCGGTTATGAAGATGGCTTTACCATCACCATGATGGCGCCGAATAACCGCTACGTGAACGATGCCAAGATCGCCCAGGCGGTTGCCGCCATGCTGGCGCGCATCAACATCACCGTTGACCTGAAGACCCTGCCGAAAGCGCAATACTGGCCGGAGTACGACAACCGCGCCGCCGACATGATGATGATCGGCTGGCACGCGGACACCGAGGATTCCGCCAACTTCTATGAGTTCCTGACCTTCTGCCCGGATGCTGACAGCGGTGCCGGCCAGTACAACGCGGGTAACTATTGCAACGAGGAGCTGGACGCCCTGGTGGACAAGGCGAACGTCGAGACCGACCTGGACAAGCGTGCCGCCATGCTGCAGGAGGTAGAGCAGCGTCTGTACGAAGACGCCGCCTTCATCCCGCTGCACTGGCAGGACCTGGCCTGGGCCAGCAAGAAGAACGTCCAGATCGGGCCGATCCTGAACGTGATGAACTTCCCGTACCTGGGTGACCTGGTCGTCGAGTAATCGCCTCTGAAGGCGGGCCGGCGTCGGAGGTTCCGGCGCCGGCCTTTTATTTGAAGCACGCTTTTTAGCAAACTCTGGAATCTATCCATGTTAGCGTTTTTGGTTCAGCGGATATCCCAGGCACTGCTGGTCATGTTTGTGATCAGTGTGATTGCCTTTGCCATCCAGGATGGCCTGGGGGATCCCCTTCAACAGATGGTTGGTATGTCGGTCTCCGAAGAGGAGCGCGAAGCCATCCGGGAAGAAATGGGTCTGAACGATCCCCTAATCGTCCAGTACCTGCGGTTCGCCGGTAATGCCATTCAGGGTGACCTGGGCATTTCCTACTTTTACGGCAAGCCGACGCTGGACGTCATCCTTGAACACCTGCCAGCCACCCTGGAACTGGCCATCGGCGCCAGTCTGATCATCCTGTTTTTCTCGGTGCCCATTGGCGTCTATGCCGCCATCCGGCCCCAGGCCTGGTTGTCCAAATTTTTCATGGGGGTCAGCACCGTCGGGATTTCCATCCCGGTGTTCCTGACCGCCATCGTGCTGATTCAGTTGTTCTCCATCGGTGTGACCGTGGACCTGTTCCCGGCCGACACCGGCTGGGGCCAGGGCCTGAACAGCGCGCTGTCCACCGAAGGTGGCCTGCCATCCTACGGTCGCGGTGACGAACTCACGCACCTGTTCGGCACCTGGCACTCGGGCTTTTTCTCCCAGGGCGGCCTGCTGCACCTGATCCTGCCCGCCATTTCCCTGGCCTCGATCATGCTGCCGCTGTTCATCCGCCTGATCCGGGCGGAAATGATGGAAGTGCTGCAGAGCGATTACGTGCGTTACGCCCGGGCCAAGGGCCTGCAGCCGGGCCGCATCAACTTCCTGCACGCCCTGAAGAACACCATGCTGCCGGTCATTACCGTTGGCGGTGTTCAGATCGGCACTATGGTGGCTTATACCATCCTGACCGAGACGGTGTTCCAGTGGCCGGGCGTGGGCCTGATGTTCCTGGAAGCCATCACCCGCAGTGACATCCCGCTGATCGTGGCCTACCTGATGGTGGTCGGGCTGATTTTCGTGATTACCAACACCATCGTGGATCTGATCTACGGCCTGGTGAATCCCACGGTTAAACTGACAGGTAAGAAAGCATGACGACGGCGACGATTTCCCGCTGGGATCGCTTTCGCGACTCCTTCCTCTGGTACAGCTTCAAGCGCGACAAGATTGCCATTGTGAGCTTTCTGGTGCTGGTGCTGATGGTGGCCGCTGCGGTGTTTGCCCCGCTGCTGGCCCCGACCGACCCCTACGATCTGGCCCAGATCAACATCATGAACTCCGAGCTGCCGCCGGTGGGCATGAGCGGCGCCGATGCGGCCTTCCCGCTGGGCACCGACGCCCAGGGCCGGGACATGCTGTCCACCATCCTGTACGGCACACGGGTGTCGCTGGTGATCGGCTTCGGCGCCGTGGTGCTGCAGGCCGTGCTGGGTATCCTGTTTGGCCTGCTGGCCGGCTACCTTGGCGGCCGGGTGGACTCCATCCTGATGCGCATCGCTGACGTGCAGTTGTCGTTCTCCACCTTGATGGTCGCAATCATCGTCGGCGCGGTGTTCAAAGCCAGCTTCGGCAACCTGATGTTCGGCGAGATCGCCATCTACATGCTGATCTTCATCATCGGGGTGGCGGAATGGCCGCAGATCGCCCGAACCGTGCGCGCCTCGGTGCTGGCCGAGAAAAAGAAAGAGTACGTCGATGCCGCCAAGGTGATGGGCTTCGGCACTCGCCGGATCATGTTCCGGCACATCCTGCCCAACACTCTGTCGCCGATCTTTGTCATCGCCACGGTGCAGATCGCCAACGCCATCATCTCCGAGGCGGCGCTGTCGTTCCTGGGCCTGGGCATGCCGGAAACCCAGCCGTCCCTGGGCTCGCTGATCAAGTCCGGCTTTGACTACATCCAGAGTGGTTCCTGGTGGATCACCCTGATCCCCGGCCTGGTGCTGGTCATCCTCGTGCTGGTCATCAACCTGTTGGGTGACTGGCTGCGGGATGTCATGAATCCACGGCTCTACAAAGGTTAAAAGGCAGGGGTAAGTAATGGCACTTCTGGAAGTAAAAAACCTCGATGTTCGCTTCGCCGTGCGCGGCGGCGACCTGACTGCCCTGCGCGGCATCAGCTTCAGCCTGGACAAGGGCGAGCGTCTGGGCCTGGTGGGTGAATCCGGCGCCGGTAAATCGGTGGCGGCGTTCTCCATCCTCAACCTGATTGCCCGCCCCGGCTACATCGCCGGCGGCCAGATCCTGTTCGAGGGCAAAGACCTGGCGGCCATGAGCGAGCGCGAGCTGCGCAAGATCCGTGGCAACCGCATCGCGATGATTTTTCAGGATCCGATGATGACCCTGAACCCGGTACTGTCGATCGGCACCCAGATGGTCGAGGCCATCAAGGCCCACCGGCGGATCAGCACCAAAGAGGCCCGGGCCATCGCCCTGGACAAGCTCAACAAGGTGCAAATCCCGTCGCCGGAGAAGCGTCTGGACCAGTACCCCCACGAACTGTCCGGCGGTATGCGCCAGCGGGTGATCATCGCCATCGCGCTGCTGTTGGACCCAGAAATCATCATTGCCGACGAGCCCACCACGGCGCTGGATGTCACCATCCAGGCGGAGATCATGGCGCTGTTGCTGGAGTTGTGCGAGCAGGACAACGTGGCCCTGATGCTGATCACCCACGATCTGGGTGTGGTGTCTCAGGTGACCCAGCGCATGCTGGTGATGTACTCGGGCCGGATCATCGAGCAGGGCTCAACCCGGGAAATCATCAACGACGCCCAGCACCCCTACACTCAGGGCCTGATCAACGCCCTGCCGCAAATGGGCGAGCCGGGTGAGCGGCTGTACCAGATTCCCGGTTCCATGCCGTCCCTGAAAAACGTGCCCAGCGGCTGCCCGTTCCACCCGCGTTGCAAGTTCGCCACCGAACAGTGCAAGCGCGCCATGCCGGAGTATGTCCGGTCGGGCAATGTGGATGTGGCCTGTTACGAAGTCAGCAATCTTATTGAGCAGGAGAAACGCATGCAGGAGGTGGACTCATGACCTCCCAGTCCTCAACACTGGTCGACATCCGCGGGCTGGAAAAGAAGTTCGACCTGTCCGGCAGCCTGTTGGAACAGATCTCCTTCAAGGGTGGCCGCTTTCAGCGCAAGCAGGAAGCGGTACACGCCATCAACGGCGTGAATCTCCAGGTCCAGAAGGGCGAGGCCCTGTGCGTGGTGGGTGAATCCGGCTGTGGCAAGTCCACGGTGGCGCGTACGGTGATGGGCCTGCTGTCGCCGAGCGCCGGCGAGATCCACTACGACGGCGAGCGCATCGACAATCTGGACGGCAAGGAGGTACTGCCGTACCGCCGCAAGATGCAGATGATCTTCCAGAACCCCTATGCGTCCCTTAATCCGCGCATGACCATCCAGCAGACCCTGGAAGAGCCGATCCGGTTCCATCATCCGGACTGGGACAACGACAAGGTCAAGGCCAAGGTCACCGAGGTGATGCAGTCCGTCGGCATAGACCCGGACTGGGGCAGCCGCTTCGGTCACGAGTTTTCCGGTGGCCAGCGTCAGCGCATCGCTATCGCCCGGGCGCTGGCGGTGGACCCGGAATTCATCGTCGCGGACGAGCCGATCTCGGCCCTGGACGTGTCGATCCAGGCCCAGGTGCTGAACCTGCTGATGGACGCCCAGGAGAAGCGCAACCTGACTTACCTGTTCATCACCCACGATCTGGCGGTGGTGGAGCATTTCGGCACCCGGGTCGCGGTGATGTACCTGGGCCGGGTGTGCGAACTGGCGGACACCAAGACCCTGTTCAGCTCGCCCCGGCATCCCTACACCCAGGCGCTGCTGTCCGCTATCCCCAAACTGGAGGACGACCGGCCCAACCACATTCGCCTGCAGGGCGAGGTGCCGACCCCGGTGCACCTGCCGTCCGGCTGTGTCTTCCATGGCCGTTGCCCCTACGCCAACGAGCGCTGCCGGCAGGAAATTCCGCAACTGATTGCCACCGACGAGGGCACTCAGGTGGCCTGCCACGCGGTGGAAGAAGGGCGGTTGTAACAGGTGCCCTGCGATAGGCTATGATGCGCGTCATAGTCTATTGCCCCTCCCGGTGACCTCATGGAAATACGCTGGTTAGAAGATTTTATGGCGCTGGCCCGTACGCGCCATTTCTCCCGTGCTGCCGAGTTGCAGCACGTGAGCCAGCCTACGTTCAGCCGACGCATCAAGCTGCTGGAAGAAGCCATGGGCGCCACCTTGATCAACCGCCAGACCCTGCCGCTGTCGCTGACCCCGGCAGGCGAGGCGTTTGTGCAATTGTGCGAACGGGTCACCCGGGACGTACGAGACACCCGGGACCGCATCCACGACATTGAAGCCGAAGCCTCGGCCCGCATTAGCGTCGGCTCCACCCAGGGACTGTTCTCCCATTTCTACCAGCAGTGGGCGCAGGCCGTGGGCGTGGCCGAACGGCTGCAGCTGAACCTTAAGGCCACCAACTGGGTGGGCGAGCAGTTTCTCGACGCCCTGGATTCCGGCGAGTGTGATCTGGTGCTGTGTTACTGGCATCAGGACCTGCCCTGGGGTGAACGGCTGGACCCGGAACGCTACGAATACCTTACCCTGGCCCGGGAATCACTGGTGCCGGTCAGTGTCGCCGACGATCGCGGCCAGCCGCGATACCCGTTGCCGGGGACCGACGAGCAGCCGGTGCCGCTGATTGCCTATCACCCGCGTGGATTTTTGCAGTCGGCGATCGAAGCCCATCTGAGCCGCAGCAAGGTGACACCCAACCTGCTGCCGCTAAATGAAAATACCCAGTCGGCCAGCATCAAGGCGTTGGTGAAGCAGGGCTTTGGTATGGGCTGGTTGCCACAACGTATGACCGAGAAGAGCGAACAGTTCGGCAGTCTGGCCCGGGCCGGCGGCGACCAGTGGGACGTGGCCCTGGAGATTCGCCTGATCCGGTTGCGCGAGCCCCGCTCCGACGACCTGTTAACCCTTTGGAAAACCCTGGAAAGCCAACATGCCTGAGACCCAAATACTGTCCCTTCAGACCGATCATATCCAGACCCTGCAACAGCGCTATGAGAAGGCGCTGGCCGAGCACGGATACGACAGTCTGCTGATCAGCTCCGGTGCCGCGCCGATGCGCTACGGTGACGATCAAGCCTGGCAGTTTCAGGGTTACGGTCCGTTCCTGCACTGGACCGGCCTGACCGGCCAGGAACACAGCTGGCTGTTGATTCGTCGGGGCCAGACGCCCTTGCTGTGGCTGTACCAGCCGGTGGATTTCTGGCACGCCAACCTGGAGCTACCGGACGAGCCCTGGCACCAGGCGATGGAAATCCGTTTCAACGACAAGCGCAATGCGCCTGCTCTCGAAAGGGCCGGCCGGGTGGCGGTGATCGGTGACCCGGTCGGGCTGGCCGACCTGCCGGGCGAGCACAATCCGGCGCCACTGCTGGCGGCCCTGGATGAGACCCGGGTGCACAAGACGCCGTATGAGATCGCCTGCCTGGCCCGGGCGAACGAAATTGCCCTGCGTGGCCACCGAGCGGCCCGGGACGCCTTCCTGGCCGGCAGCAGCGAATTTGCCATCAACCTGGCCTACCAGCAGGCCACCGGCCAGCGTGAAGCCGAGGCGCCGTATAACAGCATCATCGGGGTGAACGAACACGCCGGTACCCTGCATTACCAGTACTACGACACCCAGGCGCCGGCCAAGCCCCGCAGCCTGCTGATTGATGCCGGGGTACGTTACCGGGGTTACTGTTCCGACATTACCCGCACCACCCCAGCACCGGGCGAACAGCGCTTTGCCGCCCTGATTCATGGGCTTGAAACCCTGCAGCAGCGCCTGTGCGCCATGGTAGCACCGGGCGTCGAGTACGCGGACATCCACCGCAAGACCCACCAGGGCATTGCCGCCCTGCTAGGCGCCGCCGGGATTGTCTCCGGGCTGGACGACGAGGCGATGGTAGAGCAGGGTGTTACTCGCGCCTTCTTTCCCCACGGCATTGGCCATTTTCTCGGTGTTCAGGTGCACGACGTCGCCGGTAAGCTCGAGCCGTCCCCGCCCGATGCGCCGTTCCTGCGCCTGACCCGGACCCTGGAAGAGGGCATGGTGGTGACCATTGAGCCGGGGTTGTACATCATTCCGTCGCTGCTGGACCCGGTGCTGAACGGTCCGCTGGGCCAGCATCTGAACCGTGAGGTGATTGATGAGCTGCGCGGCTGTGGCGGTATTCGGATCGAGGACAATGTGGTGGTGACGGCAGACGGCGCCCGCAACCTGACCCGAGAAGCGGTTGGTTGAAACACGCTGTTGCACAAATTTAACACAATGGGGTTGTAATCGGAGACGCAAATAACAATAATTATCACTAGCCTTCGATGTTAGCGAGAGTGTGTCTATGTACGTGTGCCTTTGCCATGGGGTTACCGACCGGGAAATTCGGGAAGCCGCTGAAAACGGAGTCTCTTCCATGCGCCAGCTGGGTAAAGAGCTGGGTGTAGGAACACAATGTGGCCGTTGCGCCTGCACCGCGCGCGAGCTGTTGCGAGAGGCCCGATCTCCGGATTATTTGGCAATGGCGAACATGCTGGCACAGCCTGCCTGACCAGTTTGACCTATCTGCCGTGCATGGCTTCAGCGATGCACGGCAGAGCTGATTCGGCTGGAGCGCCCGCTCCGACCGGTTTTATTGAGATTGTTTCCCGCCTGCAATTTTTTATTACCGCATAACCGTCTATCCTTAGTGACCATACTCATCCCTCACCAAGGAGCCTGGTCATGAAAGGCGATAAGAAAGTTATTCAGTATCTCAACAAGGTGCTTTGCAACGAGCTGACCGCCATCAACCAGTACTTTCTGCACTCGCGCATGTACAAAGACTGGGGCATCACCAAATTGGCGGACAAGGAATACGAAGAATCCATCGACGAGATGAAGCACGCCGACCAGCTAATCGAGCGCATCCTGTTCCTCCAGGGCCTGCCCAATCTGCAGGATTTGAACAAGCTGCTGATTGGTGAAAACGTCGAGGAAATGATCGCCTGCGACCTGAAGATCGAGCAGACCGCTCACGTCGACCTCAAAGAAGCCATCGCCTACTGCGAGCAGGTACAGGATTATGGCAGCCGTCAGCTGTTCCGCAGCATCCTGGACAGCGAGGAAGAGCACATCGACTGGCTCGAGACCCAGCAGGAACTGATTGCCCAGATGGGCATCCAGAATTACATACAGCTGCAATCCTCCGCCGCGGAGTAAGCACCGACAATGGACCTGTCCTGCTTTAAGGCCTACGACCTGCGAGGCCGCGTACCTGAGCAACTGAACCCACAGCTCGCCGAGAAAATCGGCCGGGCCTACGTGGAAATCACCGGCGCCAAGAAGGTCATTGTCGGCTACGACATCCGGCTGACCAGCCCGGACATCGCCGAGGCGCTCAGTTCCGGATTGATGGCTGCCGGCGCCGACGTGTTCGACATCGGCCTGTGCGGCACCGAACTGGTGTACTTTGCCACCAGCCACTACGGCATGGACGGCGGCATCATGGTCACCGCCAGCCACAACCCGAAAGACCACAACGGCATGAAGCTGGTCGGTCCTCAGTCCCGCCCGATCAGCTCGGACAATGGCCTGAACGACATCCGCGATCGCACCCTGGAACCGTTCGAGAATGTTCCCGTACAGGGTCGCTACGAACCATTGGAGGCCATGAGCGCCTACATCGACCACCTGCTGGGCTATGTCGATGCCACCTCGCTGAAGCCCATGACCATCGCGGTAAACGCCGGAAACGGCGGCGCCGGGTTGGTCATTGACGAGTTGGAACAGCACCTGCCGTTCGAATTCGTGAAAGTGCACCATCAGCCCGATGGCCACTTTCCCCACGGCGTACCCAACCCGATCCTGCCGGAAAACCGCGCCGCCACCGCCGACGCCGTGCTTACCGAGGGTGCGGCCATGGGCATCGCCTGGGACGGCGACTACGACCGCTGCTTCTTCTTCGACGAAAACGGCCGCTTCATCGAAGGCTACTATATCGTCGGCTTGCTGGCGGACCAGTTCCTGCGCAAGACCGGCGGCGGCAAAGTCATCCACGACCCACGCCTGACCTGGAACACCCTGGACCTGGTGTCGGCTGCCGGCGGCGAAGCCATCGAAAGCAAAACCGGCCACGCCTTCATCAAACAGCGGATGCGCGACGAAGACGCGGCCTACGGTGGCGAAATGAGCGCCCACCACTACTTCCGCGACTTCGCCTACTGCGACAGCGGCATGATCCCCTGGCTGTTGGTGGCCGAACGCCTGTGCCAGTCCGGCCAGACCCTGTCGTCACTGATCGACGCCCGCATCGAAGCCTACCCGGCCAGTGGCGAGATCAACCGCACCATCGCCGATCCCCCCAAAGTGATCGCCGCCATCGAAGCCAAATACAGCGTCGGCGCCAACAGCGTCAGCCATGTTGACGGCGTGAGCATCGAGTTCGACGACTGGCGTTTCAACCTGCGGATGTCCAACACCGAACCGGTGGTGCGATTGAACGTGGAATCGCGGGCGGATATCCCGCTGATGGAAGCGAAAACTGAAGAGTTGCTGGCGGAAATGGAACGGTTGAACCAGTAAGTCCAGACTTGCCGGAACCAGGCACCATGGAATCGGCGGGCTTGGCAAAAAGCTGGCAGGGCAAGCGATCAGGGCCTTCTGAAACTGTGCGAAGCCATGGATGGCGAAGCTCAAGCGACACATGGATGTGCTCAAGCGGGTTTCAGAAGGCCCTGATCGTTTGCCCAAACTCCGAAGCAAAAATCAGAGCCAGTCGTTCAACATGATCCCGATGCCGATCCGCTCTATGCGCTCGTTGTAGTCAATCAGACTCTCCCCATACCCGTTGTAGTAGTGGAAAAAGCCCTTCACCGTATCCCCCATCGGGAAGCTGTAACCGAACTCCATCGACGTCTTATTGTTCGACCGCAGATTGTTCATCACATTCAGCGAAAAAGTCCGGTCCTCGGTGAGCTTGTACACCGCAGTGTAGTTGGCGTGGCCCAGATAGCGTTCGATGTCCTCGTTGTCGTCCTTGTCGCCTTCTGGAATCCGATACCAGGGTTGAATCCTGAATAGCCAGCGACCGTAGCTGTAGGCCGCCGACGCCGTGATCCGGTTCCAGCTCCGTGAGCGGGGCTCCGACTGACCGTTGGATTGGTGGTTGAAGCCCAGGGTGACCGCATTCAGAGTGCCCTTGCCGATCTTGTAATCGGTCTGGTAGCGCAGGAACAACTCCGGCTCATAGTTGGTCTCCCGGAAGGGCGCGGATTCATCCTGGTTGTACACCTGCCAGAACGACTTCTGGGTGTAGCCGAACCACATGGTGGTGCGGTCATCCAGCAGGCCGGTGAGCAGCGGCACTTTGAAACTGATCTGGTACTTGGCTTCTTCCCGCTCCAGATCGTAGTCGTACCCGGTGGCACCCAGACGGGGGCTGACCGGGGTCTCGTTCGGATCCTTCACCCAACTGATCGGCAGGATATAAGTCGGCTTGTACCCGACAAAACTGCCGGAGAAAGAGAATACCGCCTTCTCGGCGGCAATATATCGGTCCACCAGCGCGGCCATCACGCCCTCGCTGTCATCGCCTTCGGCGGCAACCTCCTGCACCGTAGTCTCCCGGCTCGGCAGCGTCTTGTCGGCTTCCTTCTCCACCTGCTCGACTTTCTCCGGCGGCGCCTGCTTGCGCGCCGTGTTGGGGTCCAGCACCCGGTCGTAACAAGCGAGACGGCGCACACCGTTTTCGATCAGGGCGCACTCCTCGGCGGTCAGCGGCTGTTGGGCTGTCGAGGAACCGCTGTTGGTGTCCGTGGCGTTGTCGGACTGGGCCAGGGCGCTGGCGGCGTGCAGGGCCAGCCCCAGAGCCGTATAAACCGAAAAGCGAGGGAGCATGACGAGATCCTTAGGCAGCGGTCAGACTGAACCAGGTGTTGGCGATGCCGTATACCCATACACCAATGAGGGTAATGGCCAGCAGCGAGAAAATGACTTTGTGGCGAAAGCGGTTGGCGGTGTCGGCTGCCGCCACCCAGCGCAGATACATGAGCCCGATGAAGCTGGCAAATACACCCAAGCTGGCCAACGCAGGAATCAGCAACCAAGTTGCATCCAAAGTGCCGCCACTGCCGGTGTGACTGGAAAACCAACCCATTGAGGCCAGCAAAATGGCCAGGGCGCTGAACTCGACAATCAGCAAGGGCTTGCGCAGTGGGTGAGGGGATGACGTCGGTGAGTCTGGTTGGGACATGCAAGGATTCCTGAACGACGGGTTGAAATGCGCGACTGTCGCAGTAAGCCACTGCCGATGCGCGCCATTATGGTAGCCGGATTGCCGGCGAAACGCTGTCCGTTTTACGAAATGGCAATGAAAACGGTTGAAAACCAATCTCGATTCTGCGGTTTGGTTTTTTTGACCGGGTTCAGTCGCTATAATGCGGGCACTGATTATTATAACGCCCTAATGCGAGGTGCATTGTGAATATGAAGAGAGTCCTGGCCGTCGTGCTGCTTGGTTTCGGCCTTACTGCCGGTGCCGTGATGGCAAATGTTGAAGATGAAATCCGTTCACGCATCTCGCCGGTTGGCGAAATCTGCATGCAGGGCGACGATTGCGGCGCGGCCGCAGCCCCAGCCCAGACCGCCAGCGCTGGCCCGCGTCCGGGTCCCGAAGTGTATGACGCCGTGTGCATGGCGTGTCATAACACCGGTGCCGCCGGCGCACCCAAGATTGGCGACGCGGGCGCATGGGCGCCGCGCATCGACAAGGGCATGGAAACCCTGATCAACCACGCGGTCAATGGTTTCAACGCCATGCCGGCGAAAGGTGGTTGCGCCAGCTGCCCGGACGAGGAAATTGCCAACGCGGTTGAATACCTGGTGTCCGAGAGCCAGTAACTGGCCAACCGGCTGATCTGAAAAGCCCCCGCATTGCGGGGGCTTTTTTGTGGAGAAACGGAAAACAGCGGTCTTCAGGGGAAGTGCCGAAAGCTGAGCTCACCGCCGATGTGGTGCACCGAGGCCGACTCCGACGTCGTTTGTACCTGGATACGCCAACGGGCATGTTCGCCGGCATCGCCATGGGCGCCTTCCAGGGCATTCAGCCGCGGGTCCAGCCAGCCGAAACTGCCGGATTCGGACAAGGTAACCCAGGACCCAGAGTTTGGCTCAGTCGCTGTCACCGCCTGAGGGGCGTTCGGCAGGGCCTGCCAGCTCGGGCTGCCGGTGTGGCCCTCCACCCGGTTCTGGCTGAACCGGAGGAATGCCTCGCCATTGCTGCCAAGCAGGATGATGGGCTGCTCGCCCCGGTAGCTGACCATGATGCCCGGCCTCGGGGCGTCGAGAATCAGGGCACTCAGGCCGGGGATCTCCGGCTGCTCAGTGATGCTGGCCTTGATCACACCCGGCGGAATGTTGTCCGCATCGGGTGCCCCGTGGGCCCCTGCCAGCCCGGAGGCTGATAGGGACACCAGGCCGAACAGCACCAGAGCGGCTGATGGGCCAGTTCTGGAGGGTTCGAAGTTCATTATGCCACCCCGCGTGTCACAGAAGATCGACCGTCGACTCGATGATGCCATCGACAGTCACGGTGTTGTCAGCAACCTGTGTCGGAGCCATGCACTCAAGGCCCTCGTTTACCACGGTGATCGGTGCGGACACGGACGGAACCCGACCTTCCGGGGTGTCCTTGCTTACGAAAAGCATGTACTCACCCGCTGGCACCACATTCTGGTTGTCCGGCATGCGCAGCGTCATCTTGTTGCCCTTGGTTTTTTCGATGACCAGTTCAACCGCGCGCTGATCGCCGTCGATCAGGTGCGTCATCACGGTTCGGCGAATCAGCAAAGCCTTGTCGATGGTGTCGGCGTCTTCCTCGAGCTTGATCCTGAACCGATCGCCCACGGTCAGGCTGCGCGGTGCGCGTTTGATCTCGGGGCGATCATTGCGCATGGCATAGGGCGGCGTGTAGATCTCAAAGCTGGGATCGCGGCCGTCATAGGGGGCAAGCCCGAAGTCTTCCAGATTGATGAATGACAGGTAGGCGGTGTTGATCGGCGAGTGACCGGCAATCATCACCCGGCCATCGTCCATCAGAACGGCCGTGTTGTGGTAGGTGCGGGACTGGTTGGCCATGGCCATTTCAGTCCAGGTGCCGGTTTCCGGATCAAAGCGCTCGGCAGTGCGGATTGGGCCTTCCAGACCCGGCGCGGCAACGCCGTCGCGATCGCCGCCGCTGAATACCATGACGCTGCCATCGGGCATCAGAACATTGGTGCCGTACCAGCGCGGCTGATTCAACGGGCCGGTCAGGCGCGACTCGTAGTCAATCTGGTCGCCGTTGGTGCTGATGGTATCAATCCGGCTCTGGGCGATGGGCACATAGCCACCCGGGTTGGTGAGCAGGCCATAGCTGGGAACGCCGCCGGCGGTCAGCAATTCCACGTCGGTGTATTCGCCGTTCGCATTGGGCTTCAGCGGCAGCATGGTCGAGGAGGTGGAGCCTCGCATCCCGCCGGCAATGGCCATCTGCAGGCTTTCCTCGGACGCCGTCACGGTCACGCTGGTCTGCCGCAACTCGGACGGGCTGCGAACGACACCACCCAGCAACTCGGCGGCCTGCTCCAGGGATCCGTTGGTGATGTTCAGGGTGCTGCTCAGCTGACCCAGGCCGTTTTCGTCCAGACGCAGGGGCAGGCCCGCGTAGCCGATGTCATTCCAGCGCTGGGTGTCCGGGTTGTAGCTGGCAACGATGTTCCACAGTGCCTGGTCGTAGCCCTGCCCAAACGGGTTAAAGGCCTGGCCACCGGCGTTGTAAAGCACGTGGCCGTTGGGCAGCAGGTGCAAGCGTGGATACAGCGGCAGGGAGCGGTCAGCGGTCGACGGGTTCTGCTGCCAGGTGCCGGCACAGGGGTTGTAGGTTTCGGTCTGCACGACATTGCGGCCGCTGTTGATCGGGTCCTCCGGGTACACCGGTTTGAGCAGCTTGGTGACGCCGCTGGCAACAAACACATTGCCGTTGCCCATGGTCACCAGCGAGGGATACCAGCGGCCGTAGTTCATGTCACCGCTTTGGGTCCAGGTGTTGGAAGCCTCGTCGAAGATCCGGGAGTTCTTGATGCCCTCAAGTTCGACCACACCCACGGGGGCGCCATCGATGCCGGGTTCGGAGTAGTAATCGGTGCCGCCGACAGCCAGCACGTTGCCGTTGGCCAGGCCGATGACGTCCGAGCAGAACAGGGCGCCGTCGTTGTGGGCGCTTTCATCGGCGTTGTCGATGGCCCCGTCCAGCGGGGTGTCGTTGAGCAGGGTTTCACTGTCGTTACCGTCCGGGTTGGCGCCGGCCCGCAGCGGGTTGGGCTTGCTCCAGCTCGGGGTGTCGTTTTCATCCAGGGCCAGCACCCGGCTCTGGTCGTTGATGGAAACCTGACCGAACTCACCAACGATGGAGGTCTCGACGTTCTCTGTGCCCTCCAGAGCGTTCAGGTACAGGATCCGACCGTTCTTCAGCAGTGCCATGGTGCCGGCGGCGGGTTTGCACTCCAGCTCACCCTCGGCATTTTCAACGCACTTTTCTTTGGTGGTGACGGTTTTGCCGTCGACCGTAATCGTAGGCTCAGCGAAGGGCTGGCCGAAGGCGCCCGTTGGTGAATAGTCGGGCTTGAAAACAGTCTTCTGTTCCGAACTGACGGTGTCGCTGAGACTATCGCTGGTTGGTGAAGAGGAAACGTCATCGCTGCCTTCGCCACCGCATGCAGTGAACAGCAGACTCGAGCCGATGGCTATGAGAAGTTTCGAGCGGACGTACTTCGGCCGGGTTTCGGCCTCTTTCGGAAGATTCATTGCGCTCTCCTGAAATTGTCGTTGTTTTTAGGGAAAACCGGTTCCCAATAAAAATGACGATTCAGAGGCAGCAATGGTTGCGAAAGTAGCTTGTAAAATCAGGCCCCAAGATCCCCCAGCAGGGCACTCAGGGTGGCCTTGCCCTTCTTCTGGTTGGCCTCGGCGTCGAGATCGCCCAGGCCTTCCCATCGGAGATCCTCTTCCGGCAGCTCGTCCAGGAACCGGCTGGGAATGGTTTCGAGTTTTTCCCCGTACTGGCGCCGCGCGGCGGCGTAGGTCAGGGTCAGGGTTTCCCGGGCCCGGGTGATACCGACGTACATTAGTCGGCGCTCTTCCTCGATGTTGCCTTCCTCGATGCTGCTGCGATGGGGCAGGATCTCTTCTTCCAGCCCCATGATAAACACGTGAGGGAACTCCAGGCCCTTGGAGGCGTGCAGGGTCAGCAGCTGGACCTTGTCGCTGTCGTCGTCCTCCTCCCGCTGCTCCATCATGTCCCGCAAGATGAGCTTGGTGATGGCGTCTTCAATGCCCAGTTCGTCGGCGGTGCCCTTGCCGTCATCAAGCATGCGCTGGATCGACTCCACCAGGTACCAGATGTTCTCCATCCGGCGTTCGGCCTGTTTCGGGGTGCCCGAGTGCTGGTGCAGCCATTCCTCATACTCGATGTCGGTGAACAGCTGCTTGATCACCGGAATCGGGTCCTCGCCATGCAGGCGCTCGCAGGTGGCATCGACCCAGTGGGCAAAGCGGCGCAGTCGGTCCAGGCCTTTCTCGGTGACGTGGGTCTCCGCACCCATGTCACCCAGGGACTTGAACAGACTGACATTGCGAGCCCGGGCGTAGTGGCTTAATTGTTCAAGGGTGCGGGGGCCGATTTCTCGGCGCGGTACGTTGACTACCCGAAGGAACGCAGCGTCGTCGTCCGGATTGATCAACAGGCGCAGGTAGGACATGGCGTCCTTGATCTCGTTCTTGGAGAAAAACGACTGGCCGCCGGAGATCCGATAGGGAATCTGGTAGGCCTGCAGTTTCATTTCCAGCAGCCGGGCCTGGTGGTTGCCGCGATAGAGCACGGCAAAATCCCGGAACTCCAATCCCTTTTTGAGTTTCTGGTCGAGGATCTCGGTGGCGACCCGCTCGGTCTCGGCGTCTTCGCTGCGACAGCGGACGATCCGGATTTCCTCGCCAATGGTGTGGTCACTCCACAGGGCTTTCTCAAAGGCGTGGGGGTTGTTGGCGATTACGGTGTTGGCGCTGCGCAGAATGCGCGCTGTGGAGCGGTAATTCTGCTCCAGTTTGACCACTTTCAGGCTGGGAAAGTCTTCCTTCAACTGTTCCAGATTTTCCGGTCGCGCTCCACGCCAGGCGTAGATGGACTGATCGTCGTCACCGACCACGGTAAAAGCGGCGCGCTCGGCCACCAGCAGTTTGACCAGTTCGTACTGGCATACGTTGGTGTCCTGGTACTCGTCCACCAGCATGTAGCGGATCTTGCGTCGCCACTTTGCCAGCACGTCCGGGTTGGTTCGGAACAGCTGCACCGGCAGCAGGATCAGGTCGTCAAAATCGACGGCATTGTAGGCCTTCAAATATTCGTTATACTTCTTATAAATCAGTGCGATCCGCTGCTCCCGCTCGTCCGCGGCTTTGCTCAGGGCTTCGCCGGCACTGCGCAGGGCGTTCTTCCAGGACGAAATGGTCATCTGCACGTCGTTCAGCTCATCGCCAGCGTCGGTACTGCCCTCGTTCAGCATCAGGTCCTGCAGCAGGGCTTTGGCGTCTTCGGCGTCGAAGATCGAGAACCCGGGGTGGTAGCCTAGATGGGTATGCTCTTCCCGGATCATGTTCAGGCCGAGATTGTGAAACGTGGAGACAATCAGGCCGCGGGTGAGTTTGCGGTCGACAATTCGTCCGACCCGCTCTTTCATCTCCCGGGCGGCCTTGTTGGTGAACGTGACCGCGGCAATGTGGCGGCCAGGGATGCCTTTTTGTTCGATCAGGTGGGCGATCTTCCTCGTGATGACACTGGTTTTACCACTGCCTGCGCCCGCCAGCACCAACAGGGGGCCGTCGGCGTAGCGCACCGCTTCACTTTGTCTCGGGTTGAGCTTGTTCACAAATAAGAGACCAGAATCGAACAAAAGGGGACAATCGGACGTTCGGTGTATTCTACACCAGCGGGACTTTCTGTACCTTGATCGTGATTCTACTATCATTGGTAGGACGGAAACGGACGCTCACGCAACCATGGACTCTGCTTGATGACGCTGCCCCTGGAGACGACTAGGCCAAGTCAGCTGCGGCTGTTGCTTTTGGTTCCGGAGTATTCCGACTACCTGTGGCTTCAACATTTGCTGTCCCTGGATCACGAATTTGCCGCCGACACCATCTGGTGTCCGGATCTGGTTGACTGTGAAGACCTGATCCACAACGCCAGTTTCGATGTCATCGTCTGGGACTGCGTGCTGCATGGCGGTACTGAAGCGTCCTTTCTGCAATACCTGGCCGTGGCCAGCAACGAAAAGCCGGTGCTGGCGCTGAGCGCCGAGTCTGCCGATGCACGCACCTCCGAGCTGCGGGCCGCCGGGGCTGACGACTACCTGAGTAGGCGGGGCCTGGACCACTGGGGGTTCTGTCGGGCCATCAAGAGTCTGTGGTACCGGGGCCAGCTGTCCGAGTCTGCGCACATCCAGCTTGGCAGCGCCGTGGCCACTGGTTTCATCAACCGCGCCTTGTTTTTCGACCGCCTGCAGCAGTCCCTGTTGCGGGCCGAGCGCAACAGCCACCGGCTGGCGCTGCTGCACCTGAACATTGACGATTTCCGCAGCATCAACGAATCCTTTGGTTATCAGAATGGCGACCGGCTGATGCTGAAGCTGGCTGAGCGACTCCGGCATACCTTGCGGCGAGTCGACTCGCTGATGCGCATCGGTGGCGACGAGTTGGCGATCATCGTGGAAAAGGTCGAGGATTCCCTCGATGTGGCGCAGATTATCCGCAAAGTGGTCAGCGCCATGGAAGAGCCGATCACCGTGGGTGGTCAGATCATTGCGGTCAGTGCCAGTGTTGGGGTGGCAACCTTCCCAGAATCGGGCGACAACGCCGAGAACCTGCTGCGCCGGGCAAACCGGGCCACCTTTGAGGCCAAGCGCGAACCGGGCAACAGCTACCGCTTCTACGACCATCACCTGCACATCTCCGCCGGCCATCAGCTGCGGCTCGAAGCGGATCTGCGCAGTGCCCTGCGGGGCCGGGAGCTGGAGCTGTATTTCCAGCCCCGGATCGACCTGGCCACCGAGGAAGTGCGCGGGGTGGAATGCCTGCTGCGCTGGAATCACCCGGAACGGGGCGTGGTCGGCCCGGACGAGTTTATCCCGGTCGCGGAACGCAGCGGGTTGATCGTGCCTATCGGCTACTGGGTCATCGAGCAGGCCTGCCAGCGTATGCGGGAGGCGGCGGATTTTGGCTTCCCGGGGCTGGTGTTTGCGGTCAATCTGTCGTTCCGCCAGTTCCACGATCGCAAGATGACCGAAACCATTTTCCGCATCATCTTCAACGCCAACGTTGACACCAGTCTGCTAGAGCTGGAATTGACCGAAAGCGCCATGATGCACGATCTGGACTATGCCCAGCGCTGTCTCCGTGAGCTCAATCAGCTTGGCATCAGTTTTGCGCTGGACGATTTTGGCACCGGCTTCTCGTCCCTGAGCAACCTTCAGCACCTGCCTATTTCCCTGGTCAAGATCGACAAGTCGTTTATCCAGGCTCTGGGTCATTCGGCGGATGCCGAGCACATCATCCGCGCCATCATCAGCCTGGCACACAGCCTGCAGATCAGCGTGGTGGCCGAAGGAGTGGAAACCGAGGGGCAGCTTGAGTTCCTGCGTGATCAGCACTGCGACGAGATTCAGGGGTACTACTACGCCCGTCCAATGCCCTGGAAAGACCTCGTTCAATTCCTGCGCAACCGCGGACAGGCCGCTTGCCTGCAACGATAAGCCGCTGTACCTTTCCTCCTTTAATCCGACACCGATCACATTTGATAGAGGTTGCATGAACAGTATTTCCAGGCGCATCGCCGACGAACTCGGCGTTCGTGAGCAACAGGTCAATGCCACCGTCGAACTGCTTGACGAGGGTGCAACCGTTCCGTTTATTGCCCGTTATCGTAAGGAAGTGACCGGCTCGCTCGACGACAGCCAGCTGCGTAATCTGGAGGAGCGTCTGCGCTACCTGCGGGAGCTCGAGGATCGCCGGAGCACCATCCTTGGCAGCATCGACGAGCAGGGCAAACTGACCGATGAGCTGCGCGCCAGCATTGAAGGTGCGGACACCAAGAACCGCCTGGAAGACCTGTACCTGCCCTACAAGCCCAAGCGGCGCACCAAGGCTCAGATTGCTCGCGAAGCAGGTCTGGAGCCGCTGGCGGATGCGTTGTGTGGCGACCCGACTCTGGAGCCGGAGGCGACCGCCGAAGGCTACCTGAACAAGGACGCGGGCATTGAGGACACCAAGGCTGCCCTGGACGGCGCCCGTTACATCCTGATGGAGCGGTTTGCCGAAGACGCCGAGCTGCTGGGCAACCTGCGGGACTTCATCTGGCAGGAAGGCCAGCTCAAGGTCACCGTGATTGAGGGTAAGGAGACCGAGGGCGCCAAGTTCCGAGATTACTTCGAGCACGTCGAGCCACTCAAGAAGGTCCCCTCGCACCGGGCCCTGGCGATCCTGCGTGGTCGCAACGAAGGCATCCTGGCGTTCAGCATCGTGGTGGGTGAGGACGAAGACGACCGCCGGGCACCGCACCCGGCCGAGCAGCGCATCGCCGCGCACTGGAACATTCGTGACAACGGCCGTGCCGCCGATAAGTGGCTCTCGGAAGTGGTGCGCTGGACCTGGCGGGTGAAGCTGTCGACCCAGATTGAAACCGATCTCATGGCCCAGGTGCGCGAAGCCGCCGAAACCGAGGCCATCAATGTCTTTGCCGCCAACCTGAAAGACCTGCTGTTGCTGGCACCCGCCGGCCCACGCCCGACCCTAGGCCTGGACCCGGGCCTGCGCACCGGGGTGAAAGTGGCGGTGATCGACGGCACCAGCCAGGTGGTCGGCCACGGCGCCATTTACCCGCACGCCCCAAAAAACCAGTGGGACCAGTCCATCGAACAGCTGGCCAAGTGGTGCCGGGAGTACAAGATCGAACTGATCGCCATCGGCAACGGTACGGCCTCCCGGGAAACCGAGAAGCTGGTCGCCGACCTGTGCAAGCGCTACCCGGAACTGAAACTGGCCCGCATCGTGGTGAGCGAATCTGGCGCGTCGATCTACTCCGCCTCCGAGTTTGCCTCCCGGGAACTGCCGGACCTGGATGTCACCATCCGGGGCGCGGTGTCCATTGCCCGTCGCCTGCAGGACCCGCTGGCGGAATTGGTAAAGATCGAGCCGAAATCCATCGGGGTGGGCCAGTACCAGCACGATGTGTCCCAGGTGCAATTGTCCCGCAGTCTGGACGCCGTGGTCGAAGACTGTGTAAACGGCGTGGGTGTGGATCTGAATACCGCGTCCGTGCCGCTGCTGGCCCGGGTGTCTGGTTTGAACCAGAGCATCGCCCAGAACATCGTGGATTTCCGTAGCCAAAACGGCCTGTTCAATAACCGCAAGCAGCTGCTTAAGGTCTCGCGCCTGGGCGATCGTACCTTCGAGCAGGCTGCGGGCTTCCTGCGCATTGCCGGCGGTGACAACCCGCTCGATCGCTCTTCGGTGCACCCGGAAGCCTACGGGGTGGTCGAGGCCATCGCCGCCAAGAACAACCGCAAGGTCGACGACATCGTCGGTGATTCGTCGTTCCTGCGTGGTCTGAATCCCAAGGATTACGTAACAGATCAGTTTGGTGTGCCCACCATCAAGGACATCATCGCCGAACTGGAGAAGCCGGGCCGGGATCCGCGGCCGGAATTCCGCTTCGCCAGCTTCGAGGAAGGTGTGGAAACCCTGAGTGACCTCAAGCCGGGTATGGTGCTCGAAGGCTCGGTGACCAACGTGACGAACTTTGGCGCGTTCGTGGACATCGGTGTTCATCAGGACGGGCTGGTGCACATATCCGCGCTGTCCCATACTTTCGTGAAAGACCCGCGGGAGGTAGTGAAAGCCGGCGACATCGTCAAGGTCAAAGTGATGGATGTCGACATCCCCCGCAAGCGGATCGCGCTGTCCATGCGCATGGATGATCAGCCGGGTGAGAAAAATGACGGCAAGCCCTCAGGCGCCGGGCGTGGCCGCTCCGAGCAGAAGTCGGGCGGTCGACAAGCGCGCCAGAACGGCGGTGGGCAGAAACAACAGCAGGGCGCCATGGCGGGTGCACTGGCCCAGGCATTGGCCTCGGCCCGCAAAGGATAGCCGTAAAGCGGTTTTCATCTTTTCACCGACCGGTGCGGTTCACGAGACGGCATCGGTCGCAGCAGGAGTTCACCATGGCTGAATCCCGCCATTCCATTTTTCGCCAGTTTGCCGCAGGCAACTGGCAGGGTTTCCGCAAGGGCGTCGAAAAAGAAGGCCTGCGTGTTGACCGCAATGGCTTTATCGCCCAAACCCCGCACCCCAAAGCATTGGGCTCGGCCCTCACGCACCCGCGCATCACCACCGATTACTCGGAAGCACTGCTGGAGTTGATTACTCCGGTGTGTGCCAGTACCGGGGAGTTGTTGGATTCGCTCCGTAACATCCATAAGTTTGTGCAGCAGAATCTGGGTGACGAGGTGTTCTGGGCCGCAAGTATGCCCTGTGAACTGGATGGCGACCCCAGCATTCCCATTGCGGAATACGGCAGCTCCAACATCGGGCGCCTGAAGCACGTGTACCGGCAGGGTCTCGCGGTACGCTATGGCCGGATGATGCAGAGCATTGCCGGGGCTCACTACAACCTGTCTCTGCCGGATAGCTTCTGGCAACTGTGGCAGGAAGCGCTGGGTAACCAGCAGAGCCTGAAAGACTTCAAGTCCGATCAGTACTTCTGGTTGATTCGTAACTTCCGTCGCCGGAGCTGGTTGCTGATGCTGCTGTTTGGCGCCTCGCCGGCCCTCGATGCCAGTTTTGTCGCCGACACCAATCACAAGCTCAGCCGGTTTGATGACCACACCTGGTTCGGCGGGGATGCCACCTCCCTGCGCATGGGCGACCTCGGGTATCACAACAACGCCCAGTCGTCGCTCAACATCTGCTTCAACGAACTGAGCACCTACACCCAAACCCTGGATCGGGCCATTCATACGCCCTGGCCAGCGTACGAAAAGATCGGGGTGCGCCGGGACGACCAGTTCATTCAGATCAACACCAGCGTGTTGCAGATTGAGAACGAGTATTACAGCGCGGTACGCCCGAAGCGAACCGCTGACAGTGGCGAGAAACCAATTCAGGCACTGGAATCCCGGGGCGTTGAATACATCGAAGTGCGCTGCCTCGATCTGGACCCGTTCTCTCCGGAAGGCGTGAACGAGCATCAGATCGATTTTCTCGACCTGTTCTTGCTCGATTGCCTGTTGACCGACAGCTCCCGCATCGGCGACGACGAATGCGAGCGGCTGGACGACAACTACAAAGACGTGGTCGCCCAGGGGCGCAACCGAGAACTGAACCTGTGCCAGGGTGGTTCGCGAGTGCCGGTTGGAGATGCGGCCCAGGCTGTGTTCGATCAACTCGAGCCGCTGGCGGAACTGCTGGACAGCTGGACCGGTGCCGACACCTACCGCAGTGCCCTGGCGGCGCAGCGTCGCAAGCTGCCGGAAGTCGGGCCCTGGTCGGTGCCGTCGGCCCAGGTGGTCGACGCCATGCGGGAATCTGGTCTGGGGCACCGGGAGTGGGTCATGGCACAGTCACGCCGGCACCAGCAGGTGTTGCGCGACGAGGGGCTGGCGCCCGACGTACAGGCCTCCTTCGAGGCCATGAGTCGAGACTCCCTGGCCGACCAGGCCGAGATGGAAGCGGTTGAGCAGCCGCCGTTTGGGGAATTCCTGGAGCAGTATCTGAAGGCCTGAGCGTGACCGGCGCTCTTTCCGCGATTCTCGCCTTCACGCCTTTGGCGGACCTGACTCACAGAATCCCGACAAACTGTTTGTCAGGTCCTGAGCCGACTGTTAGTTTTTGTAACCACAAGGACAACAGGGGAGGTGGTCATGGCTCGGGATATCAAGCTCGGCTGGGAAGTTGAGGCACTCAACAAGGCGTACCGTCAGGGGCACATGGCGGCCTCCATGGGCCTGGCCAAAACCCGTTGCCCGTACAATGGCGAGGTGGTGATTGCCGCCTGGGAAGCGGGCTGGGACGACGCCGATCAGGTCGTCCGGCAGGAGCAGGCCAGGCAAGATGACGATTTCTTCTCCCGCATCGCCTGAGCCCGCTACTTTCCTTTCTGCGCGTTATTTCTGAACGACAAACTCCGTAAACAGTACACCGGTGATGCGCTCGCCGGTCTGCTGTTCTTCCAGCACCCGATTGATTCTGGCCGTGGCCTCATCACGCAGCGCCTTTTGGCCTTCGACGCCGGTCAGCGGCTGGGCGTCGGTTTGCTCGCCGAACAGCATCACCAGCTCGTGACGCAGCCGTGCCATGTGGGCCTGCAGCGCGGGTTCGGCACCGGCACTGGCAACCCGCAGGCTCACCGACGCCTTCAGATAGGTCACCTTGCTGCCGGGTTGGCCAATGTGGGTCACAAAGGGCGGTTCCATGGCAATATAGGCAGTGATGCGTTCCTCTTCTTCGGCCGCTTCTTCGGTCTCGGGCTCCTCTTCAGCGGCCAGGGGCGCAGCGGCCAGCGGGGCCATGAGTAGCAGCAACATCAGAACAGTTTTTGGCTGGAGTGTCATAAGCTTGAAGTTGGTCAGGGTTTAGGGTGTAGTGGCCGACTGGATCACGCCACCGATGGGTCCGAGAATAGCAGGCCCGGTGCGTGGATGCAGGTTCAATTCATCATTCCGAGGTGTAGTTTTGACAAGCAGGCAGGTGTTCGGACTTATTTTTCTGGTGTGCGCCGGGTTGCTGGGCGTCGCCTTTTACATGGAGCTGGTGATGGGGCTGGAGCCGTGCCCGCTATGCTGGTTGCAGCGGTTTGGGTTCATGGGCGCCGGTCTGGTCAGTCTTTTGGCGGTGCTTCATGGTCCTTCCAGCCTGGGAGTGCGTATTTACGGCTTGCTGCTCACCGTTACCGCTGGCGCAGGACTTGGTATCGCAGGGCGTCAGCTCTGGTTGCAGAGTCTGCCGGCGGATCAGGTGCCGGCCTGTGGGCCGTCCGTGGATTATCTGCTGGATGTGCTGCCCCTTTTTGAGGTGCTGACCACGGCGCTCAAGGGCACCGGCGATTGCGCCGAGGTGGTCTGGCGCTTCCTGGGGCTGAGTATTCCAGGCTGGACGGCGGTGTTCTTCAGCCTGCTGGTGGTGACTGGCCTGATGCTGCTGTTCCGTGGATCGCGACCCCGGGACGGGATTGCCGGCTGAAACGGTTGCGGCAGACGGTAGCCATGGGGTAAGTTGAAATTACCTGACAAGACATCAAGACCGAGACAGAGATCCGGAAATCGAACGGAGAACAGGCGTCATGTTGGAAAATTGCCGAAATGCCAGGGAGCGTTGGGGCGGAGTCAGTGAACTGATTGATCGCTGGCTGAAAGAGCGTCAGGAGTTGCTGGTTCACTACTGCGACCTGTCCGGAGAAAATGACTTCTCCCAGACCGAAGCCCTCAGAGAAAAGTTCGTGCGCCTGTGTGAGGTGTTGGTGGACTACGTGTCGACCGGGCACTTTGAGATCTACGAGCAGCTGGTTCGTGAAGCAAGGGAATTCAACGATGGAGGTCAGGAACTGGCCGCCAAATTGTACCCACGGATTCAGGAGACCACCGAGGTGGCCCTCAACTTCAACGATCGTCTGGACGGGCGTGAGTTGTCGGAAGACGATCTTCGGGATCTGTACGGTCAGCTGTCGAAACTGGGCGAGAGTCTGGAATCACGGTTTGAGATGGAAGACTTCCTGATCGAGCATCTGCACAACGTCCATGCTGGGAAAGTCGCACCGGTCTGACCTGACCGTTGCTGTAGAAAGTTAGCGCAAAAAAAGCCTCAGTGCCGGAACCGGCCTGAGGCTTTTTTGATCGCCGAGGCTTATTCGGCGTCGGCGTCCTGATCAGCTTGCGGGTTGACCGCTAGCAGTTCAACATCAAAGACCAGGGTTTCGTTCGGGCCGATGGAGCGGTTGCCGCCGGGGCCGTAGGCCAGATCGGCCGGGATGTAGAGCTTGTAACGAGCGCCTTCGCTCATCAGCTGCAGACCTTCGGTCCAGCCCGGAATCACCTGGTTCAGGCCAAAGGTGACTGGCTCGCCGCGCTCGCGGGAGCTGTCAAACACCTCGCCGGACAGCAGTTCACCGGTGTAGTGCACCTTGACCTGGTCGGTTGCGGCCGGCTTCTCGCCGTTACCGGCTTCCAGAACCTCGTACTGAAGACCAGACTCGGTGGTCTTCACCTCGTCGCGGTTGGCGTTTTCTGCCAGGAAAGCTTCGCCGGCCTCGGCATTCTTCTGGGCCAGTTCTTCAGCCTGTTCGGCCTGCTTCTGCTGCATTTCCTGCTGGTAGGTCATCAGCGCCTGCTGGATTTCCTCGCGGCTCATGCGCTGGGTCGCTTCGTCACCGGCATGGCCGTGCTGGATGCCTTGCAGGAATTGCTCCATCTGCAGGTCCGGCAGGTCGTTGCTCATGCGCTCACCCAGTACCAGGCCCATGCCGTAGCTGACTTTCTGGTCGGTGGAATCCAGTGCTGGGTTGTCCGGAGTCTCGGGCGGGGTAGAGCAGCCGGCCACAACGCCAGTCATTGCCAGTGCAAGCAGTGTCTTCTTCATTGCCATTTCCTTCAACGTATGTGCCGGGGCGTGGGCCCCGAAGAGTGTGTGTCAGACTGCAGACGGTAACGGGTTATGGCGGCAGTTGCCACTGAACATGTGTTAAGAAAGCGGACGTATGCCTCAGCTGCCATTGCTGCCGGCGGTGGGTCCCAGGGAGAACGGGGCGCTGTAGGGGGATTGCCAGTCGGTGTCGGGATCGGCGGGGCGGTTACGAGACAGCTCCTGATCCGCACGCTCAATGGCCAGCGTATTCCACGGGCCCTGGGCCGGTGGCTGATCGGCGTAGTGCCAGTTGCCGTCTGTGTCCTGCCATTTGAACACGATGTCGGGTCCGTCGGTGGGAACCGGCGAGGGCACCAGGCCCTCAAACGCGGGGATCTCCTCGGGGGCTTCGTCAGCGACCGGCTCGGCGACTTCTTCTGGGGCCTTGAGGCCGAAGAAAATCAGCAGCAGCAACAGTCCCAGAGCCGGAAACGAGATCCGGATGAGCCATTTCATCATCATGGCTGGTTGTCTCCCCGGGCAAGATCCGCGACGGTGGCGGCCAGTGCGCTCAATTGGTCGGATGCGGAGGCAACAGCGCCGGGTGTCGGGGCTGCGGCCTCAAGGTTGATCTGAATCAGTTGTTCGCGTCCGTGCATGGTATCGGTATCCGGATTGTTGGTTGTCAGAGTCTGCCAGGCCAGTGCCAGTTCTATACGCTCGGCCTCCAATTCGAGACCAGCGACACCCTGTCGCAGGGTGGTACACTGCGCACTTGTCTTAGGAAGCAACTGCCGCACGGAGCGCAGAGCGCCCGTTACACGATCACGCCACTCTGTTAACGTGGCGTCTTCGTCACCGGTGTACGAATAGCCGTCCAGTGCCAACCAGGCGGCGCACAGGATTCGAGTCACGCTCCAGCCCTGTTCTTGCAGCGCCAGGCAGTTTTCCTGAACGCCTGCAGACTGCCAAAAGGCGAGTGCGAACTGCCAAAGCGGATTGTCGGCCTGCAGTTGCGCCGGCAGATCCAGGCCGTCCGTCGGTTGTTCCGATGGGCTGTATGACATAGCCGTCATGGTAACCGGGCCTTCATCGACAACGATACGTTGATAAAATGGACATATGTTAACGATAACCGATCTCAGTTTACAACGGGGCGGCGTCTGGTTGCTACAGACGGTCAACCTGACCGTCCAGCCCGGCCAGCGCGTTGCCATCGTCGGCGCCAACGGCGCCGGCAAATCCAGTCTGTTCCAGCTTCTGCTCGGCCAACTGGCGCCGGAGCAGGGCAGTGTCGCGCTGCCAGGCGGCTGCCGGATTGCTCACATGGCTCAGGAGGTCGAAGCCTCCAAGCGCAGTGCCCGGGATTTTGTACTCGACGGTGATCTCGACCTGCGTCGCCTGGAAGCCGAATTGGCCCAGGCCGAAGCCCGGGATGATGACCATGCCCAGGCCAGAATTCACGGCGAACTCGACGTGCACGAAGCCTGGTCGGCGCCGCGCCGGGCCGAAGCGTTACTGCGCGGCCTCGGGTTCTCGGACGAGGACGTCACTCGTCCGGTCGCGGCCTTCTCCGGTGGCTGGCGAATTCGCCTGAATCTGGCCCAGGCGCTGATGCGCCCCTCGGATCTGTTGCTGCTCGATGAGCCCACCAACCACCTGGATCTGGACGCCTGCCTGTGGCTTGAGAACTGGCTGCGCCGGTATCCGGGCACCCTATTGTTCATCTCCCACGACCGGGACTTCATGGATCGGGTTGCTACCCACCTGGTGCATTTCGATCAGCAGAAGCTGGAGCTGTACACCGGCAACTACACCGCCTTCGAGGGCCAGCGCAGCGAACGGCTGGCCCAGCAGCAGGCCGGCTTCGAGCGCCAGCAGGCCCGGATTGCCGAAATTCAGCGTTTCATCGACCGCTTTAAAGCCAAGGCCACCAAGGCCCGGCAGGCCCAGAGCCGGGTCAAAGCCCTGGAGCGCATGGAGCGAATTGCGCCGGCGCACATCGATTCGCCGTTCAGTTTCGAATTTCCGGTGTCGGAAAAGGTGTCCAATCCGTTGTTGTCGATCCGCAACGGCCAAGCCGGCCACGGCACCACCCCGATTCTGTCTGGGGTCAATCTTACCCTGTTGCCAGGCAGTCGGGTTGGCCTTCTGGGCCCCAATGGCGCCGGTAAATCCACACTGATGGACGCCTTGCGCGGAGACAAAACCCTGTTGGCCGGCGAACGCACCTGCGGTGAACATCTGGCCATTGGCTACTTCGCCCAGCATCAGCTCGAATCCCTGGATCTGGACGCCAGCCCGTTTTTGCACCTGCAACGGCTGTCGCCGAAAGCGTCCGAGCAGAGTATCCGCAATTTCCTGGGCGGTTTTGACTTCCACGGCGACGAGGCGCTCAGTGCGATTCGCTCCTTCTCCGGTGGCGAAAAAGCCCGGGTGGCGCTGGCGATCATCGCCTGGCAACGACCGAATTTGCTGTTGCTGGATGAGCCCACCAACCACCTCGACCTGGAAATGCGCCAGGCGTTGACCATGGCGCTGCAGAATTTCGAGGGTGCCATAGTGGTGGTCTCGCACGATCGCCACCTGCTGCGTAACACCGTCGATGAATTCTGGCTGGTGAACGACGGCCGGATCGATGAATACCAGGGTGACCTGGAAGACTACGAGCGCTGGCTGGCCGACCGACGCAAGGACGAAACCGAGGCGCCCCGACGGCAGTCCTCGACAGCTCAGGAGGCATCTGCCTCAAACCATTCAGACACTGGTGTCGCCACGGTTGTTGGCGAGAGCGCTGACGACCGCAAGGCACGCAAGCGGGCCGAGGCTGCCCTGCGCCAGAAGCTGAGCCCATACCGCAAGCGCCAGACCGGGCTGGAAAAAGAAATGGACGACCTGCAGCAAACCTTGAAGGTTCTGGAGGACGATCTGGCCGATCCATCATTATACGCCGCCGATGGCAAGGCCAGACTGCAGGAATTGCTGGGCAAGCAGGCCGAGGCCCGGGGCCGGCTGGAAACCGTCGAGGCCGAGTGGCTGGACGTCAGTGAGACGGTGGAGTCGATGGAGGCCGAGCTGGCAGGTTGATCAGGGTCAGCCGCCGACAATCTCGAGCTCAAAGCTTTGCTTGGCCAGATAGTCCCGCTCGTTCTCGAGATCGGCCAGGGTTAAGGGTCGGTCGTCCAGCCAACCCTCGTCGAATTCGATGGTCAGCTTGTCGGCTTCGCCGCGCAGGGTGAACGCCGGTGGCGGCTCCTGGTTGCGGGGGTGCTGGATCAGCACGGCGAGCCGCACCAGAACACATAGGTAGCGCAGCCGGGTCAGATCCTCAGGGTCCAGGCCCTCGAAAATGGCCGGTGAGAACTTGCGCCGATGGCCCCGCACCAAAGTGGCCAGGTCGCGCTGGAACTGCTGGCTAAAGCCGGGCAGGTCGGAATAGCGCAGCAAATAACCGCCGTGTTTGTGGTATTGGCTGTGGGAGATGGTGAGGCCGATTTCATGCAGGCGACAGGCCCAGCGCAGAGCCTCTTCGTCAGCGTTGGTGCGCAGCGACCAGTCATCAGCGACCTGTTCCCAGGCTGCCACCGCTGTATCCTCAACAGCGGCACCGTGGGCCTGATCCACGTGGTAACGTTCCTGCAGGGCGGATATGGTGCGCTCCCGAACGTCCTCGTGGCAGATCCGGCCGGCAATGTCGTACAGCAGGCCCTCCCGCAGGGCGCCATCGGCAAATTCCATGTCCTCAATGTCCAGGGACTGGAAGGCCGCCATCAGGATAGCAAAGCCGGCCGGGAAGATACTCTGGCGGTCCGCGCGCACACCCAGGTCGTCCAGCTTCTCCACTTTACCCATGTCCACCAGCCGCTTGCGTAGTTCCTGCATGCCAGCTTTGGTGATGGTGCCGTCGGAAATCTTCAGGTTAGCCATAACCGAGGCGATGGCTTTGATCGACCCCGAGGAGCCGACCGCACTCTGCCAGCCGACGCTGCGGAAATGGTGGCGAATGTTGAGCAACTCCTGCTCTGCGTGGGTGATGGCCTTGTCCATTTGCCGGCGGGTTATCCTGCCATCCGGGAAGTAGCGATTGCGGAACGACACACAGCCCATGTGCAGGCTTTCCAGAACCTGGGGTTCAAAGCGCTGACCGATGATGAATTCGGTACTGCCACCGCCGATGTCGATCACCAACCGGCGACCACAGTCGTCAGAAAGGGTGTGGGATACGCCCAGGTATATCAGGCGGGCTTCTTCCCGGCCGGCGATGATCTCAACCGGATAGCCTAGCACCTCCTCGGCCTGGTCCATGAACTCATGGGCGTTGCGGGCCACCCGCAGGGCATTGGTGCCGACAATCTGCACCGAGTCGGCAGGAATGCCGTTCAGCCGCTGGGCAAACCGCCGCAAACAGGCGAGGCCACGCTCCTGGGCTTCCGGAGTGAGGTTGTTGGCCTCATCCAGACCAGCACCCAACTGGACCTTCTCGCCCATTTTTTCCAGGGTGCGGATTTCTCCATGAACCAGTCGGGCAACCACCATGTGGAAACTGTTGGAGCCCATGTCGATGGCAGCGAGAACCTCCGAGGGAGGAACAGCATTTTCGGCGGTGGAGGCGGCCGTCACGTTGGTCGAAATCCTTGTAAAATGAGCGTTTGGGCTACTATAAGCGAAATCCCTCAGACCTGTCAGTAACGGACAGGACGATCTACCGCTTCACATTCTGCGGACCAATCGCGTAAAGTATGGCTCATCTCAACGAGGGTGAAAGGTTGCCGCGAAAACAGTCGGCAACCCTTCAGCGAAGTGAACAGCGCCCTGCCGCGGTTTCAAAGGCAGGCTGATATGACGTAGGGCGCACGAATAGGAAAAGGTAATGAGCGGAAATATCGTAAACGTAACCGACGCTTCTTTCGAACAGGACGTGCTGCAGTCCGACGTTCCGGTACTGGTGGACTACTGGGCCGAGTGGTGCGGTCCCTGCAAGATGATTGCTCCGGTACTGGAGGAAATCGCAGACGAGTACGAAGGTAAGCTGAAGATCTGCAAGCTGAACATCGACGAAAACGATCAGACTCCGCCCAAGTTCAACATCCGTGGTATCCCGACCCTGATGCTGTTCAAAAATGGCAACGTGGATGCCACCAAGGTAGGCGCCCTGTCTAAGTCACAGCTGGTGGCCTTCCTGGACAGCAATCTCTGATTGCTGACCTGTAAAAAACCGCCCCTGAGCTTGGCTCACGGGCGGTTTTTTTGTGCCTGATACTCTGACTGCAGTCCAAAAGGATCGACGCGCTGACTTTCAAGTAGGGCGGTGTGGCGAGAGGCGGGGCTGAAAATGTGCGGAGCCATGGATGGCGGAGCCAAGCGTACAGGGAGGTATCCAAAGCGGTTTTCAGGCTAGCCATCTGCCATGCCGACCGGGCGGCATACTCGATGTGTCACTTCCAGGCGTCACCGCGAGCCACATCGGACGCCTTCTGCTCCACCCAGTGCTCGCCGGAGGCTGTGATTTCCTTTTTCCAGAACGGCGCTGAAGTTTTCAACGCGTCCATCAGAAACTGGCAGGCGGCAAAGGCGTCACTGCGGTGCGCACTGCACACCCCGACAAACACGATCTGATCCTGAAGCGCCAATCGCCCCACCCGATGAATCACCCGCGCCTTGCGCACATCCCAGCGCGTTGACGCCTCGGCAATCAGGCCTTCGATCACCTGCTCGGTCATGCCCGGGTAGTGCTCCAGATACAGGCCTTCGACCCCGCTGAGATCGCCACTGTCACGCACCAGGCCGGTAAAGGTGGCAATGGCCCCGGTGCCAGCGCCGCTGTCTCTCAGCTGCTGGTATTCCAGCGCCGGGTCAAAGTCCGCAGTCTGGATAGTGATCATGTCAGCCTCCGGTCACCGGCGGGAAGAAAGCCACCTCATCGCCCGCCTTTACCTCGGTGGACAGTTTGGCCATGGCCTGGTTCACCGCGATCATCACCGGTTGGTCGCCCTGGAGTTGCGACCAGGCACCGCCGCGCTCGGCCAGGGTCGCGAGGATCGCGCCGGCAGTAAGGTCGGGTTGCGCCGCCAGGGTCAGATGGTCGGTGTCCAACTCCTCCCGCAGGCGGGCAAAAAAACGAATGGTGATGGTGTTTGCAGTCATGATCAGGCCAGAAGTTCACTGAATGAATAGTAGGTTAGCACGTCGCCGACGCGGACTTCCCGGTTTTCCGGGATCACCGCCAGACCGTCGGCCCAGCAGGCCGAGCTGAGCATGCCGGAACTCTGGTTTGGGTGAGCGGCCAGGCTTATCTGGCCGGCATCCAGCTCCTTACGTGCCCGGAAAAAACCCCGGCGAATGGACGGAGACGGCACTTCGAAGCCCGCCGGCAAGCGCTCGCCAATGGGGTGGATACGCGGCTGACCCTGACACTGGCGAATGAACGGCATGACGATCATGGCAAAGGTCACCAGCACCGCCGCCGGGTTGCCGGGCAGACCCAGCAACGGAGTACCATCGATCTGGCCAAACGCCAGAGGTTTGCCCGGCTTGATCGCCAGACGCCAGAGTGCCAGCTTGCCGGTGGCCTCCAACGCCGCCCGCACATGATCCTCCTCACCCACGGACACCCCGCCCGTGGTGATGATCAGGTCGGCCCTGGCGGAGGCCGATGTGAGCGTGGCTTCGGTGGCTGCCCGGTCGTCGGCCAGTCCCTCGCACAGCGTTACCTCGCAGGCGGCGTGTTGCAGTAGGCCCAGTAGGGTAAAGCGGTTGGTGTTGTAGATCTGCCCCGGCCCCAGTGGCAAACCGGGTTCCACCAGCTCGTCGCCGGTCGTAAGGATGGCCACCTTCAGTTTGCGCTTCACGGCCACCTCGGCCACGCCCATGCTGGCAAGCAGGCCGAGTTCCTGGGCCCGCAGCCGTGTGCCCGCGGGCAGGGCCAAGTCGCCTGCGGCCAGATCCTGTCCCCGTCGGCGAATGTTCTGCCCCTGGGTCACGTCGGTGCGCACCCGGATGCCGGTGTCTGTGATATCCACCTGCTCCTGCATGACCACCGAATCAGCGCCGTCGGGAATTTCCGAACCGGTGAAGATGCGCGCGGCCGTGCCTGCCTGCAGCGGCGTTGGCGCAGTACCGGCGGGAATCCGGGCAGAGACGGGCAAGGCGGAGTCTGAAGCCAGATCGCACCGACGCAGGGCGTAACCGTCCACCGAGCTGTTGTCGGCTGGCGGCACATCCGCTGGCACCCGCTGGTGTTCCGCCAAAATGCGATCCAGGGCGTCGGTCAGTGCCACGGTTTCAGATTCATTGATCGGCTGTGCCTGTTGCAGCACGTAGCCAAGCGCGTCTTCCAGGGGCGTCAGGTCGGGGCTGGCCATGAGCGGTTCTCCTTGTTTGCCGATTGCGCTCAGTTCGGCGCCCGGGTGGCGATTTGTTCGGTCACTCGATGAATGGGCTTGTCCGGTTTGCGCAACACCAGTCCGGCAAAATTGCACGGGTTGTGGCGGCTATCCAGCTGATTCTTGAGGATGCCGTTCCAGCCGGTCCGGCAGGCACCGGTAGAGCCTGGCAGACAAAACACCACGGTGTGATTGGAAAGGCCACCGAAAGCCCGGGACTGAATGGTAGAGCTGGCGATTTCCTCGGCAGACTGGCGCCGGAACTCCTCGCCAAAGCCGTCGATGGTCTTGTCCAGCAGGGGCAACACTGCCTCCGGGGTGCTGTCCCGCTCGGAGAAACCGGTGCCCCCGGTAATCAGCACGACGTGGACGGTCGGGTCAGCGATCCAGTTAGCGATGAGTGCGCGTATCAGGTACACGTCGTCAGGCAGGATCCGACGGGCGGCCAGGCGGTGGCCCGCTTCCAACAGGCTGTCGGCAAGAAATTGGCCAGAGGTATCCTGCTCCGGTCCCCGGGTGTCCGAGACGGTGAGCAAAGCAATATTAAGGGGTTTGAATTCGCCGGCGAGGTCGATGCCCATGACGTTATCTCCGTGAATTGGGATAGATACTGTTACCGCAAGTATCCGGATCACGAAGGTTTATGGGAAGAGGCGGCGCCTCGGCCCACGGCGTTGAGCCATCCCAAGTGGCCGAGTGGCGCACGATTTGGCGTTAATTTGGGCAGTTTACTTGACATTCGCCAGTGAGGTGGTCGATGATCCTTGTAGCCCGGGTAACGGTTGTTCCCACTCTCTGGCTTCAGACCCTTTTAAATCCGGATTCCATCTACACCCGGTTGCTCCATCTGGCCAGCAACAAGATCAACGACGTTAATTTTTTGATCAAGCCGTTCAGGGGCACCCCTGTAATCCCATTATTCGTTTACTTCCATTCCTGAAAATCCAACAAACTATGAATCTAACTGAACTCAAGCAGAAATCCATGCCCGAATTGCTCGATATTGCGCAAGAGATGGGCCTCGATAACCTGGCTCGTTCGCGCAAGCAGGATGTGATCTTCACGATTCTGAAGAAGCATGCCAAGAGCGGCGAAGACATTTACGGTGACGGCGTACTGGAGATTCTGCAGGACGGTTTCGGCTTCCTTCGTTCCGCCGACGCCTCCTACCTGGCCGGTCCTGACGACATTTACGTGTCCCCAAGCCAGATTCGTCGATTCAACCTGCGGACCGGTGACACCATTGCCGGCAAGATCCGTCCTCCGAAAGACGGCGAGCGTTACTTTGCCCTGTTGAAGGTTAATGAGATTAACTTCGACAAGCCGGACAACGCCCGTAGCAAAATTCTGTTTGAGAACCTGACGCCGCTGTTCCCGGAAGAGCGCCTGATGCTCGAAGCCGGTAACGGCAGCACCGAGGATCTGTCCTCCCGGGTGCTGGATCTGGTGGCGCCGATCGGTAAAGGTCAGCGTGGCCTGATCGTTTCTCCGCCCAAGGCCGGTAAGACGCTGCTGATGCAGAGCATCGCCCAGTCGATTACCCGCAACAATCCAGAGTGCCACGTGATGGTGCTGCTGATTGACGAGCGGCCGGAGGAAGTCACCGAGATGCAGCGCACCGTGCGCGGCGAGGTGATTGCCTCGACCTTTGACGAGCCGCCTGCGCGTCACGTGCAGGTTGCCGAGATGGTGATCGAGAAGGCCAAGCGTCTGGTTGAGCACAAGAAGGACGTGGTGATCCTGTTGGATTCCATCACGCGTCTGGCTCGGGCCTACAACACCGTGATCCCGTCCTCAGGCAAGGTGCTGACCGGTGGTGTGGACGCCCACGCCCTGGAGAAGCCGAAGCGGTTCTTCGGTGCGGCCCGTAATGTTGAGGAAGGCGGCAGCCTGACCATCCTGGCCACCGCGCTGGTGAACACCGGTTCCAAGATGGACGAGGTGATCTACGAAGAGTTCAAGGGCACCGGTAACATGGAAGTGCACCTGGACCGCAAGATCGCCGAGAAGCGCACCTACCCGGCTCTTAACATTCGCAGCTCCGGTACTCGCCGCGAGGACCTGCTGATGAGCGAGGCGGACATCCAGCGGGTGTGGATCCTGCGTAAGCTGCTGCACTCCATGGACGACGACATTGGTGCCATCGAGTTCCTGCTCGACAAGCTCAAGGACACCAAGACCAACGACGAATTCTTCCAGTCGATGAAGCGTCGTTAGGCCCCGTTTGGGGTAATCCTTGGCGCGTCTGACCTTTGGAGTTGGCCGCGCCGGGAGGCCTTGCCCCGGACACGCCGTGGATACGTCCCTGTAGGCTTGGTCTTGCCATCCCTGGCAAGACACAGTCCGGGGCAAGGCCCCCCGGCACCGCCTTCCTGATTCCTGCGCGCACCCGCTTCTCCATCCCGACTTTGCGCTCAGGTTCAAACATCCGATCAGTACTGCTGCCCGTACAAAGCCCGAAACCTTCGGAGTACGTGATGAAATACAACGACCTGCGAGACTTCATTGACCAGTTGGAAAAGCTGGGCGAGTTGAAGCGCATTTCAGTCGAAGTTGATCCCCATTTGGAAATGACCGAAATCTGCGACCGCACCTTGCGGGCGGGTGGTCCGGCGTTGTTGTTTGAGAACCCCAAGGGGCACGACATGCCGGTGCTGGCCAATTTGTTCGGTACGCCCAAGCGGGTGGCGCTGGGGATGGGACAGGACAACGTCACCGCGCTGCGGGACATCGGCAAGTTGCTGGCGTTTCTGAAGGAGCCGGATCCGCCCAAGGGCTTTCGCGACGCCATTGAGAAGTTGCCGCTGTTCCGTCAGGTGATGCGGATGAGTCCGAAGGTGTTGCGCTCGGCGCCCTGCCAGGAGGTGGTGGTCGAGAAGGATCAGGTGGATCTGTACCAGATTCCGGTGCAGCACTGCTGGCCCGGGGATGCCGGGCCACTGGTGACTTGGCCGTTGGTGATTACCCGGGGGCCGCACAAGGAGCGGCAGAATCTGGGTATTTACCGGCAGCAGGTGATTGGTCGCAATCGGCTGATCATGCGCTGGCTGAGTCACCGGGGCGGCGCGTTGGATTTCCAGGAATTCCAGAAGGCCAATCCGGGCCAGCCTTACCCGGTGGCAGTGGCGCTGGGCGCCGATCCGGCCACCATACTTGGCGCGGTGACGCCGGTGCCGGATAGCCTGTCGGAGTACGCCTTTGCCGGGTTGTTGCGGGGCAGCCGGACCGAGCTGGTGAAGGCCGGGTTGAGTGATTTGCAGGTGCCGGCCAGCGCTGAGATTGTGCTGGAGGGCTTTATCTATCCGGACGACATGGCGCCGGAAGGTCCGTTTGGCGATCACACCGGCTACTACAACGAGATTGATCAGTTCCCGGTGTTTACGGTGGAGCGCATCACCCATCGCAAGGACCCGATTTACCACAGCACCTACACCGGGCGGCCGCCCGATGAGCCGGCGATTCTCGGGGTGGCGCTGAACGAGGTGTTTATTCCGATTCTGCAGAAGCAGTTTCCGGAAATTGTCGATTTTTATCTGCCACCGGAGGGCTGTTCGTACCGGCTGGCGGTGGTGACCATGAAGAAACAGTATCCCGGCCATGCCAAACGGGTGATGATGGGCGTATGGTCGTTCCTGCGTCAGTTCATGTACACCAAGTTTGTGATTGTCACCGACGACGACGTGAACGCCCGGGACTGGAAGGACGTGATCTGGGCCATGACCACGCGCATGGATCCGACTAGGGACACCACCCTGGTGGACAGCACGCCCATTGATTACCTCGATTTCGCCTCGCCGGTGTCTGGTCTGGGCTCGAAGATGGGCCTGGATGCCACCAACAAATGGCCGGGTGAAACCGACCGGGAGTGGGGCACGCCGATTGTGATGACCGATGAGGTCAAGCAGCGGGTCGATTCCCTGTGGGACAGTCTGGGCATTGAAAGTGGCCCGGATCGCCCCGACCAATAGGGGCAGATGTGAGTAAGGTGGTGTTGCGGCCTGCCGGGCTCGGTTTTACCGCCGAGCCGGACGAGGATTTGCTGGCCGCCGCCACCCGGGCAGGCATTGCGGTTTCCGCGGCCTGTCGCAACGGGGTATGCGAACTCTGCGAAGCCCGGCTGATTGCCGGTGCTGCAGTCAATACCCGAAACCAACAGACGATTCCGATCAGTGACCGCTTGATGCTGTGCAGAAGCCGGGCAATGACTGATCTTGAACTGGAGATAAACGCCGTTATGGCAGCTGGAGCCAATCAGCCACAAAGATTTCAGGCCAAAGTCGCGGACGTTCAGTCCATCAGTCATGATGTCTATCGCGTCGAGCTGCAGCTCCCGCGCCGGCGGGAGTTGTCGTTTCACGCCGGGCAATACCTGTCTGTGGTGCTGCCGGACGCTGATCCCTGCTATTTCTCCATTGCCAGCAGCCCAACCGATCAGAGTATTGAACTGCACATTCAGGCGTCTCCCGAGTGGGTGTCCGCGCAAAAGGTGATCGATGCGCTGACCGCCGGTGGCGAAGTTACCCTGGAGATGCCTCATGGCAAGGCTTGCCTGGCCAGCGTGCCGAACAAGCCATTGTTGCTGATAGCAGCAGGGACCGGGTTCGCCCAGATGAAGAGCCTGGTGGATTACCTGCGCACCACCTCCTATGATCAGTCGGTCACCCTGTTCTGGGGGGTCCGTCGTCATGAGGATATGTACCTGCGCTCGTTGGCCCAGCGCTGGGAACAGGAGTGGCCTGCGTTCAAATTCCTGCCGGTGGTTGGCGACGATGAGGACAACGACTGGGGTGGACACCACGACCAGCTGGTTCGGACGGTACTGGCCACAGGGATGGATTGGGACGAGGTGGAAGTGCACGCCAGTGGCTCGCCCACCATGGTGTATACCCTGATGGACGCACTGGTCGAGGCCGGGCTGCCCGAGGCGGCTTTTTTCTCGGACGTGTTGGAGTACGCGCCCAGGGATTGATGACCGGCATAAAAAAAACGGGCCTTCGGGCCCGTTTTTTGTTGGCGCCTCAGGCGCGCGGCATAGGCAGTTCCGGCAGGCCGTTGTCGTTGGCCAGCCCCTGCATCATCAGCTTGATGCTGACTTCTTCCTCGCCCATGTGGGCATTGAGCCGGCTCAGTTCCGCCAAGGCTTCCCGACTTCGGCGCAGACGCAGGCTGGTTTCGAAATATTCCCGGGCCTTGCCCCAGAGTTCGTTGCGCAGGCTAAGGCGGCCCAGGGCCAGCAGCAGCTCGGCGTTGTTCGGCCGGTCTTTCAGCCACTGTTCTGCCAGCAGCAATTGCTCATCCGGTTTTTGCCCCTCGATACGCCCGTACAGGTTCACCAGTTCGTCGCTCCAGTGGTTACGCAGCACCTTGCGCAGCAGGGTTTCGGTCTGGGCCTCGTCACCCAGGTCGGCGAGCAGGCCGGCGTAGTCACGGATGGTGTGCTCGTCCCGGCGCAGGAAACCGGGCAGTTCGTCCCACAGCCGGGTCAGCGGCTCCAGGGAAGCGTTGGGATCGTCGTGGCGGCGCCGGCGGCAATCCTCGGCGGCGTCCTCCAGCAGGTTGTGCCAGACCAGGCGCTGCAGGTCGTGCAGGTCGTCATCGGGGAGCACGTTGCGCTTGCGCAATTCCGGCAACAACCTGGACAGCTCGCGCCAGTCTTCCAGACGCAGGTAGGTGTTCTTCAGCAGCTTGAGCACGAATGGGTGGTGCGGTGACTGCTTACGCAGGCGCACCAGGGTGGCGAGAGCCTGTTCCAGGCGGTTTCCGGCCAGTTGCAGCTGGGCCTGGGTGATGCCCACGGCCATGTCGGAACCGGGGGTGCTTTCAAATGCCTCGCGCAGCAGCTCATCCACGGCATCGTGGTCGCCGGACTCAAAGGCGGCCTGGGCGGCCGCCAGGTAGTTGATCAGCGGCGTATCGGCGTGGTCTGCCGACGAGGTCAGCAGTTTTCGGGCCCGAGGCCAATTGCCTTCCGCGAGGGCGAGCAGACCCTGGGTGGTGCGTCGCCGGGCCCGGCGTTCGTTGCCACGGGCCAGCCAGCCAGCGACCACGCCGGTGCTCTGGCGAAGGCGGCGGAACAGGCTGACGCTGAACAGGATTGCCACCACCAGGACCACCAGCAGCGCCAGACCAACCCAGAAGTTGGTCTCAATCAGATAGTGGCCCAGGCTGATGCGAATGTAGCCCAGGTCGTACTGCAGCCCCAGCGACAGCCCGGTACCGATCAGCAGCGCCAGCAGGACAATCAGCAGCAGGCGGATCATGAGTTATCGCCTCCGTTACCCTGAGTGCCGTTGTCGTCGGCCTTGGCTTCGGTTTGGTCGCCGCCGTTCAGCCGTCCGGCAAGACGCTGTTTGAGTAGATCCAGGGACTGGCTGATGTCGGGCAGATCCGGATCTACATTGCGGTCGGCCAGCTCTGCCAGGGTGTCGGAAATCGCGGTCACCCTTGGGTTGGTGCTGTCGTACCAGTCGTCGATGGTGGTTTGGGCCTTGGTCAGGGCGCGTTCGAACAACGGCTGATTGCCCCGGAGCACCGCCATTTCGGCCTCCTCCAGCATCAGCTGAAGGTTGAGCCGCGCGTAGGCACTCTGGTCCGGGGACAGCAGGGGCTTTACCGGCTCGTCCATGCGCCGGACCACCACCACCTGCTTCAGGGTGTCCTTGGCGTCATTCCAGGCCTGGGTCAGGGTGCCGGGCGCCGGCTCGACGCTGGCTTCGCCATCCCGGTTGATGAAGCTCGGAGCCCGTTCACTGATCAGGGCCTGATCGGTGAGCTGGTGAATGCTGTCAATGGCGGCTTCCAGCTGCAGGTACAGGCCGGTGCGATCAACCCCAGTAATGCCTTTGAGCGCCAGAATCTCCCGGGCCAGCTGCTGCCGCACCGGGTAGACTCCGATGTCATCGGATTCGGTGAGCACCTCGTCGGCGGCCTGCAGGGCGGACAGGGCACCCCGGATGTCTTTCTCGATCATAAGCCGCTGGTTAGCGATCCGAAGCAGGTATTCGGCTTCGGCCAGTAACCAGTCCGTGCGGGTGCGATTACCGGCTTCCAGCAGTTCTCGTGCGTTGTGGTCAATCTGGCGCTGTTGGCGGGCGATCAGCTCCCGCTGCGCGGTCAGGGTCTGCTCCAGGGACTGCAGGCGCTGATTCTGCTGACTGCCGCGATCACCGTAGCGATTTTCCAGTTGCGCGGTGTCCTGCTGCAGGTCGTCGAGGGCGGCCAGGACCGCCTGGTGGTTGTTCCACTGTTGCCAGCTCCAGAGCGCGAGAGCGATGGCCACGATCAGGGCAACGAGGGCGACAAGCCATACCGGCCAGAGTCTCTGGCGGGGGGTGGAGTCCTTGGCGAGAGGGGCGGGCAGTTGGTTTGTTGTTTCAGTCACGGGCGTCCTTACTTAACTGTTCCGGAGCTACCGTCCCGGCCGGTCAGTTGCGCTGCAACGGTGGCCACGATGTCGTCGTCGGCAAGGCTTCCTGGTATGCACGGATGTTCGAACCCAGCAGTACGAGCCTGGTCGGCGACCCGATCTGCGGGAACAATCAATAACCTATCGTATAGATTATGGCCGCTCTTCGCACACAGTGCGATGAAATTGTTCAGGGTTTCACCCGAGAGTGTGACGATGGCCTCGGGAGCAAAGTCGCCCAGGGATGCCCGGATCTGGTCCGCCGGGTGCTCGGGCAGAAATCGGCGATACAGCGGCAGCACAGTCACCCGGGCACCTCGGGCTTCGAGCGTGTCGCGGATCAGTTCGCGGCCATCTTCGCCGCGCACCAGCAACACCCGCTCGCCGTCGATCTGGCTCAGGCTGGGCAAGGCCAGCAGCGCTTCACTGGTCCAGCCGTTGGTCGGGCGGCGCACGCTCAGGCCCTGTTGGGTCAGCACCGAGGCAGTGCTGGCACCCACCGCATACCAGCGGATGCCGGTCGGTATCTGGGGCCACCAGGTGTCCACCTCGTCCAGCAGCAGGCGGGCCGCGTAAGGGCTGACCGTAATAATGTGGGAGTACTGATCCAGACCGAGAATCAGAGTGCGCCGTTCCGGTGTTTCCGGCAGTGGCTGTCGGTCGATCAGGGGCAGGACCCGGGCGTTGGCACCGGCGTCACGGAAACATTGGGCGAGACGGCTGGCCTCGGGTTCGGGCCGGCAGATCAGGACGTGCCGGCCCCGAAGATCGGGCAACTCAGCGTGGCGTGTGACCATAGATCTCAGCCAGCACCTTGTCGGCGCCCAACGCCAGCAGGTCTTCCGCCAGTTCCCGGCCCAGGCGTTCGCCCTCGGCCCGCGGCGCCCGGCCCTCAACCCGCAAGATCTGGCTGCCGTCCACAGCGCCAACCAGGCCGCGCAGCCACAGGGTGTCGTCGTCTTCCAGTAATGCATAGGCGGCAATCGGCACCTGGCAGCCACCCTCTAGGCGGCGGTTCAGGGCGCGCTCGGCGCTGACTCGGTCCCAGGTGTCGACGTGGTTCAAAGGTTCCAGCATGGCGCGCAATTCGGCGTCGTCCAGACGGCATTCGATGCCGAGGGCGCCCTGACCGACCGCCGGCAGCGACACGGTATCCGGCAGGCAGTAGCGGATGCGGTCGTGGAAGCCCAGACGCTTCAGGCCAGAGCTGGCCAGCACAATGGCGTCGTAGTCACCGGCATCGAGTTTCGCGAGCCGGGTGTTGACGTTGCCCCGCAGTACGCGAATCTGCAGATCCGGACGGTAGGCGCGCAGCTGTGCTTCCCGGCGCAGGCTCGCGGTGCCGACCACGGCACCCTGGGGCAGGGCATCGACGTTGTCGTACTGGTTGCTGATGAAGGCATCGGTGGGGTCTTCCCGTTCGCAGATGGCGACCAGGCCCAGACCTTCCGGAAAGTGCATAGGGACATCTTTCATGGAGTGCACGGCAAGGTCAGCGCGGCCATCGAGCATGGCCTCTTCCAGTTCCTTCACGAACAGGCCCTTACCACCGATCTTGGCCAGCGGCACGTCGAGGATCTTGTCGCCCTGGGTTTTGATCTTGACCAGTTCAACGGCGATGTCGTCGTTCAGCCGTTCCAGTTCCGCTTTGATGAATTCCGCCTGCCACAGTGCCAGAGCACTGCTGCGGGTTGCGATGCGAAGGGTGCGTTTGGGCATGACACTCACTGACAATTCGGAAAATGTACGCCAAGGTTACCTTGTGAAGGCAAAAATGTCCCGCTGCCGATGTTGCGGACTCCCGAAGGTCTTGATTACCCCGGCTGGTGCTCCTGCAGCCACTGCCGCACGCTGCTGGCATGGCGTCGGCTCACCGGCAGCTCGCCCCGGCCGTCGCGCAGGGCCACCAGGCTATGCCCGTCCGGGGTGCGCCGGAGGGCCTGGATATAGCGTACGCCGACCAAGGTGTGGCGATGAATGCGCAACAGGTGGCTGGGGTAGGTCCCCTCAAGTTCCTTGAGGGTGAAATCGCACACCGTCTCGCCACCGGTGTGGTGCAGGGTGACGTACTTCTGGTCGGCTTCGCAGTAGAGGATGTCGGCCAGATCGATCAATTCGGTACCGCGGTAAGTGCGCACGGCCAGTTGTTCGGCGTGGTCGGCGCCCTGACTGTTAAGAGTCTGCCATTGCACCCGGTTGACGCGTCCGGCCCGGGCCAGGGCGTCGGCCAGGGCTTCCTTGCGCACCGGCTTAAGCAGGTAGGCAGTGGCCTGTACATCAAACGCCTGGATGGCGTAGTGATCATAGGCGGTGCAGAAGATCAGGGCCGGCGGGTTGTTCAGTTTTTCCAGGCGGCTGGCGGCCTCCATGCCGTCTATGCCGGGCATGCGGATGTCGAGCAGCAGTATGTCCGGCTCCAGCTCCGCCACCTGCTGCAGCGCGGCGTCGCCGTCGGCCGCTTCTCCACAGACGGTGTAATCCGGCAGGGCGCTGACCAGGCGTCGCAAGCGCTCCCGGGCCAGCGGTTCGTCGTCGGCAATCAGGATTCGGCGGCGTTGGGAAGGGCTGCTGGGCATGGCGCGGGTCAGCTCCTCTGGTCCGTGGCTGGTTGTGAATTGGCGTTTTGGCGCGGCAATCTCAGGGTCACCGTGTAGATGCCGTTGTGCTGGCTCTGTTTCAGCACCGCCGGGGTGCCGAACAGGGCCTGCAGGCGCGAGCGGATATTGGCCAGCGCCATCCGGTTGCCCCGATGTTGGCGCTCATTCTGATCCGGAATCGGGTTCTGAATCAGCAAGTATACAAAATCCCCCCGGGCCTGGGCCTCAATGCGCACGGTGCCGCCCTCCTGGCGGGGCTGGATGCCGTGGTAGATGGCGTTTTCCACCAGCGGCTGCAGTGACAGCGGCGGAATGGCCTGGGCCTCCAGCTCTGGGTCGATGGCCCAGTCCAGGGTCAGTCGGTCGCCGAGGCGCAGGGCTTCGATGGCCAGGTAGCGCTGGCACAAGTCCAGTTCCCGATGCAGGGGAATGAGCTGGTCCACAGTGCGTAAGCTGGCGCGAAACAGCTCGGAGAGATCGAGCACGGCTTCTTCGGCCTGCTCAGGATTGACCGCGATCAGGCTGGCGATGGTGTTCATGCTGTTGAACAGGAAATGAGGCTGGATGCGCGCCTGCAGCGCCGTCAGGTGCGACTGCATCTCGGCTTCCCGCTGCTGCTGCCACTGATGTTGCAGGTAAAAGTAACGCAACACCATTAAAACGATCAGCAGCGCCAGCAGCAGTTTCTTGGCGATGCCCTGCCACATGGCCACGCCGGCCTGGGGGTGCAGCACGCTGTCGGCAAACAGGCTAAAGGCAAACACATCCAGCAGCACGATGGTGACAATGCTCAGGGTGGCCCGGGTGACGCTGAGCCGGGCCAGTCGGCGGCGCAGCAAACAGATGAGCGCCGCGCTGGTGAGGGTGGTCCACTGCACGAACAGCGACAGCAGGCCGAAGTAGTTCCAGTCGATCCAGCCGGATTCTGCCTGCACGATGGCCAGCACCAGGACCAGTAGTTCACTGGTAATCAGAAGCAGGAAAACCGCACGCACCCGGCACAGGTCCGGCACAAAGAATTCGCTGGCGTCCGCCGCTTTGTCGCCGTTCAGGGGTGGCTCCTTTACCTCGGTCAGAATGCTATACTCCCGCCTCAATTAATCGACTCAATGCCCGCCCGATGATGCCGGGCTGTCAGCAGGAAAGATAGACCATGACGGATCAGAAAAAGCCGGACCAGACCACAAGCTCCGAAAAACCCTGGGGCGGACGCTTCAGCGAACCGACCGACGCCTTCGTCGAACGCTTCACGGCCTCGGTGGGCTTCGATCAGCGGCTTTATCACCACGACATCACCGGCTCCATCGCGCACGCCACCATGCTCGCGGCGGTTGGTGTACTGACCGACGACGAGCGCGACACCATCATCGAGGGCCTGAAGGCGGTCAAGGCCGATATTGAGGCCGGCACATTCCAGTGGTCAGTGAGCCTCGAAGACGTGCACATGAACGTCGAAGCGCGGCTGACCGATCGCATCGGCATCACCGGTAAGAAGCTGCACACCGGCCGCAGCCGCAACGACCAGGTGGCCACCGACATTCGTTTGTACCTTCGCGACGAGATCGATGTCATTGCCGAAGAGCTGCGACGCCTGCAGCAGGGCCTGCTGGACCTCGCCGAGCGCGAAGCCGACACCATCATGCCGGGCTTTACCCACTTGCAGACCGCCCAGCCAGTCACCTTTGGCCATCACTTGCTGGCCTGGTACGAGATGCTGGTGCGGGACGCCGAGCGCCTGCAGGATTGCCGTAAGCGGGTCAACGTGATGCCCCTGGGTGCGGCTGCGTTGGCCGGCACCACCTATCCGATTGACCGCAGCATGACTGCTCAGCTGCTGGGCTTCGACCGGCCGACTGAGAATTCCCTGGATTCTGTCAGCGACCGGGATTTTGCCATCGAATTCTGCAGCTTCTCGGCCCTGCTGATGACCCACCTGTCCCGCTTCAGTGAGGAACTGGTGCTGTGGACCTCGGCCCAGTTTGATTTTGTCGATCTGCCGGACCGGTTCTGCACCGGCTCCTCAATCATGCCCCAGAAGAAGAACCCGGATGTGCCGGAGCTGGTGCGTGGCAAGACCGGCCGGGTCAATGGCCACCTGATCAGCCTGCTGACCCTGATGAAGAGCCAGCCGCTGGCCTACAACAAGGACAACCAGGAAGACAAAGAGCCGCTGTTCGACACCGTCGACACCATCAAGGGCTGCCTGAAAGCCTACGCCGACATGATCCCGGCCATTCGCTCCAAGGCCGACAACATGCGGGTGGCGGCCAAGCGTGGCTTTTCCACAGCCACCGATCTGGCCGACTACCTGGTCAAAAAAGGCGTGGCCTTCCGCGACGCCCACGAAATCGTCGGCAAGTCAGTGGCCTTTGGCGTGGCCGAGGGCCGGGACTTGTCGGACATGACCCTGGACGAGCTGAAGCAGTTCTCCGACGTGATCGGCGAGGACGTGTTTGATGTGCTGACCCTGGAAGGGTCGGTGCAGGCCCGGGATCATCTGGGTGGCACCGCGCCGGCTCAGGTGCGGGCGGCGGTCGCCCGGGCGCGCAAGCTGCTGGCCTGAGCCGGCCGGTTTCCCCACCTGTAACCCGTCACGGGCGCCCGGCTTAACCGCCGATGCGCCCGGTGCTGAGGTCGACCGCGGCCGGGGTCAGTTCGGTCAGCGGTCGCGGCCGGGCCAGGCGGAAGCCCTGGCCGTAATGCAGGCCCAGGGTTCGCACCTTTCTCAAGGTGTCGTCGTTTTCGATAAAGGTCGCCACGGTCTGTTTACCGGCGACCTCGGCGATGCGGTGCAGCGCCTCCACCATCACCTGTTGCACCGGATCTTCGGTCAGTTCCTGCATCATCCGCTTGTCCAGTTTGATGATATCCACCGGCAGCTTGGCAGCCAGGCTGTAACTCTCCACAGACGCGCCAGCACCTTCCAGTGCCACCCGGCAGCCGATTCGGTGCAGGGCGTCGCACAGTACCGCAACTTCCTCCGGGAACTGGGTAGCGTGGGCTTCGCGGATTTCCAGGCAGAAGCAGTGGGGGGCATAGGGCGAGTCCCGTAAGACCCGCTCCATGAACTCGGCAAAGGTGTCGTCCAGAAGGCTCGCTAGGGACAGGTTAAAGCCGCAATACTTCATGCGAGGTTCCAGCAGGCGGTGCTTGCCGAGCCAGGTCAGGGTCTGACTGATGACTTCACGGTCCAGGCGCCGGGCCAGATCAAAGCGCTCGGCCACGGGCAGGAAATCTTCGGGTGTTAGCAGGTCGCCGTCGTGCCCGGGCACCCGGCTGAGAATCTCAATGTGATCGCCCCAGGTGACACTGGCTATTGGCCGCAGAGCCTGGTATTCCAAGATCAAGCGATGGTCGTCCAGGGCCCGGCGGATCAGATCGGCCTGATGGCCGGCGGTGGAATCGTCGGTCTGGCGCGCCAGCGCCCGGGCAGTGTGCACCCGGTTACGGCCGGACGCCTTGGCGGTTTGGCAGAGGTTGGCGGCCTGTTCCAACAGTTGTTCCGGATCCGCCGGGGTGTCGGTGTCCATCACCAGCAGGCCGCCTGAGGCGGTGGTTTGCACCTGTTGATCCTGCCACTCAAAGACAAACTCGCTGATCAGATTCAGTATGTCGTCAGCAATCTTGCGGGCCCGGGGTTCCGGGCAGTTCTCGATCAGCAAGGCAAAGGTGTCGCCGGACAATCGCGCCAGGGCATCGCGCTGGCGGACCCGAACCCCGAGATTGCCGGCAAGCTCACGCAGGTAGCGGTCGCAGACACCGCCTCCGGCCCGGTCGTTGAAGCCTTCAAAGCTGTCGAGGTCGAGATACAGCAGGCTGTCGCAGGACTCCCGATGGGTCTTCTGTTCCAGGGTGCGCAGCACCCGGGCGATGAACGCCCGCCGGTTCATCAGCCCGGTGACCGGATCGTGACGAATCCGGTAGTCGTTGCTGGCACTGTGCTGAACGTGCTGACTAATGTCCCGGGCGACCTGGACCGCGCCGGTGATCTCTCCCTGGCCGTTGCTCAGTCGCTGATAATGGAATTCGTAAACCGGTAGATCCCGGTTTTGCTGGGCCAGCGGCATCTCTACGACAAAACTGTCCCGCTCAAACGCCCGCTGCCACAACCGTTCGATCAGACGGCGTTCGTTGGGATGATTCTCCAGCAGTTGGCGCAGGTTGTCGCCGGCCCGGGGCGCAATCCCAAACACGTTGGCGAATTGATGTTGGAACGGCGGGTTGCAATGCAGCAGGGTCAGTTCGCGGTCCACCGCAGCGATCAGGTCCGGGGAAGCCAGGGTGGTGGCTTCCAGAATCTGTTCGGCGTGCTGCCGGGCCTGATCCCGGTTCACCACCGGGGTCAGATCCACCAGGGTGCCGCCCAGACCTCGTATCCGCTGACCGTCTTTCAGGGCTCGGCCGCTAAGCCGGACCCGCCGGCTGCGCTGGCGGGCGGTCAGCAGGGTCAGTTCCAGGGTAAAGGGCTGGCCGGTTCGACGACAACGCCGGAACATTGCCCGCAGCCGGTTCTGCCCGCCCTGGCAGTAAAACAGCGCCTGCTCCGGGGTCAGGTCGGAGTCCGCTCGCAGCTCCAACAGGCGAAACAGGCCCTCACTCCAGGTCATCTCGTTGGTTTGGTTATCCAGAGACCAGACCCCGAAGCTGGCACAGTCCTCCGCCATTTTCAGTAGCCGCGGGTCCATGGTCCGCAGGTCCTGCTGGCCGATGACAGCGTTAGCGGCCTTGTCGGCGTCGCGCATATCCAGACGCAGGCTCAGGCAGGCAGTGTAGAAGAAACCATCCTTATGGCGGCAGGTGACCAGCACGGTCTGGCCGCGTTCGATCTGGTGCCGGTTGGCGGGCGCGAAGGGGTCATCCTGGCGAGACGCCAGCACCCGGTTGACCGGGCGTCCTTCCAGTTCGTCGGCATCGTAGCCGAGCACCGATTCGGCGTGTCGGTCGGCAAACAGGACCTTGCCCTCGTCATCAATGCGCACCAGGGTGCTGCGCTCGGAGCCATTGGGCTGGTCGGAACGGTAGCGACGGATAACGAACTCTTTCACGACGGCGAGCCTCGGTGTCCTTATCTTTTATTTTTTTGTCGGTTTTGCCACGATGCTCCATCATACTGATACTGACTCCGAAAAGAACCTCTCCCGGGAGCTGCCTTGACTGCCCATGTTGCCCCGATCGCTCTCGATTTTGATGAGGGTATTGATCGCAAGACCCTGCGTCGTCTGCGAGACCGGTTTCTGGCGGTCAATCGGCAGCGTTGGCAGCGGGCTCATTCGGCACTGACTTATCGCCAGCAGGTGGTGCTGGAGATCCTGCCCCTGGTGTTTCACGCCAATCACCCGGCCTTGCCCGGCTATCAGGACGCTGATTGTCCCTATGGACTCAGCCATTATCAGCCGTCTCCGTCGACCCTGGGGGCGGCCCGTCGTCTGGCCCGCACCTTCAGTGTCCGGGACGAAGGCAAGCGCAGGCCCGACCTTGATGCCCTGTTTCTGATGGGCAGTCCGGGCACCTTAGGCCACTCGGTGGCCAGCGATCTGGACTTGTGGTTGTGTCACCGCAGTGATCTGTCCGAATACGGTATTCGCTGCCTTGAACGTAAGGCCGACCGGCTGTCCGACTGGGCGGCGTCGCTCGGGGTTGAACTGCATGTGTTCGTGTTCTGCGCCGAGGACTGGCGCGCGGGCCGGCAACGGGCCGAAGTAACCGGAGAGAACTGCGGCAGCGCCCAGCATTATCTGCTGCTGGACGAGTTTTACCGGACCAGCATCCATCTGGGCGGCCGGTACCCCATGTGGTGGCTGGTGCCGGCCGATCAGGAATCCCGTTACGACCAGTGCATGCGCCAACTGGTGGACTGCCGATTTATCCGCGGCGATGAGTTCATTGATTTTGGCCCGGTGTCTGCCATTCCCGACGAAGAGTTTCTGGGTGCCGGGGTGTGGCAGCTGTACAAGGGCATCGACGCGCCTTGGAAGTCGATCCTGAAGCTGCTGCTGATCGAGTGCTACGCCCAGACTGCGGATCGCCCATTGTTGTCCAGCCTGTTCAAGCAGGCGGTGTTCCGCGGGCACACCGACGCTGATGGCCTGGACCCCTACGTGTTGCTTTATCAGCGGCTGGAAACCTGGCTGAGTGGCCCGGAAGCCGCCGATAGACTGGATCTGGTGCGCCGGTCGCTGTACCTGAAGGCCGGGCTGCCGTTGACCCGGGCGGAGCTGGCGCCAGAGCAGTGGCGGGTGCGGCTATTGACCGAGCTGGTCCAGCAGTGGCAATGGCCGGAGTCGACCTTGAGGGAATTGGATAACCGCCAACGCTGGCGCGCGGAGGAGGTTATCCGGTTGCGCCGGACCATTGTTTTAGAGCTGACCCACAGCTATCGGCTGTTGTCGAAGATGGCTCGCGATCACGGCACCCGCGCGGCCATCAGCGCCAACGATATCAACCTGCTGGGGCGCAAGCTGTATGCGGCGTTCCAGCGCAAGGCGGGCAAGATCGAGCAGATCAACCCGGGTCTGGCGCCGTCGCTGGTGGAAGAGAACCTGGCCTTTCATCACCAATCGGAACAGGGGTTGGATGGCCAGGGCTGGCTGCTGTACCGCGATCTGGAGGATCCTGCCGATGCCTTCTGGCAGCCGGTAATCCGCCGCTCTGGCAACCTCACCGAACTGATGCTGTGGGCCTACTGCAATGGCTTGCTCTCCCGCTCGACCCGGCTGAACGTGCGGGCCGGACGCAGCGTCGCCTCGGTCAGTGAGCTGCGGGAAATGCTGGACGCATTGAGCCACTTCCTGCCCTTTCCCATCGAGCCGGCCGATCGGGACGCCTTGTCGCGCGGCGTGCGACCGATTCGTCACCTGTTGCTGGTTAATGTGGCGGTGGATCCGCAAGCCCACCTGACCGAAAAAGGGTTGCACAAACTCAGCTCCCGCCACGATTCCCTGGGCTTTAGTGGTGGCCGGGAAAATCTGGTGGTCGCTATCGATCAGGCCACGTTCAACAGCTGGCATGAAGTTAGCCTGCAGCATTATGCCGCCGGCGATACCCTGATCCAGTGTCTGAAGAACGTGCTGGCGTCGGTGGCGGGCAGCCCGGCGAATCTGCCTGGAATCCAGGTGCATGGCCACAACCGGGGGCATGGCTTGGCCATTGCCCGGCGGGTGCAGGAGCTGTTCAGCGATGTGTTGCGCCAGTTTTTCGCGGGCGCAACCGGGCCCCATCCCCTGCGCTATGTGATCGAAATGGACCGGCGGTATTTCCTGCTGCAGTTCAACGGCCCGGAGCCAAGTTTTGTCGCCCACGACAGTTTTGCCGGGCTGATGGAGCACCTGGCGCTGCCTCAGGACCAGTATTTGCCGGTGGTGTTCGATCGGCACGCGGTCAACGAGGATCCGGCCCTGAAAACCGTGTGCCAGGCCAGTGAGCCAGACAGCATTCAGGTGTTCTATCAGATCCGCGGAGAGCAGGCCCGCCTCTGGGTGATTGACGAGCTGGGCTCGCTGACTCATTGGGAGCAACCGGTTAGCCAGCGTCGGTATCTGCTGACGCCGCTGCTGAGATTCCTGGAAAACCTGGTGGAGCGTCGCGCCCTGCGTTTCACCGATGTGCCAACGGAATTTGCCGGTCTTCACTGCTACGAGGTGGTGAATCGCGGTGGTTATTGGCGTACCGAGCCGGAGTCGCGGCCCGAGCACGAGGCTGTCAGCCCGGTGCCGGGACTGGAGGTTCAGGCCGTTGGCGTCCAGGAGGGGGGCAAACGGGTCCGCTTTGACCTGTATTGCGGTGAGCATGAATTCACTGTGCAGGAGTATGGCGATCAGCTGATCCCGGCGGTTGCCCACTACATTCGCTCCCTGCGTCGCAGTGAAGACAACTACCCGGTGTACCTGACCGATCTGCACCTGCCCCATGATCTGGCCCCTCAGATTTATCAGCGGGACATCCAGACCAGTCAGTACCTGTATTACCGATCGGCGCTCGAGCAGGCCTTGAATCAAGCGCTGAATCGGAAACCCTGACCCGGGCGCCCGCATCCTCGCCGCGCGGGTCGGGTCTCAGGTATACTTCGGCCAAGATAAACACAGGGGTAGCCAACATGCGCGCGGTACTGATTCTGGTCGGCGGTCTGATTCTGCTGATGACTCTCGCCGGTTGTGGCCAAAAAGGCCCGCTCTACCGGGAGGCGCCGGCGGAGCCGGCCAAGACCGAAACCAGTGCGGCCACCGAAACTGGCAGCCGGGATGTCCGCGACGACGAAGACGTCGGCGACTGACCGACCACCTCCGCACCCCGCTCAACGTATCAGGACAATCATGGATCACTTCAATTACCGCAACGGCGAGCTGTACGCCGAAGATGTGCCAGTGGCAACCATTGCCGAGCGTTTTGGCTCGCCGGCGTACGTGTATTCACGAGCCACCCTTGAGCGTCATTACCGGGCTTACGATGATGCCCTGAAGGATCGGCCTCACCTGGTCTGCTACGCGGTCAAGGCTAATAGCAACCTGGCGGTACTGAATGTGCTGGCGCGCCTGGGCGCCGGCTTCGACATTGTCTCTGCCGGTGAACTGGAGCGAGTGCTGCGGGCCGGCGGTGACGCCAGCAAAGTGGTGTTCTCCGGTGTCGGCAAGCAAGAGTGGGAAATGAAGCGCGCCCTGGAAGCGGGGGTGCGCTGTTTCAATGTTGAGTCCGACACCGAGCTGGACCGGCTGAACGCGGTCGCCGGTGAGCTGGGCGTGAAAGCCCCCGTATCGCTGCGGGTGAATCCGGATGTAAATGCCGGCACTCACCCCTACATTTCCACCGGGTTGAAGGAGAACAAGTTCGGCATCGACATTGCCGAGGCACCGGCAGTCTATGCCCGCGCCGCGACTCTGCCCAATCTGGACATCCGAGGCGTTGACTGCCACATCGGTTCCCAGCTGACCTCGGTGTCGCCGTTCCTCGATGCCCTGGATCGGCTGTTGGCTCTGATTGACACCCTGGCCGAGCAGGGCATCACCGTGCATCACCTCGACATCGGTGGTGGTCTGGGAGTCACCTACAACCAGGAGCAGCCGCCCCAGCCCTCCGACTACGTCACCGCTGTGTCCGAGCGCCTGGGCGACCGTAAGCTGGAGTTGGTCATGGAGCCGGGCCGCTCAATTGCCGCCAATGCCGGCATCCTGCTGACCCGGGTAGAGTTCCTCAAGTGCACCGAGTATCGCAACTTTGCGATCATCGATGCCGCCATGAACGATCTGATCCGCCCGGCCCTGTACGACGCCTGGCAAGCCATCGTGCCGGTCAAGCCGCATTCGGAGGGTGAAGAGAAGCAATGGGACCTGGTGGGTCCGGTGTGCGAAACCGGCGACTTCCTGGGCAAGGATCGGACTCTCAGGCTGCAGGCCGGCGATCTGCTGGCGGTGCGTTCGGCCGGCGCCTACGGTTTCGTGATGAGCTCCAATTACAACAGCCGCAACCGGCCACCGGAATTGATGGTCGACGGGGATCAGGTGCACGTGGTGCGTCGTCGTGAAACCCTCGACGACCAGCTGGCGCCCGAAAGCTGTCTGCCGGAATGAGCGGGACCCAGGACATGAGCCAGCAGCGACGAGGTCAGGGGCCAGCCCTACGATTCACCAAGATGCACGGGCTGGGCAACGATTTCATGGTGGTCGACGCCATCAGCCAGCCGTTCCGCCTGCGCCCTGAAGCCATCAGGGAGCTGGCCGACCGCAATTTTGGTATCGGGTTTGATCAGCTTCTCGTCGTGGAGCCTCCCGGTCTGCCGGACGTGGATTTCCGCTACCGGATCTTCAACGCCGACGGATCCGAAGTTGAGCAGTGCGGTAACGGAGCCCGGTGCTTCGCCCGTTTTGTCCGTGATCAGCGCCTGACCAACAAGCGGGTGATTCGGGTGCAGACCGCCAAAGGTGTCATTGAGCTGCGGGTGGGCAAAGACGGCCAGGTGATGGTGAACATGGGCGTGCCCGAGTTCAATCCGCCGGCAATTCCGTTTGCCGCCGACCGTCGCAAGGATGTGTACACCGTGGATGTAGACGACCACTCTGTCGAACTGAGCGCCATTTCCATGGGCAATCCCCACGGTGTGCTGGTGGTGGACGACGTAGAGTCGGCGCCGGTGCAGACCTTGGGGCCGCGGCTGGAAAATCATCCCCGCTTTCCGGCCCGCGCCAACATCGGCTTTTTGCAGATTATCGATCGCACCCATGCCCGGTTGCGGGTGTTTGAACGTGGTTCCGGCGAAACCCTGGCCTGTGGCAGTGGCGCTTGCGCCGCGGTGGTGGCGGGCTGTTTGCGTGGTTTGCTGGATCACCGGGTCGAGGTCGAGCTGCGTGGCGGCCGCCTGGTGATCGAATGGCAGGGTGAGGGGGCCCCTGTTATGATGGAAGGCCCCGCAACGAGCGTATTCGAAGGGCAATTACGACTGCCGGGCGACCATCAGGGGCGTCGTCGGAAAAACGGCAGATCTTCCAGATAACGGTCCTGACAGTCAGGAGAACGCGATGACAGATCAAACGGCCCGCGAGAAGGCCGGAGAGCTCACCCGGGAGCAGGTGGCCGACTACCTGCGCGATAACCCCGATTTTTTTGTGGATCAGGATGAACTGTTACGAAGCCTGACCCTTCCCCATGACAGCGGACGAGCCATCTCACTGGTAGAGCGGCAGGTGCATTTATTCCGGGAACAGCGGGATACCCTGCGCCGGGAGCTGGTGGAGCTGGTGTCCATCGCGCGCCAAAACGACCGGCTGTTCGAGAAAAGCAAACGCCTGCTGATGCAGGTGATCGAAGCCCGGAATCTGAACGACATGGCGTCTGCTATCGACGACAGCATTCGCGGCGATTTCGGTCTGGATGCGGCCTCGGTCCTGTTGTTTACCGACGCCGAGCTGGCCAGCCCGTCCCAGGGTGCCTTGCACGTGGTTCGCCCTGCTGAGGCGCGAGAGCGACTCGGCACGCTGCTGGAGGGCGACCGCGCCGTCTGCGGTCAGTTCCGGGAGAGCGAACGGGCGTTTCTGTTTCCGGATCGGGAAGAACCTATCGCGTCAGTGGCTCTGGTGCCGCTGCGCAGCGACAGCCTGGTTGGCGTCTTTGCGGTGGGCAGCTGCCAACCTGGCTATTTTGATCAGAGCATGGGCTCGCTGTTCCTGAGCTACATCAGCGACACCCTGAGCCGCCTGCTGCCGCCCATGGTGCAGCGGCACACCGGCGCAGCGCCGGTGACCGAGATCGCCTCGGAGTCCCGCTGAGGTGGCGGTGGCGGAGGGCGTAACCGAACTGCCGGAAAGCCTGTCCGCGCCTCTGGCCGATTTTCTCGGTCATCTCGCCTCCGAAAAGCGCCAGTCGCCCCGTACCTGCGACAACTACCAGCGGGACCTGATCCGACTGGCCCGCTGGCTGTATCAGCACCAGCAGGATCAGTGGCACGGTGTTTCCAGTCACGACCTGCGTCGCTACGTCGCCGCCCTCAGTCGTGACGGTCTGGTCGGGCGCAGCATCGCCCGCCATCTCTCCGCCATCCGTCGCCTGTATCAGTTTCTGCTTCGGGAGCGCCAGGCCACCGACAACCCCGCGCTCGACATCCGCGCCCCGAAAAGCCCCAGGCGCTTACCCAAAGTGGCGGATGTGGATCAGCTCAACCACCTGCTCGATGCCCGTCCGGATGATCCGCTGGAAACCCGGGATCTGTGCATGTTCGAACTCATGTACTCCTCGGGCCTGCGGCTGGCGGAACTGGCGAGTCTTGACCTGGGTTCGGTGGATACCCGGGGCGGTGAGGTACGGGTGTTGGGTAAAGGCGATAAGGAGCGGGTGGTGCCGGTCGGCCGAAAGGCGCTGGCGGCGCTTCAGGCCTGGTTGCCGGTGCGGGCCGGCCTGGCATCGGAGTCCGAGCCGGCGTTGTTTGTCAGCCAGCGGGGGCAGCGGCTCAGTCATCGCAGCGTACAGGCCCGCCTCCACCGCTGGGGTCTGACCAAGGGCGCGGACCAGAAACTGCACCCACACCTGCTGCGGCATTCGTTTGCCAGCCACATGCTGGAATCCAGTGGCGACCTGCGTGCGGTACAGGAGTTGTTAGGCCATGCCGACATTGCCACCACTCAGGTCTATACTCACCTTGATTTTCAACACCTGGCCCGGGTATACGATCGGAGTCATCCCAGAGCTCGGCGTCGCGGCGATGGCCGAACGCCCCAGTCAGATGACCAGGTCGGCGACTAATCGGCAACAGGGAACGATTGCGCAATCATGAAGTTTGCAAAGGCATTACAGGAGCGTTTAATGGCATCGGATCAGTCCTGGAAGGAGAAATACCTGCAGGAGCTGGAAGCGTCGGATTCCCGGGAGCAGCAATGGCAGGCTGAACGCAACACCCTGGAGCGGATGTTGGTTCGAACCAGTCTGGCGTCGGAAGGTCAATCCCGGGCGCTCGACAAATTGCTGGCGCGGGTACGCAAAGATCTGCGCAAAAAAACTGTGGACGTGGACGCCTGGCGGGCACTGCAGGAGCAGATTGATCGCCAGGTTGCCTTGCTCGATGAGCAGGCCGCTGCACCAGTAGTGCCACCTGCGCAAGAGGCACCGGCCGTTGAGGCCAGCACAGCACCGGGCGCGGTCAATGGCAACACCTCCGAGTCTCCGGCCGGCGAAGCGGTGGCCGGTGATGCCCGGGATCTCGCCGACAACTCCGATCGGCTGCGAATTGCCCAGCGGGTAGGGCAGTTGTTGGGTCAGTTGCTTGGCCAGGTGTCCCTGCCGGCCGAGGCTGAAGCTCGGGCCCGTGAGTTGCAGCGCTCGCTGCTGTCCAGCAACGACTGGAATGAACTGCGGGAGGGGCTGAATCACGTTGCCGAGCTGGTGATCACAGCGGTGAATGGCAGCCGCAAAGAGTTTGAGGCTTTCCTGCAGCGTCTGGACCAGCGCCTGGCCCTGTTGCAGGAGCATTTTGCCGAACAGTCGTCGGCACAGTCAGACCGCCTGAGCGCGTCTGAAACCCTGGATCGAGAGATCCGAGAAGGCCTGGCCCGGGCCGGCTCAGAGGTCCGCAACAGCGTTGACCTGCAGCAGTTGAAAGCGTCGGTGAGCCAGCACCTGTCCACCATCGGTGACGCTGTGGGCCGGTTTCGGGAGCAGGAGACCGAACGGGAAAAGATACTGGCCGATCAGCTGGGAGCCATGCAGGAGAAGATCGCGGCCATGGAGGCCCATTCCGAACAGCTGCAATCCGATGTCCGACGCGAGCGCGAACGGGCGATGACCGACCTGTTGACCCAGCTCCCCAATCGCGAAGCCTGGCAGGAACGCCTGTCGTTCGAGTTCAACCGCTGGCAGCGTTATCGTCACCCGCTGACCGTGGGCCTGCTCGACATCGACCTGTTCAAACGGATCAACGACGCCTATGGTCACAAGGCCGGTGACCGGGTGCTGCAATTGATTGCCCGGGAGTTGAAAACGGGGCTGCGTACCACGGACTATATTGCACGGTTTGGTGGTGAAGAATTTGTGCTGTTGTTTCCAGAGACCGATGCCGAGTCGGCGCGTGGGGCTCTGGATAAATTACGGGAACGCATCAGTAAGCTGCCGTTCCATTTCAGTGGGGAGCCGGTGTCGGTAACCTTCTCGGCGGGCCTGGCGATGTTCGAACCGGGCGATTCCGACGACACTGTGTTTGAGCGGGCCGACCGTGCCCTCTATCTGGCCAAGGGCGACGGACGGAACTGCGTGATGGTCAGCACTGACGGTGCTGATCAGTGACGCATGCGGGCATCCAGTTCGTCGATGACTTCCGCCCAATCGCTGTCCTCTTCCAGGCCTTCTTCCAGGAAGTGTGACTGGCTCTCGGACCAGAACGGCGCATCCTGAAGCGCAATTTCCCCGGGCAGCGGTGAATATCGGGTCACAAAGTCCTCAATGCTCTTTTCATCGGACGCGAGTCCAAGCTGGTCGAAAAGGGTATTGAGCGTGTGCTTACTGGTGTCCATCGATACGGTTCTCCTAAGTGGCGTCTGCCAGAATGAAATCACCGGCAATTGCAGGTATTGTTCCCTGAAATGTAGCGGAACCCCTAAGGATATCCAGTGAAGGTGATCCTACCCTTCTTACTATGCTGCCTTCTTGTGCTGTTTCAATCCCCGGTGCTCGCGGACCCGCCCCAGCCTTCGCCGGCACCGGTGCTGGGCAGTGCGGAGTTGGCCTGGCTGGAGGAGCAGGAGGGCTTTCGCATCGGCGTGAGTGTCGGTCAGGTTCCGCTGATTTTTGATACCGGCGATGGCACCCTGGCGGGTACCTACATCGATTACCTGGCTCGGCTGGCCGACAAGCTGCGCGTGACCATCGATCCGGTCATGCTGGGCGAAGACGCGGAGCAAGAGGCGCCGTCGGCGGAGCCCGCCCTGGATGCGGTCCTGACAACCCGGCTACCGGATGCCGAGGTGACGCCGGGCAAACGCTACAGCGAGCCGCTGATGAGCCTGACGTATGGCTTGTTTGTCAGTGCAGGCAATGTGGCCATCCGCAGCGTGTCGGATCTTGAAGGCGGACGGATCGCGGTGATCGACGGTGATGTCAATCAGTACCCGATGCTTGATCCGGTGGAAAGCTTCACCCCGGTGCCGGTCGACGGCATCGGGGAAGCCGTCAGCCAGGTGCTGTCTGGCCAGGCGGACGCCTTCCTGGGCCCGGTGCCGGTGGTGTCGGATTATCTGCAATCGGCAATGATCAGTGGCATTGGGTTGGCGGCCCTGCTGGAGCAGGCCCGGGTTGATGTGGTGCTGCAGATGGACGTTGATAACGACCGCTTGTATCGGGTGCTGAATCAGGCGGTGGCGGCCATCAGTCACACCGAACACCGGGCCATTCGTCAGGCCTGGCTACAGGCCGATGTGCCGGCACTGGAGCGCAACGGTCTGGAGCTGTCGGCGTCTGACCAGGAGTGGCTCAAACGCCACCCCAATCTTCGGGTGGCGTTCCGGTCCGACTGGCCGCCGTTCGAGTACGCCCAGGATGGCCGTTCCACCGGCCTGGTTCCGGACCTGGTGACCCGCCTGGAAACCGAATTGAACGCTCGCTTCAATCGCTCCGTGGTGCCAGACCGGGCTACCGCCGAGCGGCAACTGAAAGCCGGAGATGCCGACATCCTGCCCGGGCTGTCCCGCACGCCTCGCACCGAAAGTGAGTACCTGTTTACCCGTGCTTACCTGTCTGTCCCGATTGCCCTGGCCATTCGCGACGACGGGCGGTTCATCGGTGAGCTGCGGGAATTGCGGGATGAGCGGGTTGGCGTGGTCAACCGGCACGCGGCCCACGATTACCTGCTGATCAACCACCCGAACCTCGACATCTACCCGGTCGAGACGGTAGAGGAGGGCCTGCTGGCCCTGTCCAATGGCGACCTGGAAGTGATGGTGACCCACATTCCGGCGGTGAGCTACACGGTGGCGCGGCTGGGCCTGTCCAATCTCCGGATCACCAGCATCACCCCCTACGAATACGACCTGCGGCTGGCGGTCAGCAAGGACAAGCCAGAGCTGCACCGGATCCTCAATCAGGCTTTGAACAGCCTGGACGCGTCCGAGACCGAAGCCATCTACAACCGGTGGATTCACCTGGATATCGAGCAGGAAACCGACTACACCGTGGTGCGCCGGGTAGTGCTGATTGCGGTGTTGGTAGTGCTGATTTTCCTGTACTGGAACCGCAAGCTGTCCCGGGAAGTGGACGAGCGGATCCGGTCCGAGAATGCCCTGCGACGCAGCGAGGACGAGTTACGGGCGGCCAAGCTGGAGGCCGAACGACTGGCCCGGGAGGCGGAAACGGCCAGTCTCGCCAAGAGTGAGTTCCTGGCCAATATGTCCCACGAGATCCGAACCCCGATGAATGCGGTCATCGGCTACAGCGACCTGCTCAACAACACTGTGACCGATCCCCAGCAGCGCACCTACCTGGAAGCCATCCGGGCGGGCAGTCGCAGCCTGCTGATGCTGATCAACGACATTCTGGATCTGTCCCGGATCGAAGCCGGTAAGTTGCGGCTGGATTATTCCGCCGTGTCGGTGCGCCGACTGCTGGACGACGTGCGCCATATCTTCGACCTGCGGGCCCGGGAGCAGGGCATTTCCCTGGAGGTCAGCGTCGACTCGAAAATGCCTGAGGCGATGATGCTGGACGAAACCCGCCTGCGCCAGGTGCTGTTCAACCTGGTCGGCAACGCCATCAAATTCACCCATGAGGGTGGGGTGACCGTGCGGGCCGCGGTCACGGCCCAAAAGCCGACGAAGGGCCAGGTGTCGACGGCTCAGCCGCCGAACAGCGCCGACGCGGATGGTGCGGCGGTGGACCGCAAATTCTTCCGGCTGGTGGTCACGGTGAAGGATACGGGCATTGGTATTCCGGACGATCAGCGGGAACGGATCTTCGACGCCTTCGAACAGCAGGAAGGTCAGAACACCCGGCGCTACGGGGGCACCGGTCTGGGTCTGGCCATCAGTCGGAAGTTGGCGCGCATGATGGGGGGCGAACTGGCACTGGAAAGCGAATTGGGCGCTGGCTCGGTGTTCACGGTGGTGATCCCGGATGTCGAAGCCACCGGCAAAGAAGCCGAGGATGAGGGCCAGCCCAAGGAAGCCGAGCGCCTGCTGGCCCAGACCCTGAGTATTCAGGAGCGGGGCTGGCTGAGGGAGCAGCTGGCGTCAGACTTTGGCGATGAGTGGCAATCCGTGCGCGAGAGCGGCGACCCGGAGCAGATGAAGGATTTTGCCCGCCGGGTTCGGGCCTGGGGCGAGCGATTCCGCTCCCGTTCGGTGACCAACTATGGCGAGAAGCTGCTGGCAGATGTCGAGGCGTTCAATCTGGACGCGGTCAACAGCGCGCTTGAGGCGTTTCCGAAACTGTTGGGGCGCCGAGGCTAGCGCCGGGGTGCTTACAGGCAGTCGAACTGGGAGCGACGGTCAAAGGCGACAGCAACCATGTCGTAGCCGGAATCGGACAATTGCCGGATCAGATCGCGGTCTTTCAGGAGGGTCATGCACACCTTGTGCACGCTGGCTTGCAGCTGCTCTACTGGCGGCTGGGCGGCCTCGAACCGGAAGTCGACGATCAGGTATTTGCGTTCAACCACCGAGGAGGTTGGGATGTCTTCCCGTTCAACGCTTTCGTAGCCGATGTACGTCGCCTGACCCTGGGGAAACACCTGACTCATCAGAACATCCAGATTCTCACCCAGGGCGGTGGCTGACAGACTCAGCAGGGCCGCGGTTGCAGCAATGGCGGTGGCGATGTTCTTCATGAGGGGCGCTCCCCGGGACAGATCACGGATTGTGTTACCAAGTGTAAATTTAGGTTACAGATGATTATTGCAGAGTGGTGGGCACTTTGCGTAATGCGAGGCATGTATTTTTCAACTTTTTGCAGTTTGCTGCGGTGAAACGGGCGGGCTGTGGGCAGCCGGCGGCTAAGCTATCAACTATTCTTGGAATAAAACAGTCATAAAGAGGAATTCGCATGTTTCAGCTCGTCTTCAAGGGAGAATGCGTTCCCGGAACCGATCCCGAGACCGCTCGGGGTAACGCGCGCACCCTGTTCAAGGCCAGCGTTGAGCAGGTGGATCGGATGTTCAGCGGGCAACCGGTGGTCATTCGCAACAAACTCGAAGAGGTGCAGGCGGAAAAGTACCGGGCGGTGCTGAAAAAGCACGGCATGATTGCCTACGTACAGCCGATGGCCGGCGCCGCGCCTCGACCCGCCGCAGAAACCCGTCCGCCCGCTCAGCCGGCACCATCGGCCCAACCTGCGACCACTGCAGAGCCCGTTAGTCAGTCCGTCAGTCAGGGTGCCGGGGCATCGGCCGCATCAGGCCCGGGCAAACTGCCGGAAACCGAACCCGGTGATCGCCTGGCGGTGGCCGGCGATAAAGTGGACGACATTCTGTCCGGTTCCGGCCTGAGTCTGGATCCGGTGGGGGTGACCCTGGTGGAGCACACCGAGGTCGAGGCGCCCATGTTCCAGCACCTGGAGGACTGGACGCTGGCGCCAGCCGGCAGCGACCTTGGCGTGGAACGCGAAGTGCCGCCCCCGGTGGTGCCAGACGTGTCGCACCTGTCTCTGGTGGACGACGACAGTGCCAGCAAATCGTGACGGAGTGGCAAGCTAACGGGCACCGGGAATGAGGCGATGCTTCGTTTGCGCCGTGGCCCTGGTCACGGCGCTCTGGCTTGTGCCCGCGTCAGCGGTTGAGCGGCCGACAGTCGGTCTGGTTCTGAGCGGTGGCGGTGCCAAAGGCATGGCGCATGTCGGCGTGCTGCGGGTGCTGGAGGAAATGAACATTCCCGTGGACCTGGTGGTGGGCACCAGTGCCGGCTCCGCCGTGGGCGCCCTGTACGCCTCGGGTATGCCAGTGGCCGACATCGAGCGCCGGTTTATTGAAATGGACTGGCTATCCAGCTTTCAGGATGACCCCGGGCGCGTCTACAAACCCATCCGGCGCAAGAGTGAGGAAGTGCGGCTACCGGTGACCCCGGGTATCGGGGTGCGAACCGACGGGTTGTACGTTGGCGGTGGCATCATCGCCGGCCAGAATCTCAGCTTCATCCTGAACGAACTGACTCGTAACGCCGCGCTGGTGGAGGACTTCGATCGCCTCGCCATTCCGTTTCGTGCGGTGGCCACCGACCTGGAAACCGGAGAGCAGGTGGTGATGGGTGATGGCAACCTGGCCGAGGCCATTCGCGCCAGCATGAGTATTCCCGGGGTCTATGCGCCGGTGAACCGCAACGGCCGGCTGCTGGTCGATGGCGGGGTGGCCAACAACCTGCCGGTCAGTGTCGCCCGGGACATGGGGGCCGAGGTCATCATCGCGGTCGATATCACCGATCCGCTGCTGGACGCCGATCAACTGAACGAAGCGTTTTCGGTCGTTGGTCAGCTCACCACCATGATGACCCGCCGGAACACCGAGCAGCAGCTGGAGCTGCTGGAAGATCGGGACATCATCATTCGCCCCGACCTTGAGGGGGTCGGTTCCGCCGATTTCTACAACGCGCCGGCGCTGTTCGAGCTGGGCGCCAGCGCGGCGCGCGACCGGGCGGTGGCCCTGAGGCCGTTGGCCGTGCCCCGAACCGAGTGGGCCGGATTCAAAGCCCAGATGGCGTTTCGGGGGTACCGTCCGACCCCGGTTGACGACATCCGGATCGAGCAGGGCGGGGCACTGGCGCCGGAGTTCCTGCGGGAGCGGATCCGGCAACGCACCGGTGAACCCCTGGATGTGGAAACCCTGGAAGCGGATCTGAATCGGATTTACGGCCTGGGCTACTACGAAACCGTGTCCTATTCCCTGGCGCCGAGCCCGGATGGCACCGTGCTGACCATTCGGGTGCAGGAGAAAACCTGGGGCCCCAACTACCTGTCGTTTGGCCTTGGGTACGAGGACAATTTTGACGGCGACACCAGCTTCAACATTGCCACCGGATTGAGGATGACCGAGCTCAATGACTTTGGTGCCGAGTGGCAGACCGGTGTCCAGCTGGGCACCGACCCCTGGGTTCGGACCCAGTGGTACCAGCCCCTGGATTACGGCTATAAGCGATTTCTGGTGTTCGGCGGTGAATACAGCCGGGATACCCTGGGCATCTTCGACGGCGGTGAGCGTCCGGTGACCGAGGTGGATGTGACCATCCGCGAGCTGGATCTGGCCGTTGGCATGGAGCTCGGCGGCAATGCCGAAGTGCGGCTCACCTATGTGCGCGGCTATGCCACGGTGGACGAGCAGATCGGCGAACCCATTGTGCGGGATGACACCGTACACCGAGGTGGAATCAGCCTGCAGCTGGTGCACGATTCTCTGGACGATACCTTCTTCCCCCGGGATGGCACCTTTGCGGGCCTGCGGGGGCGTCTGGAGCGGGAGGGCCTGGGCTCGGACCGTCAGTTCGACTCGGTGACCGGCATGCTACTCGGAACCGAGAGCTGGAAAGGCTTCAATCTGACCGGTCTGCTCTTTGGCGAGGCGGTGACCGCCGGCGAGCCGGGCATCGAAAATGCCGTGCGTCTTGGGGGCTTCCGGCGGCTGTCCGCGTACGCGCCGGGTCAGATCACCGGTGACAACGCCTTGCTGGGGGCCGTCTACGCCAGCCAGGCTTTTGGCGGGCCATGGGTGCCCTGGTTTGCCGGCGCCGGTTTTGAGGCGGGTAACGCCTGGGAATCGTTCGACCAGGCCAGTTGGCGGAATTCGGTGCGTTCCTACAGCCTGTTTGCCGGTGTCGATACCTTTTTGGGGCCGGTGCAGTTCGCCACCGCGTACAACAATCGGGATGACTGGATCGCCTACCTGAACATCGGCTTTTCGTTTACCCAGCTGTTCTACTGAAACAAAACACCATCGGGCGCCTCAGGCGCCCTGTTTGTCGACCTGGGCGATGGCCTCCAGCACCTGCTGGCATTGCTGTTGAGCATAGCGGTGGAGAATGCTTGCCAGGCGCTCCTCGTCCCGGTCCTTGATGGCCTGAATGGATTCCTCCATGTGCGCCAGGTTGTCCTCAATGACATGACTGCCGCCGCGCTGGAATGCAACAAAAGCGCAGCGCTTGGCCGAGGGCCAGAGGTCGTCGATGGCGGCGACAATGAAGTAGTTGTCGGCGTAGACCAGGGACGCCTGGGTGTATTCAATACCCAATTCCAGGAACGCCATCAGGTCATTCTGTTCGAAGCAGGCTTTCATGCGCGCGTACAGGGACTCCAAACGGTCCATGTCGGCCGGTTGCCACTGCCGGACCAGCTTACGCCCGGTGTGGGTCAGGTAGAGCTCCAGGGTTTCGTACAGGCTGCGAACAAAGTAGTCGTCCAGCGGGGTGACGAAAGCGCCTTTACGGGGCACGTTTCGCACCAAGTGGCGCTTCTCCAGTAACAGCAGTCCTTCCCGGATGGAGCCGTGACTCACGTCCATCTCCTTGGCCATGGCACCCTCGTGGATGCGTTCGCCGGAGCGAAGTTGGCCAAAGGCAATCTGGTTTTCAAGGTGACGGGCGACCTGTTCGGTCAGGGTCTCTCGGGGTCTGAAGGCGTTCATGGTTTGGTGTCGTTACTGCATCGGGGCTGTTAGGTCAGGGCATAGTCGCACAATCCTACCGGTGGACACCAGTCGCCCGCCGCTTCACAGCAGCGGGGCCAGCAGACGGATGGCACGGCAGGTGAGCCGAAACAGGATCGAGCGGTCCTGGTAGTCGCGCTCGGTCATCAGCCGGCAATGGGTCAGGTCGTCCTCCAGCATGGATTCGACACTGTGGATAAAGTGCGGCGCGGTGGTGACCGAGGTGATCTCGAAGTTCAGTCGCATCGAGCGATTGTCGAGATTGGCAGTGCCCACCGCCGCGTAACGGTCGTCCACCAGCACCACTTTCTGATGCATGAACCCTGGCTGATAGCGGTAGATGCCAACCCCACTTTTGGACGCCTGAACCAGATAGGAGTAAGCGGCCAGACCGATCAGCCGGCTGTCGGATTTCTCCGGAATCAGAATGCGCACGTCCACGCCCCTCAGAGCCGCCAGCTGCAGGGCATTCATGATCTGGAAATCGGGCACGAAGTAGGGCGAGCAGATCCACAGCCGGTTGCGAGCGTTGTTGATGCAGTTCAGGAAGAACAGGGTGCAGGTTTCCCAGTCATCCGCCGGCCCGGTTGGCAACATAAGCACCCGATCCTTGCCCGCGGTGTTGTTGGTTGGTGACCAGTCCAGTTCGGGGCACTCGTCACTGGCCCAGTTCCAGTCTTCCAGCCAGGTCAGTTGCAACCCGGTGACCGCCGGACCCTCAATCCGACAGTGAGTGTCCCGCCAGGGTTCGTGGTCCATGGCGGTGCCCAGGTACTCGTCCCCCAGGTTGATGCCGCCCACAAAGCCGACGGTGCCGTCGCACACCAGCAGTTTTCGGTGGTTGCGGAAATTTATCTGGAACCGACGCCGACGGACGTTACCATCGCCGAAAGACGCCACCCGGGCGCCGGCGGCGGTGAGTTGCTTCAAATAGCTGCGGGACAGGCCGACGCTGCCGATCTCGTCGTACAGGAAACAGACCTCGACTCCCTGCGCCAGCTTGCGCTCCAGGATGGATTTGATGCGGCGACCGACCCGGTCCGAGCGCACGATGTAAAATTCCATCAGGATGTAGCGGGTAGCGTTCTCCATGGCCTCAAACAGGGCCTCGAAGGTGGCCTCGCCGTCCCGCAGCAGGGTGCAGTGGTTGCCTTCGGTGAACGGTTGGCGCCCGAGTTTGCACAGTACCTGGAGTTCGTCGGTGAAGTATTCGTCGGCCGGCGCGGAAATCGAGGTGGTCTGTTGCTCGAACCGATTCAGCAGAGCGGTCAGGCCCTTGTTGCCCATGCGCCGGGCCCGAACGTAGCCGCCGAACCGGTAACGGCCGAACAGAGCAAACAGGGGCACCGCAACATAGGGCAAGCCCAGCAGGGCGATGATCCAGGCAATCGCGCCCTGGGCGGTACGGTAGGTCAGCAGGATCCGGTAAATGCACGCCAGTGCAGCCAGGTAGAGCAGGCCGACCGCCGCTGCCACCAGAGAAACATGTTCCATAATCACCCGGTTGTGTCTGTTGGGGAGCGGGCCCCTGCAGTGGATTGGGAGCGGGCCAGCTGGCTGGCTCGATACTGGGCCGGCGCGGTACCGGTCCAGCGTTTGAACGCCCGGCTGAACGCGCTGAGCTCGGAGAATCCGAGCAGAAAGGCAATTTCGCCCAGGGCGTAGTGATCGCTGGCCACGTAACGCAGCGCCTTATCCTTACGAATGTCCTCCACTAGATCGTGAAAGCTCAGACCTTCCCGCTTCAGCTTACGATACAGGGTCTGTCGGCTCATGTGGCACTGGCGGGCCAGGCTGTCGGCATCGATCCGGTCGGTGGCCATCTGCTTGGAGATCAGGCGCCGGACTTTGCGGCCAAAGGATCGGCGCGGCTGCAGCCGTGCCAGCACCGAGTTGACCTGTTTCAGCACCGCGGAATAGACGTAGGGGTTGCGGCGGGGTATCGGGTGACTCAGATGACGGCTGTTGAAGGCTAGCCGGGTAACCGGGCAGCCAAACTGCACGGGGCCACCGAGCAGGGTCTGGTATTCGTCGGCATAGCTGGGGCTGGGGTGGGCGATGTCGGCCCATTCTGCGTGTATGTCCGGCAGGATGAAGTGGCGGGTTCGGCTCAGTACGGCCGCCAGGGTCCGATCCATGTCTTGCCGGCAATAGTGGCCGGGTGTGTCTGGTTGCCAGCTGAGAATGGCCTCGTCGCCCACTTGTTCGAAGCTCAGGGTGACCGACTCGTTGATCAGCGAGTGCAGGCGCACGTATTGGGTGACCGCCTCACCCAGGGTATCGCAGTTGAAAAACACGTGCCCGACCAGTCCCATGCGTTCGGGATCGACCACAAGCCCGGCATGCAGGCCCACCGCCGGATCGCCGGTCACCTGTTCGGCGTGTTGCCAAAGCCGGTAGTGAGCCGGGGCCGGCACCCGCAGATCGGGGTCGGCCAGAGCCTGAAGCTCAAGACCAATGATCTGCTGCACCCGGGCGGCGTCCAGCAGCCCCTGGCACTGCAGATAATGCACGAGGGCCAGGGTGCTGGATGCCGCGACCAGTGGTGTGCCGGTGTGCTCGGACGACGAGGGACTCACAGCGTTTTCCCGATGGTTACCGATCCTTCATCTGGACTTGGTACAAAATGTCAAGCGAATGAAACCGCCTGTCAACGGTTTGTCATGGCAACAACGATAGCATTAAGTCATCAGGTTGAGGCAATGGAACCGATTTTTCAGGAGGATAATGATGGAACAGGAAATTTTTGTACCACACAACGAGCTTGAGCGCGCGAACGTGATGGCGCTGGCCGAGTATCTAAACAGCATCTACTACTGCTGATCGAGCAGACGCGACGGTCGAGATCGACTGCCGCAACCGAAAAACCGGGCATCCGCCCGGTTTTTTTGTGTCCGGGCGACGGGGCCGGAAACTTGCTCACTGGCTTGGCAATGGTAATGTATCCGGTCATGAATCCTCAGCCAACACCGGAGTGTCCCTGTCCATGAGCGTAGAACTGAACCACCGTATCACCGGCGAAGGTGCCCCGCTGATTCTGCTGCACGGCCTGTTCGGCTCGCTCGAGAATCTTGGCGGCATTGCCCGCAGGCTCCAGGACGAGTGGCAGATTCACGCGCTGGACCAACGCAACCATGGCGGCTCACCGCACACCGACAGCATGGATTACCCGGCCATGGCCGCCGATGTCATCGCCTACCTGGACCGCCAGGGCATCGACAAGGCCCGGATCCTCGGGCATTCCATGGGTGGCAAGGTCGCCATGCAGGTGGCGCTGCAGGCCCCGGAACGGGTGGAAAAGATCGTGGTGGCCGACATTGCGCCGGTCAGCTACAAGCCTCGTCACGATGTCATCCTCGAGGGGCTCAAGAGCCTGGATCTGAAGAGCATCCGGACCCGGCAGGAGGCGGATGCCGCGCTCTCCGAGTACGTAGAGCTGCCTCCCACCCGCCAATTCCTGTTGAAAAACCTTGAGCGGGTACCCCGGGACGAGCAGCTTGAGGATGGTCCGGCTTTTCGCTGGCGCCTGAATCTGCCGGTGATCGACGCCAGCTACGCCAACCTCACCAGCGCGCCGGAGGGCAGTGGGCCCTTCGACGGTCCGGTCCTGTTCATCAAGGGGGGCGATTCCGCCTATATCCAGGAAAAGCACCGGGATGAGATCCAGCGTCTGTTCCCGCAGGCGGACCTGAAAATCATCACCGACACCGGTCACTGGTTGCACGCGGAAAAAGCCGATACCTTCGCCGCACTCAGCCGCCGATTTCTGGCCGACCAGGACTGAAACCGGCGCTGCCGGGCGGGATTTTTATCGAGTCCGCGGGGTCTGCTAAGGTAAAGCCATCGTTCAGAACGGAATTGCACACACGAACAGGCGGGCATGATCTATGAAATGGTTGATGGTGGGAGTGCTGATTCTGTTCGTGTTGCTGGGCAGCTTTCTGCTGAGCCCTTCGCCCATCGACAGCAAAGCCTGGCAACCGCCGGCCCCGCCACCCCTGACCGGGCCCCTCGCGCCCAATGAACGACTGCGGCTGGCGGATCTGCTGGCCCGAGGGCAGGTGTACGGCCCGGAAGACACCACGGTCAGCACCGACGGCGTGGTGTACGCCGGCACCCAGGACGGTCGAATCATCCGGCTGTTTCCGGATGGCCGGGTCGAAACCTGGCTGAAAACCGAGGGTCGCCCCCTGGGTCTGGAGTTCGACGAAGCAGGCAACCTGATTGTGGCCGACGCCTGGCAAGGCCTGCTGTCGATCGCTCCGGACAAAACCGTGACCGTGCTGGCGCGGGAAGCGGAAGGCACGCCGTTCCGGTTTACCGACGACGTGGATATTGGCCCCGACGGCCGTATTTATTTCACCGATGCCAGTTCCCGTTTCAAGCAACCAGACTACCGGCTCGATCTTCTTGAAATGCGCCCCCACGGCCGGTTGCTGCGTTATTCGCCGTATACCGGCAAGGTAGAGGTGCTGTTGGGAAACCTGCATTTTGCCAATGGCGTGTCGGTCTCGCCCGACGGCAGTTTTGTTCTGGTCAACGAGACCTGGAAGTACCGCACCTTGCGTTACTGGATTCACGGCCCCAAGGCCGGTCAGGCGGAAGTGTTTGCCGACAACCTGCCGGGCTTTCCCGATAACCTGGCGGTGGATGGCGAGGGCCGATACTGGGTGGCCTTTCCGTCGCTTCGTGACAGCCGGGTGGATACCCTGCATCGTAACCCCTGGCTCAAGGACCTGGTGGCGAAGCTGCCAGACAGCCTGAAACCCAGGCCCCGAGAGTATGGCCTGGTAGTGGCCTTCAATCGGGACGGCGATGTGATCACCAGTCTGCACGATACTCGGGGCACCCATTTACAGGAGATTACCTCGGTCAACCCGCACGGCGGATACCTATACTTTGGTTCACTACACAACGATCGCATCGGACGGCTACCGTTGCAGGCCATTCCCGGTCTTGGAGACGACGAAGCATGACCGATGCGCCGACTATTGAGTGGGATCTGCCTGACCCCTTTACCCTGGAAATCGACGTTCGCGCCGAGGACACTGACCGTCTCGGCCACGCCAATAACGTGGTGTACGTGCGTTGGCTGGAAGACGTGAGCTGGGCCCACATCGAAAGCCTGGGCATGACCTGGGAGCTGCACGAGGCCACGGGTAAGGCGATGGCCATTACCCGCACCGAGATTGATTACCTGGCCTCTGCCAACGCCGGTGATCGCCTGCGGCTGGGCACCTGGCTGACCGGCTACGATGGCCGGTTCCGGTCTGCTCGCCAGTTCCAGCTGGTTCGCCCGTCCGACGGCAAGACCCTGGTGCGGGCCGTGTCCACCCACGCCTGTGTCGATATGAAGACCCAGCGACCGTCTCGGGCGCCCCGGGAATTTGCCGAGATTCTGGCCGCGGCGTCGGTCGCCGGTGGTGCCGGTCTGCCCGGCAAATGACCCCCGCCACCGCCAACTTCTGCTAGTCTGAGAAAAAAAGCCCCGGTGCCTTTTCGCGCCGCTGTCCGGAGACAATCATGGCCAACCCCGAAGAAGCGATGACCGAAACCACCATGCAGCATGTCAGCTACGACCGCTTTGGTGAACGTGACGTTCTGCAGGTGGTGACTTCGGAGATGCCCGAACCGGACGCGGGCCAGGTGCTGGTGCGTGTCCACGGTGCCGGCCTGAATCCCATCGACTGGAAAACCCGCAAGGGCCTGGGGTTTGCGGCTCGGCAGATTGAGGCGTCCTTGCCCTGGACGCCCGGGTACGACGTGGCCGGCGAGGTAATTGCGGTGGCCGATGACGTCACAACCCTGGCACCCGGTGATCGGGTCATGGGCATGATTGGATTTCCCGAGGGCGGCGGTGGCTACGCCCGTTACGCGGTGGCCGGTGCCGACGAGTTTGCCATTGTCCCGGAAGAGCTGGACCTGCTGGCTGCTGGTGCCCTGCCGTTAGCCGCACTGACCGCCTGGCAGGCGCTGTTTGAGGTGGCCAAGCTGGAGTCCGGCCAGAAGATCCTGATACACGCCGGCGCTGGCGGTGTCGGCCATTTCGCGGTCCAGTTTGCCCTGGAGCGCGGCGCGCACGTGGTGGCCACGGCGTCCTCAGCGAACCGGGATTTCCTCGCTGAGCTGGGGGTACACGAGGTGATCGATTACCACACCACCGATGTGGCCGAGGAATGCTATGGCCTGGACGTGGTGCTGGACCTGATTGGCGGTGACGTGGGCAAGCGTTCCCTGCATACGTTGGGCGAGCACGGCGTGCTGGTCACCATACCGACAGTAACCGCGGATGACATCATCAGCGCCGCCGAGGAGATGGGGTTGCGGGCTCACGGTATGACCGTTCGGCCGGACGTCTTCCATCTGGATGAAATTGCCGAGCTGATCGAGGACGGTGACGTGCGGGTGCACCTGGACCGGGTGTTCCCGCTGGACCAGGTTGCCGCCGCCCATGAGCTGCTCGAAGGCGGTCATGTGCGCGGCAAGCTGGTGCTGGACTGCCGCTAGGGCGTGTCGGTTTGATTGGTCGGTAGCTCGGTTTCGGCAGGTTGCTCCGATCCCTCCTTATCCTCGCGCTCCTTGCGTTCTTTCCGGGCCTGAGGCGGCACCAGGCTGATCAGCATCCAGTCTTTCTCCGGTTTCAGGCTCTCCATATCCATCACCGGCAGGACGTGGCCCTTGCTGTCAAACACGAACAGCACCAGAGCCTGGCGCTGGTATTTGGCCAGAAAATCCTCGTAACTGAATTCGTCGCTTAACTGGGTAGTCTTGATGGTGTAGTCCTGGCTGGCCAGGCTGGCCAGCTTGGCGTAGCTGACGCCCCCGAACAGACCCCGAGTCATCTGGATCTTCTCCGCGGTCTGGTGGCGGGCCTTCTGGTCCTGGTCGCCCTCGGCCAGACTGAACACACTCTTGCTGCCAAACCAATCCAGGAAGTGGTAGGTAGCCAGGGAATTCATGTGTTTGTAGGGCGAAATCACCAGCAGGTTGCCGATCCCGGTTAGATCCAGGTGGGTCGAGGCATGCTCGGACACCGGGTTGCCGAAGTAGGTCTGCAGGTTGTCCATGCGCGCCTGACGCACGTTTTCCCAGTTGGTGTCGGCCAGAGTCACCGGCACCTCGTACTTTTTCAGGGCCTGGCCGATCATCCGGGCCACCGGGTTGGCACCGAGGATAAGAAAGCCGTACTCGGGCGGTTCAACCACGTTCAGCAGCCGTGCCACCGGCCGGGCGGTCAGGCTCTGTAGGGTCACGGTCGCGATGATCAGCATGAACACCAGCGGCACCAGGGTGCCGGCGCTTTCATAGCCCAGTTTCTGCAGCTGGAAGGCGAACAGCGCCGAGACCGCAGCGGCGACGATGCCGCGTGGTGCGATCCAGCTCAGGAACAGCTTCTCCCGCCAGTTCAGTTTGGTGCCAATGGCCGATAAGAAGATGCTCAGCGGCCGCGCCACCAGCATCAGGATGGCCAGCACCACGGCAAGCCCCCAGCCCAGCTCAGCGATAGCACTGAATTCCACCCGGGCCGCCAGAATGATAAACAGCGCGGAAATCAGCAGGACACTGAGGGATTCCTTGAATTCGAGAATGCTCTCGATCGGCACCCGCTTCATGTTGGCCATCCAGATGCCCATGATGGTCACCGTTAGCAGGCCGGACTCGTGGGCAATCTCATTGGACAGGGCGTAGACCCCGAGCATGAAGGTGAGGGTGCCCGCGTTGTGCAGGTATTGGGGAATCAGGTGCTTTCTCAGCGCCAGACCGTTCAGGTAGCCAGCACCCGCGCCGATGAGGAAGCCGACCATCAGGGTCTTGCCGAAGATGTACAGGGAATGACTGAAGACGTTGCCCTGGCCCCAGGACACGACGGCCTCGAACACCAGTACCGCCAGGAGCGCGCCTACCGGATCGATGATGATGCCTTCCCAGCGCAGGATGTTGGCCAGATTCGACTTGGGCCGGACTGAGCGCAGCAGGGGCGCAATCACGGTGGGCCCAGTGACGATGGAGATCGCGCCGAACAGCAGGGCCACCGGCCAGGACACGTCCAACAGCCAGCGCACTGATAAAGTACCGACAATGCAGGTGACGATGGAGCCTACCGGGATCAGGTTGCGCACCATCTTGCCGTGGCCCCGGATTTCAGCAAGGCGCAGGGTCAGGCTGCCTTCGAACAGGATGATGGCAACCGCCAGGGAAATCACCGGAAACAGGAGATCTCCGAATACCGCTTCCGGTACCAGGAAACCAAAAAAGGGACCCGCGGCAATACCACCGGCAAGCAGAAACAGAATGGCCGGCATGCGCACCCGCCAGGCCAGCCACTGGCAGAACAGGGAGATGATGCCGATGCTGGCGAGCAGCAAGACCGTGCTAATGGGCATAGTGTAGGCAGTTCCTTAGGGTTATTGGTTGGCCCGTTTGGCAATACGGTTCAGCAGCCGGGACGCAGCAAAAAAGCCAAAGCTGGCGGTGACCGGGCTGGCGGCGCCGAAGCCGGAGGCGCAGTCCAGGCGGACGGGGCCATCGGTCGCCGGTTTCTGCAGGCAGACCTCACCGTCTCCGGCAGGATAGGTCAGTTGCTCCAGTGAGTATACGGCCTCGATACCAAAACGACGTTTTGGATTGCGAGAAAAGCCATACTCCCGGCGCAGCAGGTTGCGGACCTTGGCCAGCAACGGGTCCTGGGTCGTTTTACTCAGGTCCGATACCTGGATCTGGGTGGGGTCCATCTGACCACCAGCGCCACCGGCGCAGACCAGCGGCAGCTTGCGTCGCTGGCAGTGGGCTATGAGGGCGGCTTTCGCCTTGACGCTGTCGATGGCATCGACAACGGCGGTCATTTCCGGGCCAATCAACTCGCCTACGTTCTTGGTGGTAAGGAACCCGAAGTGGACACGGATATCGGCGTGGGGGTTGATCGCCCGCAGGCGTTCCGCCATGGCGTCGGTTTTGGTGCGCCCGTACTGCAGCTCCAGCGCATGCAGCTGGCGGTTGGTGTTGGACACACAGATGTCGTCCATGTCGATCAGGGTGATGGTGCCAATGCCACTGCGGGCCAGGGATTCGGCGGCCCAGGAACCGACGCCTCCGAGCCCGACCACGGCAATGTGGGCAGCCCGGAACGCCTCCAGGGCGCGGCGTCCGTAGAGTCGTTCTATGCCACCAAAGCGAAAGGCGTAGTCGTCGGCGTTCATGGGGCCTCTGGTCAATCCGTTACTGAAAGGCGCAATTGTACCGCAGAGCCGGGGCCGGTCGCAGGCCGTGGCAAATACTCAGGTAGGGAGTGGGCGGGCAGTGGAATGGGCACCGACCCTGGCCAGTTGAGCCGGCGGGTCGGTACGGGAAACAAGAGGGCAGGGCCGGCTGGCCCTGCCCGATGCGGCTTTAAGCGGCCCAGTGATCGTCGTCGAAGGCCATCAGGCTGTCCTTGCCGGACTTGATGTCGTCCAGCAGCCAGTGCACTTCCGGCATCAGCTTCTCGAAGTAGAAGCGTGCCGACACCTGCTTGCTCTCAAGCAGCGGCTTGTTGGCGTCATCGCTGGCCAGTTTCTGGCCTGCGACACCGGCCATTCGTGACCACAGGAAACCAATGACGGTCAGAGCCATCAGGCGCAGGTACGGTGTTGCGGCAGCGCCGGCCTGTTCCGGGTCCTTCGGGGCGTTGCTGGCCAGCCACATGGTGGCCTCTTCCAGGCACTTGATTGCGCCTTTCAGTTCTTCCCGGTGCGGTGCTTCCGGGTTGTCCTTGAGGTAACCGGTCAGCTCGCTGAACAGACCGCGCACCAGTTGGCCGCCTTTCAGGCTCAGTTTACGACCGACCAGGTCCATGGCCTGAATGCCGTTGGTGCCCTCGTAAATCCGGGCAATACGGCCATCCCGCACCAGCTGCTCAAGCGGCCAGTCGGTGGTGAAGCCGGAACCGCCCAGGACCTGCAGGCCGGTGTTGGCGTTGTTGAAGCCCTCGTCGGTCAGGAACGCCTTGACTACCGGCGTCAGCAGTTGCACCAGATCGTCGGAGGTTTCGCGTACCGCCTCGTCCGGATGCGCCACGGACAAATCCAGGTGGTGACCGGTGTACAGGGCCAGGGCACGCATGCCTTCGTTCAACACCTTCTGGCGCATCAGCATCCGACGCACGTCCGGGTGAACGATGATCGGATCGGCCGGGCCGTCCGGATTCTTCGGGCCACTCAGGGAGCGGCTTTGCAGACGTTCGCGGGCAAAGCCCAGACTTTCCTGATAGGCCATCTCGGCCAGACCCAGACCCTGCATTCCCACCATCAGGCGGGCCTCGTTCATCATGGTGAACATGGCGCGCATGCCGTCGTTGGGCTCGCCGACCAGCCAGCCTTTGGCGCCTTCAAAATTCATCACGCAGGTAGCGGAGCCTTTGATGCCCATCTTGTGCTCCAGGCCACCGCAGAAGGCCGGGTTGCGTTCGCCGCTGTCGGGCAGCACCTTCGGCACCACGAACAGGGAGATGCCCTTGGTGGTGTCCGGGGCGCCCGGCAGTTTGGCCAGAACGAGGTGGACAATGTTGTCGACCAGGTCGTGCTCACCGCCGGTGATCCAGATCTTGGTGCCCTCGATGGCGTAGCTGCCGTCATCGTTCGGCGTCGCGCGGGTGCGAATCAGACCGAGGTCGGTGCCGCACTGAGGCTCGGTCAGGCACATGGTGCCCGTCCACTCGCCGGAGATCAGCTTCTCCAGATAGGTCTTTTTCAGTTCCTCGGAGCCGTGGGCGTGCAGGGCGCTAATGGCGCCATGGGTCAGGCCCGGGTACATGCCCAGGGAGAGGTTGGTGGAACACACCATCTCATCGACCACAAACTTGAGGGTGTGAGGCAAGCCCTGACCGCCGAATTCCAGGGGCGCATCCAGCGCCGTCCAGCCGCCCTCCACGAACTTCCGGTACGCCTCCTTGAAACCCTGGGGCGTGGTGACGTCGTGGGTCTTCGGGTCGTAGCTGCAGCCTTCCCGGTCGCCCACCTGGTTGGTCGGCTGAATAACTTCTGCCGCCAGTTTGCCGGCTTCGTCGATCACCGCGGAGATCAGATCCGGCGTGGCGTCGGCGTATTTTTCCAGCTCGTGGAGCCGGTCTGCACCCAATACATCAAACAACAAGAAGCGAAGATCGTTCGCGGGAGCCTGGTATTGCATGGAGTACTCTCCTTGACTGTGCTTTTTTGGTCGTGCGAGGCCGGCAATCGGCGCGGCTTCGGTTGGTAAAGCATGTGAGTGGATTCATACGCCCGTTTTAATTTTCCGGTTCACTGACGAGTGCGGTCCAGACCGTTTATTTTTCGTATTTCCTTGTGATCTAAATGATGAGTACAGGACAGGCACAGGAGAGCAACCTGATGGAACGAGTGGTGATTGCCGGGGCGTCCGGCGCGATCGGCGCGGCTTTGGCGGAAGAAATTCTGACCGCCTACCCAAACGCCCGCGTTGTGGGCTTGTGCCGGGATCCGGGGCGGGCGCCGGAAGCACTGCAAGCGTCCGATCGCATCTCGTTAGTGGCCTGGGACGCGAAAGACAGCGACTCACTGGCTGCGTTGACGGAGTCGCTGGAAGCGGTCATCCCGTCAAAGGAGGGCATCGATACCCTGATCTACGCGGCCGGCCTGCTGCACTCGAACTCGGTGTTTCCGGAGAAGCGCCTGGAGGATTTGTCGGCCGACGCCATGAGCCAGGCCTTCGCGGTCAATACCACCGGCTTCGGATTGCTGGTTCAGGCGCTGATCCCCTGGTTGCGCCACAAGGAACTGAAGCGCATTGCCGCGATTTCGGCAAAGGTCGGCTCCATTACGGACAATCGTTTGGGTGGGTGGTACGCCTATCGCAGCTCCAAGGCGGCGCTGAACATGCTGGTGCGTGGCCTTTCGGTCGAGTTGCCGCGGCGTTGCAAGCCGGTGGCCTGCGTGGCGCTGCACCCGGGCACCACGGAGTCTGCGTTGAGTGAGCCGTTTCGCCAGTCGCTGGCGCAGCTGAAAGTGCACCGGCCGGAAGAAACGGCGGCGAACCTGTTTGCCGTCTTGAATGGTGTGACGGATGCGGACAATGGTCGTTTTTTAAGCTGGGACGGTTCGGAACTGCCCTGGTGAGGTTGAGGTAAGTGGGCCGAATAACCGGCACAAAAAAGGCGACCAGTCGGTCGCCTTTTTCATTCACCGCCTGTTAATTTAGCGGATGAACGGGTTAAGCATGCGGGTAAAGGTGCCGGTCAATTTTACCGGAGCACTCAGCACCGACAGGGTGATGCAGTCTTCGCAGCCAACCGCCACAGGTTTGTGCTCGTCTTCTTCGTTCAAGACCACAAAGTCCCACTGGTTGAACACACCTTTCTGGTCAGCAAAGGCGCCCTGCAGCACGATCGTCGTTTCTTCACCGCGGTGGGTGTGAGCCGGCGCTTTGCCACCCGCCGTCAGTTTTTGCAAGACTACCTGCTCCTTTTGACCGGGGAACCGATCGGTGATGTCGAGCACGCTCACGTCGCCTAATTGCCGCTTCCAGGGCAGCTGGTTAATGTCTTCGCCCAGAAGCTTCTGCAGTGCGCTCAAGCGAGGCACCGCGCTGGCGACCACCGCTTCGGCAGGCTCGCTGTCAATCTTCGAAAGAATGCTGTCAAACATGCTCTCGGATACAGACACCTTGGGCTGTTGCTCCATCATAACCGCGCCCAGGCTGTCGAGCGTATCGACACGGCTACGGCAATGCGGACATTCGTCCAGGTGCAGCCGGATACACAGGGCATGGGCTTCGCTGAGATTGCCCGCGCTGTATTCCATCAATGTAAGGCTGTCGGGATGATGCCGTGTCATACGTTCTGATCCTGCAAAATCACTTTCAATTTATTCAACGCCAGGCGAACCCGGCTTTTCACTGTGCCAAGGGGAATGTCCAACTCGTTCGCCACCATCTGGTGCGACTTGTTCTCCATGTAGACCTTGGCGATCACTGTAATCTGCTCTTCGGGAAGATGGCTGAGCGAATCCCGAATGCGGCGCTCTGACATCAGACGGTGCAGAGACGTAATTGGTTCGTTTTCGTTATCACCGGGAATCTGCCAGAGATCCTCGGTTTCCACCGGCATTTCCGCGCTGGTGCGTTGCATCTTGCGTAGCATGTCGATGCGCTGGTTACGGGCGATGGTAAAGATCCAGGTCGACGCTGCCGCTTTTCGCCAGTCGTAGAGACAGGACCGACGCCAGATCGAAACAAAGACCTCCTGAACCAGCTCTTCTGCATGGCTGGCCAGGCCGTTAGCCATGGCGTAGTACTTGATCTGTGGACCAAAATGTTCAAATAGCGCGTGATACGCCGCGCGATCCTGATTTTTGCCAACCTTCTGCAGCAACTGGCTCCAGGGATCGGTTCTTCCCTTGGAAGTAGTTGGCTTTTGCTCCAGTGTACTCACTGGACGCTCCTTGACAGTTACGTGATTTGAACTTGTTCTAGTCATCAGTCTAAGCACTCGTCCCGGGTTTGTCAGTTGTAACATTTACGGGACGGATCAGGGACTGGATCAGTGCGTCGCAAAAAAGATCGCGGACACGACGACTATTCTTCGAGGTAGGTGTACCCCTCAAGTCCGGCGCTCAGTTCGGCCAACAATTGGGTTTGTTGCTCGGTCGATAGATCACTCTCGCTGAATTTGCGCTGATAGATTTTCAGTAGAGCGTCAGGCTCAAAATTAACGTAGCGCAGCACCTTGGACACGGTGTCGCCACTGATCGGCTGGCCAATGCGGCAACCGCCTTCGGCGTCCAGTCGCACATCCACCGAATGGGTGTCGCCGAACAGGTTATGCAGGTCGCCCAGGATTTCCTGATAGGCCCCGGTCATGAAGAAGCCCATCAGCAGCGGCTCACCCGGGCAGTCCTCCGGCAGCGGCAGGGTGGTTTCAGTGCCCTGGCCGTCGACGTACTGATCAATGCGGCCATCGGAGTCGCAGGTGATGTCCTGAATCACAGCTCGCCGGGTCAACGGCCGGTTCAATCCGTTGATGGGCAGAACCGGGAAAATCTGGTCGATGCCCCAGACGTCGGGGAGGGACTGGAACAGGGAGAAATTGACGAACAATTTCTCGGCCAGCTTCTCGTTCAGCTCGTCGATGATTTCCCGGTGGGCCCGGTTGGCCGCGTTCAGTTGCTGGCGCAGCAGGCGGCAGCAGCGGGTGTACAGGGTTTCCGCCTGGGCCCGTTGGGCCAGTGACAGCACCCCGTGGGCAAATTGGGCGTGGACGTCGGCCATGGCGTGCAGCACGTCGTGGTAAATCTCCGCCAGCGAGCGAGGCGTGTTGGTGTCTTCCAGGCTGAGCAGATCGCGCCAGAGATCGTGCAGCGGCCCGGGCGACTCCGAGGCTGGCTGCTCGGGGTTCTGGTCGCCGGGCGCTTCGCGATCGATCACGTTGGTGACCAGTACCGAATGGTGGGCGGTTAGCGCCCGGCCCGATTCGCTGATCAGATCCGGGTGTGGAATGCCGTAGCGATCGCATTCACTCTGCAGTACGTGGATCACGTTGTAGGCGTACTCGTGCACGCTGTAGTTCATGGAGCAACTGCTGCGGGAGCGGGTGCCCTCGTAGTCCACGCCGAGGCCGCCGCCGATGTCGACGGTGCCGATTGGCGCGCCCAGGTGCCGCAGCTCACTGTAGAAACGGGCGCATTCCCGCAGCCCGGTCTGGATGTCGCGGATGTTGGCAATCTGCGAGCCCAGGTGAAAATGCAGCAGCTGCAGGGTGTCGAGGGCATTGGCCTGGCGCAGGGTGTTGACCACATCCAGCACCTGGCTGGCGGACAGGCCGAATTTGGACTTTTCCCCGCCGGTGTTCTGCCAGTTGCCCTTGCCGATGGTAGCCAGGCGGGCACGGACGCCAATCAGGGGCGAGACACCCAGGGCATTGGCCTCGTCCAGGATCAGCGGCAATTCCGATTGCTTTTCCACCACGATGAACACTCGGTGGCCCAGTTTCTGGCCGATCAGGGCGAGGCGGATATATTCCCGATCCTTGTAGCCGTTGCAGACGATCACCGAGCCCGGTTGCCGGGACATCGCCAGCACCGCCATCAGCTCGGGTTTGCTGCCCGCCTCCAGGCCGATCTGGCCCTGGCTGGCCGCGGGCTCAGCGGACAGCAGCTCCTCCACCACCCGTCGCTGCTGGTTCACCTTGATCGGGTAGACCGCCGTGTATTGGCCTTTATAGTCCTGCTCGGCGGCGACCTTGTTGAACGCGCCACACAAGGTGTTCACCCGATCGTGCAGAATGTCGGTGAAGCGGATCAGCACCGGTAGCTGGATGCCGGATTGGCGCAGAGAGTCGGTCAGCTCCGGCAGGTTGATGCGGGCCGGGCTGTGGCCACGGTCCGGCCGGATCAGCACCTCGCCCCGGTCGTTGACGCCAATATAGCCATCGCTCCAGTGGGCAATGTTGTAGACCTTGTGGGCGGTGGTGCCGCTGGATTCGCTCATGCTTGCTATCCTGTCAGGAAACCCGAGCCGGCGGCGCAGTGGCGGAGGTGGCCGGCGTATGCCCGCCATTGTATGGATTCCCATCACCGGCTAAAAGAACCGGAGGTAGAAACTTCCGCAAGAATCCGGCGATAAACGCTTTAGCTGCCAGATTGGCATGCCTACAATACGCCCCTTGCCCGGCTACCCCCGGCTCATGGACCACAGCAGGAGAGACACGATGACGGTATTGAACGAGGGTTGGTTTACCGAAGTATTTCAGGACCAGGGAACGGCGTTTTCCCTGCAGGTAAAGAAGAAGCTGCACGAAGAGCAGACGCCGTTCCAGAAGCTGGAAATCTACGAAACCGAAACCTTCGGCAACCTCATGGTGCTGGACGGCTGCGTCATGCTCACCACCCGGGACAATTTTCTGTATCACGAAATGATGACGCACCCGGCGCTGTTTACCCACAAGGACCCGAAAAAGGTGGTCATCGTCGGCGGTGGCGATTGCGGTACTTTAAAGGAGGTGCTTAAACATCCGGGCGTGGAGGAGGCCTGGCAGGTCGAGATCGACGAGCGCGTCACCCGGATGTCAGAAAAGTATTTCCCGGAATTGTGCGAATCCAATGGTGACCCCCGCGCCAACTTCTTCTTTGGCGACGGCATCCAGTGGATTCGTGACGTCGAGCCCAACAGCCTGGACCTGATCATCATCGACAGTACCGATCCGGTGGGTCCGGCGGAGGGGTTGTTTGCCCTCGACTTCTATCGCGACGCCATGCTGGCACTGCGCGAGGGTGGGCTCATCGTGCAACAGAGTGAGTCGCCGCTACTGCACACCCATACCATCATCAAGTCGATCCACGAGGACATGCGCAAGGCCGGGTTCGATCATGTTCAGACCCTGCCGTTCCCTCAGCCGGTGTACCCGACCGGATGGTGGAGTTGCACCATGGCCGGCAAGGAAAAGCCGGTGCGCTATTTCCGGGAAGAGGACGCCGAGAATCGTCCGTTTGTGACCCGTTATTACAATCCGGGAACCCACCACGGGGCTCTGGCTATGCCGCAATTCATGGTGGATGCACTGGAAGACCACGTGATCCCCGGGGAGGGCTGAGCCCGGGGTTTTGCTTCCATTCCTTCCGGCTATGACAGGCTCGCTGCTTTGATCAAGATGGTCTCTATAGCTTCGGTTGAATTGGCTAGACTGATGAGGCGGTGAATACTGATCGGAGATCGGGAACCACGTCAGGAGAGGAACGATGGCGGTGCGACAAGGGGAGTCTGAAAAAAATTGGTTCCGGTCAGAGCGGCTGAGTTTTGTAAACGGTGGGTATTACTTCGAAACCCGGGAGGGGTCGATAGAAGGGCCATTTGAGTCTGAGCTCGAAGCTTTGCTGGAATTGCGACTGTATCTGCAAAAAGCAGAGTGTTTGTTGTATTCAAGCCAGCCAGCCCATTAGGGTGCGGCATAAAAAAGGCGCCCCGCAGGGCGCCTTTTTCGTTGGGATCCAGTGAGCGGTATTACTTGCTGCTCACGAACTCCGGATAGGCCTCCATGCCACACTCGGACAGATCCACGCCTTCGTATTCCTCTTCTTCCGAGACCCGGATGCCCATCACGGCTTTCAGGATGCTCCAGACGATCAGGCTGGCTACGAATACCCAGACGAAGATGGTGAGCATGCCGACGAGCTGGCCCATGAAGGTGGCATCAGCATCGGACAGCAGAACAGCGAAGATACCCCAGATACCGACAACACCGTGGACGGAGATTGCGCCGACCGGATCGTCGATGCGCAGCTTGTCCAGCGCCACGATGGAGAAGACCACGATGACGCCGCCGATGGCACCAATAACAGTTGCCAGCAGAGGAGTCGGGTCAGCCGGCTCAGCGGTGATCGAAACAAGGCCTGCCAGGGCGCCGTTCAGAGCCATAGTCAGGTCGGCTTTGCCAAACATGATGCGGGCAACGATCAGGGCAGCGATCAGGCCGCCGGCTGCAGCAGCGTTAGTGTTCAGGAACACGTTTGCCACTTCGTTTGCGACGCCGATACCGCCCAGCTTCAGAGTTGAACCGCCGTTGAAGCCGAACCAGCCCATCCACAGGATGAAGGTACCAAGAGTGGCCAGAGGCAGGTTAGCGCCAGGGATTGCCTTGATCTGACCGTCGGCTGTGAACTTGCCTTTCCGGGCGCCCAGCAGGAGCACGCCCGCCAAAGCCGCGGCAGCACCAGCCATGTGCACGATACCGGAACCCGCGTAGTCACTGTAGTTCAGCTCATACAGGCCGAAAACAGCGTCGCCGTTCCAGGTCCAGGAACCCTGAAGTGGGTAGATCACGCCGCACATAACAACAGCGAAGGCCAGGAACGCCCACAGTTTCATACGCTCGGCGACCGCACCTGAGACGATTGACATGGCAGTTGCTACGAACACGACCTGGAAGAAGAAGTCAGAGGCGCCACTGTATTCACCCATGTCACCGAAGCCAGCTTCGGTTGAAGCGGCGATAACGCCGGCAACAGCCGCTTCGTCCATCTCGGCAACCGTGGTGATGCCGCTCAGGAAGAAACCGCCACCGTACATGATGTCGTAACCGCAGATCAGGTACATAGTACAGGCCACGGCAAACAGAGCGACGTTCTTGGTTAGAATTTCGGTGGTGTTTTTAGCACGCACCAGACCGGCTTCCAGCATGGCGAAACCGGCAGCCATCCACATGACCAGGGCACCGCACACCAAGAAGTAGAACGTGTCCATGGCGTACTGAAGTTCGAAGATATGATTGAGATTACTGTCCATTTGAAGCCCTCCGCACGAGGCTTTTCAGGTTATAAGTTTTTTGCGTTGGCTAGTCTTTTACTGGATCTGGATCAGACCGCTTCTTCGCCGGTTTCGCCAGTCCGGATCCGGATGGCTTGCTCCAGTTCGGTTACAAAGATCTTGCCGTCACCAATCTTGCCGGTGTTGGCGGCCTTGGTGATGGACTCGATAACCTGGTCGAGCAGGTTGTCGCCAATGGCAACCTCCACTTTGACCTTGGGCAGGAAATCCACGACGTACTCTGCGCCGCGGTACAATTCAGTGTGGCCTTTCTGCCGACCGAAGCCTTTCACTTCGGTGACGGTTACGCCTTGAACGCCAATCTCGGATAGTGCCTCACGGACATCATCCAATTTGAAAGGCTTGATGATCGCTGTCACAAGTTTCATTGCTTTCTCCTTGGTATAGCCGTCCCAACTTCAACGGCCTCTGGGCCACGGCTGGGTTCGGAATGCTGCCACCTCGCACACCAATTGTGCGGATTGCGTACGAGAGCTTTAGCATCGTGTGTGCCAACGCAAAAAAAATCTTTTATAACAATATCCTAGCTTGTTGCTGTCCCAGATTGGCGCAAAAGTGCGCACCAAAACAGGGCGCAGGCCGTTGCAATGAGCCAATATGGAGCGGTCTCAAACACGGCGCGAGCGCCATTATACTGTTGACCGGGTACAGTATGGCAGGGGGGGCGTTGTGATACACTCTTGAACTCCGGTTCCCGGGCCTGTGCCGGGAGAAAACCGTGACTATTCGATTCAGTAGAGGTGATGCGTGAAAGGTCCTCAGGATATTTTTGCCCAGTTGCAGGGCCAGTTTGGTCAGTTTGTTCCCGATATGGCCCGAGCTGCCCGGGAAGACTTCGAAACCCAGGCGCGGGCCACGGTGATGTCGGTGTTGTCCCGTCTGGAACTGGTGACCCGGGAAGAATTTGACGCCCAGCAGGCGGTGTTGCTGAAGACCCGTGAAAAGGTGGAAGCGCTGGAGCAGCGGGTCGCCGAGCTCGAACAGAAACTGCAGGGCTAACAGCGCCCGAGGGCTCGAACGGATATCGGGCCTGGATGCCCTGCCCATAAACCATGGAAGGTTGTCATGCTTGCTATTGTACACTCGCGCGCCAGCGTGGGAGTGACCGCGCCCGCGGTCACTGTTGAAGTCCATCTCTCTGGTGGTCTGCCCGCGCTCTCGATTGTTGGATTGCCAGAAACTGGTGTACGGGAAAGCCGGGAGCGGGTCCGCAGTGCCCTGTTGAACGCCGGCTTTGAGTTTCCGGCTCGCCGCATCACTATCAATCTCGCCCCGGCCGACCTGCCCAAAGAGGGCGGTCGCTTCGATTTGCCCATTGCCCTCGGCATACTTGCCGCCTCCGGCCAGATCCCGGCCGACAGTCTGTCCAGCTACGAATTCATTGGCGAATTGTCGCTGGACGGAGCGCTGCGCGGACTGCACGGCGTATTGCCAGCGGTGCTGGCGGCCCGGGAGGCCGGTCGTTCGCTGCTGGTGCCGCAGGCCAATGCGGCGGAGGCGGCACTGGCCAGTCAGGAGGACGTACTTGCTGCCAGTCATCTGCTGGCAGTGGTGGAACACCTGTCGGCGCGGGCGCGGCTGGTTCCGGTTGCCCGAGTACCGGCCAGTTCCAAGCCGGGCGTCGGTGCCGATACCCCGGATCTGGCCGACGTTCGTGGCCAGGCGGTGCCCCGACGAGCGTTGGAGGTGGCGGCTGCCGGCAATCACAATCTGTTGTTTTTTGGCCCGCCTGGAACCGGCAAGAGCATGCTCGCCAGTCGCTTGCCGGGGTTGCTGCCAGACCTGGATGATGCCGCCGCCATGGAAGTGGCCAGTGTGCATTCGGTAGCCGGGTTGGCGTTGACCGAACACAACTGGCATTGCCCGCCGTTTCGGGCCCCGCACCACACCGCCTCGGCGGTGGCGATGGTCGGTGGTGGCAGCAGTCCCCGGCCCGGTGAAATCTCCCTGGCGCATCGCGGCGTACTGTTTCTCGACGAGTTACCGGAGTTTGAACGACGGGTACTGGAAGTGTTGCGCGAACCCATGGAAACCGGCGAAATCGCCATCAGCCGGGCCGCTCGGCAGGTCCGCTTCCCGGCCCGATTCCAGGTGGTGGGAGCAATGAATCCGTGCCCATGTGGTTTCAGTGGTCACCCCAGCATCGAGTGTCAGTGCTCGCCGGCGCAGGTGCTGCGGTATCGCGCCAAGCTGTCCGGGCCCTTGCTGGACCGGTTTGATCTGCACGTGGAGGTGCCGGTGCAGGGCGGTGACGTGTTGCTGGGCCCGGCCGAGACGGGCGAATCCAGCGCTGTGGTTCGGGAACGGGTGGCTGAGGCCCGGGCCCGTCAGGCCCAGCGGCGCCAGCTCAATTCCGGGCTCAGTGGCCAGTCGCTGCAGGCGGCCTGTCGGCTTGATGCTGGTGCGCAACAGCTGCTGACCGGCGCCATGGAGAAGCTGGGGCTCTCGGCCCGTGCGCTGCACCGGGTATTACGAGTGGCCCGCACCCTGGCCGATCTCGACGGCAGCGCAGACCTGGCCCACGGGCACCTGATCGAGGCGCTGGGCTATCGCCAGCTGGATCGCCAGCAGGGGCACAGTGCTCTGGTGTCTTCGTGATCGCACCGACTCTGGTAAACTGTCGCCAAATATTTGTTTAATCAGACCCGCAGCCAGCGGTTGAGGATGCCAGATGACCGACCAGAATGACCCGCAAGAGCAGAAACAGGCCGCTTCGGAGTCGCCGGTAACCACCCGCCGTGGAATTCGCAGTTTCGTGCTCCGTCAGGGCCGGATGACCGAGGGCCAGAAAAAAGCCTATGAGCGCAGCTGGCCAAAATATGGCCTGACCCGTGAGGACGGCATGATCGATCCCCGTGAGGTGTTCGGTCGCGAGGCGATGCTGAATCTGGAAATTGGTTTTGGCATGGGCCGTTCCCTGGCGGACATGGCCGAGGCCGCCCCGGAGCAGGATTTTATCGGGGTGGAAGTGCACCTGCCCGGTGTTGGGGCACTGCTCAAGGAAGTGGAAGACCGGGGCCTGGAAAATGTCCGGGTGTACAGCATTGATGCCAACGACGTGATTGATCTGTGCCTGCCAGATGCCTATCTGGATCGGGTCATGGTGTTTTTCCCGGACCCCTGGCACAAGAAGCGTCATCACAAGCGTCGCCTGATCCAGCCGGAATTTGTTCAGCGCATCCGTCACAAGTTGCGAGTGGGCGGTATCCTGCACCTGGCAACCGACTGGGAAAACTACGCCGAGCACATGATGGAGGTGATGAACGAGTCGGAAGGCTTCGCCAACACCCAGGAGGCGGGCGCCTACTCACCTCGCCCGGACGACCGGCCCATCACCAAGTTTGAAAAGCGTGGCGAAAATCTGGGACACGGCGTTTGGGACCTGCTGTTCCACCGAACCAACTGATTGTCGAGGTCATCGCGATGCCGTCAGCTGTCAGCCGTGAGCCAGCGGATGACGGCGGGCTGCCCGGATGATCACCAGGCCGGCAATGCCCAGGGTGAGGCCGGTGTATTTGATCAGGGCGCAAATGGTGGCGGACAGACTCACGGCATCCGTCGGTGGGTTAAAGTTGCTCAGCAGCAGAATGTTTTCGGTCGCATCGCTCAGACCGGCGGCGACAAACAAGGTGCGAATCCAGCGGGCAATCATGCGCTCACGCACGCCCGGTCGATCCCGGGTGAAATGACGGGTCAGCTGGACCAGCGCCAGCACGTAAGTCGGAATGAACAGGAAATCGAGCCAGAGCGAAACCTGCGCCCACAGGATTCCGTCGGAGCGCCAGCTGCGCAATATGGCGTGCGCCTGGTCCGCCGTGCCGGCCATCTGGAAGCTGACGATGCCCTGGGGGGCTGAGCCGGTTTGCAGCGGCTGATTGATCAGCAGCAGTGCGATCAGCAGTACCAGGGCGACCACCAGCGTCGTCTTGAGGGTCTTCGGTAACGCCGCGAGTTCTTTCGCCCAGTCCATTACAGAAATCGCTCCAGCAGGCTGTTCAGGTACCGCTGGCCCAGGTCAGTAGCCTGAAGCCGGTGCCGTTCCAGCAGTTCTTCGTCACGCAACTGTCCAAGTTTTACCGCAACTGAGGACAGGGGTAAACCCGTACGCTCAGTAAACAGGGTTTCGTCCACGCCGTCGGTGAGTCGCAGCGCGTTCATCAGGAACTCGAGCGGCAGTTCGTCCGTGTCGATCTGCTCGGTACCGGCGGTGCGACTGCCAATGCGTTTGAGGTAGGCATCGGGTTGCCGGGTTTTCCAGTAGCGCAGGATTCGCCCGTCCGGCAGGCTGATCTTGCCATGTGCGCCAGCGCCCAGTGCCAGATAGTCGCCAAAGGTCCAGTAGTTGAGGTTGTGCCGCGAAGCCTGGCCCGGCCTGCTCCAGGCTGAGACTTCGTAGTCGTGAAAGTCTTGCTGGCGCAGGAATTCGCTGCCCTGGCGGTAGATGTCCCAGAGCCGATCATCGTCCGGCAGACGCGGCGGCCGGCTGTAGAACTCGGTATTGGGTTCCAGGGTGAGCTGGTACCAGGACAGGTGCGGTGGGCGATGGCTGAGCGCGGCGCGTAGGTCGGCAACGGCGTCGTCTGGAGTCTGCCCCGGCAAGCCGTGCATCAAATCCACGTTGAAGTTGTCGAAACCCGCGTCACGGGCAGCCTCAATCGCTCGGTGTGCCGCATCGCTGTCGTGAATCCGGCCCAGGGCCTGCAGATGGGAGGGATTGAAGCTCTGCACGCCAATAGACAGTCGGTTGATCCCGGCCGCCCGGAAAGCGTCGAAGCGGCCCTGCTCAAGAGTGCCGGGGTTGGCTTCCAGGGTGATTTCGGCTTCGGCCGCAAAGTTCAGCCGATGTCTCAGTTCCCGGAACAGGGTGTGGTAGAACTCGCCACTCATCAGTGACGGCGTGCCACCGCCGATAAACACCGTGTGAATGGTTCGGCCCTGGGCGAACGCCAAATCCTGCTCAAGGTCTTCCAGCAGCGCGGCGAGATAGTCGCGCTCGGGAATCTCCTGGTTCAGGGCGTGCGAATTAAAATCGCAGTAGGGGCACTTGCGCACGCACCAGGGCATGTGCAGGTACAGGCTCAGGGGTGGCTGGACCGCCACCGGGCTCGGGGCGGTCACCAAATCACGCTCCGGACCTGAGTTGGTCGGTCAGTTGGGCCAGGGCCCGGCCCCGGTGGCTGATCCGGCTCTTTTCGGACCGGCTCAGTTCGGCGGCGCTGCACTGGTGCTCGGCCACCCAGAACACCGGGTCGTAACCGAAGCCGCCTTCGCCCCTGGCTTCCGACAGGATCCTGCCCGGCCAGCGGCCGTGGCAGATAACCGGTGTTGGGTCGTCGGCGTGGCGCAAAAACACCAGCACGCAGTGAAATTGGGCCCCTCGTTGCGCCTCCGGCACCGATGCCATGGCGGTCAGCAGGGCCTCCACGTTGTCCTGGTCGCTAGCATGGTCACCGGCGTAGCGGGCTGAGCGCACACCGGGCTGACCGCCGAGGGCATCCACCGCCAGACCGCTGTCGTCGGCCAGCGCCGGCAGTCCGGTGACCCGGGCCGCGTGTCGGGCCTTGAGGATGGCGTTCTCCACAAACGTAACTGCCGGTTCCTCGGCTTCATCCACACCCAGTTCGCCCTGGGCCACCGGGGCCATAGCCAGGGGCGCGAGCAGGTCAGTCAGTTCGGCAATCTTGCCCCTGTTGTTGCTGGCGATCACTATCTTTTCTGCCATGACTCCACTCAATCGCTGAACAGTGTGTGCGCAAACCGAACCGGAAGATCGCGCTGAAGGCCGGTGGGGCGCGCGGTGATGTTGAAGGTCATCAATTCAGCGGAGCTGTACTGGTACTCGGCGATGAAGTACACGGCATCGCCTTCCTGGATCCGGCGGAACGCAAGGAACCGCACCTGCTGAATGTCGTTGGTGACCCTGCCTTCCACCTGACCGCCGACCGGCGACAGAGTTCCGTCCTGATTTTCCCGCATGATGGACACGTTGATCACGCCAATGCCCTTGCTGCGTTGCAAGTTGTTGGCCTTGGCCACTTCCGGGGCGATAAAGGTGCTGGGCAGTACGCTCCAGTGCACCCGGTATTCGCCAAAATCCTTGTTGCCGCCGGCCTGGGCTGACACTGTCAGCGTTAACAGGGCGAAAGCTGTCAGGGCAACCAGGGTGTGCCGACGTAGACGCGTTGCAATGCTCATTGCTCGTTCTCCCGTGTGATGCGATAGATGGCAATTTCCCCCAGCAGGTTGGGCCATGCCCGCGCTAGCCAGCTGTTCTGGTGCTGGCCGTCGACCACCCGTCGGCTCTTGATGCGTATGCCTTTTTGCCGGCACAGGGCCTCAAAATCCTTGAAGGTGCACAGCCGGATGTTGGGGGTGTTGTACCATTTATACGGCAGCGCTTCGGATTCGGGCATACGCCCGCTCAAAGCCAGCCCCCAGCGCAACCGCCAGTGGGCAAAGTTGGGGAAGGTGACGATGCCGTCCCGGCCTACCCGCAGCATTTCATCCAGCACCTTGTCCGGGCGGCGCACCGCCTGGAGTGCCTGTGTCATCAGCACGGTGTCGAAGCTGCCGTCGTCGAAATTGCCCAGGCCCTGGGTGTCCAGGTTTTGCTCAATGACGGCCACGCCACGTCCCATGCAAGTGGTGATGTGTTCGGGATTGATTTCCAGGCCAAAACCACTGGCGCCGCGCTCCCGCTGCAGGTAATCGAGCAGGGTGCCATCGCCGCAACCGAGATCGAGCACGTGGTCGCCGGGGTTGATCCATTGTTGGATGATCTCGAGATCCGGTCTCATTGGCCTACCTCCCGAGCGACGCGATCCATATAGGCGGTAAAGATGTCGGTGTACCGGGGCGTTGGGATCAGAAACGCGTCGTGACCCCAGGGTGCGTCGATCTCGGAATAACTCACTTTCTTCCGGGCCGCGATCATGGCGTTCACCATTTCCTCTGATCGGGCTGGCGTGAAGCGCCAGTCGGTGCTGAACGACAGCACCAGGAATTCACACTGGGCGTGGGTCAGCGCCTGTGCCAGGTCGCCGCCGTAATCGTAGGCGGGGTCGAAATAATCCAGCGCCCGGGTCATCAGCAGGTAAGTGTTGGCATCGAAGGTCTCGGAGAAGCGTTCGCCCTGATAGCGCAGATAGCTCTCCACCTGAAACTCGGCGTCATAGCCAAACTTGTACGCCTGGTCGCGCAGCTCCCGACCAAATTTTTCGCCCATGGAAGCGTCGGACAGGTAGGTGATGTGTCCCACCATGCGCGCCAGCATCAGCCCCCGGCGAGGTACCTCCTCGAAATCATAGTACCGGCCATCGTGGAATTCCCGGTCGGAGGTGATGGCCTGTCTGGCGACCTCGTTGAAGGCGATGTTCTGGGCGGTGAGGCGAGGAGTGGATGCAATCACTACCGCGTGCTTTAGTCGCTCCGGGTAATCCAGACTCCACTGCAGCGCTTGCATGCCGCCCAAGGAGCCGCCCACCACCGCGGCCCAGCATTCGATGCCCAGGCGATCGGCGAGCAGGGCCTGACTCTTGACCCAGTCGCCAACGGTAATCACCGGAAACTCCGGTCCGAAGGGTTTGCCAGTGGCCGGATTGATGCTGTTGGGGCCGGTGCTGCCGTGGCAGCCGCCAAGGTTATTCAGGCTGACCACGAAGAAGCGGTTGGTGTCGATCGGTTTGCCCGGGCCAATGCAGCTGTCCCACCAGCCGGGTTTGCGTTCGTCTTCGCTGTGGTAGCCGGCGGCGTGGTGATGGCCGCTGAGGGCGTGACAAATGAGTACGGCGTTGCTGGCGTCCGTATTCAGCTGACCGTAGGTCTCAATCACCAGGTCGTAGCTGTCCAGGGCCTGACCACAAGCCAGCTCTATGGGCGTGTCAAAATGCAGGGTCTGCGGGGTAACAAGTCCGACAGAGTCCGCAGGCAGGGAATCGGGCATTGGCGCGACAGGTTCCTGGTTCGGTCCGTAAGTATTTGGAAGCAATGACGTAGCCATTGCCGGCCCAGCAGTTTAAAGCCGGGCCGTCATGGCTGCAACCGAAGGCCGCGGGCGAGCGACGGGGCTCAGATGGCCCCGGAGATATTGACCACTTTTTGCTGGATCAGGGTTGGGGCCGGTTTTCGGATTTGCCGCTGCATGGCATCGGCCAACTCCAGCTGTCGGCCCAGGTCGGAAATGGTGTTTTGCAGGCGCTCCCGCTCGGCGCGGCTGTCACGATCACTGCGCACCATGTCCCGCAGGCGCCGGATCTGATGTTCCAGCAACTGCTTCTGCTCCATGGAATATTGCATGATGGGCAGCAGGGCTTCGTTGGGCCAGCGATCCACGTCTTTACGGACCCGTGCATGCAGGGTGCGGGCCTCGCCCACCATCACGTTGAAGAAGCGGCGCACCAGCAGGGATTGCTCGGTCAGCAGATTTTTCGGGCTGATCCGGAACCGGCGGGCTTTTTTGCGCAATTCCCGCACGGCAATGACGTGGCGCCCTGCGCGCAGGGGGATGGGTTCAAGGTGGCGGGCCCGGGTGTCGTCGTTGTAGCGGCGATAGATGGCGCCGACCATTTTTTCCGCCAGGTGCCCTTCGCTCAGCAGGTTGGTCAGGTCGCTCTCCAGCAGTTCGAAGAACTGGTCCATGGCGCGGTTCATGCCGGCCGTGGTCCAGCTTTTGGACATGGAGTTGCGAACCCGGTTAGCGTGATCCTCAAAGCGCTTTTCGCTGACCAGCTGTTTCAGCAGGTCGCCCTGAGAGTCCATCAAGCGGCGACTGGAGCGCAGGGTGATCAGCTTCTTGTAATAGAAGTCGTAGTCTTTCTGGGCGCGATCGGCGAGTCGGCCCAAGGCCGCCTTGTCCATGGTGGTACCGGAGCAGGCCGCCAGTTCTTCCTGCAGGGAATCGAGCCGGGTCTGCATGGCTGCCTGGCTGTTCTGCAGCATGCCCAGAAGGTCGTTGATCAGGCTCTGGGTGATCAGCTGTTCCTTGTGCATCAGGATGCGCTGGATGATCAACTGTTCCAGGCGGCTGATGTTGGAGCGCTCGAACAGCGCCTCGTCCTGGCGAACTCGGCCCACCAGGCCTTGCTTGGCCGACAGCGGGATAACGTCCTGCTGGCGGATGCCGAGGTGGTCGGCGGTGTAGTCCCGAACCCGCTCAATGGCGTCCTGGGTGTGCTTTTCACCCTGCAGGTCGTCCCACAGCACGTCGATCTTATTCAGCACGGCGAAGCGGCCGGCCCGGTGATCGGCGTGTTCGGTATCAATATGGTCTTTCCAGATGGTCAGGTCGCTGGCGGTCACGCCGGTGTCGGCGCTCAGCACAAAAATCACCGCATGGGCCCGGGGCAGCATGCTGATGGTCAGTTCCGGTTCGGAGCCCAGGGCGTTCAGCCCCGGCGTGTCCAGGATGCGCAGGCCGCGCTCGAACAGCGGGTGACGAATGCTGATCTGGGCATTGCGCCAGGCCGGTACCAGGACCTGGCCGGGGTTGTTGCGGTCGTGCTCCAGCATGTCCTCGTCGAAGCCCAGTTGGCGAGCTTCTTCCGGTCGCACACTCTTGACCCGGGCTACCTCGGCCAGCACTTCCCGCATGACATCCGGATCGCGCTCGTCCAGCTCGTGTTTCACCCAGCGTTCCGGTTGTTTGCGCAATTGCTGCAGGGACAGTTCCCCGGTCCGGGTCTCGATGGGCAACAGCAGAAGGTAATTCTGGTTGGCGCTGCGGTCGAAGAACAGTTCGGTGGGGCACATGGTTGTGCGCCCGGCCTGGGACGGCAGCATGCGCTGGCCGTACTCGGAGAAGAACAGGGCGTTGATCAGTTCGGTCTTGCCACGGGAGTATTCGCCGACAAAGGCAATGGTCAGTTCGTCTTCAATCAGCAGTTCAAGGCCGTGACGGATTCGGGTGCTGACGTCGTCGGAAAACAGATTGTTGTCCTGCAGCCACAACCGATAACGGCCGATCTGCCGGATCAGCTCTTTCTTCCAGTTGTGGTATGCCTCTACCTGCTGCGACAGAGTTCCCTGCTGATTCATTGGACTTTCCTTCTGCGCGACTACCGGGCCTTCTGCGCGACTACCGGGTGTTTGGGGCACAGCGCTGTCAAAGCGCGAATTAATTACTGGTAATACTATCCTTTTCCCCGGGTCTGTGAACGCGAGGTTTCTTAAGACTGTCGTCTATGTTGGCAGGATTCGCAATAAAAAAGCTGCAAAATCAATTAAATGACTTTGCAGCTTCGAATTATCGCATTTCGTCGAAAACTGTTACGAAATGTATTTTTGAGACGTGGTTTACAGTCCGAGACCGATCGAGCCAAGGCCGGCGGCCATCTTCATGTGCTCTATGACCACCGAAATTACGTTCAGGATCAGGAACACAATGATCGGCGACAGGTCCAGGCCGCCCATGGACGGCATGATGTTGCGCACAGGGCGCATGACCGGCTCGGTGATCTGCGCCACTAGCTGAATGGCCGGATGGCCGCTGCCCGGGGCGATCCAGCTGACCACCACCACGGCGATGACCGACCAGAAGTAGATCTTGACGATCAGGTCGAGCACGTTCAGGACCGCCCAGACCAGCAAAGTGACTGGATTGAACGCCGGGATGCCGCCGTTCAGGGTGATCAGAATCAGGAAGAAGGTCAGTGCCTGAATGGCAACGGCCAGGACCAGGGCGGCGCCGTCGACACCACCCCAGCCCGGAATAAAGCGACGCAATGGGCGCAGCGGGGGGTTGGTGGCCTTGACCACAAACTGGGAAATGGGGTTGTAGAAATCCGCCCGTGCCAACTGCAGCAAGAACCGCAGCAGCACGATGGTCATGTAAAAGGTGGATGCGATCAGCAGGATCGTAATCAGGATGTCTGCCAGCATGAAGCCGTGTCTCCGTTATCGGTTACTGTTTGCCTGCCAGTTCGCTGGCCATTTCTTCTGAGCGCTTGAAGGCTGCGCCGTACGCCTTGCGAACCAGATCGCGCAGACCACCGGATTCAAAGGTGTTGATCGCCTGTTCGGTGGTGCCGCCCGGAGACATGACGTTGCGCTTGAGCTGGCCTGGGTCGTGCTCACTGCGTGCCGCCATTTCTGCGGCGCCGGCCATGGTCTGGATCGCCAGCTCCCGTGCGGTGCCGGCTTCGATGCCGGCTTCGGTGGCCACTTCTTCCAACGCTTCCAACATCAAAAAGAAGTAGGCCGGGCCGCTGCCCGATAGGGCGGTGACCGCGTGCAGGAGGTTCTCATCGTCGACCCACAAGGCGGAGCCAATGCTTTCGAATACCGACTCCACCATCTTTTTCTGGGCGTCCTTTACCTGGGCGTTGGCAAACAGACCGGCAGCCCCTTTACCGACGAGCGATGGCGTGTTGGGCATCACCCGAACCAGGGGCAGGCCGCCGGCCAGCCACTCATCCAGGGTATCTGCGGTCAGGCCCGCTGCGATGGACACCATGAGAGGGCGGGTATTCTGCACCACCGGGGCAATGTCGCGGCAGACATCCGCCATGACCTGGGGTTTTACCGCCAGAACCACCATGTCGGCCTGCTGTGCACAGTAACGGTTGTCTGTGGTGACGCTTACGCCGAATTTTTTGCGGATGGATTGCAGGTGGCCGTCATCCGGCGCGCTGACCCAGATGTTGGCGGCCTGATAGCCGCTGTCCAGCATGCCGCCAATGATGGCGCTGGCCATGTTGCCGGCGCCAATAAAGGAAATGGTTGGTGATGTGGTCAAGGTTCACTCCAGCGGTTGATCGGTTAAACGTCCGGACCTGATGATAGCAGGATCCGCTTGCTTCAGCTCTTCGCGGGGCGGGCGCCAAAAATGTCCGTGCCCACGCGCACCCAGGTGGCGCCCTCGGCAATCGCGACTTCCAGGTCACCGGACATGCCCATGGACAGGGTGTCGAGTGGCCCTGCCTCCGGGTTGTCCCATTTCAACTCGTGCAGGGTTCGGGTCAGTCGGCGAAAACTCAGGCGTAAATCTGCCTCTGGCTGGCTCGGGTCCGGTATGGCCATCAGCCCCCGTAACGACAGATGGGGCAGTGTGGCAATTTCGGCCACCAGATCGGGCAACTCGGCCAGGGTGCAGCCGGTTTTGCTGTCTTCCTCGTTAATATTGACCTGGAGGCAGATATTCAATGGTGGCTGATCCGGGGAACGTTGTTCACTGAGACGGCGCGCAATTTTCAGGCGGTCGACGCTGTGGACCCAGGCAAAGCTGGTGGCGATCTGGCGGGTCTTGTTGGATTGGATCGGACCGATGAAATGCCAGTCGATGTCGGGCAAGTCAGCCAGGGCATCGATCTTGTCGAGCGCTTCCTGAAGGTAGTTTTCGCCAAACGCCGTTTGCCCGGCGGCAACGGCTGCCCTCAGGTCGTCGGCGGGTCGGGTCTTACTGACTGCCAACAGGCGCACAGAGCGGGGCTCACGGCCGGCCGTCAATGTTGCTTTTTGTATGCGTCGGGTTACGCTCCCGATGTTGTCTGCTATGCTGCTCATAGTGTGAAATCGCCACGTTCGGTCGGTCGCCAATACGGTGACACGTTACCCGCAGGTCACTGAAATGCCAAGTGAACCAGGCCGGGAAATCCGCCGGACCGATGCTACCGGGATAAAAGAAAAAGCCTTCCGAGGATTCCTATGGATATTACTGAACTGCTTGCCTTCTCGGCCAAACAGGGTGCGTCGGACTTGCACCTGTCTGCCGGTCTGCCGCCGATGATTCGTGTCGATGGCGATGTACGTCGTATCAACCTGCCGCCCATGGAGCACAAAGAGGTTCATGGGCTGATCTACGACATCATGAACGACAAGCAGCGCAAAGATTACGAGGAATTCCTGGAAACCGACTTCTCGTTCGAAGTGCCGGGCGTTGCCCGTTTTCGTGTCAACGCGTTCAATCAGAATCGGGGCGCCGGTGCGGTATTCCGGACCATCCCCTCCAAGGTCCTGACCATGGAAGATCTGGGCATGGGCCAGGTGTTCAAGGATATTTCCTCGGTACCTCGTGGGCTGGTGCTGGTAACCGGGCCCACCGGTTCCGGTAAGTCGACGACCCTGGCGGCGATGATGGACTACATCAACGACACCCGTTACGAGCACATCCTCACCATTGAGGACCCCATCGAATTCGTGCACGAATCCAAGAAGTGCCTGGTCAACCAGCGGGAAGTGCATCGCGATACCCTGGGCTTTAACGAAGCGCTGCGCTCGGCGTTGCGGGAAGACCCCGACATCATCCTGGTGGGTGAGCTCCGGGACCTGGAGACCATTCGTCTGGCGTTGACCGCCGCGGAAACCGGTCACCTGGTGTTTGGCACCCTGCACACCACCTCTGCCGCGAAGACCATTGACCGGGTAGTGGATGTGTTCCCGGCGGAAGAGAAATCCATGGTCCGTTCCATGCTGTCCGAATCCTTGCAGGCGGTTATCTCCCAGACCCTGATGAAAAAGATGGGCGGCGGCCGGATTGCGGCCCACGAGATCATGATCGGTACTTCGGCGATCCGGAATCTGATTCGGGAAGACAAGATTGCCCAGATGTACTCCTCGATCCAGACCGGTGGCTCCCTGGGCATGCAGACCCTGGACCAGTGCCTGGAGCGGCTGCTGCAAAAGGGACTGATCTCCCGCGAGGCAGCCCGGGCCAAAGCCAAGATGCCAGACAACTTCTGATCAGCCTCGCGCTGCTCTGCGACTAACAAGAATCAAGAAACACCACAGGTGCTCGTATGGAATTTGAAAAGCTGCTGCGTTTGATGGTCGACAAAGGCGGTTCAGACCTGTTCATCACCGCCGGGGTACCGCCCAGCATGAAGGTGAACGGGAAGGTGCTGCCGGTGACCAAGAACGCCCTGACCCCGGAACAGACCCGGGAGTTTGTCTACGGCGCGATGAACGACAAGCAGCGGGCGGAATTCGAAGAGAGCCACGAGTGCAACTTCGCCATCAGCGCCCGCGGCATTGGCCGGTTCCGGGTCAGTGCTTTCTTTCAGCGCAACCTGTGCGGGATGGTGCTGCGTCGGATCGAGGTCAAGATTCCGCAGATTGACGATCTCGCGCTGCCGGACGTGATCAAGGACCTGGCGATGACCAAGCGTGGCCTGATCATGTTCGTGGGCGCCACCGGTACCGGTAAGTCGACTTCGCTGGCGGCCATGCTTGGGCACCGAAACCGCAACAGTCGGGGCCACATCATCTCCATCGAAGACCCGATCGAATTCGTTCACCAGCACCAGGGGTGCATCGTCACCCAGCGCGAGGTGGGGATCGATACCGATAGCTTCGAGGTGGCCCTGAAGAACACCCTGCGGCAGGCGCCGGATGTGATCCTGATCGGTGAGGTGCGAACTCGCCAGACCATGGAATACTCGGTGCAGTTCGCCGAAACCGGTCACCTGTGCCTGGCCACCCTGCACGCCAACAACGCCAACCAGGCGCTGGACCGGATCATCCAGTTTTTCCCGCCGGAACAGCATAACCAGATCTGGATGGACCTGTCCCTGAACCTCAAGGCCATCGTCGCCCAGCAGTTGGTACCGACGCCGGATGGCAAGGGCCGGAAAGCGGTCATCGAGGTGTTGATCAACACCCCGCTGGTGGCGGACATGATTCGTAAGGGCGAGGTGCACAAGCTCAAGGAGCTGATGTCCAAGTCCAACGAGTCCGGCATGCAGACCTTTGACCAGGCGCTGTACATGCTATACGCCGAGGGCTCGATCACCTACGAAGATGCTCTGGGCCACGCCGACTCGGCCAACGATCTGCGGCTGATGATCAAGCTGGGGGCGGATGCCCAAGGGGCCGACAAGCTGTCGTCCACCGTGGACAAGCTGTCGATTCAGGACGATTAGACCAACGTCGCAAATCGTTCGCTTAACTAATTGATAGATTTGGCATTTGAGGCCAGTCCCCAGTGCTGCGTATACTCCGCGCGAAATTTATAAGGAGATACCAGTACATGAAACCCCAACTGCTTACCCGGGCTATCCGACTGCTGTCGCTGGCTGCACTGACCGCTCCGATCAGTGCAGTTGCCGGTGGCTTTTCCCTGAATGAGCAAAGCGCCAGCGCCATGGGCGTGGCGAACGCCGGTGCGGCCGCCAACCCGGAGAATGCCACCACCGTTCTGTTTAACCCGGCCGGCATGAGCCAGTTGTCGGGCACCAACATCTCCTTTGGCGCTGCGGTGCTGGATATTGATGCTGAGGCGAAGAAAGCTGAAGCCCGTCGAAACGTCCCGGGGCCGGTTCCAGTCATGGTAGAAGGTTCGCGCGGTGGTGATATTGCAGATCCCGCCGTTCTGCCCAATTTCTACATGGCTCATGAGGTGAGTGATTCAGTCGACGTCGGTTTCGGCATCCATGCCCCTTATGGCCTCTCGGCAGATTACGACAACGACTTCAAGGGCCGCTACTTCGCCGATAAAACTGAGCTCACCGCCATAGCTTTCACGCCGTCGATTTCCGTGAATAACGGTCAGGGACTGTCCATGGGGGCTGGCATAAACGTGATTTATGCCGAGGGGCGACTTACTCGCTATCAGGATCTCGCTGCAGTAGCTGGCCCTGCGGTAGAGGATCCGTATGCCGATATTGAAGGCGATGATATTGGTGTTACCTTCCGTGTTGGTTTTCTGTATGAACTTTCCAGCCAAACCCAATTTGGTCTTACGGCGCAGACAGGTACCGAGCTAAACCTCGAAGGTGATGCGGAAATTTCCGGATTTCCTCAGGGAGCCCAAACCATAACACTGACTGAGCAAGTACGGGTCCCACTGGCTATTCCAGAAAGCATCACATTTGGAGCTAAGCACCAACTCACCGATTCAGTGACTTTGCTTGCGGGCGCCACCTATGCGCGTTGGAGCCGGTTTGAGGAACTCGATATCTTCAGCCGGGAAGGTCAGACCGGCCAAGTATCCCAGGCGACTCGACGTCAACCGGGCCAGCCGATTACCCATATTACGGAGCAGTGGAAGAACACTTGGCAGTTCAACTTGGGCGGCATCTGGCAGGCTAGCCCCGAGTGGGCATTCAAGGCGGGCTACGCTTGGGATGAGTCGCCTGTGGACAACTATCTGACGGCGCGAATTCCTTCCAGCGATCGTCACTGGTTGACGCTCGGCACGCAATGGAAAGATGCTCAGAACGGTTGGACTGTTGATGCGGCCGTCGGCACGCTGCTGTTTACCGACGATCCGGAGTTCAGAGAGCGTAACTACCAGCACAGCAATCCCGATCAGGTTGCTGAGCTGGCACCCGGTGTCGAAGATCCCAGCTATTACCAGGGCACCTACGAGTTGAGCGCCTGGAGCGCATCAATTCAGGTCAGCAAGGCGTTTTAAGTCGCCGCGGGCTGATCAGCGTTCGCTGGTCAGCCAATCACCTGGCCACGGTAGATAACTTTTTTCTTCCGTGGCGGTTCACCTTCCGGCGGCGTGTCGTCGCCGGCGCCCGCTGGTTGGCTCTCATCGACGATTTCCTGGCCCCGATACAATCGCTTCGGTGGACCAGGCTCCTCTCCGCTCGCTGCCGCTAAGGACAATTGCGGCACCTGTTCCTTCAATGCTTCCCAGGTTCTGCTGAGGTGGCTGGAGCGGGTTTTTCCCGCATACTCCGCCAGTTGCTGTTCCAGATGTTCTTCGGTCAGGTGCAGTTTCACGCCAAATTCGGATCGAATTAGGCGGCGGCACTGATGAACCAGTTTGAGCAGGCCCGGATCCAGCAGCCAGCTGCGTTCAGATGCCAGAGATGTCATGGTTTCGGCCTCAATGGGGGTGTCACATCATGGCAATGCCCGGTGATGTTGAAGGGCAGGGTGCCGACCGATAAGTCTCTGCGAATTTCATGCCGACTGTCCGGTGAAGGCAGTCAGGCGTTGGCGTTTGTGGTGTTGCGGGCGGGTGGCGTGAGTCGGCCGGTGCTCAGAGGGGGCCTGCGCGGCGTCGTAGCGGTGCAAAAAAGAGTGACCTGCCCCGTTTTGGTGGGGCAGGCCGTCGTTGGAGGCTAGTGGGCTTCGTCCCAGTTGTCACCCACACCGGCCTCGACCAGCAGAGGCACGTCGAGTTTGGCGGCTGCCGACATGCGCTGCTCAAGGCCTTCTCGAATGGTGTCGAGGGCCGTTTCTTTCACTTCCAGGATCAGTTCGTCGTGCACCTGCATGGTCATGCGGGCATCCTCCGGATGATCACGCAGCAGCCAGGCTTCCACGTCGATCATGGCGCGTTTGATGATGTCCGCTGCGGTTCCCTGCATCGGGGCGTTGATCGCAGTGCGCTCCGCCGCCTGCTGCAACTGCTTGTTGCGGGCGTTGATTTCGGGCAGGTACAGGCGCCGGCCATACAGGGTTTCCACATAGCCGTCGTCGTGAGCCTGCTTGCGAATGTTGTCCATGTACTTCAGCACGCCAGGGTAACGCTCGAAATAGCGGTCGATGTATTCCTGGGCGACCTTGCGCTCTACATCCAGCTGGCGGGCCAGACCAAAGGCCGACATGCCGTAGATCAGCCCGAAGTTGATGGCTTTGGCGCTGCGGCGCTGATCCCCTGATACCTCATCCAGCGCGACCCCGAAAACTTCGGCGGCGGTGGCTTTGTGTATGTCCTCGCCCTGCTCGAACGCGGTCAGCAGACCCTTGTCGCCGGACAGGTGCGCCATGATACGCAGCTCGATCTGAGAATAGTCCGCCGCCACCAGCTTGTGGCCCTCCGGTGCCACGAAAGCCTGGCGGATCCGACGACCCTGTTCGCTGCGAATGGGGATGTTCTGCAGGTTGGGTTCGGACGACGACAGCCGGCCGGTGGCGGTGACCGCCTGGTGATAGGAGGTGTGAACTCGCCCGGTGCGGTGACTGATCAGCTCGGGCAGGGTATCCGTGTAGGTGGACTTCAGTTTGCTCAGGCTGCGGTGTTCGAGAATCAGTCGCGGCAGTTCGTGCTCGTGGGCCAGCTCCTGCAGGACCGGCTCTGCGGTCGAGGGCGCGCCCTTCGGAGTCTTCTTGATCACCGGCAGCCCCATCTTGTCGTAGAAAATGGCCTGCAGTTGTTTGGTGGACCCCAGATTAAAGGTTTCTCCGGCCACCTCGTGGGCCTGCTGCTCCAGCTCCGCCATGCGCTCCGCCAGCTCCTGGCTGTGCTGCCTCAGGGTGCTGGCGTTGATCAGGGCGCCCCGCTGCTCCATGCGAGACAGCACCGGCACCAGCGGCAGGTCGATGTCCCGGTAGACCGACGCCAGTTTGCCGGTTTTCTCGAGCTGCGGGCTCAGCGCCTGGTGCAGGCGCAGGGTGATGTCGGCGTCTTCGGCGGCGTAGGGCCCCGCCTGTTCCAGGTCGATCTGATTGAAGGTGAGCTGCTTGGCGCCTTTGCCGGCGATGGACTCGAAGCTGATGGTGCTTTCGTCCAGGTACTGCCGGGCCAAGCTGTCCATGTCGTGGCGACTGGCGACCGAGTTGAGCACGTACGATTCGAGCATGGTGTCCTCGGCAATGCCTTCCAAGGTAATGCCGTGGTTGGCCAGCACGTTCTTGTCGTACTTCAGGTTCTGGCCGACCTTGGCCTGTTTGGGGTCCTCCAGCAGCGGTTTCAGCTGCGCCAGGACCGCATCCCGATCCAGTTGTTCAGGCGCGCCCATGTAATCGTGGCCCAGAGGCACATAGGCGGCTTCCCCGGGTTCGATGGCGAAGGACACGCCCACCACCTCAGCCTCGCTGTAGCGCAGGCTGGTGGTTTCGGTGTCGAAGGCAAACAGTTCAGCGCTGCGCAGCCGTTCCAGCCAGGTATCCAGCTCGGTCTGGTCGGTGACAATACTGTAGCGTTTGTCCACGGCTTTGCGGGGTTCGGGTGAGGTGGTGTCGTTTGCGGTGGCACCGTCGTCACTGGCTTCCAGTTCGTTGATCCAGGAGCGGAATTCGTACTCCTTGAACAGCTCTAGCAGCTGGTTGTCGTCCTGTTCCCGAAGTTTCAGGTCTTCCAGGCCAAATTCCAGCTCAACGTCGGTCTTGATGGTCGCCAGTTCCCGGCTCAGGGGCAGGGTCTCGGTGGCATCACGCAGGTACTCGCCGATTTTGCCTTTGATCTCGTCGGCGTGTTCCATCAGGTTGTCCAGATCCTGGTAGCTCTCCAGCCACTTCACCGCGGTTTTCGGGCCGCATTTGTTCACACCGGGAATGTTGTCGACCTTGTCGCCCACCAGAGCCAGGTAATCGATAATCTGCTCTGGGCTGACTCCAAACTTTTCCTTCACCCCGTCCCGGTCCATCCGGGTCTCGGTCATGGTGTTGATCAGCGTAACGTGGTCGCTGACCAGCTGGGCCATGTCCTTGTCTCCGGTGGACACCACCACGTCGATACCCTTGCTGGTGGCCTCGTAGGCCAGGGTGCCAATGACGTCGTCCGCTTCAACGCCGGACACAATCAGCAGTGGCAAGCCCATGGCCTTCACGATCTCATGGATCGGTGCAATCTGGCTGGCCAGATCATCCGGCATGGGCGGGCGGTTGGCCTTGTATTCTTCGTACATCTCATGGCGGAAGGTTTTGCCTTTGGCGTCGAACACCACCACCACCTTGGATCCTGGGAAATCCTGATCCAGGCGCCGAAGCATGCTGATAACGCCCTTGATGGCGCCGGTCGGCTGGTTCTTGCTGGTGGTCAGGGGTGGGAGGGCGTGATAGGCGCGGAAAAGGTAGGACGAACCGTCCACAAGAACCACGGGTGGGATCTTTTGCTCAGTCATGTCAAAACGGGTCCGGATTCTGATTGAAGCGTTGGTTGGCTTGTGCAACTCTGTAACGAATACGATTGGCAAAAGGGTATCACGAAAATGAAACGATTCGCCTGTCCGGTGGCCTTGCTCCTCGCCTGTGGCTCTGGCGCGGTGGTCGCCCAGCAGCAGGGTAGCCTCGATGAGACTCTGGTGCAGACCCCGAAGGAACCGGTGGTGATTTCGGATTATCAGCCCACCAGCGAGGGCCCCCAGATTGTCATTCGCCCTGGTAAGAAAGAGGTGTTCTACGAGTACCGCGTGAACGGCCAGCTGATGGAAATCAAAGTGGTGCCCGAAGTCGGGCCCGAGTATTACCTGGTGCCGTCGGACGGCGGTGGCTGGATTCAGGAAACCGATTCGGATTTGCTGGTGCCCAGTTGGGTGCTGTTTCGCTGGTAGCCCGGCTGGCGGCTACCCACTCTCCAGTCTCCTACAAAATATCTGCAGTAACCGGAGCCGAACGCCGGCTCTCCTGCCCGTTCGCGTCCAGCACGGTGATGGCAAATTGGTAAGCCCCTGTTGGCAGGTCATCCAGTGGATAGCGGGTGGCGGTCGGGTCGTTCACGGCAATCACCTGATCCGTACTTTGGTGGCGCAGCCGATAGTAAATCTGGAATCCGGCAATCTGCTCCGCCGGCAGAGCTGAGCCGTCCTCGCGGGTGAGCGGCAGGCTCCAGTTCAGTGCCGGCCTGTGCAACTGCTCAGGCTCTGGTTTGTCTGCCGGGTCAACCTGACCGAGGGTCTGCAGCAGGTTGCCTGTGGCCTGTTTCAGGCGGTTGTCGGTTAACTCTGCGGATCGGGCAATGGTGGAGTGGCTGGCGCGGGAATCTTCCTGGCAGCCGCTCGCAGCAACTGTGAGTGAGATGGTCAGTGCGGTCAGGCAAATCGCTGTGAATCGTCGGTGAGGGCGTGGGTTGGGCATGTCTCTCTCGCAGTATGGCTCGTTCGTTGGCTCACAGGAAAGCTGCGACTTCAGCGTGGATGACTGATTACTTGGCGTTCGGCCAGAATAAAGCGGGGAGACGGGCAACAGGTCTGGTAGCGGAGTATGCCAGAGGGGGGGGCGGGCTCAAGTTAATTATACGTAAAACTACTTAAGCTACCCGGCACCGCTTTTAGTATGAACATTCTAATTTTTCTCCGTAACTTGGTGATTGTTAATCAGAGAAGGCGGGCGGAGATCGCTTGGCCGCTGGACCAAAAATCATTTTGGCAAACCTAAGGAGAAATGACATGGGTAAACTGAAATCCTATCAGGAGCAGATCCAGGAAGCGGTTGAGAAAGGTATCAACGCCGCGGAAGAGCAGCAGAAGAAGCTGGCCGCCAAGCCTTTCGAATACGCTGAAAAGCTGGAGTCTGAAGCACGCGAATACAGCGTCAAGAGCCTGCGCAAGCGTTACGACGGTTACAGCGACAGTCTGTTTGACCAGCTGCGCAGCCTGAACAGCCGCTTCGGCAACTTTGCCGCTGAGCTGGTCGCCAAGCTGGAAAAAGACGCTGAGAAAGCCGTCGCTGAGACTGCTGACGAAGTAACCAGCGTTGCTCAGAGCGCCAAGGCTTCTGTAGCGACCAAGAAGCCGGCTGCACGCAAGGCTCCTGCACGTAAGAGCTCGTCCGCTGCCAAGAAAACAACTGCGTCTGCCTAAGGCTCGCTGATTGTTTGCAGGTTGAGAGTGCGGCCACCGATTTTCGGTGGCCCGCATAAAAAAGCGGTGGTTGTGAGGCCACCGCTTTTTTGTGTCTGCTCGTTGAAACGAATGGGCTTAGCTTTCTTCGGCAGCTTCCAGAGTGAGGGTGCGGGGTTCGCCGGTCACTTCTTCGAGCCGCTGGATGTCCGCTTCGAAGTCAGCCCGAAGCTCGTCGATTTCCTGACTCTGGATGTTGATTTCACGCTCCAGATCCCGGATTTGGGATTCCAGGCGGCGGATCTTTTCCAGCATGGCGTCCGGGATGCTGCCACCTGAACGTTCAATGTTGGCCGCTCGGCTCTGCTCGCTGTCCAGCTGGCTGGAGATGACGGAAATGTTGCCTCGCTTCAGCTGGATCAGGCCTTCGAGTTCGCGGATTTTCCGCTGCATGGCCCGCACTGCCTGGTCCGGATGGCTGTAGCGTTTCAGCAGTTTCCGGTCCTGTTCTCGCTGGATCTCGGCCGCTTTCTGGCGCTGTTTTTCCGCCTCCCGGGCGGCAATCTCTTCGTCAGTCGGCGCGGGCGGAATCGTTTCCACCACGCGTCCGCTGTTGCCGAGAATGTCGTAACCGCGCTTGGTGGCTTCCTGGGGGATGGTGTTGCTGATGACGACCTGGCCGTTTTCGTCGGTGTACCGATACATGGCGGCGTTCGCTGCGGTGGCCAGGCCCAGGGTCAGGGCCAGGGCCGCAGGAAGATTCGCGGCAACTGATCTGGTGAGAGTAGAACGGCTGGTCATGGTTTCAGACTCCGTAGCGATCTCGATATCTGGCGACTTTTTCAGCGTGTTCGGCAAACTCCGGTTTGGCCTGGAGGTAATCCAGCACCTGTTCCAGGCGGATGATGCTGACCACCGGTACGCCGAATTCCTGCTCCACTTCCTGGATGGCCGAGAGTTCGCCGTTGCCTTTCTCCTGCCGGTCGAGGGCGATCAGCACTCCCGCCGGCTGTGCACCCGCCTGGCGAATCAGGTCCATGGATTCACGGATGGCGGTGCCAGCGGTAATCACATCGTCGACGATCAGTACTTTGCCCTCAAGTGGGGCGCCAACAATGTTGCCGCCTTCACCATGATCTTTCTTTTCCTTGCGGTTAAAGGCAAAGGGTTTGCTGTTACCTTCTGTAGCGAGTGCCATGGCAGTTACGGTTGCCAACGGAATGCCCTTATAGGCAGGCCCGAAAATAATGTCATACTCGAGCCTACTGCGTTCTATCGCAGCGGCATACGCTTTGCTTAATTGAAGCAGGTCGTCGCCGGTGTTGAACAGGCCCGCGTTAAAAAAGTATGGGCTGGTGCGGCCGGATTTGAGTGTAAAATCGCCAAATCGAAGGACGTTCCGGCGTATCGCAAAGTCGATAAATTTCTGCTGATAGTCGTGCATGGCAAGGCTTCTGGCGGGTGTGGATCTTTAATTAGTGTGCGAAAACGGTATCATACACACAAACCTAATCAGGGAACACGTATGCGCGTAGTGTCTATCAGCGTCAATGGGCTCGCCCAGGCCGTTGACAAGGGTTTATTCGACTGGTTGGCCGATCAGGATGCGGACGTTATCTGCGTTCAGGATCACCGCATGCGTGCCTATGAGGTTGAGGACTACAACCTCATCCCCGAGGGCTATCAGGCCTATTTTATTGATGGCGAGAAGAATGAGGATGGCGGTGTCGGCATCTACACTCGCCATTTCCCGAAGGCGATCATGTACGGCTTTGCCAATGAGCAGGCCGATCGCGAAGGGCGCTTCATTCAGGCCGATTTTGACAAGGTATCGGTGGCCTGTGTTCTGGCGCCCTGTGCCCTGGGCCGGGAGGACGAGCTCCTGGGTGAGGAAAATGACCTGACGGTGCTGGACCACAAGGACGAGTTCCTCGATGGCTTTGGCCTGCACATGCAGAAAACGCTGCGCAAGCGTCGTCAGTTCATCCTGTGTGCGAACCTGCAGACAGCACATCACGTCACCGATGCCAGTCCCCTGTACCACAAGCACGATTTCTCCGGGTTCCTGCCCCATGAGCGGGCATGGCTGGATCGTCTGTTCGATGAGATGGGCTGTGTTGATGCGTTCCGGGAAATCAACAAGCAGAGCAATCAGTTTACCTGGTGGCCAGAGCAGGCCGAGGGCGCGCGCCGTAATGCCGGCATTCGGGTGGATTATCAGCTGCTCACACCAGGCATTCGCAACACCATCGAGGACGGTTGGATCGACAATTCGACCCGCTTCTCCGATCATGCGCCGGTGATCATGGATTACGACATCGAGATCGGGTTTTAACTGAACTCGAACTGCTGGGGAGGCGATGACTGCGATGCCGCGCCCCAGAACCGCTGCTAGTACGTCCGTGTACGCTTGTTTCCGGCCATCCTTGGCCTCCAACATTCTGGGGCGCGGCATCGCAGCCAGCGCCCAGGCTTTTCGGTTTTTTCTTAGCTTTCCAGTGCCGCTTTCTGGATCTCAAACAGTTGCTCAATGCCCTGTTTAGCCAGGTCAAGCATGCTGTCCAGCTCTTCCTTCACGAACGGCGCGCCTTCGGCGGTGCCCTGGATTTCAATGAAGCCGCCCTGGTCGGTCATGATCACGTTCATGTCGGTTTCGGCTTCGGAGTCTTCCGGGTAGTCCAGGTCGACCACCGGGGTGCCCTTGTAGACGCCAACGGAGAAGGCCGCGACCATTTGCTTGAGCGGCGATTTCTTCAGACGTTTCTCGGCCACCAGGTGGTTCAGTGCATCCACCAGCGCCACGCAGCCGCCGGTGATCGCCGCGGTGCGGGTGCCGCCGTCGGCCTGGATGACGTCGCAGTCAATGGTGATGCTGTGCTCGCCCAGTTCGGTCAGGTCCACAGCGGCGCGCAGGGAGCGGCCGATCAGGCGCTGGATTTCCACGGTGCGGCCACCTTGCTTGCCACGGGCGGCTTCTCGGCCCATGCGGCTGCCGGTGGAACGCGGCAGCATGCCGTATTCGGCGGTGATCCAGCCTTTGCCTTCGCCGCGCAGGAACGGGGGCACCTTGTTCTCGACAGACGCGGTGCAAATCACTTTGGTGTCACCAAATTCCACCAGTACCGAACCTTCGGCATGACGAGTGTAATTTCGGGTGATTCGAACGTCTCTGGGTTGCTCGGGCGTTCTGCCACTTGGTCGCATAGTCATTCCTGGAGTCTTTGGTTGGTGTCCGGATCGGGATCCGGTCGGATTCTCGAAAGGCCAAGGAGTATATCACGTTGGTCAAGTCGGGCCGGTCTCCCAATACGCTCTCCGTCAGGTGTGCTCGCCGCGGGCGTTCGGAGCCTGTTAAACTCGATGAACGTTTTCCAATCAGAGCGGAGTTGCCATGATTCGAAGTATGACCGCGTTTGCCCGACGGGATGTCCAGGGAGACTGGGGTACGCTGACCTGCGAGATTCGCACGGTCAATCATCGGTACCTGGAGCCCTCGTTTCGCCTGCCCGAGGCGTTTCGGGAATTGGAAAATCCGTTTCGGGAGGAGCTGCGCAAGCAGCTGAATCGGGGCAAGGTGGACGTGTCCATGCGCTTGCAGATGGCCGAGAAGTCGGCCCAGAGCTTTGAGGTGAATGACGACGTCGCCAAGGCGGTGAACGAGGCGGCCAATCACGTCAATCGCATTCTGGATAACCCCGCCCACATCAGTGCTCTGGACATCCTGCGCTGGCCCGGTGTGTTGTCGGTTCCTGAGCAGGATTACGGCCCCGCCCGGGACGCCGCACGGAGTTTGTTCGAGGAAACCGTGCGGGAGCTGGTCGGTGTCCGGGAGCGGGAAGGGGAGCGGTTGCGCCCGCTGTTCGATGATCGACTGGCCACCATGACCCGTCTGGTGGCCGAGGTGCGGGATCTGATGCCCGACCTGATCGCGGCTCAGGAAGAGACCCTGCGCGCCCGGTTCGAAAAAGCCAGTGTCGAGCTTGATGCCGAGCGGGTGGCCCAGGAAATGGTGATGGTGGCGCAAAAGAGTGACGTGGCCGAAGAGCTGGATCGCCTGGATGCCCATGTGGGCGAGGTCGCCGATACCCTCAAAGGTGATGGCGCCATCGGTCGGCGTCTGGATTTCCTGATGCAGGAGCTGAACCGCGAAGCCAACACCCTCAGCAGCAAGAGCATCGACGCCCGGGTGACCCGTTCGGCGGTCGACTTGAAGGTGCTGATTGAACAAATGCGCGAGCAGGTGCAAAACCTCGAGTGACGTGCGGAGCGCGGCTGAAAACCGTATAATCCGCGCTCTCACAGGCACCGCCGGGGTATCGGGCGGGCCTTCGAATACACGCTGGTTGGAGTTGTTTGTTCATGAGCCAGACCGTTGAACAGGGTACGCTGTACGTTATTTCTGCCCCTTCTGGCGCCGGCAAGACCAGCCTCGTCGCCGCCATGCTGGGCAACGATGAAAAGCTGGGTGTGTCGGTGTCCCATACCACCCGGGCAATGCGCCAGGGCGAGCAGGATGGGGTGAACTACCACTTCGTCAGTCGTGACAGCTTCGAAGCGATGATCACCCGGGGCGATTTCCTCGAGCACGCCGATGTCTTCGGCAACTACTACGGCACGTCTCACATCTGGGTGCGTGAAACCCTGGCCAAGGGGCAGGATGTGATTCTGGAGATCGACTGGCAGGGTGCGGAGCAGGTACGCCGCCTGATGCCGGAATGTGTCAGCATCTTTATCGTACCGCCCTCATCAACGGTGCTGCGGGAGCGGCTGACCGGGCGGGGTACCGACGCGCCCGAGGTGGTTGAGCGGCGGTTGGCGGAAGCCAAAGAGGAGTGTCAGCACGCGCTGGAGTTCGACTTCCTGGTGGTGAACGATCAGTTCGAGGTGGCATTGGGGGATTTGCTGGCAATCGTGCGCAGTCAGCGCACCCGGATGGCCGCGCAACAGGTCCGTCACAGTGAGCTGCTGAGCCAGCTGTGTCAGTAGATCTGCAGCGTTCGCCGCTGTATACAAATTGAACCGGGGCCAGTAAACTACGCGGTCTGCTGAATCAGTCATTTTTATTTTCGGGGAAGTTATGGCACGAGTTACCGTTGAAGATTGTCTGGAAAACGTTGATAACCGCTTCCAGTTGGTGATGCTGGCTACCAAGCGTGCCCGTCAACTGGCGACCAAAGGCGCTGAGCCGGCGGTAGCTGAAGAGAACGATAAGCCTACTGTTATCGCTCTGCGTGAGATCGCCGAAGGCAAGGTCGGCCGTGACCTGTTGCAGGAAGACGACGACGAGTGACCTCGGTGCGGGTACAAATACGTACCCGTCCGCAGGAAGCATTGAATTCTGCCCCCGCGCTTTTATAGTGTATCTATAGAGTGAACGTTGTTGGCAGGATCAGGAAGGACCCGGATGCGAGCATTCGGGTTTTTTTGTCCCTGTCTTTCCCAAGTATACGGAGGCGCGGTGTCGGCAGAGGCTACGGTTGAAGGTCTGGCTAAAGAGCTCAGTACCTACCTGGATACCAATCGCATCAACCAGGTGCGACGGGCCTACTACTATGCCGAGCAGGCCCACGAGGGCCAGATGCGCAAGAGCGGCGACCGCTACATCACCCACCCCCTCGCGGTTGCCCACATCCTCGCCGACCTGAGACTCGATCACCAGAGTCTGATGGCGGCCATGCTCCACGACGTGATCGAAGACACGGGGATTCCCAAAGACGCACTGGCGGAACAGTTCGGGGATGACGTTGCGGAACTGGTGGATGGTGTCAGCAAACTTACCCAAATCGAATTCCGCTCCCGAGCCGAAGCACAGGCCGAGAACTTCCAGAAAATGACCCTGGCCATGGCCCGGGACATTCGGGTGATTCTGGTGAAGCTGGCGGACCGCCTGCACAACATGCGCACCCTGGGCCCCATGCCTTACGAGAAGCGCCAGCGCATCGCCACGGAAACCCTGGACATCTACGCCCCCATCGCCAACCGTCTTGGCATGCACTCGATCTGCACCGAACTGGAAGACCTTGGCTTTTCCTCGCTCTACCCGATGCGCTCCAAGTACATCTCCAAGGCGGTGGAAAAACTGCGAGGCAGCCACCGGGAAATCATTGAGGAAATTCGCGGCAAGCTGCAGGAGAAGTTGGAAGAGCGCGGTCTACCGGGGCGTATCCTGGGGCGGGAGAAACACCTGAACAGCATCTACAACAAGATGAAGTTCAAGCAGAAGTCCTTCCACGAAATCATGGACGTGTACGCGTTCCGGATCATCACCGACACCGAGGACGACTGCTACCGCATACTCGGCGCCGTGCACAGCCTGTACAAGCCGCTGCCCGGTCGTTTCAAGGACTACATTGCCATGCCCAAGGCCAATGGCTACCAGTCCCTACACACCACGCTGTTTGGCATGCATGTGAACATCGAGATCCAGATCCGGACCGAGGAGATGGAGCACATCGCCAACAACGGTATCGCCGCGCACTGGATGTACAAGAGCGAGCCCAGCAGCGTCTCCAACGCCAACCAGGCCCGGGTGGATCGCTGGGTGAAAGGGCTCATGGAGATGCGCGAGCGGGCCGACGATTCGCTGGAATTCATTGAACACGTGAAGGTGGATCTGTTCCCGGATGAAATCTACGTGTTCACACCCAAGGGCAAGATCATGGAATTGCCCAGTGGCGCCACGCCGGTGGATTTCGCCTACGCGATCCACACTGATATTGGTAACGCCACCGTGGCCTGCCGGATCAATCGCAATCTGAGTTCTCTGAGCCAGCCACTGCAGAGTGGTCAGACGGTGGAGGTCATCACCGCCCCGGGCGCCCGTCCGAACCCGGCCTGGCTCAGTTTTGTGGTCACCGGTAAGGCGCGCAGTAGCATTCGTCACGTGCTCAAGAGTCAGAAGCGGGCCGAATCCCTGGAGCTGGGCAAGACCCTGTTGAAGCGGTCCCTGAAAGGCTTCGGTACCCGCCTCGCGGATATCGACGAGGTGCAGGTTCAGGCGGTGGTGAATCACAACCAGGTCAACAGCCTGGACGACCTGATCAGCGATATTGGTCTGGGCAATCGCATGGCGTATCTGGTGGCGCGGCAGCTAGTGACCGGAGCAGGGTCACCTGTTTCCGCGGAAGTGGCGGACGAGGTGCGCGGCAGCGGCGCCCACAGCCCGGTCACCATCCGCGGCACCGAGGGCTTGCTGGTACGCTTTGCCAGCTGCTGCAAACCGATACCGGGCGACCCGGTGGTGGGGCTGATGGACTCCGGCAAGGGCATGGTGATTCACAGTGACACCTGTTCACGCCTGCCGGAAGATGATGAAGGCCGTGCCCGCCTGACCCACCTGAAGTGGGCGAAGGACATCGCCGACGAATTCTCCGTGGAGCTGCGGGTCGAGCTTGAGCGTCAGCGTGGGGTTATCGCCGAAGTGGCCAACGCGGTGGCCATCGCTGATGGCAACGTGGAGCGCATCAACGTTGAGGAGCAGAACGCCAAGTTCAGCATCGTCAGCCTGGTGCTTCATGTTCGCGGCCGTCGGCACCTGGCTCGGGTCATGCGGCGGGTTCGCAACATCCGCGCGGTCACCCACATCAGCCGGGTCCGTAGCTGAGCGGGGCTATCCCGAAGGCTGGCCAAAAGGCTGGTTGACAGCAGCCGCGCCAAGGGGAGACGATTGGCGTTTTGGAAGAGAGGAATACCGAAGCCATGACCAACAAATCCGTTATCCAGACTGAAAACGCACCACAGGCAATCGGCACCTACTCGCAGGCGGTCAAAGCCGGCGACACCGTGTACCTGTCGGGTCAGATTCCGCTGGTACCGGAAACCATGGAAGTGGTGGCAGGGGATTTTGCTGCCAAAACTCGCCAAGTGTTCGAAAACCTCAAAGCAGTCTGTGAGGCCGCCGGTGGAGAGCTGAAAGACATCGTCAAGCTCAACATCTACATGACAGACCTGGAAAACTTTGCCACCGTCAACGAGATCATGGCGACCTATTTCGAAGAGCCGTACCCGGCCCGTGCCGCGGTCGGCGTGGCAGCGCTGCCCAAGGGCGTGCCGGTGGAAATGGAAGCGGTCATGGTGCTGACCTGATCACGGCCATTGGCGCAGACCACTGAAAAAAGGCGGCTTAGGCCGCCTTTTTTTGTGTCTTGGGGGCTGCGCGCCGGTTAGCGGTCGGCAATCATGGCGCTGTAGCCGGCCCGAAAGTCCGGGTACTGGAAGTCGAAGCCCGAGTCGCGCAGGCGTTGGTTGTTGCAGCGTTTGCTGCCGGCGCGGCCACCGGTGCGGGCGTCGTTCTTTGGCGGAGCGCAGGCAACTTGGCTCTGGACCCATTCCACCACCTCGTCCAGGCGGGCCGGTCCGCTGTCACTGGCCAGGTACAACGGCTCCAGGCGTTCACCTGCAAGGGCCTTCAGGATCAGATGCTCTACCGCCGCGGCGGCATCGTTTTCATGAATGCGGTTGGTAAAAGGCGCCGGTTTAGTGGGGGCCATCCGTCCGGCGATGACTTCTTCGAGAAAGCGCTGCCGGGTAGGGCCATAGATGCCGCTGAATCGTACCACCGTGGCCGGGTGGCCGCTGTCCAGTGCGGTTTGCTCACCGGCCAGGATCTGCTCGCCGCTGAAGCGCCGGGGCTCGGCCGGGCTGGTCTCATCAACCCAGCTGTCGTCGTCCTGGGCATAAACGCTGGTGCTGCTGATGAATACCAGTCGAGTGAGCGGCCGTCCGCCATGCGCTGCAAGCAGATTGGTCAGGCCAGTCACATAGGCGTTTCGGTAGCCATCCTCGTCGTAACTGGCGGGCGTCAGGCAGTAGACGATCACATCGAGGTTATCGGGGACCGCCTTTCTGAGGCCGTCGGAGTCCATTAGATCCGCTTTTACGCCCTCGACTCCCGCCGGCACCTGGTCCGGGTTTCGGCGCATTCCGAACACCGTGGCTGTGGTGCTGAGCCGGCTGGCAATGGCGCCGCCGAGTTTGCCGCAACCGGCCACCAGGATTCGAGGCTGGTTGGTGCGTTCAGTCATTGCCATAGACAATCTCAATCCTTATGCTTGAACCCATAAATAAGGGAATCAGTGCCCCGCATTTACCTGACCGGAGCTCACCATGACTCTCACCGAGTTACGATACGTCGTTACGCTTGCCCGCGAAAGGCATTTTGGTCGCGCTGCCGAGCGCTGTCACGTTAGCCAACCGACCCTCAGTGTGGCGGTCAAGAAGCTGGAAGACGAGCTGGGCATTCCGTTGTTCGAGCGCAGCAAGAGCAGCATCCGGGTCACCGAAACCGGTCAGCGGATCATCGAGCAGGCACAGCGAGTACTGGATCAGGTTGGCGTGATCAAGGACATGGCCCAGGATGGCAAGAACCAGCTGAACTCGCCGTTGAAAGTGGGCGCCATTTACACCATCGGCCCCTATCTGTTCCCGCACTTGCTGCCCGAGCTTCGGCGGGCGGCGCCAGAAATGCCCCTTTACATCGAAGAGAATTACACCGCGACCCTGCGCCAGAAACTGCGTCAGTCCGAGCTCGACGCCATCATCATAGCGTTGCCGTTTGAAGAGCCGGAAGTCCTGACTCTGCCACTGTACGATGAGCCGTTTGTGGTGTTGTTGCCGGCGGAACACCCGCTGGCAAAGAAAGAAGAGCTGACCGCGGACGAACTGGCCAAAGAACAGCTGCTGTTGCTCGGCCCCGGGCACTGCTTCCGGGATCAGGTTCTGGAATCCTGCCCACCCCTGGTGGACGCTGTGACCCGGCGGGTGGACACCGAATCCCCGGCGCTGGTCACCGAGGGTAGCTCCCTCGAAACCATCCGCCACATGGTGGCGTCCGGCCTGGGTATCACGGTATTGCCGCTGTCCGCAGCGACGGCTATGCAGTACCACGAGGACATCCTGGCGGTGCGCCGCTTTGCCCCGCCGGTACCCTTCCGCACGGTGGCGCTGGCGTGGCGGGTGACGTTCCCGCGGCCAAAGGCGATCGACATGCTGTCGCTGGCGGCCAGCCAGTGCCGGGTGATCGAAAAGGCGAAGACCGACACACCGGCCGTGGCCGAGAGCGCCTGAGTCCTGCATGACCTCGCTGGATGACATACCGGTTACCCAGCTAAAGGGCGTCGGCCAGGCCCTGGCGGACAAGCTCGGCAAACTGGGCATCTCCTCGCTGCAGGACCTGCTGTTTCACCTGCCGCACCGGTACGAGGACCGAACCCGGGTCATCGCCATGGGCAACCTGCGAATTGGCGACGTGGCCGTGGTGGAAGGGGAGGTCATGAAGACCAACCTGGTCATGGGCCGGCGCCGCAGTCTGCAGGTAACCCTCAAGGACAGCAGCGGCTTTCTGGTGCTGCGGTTTTTCCATTTCAACGCCGCCCAGAAAAATCAGCTGTCTGAGGGCGCACGGGTGCGTTGCTTTGGCGAGGTTCGCCCGGGGCGCGCCGGCTACGAATTCTACCACCCGGAATATCAGGTTAACCCACCCCCCATGCCAGCCGAGGGACAGGCCACACTGACCCCGGTATACCCCCTGACCGAAGGCATTCAACAGCCCAGGGTACGTTCCCTGTGCCAGCAGGCGCTGGGCTATTTGCAACGTTACCCGATCCGGGACTGGTTGCCGACCTCTCTGCTGGCCGATTATCAGTTGCCCGGTATCTCCGAGGCGGTGCAACTGGTGCACTCGCCACCCGCCGACGCGCCGGTGCACCTGCTGATGGAAGGGCGGCACCCGGCCCAGCAGCGGCTGGTGATGGAGGAGCTGCTGGCGCACCAGCTCAGCCTGCTTCAGGTGCGGGAGCAGATCCAGGCGCGTGAGGCGCTGCCACTGTTGCCCACCGGCGATCTGCCGGAACGATTTCTGGAGGCATTGCCGTTCAGTCTCACCGGCGCCCAGCGCCATGTCATGACCGATATCCGGCAGGACCTGAGCCAACCGTTGCCGATGTTGCGGCTGGTGCAGGGCGATGTCGGCTCGGGCAAGACCGTGGTCGCGGCGCTGGCCGCGCTGCAGGCGATTGCCTCCGGCGCCCAGGTGGCCCTGATGGCGCCGACCGAAATCCTCGCCGAGCAGCATTATCAGAATTTCCGCAGCTGGCTTGAGCCCCTTGGCATTGAGCTGGCGTGGTTGTCGGGCAAGGTTAAAGGCAAGGCCCGTCAGAGTGCCCTTGAGGCCGTACGGTCAGGTGCGGCCTCGGTGGTGATCGGCACCCATGCCCTGTTCCAGGATGACGTCGCCTTTGATCGGCTGGCGCTGGTGATCGTGGATGAGCAGCACCGGTTCGGCGTGCATCAGCGTCTCGCTTTGCGGGAGAAAGGGGTGGGCTCGACCTTGGCCCCGCATCAGCTGATCATGACCGCCACGCCGATCCCGAGAACCCTGGCCATGAGCGCCTACGCCGATCTCGACACCTCTGTGATCGACGAGCTACCGCCCGGGCGCAAGCCGATCGAAACCATCGTGATTCCCGACAGCCGCCGGGAAGACGTCATTGAGCGGGTCCGAAGTGCCTGCACCGAAGGACGTCAGGCCTATTGGGTGTGCACGTTGATTGAAGAGTCGGAGGCGCTGCAGTGCCAGGCCGCCGAGGTGACCGCACAGGAGCTGACCGAGCGCCTGCCCGGGCTCAAGGTGGGGCTGGTTCATGGCCGTCTCAAGGCTGCGGAAAAGGCCGAGGTGATGGAGCAGTTCAAGAACGGCGAGCTGGACCTGCTGGTGGCGACCACGGTGATCGAGGTGGGGGTAGATGTGCCCAATGCCTCGCTGATCATCATCGAAAATCCTGAGCGATTGGGGCTTGCCCAGTTGCACCAGTTGCGTGGGCGGGTCGGTCGCGGCGAGCAGGCCAGTTTCTGTGTGCTGATGTACCACCCTCCGTTGTCCAATAATGGCAAAGCCCGGTTGCAGGCGTTGCGAGACAGCCAGGATGGCTTTGTGATTGCAGAGAAAGATCTGGAAATTCGTGGTCCAGGCGAGGTTCTTGGTACCCGCCAGACCGGTATGATGCAATTTCGGCTGGCCGATTTCGAGCGCGACAAGGGGTGGATCGAACCGGTTCGCGAAATGGCGCCGGCATTGATGGCCGATCGGGCCCGGGTCCAGGCACTGATACGGCGCTGGCTGGGTGAAAAACTACGCTATGGCGATGTGTAACGGCTGAGGCCGACGTTGTCCGAAGAGGACGCCATGGGTCAGAATGGCAATCTGTATCGCCATTGGGGCCAGAATCTTGCCCTATACTGACTCAGACTCTTCAAGGAAAAGGCCGTCTGGCGGCCAGCAGGAATAATCGGGAGCAGACTATGGAACTACCTGTTGTGGTCCAACAGGCACTCGGCGACTCGGCTTCGGGCGTGTCACTGCGCAATGCCAGTCAGGCGAACGGGGAAGAACTGCTGCGAATGGCCTTGCTGAGTGACAGTGCCGGAAACCTCCAGGTGATTTGCCGAAAACACGACCTGATTGACCTGGAAGAACTGAACAAACGCATGGGGCGTGACTTCCGCCTGATGAAATGCCGGGACCAGGTGCGCGTGCGGGAACGTGCCGGTTTAAGCCAGTTGCCCGCGCTGCCGTCACTGACCGGCTGGCCCACCGTGGTGGACAGCAAGGTAGATGGCATGTCTACGGTGGCGCTGGTGCTGGAGGATCACGACTTGGCAATGGTCATGCCGGGCACGGATTTCCGGGCCCTGACCAGCAAGGCCGAACGCTGGACCTTCACCGCGGATCCCGAGTCGATCACCGTCAACCTTGACGATCACGGCCGGGACCGGGAACAACTGCACGCCGCGCTCAAACGGTTCACCAGCCTGCGCATCCAGCAGCGTCTGGAGGACACCCTGGAGCTGCCTCCGTTGCCGGAAACGGCCCAGCGCATCATTCACCTACGGGTGAATCCGAACGCGGTCATGGGGGATTTGGTGGACGTGGTGGAAAGCGATCCCTCGCTGGCGGCTCAGGTGGTGAGCTGGGCATCGTCCTCCTTTTACGCTGCCGCCGGGCAGGTACGCTCGGTGCACGATGCGGTCTCCCGGGTTCTGGGCTTCGATCTGGTGATGAACCTGGCCATGGGGCTGTCCCTGGGCCGGGCCCTGAAGCAGCCCCAGGACCATCCGGAAGGCTATGTGGATTACTGGCAGCAAGCTATCTGGCAGGCCCAGTCAGCGGGGGTTCTGGCCAGTATGATGCCGCGGGGCGAGCGTCCTTATTTTGGGCTGGCCTATCTGGCAGGCCTGCTGCACAACTTCGGGCACCTGGTACTGGCGCACGTCTTCCCGCCCCATTTCAAGCTGGTGTGCCGGTCGCTGGAGGTGAATCCGGACATCGATTCGTCAGTCACCGAGCATTATTTGCTGGGCGTGACCCGCGAGCAGATTGCCGCGCAGCTGATGGAAAACTGGGGCATGCCCGATGAGGTAACCCTGGCCATCCGGTACCAGAAGAATCCGGCCTACCAAGGCGACTGCCATGTGTACGCCAAACTGCTTTGGCTCGGTCGCCAGCTGTTGACCGCCCGAGGGGTGGCGCTGGGAGCTGGTGAGTCGGTGCCGCAGTCGTTCTACGACGACCTGGGTCTGGATCGGGATGCGGTTGAAGCCCAGTTTGATGAGCTGGTGAGCAATAAGGACAGTATTATGGCGATGGCCGGTATGATGAATCCCGTCAGCTAACGGCGGTCAGGCTCCCTTCCTTGTTCGATCCTTCCTAACCTTCTGATTTCCCATAAAAAGAGCCGGCCCTTGGGCCGGCAAGCTCACCCGCTTGTTGCAGAGTCGTCCAAACTTATCAGGAGAAAACAACGAAGGGCCTTGCCGTCGCAGATTAAGGCAGAGCCCTGTTTTTAATTTAGTCAAAGGACGGGAAAATAAAAGTCAATGGCTTTGCGTGGGAAAAAATGAGACGGCTTTCAAAAATTCCGCAAAGCTTAACCGCTTGATTCAAAGCCAAAAGGCGAGTCACGCCCCGCCGGAAATTTTACAAAAATTTACAAAATGCGATCGCTTCGCCTGACTGGTCTGACCATTACTTGGCGTCGAAATCGTGGTATCGCATCGCGGTGGCTGCCCGTTTAATCTCCTCTGCGTTGGCTTTTTCCACTTCGAACCGCTCTTTATCCATCTTTTCGACGAACTTGGTTTCGGTGGCCTGGCGGGCCTGATGGGTGGGCATGTGTTGGATTTTGTCGTGCACCTGCTGAAAGACGGAAAAGGGCGGCTGCTCCAACAACTCCGGGGCAACGTGGTCCAGCAAGCCCTTCAGGCGCAGGCAGGCTTCGGAGTACTCGACCTGGTCGGCCTCCACCGCCATGGCAATCACCCGGATACTGGAAATCATTTCGTCGCGACGTTTTCGGTTGAACTCATCGGCTTTTTCACGTCGGCGCCGGCTTTCGGACAGAGTGTTGGTCTGACGTCGGATGAACGTCAGAAGCAGAGCGATGGCAATCACACCAACGATGATCAGGGTCCATTGCAGCCACTGGGGCATTCTCGTCTCCTCGGGTTGGTCAGGCGCGTTTGCGCTGGCGTTCAGGGCGCCAGACTTTGACAGTTACCGACTGCCCATTCAATACGGAGGTGCCGACCAGCGGATCAATCTGCTCATCGCTGATGACATCGTTGATACTGGCGCCGGCGTGGGCCGAAGCAACCGCTTGTCCGGTGCCAGAGCGGTCGTGGCCCCAGCCATGGGGCACTGACACCACGCCAGGCATCAGGTCATCGGTGATCTCCACCGGCAGCACGATGAATCCGGCCTCCGAGCTGAGCTGCGCCGAGTCACCCGTTTGCAGGCCCAACCTGCTGGCGTCTTTTGGGTGCAGCATCAAGGTGCACCGACCCTTGCCTTTCACCAGGCGCTCGCTGTTGTGCATCCAGGAATTATTACTGCGCACGTGCCGGCGCCCAATCAGCTGTAACCCGGATTCGAGGGGTGCTCGCAGGTAACTCAGCAGGCGTTCGACGTCCTGCAGGTAGCGTCGGGGCGCCAGATTGATCAGGCCGTCACGGGTGAACAGGCGTTCCGGCATGGCCGGCTGCAACGGACCCAGATCGACGCCATTCGGATTATCCTTGAGTGCCGCCAGTGACAGGCCCTTGGGCAGCGCCTGCCAGGCTCGGTTCAGCGGGCTCAGGCGAGTGAGCGCCCGAACCGGATGGTGCTCTGGCAGGATATCCAGAACCAGATCCACCGCGGGCTGGAGCAACCCGCGGATCCGACCGGTGTCGGCGCCGTAGGGCCCGGTGCGGAGCAGCAGGTCCAGCATCGGGTCTGGTCCCAGTTGTTTGAAGGTGCGCCAACCCAGTTCCGCGCGCAGCGGCAGGCGCCCACCCCGCTTGTGCTTCTCCAGCCGGTGGGCCAGCTCGAGCAGAATTTGCCAGTCATGGCGGCTGTCCGGCCCGGCATCGAACAGCGGGGCGCTGTACTTGGCAACGTTGCGCACCGCAAACATGCTGAAAATCAGGTCATAGTGGCTGCGCTCCAGGGCGGCCGTGGGCGGCAGGATGACGTCGGCATGTCGGGTCGTCTCGTTCAGGTAATAATCCACGGACACCATGAAATCCAGGCCTTCGAGAGCCTTTTCCAGGCGAGTACCGTTCGGGCTGGACAGCACCGGGTTGCCGGCCACCGTGACGAAGGCCCGGACCTGGCCTTCGCCCGGGGTGAGCATCTCGTCGGCCATGGTGCTGGCAGGGTATTCCCCGCCGAATTCCGGTAGGCCCTTGACCCGGCTGTAGCGGGTGCCGAAATGGCCGCGCTGGCCGGCCAGGGCGCCCAGGGTAACCAGATCAATGGCGGGCTGGGTAAACAGCATGCCGCCCGGGCTGTCCAGCTTGCCGGTGAGAATGTTCAGGCAGTAGCTGAGCCAGGTGGCAAGACCGCCAAAGCGCTGGGTGCTGGTGCCCATCCGACTGTACAGGGCGGCTTTGCGGGTGCTGGCCAGTTGTCGAGCCAGCTGGCGGATTGCCTCGGCGCTGATGCCCGTGTGTTGTGCCACCGCGTCGGGGGTAAAAGCCAGCGAGACGACCCGCAACAAATCCAGATCCCGAGTGAGGTGTTCAGCAGGCCCGAGGTCTACCAGGTCCTCCGTGAACAGCGTATTGACCATGGCCATCAGCATCAGGGCATCGCTGCCGGGGCGAATGAAGTGGAATTCGTCCGCTAGTTGCCCGGTTTCGGTGCGCCGGGGGTCGATGACGACCAGGCGGCCGCCCCGGCTCTTCAGTTGTTTGATGCGACCGCGAAAATCCGGAACCGACATCAGGCTGCCGTTGGACGCCATGGGATTGGCACCTATGCAGATCAACAAATCGGTGTGGTCGATGTCGGGGATCGGGAACAGGATCTGGTGCCCGAACATTTCCAGACTGGCCAGCATGTGCGGCAGCTGGTCGTTGGAGGTGGCGGAAAACCGGTTCTGGCTCCCAATGGCGCGGAGGAAGGGCAGGGTGGAGACCAGGGCGCCGTGGTTGTGGACGTTGGGATTGCCCAGATAGACGCCGATGCTGTTGCGGCCATACTCGGCACGAGTCTGGTGCAGCCGGCGGGCGACCAGATCAAAGGCCTCGTCCCATTCCATTTCCTGCCAGCCGTTGTCGGTTCGGCGCACCGGCTTGCGCAGTCGGTCCGGATCATTGTGCAGGTCCTGTAGGGCGACTGCCTTGGGGCAGATGTAGCCCTGGCTCAGAGGGTCGTCTGCATCGCCTTTGACGGCGGTGATTTTTCCATCGCGAACATCAATGGCGACGCCGCACATAGCTTCGCACAGGTGGCAGGTGCGGTAATGGGTACCGTTGTCCATGGAGCCCTCTCTAACGGGAAGATCTTATTGTTGGGTTGTTCGGGGTGTTTTTGAGATTAGCAGTAAAGCTCTGGCAGGGGAAAAGAGCCAGGGCGCGGCCGCGCAACAAAAAAGGCCAGCCGAAAAGGCTGGCCTGAAAAGGTAAAGGCCTGACGTTACTGCTGAGCAGGTATTTCCTTTACCGGGTTGGAGATGAAGTTGAGGTAGACGCCCTGTTCCGGAATCTTCAGGGGCAACTGGACTGCCTTGCCTTTGCCGGCAGCGACGTCTTCACAGGCGCCGAAGCCATTGCCCGAAAAGATGCCGCCAAGGCAGCTGATGAAGCCCACGAAACCAGTGGCGGCGTCCGAACTTCCCGCGACGTCCACGGTGATCAGGGGGATGTTGCTGTTGCGCTGTTCAATTTGCATGCGGCCATCGTCGAAGAAGGTGATGTCGCCTTTCAGGTTCAGGGTGAACGGATAGCTGAACAGATTGTGGGCGAGCAGGCCCTCCAGTGGCAGGTGCAGATTGGGCGCGTCCAGCATGAGGTTGGCCTCGGTGCGGAACTCCGGATGGCCATTTTCATTCTCGACAATTAGCCCTTCGACCAGCCCCATCGGGTTGTCTTCGGTGGGTTGGCCATAGCGCATCCTCAGAATCTGCGGCCCGGTGACCGATTCGGACGGCCCCAGCAGGTTGTACCAGACGGTGGCCGAGGTGGTGACCAGCATGGTTGGGTACAAGAGCACGCGAATGTTACCGGTCGGTTCACCGGTGGCAGGATCGATCTCCGGGCCCATGATTTCAGTGTTGAGGCCATAGGTCTGATAGATGAATTTTTGCGCCGGGCATTCGTCTCCCTCGTAGCTGCAGCCCACCCTGGCATTTTCCTGCGATCCGGAGCCATCGTTGCCCAACACCACCGCATTGCCATTCATCAGCAACTTTGCGGCGTTGGGTGGTGTGGCGTAGCTGAGCACATCGCCACTACCGTCCACTTCATCGGCGACCGCGGTGAATGGCTCAATCGACTCATCGATGATGAAGTTCGAGTTGGTGTCCCGGATCGGAAGGTTCCGAAGTGGCGTGAACACAGTGTTGGTTGGCGTGGTGCCGCGGAAGTAGATTGAAAGCGGCCGGCCGCCGTTGTCGGTGGGATCGAGCAGCACATCGGTCTGCAGGGCCATGCCATTTTCCCCGCAGATGACGTTGGCGCAGTTCCCGTCTTGGGCAGAGACCATGGTGTAGCGATACAGCGAACCCGGCTCCCAGGGCGAGTCGGGATAGAACCGAATCCTCTGATTGTTCTTCTCGAGCCGGCCAGAGATCTCTGAGATTACGGTTTCGCTTTCATCGACTCTCTGTACAACGAACGTTTCGCCCGTGCGAATGGTGTCCAGGTCCATCGACTGTGAGAACACGACCGTAATGGGGCGATCCGACGGCATTGTGGTCACCGGCAGAATGTCCCGGGTCTGGGGATTGCCATCGTTGTCCTTGGGCAGATCGCTGGCTTCCTCACTGAGTTTATCAATGCAGTAGCCATGTTCGTCATTGGCCAACTGCCGGCTTTCGGTGACGCAGGGATAGCCCGGGTAGGTGGTCAGGGCGATCGGAGAGCGCTGTGTGACCGGTGAAGCCGGATCATCGATCGGGTCAAGCTCAAACTGCAGGCTTTGATTTGGCGCCGCATTGCCGGCGATGTCGGTCAAGCCGTTGATCTGGATAGTGTACTCGCTGGCGTGCTTCAGGCCGCCTTTCGGGTTCAGCACCACGGCAGTACCGTCCACCTTGGCGTCGACGTTGTCCAGCTTGAGACCGTCCTCGAACACGGTAATGCCGGAGGAAACCGTCGTGGCATCAAGCGGCTCATCGAAGTTCAGAATCACCGGGTCACCCGGACGCTGCATGGCCTGACGCGTTGCCGGAATGGCGTCCAGCGGTCCCGGCATCCAGCTCACCAGCTGAGGGCTGGTGGTATCGGGTTCGTAGAGCTCCTCGGCATCCAGAGCCGAATCGGCATCGGTTGCAGCCTCAATACGGAAGGCAATGGTGGAGTCGGTGTACTCCTGGCCCAGCAGTTCCGGTTCAACCACGCCAATCGCATCAATGGTCAGTACGCCATCCTGAACGATCGCAATCCCACTCAGCTCGACCCCCAGCAAATCTTGCGACAATGCCGCGTTGGGTTGGGCCTCCTCGGTGTTCATGGAGACGTCCATGAACAGTTTCACGTGCCGTGGGGCATTCAGATCATCCGTGTAGGGATTGGGGCTCAGATAACCGGTGGCATCCGACAGCATGGTCACCTTGATGTCGCCGGTGGTCTGAAGCTGGCCGGTTTTGGGGTCGATCACTGGCACGGTGCCATTGATCCTCACATCCAGGCTGCTGCTGGTGAGCACGCTGCCCTTGGGAACGCGCAAAGGCAGAGGCTCATCGGCATCGAAGGAGGGCGCGTAGGCCAGTTCGGCGAACAGACCGCCGGTCTGTTGCGAGGGCCCGGCAATGCCCTGCAGGACGGAGTTCAGGGTGACGCCATTGATGATCTGGCCGTTCAGCCGGGATTTACGGGCGCCACTCTCGCCGCTGCCGGCCAGCATGCCGGAATCGATCACCTCCTGGAACAGCACCACCGTTGGGCCGGTTTCCCGGGCCGTGAACTGTTGGGAAAAGTTCAGGGTGCCGCCGCTTGTGTGGCTGGGCAGGTCCTGAAGGTGCAAGGTGTATTGCTCACCCGCCGTCAGGGTGTCCGCCTTGGTCCCGCACATTTCTTTGGCATCGACCGTGCACGGGTCCAGGGTAATGCGGCGACCGTCCACCAATACCGTGGCGGGTATTGTCTCTCCGCTGGCATTCTCCAGGCGTATATCACCGCCCATGGCTTGCCACTCCGGATGCACCGGATGGGTCAGCACCAGTCGGAAGGTGGAGAAGTTCATCGGTTGGAATTCACCGCCGGGCGCCGGAACCATGCTAGCCACGGCAAATTCACTAGCGCTGTTGTCCAGATTGGCGAGACCGGTAAAGCCGCCGCGGGTGGAAAACTGGATGCCCTCGGCCAGGCGCGCGTTGGGCGTGGCGATGGTGCGCGCGCCCTGCGCCAGCAGTGGATCCTGGAAGGTGACGGAATAGTCCGTGCCCAGATTCAGCGGGTTGGTGGGCGTTAACTTCAGGCTGTGCCCCCCGTCCACCTTGGTGACGGAGAAAGTCACCGGGGAGTCGCCGTCGGTGACCAGAATCTTGTTCTTTAACTCGGCTTCGTCTTCGGTGACGGGGTGGGAGAATCGGATCACGATGTCGCTTGCCGGGCTGATGCCCGTTTGGCCGTCAGCCGGGTACGAGTACACCACCGATCCCGGCGTGGTTTTGGTCACGCTTTGTTCGTCGCCGCCACAGGCAGCCAGCAGAAGTGCGGGGATCAATGCCAGTGTGTTGTTGTATTTCATGGCAGAACTTCTCCTCAAAATTTCATTAGCCCAGTCATTCACTTGAGAATTTGCCGGTGCTCAGAATTTCAGGGTGATGGAGCCGCTGATGACATGAACGTCACCGTCAGCGGTTACGTCGGTTTCGTTGCCGTCGTAGTCCACCAGGGTGAAGTCCCGCTCCTGAAGCTGCTGATACTGGTAGCCCAGGTCCAGCCGGACCGGGTAGGCGAGCAGTCGAGTGCGATCGTAAGTGGCACTCAGGCCGAGGCCGAGAACGATCTTATCGGTGTCCAGGTAGTTGAGTTCTGGGTTGCGGGTGGTTTTTAGAGGCGACTCCTCGTAGGCGACCCCCGCGCGCACGGCGAAGTTCTGGTTTAACTCGTATTCCGCACCCAGCCGGGGAATCAGAATGTCGTCGAACTGGATGCGATCGCCCGGTGACTGGGATTCCTGATCCTTGATGGTGTCGGAGCCGAATTCATCCTCCAGTTCGGACCAGTTCTGCTGCTCAATGGAGCCACCTACCCGCCAGTTTTCACTCTGGTACTGCACGCCAAGGGCGACAGTCTCTGGCTGAAACGAATCGATTGTCGATACTGCCAGGCTCAAACCTGGATCGGGAATGGTCTGGGTCACGATGATGTTGGAGTCGACCGCGGTGGAGGCGGCTGACTTGGTCCGGTAGATCAAAGCGGTTTCCCAGCCGTCCAGGAAGCAGTCGGCGTCCGGGCAGAAGGTGCTGCCCAGATCCATGGTGGTGCCGAGAATGGTTTTCAGGGACGGCTCGGCGTTGACACCCAGTCGTTCCCGACTGGTTTCGCCACCGAGTGTCGACACGGCCTCAAGATTGGCGGCGGCTTCCAGAGTAATCCGGAAGGAGGCACCAGCGGAAATGCCGCGCCAGATCGGCGTTGCGCCGCCTATGTTCAGGAACAGCGGCTCTTTACCGTACTGGAGGAACTGGCCGCTCTCGGTGGTTTCGGAACGGAACGCCAGCATTTCCTTGCCGTACTTCTCGACACCGGCAATAAATCCCAGATAGATCGGGTGCTTGAATCGGGTAAGAGAGCCGAGATTGGTCTTCATGCCAATCAGCACGTGCTGACTGGGAGAGCTCGAAAGAACGTCGCTGCTGGCGTTGGGGTTTGCTGATCGCAGTTCTTGCTCGGCGTGCAGAATACCCGTGGTCAGTTCGCCCCGGGTATCCCGGGTGAGGGCGGCCGGGTTGTAGTAGGTCGCCGATACCTGGTCGTTGAACATCGACAGGGACTGGGCCGTGGCGACGTCGACCGGCATGACCCCATAGGTGGTGCCGATGTTACCCATGCTGGCAAAGCTGGAAAGAGGAAGACTGGTTGAGACTGCCGCAATGGCAATGGACATCGCCCGTACTGAAAATCGGGAGTTGGATGGCATTGATACACTCCATTATTGCTTTTGTTGTTTGCGCTTGCCGTTGTTTTCCCAACGGCGGGTCCTTGTTGTCGGACTTAGTGTATGAGGCTTGTCTTAAGAGGACGTTGGCATTTTTGACACGACCTTGTGTCTGTATAACCACTCCTGTCTGATTGTCAGACGAAATTCTCTCGAATACAGAGCGTTAAGCAGAGGGCAGGCGACCGAAGAATGTCGGTGGCGCGGGAAGTTTTGCCGTTTGCGGAGTTGTTCGGCGAACCCCGCTGGGGTTCGCGTTCAACCGGCGCTGATCGTGGCAAGGTTGCAATATTGCCCCTTGAAATAAAGCAATGGCTTGGGCGAAACCGGGACTTGCCGGGTCAGCGCCTTCACTTCACCAACCACGATCAGATGGTCGCCGGCGGGGTGTTCGGCATAGATGTCACAATCCAGCCAGTGCAGCACGCCGGGAAGGATGGGATTGCCCAGGGGCGAAGGCTGCCAGGCAATATCGTGCCACTTGTCCGCGCCTTGCTGCGCGAACTGGTTGGATAGCGCAACCTGCGCAGTGGACAGGATATTCACGGCGAAGCGACCTGCCCGACGAATCCTGGGGTAGCTGTGCGAGTTCGCCATCACGCTGAACGACACCAGCGGCGGCTTGGTGGAGACGCTGTAAAACGATTGGCAGGTAAAGCCGACTGGCTCGTCGACACCGCAAGAGGTAATCACAGTGATACCGGATGCGAAGTGCCCGAGCACTTCGCGAAAGTGCTTTGAATCGATGTCCGTTGTCGCTCGTGACATGGTGGATCCTGTTTCTGTGCCGAACTAGGTCGAGAGTTCTTTGCGTACGATGGCGGCGCCGGCGCTCAGAGCCTCTAACTTGCCCCGTGCGACACGGCGGGACAAAGGCGCCATACCACAGTTGGTGCAGGGGTAGAGTTTGTCCGCGTCGACGAATTGCAGCGCTTTTCGGAGTGTGTCGGCGACCTCGGCTGGCGTTTCAATCGAATCGTTGGCCACATCAATGGCGCCCACCATCACTTTTTTGCCACGAATGAGTTCCAGCAGATCCATGGGCACATGGGAGTTGTGGCATTCGAGGGAAATCAGGTCGATTGTGGACGCCTTCAATTTCGGGAAAATTTCCTCGTACTGCCGCCACTCGGAGCCCAGGGTCTTTTTCCAGTCGGTGTTGGCCTTGATGCCGTAGCCGTAGCAAATATGAACCGCGGTTTCACAGTTCAGCCCCTCAACGGCCCTCTCCAGGGCGGCAATGCCCCAGTCATTGACCTCATCGAAAAAGACATTGAAGGCAGGCTCGTCGAACTGAATGATATCCACCCCGGCGGCTTCCAGTTCTTTGGCTTCCTCGTTGAGGGCCTTGGCAAATTCCCAGGCCAGCTTTTCACGGCTCTGGTAATGGGCGTCGTAAAGCGTGTCGATCATCGTCATGGGGCCAGGCAGCGCCCATTTGATGGGGCGGTCCGCCTGCGCCCGCAGAAACTTGGCGTCTTCAATAAACACCGGCGTCTGGCGGCTAACGGCACCCACCACCGTGGGCACGCTGGCGTCGTAGCGATCCCGAATCCGGACGGTTTCCCGCTTGCTGAAATCGACACCGTCGAGGTGCTCGATAAACGTGGTCACGAAGTGCTGGCGCGATTGTTCGCCATCGCTGACGATATCAATGCCTGCTAATTGCTGCTCGTGCAGGGAGACTCGCAAGGCGTCCTGTTTGCCGGCGGTCAATTCGTCGCCCTGCAGTTTCCAGGGTGACCACAGGGTCTCGGGCTGCGCGAGCCAGGTGGGCTTGGGCAAACTGCCGGCGGTCGAAGTCGGTAGTAGTTTTGGCATGGTCGATACTGCTCTTAGTCCGGTCGATTAGTGGGCGTAATGGGCAGACCACTGCTCCAGCAGCGTCCGATAAGGCTTGATGAAACGTTGCTCGGCAAACTTGCCCTGCTCGATCGCGAGGCCACTGCGCTCTTCCCGGTCGTAGGTGATTCGGGTCAGCGAATAATCCGATTGCGCCAGGCTTGGTTTGAAGCACTCACCCGCAGCTGCGTTGGCGTTGTAAATCTCCGGGCGGTAGATTTTCTGGAACGTTTCCATGGTGCTGATGGTGCTGATCAACTCAAGATTGGTGTAGTCATTGAGCAGGTCGCCAAAAAAATAAAACGCCAGCGGTGCAACACTGTCCGGGGGCATGAAATAGCGAACCTTCAAGCCCATCTTTTGCAGGTATTGCTCGGTGAGCGAGGACTCATTGGGTTGGTATTCGAAGCCCAGCACGGGGTGTCGATTCCCGGTCCGGTGATAGGTCTTGTTGTCGGAAACGCTCAGGCAAATCACAGGAGGCTTGCTGAAATTCTGTTGGTAGGCCTCCGACTGCACCAGGCACTTGAAGATGTTGCCGTGCAGGTCGCCAAAGTTTTCCGGCACGCTGAAGTGACGCTGGTTCTTGTTGTGAGCCAACAGCAGAACACTGAAGTCGTAGTCTCTGAGGTAAGACGAAAAGTTATTGCCGACAATGCCCTCTATGCGCTGTTGGGTTTTGCTGTCAACGATCGTCGTTTTGAGGATCTCAATGGACGGGAACCGATCCTCCTGGCCGTCAACGCACAGATTCATATCCACCGAAACGATGTCCAGTTCGACCGAATAGCGGTCGCCCTCCGGGTTATCCCAGTGCGCCAGGGCATTGAAGCGGCTATCAATCATCGTCAGGGTGTTGCGCAGGTTCTGAGCCCGGCTCTCGCCCCGTGCCAGGTTGGCAAAATTGGTCGTGATCCGGGTGGTGTCGGATGGACGATAGTGTTCATCGAAGCGGAGGCTTTTGATGGTGAAGCTGACCGTGTTATTCATGGTGATCTTGCAACCTGAGTCTTTGGTATGGAATCCGAATAAACGTTCCGCGTGCCGGCTGTTGAAACGGCGCTGGTCATTGCCGGAATTGCGCGGAGAGACTGTGTTATACCCAGATAATCCCATGAATAAAAATGGTATTAAGTCATCAATGTATGATCATCGTTCATGCATAGGCTCAGGGGCTGCAATGACGGCCGTGCGCCGCTGGATGGCCGGTTGAATCGCTCTGGTAGGTGGGGGTGAACAAGGCGGAATCCCAAGGGGTAAGGGGGAGTGCCGTGAAAAACGGAGGCCATAGCCCACCGGTTGAACGATCGGTGCAGGGTGTGACAAGGAGGGTGTCGACAAATAATGGGCCCAGCTGGACTCGAACCAGCGACCAAGGGATTATGAGAGCCTTGTGGCGGGTTTTGCTCGACCACAGATAATCGCATTGTCCAGCTAATCAGGTACTTGGCACTAAATAAAACCACAGAAATGCCCATTCCTTCACATACCCGTTGACGTTTGGTTGACGTCCTGTAGTCCGTATACTTTCTCTCAATCCGTCTAAACTCATTGGATAACCAAGCCTGTTGAGGGGGCATCAATGATTGGAGTAAAAAAGTGCTTTTATTCGGCCCTCGGCGAGGTTCGAAAGGTCCCGGAAAATATTACCGATCCCCATTTGAGCAAGGCCTTTTCTAACGCAGAATCGTTAATCAAAGAAAAGGGAATTGACCAGGTAAAGACTGATGCCGATCGTGACCGTCATGGAGATACACCGGCACAGATAAGCTCTGCGGCTGGATACTTGGCTCTAGCTTTCAACGCCCTTGAATCGGTTAAGGAAGATTACAGTGACAAAGAAAGCCAGGAATCCCTGAATCGTGCTTGCAGGTTCTTTCACTTCGCTGGTCACGGGTTCTTGAATTTGGGTAACGTTAATCGGGCGGCAGATGCATATAGGCGGTCGGGTGTTGCCGGAAGCGTTGCCGATGAAACATCTAGTCTTTCAATCCGGTCTCTCGCGAGAGCAAAGATCTGTTACCAGGACATAGGCATTACAGAGGAGTCTGACCGGATGCACATCCTCGAATGGCATGCGCGCCTGCTGGCTTCGACCGGAATTCGGAGCATCCTCTTGAACCTCTGGAGGGTCACGAGTCTCTACGGTGTTTCTCTGCGGCGTTGGGTTGTAAGTATTGCACTTACTCTCTCCGTTTTTACTCTGCTCTATGAGGGGTTCGCTCGATCTGGTCTCCTTCACGGAGCTGGCGACGGTTGGACACCTTTAATTTCGGCGTTCTACTACGCGGTCGTAACCACCACTACCGTAGGGTATGGAGAGATCCATCCCTTAGGGCCTTTCGCGCAAGTTGCTGTGGTCCTTAATATTTTTATTGGCTACGTGCTTTTTGCGATAGGGACGACGATTTTGGGGAGGAAGGTTCTTGCGAGATAGAGAAACCATTTAGAGTAAATTAATCCAATGAACCCATGGGCAGGCTGAGTAGCCCATGGGTGCTCTTGCTCCGAAGCGAGGATTAATAAACTGCAGATCTCCTGAAAGTGGCATTGCAGCCGTTTCCAACCGGAGTAAGCAGCATATCAACTCCTCCAGCATTTTCAGTCCAGATGTAGTCTGGGCTTTCCGCCACGTATTCAAAGGCCTCAAGCTCAGCAAGCGTTGCATTGCAGCTCTTGTTATAGCCGATAATCGTTGTGTGGTAGGCGTAGCATTTGCTGCCAGATTTTGTAAGAACTGCATCGACAAGAACCGCATCGTTCTTCTCGCCGTAGGTGCCAGTAATCCGCAGAGAACCATCCATCGATTTGAACCAGTCACTGGTTACCCTGAGGTCATCGCCACCCGCGAACTCGAAGGCGTCCTCTATTGCTGCGTCACATCCATGAAAGCCACGCTCGTGTGCGTGGTTTACCGCGAAAGCAACGAACTTTTCGTTTGATTGAGCAGCGTTCGCGACGAGCATTGAAGCCGTGATAAGCGTAATTGCTGTCCTTTTCATGCCAATCTCCTATTTTGACAAAGTTAAGATTTGGCAATGACTTTAAAGGAAAGATGGCCTGTCCGAAACTCGGTTTTATTATGTTTGACAACCTATTAACTAACTGAAACTAAAACCTATTTAATCGTTTCTGCTGTGGTCGCTCGTGTATGTTAAGAACCTTCCACAAGACCCCCAGAGAGGTGCCCAGCCTATGATCATTAGGGCCGCCCCCAATGAAAATGACCTCGGGAATTGAACCCGATGCCGAATGCTCTCGAAGCGACACAGTAAACCACTATTCTCGGTAAATCAGTTACTTCAGAAAAGTTCCATCCACTCCAAACCACGTCAAACCACAAAGCCGTGGACACTTTGTTGACACCTTCGGTAAGCTTTCTATCGGTGTTTCAAGGGATTGAATGATGTCACTTAAAAAGTTATGCGCGTCCCTATTTGCGCTGTTCATCCTCTCTCCAGGTGTTGTCCAATCCGATGGTATGTACCGTTGGATTGACGAAAATGGTGTAACCCACTTTTCCGATGAAGAACCGTCATCGGGAGCTAAGCGTGTATACCCCCCCGGAATGAGTGTTATCCCAATGCGGGACAATATCCGAACCCAGCAGAATATAGAGCAAATACGTCGCCCACAGCTTTTGAATCCTTCTAGGAGCTCAACCGTTCATCAGAGTGGTACGGGCTCAGATTTGGACGAACACCGTAAGAAGCGCCAGGAAGCATTGATATACAAACGCTGCGAAGGGTACGTTGCCCGTATCGGCTGGATTGAGGACCGTCTTCGGGCTGGCAACTACTCGATTGCTCAGGGTAATCGATGGAGAGCTGAGCGACGCGACCTGTCTAGCAAAAGAGCGTGGGAGTGTCTGCGCAATAATTAAACTAGTGAGCGATCTTTCACAATAGATAGGGATTTCTCCCCTGTTTCGCTCCTTTGAGCCTGTCAACATAGCGCTTGGCCATCCGTTCAAGATGATTACGGCTTACCGCCGGCAAGGATGCCTGGCAAGCGCGACACCTGCATAGTGGTGTGACTTCAGGGAGAGCTCTGAGATCAATTTTGAAAGACGCGATTACTCATCTCTATTCCCTTCTGTTATCTATGTTTTTTTTATGTAATGCTTATCTATAGCCATTATAAATTTTAGCTGGTTTTAGAGGTCTCTGTGATAAAAAAGTGTCTGGCGATCCTTTTTAATTGGAAAGAGTTAATTGGTCTCTTGATTTTTTGGCAGGCAATATTATCTGCTCCATTTTCTGTGGATCTCTCCGTCACCTATTCGTCAAACCCGGTTTTTATTCCATTGGTAAGTGAGCAGTCAAGCGAAGATGCTTCAATGTTTCAAATTGTAGTTACAAATGAATCAAGTGACTCAATTTCAAATATCGAGGTGACTTTGAATGGGATAAATAAAGTTTACCTTACGGGTTACCGAACCTCTTCCAAGCGGTTGATGGAGAGCTATGGGAACGCAATTGATTATGAGTTCCGTGACGAAACATCATTATATTTGAGCGAACTAGAAGAGATTCCATCCGGTCATAACGTCCAAATTCAATTGCTGGTCGAGGAAGCGAAGTTTCTTCTGGGTAGCAGGATAAATGTTACGGCGGACTCGGAAAACATTGAAGTGTCGGGCGTATCAAAAGTATCGGGATTTTGGGGGTTCTTAGCATCATACTCCAATTTCATAGTCGTCTGTTTAGCTATGGGAGCTATTATTCTTGGTCTTACACGAATGAAAGGTGAAGAATGATACTTTTTCTTCGGTTTATTGCATTTTTAATTGATTTAGCTTTCTTTATTCCTGCTTCCTTTTCAGTGGCCTTAGTCTTGTCTGTTTTGGTCGACGTCGAGATAAATAGCTTTACAATTGGTAGCCTGTTTCTCCCCATTTTAATCGCGGTTTTCGAAAGGTTTTACGGAGGGATGACTCCAGGAAGATTTGTAATGCGAATTAGGTTGGTTTCAAGTCAAGGTTCTGGTTTGGATCTTCGCCATTATCTTATCCGCATTTTTACTCTATTTATTTCAATTCCCGCCCTCGTGTTTCTGGTCGGATTTTTCAGATATTTGACTGGCGATTTGAATAATTTTTACTACGACTACCATCTATCTATAGTTTTGTTCCTTATTTTTTATGGTTTTGGGATTGTGTATACGCTGGGTCAGCAGTCTTTCCATGACTATATTTCTGGGTCTTCAGTTGTCCGTCTTGGTCAGCGTCCTACACGTACAATTAAGAGAAAAACGCTTTTTTGGCCAGCTTTTTCCACAGTAATAGTTATAAATCTGGCAATATTTTTCATTCCCAAAATAGTTAATTCGGATAATGTAAATTATTTTAGAGAAAGTACAGGGATTATGGATGAAGCTAGTATGATACACATGGACGACATGAACTTTTCTTCTTCGGATATTGACGCTGGGAACCCCGATTTTTTTCGATACTATGACGGTTATCACGGGTTCAATGGTTATGTCAGTTTAGTTAAAGCTGACGGTAGATTTGATTTTTCAGGAATATATGATTTGGGTTTTTTGAGAGATAAAAACCCACATATACCTTCTTATAGTGTTCTTGTCACCTCTGATGGTATCGCCAATAATAAGTTTATGGATGAGGTTTCGATAAGAGTATTTCAATATGCTTACGAAAAAAGTAAGAGTCCTGGTGTGTTTGTGGTTTTTGTGAACAAGGAAAGTTATTTTAATTTAGTGTATAGGTATACTACGATTCCTCGACTTGTTTTTTTAATCGAGGCTGGTGACACTAATGAGTTTTGGCCAATTGTTTTGCCAGGTAATGGTGGTGTTTCGACCCTTAGTTTTTCGTCAATTCCTGCGCCGGCAGTGATGTCTGAAGCAGCTTCAAGCTTGAGGTAGGGGTTGCTGGGTTGTTTCGATTTCTGTTTGATTATTAAATAATAAGATTAATCTATAAGTCCTAAGCTTTTTGCAGTGGACAATTTTATTTCGGTGCTGTGGTAAATTCCAAGCACTTTTTCAACTTTTGTGTATTGTTGGAAATAACTTTTATATACTTTGTTTAATGACTCGCTTTCTTTTTTGAATATTGCAGGTAAAATTAAACTCTCTTCTAGGCAGTCAGATAATTTAAGTCGAGATGATTCAAGTGTGTCCAAAAGAATAGAGCTTTTTATAAGGAGGTTTTGGATTTCTTCTTGCATTTTTTTTGATCTTTTTAAAATGCTGTTGGTCGCGACCTCCGACTCTATTTCAGATTGTAGTTCTATTGACCTTGATATGCTTCGATGAGCGTCACGTAATTTTATTTGGTTCTTGATAATGGCGGTATTTATTTTTTCATAGTTTAGTTCTGATATGTTTTCAATTGGATGCCAAATCTCTTTCGCTGCCTCTGTAATATAAGAGTCGAATAACTTTATTGCTTTTGTGATATTTTTTTGGTCATCCTTTCTTTCTTTGTAATCAATTTGCCTTTTCCAAGACGCTACGCCAAATAGCGCAGTTGCTGACAATACCATTCCTGTAGTATTCGTTATGCTAATGGAGCTTCCAACAATAGCCATTCCTGAGCATAGGCCTAGTAGAAAAAGCAACAATCCATTAAGTATTGAATCTAGAGGCTGTAATCTCATTCGACCACCATGTCGTTGGTACGTTTTCTTTTTCTTAGCCTGAAACCGCCACCACACACTACGACGGCCAGCCCTTTTGTTTTTGTCGTTCCCCTCGTCGGTCTCTATACCAGAAACTGGCGATTCTTGCCGCCAGGCTGAAACCTATCCTGTTTTCAGGCTGTTCTCTTTCCGTGCTTTTTCTATCTCTGGGCTAATCTGCCCAGCTTCCGGAATTGTTCTACCGCTTACGATCCATAGCGCGAACTGTGGGTAAACGTCACACACGGCCTCTATGTGCTCCTCGTTCGCTCTTTGCTTCCCACCTCTGATGTTTGACCACTTGTTTCTATCAATGCCGGTGGCCTTCTCCATGTCGCGTGAGGAGACCTCCAAAACATTAAAAAGCTCAATAAGCCTATCTCTAATCATAGGTAAAATATACTTGTAAATAGTACGACGGAATATGTACGTCGTACCATGTAAAGCAGTGTAGCAGAGTGCAAAACAGTGGACGAGCAAAAGCAAATCATTCTGATCGCAACCCCCGTCATGACCCAGGACCGCTACGCCCAGCTTACAGGCCTAACGGAAGGGCAGGTCAGGGGCCAGATCGAAAAGGGACATCTGCCTTCACTCAAAATCGGCTGGGTGCGCATGGTCAACATCGCCGCGCTCTCCCAGCAGGCCCTGGACCAGGAGGACTGGCAATGACTCCAGAAGTTCGCAACCAGAAGAAAACCATCATGCGCCTGCGCTTCCGGGAAGCCTGTGAAGCTCACCAGGACGGCAATTATGAAGAAGCCGCCCAGCGCATCAGCCAGATCCATCAGATGGTTTCTGCCTACATGAAAGTCGATTCCGACCTCTACTGGTTTAGCCTCCGCCTGACCATCCTCTGGGCTGAGTTCCTCATCCAGGACGACACCCGCGACTTCAAAGCCTGGGCAGTCGGGCAGGCCTGCACCGCACTGAGGGCTGCGGCATGAGATTTCACCATCACGAGATCAGCAAAGCCATTAACGCGGCCAGTCTTGCCCTGGCTACCGGCGCCAGGTGGTCTGAGGCTGAGTCAGTAAAGCCTTCTGCGTTCACCCCTTATCGGGTGACCTACTCAGGTACGAAAGCGGCAAAAGTCGCTCGGTTCCTCTAAGGAAGGATCTATACGAGCAATTGATTGAAGAGTTGCCGTTCCAATCTTGCTATGGCGCGTTCAGGTCCGCACTAGAAAGGGCGGAAATCAAACTTCCAAAGGGCCAACTTACGCATATCTGTAGACACACTTTCGCTAGCCAATTCGTTATGAATGGTGGGCATATTCTAACTCTGCAAAGAGTTCTTAGGCATTCGGACTTGAAGCTCACCATGCGCTATGCTCATTTAGCGCCGGATTTCTTGGTTGAAGTGCCGCAGAAATACCCTGTCATTAGTTAGGAAATTGGTATGGCTATTCTTGAACTGCTGTTGGCTGGCTTTTGTGGTTACATCATGGGGATTTTCTTGATTGGTGTAACCTCTTGCGTTTTTACTTTTTGGATTTCTATTGAACTTGCGGTGAGTGGCAATCAAGTTTCCGAGAATCTCGGCATTGCGGTCCGTCAGCTCTGGGGAGTTGCCTTTACGATAGGGATCATTTACGCGGTGTACACCGTTCAAGGATTTCTTTTCTCTATCGCTTTTGCTGTTGGTTACCTTTGGACTTTACTGGGCATGGTTTGGAATAGGTTGACACATGGTTGACACATCAAGGTGTCAAAAACGCGAGAGTCACTGTAAGTTATTGAAATATGGTGGGCCCAGCTGGACTCGAACCAGCGACCAAGGGATTATGAGTCCCCTGCTCTAACCAACTGAGCTATAGGCCCGTGCAGACTTGCTGTTTTGAAAGGTGTTTCCGGGGGGAAACAGAGCGGGCGCCATTATACCGGTGAGGTAGGGCGCCCGCTACTGTTGTGGGCGTTATCCCTGGGGATTGCCCTGATCGTCGATGAAGCCGCGCAGGTGATCGGAGCGCGACGGATGGCGCAGTTTGCGCAGGGCCTTGGCTTCGATCTGACGGATACGCTCCCGGGTGACGTCGAACTGCTTGCCGACTTCTTCCAGGGTGTGGTCCGTGTTCATCTCGATACCGAAGCGCATGCGCAGCACCTTGGATTCGCGCGCTGTCAGGCCGGCCAGTACCGAACGGGTCGCTTCGCGCAGGCCCTCTGCGGTAGCGGAGTCCACCGGCGACAGCGCCTGGATGTCCTCGATGAAATCGCCCAGGTGGCTGTCTTCGTCGTCGCCGATCGGGGTTTCCATGGAGATCGGCTCTTTGGCGATCTTCAGTACCTTGCGGATCTTGTCCTCAGGCATTTCCATGCGCTCGCCCAGCTCTTCCGGGGTCGGCTCGCGGCCCATCTCCTGCAGCATCTGGCGGGAGATCCGGTTGAGCTTGTTGATGGTCTCGATCATGTGCACCGGAATACGGATGGTGCGGGCCTGGTCCGCAATGGAGCGGGTGATGGCCTGACGGATCCACCAGGTGGCGTAGGTCGAGAACTTGTAACCACGACGATACTCGAACTTGTCGACGGCCTTCATCAGGCCGATGTTGCCTTCCTGGATCAGGTCCAGGAACTGCAGGCCGCGGTTGGTGTACTTCTTCGCGATGGAGATAACCAGACGCAGGTTGGCCTCGACCATTTCTTTTTTGGCGCGACGGGCCTTGGCTTCACCGATCGACACGCGACGGTTGATTTCCTTGACGTCGGCCACGTCCAGATCCACTTCGGTCTGCACGTTCTGGATCCGCTTCTGCAGGCGCACAATTTCGTCAATGCGCTCGGCCATCGGCGCGGCGTAGGGCTTCTTGCTCTTGGCAATCTTCTCGGCCCAGTCCAGGTTGGTTTCGTTGCCCGGGAAGGACTTGATGAAGTCCTTGCGCGGCATTTTGCAGTCGCGAACGCAGATTTGCATGATCGCGCGCTCGTTCTCGCGCACCAGAACGTTGGTGGAGCGCACCACATTGATCAGCTCGTCAAACGCCTTGTTGGCCAGCTTGAACGGCGCGAACACCTGACCCAGCTCGTTCAGGGCGTCTTGGGCCTTCTTATCGGCGCGGCCGTGCTTGGCCAGAGCCTTGTCGGCCGCGTCCAGCTTCTCAGCCAGCAGTTCGAAACGGAGCCGGGTTTCTTCCGGATCCGGGCCGTTGTCGGTTTCTTCCTCGTCGGAGTTGTCGTCGTCATCGTCGGAAGAGGATGCGTCGTCGCTGGAGGCCGCCGGGGTTTCTTCGCCCATGAACGGCTCGGCGTCGTCCGGGTCGAGGAAGCCTGTAACGATGTCGCTGATGCGGCCTTCGTTCTCGATGATGCGGTTGTAGGCCTGCAGCACGGTGCCCGCAGTGCCGGGGAAGTGCGCAACGGCGGCCATGACATCACGGATACCTTCCTCAATGCGCTTGGCGATTACGATCTCGCCTTCCCGGGTCAGCAGTTCGACGGTACCCATTTCACGCATGTACATGCGCACCGGGTCCGTGGTGCGGCCGGCATCGGTCTCAACCGCGGCCAGAGCGGCGGCAGCTTCGGCCGCGGCGGCCTCATCGGCGGTTGAATCACCCTCGGTCATCAGCAGGGTATCGGCATCCGGAGTTTCCTCGGTTACCTGAATACCCATGTCGTTAATCATGCGGATGATGTCTTCGACCTGATCCGGGTCGGCAATGTCTTCCGGAAGATGGTCGTTTACCTCGGCGTAAGTCAGGTAACCTTGTTCCTTGCCTCGTGCAATGAGGTCTTTTAAACGTGATTTTTGCGAATTGCCTGACATAGACACCCTGTGAACTCGCTTTGAGAAGGAAAAAAGTTAAACAGCCATTATAGCTGTCACGTGGTCGCACTGCCACCGAATGGTTAGATGGTGATCAATGCGTCTAGTTTCAAGTGCTGTTAGCCCTGGGTGCCGCCACTCAGGGTCCGTAACTCTGTGCGTTCCTCCGCTGAGAGGTTCGCGAAATTCCTCAGTAGCGCTGCAAGGCGCTGTTGCCGGGAGGCTTCTTCGTTCGGGCTCAGTAGCTCCCGAGCCGCCTCCAGCGTGCTTTTTCTCGCCGGAATGTGTTCGATTCCGTCAAACAGGTGGAAAAAACGATCCCTGGCCTGGCTATCAAAGGCCAGTCCGCGGATCAGGGATTTCCGATCCCGCACCTCGTGTTTCAGAACCCAGCTAGCGAATTCCCGGGCCTGATTGTATTGCCGCGAGCTTCGCGACAGTTCGACGATTTCCGTCGCCATTTCCGGCGCTTCCAGCAGCGCAAGGCACAGAATGCTGTCCTTGCTCAGTTTGACGTCGACGCGCTCTTCCGGGACTCGGTCCCGCCGACCATCTTTCCAGTTGCCGCCCTGTTTCCGAGTGCGTTCCTGCCACTGATTGCGGCCCCCGCAGAGCCGGAGCATCTCGTGCCACATGGCGTCCCGCAGGGTGCTCTTGGGCATCTTGTTCAGCAGTGGCTCTACCCGGGCGCGCAATTCGCCCCGATGCTCGGGCAACTGCAGGTCGAGACCCTCACTCTGGCGATCGAACAAGTAACGCGACAAGGGCGTGGCACCGTCGATGCGTTTCTGGAAGGCCTCTGATCCTTCCTTGCGCACCAGGGTGTCCGGGTCTTCGCCCTCGGGCAGCATCAGAAACTGCAGATGCATGCCGTCCGCCATCATTTCGAGGGCGTTGTCCATGGCCCGGTCCGCCGCGCGAAAGCCTGCCTGATCGCCGTCGAAACAGAACACAATGTGCCGAACCTGCCGGAGCAGGGCGGTCAGACTGTCCTGGTTGGTGGCCGTGCCCAGGGTAGCCACGGCGTAGTGAATTCCGTGTTGGGCCAGGGCAATGACGTCCATATAGCCTTCGACCACCAACAGCTTGTCGAGCTGCCGCAGGGCCTGCTTGGCCTCGAAGAGCCCATAAATCTCACGACTCTTGTGAAAGACATCAGACTCCGGAGAGTTGATGTATTTGGCTTTGTCGTCCCCGAGGGTGCGTCCACCGAACGCCACCGTTTTGCCGCGGGTGTTGCGAATCGGGAACATCACCCGATTACGAAACAGGTCCCTTGGTCGGCCGTATTTGTCAGACACCGTGCCGGTTTCAATCAGCGGACCCTTCAAATCCTGGCTGGCGGCCTCGAACAGCGCCGTGCCGGCCGACGGCGCGTAGCCAATCTGGTACTGCTGTACGATGGCGTCGTCCAACCCACGCTGCTGCAGATAATCCTTGGCATAGGCACCTTGCTGGCTGCCCAGGGCGGACTGGTAGAACCGGCTGGCAAAATCGAGCGCGTCGGTCAGGGTCCGTGCCTGCTGCATTTCCTGCTTGGCTGCCCGGTCGTAGGGCACCTCAAGACCGGCCCGTTTCGCCAGTTCTTCCACCGCCTCGGTGAACCCCAGGCCCTCGAATTCACGGATGAAACTGATGGCATCGCCGTGGGCGCCACAGCCAAAGCAGTGGTAAAAGCCCTTGTCCGGACGGACATTGAACGATGGCGTCTTCTCGTCGTGGAAGGGGCAGCAGGCCTTGTAGTTGGCACCGGCCTTCTTGAGCGTAATGCGTGAACCGATCAGCTCTGCCAGATCCAGCCGATCAAGCAGGTCTTCAACAAATCGTTGAGGGATCAGTCCGCTCATGGAGACTCCAGATCAACCGGGACTAGTATCGGATTCGGCCATAGCCAAAAATGCCGCCGAAGCCAGGCCTCGGCGGCATTTTTTGAGTCGCTCTGTGCAGCCTGCGGCTGGACAGGCAATCAGTGCTTTGCAGTCAAGCGGCGTCGTTATAACTTAGTACAGACGCTCGAACTTGCGCTGTTCCCGCTGAAGCTTCTTGAGATGACGCTTAACGGCAGCGGCTGCTTTGCGCTTACGAACAGCGGTCGGCTTCTCATAGTGCTCACGACGACGTACTTCAGACAGTACACCGGCTTTCTCGCAGGAACGCTTGAAGCGACGCAGTGCTACGTCAAACGGTTCATTCTCTTTCACTTTAACAGCTGGCATTCGAAAATCACCTACCTGATAGATTCGGTTTCAATGTTGTCCGCCTGGCGGTGCCAGTGCGGTTCGATCCCTGGTCAGATTGGCTAAAACTCGACCAGTGCGTATTTTAGGGCGGCAATGATAGCGCCTGGGTTATGGCAAGGTCAATGATTGTTCAGATGAATCTGACAGGCGGTTTCGGGTTTCTGCTAAAATGCGGCATTTTATAACCCTGCCAACCAAGATGGCCCGGATATTATGCTGATTCTCGGTATTGAAACCTCTTGTGATGAAACCGGTGTGGCGCTGTTCGACAGTGAACGTGGGCTGCTGGCGCACGCGCTGTTCAGCCAGATTGACATGCACGCTGACTATGGCGGTGTGGTCCCGGAGCTGGCGTCGCGGGATCACGTTCGCAAGCTGTTGCCCCTGTGCGATCAAGTGCTGGCGGAGGCAGGTAAAGGAAGGTCTGACCTCGAAGGCATCGCCTATACCGCCGGCCCAGGTCTGGTTGGCGCTCTGATGGTGGGTGGCTCGGTGGCCCATTCTCTGGGCTTTGCGTTGGGAATCCCGGTGCTGGGCGTGCATCACATGGAAGGGCACTTGCTGGCCCCGATGCTGGAGGACAACCCGCCGGCGTTTCCGTTCGTCGCCCTGCTGGTGTCGGGCGGCCATACCCAGCTGGTGCGAGTCGATGGCATTGGTGCCTACGAAATGCTGGGTGAGTCGGTGGACGACGCCGCCGGCGAGGCCTTTGATAAGGCGGCGAAAATGCTCGGCCTGGATTACCCGGGCGGGCCGAGGGTTGCCGCCCTGGCCGAGTCGGGAGCGCCGGAGCGCTATCGTTTCCCGCGCCCCATGACCGATCGTCCTGGTCTCGATTTCAGTTTTAGCGGTCTCAAGACCTTCACCCTGAATACCGTCAATGCAGCCAGGGATGAGGGCGGCCTGGACGACCAGACCCGGGCCGACATCGCCCTGGCGTTCGAAACGGCGGTGGTGGACACCCTGACCATTAAGTGCCGGCGGGCCCTGGAACAGACCGGGTGCAAGCGCCTGGTGATTGCCGGCGGTGTGAGTGCCAATAAACAGCTGCGGGTGAAGCTGGAAGCCATGACAGCGAAGCTGAAGGCGGCGGTCTTTTACGCCCGCCCGGAATTCTGTACTGACAACGGCGCCATGATCGCCTACGCCGGCGCCCAGCGCATGAAGGCGGGCCAGCAGGACGGTGAACGAATCGTTGCGGTGCCACGCTGGCCCATGAACACCTTGCCGGCGATTACCGAACCACGCACCACCGGTCTGGTGGATTGAGCAAACCTCGAACGCGTCAGGGTGCGGTCCGCTAAAGGCCGGCTTCCCGGCCCTGAGCCAGGCGAATCAGATTGTTGCGGTGGCGCACCACGATCAACAGGGCCAACAAGCCGAACAGGGCCAGGGTGTCCGGTTCGATCAGGGCGCTGATGATCGGGCCAGAGACAATGGCGATCAGGGACGCGAGTGCGGAAATCCGCCAACGCCAGATCACCAGCAGCCAGATGGCCGCCATCAATGAGGTGGTGATGGGCGCCAGGGCCAGGCCGGCCCCCAGGGCGGTCGCCACGCCTTTGCCCCCTTTGAACCGGTAATACAGCGGAATCATGTGGCCCGTCACCGCACACAGCGCCACCATGGCCTGGGCCAGCACCGACAGGCCAGCTTCATAGGCCAGCCACACCGGCAGCCAGCCCTTGGCGGCATCCAGAACCAACGTCACCAGGGCCGGGCCCCAGCCACCGGTGCGGTAGACGTTGGTTGCGCCCGGATTACCGGAACCCTGTGCCCTTGGGTCCGGCAGCCGCCACAATCGGCACACCGGCAGCGCAAACAGCAGTGAGCCTGCCAGGTAGGCGGCGGCGCAAAGCAAAACGGTGAGGACCGGGTCGCTGGGCAGGGGCATGGCATGAACTCGACGGTGGAGAGGTCTCGAAGGCGGAGACGTCTCAGGGTCTAATGTGCGAAAATGCCGGCCCTGAAAATCAGGCCAGCGATATCACAGTATCCGTTGGTTGTTCGTTATTCAATCAGCAAAGAGTGGAAGACTCCGGGAGTTTCCTTGGCAGACAGTGTGCTCATTGAAGGTCTGGTGGTTGAGACCGTCGTCGGTGTCTACGATTGGGAGCGAAAGGTTGACCAGAGTCTGGTGGTGGATCTGGAGATGGCCTGGGACAACCGGTTGCCCGGCGCCTCTGATGATGTCAGCGATGCCCTCGACTATGCCGCCGTCAGTGAGCGCGTGACCTCGTGCCTGCAAACCCTGCAGCCACAGTTGCTGGAGCACGGCGCTGAGACCCTGGCAGCGGAGCTGCAGGCTCAGTTTGGGATCCGCTGGCTGGCGCTGACCATACGCAAGCCGGGCGCTGTGCCGGCGGCCCGATCGGTGGGCGTTCGAATCGAAAGGGGAGATCGGTGATGGCGGACCAGGTCCGGGTGTATATCAGCATCGGTAGCAATGTCGACCGGGAGCGCTACGTCACCGCCGCCCTGAATGCCTTGGCCGAGTGGTTTGGTGAGCTCGACATCTCGCCGGTCTATGAGAGCGAGTCGGTGGGCTTCAACGGCTCGCCGTTTCTGAATCTGGTCGTGGGGGTGGATACCGGCTGGTCGGTGAGTGAACTGTCGCGCCGGTTCAAACAGCTTGAGGCGGATAACGGCCGTCGCCGGGATGTGCCGAAATTCAGTGCCCGCACCCTGGATCTGGATATTCTCACCTACAGTAACCGGGTCGGCGTTGTCGACGGCGTCGAGCTACCCCGCGGTGAGATCCTGAAGAACGCTTTCGTGCTGCAGCCGTTGGCAGACATCGCCCCCGAAGCGGTGCATCCGGTCACCGGGCAGAGCTATCGGGAGCTATGGCGGGATTACCGTTCTGACCAGAAGCTCTGGCAGGTACCATTCACCTGGCGAGGCCGTCAGTTGTCAGACGTCGCCGGCTGACCGGAACAGGTCGATCAGGTGGTCGGTCGAACTGTCAGAGCCTTCGCCCTGTTCTTTCTCCCCTAACAGACGCGGCAGGATGCCCTTGCCAAGCTGTTTGCCCAGCTCCACGCCCCACTGATCGAACGAATCCACCCCCCAGATAACGCCCTGCACAAAGGTCCGGTGTTCGTACAGGGCAATAAGTGCGCCCAGGGTGTCCGGTGTCACCTGTTCCAGTATCAGGGTGTTACTGGGCTTGTTGCCGGGTATCACCTTGTGCGGTGCCAGTCGCTCTATCTCCGATTCGGACTGACCTTCGGCCTTCAGCTCGGCGCGAGCCTCTGCCAGGGTTTTTCCCGCCATCATGGCCTGGGACTGGCTCAGGCAATTGGCAAACAGGTCGGCGTGGTGGGTGGCGACTGGGTTGTGGCTTTTCAGGGGGATGATGAAATCCGCCGGAATCAGGCGGGTGCCCTGATGAATCAGTTGGTGATAGGCGTGTTGGCCGTTGGAGCCGGTGCCGCCCCAGATTACCGGGCCGCTGTTGCAGGCCAGTGGCTCACCCTGTTCGGTGACGCGCTTGCCATTGCTTTCCATGTCCAGCTGCTGGAGGTGGTCCGGCAGGCTGCGCAGGTATTGGTCGTACGGCAGTATGGCGTGGGTTTGGGCATCCCAGAAGTTGTTGTACCAGACGCCCAGCAGCCCCAGGATCACTGGCAGATTCTGTGCCAGGGGCGCGTCACGGAAATGACTGTCCATAGCGTGGGCGCCGGCCAGTAAGCGCCGGAAGTTGCTCATGCCAATGGTCAGTGCCACCGGCAGGCCGATCGCCGACCAGAGGGAGTAGCGACCGCCCACCCAATCCCACATGGGGAAGACCTGGTCGGCGTGAATGCCAAAGTTCTCGGCGCCCGCGACATTGGCGGTAACCGCCAGAAAGTGGGCGGCGACGGCCGCGTCGTCGCCATAGTGGTCTACCAGCCATTGCCGGGCCACGGTGGCGTTATTCAGGGTTTCCTGGGTGCGGAACGACTTGGACTGGATGAGGAACAGGGTGCTCTCCGGATTGACCTGCCGGAGTACCTCACAGATGTCGGTGCCGTCGATGTTGGCGACAAAGTGGCAGCGCATTCCCGGCTGCCAATAGGGTTGCAGCGCCTCGTTCACCAGCTTAGGGCCCAGGTAGGAGCCGCCGATGCCGATGCTGACCACATCGGTAAACGCCTTGCCTGAGTGCCCGGTAAGGGAGTGCTGCTGGACGTCGGCTACCAGCGTCTCCATCCGATCCAGGGTGCGGTGGACCTCTGCCACTACATCAACCCCGTCCACCATGATTGAACCCGTGCCCGGATCCCGAAGGGCGGTGTGCAGCGCCGGTCGGCTCTCCGTGAGATTGATCGGCTCGCCCCGCACCAGCGCATCCCGCCGGCCACTGAGGTCGCAGCGCTGGGCCAGCGCCAGCAGCGCATCAAGGGTGCGATCGGTGATCCGGTTCTTGGAGAAATCCAGGGAGATACCGGCCGCTTCGACAAAGTAGCGATGGGCCCGCTGCGGGTCCTCGACGAACAGTTGCCGCATCGACACCGACTGCAGTTGCTGGTGCTGATCCTCCAGAGCCCGCCATTCCGGCGATGACGTCAGTGGCGAAGTGGGATCGGGCATCAGAAGTTCCTTTTCTGTCTGGGCGTGTGATTAACGACGCAGAGAAACGTTGTCGATCAGGCGGGTGGTACCCAGGAAAGCGGCCACCAGCAGGGTGATCTCGGTGTCGTCCGGGGTGGCCGGTTTCAGGGTCTGACTGTTAACGATGTTGAAATAGTCCGGTCGCAGGCCTGCATCGCTGAGCGTCGCCCGGGCTTCCGCTTCCATCGTGTCAAAATCCGAGCGGCCAGATGACACCTTTTCGGCAGCCTTTTGCAGGGTTTCATAGACCACTGGGGCAACCTTGCGTTCGTCCGGGCTCAAATAGCCGTTGCGAGAACTCTTGGCGAGGCCGTCCGCCTCCCTTACGGTGGGCGCACCGACAATCTCCACCGGCAGTATCAGGTCCCGGGTCAGCTTCCGGATTACCGCCAGTTGCTGCCAGTCCTTCTCGCCAAACACCGCGATGTCCGGCTGCACCATGTTGAACAGCATGGTGACCACGGTGGCCACACCTTCAAAGTGGCCCGGGCGGCTGGCGCCGCAATGGCCGTCGCTGACTTCGGGCACCACCACCTGGGTCTGGCGCGCCAGACCGTCGGGGTAGACTTCTTCGACACCCGGGGCGAATACGAGTGTGTTGCCGGCCGCCTCCAGTTGCTCCTGGTCTTCGGCCAGCGTGCGCGGGTAGGTCTCGAGGTCTTCACCGGCGCCAAATTGCATGGGGTTGACGAAAATACTGGTCACCACCACGTCGGCGGCTTCGGCGGCCTTGCGCACCAGCGAGATATGCCCTTCATGCAGGTTTCCCATGGTGGGGACCAGGCCAATGGTTTTCCCTTGGCGCCGGTAACCGCGCAGGATGGTGCGGAGTTCTTTCAGGGAGTGTACGGTTCTCATGCCTTGAACGTGTGCTCCTCGGCTGGGAAGGTGCGCTCGCGCACGGCGTTTACGTACGCGCTGATGGCTTCCTGGACGGAGTTGGTTTCGGCCAGGAAATTCTTCACAAACCTGGGCTTGCGGCCGGTGGTGACGCCAAGCATGTCGTGCAGCACCAGTACCTGGCCGTCGGTGTCGGCGCCGGCGCCAATGCCGATGACCGGCGCTTTGACGGCCTGGGTGATGCGGGCGGCCAGAGGTGCCGGCACACACTCCAACAGGATCAGGTCCGCACCCGCTGCTTCCAGTTCGCAGGCGTGCTCGATCATCATCTCCGCCGCCTTCTCGTCACGGCCCTGCACCTTATAGCCCCCGAACTTGTTGACGAACTGAGGCGTCAGGCCCAGATGCGCACACACAGGCACGCCACGCTCGCTCAGAGCCCGGATGGTGTCTTTCATCCAGTCGGTGCCTTCCAGTTTCACCAGGTGGGCGCCGGCGCGCATCAACTCCGCCGCGTTCTCAAGCGCGGCTTCGGTGGTGCCGTAGGTCATAAAGGGCATATCGGCCATGATTAGGGCGCCGGCATTGCCTTTGGCCACGCAGCTGGTGTGGTACACCATCTGGTCCATGGTCACAGGCAGTGTGCTGTCGTGCCCCTGCAACACCATGCCCAGGGAGTCACCAATCAGGATGACATCAACCCCTGCTTCACTGACCACCTGGGCAAAGGTGGCATCGTAGGAGGTCAGAACGGAAAAGGCTTCGCCCTTTTGCTTGTATTCCCGAAGGGTATTGATGGTAACAGCCATAAAATCCTTGCCTTGTGGGTGGATGGGCCAAGACCGGGCCGGGGTCTGCCGGCATTCAGTGTTTAGGGTAATCCGGGGCTATGCGAGAGGCAATAGTAGCACGACGGCCGCGTAGGATTGGCCCGGCAGACCGGAGCAGGGCCGGATAAAAGCGGGATCAGTCGGGCGCGAAGGGTTCCCGGGTAATGGGCGGCAGCTTGCGCAACTGATTGTCGGGGCAGGCCTGGCGAAGCTCGGCGATGGCCCGGCCATCGGGTAGGGTCAGCGAGGGTTCCAGATCCAGCAGAGGCTGCAGGGCGAAATCCCGGTTCGGCAGTTCCTTATGGGGAACGGTCAGGCGCTCATCCGCCAGGGTCTGGTCGCCGAAGATCAGCAGGTCGAGATCCAGCGTTCTGGGGCCCCAATGCTGCACGCGCTCCCGGCCATGGCGATGCTCTATGGCCTGCAGGTGGTCCAGCAACTGGTGGGGGAGCAGGGTGGTGCGCAGCCAGACGGCGCCATTGACGAAATCCGGCTGGTCCTGAGGGCCAACCGGTTTGCTGGCGTAAAACGGCGACTGCGCCACCAGCGTCGAGTCCGGCAGGGCGGCAAGCGCCGCAACCGCATGCGCCAGCTGCGCGGCCGGGTTTGCAAGATTGCTGCCCAGGCCGATGAACGCGTTGGTGCTCATTGCTGGGCAGGCCGCTGACCCGGAGTCTTGCGGCGACGACGGCGCTTCTTCGGGGCATCGCTGCCAAGCTGGGACAGCATACGTTCCTGCCCGCGCTCATCGGTTTGCTGGAAGTCTGTCCACCACTGGCCCAGACCGGGTTCGATTTCCCCGGCAGCTTCCCGCACCAGCAGGAAATCGTAGGCGGCGCGGAACCGTGGATGGCTCATGGCGGCAAACGCGCGTTTGCCCTGGCGCCGGGGCAGGCGCATCTGCATCTCCCAGATCTCCTTCATCGGGCCGGAGAATCGCTTGGGAATGGAGGTGGCCTGAATCTGCTGGCCGATCACTTTGCCGATGGCGCCATGCAGCGCCGGCTGTACCGGATCGCCATGGTCCTGGCGCCGGGTCCACTCGGCCTGCAATGCCGGCCACAACATGGCGGCAAACAGGAAGTAGGGTGTGACGGACTTGCCCTGGGCAATGCGGGCGTCGGTGTTGCGCAGCGCCTGCCGGATCAGTTCGTCGGACTCGCCGTTATCGATAGCCCTTACCGTTTCGGGGAATAGCGGTGCCAGCAGGTTGTAGTGGCGCAGCAGGTCGTAGGTGGCTTCGCCCTGGCCTGCGGAAAACAGCTTGAGGACTTCTTCAAATAGCCGCGCTGGCGGAATGTGGGTCAGCAAGGGGGCCAGTTCACGAATCGGCGCTTCGGTGTCCGCTTCGATGTCGAAATCGAGTTTGGCGGCAAAGCGAATGGCGCGCAGCATGCGTACCGGGTCTTCGCGGTAGCGAGTCTCCGGATCGCCAATCAGCCGGAGCTGGCGGTTGCGCAGGTCGTCTATGCCGCCGGCAAAGTCGATCACGGTAAAGTCGCGAATGCAGTAGTACAGAGCATTCACCGTGAAATCCCGGCGCAGGGCATCCTCTTCCTGATTGCCGTAAACGTTGTCTCGCAGCAGCAGGCCGTGTTCGCTGGTTTTGCGATCGTCGGTCGGGGCTTCGTCGTCGGCGTCGTTGGCGTTACCACGGAAGGTGGTGACCTCAATGACTTCGCGACCAAACACTACATGCACGATACGGAACCGCCGGCCAATCAGCCGGGAGTTGCGGAACAGGTCATGAACTTCTTCAGGGGTGGCGTTGGTGGCAATGTCGAAATCTTTCGGTTTGCCGTCCAGCAGGATGTCGCGCACGCCGCCGCCGACCAGATACGCCTCGAACCCGGCCTTGTTCAGGCGGTTGAGTACTTTCTTGGCCGGTTCGCTGATCATTGAACGAGAGACATTGTGCTGATCGCGCGGTATTTCCCGGCGCTCGTAACGGCGCGTCTTGGCCCTGCCGGTGCCAGGCAGGAGGGAGCGGAACTTTTCGACCGATTGCTCTACGAGAGAGGACAGTGATTTAGGCATTGAAATCCGTGGTTGCGTTGAGCAAAAACCGAGAGTTTACCGGTTTGTGCAGGATTTGCCCATGTTTGGCCGGACAGGAATATCGGTAGGCCAGATAATCAAAAGGCGGATCCGTTTGCACGAACCCGCCCTGAAAGCGTTGACGATCTGCATTGTTTTTGTTGTTGCTGGGATTTTTCTTAATTTTTCTACCCCACTGCATGTCCCCAAATCCGGGGGCTCAGCAGCGCAAACGGAAAGCTTTGAATACACAGAGCAGTCAGAGACATCGGATGAGTTAAGGGCAGGTGCAGTGTCGCCTGGAGGACGATTCTTCTCTACATCTACAACTCACACGTGCCGTGGGACCACTAAAAAGCAAAGTACCCAAAACACTCAGTTCGCTCACGTTCTGTCTTTGTTTTTGTTGGCGAACGTCTTTCTACAGCTTTTTGTTTTTGTTTTGGCGCTGCGTTGTCACGGTTGTTTTTGTTGTCGTGCGCCCTAGAGGTTGCAGTCCGTGTGCCAGTTTTTAAATATTGTTAATTAACAGTGGTTTACGATTTTCCGGAGTGTAAGTGTTACCCCGTATACGGCAAAAGTGTTACTGAGGTCTCGTTACGTTTACGGCAAGTGTTACCGGTAGGAACAGTGGGTAACAAATGAGTGGAGATTCACTTTTTGGCTGGAGAATTCGGGGCGAACGAACGTCACCCCGTTTGGGTTTTAGTTGCCGGAGCTTTTCTTACGTGGAATGCCCAGGCGCTGGCGTCGTTCCCACAAGGATTTGCGGCTGATGCCCAGCTTCTGGGCCAGCTCGGTCTCGCTCATCCGGTCCTGGTTCTCCAGCACGAAATGCTGGAAATAATCCTCCAGCGACAGATCGTTGCCGGCATCGGCCTCGGTGACCCGGGTTTGCTCATTGTTGCCTTCTACCAGGGTTTCAGGGATGTGTTCGTCCACCGCCTCGCTGTCCAGGTCGAGAAGGCCAGGGGTGACCACATCGCCGTCGCACAGGATGGTGGCACGCTCAATGGCGTTTTCCAGCTCCCGAACGTTGCCAGGCCACCGATGCCGCTCCAGAACCCGCATGGCTTCCGGGCTGAGGTTGAGGAAGGGTTTGCCCATTTTTTCGCCCTGGCGTTTCAGGAACCGTCGGGCCAGCCCCAAAATGTCGGTCTGCCGTTCCCGCAGTGGCGGTATCCGGATCTGCATGACGTTGAGGCGGTAATACAGGTCTTCCCGGAACTCGCCCGTGCGGGTCATGGCTTTCAGGTTTCGGTGCGTGGCCGCGATCATCCGCACGTTGACGGTTCGGCTCTGGGTTGAACCCACCTTGCGAATCTCGTTTTCCTGCAGCACCCGCAGCAGGCGAGCCTGGGCTTCCGCCGGCAGTTCGCCAATTTCATCCAGAAACAGGCTGCCACCGTCAGCGGCCTCAATCAGACCGGTGCGGGCCGATACCGCGCCGGTAAAGGCACCTTTTTCATGGCCGAACAGTTCGGATTCGATCAGGCTCTCGGGAATGGCGGCACAGTTCACCGAGATCAGGGGTTTTGACGCCCGTGGGCTGAGCAGGTGCAGCGCCCGGGCGGCCAGTTCCTTGCCGGTGCCGGACTCGCCCTGTATCAGCACGGTGGTTTCAGTGGGCGCCACCTTGCGAATCAGGGTAAAGACGCGTTGCATGGGGTCGCAGTCCCCAAACATGATGCTGGCGGGATCGCTGTCTTCCGGGCTGGCGCCGGCCTCGGCAGGTTGCTCGCCACTGGCAGCCCCGGACAATCTGCGGGCCAGGATCTTTTCCACGGCGGCCAGCATTTCGTCGTGGTCGAAGGGTTTGGCAATGTATTCCACAGCCCCCATCTTCATCGAGTCCACCGCCGAGCGCAGGCTGGCGTAGCTGGTCATGATCAGCACCGGGGTGTTGGGCGCTCGGTTGATCAACTCGGTGCCAGGGGCGCCGGGCAGTCGTAGATCGGAGATGATCAAATCAAACTGCTCGGGCTCGAAATTGCGTTCCGCCTCCTCAACGGAGGCGGCATCGGATACCGTGTATCCGGCGTGCTGCAACAGTTTACGGACTGCCGAGCGGATGATGTCTTCGTCTTCTACGATCAGAATACGGGGCATAGAGGTTTCATGACCTTTCGTTCTGGCTGACGGTAAGGGTGCCGTTTTCCGGCTCATAGGCCGGTAGCCTTACCCGCACACAGGTGCCGATGCCGGCTTCCGGGTTGGCCGGACTGTCTACCTGGATGTTGCCGTAATGTTCTTCCACGATACTGTACACCAGCGACAGGCCCAGGCCGGTGCCCTTGTTCGGGGCCTTGGTGGTGTAAAACGGCTCGAAGATGTGATCGAGCTGGTCCGCCGGGATGCCGGAGCCCTGGTCGACGACCTCGATGATAGCGGAGTAGCCATCGCCGTTTCCACTGACCCGAACCGTACCGCCGGTAGGCGAGGCGTCCCGGGCATTCGCCAGCAGATTGATGAACACCTGCACCAGCCGCTGTTCGTCACCCAGTACCCGCAGACCCGGCGGGCAGTCGTTGATGAAGTGCACGCCCATGCCCTTGTCACTGAGCGACAGCAGATTGATCGACTCGTCGACGCAGCGGTGCAGGGTGACCGGTTCGTAGCGATAAGCCTGGGCATGGTTGCCGGTGCGGGCGAAATTCATCAGGGACTGCAAGATGGTGGAGATGCGCCGGGTCTGCTGCTGAATCTGGTCCGCGGTGTCGAGGATGTCCGGGTTGTCGGTCTCCAGCTTCAGGTTCTGGGCCAACGAGGAGATGCCGGTGACCGGGTTGCCAATTTCATGGGCCACGCCCGCCGCCAACCGGCCAACCGAGGCCAGGCGCTCGCTGTGCATAAGTTCGTCTTCGAGCAGACGGGTTTCGGTCTGGTCTTCCACCAGGATGATGCTGCCGCCCTCGGGATGATCCGGACCGCTCAGGGCGGCTTTGTGCAGGTTTAGCCAGTGCGGTTTGCCGCGTAGGTCCAGGCGGTGCTTGTAGCGGTGCAGGTCGTCGCCTTTGTTGAAATCGTCGAGCAGGATGTGCCAGTGCTCTGGTAGCGCCATCAGGCGAGCACCAACCACGTCATCGGCGGTGATGCCGGTCAGGCTTTCCATGGCTGTGTTCCACATCAGGATTTCGCCATCCTCGCCCACTGAACACGCGGGAATAGGCAGGTTCTGGAGGGTCTGACGATAGTGCCGGCGCAGGTTGTCAAGCTCACCGGCCAGTCCGGTCAATTGATTCTGGTACTCCCCGAGCGCCCGTTCCACGTAACGAATGTCTTGCCCGGTGCTGCCCCGGGCCATGGGTTTGAAACCCAAGTGACGTTTGACCATGTCCCGGGCCACCGATGGTCCCAGCAGACCCGAAAGATTCACTTCAACCTGGTCTCGCAGACGGCGCAGCTGGTAGGGGCGGTACTCCACGTTGGGCAACTTCAATTGCGCCAGGGCCCGCTCCACCTCTCGTTTGGCGACGCCGCGGCCGAGGGGTTCGGCCAACTGCTTGGCGAATTCGGTGGACGAACCGGCGAGCAACTCCCGACGCTGGGGGCGCGAAAGCGCGCCCATGGAGCAGGCCTGGGCGGCGCTGTTTTCCTCATTGCTGCTGGTGCTGATCATGGAGATCAGGGCAAACACCGCGACATTGGCGGTCAGACTCACGAAGGTAAAGATGTGCCAGTTGCTGTAATCCGGTACCAGCGGCGCATCTAGTACCGTCAGCAGGTTGGCGGTGTGGGAGAACGGGAGCACCAGGGTCACCACCCAGATGGCCAGACCCGCCAGCAGCCCGGCGATCAGGCCCCGGCGGTTGCCTTCTGGCCAGTAGATGACGCCGAGCGCGCCTGGTAACAGTTGCAGCACTCCGGACAGGGAAATGACCCCGAGGATCGACAGGTCCAGATTCTTGCCCAAGGTCTCGTGGAACAGCAGTGCCGCCAGCAGAATGCCGGCGATCAGCAATCGCTTGATGCCTTGCAGCCAGCTATAAATGTCGCCCTGCTCCCGCGGGGTCTTCATCGGCAGTACCACGTGGTTGAGCACCATGCCGGCGAGGGCCAGGGTGCTAACGATCATCAGGCCGCTGGCCGCGGACAGGCCCGCAATGTACATCAGCAGGGTCAGGGCAGGGTTGTCCAGCACCTGGGCCACGCCAAGGCTGTAGAAGCTGGGCCCGGTCGTAACCGCCAGCGCCTGGCCACCCCAGAGAATCAAGGGCACTGGCAGGCCGAGCAGCAGCAGGTACAGGGGCAGCCCCCAGCTGGCCTTGGCCAGCGCCTTGGGGGAAGGGTTTTCGCTAAACGTCATGTGGTACATATGCGGCAGGACCAGGGCCCCGGCAAAGGACATCAGCATCAGTGCGCGCCAGCTGCCATCATCCACGCTGAGGGTCATGGTGGTGGCCGGTGACCGGTTGCTTAGCAGCCAGTCTTCCAGGCCGCTCATGCCACCGAACACGCCAAAGAGTATGACGCCGCCGAGCACCAGCATGGCCACCAGTTTGACCAGGGAATCGAAGGCGATGGCCAGCACCAGGCCCTGATGATTATCCGATTTCTGGTCCCGGCGGGCGCCGAACAACATCGCAAACAGCACCACGGTGATGCTGAACATGACGCTGATGGCCTGGGGCGAGGTCTCCGGCGCGAGAATGCTGGCGGAGGTGGTTACCGCCTGAATCTGCATGCTGAGCAGGGCCAGGATGGCACCACCGGAGCACAGGGTGACCAGGGTGCCGGCCCACTGGCTGCGGTAGCGGTAGGCGAACAGGTCGGCCAGGGAGGTAAGCTGGTAGGCCCGGCCGATGCGCAGAATCGGGTTCAGCAGTACCGGTGCCAGCAGAAAGGCACCGCTGATGCCCAGGTAATAGGCGAGAAAGCCATAGCCAGTTTCGGCCGCCACACCAACCGCGGCGTAGACTGCCCAGATGCCGGCGTACACGCCAAGACTCAGGGTGTAGACCACCGGGTGCCGGACCCAGTGTCGGGGCAGGAAGCCCTTTTCGGTCACCCAGGCGATGGCAAAGAGGATGATCAGGTAAATTAGGCTGGTGACCAGCAGACTCGCGGCGCTAAAACTCATTGGGATCCCGCCGCCACTCCAGCCAGAAACCGATGGCAATCAGGCCGGCCCAGATCAAATAGGGGCTGTACCAGGCGTTGCCTGGCGAGGTCCACCAATCGAGGATGTTGGGAGAGAAGATGTAGATGGCCAAAACCAACAGGAAGACCAGACGGTAGATATACATCAGGCATGCTATCCGCGCTGAGGTTTGTGAATCGCTTTATACCACGCCGTTCACCTGGCTGTCAGGTGAATGGCCTCGCGCCGCCAGTGGTTCAGGCCCCATTCCAGAATGGCTTCCACCGTCGACTGCGCCAGTGAATCGGGCGGTTGCTGCCCGAGGGCGACCAGCGCCTGATGCAGATTCTCGGCGGGCCGGTCATCGTCCAGCGCAGGGGCGTGGCTTTGCTTGCTGAGCTTCTGGCCCTGTTCGTTGACGATCACCGGCACATGCAGCCAGCGCGGCGGCGGGGCACCGAGGGCCCGGTAGACCTGGGTTTGCTGGGCGGTCATCTCAAGCAGGTCAGAGCCCCGCACCACGTGGGTAATGCCCTGATCGATGTCATCCACCACCACCGCCAGCTGGTAGGCGTAGAAGCCCTCCTTGCGCAGGATCACCGGGTCATCCAGTTCGGCTTGCACCCGCTGGCTCTGTGGTCCGAGCAAATCGTCGTGCCACTGGTTTTGCTCGTCGGTTAGCGCAAAGCGAACCGCCGATGGCCGATCCACGGGACCGCGCTGGCCATCGCGACAATGGTTCGGGTGATAGCCGGCGTTCTGCTGAAGCTCTTTGCGCGAGCACACGCACCGGTAGGCCTGGCCCCGTTTCAGCAGCTGATCGACGGCGGCTTGATAGGCATCGTGACGGTGGGACTGGAATCGCACCGGTTCATCGGAAAACAGGCCGTGGGCCTCGAGGCTGTTGAGGATCTGTCCGGTGGCTTCCACGGGCTCCCTGAGCGGATCCAGGTCTTCAATGCGGATCAGCCATTGGCCGTGCTGAGAATGGGCTTCCAGGTAACTGGCCAGGGCCGCGACCAGCGAGCCAAAGTGCAGGGGGCCAGTCGGTGAGGGCGCGAATCGGCCCCGGTAACGTGCTGCGGTCATAATGCGTCAGTCAGCCGGTGGTGTGGGTGACGCCACCGGCCGCTGCAGGGAGGTCGGCTCAGATGCCAGTCTGGCGCTCGCGGATTTCCGCCAGGGTCTTGCAGTCGATGCAAAGCGTGGCCGTTGGCCGTGCTTCCAGACGACGGATACCAATTTCAATGCCGCACTGATCACAGAAGCCGTAGTCGTCCTTGTCGATGCGGTCGATGGTCTGGTCAATTTTCTTGATCAGCTTGCGCTCGCGATCGCGGGTTCGCAGTTCCAGGCTGAACTCTTCTTCCTGGGTTGCGCGATCACTGGGATCGGCGTAATTTGCTGCGTCCTCTTGCATGTGATGCATGGTGCGATCCACTTCTTCCATCAGCTCCTGCTTCCATTGCAGCAGCAGATGCTTGAAGTGATCCAGCATGTCATCACTCATGTACTCTTCACCCTTCTTCATTTCGTAAGGGGTGAAGTTAGTAAAACGTTCGCGTGGTTGTTCTGCAGTGTTTGCCATTGAACCCGGCCTCTTGTTTGTACTTCACAAGAACGCTTTGCTCCCCGCCGCGTGAGCCCCCGTGGCTGAGCGGTTTAACCCCGGATGAAGCATTCGTCCTGAAACGGGAATTTGCGGAAAATAGCAGATAAGTCACGGGGGTGCCAGCCTTGTGATACCGACTTTTGAATGGAGACCACATGAACTTTCCAGAACCCTTGGTTGAAGGGCGCCTGATTCGACGTTACAAACGCTTTCTGGCGGACGTGCGCCTGCCCGACGGCAGTGAAGTGACGGCGCACTGCCCGAACACCGGTTCGATGCTCGGTTGTCAGCCGGACGATGCCCGGGTCTGGCTGAGCCGGAGTGACAACCCCAAGCGCAAACTGGCGTACACCTGGGAATTGGTGGAAACCGCTCCGGGTATGCTCGCGTGCATCAACACCGCCCGTCCGAACGCCCAGGCGAGGGCGGCGGTGGAGGCGGGTGCGGTGCCGGAACTGGCCGGTTACACCCGTTGCCGGTCCGAGGTGAAATACGGCGAGGAAAAGAGTCGGATTGACCTGTTGCTGAGTGGCCATGACGACCTGCGGGATGCCTGGGTGGAGGTCAAGAACGTGACTCTCGCGGAAACCGGTCAGGGCTATTTCCCGGATGCGGTCACCACCCGCGGCCAGAAGCACCTGCGCGAACTGACGGCCCAGGTAGCCCGGGGCGATCGGGCGGTGCTGTTTTTCGTCGTCAATCACACCGGCATCGAGGCCGTGCACCCGGCCGATCACATCGACCCGACCTACGGTCAGTTGCTGCGCGAGGCGTGCGACGCGGGTGTCGAGGTGATCGCCTATCGGGCCAGGCTGGCCGATGACAACGGGCAGCCCTCAGGCGTGCTTACCCTGACTGAATCGGTGCCGGTTATTCTGGAAGTCTGATCTGAACGACGCCACCCTCGACCTGCAGATCCAGGGCGGTCAGGGCGTCGCCCTGACAGGGGCCGGTGATGCATTCGCCGGTACCCGGTTTGAACAGGGCACCGTGGGTCGAGCACTGGATGAATAGGTTGTCGGCGTCGAGGAATCGACCGGGCATCCAATTCAGCTCAATGCCCAGGTGTGGGCACTGATTCACGTAAGCCCTCGGTGCGCCGTCGTGCAACAGGACAAACCCGGTCAGCGGCATGGCGCCCGGTTCGGCGTTGGGCCGGCGAATGCGAAACTCCTGCGCCTGTCCCGGCAACAGCTCGTCCAGCGGGCACACGGCCTGCCATTCACCGTTGGTTGCTGTCGGGTCTGCCACGGTACCTTTCCTCCTTTCCGGCCGACCTAGCGCGAGCCCAAACCGAAGTGTTGGCGGATCCGATCGGCGACCGCCTCGGCGACGTGTTCCTGATCGGTCTGCAGATGGATGGTGTGACTGCGCTCCTCCGGGGTCAGGGGCTCGTACCAGGTCTGTTGTTCGTCGAGCAGGGCTTCGGTGGCCTCGGAGGCGTCGTTGGCGCGGTTACGGATCCATTCCCGGCGCAGTTCCTCCGGCGCGTCGCAGTGCAGCAGGGCAAAGGGCACGCCCTGGTCTTCGGCCACGCCCGCCAACAGCGACCGCTCCCACTCCTTCAGGCAGGCGGCATCCACCACCACCGGCACGCCGGCACTCAGCAGTCCTCCGGCAACCGTTGCCAGCCGCTGGTAAGTGGCCTTGGTGGCTTCCTGGGTGTAGAGGTTAGCCCGGGTCTCTGACTTGCTGCGGTCCAGCGGTGCCAGGCCGTGCAGGCGTTTGCGTTCGACGTCCGAGCGTACCCGAATCAGCCCGAGCTCCCCGGCCATTGAGGCGCAGACCACCGACTTGCCACTGGCGGAGAGCCCGGTGGTGGCCAGCAGGTAGGGGTTGGGAATGATGCTGTAGTCTTCCGCCAGCTGGGCATAGTCCCGGTAACGCTGGTGCAGCGTCGCTTTCTCGTCGTCACTGAGGGACGGATTGCCAAGGGTGAACAGGGCAATCTTGGCCCGGACCATGGCCCGATAGGCCTTGTACAGCGGCAGCAGCGGCACCGCGTTGAAGTCGTCCCGGTATTCGAGGTAGGTGTTGAGCACCTGGTTGGCGAGCTCGTGCTCCTGCCGGGACTCCAGGTCCATCAGCAGGAAGGCGAGGTCGTTGATGACATCGATCCAGCGAAACGGCTCGTTGAATTCGATGCAGTCGAACACCGTCACCTGGTCCTGGTAGCGGGTGATGTTCGCCAGGTGCAGGTCGCCGTGGCATTCCCGTACCAAGCCCTTTGCACGGCGCTCGGCAATAAGGTCACGGTGGCGTTCGAAGGTGGTCTCGGTCCAGGCCTCCAGGTTATCGAGCTGCGCCAGCAGGGTCGGGTCGTCAATCATCGGCCGGATCTGGTCGAAGTTTTCCTGCATCGCCGCAAACACCGCCTCCGGGGTGCCCAGCGGTTTGTCCTCGGGCACCCGGGGCAGCTGCTCGTGGAACCCGGCCACCTGTCGGGCCAGGTCGGTCAACGCCTCGGCGGGCAGTTCGTCCTGTTCCTGCAGGCGGTCGAACAGCTGTTGCTGACTGAACTGACGCATCTTGATGGCGTACTCGAAGGGCTCGCCGGTGCCGCCCAGAACCGGCTGTTCCGGGCTGCCGGTGATCGGCACCACCTCAAGGTAAAGCTGCTCGGCCAGGCGGCGGTTCAGGCGCAGTTCTTCTTCGCAAAAATGCTTGCGACGGGCCAGGGTCGAGAAGTTCAGAAAGCCAAAATCCATGGGTTTCTTGATCTTATAGGCGTAGTCGCCGGTCAACAGGACCTGGGAAATGTGAGTCTCTATGACGTGAAATTCATCTACCGGATGATCGAACAGGTCGGGATTCTGCAATGCCTGAATCAGCGTGCCTGGGGATGTCTCGCTCACGATGTGCTCCTAAGTGCCGGAACAAAGCCCTGAAAAGGTCCCTGAACCTATTGAAATCTGTGGCCCTATCATAGCGGGGGCATTACAGAAATAACACACAGTTGGCCTGCCGCTGGGGCGGCCGGCTTCGCTATAATCCGGGCATGAAAAAATCGACCCCCTCTCCGAAACGAAACAGGAAACCCCACAGAAAATCCTCCCGGAATGGACGCCGCCCCTGGTTCTGGCGTTTCGTTTTCCGGGTCGGTGCCATTGGTATGGTGTTGCTGGCGGGCTGGACCGTCTATCTCGACGCGGTGATCACGTCGCGCTTTGAAGGACGTCGGTTCGAAGTGCCGTCCCGGGTCTATGCCCGGCCCCTGGAGCTGTACGACGGCGCCGGAATCAGTGCCGGTGCCCTGGAGCGGGAGCTGCAGCTGTCCGGATTCCGCAAAGGCGATGGCACCCGTGCCGGAACCTATCAGCGCAACGGAGGCCGGTTTGTGATCAGCACCCGCGGCTTCCAATTCCCCGATGGTAAGGAATCCCGGCGTCGGCTGTCCCTGACGGTGTATCGGGATCGGGTCGAGAACTTCTCGGTGCTCAGTGGTGAAGCGGCTCCCATCGTGCGGCTGGAGCCGGCCCAGATTGGCGGAATCTACCCATCCCACAAGGAAGATCGAATTCTTGTGCAGCTGGAAGAGGTGCCCGCGTTGCTGCCGACCACACTGATGGCAGTGGAAGACCGCAACTTCTACGACCACATTGGCATCGCTCCGCTGTCCATTGCCCGGGCCATGCTGGCAAACATCCAGGCCGGCCAGATCGTGCAGGGTGGCAGCACCCTGACCCAACAGCTGGTGAAGAATTTCTTCCTGACGCGGGACCAGACCCTGCTGCGCAAAGCCAACGAGGCGCTGATGTCGTTGCTGCTGGAGCTGCATTACGACAAGGGCGACATTCTGGAAACCTACCTGAACGAGGTCTATCTGGGCCAGGCAGGTACTCGCAGTATCAATGGCTTTGGTCTGGCCAGTCAGTTCTATTTTGGTGAGTCGCTGCGGGACCTGGAGGAGCATCAGATCGCCCTGCTGGTGGCCATGGTCAAAGGGCCTAGCTACTACAACCCACGCCGGCATCCGGAGCGGGCGATGCAGCGCCGAAACCTGGTGCTGTCCGAGATGGAAGAAGCCGGGCTGATTGATTCGGTACGGGCCGCCAAGGCCCAGGGCAAGCCCCTGGGGCTCAGCGCGCGCCCGTCCTACTCGGAAAACCGTTACCCGGCCTATATTGATCTGGTGCGTCGACATCTGGCGCGGGATTACCGGGAAGAGGACCTGCGCAGTGAAGGCTTGCGGATCTTCACCACCCTGAATCCAGCCATCCAGAACGCCGCCGAGTACGCGATCACGGACACCCTGAGCCGGCTCGCCAGCGGTGAAACCCGCAAGGCCCTCGAGGCCGCCCTGGTGGTCACTGCCAAAGACAGCGGCGAGGTGCTGGCGCTGGTGGGCGGTCGCGATCCCCAGTACGCCGGTTTCAACCGGGCCCTGGACGCCAACCGGCCGATTGGGTCGCTGATCAAACCGTTTATCTATCTGGCCGCGCTGGAGCAGCCGGAGCGCTATACCCTGATTTCTCCGGTCAAGGACAAATCCTTCACCCTGGAATTTGACGATGGCCGGCGCTGGCAGCCAAAGAATTATGACGAAACCGAGCGTGGGGACGTGCCTCTGCACGAGGCCCTGTCCCATTCCTACAACTTGCCGGCGGTGCGGGTTGGGCTGGATATCGGCGTGGACGCGGTGAAGGACACCTTGCAGGCGTTCGGTGTGACGTCACCGATCTCCGAGTACCCGTCGATGCTGCTGGGCTCGGTGACCATGAACCCGGTCACCGTGGCCCAGATGTACCAGGGTCTGGCAACCTCCGGTTTTAACACCCCGCTGCGCACCATCCGTGAGGTCACCGATGCCAGTGGCCACGCGCTGTCCCGCTACAGCCTGGAGGTGGATCAGGTGGCCGACCCGGCCGCCGTGCACCTGGTGCAGTACGCGATGCAGGAAACCATGCAGGAGGGTACCGGCAAATCGGCGTACTACACCGTGCCAAAAGAGCTCACCCTGGCCGGCAAGACCGGCACTACCGACGACGGCCGGGATTCCTGGTTTGCCGGGTTCAGTGGCGATCTGTTGGCGGTGTCCTGGGTGGGCCGGGACGACAATGGTCCGACCTCGCTCACTGGAGCCAGTGGCGCCCTGCCGGTGTGGTCACGGTTCATGGCCCAGGTACCACAGCACAGCTTCTCACCGGTGGTGCCCGATGGCGTCCAGTACCAATGGGTGAACCCTGAGCGTCAGGCGCTGACCAAAGAACATTGCGACGGCGCCCGGTTGGTGCCGCTGATTTCCGGCAGTGAGCCCACCCAGTCGGTGTCTTGTTCTGGTAACCTGCAGCGGCAGATCAAAGGCTGGTTTGAAGGACTGTTCCAATGAAGACACGAAACTTGATGCACGCCGTGGCCGTCGCTTCGGTGTTGGGCCTGGCTGGTTGTGCCACCGCGCCGGGGGAATCGATCTATGTTCCGGCCGGGGGCAGTGCCTCCAAGGCACCGGAGCCACCGAAAACGTCTCGTAGCGAAGACAAAGCCAGGGTCTGGCGCAAGAGCGAGCAGCCAGAGACTGCTGAGCCCCAGGCACCGCGTAGCAGTGGCCCGAGTTATCGGGATGCCGGCGACAGCCTGTCACCGGCGGCCATCAGCCTGGTCCGGGAGGCCGATGGCCTGCTCGCCCAGGGCAATGCCTCAGCCGCGATTGCCCGTTTAGAGCGGGCCCAGCGCATCGCACCCCGGTCTGCCGAGGTCTATTTCAAGCTGTCAGAGGCGTACGTTGCCAGCAACCAGTTGGGCACGGCGGAGCAGTTTACTCTGAAGGGGTTGTCGCTGGCAGGCAGCAACAGTCGGCTGCAACGCGCGGGATGGTTGCTGCTGGCGGATATTCGTCGGGCACGGGGTAATGTGGCGGGTGCGGATCAGGCCGAGGCCCGAGCCTCCGCCCTGTAACTGACCGGCAAAACCTAAGTAAGAGAAAGCCCCGCACACAGGCGGGGCTTTTTTGTAACGGTCTGCGAGCAGCGTCGGCTCAGAGCCCGGCGTTCCTCAGGCGATTGGCGTGCTGTTTGAACACGGTCTTCGGATCGGTTTCGAACAGGCTGTGCAGGCCCAGGGCCTGATTTACCTCATCCAGATGGTTCATGAAGTAGTTGTCGCGGATCACCTTGCCGAAATGGTTGCTGCAGCGGCCGACCAGGCCGTCGTTCTGGCTGAAGCCGAAGGCCAGGCTGGTGGTGCCAAGTAACACATCAGACGGGTCCAGCACGTTGGTGAGCACACCGGTACCGCCCCAGGAATAGAACCGGACACCGTTGGCCGAGTGAGCGCCTTCCCCACAGGCGGTGGCGGGCATACCCGCCGGCGCGAAGCGATTGAATTCCGCGCTGCCCTGTGAAGTGAGGGAATACAGGCTGGAGCGCAAATCCTGGTCGTAACCACCACCGGAGATCAGATCGATCAATCCCCCCAGGGCGTTACCCAGCGACGCCGCCAGCCCTTCAGCCGGTGAACCGTAAATCAGATCCGCCACCGGTGAACCGGTGTGGGGCGAACCCACGGACGTCACTGACGCCACCAGATCCGGACGCACCCGGGCGATGTAGCGCGCCGTTGGGCCACCGTGGCTGTGGCCGACCAGGTTCACCTTGCCATGCACGGCGGCAATGGCCTGCACCTGGGGCAGCAAGGCTTCGCCCCGGGCGATGGTGCTGTCCAGTGCCGGTACCTGGGTGGTGTACACGTCGGCGCCGTATTTGCGCAGATCTTCCGACACACCATACCAGTAGTCGACACCGGCAATGGAGTCGAACCCGAACATGCCATGGACAAGAACGATGGGATACCGGGTATCGGTGTAGTTCGAGGGGGTTGAGTTCCACCACCAGGCAGCGGCGGGAGCTGACCATGCCACGGCGCAGGCCAGAGCGATTGCTTTGATCCAGGGTTTCATTGTCGTTCCTACAGTTTGATGTTGTGTTTGTTATTCAAACTGCCCCGACGGGCTGGGTACGTTCTTGCATCCGTGCGCTGACTGTTTTTCTTGTGGTTGTTGAGTCGTTACCGTCAGAGCATCTCATGTGAGATCTGCACATAATTTGATCGGTCGGGTGTGTAAGTCAATGCGACAGGGTGCGTCGGGCGAGAGTTCTGAGGCGGATTGTGATGGGTGTCACACACATGGCCCGCGATGACACGCCAGTGGTGACGATCATGCGGGCGGATGTGGATGGCGGGTTTGCGGCAGTACTGACTAGAGCGTTGCCATGACCTTGTGAGCCGCGTTCACCGTGTGCTCGATGTCGGCATCGGACAGAGCGGCTGTGGTGAAACCGGCCTCGAAGGCGGACGGTGCCAGGTACACGCCCTCTTTCAGCATGCCCTGGAAGAACTTCTTGAAGCGTTCAACATCGCACTTCATCACCTGATCGAAACGGGTCACCGAGCTTTCCTCGGTAAAGAAGAAACCGAACATGCCTCCGGCACTCTGCACCGCCAGCGGGATACCAGCGGCATCGGCGGCCGCCTTGAAACCGTCGCGCACGGCGTTGGTCTTCTTGGTCAGGCTGTCGTGGAAGCCCGGCTCGGAAATCGCGTTCAGGGTCGTGAGTCCGGCACACATGGCGAGCGGGTTACCGCTCAGGGTGCCGGCTTGGTACACCGGCCCCAGAGGAGAAATGTGCTCCATGATCTCGCGTTTACCGCCAAACGCGCCCACCGGCAGGCCGCCGCCGATCACCTTGCCGAGAGCGGTCAGGTCCGGGGTTACCCCATAGAATTCCTGGGCGCCACCGCGGGATACCCGGAAACCGGTCATCACCTCGTCAAAGATCAGCACCGTTCCGTGTTCGTCACACACTTCCCGCAGGCCTTCCAGGAATCCTGGCACCGGCGGAATGCAGTTCATGTTACCGGCGACCGGCTCGACGATGATGGCGGCGATCTCATCGCCCATTTTGGCGAAGGTTTCCCGCACACTGTCGATGTCGTTGTAGGTCAGGGTCACGGTGTGTTCCGCCAGGCTGGCAGGAATGCCCGGTGAGTTGGGCACGCCCAGCGTCAGAGCGCCGGAGCCGGCCTTGACCAACAGCGAATCCACGTGGCCGTGGTAGTTGCCCTCGAACTTCACGATTTTGTCCCGGCCGGTGTAGCCCCGGGCCAGACGCACGGTGCTCATGGTGGCTTCGGTGCCGGAGTTGACCATGCGGACCAGATCGATGGACGGAACCAGCTCGCAGACCTTCTTGGCCATGTCGGTTTCCAGTGACGTGGGGGCGCCGTAACCGATGCCGAGATCCACCTGGGCGTGCAGGGCGTTTTTGATGCGCGGGTCCGAGTGGCCGAGAATCATCGGGCCCCAGGAGCCGATGTAGTCGATGTACCGACGGTCGTCCTCGTCATACAGGTAGGCGCCTTCAGCGTGCTTGAAAAACACCGGAGTGCCGCCCACGCCCCGGAAGGCCCGGACCGGCGAGTTCACACCACCGGGTATGTATTTCTGGGCTTCTTCGAACAGCGTTTCGGAGTGTGTCATGGGCTGAAATCCTGTTATCTGGGAAGTGAAAAAAGTGGATGATGTTGCGCGAACAGGCGGGCAAACGCCCGGGCCCGTTCTTCAATATCCTCAGGGCTACCACCAAAAAGCCCGCCCACCACGGCCAGGTGATCAGCACCGGCCTGAATCAGGGGCGCCCCGTTGGCCACGGTGATACCGCCAATGGCGGTCAGTGGGCGCTGGAAGCGTTTGGCCTCGGTCAGTACCGAGAGGCTCGCAGCAGGCGCGTTGGGCTTGGTGCCGGAGTGGTAAAAACGACCGAACGCAAGGTAACTGGCGCCGGCGTCAAACGCCTTTTGCGCCAACTCCAGGTCCGCGTGGCAGGTGATGCCGAGGATGGCCTCCTCTCCCAGCAACTCGCGGGCCTGGCGATGGCTGCCATCGGTCTGGCCCATGTGTACCCCGGCCGCGCCACAGCGCCGTGCCAGTTCAACGTCGTCGTTGATCAACAGCGGCACCCCGGCGTTTGCACACACCGCCTGGAGATCCCGGGCCTGACGCAAGCGATCGGGCATAGGCGCTGATTTTTCGCGGTATTGTACCAAAACGGTGCCGCCACGCAGTGCGGCTTCTACCGATTGGATCAGCGTGTCCGGTGGCGTGAGTTTGCTGTCGGTGATGGCGTAGAGGCCGGGGCGCAGGCTGTTCATTGTTGCCACGCCACGCCCCGGTCCGGAACCGGTTGGCCTTTGCCGACCTCAAGGGCGTGCAGGATCGCCCGGTTCACGAAATTCTGGGCTTGAGAGATCGCCGCCCGGGGCGACAGCCCGCTGGCGCGCCCGGCAGCAATGGCGGCCGCCAGGGTGCAGCCGGTGCCGTGGTACTCGCCGCCTACCCGCTCAATTTCCCAGGTCATCGGCTCCGAGGTGTGGTTGAACAGGGTATTGACGATGTGGTGGCCAGTGCCATGGCCGCCGGTCGCCAAAACCGACTTGCAGCCACCGGCCAGCAACCGGTCTGCGGCCTCGGCGGGGTCATCACCTTCACCCAGCATGGCCAGCTCGATGCCGTTCGGGGTAATCATCTCGGCCAGCGGGAACAGGCGCTGTTTCATGGCGGCGATCAGGTCGTCATCGGCGAGGTCGCCACCACCGGCCGCCTTGATCACCGGATCCGTGATCAGCGGTATGCCCGGGTGCTGCTTAAGAAACTCAACCAGCACGTCGACAATGGCAGCGTTGCCGAGGGCGCCGGTTTTTATGGCGTGAATGGGGGCATCGTCGGCCACGCATTTGAGCTGCTGGCGGATGAGTTCGGCATCGACCGCTTCAGCGCCGTAGACGTTGGTGGTGTCTTGCACGGTCAGGCAGGTGAGAACCGGTAATGGGTGAGCGCCCAGGGCGGTCACCGCCTGGATGTCTGCCTGGATGCCGGCACCGCCGGAGGGGTCCAGACCGGACAGAATCAAAACCTGAGGTCGGGTATATCGTTTGATGACTTGGCTCCTCAACAGAATCTGGAATGGCTAGAACGGTCTGACCACGGCCAGGATGACCACCGCCAGCAGCACAAATACCGGAATTTCATTAAACCAGCGGTAGAAGACATGGCTGCGGGTGTTGCGGTCGTCGCGGAATACGCGCACCAGGTGGCCGCAGTAAAAATGATATACGACCAGCAGGGCGACCAGCACCAGTTTGGCGTGCAGCCAGCCTTGACTGGCATAGCCGGATGGATTGTACCCGATCAGCCAGAAGCCGAAGATCAGGGTGGCCACCATCGAGGGCGTGGTGATGCCCCGATACAGTTTGCGTTCCATGATCTTGAAGCGTTCCCGGCCAGCTTCGTCTTCGCACGCCGCGTGATAGACGAACAATCGCGGCAGATAAAATATGCCGGCGAACCAGCACACCATGGCAATTATGTGGAAGGCTTTTACCCACAGCATCAATCAGCTCCGTCGGTATTGGTAATAACTTTCGATGTCGGACTTCAATACCACGCCATAGACCCGCTGGATCATGGGCGCGACGTGTCGTTGTACGTACAGGGCCTCGGCATTGGTTGTATCGAACTCGTTCAGGGCTTCTTCCAGGGTGGCCTGGTATTGCACCGGGGCAACATCCCGACGGTTGGCGGGAATGTTCATCAAGTCCACGGATTCCGACGTTTCGTGACCTTCTTCGGTTTTCGGGGGCGGGTTGTCCTCCAGGAAGCGGGCCAGGTCAACCGCCGGCATCAACGTGGTTGGCCCGTTGCTGCCCTCAACAATCAGCCATTTGGGTTCGGACTTCAGAGCCTTGCGCGCCTCTTCCACGGTCAGGTGGCGCTCGGTGCGCAGAATACTGCGGTCCATGATGGCGCCCACCGACACCCGGCGCAGGGCCTGGGTGACCGGGGAGTTCTGGTAGCTCAGGCCCTGACTCTTCAGGATGGTCAGGAACAACGATTTCTTGCCGAAGGCCTCGCTGGTTACCAGGCTGGACGTGGTAATGATCAGCATGCCGGGCAAAATAATGTTGGGATTTCGGGTCAGTTCCATCAGCGCCATCAGCGCGGCCAGCGGTGCCTGTAGCACCGCCCCCATCATCGCGCCCATGCCGAGCATGGCGTATAGGCCCACCGACGAGGCCTGATCGGGCAAAATCTGGGCGCCGATCAGCCCCATGGCGCCGCCCAGGGTTGCCCCCATGAACAGGGTGGGGCCGATCACACCGCTGGGCATGCCCAAGCCAATGGTGAGCGAGGTTATCAAGAGCTTGGCGACGCCAACGCCCAGCAACAGCCAGAACCCCAGTTGCCCGTTGATGGTTTCGTTGACAGTGTCGTAGCCGATTCCCATCGTCTCCGGCGTCAGGATCGCGAACGGCACCATCAATAGACCGGCCAAGGTGATTCGCAGCATCACCGGGCGATGGTGGTGACGGCCAATCATCTCCACGACATGAATGAAAATAGCGGCGGCAATGCCGATGACGATGGCAATTACCAAAACCCAAGGAATTTCCAGCAGCGAATTCATGGTCAGGGCTGGCACGTTGAACGCCGGTTCGGAACCGTAGACCGCCTGGGTGACGATGCCGGCACTCACCGCCGCCAGGATAATGGGGGTAAAGCCGGCGATGGTGTATTCCATCATCACCACTTCCATGGCGAAGATGACGCCGGAAATGGGGGTGTTGAACGAGGCCGAGATGGCGGCCGCACAACCGCAGGCGACCAGGGTGCGTATGCTGTTGTTGGGCAGGCGCATCCACTGGCCCATCAGGCTGGAGAACGCCGCGCCCAGATGCACTGCCGGCCCCTCACGACCTGCCGACTGGCCAGACACCACGGTGGCGACCCCGGCGACAAACTGCACGACGGCACTTCGGAACGGGATGTAGCCCTGATGGTAATTCAGTCGCTCCATGACGTGCACGATGCCCACCTTGCGATCCTGGGTGGCCAGCCGGTGCAGCAGAAATCCCAGAATCAGGGCGCCGGTCAGCGGTAATAGCCCTCGGGTCAGCAGGTCCAGCTCTTCAAACGATTCGGAGCCGTCGCCGGGCAGAAAGTATTCCAGTGGCCACTCGATGGCGAGGCGGAACACCAGGATGACACCGCCGGTGATCAGGCCAGACAGCAGACCAAGCACCGCCAATTGGGGTAGGGCGTCGACACCGGATAATCGGCGTCGGAAAAGGGGGATGAGGTGATCGGTGATCTGATGCCAGAGTTTGTGCATGAACGCCGGAGTTCCGGTTGACGGTAATGAGATAGCAACGCCTTTCTGACGACATTGTAACGGTCGCCCGGCTAGCTGCAATAAGTCGTTGGTTTATCATGGTAGACTACGAGGTCAATCCTCCTTGCCCATGAAAAGACGTCGCTGGAGACGCTGGAGAAAACGTTGATAAAAGTAGGCATCGTTGGTGGCACCGGCTATACCGGTGTCGAACTGCTGAGAATTCTCGCGGTTCATCCTGAAGTAACCGTCAGCTGCATCACCTCCCGCTCGGAAGCAGGCATGCCTGTGGCCGACATGTACCCGAATCTGCGCGGTCATTACGATCTGGCGTTTTCCGAGCCGGATGCCGATGTGCTCAAGAGCTGCGACCTGGTGTTCTTTGCCACCCCACACGGCGTGGCGATGCGCATGGTCCCGGAGCTGATGGCGGCGGGCGTGCGGGTGGTCGACTTGTCTGCCGATTTCCGACTGAAGGACCTCGATGTCTGGGCCAGCTGGTACGGCATGCCCCACGAAAGCGCCGAATGGGCTGAAAAAGCGGTTTATGGCCTGCCGGAAGTGGCGCGATCAGCCATTCGCGAGGCTCAGCTGGTGGCCAACCCCGGTTGCTACCCGACTGCCGTTCAGCTGGGCTTCCTACCGCTGCTGGAAAACAACCTGGTGGACGCCGGTCGGCTGATTGCGGATGCCAAGTCCGGTGCCAGTGGCGCCGGTCGTCAGGGCAAAATCGGCATGCTGCATGGCGAGGTGGGTGAGAGCTTCAAGGCCTATGGGGCGTCCGGTCACCGACATTTGCCGGAGATCCGCCAAGGCCTGGCCGGCGCTTCCGGTTCTGATATCGGTGTTACCTTTGTCCCGCACCTGATTCCGATGATCCGCGGCATCGAAGCCACGCTCTACGCCGAGCTCAACGATCCGGCGGATTTCGATCGCCTGCAGAGTCTGTTCGAGGCCCGCTTCCGGGATGAGCCGTTTGTTGACGTCATGCCGTTTGGCAGTCACCCCGAAACGCGCAGTGTCCGCGGCGCCAACCAGTGCCGGATGGCGCTGCACCGGCAGGAGCAGAGTAACGTCGTCATCGTGTCATCGGTTATCGACAACCTGGTGAAGGGGGCGGCCGGCCAAGCGGTGCAGAACATGAACATCATGTTCGGCCTGAATGAAACGCTTGGGCTGGAAGCTCCGGCCCTTCTTCCATAGGGCGTTGCGGTGAGCCAGGATCAAAAGCCTGCCGACGAGTATGTGGTTATTCGCCACCGGCCGGGCTATCGCCTGCGGCGAACGGCCATTTTGCTGGCCTTTTCGGTGATCGCCGCGGTGGTCGGCTATGTCGCCGGTATGTCCCAGGGCGGGTTTCGGTTCTCCAGTGCCGAAGCATCGATAGGGGTGCTTCAGGAGGAGCTGGAGACCCTGCGGGCGAATTACACCGAAGCGCGGCAGCAGGTCATTAACCTGGAGCGCGGGCGGGTCATCGACCAGCAGGCCATGAAGCAGGCGCGAACCACCATCGTTAAGCTCGAAACCCGGATTGCGTCGCTGAAATCGGATCTGACATTCTATAAAAACATCATGGCCCCCTCGGAAACCAGCAAAGGGTTGCAGGTGGACAGTTTGACCCTGGCGGCGGATCGTCAGCCGGGGGCTTACGAGTTCAAACTGGTTCTGACCCAGGTGGGCAATAATAAAAGTTATATAGCCGGCGTGGTGGCGGTGAACGTCATCGGGCTGCGCGACGAAGAAAAAGAAGTCATCGCCTTACGCGACCTGTCTCAGGATATTGAAGACCTCGGTGTTAAGTTTCGCTTCCGCTATTTTCAGGATGTGGAAGGATTGCTGACGCTGCCTGACGGCTTTGAGCCGATTGAAATTCAGGTGGTGGCCCAGGCCGAGGGGCGCAAATCCTCACAGGCCGAACGTACATTCGACTGGGATGATTTAACGGAGAAATAACATGCTTGGTAAAAAGAAACAGAAACCGCGCCGCCCCACGGGCCATTTCGACACCTTGATCTCCTCCCGCACGCGGGTGGATGGCGATGTGCAGTTCTCCGGTGGCCTGCACGTGGACGGTCACGTTCACGGCAAGGTGGTCGCCGAAGAGGGCAGCGACGCGGTGCTGAGGATTTCGCAGATTGGCGAGGTTTCCGGTGACATAGTAGCGCCCCACGTCATTATTAACGGTACGGTGCACGGCGATGTCTACGCCTCGGCGCACTTGGAGCTGGCGGAGAAAGCGTCGATCAATGGCAACGTTTATTACAACCTGATTGAGATGGCCATGGGTGCCTCGGTCAACGGTAACCTGGTGCATCAGCGTGAGCCGACCGGGCTTCTGACCAACGACAAGAGTCGGTCCAAGCCAGGCGCACAACCCGAGGCGAACCTGGTGGCAGAACCTGCGACCGAGGCGGCCGATGGTGGAAAGTCCGAATAGTTGATTGTTTTACTCGGGAATACCATAATCTGGTGAGTTTTTTACGCGTTATCCGGAGGCAAGCTTGAGTGTAGTCCAGCAACAAATGGCAGCCCCGCTGTTCTTCAGCGACAGTGCCGTTGCCAAGGTGCGGGAATTGATTGAGGAAGAGGAAAATCCCAGCCTCAAGCTTCGAGTGTTTGTCACCGGAGGCGGCTGTTCCGGCTTTCAGTACGGGTTTTCCTTTGACGACAGTCAGGACGAGGAAGACACCGTGGTTGAGCGCGACGGCGTCAGCCTGTTGGTCGATCCCATGAGTTATCAATACCTCGTGGGAGCCACTATCGAGTATCAGGAAGGGCTGCAGGGCTCGCAGTTTGTGGTGCAGAATCCGAACGCCAGCTCCACCTGTGGGTGTGGCAGCTCGTTCTCGATTTGACGCCACGAAGATCGTCGAATTTGTCTGTCAGGGCAGTTTGACGATAGCAGCAGCACAATGATTGAAGGCAGTATGAAAAAAAGGAGAGCCGAGGCTCTCCTTTTTTGTGCCCGGACGCACTCTGGCCCGGTGGCAAGGGACCGTGAGCGTCAGGCCGGGTAAATACCACCGAGAATGCGGGGGCCGTCGGCGCCGGTGACCTCCGGCAGGTTGCCGGCACCGTGGGACAGGGTCTGTTGGGCCAACCACGCGAACGCCACCGGCTCCACCCATTGGGGGTTCAGCCCCAGTTCGCTGGTGATGGCCAGGAGCGCGGGGTTTAATGCCGATTCCAGGGCCTGCATCAGCACCGGGTTGCGGGTTCCGCCACCACAGGCGAACACCCGCATGGCGGGGGCCTTGGGCAGTTGCTGGACGATGCTGGCGACGGTGAGTTGCAGCAGGGTGCGTTGTACGTCTTCGGCCGGCAGATCAGGGTGCCGGCGTACCAGTGTTTTTACCCAGTCCAGATTGAAACGTTCCTTGCCCGTGCTCTTCGGCGGCGCCCGAAAGAAATAGGCGTCAGAGAGCATGTCGTGTAGCAGCGCTTCGTTGACCGTACCCTCTGCCGCCCAGTGGCCATCGGTATCGTAGGGCAGACCGGTCTGGCTCAGGCACCAGGCATCCATCAGGGCATTGGCCGGGCCCGTGTCGAAACCTGTGACCGGTTCGGACGGATCGGCGGGAATCCAGGTTATGTTGGCAATGCCGCCCAGGTTCAAAATGCACCGATCCTCGGAGCTGGAGCGGAAAAACGCTTTGTGAAAGGCTGGCACCAACGGCGCACCCTGGCCGCCGGCCGCCATGTCCCTGCGACGGAAGTCGGCGACGGTGGTAATGCCGGTCTTTTCGGCGATGACCGAAGGGTTGCCAATTTGCATCGAAAAGGGCGCAGAGCCAGAGGGCTGATGCCGTACGGTCTGGCCGTGGCTGCCAATGGCGCGAATCGATGCGGGGGAGAGACCTGAGGCCTCGATGGCTTTACAGGCGGCGTCCGCAAACAGGGCGCCCACGAGGGTGTCGAGTTCCCCAATCTCGTCGGGGCTGCCCTGATTCTGGCTCACGGCCAGCAGGCGATGGCGAAGGTTGTCCGGGTAGTTGAGGATTTCCGAGGCGTGGATTTCCACGGACTGGCCGTCGAAGGACACCAGCACGGCGTCAATGCCGTCCATGCTGGTGCCTGACATGAGCCCCATCCAGGCGTCCATGCGGGTTACTCGTCCGACGCGAGGGCGAGTTGCTGGAAGTTATCCCGGAAGCCGTCGAATTGCGCCATCCGTTGTTCGGTGTAACGCTTGAAGCGCGCCATCTCAGAGGAGGACACCGGCTTGGCGTCCGGAAGCTTCACTGTGCGTGAGTTCCGTGGCGATCCGTTGACGCGGAATTCGTAGTGCAGGTGCGGACCGGTAACCATGCCTGAGGAGCCAACGTAACCGATGGTTTCTCCCTGTTTCACTCGAGCACCCTGTTTAATGCCTTTACCCAGTCGGCTCATGTGTGCGTACAGCGTGGTGATGTTGTCGCCGTGCTGCAGGATGACTGTGCGACCATAGCCACCTTTCCAGCCGGAGAAACGAACCCGACCAGCCCCTGCCGCCTTGATTGGCGTACCCGTCGGGGCACCGTAGTCAGTGCCTTCGTGCGGGCGGACCACATCCAGGACCGGGTGACGACGTTGCAGGTTGAACGGTGAGGAAACGCGGGCGTTGATGGGCGTGCGCAGGAACGCCTTGCGCATGCTCTTGCCGTTGGGAGCGTAGTAGTCGCTGTCGCCATTGCTGTCGGTGTACAGCAGGGCGAGGCTGTCTTCACCGCGATTGACGAAGCGCGCCGACAGGATGCGACCGGTGTCGAATTTCTTGCCGTCCAGGTAGAGCTCCTCGTACACCACTTCGAACTGGTCGCCCTTGCGCACGTCGTAGACGAAGTCGATCTCCCAGCCAAAGATGCCGGCCAGTTCCATGGTCAGGCGGTCATTCAGGCCGGCGTCGCGGGCGGCCAGGTACAGCGAGCCGTCAATGGTTCCCGAGGCAAACGCCGGGCGAGCCTCCGGTTCACGGACCACGGTCTCACCGGCGTATCCGGCGTCAGTCTGTGTGATCTTCAGAGATTCCAGCAGGCTGCGCTGAAGCTCAACAGCGGCCAGCTCGCCGGACTCGGCGGTGGCAAAACGGATGGTTTCGCCGGCGTAGAGACGCTGCAGCTTTTCTGCTTCACCATCGCCGTGAATAACGGACAGCATGATGCCATCATTAAAGCCGGCCTTCTTGAAGAGTGAAGACAGGGTGTCGCCGGATTTGATCTTGTAGGTTTGCCAATCCAGTTGCGGTTTGGCCGGTTTCGGCGCTTCGGCGACTGTGGCGTTGTCTGCGGCAGGCTCGGCATTGGCCGTCGGCGCTGGCTCATCAACAGCGACCTCACCGGGCGCCTCCGGCGCGACAGGATCAACGGTACCATTGTCTGAGACCGTGCCCTGTTCCAGGTCCAGCGCGTAAGACATGCGCTTGGCTTCTACCTGGGCGCTCGGGCTCATTAAAATGGCGGCGGTCACTACAACGGTTGCAGCGGCAGCGATGGTAAGGTGTGTTTTGGGAAACATTTTCAGCACGTATCGCACCCGTTTTAATCGGTATTCCGGTAGGTTGAACTACCTAATTAAAGCTGTTGTTCAAGTAGAGACAGACAGATTACCGTATAAACTGCATGCGGGACAGCGTGGAACATTACGGATGCTGTTCCATCCTCCGGATTTCTTCGGCCGGCGTTGTTATAATGCGCGACCCTGTTTTGTTGCGTCTGCTCAAAAACTGAACGATTCAACTGTAACAGGAGTGCGGGTAACTCACAGATTTCTTTTGTAGAAGTCTGTAACCGTAAGAGTCCGTCTAGGTTAAATCCATCCAGGTATAGAGTGGGGACGTGTAGTTCATGGCATCTATCGATGAGGCGTTGGCCGTAATCAAGCGCGGCGTTGACGAGCTGATTCCGGAAGAGGGGTTGGTTGAGAAGCTAAAGGAAGGGCGTCCCCTTCGGATCAAGGCGGGTTTTGATCCCACCGCCCCTGATCTGCACCTGGGTCATACCGTGCTTATTAATAAGCTTCGCCAGTTCCAGGACCTGGGGCATGAGGTGTTGTTCCTTATTGGCGACTTCACCGGCATGATCGGTGACCCCACCGGAAAGAGCGCCACCCGTCCCCCGCTCACCGAGCAACAGGTTGCCGATAACGCTGTTAGCTATAAAGAGCAGGTGTTCAAGATTCTTGATCCGGCAAAAACCCGTGTGGTGTTCAACTCTGAGTGGATGAGCAAGATGGGTGCCGCCGACATGATCAAGCTGGCGGGCCAGTATACCGTCGCCCGGATGTTGGAACGGGATGATTTCCATAAGCGCTATGCCGCCGAGCAGTCCATTGCCATCCACGAATTCCTTTATCCGTTGGTGCAGGGCTACGACTCTGTCGCGCTCGAAGCGGACGTTGAGCTTGGCGGTACCGATCAGAAGTTCAACCTGCTGATGGGGCGGATTCTGCAGAAGCACTATGGCCAGACGCCCCAGGCGATTCTCACCATGCCGATTCTTGAAGGGCTCGATGGCGTCCAGAAGATGTCCAAGTCCCTGGGTAATTATGTTGGGGTGAACGACTCGCCGGGTGAGATGTACACAAAGCTGCTGTCCATGCCGGACGATCTGCTGTGGCGTTACTTTGAACTGCTGAGCTTCCGGCCGCTGGCGGAAGTGGCTGAGTTCCGTAAGGCAGTAGAAGGTGGTGCCAATCCGCAGGACTATAAGAAGTTATTGGCGGAAGAAATCATCACTCGCTTCCATAATGAGGAAGCGGCTAAGTCTGCCCATAAGTCTGCCGGTAACCGGGTAGCCCTGGGCGAGATTCCGGACAACGTGCCGACGGTAAAGGTGGCCCTGGATGGCCAGTCGGAAATTCCGATGGCCTCCGTTCTGCGTCTGGCAGGGTTGGTAAAGAATGGAGCGGCTGCCCGTGACGTTCTTGGTCGCGGTGCTGTCTTTGTCGACGGCGAGCAATTTGAGGGTGATCGTCTGTTCGTGGCCGGCGATGAGTGCGTGGTTCAGGCTGGTAAGAAGAAGATTGCCCGCGTGGTGATCACTGAGTGATCGATTTTCGAGGATTTTGAACTTTTTTCAAAATCGTCGTTGACAGGTCTGAGCAGGTCTGTAGAATGCGCATCTCTTTCGAGGGGAACGCCACTGAGGCGGGCCAGAAATCGAAAGGCAACCGTTTGAAATTGTTGAAGAAATTGAGTTTTAAAATTCTTCAAAAAGCGGTTG